>SCPO01000037.1_pt1:0-812500 | contig 929685 bp, 1122 predicted proteins | sample 6106821 | NCBI WGS metagenome assembly SCPO01 (sample SAMN10720448, study PRJNA508395) | human gut metagenome | isolation source: Participant 2 stool, 0 month | host: Homo sapiens | collected 2017
TGAACAGTCTGCTTCCAAAATGAATTTCATGACTGCCAATAACGGTATTGAAAACCAGAATCTTATGATTCAGAATATGACAGGGATAAGTGATGTATTCACTGTAGTTGATGAATTTCCTAACGAATCAGAGTGTACTATAAAACCACAAAAAGATGGACATTTGTATCTTATAGCTGCCAACCAGTCCGTTGATTACATAACCGTAACGCTTAATAATTCAGACAAATCTTATTCTTACAGTAACTTAAAGAGTAATAACAGAATTATTGATGTAGGTTATATCACAAAATCTGACACAGTGGAAGTTACCGCCGAAACAGGTATGAATCTTACTGCTTATATGCTTGATTCTGATAAGTTAATCAAGGCTTACAATATTCTCAATGCAGAAAGTTATCAGGTTGATTCATATACAGATACTCATTTTAAAGGATCAATCAGCTTATCTTCTGACAAGACTGTTCTGTTTTCTATTCCGTACGATGCCGGATGGTCTGTATATGTTGATGGCAAACGTGTAGATACATTTGTATGGAAGAACGCTTTGTTATGTGTTGATGTTCCAGCCGGAACACACTCACTTGAATTAAGGTATGTTCCACACAATTTAATATTGGGTTGCGTTTTAACTGCATTTAGCATTATTATATTGATTGGCATATATGTGTCTGCCCGTCTTATAAGGAACGGCAGAATACATACTTATAACTGGCCTGTTTTCATCAGAAAGTATCTTGAACTTCCTGTTATAGAATCTGTTGCAGAATCTCATTCTGATAATGAGGACTACAATTTCCTTAATAAGAATATACAAGAAACTATTCTTGATGAAATGAATGATTTTGATAATCTCGAATCTCCGGATTTCGAAGATGATACATCAGATTATAATTTAAAAGACAATGAAACCAAGGAGGATTTATAAATGAAATTATGGGGTGGACGATTCACCAAAGAAACTAATGAGCTTGTCAACAACTTCAACGCATCAATTTCATTTGACCAGAAGTTCTATAAGCAGGATATTGAAGGAAGCATTGCGCATGCTACTATGCTTGGCAAACAGGGAATTATTCCTGAAAGCGAAAGTGAGCAGATTGTAGAAGGTCTTAAGGGAATTCTTGCTGATATTGAATCAGGAAAGCTTGAAATCACTGATGAATACGAGGATATCCATACATTTATGGAGGCTACTCTTATTGAGAGAATCGGTGATGCCGGAAAGAGACTTCACACAGGACGAAGCAGAAATGACCAGGTTGCTCTTGATATGAGACTTTTCACAAGACAGGAAGTTCTTAATACTGATGCTGAGCTTAAAGAGCTTATGGCTGTTATCTTAAGAATCATGAAAGAAAACACTCATACATTCATGCCTGGATTTACTCATCTTCAGAAGGCACAGCCTGTTACTGTTGCTCATCATTTCGGTGCATATTTCGAAATGTTCAAGCGCGACAGAAGCAGACTTCACGATATATATGAAAGAATGAATTACTGCCCTCTTGGTGCAGGCGCACTTGCAGGAACAACTTATCCATTAGACAGAGAACTTACTGCTTCTCTTCTTGGTTTCTACGGCCCAACACTCAACAGTATGGATTCTGTTTCTGACAGAGATTATCTTATTGAATTCTTATCTGCATTATCAACTATCATGATGCATTTAAGCCGTTTCTCTGAGGAAATATGCATCTGGAATTCTAATGAATACAGATTCATAGAACTTGATGACGCTTTCAGTACAGGAAGCTCTATTATGCCTCAGAAGAAGAACCCTGATATTGCAGAGCTTGTAAGAGGTAAGACAGGCAGAGTATATGGTGCTCTTATAAGTCTCCTTACAACAATGAAGGGTATTCCTCTTGCTTACAATAAGGATATGCAGGAGGATAAGGAATTATCATTTGATGCATTTGACACAGCTAAAGGTTGCATCAGCCTTTTCAAGGGCATGATTGATACTATGAAATTCAACAACAAGAGAATGGAAGCTTCAGCAAAGAACGGCTTCACTAATGCTACTGATGCTGCTGACTATCTTGTTAAGAAGGGGGTTCCTTTCAGGGAAGCCCACGGTATTGTCGGTCAGCTTGTTCTTATGTGCATTGAGAAGAATATCGCACTTGATGACCTTTCACTTGACGAATACAAGGCTGTAAGCCCTGTATTTGATGAAGATATCTACGAGGCAATCAGCCTTCAGACTTGTGTAGATAAGAGACTTACTCTTGGAGCTCCTGGTCCAGAGGTTATGAATAAGGTTATTGCTATTTATGATAAATATATGGAAGAGAATTAAATAGTATTTCGGGGTCGTACAGTCTGTGAGTCAAGCATTAGTGCCAACTTTAGGTAAGCTGACCTAGTGGCTGTAAATGCCGCCATATACAGAGTTTATAACGGTGCAGGAAATCAAACGCGCTTCGCTTGAACGAGATTTCCTGCACCGAACTTTTGTATATAGCGGCATTAACACCCACACGGTAAGCTTACATGCCGTTGTCGCTAACGCTTAACTCACAGACACTACCACCGCGAAGGACTTATTATTGCTTCATATATATCAAAGAAGGACGGTGTAAGGCCATAAGCCTTACACCGTCCTTTTTCAACCGTACAACCGTTAAAATCATACTCTTATCTTAGTCCCCTTAGTATCCCTGTGTGCCGTCTTCATCTTGGCAAAGCTGATACTCTTGCCCTTATATTCCATTGTGAACTCATCACCTTCTGTTAGCAGGAATACATCTTCTATATAATCATCTTTTGAAAGCTTGATTCCTCTTACGCCAACAGCACTCTTCTTCTTCATTGGAATGTCTGTTAATGGGAACTTTAAGAACACTCCGTTTTCTGTCTGTACAATTACATTCTGGTTGCTCTCGACAACCTCTTCTTCCTTGATTTCTCCATCAAGTGAGAACTTTGAATAAATCTCTACTCTTGCGTCTGTTGAATACATTCCGATTAGCTTGTCGTCATCTGCTAATTTTGTACATGCAACTGTACGCTTTGCAACCTGGAATTCTTCGCTGTCTACAAGCTTCATCATTCCCTGTCTTGTGACAAAAAGCATTTTCTGATTCTTAAGTCGTTCAAATGGAGTAATGTACACAATTATCTCCTTAGAGCTGTCATAGTTACACAGATTATCAATCGGTGTGCCTTTATCTCTGAACTTAGTGAATGGCAGATCCTTTATCTTTAACTGGTGCAGATCTCCCGTATCAGTAAATATGCAGATTTTATCTGTGTTCATTACCGGAATGACATATTTGTTCTCATTAAATACAGCATCTTTATTTCTCTCAAATGCAGCCATATCAATGGTTCTTGCATATCCGAATCTGTCCATAATAAACATAACTTCCATCTCTGGAATCTTCTTTTCCTCAAATACAGCAGCTTCTCCGTCTTCAATTACAGTTCTTCTTTCAACACCATATTCCTTTTTAATATTAAGAAGGTCAGCCTTGATAACCTTAGCCATCTCTTTTCTGCTGCCAAGTATCTTTTCATACTTCTCAATCTTCTTGACACATTCATCATATTCTTTCTGAAGATTAAGAATTTCAAGGCCAATCAGCTTGTACAGACGCATTTCCAATATTGCGCCAGCCTGTCTTTCTGTGAAATCAAGACCTGCAGCCTGCTTTTTTGACTGCTCTGACTTAAACTTGATTCCCTCAACATTACCATTAACAAGGCAGTCCTTAGCCATCTTGAGATTAGCGCTGCCTCGTAATATCTCGATAATAAGGTCAATAATATCACATGCTCTTATAAGACCTTCCTTAATCTCCCTGTTAGCCTTCTCCTTTTCAAGAAGTGTTGTGTACTTTCTTGTAGCAAGCTCATACTGGAAATTAATGTGGTGTTTTATTATATCCTTAATACCTAAGGTCTCAGGTCTTCCATCAACGATAGCCAGCATATTTACGCCAAATGTATCTTCCAACTTGGTCTTCTTGTAAAGAAGATTTTCAAGATTCTTGACATCTGCGTTCTTCTTAAGTTCAAGGACAATTCTTATTCCTTCCTTAGAAGATTCATTGGAAATGTCGACAATATCGGTAGTTTTCTTAGTTTCTATAAGGCTTACAACATCAGATATAAATTTACCTATGTTAGCACCAATCATTGTATATGGAATCTCTGTAATAACAAGCTTGTCCTTCTCAGAACGGTTCTTGGCAGGCTCGAATACGACCTTGCCTCTTAACTTAATCTTACCTGTTCCAGTCTCATATATTGCACCAAGCTCGCTTTTATTAATCACAATTCCGCCTGTAGGAAAATCCGGTCCAGGGCAGAGCTGCATAAGCTCGTCTGTTGTGATATCCTCATTATCCATATATGCACATACTGCATCAACAACCTCTGAAAGATTGTGTGGAGGGATATTAGTTGTCATACCAACCGCAATACCATCTGCACCATTTACAAGCAGATTAGGTACTCTTACAGGAAGAACCTCAGGCTCTTTTTCTGTCTCATCAAAGTTAGGCACGAAATCTACAACATTTTTATCAAGGTCAGCAAGATATACATCCTGTGTGAACTTCTTTAACTTAGCTTCTGTATATCGCATGGCGGCAGCTCCATCACCTTCGATAGAACCGAAGTTTCCGTGTCCGTCAACAAGCGCCATACCCTTCTTAAAATCCTGTGAAAGTACAACAAGTGTCTCATATATTGAACTGTCACCATGTGGATGGTATTTACCCATTGTATCACCAACGATACGTGCAGACTTTCTGTGAGGCTTGTCGTAATTAAGCCCCAACTGGTCCATGGCATACAGCACCCTTCTCTGTACCGGCTTTAAACCGTCCCTTACATCAGGAAGTGCTCTTGCTGTAATAACGCTCATGGAATAATCTATATAGGACTTCTGCATAACCTCAGAATACTCAGTCCTTATAATCTTCTCAGCCATTTTCTACTCCTTTAGCTTTTACGCATCAATCTCAGCTTCATTAGCATGCGTATATATAAATTTTCTTCTAGGTGGTACATCTGTACCCATAAGCATTGCTGTAACCTCAGTTGCAAGCCTTGCGTCCTCAATCTCAACCTGCTTTAAAATTCTTGTTTCAGGATTAAGAGTTGTCTCCCATAGCTGGTCAGGATCCATCTCTCCAAGACCTTTGTATCTTTGAAGTGTAAATGTTCCTGAAGTATGCTTCTTTCTGTAATCCTCAAGTGCCTTGTCATCATATAGATATTCACCCTCGCCCTTCTTAGGAACAACCTTATAAAGAGGTGGTGTAGCAATATATACATGTCCCTGATTAATAAGCTCAGGCATGAATCTGTAGAAAAATGTAAGAAGCAGTGTATCAATATGTGCTCCATCCACATCGGCATCGGTCATGATAATAATCTTATTATATCTTAATCTGCTGATATCAAAGTCATTACCGTAACCCTCTAAGAACCCACAGTTGAATGAATTAATCATTGTCTTAATCTCGGCATTGGCAAGTACCTTATCAATACTTGCCTTTTCAACATTAAGAATCTTACCTCTGATTGGAAGAATTGCCTGAGTTCTTCTGTTTCTTGCAGTCTTTGCTGAACCTCCGGCTGAATCTCCCTCAACAATGAACACCTCACATTCCTCCGGATTCTTGCTCTCACAGTTGGCAAGCTTTCCATTGCTGTCTATAGAGAACTTCTGCTTTGTAAGCATATTTGTCTTGGCCTTTTCTTCTGCTTTTCTTATCTTCGCAGATTTTTCAGCGCATGCAATTACAGCGTTAAGATCGTCCAAATGTCTGTCGAAATAAAGCTGTACCTCGTCACCTGTTACATTTGCAACAACTGTACCAGCATCCGGATTATCAAGCTTGGTCTTGGTCTGTCCCTCAAATCTTGGCGCAGGATGCTTAACTGCAACAACTGCAGTCATACCATTTCTTACATCAAGACCTGTAAAATTCGCATCCTTATCCTTTAAGATGCCAAGTTCTCTCGCATACTGGTTGATAATCATTGTAAACTTGGTCTTAAAGCCTGTAATATGCGTTCCACCCTCCTGAGTGTATATGTTATTACAGAAGCCAAGAATATTTTCCTCAAATTCATTAACAAACTGAAATGCTACTTCAACCTCAATATCTTCCTGCTTCTTCTTAAAGTAGACGATATCGCATACTGTCTCTTTGCCATTGTTAAGGTCTTTGATATATGCCTTAAGTCCGTCAGGCTCATGGAAAGTTTCCTTATCCTCGCTGCCCTTTCTCTTATCTTCAAACTCAATTGTAAGCCCCGGATTAAGATATGCAGTCTCATGAAGCCTGCTCTTTATCGAGTCTGCTTTGAATCTTGTCTTTTCAAATATTTCTCCATCAGGAAGAAATGTAACAGTTGTACCAGTATCATTTTTTCTGCATGTACCAATCTTTTCAAGCGGCGCTGTTGCTTTTCCACGCTCGTATCTTTGCTTGTACACTCCACCGTCAACTCTTATCTCAACCTCAAGCCATACAGAAAGTGCATTAACAACAGACGCACCAACTCCATGAAGTCCTCCTGATATCTTATATCCGCCATCTCCGAACTTACCGCCTGCATGAAGTACTGTAAATACAACCTCAACCGCAGGTATTCCGGCTTTAGGGTGTATTCCTATAGGAATGCCTCGTCCATTATCCTTGATAGTTGCTGTTCCATCATCATTAAGAGTTACATTTATCTGTGTACAAAAACCTGCTAGATGCTCATCCACTGAATTATCCGCAATCTCATATATAAGATGATTAAGTCCCTTAGTTCCAACACTTCCAATATACATACCCGGTCTCATTCTTACCGCTTCAAGACCTTCCAGTATTGATATACTGTTAGCATCATATTTATTAGCTGCCATTATTAATTACGCTCCTCTTACTTTCCAAAATATGTGTTAAAAATATCTTCAAAGCAGCTATCTAATGTGTAACCATCTCTGATACTTAATTTTTTCCACGCATTGTTATTAAATTCCATATAAAGACCGGCTTCATATTTTTCGAAATCAGCATTAAACTTCTCTAACTTTCTTTTTTCAAGAATAGCCGTCTTATTAACCTCTGTCTTAGCTTTATCATTATCTGATGTACATCTGATAATATAATATCTGCCCTCTGCTTTAACAACCTTACTCATTTCACCTGTTGCTAAATCAAAAGCTGCTTTTTCAAATGTGCTGTCCATTTCACCACGCTTTAACTCATACTCATATTCGCCATCTGCATTACATTCTTTTGCAACTGCAAAAAATGAACTTCCTGAATTAACAAGATTATATGCTTTATTAATCTCTTCCTCAGAATCTGAAACAATATACTGAATATCAATAACTCTTGCTTCATCAGCACTTACTTCTATATCCATTTCAGAAGTTATATCTGAATATAATTTTTTTGCAATTGCAAATTCTGTGAACATATCACTAAGTTTTTTCTTAGTAATCCCAGTATTACTAATCTGCGTTTCAGAAAGACCATTATAATATGCATCAACAGCCTTGCTAACTGAATCCTTCTCATCTCTTCCAAGGACTACTCCCTTTTCTTTTGCCTTTGCATTCATTGCCTTAACACGCATAAGCTTACTCTTTATCTGATCTTTTATATAACTTTCGAAATCTGCATCACCAACATTTTCTTTCCAGATACTGCTGCCAAACATTTCCTCATATTCTTTTTTTACATCTGACATAAGTATTTCTGCTTCACATGTATATGTCACTTTCTGACCTGTAGTTTTTATAAGCTCGTCATCCTTCATTCCCATAGTAAAATATACTGGTTTTCCATTAAAAAACCTGATATATCCTGTTATAAGAAGCGCAACTACAAGAAATACTGCTATAATTACAATTGTTTTCTTTCTTCTTTTCATAATCCATCCTCTTTAACTACTTGTGATATGGCTCATTCTTCATAATCCTGTAAGCCCTGTATATCTGTTCCAAAAGAATAACTCTCATAAGCTGATGTGGAAATGTCATTTTTGAAAAACTCAGCTTATAATCTGCCCTTTTTAGGACTGCATCTGCCAGTCCCAAAGAGCCTCCTATTACAAATGTTATGTTGCTTGTTCCGTCTATTCCAAGTCTGTCAATCTTTTCTGATAGTTCAACAGAATCAAGCATTTTTCCTTCTATTGCAAGTGCGCATACATAAGCATCATCTTTAATGGCAGAAAGGATTCTCTCCCCTTCCTTGTTCTTAATCTGCTCGTTGACAACATCACTTGCATTATCCGGTGTTTTCTCATCAGGCAGCTCTACAATATCGAGCTTACAATATCTTGAAAGTCTCTTGGAATACTCATCTACCGCCTGGGTATAAAATTTTTCTTTAATCTTACCTACACATACAACCGTAATACGCATATGTATTATCCTTCCACAAAGAAATATCCGCCATTATCAAGTTTGAATACTTCTAACTGCTCAAGAAGCTCATCATTACTTAATTCAGATACATCCATTCCTTCATCATCCATAACTTCTCTTAACTCTTTAATATCCTTGCAGTATACTGCCATGCAATCCTCTAAGAATTCCTTTGCTTCGTCTAAATCATATGCAACAGGCTCATCAAAAAGCTGTTTCTGGTCTCTTAAAAATACCTTTGCGCATTCATCAATATGCTTATCCATAACTTAAGTCTCCTTATCTTATCTCCTTAAATTGTTCTCTTAATGTTCCTTCTACCCATCCTGTTATGAAACGCCCATGTTTCTTAACATCATCTACAGCTTTCTCCATAACATATGAGTAATACACATTGTCAAGCATTGCAATATCATTATAGTTATCACCAAATGCCATACATTCTTCAGGTTTTAGTCCAAAATACTGCTGAACCTGCTCAATTCCTCTTCCTTTATTAACATTAGTGTCCATAAGGTCTAAGTAAAGTTCTCCCGATACAAGTACTGAAGCCTTATCACTCCATTTGTTAATAAAATGCTCTTTAGAGTTCTTAATTCCTGTCATATCACATACAGCTATCTTTAATATATCCTCGTCAATGTCTGTAAACTTATCGACTAATGTAGTATGGTAATTGACCACCTTGGTCATTCTGTAATAATATTCTTCTGACTTAGGTTTAATATATGCCGTATGTTCTCCTGATACAAGCACCTCACAATTTGGCTGTTCAATTACATCCTCAATTATCTCTAATGCAAGTTTACGCTCCATTGGAGTCTTACCAATAGTTTTTCCCCTGTATTCTACAAGAGCACCATTCTCCGCAATATATGCAAGCCTATCACTGACAACTCCAAAAAGTCTCTTAAGACTCGTTATCTGCCTGCCACTAGCCGGTGCAAATATAACTCCATTATCAACAAGCTTATTAATATACTGTACCGCAGATTCATCAACACTCTGCGCTCCATTTAGAAGCAATGTCCCATCAAGGTCACTTGCTACGAATTTAACCATATATTTTCTCCTTAAAATACTTTAAGCTCATGTACAAGTCTTGCTACAGGCAGACCGACAACATTATTATAGTCGCCTTCAATACCCTTAATGTATGCTGCAAATTTCCCCTGAATACCATATGCACCAGCCTTGTCCATAGGCTCTCCTGTATTTATGTAATCCCCGATTTCTTCATCCGTCATATCATATACCCATACATCAGTTTTTTCGTAAAAGCTTACATTCTTGTGCGCACTGCATATAGTTACTCCTGTATACACCTGATGAATCTCACCCTCTAAAGACTTAAGTATTCTGAATGCATCCTCTTCATCCTCCGGCTTGGTAAGAATCTCTCCCTTATGGTAAACAATAGTATCTGCACCTATGACGATTACAGAATCCTCTTTATCAGCATATTGCTCTAATACAGACTGTGCCTTAATAGCAGATAACTCTCTTACATAATCTTCAGGCTCCATCTCTTTAATATTCTCATCTGCATCACTTGTAACAACAGTAAAATCAAGTCCTACCTGACTCATTAATTCTCTTCGTCTTGGTGAACCCGATGCAAGTATCAAATGTTTCATAAAACTTCCATCTCCTTGTTCTTCACTGTATTTTGTGTTCAGAGCCTATTTCGACTCATACATATTGCATTATAACATAAAAAAACAGCGTGCTTCAATACCACTTCAACAAAAAAGGCACAACATTACTGCTGTGCCCCTCTGATATCATTAACATTTATTATCTTTTATCGTTCTTTTTGCTTATCACAATAACAGTTCCAGAGATAACAGCTGCTGCCACAAGAATCACGATATATACCCATACATGATTATTATCACCAGTCTTTATGACCTCTTCATCAGCCGCAACTTCACCTGTTTTTCTGACTCTTGAGCCATCAACAGTCTCATTCTCTTTTCCTGTAACCAATTCCTCATCTCCTGCAACTTCACCTGTCTTCTTTATAACCTGTGCTGATGAAGTTGTATGTTCTTTTGTCTGTTTATTAAAATCAACTGTTGTTTCATTTGGCTTTGTTGGCTTAGTTTCCTTACCTGCATCAATCGTTGTCTTATTCAACTTTGTTGTTTCCTGTGCAGCTGTTGTCTCATTCGACTTTGTTGTTTCCTGTGCAGCTGTTGTCTTATTCGACTTTGTTGTTTCCTGTGCAGCTGTTGTCTCATCAGCCTGTGTTGTTTCCTGTGCAGCTGTTGTCTCATCAGCCTTTGTTGTCTCCTGTGCAGCTGTTGTCTCATCAGCCTGTGTTGTCTCTGATGAAGACTCTGCTGCAGAAGTTGTTTCCTTCTGTGTTGTCTCCTGCTGCTGATTGTCCGATATAAAATGCATTTGTCCATTAACATTAACAAATGAATTAGAAATTACTCTTCCGTTACATGTAGATGTTAAAGTAACATCTGCTTTTGGTGCAACAACTATACCACATACCTCACCTATATTAATATGCCCCGTTACATTAACAGCATTAAATATAACAGTATCTGATATATCAATATCCGTTAATCCACCTGTATTCTTACCATTAACACTGAATCTTTTAATTTCTGCATCACCATCACCGCCAAGCAGATTGATAATAACAAACTGTCCTTGTGCTTTATTTGTTATATTGAGCTGTCCTTCTCCATAATAAGATGAAACTTCTTTTTCCTGCCAGCCAATATAATTATTAGCATACATATTAACCACTACAATCTGCTTGTTCTTAAATGAAGAAAGATCAATCTTTCTCTCATCATACGCACCAATAACTATATCAGCCTCTGAATCCGGCGTATCTGCATATACCTTGAAATTATCATATACATTATCAAGTGCTGCAGTTACATCCATATAATCCTCTGCATAATAAACATTGATTGTATCCTTGCAGTTAGTGACATTAATAACAGCACCTGTTCTTTTTCCGTCAGCATCCTTAATATAATATTTATTCTCTCTAGGTTCATAATCATAATCAGTTCCAAGTACAAGATTATTAAATGCATTCCTATCCACATTCACTTCTGATGAACCTGAATTATCGAAGCTCTTGATATATGTTGTTCCAACACTCATGTCAAGCCATGCACTCATCCACTGATCTGTTATTACAAGCTTGTTAGTAGCGAAACATGTCTGATTGTGATTAGCATTCTTAAACTCTTCTGCAACTACACCATATGGCTTTGCTGTTCCAAGCAATCCATTAAGAATATCCTGTGTTTTCGAATATGCACCAGCTCTTATGGATGTACCCGCAACCACAGAACCTGCAACCACTGCAACTGTAAGAACACCAACTGCTGCCTTCTTAACCTTTGCACTCAAAACATTTAATCGTTTTCTAAAAAGCATTACTATCCCTCCAAAATTTCTGAACCAATAGTTTCCCCTTAACTATATTTCTTTCCCCTCCGGGCGTATAATATCATTAGTACCAAAGTACTGCATCCCCCTTTTTGTGGGGTTAACTTTACATAAATAAAATAACTCATGCCCCGGGCCACTATCATTCTAGTATATGTCCAGGACATGAGTTATATTACAAATCATTTAATTAAACAATAAATTATGCCTCAATACTTCTGTTCATTGCTGACTCTAATGCATCAATAGAAGCTCTGATAATATCGTGATCAATACCAATACCAAAGTAATTCTTACCATCTTCTCCTGTAATACCAACATACGCAATAGCACTTGAATCAGATCCCTTCTTTAATGAATGTTCTTCATAACAGAAAATATCACAAGGCTTTCCAAAATGTTCTGAAAGAGCATTGCTTACTGCATCAAGACGGCCATTACCACCGTTCTCAACATTGCTCTTCTTTCCGTTTTCATCAATAGTCACAACAGTCTGGATACCGTTAATCTGCTTAAAATGTACTTCCGTAATCTTAAATACCGGTGTGTACTTTTTATATCTCTTCTCGAAAATTTCAAGAACTTCATCTGGTGAGAGTTCCTTATGATGTACATCAGAAACATCCTTAACTGCATATCCTAAATCTTCTCTCATAGCCTTAGGAACTATCATTCCATAATTATGCTCAAGGACATATGCTACACCGCCCTTGCCTGACTGGCTGTTAATTCTGATAACATCTGAATCATATGTTCGTCCGACATCTTCTGGATTAATTGGAAGATATGGAACTGTCCATTTATTAGGATCTTTTTCAATTCTGTAATGCATTCCCTTAGATATAGCATCCTGATGTGAACCTGAGAAAGCTGCAAAAACAAGCTTACCACACCATGGATGACGGTCATCAATCCTCATCTGTGTGAGTCTTTCAAACACTTCTGCAAGATGTGGCATATCAGAAAGATCAAGCTCAGGATTAACACCCTGCATATACATATTCATAGCAAGTGTAATAATATCTACATTACCTGTTCTCTCACCATTACCAAAAAGTGTTCCCTCAATTCTGTCTGCTCCTGCAAGAAGTCCTAACTCTGCATCAGCAACACCTGTCGAACGGTCATTATGTGGATGAAGAGAAATAATAACATTTTCTCTGTTGTGCATGTACTTAGACATATATTCAATCTGGCTTGCAAATACATGCGGAAGTGACATCTCAACTGTAGCCGGAAGATTGATGATACATTTCTTATCAGGTGTTGGCTGCCAGATATCAACAACAGCGTTGCACACTTCAAGCGCATACTCCGGCTCAGTTCCTGTAAAGCTCTCAGGACTGTATTCAAAAAGGAAGTTTCCACCATCAGCTTCTGCAAGCTCCTTTAATAACTTAGCACCTTCAATAGCAATCTGTTTAACCTCTTCTTTAGACTTCTTAAACACCTGCTCTCTCTGAGCTAACGAAGTAGAATTATATACATGAACGATCGCTCTTGGAGCACCCTTTACAGCTTCAAATGTCTTCTTAATAATATGTGGTCTTGCCTGTGTAAGTACCTGTATTGTAACATCATCAGGAATCATATTCTTCTCAATAAGTGTACGGCAGAATTCATATTCTGTCTCAGAAGCTGCAGGGAAACCTATCTCAATTTCCTTAAATCCGACTTCAACTAACATCTGGAAGAATTCCAGCTTTTCATCAAGGCTCATAGGTTCAACAAGAGCCTGGTTACCATCTCTTAAATCAACCGAACACCAGATTGGTGCCTTATCAACATACTCCTTGTTAACCCAGTCATTGCACTTAACCGGTGGCATAAAATAGCCTCTTTCATACTGTCTGTAATCAAACATTCCTAAAACCTCCTGAAAAAATATATATGGTTAATAAGTAAAAGCTTTCTCAAAGATAAGCATAAAAAAATCTTTCGTCCATGGGTAATTCTACCCAAAGAGACGAAAGACATAATCTCACGCGTTACCACTCTTCTTCATAGCTATGCTATGCACTCACTGAATACGTATAACAAATGTGTTATATTATATTCTGTCCACTATAACGGTTGGCTTCCGGCTACTCCTACTTCTCATGATGATTTCAGGTAGCAGCTCCAAGGCGAGTTCAATAAGTTCCTTCGACTGCCTCGCACCATCCGGCAGTTCTCTGACTCTGGTTCCTATCTAATAGTCCTCTTCACAGCATTTACTTATTATGTATGCTTATTATACTTGTCATTTTTTACAAAGTCAAGCATAAATTCAAGTTCTTCTTTGGAAATATTCTTATCAGAATATCTGGCTTTTTCATAACTTCTTGTAATTTTTTCAGCAGTCGCAGCATTTGAAGTAATATTATTTCTTGTGATATCCGCAGGCTGCATATAAACCAAACTGTTTGCAGCCATCTTTTCTTTTCTTTTTCTCTTATCCGGCATCGCAGCCTTTTTAAATGCTTTTCTATATTGCATATTAACCGCAAGATTGTTTTTCTCCACAGCATGCTTAGACCTTCTGATTTTTCTTTCATGCCTGCCTGTTCCTATGAATTCAACCTCATCTCCATTATCATCCCTTGATTCCTTGAACTTTCTCGCATATCTTACAACAACATATATAGCAGCAATCAATAACCCTGTAATAATAACCACTGTGAAAGCAACGAAAACTGCCTGCATAACAGGATTATCCGCATAATCTTTTATCTCTGTTTCGTCATACAAAGAATCATCCTTATTGATCGGTTGAGTTGGCTGCTGAGGCAGAGCTTCGTCATTTTCCTTCATAAGCATAAGCAGCAATTTAAGAAGCGGTCTGAATACTACACCTAAGATACTTCCCATCAGTGCAAATATATTACCACCATCTCCTCTATAGAACAGAAGCATTCCCATTATCATTAGTACAGCTACAACAGCCGCAGTCACCATATTAATACCAGTTATTCTTCTTGCTGGAAATTCAGATTTACCTGTATTACTTATAAATAAATCATTAACTCCTTTAAGCTGATTCCCTATAAGGCAAAGAATTATAAAAAGGGCAAACATCAATGATTCAAAACTTACAAGTTTTGTACTGCCATTCTGTCCGCCAAGTGTACTTCCAACAATCATAACAATGCAATACACCACTGACATTCTCTCTGTAGTCTGCATTACCGCTTTCTTTTCATCATCATTAACATCTTCTGTTTTAGTGCTGAACCGCGACTCCTTCATATATTCAGTTTTTCTTACATTAGCAATCCTTACACTTACAGATCGTACACATACAACAAACGCACTTACAAAATATGCCGTACTTTCAGCATCTGTTCTTCCAAGCATAATTGCTGCTGCAATAAGTACTATATGAATCGTTACAAAAAGAAACAACGACTTTATATATCTTCTTACAAAAAATGTAATAACTACAGGAATAGTAACCAGTGTGGCATATAAAATATATTCATCAGACTTTTTAACAACCCCTAGAATTATCATTGCAGCAAATGCCATAAAAACAACACACTGACTAAGTAATTCCACAACTGACCGCGCCGCATATAATGTTTTATTTCCTGAACGCGCAACAGACTCACTCATATTGCTTCTCCTTACTTAACTTCCCATCCAACCGGCTCAAAATCACATAATTCCAGTCCATAATCATCTCCTGGAAAATGTGGTACAATCCATACCATATCTGCCTGAATCCTGCTGATTTTATTAATAACACTCTGCAATTTCTTTCTTCTGCTTGCAGAGATTAAAACATATACATATTCACTTTCTATTCTCATATTATCCGGCTCAAGAATTTTTTCAAGCATAGCAGAGTATTCTTCCATAGCAATTCCTGTATCAATTCTTGCAAGTGCAGTATTAATATTATTGAGATGTCCTGTTCCAGAACCATTATTTATTACAACCGGACTCTTTGTATCAACATCACATCCATTGCTGAGCATTGAAACATTTATTCCACATGCAATTAGCATCTGTGATATTCCTGCTGCAATACTTATAGCCTGTTCGTCAACTGCATCATACCTCAACACTCCGTCTTCTTCGAGATTTAGCAGAATGCATACATTTCTGCTGACAGACTCATCATATTCATTAACCATAAGATTGCCGGTTCTTGCCGTTGCTTTCCAGTTGACATTCTTAAGGCTGTCATTACTGGTATAGTCTCTTATCCCCCTGAATACAAATGGATCTTCCAGCATATATTTTTTCCGTTCTGCTTCTCCTGTAATCCTGCTGTTCACTGATTTTAACACTGTCGGGTCTGCCGGTTTTGGATATACTGTTATTTCACAGTTATTACCAGCCTTTAGAACATTAATTTCATTCATAAACAAGCCAGAGAATACAATCTCAAGACCTGAAATGCGGTAAACGCCCCTTCTTGTGCACCTGACAGGAACCTTTCTTGTAATTCTCTGATTAGAAAGAAGAGAAAACACATCATTACGGTAAGTCTTATCCGATACGCTTGAATTAGTATCTGCACCTGTAAAAAGCAATTCTCTTGCAGCCTGAAATTTAAGATTAATACAAGGAAGTGGCAGTCTCTTGGCATTAGTAACAACTTCCGTAATATTAACAATATCATCCTTAACCACATGCTTTTTATCAAATTCAAGACTCACTGTAAGATTTTTATTCCAGTTATATCTGTACACAAGCTTTACAGCAAGGTACACAATCAGTACACCTAAAAGCATTAACAAAACATTCATTATCTATTCCAATCTTCAGTAGGAACTGCTGTTTTCGAGACAACATTGCCTATGATCTGTTCTTTATTATCTCTGTTCATAAAACCAGCCTGTAAAACAAGTCTGTGTGCCCATACATATGGTGCCAAAATCTTAATATCCTCTGGCACAACATAATCTCTGCCTGCGACATACGCATATGCTCTTGCAGCATTCAGCATGCCAAGTGTTCCTCTTGGACTGACACCTGTTAATACATTTTCTTCATTTCTTGTCATTCTTGCAAGTTCAACAATATACTCAATAAGCACCGGATGAATGTATACATTCTTAGCATCTTCCTTCATTGCTATAATATCCTCACATGTTGCCACTTTTTCAAGAGTTATTTCCGGATTAGAAGTAAGGAATCTGTTAAGAATGAGTACCTCATCATCTTTTTCCGGGTAGCCCATATTAATCTTCATAAGGAATCTGTCAAGCTGTGCCTCTGGAAGCTGATATGTTCCTGCTGTTTCAATTGGATTCTGCGTTGCAATTACTATAAAAGGTTCTGCCAGTTTAGAATATTCTCCATCAACAGTAACCTGATGTTCTTCCATACACTCAAGAAGTGCCGACTGAGTTCTCGGTGTTGCCCTGTTAATCTCATCAGCAAGAATAACATTAGCAAATACAGGACCTCTTCTGAATACGAACTCCCCCTCTTTCTGGTTATACACATGTACGCCTGTTATATCAGACGGCAAAAGATCTGGTGTAAACTGAATTCTTGAAAATTCACCATCTATACTTTTGGCAAATGATTTCGCCATCATAGTCTTTCCTGTTCCCGGAACATCTTCAAGAAGAACATGTCCACCGGCAATAATACTTGTCAGAACCAGTTCTGAAACATTTCTCTTACCCACAATCACCTTACTTACATTATCTAATATATCTGAAGCCTTACTCATAATACCTCCTCGTAACACGAAATTTAAACTCAGATAATTATAACAAAAACACTGCCAGAACAGCAAGTGTCTGACAGTGTTAATAGGTTAAATAATTATGAACTTTTGATGAATTTAATTATCTGTAGGCATCTCCTGATTAACATCAATACCTCTTGGAGCAACAGGTGTTGAGAACACAATCTGTGTACTTGTTCTTCCGAACTTCTGAAGCTGGCCGATAAATGTATCAAGTTCCATGGTACTTGGGAACATAACCTTTAATAGCATTGAATAATTACCTGTTACACAGTTGCATTCAACAACATTAGGGCATGATTTGATAAATGGATAGAAATCCGGTTTCTGTACAGGAGCAACTTCAAGATTAATAAACGCAGTAATATGATATCCCAGCTTTAACTGATTAATCTTAACTTCATAACCTTCAATAATTTCTTCCTTCTCAAGCCTTTCAATTCTTGCTGAAACCGCAGGTGATGAAAGGAAAACATTTTCGGCAAGAGCCTTTAAAGGCATCCTTGCATTCTGCTGTAATAATGTAATTATCTTCTTATCGATTTTATCCATGGTGTTAACCTCCAGATTATAATATTCATTGTTTAATGCTATTAATTTAACCAAAAAAGGAGACAATCCTAGCGTTGCTGCTAAAATCGTCCCCTTTGACTTAAATTATTAACTTATGCATAATATACACCTTACATAATAAAATAGCAAGTCTTTTTTCTTTATTTTCATTGCTTTTATACATAATTTTTGTTAGAGTAGAGAAAATACTAAAGCCATTACTGGCAGAACGGAGACATTATGGAGAATAATAATCAGGAATATAACACAGTAACTCTGATGCTTGACGATAACACAGAATGTGAATGTGCAATAATACGCATATTCCCTGCTGGAGATAACGACTATATTGCTCTTCTTCCACTTGAGGGAGAAGCTGCAGACAACGATGAGGTATATCTCTACAGATACAAGGTTCAAGGTGACAACGAACCTGTACTTGAGAATATTGAATCTGATGATGAATACGAGCTTGTATCTGAAGCATTCGATGAAGAATTAGATGCTATGGAGTATGAAGATCTGTACGAAGAAGAGGATAACGAGCAGTAAGAATCTCTTCTAAAAAGCGTGAACGGGTTGTATCTTTATTGTACCTCTGCTTGGGGTACAGAAGATACAACTTTTCTTTTGCCCTTGTCATTGCAACATAAAAAAGTCTTCTTTCCTCTTCTATCTGCTCATCAAGAACTGCCTTATTATACGGTATTATCCCCTCACATACATCCATCACCATCACGATCTTATATTCAAGCCCTTTAGAGCCATGCATTGTAAGCATATGCACACCTTCCACCGTGTTGTTCCTACGCTGAGTATCACACTGCTTAAGGTATTCTGTAATACCATCAAGCCATTGTGAGAGGCTCATATACCGCGACGCCCTGTGTGCCAGTTCATCAAGCACATTATATAATTCTTCCTTATCAGCCTTATGTTCATATATATAATTTCTTATATATTCATCGTAGCCAATACCCTTTCTTATATAATTAACTGCCGCAAATGGAGACATATTTCTTATCATGTTAATATCAGATGCCAGCTTTTCCACCTGTTCACTCATCTGTTCATTTCTTTCACAGCTTCTCTTCAATGCATTAATATCTGCCGGCTGTGTAATATATGAACGGGTTATATATCGGATTGGTTTATTAATAATACGCAGAAAGTCCATTCTTTCCCTGCTTCCAAGTGCAATCCTTATATATGTCAGAATATCCTTACTTATCCAGTGCTCATATACATCCTGTACTGCCGAATAATCACAGCATGGAATCCCGTCACTTTCTAGCCTTGACATATACATATTCCCAATCACATTAGTTCTTGATAACACAGCAATGTCATCAGCAGCTATTCCGCTGTCAATAAGTCTTCTTATCTCAGATGTAACAAATGCTTTCTCATCATTCAGGCTGTTAAATTCATATATAAACACAGAATCTCCTTGTGAATTGTAGGTCGTTATATCTTTATAATAACGTTGCTCATTTTCCTCTGCTACAGCCCTTGAAGCAAGCACAATATTGCCCGTTGACCTGTAATTAATACACATGTCAATTCTTACTGCATCACTATAATACTTATTGAAATCTAACATTATCTGTGGAGCAGAACCTCTGAATCCATATATACTCTGGTCATCATCCCCCACCACGAAAAGATTCCTGTATCCGTCAGCAAGAATCCTCACAACATCAAACTGAGCCTTATTGATATCCTGAAACTCGTCAACCAAAATGTACTTATACTTATTCTGCCACGCCTTCCTGTAATCTTCCCTCTGCATCAGTAGGTCACGACATAGTCCTATCATGTCATCAAAATCAATCAGATGCTTTTTTACAAGCATATCATCATAAGCCATGTATATTATTCTGAAACTCTGTTGTGGAACAGACATGCTCTCATATTCATCTATATTAACAGCTTCACCCTTAACACGGCTTATCTCAGATAAAACACTTGCTACAGCTTCCTTCTCATCATCATACTCCAGTTCAAGTCTGCACATCTGGTCTTTCACGAATTCATGCTGTACCTGTGGCTTAATAATGCAGCGTGCAGAATAATTATATGCAGCCTTAAGTATTGTAAAAAATACTGCATGAAATGTACCAAATGTTACTGCAGAGTTTCTGCCCTCTGACAACCCCTTAAACTTAAGCTTCATCTGTTCGGCAGCAGCCTTAGTAAATGTAATAACAAGAATATCAGATGGATTGACCCCACACCTGTCAATAAGATATCTTACCCTGTGAGTAAGAACAGTTGTCTTTCCCGACCCCGGTCCGGCAATTACCATACACGGTCCTTTATTATGTTGTATAGCCTGTATCTGTGCTTCATTAAACTGCAAAAGCGGCACCCCTTATAATAATCTTACACAAACAAATGTATATTATGATTATATAAGTATGTTGCTAGTATGTCAATTCAATAATATATATTTATATTTTATTAATAACTTGTTATGTTATCATCAGAATCATCAGTATTAGATATATCTTTTATAACAACATAATATTCAACCTGTGGATTAACCTGTACAAGAACCCTGTCACCCTTCTTATGTCCAAGAAGAGCCTTACCTAGAGGAGATTCTATACTGATCATTCCACTTAACGAATCAGCCCTGATTGTAGTAACAATCTTAATAGTCTCAGTGCTTTCATCATCCTCATACAATACCTCAACCGTATTATTAACACCAACCTCATCATCTGCTGATGAATCATCAATAACAGTCGCATTCTTAATAGTTCTCTGCAGGTATCTTATTCTACTCTCGTTCTTATTCTTAAACCTTTTCGCTGCATGATACTCGAAATTCTCACTTAAATCTCCCTGAGCCCTTGTCTCCTTTACATCATCAAGTGCAGCCTTTCTTACCTCATGTATCCTGTACTCAATCTCTTCTTCCATCTTTTTGATATCATTCTTAGTAAGTTCGTGTCCCATATCTATCCTTCTTTCTTACCTTTTAATCAATGAAATAATATGAGTATATTTTGCCCTTTTAAGATACATTTTGCAAGTCTATTCTGTCTCGACTTTAAGTGTCTTGATTCCAAATATAAAATACAGCACATGGAAAAGCCATACAAAGCCAAGAATAATTCTTCCAACCGGCACAGCATGCATCATAATAAATCCGATGCTCATAAGAATTGTAACCGTAACCATTATTCTAATCTTGGTTTTCATAGTCATCCCTTTACCCTGCCGTTCTCAACACAGTACACCTTTATATTTTTCTCTCCATATGAGAATGTAACATTTTCAGCAGCAGCGCCCTTAAATTCAATGCTCTCACAGCCTGTAACATCCTTGGTAACCGGCTGTTCATCAAGAATATCCAACACTCTGTTTCCTGCTGTAAATGTGTTCTGCAATATACTTCCAAGATTAGCAAGATTAAGCGTTAGTTCCATTCTTTTTGAATACTTCTCTGCTTTTTCTTTTTCCTTAGCAGTAAGCACCGGTTTACGCGGTGTTTCCATTGAATCAGACATACAATCCTCCTTAGCAAAAATAAGCATATTGTTAGAAATTGCTAACCACATGTTTAAAACGATATTCTAATTTAGTTGTAATTTCAACTATAATCTTACACAATAAATGATGTAAATATATTTTACTTTTTTGCTTGCACTTCCCTGCAGATACGCTATAATATATAAGTCACATTTAAGCATCGGCGTGTGGCTCAGTTTGGTAGAGCGCGTGGTTCGGGACTACGAGGCCGCAGGTTCAAATCCTGTCACGCCGACTAAAAAGCTCATGGGAATTATTTTATTAATCTCCATGAGCTTTTTATTTTCTATACAAAATTATTTTTAACATAAACAAGTGCCTTATTAACGGCCGGCAATGATATAACCATAAGTGTTATCACTGCTTCAAGTCCAATATAAGAGGCATTATATACTATTGAATAAAGCACGGCACTGTTAAAAAAATCCGGAGTGTATACTGCAAAGAATATCCATCCAGACAGAAATGAGCATATAAATCTTCCTATAACTCCAGCTATATATCCCTTAACAAGCCCATGCTTTGAACCAGTGAATATTCCTGATAATCCAAGTGCACCAAATCCTAATATATAATCAAGCATAACCTGTGGAATATTCAAAATATATGGATCAAGCATCAACTGTAAAACCCCATATGCAACAGCTGCTGTTAATCCTGCCTTAATTCCATACCAATACCCTACGAGTACAATAAAAAGCATACTAAATAATGTTACAGAACCACCCATTGGAAGTTTAATAACCCTAATCATAGAAGTTACCACAGCCAGTGCAATTGCCATTGCTGCAAATACAATATGTTTCGCATTATTTTTCTTATTGCAGTCTCTCGCAACGCAGCCAATTATCAGTAGTGCAACACATAAAATTATAAGTACAGCGTAGCCTGCTCCTTTAAGACTATATGTTACCCCACTGTCATTAACCATTTTTTCAACTAAAAAACTCATAATCTTCCTTTCTTTCGCACCTCATTTAAGTACTTTCAAAAGATTATCTGTTTCTCTTATAAATGTCAAGAAAAACCCAGAGCATGACATTAACTAACTTAATGACTGCTCTGGGTTAATATGTTTTTTATTGCTTTAAATTAAACTCTTTTTTTCTTAGTAGAAGCAAAAATTCCTAATCCTGATAATCCAAGAAGAGAAACAAGCGCTGCAATTGGAGATTTGTCTCCTGTCTGTGGAGCTTCTGCTTCCTCCTTAATTTCTGTAGATGGCTTCTCTTCTGATGGTGTTTCTGATGGATTTTCAGCCTCAGCAATCTTTACCCCATACATAGATTTTACCATATTAGCAGCATCATAATCACCTAAAACATTTTTTAATGTATAACCTTCAGCCTGAATTGATGTAAGAAGAGGTCTGTCACTATTCAATACATAGCCTGGACCATATGAACCATATTCTGCAAATCTTGCATTCTTATATGAATTACCGCTCATATCACCATATCCTAAATCAACAATTGCTCTTCCAAGATAACAATTAATAAATGTTGTTGAATCATCTTTTCCCCATGGACGAGCCATTCTGTATGAATCATCTAAAACCTTGTCTTCTGCAAGGAATCTGCAATTATTAAATACATATCCATAATCTGTAGATGCATATGTTCTGCCTGCTGTAAAGCATCCATCAGCCTTATATTCTGTATATCTTGCAACAATATCACAATCATCAAAATATGATGTACCGGCTCCGTAAATGAAATCTACATTACCTGTAATATAACACTTAGAGAAGTACTGTCTTGTAACTTCATAGTTTCCATCAGCACCCTTTACCCTCGAATCTGTAAGAAGAGTATCCTGATATCCAACAAGTCTTACATTAACACAAGCTGTCTTATCTGCAACTATGCAAAGTGCGTCTGCCTGCTGGTCATTTCCATTAGTATACTTATATGAATTCTCTATTGTAAGATTCTCTGCTGTAAATCCATCTGCCTTAGAATCAACATACATAGCATTTCTATCCCACATACCTGTTGCTGTTTTTTCTGCAACCGCTGCCGAATAATAAATATGTGTCTTCTGGGCATCTTCTCCAAGAAGGCTTACATTAGGTACCATAACCGTTACTCTCTCGTTATATTTACCATTCTTAATAAATATAACCTTTGATTCTGCATTATCTTCAGATACCGAATTAATTGCTGCCTGCACAGTCTTATATGTTGCATATCCTTCTACAACATCCCCATCTTTACCTGTAAATGCTGAATCAACCACAATGTTATAATCAGGATTACTTACAAAGTTAAATATTTTCCTTGTTGTCTTTCCAGTTTCATCTTTGAAAAGAACCTCAACATCATTTCTACCTTTAACTAATGATGATGCTTCAAGAATAAATGCTTCATCAGCATTTACTTTCTTGGCTATTGTCTCATTGCCGTTAACAACCATTTTTACAGTTCCCGCTCTGTCTGATTTCATTGCAACAGATGCCTTATCCGCAAATACAGTATCATTATCCTTAGCAACAACTTCTAACTTTGCAGCCTCATTTTCATATACATACTCACCAGTATGTCCATTAGATGCAAGAACCTGTAGCGTTTCTGATGGATTGCTTGTATTATCAGCATTCTTTGCAACAATATAATAATAATACGGTTCCTCAGCCTTTATATCAGAATCTGTATACGATAAATCTCCTACTGTTTTTACAATCTCTGCTTTTCCATCTGAACCAAATGCTTTGTAAATATCATATTCTGTTGCACCTTCAACTGCTGTCCATGAAAGTTCAATACTCTTATCAGTTCCTTTAGCTGACAATATTGTCTTAGCTAATGGTGTTTTTAAGCTGACTGCATTAGTTTCAATTGCTGTTCCCATTGTATCTCCACCCACAGGAACAACTTTAAACTTATATGAACCATCCTCTTTTACACTATATGTATATGAATTAACCTTAGAATCTCCAGCTTTTACATAATCAGCTCCATCCTTAGATACATATACCTGATACTTAATATTTCCCGTGCCTTCTGTTGCAATATCCCAGTTTACAGAAATGCTGTTTCTGTCATCAGCAACCTTTGCTGTTGCATTGTTAATAACAGGTGCTACTCCGACAGCAATATAATAATCATTCATATCATATACTATTTCACCAGCTTCATTAATAAGCTTAACATTAGCTAAATCAACTGATATTCCAGAAAAAGCAAATCCATAGTTTACAGACTTTCCAGACTGAAGAGCCGAATCAATAACATCCTGTGCAAGATCAATTGTTGCCCCATTAGCTTCTGTGTCAACCAATACATCTCCTGATGCCGAAACAATTTTAACCTCAGCTTTATTATCTGCTTTCTTAGAATATGAAACTGTATATGTTCCTCCAATAGCATCAGCTAATGTACTAGTCTTCGGATTACCACAATTTCCTGTACCCCTGTTACCATATGTATGCTGATATACCTTATTTTTCTGGAAATGTACTACATCAAGTGATGTTTTTTGTTTTTCTTTAGTGCTGAACTGACCAATTGCGATTCCCTGCTTATCCGTTCCACTGTCAACAGCATTAACTGTTATATCAGCTGTAATTGTCAGATTTTCTGAAATCTCAGGGAATAATAGATAATCAATGTGCTTATCTTCTCTTATATTACCCTTATCAGCTTTAGAGCGTGTCTGAGTAATCTTTAATATATTACCGTCAGCAACTTCTTCGTATTTGTTACCTTCAATATATTTACCAGAATACGCTGCGCTTGTTGTATGAGTTGCCTTTAATTCTCCAACATTAGAATCGAACACAACCTTTTTAACCTTATTATCATCCTGAGTATACTCAGAAGTAATCTTTACATCTGAAAATGTTGCTGTTGCTCCTTCTGTTGCAAAAAAACCTACTGTCTTTGTATCTATACCACTAAGAGTCTCTGACTTTGTTGGTTTTTCTGAAAATTCTGATGTAGCTGAAACATAATAACTAACAACCTGTCCAACTATCTGAATTTTAACATACACTTCATCACCAGCTTTAGCACTTCCTAAAGGATTTGCTCCATTCTTTCCGCCATGCCTGCCATATCTGATCTGATTTTTACCAAAATCAGCATATATTGCCTCTGACTGGCTGCCAGGTTCACTTGCGTCATTTCTTACAAGAACACCAGCCTGAGCCTTTCCACTTCCTGAGACCTTCATTTTGGCAGTAATAGTTACATCACCTTTTGCATTAAAATAAGAATATGATAAATTATCGTTTCCATTATCCTTATCAAACTTTGTTCCCGCTCCTGTTACCACAACTGTTTTAGCCGAAGAATCATATGTATACGAACCTTTTCCAGTATGCTCTCCTATCTCTTCACTATTCCAGATTGTATCAAGTACCTTTGACTTAGCTTGTTCCTGTTCTTCTGCATGTACAATCTTACTAACTCCGAAATTCTGTGTAACCACACCAACAGGTAACATAGTTGCTGTCATAGCAACCACTGCTGCTACCCCAACCGCTTTCTTCAATTTTCTTGTTCGTCTCATGATATATAAAAGCCTCCCAATTTTTATTGACGCATTCCCGCGCATCACTGAAACATAATATAATTCACACGCTTTTTATTAACAACTTATATTTTTGCATTTTACTCATTGACTACATGTTTTTTAGTATTATACTACATTTTGTTAATAAGATAATAAAAATCAAGTCGGTTTTGGTAATATTGCACAAAGATAATTGTAAAGGATATTAAATATATGGATTCAGGCATTAACAATATATCAAGATTCAGAATTGACCATTCATTTCATAAGCTGCACTATGCCATGCATTCTGCACACAGCCACACATACTATGAACTTTTTACATGATGCATGGTAATTGTACTATTTCAATAGATGACAGGCTTTTCACGCTTTCCAGGAAACATTATATTTATACCGCCAACTCAGTTCACCGAACATCGTATATTGGTGAACTTATTCCCGAAAGAACATATATAGAATTTTCTAAAGATTATATAGAAACAATCAGCCAGACTCTTGGTAAAAACTGGGCTGGACATAACCTCTGGGGACATATCTTATATATCGAAAAGATAAACGCGAAAAGATTGACTTATTATTCAGGGAAATCCAGAAAGAATATGATATCGTTGACAGTTATTCAGACTGCTGTATAAGGCAGCTTTTCCAATATCTCATTATCAATCTCGTCCGCCTTGACAGAAATACTAAAGATATAAAAGAATTCATTACCAATTCAGATAATAAAACCAATCAGGACATGATTATTGCTGCCAAATACATTGCAGAAAATTTTAAGAATGATATTACACTCAAAGATGTTGCCAGCCATTTAAATCTTAATCCATCGTATTTTTCCAGCAAATTCAAAGCTTTTAACAACATCGGATTCGCCGAATACCTACGTAATATCCGCGTCAATCATGCTGAATGGTATCTTATCGAAACAGACTTAAGTCTCTCCGATATTGCCAGTGAATGCGGCTTCTGCAATTCAATTATTTCGGTGATACATTTAAACTGGTCAATGGAATATCACCATCTGAATTTAGGAAGAATAATAAACCTAAAGGCTGAAAACTGATGTTCAAACATAAAATAACTGTTACATCTGACCGTCAGCCAAATGTAACAGTTATTTAAATAATATATTGCACAAAATGTGCATATCATTTACTGAAGCTAAAAAATTTTTACTTAGAACTTACCATTCTTAGCAGCTTCCTCAATGGAAACAGCTACAGCTACAGTAGCACCAACCATAGGGTTATTACCCATTCCGATTAATCCCATCATTTCAACGTGAGCTGGAACTGATGAAGAACCTGCGAACTGAGCATCTGAGTGCATACGTCCCATAGTATCTGTCATACCATAAGAAGCAGGACTGCTGCCATGTTATCTGGGTGAAGTGTACGTCCTGTACCACCACCTGAAGCTACTGAAAAGTACTTCTTTCCAGCTTCAAGTCTTTCGCTTCTTATATGTACGCAACTGGATGCTGGAATCTTGTAGGGTTTGTTGAGTTACCTGTGATAGATATATCAACATTCTCCTTCCACATGATTGCAACACGCTTCTGTTACATCGTTAGCGCCGTAGCAGTTAACCTTAGAACGAAGACCATCTGAATATGCTGTTCTAGAGATTTCCTTTACTTCGCCTGTTGAATAATCCATCTCTGTCTCAACGAATGTGAATCCGTTAATTCTTGAGATAATCTTAGCAGCATCCTTACCAAGACCGTTAAGGATAACTCTAAGAGGTTTCTGTCTAACCTTGTTAGCCTTCTCTGCAATACCGATAGCACGCTTCAGCAGCAGCGAATGATTCATGACCTGCAAGGAATGCAAAACATTCTGTCTCTTCTTCAAGTAACATCTTTCCTAAGTTACCATGTCCAAGACCAACCTTTCTCTGGTCAGCAACTGAACCTGGAATACAGAATGCCTGAAGACGCTTCACCGATAGCTGCAGCAGCTTCTGAAGCCTTTCTTGCACCGCTTCTTGATAGCGATTGCTGCACCTACTGTGTAAGCCCAGCATGCATTTTCAAAACAAATTGGCTGGATACCCTTAACCATAGCATATACATCTAATCCGGCATCCTTAGTAATCTTTTCAGCTTCTTCAATACTAGCTATACCATAGCTGTTAAGAACTGAAGTAATCTTATCTATTCTTCTCTCATATGATTCAAATAAAGCCATTCTAATTGTCCTCCTTACTTAACTTCTTCATCTGTTCTTGGGTCAATAATCTTAACAGCATCTGCAACTCTTCCGTACTGTCCGCAAGCGCTTCTCATATGCTGTTGTAGGGTCATCACCCCTTCTTAATGAAGTCTGTCATCTTACCAAGGCTGACAAACTTGTAACCGATAATCTGGTTGTCCTTATCAAGGGCAATACCTGTTACATAACGCTTCAGCCATCTCAAGGTAACGAGGACCTTTCTTTAATGTACCATACATAGTACCAACCTGAGAACGAAGTCCCTTACCAAGATCTTCAAGACCGGCACCAACTGCAAGTCCACCCTCAGAGAATGCGCTCTGAGTTCTTCCGTAAACAATCTGTAAAATAACTCTCTCATAGCTGTGTTAATTGCATCACAGACAAGGTCAGTGTTAAGAGCTTCCATAACTGTAAGTCCTGGTAAAATCTCTGCTGCCATAGCTGCTGAATGTGTCATACCTGAACATCCGATAGTCTCAACTAAAGCTTCCTGAATGATACCTTCCTTAACATTAAGAGTAAGCTTACATGCACCTGCTGAGGAGCACACCAGCCTACACCATGTGTAAAACCTGAAATATCTTCAACCTTCTTATTCTGTACCCATTTACGCTTCTGTTGGCACTGGAGCTGCTCCATGATGAACGCCCTGTGCTACTGGACACATATTCTCTACTTCCTGTGTGTAAATCATCTTATTACTCCTTTCGTAATTCATAGTGTTTACTATAAATGAAACGACGGCCAGAAGCCGTCGTCCAAGCCTGACTATTTTCTCACAAACTTTTGCATTAGTCAATGTGAGACACAACATTTTACATTAATAAAACAAAAATTCACATAATTATCTCTTAGTTACTACTTCGCCCCTTCTTATATATAGAACCTGCCGGAATAAAGCCTCTTACGCTTGAAAGCGGATAAATATTACTCTGTCTTCCAACAATTGTTCCAGGATTAAGTACGCTGCCACAGCCAACCTCAACATTATCTCCAAGAAAAGCACCAATCTTTTTGATACCTGTATCAATATTGCAGTCAGGTCCTTTAATAGTAATAAGCTTCTTGTCAGACTTAACATTAGAAGTTATAGAGCCCGCTCCCATATGAGCCTTGAATCCAAGAATTGAATCTCCAACATAATTATAATGTGGAACCTGTACCTTATTAAAAAGAATTACATTCTTAAGCTCAGTTGAATTACCAACAACAGCGCGCTTCACCTACAATAGCTTTTCCACGGATAAATGCACAGTGTCTTACCTCTGCATCTTTACCGATAATTGCAGCCTGCAATATAAGCTGATGGAAATACATTTGCAGTTCTGTGAACCCATATATTCTCCCCACGCTTCTCATATTCATCTTCTGGCAGTGAATTGCCAAGTTCTACAATAAAATCACCAATCTTTGCAAGTACTTCCCATGGATATGTACAGCCTTCAAATACCTTTGCTGCAATAGTCTCATTAAGGTCATACAGATTACTTATCTTTAATGCATCATTATTCATATCAAATATCCTCTTTATATCAATTATTCAACAGTAACAGATTTTGCAAGGTTTCTTGGCTTATCTACATCGTTACCCTTAAGAACTGCTGTATAGTAGGCAATAAGCTGTAATGGGACTGCCGCAACCATAGGCATAAGAAGCTGGTCTGCCTGTGGAAGCTTAATAACAATATCTGCCACTCCATCCTCAATATCAAGCTCTGGTTCTGCAATAAGCACTACAAATGCTCCTCTTGACTTAACTTCCTTAATATTACTTATAGTCTTTTCCTCAAGATTCTTCTGTGTTGCTATTGCAATTACAGGCATCTGTTCTGTAATAAGCGAGATAGTTCCATGCTTAAGCTCTCCTGCTGCATATGATTCAGAATGAATATAAGATATCTCCTTTAACTTAAGAGAGCCTTCCATACTGAGTGCATAATCAAGACCTCGTCCTATATAAAGAAGACTGTCTGCATTAATAAGCTTAGAAGCTGCAAACTGACACTTACTCTCAAGTGCAATGGCTTCTTCAATAACCTCAGGTATTTCTTCCAGCATCTTAGTGTATCTGCTGCATTCTGCCTCATCCATCTTACCATTAGCATAAGCTAATTCAAATGCAATTAAATACATAATTGATATCTGAACCATATATGCCTTCGTTGAAGCAACTGAAATCTCAGGACCTGCATGTGTATATACAACCATATCTGCTTCTCTTGCAATTGATGAACCCTTGACATTAACAATTGCCATAGTATCAGCACGCCTGTTTTGCAAGTTCAAGTGCAGCCTTAGTATCAGCAGTCTCACCTGACTGTGATATAACAATCATAAGGTCATCTTCACTAATAAGAGGATCTCTGTATCTGAATTCTGATGCAATATCAACAGTTACAGATACTCTTGCTATCTTTTCTATTATATATTTACCGACCATTCCGGCATGCATTGCAGTACCACAGGCAACAATATATATATTCTTATAATTCTTTAACTTATCAGGATTGAATCCTTCTGCACTGAAATCAGGCATATCGTCCATGATTCTTGGCATAATTGTTCTCTTTACAGAATCTGGCTGCTCATGAATTTCCTTAAGCATAAAGTGCGCATAACCGCCCTTTTCTGCAGCATCAACATCCCAGTCAGCAGTATTTAATTCCTTATGTATCTCATTACCATGAACATCGTATATCTTAACTGAATCCTTCTTAATAACTGCAATCTCATTCTGGTCAAGAAGGTAATAATCTCTTGTGTAGTGAATAATAGCCGGAACATCAGATGCTATGAAATTCTCATGTTCTCCAACGCCAACAATAAGAGGGCTGTCCTTTCTTACTGCAAATATCTCATCAGGGAAATCCCTGAACATAATTCCAAGTGCGTATGAACCCTTAATCTCTGACAGTACCTTTGCAATAGTCTTCATCGGGTCACCATCATAATAGTAATCAAGCAGCTTTGCAGCAACCTCAGTATCTGTTTCACTTGCAAAGCTATATCCCTCTCCGACAAGAAAATCTTTAAGCTTCTTATAGTTCTCAATTATACCGTTATGTACAATAGTAACTCTCTTATTGCCATGTGGATGTGAATTAATGTCTGATGGTTCTCCATGCGTAGCCCATCTTGTATGGCCAATTCCAACATGTCCTTGTGGTTTTCCTTCTTCATCCATCTTCTCAACAAGGTTAGCAAGTCTTCCCTTGCACTTCTTGACCTTTATATTACCATGATCAAATACCGCAATACCGCTGAATCATATCCTCTGTATTCAAGCTTAGATAATGCATCTACAAGTACATCTGCGCTTTCTCTGTCCCTACATATCCTGCAATTCCGCACATATATTTAATTCCTTTCACTCATTTACTTATAATTCTTAGCGGTCTCGTTAAAAGTCCTATAAGCCCCGCCTGATTCCTTAATGCCATAACAGCCCTTGTTCTTCTCGAAACAAAACCATCAAGCTTTTCCATATACTCATCTGCTGTAATATTCCCTCTGCTACACCTGTAAGTCCTTTTCCCAGCTTGCCGTAAGCTCCGGATTAAGCAGATGCCTGATAGAATTATCTACAACATCATATATTATCTCACCTAAAAATGTAGGTGTAATAATCTGTGTCTTAGAATTAATAGAAATATACTTAATAGTATTAAGTTTTTAAGGATTTCAGCTCTGGTAGCACTTGTTCCTATTCCACTACCCTTAATCTGGGCACGCAGCTCCTCATCTTCAATAAGCTGTCCCATTCTCCATTGCAAGAATAATAGAACCTGAATTATATCTCTTAGGAGGTGATGTTTCACCTTCTTTGATATTAAACCCATTAAATGTGATTGTAGAACCTTTTCTGTATTTTTCAATACCTCAAATAAAGCTGCATCACATTTATTATCTTCCTTATTATCGACGCTATCATCATCCTTTACTTTTGCATCATTTCTCGCCTTTGCAAATGAGTTCTTAGCTACGCTAAGATACCCTTCATCTACAAGCACTTTAAATGAAGCATACAGCTTTTCATTCTTTACATCACTGGTAATACTTACCTTCTGATAAATAGCCGGTGGATAGAATATACTTAAGAATCTTCTTACAATTATCTCATAAGTTCTCGCAGCTGTAACTGACAAGTTCTTTAAATTATTAAACCCCTGTCCTGTCGGAATAATCGCATAATGGTCTGTGATTGCTTTATCGTTGCAATATCTTGTCTTTTCAATCCCTTCTGCATATTATTCTGTAATATATGCTCAGCTATCTCCTCACAGGCGGAAAATTCCTGAGTCCTCCTATATTCTTATATATTTCCTTACTTACCGCAGTCGATAACACTCTCGCATCAGTTCTTGGATAAGTAACCAGTTTCTTTTCATACAGTTCCTGAATAATATTAAGGGTCTCATCAGGGCTTATCTTAAACAGCTTGCTGCATTCGTTCTGAATCTCGGCAAGATTATACAGAAGCGGTGGATTCTTGGTTTCTTTCTTTCTCTCAATAGAATCAACTACCCCTGTGCCGGCAGTGGATCAGATAAGAACTTAACAAGTTCCTCAGCCTTTTCCCTTTCCTTAAAACCATTATCCTTATATAAATATGGCGTACCAGCATACATGCTCTTATCACTTACACGCCATTCTGCATCAAATGTTGAATTGTCAGCCTGTGCCTGTCCAATAACTCTATAGAATGGTGTCTTTACAAAGCTTCTTATCTCCCGTTCCTTCTTACTACCATTCCAAGAACACATGTCATAACCCTTCCGACAGATACAACTGCCCTGTCAAGGTGCGGTAATTAGCAATATTGCGTCCATATTTCAATGTAAGAACTCTAGAGAAATTAATTCCCATAAGATAATCTTCTTTAGCACGAAGATACGCTGAATCACTCAGATTATCATATTCAGATATATCTTTAGCCGTATTAATTCCTTTAAGAATCTCTTCCTCGGTCTGCGAATCAATCCACACACGGCGCTCTTTCTTTCCCTTAACGCCTCTGCCTCACAAGCCTGTATATATATTCTCCCTCTCGTCCTGAATCGGTACACACATATATATATTCAACATCATCCCTTGTAAGAATGTCTTTAACTATATTAAACTGTTTCGCAACTGCAGGTATAACCTCATACTTGAATTCCTTTGGTATGAATGGCAATGTGTCAAAGCTCCATCTTTTCAGATTAGGATCATATGCATCCGGGTAGCTCATAGTTACCAGATGTCCTACACACCATGTCACAATATGGTCTCCACCCTCAAGATATCCGTCTTTTCTTGTGAAGTTCACATGCAGTGCCTTGGCAAACTCCTGCGCCACGCTTGGTTTTTCCGCGATATATACGGATTTTCCCATTATATCCCTCATTTCTGTGTCTATTACACAATTATTATTCTCCTGAAGCATCAAGAGTTCCCATATAAGCTGGTATATATTCTTTTATAAAATAATCTGCTTCCGGAATATTCATATCAACAATAGCCTGATATATTGTCTTTTCCGCATCAGCAAAATCCATATTACCAGACTTCTTTTCCTCAAGACATTTGATATAAGCTGACATCTTATCAGCCGCCTTTACATATTTCCAGAGTTCTTCTTCCTCTTCTGTCTCTGATAACACACCCTTATAATGTGCTCTTATATCAGAAGACAGACCTGAGAGCATCTGCTCCTCTGCAACATGCTCTACTTCCTTATAAGCATTTCTTATAACCGGATTGTAATACTTTACAGGAGTCGGAAGATCACCCGTAATTATCTCTGTAACATCATGATACATTCCAAGAATTGCAAGCCTTTCAGCATTAATATTCCCACCATATATCTCATTGTTGATAATTCCCAGTGCATGTGCTATGAATGCCACTTCAAGACTATGCTCGCACAGATTCTCATGACGTGTATTCTGCATAAGTCCCCATCTGTTAATATATTTCATTCTCGACAGCATTGCATAAAAATAATTTTCCTTCAATGTAAATGTCCCCTCTTTACTCTTTAAGTGGTTTCATAATTTTATATCATAATAGGTTTTAAGCAAGTAAAGAGATGCCATCTCTGACATCTCTTTCTGGTATGTGTATTAGAATTTAATTATTCTGCATCCTTAGGAGTGATATAACCCTGTGCCTTAAGAAGCTCTGCAATAAGAACAGCTCCACTGCTGCACCTCTTAATGTGTTGTGTGAAAGACCAACAAACTTATAATCAAACACACTGTCTTCTCTTAAACGACCAAGTGAAACACCCATTCCATTCTCATAATTAACATCAAGCTTAACCTGTGGACGGTCATCCTCTTCAAGATACTGGATGAACTGCTTTGGAGCACTTGGAAGATTAAGTTCCTGTGGAACTCCTTGAAGCTTCTCCACTTTTCAATAATCTGTTCCTTAGTAGGCTTCTTCTCAAAGTTAACAAATACTGCTGCTGTATGTCCATCAAGAACCGGAACTCTGATACACTGGCATGTGATAACCGGATCACTTGCAGGAACAATCTTTCCGTCCTCAATCTTACCCCATAATCTTAAAGGCTCTTTTCAGACTTTTCTTCTTCTCCACCAATATAAGGAATGATATTCTCAACCATCTCTGGCCACTGCTCAAATGTCTTACCAGCACCTGAGATTGCCTGATATGTTGTTGCAACAACAAGCTTTGGTCCGAATTCCTTTAATGCATTAAGAGCTGTGTAGCTCTGGATTGAACAGTTAGGCTTAACACAGATAAATCCTCTCTTAGTACCAAGTCTTTCTCTCTGATACTTAATAACTTCAAGATGCTCTGGGTTGATTTCCGGAACAACCATAGGAACATCTGGTGTCCAACGGTTAGCACTGTTATTAGAAACAACTGGAACTTCTGCCTTAGCATATCTTTCCTCTATAGCCTTGATCTGGTCCTTAGGCATATTAACTGCACAGAATACAAAATCTACCTTAGAAACAATTTCATCAAAATCCTTATCCATATCATATACAGTCATCTTCTTAACGAACTCTGGCATTGGTGTCTGCATCTTCCAGCGTCCTTCAACAGCATCTTCATAAAGCTTTCCTGCTGAACGTCCTGAAGCTGCTACTAAAACAACCTCAAACCAAGGATGATTCTCAAGTAATGTTATAAATCTCTGTCCTACCATACCTGTACCGCCAAGGATACCAACTCTTAACTTATCGCTCATTTTTAACTCCTTCAAATGTAAAATCTAAAAGACACTTCCCTCTGTTCTGTCTTTCTGTGACGGACATTTGTTTTGTGTCTAAGAAAATATATCACAGCCTATAGGATAATGCAAGCCATTTTAAATATTTTAAGATTTTTCTTAATAAAAATATATTTTTATGTAAAATGAAAAAGCCCCGGCAGTTAACCGGAAGCTTTTTCTGGAAATATTAGGAGAAGTAAATTCTTATAAACTTATTTATCGAATGTCTTCTTTCTCTTTAATTCAACACATGCAATTCCTGCTGTTAATGTCATTGCAGCAATATACCATACCATATGGTATGAATCACCTGTCTCAACACCATTATTGTCTGATACCACTGGATCTGTAGCTGGCTGCTCTGCCGGTGTCTCTGGTTTAGCAGGCTGCTCTGGTGCTGGATTCTCTGGTTCGCCCGGTGTTGGATTCTCTGGTTCGCCGCAGATGTAATCTCCTTACCATCAACAACAAGCTTAACATCTGAAAATGTCACATCAGCACTTCTTGCAACATACATTCCAACATATACATATTCTGAATCTACAGAAGTTAATTTAAAATCAAAACCACCTGTAATAGTTTCTTCATTACCAAATGTACATGCATAACCATCTGTATTACTTTCGATTTTAAGGTTATATGTCTCACCAGCCTTAATTTCATTAGCACATGTTCCGCCCTGTGTAAGAGCGCCACTCTTTCTTGCAAAACAGTTCCATACAGAATCTTTCTTAGTAAGCTTAAGTGGACCAGCTGCAACATAGTCACCCATTGTACTGTTAATATACTGATCTACATACATATCATCTCTTGCCATAAGACCGAATGATACCTGATCATTAGATGTAAAACTGTTTACAGTCGCCTTTGCTGTAATTGTAAAATTACTGTTTGCTGGAACTCTGTAATAATACATAGCAATTCCATCAGCAGTACTTGCTATCTTTCTGCTCCATTAACAGCAATATTAATATTACCATTGTCAAGACTCTCAAGCTTAAATTTAGATGCTATCTTATCATTGCCGCCAACATTTCCAAATACAGTTCCTTAAAGATTCTGCATTAGCCCATAATTCGCTGTCTTTTAAATCATTTGAATATTCTGACTCTTTATAATCAGGATTAGACTTTAAAACATCACTCTTAGTTGGTGCTTTAGCATCAATAATATGCTCTGCAAGTCCTACATTAAGTTCCTTAATTGTCTTAGTAACAAGATATGCATTATATGTTCCGCCCCAGATATTAGTATGCGTATTGTCTACACTTTCTGGCTTTGATGATGTCCATGCATGTAAATTAACTGTCTCGGCTGCTCCTAATGAATCATATAATTTCTTAGTAAGAGAAGTCATATCAACCACTGGAACATTAAGATCTTTTCCAAGATTAATGATTGCCTGTGGATAACTTCCTCCTTCAAACTCTCCTGAATCAGCTGTAACATGAAGCTGACTGTCAGACCAGTTGCCATCAGCAGTTCTTCTTACAATCGGTGTACATAAAACAACTGTTGTTCCTGCTGCCTGTGCTGGCTTTATATAATTCTCATATAAAGAATAAGCAAATGAACCGCTGTTTTATAATCTCCATTAGGGTTAGTATATCTTCCGCTCTCCGCTTTTTCATCATTGTGGCCGAAACCAACAAGAAGAAAATCTCCCTTTTCATTCCAGCTATAAGCTCACCATACTCCTTATCCGCTGTATAGCTTGTTGAACTTCTTCCTGATAAAGCAATATTCTTTACCTCAAAAGTTCCATCCAGATACTTATCAATCTGTGTTCCCCATCCATATCTAGGATAATAATAATTGTCTGTGAAAACACTGACTGTCGAATCTCCCACAATCCAGACAACAGGCTTTGATGAATCTGATTCCTCAGCTCGCAAATGTTCCAAATCCAAAGCTCATAACAAGCAAAAGGATTGCACTAAGCAGACAACTGATCAGCGCTTCTATTTTTGTTTTTCATAACAAAGACCATTCCTTTCTTTTATTTGTTCAAATTGTAAACTATGAACCTATGTCAAGGTCAAGTCTTTGTGTATATTTTACCATAAAATGTTTTTCAAAACCCCGCACTATGTGCGGAAATTCTCAAAATATTAATACGCTATACCATTAGATACTTCTACATAATAAATATTAACTCCACCAGATTCTGATACAATATAATATTCACGCCTCATCTAATCTGAATGATACTGACTTAAGTGAAGAACCAGGTATCTTAGCTGTACTTGTTACATCATTACCATTCTTATCAATAATCTTAATAAGTCTGCTTGTATCTGTATCTGAGCTTGTTGCATATATCTTTACCTTAGATTCACTGCTGTCTTAAATGCAATAGCTCTTGCAGATTCGCTTCCTGCACCGCCAAGCTTGATTCTCTTTGTAAAGCTGATATTCTTGTAATCCTTATTGCTCTTATCAACCGTTACAGTCTTTTTGCTTGTTGCAACAATCTTAAGACCATCAACTACAGTTGAACTCTTAATCTTTCCTGTTGAAACATCATTAGCATTAAGAATTAATTTTTCACCCTTTGTTGATACTGAAGAAGCTTCTGTTGCTTTTGTTGGAGCCTGTGTAGCCTTTGTTGGAGTCTGTGTCTCCTTTGTTGTTGCCTCTGTCGCCTTAGTTGGAGCCTGTGTCTCCTTTGTTGTGCCTTCAGTAGCTTTAGTTGTTTCCTGAGCCTTTGTTGTCTCTTCTGGCTTAGTTACCTCAGATGATGAATTCTTTGAAGATACACTAATCATCTGATTAGCAACATTGAATCTTGCTCCCATTGAAGCATAGCTTCCTGTTGTCTCATAAAGGCTGTTCATGTTAATTGTTCCATCAGCATTTCTAAGCTGTTTATCTATATTTTTGCTCATATCAATTGCATTAACAGTGTTCTTAAACATTCCAGCTGTCTTAGCAGGTCAGTTACAACAGTTCCGCTTCTTATCTCCACTTACTAAAGAAGTAAACAAAGAACCTGAAAGATTATAATACTTACCTGAATTGTAATATATTGAATCAGCCATTTTACCAGTAAACTTATCTGAATCAATTGCACCAGCTGATACAAGTCCCTTAAATATTGCTGCACTTGATGTTCTGTAACATAAGAAGTTACCCTTCTTAGCATACTTTCCATTGCCCCATGCTGTAACATTTACAATTGTAAGACCTGTTGGGTTATTATTATCTGTAAATCCTGTTGCACCATTATCAAATGATAAGCAGTTCATTACCTTATGTGGTGTTCCAACACCTGAACCGCCAAGCTTGAAGCCATTCATATCTCCATTAGCATAATGAACACCATTAGATAATGTTCCATTATTAAATGCCACACAGTTTCTAATTGTAATTACACCTATAGGACCTGTTGCACTCTTTGCAAATAAATCCCATCCATCATCTGAGTTGCTGTATGATATACATCCATCAAACACATTTCTTCACCACATGTAAGCTTTGCAGCAAAACCATCTGCATTCTCACCTGTACCGCCCTGGTCAGGAAATCACAGTTATCATGTGATGTACAGTTGATAATCAGGTTATTTGATGGCCATAAATCCTTAGTAGCAGCTGTTGTGTCATATCTTGAAATCTGAAGTCCTGAATCTCTGTTTGCCTCAAATACACATTTTTCAAAATGTTGTTGTTACCAGCAAGTAATACTCCGTTATCACGCGCCATAGAAGTTAATTCCTGGAAATACCAGTAATCTCCATCTACAACTACACCTCTGTTAGCTCCATCAAGCTTCTGTGCTGAGAATCAAACTTAACTTCCTTGCCACTTTCAGCCTTTACAATAATATAAGAGCCTAATTTTCCATTCATGGCATTATTAATTACGATTGTATCAGAAAACTTATATGTTCCCTCTTTTACAATAATTACATCGCCGGCCTTAGCTGAACTGATTGCATTAAGAATTTCATTTGAAGATGATACATACTTTGCATTCTTGAAATCTGCATCCTTCTTATTACTGATATCTGTGTACGCACCTGAGTAAGAAAGACTTGTCTTATCGTATGATGTTGTTGCATCTGAACCAGCTGTTTCCTTTTCAGTTGCCTTTGTTGCGCTCTCTGTTGCTTTTGTTGTTGTCTGTGTTTCCTTAGTTGTTGCCTGTGTAGCTTTTGTTGTACTCTCTGTTGCCTTAGTTTCTTCTGTTGTTGGATCTGGTGAAACAATCTTTGCATTAGTACCACCTACAGAAACAAGGTCTGTATTCTTGTAATTAGTAACTGTTGCCTTTAATTCCTTATCTATGGCATATACAGAATCATCTTTATCAGAGAATGTCCATGGAATTACTCCACCGCCAAGGCTTCCTGCTCCCTTTGCAGATGTTACTACTGAAGGTACATCTTCTGCATTATTAAGGCTTCCTGATTTAACCCGAGATCCTTAGTTGTATCAAAGTTATCATAAGATGTTCCACCTGCTGTCTTATATGAAGATGGAACTTTTCATCTGCTGATTTTGCAAGGTATGCATCAAATGATGCCGCATTTGCAGAATCACCTGTTTCTGAAACAGCATTTGCATAGATAATCTTCTGTGCACCTACAATAACATTTCCATATGCTTTAATGATACCACCGTTCTCACCTGAGAATGTACGCTTCACCAAGTGCATCTGTTCCCTGATTAGATGAAAGCATTGGATTCTTGCAGTTTCTGAAATAGTTATTCTGTACGAATAATGAAGAACCCATTGTTGAACCTGCGCCATACTTTGCATTGCCATCATAGTAGTTGTTATACATATGCACTGACATTGTTCTTACTCTTGCATGTCTTGAATCAGAGTGATCAAACCAGTTATGATGATATGTAATATAGTTAGGACCAGATTCACTCTTCATTCCACATAAAGAACACTTACCTGAGTCATAAAATGTACATATGAAACTGTTATATACTGTGAATTACCTTTAATGTCAATTGAACCATCACCCTTTGCCTGGTCAGCATCCCCACCGCTTTACCATAGTACAGATCAACATTGTGAATCCATACATTGCAGTTTGCTGTATCGAGAGAAATACCATCATCCATGAAATTGATAATTGAGAAATTTCTCATCTCAACATTTCTGCATTTCTTAAGAGGAAACCGAATCCATTGATTGTCGCATCATTTCCGATACCCTCTATTGTCATATTAAGATTTGAATAAGCACTAGCTCCTTTAATCTGTACTCCCTCAGATGAACTTGAAAACTTATCCATTGCAGCATCTGTAACACATCCGATTACACGGACATCAAGTGCTCTTGTTTCTATCCCTTGCTAGCACTCTTTGTATATGCATCAATTATTGTCTGAAGACCTGTATATTCCTTCTCTCCCTTTGCCTCTTTTACTGATGCCTTAATTGTCTTTGCATTATCGTTAGTAACATAAAGAACAATTGCATCTTTCTTAAGTGTTCCATCCTCATTGTAAGCACCTGAACCTGTCTTATACTTTGATTCAGATGAGAATGCAAATCCGGATCTGTCATATGAACTTACAGTAAGTGTATCAGTTACTTTTGCTTTTCCTGTAACTTCTTTTCCGTCCTTTACAGGAACTACCTTAATAACATAGTCACCGCCGCAAGTCCTACTGCATCAACCCTGTAGTAGTTCTTATACTTTCTGATAAGTTCATTGTCGATTCTTGCATAAGCAGAATCTGACTGGCTGGCTTTCTTGATATATGCTGTATATCCTTCTGCCTGATTATCAATGGACCACTGTGCATATGCTGACTCTAACCATCCTGCCGCACCATCAATAAATTTTACTGTTCCAACATCTGCCTTCACTGTAAGAAGTGATGTAGGAATCACGATACTCACAACCATAACTAGTGCAAGTACCCATGCCCATTTTCTACGGGCTGCTTTGCTAATAATAGCTTTCATGTTTTGCTTTTCCTCCTCAATACATTAATTTGTGCATTTTGCTTTAACAAGCAAGGGGTTATGTCGTTATATTAGCAACTTTTACTCAAAAGTACATGTATGTTAAGTAGGAAATAGGTACCATATTCATAATTTTTATGTATTTCATGTGAAAATATGTCAAAATATGTAAAACACCGTAGCACATTTGCTGGTAAGCTAATATGCCACGGTGCAGATTAAACATCCGGATATTCAAATATATATCTCTCATACCCATTAATTATCTTAGTATTCTCATTATACTCATATTCCTGCTTAAACTTCATCTGGTAGCTCTTATGGATATGACCATGGATAAAATACTTAGGCTTATATTTTTCCAACAGATAATTAAAGCCCTCAAAACCCTTATGCGGTTCGTCAGGCCCGTCACCTATTCCCGCTGCCGGAGAATGTGTAAGCAATATATCAAAGCCCTTATTCTTCTTTATCGAAAACCACATTTTATTAATCCGCGGTTCATTTCTTTCTGTGTATACTGGTTCTTTCCCTTCTTATATCTTATAGAACCACCAAGTCCCATTATACGGACCCCTTATACACATATATCTTATTCTCAATATTGATACATCCATCCGGTGGCTGTATCTCATAACAGTCATCATGATTGCCATGCACATAAAGAACAGGTACTTTTGTAAATGATGCCAGAAACGACAGATACTGGGGCTTTAAATCCCCTTGAAAGTATAAGATCTATACCTCCAATTTTTCCTTTTCGAAATAATCCCATAAGTACTTTGATTCAACATCCGCTAACACAAGTATTTTCATTAATAATTCCCCAGCCACCACTGCAGGCAGCATGCTTTCTATTCTTCTTCTTTGATAACACCCTGAAGTGCCATTTTAATTTAGCATTATCTGTAAGTTCATCATACCGAGGCAGTCTGCCAACCACATTATCAAGCAGCCAGTCCATAGTAATTATATGTTCCGGATCAATAAGCTTCTTCTTCAACCCTTATATTACCCTCTGATCTTTTAATTCGCCCTCAAACACTCTTGAACCTTGCCTCCTTAAGTTCTTTCTCAAAGAGCTTTACAAGCCTCTTAGTTGCTGATGGAAGGCTCTCTGAATATATAAGATCAACAACTCCGCTGACATTCCCCACCAGTAATTAAGTGCTTTTACATTATCTCCGTCCTCATCCTTACTCCATGAACCGCTCATAATGCTCTGGATAAGCTTTTCATAAAAACTCCCCAGTGCCATACAGGCATAGCCAGATGCTTATCTGAATCACTTGCTTTATACAATCCAAATCTTCTCTTGCTCTTGCCCGGAGTAATCATATCCTGATTAGATATAATGCTTATATTCTTCTTAGCAAGATTTCCTCAGAATCATTATCATTAATACTATTCCATTCAAGGTAAACCTTGGCTCTTGGATTAACAAACTTTACTCCCAGTGCAAATGCATTAATATTCGCACACGCTCCATAAACCGGATTATCAGCTATATAACCAACATTATCATCATCAGCCATTGAGCCGCAATAATTCCGTTATAAACTTTGCTTCAAACATTCTCGCATAATATGACCTTATATATTTATGTGAAATATTAAGTGAACAATCAAGAATCTTTACTGACGGATGTGCTATTGCAGCTTTTAGTCCGGCCATACTCATTGCCGATGATGTCAGGAATATCAGGTCACAGCCTTTCTCTATAAGTCTGTTAATTGCTGCCTCATCACTCTGCTCCGGTATCACATTCTCCTCTACATATGTTTCTATCTGGTCACCAAATGTATCATCAATATACTGTCTTCCAAGCTCATGTGCATAGCACCACTCTGAATCTGCGGAGTCTTTTCATACACAAATCCAACCTTAAGCTTCTTAACTCCTCCCATTGGAAGCAGATAGCTTAATATATTCTTCTTAGGTGCTGCAGCTGGTGTCATCTTAAGTTCCACTTCGCTGTTATCATCAATAAGCTCGAATTCAGCCCATGTCTTGGCAACATTCTTTGCCATCTCAGACTTAGTCATTCTCTTAACAGCATCATATCCGTGAATGTGAATAAATCGTAAAATGAATCTCCCGTCGGAAAATCGAACTTATCCCTCCTCTTGATTCATAAGCAAGCCTGAAATTAAGATAGCACGAAACAAGGTCTTTCTTATCATCCTCATCCATTGGTTCTCCTGGTGTAATTCCAACCAGCTCCATAAGAGTTGTAAAACTGCCCTCTTTACTGAAATATATATCATTTAACTTAGTAGATTTATAAAAATCCATGAATTCATAATATATCTTAACATCAGGATCATCACTATACTTAGGTATCTTTCTTATAACCTGTGCACTTACTGTCACCGCCTTAAAATACTTAAGTACACTGACTCTTTTATTACGCTTCAAGCACATAGAACTTATTCATGTACTCATATACTTTAATATCGTCTCTTATTCCCTCATTTACCTGACTGTCGCTAAGTGAAGCCCACTTTGCCGAAAATTCTGTTCCCCAGTCAAGTATAGGCATAAAGTTGTCTGCAAATGCTGTAGTTCTTCCTGTACATGTTCCTACTACCAGCCTTAATGGAATCTGGTCACTTCCAAGACTAACTTCTCTGTCAATACTGCTTTCGTCAATAATATCCTCCAGAACCGGAAGATATGGATAAGTACCCTTATTTACACACGCATGATATTCTTTTTACCAATCTTTACTGCACTGAGATAATCCTGCACTGACATATCTTTTACCTTTCCTTTCTGTCTGCATTCTACCCTTTAATGTTCCTGTATGTAACATTTGCAGACCGCCATATCTTATTTATTTCTACTTACATATATAAAACTATCACATTTTCACCAAAAATACACCTTAAAATTGACTTTTGTTAATTATGCTAGTATCTTATTCGATAGGCTTGAAATTTTTCTATATTTCCGGTCTGAATAAAATGCATGCAGATACGCATTTAAAGAAATGGAGTATACATATGAATATTGAATTTTCTAAAGAGCTGACCGCTTTGGCAGCAACATTTTAATATACTTAATCAGAAAAGAATGACAGACTTGCACAGGAAAGCCGGTATATAACTTTACTGTAGGAACTCCTGATTTCAAGCCTGATGAATATGTTATGAAGCGTTGTTTCAGATGCAGCACTTGATCCTGAGAATTACAAATACTCACTTGGTGATACTGATGAGCTGCTTGACGCCGTATGCAAATGGTACAAACGCCGTTACAACACTGTTATCACACCTGATGAAGTCACCTCTGTATTCGGAACTCAGGAAGCGTATGGCTCATATTGCCCTTGCTTTGTGCAATCCGGGAGATTTATGCTTAGTTCCTAATCCGGGATATCCTATATTCGAGATTGGACCATTCCTGTGTGATGCACAGATTGCTTATTACAATCTTCTTCCAGAGAATGATTATCTTATAGATTTTGATTCTATTGATGAAGATACTGCAAAAGAGCCAAAATGATGGTTGTATCTTATCCACTGAATCCTGTATGTGCTACTGCACCTGATGAATTCTACGATAAACTCATCGCATTTGCAAAGAAATATAACATCATTATTATTCACGACAACGCATATTCTGAGATTATATATGACGGACAGATTGGTGGCTCTTTCTTAAGCCACGAAGCGTGCTATGGAAGTCGGAGTTGAATTCAACTCTCTTCTAAGACTTATAATCTTACTGGCGCGCCTTTCATTCCTTATCGGAAACCGTGAAATCGTAAGCAAATTCAAAACAGTCCGCTCACAATTTGACTATGGAACAAGTCTTATATACCAGAAAGCTGCTGTTGCTGCACTTAACGGTCCGCAGGAATATGTCGCTGACAACCGTGCTGAATATGAGTTAAGAAGAAATGCTCTCGTTGCCGGAATTAAGAAGCTTGGACTTAAACCGCTGATGTTAAAGGCACAATGTTTGTATGGGCTGCTATTCCTGACGGCTATACCAGTTCAGCTGATTATGTTATGGAACTTCTTAATAAGACTGGTGTTTTATGTACACCTGGAAGCAGCTTCGAAGCCTTGGAGAAGGTCATGTAAGATTTGCCCTTGTACTTCCCCATGAAGAAATTGAGAATATTTTTTCTAATCTGTAATTCACTAAAAACATAATATACGTAAAAACCCCGTATCCTGCAAAACAGAATACGGGGTTTATATGTATCTTTGCTATTAACAATCACTGGTAATTAGCCACGGATCTTCTTAACAAGAGCAACAGCCTCTGCTGTCATATCCTTAATCTTGTCAAATTCTCCTGCCTTTAATCATATCACCCTTAACCATCCATGAACCACCACAGCAGAAGATCTTATCGCATGATAAGAATTCCTCAAGGTTGGCTGTGTTGATACCACCTGTAGGCATGATTCTTACATTAGTGTAAGCTGCGCACATAGCCTTGATCATCTTAATTCCACCGCAGCTGTAGCTGGGAAGAATTTAACTCTTGTAAGGCCTCTCTTAACAGCCTGTGCAAGCTCTGAAGCGTGTAACGATACCTGGCATAACAGGAATGTTCTTAGAAATACAGTAATCAACGATTTCTGGATCAAATCCTGGGCTTACGATAACTGAAGCACCAGCTGCTACAGCTCTGTCAACCGCTCTGTTGTAAGTACTGTACCTGCAAGTACCATATCTGGATATGCTTCATGCATAAGACGGATAGATTCCTCAGCTGCTGCTGTACGGAATGTAACCTCTGCACAAGGAAGACCACCATCAACTAAAGCCTTAGCTAATGGAAGTGCATCTTTAGCATCATTCAATACTACTACTGGAATTACTCCAAGTTCTTCAAATTTGTCTGCAATATTGCTCATAATTATATAGACTCCTTTCATATTTTCCCAATCTCTGGGATAATTTTGTCCGCAAATATTCTATCACACTCTCAGCACCATTACAAGCATTATAAATGTTGTTATTCCCTCAGCAACAGCATACGCAAGCCATACTCCTGTCATTCCAAAAGTGCTGACATTACAAAACTGCACCTAAAATCAGCACAAATCCTCTTGCCACAGAAACAACTGCCGCTTTAAACGCATCCTCTGTTGCACTGAATGCACCGCCACCTACAATATTAATTCCCGCAAAGAATATTCCAATAAAATATAACTTAACGCCTTCTGTTGCGTAAAGCCTTAACATTTCTGAACCTTCACTGTTAAACACTGCGACAAACTGTCCTGCAAATATAAACAATATACTATACATAACCGCTGCAAGTACCAATGCTGTTGTATATCCCATTCGTTTTAACTGTTTACATCCATCCTTGTCTCCCCGCCGAAACAACTGCTTATAAGTGGCTGACTTCCTGTGCAACACCATTAAATACCGCAGTTGTGACAATTGCAATATTAGCCACAACTCCGTATGCAGCTACTCCAACATTACCAGCCAGCTTAAGAATTACGAAATTAAAACAAGTGTAATAACAGCTGATGACATCTCTCAACAAATGCCGATATACCAAGCTGGCACCGCCACAAGTTTTCTGACTGGAAGCGCTTACACACAACAAGCCTGACACTGCTTTTCTTAGAGAAGAAATGTATGCTGCATATTCCCATTCCGATAATCGGCGACAAAGCTGTTGCCAGTGCTGCACCTTCCATTCCCAGATTCATCGGGAACATGAGAATATAGTCAAATACTATATTAAACAAACTGCTAAAAGTGTTGCACTCATAGCAATTCCCGGTGCTCCGTCATTTCTTACAAATGCATTAGTCACATAATTACACATAAACATCGGTGCAAAACACATGAATATCTTAGTGTAATTATTCCCAACTGCTACAATATGTTCATCAGCTCCTAGAACACGCATGATATCTGCCGAAAAGAATATTCCGGCAAAACGAATATCATACTTGACAATATACACCATATTAATGCATTCCAGAAATAATCATCTGCATCTGCATCTTTTTAATCTTACTGATTGCATATCTTATAGCTGAACCAACACCAATCATCTCACCAATTGAGAATATTATACTATATAATGGCATAACAAGATTTAATGCTGTAAGTCCGTCTGCTCCCTTTGCTATAGATATAAAATACGAGTCAGCAAGAACGTAGCATGAAAACCCTATCATTCCGAGAATATTCTGCGATACATATTTAGAAAAATTCTTTCTGTTTTCCTCCTTGCTCATCGAAATCTCCTTAATTAAATAATATAAGTTACAAAAACGGCTCCCGTTGGGAGCCGCATTTTACACACTATCATATCTCTTAGCGCAAAGCAATTACATGCCCATAATTATTTACTTAGTTCCGAAGATTCGGTCTCCGGCATCCCCAAGTCCTGGGCAGATATAAGCATCTGCATTAAGCTCTCTGTCAAGATGTCCAATGTATATCTGAACATCTGGATGTGCCTTATGAAGCTTTTCAACTCCCTCTGGGGCAGCTATGATACACATGAACTTAATCTGCTTTCCGCCAACCTTCTTTATCTGGTCAATTGCATCAACTGCCGAACCACCTGTTGCAAGCATCGGATCTGTTACAACAATAGTTCTTTCCTCAATTGGATGTGGAAGCTTGCAGTAATATGGTACCGGCTCATGTGTCTCTTCATTACGGTACATTCCAATATGTCCAACCTTAGCTGTTGGTACAAGTGAAAGTACACCAGGAACCATGCCAAGGCGCCCTTAAGATAGGAACAATTGCAAGCTTACGTCCTGAAATCATAGGTGTCATACAAGTCTCAATAGGTGTCTCAATCTCTACATCTTCTGTTGGAAGATCTGATAATGCCTCAAAACCTTCAAGCATAGCTATTTCTTCAACGAGCTTTCTAAATTCATTAGTTCCTGTTTCTTATCTCTAAGAATTGAAATCTTATGCTGGATAAGTGGATGTGTAAATATTGTTATATTCTTCTCATTCTCAAAATCCATCATTATTAAGTACCTCCAAATTTTATTGTTATTTACTTATTATCTTCTGATTCTTCTTTTCAGAGTCTGTGTTCATAACATAAACTCCACGGCTGCTGTCACCTGCTGGATTCTTACCGAATTCATAATCATTACCAGGTAATATAGCATTAAGAAGAATACCGCTATAGCAGCGATTGCAAGTGCTGTAAGTGTTATAGATGTTCCACCGATTGTAAATGTAAGTCCACCACCGAAGCCTAAACCACATACAAATATAACACCGCAATAATAAGGTTTCTTGACTTAGTAAGGTCAACCTTGTTCTCAACAACATTTCTTACACCGATAGCTGAAATCATACCATAAAGCATGAATGATATACCACCGATAATTGCTGTTGGCATAGTTGATATAACTGATGAAAACTTAGGTATGAATGAAAGTATAATTGCAAATACTGCTGCAATTCTGATTACTCTTGGGTCATATACCTTAGAAAGTTCAAGAACTCCTGTGTTCTCACCATATGTAGTATTAGCCGGACCTCCAATTGCACCGCAAATGCTGTTGCAACACCATCACCAATAAGTGTTCTGTGAAGACCTGGATCTGCTAAGTAGTTTTCTTCAACTGTAGCCGAAATAGCTGACATATCTCCGATATGCTCCATCATTGTTGCAATAGCAATAGGTGCCATTACAAGGATTGCTGTTACATCAAATTTCATAAACTGGAACTTTGGAATTCCAACCCATGAAGCAGATGCAATTGATGAGAAATTAAGTATTGCTGAACCATCAGGATTATGTACGCCGCATGCATTAAGAATAAGTGCAAATACATATGAAATTACTACGCCCATAAGAATAGGAATAATCTTGAAAAGCCCCTTGCCCCATATATTGAATATAATAATTACAGCAAGTGCAACAAATGCAAGTAACCAGTTAGTTGAAGCATTTGTAATAGCTGAACCTCGCAAGTGAAAGGCCAATACATATAATGATAGGTCCTGTAACTACAGGTGGAAGGAATTTCATAACTCTGTTGACTCCAACAAGCTTAATTATAAGTGCAAGTACAAAGTAAAGCATTCCGGCAACAAATATACCACCACATGCATAAGCAGCTTTATCATTAGCTGACATTCCAGCATACATACCGCTGTCAAGATTAGCTACTGTGTAGAATCCACCAAGAAATGCAAAGGAAGATCCTAAGAATGCGTACTTTGAATTTAGTACACAGGTGGAATATCAATGTACCAAAGCCTGCACAGAAAAGTGTTACTGATACAGACAGACCTCTGGTAAGCTCCTCACCGCAGGCAGCCTGAAAATATCCTGATACGAGAATAGGTACAAGAATAGTTGCGCCAAACATGGCAAACATATGCTGAATACCAAGAATCAGCATCTTCGCTTTACCAAGCTTTCTGGCATCACGAATAGGCTCGATTTTCTTTTGTTCCATAATACGCTCCAATCAATATATATTTTCATATTATTATAAAACATATTATGATTTAGGGCAATGAAAAAATATTCCATTTTAAACATTTCGGGGCATGAAAAGCTTTCGCTTTCCATGCCCCGAAACTCGTGTTATGGTCAAAAATTGGATTATTTCTCTTCCGCAATAGCAGCCTGTGCTGCTGCAAGTCTTGCAATAGGTACTCTGAATGGTGAGCAGCTCACATAATCAAGACCTATCTTGTGGCAGAATGCGACTGATGAAGGATCTCCACCATGCTCTCCACAGATACCTATGTGAAGATTCGGATTAACCGGTCTTCCAAGCTTTATTGTCATCTCCATAAGCTTACCTACACCATTCTGGTCAAGCTTTGCAAATGGATCATTTTCAAATATCTTAGATTCATAGTATGCATTAAGGAACTTACCAGCGTCATCTCTTGAGAATCCGAATGTCATCTGTGTAAGATCGTTAGTACCAAAGCAGAAGAAATCAGCTTCCTTAGCAATCTCATCAGCAGTAAGTGCAGCTCTTGGAATCTCAATCATAGTACCAACCTCGTATTCAAGGTCGATTCCTGCTGCCTTAATCTCTTCATCTGCTGTCTCAACAACAGTCTTCTTTACATACTTTAATTCCTTAACCTCACAGATAAGCGGAATCATAATCTCCGGCTTAACATTCCAGTCAGGATGTGCCTTCTTAACATTGATTGCAGCTCTTATAACAGCTCTTGTCTGCATCTTGGCAATCTCTGGATATGTTACTGCAAGACGGCATCCTCTGTGTCCCATCATTGGATTAAACTCATGAAGACTTGCAATAATATTCTTAATAGTCTCTACTGACTTGCCCTGTGATTCAGCTAACTTCTTAATATCTTCTTCCTCTGTAGGAACAAATTCATGAAGAGGTGGATCAAGGAATCTGATAGTTACAGGATTACGCTTCAAGTGCCTCATAAAGTGCTTCGAAATCTCCCTGCTGATATGGCAGAATCTTATCCAGTGCTGCTTCTCTTTCTTCTACAGTATCAGAACATATCATCTCTCTGAATGCTGCAATTCTGTCCTCTTCAAAGAACATATGCTCAGTACGGCAAAGTCCGATACGCTTCTGCTCCAAGTTCTCTTGCTTCTTGGCATCCTTAGGAGTATCTGCATTAGTACGAACCTTTAACTTTCTGTACTTATCAGCCCACTCCATAACTCTTTCAAACTCTCCGCAATCTTGGCATCAACCGTAGGAATCTTCCCATCATATATGTTGCCTGTTGTACCATCAATAGATATATAATCTCCTTCATGGTATTCCTTGCCTGCAAGTGTGAACTTCTTATTAGCTTCATCCATTGCAATATCACCACAGCCAGATACACAGCATGTTCCCATACCTCTTGCAACAACCGCTGCATGGCTTGTCATACCTCCTCTTACAGTAAGAATACCCTGTGAAGCCTTCATACCTGTAATATCTTCTGGCGATGTCTCAAGTCTTACAAGAACAACGCTTCTCTCCTCTTGCATTCCACTCTTCTGCGTCTTCTGCTGAGAAAACAATCTTACCACATGCAGCGCCAGGAGATGCTCCAAGACCTCTTCTGCTGGAGTTGCAGCCTTAAGTGCAGCTGCATCAAACTGAGGATGAAGAAGTGTATCAAGATTACGAGGATCAATCATTGCAACTGCTTCGCTTCTCTGTTCTCATCCCTCATCTACAAGGTCGCATGCAATCTTTAATGCTGCCTGTGCTGTTCTCTTACCATTACGTGTCTGTAACATGAACAGCTTGCCATGCTCTACTGTAAATTCCATATCCGCATATCTCTGTAATGTTCTTCCAGAGTTGCACACACATCCTTAAACTGCTCAAATGCTTCCGGGAACTTCTCACTCATTTCCTGAATATGCATTGGGGTTCTTACTCCGGCAACAACATCTTCACCCTGTGCGTTAGTAAGGAACTCTCCAAAAGTCCTTTAGCACCAGTTGCAGGATCTCTTGTAAATGCAACACCAGTTCCACAGTCATCCCCATATTACCAAATGCCATAGACTGTACATTAACTGCTGTTCCCCAAGAATAAGGAATATCATTATCTCTTCTGTATACATTAGCTCTTGGGTTGTCCCATGAACGGAATACAGCTTTATAGCTCCGTATAACTGTTCCTTAGGATCATCTGGGAAATCCTTGCCAATCTTAGACTTATATTCAGCCTTAAACTGTGTTGCAAGCTCCTTAAGATCATCCGCTGTAAGCTCTACATCAAGCTTAACCCCTCTCTCATCCTTCATCTTGTCAATAAGCTCTTCGAAATATTTCTTGCCAACTTCCATAACTACATCTGAATACATCTGGATAAATCTTCTATAACAATCCCATGCCCATCTTGGATTGCCGGATTTCTGTGCAATTACATTAACAACGTCCTCGTTAAGTCCAAGATTAAGGATTGTATCCATCATACCCGGCATAGAAGCTCTTGCTCCAGAACGAACAGAAACTAAAAGTGGATTCTCCATATCTCCAAACTTCTTGCCTGTAATCTGTTCCATCTTCTCAATATGTTCGTTAATCTGTCCCATGATCTCATCATTGATTTCTCTACCATCCTCGTAATACTGGGTACAAGCTTCTGTTGTAATTGTGAATCCCTGTGGTACAGGTAGACCGATATTAGTCATCTCTGCCAGATTCGCACCTTTACCACCGAGAAGCTCACGCATATCTGCGTTACCCTCTGTAAACAAATACACCCATTTCTTTCCCATAACAAAACCTCCATAATTTAATATTCAGTTATTTAAGTAGTATATTTCTCAGCTTGTTAAAATTATAACATAGTAATCGTTTTCGTGCAACCATAAATGTATTTATTTTAATACAATTTTATATACAAGCCTTACATTTACAGAATATGCTTAATATGGGAAAATATTCATGCTGTACTAAATAGTACAACAATAGAGCCATCACTGAAAACACAATATAAGGAGGATTTTTCTATGCCTAAAGACCCTGTTATGCTTTTAAGCTTTGTCAATACACAACTTCGAGACAATTACAATACATTAGAGGAACTGTGCAAATCTTATATGGTTTCTGAGGAAGAGATAACTGATAAGTTAAAGACAATTAATTACGAATATAATAGTGAAAAGAACCAGTTTGTTTAAAAAGGTATAATATACAGACTCACTCTGCACATTACACGCTATATCAATTACTTATTATTTCTGTCTTGCAGCGGCTCTGGCTGTCAGCTTTCCATCTACAAGGTCAATAACAATATCATCCCTGTATTGATATTGCCGCAAGTATTAACTTGGCTGCCAGTGTCTCAACTGTCTTCTGGACATATCTCTTAAGCGGTCTTGCACCATACATTGGGTCAAATCCGTTTTCAACTATGAAATCCTTGGCTGCATCTGTAAGAACAATCTCAAGCTCTTTATCTGCAAGTCTCTTGTTAACATCTGCAACAAGAAGATTGATAATATTGCTGATATTATCCTTAGTAAGAGGCTTGAACATAATTATCTCATCAAGACGATTAAGGAATTCAGGTCTGAAATGATTCTTTAAATCACCCATAACAGCTTCCTCTGCCTCTGGCTTAATTGAGCCATCAGGATTGATGCGCTTCAAGCAGATATGAAGAACCAATGTTACTTGTCATTATGATTATAGTGTTCTTAAAATCCACAGTTCTTCCCTGTGAATCAGTGATACGGCCATCATCAAGTACCTGTAAGAGGACATTAAATACATCTGGATGTGCTTTCTCAACTTCATCAAAAGAACAACTGAATATGGTTTTCTTCTTACTGCTTCTGTAAGCTGTCCACCTTCATCATAACCTACATATCCTGGAGGCGCTCCGATAAGTCTGGATACTGAATACTTCTCCATATACTCGGACATATCAAGTCTTACTATATTAGATTCATCATCAAACAGACTCTCAGCAAGTGCCTTTGCAAGCTCTGTCTTACCTACACCTGTAGGTCCTAAGAACAGGAATGAACCGATTGGCTTAGTCGGGTCTTTAATACCAGCCTTAGACCTTATGATTGCCTCTGTAACCTTAGTAACACCTTCATCCTGACCGATAACTCTCTTGTGGAGCTGTTCATCAAGATTAAGAGTTTTCTGTCTTTCAGACTCACTTAACTTGCTAACCGGAATACCAGTCCATCTTGATATAATCTTGGCAATCTCTTCCTCAGTAACACTTTCATGAACAAGACTCATATCTCTATTACTTGACTTCTTCTCAGCTTCTTCCAAAGCTTCTGTGCCTGTGGAAGTTTACCATACTGAAGTTCTGCTGCCTTATTAAGATCATATTCTCTCTTAGCCTGTGCTATCTGGGTATTAATCTGGTCAATCTCTTCCTTTAACTTGCTTACCTGGTCAACAGAAGATTTCTCGCTGTCCCATTTAGCTTTCTGGATATTGAAATCAGACCTTAATTCAGATAATTCCTTCTGTAATGCATCAAGTCTTTCCTTACTGAGGTTATCTGTCTCTTTCTTAAGAGCAGCCTCCTCAATCTCAAGCTGCATAATCTTTCTTCTCTTCTCATCAAGTTCGGGCATTGAATCAAGTTCAGTCTTAATCATTGCACATGCCTCATCTACAAGGTCAATAGCCTTATCTGGCGGAATCTGTCTGAAATATATCTGTCTGACAAAGTAGCTGCACTTACAAGTGCGCCATCTGTAATCTTAACTCCATGGAACACTTCATATCTGTCCTTAAGACCTCTAAGGATTGAGATAGTATCCTCAACTGTAGGCTCATCAACCATAACCGGCTGGAATCGTCTTTCAAGTGCCGGGTCTTTCTCAATATACTCTCTGTGCTCATCAAGAGTTGTAGCACCTATACAATGAAGTTCACCACGGGCAAGCATTGGCTTTAACATATTACCGCATCCATAGCACCTTCTGTTTTACGCACCGACAATAGTGTGAATTTCATCAATAAACAGGATTATCTGACCTTCAGACTTCTTAACCTCATCAAGTACAGCCTTAAGTCTTTCCTCGAACTCACCACGATACTTTGCACGCAACAAGTGCGCCCATATCCAGTGCAAAAGCTTCTTATCCTTTAAGCCTTCTGGAACATCACCTCTTACAATTCTCTGTGCAAGTCCTTCCAACAACTGCTGTTTTACCAACACCTGGCTCACCAATAAGAACCGGATTGTTCTTAGTCTTACGGGAAAGAATTCTTATTACATTTCTTATTTCATTATCTCTGCCGATAACCGGATCAAGTTTTCCATCCTTGGCTCTTTCTACAAGGTCTGTAGCATATTTGCTGAGAGTATCATAAGTTGCCTCCGGATTATCCGAAGTAACACTCTGGTTACCTCTTACTGTCGCAAGGGCTGACAGGAATGATTCCCTGTTAATTCCATATGTCTTAAAAGCTGCTTTATACCCTTGTTAGGTGCTGCAATCATCGCAAGCATAAGATGCTCAACAGAAACATATGCATCCCCATTCTCTTTGCTTCATCTTCTGCATTTACTAAAACCTTATTAAGATCATTGCTTACATAAAGCTGTACATTTCCTGAAACCTTATTCTTCTGGCTAAGTAAAGTCTCAATATTTTTAATAAATGTGTCCTTATCAATTCCCATCTTCTCTATCAGGCTCGCGATAAGACTATCTTCTATAGTTAAGAGACTGTACAGAAAATGTTCCTGATCAATCTCCTGATTACCATAATCGTAGGCAATCTTCTCGCACTGGTTAACAGCCTCAATAGACTTCTGTGTAAACTTATTAATGTTCATACGATTACCTCCTTCTATTACAATGAATGCTTAACTTCACTGTTTATCTATTGTTTTCCTCTTACAATTGATGTTATACATCTCATTGTTAGCACTGTCAAGGGGTGAGTGCTAATGAATTTATTAAAATATAAAGCCAGCAAAATACTGGCTTTACACTATAATAAATAATTAAATTATATATTTTATCGCTTTATGTACCTTATCAATCTGATATAAGAAGCACAGAAACATCATTAACATTTGTTCCCGTAGGTCCTGTTATAATAAGCCCCTCTGTTAGTTTCAATGCATTATAAGCATCATTATTCTTAAGAACTTCAAATATATCTATTCCTTTATTCTTTAATTCTCCGCTGTATCACCATCGCTATATCCACCGCCGCATCCGTAGGTCCGTCTGTTCCATCGCTGCCTATACTGAATACTGCTGCATTTGACATTCCCTTAATACCTTCTGCTGCTGATAATGCAATCTCCTGATTTCTTCCGCCTTTACCATGTCCGGTAATATTAACAACAGTTTCTCCGCCTGCTATGTATGCCAGCTTCTTTCCTGACTTACAATGTGTCTTTGCTATAGATGCAAGAAAACTTCCGGCTTCTTTTGCCTGACAGCATAACTGGTCCGTAAGCATTACTGGTTCATATCCATACTTTGAACATTCCCTTGATACTGCACTGCATAATTCACGCACACTTCCATTAATAAAAGTTGTTACATTATCCAGTTTCTTCGGTGTCTCAATATCCATCAGCTTTTTACATCTTCACTTATATTAAGATTATATTTTTCTACAATGTGCCATGCTTCTTCACATGTTGTTGTATCTGCACATGCCGGACCTGAAGCAATCATATCCAGTGGGTCACCAAGTATATCTGATAATACTATTGATAATACATGCGCCGGTTCACATAATTTTGCAAACCGTCCGCCCTTTACTTCTGATAAGCGTTTTCTTATCGTATTAATCTCAACAATATCTGCACCGCATGCAAGTAACTGATTAGTTATATCCCTGCAATTCTTCTCCTGTAATCTTCGGCTTCTCAAATAAAGCACTTCCTCCACCTGAAGAAGAAAAGCACTGTATCATTCTTATTGAGTCCGCTTACCATCTCAATAGCTGCCTGTGTTGCTTTAAATGAATTCTCATCTGGAACAGGGTGGCTGCCTCAAAACATTCTATTCTTTCAATCGGCTCTTTTACATGTCCATACTTCGTTATTACAATTCCTTCATTTATTCTGTCTCCCAGACAGTCACTTGCCGCCTTTGCCATCTGCCATGCGGCTTTTCCTACTGCTACAAGAATAACTTTTCCATCAAATTTCCTGTCATTAAGTGTTTTCTTAACTGCTTCATCCGGAAGAACTGCTTTAATTGCCGCATCAATTATATTGTCTGCAACCGCTCTTAATTCTTTATTCATAAGATTCTCGCTTCCTGACATTATAATAACCTGTCAACAACATTTATAATTTTGTGTCTGCCAGTTTTCATAATAATGTATAATTGCACTGTGGTCGCTGCTTCCATCTCCATTATTATGCAGATACTGCATTATTTCCTGAACCTGTGCCGTCATCGGTACTGGAGCTCCAACACTATGAGCACACTCAAGTGCATTATTCAAATCTTTAATATGTAAATCTACTCTGAATCCTGGTTCAACATTGTCCTCTATCATCATTGGAACTTTGGCATTCATAACAGTAGACCCTGCTAGTCCGCCTCTTATTGCCTCAAATACACGCTCAGGGTCTACTCCGGCTTTTGCCAGAATGAAGCTTTCAGAAACTGCCTGGATATTACATGCAACAATTATCTGATTGGCAAGTTTTGTTGTATTTCCAGCTCCAAGTTCACCACATCTTGTAACTGATGAACCCATTTGTGTAAGGATCTGTTTATACTTATCAAATGTTTTCTCATCTCCACCAACCATAAATGCAACTGTTCCATCTATTGCTTTAGGTTCTCCTCCTGACACAGGTGCATCAAGCATATCAATTCCTTTTCTTTTAATACATCACCAATATATCTGCTGTCGACAGGATTAATTGAACTCATATCTATAAAACATGTTCCTTTTTCATATAACCCGCAATACCATTTTCCCCAAGCATTACATCCTTTACCTGAGGACTGTTTGGAAGCATTGTTATAACTACATCACTTTCCATGCCAATCTGTTTTAAATCACCACTTCTCACCGCCTGTACAAGTTCATCGACATTTTCCTTATGATGGTCATTAACAATCAATGTGTATCCAGCTCTGCAAAGATTCTTTGCCATCGGTTTTCCCATTATTCCCAATCCAACAAAGCCTATAACCATATATAATCCTCCTGATATTGTTCTAAATGTATTGTTATTATAACCTTTCTTTTATATAATAATGCGGCCATACTGATAAGTCCATATAGTTCTCATAAGTATAGCCGCATTATGTAACATTTATATTATAAAATTAATGAAAGAATAAATATTTCAACCATTGCTGCAATACCCATTATTAATGTGCACACTGTCTGTGTCTTATATCCCTGTTCAGGATCCATGTCACCAAAATTAGTAACTACCCAGAAGTATGAGTCGTTAGCATGTGATACTGTCATGGCACCAGCACCTATAGCCATTACACAAAGCACTGTCTTAACAGGTGAAGCAAGTCCAAGAGCTCCAAGCAGTGGAGCAATGATACTGCTGTAGTTGTAATTGCAACCGTCGAAGAACCCTGTGCTGTTTTAATATTGCTGCAAGAAGGAATGGGAAGAATATTCCAACTGCTGAAAGCACTTCTGCATGCTGTGTAATAAATGCAACCATTGAGCTTGATGAAATAACCTTTCCTAATACACCACCAGCTGCTGTTACAAAAGTATAGGACCAACTGTCTTTAATGTCTCATTGGTAATATTGTAAAATCGGACATCTTATGTGCCGTTGCAAGCTGGATTACTCCAAATATTGTACCAACAGCAAGTGCTATAATTGGTTTTCCAAGGAACTGGCATGCTATGTCAAGTACGCCAGTCCAGCCAGCCATTGATGATATTGAACCAAGTGCCATAAGAATGATTGGTACAAGAATTGGAGCTAATGCATTAAATCCATTAGGAAGCTTTCCATACTCTGCAACTAATTCTTCATATGTCTTGGTAACCTCTCCATTGTCTGTTACTTCATCAGCACTCTTTACTCTCTTTCCAATAAACTTAGCATATACAAGACCGCTATAAGAGGAAATATTGAACATACAACACCAAGTCCCATTACAAGTAAAGATTATCTCCCACTCCAAGTGTATTAGCAGCTGCTATCGGACCAGGTGTTGGCGGAATAAAACATGAAATATAAAGTCCGCTGAAAGTGCTACTGTCATTGCTACACTTGAAACTGCTGTTCTTTTACAAGTGCTTTTCTTATTGGATTAAAATTACAAAACCACTGTCACAAAATACAGGAATTGAAACAACCCAGCCCATAAGCTCTATTGCAAGTTCTGGTCTTTTCTTTCCTACTACCTTAATTACCATATCTGCCAGCTTCAATGCTGCTCCTGTTTTTCAAGTACCGAGCCAATCAATGCACCTAATATAATAACAATACCGATGCTGCTGAATGTACCTGAGAATCCAGCTCCTATAACTGTTGGAATTCCAGACACCTTTGTTCCGTCTGGTTTTACAGTATCAACAAATGGAATTCCTGCCATCATTGCAAGAATAAGTGATACCGCCATAATTGCTAAGAAAGGATGAACCTTAAACTTAGAGATTGCAACTATCATCACAATGATAGCCAACACAAATGCAATTATCAATGCTACTCCTGTCATAAAACACCTCATTTCTATTTTATTATTGTACGGTTTGCACAAACCTTTGTGCTTTGTATGACACAATAATAACATGTAAAGCTTAATAGCAAAATGTTACACAGCACATAATATCATTTTTATTTTGTATTATGTAACAATAATGGTAAATCATATTTTTCATTAATTAATTCATCAGTAATTATGTATGCCAGATACAACGCTGGACTTTCTGTTGGTTTCCTGACATCAAGTCCTGTTATTTCTTTCAGTTTTGATATTCTGTATTGTAATGTATTCTTATGAATATAAAGATTGTCTGCTGCTTTCTGTATTGATCCCTGTGCATTAAAATACGCTTTCAGCAACGCAATATTCTCACATACATCATTATAATCCATATCTTTGAATACGCTTCTTTAAATATTCAAGCTTAATCTCTGTCGGTACATTGCTTATTAAAGTTCAAGACTAATATCCTCATAGCATATAATCTGTTCATGTTTTTCAGCTGCAGCCGTCCATGCCCTATGTGCTTCAACATAAGCTTCATGCATATCATAGCTTTGGGCTGAATCTATACCAATATTTAATTCAAACTTATCTTTTTCCCACACATATCCTGCCAGCTCTCCTGCAAATTTAACCACATTTTCCGTATCCATATTATCTATGATTATTATCTGTCTTGAAGCATTCCTGAAATGCATTTTATAATTATTTCTCTTTAAAATGCATCAACATCATTTTCAAATTTTGCAATCTGAGACTGTCCCTGCTGTGAATCTTTAAGGTTGTCCAACTCATCTATGCTGGCAATAAACACTCTTCTTGGCTTATTAATATCTATTCCCAAAGCCATTCCACGGTCTTCTAAATCAGCATTCTTATATCCTCCATTTATAAGCCATTCTTCATAAAAGCATTCCTTACACGCTTATTCATAAGCTGTCTATAGTTTGCACGACTCTCCATCAAAGAATTTCCGTCATCTTTTTAACAGTTTTCCTGACGTTATAACCTCTTCATATCCACCTGTCATTCCTATCACTCCTACTATTCCGCCATCAAGTTCAAGTGGAAGATTGATTCCTTTTTATGCCTTTTGATAAATCATCTTCATCAATATAATATTCCTCAAGATTTTCAGATATAATCTTATACGCACCATAATGAAAATCCCTATTCTGGATTTATCACGACTTGCAATTATATGTCCTGTCTCATCCATAAGATTAATATTCTGTTTAACAAGTTTTGAAATTTCTTCAACAATCTGAGTTGCAGAATTCTTTGATATATGCATAACACGTACCTCCTCTTTGATAAGGATGTGACGGAATCCGTCACATATTCTTTCTATATATTATTGTACCATACATTTTAATCATACAAATTTATGAATAAATCAGATATTCAGGATTCATAATATTAATTAATAATTATGAATCAAAAGGAGTATTATATGAGTAATAATATGGATCTTGGATACGATATGTTCTGCTATCAATGTGAACAAACAGCCGGCGGAAAAGGCTGCACTAAACTCGGCGTATGCGGAAAGACACCAGAAATAGCCAATCTTCAGGATTTGCTTATATATCAGCTGAAAGGTATCAGCTTCTATGCCAGACATATTCTGGATTCAGGACTTAATGTTGACAAATCTGTTGTCAGCTTTATTGAGAATTGTCTTTTACCACTCTTACCAATGTTAATTTCAATGTAGATGACCATGTCCATCTTCTTAAACAATCCCAGGACATCAAGAATAATCTGAAAAATATAGTAGGAACAACTGATTATATTACCCCATCTGCTGCATACGAACTGCCAGAAACTAAAGCTGATATGCTGCGTGACGCGCCAATGGCAGGTATTATGTACGACAAAACTCTGGATCCTGATATCCGCTCATTAAGACAGACTATTCTTTATGGTCTTAAAGGAATAAGCGCCTACGGTCATCAGGCAAGGGAACTTTCATACTATAGTGATAATGTTGACAATTTCTATATCATTGCACTCGAAGCAATAACAGATAACACCCTGACTGTCGAAGAACTTATCCGTCTGACTCTTAAAACAGGTGATATGGCTATTGAGATAATGAAAAAACTTGATGAAGCGAACACAACCATATATGGTAATCCATCACCACACTCGGTCAACGTTCACATTAAGAAAGGTCCGCTTCATCATTGTTTCCGGTCATGACCTTAAAGACCTTGAAATGCTTCTTAAACAGACCGAAGGACTTGGCATTAATATATATACCCACGGGAAATGCTCCTTCCCATGGTTATGAAGGTCTAAAAATATAAGCATCTTGCGGTAATTTTGGCGGCGCATGGCAGGACCAGCAGAAACAGTTTGATAATCTTCCCGGCTGTATCCTTATGACAACCAATTGTCTCATGCGTCCAAGAGACACATATAAAGACCGTATATATTCTACTAATGTTGTAGGCTGGGATGGCATAAAATATATAGAAAAGAAGCCTGACGGTGAAAAGGATTTTTCTGAAATCATAAAACAGTCTCTTGAACTTGGAGGCTTTACCGAAGAGCGGAAGCAAAAGAAATTCTAGTAGGATTCGGACATGAAGCTGCTCTGTCTCATGCAGTTGAACTTGTTGAAGCGGTAAAATCAAAACAGATACGACATTTTTCCTGATTGGTGGCTGTGATGGTGCAAGACCTGGCAGAAGTTATTTTACTGATTTTGCCACTATGGTTCCTGATGACTGCATGATTCTCACTCTTGCATGCGGCAAATATCGTTTCAATAAGCTTGATTTCGGCACAGTTGCCGGACTTCAAGGCTTCTTGATATCGGACAGTGTAATGATGTATATTCTGCTATTCTTATTGCCAATGCCCTTTCAGATGCATTTGGTACAGATGTCAACGGACTTCCTTTATCTCTTATTGTTTCATGGTATGAGCAGAAGGCTGTTGCAGACGCTTCTTGCCCTGTTAAGCCTTGGCATTAAGAATATTTATCTCGGTCCGACACTTCCAGCATTCTTAAGCCCTAATGTATTGCAGTACCTTGTAGACACTTTCCAGTTAAGACTTATAAGCAATCCGGAAGATGACATTAAGACATGTCTTGGACAGGCCGTTTAAATGTTTCTCCTAAAAGGCTGCCACAAAGTGACAGCCTTACATACCTCATTAACATTCTTATAATTCCGCCAATCCGGCAAGTGCAACATATTTTTCTGATACTGTAAACCATGTAGGGAAATCTGTTATTCCTGACTGTGGCAGATTGAATATCCGCTGGAACTCCTTAACCGCTGCTGCCGTCTGCTCACCATATATTCCATCAGTACTTAGGACCGGAATAGAATTATAATACTCCCCTATAAGATTAAGCTGTTCCTGAAGCTGTCTTACCTTCTGCCCTGATGAACCTATATCAAGATTAGTTCCCGGCCATGAATAAGGAATTCCGCTTATCTGTTCTGCAGCATTAATATACACATCCTGACCATAATAATATCTTAATATATCAATCGATGAATAATTCTGATCTCCCAGATACTTGCTTCCCCACTGTGAAAGCCTGTTAGGACATGTCACTCTCTTTCCATCACAATACTGTGTAAGTATTGGCTGCTTTACATTAGGTCTTGATATGTAATTGTCAAATATATCATCTACTACCTGTGATATACTTTCGAACACATTTCTTCCATTAACCCATTTCTGGTCATATGCAGTTGATGAAGTTATTGTAAAATCATAAAATTTGTTTCTGTACCATTCTGTATATACCCGGTTTAATGTAAATGACATAATAGCAAGCACATTTGCCTCAATTGTCTGCCTCGGCCATGTTGAATATATCTCAGAGCTTGCTACATTCTTAATATAATCCTTATAAGTAACATAATAATTATCTGCCTCAGTATCTTTAGGCGGTCCGTCATGTACAACTACAATTTCAGGAACAACAACTCTGTCAAGCACAATTTCACCCGACTGACCCATAGGCTTAATCTCTTCTTCATCAATCTTAGGTGGGTAATCTCCATATAATGTGTTAACAGGTATGACTATATTATTCTGTGAATTATCCCTTGCAGACATCTTTACATTCTGAATGCTTAGCTCCCCCGAAAACATATCACTGCCTGATATATTTACATTATCAAATCCTGGCGCACTTACAGCTATGTCATACTCTGAAAATGGCTGCCTGTTCCCCGGTTCCATGCTATATTCAATTGGAGGCGTTCTTAAGTCGTTAAATATACTTATCCCGTCTCCGTCTGTACCACTTTCTCCTATTATATTATCAGGATTTCCTGTATACGACAGTCTTACAGCCGCTCCTTTAATTGGCACATTTTCTTCATTGACAACACTTACCTTCAATCGGCCTTTATCAATATTATTTTCTGGCACTTCAAATGTATGTACATATCCAACGTTCATAATCTGTCCTCTTTCTCATCTTAAGATAAATATATGTGACAGGTACGCTTATTATGTCTTTTGCATACAATAATATGATTAATGTTATCGGAGATATTATGGCTCAATATAAGATTGCTGTAGATGCCGGACACGGCGGAAGCGACTATGGTGCAACATATAATGGCAGAGCTGAGAAAGATGACAACTTAAAGCTAGCTCTCGCCGTAGGTGATATATTAGAAAAAAATGGTATTGATGTTATATACACCCGTACTACTGATGAATATGAAACACCTTTTAAAAAAGCGACTGATGCCAATGATGCTAAGGCTGATTATTTTGTTTCAATCCACAGAAATTCATCCCCTACGCCTAACCAGTACACAGGCGTGGAAACTCTTGTTTACAATAATTCCGGTATTAAATCACAGATGGCTGCCAATATCAATTCTGAGCTAGAAAAGGCTGGCTTTAAAAATCTTGGAATTACCGAACGTCCTAACCTTGTTGTACTCAAACGGACAAAAATGCCTGCCGTACTTGTAGAAGCCGGCTTCATTAACAATGATAAAGATAATGAAACATTTGATAAGAACTTTAACCAGATTGCAAATGGAATCGCAGATGGTATTCTTAAGACCCTTGGAATTAAACCAAAGACAAATAATACTACTGCACAGGCTGCTTCAGGTGAAGTCCCATCAGTGAAATCAGATTCTGCCAAATCCGCTGAAATCATGCCTGCAGCATGCGAAAAAAAGCCTGCACCTCCTGCTAAACCAGCATGTAACTGTGATGATGACCTCTCTCCTGAGCCACTTTATCGTGTTCAGGTTGGTGCCTACCGCAATAAAAGTAATGCAGACCGCATGCTTAATTCCCTGCTTATTGAAGGATTCCCGGCTTTTATCATATATGAAAACGACTATTATAAAGTTCAGGTTGGTGCTTTCAGACAGCTTTCAAACGCCATTAAAATGGAGCAGAAGCTGCGTAAATTCCGATACAACACCTATATTGTATACTCATAATTATAAAATCGGCACCAGACTGAATATTTTCAATCTGGTGCCTGATTTTAACTATAACAATCAGTTTTCTTCTGAATTTGAAACTAAATTCTTCACTTCTGCTTCTTCACTTGCAACAGCGCTCATTCCTTCCGGAAATCCAGTAAAATTTACATTCTTAGTAGTCTTTGCATCATATGTATTAGCCTTCATGACTTCTGTAAGGTCAAAGCCTGTAGTCTCTTTGATACTCTCTATAGTCTTTGCAAGTACTGATGGCACATTACCGCTGAATGTTCCCACACCATTCTCCCCAGAACCACCGTCAATAATTGTAACCTTATCAATGCTTTCAAGTGGTTTAGCTATTGCCTCAGCCATCTCTGGAAGAACTTTAATAATCATCTCTGTCATTGCTGCTTTACCATATTTCGCCATAGCTTCTGCTTTCTTCTCCATAGCTTCCGCCTCAGCAAGACCTTTGGCCTTAATACTTTCAGCATCAGCCATACCTTTTGCTTTAATGGCCTCAGCCTCAGCAATTCCCTGTGCCTTTACCGCTTCGGCTTCCTGTTCTTTTGCGAATCTGTCAGCCTCTGCCTGTGCTTTCTTAGCTTCTGCCTGCTTCTGTATTTCAAACTGCTTTGCTTCTGCTTCCTTCTGTCTCTGATAAAGCTGTGCATCAGCCTTCTGCTGTGCAGCGTATTTCTCTGCTTCTGCCTGTTTACGGATATCAGCATCAAGTGTCTTTTCCTTAACAGCAATCTCTTTTTCCCTTAATTCAATTTCCTTCTCCTGCTTTGCTATATTAGCATTTGCAGTTGTAATTTCGATTGTTTTTCTCTGTTCCTGCTGTTGGATTTCATATGCAGCATCCGCCTCAGCCTTCTTGACATCAGCAGTTTTCTTTAATTCCTGCTTTTTAATTTCGAGTTCATTATTTCTTTCTGCAATTGCTGTCTCTGCTTCAATTCTTGCATCATTAGCCTGCTTGGTTGCATTAGCCTTTGCAACAGCTATATCTCTTTCAGACTCAGCTCTTGATATCTGTGCCGACTTGCTGATACTTACAACCCTGTCAATACCAAGATTTTCAATAACATTACCCTCATCAGTAACATTCTGGACATTAAAGCTCACAATTTCAAGACCCATTCTTGCCATATCCGGTGCAGCATTCTCCTGTACCTTCTCAGCAAACATTTTTCTGTCCTGAACAATATCTTCAAGTCTCATCTGTCCTATAATTTCACGGACATTACCTTCTAACACATCCCCTACAGAATTTCTAATATAATCTTCATTCTTATTTAGGAAATTGCTGGCTGCTTTTTCAAGCATTTCTGTTGTTGAACCAACCTTAATCTTAACGGCTGAATCAATATTAACATTAATATACTCATTAGTAGGAACTGATTCCTTAGTCTTTACATCTACTGAAATCATTTTAAGTTCCAGTCTGTCGACTCTCTGTAAAAATGGTATTCTTAATGCTGATTTACCAATTACAAACTTTGGATGTTTTCTAAGACCTGAAACAATCAATGCCCTGTCTGTTGGTGCTTTAATATAACTTGCAAATATAAATATAATCAGCAAAACTATTATAATACCTATAACAATTGCTATTTCCATATTATCCCCCATATTATCTTAGTGAATCATTTTATTATTTCATTAGTAATTTAATTACCTGACAATGCTACTGAAAATAACTGCTTATAAAGATCATCGCTTATTATCTTTTTGAATACAGCAGAATTCTTGACAAACTCTGTCACAAGTGCTGTCTGCTGTGCAGATGTCATCTTGTCTACATTCACAGGCTTAGGAAAACTTGATGAAGAATACTTCATTGAGCTGAACTCTTTCTGTGAATAGTCTCCTGTAATCTTCATATTAGCTTTAACATCTTCTGTATTCATATCAATAGACATTTCATTAATATTCACATTACTTCCCGATAATGAACAATCCAGCTTCATCTTCATGTATTCATTTCCATTTTTTGCATCAACAATTACAGATGATCTGTTATCTGAATTATGTATTGTGAATTTAGTATTAAAGTTATCAGCAGCTGCTTCAATAACAACATAATCAGAAATATTATCTTTTCCTACAAAAGAAATTGCTATTTCTCCATTTGAATATTCATCAATATCAGATACATCGACTGAAACTCTTACTATTTTATCATCCTTATTAACATACATTGAAAAAGTTACAGGATCCATTCCCTGAATTGATGAAGCAATTTCTTTCTTAAGGCTGTCCTGTGTTACACCAGCAATAGTAAGCATTGACATATATGCTGATGTTGCTGAATCTGCGTATAAAGCATCAATTGCAGTATCAACACCGACCTTAATGGCATTTTCTGTAACTGTTACACTATATTCTGTAACTTCGATATCACCATTATCTGACTTATATGTAAGGCTTTCATTCTGACCGTACTGACATTCATCTGCAAATGCATCAATTCCCTTAGCTAATGCTCTGGCTGCTGCCTTTGCCGGCTCTTTATACTGTGAAAGATTACCTGAATTTAATGCTGACAGATAACCTGATATATCACTCATATCAAATGGGTAACCAAATGAAGAATCTATATCTGTATCATTAACAATCTGATTCACTGACATACTGAATGTCTCTGTAAATAATTCAGGAATCTTAAAGTACACTGTAGAACCATCTGTATAGAATGAAACTGTAAGTAACTCTGCATTACCATTCTGAAGCTTTAAATCTCCTGCAGCCTTCTGCATCGAAGTATCTGCCTGAATATCATACTTAACTGAATCAGCTTTGACATACTTGCTATATGACTCACCATTAACAGTCATGTTATCAAACTTAAATGTTCCGGAAAACTCTGTTTTGTCTGATATTGAACCAGCACCTAAATTATTAAACAAATTATCCACAGAATCTTCCAGTGATGCCCCTACATTTTTAATTGCAGTTACAGCATTCTTTGTAGGTGATAATTCTTTCTTCAGCTTAGGAAGTACAACTATAACAACTGCTGTTATTATAGCTACAAGCACAACTAATATTGCAACAACCAATGGCCATTTCTTCTTTTTCTTCTTAGGCTGTGGCTGCATAGGAGGTGCTTCCTGATATCTTGGTACATCTACATTCACTGGTGGAACTGCCCCTGACTGTGGCTGTGTTCCGAACTGTGGCTGTACCGTCTCATTAAACTGTGGCTGTGTTCCGAACTGCTGCTGTGCAACCGGCTCACTCTGTACCGTCTGTGGAGCCGGTTCGTTCTGTACAGGTGTTTCCTGTACTGGCTGTGGATTTAAAGGATTTCCACACTTTGGACAAAATTTTGCTGTCCCTGCATTATATCCGCATTTTGTGCAAAACATAACATTTCTCCCCTCTCTTGTTTTTTAATTATAGTATCAAATAAAATGTATATTTTCAATGAAAAAAATATGCCACAAACTGCTCTTTCATATCCGTTTCTGCACGATTCAAAACATAATTTACATTTTACAGTACTTTTTAAATTCGTAGCACAAATCAAAGTATGTGTGTTCCTCACTCATCTGTGTAACTTTCCATTCTGGCATCTTATCCAGATTAGGAAAATGTGCATCTGCATCATACTTATAATCAACACTCGTTATGTGTGCCACATCGCAATATGGAAGAAACTGTTCAAATACAGATTCTCCACCGATTACATATATATCCTCTGACTTATATGATGCAACCTTTTCAAGTGCCTCTTCTACTGAATGCACTACAACAGCTCCATCCTTCTTATATGACAAATCACTAGTAAGCACTACATTATATCTGTCTATAAGAGCTGTTCTGTCCGTAATCTGCTCATATGTCTTTCTTCCCATTATTGCAGCTTTTCCAGCTGTTTCCATTCGGAAAAGCTTAATATCTTCCGGAATATTAACAAGAAGATGTCCCTGTTTTCCTATTGACCAGTTCTTATCTACTGTTGCTATCAGATTCATAATTACAACTTCCCTTCTATCTCCTTAGGAACATAGGCAAGCACCTTAATTCCGTCTTCTGTGTACTCTTCACTTTCAAGCTGTCCGAACTGTCTTATAAGCTGTATCTTACCTGCTTCGCTGTAAGAAAATACTCTTTCAATTCTTATTCTGCTCTTAAGAATAATTTCCTGTAAGCACTCTTTAAATGCTTCAAGGCCATTGCCTCTTACGGCAGATATATTGTATGTGTAGTCTGCATGCAAATCCTTAGCTGCCGGCTTCTCCGGTAAAACATCACATTTATTAAACAATGTAACAACAGGCTTTCCTTCAACACCTAACTGCTTAAGTGTTGCATATACTGTTGACATCTGCTGTTCATAGTCTGGGTTGGATACATCAACAACATGCACTATAATGTCTGCATACTTTGCCTCTTCAAGAGTACTCTTGAATGCTTCAATAAGATTATGTGGAAGCTTTCTTATAAATCCGACTGTATCAGTAAGCAACACTTTCTCTCCATTAGGAAGTTCCATACTTCTTGTTGTAGGGTCAAGTGTTGCAAAAAGCTTATCCTCCGACAACACGCCCGCATCAGTAAGCTTGTTAAGAAGTGTTGATTTGCCGGCATTAGTATATCCAACTATAGCCGCAACAGATGTTGATGTCTTAGCTCTTTTGCTTCTCTGGACATCTCTGTGTTCCTTCATATCCTTAAGGTCTGCTGAGAGCTTTGATATTCTGTCCCTTATAAGTCGTCTGTCTGTCTCAATCTTTTTCTCACCGGGACCTCTTGTTCCTATTCCGCCACCAAGTCTTGACATTGATGTTCCGAAACCCGCAAGTCTTATTGAACGGTACTTTAACTGTGCCATCTCAACCTGAATCTTACCTTCACTTGATGTAGCTCTTGCCGCAAATATGTCAAGAATAACCATTGTTCTATCCATTACCTTGATTCCAAGCTCATCCTCAAGATTCTTAAACTGGGCAGGACTTAATTCGTCATCACATATAATTCCCGTAGCATCAAGCTCATCAATCATAAGTCTTAATTCTTCAATCTTACCTTTGCCAATATATGTTGCAGGGTGAAAGTTATCTCTTGTCTGAATCATTCTTCCAACTGTCTGCGCGCCTGCTGTCTTAGCAAGCTCTCCAAGCTCATCAAGAGAGCGTTCTGTATCATCATCTGTATCAAATGCTACTCCAACCAGAATAACTCTCTCGATAATCTCATCTGTCTCATAAACTGCCATATATATATTTCCTTTTACTTTTTATTTCTTTCTGATATATAGTCACTAAGATAGTCTGTTACTTCTTTCTCAGTTGCCATTGACATAACCTTATCTGTTACAAGTCCGGCTTCTTTAATTGACCAGTCTGCAATTGTCTTTCTCGTCTCTAATACCTTTCCTGTTGATACTGAAAATTCATCCAGACCAAATGATAAAAGTATCGGAGCCATTAAAGCATTTGCAGCTGCCTCACCACACATTCCGGCTTCAATACCTGCATTATGGGCACATTCTATTATCCTTCTTATAAGCCTTAATACTGCCGGATTAAATGCGGAATACAGATATGCCACATTTTCATTGCATCTGTCTACTGCAATAGTATACTGTGTAAGGTCATTAGTACCAATTGAAAAGAAATCAGCCTCCTTTGCTAATGTATCTGCCATAACAGCAGCTGCCGGAGTTTCAATCATAATGCCTGTCTGGATATTCTTATCATAATTAATTCCGTTACGGTCAAGGTCGCTGCATATCTTCTTAATCAGCTCTTTCACCTGTCTTACTTCATTAACTGATGTAATCATAGGTATCATAATTCTTATAGAGCCATATGCACTTGACCTTAGAATTGCACGAAGCTGTGTTGTAAATATATCAACTCTGTCAAGGCAGAATCTTATTGCACGGTATCCTAAAAATGGATTAGCCTCTTTGGTAAGTCCCATATAAGGAATATCCTTATCTCCACCAATATCAAGTGTTCTTATTGTAAGTGGCATGCCTTTTGTCAGCACTGCTGCCTTCTTATATTCCTCAAACTGTTCCTCCTCTGTCGGCAGCGCATTCTTATTAAGAAAGAGAAACTCTGTCCTGAAAAGTCCCACGCCTTCAGCTCCGTCCTTAACTGCCTTGGCTGCTTCATCAGCTCCACCAATATTGGCAGCAAGCATAACCTTCTTTCCATCAGCTGTCTCTGTGCTTTTATTAATAAAGGTCTTTAATTCCTCAATATGTTCTTCATATTTTTTCTTTTTCTTCTCATATATAGAAAGTGTACGCGGTGTCGGATTAATAAAAACTTCTCCATAAGCTCCATCTATTATTATAGAATCTCCATCTTTTACTTTCTGAAGTATTCCCTTCACACTAAGTACTGCCGGAATCTCAAGTGCTCTTGCAAGAATTGAAGCATGCGCCGTATCGCCACCCTTTTCAGCTATAATACCTGCAACATGTGCTATGTCCATAGAAGCTGTCATCGATGGCTTAATCTCATCTGCAACAATAACAGTATTATCCGGAAGATTAGTAAGGTCAAATGCTTTCGTTCCCTGCAATATCTGTATCATTCTTTCTCTCATATCCTGAATATCAGTAACACGCTGCTGCATATCAGGATTATCCATTGAAGAAAACAATTGAATCAGCTTATTACACACATCATCAAAAGCTGCTTCTGCACATATATGACTATTATCAATTGCAGCAACAACTTCATTCTCTGTTGTTATATCTCTTGCAAGATATATCTGATTCTTAAGCACCAGTGCATCCTTGTCAGACTCACCAAGTTTTTTCTCCAGTTCAGACAATAATTCTTCCGTCTGCTCTATAAATGTTTTTCTGGCCTCAAAGAATCTTTTCTTCTCTTCTTCGGCATTATAATGCGTTCCCCTGTTTACAACAGCACTGGCATTATAAACAATAAGAACATGTCCTATGCCAATTCCTCTTGAAGTTCCTATTCCTCTTTCCATACATATGCCCCCATTCTACTGATTAAACACATACCTTATCATGTTAACAATAGTTTCCGATGTATCTCTCGAATATATTGTCTCCCTTGCAAGCACCGGATTGTCAGTAATAATCCCATCTACGCCTTTGTTAGTCAGGTTCTTGATTGACTCTTTATTATTTACTGTCCAAGCATAAACACGCTTACCTGAATTATGAATTGCATCTATAGTTCTCTTTGATAAAAATGCAGCATTTATACTAAAGAAATCTATATTCTTCATATCATAAAAATCTCCATATGCTGCTGATAAAATATATCCAACCTTAATATTTTCATTGTATGATTTAACTGCCTGTAATGCAGAATTACTGAAAGATGTTATAACACAATCATTAACCATATTATATTTCTCTATAAGTCTTACTGTATTCTTTGCAAGAAGTTCACCATTATCTGAAGGTTTCAGCTCAATATTCAGTTTAATCTTACCCTGAGTAAATTCAAGTACCTCTTTTAACAGTGGAACATTTTCGCCTTTATACTCATCCGAAAACCACGAACCGGCATCAAGACTTTTAACTTCCCTATAAGTCATTTCAACTATATTTGCATCAATGCCGGTAGTTCTGTAAGCATTTGAATCATGCATTACAATTACCTCTCCACTTCCTGTCAGCTGTACATCCAGTTCAATGTAATCCGCCATGTCATCAATTGCTTTCTCAAAGGCAGCCATAGTATTCTCTGGCGCTTCTTTTGATGCTCCTCTGTGTGCCATAACCTTAGTTTCATGGAATATAGCAACATTTTCAAAAGGATTATTATTAAATGACATTAACAGATAGCATGAATCTGCAATAACTGCTGACGCAATAATAACACTATAGATTATCTTTCTGCGCCTTGCAGGACCTTCCTGTATATCTGTGAACTCAAATGTAATATCGTCTACATCAGTATATTTGTAATACATATGTGAAATAGCCGAAAAAGACAGTGGTATTGCTACACATACAAGAATACATTTTATAATTAGTCTTTCTGTCCTTAATGCAGACAGAAATATAGCATTTCCAAGATATGCCATATTAAGAATCTTAACACCTGCAACAAGAAATACTGATATAAGCACATAAGTTATTCCAATAATTGCAAGCATAACCAGATTATACACAACAAGTGCTGATATTGTTCCCATTGGATGCTTCTTAACCATACGGGCACTTTTCTTATATGCTTCCCTAAATCCCAGTCCTTCCATCATGCATATATTCATTGCATATATTCCAGGAATTACAATTGCGTATATAATGACAAACACAAATATAACTTCAGCTTTAATATACCAGTGATTCCTAATGATATACATTTTAATTAAGTTAGTATTAGTCTCACTGTATAAGACATTAAACCATACAGTTACATTGGAAGCCAGAATTGATATGAAGTAAAATATACTCAGACCTACATGCCTTGGCTTAAAAACATTTTTAAAAACCTTATAAGAATTATAAAATATATCAACAACAGATGCATTACATGATGTTCTCTTTGTCTCGAAACAGACTGAAAGATATGTCATCTCATAAGTGCAATAGAATACAAATATACCCACAGCAAGAAAAATTGCAAATATGACTACAGGGTGTGTCATTGCTCTCTGAATATATTCATTAGTAAGATAGTTCACTCCTGCTATCTTCATAAGAAAATTAATTGCAAATAAAACAATAGGGAATATAACAGCAAAAGCAACAAGCTTGTATGCCAGTTCAAATGTCCATACATGCCTGCTGCTGTCAATTAAAAGACTAAAATTGTTTCGTATCTTTTTAAAAATCATATAATTATCCCCGAATCAATTGTCAATAAGATGCTGCTTATCTGTGAAACATCTTAATAAACTTTCTCATCTCCGCTTTGATATCCATACTCTGCATATTAAGACTTTCCGAAAAGCTCTGCATAAAATCCGCAGTATATGAAAAGACAAGAATCATTGCCATAACACTGGCAATCCTGTAATCAATTGAGAATACAAAACGCTCCACAAATTTATTCAAAAATCCGAATATAAATACGGCAACAAAGCCCCAGGCAAGTGTTGACTGTAAGCATATGATGCCTTTGTAATTAAACTTAAGATGATCATAATTCCACCACACTTCTCCAAACAACTTTAACATAACCTGTGCTGTAAGGTACTCAAATGCTGTAGCACATATACATCCAAAAATATATAATGCAATATAATTATGCTCTATCGGCTTAAAAATATTAAAAGCAATCAGTGTTCCGAAACCATATATTACACAGAACGGCAGCTTGGCAAAGCCTCTGTTTTCCCAGTAACCAAGCTGCTTTCTGATAACCACACATTCCATACACCATCCAAGAAAGCTGTATATAAAAAACCATATAACCAGCTGGCTTATATTCATGCTTCTAAATGTTATACCCATTATATGTGACATAATGTCCCCCTCCATCATCAAATGGAAAATCCAGAACCCATTAATTAAAGAAGTTCCTCAAGAGTCTTTCTTATTGCACTGATGAAATCCTGTGTATTAAGTGTTACAGGATTCTCCATTGTTGTAATAAGTGCAAGATCCTTTGTCATCTTTCCATCTTCAATAGTTTTAATACATGCACGCTCAAGAGTATCAGCAAATTTTCCAAGCTCAGGAATGTTATCCAACTCTCCTCTTTTTCTTAAAGCGCCTGTCCATGCGAATATAGTAGCGATAGGGTTAGTAGATGTTTCTTCACCCTTAAGATGCTTATAATAATGTCTCTGTACTGTTCCGTGTGCAGCTTCATACTCATAGTATCCATTAGGTGATACAAGAACAGAAGTCATCATTGAAAGTGAACCAAATGCTGTGGCTACCATATCACTCATAACATCTCCATCATAGTTCTTACAAGCCCAGATATATCCACCCTCTGAACGGATAACTCTTGCTACTGCATCATCTATAAGTGTATAGAAATATGTTATGCCAGATTCCTCGAACTTAGTCTTATACTCAGCATCGAATATTTCCTGGAATATGTCCTTAAATGTATGGTCATACTTTTTAGAGATTGTATCCTTAGTTGCAAACCAGAGATCCTGCTTTGTCTCAAGCGCAAAATTAAAGCAGCTTCTTGCAAAGCTCTCAATAGAATCATTGAGGTTGTGCATTCCCTGTAGAACTCCTGCACCCTTGAAGTTATGAATAAGCTCTCTTGTCTCCTCACCAGCCTCGTTAGTAAATACAAGCTCTGCCTTACCAGCCTCAGAAACCTTCATCTCAGATGCCTTATATACATCACCATATGCATGTCTTGCAATTGTGATAGGCTTCTTCCATGTCTTAACATATGGCTCAATACCCTTAACGATAATAGGAGCTCTGAATACTGTACCATCAAGCATGGCTCTTATTGTTCCGTTAGGACTCTTATACATCTCTTTGAGATTATATTCTGTCATTCTTGCCGCATTAGGTGTAATTGTTGCACACTTTACTGCAACACCATACTTCTTAGTAGCTTCTGCTGAATCTATAGTTACCTGATCATTAGTCTCATTTCTATGTACAAGACCCAAATCATAGTATTCTGTGTTAAGGTCAATAAAAGGAGTGAGCAGCTCGTCCTTGATAAGCTTCCACAATACTCTTGTCATCTCATCTCCGTCCATCTCTACAAGTGGAGTTGTCATCTTAATTTTGTCCATAATATAAAGAACCTCTCTTTCTTTTCTTACCTGATTAATTATTATAATTTATTTCAAATGTTTTGTAAACAGAAACTGACTTGTATTAGCCTGATTACTTTGTTATAATTCATAAGTAAATTTTACATACTACATTTAACAATGCACTGATTGTGCAGACACAATATGGAGGTACAGATACATGTGTGGATTCGCTGGTTTTACCGGCTACTTAGCTGACGGTGATGCTGTTCTTGAACGCATGATGAATAAGATTATTCACAGAGGACCTGACAGCGCAGGTAAATACATTGATGATAAAGCGTACATGGGCTTTAGAAGACTTTCTATCATTGATCTTGATAACGGAAGCCAGCCTATGTTTAACGAGAATAAGAAGATAGTAATAACATTTAACGGTGAGATATATAATTATCAGGATTTAAGAAAAGACCTTATTGAGAAAGGTCACATATTTGCTAACAATTCAGATACCGAAGTTCTCATTCACTCATACGAGGAATATGGCAAGGACATGCTTAACAAGCTTCGTGGAATGTTTGCATTCGTAATCTGGGACAGCGAGAAAGAAACTCTTTTCGGAGCAAGAGACTTCTTCGGAATTAAGCCTTTCTACTACACAGTTGCAGACGGCAACATGATATATGGTTCAGAAATTAAAAGTATCTTAGAGCATCCTGCTTATAAGAAAGAGGTTAATCCTGTTGCACTTGAGAATTATCTCACATTCCAGTACTCAGTACTTGATGAAACATTCTTCAAAGGAATATTCAAGTTGATGCCTGGTCACTTCTTTACATTCCACAAGGGTGAGCTTAACATTGAAAGATATTGGGAGCCTACATTTGATGCTGATGAGAGCAAGTCTTTAGATGAATTTGTTGATGAAATCGACGATGTTATGCATGATTCAGTTGAACACCATAAGATTAGTGATGTTGAGGTTGGTTCATTCCTCTCAAGTGGTGTTGATTCAAGCTATGTTGCTGCTACATTTAACGGTGACAAAACATTTACTGTTGGATTTGATTATGAAAAATACAACGAGATTGACTATGCCAAAGCTTTATCTGACAAAATTAAAATTGACAACTATTCAAAGCTTGTTTCAAGTGAAGAATACTGGGCTGCAATTCCTAAAATCCAGTATCATATGGACGAGCCTTTAGCTGACCCTGCTGCGATTGCACTTTACTTTGTAAGCCAGACAGCAGCCAAGCATGTAAAGGTTGCCATGTCAGGTGAAGGTGCTGACGAGTTTTTTGGTGGATATAACATTTACAGAGAACCTCTCGATCTTGCAGAATTCCAGAAGCTCCCTAAGGGCTTAAGAAAAGGACTTGCCGGCATTGCCAATGCTATTCCATTCAAGTTCAAGGGAAAAAGCTTCTTAAACAGAGCAAGCAAGACAGTTGAAGAAAGATTCATCGGTAACGCTTTCATGTTCAATGAAAAAGAACGTGCCAGGATATTAAAGAATCCTACCGGCAAGTATGACCACAAGCAACTTACAAAGCCTTTCTATGATAAGGTTGCTGATAAGGATGATGTTACTAAGATGCAGTATATTGATATCAATTTCTGGCTGATAGGCGATATCTTACTTAAGGCTGATAAGATGAGTATGGCTCACTCTCTTGAGGTAAGAGTTCCATTCCTTGATAAGGAAGTGTTCAATGTTGCCCGTACTATTCCAACTAAGTACAAGGTTAACAAGAGTAATACCAAGTATGCCATGAGACAGGCTGCCCACAGACATCTTCCAGACATGGTTGCTGAGAAAAAGAAGCTTGGATTCCCTGTTCCTATCAGAATCTGGCTCAAGGATGAGAAATATTACAATATGATTAAAAAGGCTTTCACAAGTGAAGCTGCTGAGAAATATTTTAACACTGATGAGATTGTTAAATATCTTGATGAACACAAAGAAGGAAAGGCCGATAATTCGCGTAAGATATGGACAATTTACATGTTCCTTGTATGGTATGAAGATTTCTTCGGCAACGGAGTTAAAGAAGCCGCTTAATTTTTATAATTATAATAACAATTAACCCCTGCCGCTAATGCGACAGGGGTTTTGTTATACCTAACACATATTCTGTTAATTACTTATTAGTCTCTTCTATAAATCTTTCAAGCTGCTTCTTAGCTGCTCCGCTCTTAATAATCTCTCTTGCTTTCTCAATACCTTCCTTCATTGTAATACCATCTGAAGCAAGATATATGGCAGCTCCGGCATTAAGAAGTACCACATCTGTCTTAGGTCCTTCTGCACCTTCAAGAATATCTCTTGCAATCCTGGCATTAACTGCCGGCTCACCACCAACAAGATCTTCCTTCTTGCATCTTGTAAATCCAAAATCCTCCGGCTTTATAGTATATGATTTGAACTCATCGTTCTTGAACTCGCATACCTTTGTATCAGCACTTAAAGATATCTCATCTATGCTGTCCATTCCGTATATTGTCATAGCTCTTTTGCAGCCTAAATTATGTAATACATGTGCAAGCGGCTCAACAAGTTCCTCACTATATACACCAAAAAGCTGCATAGAAGCCCCTGCCGGATTGGCCAGAGGTCCAAGTATATTGAATAATGTACGGATTCCAATTTCCTTTCTCACACCTCCAACAAATCTCATAGCCGGATGATATTTCTGTGCAAAAAGAAAACATATATTAATATCCTTAAGAATCTGTGCCATCCTTGCAGGAGCTGCATCTATCTTAACGCCAAGAGCCTCTAAACAGTCTGCTGTACCACATTTGCTTGAAGCTGCTCTGTTACCATGCTTAGCAACCGGTATTCCAGCTGCTGATACTATGATAGAAGCTAAGGTTGATATATTGATTGAATTAGAACCATCTCCACCTGTTCCAACGATTTCAAGAACATCCATATCATTTAAGAACTTCTCACAGTGTGCTCTTAAAACTCTTGCTGCTGCTGTAATCTCGTCAATAGTCTCTCCCTTTGCTGCCAGAGCTGTAAGAAATGCTGCCTTCTGTGCATCAGTGGCTTCTCCTGTCATAATCTCTTCCATTACATCATTCATCTGCCCAGCAGTTAAATCTTCTTTCTTAACCAGCTTTGCAATAGCTTCTTTAATCATATTACCTTAGCCTCCCATAAACATATCTAAATGATAGCTTTAGTGTATTACTATAACGCCGTGCTGTCAATCCATAACAGCTTACAAAGGTTATCTGTCTCAAACACATCATCAAAAATAAAAGACTCATAAAGTGCTTCCATATTATCCTCTGAGTACTCGACCTGTCTTGAAAATATATGAACCGTATCTATTCTGTCCTCAAAACAAAACTTCTTATGCTTCTTATACCACACAAGCATATCCATCTGACGTAGTATAAGATAATTAGTAACAAACATTTTAGCTTTACCAACCACATCATAATCATATACAGCCTTTGCAAAATACCGAAACACCAGATATGTTATAAAGTTTCTGTACTCATACTCTCTTTCAAGCATTACTGTCATGAATTCTTCTTTAGTTTCCTGATACTGCTCATTATCCATATTGTCATGGAAAGTCTCTGTCATCTCAGCTAATATCTGTTCCCAGCGTGTATTAAGCACTTCCATATCCTCATACGGATACATAATACTTCTTATACATTTCCATACATCAACATCACCGAATTCATCGCTTTCTGATTCATCATTCATTTCAATAAGAATATGTTCAATATCGCTTCTTCCAAATGTATTGATATACTCTTTAAGTCCATCATAATCATCATTATTAATGTATTCCTGCATTACTGCACAATATTTTAATATAACAACAAGCTTTTCATTAATAGACATTTCCGGCATATCAAGAATCTTAAATATTTCATCTCTTGCCTTAAATATCCTGACAGCGTAAGCACTGTCATACTCATCATCCTCTGAATATTCCTCATCACACGGCTTTAATACAGTTGTAAATGTTTTGTTTTCAGAAAATATAATTCTTTCCACTTCCTCACATGCAAGCCCAATACCGCTTTCTTTGATTTCTCCATAATATTCAGAATATCTTGGAAACTGGTCACACACTACAGACAAATGCTCTGCTCCAAGTTCTTTATGAATTGTACATAATCCACACTTATCTAACAAACCGCAATGTCCATCTACGAGTTTAAAACAGTTCGAACCGTCTTCACTTTTAGTAATTGATTCTCTTATTCTGTCTCCAAGCTCGCCATCAAGACTCATATAATAATTATAAGTATCATCATCAATATCTATCTCCCAGCCGCCAACACAACAGTTGTCTTTACATTCTGAAGTTATACAGTGGAACTGGTCATAATAGAATGGAACCCTGAGTTTCATAATCCTTATCTTCTCCTTAGTCTGTAACGATATCAGCAATCTGATATCTTATAACTTTATCTACATCAGACAGCTTAACTTCTACCTGATGTCCGATTTTACCTGCACTAAACATTATAGTTTCAAAATTCTCAGCAGTCTTATGAAATGTTGTCGGAAAGAACTTCTTCATTCCTATAGGCGAACAGCCCCCATGCACATAGCCTGTAAGCGGAAGTAGTTCCTTTGATTTAATCATTTCTATTGATTTTTCTCCAACAGCCTTTGCTGCTTTCTTCAAATCCAGTTCCTTATTAACAGGAACAACAAATACATAATTCTTACCTGTCTTGCCAACTGTAACAAGTGTCTTGAAAGCCTGTGCCGGATTCTCATTAAGAACAGCAGCTATCTCATCACCGCTTAGCCCTTCTGCATCGGGGCACACATGTGTTTTATAAGGTACTTTTTTCTGGTCAAGCACTCTGCATACATTAGTCTTATCGTCTGATTTTCCCATAATTACATTCCTCTGGCAATTCTATATCTGTCTCATTCTCTCAAGTCTTTCATGAAGCTTTTTTATATGTTTCATCTCAGCTTCACTCTCCATTTTTCTATCTGAATAATAATATTCTACACTGCCTTTTTTCCCTTTATCTTTCTCAGTAAATATCCCTTTTTTCATAACAGTATTCTTAAGATTATTAGATACACCCGTATTTCCGTCAACCATCTCTAAATCATCAGGAAACAGCTTTGCAAATGAATCCTTGAAATAGTTAAAATGTGTACACCCAAGCACAAGTTCAGAATAATCATTAAGATTGTATGGAGCAAACTCACATTTTAAATAATCAGTCACATCTGAAGAATAAAAATCATCATCCTGTGCGAACCTTACAAGTTTTGGAAGTGCCACAACATCAACAACATGCTTATCATCATATTTATCTATAAGTCTTTTTAACTTTTCCCCTTTTGCTGTAACAGGTGTAGATACTACCATAACCCTTCTTCCGGTTTCAGAAGTATGTTCAACTGCAGGCTTGACTGCCGGCTCTATTCCAATTATTGGCAGCTTATACTTTTCTCTTAGATATGATATTGCTGCACTTGTTGCTGTATTACATGCAAGCACAATTGCCTGACAGCCCTTATCAATAAGAAATCCAACCGCATGATCAACAAGCTTTCTTACTTCCTCCCTTGTTTTTTCTCCATATGGAACATTATCCACATCAGCATAAAATATGTAATCAGCCTCTGGCATGGTAATCATCGCCTGATGAAGCACCGACAGACCACCTATCCCTGAGTCAAATATTCCTATCTTCATATTGCTACAATCCTCTATATTCTAATCATTATATACCTTGCAATAAACAATCATTTTATCCTTTAATATCTTAACCCTGCTCGGTCTTATCTCACCTGCAAATATCTTATCTGCGAAATCAGCAAACAGATATTTCTGTAACAATACCTTAAGTTGTTTATTCCCGGATCTTCTTATAGCTGACACAATCCAAACAGCAACAAAACACACTGGCCACACCCATACAGGAATATACTGCATAATTGTAAGTGCATATCTTCCTGCAAACGCAAATCCTATTGCACAAAATATAACAACATATACCACAGCCCATATATAAGCCTTTATCCATCCAACAGCACCAAGAACTTTAAGTCTGTTGGTTATCTTTCTATAATTTTCTGATTCTTCTGCCGTTATTGATAACTCTATTATCTCCATAAACAAGTCACACCTTTCTTAGCGATTAACAATAATTATAAGCCCTTAAGTCAAAGTATTCAAGATACTTTATTTTACGCTCTTTTTTAAGGCAAAAAAACTTTCCCCGTATACGATGAGACACAATTCATCATATACGGGGAAAACTATTATATTGGTTTCTTTTAAACAATTTGATTAATAGTCACTCAGAACATCTTCCACATGCTTAATAGAAATCTCTAAAAAATTGGATATTTCATAATCTGGAACACCATTATCATGAAGTATGAATATAAGTTCTTCCATACTCGTTCCCTTACGGCGTTCCATCATAATAAAATGTTTAACCTGAGTCTCGTCCATACCACACCTCACACCTCACATATTATTAAATTATTCCGCATCGAAACTTTTCAACATTATATCAGATACATTTCTAATAAGTCAATAGAATAGTCCTACTTACTGATTGTTCTTCCCAATAATCTTCTTTAACATATGTACCCTGTTAAATGGAAATGAAAAATAATACCCATCAACAAAATCAGTAGTCTTTGCAATTATTTCCTTTGCTATCTGAATACCCGTTTCTTCTCCCTCTTCTTTTGACATATCAGCTCTGTATCTTGAAAGAATCTCATCAGTGACATTAATACCTGTCATCTCATTTTTCATAAATGTTGCATTTCGAAGACTTACAAATGGCATTATTCCACAAAGAATCCTTGCCCCTGTCTGTTCTTTAATTTGTCTGAGTCTGTCTATATCTTCATCAGAGAATACTGGCTGCGTCATAAAAAATGTGGCTCCCGCCTCCATTTTTTTCTTAACACGTTCAAGTTCTACTTTAAAATTAACCCTGCCCTGATTAATTGCACCACCATAAATAACCGGTTTCCCGGCAAACTGTTCCTGATTCATATCACTTATTATATTCATAAGCCCAACTGAATCGAAGTTAAATACGCTCTTTACAGACGCTCTTACAACTGACGGTATGGGATCACCTGTAATAACGAGAAAATTATTGATATCATTTATATGTGCTCCCAAAAGCTGTGAACGCATTGCAATGGCATTTTTGTCACGACAGCATATATGCGGCATAACACACATTCCCGTTTCTCTTGAAACCTTTTCTGCCATAAGTATTGAATCTGCACGCGTTCTTCCTGATGGTGAATCCGGGAATGTAAGCACATCAACTCCGCTTTCCTTCATCAAAAAAGCAGCATCCATAATCTTCTCATCATCAATTCCAAGCGGAGGAGCAAGTTCTACAGCAATCAGTTTTCTTCCTTCTTTTCCTTTATAGAAAGAAACATCATTTGCAGTTTTCTTTTCTGATATCTCTTCTTCTATGGAAGCATTTTTCATATGAACAACATCAGCAGTTTTTAAAACCATCTGTCTTATATATTCAGGTGTTGTTCCACAACAGCCGCCAATAATATCAGCTCCATCCTCAGCCAGATCATGCATAATCTGTGAAAAATATGCTGCATTGTTATCATCAAATACCATTCGACCGCTTACAACCTGTGGATATCCTGCATTTGGAAGCACCGCAAAATACTTGTCATTCCTGTTAATAAGGCTCTGCACAAGCTTCTTCATATGTCCCGGACCAACTCCGCAGTTAAATCCACATGCATCAATATATGAATTTTTCTCAGCTTCTTCAATCAGCTTTCTTGCACTAAAGCCTGCACTGCTATAGCCAAACTGATTTATTGCAAACTGAGTTATAACAAATCCGTTTTCTCCTGCATTTTCAATTGCTTTATCAATAAATCCCAGTTCTGGAAATGTTTCAAAAACAAATATATCAACGCCACATTCCTTAAAAACATTAACTATATCAACATACTCTTTTTCAATATGCTCTTTTTCAATCATATTTTCACCAGGAATAGGGCCAATATCAGCTGCTACAAGCACATCTGTCCCCTTTACGGCTTCCCTTGCAATGTCAACGGCATTTTTAATATTATTTCTTACCTCATCAAATCCCGCTCCAAGACACACGGTATTACTTGCAAATGTATTAGTTCTGATAATCTTAGCACCAGCTTCAATATATTCTTTATGAATTGCCAGTACTCTGTCTGAAGCCTGTAAATTTGCCAGCTCAGGCAGGCTGCCCGTATCATACTTCTTAGCATAGTATGTTCCAAACGCACCATCTGCCACCAGTATTTCACTCTTTAATCTGTCATATAATATTCCTGCTGTTCCTGTATACTTCATGCCCAGTCCCCTTATCTTTTAACATTCAACTTAAAAAAGGAGCCACCTTATATAAGTGACTCCAAAATTGTATCATTATTAAGTTTAATTTGCACTAAAAATTAAAGGAAAATATACTTCAATATGAACAGCAATGCAAGCACGTACATAAGTGGAGTAATCTTCTTAGCCTTTCCAGCAACAAGATTAACAATAACATACGAAATAACACCAACTGCAATACCTTCTGAAATGCTGTACATAAGCGGCATACAGATAAGGCAGAGGTAAGCCGGAATACTCTCTGTTAAATCATTAAAATCAATTTCAACAACCGCACTAACCATAAGGAATCCTACAAAAATAAGTGCCGGAGCTGTTGCAAATCCAGGAATTGTAGTAAATACAGGTGCAAATATAATTGCAATAAGGAATAAGAAACCTGTTACAACTGAAGAAAGTCCTGTTCTTCCGCCTTCTGCAACACCTGATGAGCTCTCAACAAATGTTGTTGTTGTAGAAGTACCAAGGATGGCTCCTGCACTTGTTGCGATAGCATCAGCTAAAAGAGCCTGCTTAATTCTAGGAAGTCTTCCGTTCTCATCAAGCATTTTAGCCTTATTGGCAACACCGATAAGTGTTCCAAGTGTATCAAACATGTCAACAAAAAGGAATGAGCACATAATAACAATAAAATCTAATATATTAATATTAAGACCCTTAAGGTTAAAGCACTGTCCAAATGTCAGGCTGATAGCTGTGATATCAAAGCTTCTCCATGAAGGAATAAGTGAATAGAATCCTGCTGCCGCATCAACCTTATAAAGTCCTGTAAGCTGGCAGATAATACCAAGCACCCATGTTGCAACGATACCGATAAGGATAGAACCCTTAACATGCTTTACATAAAGAATAGCTATGATAAATGTACCGATAACTGCAAGTAAAGCACCTATTCCTACTGTGTTAAAATTAGTTCTGAAATTAACAACAGTAACCTTTGTTGACTCACTTGCAACAACTAGGTTAGCACCCTGAAGTCCGATAAATGCCACAAAAAGACCGATACCTACTGATACGCCCTTCTTTAATGTTGTAGGAATTGCGTTAAATATAGCTTCACGAACATTAGTAAGTGAAAGCACGATGAATACAAGTCCCTCAACAAATACAGCAAAAAGTGCTACTTTCCAGCTATATCCCATGCTTCCGCATACTGTATATGCGAAATAAGCGTTAAGTCCAAGTCCTGGAGCAAGTGCAAAAGGATAATTAGCAAGGAAAGCCATTGCAAAACAACCTATAGCAGATGCTATTGCAGTCGCCATAAGAATTGCATTAGAATCCATTCCTGATGCTGACAGGATAGATGGATTAACAGCCAGAATATAAGCCATTGTCATAAATGTTGTAATTCCAGCTACAACTTCAGTTCTTACACTGGTGTTGTTTTCCTTAAGTTTGAACAATTTGTCCATTTCAACCTCCATAATTTTATAAATATTAAAAAACACTTAATAATATTAACATATTCTTCTCAATTTTACGACAACTTTTTATTAGACATATATCTTTTCTAATAAAATCTCCCACTAAAAGAGGGAAGCACATTCAATAGCAAAATAGTACTATATCATTGTACTTTAGTTATACACCTGTGAATTGGACGTGAACACAGGTTTGGGGATACATCCATTTATGAAAAACATAAATAAAGCCATATATGCAGTTGGGAGACCTGCATATATGGCTTTATTTTATTTCTTATCTACTAATTCAGTTGTACAGAAAGGACATCTTGTTGCCTTAACAGATATCTTGCTGAAGCAGTATGGACAATCCTTTGTCGTTGGAGCCGGTTCATCTTTCTTCTTACCTAAGCTCATCATCTTGTTCATTGCTTTAACTAAAAGAAACAGAACAAATGCCATAATAAGAAAGTTAATAACTGCTGTTATGAATGAACCATAATCAAACACAACTCCTCTTATTGTAAATGTACCACCAACAGTAACGCCTTCTCCATTGGTGCCACCTGTAACCACTGCAATAAGCGGATTAATAAAACTGCTTGTAAGTGCTGTTACAATGCTCTGAAATGCAGCACCGATAATAACACCGACTGCCAGATTCATAACATTTCCTTTCAAAGCAAATTCTTTAAATTCCTGAATGAATTTTTTCATTGGGTTTTCCTCACGTATATTATTAATCTTAGAAACGATTATAGTGTCTTTAGTTTTTTCCTTATGTCCTCTACAGTTTCAACAATATAATCTGCTCCCGCTATCTCAAGCTCCTGTTCTTCTGCAAAACCATATCTTACTCCCATAGAATCAATTCCAGAAGCTTTAGCACCTAATATATCGTCTTTTCTGTCACCAATCATAATAGACTGTGACTTTGTTCCTGGCAGATTGTCAGCGTCCGCAAGTCCGGCAGCAGCAAGCCTTACAAACACTTCATCAATAACCTGGTTCTTATGTCTGCGTTCTCCACCTTCTAATTCACTTCCAACAGCAACATCAAAATACTTATCAACATTAAAGTACTCTAATATTCTTGGAACATATATTTCAGGCTTACATGTAGCAAGTGCAATTATATATCCATCACTCTTTAATCCTTCAAGCATATCTGCTATCCCGTCAAAAAGAACATTTTCATATATTCCCTTGTCAGAATATCTTTCACGGTAATAATCAACTGCCTTTAGTGCTTTTTCTTTGTCAAATCCATAAAATTTTTCAAAGCTTTCATCAAGAGGAGGACCTATGAATCTTCGAAGCATCGCCTGGTCATTTTCTTCTATTCCAAGTTTCTTAAGTGCATGCTGCACACTTTTGGTAATTCCCTCGCTTGAATCTGTAATTGTTCCATCAAGGTCAAATAATATATATCTCTTAGTCATATTTTCTCCATTATCACATTAATTCACTGTAACTTCTGATATTGTAATCGGCTATCTGACAAATATCCTGCCAGTCATCCGCTGAAGCCTCATCATATACTGCCACAACAGTAAAACCGCCACTCTTGGCTCCCTGTGCAGCCGATAACACATCTTCAAACACAATACATTCATTCACACTGCACCCTGCTTTGCCGGCTGCTTTCATATATACATCCGGAAATTTCTTTCCTCTGGATACTTCATTTGTCTGTGTAAATGCATCAAAAAAATCATATATTCCATTTCTTTTAAGGCATGGCTCAAAAAGTGCCCTGTCTGATGATGTTGCCGATACAATCTTAAAGCCATTATTATGCATTTGTTCTATAAAAGCTTTGGCATACGGCTTTAACACCACCTTGTCAGTGTATGCCTTACATGCTGCATCATACCATTCTTTCATGATTTCTTCTGTAGATTCCGGCAGATTATACTTTTCCTTAGTATATACCGAACCGGATTCAAATGTATGTGTCTTAATCTCCTGCATATATTCCTTAGATACAGGAATTCCTCTTCTGCCCAAAAAATCCATGTCAACCTTAGCCCATACCTGTGTTGAATCAAGTATAGTTCCATCAAGGTCGAATATGATACACCGGCAGTTACTAAGATCTAACATGGATAACTCCTCCAGATTTATGTACTACTTATATGAAAATCTCTTCTTTACATTAACACTATATTCATCAGTATATTTCTTGATATATTCTGAATATTTTTTATTAAGCACTGTCGATTTTATAGAATCATCATCTGCCCCATCATAAGTTCTATTAATATAATAAACAATATAGTAGCATGAATTGGCGCTGTCTTCTATAACAGTTACATCACCCTCACTTCTGTCAGATGAAACAATCCAGTCAGCACATGCTGATTCAATGTCGCTCTTCTTAACATCGCTGACTAATGATGCATCATCAGCAGCATACTTATCTTCTTCATCATTTGAATAAATTCTGCACTGAGTGGCAAATGTAGCTTCGCTTGTTACTCCTGAAGCAAATTTATCAGCCTTTGTCTTTGCTTCTGCCATATCTGATGAGTCAGAGCTTCCGGCTTTCACTGTAAATGTTCTGTACTTAAACTTATCATATGTATCTTTATTTGACTGATAATACTCATCTGCTTCCTCATCAGTTGCTGCAAGCTTCTCTGTAAGCACCTCCTGATATGCAGTGCTCTTAAGATAATCCTTTAAAAACACCTTAACCCTCTTTTCATTTGCTTTCTTTCCAAAAAGCTGTTTAAGATAATCTGAATAAGACATATCTGCTTCGCCTGCTGCATCCTTTAATTTACCAATGAATTCATCATAATCAGCAGCTTCATTATCATATTCAAATCCATTTGCATCAGCATCTTCTAATAAGGCTTTAGTCTCTTTAATAGTTGAAACTGCTGAATTAGCAAAATAATCATACCATGTATAATCTGTTGAATATTCCTGGCTCTTATCTGACTGGCTTGTCTTATATCCCATATAAGATGTGTAATAATCACCATATGTCATTGTGCCATATATAGCTGTGTTAAGATTGTTTGTCTTGGCAATTCCATAATAGAAGTCAAACTCTATCTGACTTATTTTATCATCATTAACCTCAATATAATCATTATAAATGCTATTAAGTTTAAGACCTGCTGCCGTACCGCAGCCAAGTATGATAACAGCTAAAACTGCTATGCTGACCCATTTAGTAATAAATCTTCTCTTAGCTTCTTTTCTCTCTTCTTCTTTTCGTTTCTGCATCTTACGGTCATATTTAGTAACAACCTTCTCCTTATCTGATGCCGCATTATTATCAGCCATAATGTCCTCCCTATTCATATCCGTTAATTTCTTTAATTCTGTCTAACTGTTTCATCCACTCATGCGAGCATGCATCACTCGGCATTCTTAAATCACCTCTTGGCGATACTGCAACTGAACCGACCTTAGGTCCGTCAGGCAGACACGAGCGCTTGAACTGCTGTGCAAAGAATCTCCATGTGAATGTCCTTAACCACTTATAGATAGTCTTATCATCATATTCTCCTGCAAATGCGTACTTTGCTATTCTGAATATCTTCTCAGGCTCTGCACCGAATCTTAGCATATGATACATAAAGAAATCGTGCAGCTCATAAGGTCCAACCAGATCTTCTGTCTTCTGTGCAATAGTACCATCATCCTTAGGCGGAAGCAGTTCCGGACTTACCGGAGTGTCAAGTACATCATTAAGTACTGCTGACAAATCATCATTGCCACATGTATCCGCATAAAACCGTACCAGATGTCTTACAAGTGTTTTAGGAACTGATGCATTAACTCCATACATGGACATATGGTCGCCATTATATGTTGCCCAGCCTAATGCAAGCTCCGACATATCACCTGTTCCTATTACCATTCCGTTAGTCTGGTTGGCAATATCCATAAGTATCTGTGTTCTCTCTCTTGCCTGACCGTTCTCATAAGTCACATTATGATTATTCTCATCATGTCCGATATCTTCAAAATGCTGTCTTACAGCCTTCATGATATTGATTTCCCTGAGCGAACAGCCAAGCTGCTTAGTAAGCTTGACAGCATTATTATAAGTTCTGTCTGTTGTACCAAAGCAAGGCATCGTTATACAGTGTATACCGCTTCTGTCAAAGCCGCACAGGTCAAATGCCCTTACGGTCACAAGAAGTGCCAGTGTCGAATCAAGTCCACCCGATATTCCGATTACCGCATTCCTGCAGTTAGTATGTTCCAGTCTCTTCTTGAGTCCATATGACTGGATATTAAGAATCTCTTCACATCTTGAGTCTCTCTCCTTCTTATCAGAAGGTACGAAAGGAGCTTTATCAAAATATCTTATAAGTCCTAACTCTTTATTGATAAGTCCATGAGCCTGAACTTCTGTATATGCGCTGTTCTCGTCAACTGCATAGGTTGTCATTCTTCTTCGTTCAGAGCATATTCTCTGGACATCGATATCAGCATATACCGACTCATCCGCAAACTTATGCGCCTCTGTAAGAACAGTACCATTCTCACATATAAGATTATGTGCTGAGAATACAATATCCTGAGTGGATTCTCCGCCTCCTGCACTTGAGTACACATATCCACATACAAGTCTTGCAGACTGTCCAGAAACAAGCTGTTTTCTGTAAGTGTCCTTGCCGATTGTCTCATTGCTTGCAGATGCATTAACAATAATTGTTGCACCATTCATTGCATGCTTTATGCTTGGTGGCTGTGGTGTCCACAAATCCTCGCATATCTCAACGCCAATCTTAACTTTTCTGTTATTATCAAATGTAAATAATAATTCACTTCCAAAGGGAACCTCTTCACCATCAACATCCACATATACACATTCGTTAAATCCAGGTGTAAACTGTCTTCTTTCATAGAATTCCCCATAATTAGGAAGATACATTTTAGGAACCATACCAAGAATACATCCATTCATAATACCTGCAACAACATTGTACAGTTTTCCGTTCATTTCATACGGAAGTCCGACAAAGCTTATCATCCCTGGTGTTGTTTCAGAATATTTCTTAATATCCACAAGTCCCTGAATAGCCGCATTAAGAAGTCTGTCATGTAAGAATAAATCATTACACGTATAACCTGTAATGCACATTTCTGGAAAAACAGCTATTGCAGTATCCTTCTTATGAGCCTCACTCATAAGCGACTTGATATTCTCTATATTATACTCACAGTCAGCCACTTTAATCTTCGGTGTCATGGCTGCTGCCCTTACATATCCGTCTTTCAATTTGCCCTCTCTTTCAACATATGTCTTTTCGTCAAACATTAAAATTATATCAGACTGGGTATTTATTTACAATAAAGGTCACAAAAAAGTCATTTTTCAGTGTGTAAAAATCATACACATTTTCGTTCTTTAATATCAATAGCATTTTAATAATTCATGTAATTATATATTGTATTAAAATATATTTTATGTTATTATACACTCAAGTTAAATATCACATTTAACTGTCTGGCAAGGTTTTACATTTCGCCAATTATATCCACAAAACAATATAGCAATACGAATAGAGGAGGAATTTTATGGGGAATACTGCACCTATTATGGCGGCAAAGGGAAAGATTGATTATGGTATGACTAATGATTACATGTTTCGCGCAATACTGCAAAAAAGCAGAAAAACGTTGATTGGACTGGCAAGTGCACTTCTGCATCTTAATCCTAAAGATATTAAGGAGATTGAAATAACCAATCCTATAATATTAGGTGAAAGCATTAATGCCAAAACATTTATACTTGATGTAAACATTCTGCTGAATAACAGTAGAATGCTTAATCTTGAGATGCAGGTTAATAATCTGCATAACTGGGAAAACAGGTCATTATGTTATTTATGTTCAGATTTCAGCCAGCTTAATAAAGGTGACGCATACGAGGATATTAAAGCTGTTATTAACATTGGGATTCTGGATTATACTTTATTTGAAGACGCTCCGGAATTTTATGCACAATATGAGCTGTTGAATAAGAAAACTCACAGAAGGTATAGTGACAAACTTGGTATCAGTGTGTTAGACTTAACTCAGATAGATATGGCAAGTGACGAAGATAAGGCTTATGGAATAGACACATGGGCGACTGTCTTCAAGGCTAAAACATGGGAGGAGTTGCGTATGGCTGTTCAGAGTAATGAATATATGAAAGATGCAGCAGAGACTTTGTATGAGCTTAATAGTGACGAAACAATCCGCCAGCAGTGTGAAGCACGAAGACGGGCTGAGATTGAAGAGAAACATATGCAGGATAAATTGAAAAAACTTGAAGAGGAGAAATCAGAACTGACAAAAGAAGCTCAAAAGTGGAAAGCTAAATACGAACAATTATTAGCATCCCAATCAGAAAAGAAAAATTAAGTACATAAAATAGTGCATACACATTCAACACCACGAATGTATATGCACTATTTTTATTTCACCAGTTATATTGTTGTTCATAAACAAGTGTCACGCCGCTTTCCTGCTCTTTCGGCTCATTACACCCTGTTAAAGCAGTTATCATACTTATAATAACCACCAGAGCCAATAGTCTCGCTGTCAGCTTTTTCTTTATTCCATCTTCTAACATAAAAAACCTCCACTGTCCATAAATCTATTATGAACCAGTGGAGGTTTTATTATACTTTAAATGTGCTTATTCAATTACGGCTGCACTAACCTTTATTACTCTGTGTCCAGCTAAGAGCTTATTCTCAATCTTATAGAATGCAACTACCTTAAGAGGCTTGCCATCTTTAGAAACAAACTCCTGTACATAGCTTACATATCTCTTATCTATGAACTTTTCTCTTAACTCTGTTATTACTTCCTCATACTCAACGCTTGGTACGAACTGCTTAAATACAATTCCCGCCTCAAAATCATCTTCTGTGTATCCAAGAAGCTCTGTAAATCCATCATCAATATCAATAATCTTACCGCTTCTCATCTCCATAGAAAACTGTGTAAAAGGAATTGCTTTCATTACTTCTGCCATAATTATTCTCCTTATCCGTGAAAACTACTTAGAAAGTGTTGCAAGACGCTCAGTTACCTGCTCAAGCATCTGTGTATATTTTACCAGCTTTGCCTTCTCTTCGTCAATCTTTGCCTGAGGAGCTTTTGATGTAAACCTCTCATTGTTAAGCATTCCGTTACATCTCTTGATTTCTCCCTGTAATCTGCCTTCCTCTTTCTTAAGTCTCTCTATTTCCTTGTCGATATCAACAAGCTCTGCGAAAGGAATATAGATAACAGCATCCGGTATAACTGTTGAAACAGCATCCTCTGGTATTCCAGCCTTGTCAGCCTGAACCTTAACCTCGCTTGCATATGCAAGTGTTCCAAAGAAGCCAAGTGAATTGTTAAATATGTTCTTAACATCTTCACTTGCTGTAACAACATATACAAGTGCCTTACGGCTAGGAGCAACATTCATATCTGCACGTAAGTTTCTTATATTACGGACAGCTTCCTTGATTGTCTCAATAGCCTTCTCCTCTGCTGCGAAATTATCAGTTTCATCATATACAGGCCATGAAGAAATCATGATTGACTCTTCCTCATCCTGAATATTGCAGAATATTTCTTCTGTAATGAATGGCATATATGGATGAAGCAGCTTAAGTGCATCTATAAGAACAGTTTTTAATGTCCAGATAGCTGCTGTCTTTGTCTCGTCTGCATCATTGTAAAGTCTTGGCTTAACCATCTCAATATACCAGTCACAGAATTCTTCCCAGATGAAGTCATTAAGCTTGGCAACAGCGATACCAAGTTCGTATTTTTCCATATTATCTGTAACTTCTTTGATAAGTCCATTCATCTTAGAAAGAATCCACTTATCAGCATCAGTTAAGTTAGCAGGTCTTGCATCTGTAGCCTTAATCTTGTTATCAGGATCATTCATCATGATAAATCTTGAAGCATTCCATACCTTATTAGCAAAGTTACGGCTAGCCTCAACTCTTGACCAGTAGAAACGCATATCATTACCAGGTGCATTTCCTGTAATAAGAGTGTATCTTAATGCATCTGCACCATATTTATCAATAACCTCAAGCGGATCAATACCATTTCCTAATGACTTACTCATCTTTCTTCCCTGGTCATCTCTTACAAGGCCGTGGAATAATACCTTGCCAAATGGCTTCTTGCCCATATGCTCATATCCTGAGAATATCATTCTGATTACCCAGAAGAATATAATATCATATCCTGTTACAAGCACATCTGTAGGATAGAAGTAGTCAAGTTCAGGTGTCTTATCTGGCCAACCAAGTGTTGAGAATGGCCATAATGCTGATGAGAACCATGTATCAAGTGTATCAGGATCCTGTTCAACATTAGCACTTCCACACTTAGGGCATGTGCATACCTTATCTCTTGAAACAGTCATTTCTCCACAATCCTTGCAATAGTATGCAGGAATTCTGTGTCCCCACCAAAGCTGTCTTGAAATACACCAGTCTCTGATATTGTCTGTCCAGTTATAATATGTCTTATCCATAGAAGCAGGGATAAGTTCAATATCACCATTCTTAACGCCTTCAACAGCAGGCTTGATAAGCTCGTCCATCTTAACGAACCACTGCTGCTTAATCATTGGCTCAACAGTTGTCTTACATCTGTCATGAGTACCAACATTGTGTGTATGGTCTTCAACTCTTACTAAAAGTCCAAGTGCATCAAGGTCAGCTACCATAGCCTTTCTTGCTTCATATCTGTCCATGCCTGCATACTTGCCGCCAAGATTATTAATTGTAGCATCATCATTTAAAATGTTAATCTCTGGTAAATTATGTCTCTTACCAACCTCAAAATCGTTAGGGTCATGTGCTGGAGTAATCTTAACTACACCTGTACCAAATTCCTTATCAACATAAGGGTCTGCAATAATAGGTATTGTTCTGTCTGTAAGTGGAAGTTCAACTTCCTTTCCAACAAGGTCTGTGTATCTTTCATCATCTGGATTAACAGCTAAAGCTGAATCTCCAAGTAATGTCTCTGGTCTTGTTGTTGCAATCTCAACGAATCTTCCCGGCTCACCAACTACAGGATAGTTAATATGCCAGAAATGTCCTGCCTGCTCCTCATGCTCAACTTCTGCATCTGATATAGAAGTGTTGCAGACCGGGCACCAGTTTACAATTCTTGAACCTTTGTATATAAGACCTTTCTCATAAAGCTTGATAAATACTTCCTGAACTGCCTTAGAACAGCCTTCGTCCATAGTGAATCTTTCTCTGTCCCAGTCACATGAAGAACCAATCTTCTTTAACTGGCTTGTGATAGTTCCACCATATTCTTTCTTCCATTCCCATGTTCTCTTTAAGAAGCCTTCTCTTCCAAGCTCATGCTTGTCAATTCCTTCTTCCTTAAGAGCATTAGTAACCTTAACCTCAGTTGAGATTGAAGCATGGTCAGTTCCAGGAATCCAGAGAGCTTCATAGCCCTGCATTCTCTTGAATCTGATGATAATATCCTGCATAGTGTTATCAAGCGCATGACCCATATGCAGCTTACCTGTAATATTAGGTGGTGGCATAACAATAGTAAATGGTTTCTTATCTCTGTTTACTTCTGCATGAAAATACTTCTTTTCAAGCCACTTGTGATATAATCTGTCTTCGATTTCAGACGGATTATAATTCTTTTCCAATTCCTTGCTCATTATTAATCTCCTTTTTAATATTGCATTCCGGGTTCTTTCCCAATTATGCGCTCGCTGCTCATATGCCAGAATTTCATTCTGGCATTGTCGCGGCGCTCCTCGAGAACCCATACAAAGTTCTCAGTTCGTGCAAGCACGACTGCGAACTTTCCATGACTTCTCTCATCGCTGCTCGCGCAAAAAAGCCCTTTGCAGGGCATATACTCTGCAAAGGGCGTAAATAAACTTATTAACGCGGTACCACCTTTGTTTAATTATCTTGTGATAATCCTCATTACTCCTTAACGCGGAATACGTCACAGCCTACTTAAATCAACAGTTCAGCCATGCGGCTCCAAAGCTACCTTCCATATCATTATTACCTGAACCATCTTCCAGCCAGTGAACAGTTCTCTCTGTCGGATAAGGATATGTACTCCTCTTTTTCAATGCCTTTAAATATAAAATTCTTTTCTATCTTAATATCTGACAGAAAAAAATGCAAGCATTTTATTCAGGAACTTCAATCTGCTTAATATTAAATTCATTGCCCTGAATAAGATATGTGTGCTTACTGCCACAGTTCGGACAGACTTTGGCGTATTTCACAGTCTCATAAGTTTCCCCACAGTCCTCGCAGTAAGTTATACCCGGAATTATCTCGACTTCCATCTCACAGTCCTTTACAAGTGCTTCTTTCTTGCAAGCCCACTTCCAGCAGTCTGTAAGATATTCTTCTACAACTCCTGATACTTCGCCAAGCTCAATTGTAACTTTAGATATGCTTGAAACATCATTATCTGAAGCTACTGCTTTGAGATCATCTATTATGTGAAATACTACGCCTAATTCATGCATACATTTTAGTCCTTTTTCTTTTTGAATTTAATCTTGATTGCCTGCTTTGCACCATATGGAAGAATGTACTTAAGCTTATCCTCACTTCTTCTCATTGTAGAACACTCTGGTAAGTCTCTCTGAAGATGAATAGCATCAAACTCACACTTTGTTGTACAGATACCACAGCCTACGCACTGGTTCTCATCAACGATTGTTGCACCACAGCCCAAGCATCTTGCAGTTTCTTTCTTAACCTGTTCCTCTGTGAATACACCTGCATCACTTCTGAATGACAGCTTATCAACTCCCGACTTCTTAGCTGGTCGCTGACGGCCTGTATTGTCATACTTCTCAACGCTGTAATCATCCTTATCAAGTTCAACATAATAGTTAGGATCCCTGCCTATTGTAAGTGAGCTGTGTGGCTGTACATATCTGTGAATAGATATAGCCCCCTGCTTACCTGCTGCAATAGCATCAATAGCGAATTTAGGACCTGTATATACATCACCACCGACAAAAATATCCGGCTCTGCTGTCTGATATGTAACCTTGTCAGCAACAGGATAATTACCATGCCAGAATTCAACCTTAGTACCCTCAAGAAGGTTGCCCAATTCAATTGTCTGTCCGACAGACATTATCACATTGCTGCATTCTATTGTCATAGTCTCATTCTCATCGTACTGTGGATTGAATCTTCCATCTGCATCCTTAACAGAAGTACATTTCTTAAATACGATGCCTGTAACCTTGCCATCTTCTGTAAGGATTTCTTTAGGTCCCCATCCACCAATAATATTGATACCTTCTGATTCAGCAGTCTCAATCTCTTCTGGAAGTGCTGGCATAATGTCTCTTGTCTCAAGAGATACCTGTGAAACCTTAGGTGAACCACAACGTATTGCTGTTCTGGATACATCAATGGCAACATTACCACCGCCAATGACTACTGTGTCACCTGTAAGCTTATAGCTTTCATCATCAGTTGTTATATGGAGAAGCTCAACGCCAGTCATAACTCCCTTAGCATCTTCTCCGGCAACGCCAGTCTTTCTACCGCCCTGACATCCAATTGCAACATAAAATGCTTTATAGCCCTGTTCGCGAAGCTGTGCGATTGTGATATCCTTACCTACTTCAACACCACATTTTATCTCAACACCCATAGCCCGTAATACATCTATCTCTGCCTGTACGATATTCTTCTCCATAACAAATGAAGGAATACCATATACAACCATACCGCCCGGTTCTTTATTCTTCTCGAATACAGTCACATTAGTATAGCCTTTCTCTGCAAGGTAATATGCACATGAAATACCAGCCGGACCTGCTCCTATAATCGCAACCTTCTCGTCAAAATATCCCTTAGTTGCAGGAACAACCTTTTCTGGAACATATCTTGTTTCTGCATTGATATCTAACATTGCGATATATTTCTTAACTTCATCAATAGCAATTGACTCATCAATAGTTCCCCTTGTACATGCGTCTTCACAACGCCTGTTACAGACATAACCACATATTGCAGGAAGCGGATTGTTCTTCTTAATAAGAGCGAGCGCATCCTGGTATCTTCCCTGTGCAGCCATCTTTAAATAGCCCTGTACAGCAATGTGGGCTGGACAGGCTGTCTTACATGGAGCAGTTCCTGACTCATGTGTATTGATTCTGTTCTTGTCCCTGTAGTCCTCTGACCACATGTGTCTGCCCCACTTCTGTTCTGAAGGAAGCGGCATCTTAGGATATGTAACCTCTGAGCCGTCCTTTCTGCAAAGCTTCTGTCCAAGAGACAATGCACCTGCAGGACAGTATTCAACACAGCGTCCACATGCAACACAGTTCTGCTTGTTGACATGTGCAACATATGCTGAACGTGACATATTAGGAGTATTGAAAAGCTGTGATGTCCTGAGCGCATAACAGACATTAACATTACAGTTACATATAGCAAATATCTTATCTTCACCATCAATATTAGTTATCTGGTGAACAAATCCGTTATCCTCTGCCTTCTTGAAAATCTCAAGCGCTTCTTCCTTAGTGATGTATCTTCCGCCTTTGCCAGTCTCAACGACATAATCAGCCATATCACCTACAGCAACACACCAGTCAGCAGGATCATCTGCACATCCCTCGTCAAATGTCTTTCTTGATTTACGGCATGAACATGGGCTTGCTGCATATTTGCCCTCGTATTTATCAAGCCAGTATGAAATCTTCTCAAGCGAGATGGCTTCATTACACATATCAACTTCCTTCTGTACAGGAATGACATGCATACCGATTCCGGCACCTCCTGGTGGAACCATATGTGTAAGTCCCTCAAGAGGAATACGGCTCATACGCTCAAAGAATCTTCCCATCTCAGGATGTTCCTCTAAGACAGCATCATTCATATTGGCAAATTCCGCACTTCCAGGAACAAACATAGGAAGCACATACTGTTTCTCGTGCTTTGGATTCTCCCAGTTATACTCGATTACACCATTAAAAGCCATCTTATTAAGAAGCTCCTCAAGATACTTCTCATCCATACCTGTAATCTTAACAAGTTCAGGAAGTGTCTTTGGCTTACGCACTCCCATCTTTAATGCAACCTCAGCCATCTCATCAGTACAGATTGCTGCAAGTCCCCAGTACTCAGGGTCATCTGCTGTGAGCTTCTCCAATCCAAGCTTTATTGCTGCCCTGTCAGTAACCATCTTTCCAAGTTTAAGGATTGGTTCCCTTACAGGAAGCTCAGGATGTGGATTCTTAAATTCAACATTCTTGGTATTCTCTGCCATAAATCATCCTCCGTTATTCTTTCCTCTGGCAAATGCCGGATTCTTTATTAACTGCACAATAAGCGGAATAACCATCAGAACCCATACTATAGGCTCTGAAACTATAACACCCCAGTATCCAATTAATGGAACAAGTGTAAATGTTATAACAACCTTTCCTGCAAGCTCAATCCCGCTTGATATGATAGGCGTAAGCCTGTCACCTATTCCCTGCAGTGAATTTCTTATGATAGTTATCATCGCTGTCACAAAATAAAGCAACGAGTCAACTCTTAAATACAGCGTTGCTGTATCTATTACATTTTTGTTATCCGAACTTATAAGCATTTTAACAAATGCAGGAACTATCGTATAAGATGTGATTACACATAACACACACCATACCCATCCCATAAGAATAGATGTTAATATGCCCTTTCTTATTCTTTCATACTTTCCTGCTCCAAGATTCTGTCCACAAAAGGTTGCCATCGTAGTTCCCAGCACACCGAACATCATCATGAAAAGCTCTGATAATCTTCTTGCAGTAGTATGGGCAAGAATTATATCCTGTCCAAATGAATTGATTGCACTCTGCAATGTAACAGAGCCAATTGATACAAGACTGCTCATAAAGCCCATGGAACAGCCTGTTGACATAAGTTTTCCACACAGACTGGCATCACTCTTAAAATCTTTCTTTTCAATCCACAGTATGTTGTATCTTTTAAGTGAATATATAAGACACGCGATAAGTGCTATGAGCTGTGAAAGCACTGTTGCCACTGCAGCACCTCTTACCCCCATTGGAATAACCTTAAGGAAAAATAAGTCTCCACCAATGTTAAGCACTACTGATATTCCTAAAAAAATAAGCGGAGTAAATGAATCTCCTATCGACCTTAACAGGGCTGCACAGACATTGTAAAGCATAAGTATTGTCATGCCTGCAAATATTATAAATATATAATCATAGGCTTCATTTAACAAATCCTCTGGTGTATTAAGTACTTTCAGAAGAGGTCGTAAAAATATCAGCACAACCACTGTCAGACCTGCTGATATCATAATTCCATATTTGAACGAACCTGCAACTGTCCTCTTAAAATTAGCTGTATCTCCTGCCCCAAAAAACTGTGCAGCAATAACAGCAAATCCATTAGTCAGTCCCTGTAAAAAGCCTATAACAAGGGTGTTCACTGAGTTAGTAGACCCTACAGCCGCCAGTGAACTTTCTCCTAATACATACCCTATAATCTTGGTATCCACAAGATTATAAGTCATCTGAAGCAGTGAGCCTATAAAAACCGGTAATGCAAACCAGAATATAAGCTTAGTTATACTTCCCTTAGTTAAATCTTTCATACAAATATTCCTATATAGTTCTTAATTCTGCCCAATTAATCCACTGATAAAAATGCATCCATCTCTTCAGCAACTTCATCAAAAGTCTGGTTATAAACAGCTGCAAATTCACCATACAAAAGCTTCCTTGCCGCAAGCAGCATCCTGCTGTCTGCTGATTTCATCTTTCTTAAATCCTTAGCTCTTTCATTCTTAATGACATATAATGCACGAATCAGATGCATAAGCTTTAAAGCATCCTGAGATTTCATATGTTCATCATACTGCATAGGTGTAACCTTTTCTGAAAGTTCTCCATCTTTCTTACAATTTCTGGCTCTTTCCTTTAACTTGTCACATTCCTTAACAGTCATAATGCTTCTTATCATAACCTTGTTGCTGTCAACGGGTGAATATATAATTCCCTTGCTGTCAAATACCGGCTGAAGAAAATAATAATCCCCTGATATTCCCTTAATAGGGGGTGTATCAATATTTTCAACCTCACACACTCCAACAACTCCGTACACTACCTTATCACCAATCTCAAACATGCTCTCCGTACTTCCTTCCAATTCTTCGTTAAATCCGTATCAATTATTAATATTATATTACATTTCTAAGATTTTTTCAAAGTATATTTTTACTGGAAATTCGAAACAAAATCTATCTGTCATATGACATAATAAATAAAAAACGCCGTTTCAATGAATCACTCATCAAAACGACGTTCAAATATCAATCTGGTTATTAATTAGAATAAATCTACTCTTCCTGCAACCTTTCCATCAGCAACATAATAGCATGCTCCATCCTGTGGCTTTATGTATAACTTAATATCCTTAGCTGCTACCTTCTGTGCCTTAAGATCAGCTTCAACTCTCTTTAAAACAGCATCCATATCTGTCTGCTCATCGTTGTACTGGATAAACGTCTCAGTCTTAACTTCTTTCTTTGCAACAGCCTTCTTAGCTGTAGTCTTAACGGCTGTCTTCTTAGCTGACACTTTCTTTGTTGTAGCCTTAGCTGCTTCCTTAACAGTCTCTTTAGCTTCTTCAACCTTAGTCTCAGCCTTAACTGCTGCTGTCTCAACTGCCTTCTTGGCTGTCTCTGTCTTAGCTGCCGCTTTTTTAGCAGTCTTCTTAACAGTTGTCTTAGCTTCTGCTGCCTTTACATCTGCTGTCTTTACAGCACCACCAAATACATTGCCATCCTTTTTTTCATTGTTTGCCATGTTTCCATCCTCCTTAATAAAAATACTACTCTCCAATAAGAAACTTCTTGATTGTTTCTACAGCTTTATCTGCATCATTGCCTTCTGCTGAAATAGTAACAGACATTCCGTCTCTTAATCCAAATGCCATAATCCCCATTAAGCTTTTAGCATTAATATTCTTGCCTTCTGATGAAATATCAATATGACTCTCAAACTGACAAGCAGTCTGAACAAGCTCAGCAATTGGATTCTTATGTACTTTATCAATGTTAGCAACGTTGATTGTCTCAGTCATTACAAATTACACCTTACTTTCGTTTAATTTCAGTTACTTTTGTAAATATACCCTAATAGTAAATATAAGTCAACATCTGCTTTCGCAATTTAATTAATAAACAGCCCTCATTTGATTGTAAGATTTATTGATTTATCTTCATAACCCTCATTATAAAGTTCTCTCATCTGCTCATCAAATATATCAGAAGGTTCATAATCACACAACAAAAGAATCAATTTTTTTATCTGTTCATTTTCAGAAGATAGTTTTTTATACTGTGGTTCTATTTTGTTTTTCAATTCCACAAGATTAGCAGCATTTTCCTCCTTAGGAATTGCCAACGCCCCTGACACAACTCCAAGAGCATAGGCACATTCATAATTGCCAGTCATTCTTGCATTAGAAAATTCACATTTGCGCGCAAGCGCTTGCTTAGCTAATATCGGTACCATCAGGCATTAAGCTCCTTCTTAAATGTTGCAACATAATCTGTGGCAGCTTCCTCTGAATAATTATTAGCTTCAAGAAGCTTGATAAAATGTGAACCAACGATTGCACCATCAATAATATCTTCAAGCGGTGCAACATCTGCTGCTGTTCTTATTCCGAATCCCATCATAACAGGAATCTTAGATTCTTTCTTAACTTCTGTAAGATATTCTCTTATCTGTGAATGGAAGTTAGCTCCCTTTCCTGTAACACCCATCTGTGAAACGCAGTATACAAAACCTCTTGCGTTCTCTAAAAGCATTGGAATCCTGCCCTTAGATACCGGAGATACAAGCTGGATAAGAATTGGCGACTTCTCGTTCTTTGCAAGGACATCCTTAATCTCGCCCTGCTCCTCGAATGGAAGGTCAGGTATGATAAGTCCGTCAACACCATTTTCAATACATTTATTCACGAAGTTCTCAACTCCATAATGATATACAGTATTATAGTAAAGCATGAATACAACAGGGCTGTTAAGACCAGCTTTTCTTACCTTACCCATCATTGTAAATATGCCTTCAAGTGAAGCTCCATTCTGTATTGCTTTGAAAGATGCATCCTGAATTACAGGGCCATCTGCAATAGGATCTGAGAAAGGAACACCTATTTCCATAATATCGATTCCTGCCTTCTCCTGTGCAAACATAATCTTCTTAGTTGTATCGTAATCCGGAAGTCCTGCTGTTGTATATGTAATAAATGCTTTCTTGCCCTCTTCCTTAAGTGCTGCTAGTCTTTCTTCTATTCTATTCATTACTTGTTAGTCTCCTCTCCGTTAAGATATTTCTGAACTGTATTAACATCCTTATCACCACGGCCTGAAAGACACATGATAATTGTCTTACCCTTATATTCACCCTGTGCCATCTTGAACACATGTGCAAGTGCATGAGCACTTTCAATTGCCGGAATAATTCCTTCCATTCTGCAAAGTTCCATAAGTGCATCCATACATTCTTTATCTGTTACAGAAACATATTTTGCTCTTCCAGAATCTCTTAAATAAGCATGTTCCGGACCAACACCCGGATAATCAAGACCAGCTGAGATTGAATGTGCAAGCTGGATATTACCGATTTCATCCTGTAAAAGATATGTCTTCATTCCGTGAAGGACACCAACCTGTCCGAGTGCCATTGCTGATGCATGCTTTCCAGTCTCAATGCCAAGACCTCCTGCCTCAACACCGATAAGGTCAACATCCTTATCATTGATGAAATCAGCAAACATTCCGATTGAATTAGAGCCACCGCCAACACAGGCAACAACTGCGTCAGGAAGCTTTCCTGTCTTCTCAAGAATCTGCTTTCTTGCCTCAGTACTGATAATTCTCTGGAATTCCTTAACCATCTTAGGATATGGATGTGGTCCTACAGCAGAACCAATGATGTAAAATGTATCCTCTGCCTTTTCAGCCCATGTTCTGATTGCTTCATTAGTAGCATCCTTTAATGTTGCACTTCCTGTTGTTACAGGCTGCACCTTAGCTCCAAGCATTTCCATTCTGAATACATTAAGTTTCTGTCTCTCGATATCCTCAGCACCCATGAAAACTGTACACTCCATATCAAAAAGTGCTGCGCCTGTAGCTGTTGCAACGCCATGCTGTCCGGCACCTGTCTCAGCGATAACCTTAGTCTTGCCCATTCTCTTTGCAAGAAGAATCTGACCGATAACATTATTAATCTTATGTGCTCCTGTATGGTTCAAATCTTCTCTCTTAAGATATATTTCAGCACCATATTTTTCGCTTATTCTTTCAGCATAGTAAAGAGGTGTTTCCCTTCCAACATACTCTTTAAGATAGTACATATAATCTTTAATAAACTGTGGATCATTAATTGCCTCATCAAATGCTTTCTCAAGCTCTGCCAGAGTATTCATAAGTGACTCTGAAACATACTGTCCTCCAAACTGTCCATAATACTTGCTTTCTGCCATTTTCTCTTTACCTCTTTTTCTTAATATTTTGCATTCTGTATAAATGCTTTAACTTTACTCTCATCTTTTCCTTTAACGGACACATCATCATATTCAACGCCCGAACTTATATCAACAACATCAGACCTTACTGCTTCTATCGCAGCTTTTACATTGTCTGGTGTAAGTCCTCCTGCAAGGAATAATTTTTTATTACCGCAGTCCGCTTTTTTAAGACTTTCCCAGTCGAATGTCTTACCGCTCCCCGGAACTCCCGCATCAAAAAGCAGTCCATATATTTTATCCAGACTTCGCCATCGCTTAGTCTCCAGATATATATCTTCTTCTGACTGATGCTTAATGTTAACGGCTCTTATAATCCTGACACTGCATGCATTATACACATCATCACTTAATTCACCGTGAATCTGTATATAATCAAATCCTGCATTCTGTATTGCTTCAAGCTGTGATACATTGGGGGACACAACAACAGCAACGCTCTTGATGTCCGATTTCTTCAATTGTGCAACAAGCACCGATGCCAGATTAATGTCAATATTGCGTTTGCTTTTTGGATAATATAGTACCATACCTGCATAATCTGCACCATATTTTTCTATAATGTGTACATCATCCATACTTGTAAGTCCGCATATCTTAACCTGTACTAAAGAATCATTTTCTTTCAGCATTATATACCTCTTTAAACTCTGATATTAATTCTTCCGGCTTCGGTGCTTCCATAAGCACTGTTCCTATAAGAAGTGCATCTGCTCCACTCTTTGCCAGCACCTTAATATCGTCTGTATCCGCAACACCGCTTTCTGATACAAGCAGTTTTCCAGCTTTTCTCATCTCTGGTGTAACCATATCTGCAAGTTTTTTCGTAGTATCAAGGTCAACATCAAATGTCTTAAGATTACGGTTGTTAATTCCTATAATCTTCACATCAAGATTCAGCATTCTCTGCATTTCCTCTTCGTTATGAACCTCGCATAAAACATCAAGTCCTAAACTGTAAGCAAGGTCATATAGTTCTTTAAATCTACTGTCATCAAGAATAGCAGCAATGAGAAGAACTGCATCCGCTCCTATTACCTTTGCTTCATACACCTGATATGGATCAATTATGAAATCCTTTCTGATAATCGGAAGGTCTGTCATCTGTCTTATCTGCTTAAGATATTCTGTACTTCCCTTAAAATGGTCTTCCTCTGTAAGACATGAAATAGCATCTGCGCTTTCGCCGTACTGTTTTATTCTTTCTTCCAGAGTAATCTTATTGTTCATATTACCATGACTTGGTGATGCTTTCTTGAACTCACTTATAATTGAAAGACCGTCCTTTGCTAGTGCATCATAGAAGCTGTGTGACACTCTATGGCTCTCAATCGCAAGTCTTGTCATCTCTTCTTCGCTGATTCTTTTCTTGTGTTCTGGAAGTCTTTTTAACTTATCCTCTACAATAACATCTAATATCATTAAATCACCCCATTAACGAAATTCTCAATCATTCTCTTGCCATGCTCTGTATATATTGACTCCGGATGGAACTGCAATCCGACCACCGGATAATCCTTATGTTTTACAGCCATTATTTCTCCATCCTGTGTCTTGGCAATAATCTCCAGGCAGTCTGGCAAAGTCTCTTCAATTATAGCGAGTGAATGATATCTTGCAACCTTTACTGGTGAATCAAGTCCGGTAAATATTCCTGTTCCATCATGGTATATTTCAGACTGTTTACCATGCATGATACATTTTGCATAAGAAACAGTCGCGCCAAATGCTTCTCCTATGCACTGATGTCCCAAACATATACCAAGTATCGGCTTCTTTCCTGTAAACTGCTTTATTACATCAACACATATTCCAGCATCTTTAGGGCTCTTAGGGCCAGGAGATACAACTATTGATTCAGGGTCAAGCTCCTCTATCTCCTCAATTGTTATCTTATCGTTTCTTACAACCTTAATATCACTGTTAAATATTCCAATAAACTGATACAGGTTATATGTAAATGAATCATAATTATCAATCAGCAGAATCATAAATGTTCCTCCTTAACAAGTGTCTTTGCAAGTGCCATTACTTTATTGCAGCACTCCTGATATTCCATCTCAGGCTTTGAATCAGCAACAATTCCTGCACCTGCCTGAAGATATACCTTATCGCCTTTCTTAATCATAGTCCTGATTGTAATGCAGAAGTTCATATTACCGCCAAAATCAAGGTATCCTGTAGCTCCTCCATACAGGCCTCTTCTTACTGTCTCAAGCTCATCTATGATTTCCATTGCTCTTATCTTAGGTGCGCCGCTTAATGTGCCTGCTGGAAGGAATGATGATACGAGGTCAAGTGGATGATATTCTCCATTCTTTCTTCCCTCAACAAGTGAAACAATATGCATAACATGTGAATATCTCTGGATGTTCATGAACTGGTCAACCTTGACTGTTCCTATCTCACTTATCCTACCCATATCATTACGTGCAAGGTCAACTAACATCACATGCTCTGCTCTCTCTTTCTCATCTGCAAGAAGTTCTTCCTCTAAAGCAATATCCTGTTCCTTTGTTGCTCCTCTTTTTCTTGTGCCCGCTATAGGACATGTATATACTTTATTGTCTGACTGCTTTACAATCATTTCCGGTGAACTTCCGATTATCTCAAAATCTCCGAAATTAAAGTAATACATATATGGTGAAGGATTAAGTTCTCTTAATTTTTCATAGAGATTAAAACCGCTCTGTCCCGTCTTTATTGTCCATCTCTGTGAAAGAACAGTCTGGAATATATGACCTTCTTTTATGTAATTCTTAATCTTATTAACCTTCTTGCTATATTGTTCAAGCGTGTCCGATTTTTTCAATATTACACCATCAAGTGACATATCAGGCTTATCATCCTTAAACTTATCTACACCCTCTCTTGCAGTCTTTATAAGCTCCTCCGCTTCCTTTAAAGCCTTAATCCTGCCTTCCTCTGAATCCTCTCCAAGTACTACTGCTGTGAATGTTTCTGCTGTATGATTGATAGCAATGAACTTGTCTGCAAGCATAAGCTGTATTGTCTCAATTCCTATTTCATCAGGATTATCATCAGGAAGGACTTCTGTGTATCTTATATAATCATATCCAAGGCTTCCAACAAGACCTCCGATGAAATCAAGTTCTCCCGGATCCTTTACTATCTCGAATTCATCAAAGTACTCTTTAAGTCTTATAAGAGGATTGCCCTCTCTTACCTCTCTGCTTCCATCTTTTCTTGTAATAACAAGGCTGTCCTTATCTGATTGGATTATCTCATTCGGTTCAACTCCCATAAAAGTATACTGTCCGCTTTCCTTGTCAGTTCCTTCAAGAAGAAATCCCTTCTTTTCAATTCCAAGTCCTTTGTATAGTTCAATAGCTTTCTCATTAACGATACTTACCGTCTTCTTATAAGCTCTTAATCTTCGTTTCATAGTTCCTCCCTATCCTTCGTTGTTCATTACTGGCGTCTGCTGCTTACATGCTTTTTTGTAAGCCAGGTCTTTCCGTGCCTTCGGCACTCCCAAGCCCTGGTAATTCACAACTCACGGACTTCGTCCTTCGTTGTTCATTACTGGCGCTCGTCATATGAACAAGAATTAAAGCAAGCTTTATTCTTGTTCGCATGACTCGCTGCTTACAAAAAATGTCCCTGACAGTAACCTGTATATTGCAGATTCCTGTCAGGGACGAATTACCGTGGTGCCACCCTTATTTATGAACATACTTGTAATATTAATAAAAAAGGTGACACTCCTTACCGGATATGCCACCTGTATGCTCAACTCATTATCAGATACAATTAATATATCCTTCCCCTGTAACGCGAGGCCACGTCGTAAACTACTGCTAATTCATCTACGCATCTCACAAACCCATTCCTTACGGCTCTCCATGCTGACATTCCACCACCGCCAGCTCTCTGTGATGTACCTTCCGAAAGTACTCTTTTGATCATCGACTTTAAATATTTAACTGCCACCTATAATAGCACTATGTTTATCTGCCGTCAAGCACAAAAGCTTAAAATTTCCTGGTATTAACAATTGTCTGAACCAGATATACTATGTATAAAACAGCTGCCACAAAAATAAGAACCGTTGTTGCATTTGTAAGTACCAGTATAATAACATTCACAGCAAGAAGAATAACTACTCCTAAAAATGTTTTTCCGATTGTTCTTTTAAATACTTTAACGCTTACAATATATACCATAACAACGATTATCATAATAATCAAACTCAGAATCGAAAGTGTTCTCCAAAAAACATCAAATTCTTCCTGTGTGGTCTGCTGAATCCTTGCAATTCCACTCTGAATAAAAAACATATATAGGTTTATTACCAGCAAAATTAATGTTACTATTTCTAACAGCATATTCTTTATAACTTTCATTTCTTAATTCCTCCATATTATATACTCACAATTTAAGTTCACTCTCAATTGACACTTACATAAGCCTTTCCAATGCCAATAACATTATGTAAAAGCCAACAAGTGCAAACCACACAATACTCAGAATCATATATATGGTCTGTTCATTTCCCATAACTCCATTATATGGATTATCTTTGTTAACACGTATGGTATAAACAGAACCCCTTTCATGATACATCGAAAATATATTCTTTTTTACACGGCAAACATAATTATGCCCTTTGTATCCATAAATAAACTCAGAAGCGTATTGATATTTATAGCCATTGCCATTTGCAACTCCTTTAGTTTTATAGAAATGCTTTTTTATGTATAAAAATCGGGCAAAAAAAACGAGATCCATCATAATACCTATAACTAGTGCTTCCATTTTCTACACCTCATATTTCATGTTATTTGACAGAGTTAGATGCAATGTGTTCGCTTGCTTTCTAATATATTTAATGCTGTTATTTGTATTTTCTCTAACTTCCTCAGAGTTGTTAAATAAATTCTTCAATTTTTCTTTCCCCCTATGGTATTTTTGAAGCCTGAATTTAAAACAAAAAAGGCTGCACTAAGAAATTTTTAAAAGATTTCTTAATGCAACCGAACTATCATAGTATTAGAGACTTATGCTTATGTGAATCTCTCAACTGAAAATAGTGTTTTTCAGCTTTATACCTCTAGACTTCTGGTTTTGCGTCCTTATATTTCTATAAGTTTGCCATATTTACTTTTTTAATATATATTAATTTATATCACCTGTAAACTGCTATTATTGAGATTGATTTGTATCTCTACTGAATTTTATCTTATTTCTTGCTAAAAGCCTACTCACTCACTTGAATTTCTATCTTGCGTAGGTCTTTTCCAAACTTCACATATTCTGGCACAGTTCTCAGCCTATCCCAGCCCAGCTCTCTACATATCATAACACAGCTTTAAGCCCCAAAGTACTCTCCAGCTTAAAACCCATCCTACAATATCTCTGCAAGCTCTGCAAAGCTCTCTATCTTAGCAACATAGCAGTCTTTGGATACGTCTCCAAATCCATACTCAGCATATATAAAATCTATGCCCGCATCTTTGGCAGACTTTGCATCGCCTGCTGTATCACCGACATACACAGGGTTCTTTAAGTTGTTTCTTTCTATAAGTATCTTATTAGACTCGCTCTTTGGCAGAAATGTCCTTCCCCAACATTCAGTATCTTTGAAGAAATCGGACATAAGGTGTGCTGTAAGAAAACTTTCAATATAACCATCCTGACAATTACTCACAATGTACAATGGATATTTCTTGCTTAATGTATAAAGAGTTTCTGCAAGCTGTGGATAAAGAATTCCACCTCTTTCTGCAAGATATCCATTCTCAAATGTACACAGCTCGTCCATAAGTGCATTTCTTACCTGCTCCTGTTCTTGTGGAAACAGCTTTGCAGCTATGTCGTACATCGGAAGTCCCATACAGTCATTAAGGTCAGCTTCCACTATTGGTGTTCTGTGAATCTCTTCATGACGAGAAAGTATTATATTCCACGCCTCACATATTGGCTTTCTTGTATCCCACATAGTACCGTCAAGGTCAAATATTATTCCATCATAAGATTTATTAAGCATTGTCAGCCTCCAGATCTTTATCTAATTCATCAAGCAATGTCTTTAACTGTGTTTCCTGTGTTATATCATAAACAATTGAAAAGCAGTCTCTTGCCAGACGGTAATCTTTATCATTCATCATAAGTTCACCGACTCTGTATATAATTCCTATTGTCTTAGAGTCAGGTCCTGGTTCCACCTCATTCTTATCAAGTATTTCCTGCATCTGTTTAACAGAATATTCCGGTGTCTTGTCATTTAATGCCTGCTCAAGATATTTAAGCTCATTATCTGCATTGTCTGTCTTATAATATATATTGCTATATGTGTAGCACACTCTTGCCGCCTCAGTATTATACCTTGCAACATAATAAAATCCCATATTTCTGTAATATCTTGCCATCGTTGCGCGGCTGCAGCAGAATCTGTATGCCTGCTTTGTAACATCAAGATATCTCGACAGCATATTAAGATTCTTATAACATTCTGCAAGCCCAAGATATGAATCAAGGTCAACAGGATTCCAGCATATAGCCTTCTTAAATGCATCCTCAGCTCTGCGAAACTTCGATAACTTTAGGCACAGACTGCCATAAGTCCTGTAGTACTCTCCAACCGGCAGTTCTGTACACAGCACATCCGTTTCCGGTTCAAAATAACATGCGTACACATAATATTCCATAACATGATTAAGGCTTATATATATTGGTCTGCCGTCCATGTCCGATTTTTTCACAAATGTATCATCCATAGTTCCGGCTTTACGCTCGTCCGTACACTCTTCTATTCTTTCAAGTATTGCAGATAATATATCTGCCGCTTTGTCATAATCACCTGAATTAAATATCTTCTCGTAATCTGCAAATCTATCTTTGACATCTGCAAGCTTCTTTATGTCCATTACTTCTCCTTTTTAGCAGGAATTTCATATGTTCCTGTGAGTATTGCAACGCTCCGTGGCTCAACACATACACTTCTGTTATTATCATCAATCACAGCACCTGATACATTAGAACTCATATCAACCTTCCATGTACCATTAATCTTAGGAAGTGCAAAGCTGTGATTCTCCCAGTGCATATTATATGCAGCATATATCAGACTGTGGTCTTCTTCATCCCCATATACACATGAATACATAATTCCTAAATGTCTGTCATATGTATTCATCTGTGCATACCACGCATTAGTTCCATGATATGATATATCAGGGTAGCCACATGATATCCTGTCACTTAAAGTAAGCGACTGCGGCATATGAAGTATCTTATTATTCTGTCTGAATTGTATAAGAGCCTTTGTCCATTCAAGAATTTCTTTTCCCTCTTTAGTTTCCTTCCAGTTAACCCATGAAAGTTCACTGTCAACACAATACGGATTATTGTTACCGTTCTGTGAATTGCCAAACTCGTCTCCGGCAAGTATAAGCGGAGTACCTGCCGACAAGAAAACAAATACCAGTGCATTTTTAATCTGACGCATTCTTAGTTCTTTAATCTTTCTCTTTCTTGTCGAACCTTCCTCGCCACAGTTCCAGCTGAAATTAAAATCCTCGCCATCCCTGTTATTCTCACCATTAAGCTCATTATGCTTTCTGTCATAGCTTACAAGGTCATTAAGAGTAAATCCATTGTTGTTGGCAATATAATTAATACTTGCACTGTTTGCCTCATTCTTTCTTGATATAGCTGCAAATTCTCCAAGCATATTCTCGTCACCCTTTAACAGGCGGCGCACAATATTCTGGAAATCATTATTATAATTAGCCATATGCTTCTTCGTTCCGGTTTTGCCATTCCAGTATACAGTTATAATCTTGGTATCCGCTAAAAGTGCATCCTGTGAAAGTGCCTTAAGCGCTGACTCATCACAGTACACATGAACTCCGTCAATGTGATATTCAGTAACCCAGTATCTTACACACTGCAGGATAAAGCCTGTACTTTCGTCAGTAAAAAACATTTCCATAACGACTTCAATGCCATTTCTGTGCAGTTCTTTAACCATATTCTTAAATTCAACTGTATAATCCCTAAACACCCCCGGATGCTTTGAAGCAATTGAAGAATACGATGCCTTTGGTGCGAAATAAAATCCTCCGACATATCCCCAGTAATTAATTTTCCGCGTATTCTTATCCACGCTGTAATGTGTTCCGGCTCCGTATTTTGACATTATAGTATCAGTCAACTGTGGAAAACGGCCTATTTCATCAAATTCATATGCAGGCTGTAACTCAATAGTTGTGATTCCAAGTTCCTTAAGATATGGAATCTTGTTAATTATTCCTGAAAATGTTCCTTTATCTTTAACCTTAGATGTTCTGCTTTTAGTAAAACCTCTTACATTCATCTTATAGAATATACAGTCGCTGTAATCATAATTAAGCGGCCTGTCATCTTCCCAGTCATAATCTGCCACATCAATCGCAGCCAGATACACATCTTCCTCGTCCGTCTGTCCAAATCTTCCGCAATCCGTTATCGCCTTTGCATATGGATCAAGATACATTAAGCCATCTATCTCATAGCAATAGAAACTTTTGTCCAGCTTCCTGTCACATACATATACTGAAAATATGTTGCCACATTTCATTGATGAATCCAGTTCTATCCGTTCTTTTGGCTTCATATGTGCATCAAAAATCAGCAGAGCTGCATTTTCGCATTCTGCCTCATATGTAAAATTATATCCATCCTTATATCTGCTGCATCCCATAAGCATGGGATTTCCTTTACTAATAAGCATATTAATCTCCACTCTATTTCTTATACAAGCCCCTCATAGTATTCTTATCCAGCTTATAGAATCTCATTATAAATATTGTCACAATCCAGCCTATTATCGGAATTATGCAATAGAAAAATATTGTCAGAAACTTAAGCTGTGGTGTCAGTTGGTCCTCCACCTGCGGAAAAACTTTAGAATACCCTGCTATCGCAAGTGCTATTCCTACAAATCCTGTTCCAAGTGCTGAAAATGATTTGTCAATAAATGAAAACAGTGCTCCCATTATTCCCGGCACAAAATGTCCGCTCAGTGTATATTCGTAATCAGTACAATCGGCAATCATAGGAACAACTATATTATTAGATATTGATTTCACTCCGTTAAGCAGCGTAAACACTAACAAAAACGCTACCGTTATAAAGTTAATATGTCTTAATGATACATTTGTAAGGTCTGAAAATATCATCATAAACATAAGTATCGTCTGAAAAATAATAGCAAGATATGTCGACCTTACTAATGTCTTCTTCTGTCCGCATCGCTTGGCATGCTCTATCCCAATATATATTATTCCTAAGTTGGGAATACCTACAATTATTCCAATTATACCAGCCAGCGGATAATTCTGCATCAGAATTCCATAAAGCATTACAAGAACTGTTGAATTACCATATACCATCTGTGCGAATTTGTTAGATGCCGCCGCAATAACAAGCATTCTGATTGGCTTATTATGTTTAATTATAGCCGCATAATCCCTGAAATGTATCTGCTGCTTCTTATCCTCATCAAGCTTGAAGTACTTTACATTATCCTTACTCCATATTCCCACAACAGCCAGTGCTGAGCATATTCCGGCTACAATAACCACTGTGATTACGAACTCTGAGAAAAGTGCCTGTGACTGGAATGTCTTATATTTCTCAATCAGATACACTGACACATAGAAAGCAACCAGACCATGTGCGAACATTATAAATGTTGAGTCAAAAAAAGTTATCATTGGCCTCTGCTTCATGTCATTAGTAATTACCGATTGTCCAGACTTTACAACTGCTGTCTGAAATGTGTATCCTATTATATATACTGAATATACAATTATAAAATACAATGGTCTTAAAATAACTGGAACAAGGCTTGTAGTAAAGAACAGTACAAGACTGCTGATTGCCATTAGTAAGTATCCTATAACAATATAAGGTCTGAATTTACCATATTTCCCATTAGTCTTATCTATAAAATACCCTATTACCGGATCTGTTACCCCATCAAATATTCTCATTCCCGTAAGAATAACTGAAATAAGCACAACTGAAAGACCTGCTATTCCATTAGCATAATATGAGACATATCCCATCATCGCAAGAAACAGATTAGTTGATGTATTATTAAGAGAAAACAAGCCAATCTGCCATATTCTGGCTCTGTTCTGCTCTATATGCCCATGCTTATTCTCCATATATTAATCCTGCCAATACATTTGTAATAATCTCTGTTACGATTATATAATCATATGCCCTCATAGTCAAATTCAGGTATGAAGCTTTCCTCTGCAACATCACCTTCCTGAATAAATCCATTATTAATCCCACAGTCTATTGCATAATCTACCACAGAATTATATTCTTTTCTTGTCACTTTACGCGACAGGAGTGGATGTTTTTTTAGTCTGTCAAATGGCGTGTACTGGCTCATTATGCTTATGTATATATCATCTCCATATGTATCAATAAGATACTTTATAACCGCTTTGGAATCCTTAGTTGTTCCCGGAAGTACAAGATGTCTTACAATTACGCCTTTTTTCATAATCCCGGCTTCAACTCTTCCGCTCTTCACGAGTTCATCATCTTCTATAAAGAATTCCGGCTTTCGGGTCTGTCTGACCATCTCATGTATTGCAGCTTTAGCCACATCAGCATAATCTGGTGCTTTCGAGTACTCTGCCGAAAGCCTGCTGTCTATGTATTTCATGTCTGGAAGATACACATCCACAAGCCCGTCAAGCATATTAAGCGTGCTGACATTCTCGTATGCACTTGAATTGTACACAACTGGTATGACAAGCCCCTTATTCTTTGCCTTGACAAGTGCCTCTGCGACTTGTGGCACGAAATGTGTTGCAGTTACAAGGTTAATATTGTTGGCACATTTGTCCTGAAGTTCCAGAAAAATGTCTGAAAGCCTCTCCACTGTTATCTTTTTCCCAACATGTGCCGCAGCAATCTCAGAATTCTGACAGAATATGCACCTTAATGTACACCCTGAAAAGAACACTGCCCCGCTGCCGTGTTCCCCCGATATGCATGGCTCTTCCCACATATGTAGAGCGGCTCTTGCCGCATATATATCATTAGTCATTCCGCAAAAGCCTTTGTTATCACTCCTGTCAACATTGCAGGCTCTTGGGCATATATTACATTTCATAATTTCCCCTTATTGCGTTATTGTTTATCAATCAATGAATCCAGCTTTGCAAGTGCATCGCTGATTCCTCCTACTTCACATATTAAACCTTCTTCAACAGCCTGTCTACCCACCAGCACTGTTCCTAAGTCTTTAGAGAGCTGTGTGGTGTCAACCATCATTTCCTCTACTCTTTCTTTGCTTACACTGCTGTGAGCCGCAATAAATGATGTTATCCTGTCAGATATCCGTTCAAAATAATCATATGTCTGCTGAACTCCGATAAGTGTTCCGTTCATCCTCACAGGATGTATTATCATGGTAGCTGTAGGCACAATAAATGAATAATCTGTACTCACAGCAAGCGGCACACCTATACTATGTGAATCGCCTATGATTAGTGAAACTGTTGGCTTTTTCATTGAAGCAATCATCTCTGCCAGTGCCAGTCCCGCACTGACATCCCCACCAACTGTATTCATAATAAAAAGTACACCTTTAATATCTTTATCCATCTCAATCTCCGCCAGCTTAGGAAGCATATGTTCATACTTGGTTGCTTTGCTTGTTGCAGGAAGATTATCATGTCCTTCTATCTCTCCAATAATTGTTATCATCTGAAGAGCATTTTTCGTAACAGCACCATCTTTGTAGTCATCTGCGGTATTCCCGTTGTTGGATTTCTCGTTGTCTGATATCTCATTGTCTGGTTTCTTGTTGTCCGATTCATTATTGCCTATTGTGTTCATGGCTGCCTCCTTCTTTGTTGCTAGTTATCTGTTCTTAATCTATAATTGTCCGTATAGAGAATTATTATTCATCATGTCAGGCTTATATATCCGTGAAATAACGACTTTACAAAAAAAGAATTAATATATATAATAATTGTTGTTCGTCGCCACAATATCGGCAGACAGACATGCCACCTTGGCTCAGTCGGTAGAGCGTTTCACTCGTAATGAAAAGGTCGCCGGTTCGATTCCGGCAGGTGGCTTTGTAACTAATGGACTTTATGAATGCTGTTATGCATCATAAAGTCCATTTTTGCACGCATACATTCCTATTTTGGACTTCATCCATGCCTCACTCCACTTCAACGTCCAATCCGCCACGCGTTGACCTTCCTTTTGGACTTTCTCCTGTCTTTCCTCCACCTCAACGTCCAATCCATCACTCTTTAACTTCCTTTTTGGACTTCATCCATGCCTCACTCCACTTCAACGTCCAATCTGCCACGCTTCAGTTTCACGCTACACTGTGCATCACCTTCCCTCCTCACTCTCCATCATCTTTCGAATATTCTATATTAGAACATTAAAAGAAAGGGGCTATGTAAATGAAGAAAATCATCAGAATATATATTGCAATTATTGCATCTGTATGCCTGTTCATGTCATTTCCAGCTGATATATATGCTGTGGTAATCGATGTGAGCAGTTACAACGGTTTTATTCAGTGGGATAATATGAAAAACTATATTGAGGGTACAATTATCCGTATAGGATATGGCAGTGATATCCAATCACAGGATGATTCTGCTGCCATAAGAAATATGGATGAATGTGAAAGGCTTGGAATTCCTTACGGCGTCTATCTATACAGTTATGCTTTAGATTATTACGATGCAGCAAGCGAAACTGCCCATGCTCTAAGACTTCTTAAAGGAAGGTCTCCCGAACTTGGTGTGTGGTTTGATATGGAAGATGCTGATGGATATAAAGCAAGAAACGGTCTGGATGTATACTCCGAAGGCGAACTGCTGTCTGATTTCTGCGAAATGTTTGTTAATGCTATGCGTGTCAGCGGATATAAAACCGGCGTCTATGCCAATTACAACTATTTTACAAATGTGCTTGACCTTGACAGACTGAAATCAATCCCAGAGATGAATATCTGGCTTGCGCACTGGGGAATTGATTCTCCAAGCCTTGACTGTACCATGTGGCAGTTTGGTGCAGTAGAAATCGAAGATGAAGAATATGATGGCAATATATATTACTCAGATTATTCTGTAAAAAATGATGGCAATACTGATGAAACTATCCGTACCGATGATAGTTCATCCAATAATATAAATGTTTACTATCAGACAAAGCTTGCAACGGGTCGCTGGCTTCCTGTTGTTAAGAATAATGATGACTACGCCGGATTATCCGGTCAGAGAATTACCGGTCTTGCAGTCACAACAGATACCGGCTATATAAAATACAGAGTCCATGTAAATAATGGCTGGCTTGGTTTCATAGACAGCCGCAACACTGATATTAACGATTATTATAACGGATATGCCGGCAATGACACACCTGTTGATGCTGTTGAGATATATTATTACACCCCTGATGATATTATTAATTCATCAGGTTATCATTATGCATTCTACAGGGTAAGCCCTAGGAATAACAATTACTACAGTCTGCAAAAAGGCAACAACACTGATAACGGAATGGATGGCTATGCCGGCATTTTCGGACATTTCATTGACAGAATACAGATTAATATAAAATAGCATACAAAACAAAAACTGCCGGTAAGAATTACATGCCGCTCATAAAAATCCGACTTAAAATCTGACATCTGACGAGCGGTAGTACACTTACCGGCAATTAATATATTTATTATTCAATACCTGCTTCCTTCAAGAATCTTGTCTTAATCTCCTGCTCAATTTTCAAAATTTCAGCCTCACTTATTTTCTCACCATCTGGTCTCCAGTATGAAACATAACCTCCAGCCATATTATCATGCCCTCCGCCAGTTCCAATTCCTTTAAGTGCATTCATGGTAATTACTCCTGACAGATATTTTCCACTGCTTCTTATAGAGATCTTTATTCCATCCTGCTTCGGTGAATAGACTATCGAAAGATTAACCCCATCCAGTGTCAGTGTAAAATCACATATAGCCGCAATAAGTGCTTCCTTGCATTCATATCCTGCACATGCAAAACATACATCCTCCCTTATGTCTATCGTGCTGAATGCATCCTTATATGCCTTGATATCATCATAATGCAATACACTGCTGTCAAGTTCTGAAAGAATATCTCTGTCAGCCATCATATACATCTTATAGAACATATCCAGATCCAATTGTGTGACGCCTCTTTTCATATCTGCAGTATCCATTTTAACACCATAAAGAAGTGCTGTTGCAACATTTTCAGGCATATCTATATTATTGTCAAAATAATAAGTTGCAATAATAGATGCACATGCTCCCACATCAGGTCTTATATCAGAAAATCTGTAATCTACCGGATCATATATAGGATGATGGTCTATGCATATAATTTCCTGTCCATTCATGTCTACAATATTAGAATTGCCTTTCTGTGCATCAACGAGAATAATCTCATCCCCTTCATTAAATTCATCCGGATTCGTGTATTCTTTCACTTTAATGTTAAGAAGTCCAACCATTTTAGCTGTTACTGTCCGTTCAATGTTCCCCTTATAACATATCTCTGCTTCTACCCCTTTTGCTTTTAGTAATTCAGATAATCCATACGCACATGCAATCGCATCAGGATCAGGAAAATTATGCGTCTGTATATGCACTCTGTTCCCACTTATATTAGCAATAATTTCCTCTAAATAGTTCATAAAGCTCCCCTCATTTGACTTTAATAGTTTTATTATATTCTTAATACCTGTTTTATTCAATCTTGATTATCACTTTTTCTGATATTTTTCATAAATTATAATAACCATAATATGGGAGTAATCTATTGGAAGCAATACTATCTTTAGACCACATATATTATTCTTATCATGATAAAAATGGAGAAACACCTGTAATCAATGACCTTTCTTTTGAAATAAAACCCGGTAGTTTCACATCAATTGTCGGTCCATCCGGTTGTGGCAAATCCACATTGCTCTCTCTGCTATGCGATCTTATAAAGCCTGAAGCAGGAACAATATATATAAGACCGCCAGAGAATAATCATGACTCCCGGATGGGATATATGCTACAGAAAGATAATCTGTTTGAATGGCGCAGTATATATAAAAATGTTATGTTAGGTCTTGAAATAAATAACAAAAAAACTCCTGAAAACATTGCCTATGTTAATCATCTCTTAGAGCAATACGACCTTGCAGGATTCAAATCAGCAAGGCCATCCCAGCTATCCGGAGGCATGAGACAGCGTGCAGCACTTATACGCACACTTGCTCTGAAACCGGATATTTTGCTTTTAGACGAACCTTTTTCTGCCCTCGATTATCAGACACGACTTGAAGTAAGAGAAGATATCTGCAGTATATTAAGAAAAGAGAAAAAAACGGTAATTCTTGTCACTCATGATATCTCTGAAGCCATAGCTATGACTGACCGTGTTCTTATTCTGACTAACAGACCTGCAAAGCTTTTAAAAACAGTTGATATTGAAGCAAGAGATACTCTTTCAAATCAGAAATATTTTGATGAAATAAGGGAGGTGTTAAAATGAATGTGAGCCCATTACAGCGAAGATTTATAATTAAGCAGCGTATATATTCCATATCAGTGGTTCTCTCCCGCCTTATACTGTTTTTAGGGTTCATTGGCATATGGGAATTTACTGCTGACAAAGGTATTATCAATGCATTTATATTCAGTTCACCCGTAAGACTATACCAGACATTTATAGATCTTTCCAGAGATGGTGTGATATTCATGCATATATGGGTAACACTTTATGAAACACTTGTTGCATTTGCAATTATTACCATTGTCGGAATAATATTCGCAATTCTTCTATGGTGTTTTAAAGGTCTTTCAGATTGTCTTGAACCTTTCATGGTTGTTCTTAACAGCCTCCCTAAATCAGCACTGGCTCCAATGCTTATTGTGTGGCTCGGAACTAATACAAAAGCGATAATTATAACAGCCGTGTCTGTCGCAATATTTGGTATGATTATTAATCTTTACACAGGATTCTTAGAAATCGACAAGGAAAAAATAACTCTTATACGCACCCTTGGCGGCAAAAAATGGCATATCTTATGCAAGCTTATTCTTCCCGGTTCTAAAAAAATTATTATAAGTAACATGAAAGTAAATATTGGTTTGTGCCTTGTAGGTGTAATCATAGGAGAATTCTTAGCTGCTAAAAAAGGGCTTGGCTATCTTATAATATATGGCAGCCAGGTATTTAAGATGAGCTATGTTGTACTTGGAATTGTTATTCTCTGCATTATATCAACGCTTCTTTTTGCACTTATAAATATAATTCAAAAGCTGTTTCTAAAAGACTGATTATATATTATAATTAAGATACTATAAGCAAAACAATGCGGCAGACAAGGAGGATTTATGCTTTCTCTTACTATTAAAGATTTAAAGCAATTTATGAATAAGCTTCTTATCAACAACACATTTGATAACATGTGCCTTTCAGAAGCATATATATGCACAGGATGCAGCTTTACCATAGATGGTAAGCTCAATACACAGTTTTATAATGAGGATGAATTAAATACCATGTCTTCATCCAGATACTCCTCATGGAAAACTATCAAGCCATTTGTATTCAGTATTATAAAAGGTAAAAAAGTGCCTGAACTACTAAGAATCACATTTGTTCTTCCAGAAACTGTTGCTGCCAGACTTATATTGGAAAATGATTTGAATTTTGACCCTGATTGTGTGAACGGTCTGTTCCTTAATATACGATATCAGGACGGAAGTGTGACAATGACGACAGCATCCTCACTAAACACATTTACACTTGACCACTCCCTTGATGAAGCATTTGAAAAATATATTGTCAAATTCTTAACTGATGCTGATATTTCCTATAAAGAATAATTTAGAATTATTTAATAAATGCTACAAAACCGCCTGTTTACACGCACAGGCGGTTTTTTGTTAGCACTCTTATTTAAGGAGTGCTAATTTTTGCTTGACTTATGTTTTATTGTGTATTAAATTAACATTTAGTTTAATACTATACAGATTGGAGAGTGAAATATTATGTCAAAAGAACATGGTAATTTATCTATTAACAGTCAGAATATTTTCCCTATCATCAAGAAATGGATGTATTCTGACCATGATATCTTCTATAGAGAGTTAGTTTCTAATGCATGTGATGCTATCACTAAGCTCAAGAAGCTTTCAATGATTGGAGAGTATGAAGCTCCTGATGATATTGAATATAAGGTTGAAATTAAGCTTTCTGCAAAAGATAAGACAATCAAGATCATTGATAACGGTATCGGTATGACTAAGGAAGAGGTTGATGAGTATATCAACCAGATTGCTTTTTCAGGTGCTGAAGCATTCCTTGAGAAGTATAAGGATAAGGCTAACGACGACCAGATTATCGGACATTTTGGTTTAGGTTTCTACTCAGCATTTATGGTTGCTGACCAGGTTACTATTGATACTCTTTCATTTAAGGACGGAGCAGAATCAGTTCACTGGTCATGTGACGGAGGAACTGAATATGATATAAGTGAGGGAACCAAAACAACTCCTGGTACTGAGATTACTCTTTACCTCAATGAGGACAGCTATGAATTTGCCAACGAATATAAGGCTAAAGAAGTTCTTGATAAATACTGCTCTTTCATGCCGGTTCCAATATTTGTAACTAACGAAGATGCGGGTGAACAGACTGAGGAAATTCCTGAAGAAGAAGTTACAGAAAAAGATACAGTTCTTGATACATTTATAAAGGACGCTGTTACAGAAGAAGTTGAGAAAGAAGATGGAACTAAGGAAACTGTTGAGAAAGTTCCAGCCAAAAAGATGGCTAAGATTGTAAAAAGACCTGTTGCAATCAACGATATCCATCCACTCTGGACAAAGCATCCAAATGAATGTTCAGATGAAGATTACAAGGAATTCTACCGCAAGGTATTCCACGATTATAAAGAACCATTATTCTGGATTCACCTTAATATGGATTATCCTTTCAATCTTAAGGGTATTCTCTACTTCCCTAAGATTAATACAGAGTATGAATCTATTGAAGGTACTATAAAGCTTTATAACAATCAGGTATTCGTAGCAGATAACATCAAAGAAGTTATTCCAGAATTTTTACTTCTTCTTAAAGGTGTTATTGACTGCCCAGACCTTCCACTTAATGTATCACGTTCAGCACTTCAGAATGATGGATTTGTTAAGAAGATATCTGATTACATTACTAAAAAGGTTGCCGACAAGCTTTCAGGAATGTGTAAAACAGATAAAGAGAACTATGAGAAATACTGGGATGACATCAATCCATTTATTAAATTCGGCTGCTTAAAGGATGAGAAATTTGCAGAGAAGATGAATGATTACATCATATTCAAGAACCTTGATGGCAAATATTTGACTCTTAAGGAATGTCTCGAAGAGAATAAAGAAAAACACGAAAACACTGTATTCTATGTAACAGATGAAGTTGAACAGAGTCAGTATATCAACATGTTTAAGAACGAAGGAATTGATGCTGTAATTCTTACTCATAACATTGACCAGCCATTCATAACTAACATGGAATCCAAGAATGAGAATCTCAAGTTCAAGCGTATCGATGCAGATCTTTCAGACAGCTTTAAGGAAGAGACTTCTAAAGACGAGTTGAAGGACATGACTGAAAAGCTCTCTAAGACTTTCAAGGATGCTCTTGGCAAAGAAAATTTAACTGTTAATGTCGAGAAATTAAAGGATTCATCTATATCTTCAATGATTACTCTTTCAGAAGAAAGCAGACGTATGCAGGATATGATGAAAATGTACGGTATGGCAGGTATGGACCCTAATATGTTTGGTGCTGAGGGTCAGACTCTTGTACTTAATGCTAACAATGACCTTGTCAAATATGTTGCAGAACATGCAGACGGTGAAAATACTAAGATTATATGTGAACAGCTCTATGACCTTGCAATGCTCAGTCATGCGCCTCTTTCACCAGAGCAGATGACAGGATTCATTGCAAGAAGTAATAAAATCATGGAATTGCTTGCAAAATAACGCCTTTTAAACTATCATTGTCTTATATAAAGATAAGGACTATTTAATATGACAGATTATAAAAATAATGAATTCGACGATGATAAAACATCAAAATACGATTTTGATGATGGCATAGAATTTCTTGATGATACTTATGAGCATCATGACAATGATTATTTTTCAAATTATGATGATAATGCTTCATACGAAACAGATATTCCGCGCTACAATGAAGAATACTATAATGACACTAAGGATTCCCAGAAGCAGGCTGCTAAAACCAGTGTTGGTTCTGAAATCTTTAGTTTCTTAAAAATCCTGACATTGGCTATTATCATGGCATTTCTATTTACAAGATTTATCATTGTTAATGCCCAGGTACCTTCTGGTTCTATGGAGAATACTATTCTCACAGGTGACAGACTTATAGGTTTCAGACTCGCCTACCTTTTCAGTGAGCCTAAGCGCGGAGATATTGTAATATTCAAATATCCTGATGACGAATCTCAGAATTTCGTTAAACGGGTAATAGGAGTCCCTGGTGATGTAATACAGATTACCAATGGGCATGTATATGTGAATGGTGATATTCTTGAAGAAGATTATTTAAGAGAACCTATGTATAATGATGGTGATGAGCTAACCTATGTTGTACCTGCTGATTCATATTTTATGCTCGGAGATAACAGAAATAATTCCAAGGATTCCAGATATTGGACCAACACATTTGTATCAAAAGATAAGATTATTGCTAAGGTTTCTTTCAGATATTTCAATGTCAGAACGAAGCGTTTTACATTTTCTTTCATTAAATAACACTCTGAATAAAGAATAATATAAAGGGTACAATAATATGGCCGCTATGTTTCACAAACAATAGCGGTCATATTTGTTTTTTGAAAGGAGAAATGCTATGGGAAATCTTAACTGTAATGCTGCTTCGTGCATGCATAACTGTGACAACCAGTGCTGTCTTAATTCAATCTGTGTAGAAGGAAGCTTGGCATGTCAATGTGATGAAACATGCTGCAGTGATTATGAACATCAGAAGCATGGATCAACTAATATGTGCCATATTCCTAAAGATTCGCTGACAATCTCTTGTCAGGCAACTAACTGCATATATAATACGAATAAAAAATGTGATGCAGACCATGTAGATATATCAGGCATTAAGGCTGTTACTGAAAATGATACTGTCTGTACAACATTCCAGGCAAGGGGATAAGTCTAGAACTATTCTCATCGCTACTCGCGCGAGTAGCGCATATGCCAGACTAAAGTCTGGCATTGTCGCGGTGCTCCTCGAATATCCGCCCAATTTATAATTCATGCAAGCATGATTATAAATTCTGCAGCTATTCTCATCGCTACTCGCGCAAAAAGGGCTGTCATGCATATGCATGACAGCCCTTTAATAATACATATTGATTATGCTCTTGATGTGTACTCACCTGTACGAGTATCAATCTTAATCTTATCGCCCTGGTTAACGAATAATGGAACCATAATCTTAGCTCCTGTCTCAACGATAGCTGGCTTAGTAGCACCTGTTGCTGTGTTACCCTTGATACCTGGCTCTGTCTCTGTTACTTCAAGCTCAACTGAAATAGGTGGCTCGATAGCAAATACATTACCATCATGTGAACAAAGCTTAACCATCTCATTCTCTTTAACGAACTTAAGAGAATCACCAACCTGATCAGCACTTAATGCAATCTGGTCATATGTCTCTGTATTCATAAAGTTGTAAAGATCTCCATCAGCATATAAATACTGATATTCTGATCTGTCGATGTGTGCAAGATCAAACTTCTCAGTTGGTCTGAAAGAATTCTCTATAACACCACCAGAAATAATATTCTTTAACTTAGCTCTAACGAAAGGTGATCCCTTACCAGGCTTAACATGCTGGAATTCGATTACCTGCCAAATTCCGTTCTCATACTGAATTGTAATACCGTTCTTAAAACTACCTGCATCTACCATTCTTTGGTATACCTCCTAAATAATCAAATGACTTCTAATATTGTATAATAAATATAAACATTTGGCAACTACTTTTTCATAGCAAGGTCAACAACTGCTTCCATGGCATATAAATATCCCTTAAGTCCAAGTCCAACAACCTGTCCGTTGCATACAGGAACTGTCACTGATGTGTGTCTGAACTCTTCTCTTGTATGTACATTAGATATATGAACCTCAATCTTAGGAATTGCTGCCACAGATGCAAGAGCATCTCTTACTGCATAGCTGTAATGAGTAAACGCTCCCGGATTAATAACTATTCCATCAACATCATTATAATATGCTTCCTGAATCTTATCAATTATAGCACCTTCATGATTGCTCTGGAACACCTCAACATCAGCTCCAAGCTCCTCTGCTTTCTTCTGAATCATTGAAACAAGAGCTTCATAATTCTGCTCTCCGTATATACCTTTCTCTCTTATTCCAAGAAAATTAATGTTAGGTCCATTCATTACAAGTATCTTCATATCAATCCTCCATTATGCCTATATTAATAGCTGAAACTATATCAGCATACATGTCTTCAAATCTTCTTCCATCAGTCTTAACTATAACATCAGCGGCATCCTTATAAAGCTCCTCCCTTGCAGTCATAAGACTTTCAATCTTTTCTCTTAAGTTACCTCCCGCAAGAAGTGGTCTGCTTGTATCCTTAGACAGTCTTTTTACAAGTTCATCAACTTCAGCTTCAAGATATACAACTACTCCAAGCTCTTTAAGAAGCCTGCGGTTAATATCTCTTACCGGCAGCCCTCCTCCAACAGATATAACACAGTTATCACATGAATCAGCAAGTTCTCTGACTGCCTGTGTCTCCATATCCCTGAAGGCTTCTTCTCCTGACTCTCTAAATATATCCTTAATAAGCTTATTGTATTTTTTTTCTATGTACTCATCAGTATCAAGGAACTTCATTGAATGGGACATCGATATCCACCTGCCAAATGTAGTCTTACCGCTTCCCATAAAACCAATAAGGATAATATTATTCTTACTATTCATTAATCCCAAGCTCCTTCTCAAGACACTTATATACTTCATCCGCTTCTTTTTTAGAAATCTTACAGTCATTCCAGAGTTCATAAGCACTTACTCCCTGATACAGAAGCATCTTAAGTCCATTATAAGCCTTTTTCCCCTGTGCCTTGATAAGCTTCATAAACATAGTCTCAGCCGGATTATATATAATATCAACACCAACTGCCGCCTTCTTATAAAATGATTCATCATCAATAACAACTGCAGTATCATTCGGGTGAAGTCCAACGCTTGTTGTCTGGATAACAATATAATCATCTCCTGGAATATCCGCATAATCAGCAATATTCATAGGAATTACTTTTTCATTGTTAAAATGTGTATTCACAGCATACGCTATATCCTGTGCCTTATCTACAGATCTGTTCAACAGATAAATTTTCTTTGCTCCCTTGCTTGAGCAAAGAAAAGTAATAGCTCTTGCTGCGCCTCCTGCTCCCAGAATAATAACCTTAGAATCAGCCAGTTCAATTCCTTCATCTTCAAGTTCCCTTGCAAGGCCAAGAATATCAGTGTTATATCCTTTAAATCCACCATCAGCTCTTACAAGAGTATTAACAGCACCTATAGCCTTTGCAAGCGGATCTATGTCTACAAGAGAATCAATAACCTCTGACTTGTGTGGAACAGTGACATTAAGTCCCAGTATATTAAGACTGTAAGCGCCCCTTACAGCAGCTTCCACATCTCCTTTTTCCACTTTAAATGTAGTATAAACCATATCTTTTCCTGTCAGCCGTGCAAGATTATTATGAATTGCCGGTGAAACAGAATGTCCTACCGGATTACCAATAAGTCCGCATACTCTTGTTGTTCCTTTGATGTCCATAATCTAAGCTCCTTTAAGCAATTAATGCTTTCTTCTTTTATAGAAAAATAATACAATCCATTCCAGTCTTCTCTTAAGAATTATCTGAATTTCTTCATGCTTATCAATAGGCTTTACAAGCACAGACATAATACCTGCCCTGTTAGCGCCCCACACATCTGTAAAAAGCTGGTCACCAACAAAGAATGTGTTATTCCTGTCTGTTCCCATAATATCCATTGCCTTAATATAATTGACCGGCGATGGTTTTGCTGCCTTACTTACATATCTTGAACCACATGCATCAGCAAGCGGCTTTACACGCGGTTCTTTGTTATTCGATATAATGCATGTATCAAACCCTATCGCTCTTAAACTGTCAAATAAATCACTGCACTTCTTCGTAACCGGTGCACCATGTTCCACAAGAGTATTGTCAATATCAAATATAATACCTCTGTAGCCCTTATTATACAGTCCTTCATAATCTATGTCGTAAGCTGAATCAATATATATATCAGGATAAAACCTCTTAAACATAACAAAAATGCTGCCTTTCTTAATTACTGATATATATTATTTAAGGATTTTCTTAATCTCTTCCATAAATGAATCAACATCCTTAAATTCTCTGTAAACAGATGCAAATCTTACATAGGCAACCTCATCAACTGCCTTAAGCTTGCTCATTACAATCTCACCAATAGTTTTAGTTGAGATTTCTTTCTCTCCAATATTAAATATCTGCGTCTCAATCTCATCAACCATATTATTAATCTGTGAGATAGATACAGGCCTTTTATGGCACGATCTTACTATACCAGCGGTTATCTTCTCTCTGTCATATGGTTCTCTGTTATTATCCTTCTTGATCACAATAAGAGGCATAGATTCAATCTTTTCATATGTGGTAAAACGCTTACCACACTCGTCACACTGACGACGTCTTCTTATTGAGCTGTCATCAGTCGGTCTTGAATCAATTACCTTAGTGTTATCTTTACCACAAAATGGACACTTCACGCTATCTACCTCCAAATTAAATATATAAATTAATTATGAATAAGCCCAGCCAAAATGTCAATCCTTTTAATGTTGATAAATTGAAAAACCAATTATTATTTAAGGAGGGATTATGGCTGGATACAAAGTTGAAATATGCGGAGTCAATACAAGTGACCTTCCTCTTCTTAAACCCGCCCAGGCAAAGGAACTGCTTGTAAAGATAAAATCAGGAGATACGCAGGCAAGAGAAACATTTATAAAAGGAAACTTAAGGCTTGTATTAAGCATTGTGCAACGCTTCAGCCAGAGTGGTGAAAATCTTGATGACCTGTTTCAGATAGGCTGTATAGGAATGATTAAAGCGATTGACAATTTTGATATGTCGTTAAATGTACAGTTTTCAACATATGCTGTTCCCATGATAATCGGTGAGATAAAGCGTTTCCTGCGTGATAACAGCACTATAAGAGTCAGCCGTTCCTTAAAAGATACAGCCTATAAAGCAATAACTACCCGTGAAACACTTATGAAGAAAAATCTTAAAGAACCATCAATTACAGAAATCGCAGAAGAAATAGGCATTTCAAAAGCTGATATCGTAATTGCCCTTGAAGCAGTCACACCTTCAATATCATTATATGAACCGGTATTCAATGATGGTGGTGACACCCTGTATGTTATTGATCAGGTAAAGGACAAGAAAAACACTGAAGACCGCTGGGTAAGAAATATTGCACTGCAAGAAGCAATAAACCGGCTTTCCCCAAGAGAACGCCAGATAATAATACTCCGTTTCTTTGATTGTCTCACACAGACTGAAGTTGCCAAAGGCCTTGGGATATCACAGGCCCAGGTAAGCCGTCTTGAAAAATGTGCCTTGCGTGATATGAAAAGACACCTTTGCTGATATTCGTAATATAATAATATAAGCACTTAACCAGGTATTATAATGCGTCTATGTGAACTTAAAGGAAAAACTGTAATAAATGATACCGACTGCTGCATATTAGGCTTTGTGGTTGATATTGATTTCGACCCGTCATCAGGCTGCATACTGGCACTCATTGTCCCCGGTCCCGCCAGATTATGCGGACTGCTTGGAAGAGATTTTGAATATGTAATTCCTTTCAAATGCATCCGCACAATCGGACCTGATATTATACTTGTAAGTATTTGTCCTGAAAAGGTTAAGCAAAAATGTATCTGACCAGTATTGAAAATCCTTTACTTATGCTATAAAATAATAATATATATGTTTTACGGAGGCGGATAATCATGGATAAGAAATATGTAGCTTATGCAGGCAGCTATACACACGAAAGCAGTAAGGGTATCCATATATATGACTGTGATGTAGCTAAAGGAAGAATAACAGAACGTGAAGAGGTGGCAATTGATAACCCTTCTTTCATTACATTTTCACATGATAAGAATTTCTTATATGCTATATGTGACCAGGGTGTTTCAGCTTATGCTGTATTAGAAGACGGCAGCCTTGAGCTTATGAATGTTGCATCCATTAACGGAATGCGTGGCTGTCATATATGCGTAACAAGTGATAACAGATTTCTTGTTGTTTCCGGATATCATGACGGCAAGATTACTGTTTTGCACATCAATGCTGATGGTTCAGTGGGATTTATAGCTGATGAAGTATTTCATAAAGGAATCGGAAGTGTTGCAGAAAGAAACTTCCGTCCTCATATAAGCTGGAGTACATTCACACCTGATGAAGAACTTTTATGTGTATGTGACCCTGGAATTGACCAGATTAAACTTTATGAATTCAATCATGTAACCGGTAAATTAAAGTTATACGATATAATCCGTTCACAGCAGGAATCTGCACCAAGACAGATTGAATTCAGTCAGGATGGTAAGTTTGCTTATGTTGTCTGCGAAATGAAGAATTATATTAATGTATATTCTTATGATAAGAATTCAGACAAAGACCGTTTTGATTTAGTACAGAATATATTCACTGTAAGAAGAGACCATAAATCTAACAGTGCGGCTGCTAACATAACATTTGACAGCACAGGAAAGCATCTGCTTTGCTCTAATGCCGGCGATAATACAGTTACAATATACAAGGTTGATACCAAAACAGGAAAGCTCTCAAGCCTTAATTCTCTCCCTATCAGTGGTGATTACCCTAAGTACATAAGGCTCTTCCCTGACGACAAGCATTTAATGTCAATGAATAATGAAGGGAATTCTATCACAATATTTACTGTAAAATACGACAAAGGGCTTATAATAATGAATGGTCCGGAGCTTAAGATTTCAAGACCTAATAATATGATAATTAAAGAACTTAAGTAAATGTGTCTTTGACACATATATTAAAATGGCTGCCGTTTAGTAACGACAGCCATTAATTTTTATGAATATTTCTCTTCACAGTACTTACATCTGTAAACCTGCTTTTCCTCATCAGCAAGTACGAACACCTGCTTTAAGCCCTGCTCGATAGATGTGATACATCTTGGATTCTTACATTTGATAATATTAGTAACCTGCTTTGGAAGAGATAGTCTCTTCTTCTCTACTATTTCACCATTCTTAATAATATTTACAGTAATGTTATGGTCAACGAATCCTAAAACATCAAGATCAACAAGATCAAGACCACCTTCAATCTTAATAATGTCTTTCTTTCCCATCTTACCACTTCTTGCATTCTTAATAATAGCAACCTGACAGTCAAGCTTATCAAGTCCTAAGTAATTGTATATCATCATGGCCTTTCCTGCTTCAATATGGTCAAGAACAAAGCCTTCATTAAGTTCGCCTACATTTAACATAAATTTTCCTCCTTATGCATCCAGTGAATCAAGTACATGAGCTAATGATGGATTAACCACTGTATCAAGTCCAAGTAAAGTAAGTATAAGTGCCATTCTTACATATACACCAAACTGAACCTGCTTGAAATAAGCAGCTCTGTCATCATTGTCAACATCAACAGATATTTCATTAACTCTTGGAAGCGGATGAAGAACATACATATCAGGCTTTCCAAGTGCCATCTTATCTTCATCAAGTATATAGAAATCTTTCATTCTTAAATATTCATCTTCACTGAAGAATCTTTCTCTCTGTACTCTTGTCATATAGAGAATATCAAGCTCAGGCATAGCCTGTTCAAGATTCTCAACTTCTACGAAATCGCAGTTATTAGCCTTAAGCACATCATCCCTGATATAATCAGGAATTCTTAACTCCTTAGGCGATATAAGGACAAACTTTACATTCTTATATCTTACTAATGAGCTTATAAGTGAGTGAACTGTTCTTCCGAACTTAAGGTCACCACATAATCCTATTGTAAAATTATCAAGTGAACCACGAAGTTCCCTTATTGTCATAAGATCTGTAAGTGTCTGTGTAGGATGCTGATGTCCTCCATCACCTGCATTGATAATAGGAATGTGCGAATATTCAGAAGCAACCATTGGAGCACCTTCCTTTGGATGACGCATTGCACATATATCTGCATAACAAGAGATAACTCTTATAGTATCTGCAACACTTTCACCCTTTGACGCTGAACTTGAAGAAGCCTCAGAAAAGCCTAATACCTGACCGCCAAGGTTAATCATGGCAGCCTCGAAGCTTAATCTTGTTCTAGTACTTGGCTCATAGAACAATGTGGCTATCTTCTTTCCATCACATACATGACCATACTTTGATGGATTCTTTGAAATGTCTCTTGCAAGATCTAATAATCTTGCCAGTTCATCAACGCTTAAATCAAGCGGACTAAGTAAATGTCTCATAATAGAAAAGCCTCCGTGTGTATATTTAATTAAAATAATTACTCTGTTCTGCTGTATTTTTCTGACTGAACCTTAATAAGTTCTGCATCATTAAAATAATCAATCTTCATAGCAGCCTTGACATCATCAAGAGTGTCTTGTGCAACAGCGTAAGCCGCTTCTGTACCTTTCTTAAGGATATTATATACTTCTGGAATATCCTTTTCATATTCATGTCTTCTTGCTCTGATTGGTTCAAGCTCCTTGTTGATAACATTAAGAAGGAACTTCTTAACCTTAACATCTCCAAGACCACCTCTTCTGTAATGATCCTTTAATTCATCAAGATTCTTATAATCAGGAAGGAATTCAGCAAAATCCTCATCACTGCTGAAAGCATCAAGATAAGTAAATACTGTGTTACCCTCAACCTGTCCAGGATCAGATACCTGAATATGGTTAGGGTCTGTGTACATACTCATAACCTTTTTCTTAACTTCCTCTGGAGTGTCAGATAAGTAGATGCAGTTTCCTAATGACTTGCTCATCTTAGCCTTACCATCAGTACCAGGAAGTCTTAAACATGCCTTATTATCTGGAAGAAGAATTTCTGGTTCAACCAATGCTTCTCCATATACAGAATTAAACTTTCTTACAATCTCACGACACTGCTCAATCATAGGCTCCTGATCTTCTCCTACAGGAACAGTAGTAGCCTTAAATGCAGTAATATCTGCTGCCTGGCTTATAGGATAACAGAAAAATCCTACCGGAATACTTGCCTCAAAATTACGCATCTGAATCTCAGATTTAACTGTAGGGTTTCTCTGAAGTCTTGAAACTGTAACGAGGTTCATATAATAAAATGTAAGCTCTGTAAGCTGTGAAATCTGTGACTGGATAAATATATTAGACTTAGCTGGATCAATACCAACTGAAAGATAATCGAGTGCAACCTCGATAATGTTCTGTCTTACTTTCTCTGGATTATCAGCATTATCTGTTAATGCCTGTGCATCCGCAATCATAATAAAAATCTTCTCATATTCACCTGAATTCTGTAATTCAACTCTTCGCTTTAAAGATCCAACATAATGACCTAAGTGAAGTCTTCCGGTTGGTCTGTCACCTGTTAATATAATCTTAGACATAAGCGCCACCTTTCCTCATCCCAAAATCGTAAAAATTATATCATACTTTTACGCAAATGGCAAAATAGTTTAATATAAATTGGCAGAATAACTGCAATTCCTGCAAGGAATGTAAGTCCCTCATTCCAGCACACTGCATCAAAGCCAAAATGTGGTATCAGAAGCACAGCAACAGCCGCCCTTCCAGCCATCTCTGCAAGTCCTGAGAGAATAGAATATTTGCCATAGCCCATACCCTGAACTGAATACCTTGCAGTAAATAAAAGTGCCAGTTCTGCATTAAACACACTTATGTATCTTATAAACTTCACAGTGTAACCGACAACAACTGTATCAGCTGCATCAACGAATATAAGTGCCATATATCTGCCGGTAAAGAAACATACTATCATCGTGATTACAGAATAGATAAGACCAATCTCTAAAGTTCTCTTAAATCCTTCACTGATACGGTCAAATCTCTTTGCTCCGAAATTCTGTCCAACGAATGATGAAAGAGCTGTTCCCAACGCATTTAACGGACACAGAATCAGATTCTTAATCTTATATCCGGATGTAAATCCTGCAATGGCGTCTTCTCCAAGTGCATTTACATAAAATTGCAGAATAATTGCGCCAATTGCAGTAATAGAATACTGCAGTCCCATTGGCATGCACATTTTAATAATGTTCTTCATGTAATACGGATGGAACTTTCTTTCATCTGCATTAACTGGAAATAACAGTTTGTACTTCTTAAAGATGTATACAGCACTAAGAACGCCTGCAATTCCCTGTGAAAATATAGTAGCAACTGCAGCTCCGGCAACACCCCATTTCACAACAACAACCAGAAACAAATCAAGAAATATATTAATAACAGTTGATACTGCCATAAACATTGTTGACTTTTTGCTGTCTCCAAATGCCATCAGAATCCCAAAACAGAAGTTATACAGAACCGTCAACGGAAGTCCTAAGAATATAATAACAAGATACACATGTGCATCCTTAAATATATTTTCAGGTGTCTTTAACCACGTTAAAAAGAGTCCACTCATAGACGCTGTAACTGCTGTCATAATAACCGCGATTGCAAGCGCAAAGTAGACTCCATTAACAAAATATTTTCTTAAATCATCATTCTTTCCTGCTCCAAATGCCTGTGACACAGGAACACTTATTCCTATACATGAACCTATACAGAAATAACATACTATATATGTAAGAGAAGATGTTGCACCAACCGCTGCAAGTGCCTTAGAACTTAAGAACTGTCCGACAATAGCTGCATCAGCAATATTATAAAGCTGCTGCAGTAACTGACCTAAAAGCACCGGACCTGCAAATGATAATAAAATCTTTGTTATTGGTCCATTAGTCATTTTTGCATTATCCATAGTGTTGGCATTTTCCATTTTTCTTCCATCCCATCATAATTACTATAATTCTTAACCATTATAGTCCTTATGAAAAGATTTGCAACTGATAATCATTTTTTCTTTTTATGAATCAGATATGATATTCCCCATATAATTAATGCTCCAATAACTGCTCCACAGCCATCAATTAAAACATCCTTTACCTGTCCGCTTCTTCCCGGCACAAAAAGCTGGTGAAGCTCATCCGTTGATGCATATAGTACGGCTATGCATACTGAAACCAATACATTTTTCCATCTGATTATGCTGACTGTAACAGCCCCCAGAACCAGTCCGGCAAGCATAGCATACTCTGTCGCATGTGCAGTCTTTCTTACCGGATGATCAATAGCCTGAGCCATATGAATCTGCTGCTGCTCACTTAAATCATCAAACCCTGGAACAAATACATGACAAACCATCATTCCTGCTTTAATACTCTGTTCTTCCGATTCATCCCCCGGCCTTGCCGAGAAAGAAAATATAACAACCATCCATGTAACCGCAAGAATTGTGAAAACAATTCGGCGGACACTATTCACCTTTTTCATTAATATCCTCACCAAAAACATTTATTGCATAGATATTATACATGCAATTTCCCATTCTGAAAACAATTATTACATTATTGACAACAGAAAAAGAACTGCAACAGACACACATCGATGTCATGCTACTTAACTTCCATAATTTCAACCAACCATATCATCAGGGTACTTCCTCACCGTTTCCAACTATTCCATTCTCCCCAGCATAGCTGGGGGATTAGACTTTTCATTTATACTGATTACAACGCATAAAAAAATCCGGCATATAGCCGGAAATAATTATTATAATAAAATGAGCAGCACTATAAGCCGGGTTATGTCAGCATAAGCTGTGATGATCATCTATCTAGTCCTGCTGTTGCCAGCAGGCTCAAGCGACCTACCTAAAGCTCGGCGGGCAGCCTTTATATCGCTTTTATTTGGTCTTGCTTCGAATGGGGTTTACATGTGCCACTGCTGTTACCAGCAATGCGGTAGTCTCTTACACTGCCTTTCCACCCTTACCATAACTTTCGCCATGGCGGTATATTTCTGTTGCACTGGCCTTGGAGTCGCCTCCACCGGATGTTATCCGGCATCCTGCCCTGTGAAGCCCGGACTTTCCTCACCTGCACGAATGCAGCCGCGATCATCTGTACTACTCATAATATTTAGTTGTTATTACTCTCGTACACAATCTGATAAACTTCTATCTTAAACTGGTCTTCAGAATTAATTCCAACGAATCTGCATCCATAGGTTGTCTCTATTTCTCCAAGATTCTCCATTCTGATTACTTCAATAACCGCTTCAAATGATTCACCATTAGATAATCTAATATCAGTATCATAATATGTGTTAAGCCTGAATTCATAATCTGACTTGAATGCAATTCCATCTTTAGATATATTAATAACATTAACAGTAACTGTGTCACCTGAGTATCCTGTTACATATTTATCATCAAGCTGTCTTAATGAAATAGTAACATCAATATCTGTTCTTTTTGACCTTCTTTTTTCAATCCCCATGATTACCCTCTGTTATAAACAGGTGCTCTGCCTGTCCTTCTTCATTTAATCTACTTAATGATAACATTAACTTATGCGAAGTTCAAATATATTTTATATATACTTTTATTGCTTTGTCTTTTATATCGTGTTAAAATATTTTTGTTACCACTTCCTGATTGGAACAGAACCCCCTCGGCGTAAACGGCACCGAGGGGGTTCGTCTGTGTTCATGAGTCATTTTACTCATTTAATATATCATTTTTTATTTTTATGTGCAAGTCTTTTCTATAAATATATATTATTATTTAATAAACATAGCATCTCCAAAGCTGAAGAATCTGTATTTCTCCTGCACCGCAACTTCATATGCATGAAGTACATGTTCTCTTCCAGCAAGCGCCGACACAAGCATAACAAGTGTTGATTCTGGAAGATGGAAATTAGTTATAAGACAATCGATTGCCTTGAACTTATATCCCGGATATATGAATATCTCTGTCCATCCACTCTTGGCTGGAATTGTTCCATCTTCAAGCGCAACAGATTCAAGTGTTCTCGTACTTGTTGTTCCGACAGCAATTACCCTTCCACCATTCTTTCTTGTATTATTAATCATGTCTGCTGCTTCCTGTGTAACAACATAAAACTCCGAATGCATATGATGGTCAAGAATATTCTCTACCTTGACAGGTCTGAATGTTCCAAGTCCCACATGAAGTGTTACTCTTGCAATGTTAACTCCCATAGCTTTGATTTTTTCAAGTAGCTCTGTTGTAAAATGAAGACCGGCAGTAGGAGCCGCCGCAGAACCCTCATGCTTTGCATACACAGTCTGATATCTGTTCTTATCCTCAAGCTTATGTGTTATATATGGTGGAAGTGGCATCTGTCCAAGTTCATCAAGAATCTCTTCAAATATTCCGTCATATGTGAACTGGATAAGTCTGTTTCCTTCTTCAACTATATCAATAATTTCACCTATAAGCTTCCCCTCACCGAAGCTTATCTTGGCACCAACCTTAGCTTTCTTTCCCGGCTTAACAAGAACTTCCCATGTATCCTGTCTGTCCTCAAGTCTCTTAAGAAGAAGAACTTCAATAGCAGCTCCAGTATCAACCTTAGTACCTATAAGTCTTGCTGGAATTACCTTAGTGTCATTGACAACAAGGCAGTCTCCCGGCTTAAGATAATCTACGATATCTCTGAATATCTTATGTTCAATCTCTCCTGTTTCCTTATCAAGCACCATAAGTCTTGAACTTGACCTGTCCGACAATGGATCCTGTGCAATAAGCTCCTCTGGCAGATCATAATAAAAATCATGTAAATCCATGCTTATACTCCTTTCCGTACTTTATACTTCACTGGATTGGACTTCCTACATGACTCACTCCGCTTTAAAGTCCAATCCGCGCCTACAGCTTCCCGATTTTGGACTTCCTCCGTGTCTCACACTACTTTAAAGTCCAATCCACGCCTACGGCTTCCCGAAACGCTACATAAAAGGGGCGGCGCCACACGCCGCCCCTTCATCAACCGCCACAACATCGCGGTCTATATCTGTATTACTTTCTAAGTTCGATTCCGTCAGCCTCAAGATCCTTGAATATCTTCTCCATTACTGGTGTGATGTCCTTATCCTCAAGTGTTCTGTCCTTAGCTCTGAATGCGATTGAGTAAGCAACTGACTTGAATCCTTCCTTAATCTGGCTTCCTTCGTAGATATCGAAGAGGTTGTAGCTCTCTAATATCTTGCCACCGCGCTTTTCAATAATCTTCTCCACTTCACCAACTGGAAGTTCCTTAGGCATTACCATACTGATATCTCTTGTTACAGCTGGGAACTTTGCAATTCCTGTGAACTTCTTATCGAAGCTTGCCATTTCTGTAACTGTTGGAATATCAATAACAACAATATATGTTCTCTCACCGATTGAGTAAGTATCGGCAACATCCGGATGAAGTTCTCCGATGTAACCAATCTTCTTATCAGCGTAATATACATCAGCCTGACGACCTGGATGTAAGAATGGAATACCAGCCTTGGCATCATATGTTGGCTTCTTCTTCATTCCAATCTTCTCAAGGAATTCTTCAATAACACCCTTCATTGAGTAGAAGTCAACGCTGCCGAAAGCTCCAAGTGTGAATTCAACTCTTTCATCCGGAAGCTCATTTACATCATCTGCTGCAAGGTAAACCTTAGCTAATTCATATAACTTAACATTCTTGTTTCTTCTGTTATAGTTAGTAGATAATGATGTAAGCATTCCGTGGATTGGAAGTGTTCTCATAACTGAGAAATCCTCTCCTAATGGGTTAGAGATTACAACTGTCTTTCTGTATACAGAATCAGCAGGAAGCTTTAACTTATCGAATACCTTAGGGCTCTCGAATGAGTATGTCATAGCCTGTGAGAATCCTGTAAACTGGGCAACCTCAGAAGCTGCATCTTCAATGCTCTGCTCAAATGAAATCTTACCCATTGTTGTCTCTCCCTTAGGAAGAGTTGTAGGAATGTTGTCATATCCGAAGAATCTTGCAACTTCCTCTGCTATATCAGCATCTCTGTTAAGATCCTGTCTGAATGTTGGGATGATAAGCTCATTAGCGTCTTTATCATATTCAACTTCAAGTCTTTCGAAGTAAGAAAGCATATCTTCATCTGATACATCAGTACCAAGCAAAGCATTGTATTTAGCCGGCTCAAATGGAAGTCTCTTCTTAGTTACAGGGTCAGGATATACATCAACCACGCCTCCTACAACATCACCTGCATCAAGCTCTTCAATAAGCTGGCATGCTCTGTTGATAGCTTCCATAGCGTTCTCTGGATCAAGTCCCTTCTCAAACTTACCAGAAGCGTCTGTTCTTAAACCAATCTTCTTAGTTGTCTTTCTGATGTTAGTTCCGTCAAATGTAGCTGCTTCAAAAAGCATTGTCTGGACATCATCAGTAATCATTGAATTCTCACCACCCATGATACCTGCGATACCAACCGGCTTCTCACCGTCACAGATAAGAAGTGTCTGTGCATCAAGAGTTCTCTCCTGTCCGTCAAGTGTTACGAACTTTTCGCCATCAGCAGCTGTTCTTACAACAATCTTGTGACCTGCAATAGTGTCATAGTCATATGCATGCATTGGCTGACCATATTCTTCCATAACATAGTTAGTTATATCAACGATGTTGTTGATTGGTCTGATACCTGCTGTCATAAGTCTTTGCTGCATCCACTTTGGAGATGGAGCAAGTCTTATATTCTTAACAACTCTTGCAACATATCTTGAGCAAAGCTCCTTAGCTTCAATATCAACTGAAACCATTGTGTTAACATCCTCATCGTTACCTGTCTTAGTAACAACAGGTGGATTGAAAGGCTTTCTGAATGTAGCAGCAGCCTCTCTTGCGATACCGATAACGCTGTAGCAGTCTACACGGTTATTAGTAATCTCATATTCAAATACTGTATCATTAAGTCCTAAGTATTCTACCGCACTTGAACCAACAACAGCATCATCTCCAAATATATATATTCCTTCCTCTGGTGCATCCGGGAAGAATTCTCTTGAAGAACCAAGTTCCTCGATAGAGCACATCATACCGCATGACTCTACTCCTCTTAGCTTGCCCTTCTTAATCTTAATTCCATCTTCTGGAAGTGCGCCACCGTCATGTCCTCCGGCAACTTTACCTCCGTCTAATACTACAGGAACCTTCTGTCCGCTTGAACCAACTTCAATGTTAGGTGCGCCTGTTACAATCTGCACATTCTCACTGCCCACATTAACCTGGCATATAACAAGCTTGTCTGCATCAGGATGTCTCTCAACTGAGAGAATCTGTCCAACTACGATTTTATCAAGGTTCTTGTCAAATGCATTAAAACACTCTACCTTAGTTCCTGAAAGTGTCATTGCATCTCTGAATTCCTGATCTGTACACTCAAGACCTGGAACCATTGCTTTTATCCAATTTAATGATGTATTCATATCGTCATTCTCCTTAAATATACTTTATCTTATTCCAGTCATTAGACCACTATATGAATCGATTTAAAACTGCTTTATAAATCTGACATCGTTTTCATAAAGAAGTCTCATGTCATCGATTTCGTACTTAAGAAGAGCAACTCTCTCAAGTCCTACACCAAAGGCAAATCCTGTATATTCTTCCTTATCAATTCCGCAAAGCTCGAATACATGTGGGTGAACCATTCCACAGCCAAGGATTTCAATCCATCCCTCGCCCTTGCAGAAACGGCATCCTTTACCACCACATTTGAAACAGCTTACATCCATCTCGGCACTAGGCTCAGTGAATGGGAAATGGTGTGGTCTGAATTTAACTTTAGTATCAGGTCCGAAAAGCTCCTTAGCGAATTCTGCTAAAGTTCCCTTAAGGTCTGCAAATGTAATTCCCTTATCAATTACAAGACCTTCTACCTGATGGAAGCATGGTGAATGTGTAGCATCAACTTCATCAGCTCTGTATACTCGTCCAGGAGAAATCATTCTGATAGGGAGCTTGCCCTTCTCCATAACTCTTGCCTGAACAGGTGAAGTCTGTGTACGGAGTACTATCTTATCATTGATGTAGAATGTATCCTGTTCATCCTTAGCCGGGTGGTTGGCTGGTATGTTAAGTGCCTCAAAGTTGTAGTAATCGTACTCAACTTCTGGTCCATCAACTACTTCATAACCCATTCCGATGAATATCTTCTGGATTTCTTCTAATGCAAGTGTATTAGGATGCTTATGTCCTAACTCATCCCTCTTAGATGGAAGAGTAACATCTATTACTTCACTCTTTAACTGAAGTTCTCTCTTCTTGGCAGCTAATTCTGTCTTAGCCTTATCTAATACTTCTTCAATTGCCTGTCTTGTCTCATTAACAATCTGACCGACCTTAGGTCTGTCTTCTGGTGCAACTTCCTTCATACCTTTAAGTACTTCTGTAAGTTCACCCTTCTTTCCAAGGAAAGCGACTCTGATATCATTCAGTTTATCAAGCGAATCAGTTTCATTAATCTGTGCTAAAGCTCTTTCTCTAATTGCTTCAAGTCTTTCTTTCATCCTTATAGCCTCCATACTTCTTTCGCTTTTTATCATTCATATGCGTAAAAAGCCACTGTTTATTGTAACATATCGATTTTATTTTGCAACCCGTGAATGTCTCTTCTCGTACATTTCTATTACGCGCATAGCTCCATCACTGTGTTCCGGATTAGACAATGTAGCATTTTTAATATTACTCTTTGCCTCTTCTATACGCTTTTCATTATATTCAATCTGCTGTCTTAATTTATATCTTCTGGTGTTTAGCTCATGCCTTACCTCTACCATTTCCTTAGGATTGATAAATGCCTTAACCCTTCCAAACCATATATGAGGGTCACTCAGTCCCAGCTTTCTGAGTATACTTTCAAGATCGTTTTCAGCACTGTTAAGTGATGATGTCATATCCAGCATTCTGCTCTGTTCTGCCTTCATTTCCTCATATAGTTTATATTTGTTTTCAAGCTCATATGCGCTCTTAACACCATATTTAGAATATTCATAATCAAGCGTGTTCGCCGCATTAACATATTTAATTTTTATTTTATTAAGAAGTCCTGTCGCTTTATTTAGTTTAATTTCTGTAACAAGCACGTTCCGCTCTGTCACCTTAAGTATCGCAAACATTCCAACAGCAAGTATCGCAGCAAGTAAAGAAATCACTATAAAAAATGCTGTTTCCTCATCATTTTCAACAATTGCCATAGATACTATGAATATGATAAAAACTACAACCATTGCAGCAAATGCTGTTCTGGCAAGTGACCTTATCTGTAACTGCCGTTTAACAAGTGCTTTGGATTCAAGTCTCAGATTCATTCTTTCTCCTTCAAGAACCCTTAAATCCTGCTTAACTGCATCATAATATTCTTCCTGTGCCTGCATCAGCTTAATTCCAGATGGTATTTCATCTTCAAATGTTTCCATTCTTCTGTATGCTGAATTGGAAAGTTTATGTTCTGTTGACTTTAATATTCTCCGGTCAACCATCATACTGTCAATAATTTCAGCACATGATATTATCTTATTCTTAATATCCTGAGGAGCCTCGTCTATCAGCTGGATATCATTGAATTCTTCTGTTACGGCTTCATACTCTGCCTTTACATTTTCTATATGTTCAGCTGCTTCTTCCATTATGTCACACTGCTGCTTTACATATACTTCCATATCATGTGTTCCAAGCTTCCTGACATTAATTATCTCTGCATCCTGTGAATCATCCTTTTTACTGATATCTGTTCCATAATTTTTCTCAACAGCCTGTATTAATGTCTGTGCCTGTACACTGTTTAGAAGATGGTCATACTTTTCTTCCTCCAGCTTACTCTTTTCCTGTCTTTTTCTTGTTTCGTAATCCGGCTTACCCTCAACTTTATTATTCTTTTCTTTTTTTTCTCTGACCTTGTCAAATGCTTCATACAATTCTATTGCATGTGTACTTTTTATTTTTTCTTTTTCATCATCAGGCGCATCATCTTCAAGAATCATTTTTTCAAGAGTGTTAGAATAACCATATCCATAATCTCTCTTTTTCTTTTTAAATATTCCCATATATAACCACACACTCTCTAAAATGTCTTACTATATTTCATGTAATCATTTTTCCATTTAACCAGTTCAGAATCAATAGCATTATTAAACTCTTTCATCATTCCCTGCTGCTTTAAAGCCTCAATCTGTTCAATCTGCCTGTATTCATCACTATATCTGGCATTATCCATCAATGTTTCTATTTCTCTGTTTATTACATATTCGTCTTCTGTGGCATCCACATTAACAGGTCCACTGTTTCTGTCTGCCAGCATGCCTGCCGCTATACTGCATTTTCTGGATTCCTCATGTTGTCCTATTGCGTAGGCTTCATCATAATACTTTACAGCTTTTTTATACATAAACATTCTTGCATAAGCTGTTCCAAGATTATGATACACTTTAGCATACTCCGAACCTGAAAGACCATTTCCCTTATATTCATTTATTATGCTCTCGTAGCATTTGACAGCACTAAAAAAGCACTCGTTCGCAAGATAACCATCGCCACGCGACTTTAGTCTCTCACACACATTCTGTCTACCAAGCGTATTCAGTGTTTCGCGTAATTTCTCAATATCAGACACCGAATAATAATCGACTGTTTTGAGAATAGTAACAAGCATCTCCGCCAGCCCCGCCTTTTTTTCATTCAGGCTTCTTATGCGTTCCGATAATTCTTCCTCACCCGTCTGCCTTAGAAACTCTATAAGTCTGCCGTTAATGAAATCCTGACCAATAAGGTATATATTATTATAAATGTAGTAGCAAAGTTCTTCAGCAGTATACAGCCGCATACCTGTTCCCTCTATCACAAGAGGTTTATCAGTCTGCCTTCCTCTGCACAGAATCATTTTCCCCATTATGTTCTCCATTCCGTGTATTTATCCACATTTATTCATTAGCAAATTCAAGTTCCTTATAAATAACTTTTCCAGAGCTTTTAAATAATTCCCCGAATCCCATATCTTTGATACTTATAAGGCATCTGTCTGCACTCATGAATTTAACATTCATTGATATCCGCGTTGTCATTCCTTCCCTGAATGGAATTTCACTTATATCAATGACTTCATCATAATATCTGTTATCTGGTGTTATGATTCTTAGTGTTATCTTTCTTAAATCATCAAGTATATACTCCATCGTCCTGTCTGCCATATACCAGTTCATTCCGGGCCTGATTATTCTGAACCTTTTATTCTTTCCATACTGGACGATATCTGTTTCAATTCCATACTTTACATGATTATCAAGAAGCATCGTTACATCTGTAAATATTCTTGGCTTAACTGCCTCTATTGCACCCAGGCAGGCCCCTTTACAATACAGGTTCTGTCCAACAAATGCTTTTCTTCTTGTTACCATTAATTTTGCAAATTTAGGTGGAAGCTTTTCAACATTGAACCCGGCTCCCGTAAGGTATGCTGACGAAACAGGTCTTTTAGCAAAATATTCTTCTGCCATGCTGCAAAGCTCATTCTCAATCCCATCAATATTTCTTATATCTGCAGCTGCACACACCGCTTCTGACGAATATTGTGTACTTTCCTGCAACAGATAATTATTATTATCCTTTTTTCTTATAGCCAGCATATCACATTTAATGCCATTACTGCCATAATCAAAAATCGCAACACCGGATGAATAAAGCTCCCTCTTCTGGCTGTATGCATAATAAGCAAAACTCTCTGCTTTGCTTATTATCTGCCATCTATCCCTTGGTATGCCTGCTTTCTCAAGCTCATCCCGCATTCTGTTAAGCTCATCTATCTGAAAATCTGATGTTGTTATACATACACTTTGTATTCTGCTTTCATCAGACAGTCTTAAACACTCTGCTACCAGCTTATTGACAGGGTATACTTCATCCGGTTGTTTTTCTTTTCCCTCCGGAAGTAAATTCACAGTTCTTATAACACATTTTTCACTGTCATATATTCCAGCCTGAATTGTTCTCTCGGCTATATCTATTCCTGCTATAAGACCACCATTCTGCTCCATCCCTGTCTCCTTATTTCACAATTTTAAACATCTGCTTACTTACATACTCTTCCACACTATAACTGCGCATAAGCTTCTTTAATGTAGCCATATCATGTAACTGCCTGCTTGCAAGGCAGTCATTAATTGCATCAAATCTTCCACTTACAGTATCGGGACTTACTTCCTCATATTTTAAATTATAATTCTCAGACACATTTTCTTCCCTGCTGCCTGCAACCGTATAATTATAATCAAGCACATCGCCATAGAAAAGATTAAACCTGCATGTATATATTCCCCAGTCATTTGACTTCATAATCTGTGTATGCTGCTGTTTGTCATCATTTAAAGTATAGGTTACTGTAACCTTGCTTTCCGGTTCCGCAATACACTCAAGAACTGTAATTCCTATAACATTATATGGTATGTCAAGCACCCCGTTAAATTTCTTATAAAACGCATATATTCTGTCATTTTCACACAGCTCATTTAAAATTTTCTGTGCATATTTTTTCTTCTTTTCATCATCAAGAACAGCAGTATTTTTAGAAATATTTTTAAGCCATGCCACATAACAGCACTCAGGAAGTCCTGTTCCATCTTCAATGCATTCATCCATTACCCTGAATACAATATCGTTAGCTTTCTTCTGTCTTATCAGGTAAAGCTGCGCATTATATGAAAGATATGCTTTAACAATCAGCATATCGGGTATCTTACCATAATAATCTGAAAATACTTCCGTAAATCTTCCACTATGTACTCCGGTATACATCATCTGGGCAAGTAGCCTTTCTGACAAATGTGTCACATTAACTCCATAGTTTAATCCTGCCTTCCACACTTCATACATGTCCTCATTCGGACCATTGAAAAATTCGGACATGTATGAAAGAACTGATTCATTGTATATATGCTCCCTGAACATATATGCTGTAATCTCATCTATAACTTCGTTATGCTCATCTGATACATTATTAAGAATATAATCTGTCATTTTAAGAAGCCTTGTAACAGCTACACGGCTGCATCCATATATGCTCACAAGCTCATATGCCTGCGAATACATGGATGAGTCTATAAGTATTTCTATAAGATTCTTTGCATCCTCCGACAACAATCCGTCTGTATCAACAAATGGATACTCATGCCAGAAATCATCCAGTTCATAATGTTTCCGGTAATAATCTATCATCCACGAATTAATTGTCTGTCTGAATGAATCATTAACACCTTCAAGCTTTTTAACATTCTTATAGCACATCAGTGTCTGATCATTAAATATCTGCTTCTTATGAAGCCTGCATGCACGGCTTACAAGTATACCTGCTTCTTTGCTCAAAGTATCATCACATTTTTCAAATACTTCTTTATATTCTTCTTCATCAAAGACTTTTTCTATCTCGTAATCAACACCAGAATTTCTTACCCTGCCATCACAACATCTGAACCCAACAACTGCATCAGGATTATACATGTATATGTAGCACTGCGTTCCCATAAGTTCATAATCACATTTATCTTTAAGCTGGTTATGCCAGACTTCTATACCTGTAACATAATTGCTAAAGCAATTTATCTTATATATGTATCTAAGTCTGCATATGAAATCATTAGTTTCCTCTGTTATTAATTGTGGTTCTAACAATGACTTATACAATATTTCAAGATATTCATTAATATTTCCTGCTTTCAATTGTTCATATACATATATTTCAATATTCTTTTCGTAGCAGGCATATATGTCTTTGTAATAACTATACCTGCCTCTTATTATATTTGCATACAAAAAAGCTTTATCCAGCCCCATCAGGGTATTATCATATGAGAAATACATAAGAACAATCTTTGGCAGCTGTCTTTCAACATCCTTTTTCATACTGGCAATATAGAACTCATATAATCTTGTAATTCTCAGTCCCCTGAGTACTCCAAGCTCATACACCTCATAATACTGTTCACCTGTAAGTCCCAGTCTTATCATGTGAGAAACAAGAGCTGTAAGAATTTCGTCACTTTCAAACCTGTCATTTAGTTTCTTTAATACTGACACCAGTTCATATGACCCATTCTTTTCAGATAAAGCCACATCCGCAATCTGCAAAGCGAGCTTTTCATTAATAATTCCATATCTGCATCCGAAATTAATAACCTTTATTTCGAATTTATTAAGTACTCTTAAAAGAACCGGCTGAGCGTTTAATATATTTATTGCTTCAAGATATATAACAGGACTTGTACATCCGTCATTAACAATATCCTTTATTCTGACAAGCCTTATGCTCTTATTGTTTTCTGTATCTGAGTTCAGATAAAAAAGCAGCCATAATAATCTGTATGTATCATACCCGTTCTCAAAAAATTTTCTTACCTGTTTATTAACCTGTTCTGTATATTCTTCTGACTTTACTATTAAAGTTGAAACATAAAGAAAGTAGCAATACATTTCCACATCGTCACCGATTCTGCCAATTATGTCTTTCTTAAGAAGTTCCATCATACCGGATGCCTCTTCTTCTCTTCCTGACATTGCAAAAAGCTGTACCTGCGCTATATCATAAAACGGATCATTTCCCCTGATTCCTCTTATCCTGTCAATAATCTGTAACGATTCAGAAATCCATTTTTCCTTCTTGATTTTTTTCATTCTAAAATCAAGGTAACATTTTGTAAGTCCTTCAACTGCCTTTTTATTTTCCAGTCTTAAATCATACCGATTATCATTTGTTTCATCTTCAGTTACTGCTGACGAAACAGCCACAGGCACCTTAAAATGCTGCTTAAATGTATCGATACATATGTATGCATAGTTATTACCAGCATGCAGCTTCTCCGGATCAATAATATATTCAAGCTTATATCTGTCTCCAATAAATTCATTATCACCTATAGAAGCCTTCCCGATTTTAATAAATGGTGCCTCAGAATATATACTTACTTCTGTTGTTCCATGTCCGATTTTTTCAATCACAATTGTATCTTCATACTTCTCATCAGATACATTAATTCTTATCTGCCCTGTTTCTACTTTAATAGAGGCATCCTGCTCTGGCTCTGGCTTTTTAACAGTTTCCGGTTCACATGTAAATACATATGGGATAACCTTTTCTCCTGCATTACTGACTATCGTAAAGCAGCCTTCTATATCATTCTTCTCCTCTATTCCTTCAGCATTGACAGTATAACTGATATCTATATCAGTTCCATTAAAACTCTTTGTAATTACATTAACTCTTTCATTGTCTGAATACACCATTCCCGCCGTCTGTATGGAAGCAGTAAAATTAAAGTTCCCCTCTGTACATTTATCACAGGAAACATTCATTGCTGCCTGCTCATTCTCAAATGTCAGTTTAGGAACTTCAATAATTGATTTACCTCTTGATAGTCTGTTAATGTAATCCCTCATTGAAAACTATGCCTCCGAATTAATCTTCTCCAAATGTTTCTTAATGTCCTTCTCATATCCCATATCAGATGGTTCGTAAAATTTCTCATCCACATATGCATCAGGAAGATACTGCTGTTTTACAAAATGATTAGGATAGTCATGTGCATATTTATATCCTATTCCATGTCCAAGTTTTGCACTTCCTTTATAATGTGCATCCTGCAAATGTACAGGCACAGGCGCAGTCTTTGAATTTTTAACCACATCCATTGCCTTATCAATTGCCATAATACACGAATTGCTCTTAGGCGCAGTGGCAATATAAAGTGCTGCCTGACTAAGTATTATCCGTGCTTCAGGCATTCCTATCCTTTCAACAGCCTGTGCTGCAGCAACTGCCACCTGCAATGCATTAGGATCCGCATTGCCTACATCCTCACTTGCACATATCATAATTCTTCTGGCAATGAATTTTATATCTTCACCTGCATATAACATTTTGGCAAGATAATAGCTTACAGCATCCGGATCTGATCCTCGCATACTCTTAATAAATGCAGATATTGTATCATAATGGTTATCGCCCTCTTTATCATATCTGACTGAACGTTTCTGGATACATTCCTGCGCTGTCTCAATGTCTATATGGATAAATCCATCCTCTGACCTGTCTGTCGTAAGTATACCAAGCTCTACGGCATTAAGTGCATTTCTTGCATCCCCATTGGATATATCAGCTAAGAACTCCAGTGCATCATCATCTATTACCGCCTTATAACTCCCCATACCTTTCTTTTCGTCATATACAGCTCTTTTTATTATTGTCTTTATATCGTCTTTTTCAAGAGGCTTCAACTCAAATATTATTGACCTTGATATTAAAGCCCCGTTTACTTCAAAATATGGATTCTCCGTGGTCGCGCCAATAAGAATTATAGTTCCATCCTCAACGAAAGGTAACAGATAATCCTGCTGACCTTTATTAAATCTATGAATCTCATCTACAAAAAGTATCGTTTTTCTTCCATACATTCCAAGATTGTCCTTTGCTTTTGCAACAACCTCTTCCATGTCCTTTTTGCCTGCTACTGTCGCATTAACCTGACAGAACTCTGCACTCGTTGTATTGGCTATAATTCTTGCAAGTGTAGTTTTTCCTGTTCCCGGCGGTCCATAAAAAATAACTGAACTTAGCTTATCAGCTTTAATAGCCCTGTAAAGCAGTTTATCTTTACCAACTATATGCGACTGTCCAACCATCTCCTCAAGAGTTTCTGGTCGTAATCTCATCGCAAGCGGAGACTCATTGTTCTTATTGTTTTCCCTCATGTATTCAAATAAATCCATAATCAATTCCTTATCCACAAAACATTTATTTAAGTTCTGTTCCAAGCCACAGCCTGTCAACATATCCAATCTGACTGCTGTTATTGCCTTTAAGTGTATTAGAATACAGTATGTTATCAGAATCATATGAATATATTCTGTTCTTATAGAAATGTGTTCCCTGCGTGCTTGTATTTGAATCTGCTTTAAATATAAGTACTGCCTTTTCTTTAATACTATTCATATAATACTGGTTATTATCTGCTATATATGTTATCGCCTTGCTTTTATTATACACCTTTGATAATGAACCTGCATTTACATCAGAAGCGATATCAGTGATTTTATTATTATCAATAACTCTTAACCGGTTATCTGCATTTACATATACAATTTCACCACTGGCAGAATTGTATATATAATTCTTCTCCTTAGTCATTGAATCTATATCAATATAATCTCCTGTCTTACCATCCTTATATAAGGCTGATGTAAGTGTAGCACCTGATAATCTGTATATAAGAGAATTATTCTTATCAATTATATAATCTGCATCCGTATCAGTTTTCTTATCAATTTTATGTACTGCTGCATCCTTACAGGAATAATAATACACCCCATCTGACTTGGAATACAGAAAAGCATCAACATCTTTTCTTGTATTAAGGCTGTCCGCATTACCTGTATATACGCCTGATGTATTCTCGGATGCCGGCCATATCTGCATAACTGTATCAGCAACTGTCACTGGTTTTTCTTTACGCTCATAGTCATATGTATACAATGATCCTGCATTTGTAAGACATACTATTATGTGCTTTGCTTCATATACATATGCCTTATTAAGGTTTCCTTCTATCAGCGTTGTCTGTGCCTCTGAATGTTTTTTAACTTCCATAATACTGCTCATTGCAAGACTTGTGCCATTCGTTGAGCCTTCATCATTGATAACATTATTATTCGTATATATTACCTTACCATCATTAGATATATACACAATTTCTTTCTGAAGATCATCCTCTGTAACAAGAACACACTCATCTTTATTCCATATATACATGGAATATTTTCTGGATGTTTTATTTTCATCATAAGTCACAGTGACAAAATATCTTCCATTATCACTTGCAACACTTAAAATATTCTTGTCAGAATTAATCTGTTCCGGCCACTCTGGTGTATAAAATGTCTTGCTGTCAGATGCAAATATAGCATTTTTTTCATCGCACACATAATTACTGTCCAGCCCCGCAATATCATATATCTTTCCATTATAACTTACATAAAGAGCATAATTTTTCTTTGTTGCAAGCTTGTATATTCCAAATGCTGCCGCCCCTGTAATTATCAGAACCACAATCAGCGCAGCTATCATTTTCATTCTTTTGTTCACTTTGCGGCGTGCAATTCTTACCTTTGAGTGTTCCTTAGTATCCTCGCCGGCTTTCATATTGTTATTTTTATTCTGTCTGCCCGTATCATTTTTTCTTTTATTCTGACTTGTTCTTTTCTGCACGCGCTTAACTAATTCCTGTCCATAGTCTCCTGGTGATTTCTCTTTTTTATCAGAAGAAGCAGACCTGTCTTTCAAAGCCTGCTTCTCTTCATATGCTTTTCTTCTGGCAAGATAATCACTATTGTTAACTAATATGACAGGTCCGTCACATCTTGGGCACTGACTGCCCTCATATTCCTGACCACATTTAGTACACAGCATAATTCTTTCCTTTTAATTATCGATTTAAATTCTGTTCTTTTATTAATTAAAATCTAAACTTATCTTCAAAATATGCCTTAAGATCTGCTATCTTTATTCTTTCCTGCTGCATTGTATCCCTATCTCTTACAGTTACAGCACCATCTTCTTCCGAATCAAAATCATATGTGATACAGAATGGTGTACCAATCTCATCCTGTCTTCTGTATCTCTTTCCAATATTACCTCTGTCATCAAATTCGCAGTTATAGTACTTAGAAAGCTCTGCATATACTTTTTCTGCACCTTCATTTAACTTCTTAGAAAGTGGAAGTATACCAATCTTAACTGGTGCTATTGCAGGGTGGAAATGAAGAACTGTTCTTACATCTCCTCCTTCAAGTTCTTCTTCGTCATAAGCTGAGCAGAGGAATGCTAATGTTACACGGTCTGCGCCAAGTGAAGGCTCGATAACATATGGTATATACTTCTCCTTAGCTTCATCATCAAAGTATGACATATCTTCGCCAGATACTGTCTGATGCTGTGTAAGGTCATAGTCTGTTCTGTCAGCAATACCCCAGAGTTCGCCCCATCCGAATGGGAAGAGGAATTCGATATCTGTTGTTCCCTTAGAGTAGAAGCAGAGTTCTTCTGGTGAATGATCTCTTGCTCTCATTTCATCTTCCTTAATTCCTAATGCCTTAAGCCAGTCTATGCAGTACTGTCTCCAGTATGTGAACCACTCAAGATCTGTTCCAGGCTTGCAGAAGAACTCTAATTCCATCTGCTCAAACTCTCTTGTTCTGAATGTGAAGTTACCTGGTGTAATCTCGTTACGGAATGACTTACCAATCTGTCCGATACCAAAAGGCACTTTCTTTCTTGATGTTCTCTGGACATTCTTGAAGTTAACGAAGATACCCTGAGCTGTCTCCGGTCTTAAATATACTGTATTCTTGGCATCCTCAGTTACACCCTGGAATGTCTTGAACATAAGGTTGAACTGTCTGATATCTGTGAAATTGTGCTTACCGCATGAAGGACAGCAGATATTCTTCTCATCAATGAAATTCTTCATCTGCTCCTGTGTCCATCCATCAACTGAACCGCCAAGATCATATGAATTCTCATCTGCCCAGTCTTCTATAAGTTTATCTGCTCTGAATCTCTCATGACATTCCTTGCAGTCCATTAATGGATCAGAAAATCCACCAAGATGACCTGATGCTACCCAAGTCTGAGGGTTCATAAGAATTGCACAATCAACACCAACATTATATGGGCTTTCCTGTACGAACTTCTGCCACCATGCCTTCTTAACATTGTTCTTTAACTCAACACCAAGATTACCATAATCCCATGTATTAGCTAATCCTCCATAGATTTCAGAACCTGGGTAAACAAATCCTCTCGCCTTAGCTAAAGAAACAATTTTCTCCATTGTCTTTTCCATAATAATATAATCCTCCTAAAGGCAACAGCCTGACTACATCGAACTGCATCGGCTGCTACATAATCTTAATTATTTTATAACATTTAGTGCTGATTAGCAAGAGGGATGATGGGAATCTTGTTTTGGACTTCCTCCGTGCCTCCCGCCACTTCAACGTCCAATCCGCCGCTTCTGCAAATCCCTTTTGGACTTTCTCCCGCCTTCCCGCCGCTTCTGCAAATCCCTTTTGGACTTCCTCCGTGCTTCCCGCCGCTTCAACGTCCAATCTGCCGCTTCTGCAAATCCCTTTTGGACTTTCTCCGTGCTTCCCGCCGCTTCAACGTCCAATCTGCCGCTTCTGCAAATCCCTTTTGGACTTTCTCCCGCCTTCCTGCCGCTTCAACGTCCAATCCGCCGCTTCCACGCATGTATTTGTAGTCTATGAATATTTTATAAATTATTACTTGACTTTAATGTCAGAATACTTTATATTCTTATTATAACCAAAACGCATTAGAAGGAGGATATTTCTTGTTTATCAATTACAACATTTCAGAGATTATCAGCCAACTTTCATCTGCCATACATTATGATGAAAGCATTGTAAAGAATCTGCCTGATGGCAAGCTCAATTGCACACATAATGGACGTTATATTAAGTGGTTTCTAAGCGATGGGAATAATATATCTTACATACACAAGAAAGACAGACAGCTTGCTTCCACGCTTGCCTTGAAAAAATTTCTGTTATCAAGAATTGAAGATAATAAAAGGCTTCTTGCCACATACAAGCAATGTAACAGCACCGATATCCAGTCCGAATTATTATTAAAAGATAACGATTTTAGGAAACTGCTTACAGACTATCCGGAGAATTCCAAGCACATATATTGCAACAGGGATTTATTCAGGGATTTCCACAATGAGCAGTTCCAGCCTGTCATTGATTCATGGCTGTCTGAAGAATATAATCACAATGAAGCATACCCACAGGCGCTTAAGCATCCATGTCCATCTGGCAATGTCGTTAGGTCAAAGTCCGAAGCTATGATTGATTTGTTACTTAACCAGTATGGAATTCCATACAGGTATGAATGTGAACTAAAGCTTGACAACATAAGTTTCTATCCTGACTTTACACTGTTTAATCCTATATCTGGGCAACTTGTGTACTGGGAACACTTTGGTATGATGGACGACCCGCAATACTCTCTTAATGCTTCAAGAAAAATCTCCAGATACATAGCTGGAAATATTATTCCTGGAATTAATTTAATAATGACATTTGAGACATCTCCCAATCCTCTATCAGGAGTTATTGCAGAATCAAAGATAGAGGAGTACCTGCTGATGTGCAATAACCAGCAAGCCCCCTCTTAACACCACAGCGATTTTATTCAATTACAACAATATTGGCAGCTAGATTTCCCATAATAGCAGTGCAACAGAACTATGCATTAATCCTCCCAGGGACGAATCCTGTAAGCTGCACCTATCTCATCACATAGCTTCTGGCACTCTGCCTCTTCCTCGTGAGATATGGTTGTGTCAACTGTTGTAAGAACAACATTAGGGATATACTTGATACATTCCTTTGCGAAGCTTATCATCTCATCAAATGATTTCTCACCGAACTTACTTCTTACAAGTGCATTGTATTCATCTTTGTGTGGATTGTTAAGACTGATAGATATTGTATCTATAAGCCCCTTCATCTCTGGCACAATATCCCTACCATTCACAAGATTGCCAACCCCATTGGTGTTAATTCTTGTCTTTTTGCCAAATGTTTTTTTGACATATTCAGCTACCTTGATAAGCACATCAAATCTTTCTGTTGGCTCCCCAAATCCACAGAATACAACCTCTTCATACTCATCCATATTGAACTTATCAAATTCAGCTATAACCTCATCATATAAAGGTTCTCTCTCAAGCCAGAGTCTTCCAGACTCTCCAATTCTGTCCATTGTCTGTCTTAAACAAAAAGTACATGCATATGGACATTTATTAGTTAGATTAACATATAAATTGTTATGAACTTTATATAATATTTCCATGATTTAACTCCTTTCATTTTGCCGCCTCGCTTCAACTTTTCTTTTGAACTTACTCGTGCCCTATCGCCGCTTCAACGTCCAATCCACCACGCTACGGCTTCCTTTTTGGACTTCCTCGTGCCTTCCCACTTCTTCAACGTCCAATCCGCCCCGCTTCGACTTCCTTTTTGGACTTTCTCGTGCCTTCCCGCCGCTTCAACGTCCAATCCGCCACGCCGCCAGCGCAATTTTGGACTTCCTCGTGCCTTATCGCCGCTTCAATGTCCAATCCACCACGCTACGTCTTCCTTTTTGGACTTTCTCGTGCCTTCCCGCCGCTTCAACGTCCAATCCGCCACGCCGCCAGCACCGTAGTTTGCGAAAAGCTACGACACATCAGCTCACATGACACATATTCCCACACTCCAACCACTTACTTCAACGTAGTCAGCAGTTCCTCAAACGGCACACCGTCTGTCAGAGGAATATCCATCTCTATAGCCTTGAGTATGCATTTTTTTATAAATGTAGATGCTTTTCTTACTGACTCATGGAAATTCACACCATTTACAGCATCTGCAGCTATTATAGATGCAAATATATCTCCTGTTCCGGAACGCTGTGTTCCAACCTTCATAGTCTTAATAAGATAGTCTTCCCTGTTCTTTTCATAACAGTAATTACCAATATAATGGCCCCGCTGGATTCCTGTAATAACAATCTTGGATGGTCCCATTGCAACAAGCTTCATTGCAATTTTTTTAAGCTCATCATTGGAATAATCCGGTCTGTATGGCTCGTCAGTTAAAATACATGCTTCTGTGAGGTTCGGAGTAAGAATATCTGCATATTTTACAAGCTTCTTCATCTCCTGGCATGTCTCATCAGTATATGTCGGATACAGATTTCCGTAATCCCCCATAACCGGGTCGATAACAACAATATTATCTTCCGTCTTGAAATTCTTGAAAAATTCTTCAACAATAGCAATCTGTTTATGTGAACCTAAGAATCCTGTTACAATTCCATCAAATTTAAGGTTTAACTTCTTCCACTCTGCCATATAAGGTGGCATATTCTCTGTGAAATCTTTAAAATAAAAGCTGTCAAAGCCTGTATGATTAGAAAATATCGATGTAGGCATTGGACAGCACTGAATTTTCATTGCTGATATAACAGGCAGTTCAACTGCAATAGAACATCTTCCAAAACCAGAATAATCATTAATTGCTGCTATTTTCTTCTGGTTATTATGAGACACATTATTCTCTGGCATATTGTCTCTCCTTTCGTCTAAATGTGGCATAAACCTGACAGCCTGTTATATGACAATCCTGCCATAATCTGACTGCAGTCCACACATAAAATCTTTATCTTTTAATATACAAAAAACTGGCATATGATAACATAGCCAGTTTATGTAATATTTATATGGTCAGATTAAGCATTTCCTTCGACTTAAATTCTTTATCGAATACAATGCTTTCCAGCCTGTTTACCACAAGCCTTAATTCTTCCTGGACTTCTTTGGTAACGGTGAATGAATACAGCCTGTTAAGCTGTGTTGTAACAATATACTGGAGTGTATATACCGTTGAGCCCAAAAGTGTAATTCCATCATATACATTTGCAGCACAATTCTTACAGCATAGTCCGTTTCTTGAATATGAATATACATACAGATTATCTTCTCTTCCGCATTCGTGACATGTGAAGAAATCCGGACATTCACCGTTGACTGCAATCATTCTTATCTCGTATATGAATCTTATAAGTTCATGGCTTACAGCACCTCTGCCCAATGCCTTTAGAGTGATATAAAGCAGATTAATCATTTCTGTTGCATCAAGATTCTCCCTGCCATAATAATCTGCAATCTCAGCAAAATAGCAGGCGTAGCACACGGCATTAAGGTCATTTACCACATTTTCAAAGTACTCCTTAGCCGATGCTTTATACATCGTATATGATTCGCGTCCACGGTACACCTCAAATGTTCCGAATATAAAGCTTCTCGTAACACCAATCAGTGCGCTGTTAGGCTTTCTCGCACCTTTCGCAAATACCGTTATCTTGCCATACTCCTTAGTGAGTATAACCAGTCTTCTGTCATATTCCCCGACAGGCATGGCGGAAAGTATCATGCCTGTAACAGTAGTAACCTCCGCCATCGCACCCTCCTGTCATGTATATTATTTGTCCTTCTTCTTGTCATATCCGAAGTTCTTAAGAAGAATATCACTGTCGCGCCATTCCTTCTTAACTTTTACCCATAGCTTAAGATTAACCTTCATGTCAAGCTGCTTCTCAATCTCATATCTTGCATTAGTTCCGATTTTCTTAAGCATTTCGCCGCCCTTGCCAATAATAATTCCTTTGTGAGAATCTCTTTCGCATATGATAGTAGCGTCGATATCTGTTATAGGACCTCTTGCATTTCTTCTTTCCTTGAAGCTGTCAATAACAACCGCGATTCCGTGTGGAATCTCGTCATTTAATGCATGAAGTGCCTTCTCTCTTATAAGCTCTGCAACAATCTGCTTCATTGGCTGGTCTGTTACTGTATCTTCATCATAGTACATCGGGCCATAATCAAGATGTGAGAATATAACATCAAGCAGGTCGTCAACATTATTGCCGTTTCTTGCGCACACAGGAACAATATCAACAAAATCAAGTTCCTTTCTGTAGCAGTCAATAACCGGTAGAATCTCCTCTTTCTTAATTGTGTCAGTCTTATTGATAACAAGAACTATAGGAGTCTTACACTCTTTAAGCTTCTCAACGATATGCTCCTCGGCAGCTCCAAGATGTGTTGTAGGCTCAACAAGCCAGCATATAAGGTCAACCTCACTGATTGTCTTCTCTGCCGCACCAACCATGTATTCACCAAGCTTGTTCTTAGCCTTGTGGATACCCGGAGTATCAACGAAAACAATCTGTCCACGCTCATCAGTGTATACAGTCTGTATTCTGTTTCTTGTAGTCTGAGGCTTGTTAGAAGTAATCGCAATCTTCTGTCCGATTATCTGATTCATAAGTGTTGACTTACCAACATTAGGTCTTCCTATAAATGTTACAAAGCCTGTCTTAGTTCTTGTGTTCTCTGCCTTAGCGCCCCCGGTAATTCCGCTGGCTGCAAGCATCTCATCTAAATTCATACATTCTTCCTTTCTATTATCCCTGCACCTTGATAAGTGGCTGTATCTTATCAAAAAGCTCACTCTCTTTATTAATTTCCTTGCTGCTTCCCACAACGCAGAAATAATTCTCATCCATCGCACATCTTACAAGTGGAGCAAGCTCTCTTATTCTTTCTACATTACAGTCAAGAACCTGACCTCTTTCTTTCTTGAGTGACTCATAATCTGTATTACAGATGTATGCACCAAATGATCTTGTTCCCTTTGCTGCCGGATTCATAGGTGTATCCATATCACCTATTGTTCCGATTATGAACTTGACCATATCCCTGTCGCTTACATCAAAATGTTCAAGATAGTCTGCTGCATTTTCATATATATCGTTAGTCTTTCTTAAGTTAGGGTCTCTGTAAGAAACCATATACATGTCACCGTTTCTGTAAGAACCGCTCATGCAGCCGTATGCGCCGCCTTTAACTCTTACATTAATCCAGAGATAATCATACGAGAATATAACCTTAAGCACTCTTAATGCTCCTGTGTATTCATATCCTCCATCCCTGAAATTGCCACATCTTGCAACATACTGAACCTGTGAAGCTGAAGTATATCCTGTCTTGACATTTGCAGGTGTGTACTTTCTTTCGCATGCTGACATGTCCGATTTTTTCAATTCTTCCGCATACTTTCCGAAGGCAGGTGCAAATGCATCATATCCCTTATCATCAGCAGTAAAGCTGACAATAATATTCTCTTTGTGGAATATATAATCGACAAGTTTGCTTAACTTATCTGCGATATCTTCCTTAAGCTCATCAAACTGTGAGTCAAGCTTCTGTATAAGCTCATAGAACCCATATCCTCTCATCTCGTTAGAATAATATGCATTTCTTGAGAACTGTGCCATACCTGCAAGCATTGCTGTTGAATGTCCTGCACTTGTCATTGTGCTTTCCATTCTTGACTTAAGCTTCGCAATTATCTCTTTAAGTCTCTTATAATCTGAGAACTTTGTCTTATATATAATTTCATTCATCATATCAAGGACGAACTGGATATTGTCATAGAGAACCTTACCCTTAACCTCATACATAATAGTACATTTGTCAAAATCCTTATTATCTGTGTATATGGCAGCATCAGTTGAGATTCCACCACAGTTAATATTGATTTCATTAGTCAGCTCTGTATATGTGTACTTTTCAGTATCCATAAGTCCAAGAACCGAGCTTAAAAGTCCGATATATGGAAGCAGTTCATCAGGCACATTCTTACAGTCGTAGCACATCATTATATATGCAATTCCATTAGTGAACATATTGTGGTGGATTACATCAACACCACCAGTCTTCTTAGGGTCAATATATAACTTGGCCGGCTCTCTTGTGATATCCTTTAACTCAAGCTGTGGAATCTTCTCAAGGTCCTTCTGGCTTGAAGGTGTATCCTGATATTCCTTTAATGCCTTTGTCTGCTTAACAAGCTCTTCCAGCTCTTCCTTAGAAAGTGTTGCCTTATACTTTGCAAGCTGCTCTGCTTCCTTTGCTTCCTTCTTCTCTGCAAGTCCATGCTTTGGAACAAGACTTAACACTACCTCATGATTATTATTAATAATATTGTCTTCAATGAATTTCTCAAAGAAGCCGTTCTCTGAATCCTTCTTGATTATTTCAAATGTCTCACCTGCCTCAACATGAATGAATGGCTTGTTCTCATCATAAAGCCAGCTGTCCATCATTGTAAGATAATACATAAGTCCCTTCGGATATGGCCCAAAATCAGCTTCTCTGTATTTGAATTCGTAATAGTTGATTCCTGCCTTAACCATTCTCTTGCTAAGACCGTTCTTAACAATATCAGAAAGTGTGTCTTCAACAACCTTTACGAATCTGTCTCTGTCACTTTCATTCGCATTCTTGGTAATAATTGAATACACCGGCTGGTACACAGATGTCTCTAACACACTATACACATCTGTTCCAATTCCGGCATCAATAAGTGCCTGCTTAAGCGGAGCACCCGGTGCCATGATAAGTGCATAATCAAGAATCTGTAATGCAAGGTAGCTTACAGGGTCTGTTGATGTTCCGATAACAACATTGTAAGAAAGATAAGTGTTATCCTCCTCTGGCTCATCATCAGTAATTGCATACTCTCTTGTTTCATACTTAGGTGCGTCAAATGCTTTCTGGAAAGTTACCTCGGCATCTATATTAACATCGTTCTTATCGAAAGCTGAGAGGTATTCCTTATCAAGATATTCAAGTCTCTCATCAACATCAATATCTCCGTACAGATAGATATAACTGTTCACAGGATGATAATATTCCTTGTGATACTTAATGAAATCTTCATACTTAAGCTGTGGTATAGCCTCAGGGTCACCACCTGATTCATTCTTGTATTCAGAATCAGGGAAGAGTGATACAAATGTATATCTTGAAAGTACATCATCTGCTGAAGAATACACACCCTTCATCTCATTAAATACAACTCCGTTATAAGCAAGCTCTCCATCTACATCTTCAAGTTCATAATGCCAGCCTTCCTGCTTGAATATCTCCTCATGCTCATACATTGCAGGATAGAATACCGCATCCATATAGACATCCATAATATTCTTAAAATCCGCCATATTGCAGCTTGCAACAGGATATACTGTCTTATCCGGATAAGTCATTGCATTAAGAAATGTGTTAAGAGAACCCTTGCATAGTTCTACAAATGGGTCTTTAACCGGATATTTTCTTGAGCCACACAAGGTAGAATGTTCAATTATATGCTGCATTCCTGTGTCATTATCCGGTGGTGTCTTAAAACCTATAGAAAATACCTTGTTATCATCATCATTAGAAATAATTGCAACTCTCGCACCTGATTTCTTATGCTTTAATAAAAGTCCTACAGAATTAAGGTCATTAAGCTTTTCAATATTAACAAGCTCATATGCACCGTAATCTTTATTAAGTTTGTTATATCTTGTCTCTAAATTCATATTACTGCTTTAATCTCCAATCTTTACAATAAGGAATTATACATATAAATATAATACCCCACAATGTAGGATTTTACCACATTGTGGGGTGAGTGTAAACTTACATTACATATGTAAGCTATAGTATTTATTTGCCGAAAAGACCTTTCTTCTTACCGTGTCTTTCATTGCCTGTAAGCGCCTTTTCATATGCCATAAGTGCGTCCTTCTGCTCCTGATTAAGCTTTGTAGGAATATCAACTATTAAAGTGATATAATGGTCGCCTCTCTGTGCTGCATTTCTTACACTTGGCATACCTTTGCCTTTAAGTCTTACTCTTGTACCTGATGCTGTTCCCGGCTTAACTTCGTACAATACTTCTCCATCAACAGTCTTAACCTTGATTTCACCGCCAAGTACCGCTGTTGGATAGCTTATTACAACATTAGAGAATATATTGTATCCGTCTCTTTCAAATTCTGTGCTTGCTGAGATAATAACAGCAACTAAGAGGTCACCTCTTGGTCCGCCATTAACTCCCGGCTCACCTTTGCCCTGTATACGTACGCACTGGCCATTATCGATACCAGCTGGGATATTGACTTCAATAGTCTTCTTGCTGCTTATATAGCCTGTTCCGTAACAATCCGGACACTTCTCCTTAATTATCTTACCAGTTCCATGACAGTCAGGACATGGCTGCTGGCTTCTTACCATTCCAAGGAATGACTGCTGTGTGAAAGTTACCTGTCCACGGCCACCACATTTGCTACAGGTCTCTGGTGATGTACCAGGCTTAGCTCCTGTACCGTGACAGCTTGAGCACTCATCCTTTAATGTAACATCTATCTTCTTGGTTGTTCCCCTTACTGACTCGTCAAATGTAATTCTTACATTAACTCTTACATCAGCACCTCTTCTTGGTCCATTGCTGTTTCGTCTGCTTCCGCCGCCTCCGAACATACCGCCAAAGAGATCTCCGAAAATATCTCCCATGTCACCAAAATCGAAATCGAAGCCACCTGCTCCAGCTCCACCTGCTCCGCCTTCAAATGCGGCATGGCCAAACTGGTCATACTGTCTTCTCTTTTCAGCATCGCTTAACACCGCATAAGCTTCAGAAGCCTCTTTGAATTTTATTTCAGCTTCTTTATCCCCTGGATTCATATCAGGATGATATTTCTTTGCAAGTTGTCTGTATGCTTTCTTAATAGCAGCGTCATCGGCATCCTTAGGCACGCCAAGGACTTCATAATAATCTCTCTTATCTGCCATGATTGCTTCCTCTTTCTTATTTAATCAACAGAAACTGCACGGAGTTTACACCCCATGCAGTCCTTATTCCAGTCAGTTATTGCTGACAATTAAACCTCTTTGTAATCTCCGTCAACTACATCATCGCCGTATGGAGCTGAACCATTAGAAGCACCAGCACCCATATCAGGACCTGCACCTGCTCCCATGTCTGGGCCTGCACCACCAGCAGCCTGCTGTGACTCATATAACTTAGCGAAAAGCTTCTGAGCACTTTCCATAAGTTTTTCCTTGGCAGCCTTGATTTCATCAACCTGTGCATCTGTCATGTTTTCTGGGTCAGAACCATCAACAAGTGCCTTTAATGCGTTAAGGTCAGTCTCAACTGCAGCCTTGTCAGAAGCATCAAGCTTGTCGCCTGCCTCATCCATAGCCTTCTGTGTCTGGAATACCATTGAATCAGCTTCGTTACGTGCATCAATAGCATCCTTACGCTTCTTATCCTGAGCCTCGAACTCAGCAGCTTCCTTAACTGCCTTATCGATATCTTCATCAGACATGTTAGAACCAGCAGTAATTGTGATGTGCTGTTCCTTACCTGTTCCAAGGTCCTTAGCAGATACATTTACAATACCATTGGCATCGATATCAAATGTAACTTCAATCTGTGGAACACCTCTTCTTGCTGGAGGGATACCATCAAGTCTGAACTGTCCAAGTGACTTGTTATCTCTGGCAAACTGTCTCTCACCCTGTACAACGTTGATATCAACGGCTGTCTGGTTATCAGCAGCTGTAGAGAAAATCTGACTCTTCTTTGTAGGAATAGTTGTATTTCTCTCAATAAGTCTTGTAGCAATACCACCCATTGTCTCGATTGAAAGTGAAAGTGGTGTTACATCAAGAAGAAGAATATCACCAGCACCTGCATCACCAGCTAACTTACCACCCTGGATAGAAGCACCGATAGCTACGCACTCATCTGGGTTAAGAGTCTTGCTTGGCTCATGTCCTGTTAATGACTTAACCTTATCCTGTACAGCAGGGATTCTTGTAGAACCACCAACTAATAATACCTTTGAAAGCTCTGAAGCTGTAAGACCTGCATCTGAAAGTGCATTCTTAACTGGCTCTGCTGTCTTTTCTACAAGGTCATGTGTTAATTCATCGAATTTAGCTCTTGTAAGAGTCATCTCAAAGTGCTTTGGTCCTTCAGCTGTAGCTGTGATGTAAGGAAGATTGATTTCTGTCTGAGTTGTGCTTGAAAGTTCCTTCTTAGCCTTCTCAGCTGCTTCCTTAAGTCTCTGAAGAGCCATTGTATCCTTAGAAAGGTCAACGCCTTCCTTAGCCTTGAAATCATTTAACATATACTGTGTAACAGCATTATCGAAATCATCACCACCAAGCTTGTTATTACCAGCTGTAGCAAGAACTTCAATTACACCATCACCGATTTCGATAATAGACACATCGAATGTACCACCACCTAAATCGTAAACCATAATCTTCTGCTCATGCTCATTATCAAGACCATAAGCTAAAGCTGCTGCTGTAGGCTCGTTGATAATACGCTTTACATCAAGACCTGCAATCTTACCAGCATCCTTAGTAGCCTGACGCTGTGCATCGTTGAAGTAAGCAGGAACTGTTATAACTGCCTCTGTAACCTTCTCACCAAGATAATTCTCTGCATCTGACTTTAATTTCTGTAAAATCATAGCTGAGATTTCCTGTGGAGTATATTTCTTTCCATCAATCTCAACCTTGTAATCTGTACCCATATGTCTCTTGATAGAAGAGATTGTCTTATCAGCATTAGTAACTGCCTGACGCTTTGCAGGATCACCTACAAGTCTCTCTCCTGTCTTTGAAAATGCAACTACTGAAGGAGTAGTTCTTAAACCTTCTGCGTTAGCGATAACAACTGGCTTACCACCTTCCATTACAGCTACGCAAGAATTAGTTGTACCTAAATCAATACCAATAATCTTTCCCATGATAAAATGTCCTTTCTATAATTAAATTGATTAATACCTTGTGTTACATATGCTTTCTGGCTTATCGCTAGTTAGCAACCTTGACCATGCTGTGTCTTATAACCTGGTCTCTGTATGTGTAGCCCTTCTCAAACTCTTCAACTACGATGTTCTCTCCAACTGAATCATCCTCGACATGCATTACTGCATTGTGGAAATCTGGATTGAACTCACCGCCTAAAGCTTCAATAGGCTTAACATCTGCATCCTCAAGCATCTTTAAAAGCTGCTTGTGAACCATATCCATTCCCTTAGCGAATGGAGTTTCAAGTTCCTCATCTGTCACACTCTTAAATCCTCTGTCGAAATTATCAACAATAGGTAAAAGCTTCTTAATGATATCTGAGGCTCCCATCTCGAACATAGTAGATTTCTCTTTCTCTGTTCTCTTTCTGAAATTATCAAACTCAGCCATCTGCCTCTTTACTCTGTCCTGAAGTTCTTCTATAACTGCATCCTTAGGATCTTTCTTCTTAGAGCTCTCAGTGCTCTCATCCTGTGCCTCGGCCTTGTCTGATTCATCAGCTTCACATGTATTCTGACTTTCATCAGCCTTACATTCTGATTCGCAGTTGCAGGCTTCTTCTTTCTTAGCATCAGTCTCCTGATTCTTTACTTCATCCTGAACTGTCTCTTCTGATTTCTTTTTCTTTACATCCTTTGACACTTCAATACCAACCTTTCCTAAGTTTTCTTAAATACATCATCCAAATGCGTCTGCATCTCTTTTAAGGTATCAACAACCTTTTCATAATCCATACGCTTCGGTCCAATAATACCAATTGTTCCCTTCATTCCATCCTGCAATTCATATGTGGCTGTTACCACACTACAGTCCTTCATGGACTCAACCGGTGTTTCATTTCCTATATATACCTGAATGCCGTGGTTATCATCTTCAGTCTTATCTGAATCATCCTTGTCATTAACAAGTCCAGACAAGCCCTGTTTTTCCTCCAAGGCATATATAAGCTCACTTGCTTTCCCGGAATCACTAAGCTCCGGATACTTGAATATGTTAGTTGCGCCGCTTGTGTATATCTTCAGGTCGTCAGCCTTACTTATAGTCTCAACAATCGCGTCTAACACTTCTTTAACAATACCCATATGCTCACCTGCCTGGCTCTCCATCTTGGATATAAGTCCCAGATGCATTTCCTGCAATGTAAGACCTGTGAGTGTTGTATTAAGAAGAAGATTAAGCTTCAGAAGATTCTCTGGTGAAATATCCTCGCTGATAGTTATAACCTTGTTCCTTATAAGATTACCTTCCATAACAATAACAGCAAGAAGCTTATTCGGTTCAAGCTGTGAAAGCTGAACAAATCTTAACTTATTACCAGTTACCTTAGGAGTTGTTATCATCGTGGCATAATTAGTATTATTCGCCAGAACCTTTGCTACATTCTGAAGAAGCTCCTCTACTCTGTCTACCTTCTCTGATAAGGCATCCTTCATAGAATCAAGTTCTTTCTCTTTATCACCAACCTGCTGTTCTCTTAAGGATATCTCTTCCTCTTTCTGGGCCATTAAATCGTCAACATATAATCTGTAACCCTTATCAGTTGGAATTCTTCCAGCAGAGGTATGTGGCTGTACAATGTAGCCAAGCTCTTCTAAGTCTGCCATCTCATTCCTTATAGTTGCTGAACTTAGCTGTAAGTCAGTCAGCTTGGAAATCGTTCTTGAGCCAACCGGTTCTCCGGTATCAAGATAATTCTGAATAACAGCTTTAAGTATCTTAACCTTACGGTCATCCAGTCGTCCATCCGTCTCCATGGCATCCTCTCCTTTCATCTTGTTAGCACTCGTCAGATTGGAGTGCTAATATCGATACATTTAAGATATCACTACCCTTTCGTGATGTCAACAATAATATTTCTTTTTTCTATAAATAATTTATAAATTTATTGAACAGAATCTTAACATACTATATAATTCAGCTATAAATATCATTATTATATATAGAGATATTTACCAAGGAGTTATAATGAAAAAACACAGTTCAAAAAAAACATTTTTAAAGATTCTGCTTATACTTTCTCTTATCGCTGCATCTGTTACAATATCATCATTCCTTATCAATATGAAAAATTCTTCTCCTGATAATGTAAGTATTAACATAACACCAGTTGGGACTATTTCATCGGATGATTTATCGCGTGGAGAAGTTAATAATTCTGACAGTTCACAGGATAATAATAAAAATAATAATCCAGAGGATTCTTATAAAGATTTTCACAATACAATTCATTCTGAAAATGAACTGAAAGAACTACTGACATCTGGAAGAAAAGCGTATATAGATAATTTTCCGTGTCTGAATCAGTTACCGGAGCTTCCTACCGGCTGTGAAGTCACATCTCTCACTATGGTTCTTAACTATCTTGGATATGATGCTGATAAGACAGACCTGGCTGCTAATTATTTAAAAAAAGAAGACTACCCTGCTGCCAATCCTAACACAGCTTTTGTAGGAACACCTTTTGATAAATCATCATACGGCTGCTATGCTCCAGTTATTACAGATTGTGCTAATCTGTATGGTGCCCATGCCATTAATATATCTGGAGCCTCAATCGACCAGCTCTGCCAGTATGTTGAAAATGGACAGCCTGTTATTGTGTGGGCAGCTATGAATATGAATTCTATTGATTATGGTTCTTCTGTATGGATTGCTAAGGATGGTCAGCTTGTTATCTGGCCCGGTATGGAACACTGCCTGGTTATGATTGGATTTGATGCATCAGCAGATGAAGTATACACGGCTGATCCTCTGTTAGGAGAAATAAAAACATATAAATTTTCTGTATTTTATCAAAGATGGCTTGAACTTGGCTGTCAGGGAGTAATTGTTGACAGATAAATAAAAAAACTCCGGACCATCATCACACGGTCCGGAGATTTTTATTTTCTTATAATATTAGATTCCAAGAATCTTCTTAACTTCATCACACATCTTATCAGAATCACATACAGTATCATGAAGAACTGGTGCTGTTCTGATTTCTTCAATTGCGTTAGGAACTTTGACATTGCTTATCTTGCTAAGCTCATCTACAAGTTCGAAGTCTCCCATTGAATCATACTTAGAATCAATAGCATTCATAACACTTCTTGTAAACTTATATGGGCTTGCTGTTGAAGCAATAACTGTTTTAGTTGTATCGCCAGTTTCCTTTCTGTACTTATCATATACAGTTGCAGCAACTGATGTATGTGTATCGATTACATATCCGCAATCTTCATATATCTTCTTGATTGTAGCAGCGTCCTCTGCCTCTGTAGCATAATTGCCATAGAAGTCAGCTAACTGTGCTTTCATATCATCTGTAATCTTGTATTTTCCTTCTGACTTTAATGATGCCATAAGCTCTGCATTCTTAGCTGCATTATTGCCGGCAATTCTGTATATAAGTCTCTCAAGGTTGCTTGAAATAAGAATATCCATAGATGGTGAAGTTGTAAGAACGAATTCTCTGTTTCTGTCGTACTCACCTGTTGTAAAGAAATCATATAATACCTTATTCTCATTAGATGCGCAGATAAACTTATTAATAGGAAGTCCCATGTTCTTAGCATAAAATGCAGCTAAGATATTACCAAAGTTACCTGTAGGAACAACTACATTTATCTTCTCGCCATCCTTAATCTCTCCATTAGCTAATAACTTGGCATATGCATATACATAGTAGACAATCTGAGGAACAAGTCTTCCGATATTGATTGAATTAGCTGATGAGAACTGGAATCCGGCATCATTCATAACCTTCTCTAATTCCTTATCAGAGAAAATATTCTTAACACCTGTCTGCGCATCATCAAAGTTACCCTTGATCCCGATTACATATGTATTGTCACCCTTCTGTGTAACCATCTGCTTCTCCTGAATTGGGCTTACACCATTCTTAGGATAGAATACGATAATCTTAGTTCCAGGAACATTAGCAAATCCAGCTAAAGCTGCCTTTCCTGTATCTCCTGATGTAGCTGTAAGAATGACAATTTCATTCTTAACATTGTTCTTCTTTGCAGAAGTTGTAAGAAGATGTGGAAGTATAGAAAGTGCCATATCCTTGAAAGCTATTGTAGCTCCATGGAAAAGTTCAAGGAAATATTCATTCTCAACTTTAACAAGTGGAGTCATCTCCTCTGTATCAAACTTAGAATCATAAGCTCTGTCTATACAGCTCTTAAGTTCTTCCTCTGTGAAATCATCAAGCATAAGCTTCATAACTTCATAAGCAACTTCCTTATAATTCATCTTAGACAACTCTTCTAAGCTTTTATCTAATGATGGAATACTCTCTGGTACAAAAAGTCCTCCGTCTGCTGCCAGCCCCTTTAATATAGCCTGCGATGCAGTAACCTTAACACTGTCGTCTCTAGTACTTCTGTAGAACATGCTCATCTTTAATACACCTCATAATTAATATAGTGTGCCTGCGAAAACGTCGTAGGCTTTTGATATTATACAACAGACTTCTGTGCAAAAACAATACCCTTATGTACGAAATACATTTTAAAATAATATTACTTTGCAGTTACAGGTACACACATCAGCACATATAACATCTCTTCTTCATCTTCATATGCCTTGCTTATAACAATTCCTGTCACGTCTCCGCTACTTTAAAATTATGTTCTTTCATATATGTAATATGCTTTCCTATCATAATCTGACGAACCTCATCATCAGACTTTTCACTCATCAGGCTTAATTTTGCAGGAACTCTTGAGATTCCCATAACAGATGGCTTGGCTGTATAATGCCCGGCATAGTCATTGGTCTTAAGACTGTATTTCTCAACATGTTCCTCTTTTACAGCGATTCCACAGCATATAGTAAATCTGCCCTTTTCAATCTCTTCCTTTGGAATCATATATATGTGTTGTAATTCAGGAGAATTATACAGAAATTCTTTCACCGCAATAACCGTTCCGGCTCCTGAAGCAGTTTTTCACCATATTTGTACAGAACATATCTAAGGTCAAGGCTGTTCTTCTCATATATGTCCGAATTGACTGCAGCCTTATTCATCAGCACATAATCATCTTTCAGCCGGTGCCTTAAATATGTCATATACGCAATCTGCCTGTCCATCTCATCCATGCGTTCTTTGTATGCCTCAATAGACTGTTCTAATGAAAATGCTGCATCTTTGCTATCTGTTCATGTGAAAATCCATACTTCACATGCATTTTAGCATTAAGTACGCCGAATATCCCATCATCATCATAATACCTGTATCCACTGTTTTCATCGCGCACAGCCGATATATACCCCATATCCTCATATCGTCTGACAGTATTAGTAGATACATCTAATAATTTTGCCAGATCACTAATCTTATATCTCATATTTTTGCCTCTTAATATAATATTTTAGTAAGCCGGAACAAATGGCAGCTCTATCGGATCTGTCTTTGTGTTTTCTATTTTATCGTTTTCTGAACTGGTACTGTCTGTTCCTGAAGTATTATCAGTTCCTGAAGTATCCTTATCAGCCGCATCGCTACTGGCGGCAGCAGTACTTTCGGGTACGATACTTACTGGCTGCAGCTCAGAATTAATGTTATTATCCTGCGCATCAGAAGCATTTTCCTGTACATTCTTTTTTCGCCGGTCTTCTGTGATTCACCAGTTGTCTGTAACTCACCATTTGTCTGTGATTCACCAGCCGGAATCATATGTGCATCTCTGTCATCATCATATTCCTGACCGCTTTCACTTTGCAGCTTCTGGCTGTTATCAGTTGAAATGTTATTCTTATTCTTTCCACATGCTGATAACGGCAATGTCATAAGTGTAATTATCATAATTATAAATGTTATATTTCTTTTACTCATTCTTTTACCTTTCAATATGTTCTGCCAATGTGTTATCATTTATTATATATAATTATATCTGTATACACAATTAATATATGTTATAATCTTTATATCAATGGTAGTGTCAAATGGCACATTAAATCAGAGTATAAGTTTGGGGAAGCCTACTAATATTGCAAAATGTGATGAAATAGTGGGTTTAAAGGACAAGTTTATAGAACGATTGGGGATTCTCATGACAGGAGTTTACGAAGCAAGAAAGAAAAGCGGTGAAATATATTACCGTGCGTCATTTACATATAAGAATAAACACATCAGCCTCGGAAGTTCCTCTGACGAGGCTTCCTGTCATGCCATGTACAACGAAGCCTGTGAGATAATAAACAATTCTTCTGACCACTGGATTGATACTGACCACAGAACAACTTCATATAATGAAGCAATGACACTTTCTCTTGGTAAATACATCTCACTTATCAATTTCAGGGATAACAACATTTATATAAAGACACCTATATATATGTGCCATAAATATTTCCTGTATTTTCTCAAAGAACATGAGGTTTTACAGTTTTCTACTGATGACCTTTTTACTATTCCAACCACACAATTATGAGCCGCGGAGGATATTATTTTGTAAATGATTATGGAATGCAGACAAGCATTCTCTCAAGATTCGGAGTAAGCCACTCTGTAAAGGCAGGGATTATGTATTTAAAAATGGGGATACGCATGATTACAGATACGAAAACATTCTTGTTGTCAATAAATACAATGGTGTTTCCCAGTTTACTAAGAATGGACGAATTATGTACAGAACCAGGATTCATATTAACGGCGACTATATACTCGGTGAATTCTCATCCGAAGCGGAAGCTGCAATTGCATATAACAAGGCCGTTGACATGCTTTCAGGCCTTGTAAATATAACTTATACCCTAATTACATAGAAGGCATATCCTCCGTAGAATATGCCTCCCTTTATCACAATATTATATTGTCTAAGAATTTCAGAAATTATGTAAAGTCTGTCTGTTTTTAAGCCTCCACAATCTTTCCAGCAATAGCACTTGCTGCTGCTGTAGCTGGAGACGCAAGGAATATCTTAACCTTGCTTGTTCCCATTCTTCCAAGGAAGTTTCTGTTGTTAGTTGCAACAACTACCTCTCCGTCAGTAAGAATTCCGCCTGTTCGTCCACAGCATAATCCGCATCCTGGATGTGTAACAATTGCTCCGGCTTCAACAAGTGTCTCAAGTGTTCCGTCTGCAAGAGCTTCTTTATATATCTTGCGGCTTGCGGAGTAACTATTAACTTGACAAATGGTGCAACCTTCTTACCCTTAAGAATAGCTGCTGCACACTGAAGATCCTCTAATCTTCCATTAGTACATGAACCGATGAATACCTGATCTACTGCTGTTCCGGCAAGCTCTGTAACAGGCTTGATGTTATCTACCTGTGATGGACATGCAAGAACTGGAACTAAATCCTCTGCATTATATGTAATCTCTCTTGCATATACTGCATCCGCATCTCCCTTTAAATCCTTTAATTCATCTGTAAGTTCTACATTACAGTACTCTGCTGTCTTTTCATCTGGTGTAAAAGAGCACATTTGGCACCGGCTTCAATAGCCATGTTAGACATAGTCATACGGCTTGCAACGCTCATCTCGTCAATTGTTGAACCTGTGAATTCAAGTGCCTGATAAGTTGCGCCATCTGCTCCAAGGTCACCGATAAGTCTTAATATGATATCCTTTGAACGCACATTTTCAGGAAGCTTTCCATTAACTGTTACCTTGATAGTCTGTGGAACTTTAACCCACATTTTGCCTGTTCCTAATACACTTGCCATCTCTGTATATCCGATACCCGATGAAAATGCACCAACACAGCCATATGTTGTTGTGTGGCTGTCTGTACCAAATGCGATATCTCCCGGCTTTACATAACGCCTCTGTCATTAACTGATGGCAGATTCCGTCTGAACGGTGGATATTCTTCATTCCGTACTTTTCAACGAATTCATTACCAATACGGAAATGTCTTGTATCATCAACCTGACTTGCTGGAACAAGGTGGTCATATATAAGAACTGCTTTGTCAGGGTCCCATATCTTAGTAAATCCCATCTCTTCGAACTTCTCTTTAACAAATGGAATAAAATGTCATGAATCATTACTCTGTCAACATTAACAGTTACGATATCTCCCGGCTTTACTTCGCCAATATTCTTTCCAATAATCTTTTCAATAATTGTATGTCCCATTATTCTTACCTCTCCCTGTCTTAGTCAAGACCGTTAAGCTTTCTCATTGCCTTAACAAGTCCGCTCTGCATTAAGTATATCCACAAGATTATCAGGAAGTGAAGCAATAGGATATGCTTTTCCATTGTGTGTAATCTGTGCATTTACTTCAACATCAATAGTATCGCGCTTCTTTAACTGCGTCGTGAAGGTCTGCATTCTCTATAAGGAGAAGTCCGTTATTAATAGAATTTCTAAAGAATATTCTTGCATATGATTTGGCAATAACACATTTAATACCTAATGCCTTAATAACCTCAGGTGCCTGCTCTCTTGATGAACCACAACCAAAGTTCTTTCGCAACAATGATGTCGCCTGGCTTAATCTGACCTGCAAGTTCTGGTCTTAATGGCGAAAATGCATATGGCTTCATATCTTCTACTGTCTTTAATGCGAGGTACTCTGTAGGAATAATGATATCTGTATCAATGTCATCACCAAGCACCCATACTTTACCGCTAAATTTCTCGTTCATAATTACTCCTTTGAAGTTAAATCCTTATCTTATACCATGTCTGCTGTTGCTATCTCGCCCTTGATTGCTGATGCTGTAACAGTTGCCGCTGAAGCAAGATATACGAAAGAATCTTTATGTCCTGCACGACCCTTGAAGTTTCGTGTACCTGTGCTGATAAGAGTCTCGCCCTCACCGATAACACCCTGACAGCTGCCCCAGCATACAGAGCAGTTAGGATTCATAACAATTGCACTGCGTCCATGAATATATCAAGGAGTCCCTCTTTCATAGCCTGAAGATATACCGAACGGCTTGCAGGAACTACAAGGAATCTTACCTTAGGAGCAACCTTTTTCCCTTTGATGATTGCTGCGCCAACTCTTAAATCCTCGATTCGTCCATTGTTACATGAGCCAAGAAATGCTTCATCAATCTTTACACCAAGTGATTCCTTAGCCGGAACTACATTGTCAACAAAATGTGGCTTTGCAACGATTGGCTGTATTGTTGAAAGGTCAATATCATAAACCTGCTCAAATACTGCATCATCATCTGATGTAAAGCATGCCTTTGGCTCTCTGCCATGCTCCTTAAGATAATCCATTGCAACATCATCAACTTCCATGAGTGCAGTCTTAGCACGCCTCTACGCAAAGGTTACAGATTGATATTCTGTCTGCCATTGAAAGGCTGTGTAAGCTTCTCCTGCAAATTCCATTGCTTTATAGTTAGCACCGTTAGCGCCAATCTTTCCAATAATAGAGAGTATTAAATCTCTTGCATATACTCCATCGTTAAGCTTTCCCTTAAGGTTGAATCTTAATGTTCCCGGAACCATTACCCATGATGTTCCTGTAACCATTGCATACAGATAATCTGTACAACCAACACCTGTACCAAATGCACCTAACGCACCATATGCACAAGTATGGCTGTCTGCTCGAATATAAGCTCACCCGGCACTACATGATTTTCCATCATAACCTGATGACACACACCCTCGCCCTCGTAGAACTTAATATCATTAGCTTTAGCAAAGTCTCTCATCTTCTTCTGTGAGGCTGCTGTCTTAGGACTGTCTGATGGAATATTGTGGTCTACAATCCATACAAGCTTATCCTTGTCAGCAATATGAGGATTCTTTAACTTCTCATACATACCAATAGTAAGATGTGTTGTTCCATCATTACTCATAAGTCTGTCAAGAGTAACAGTCGCAATATCGCCAGCCTTAACCTGAGAAAGTCCTGCTGCCCTTGCGATAATCTTTTCTGCGATAGTCATGCCATGCTTTGCTTCATCTGCTGGTGCTGCTGCACCTCCAGCCTCTTCTGCCTCACCGTTAAGTGATGCAATAAGTCCGCCCTGATTAAGAATAGCGCATCTTGGCTGGAAGCTTTGTACATGTATAAGTCTTTCCATTAACAGTTATAATTCCATCTTCTAATGAAAGCTCACATTCATCCCCGCATTAACTTCGTCATGGAGTTCTTTACATACAATAACAGGAAGTCCTATATTAATAGCATTACGATAGAATATTCTTGCAAATGATTTGGCAATCACTGCCTTGACACCTAATGCCTTAAGTACGCTTGGTGCCGCTCTCTTGATGAACCACATCCAAAGTTGTCATCTGCAACAACGAAATCTCCCGGCTTTACGGCAGAAGCAAAATCAGAGTCTAATGATTCAAATGTATGACTCTTCATCTCATCAATTGTCGGAAACAAAAGATACTGCGATGCAATAATCTGATCTGTATCAACATCTTTATCAAACTTAAATATCCTACCCATTGTTTTCTCCTTATCTTATCCCTGATATAACAGGTATTATTAATAGTCATTTTAACATTTTACCCTATTAAAGTGTGTTTTCAATCGTTAATATTAACAGAAACGGTAATTAAGTGAAAGGTCGTTATCCTTAACCTTAACCTGTGTATATGCCCCACTTACTATCGGCATTGAAGGTGAAAGATGCCCGAAATCACAGTCCATTATAACCGGCACATTATACTTTGCCGCAATATCTGTAACTGCTCTATACTGGTCAAGCCCCATCATTTCCTGTCCGTAGCACAGCGGTCTTCCTATGAGAAATCCACTTCACATTCTTAAACCACCCGGCATTATCCATCTGCCACATAGCCCTTCTGATTGCAAATACATTCAGATCACAGCTCTCTAAGAACCATATAATTCCGTCATCTGCGTATCTTTCGTTAAACTCTTTAACCTTGTCAAAACTTGTACCTGTAAGATTAACAAGACAGTCCATGCAGCCGCCGACAAGCCTTCAAATGCAATCTCCGTATCACATTCATCCCCACCAACATATTTTCTTAAAATCTTCTTCTCAGTAAGATTGTATTGTGGTGCAGGGTTCTCCTCATTCTTTAGAGACTCTCTCCCATGTGTCATATCCATGGACCTGTTTTTCCACAACTCCGTTATTGTTCTTGCAGCCTTTTCCACGAAGCACATCAAAAGTATCCACAAGCGCCTGATGCCAGTCCTTCATTGCAAATGCGCGCACACGGTCCGTATACACTTGCCGTATCAGCAATCGTGTTCTGTAAAATGTGAAGTTGGTATTATCAGAATATCCAAGATACCACTTAGGCTTTGCCGCCTTAATCCTGTCAAAATCAACATATGGCAGAATCTCACACATCAGTTCACCACCGCCACATGATATAAGCACATCATTGACATTGCTCTCATACATCTGTGTAAGCTTTACCGCATTCCTCGCGGTGTGTTGCTTATCCCAATTCCCTTGTCCTCATAACAGTTAGGTCCAAGTTCTACTGTATAACGCTTCTTTTCAAATCTTTTAATTGTCATTCCGAATGCTGTTTATAAGGCTCCGTCGCACAACCAAAAGATGGTGCAACGAAGCCTATAGTTCCGCCTTCGGATAAGAATTCAGGATATCTCATATACTGCCTCCTTACCTCATCATTCAGATTCTGCCTGAATAATTAATCTACATATATTTCTTTACTACATTAATAGCATTATTGTTAATAATAACGCTAAAGTGTTCCTTAACAAAAGCAGCCCTTTCCTCGCTTTGAAGAATCAAATTCACCATATTCCATAAGCAGATTAAAGAAGGCTCCTGTATTTTTCTTCCGAACATCTTCCTTTCTGCAATACAAAATAATATGTATTATCTGTCTCATCCTTATATAAGGCATTGGTTATTCCCCATGTCCTTGCACTGACAGCACACATTTCCTCAAAGTCATTAAAGCTTTGCAGTCTGAACACTCCTGTTCCAGCCTTTAAAACATTGCTTCCTGTTTTCTTCGCATCAGAACGCTTAAAACTATCAGATTCATCATCAGATACCGCAAACTTATCAAGGCTGTCTCCAAATGTTTCAAATTCTGCATCACTATATATCCCATCACCATTCTTTATAACATTACTCTTCTCTGGCTTAGAAAATGCTTTTGATATACTTTCTCCAGCTTTCTTTAACATACTGCCTAAATCATCTTTACCCGATGAAACCGTGAGAAGTATAGAATGATCCGGCTGTGGTGCCAGCTGTAACGACATAACCTCTCCGCTTAATGTAACTCCTATATTCCTTTCAGCCTCTTCCATAACAACTTCTAACAGGCTGTGTATCTTATCTGTATCATTCTTAAAGAAATCATCCAGCGAAATATTATTATCCTCAAGGTCTTCTTCATTGAGTCTGCACTGGAACTTTCTATCATCAATTTTTGAATTCCATATATCCTCTTTTCAAAATATTTATATATCAATATGTTATTATTACATACTTTTGCTAATTCTGTCTACTATTTTTCTCATTATAAGATTTTTATTTTTAGCTCATCTTTTTCCTGAACCTTTATATTACCTCTGTATCCTTTTACATCAGCATATACTTCTATCTTATCTCCTGATATTTTCACATATGCATTACAGGATTTAACATAATCATTCATAAGAAGTCTTCTTATAATATCTTCCTCTATATCAAAGCTCATTGCCGTCGTCCGATGTGACACATCAAACATGTGCTTTATTACACTTCTTTTCCATTAGTCAGAATGCAATATATTCCCTGTCCGTGTGGTGGAACACAATCTGAAAAGTCCATAAGAGTATATTTATACTTTAATCCGTTGTAAAGTCTGGCAATTCTGATATCATCATAAAATGCAAATACAGCATCACATTCTTCACTATCCAGTTTGCTCATGCAGTCTTTTATATTGTTTTCAACTACACACTCCACATTATCGTACATTTCACATATAACTGCGGCATTTTCATCAGAGTCCGTTACAACCACAGCATTTTCAACAACATCCTTTGTTCCTCTTCTCCGTATCATGACATACCTTGGATCTCTGCGTTTTATAACTCCCGATATAACTATTCCATCATCTAACTGCTGTCCTGACTTCTCCATTTCAACAAGCATTCTCATGTCAACAAGCACCATGTCTATATTATCATCAATAAGTGCTTCCAATGCAGGATAAATATCGCTTCCTCCAATTTCTACAGTATCCAGATTACCTTTCCAGTTCTTCTGCATTATGCCGGCTGCTTTTTCAGTTTAATGCGTTCTATTCCCCGACCGTACATTCCCAGTCTTTCTGATTTCTCGTTATCTTTTTCCATATGTTTTAAGCATCCTTATATTCTGTTTAGGTTTTATTATAACATATTGCTTTCAATCCTTGAAAGTATGTGTTCATTATGTTTATAATAATAAGGAAATTTTAATAAGGAATGGTATAATATATGATTCGAATTAAACTGAAACAATATTTAGGCAGCATAGTAACAATTGCTGCTGTCCTGTTTTATTTGTTGTATTGTTTTCTTCTCCAGTAATGGCTGATGAAAATACTGCCTCAGAGGTAAATACTACAATAACACTTTCAAACAGCGGAAACGTAAGTAAAATGACAGATGGTTCTTACAACACAAAACCTCATTTGCTTCTGGCGATTCCATAACTGTAACCGGAAAGGATAAAATATATTCTCTCTATATCAAATGGGATCTTGTTCCGGATGAATGGACTCTAAGCTATAATGGTACAACGAAAACATATGGAACTAACGGATTTCTGCATGAATATGTTGAAATTCCAGAGCGCTGAAACACTTACGATTACATTTTCTTCAAATGAAGCAATATGTGACCTGCATGCATATTCAGCCGGCACAGCACCTTCAGATGTACAGGCATGGAAAACGCCTTGTGATAAAGCAGATATACTTGTGTTTGCAACTCATGCCGATGATGAAATTCTTTTCCTGGGAGGAGTACTTGCAACATATGGAGGCGAGCAGATTTAGCTGTACAGGTTGCATATATGTGTGAATTCACATCGTCTGCCAAGATAAGAGAACATGAGAAATTAGATGGTTTATGGGAATCCGGCATCAAACATTATCCTATATGCGGTGATTTCCCTGATTTATACAGCACATCCTTAGAAGCTGCCAAAACAATACATATATGATGATGTGTTATCATATACAACTTCAACCATAAGACGTTTTAAACCCCTTGTGGTTGTAACGCAGGATCTTAATGGTGAATATGGGCACGGCGGTCACATGCTTTTCTCACATGCAGTAGCAGAATCTGTAGAATCAAGCAGCGAGCCATCATATTTTCCTGATTCAGCTTCAAAATACGGAACATGGGATGTTCCTAAAACTTACCTTCATCTGTATTCAGATAATAAAATCACAATGAATTTAAGGCTTCCTCTTTCCCGAATGGGAAACAGAACATCTATTGAAGTTCAGACTGCTGCATATAAAAACATGTATCACAGCAGTGGTGCTGGTTCTATGTTTCAGATGACTATGAATACAGCTGTGCTGACTTTGGTTTATACAGAACAACCGTTGGCAATGACTCTGGTAATGATATGCTGGAAAATATAACAACATACGAAGAACAGGAAAAATCGAAAAGAAAAAGCGGAAAAGAATCAGTCGAAGCATCTATTGCAGCAGAAGAATCAAGTATAGCAGATGTAAAAGCAATACATCCAATTCCACCAGACAGTCTGGCGAAAATAATAATTTTGCAGCACTCATATTAATTGTTATCATAATATTATTTGCTGCCTACAGATATTATCAGCTGATACAGTCAAGAAAAAGACATCGTCGTCATAAAAGGAAGTAAATAATATATGGAATTATTAATCAATATAATTGCAATTTTACTCGTTGCAGTAATAATCGGATTCCAGTTTTCCAGAACCCGTAATTTATACAAGAAAAAATATAATGAGAATAAAGACGAATTCAAAAAGATCAGGAATAAATGATTTTCTCTGACTCATCATTACATTCAAAAGGGCTGCCATAACGGCAGCCCTTAAATATTATCAATTACTGATTATTAGTTGTTGATAAGCATATCCTTTTCATTGTTCCAGCTGTAAAGCTTTCTAATCTCAGCTCCAACCTTCTCAGATGGATGCTCAGAAGCAAGCTTTCTCATAGCCTTGAAATGTACCTGTCCACCAGCATCGCTCATGTCAAGTAAGAATTCCTTAGCAAATGTACCATCCTGAATATCAGAAAGAATCTTCTTCATAGCCTTTTAGTATCCTCTGTGATAATCTTAGGTCCTGTTATGTAATCACCATACTCAGCTGTGTTAGAGATTGAATATCTCATTCCTGCAAAACCTGACTGGTAAATAAGGTCAACAATAAGCTTCATCTCGTGGATACACTCGAAGTAAGCGTTACGTGGATCATATCCAGCTTCGCAAAGAGTTTCGAAACCAGCCGCATAAGTGCACAAACACCACCGCAAAGAACTGCCTGCTCACCGAAGAGGTCTGTCTCTGTCTCTGTTCTGAATGTAGTCTCAAGAAGACCGGCTCTTGCTCCACCAATACCAAGACCATAAGCAAGTGCCATATCAAGAGCCTTACCTGTCTCATCCTGCTCTACAGCTACAAGACAAGGAGTACCCTTTCCAGCCTGATATTCTGAACGAACTGTATGTCCAGGTGCCTTAGGTGCGATCATTGTTACATCAACACCCTTAGGAGCCTTAATTAAACCAAAGTGAATGTTGAAACCATGTGCGAACATAAGCATGTTACCCGGCTCAAGATTTGGCTCGATATCTTCCTTATAAAGCTTAGCCGCTTCTCATCATTGATAAGAATCATGATGATATCAGCTCTCTTAGCAGCCTCTGCAGCAGTGAATACTTCAAATCCGCTCTTCAGCTCTCTTCCATGACTTAGAGCCCTCATAAAGTCCGATAATTACATGACAACCTGAATCCTTAAGATTTAATGCGTGTGCATGTCCTGGCTACCATAACCGATAATAGCGATTGTCTTACCGTCAAGTAATGATAAATTACAATCTGACTGATAATAGATCTTAGCTTCTGCCATTTTAAACTACCTCCATATAAATGTGTTTTATATTGTAAAAGTTCTCTGGATACTCCAAAGAATTATTACATCTTTTCAAATCAGCACTCCCTCTTGCAAGACCTGTAATACCTGTTCTTGCAACCTCTGTAATATTGAAGTCTTCAAGAAGTTCAATAAATGCATTCATCTTACTCAAACTTCCTGTAAGTGCAATTATCATTGACTCTTTTGATACATCAACAATATTGGCTCTAAATATATCTGCTATAGATGAAACACTGCTGTCTCTTCTCCGGACCACATTCAACCTTAATCATAACAAGTTCCGCAAACAGACTCATGCAGGAAGTTCTACAATTTCCTTCACATCAATGAGTTTGTTAAGCTGTTTCTCAATCTGCTCAAGAACATCATCCTCACCTGTTACTGCGATAGTCATTCGTGAATACTCAGGGTTGAGAGTCTCACCAACAGTAAGGCTGTCTATATTATATCCTCTGCGGCTGAACATACCAGCAACACGGCTAAGTACACCGGCTGAATTACCTACGAGAATAGAAAAACTGCTCGTCTCATATCTAACACTCCTAAAACTCTAATTCATCTGCAAATTACTTTTAATTGCCAATTAATTATAGCACACAACATCAATCTGTCAATCGCCCACTTATAGCATTTGTCATGCCCAGGACAATCATTTTTAACATTGATATATCTGTGTCACTCCATTTTCTTCTGTTAGTTCCAAATATATCGAATTCAAACGTATATTCCTGCTCATCGTTTCCCATAGTTTTCATCTGGACAAATGAACAGATATTATTATCTCTTAATCTGCCAAATGCCTCTGGGAAATTAATTGTAAGCGATGCAATATTATTAACACAATTGATACCATATTCGTCAAAGTGGCTTTCATATCCATCTTTATATATATATGAAGCATTTTCGACCTTAATCTTGTAATGACCTGTACTGTATATGCACTTCATATCATTTCCTGCAAATATACTTATACCATGAATATTAAGCTTATCCATTATCTCAGAAAGAACATCCATGACTTTCATCTGTCCAAGTGAAACGCTTCATAACGATATTAGCTGCAAGCTCATACTTCGCCATAGGCTTCATAAATTCATTGCCAAATGCAATATCATGCTTCATATCAGCCAATATATCGCCATGCTTGTCGTAATCATATATTATGTACCTGTCTTTACCCTTTTCTTTTGCAATATACAATGCTGCATCTGCAATCTTAAATAAAGTTTCAAAATCAGTTCCGTCTTTTGAAAACTGGGAAATTCCTATTGAAGTAGAAAACAGATATTCAGGCTGCTTCTGTGCCAGTAACATTTTCAGACCTTTTCTCATGGATTTAAGCATTATGCGGATTTCTTCTACTGATACATCTTTAAGAAGTACCATAAACTCATCGCCGCCAATTCTTCCAACAAGGCCTCTTCCTCCTACTGACATTCTTAATGAATCTGCAAAGATTTAATTACTTCATCACCAAAATAATGCCCGTAGCTGTCATTAACGCTCTTAAAATTATCAATATCCAGTATCATAAGATACATTTGTCTATTCTTGTTTTCAACAGCTGCTTTATTGATTTCTTCCGTTATCATGTCAGTAATGGCTTTCTTGTTATATATTCCGGTAGCAGAGTCAAGCTTTGCCTCGTCCATATCTGTGTGCTCCTGAACCACTCTGGTTCTTTTGTCTGGCTCAGAAATAACACCAACAGTGAGTCTCTTATCAGACTCTATCATTAATGCCTGTCCATTAAACACGAGATTATCGACTCTTTCTCCCCTAGACATAATAGATGAACTGAACTTCACTGTAAAACTAGACATGCCGCTTAAGATGCTTGTGCATAATGCTTCAAAATGAATAACATCATCATTAGTAACATATCCCTTATTAATGCATGCGTCTCTCCACTCAATAAGATCCATTCTCTCGAATATCTCGGATTTATTATTTCTGTAGCAATATATTGTCAGCATCCGTGTCTCTGGGTCATATTCAAAAATCTTTTCTTCAATAACATTCATTAAAGCTCTGTATTTTCTTACCCTGTGATAATACATGTCAAAGTCATTAGATATAACAATAATATCCTGCGCAACAAGCTTTACCATACGTTCAGAACCGACATTATATATCTTCTTTTTTAGAAGGAGCATCCAGCGATATGTTCCATTCTTAATAAGACATCTGACAACGCAATATTCCTCTGACATATCAGAATTAACAAAATGTTCAAATGTAGTTACATCATCAGGGTGAACAAGTCCGTTAAAAGCTGAGAGCATTGTCTCTCCATAAGATTATAAAATCTTTCATCTCCAATTTTGACAACATATCTGTCATCGAGTGTGAATTCAACCTCATTAGGCATATTGCGCTTCGTATGAAATATCTAATTCATATTTACGCATAATTCCCCATTCTAAGGAATCCGGCTGCTTATCCGTCAATATGTCCTTCCCGATTTTCCTTTTCTACTTTAACTTTAAGTATCATCCTGTTACGGACTTCAAGAGTCTTAAATATGTACCCATTATACTCAACTTCAAAGCTCTCCCCATCATCGGGTATTTTGCCAAGCTTATAAATCATAAAACCACTGAGTGTATCAATATCCTCACACTCAAATTCTATTCCTAACCTGGCTTCCACATCTTCAAGATCAGCCTGACCTTCTATTATATAAGAACCGTCTGCGTCGGTTACTATCTGTTCTTCTTCGTCATCATATTCATCAAGGATATTACCTACTATTTCCTCAAGTATATCCTCCATTGTTATGATTCTGCTGTCTGTCCATATTCATCCACAACTATAGCCATATGGATTTTATCTGACTGCATCTGCCTGAATAATGGACTTATATTTCTCGTCTCAGGTATGCAATATGGCTGAAAAGTATTTCTTTCCCAACCTCACCAAGTTTTCTGCTCTGGTTGCTTTCCTCTACATATATTTTGAGAAGATCACGGATATGTAACACACCTGTTATATTATCAATATCTCCATCATATACCGGATACCTTGAATAATTTTCTTCCATAACACGGTCAAATGCCTCTTTAACCGTAATATCATTATCAAGTGCTACAATATTGTTTCTGTGAGTCATTACATCTGATGCTGCTTTTCTCCAAATTCGAATATATTGCCAATCATCTCAGCCTCATTCTCCTCAAGCACACCCTGTTCATGGCTCTCATTAACCATATCCATTATCTCTTCTGTTACATCCTCATCGCGTTTTCCTCTGCCAAATCTCTTAAACAGTGACGAAAACTTCTTTTCTTTCCCATCCGCGGGATGGCCGTCATTCATAATATTCCTCCATAAATAATATCCTATTGTACGATAACAATTATCCTGTCTATAATAACACAGTTTTATGCTGACAGTCAATTCATCTCTAAGCTTACAGACAGTGCTTTATTAACCTGTCCGATGATGTCATTATCCAGATGGCACACCTTATCCTTGAGTCTTCTTTTATCTATCGTTCTTAACTGTTCTAAAAGTATTACTGAATCCTTAACCATGTCATATCTTGATGAATCCAGCTCTACATGAGTTGGAAGCTTACTCTTATGCATCTGGCTCGTTATTGCAGCACATATGACTGTTGGACTGTGCTTATTTCCTGTATCATTCTGTATAATAAGTACCGGTCTTATTCCCCTTGCTCCGAGCCAACCACAGGTCTTAAATCTGCATAAAAATATCTCCTCTTTTATCACCACAACTGTCACACTCCTAAAGCTAAATTGTTTCCTCTGGCATTAGTATTGCCTACTTTTAAGTGTGTATTCAGTTATCTTTTATCTTTTAATAGCATCTGCAACTGCATTTGCAATATCTGATGCCGTCATCCTGCCTTTCCCCTGTTTAATGCTGCAATATCTCCAGCTTTTCCGTGAACATATACAGCCAGACATGCTGCCTCAAATGCATCAATTCCCATAGCTGTAAATCCCGCTGTCAGTCCTGTAAGAACATCTCCTGAACCTCCCGTTGACATTCCATCATTACCTGTACTGTTGATATACACATTTGTTCCGTCTGTCACAACTGTTCTTGCATCCTTTAATACACATATGCACTGATGTTCTTTTGCAAATTCTTTTGCACACTGTACCAGATTCTTTTTAATATCTGACACACTTTTCCTATAAGCCTTGACATTTCCATAAGATGCGGCGTAACAATAATATTGCCTAGCATTTCCCCTAAAATCAATTTTTTCTGCAGCTATAATATTTAGTGCATCTGCATCTAATATTCTGACCTTATCATTAATTTCAATAACACTTCTGGTAATCTCTGCTGCCACTTCATTCATAGAAAGACCTGGTCCTGCAGCTATACTTTTTGCCCATGCAAAATCCTTTTTCAATTCTGCTGCAAGAGGCTTATTATCCTGATAAGTTGCAATCAGGCATTCTGGCATCCGTACAAGTAACGGTGTTTTATTTGCTTCATGTGTAAGAATCTTAACAAGTCCTGTTCCACTCCTGTATGCTGCGCTTGCTGATAAAACCGCAGCACCCCATATCCTTAGAGCTGCTATTATAAGCGTTCTTCCGTATGTTCCCTTGTTAGAGTCCGAAGTTCTCACAACAAGTCTATCTATATCGTCATCCGTATATGTGAATGTTCTGCCAAAGCCATCCACTTTATTATGTAACACATTTTCAGGAACAAATCTGCATTAACAACCTCCACACTACCACTGTATGTTGCTCCCGGATAAAACATGATACCTGTCTTTTTATAACCAAATGTTACAGTATAATCAGCTTTGACAGCCACTCCCATAATCTGACCATTATCAGCATTAATTCCTGATGCAATATCCACAGCAACAACCACAGAGCCTTTTTCCCTGCTTCGTTGACAGCTTCTGCAATCTGTGCATATCTTCCTTCAATATTTCTTGAAAGTCCTATCCCGAACATTGCATCTACAATATAATCATATTCAGAAAAATCAATATTGCCATTATATTCCACACATTCTATTCCAAGATTGCTGACAATATTTTTCTGCAGTCTGTATTCTTCTGTTCCCTCTGATGTTCCCGCAATAACAACATTAATGCCATTCTCATTGAGCTGTCTTGCAACGGCAAGTCCATCTGCACCATTATTGCCACTGCCACATACACATACAGTTTTGATGCATTTATTACTTTTCTCTCTGGTAATCAGACCTTTTAAAAACACTGAAACCCCCAGTGCTGCTCTTTCCATAAGCACCACTGAGGGAATCTTAAACTCCTGTATTGAGCAGTTATCAACTGCGCTTCATTGTATGTGAATCTGCTAAATATTCCATAACCTTATTCCTCGTTAATTCTGTCTAATTCTTTCATGACATCTGCTCCTAAAATATCATGCATTGATGAATACATACGATTATTAGCTTCTTCTTTATCCTGCCTGATAAGAATATTCTTCTTTAACTTTACTCTGGTTGCATTAATCCATTTATCAAGTACTTCAAGATCTTCTTTGTTACTGTTAATCTTATTATAACACACCTTTACTGTCTCTATAAGCAGATTTCTGTTAGCATCAACAATATCCCTCGGTATATCAAGTGCCTCATCCTCAAGACTGTTAATCTTATCCTTTGCCTCCTGGATAAGTCTCTGATTCTGCTCCATAACCTTAGCTTTCTTAGGATCGTTATCTTCATCCTGCATATTATCAACAACATCCTGAATAAGCTGTTTTTATCTTTTTACTTCTTTTATGTCATTATTAACCTGTCCCTGCTTCTTAAGCAGCTCATTAAGGCGCTTTTCCCAGTAACGTATTTCGTCCGTCTTTAACTTATCTGTTATAAGGTGATACCATCTTTCATCAAGAGTAAGTATCGGTATATCATTTATGGCTGTACAACTTTTCAGCTTCTCAATATCAGGTTCTGCCATATTATCCTCCCAAACAGTTACTTTCTGTTAGCAATAGTATATGAAAGTCTCATAAGACTTTCTGACAAATGTACATTCTCAACAATAACATCATCCGGAAGATTAAGATCTGTATGTGCAAAGTTCCATATAGCCTTGACTCTGCATCAGCAACAACCTTTGCTATCTGTCTTGCTGCTTCTTTAGGAATAGTAAGTGCAACTATCTCGATTTCATTATCTTTAATAAAATCAGTAAGTTCATTCATCATCCTTACTTCTATTCCACGAATCTTAGTGCCCTTAATCTTAGGATTATTATCAAATATTCCCTTAATAACGAATCCTCTTTTTCAAAATCACTATAATTAACTATTGCCTTGCCTAAATTACCGGCTCCGATAATAACCATATTATGATTTCTGTCTATTCCAAGAATCTTGCCAATTTCTTCATACAGGTACTGCACATTATATCCATATCCTGCTGACCAAAGCCTCCAAAATTATTAAGATCCTGTCTTATCTGAGAGGCAGTCACTTTCATTCTGGCGCTCAATTCTTTAGATGATATTCTCTGTACACCAGACTCTATCAGTTCTCCCAGATATCTGTAATATCTTGGCAGCCTTCTTATTACCGCCGATGAAATCTTTTTTCTTCCATTACCATAAACCTCCAGACTACAATTGCATATATAAAACACATCAAATATTATATAAATCAATTATACTAAGTGCTATAATTATAAACATTTTTTCTCGATATGTCAAAATTTTAACCAAGAACTCTTTTAGCAATATCAACAGATTCTTTTGCATCCTTTGCATAGAAATCTGCATCTATCTCTTTAGCATATTCCGGAGTAAGTACTGCTCCGCCAACCATAACCTTACAATCAAGATTATTTTCTCTTATAAGTGCAATTGTTTCCTTCATAGATACAAGTGTTGTTGTCATAAGTGCAGAAAGTCCACACAGTTTAACATCATTATCTCTTATTGCATCAACAACTGTCTGGTACTCGACATCTTTACCAAGGTCAATAACATCATATCCATAATTTTCAAGAAGAACCTTAACAATATTCTTACCGATATCATGGACATCCCCTTGACTGTAGCTATAACAATCTTTCCCTTGCTTACAGGAGCATTATCAGACATAACCATATGCTTTCTTATAACTTCAAATGCTGCCTGTGTAACTGATGCTGCCATAATAAGCTGTGGAAGGAACAATGTACCCTTCTCGAATTCAGCACCTATCTTATCAAGCGAGGAATAAGCACCTGATTAACAATCTCCATCGAATCCATAGTTTTAAGAAGTGCCTCTGTTATCTCAGCCCCTTCATTTTAAGTCCTTTTCTACGGCATAGAAAGGTCATCTCCTGTATAGTTCCCATCCTTCTTTTCCTTCTTGACAGGATCAATCTTAGAAACATTTGGCATAGCGCCATAGTTTTTATATAATCAACTGAATTCTTATCAATATTGGCAAGAAGCTTGTACGCCCTTACCGCACCTGTCATCTCTGGGATGTTAGGATTTATAATCGCAAGGTCAAGTCCGTTAGTAAGTGCCATTGTAAGGAAAATGTGGTTTACAAGCACTCTGTTTGGAAGTCCGAATGAAATATTAGAAACACCAAGCACTGTCTTTAAGCCAAGCTCATTCTTAACTGTATGAAGTGCATTAAGAGTTTCCATTACGCCCTCCTGTTCAGCAGAAGCTGTGAGTGTAAGGCAGTCAATATAAATATCTTCTTTAGGGATTCCCATTGCAACAGCCCTGTCCATAATCTTCTTTGCTATTGCAACTCTGTCCTCTGCGCTTCTTAGGAATGCCATCTTTATCAAGTGCAAGTCCGATAACTCCGCACCATATTTCTTAACAAGAGGAAGAACATTGTTAAGAGACTCCTCCTCACCATTAACTGAGTTAACAAGCGGCTTACCATTGTATACACGGAGTGCTGCCTCAAGTACTTCAGGTATTGTAGAATCGATCTGAAGTGGGACATCTACAACTGCCTGTAATGACTTTATTGTATCAATCATCATTTCACGCTCATCAATTCCCGGAAGACCTACATTGACATCAAGAATATCTGCTCCGCCTGATATCTGCTCTAAAGCCTGTCCAAGAATATAATCCATATCATGTCTTAAAAGTGCTTCCTTAAAAGCTTCTTACCTGTAGGATTGATTCTTTCACCGATAATTCTTGGCTCATCAACGACAACAGTGCTTGTTGCTGAACACACTGCACCCGGAATATATTTGTGTGGTGCTGCCGGATTGCCTTCTCTTTTAACATTTCTGATAATTCTTTAATGAATTCAGGATTAGTTCCACAGCAGCCGCCGAATATCTTAATGCCATATTTTCTTAAATCCTTCATGAAATCTGCAAACTGGGCTGCAGTAACATTATAAAGGTTAGTTTCAGGGTCAGGAAGTCCTGCATTAGGCTTTACTATTATTGGAAGATTAGTCCATTTTACAAGTTCTTCAATAACCGGTTCTAATTCCTTAGGTCCTAAAGAACAGTTTACACCTAGTGCATCAACGCCAAGTCCTGTAAGCGTAAGAGCCATTGCTGATATAGAACAGCCTGTGAATGTTCTCATATTCTGTTCAAATGTCATCGTAGCAGCAATAGGAGGTCGCTGTTTTCCTTAGCTGCAAGTACAGCAGCCTTAACATCTAAAAGGTCGGTCATTGTCTCAAATACAACAAGGTCTGCTCCCGCAGCAGCTCCAGCCTTTACTATCTCGGCATACATATCATATGCTTCTTCAAAGCTTAATACGCCTGTTGGCTCAAGAAGTTGTCCGATTGGTCCGACATCGAGTGCAACAAGTCCGTCAGGCTTTACTGCATCTCTTGCCTTCTTTGCATTGACAATTCCGGCAGTTACAAGCTCCTCAACGCTTTTTCCGCATTCTTCAAGCTTATATCTGTTTGCACCAAATGTATTGGCATATACCACATCTGAACCGGCATTAAAATACTGCTCTGCAATTGAAACAAGAAGCTCCGGCCTTGTTATATTAAGCACTTCAGGTGTCTCTCCCATCTTCATGCCAGCTGCCTGAAGCATTGTACCCATAGCACCATCAAATATTATATAATCTCTATTTTTTAAGAGTTCTCTGAATCTGTCAGCCACTACAATGTCCTCCCATTCCTCTGTATGCGCAGGTTTTATTAAGATTGCAGGTTGCGCAACCTCTGTTCTCAGTACTTACCGGCTCCTTAGTAAGTCCGATAACCGCAGTTACCGACTTTACTGGAGCAAGCATATATGATTTGTTAAGATTAAGTCCTATCTTTTTACTGGCATCTAATACCTTAAGGAAAGGAGCCTGCATGCTTATCGGCAAATCACCGTAACCAATTCCGAACCTGAATGTCTGGTAATAATCAGGATATTCCTCTCTTAAAGTTCTTCAACCTTATCACATGCCTGTTCAACAGCTACACTTGCCAGACTATCAAACACCAGTGCCTTTGCCATATCTGTAAGCTGCAACACTCTTAGCTGTCTGTCAATACGCTTCCGATATCGTTACAGCCATGCATATTGCACTATCACATTTATACAGGTGCTTCTTAATAGACTCACCCGGAAGCACCATGCTTGTATTCTTAAATGCCACACCGTCTTCATTAACTGTAAAATCGAACTTCTTATAAATAAATCTTGGAACTGCGGTCTTTAATACAAGCTCCTCACATTCATCCATAAGCTCTTCCACCCGCTCATCAGGTGCATTTTTCTTATATCCCAGATATCTTAACGCTTCTTTTCTGTTAAGACTGGTAAGCTTAATACTTTTCTCCATTTCTTCTTACCTTGCCGCCTTTACTTCTGCGTTCTTTAAGTTTGTCATGTTTTCCACGGGACTCGTCTTTTTCTTCTTGTATCTGGCTTTGACTTGGATTTTCTTGCAGGCTTTGCAGATACATTTGCCTTCTCTACATTAACCTTTCTGCCCTTGATAAGCACATTGTCATTCATTGCTGCAAGTACTGCTTCCGCATGCTTTGCAGGAACATCAACAAATGTATAATTATCCATCATATCAATTGCACCGACAAGTCTTCCCGGCATTCCAGATTCTCCGCAATCGCTCCAAGAATATTGGCTGGTGTAATCTTGTCCTTCTTACCAACATTAATAAAGAGTCTTACCATTCTTGAAGTATCCGCATTTTCATCAAAATGGAAATTTTCAACCTCATCGATTCTGTCCAATGTATCTCCTACTATCATCTTAAGAGTGCTGCTGCCATATCCATTGATGTGTAGTCTTCCTGATTAACATGCTCCTCAACCATATCAAGCATGGCTCTGTGCTCATCAGCTTCAATCATCTCTTTAATCTTGTCAAATATACCATCCATCTTGGTGTTCTTGACATCATCAAGTGATGGAATTGGCTTTGCTAGAATCTTAGTCTTGCAATATCTTTCGATATCCTTTAACTTATATACTTCTCTTCCAGATATAAATGAAAGTGCAAGTCCTGATTTTCCAGCCCTTCCTGTTCTTCCTATTCTGTGTACATAATATTCTTCGTCCTGTGGAGGTCATAGTTAAATACTATATCAACTCCGTCAACATCAATTCCTCTTGCCGCAACATCAGTTGCAATAAAATTTCTGTTTTCCACTTCTGAAATCGTCCATTACACGGTCTCTCTGTTGCTGTTTCATATCTCCGTGTATACCGTCAGCAAAATATCCTCTGCCCTTAAGCTCTGATATAAGCTCGTCTACCTGTCTCTTGGTGTTACAGAACACAACTGACAGCTTAGGATTGTATATATATCAATAAGACGGCTTAAGATTTCTGTTTTATTCTTAGGCCTTACTTCATAATAGAACTGATCAATGTTAGAGACTGTAAGTTCTTTTCTTACAACCTTGATAATCCTGGCGTCCTTCTGGAATTTTCTTGCAATCTCCATGATAGGCTTAGGCATTGTAGCTGAGAACTGTCTGTCTTTCCTCTGGTGTCTCCGTAAGAATTGTTTCCATGTCCTCACGAAATCCCATATCAAGCATCTCATCAGCTTCATCTAATATAACCATAGAAACAGAATCAAACTTAACTGTCTTTCTTCTCATATGGTCCATAACTCGTCCCGAGTTCCAACAATAATCTGTACGCCGGCTTTTAAAGACTTAATCTGTCTTACAATCTCCTGTCCGCCATACACCGGTAACACCTTAATGTCACTCATGTACTTGGCAAGCTTTCTTATCTCTTCTGCAACCTGTACTGCAAGCTCTCTTGTAGGACAGAGTACAATTGCCTGTGGTTTCTTAACATCTGGATTAATCTTCTGTAACATAGGGATAGAGTACGCAGCAGTCTTACCTGTTCCGGTCTGTGCCTGTCCGATAACATCAATTCCAATACTGAGGAATGGCCTGTGTCTGTATAGGAGATGTCTCCTCAAAGCCCATATCCTCTACCGCTCTTAAAATTCTTTCATCAATATTTAATTCATCAAATTTCATTCTTTAATCTCCATTTCTATAACTTGTTAATTTTACATTACAGAAGTCCATAAGTCAAAGTAATAATTGCATTTTATTTCTTGTACATATATAATCGTATGAGAAAGGAGTTTTTATGATTTTATCTTGCAATAATATTAGTAAATCTTTTGGAACAGATGTTATTATCAAGTCCTGTTCTTTTAATATAGAGGATCATGAGAGCTGCCATTGTTGGAATCAATGGTGCCGGTAAATCTACTCTGCTAAAGATTATCACAGGTGAAGAACACCTGATACAGGTATTGTCACTCTTGCTAAGGATAAGACTCTTGGTTATCTTGCACAGCAGCAGGACCTTCAGTCTGATAGAAGCATTTATGATGAGCTTCTTTCTGTAAAGCAGTATATCCTTGATATGGAAAGCGAATTAAGACGCATAGAAGCCGCAATGAACAATGCTTCAGGTGATGAACTTGAATCCCTTATGAACAGATATACCAATCTTAATCATGAGTTCGAGATGAACAATGGTTATGCGTATAAGAGTGAGATTACGGGAGTACTCAAAGGTCTTGGTTTTGCTGAAGAGGATTTTTCTTTACACGTAAACACTTTATCCGGAGGTCAGAAAACCCGTGTATCTTTAGGTAAGCTATTACTTTCCAAGCCCGATATTATAATGCTCGACGAGCCTACTAACCACCTTGATATGGATTCAATAAGCTGGTTAGAGAATTATCTTCTCAACTACAGCGGTGCTGTTCTTATCGTTGCTCACGACAGATATTTCCTTGATAAGATTGTAAGCAAGATTATTGAAATTGATAACGGTGACTGTACCGTTTTTCTGGTAATTACACAGATTATGCTTCCAAGAGGCAATTCTTCGTAATATGAAGTTAAAGGAATATTTAAACCAGCAGCGTGATATCAAGCATCAGGAAGAGGTTATTGCCAAGTTAAAGCAGTTTAACCGCGAAAAATCCATCAAACGTGCAGAGAGCCGTGAAAAATGCTTGATAAAATAAAGGTTGTTGACAAGCCTGTTGAACTTAATGCAAAAATGAACATTAAACTTGAGCCATCTGTTATAAGTGGTAATGATGTTCTTACTGTTACTGACCTTACCAAATCATTTGACGGCAATACTCTTTTCAATAATATTAATTTTGAGATTAAACGTGGTGAGCGTGTTGCTTTAATAGGTAATAACGGAACCGGTAAAACAACTATATTAAAGCTTATTAATGGCATTATCCAGCCGGACAGCGGAAGCATTTATCTTGGTGCCAAGGTTGCTATTGGTTATTACGATCAGGAACATCATGTGCTTGACCCTGACAAGACCCTTTTTCAGGAGATTCAGGACGCATATCCTGACCTTAATAACACACAAATAAGAAATACCCTTGCTGCATTTCTTTTACTGATGATGATGTATTCAAATACATCCGCGATTTAAGTGGTGGTGAACGTGGCAGAGTTTCACTGGCAAAGCTTATGCTTTCCAATGCCAACTGCTTATTCTTGATGAACCTACTAACCATCTTGATATTGTATCCAAAGAGATTCTTGAAAATGCACTTAACAGCTACACAGGCACTGTTCTATATGTTTCCCGACAGATACTTTATCAACGCTACTGCAACAAGAATTATTGAACTCACTAACCAGAATATAGTCAATTATATTGGCAATTATGATTATTACATTGAAAAAGGGATATACTGACAGCAAAGGCTTTTCCAGATACACCTGATATTTCTTCTGACAACATTTCTGTAAAGAGCTCTAAACTATCATGGCAGCAGTCCCGTGAAGAGCAGAATAAGCTTAAGAAAAGCAGAACGAAATCAAGAAAACAGAAGAAAGAATTGCTGAAATCGAAGACAGGATGTCTGCTATTGATGCAGAATATTCTGACCCTTCAATAGGCAGTAACACAGCACGTTTAATGGAACTTCATAATGAATCCACTCAATTAAAGAAAGAATTAGACACACTATATGAACACTGGGAAGAATTAATGGAAGAAATGTAAGTGTTTACAATTAGCAAAAGCGCCAAAATCCCCATTTTGAGCCACTTTTTATTGACAAATTATCAATCTAGGAGTATAAATAATTTATACTTATTATTACTTAATTTTTAAGGAGGACAATTTAATTATGAATAAGTCAGAATTAGTTGCTGCTATCGCAGAAAAGGCTGAGCTTTCTAAGAAGGACGCAGAGAAGGCTGTTAAGGCTTTTACAGACACTGTTGCAGAACAGTTAAAGGCTGGAGAAAAGATCCAGTTAGTAGGTTTCGGTACATTTGAAGTTGCTGAAAGAGCTGCAAGAACAGGTAAGAATCCTCAGACAGGAAAGGCTATCCAGATTCCTGCTTCTAAGGCACCTAAGTTCAAGGCTGGTAAGGCTTTAAAGGATGTTGTAAACACTCCAGCTAAGAAGTCTAAGAAGAAGTAATTATTGAATGACTTTTAAAGGCTGTCACTTATGTGGCAGCCTTTTTCTCTTTATTTAATTAAGTTAAAAGAATCGAGGTTTATTATGGAAATCGAGCGTAAATATCTTGTGTCAGGAATACCTGACGATATAGATTTATATCCATGCCGCATTATTGAACAGGGTTATCTTAATACTTCCCCTGTTGTGCGCGTAAGGCGTGACAATGATGACTTTTATCTTACCTACAAAGGAAACGGCATGATAGCAAGGGAAGAATATAATCTTCCACTTAATAAGAATGCATATGATCATCTGATAAAAAGGCTGATGGCAATATTATAACCAAGAAACGTTATGAAATTCCTGATGATAGCGGATATACAATTGAACTAGACATATTTGAGGGGCTTTTGCAGGCACTGTTCTTGCTGAGGTTGAATTTCCAACTATTGAAGCAGCCAATTCATACACTCCACCTTCATGGTTTATACAGGATGTAACCAATAATCCGGATTATCATAACAGCAACATGAGTAAAAGATCTTTTTAAAGTATGAGGTATTGGGATATGGATAAAGAAACTTTGTTTGAATATATTCAACGGCTTAAACTTGCAGTAATAACTCTTTTCAAATGGCTATTCTGTTCGGTTGTATGTGGCTGTTTTATCGGTTCTGTCGGTGCTGTATTTCACCTGATGCTTGGTTATGTAGGCAGCCTGCGGGTTGAATACCCATTTTACTATTCGGACTGCCTGTTGCGGTATCATCATTGTATTCATGTACAACATTGTTCACGAAGCAGGAAACCGCGGAACTAACCTTGTCATAACTGCAATACAGTCGAATGATGAAGTACCGGGAAGAGTTGCCCCTCTTATAATTGTATCAACTCTTCTTACCCATCTTTGTGGTGGTTCTGCCGGACGAGAAGGTGCTGCGCTTCAGGTCGGAGGTGCATTAGGCAATACATTTGCAAAACTGTTTAAATTCGACGAGAAGGATACTCGAATTATGATTATGTGTGGTATGAGTGCCTGTTTCTCAGCACTTTTCGGAACACCTATTGCAGCAGCCGTTTTCTCTATGGAAGTAATAAGCGTTGGTGTTATGTATTATGCTGCTTTAGTGCCATGCGTACTCGCTGCATTTATAGCACAGGGCATAGCCTCTGCACTGGGACTTGAATCTACACATTTTGTAGTTGATGAAATCGCTTCTTTTCTTTTATTAATGGCAATAAATTCATCATCATGTCCGTACTTTTGCTCTTGTAAGCATTCTGCTGTGTGTTGTTTTACACGGTACTTCAAAGCTCTACATTAATTACATAAACAACCCATACATAAGAATAATTATTGCCGGAGTCCTTGTTATTTCCATGCGTTACATATTTGGCACAACTGATTATCTCGGTGCAGGCTCAGATATTATTGCAAAAGCTTTGTAACAAGCTGTGCATGGTATGTATTCCTTTTAAAATGCTGTTTACAGCCGTAACATTGGGTGGTGGATTCAAAGGTGGTGAGATTGTTCCTACTCTTTTCGTGGGTGCAACGCTTGGAAGCTTCTTAGCACCTATATTCGGACTCCCTGTCGGATTGTGTGCAGCATGTGGTATGGTAAGTGTGTTCTGTGGAGTAACTAACTGCCCACTCACATCATTCATTCTATCTATTGAGATGTTTGGTGCATCAACAATGAAATTCACAATTCTGTGTATTGCATTAAGTTATCTGTTATCCGGATATTACAGCCTGTATAACAGCCAGAAAATCGTCTATTCTAAGTATAAGACAGAATATATAAACCGCCGGTCCCATTGACCTATACAGGTCAAAGAACCGACGGTTCTTTTATTGGAAGGCTGCTATTTACACATATCTCCAGTCTTCTATCCGAAACTGTATTGAAACAATCCCATTATATTCATTAATATCCGGGTAATACACCATAGATATCTTCCTTCCAACCTCTGGTATCTCCTGTCCGTCTAATTTGAACCTGATTGCTGTCACCAGCTTGCCATGCTCACTTTCTAACTGACATCTTAATACATTTTTATTTTTCCAATCACAGCTGACTGTCTGACAGTAAGATTTCTGTCTGCAAACACCGGTTTTCATTACCTTTCCCGAAAGGCTGCAGCTTCTCAAACTGTTTTATAAGTTTTATATCAACATAATCAACCGGCATAGGCACATCAATCCACACTGTCGGCGTTAGTACATTTTCTGTCATTGTCTGATTCTCATTCAGCGCTTTCCTGAATTCATCAATTTTATCAATATCAAGCGATATTCCGGCAGCCATTGGATGTCCGCCATATTTGTTAAGGAGTTTACCACATTTGCTTATCTCCTCAAACATGTTATAGCCTTCTATTGAACGCCCTGAGCCCTTTGCACCATCTTCTGCCTTAGTGATTACTATTGAAGGTCTGTAGAATTTTTCTCTTACCGCTTCCGCAATTATCCCTGCAACACTTTCATGGCATTCAGGAAGATACACAACTAACACCTTATCGTCTTTTAGTTCAGTGTTCTCAACCTGTTCAATTGCAATAGCGGCATATTCTTCTGTTATATCTTTTCTTTCAACATTAAGTGTGCGAAGCTCTAAAGCCTTCTTTCTCGCATCTTCCATATCTGTAGTAAGAAGCAGCTCAATGGCTCTTCTTGCTGAATCAAGTCTTCCTGTCGCATTAAGACATGGACCTATAACAAATCCTATGTGATATGAGCTTATCTTGTCTATTTCAAGCTCACACGCCTCTACAAGCGCTCTTATACCGATATTAGAAGTTACTGCCAGATGCTTTAAACCATATTTGACAATTACCCTGTTCTCATCTGATAAATCAACTACATCTCCTATTGTTGCAATTGCCATAAGCTCTGCATATTCTTCAAGATCGATTGGATTAAGTCCAAGTCTCTCATATAGAATCTTAATAACCTTGAAGGCTACTCCGGCTCCACACAGCTTATCAAATGGATACGGACAGTCCTCCTGCTTAGGATTAACAATTGCATCTGCCTGTGGTACTTTATGTATCTTTTCTCCATCAACAAAGTCAAACGGAATATCATGATGGTCAGTAACAATTACTGTCATTCCCTTTTCTTTAGCATATTTAATCTGCTCAATCGCAGCAATTCCATTATCACATGTAATAATCGTATCAGTTCCATTATTATATGCTTCATCTATCAGATGCTCATTAATACCGTATCCGTCAATAATTCTGTCTGGTACTGCAAATGTAACATCTGCTCCCGCTGCCTTTAGCCCTTTATAAAGAATAGTTGTTGAACATATCCCATCTATATCATAATCACCGATAATATGTATTTTCTTCCCGGCATGTATCTTGTCTGTCAGGATATCAACACATTTGTCTGCATCCTTTAATAAATGTGGTGAATGCATATCATCCACGGTTCCATTAAGATACATATTTATCTGCTCGTCCGTTTCTAACCCTCTGTTACGGATAATTCTTGCCATAACCTGGTCAATGCCAAATCTTTCCCCAATTGCTTTGAAATCAGCTTTCTTAGTGTATACTTTCCAGTTGCTTTTCACTCTTTTCTCCTGTTTCATTATTAAACCAATTATGGCGGGAACTGATATACAATCCCCGCCATGTCATAAACTTATTGTATCTGTTAATTAAACCTGAGAACCGTCTTCAAAACCTCTTTCTTGGAGCTGCTTTTTATTATTCTCTTCTACAACGCCTCTCTTCTTACCACCCATTACGTACCACATAGCACTTGTTAAGCATACTGATGAGTAAGCACCAACAACAATACCTACGATAAGTGGAAGTGTGAACTCCTTAACCGAAGTTACACCCATAATGAAAAGAACAATAAGCATTATAAGTGTTGTTATAGATGTATATACTGTTCTTGACATTGTGCTTGTTATTGATGAGTTAACAAGCTCTGTAATGTTAGTCTTTGAATTAGCTGTCTTTAACTGCTCTCTTATTCTGTCAAAGATAATAATTGTACCGTTAATAGAATAACCTACTATTGTAAGCATACATGCAATAAATGTTGTTCCAACCGGAATTCTTGCAAATGCATAGAATGCAAGAACAACAAGTACATCATGAAGAAGTGCTAATACAGCTGCAAGTGCAAATCTGATATCACGGAATCTTACAAAGATATATATCAACATACAGATTGTAGCAAGTATAACTGAAAGAATAGCATCTCTTAACTGTTGCAGAAACTGATGAGCTGATTGTATCTGTCTCAACGATTGTTCCATCTTTGATTGGATACTTAGCTGTAACCGCATTTTCAATAGCTTCTCTGTTCAAGTGAAAGATCTGATGTCTTGAATGAAACCTGTGTTGAATCTGCAACCTTCTGCTGCTGAACCTCTGTAATACGCAGCATCTCTGATTACAGGAATGATATTATCCTCAATCTCTTCTGCTGTATATTCTTTATCAAATGTAAATGTTGTTGTTGAACCACCAACAAACTCAAGGCTGAAATTTAATGCTCTGTTTCCAAGACCAGCCTGTACTGCCATAGTTATGATACCGCAGCAATAACTACTGCTGAGCCAATCGCAGCCCATTTCTTAATGCTAAGAACATCAAGCGTCTTTCTGTATACATTCTTACCATACCACTTAGCATCCCTGATACCAAAGTTATATAAAAGCTTCATAATAACCTTAGTAATAACAAGTGATGTAAAATTGATACTATATTACCAACTGCAAGAGTTGTAGCAAATCCCTTAACTGGACCTGTACCGAATATGTACAATACTAAAGCAGCGATAAGTGTTGTTACGTTACCATCTACTATAGATGATGTTGCCTTGTTATAACCTGAAAGAATAGCACTTTCTACAGACTTTCCGGCACCAATCTCTTCTCTTATTCTTGTGTAGATAATAACATTACCATCTACTGCCATACCAATACCAAGAATAATACCGGCAATACCCGGAAGTGTAAGAGTAAGATCATATACACTTACAAGGAATAAAACAAGTGATGTATAGATAATCAGTGATAATGTTGCAACAAGTCCAGGAATTCTGAACATAACAATCATGAATAAACAAAGTAACGCAAGACCAATAGCTGCAGCAACTAAACTTGATTTGATAGCAGCATGTCAAGCTGTGCTCCAACGATGTTAGAGCTTACTTCTTCAAGTGTAAGAGGAATTGAACCAACTCTTATATATGTTGCAAGGTTATCTGCCTCATCGAATGATTCCATACCTGTGATAGTTGCTGTACCACCTGATATAGCTGTCTTAACGTTAGGTGCACTTACAACTTCTCCGTCGTATACTATATATATTCTGTTACCAATATTAGCTGATGTTGCATCATAGAATTTAGTTGCACCATCATCTGTAAATGTAAGCTGGACACCATAAGGTGTATCTTCTGAACTATTAGTATCAGTGTAAGCCTGTGCTGCCTTTACATCTGAACCTGTAAGTAGTGGTGTGTAATCATTGCCCTGTGAGAATGCTGAATATCCTGTAGAATCAAGGAATTCCAATGAACCTGGTGTACCAAGTTCCTTAAGAATCTCATTAGCATCTGTTACTCCAGGAATCTCAACAGTAATTCTGTTGTCACCTTCCTTATAAACCTGTGACTCTGTACTCTTTCCTTCTACTCGCTTCTGAAGCTTATAGATTGTATCCTCTACATCCTGTGATGTAAAGTTATCTTCCTTAATCTGGTATGTGATACTTACACCACCGCAAGATCAAGACCAAGATCTATATCATAAGTGCTTCCGTATCCCTTTCCATTAAGTCCGAAAAATGCTGTTAATACAAGTCCAACCAGTAAAACAGCAACGATTATTGAATAAATAATCTTCTTAGGTAAACTGTACTTCATGTTAAAACTCTCCCTTATACTTATTCTTCCTCAGCCATGGCCGCACGAATCATTATTGCACATTCTATACGCTTTTTCTGAAGTTCACATCCAACATCATACGCATCATTGATATTACCATGGAAGTTATATGAGTTAGCTGCACAACCACCACTGCAATAGAATTTTGCAAAACAATTCTTACATTTTTCCTTTGAATAGACATTACTATTCTTAAACATGTCTCTGATGTCCGGTCTTACTATTCCATCATCAACATTACCCATAAGGAAATCTTCGTTACCAACAAACTGATGACATGGGTAGAAATCTCCCCAAGGTGTAACTGCAAGATACTCACAGCCTGAACCACATCCTGACAATCTCTTGGCAACACATGGACCACCATTAATATCTATCATAAAGTGGAAGAAATTAAAGCCTTTACCAGCTTTCTTTCGCTTAATGATTTCTTTCGCAAGGATATCATACTGTTCACAAAGGAACGGAATATCCTCTTCTCTTATAGCATATGAATCTGTCGGCTGTGCAACAACAGGCTCAACAGAAATCTGCTCAAATCCCTCATCAGCAAGATGAAGAACATCTTCTGAAAAATCAAGATTATTATGTGTAAATGTACCTCTGACATAATAATTCATCTGATTTCTGCTCTCTGCCACCTTCTTAAACTTAGGCATTATAATGTCATATGAGCTGCCGTGGTTATTCCTTGTCGGACGCATAAGGTCATTAATCTCCTTACGTCCATCTATGCTAAGTACAATATTACTCATCTCCTTATTGGCGAAATCAAGAATCTCGTCATTAAGAAGAATACCATTAGTCGTAAGTGTGAATCTGAACTTCTTATTATTAGCCTCTTCTATGCTTCTTCCGTATTCAACAAGCTGCTTAACAACTTCAAAATTCATAGTTGGCTCACCGCCAAAGAAGTCAACCTCAAGATTCTTTCTTGAACCTGAATTGGCAACAAGGAAATCAAGTGCCTTCTTTCCTACCTCATAGCTCATAAGAGCTCTTCTTCCATGATATTCACCTTCTTCAGCAAAACAATATTTACATGCAAGGTTACAATCATGTGCTATGTGAAGACATAACGCTTTAACAACTGTAGGTCTGTCCTTAAAGTTATCAATATATGGTTCATATATATCTTCTGTAAAGAGCTGGCCTGCTTCCTTAAGTTCGCCAATCTCTTCATATGCCTCTTTAATATCCTGAACAGAATATCTGTCTCTAAGTGCATCTGTAATCTGCTCAAGAGTATTATTCTCATAAAGTCCTATAATATCGTATACCATGTCATCAACAACATGCACAGAACCGCTGTTGACATCTAATACGATGTTATAACCGTTATTCTTATACTGATGTATCATTAAAAAGCCTCCAAACCGTAAATGTTCTCTATACATTTACGAAAAATAAGAGAGTGCAGAATAGCTCGACACTCTCTTACTAAAAATACTAGTTATTCTTATTCTCACAGCTCTGGTTACCAACTGTGCAAGATGTCTTACATGCTGACTGGCATGATGTCTGGCACTCGCCACATCCGCCGTGCTTCATTGTATCCTTTAATACGCGGTTGCTGATTGTCTTAATATGTTTCACGACAATACCTCCTTCATATATTCAAATTATATCGTATTATATCATGTACAAGTCTTATTTTCAATCATTTATTCTAAAGATTTGTTCAGATAATTATTCTTCTTTCAAAAGTCTTTTCGCAATTTTTATGTATTTTGCATTAAATACAGCTACTTTTCTTATGTTTTCACATAAATTATTGTTTTATATTATTAAGATATGCTATGTATTAATATAGGAGATTATTATGTTTACATCTAAAGATTTAAAGAAGCTTATTATTCCTCTGATATTTGAACAGCTGCTGGCTGTCAGCGTAGGCTTTGTTGATACATTCATGGTATCAATAGCAGGAGAGGCGGCAGTTTCAGGTGTCGCACTTGTTGATAATATAAGTAACCTGCTTATTCAGATATTATCAGCTCTCGCAACCGGAGGTGCTGTTGTATGCAGCCAGTATCTTGGCAGCAGGAATATTAATATGTCCAAGAAATCTGCCGGACAGCTTATATTTATTATGAGTGCACTATCATCATTACTGATGGTTATCTCTCTCATAGGCAATCACGGTATCATCAATTTCATATTTGGCAAGATTGAAAAAGATGTATTTGTAAGTGCAAGTATATATTTCTATATAACAGCAATCTCATACCCGTTCCTCGGTGTTTATAATGCAGGTGCAGCACTTTTTAGAAGTATTGGAAACAGCAAGATAAGTATGAACACAAGCCTTATCATGAACATAATCAATATTTGTGGGAATGCTTTATTTATATTTGTATTTGATATGGGGGTTGCCGGTGTAGCTTTAGCCACTCTTATTTCGCGAATCATATCAGCCATAATTATTATTGGACTTATGTTCAGAACAGAATCAGCAATAAGAATAAAGACCTGCAAAGATTTTCTTCCATCACCTTCTATCATTAAGAAGATTCTGTCTATTGGTCTTCCGAGCGGATTGGAAAACGGCATGTTCCAGATAGGTAAGCTTTCTGTTTCAAGCCTTGTTTCAACATTTGGTACTGCTGCCATCGCTGCCAACTCTGTTGCCAATTCTGTTACAATGTTTGCCAATATTCCGGGTAACGCAATTGGCATGGCAATGATTACTGTTATTGGCCAGTGTATAGGTGCAAAGAAGCCTGATGAAGCCAAAAGATATGGAAAAAAACTTATGTTTATTGCATATGCAGGTATTCTTGCAACCAACATTGTAATGACAATAGTTGCCGTTCCTGTGGTAGGACTTTTCCATCTGTCACCGGAAGCAACCAAAACCGGTTTAAGCCTTATCCATTGCTTCTCAATTGTAGCAATATTCATATGGCCACTTAGCTTTACTATGCCTAATGCTCTCCGTGCTGCCGGTGATGCCAAATACACAATGATGGTAAGCATCTTCTCTATGTGGGCATTCCGTGTGGGAAGCAGTTACCTTCTTGGTGGTACATTAGGACTTGGCGTGCTCGGTGTATGGTTTGGTATGTTCATCGACTGGGGATTCCGTTCACTTGCATTCCTTATAAGATTCATCCGTGGAAAATGGACACAGAAGGCGGTTATATGATGATAATTATATGACAGTCTGATGTCTGTGAACTGTCTCTTAACACCGGATATCTACTGTCAGATGGACGACAAGTCGTCTAATTCTGGATATACAATGTCATTTGTGTGATGAATAATGCGACTACCTATAGGTATCACATCAATAAAAAAGTTCCTGCCAATCAGGCGCTTTGAGCCCGCCGGTACTTAATGAGCGTGTAACGCGAATTTAGTACCGCTGCGAGGCGAGAGCAGCGAAAGCGTGCCTGATTGGCAGGAACTTATTTTATTTCTTACCAGCTTATTACTTCGTGTCCGTCCTCTGTTACAAGAACCTGAATTTCCCACTGTGCTGAAGGAAGTCCATCAGCTGTAGATACTTCCCAGCCGTTCTTTTCATCTGTAACAACATTTACCTTACCCATATTAACCATAGGCTCTATTGTAAACATCATTCCCGGAGCCATAACCATATCTGTTCCTTTTCTGGTGTTGTACCCAACCCATGGGTCTTCATGAAATTCAAGTCCGACTCCATGGCCGCCGATTTCTCTTACAACAGTATATCCATTAGCATATGCATGGTCATGTACTGCCTGTCCCATATCGCCTAAGAAGCCCCAAGGCTTAACCTGCTCAAGTCCTAATTCAACACATTCCTTAGTAACATCAACAAGCTTCTTTACCTCAGGCTTAACATCACCTATACAGAACATTCTTGATGAATCTGAAAAATATCCGTGAAGAATTGTAGAACAGTCAACATTTACAATATCACCTGACTTAAGGATAACATCCTTAGATGGAAATCCGTGGCATACCTGCTCATTAACAGATGTACACACACTGTAAGGATATCCTTCATAATTAAGTGGTGCTGGAATTCCTCCCATATCAGTGGTTACATCATATACAATCTTATCAATCTCCGCAGTGTTCATGCCCTCATGTATTTCTGCTGCAACCGCATCAAGGCACGCTACATTTATCCTGGCACTCTCTTTAATTTTCTCAATCTGTTCAGGTGTCTTGATTAACTTGTGTGATGGCACAATATGTCCAATATCCTCAAGATATCTTAACTTATCGTCAAATGCTTCATGACACGCTTTGTATTTCTTACCACTGCCACACCAGCAATGGTCGTTTCTTCCTAATTTCTTAATCATTGTTCTGCCTTCCTGTTACATATATTATAATCATACACAACTATAAGGCTTTCTTAATATTTTTTCAATATCTGTTTCAAATGATTAATCATTATTAACATTAAAAGCCCTGATTCCCGGATATACCGCACCGGCGCCAAGCTGTTCCTCAATTCTTAAAAGCTGGTTATACTTAGCAACTCTTTCTGATCTTGAAGGAGCACCTGTCTTAATCTGGCAAGTGTTAAGAGCAACAGCGAGGTCTGCAATTGTTGTATCTGCTGTCTCACCTGATCTGTGTGAGCTGATTGCTGTATATCCAGCCTTATGAGCCATCTTGATAGCTTCAAGTGTCTCTGAAACTGAACCAATCTGATTAAGCTTGATAAGAATTGCATTACCTGCTCCAAGTTCAATTCCCCTAGAGAGCCTCTCTGTATTAGTAACAAAAAGGTCATCACCTACAAGCTGAACCTTATCTCCAAGTCTGTCTGTAAGCTTCTTCCAGCCTTCCCAGTCCTCTTCATCAAGACCATCTTCAATAGATATAATAGGATACTTCTCACATAATTTAGCCCAGTGCTCAATAAGCTCCTCTGCTGTATACTCTGTTCCAGCCTTAGGAAGCTTGTAATAACCCTTTCCTTTCTCACTCTTCCACTCTGAAGAAGCTGCATCCATTGCAATCCTAAAGTCCCTGCCCGGCTTATATCCAGCCTTTTCTACTGCCTGTAATATTGTCTCAATTGCTTCTTCATCCGACTTAAGTGCCGGAGCAAAACCGCCCTCATCACCTACAGAGGTTGCAAGTCCTCTTTCTTTAAGTATAGCTGCAAGTGCATGAAATACCTCTGCACACCATCTTAAGCATTCCTTAAAGCTTGGTGCACCAACAGGCATAATCATGAATTCCTGAACATCAAGTCCGCTTGATAATGCATGGCAGCCTCCATTAATAATATTCATCATTGGAACAGGAAGCCTGTTTCCTGATACTCCGCCTAAGAACCTGTAAAGAGGAATATCTAAAGATACAGATGCTGCTCTTGCTGCTGCAATAGATACCGCAAGAATAGCATTTGCACCAAGATTAGACTTATCCTTAGTTCCATCAGCTTTAATCATCGCTGCATCAACTGCATATATATCAGATGCATCTATTCCAAAGAGGCAGTTATTAATAACAGTGTTTATGTTCTCTACTGCCTTAGTAACGCCCTTTCCCAAATATCTTGACTTATCCTTATCTCTTAACTCAAGCGCCTCAAATTCACCTGTAGATGCTCCTGAAGGTGCCGCGCCTCTTCCAACAGTTCCATCCGCAAGATAAACCTCTGCCTCAACTGTAGGATTGCCTCTTGAATCAAGAATTTCTCTGCCTATAACCTTTTCAATCTCTAAATATCCTGCCATATAATCCTCCTAATCAAATGCTTTGTAATCTTTTAAGTTAGTTTCTTCTAACTTTAGCAATACAATTCTAGCATTATACAACCAAATCCACAATGCAAGAAAATGGGAAGTTTTCTCATTAAAAAACTTCCCATTAACAATTATATCCAGCTATTTAGTTTGTATACACATAAATTATTTTTCCATCTTCTGTAAAAATGCTTTGGTTCTTTCATTACTTGGATTGTCAATAACATCCTCCGGCTTTCCCTGCTCAACAATAACTCCGCCATCCATGAATATTACCCTGTCTGCAACCTTTCTTGCAAATTCAATCTCATGTGTAACGATAATCATTGTCATCTTTTCATCAGCAAGCTGTCTTAAAACCTTAAGAATTCCTGCAGTAATCTCAGGGTCAAGTGCTGATGTAGGCTCGTCGAAGAAAAGCATTTCAGGATTCATTGCAAGTGCTCTTGCTATCGCAACTCTCTGCTGTTGTCCTCCTGACAACTGGCATGGATAACTGTTCTCCTTGCCATCAAGTCCAACTTTCTTTAAAAGCTCTTTGGCTTCTTTCTCTACTTCATTCTTGTCCCTTTTCTGAACAGAAACAGGTGCATCAGTAACATTTTTCATGACTGTATAATGTGGAAAAAGATTAAAGTTCTGAAACACAAGTCCATATGTATTCTTGATTTCTCTTAATTCTTTCTTTCCAACATACACTGAAACTCCGTCCTTGTCCTCACATGCAGTTTCACCACCTAACTTAAGAGTTCCTGCATCCATTGTCTCAAGAAGTGTTGCACATCGAAGCAGTGTTGATTTACCCGATCCGGAAGGTCCAAGAATTGCAACAACCTCACCCTCGTTAACTTCCATTGATATATCCTTAAGCACCTCAGTATCGCCGAAGGATTTCTTTAAATGTGATATTTCTAATAATTTCTTCATATTAAAATCCTCCTTAATCAAAATACTGCATACGCTTTTCTAATTTTTCCATAACCATAGCAACAAGGAAATTGAAAATGTAATAGAACAATCCTGCTATGAATAATGGCATGATACTTGCTGTTGAAGCCGCTACCTGCTTGGCAAGTGTAAACATTTCTGTGTAAGCAAGTGCAAATGCAAGTGATGTATCCTTAACAAGTGTTATAACCTCGTTAGTAACCGGAGGAAGTACTCTCTTAACCATCTGAGGGAATATAATCTTCCAGAATGTCTGTACCTTGGAATATCCGAGTACCTCTGCTGCCTCGTACTGTCCCTTAGGTATGCTCTCAATTCCACCTCTGTATATTTCTGCAAAATATGCTGCATAATTAAGTGCAAATCCAATAATTACAGCATAGAATCTGTATGTTGCCGTAACCTTCATTCCAAACAGATAATATGGTCCGAAGAACACAACAAGAAGCTGTAACATAAGAGGAGTTCCTCTCATTATAGATATGTATATTCTCGCAATCCATCTTACAATGCCTATTCTTGACTTTCTTATTTCACATACAAGAAGTCCTAGCGGCATTGAGAATATAAGTGTTAAGAAGAATATTGCAAGAGTTGCTAACATTCCTGATGAAAGTTGCTTAACTATATCCACAAGCCTTTCACCAAAAGAAGCCTTAGTAGTACTGGTACTGTCAAGGAGATAGGCACTGTCTGTTCCTTCTTCTCCAAGACATACGCTGTCTGTAAGTCCCCATTTTTCAGCAATCTTGTCAAATGTGCCATCAGCAAGCATATCATTAAGGCTTGTCTGAACTTCATCTCTTAATGCTGTATTACCTAACTTAAAACCAATACCATACTGTTCCGATGAAACAGTCTCATCAAGCATTGTGAACTTGTTACCTCTCTGCTCAAGCTGATACTTTGCAACGCCCATATCCATACATACAGCATCTGCCGAACCTGATTCAAGGTTCATAAATGCTGAATTATAATCAGATACCTGCTGAAGTGTCTTAAATTGTGCCGCAAGTGCAAGATTTTCTTCTGTTGCATCCTCTCCTGTAAATGCTGCAAGAGCTGATGAATCAGCCTGTACAATAACAACCTTACCCTTAAGGTCTTCTAACTTCTTTATTCCTGAACCAGATTTAACTATAACAACCTGTGAATTATCAATATATGCCTTAGACCATGTATACTCACGCTCTCTTCCATTAAGTGTGAATCCGTTCCATATACAGTCAATAGAGCCTGAACTAAGCTCCATATCTTTAGAATCCCAATCAATAGGCTGCTTAACCAGATTCCAGCCATTTCTTTCACATACTTCCTGTGCAAGATCAAGGTCAAAACCTACATACTCTCCACTATCATCTTTGTAACCATAAGGTGGGAATTCCGCATCAAATCCTACTGTAAATGTAGTTCGTCCATCATCGCTCTTTTTATTACTGCATGCTGTGAACATTCCCACAATCACAGACAACATCGCCAGTAACAGGACGGCTTTTCTGATATTCTTAGCCATATAAAAATCCATGCCTTTCTCGCTTTAATATGCTTTCACTTTACCACAGTAAATCAAGCCTGTCTATTATAACATGAATTACCTGATAAAAACACTATAAATATTCTAAATCAGCCCAAAATTTCTTAATATAAATATCCACGCTGTAAGAGTCACACTTGAAAGTAATGTTGTAAGCACAACTATGCTTGATGACAGTACCTCGTCATTATCCATACCTTTAGCCATAACAAAGCAGGTAACTGTAGATGGTGAAGCAAGCATAATAAGAATTGCCATAAGTTCCTGATTACGAAATCCCATTTTTACTGCTATAGGAAGAAATATTGCTGCTAGACCCACAAGTTTTAAAAATGTAGCAATAACCGTAGGTTTAATCTTCTTAATTGCCTTTTTCCCTTCAAATGACGCACCAATACATATAAGTGCAACAGGTGTAGCTGTCTGCGCAATATTATTAATTGCCTTATTGATAATTACCGGATATCTTAATCCTGCAAGAGAAGATAACAACCCCAGCACAATTCCTATAATTATCGGATTAGTTACAATATTAAAGCACGCTTTTTTAATGTTTTCTTTCTTATCCGTAGATTGTTCTTCTGTGCTGCCATGACACTCAGGATGTGCCTTAAAGGTAAGCACTATTACCGAAAATATATTAAACAACGGAACTGCAGCAACTATCATAAGTGGTGCCATTCCAGTGCTCTGGTACATATTCTGTATGAATGCCATTCCCAGTATCGCCGCACTGCTTCTGAATGATGCCTGCACAAATGCACCCTTCTGTGTATCATCCTTCATGAATATCTCTGTGCATATCCATATTCCGCTAAACATTATAGTAGTAACAATCATGCAGTACAGTACAAACTTAACATCAAACTGCGATTTAAAATCTGCTGCTGCTAAATCCCTGAATAACAGTACTGGAAGTGCCACCTTAAATACATATTTATTAGCCACATTTGCAAAATGGTCATCTATAACGCCAATCTGCTTTATTACCCAGCCAACTATCATAACTAAAAATATTGGTACCGTTGCATTTATACTATATAAGAAGCTGTCCATCTGTCTCTCCTTCTACTACTTATTAATATCAAGCCAGTATGTATGGTCAAGCGGGCCACTGCCGCTTCCAAGATTAAGCCCTGCTTTCAACGCACCTGTCAGGTACTCTTTAGCTGCCTTCACACTTTCTTCTATTGATAATCCCTGTGCAAGATTAGCTGCAATGGCTGATGACAATGTACAGCCAGTTCCATGTGTGTTAGGATTATCAACTCTCTCCCCATTAAGCCACACTATTCTGCCATCTACACACAGACAGTCGTTAGCCGTATGAACAGCATGTCCTCCTTTTACTAAGACAGCCGCATGTCCTCCTTTTGATTTAAGATTCTCATATATCTTTATTGCTGCTTTCTCCATTGAATCTGCACTGTCAACAGTCATTCCTGTAAGCACTTCTGTCTCCGGAATATTAGGTGTAATAACATCTGCAAGCACCATCAGGCGTTCTTTAAGAACCTCTGCTGCATCTTCCTTAATAAGTCTGCTTCCACTTGTTGATACCATTACTGGGTCAAGAACAATATTTCTTGCCTTATATGTAATTAACGCATCTGCTATTGTTTCTATAAGTTCCTTTGACGCAACCATTCCTATCTTAACTGCATCAGGATATATATCTGTAAATATTGCATCAAGCTGTGCCTTAAGAAATTCAGGTGAAGATTCCGATATTCCTGTAACTCCTAAAGTATTCTGTGCTGTAAGGGCAGTAATTGCTGACATTCCATATACCTTATGTGCTGCAAATGTTTTTAAGTCTGCCTGTATTCCTGCTCCACCACTGCAATCACTTCCTGCTATTGTTAATGCTGTATTCATATAATTTCCTTTCTACATCTATTCTCATCGCTGCCCGAAACGTTTGTTGCGGGCAGCTCATATGCCAGAACTTCGTTCCGGCATTGTCGCGGCGCTCCTCGAGAATACATATAAAGTTCTCTGTTCGTGCAAGCACGACTGTGAACTTTCCATGTTTTCTCTCATCGCTGCCCGCACAAAAAAAGCACCGAGGTTACCTCGGTGCTTTTAGTGCAGTCGGCGGGACTTGAACCCGCACCCAAGCAATATGGACTAGATCCTTAGTCTAGCGCGTATGCCAATTCCGCCACGACTGCTTGTTTTGTTTTCGTGTCGTTCGCTGCTCGCTGACGACTTGATTATAATATCACCACATCGATATAATGTCAACAACTTTTTTAAACTTTTTTGAAATTTTTTGAATTTTCTGTTTTTTCATGCTTCGACTTCCTTTTTGGACTTTTTCGTGCCTTTCCTCTGCATAAACGTCCAATCCAACCAGCTTTGACTTCTTTTTTGGACTTCATCGTGCCTTCCCTCTGCTTCAACGTCCAATCCAACCAGCTTTGGCTTCTTTTTTGGACTTCATCGTGCCTTCCCTCTGCTTCAACGTCCAATCCGAACAGCTTTGACTTCTTTTTTGGACTTCATCGTGCCTTCCCTCCACTTCAACGTCCAATCCAACCAGCCTCGATTCCCTTTCAGATAAGAAATTTTAAAAATGACAGCTATTCATATTGACACATTTTCAAATCTCCTATAAAATATCAATGTTGTGTAACTTATTAAGTTTGTTATACATCATATATGCAGAAGTGTCGGAATGGCAGACGAGCAAGATTCAGATTCTTGTGCGGGTTACCGCGTGTGGGTTCAAGTCCCATCTTCTGCACTCATTAAAAGAACCGTGTGATTTTGTGTCACACGGTTCTTTTTGAATCATATTCAATCTGTTTTCAATGTAAATGCTATCTCTGTTCTTCCAGCAGTTCATCATTCTGCTCCTTCAAATCCACTATCTCATCCTTCATTCTGTCGACCATCAACTCTGCCATATTCCTGTCCAATATTCTCAACGCTTCTGAAAACATACTGAGCACCTCTTCCTGCTTTACAATATTTTCTTGCTTTTCCTTTTATCTGCATACATAGCTTTATCTGCTTCAGCAATTGAATTATTTAATTCTTCTTCGTTATTCGCTATGGATATGCCATAAGAAGTTCCCACTGTAATGTTCTGTAACTTTATATTACCTTCAGCATTTTTTATCTGATTTATAATTTTATCACTATCCTTTTTATCACATTCCTGTAATAGAATAAGAAATTCATCTCCCCCTAATCTTATTAATACATCTACAGGTCTAATATAACGCTGCATATTATTAACAATGGTCCTAATTAAGATATCGCCTTCTTTATGCCCATAATTATCATTATAATATTTCAAATTATTTATATCAGCCATAACAACACCTACTGGATATTTAAGTTTATTTTTATATTCACCTGATTCGTAAAAAGACCTGTTATATGTCTGTGTCATCATATCTGTTATACTATAATTTTTTAACTTTTCTTGTAATTTAATCAAATCAGAAATATCTTTCACAATTCCAACTATACCCATTACATTTCCATCAGCATCTAATACAGGATTTTTATTTATCTGATAATAAAACACATCTTCTCCGAACTTCATTTTCTCAATATAATTCACGTTATTTTTCGTCTTTATTATATTCATATCTTCTTCATAAAACTTTTTTCCAAGTGTTTTATCTGGCTGAATATCCAAATCCGTTTTTCCATATATTGAAAAACTAGAATCACCGTTGCTGTTTAACATATTACATACATGTGTCGATAAAACATATCTGCCATTAGTGTCTTTAAAGAAAATATTCTCATTAATTGCATTCAGAATGCACTGTAATTCTCTTCTATCCAAATCCATAAGCTATCTCCTTTGTATATCTCCACTGCTTTACAAAGTGCATTTATTAACCATATCCCCAATATCATTTTCGTAATTATATCATCTTTTAGCAAACAATACAATGCTATAAGCATTTTTATATTAGCCTACGGATATAATATAGAATGTAAAATCATAGAAAAATAGTGGAGGTAATCTATGATTAATGGTTTAGGAGAACGTTTACAGGAACAACGGACAACACATAAACTATCCCAACGAGAAGTTGCATTGGCTCTAAATGTATCACCAACTGTTATCTCGAACTATGAAAAGGGAGAGCGCACACCAAGTTTGGAAATGCTTATTGCACTCGCGCGTTTCTACCATTGTTCTACTGATTATCTAGTCGGTTTTGAAAAGCCAAACGCCAATACAATAAATGTTTCTATGCTTACAGATAAACAAAAAAATTTATTGAAGCTCTTTTTAGAAGAACTATAAAAACATTTTATGATATATAAAAAGGATACTGTCATGAGTCAACTCACAAACAGTATCCTTTAATAACCAATTATATAACTTTCCTTTTCAATATCTCCTGCATAACAAAAGCCTTGCGCATCTCATTCTTATCAAACTTAAGGTCATCAAGAATAACTTTACCTCCCGTCTGACTCTGTGGAACAATCTCATCATTATATTCATGTCCGCAGTCATACTGTGTAAATGTATGTCCGCCTGTCATATCAGAATATGTTCCAGTGCTTCCCGCCTGCATAACCGGTGAATGAAATTCTGCTTTATCAAGTGTCTTCATTGCAGGTGCTGCATTATCTGCTGCTGGCGGTGGAGTAACATATTGCGGAACTGGTGCCTCTGCTCTATGCGAAGTAACATTCTTGACATTAAAGTTATTTCTTGAACGTATCTCCTGCTTAAGCTTTTCAGTTTCTGCACTTGTCATCTTCTGAGAACCTGAATATGTCTGTACAGACGGATCAATGTACTGCTTTTCACCATAAGAATTCACCATGTATGGTGCAGACTGTGCATGGCTGTCATCCTTCTTATTCAGATTAGCACCGTGGCTTAATGAGCCATTCCCGGAACTGTTATTCTGCATCCGATGCATATTACTACCATATTCCGGCACATTCTGGTTATGTTCCTGCATATTACGCTGGTGTTCCTGCATGCGCTCCTGCTGCATCTTCTTGGCTTTATTCATATTCATTATAACTATAATAATGAATATTGCCAATATAATTATTATTTCCATACAAATCCGCTTTCCTTTTAATTCACAAGTTCATTAAATAGTTGCCGGCTTCTCTGTTTCTCCTGCTATCGACTGTCTCATCTTAGTATCAGCCTTCAGATTCTGAAGGTCATAATAATCCTTAAAGCCCATTCTGCCTGTTCTTAAAGCTTCAGCCAAAGCCTTAGGTACTTCTGCCTCAGCAGCTACAACGCTTGCTTTCATCTCCTGCTCAAGAGCAACAGCGGCTGCTCTTCTTTCCTCTGCCTTAGCCTGTGCAATATTCTTATCAGCCTCAGCCTGAAGACTCTGAAGATGAGCGCCTATATTTCTTCCGATATCAACATCCGCAATATCAATAGAAAGAATCTGGAATGCTGTTCCAATATCAAGACCCTTCTGCAATATAGCCTTAGAGATAGAATCAGGATTCTCAAGCACGCTCTTGTGCGAATCTGCTGAACCTACTGTTGTTACAATACCCTCACCGACTCTGGCAATTACAGTAGCCTCGCCTGCACCACCAACCAACTGGTTAATATTAGTTCTAACAGTAACTCTTGCCTTAACTAACAGTTCAATACCATCCTTGGCAACTGCTGAAATATTAGGTGTCTCAATAACCTTAGGATTAACACTCATTCTGACAGCCTCTAAAACATCACGGCCTGCAAGGTCGATAGCTGCAGCCATCTCAAATGGTATGTTCATACCAGCTCTGCTTGATGCAATAAGTGCATTAACAACAGCATCTACATGGCCACCTGCCATATAATGTGACTCGAGCTGATTAGTGTTAAGCTGTAATCCGGCTTTTCTTGCCTGAATAAGTGGAAGCACAATTCTTGCTGGTGGAACCTTTCTCAGTCTCATACCGATAAGAGTTCCTATACCGACATGGCTTCCTGATGCTAATGCAGTAATCCATAATCTCATTGGTACAAATGCGAATAACAATATAAGCAGTACCACAATAATGATTGGAATAATTGGAATGTAAGGCATAATTAATCCCCCTTTATATATTTTGATTTTCAAAAATATTATTACATATAATGAGAAAAAATACCACATTTATATAGAATCATTTTAAAAAATCTGCTATAGTAATTAGTAATCGATAATTTTTTGTCAATTATTACAAAGGAGGTTTCATTATGTTATCTAATGATGCTACTATTCAGAATATCAAGCATGAAATCCTGTATGAAGTTGCCAAGCTCGCATATGCAGGAAGGTTTGAAGAAGAAAAGGACGAACTGGCATACAAGATGTTTCCTGGTCCTAAAGCAAGATTCCGCTGTTGTGTATATAAAGAAAGAGAAATTGCAAGACAACGAATCCGCCTGGCAGAAGGCAAATGTCCAACAGAAAGTGACCATCCGGGTGCTAATAACATAATCCAGGTAATTGAAGCCGCATGTGCCGACTGTCCGCTTTCTCACTATATCGTAACTGATAATTGCAGAAAATGTATGATGAAAGCCTGCCAGCAGGCATGTAAGTTCGGTGCTGTAAGTATGACAAGAGACAGAGCCTACATAGACCCTGACAAATGCAAGGAATGCGGCATGTGTGCCAAAGCCTGTCCATACAATGCAATCGCAGACCTCATAAGGCCATGTAAGAAAATCTGTCCAGCCAATGCTATTACAATGGATGAGAATGGCATCTGTGAAATAGATGAAAACAAATGTATCCAGTGCGGACAGTGTATCCACGCCTGTCCATTCGGTGCTATCGGTTCTAAAACTGATATAGTTGATGTAATAAAGGCAATCGTAGACGGAAAGAAAGTCGTTGCAATGGTAGCACCTGCTGTTGAAGGACAGTTTGGAGACACAATAACAATGAGCAGCATCCGCACAGCATGCAAGAAGCTGGGCTTTAATGATATGTATGAGGTAGGTCTTGGCGGAGACCTTACTGCACAGGCCGAGGCAGAAGAATGGCTTGAAGCAGCTAAAGAAGGAAAGAAGCTTACAACCTCATGCTGTCCTGCATTTGTTAATCTGATTAAGAAACAGTATCCTGAGCTTGCAGAACATATATCAACAACTATATCCCCTATGTTTGCACTTTCAAGACTTCTTAAGTCAGAAGATCCTGATACAATAACCGTATTTATCGGACCATGTATAGCCAAGAAGAATGAAAAGCAGGAATATAAGGGTCAGGGAAATGCTGATTTCGTACTTACACTCGGTGAATTCAGAGCAATGATGCGGGCTAAAGAAGTAGTTCTTGAGCCTGAGGAAAACAGCGACCAGCAGGCAAGCATATATGGTAAAAGATTCGGTAACGGAGGCGGTGTTTCCGCTGCTGTTGCACAATGTATGCGTGAAGCAGGTGCTGACCCTGATAAATTCAATATAGAAAAATGCTCAGGTGCTGCCGAATGTAAGAAAGCACTTACACTTCTTAAAGTAGGAAAACTCCCTGCAGATTTCATTGAGGGAATGGTATGTGAAGGCGGCTGTGTTGGTGGACCAAGCCGTCACAGAAGCGGAAAGAATCCTGTTCTTGCTGCCAAAGACCGTGACAAGCTGCTCGCCGAAGCAGACAACCGTAATGTTTCAGACAACTTAAGTAAATATGACTTAACAGCATTTTCAATGCACAAATAAAATTAACGCAAAAATAGCGTTGGCAATATTCACATTGTCAACGCTATTTTTTTAGTGCTGCTTTTAAAGTAAGCACAACAAGTTTTTCAAATATCACACTCAATACAACAATTATAACCGTCCACGCCAGCAAATCATCCGTATCAAGATATATTTTCGACATATAAAGCATTTGTCCAACAGAACCTTTGGGCATTCCGATAATCTCTGCTGCCACTCCTGCTTTCCAAGCCATACCAGCAGTAACTCTTCCTGCTGATATAAGATAAGGTGAAAGCTGTGGCATGATAATATAACGTATTCTGCGAATCCAAGGAATATGAAATACATCTGCCATTTCCCTAATGCCTTTATCAGTACTTCTAAGACCGGTCAGTGTATTCTGGTATATAACAGGCACAACTATTAAAAATGCAATGAACACCGACAGGTTCTTTGCCGTAAACCATATAAGACATATAACCACAAAAGACGCAACAGGTACTGCCTTAATTGTAACCATCCACGGCCACAGAATATATTCAACAGGCTTACATATATATGCAAGCACTGCACATATAATTCCACACAATAATCCTGCGAGAAATCCACCGACAATATGATACATTGTAAACCACACAGTTCCTGCAAAATCCGGTTCATGCCATATAGTAAATAATCTGCCAAGCACCTGTACCGGTGTCACTAATAATATCGGTGAATCAATCTTTAGCGCAGCTATTTCCCATAAAATAAGTGCCAGCATAACTGCCAGCACTTTATATATTACATTCAATATCTTCTTATTAATATTCATAATAGAAATCATCTTTCGGCATACTGCCACCTACCGACTTAGGATTCTGGTCATATAACACCTGTAAGAACCCTTCAAGTGCACTTCTCATGTTATTATTAATATAGCATACAATATGGCACTTAGGAAGAGCCTTCTTAGCTATTGCTTCTGATGCAACAATTCCATACTCAGCAATAAGCTGTGCTGTCTCATCAATATTGCTTGAAGTATATACAACACTTTCGTTATATTCATCAATGAACTTCTTAAGCTGTTCTGGATATTTTTCAGCAAATTCTTTTCTTACAACAATTACACCTGTAACAATCTTAGAATTATTATTAATCTTCTCCCATGCTTCATTAAGATCCATAACAACTCTTAAACCACTAATCTGGGCACTTGCTGCTGTAACAAAAGGCTGTGGAAGAACAGCAATTGCACCATCTTCTGACTTTAACTTAGAAAGTGCTTCTGTTGTATCTGAACACCACACAATATCAACATCTTTGTCGGCATCAAGTCCGTTACCTGAAAGAATATATCTTATGGTATATTCCGGCACTGCACCCATTCCTGTAGCATATATAGTCTTACCCTTAAGGTCGCTGATACTGTTGACAGTGTTGCCTCTTTCTACAAGATTAAGAACACCAAGTGTATTAACAGCAACAACCTGGACCTTGCCTTCCGTCTTATTATATATATTAGCTGCAAGATTAGATGGTACAGCTGCTATATCAATCTCCCCGGTTGCAAGCGGCGTTACAAATGCAGATGCATCAGTAGCAAAATCTTCAAATGCATATGTGTTCTTAGTATTTCCATTCTCTGAATCTTTGCGTAGCTTAACCATCCCCATCGCTGTAGGTCCTGCCATAGCTCCGATTCTTATTGTTGTTGTCTCTTCTGTCTGACTCTCACCTTCATTATTGACTGATTTTCCTGCACATGCCGCAAATGAAAATACCATAATAACCGAAAGCATAACTGCTAGTAATTTCTTCAACTTATTATTCTCCTGATATATTTAATTAGTATTCCATGAACTCCTGTATATCCCTTAATACATCCTCTATCTCGCCTTCTCCGTCATTAATTGTAAGCTGCAATGGTTTACTGATATCCAGACTGAATAAACCAACTAAGGATTTGCCATCAACACAGCTATACCCCGACTCCACATCAAATCCACATGAGTACTTACTAATTGTACTTACAAACCTTTGAACCTTCTCCACAGAATCCAAAAGAATCGTCACTGTCAGCATATTATTTCCTCCGCTTCCTCATATTGTAATTCCCATATCAGAGACTAATATACACCATAAAACTTATAAAAACAACCATTAACTAAGACTAAAATATGGCACGGATGCCACAGAAAACGCATATCTCAGCCGTTTTCATATCATCCATGCCATATTTGATAATCATAAATTAGAGATTAGTATATCCCATAAGGTAGTAATCAACTGCTCTTGCACAGTCTCTTCCCTGTCTTATAGCTTTCACAACGAGCGACTGTCCTGTATGCATATCTCCTGCTGTAAATACTCCCGGTACACTTGTTTCAAATCCGTCTGCTGCTGTCTTTACATTAGTTCTTTCTGTAAGCTCAACGCCAAATGCATCTGTAACATATTTCTGTGAGCCCAGGAAACCTGCTGCTATCAGTACAAGCTCACATGGAAGCTCTGCTTCTGTTCCCTCCACAGGGACCATCATTCTTCTTCCTGTCTTTTCATCAGTCTTAGACTCAAGCTTTACTGTAACAACACTTGTAAGATTACCCTTCTTATCCTTCTTGAATTCCTTAACTGTAGTTGTATATATTCTTGGATCATGTCCGAATACTGCAATTGCTTCTTCCTGACCGTAATCTGTCTTGCAGACTAAAGGCCACTGTGGCCAAGGATTGTTCTCCGCACGCTCATCTGGTGCTTTTGGCATCATCTCAAGCTGTGTTACCGACTTACAGCCATGTCTTATACATGTTCCGACACAGTCATTACCTGTATCACCACCACCGATAACGATAACATTTTTATCCTTTGCAGAAATGTATCTGCCATCCTTAAGTCCTGAATCAAGAAGACTCTTTGTAGTTGCTGTAAGGAAATCTACTGCAAAGTATATCCCATTGGCATCTCTTCCAGGAGCATTGATATCTCTTGGATTAGCAGCCCCACACGCAAGTACTACAGCATCATAATCTGCCATAAGCTTCTTAGCCTTAATGTTCTCACCAACATTTGCATTAGTTACGAACTCAATGCCTTCTTCCTTCATAATATCAAGCTTTCTGTCAATTATATGCTTTTCAAGCTTCATATTAGGAATGCCATATCTTAAAAGTCCACCGATACGGTCAGCTCTTTCATATACAGTAACACTGTGTCCTCTCTGATTTAACTGGTCTGCTACAGCAAGTCCGGCAGGACCTGAACCCACTACAGCAATTCTTTTCTTAGTTCTTACCTTAGGAGGATTTGCTTTCGCATAACCTTTGGCATACGCATGTTCAATGATTGCCATTTCATTCTCTTTAGTACATACTGCCTTGCCATTAAGTCCGCATGTACATGCCTTTTCACAGAGTGCAGGACACACACGGCTTGTAAATTCAGGGAAGTTACTTGTCTTATGTAACCTGTGATATGCCTGTTCCCAGTTTCCTGTGTAAAGAAGATCATTCCATTCCGGAATAAGATTATTAAGAGGACATCCGCTAGTCATTCCCTTTATTGTCATACCAGACTGGCAGAATGGCACGCCACAGTCCATGCAGCGTGAACTCTGCTTTCTCTGCTCATCTTCTGACAGAGGTGTATGAAATTCATTAAAATTCTTTATTCTTTCCTTAGGTGAAACCGCTGTGGCTTCAACTCTTTCATAGTCTAAAAATCCTGTTGGCTTTCCCATGGTTAGCTCCTTTCATGTATGTTATAAACCTGCACTGTCCTTTTTCTACATCTTGCGCACCCTACTTGGTAGCCGCATAGAATGCTTCTATCTGAGCCTGTTCGCTGCTAAGTCCTTTTTCTTCCATCTGTACTATCATGTTAAGCATCTTCTTATAATCATGTGGCATGATTTTCTTGAATTTAGGAAGATATTCTCCGAAGTTGTCAAGTATTTCCTTGCCCTTCTTAGAATTAGTATAAGCAACATGTTCTGTTATAAGCTGCTTTAACTCAAGGACATCATATTTATTAGAAACTGCTTCCATTGAAACGAGCTGCTTATTAACTCTCTTGTAAAGGCTTGTGTCTTCATCAAGAACATAAGCAATTCCACCGCTCATACCAGCAGCAAAGTTCTTGCCAGTCTTGCCTAATACCACTACTGTACCACCTGTCATATATTCACAGCCATGGTCACCAGTTCCCTCAACAACTGCTGTTGCACCTGAATTTCTTACACAGAATCTTTCTCCGGCAACACCATTGATAAACGCCTTACCACTTGTAGCACCATATAATGCAACATTACCGATGATGATATTCTCGTCTTCCTTATAAGTACTTCCTGTTGGTGGATATACAATAAGCTTTCCACCTGAAAGTCCCTTTCCAAAGTAATCGTTACTATCACCTACAAGTTCAAGTGTAAGTCCCTTAGGAATAAATGCACCAAAGCTCTGTCCGCCTGCGCCATTACATTTTACTGTATATGTATCATCATCAAGCTTATCATCAAATCTTCTTGTAATCTCAGCGCCAAGAAGTGTTCCTAATGTACGGTCTGTATTGGCAACATCGATTTCAAGACTTCTCTTGCTTCCTGTCTCCATGGCAGATTCGAACTTCTTAAGTAAAATCTTTTCATCAACTGTCTTCTCAAGTTCGAAATCAAATACATTTTTCTTATCATAATGTATCTTTGTCTGCTTAACATATGGATTATCAAGAATCTGTGATAAATCAATCTCTGCTGAACGTCCGCTCTTGGCAACATTCTTCTGCTCAAGCAGATCTGTTCTTCCTACCAGCTCATCAAGTGTCTTAATTCCTAAGTCAGCCATTATCTCTCGGAGTTCCTGTGCAATGAATCTCATGAAATTAACAACATATTCAGGCTTACCTGTAAATCTCTTACGAAGCTCAGGATTCTGTGTTGCAACACCAACAGGGCATGTATCAAGGTTACATACTCTCATCATTACGCATCCCATAGTTACAAGTGGAGCTGTTGCAAATCCGAATTCCTCTGCACCAAGCATTGCTGCGATAGCAACGTCTCTTCCGCTCATTAACTTACCATCTGTCTCAATAATAACCTTATTACGCAGTCCGTTCATTGTAAGTGTCTGATGAGCCTCTGCAAGACCTAATTCCCAAGGAAGTCCGGCATTATGTATAGAGCTTCTTGGAGCTGCACCAGTACCTCCGTCATAACCAGAAATAAGAATTACCTGTGCGCCCGCCTTGGCAACACCTGATGCAACTGTACCAACACCAGCTTCTGAAACAAGCTTGACTGATATTCTTGCATTCTTGTTAGCATTCTTAAGGTCGTATATAAGCTGTGCCAGATCCTCAATTGAATATATATCATGATGTGGTGGTGGTGAAATAAGCGCAACACCCGGAGTTGAAAGACGAGTCTTTGCAATCCAAGGATACACCTTCTTTCCTGGAAGATGTCCACCTTCACCCGGCTTAGCGCCCTGTGCCATCTTAATCTGAATCTCCTGTGCGCTTACAAGGTATCTTGAAGTAACGCCGAATCTTCCTGATGCAACCTGCTTGATTGCAGAGCATCTATTAAGACCATCCGGACCAACCTTTAATCTGTCAATGTCCTCTCCACCTTCACCTGAGTTAGACTTACCATGAAGCATGTTCATGGCAATAGCCATAGTTTCATGTGCCTCTCTTGATATTGAACCATATGACATAGCACCAGTCTTGAATCTTCTTACGATAGAATCAACACTTTCAACCTCATCAATGCTGATTCCCTTCTTAGGAAACTTAATGTTCATAAGACCTCTTAAGTTCTTAACGCCCTCTTCCTTATTAACAAGAGCTGTATATTCCTTAAATGTCTTGTAATCTCCTGTTCTTGTAGCAAGCTGTAACAAATGTATTGTCTGTGGGTTATACAGATGTTCTTCCTTGCCGCTTCTCATCTTATGAGCGCCTGAGCTGTCAAGAGTAGTATCTGTAGAAAGTCCAAGTGGATCAAATGCCTTAGAGTGAAGTGTCTCAACATCTTCCTGAATATCCTTTAGTGACACACCTTCAATTCTTGAAACTGTACCCTTAAAGTATTTATCTATAACATCTGAATTAATTCCAATTGCCTCAAATATCTTAGCACCCTGATATGACTGGATTGTTGAAATACCCATCTTGGCAGCAATCTTAACAATACCTGTGATAATTGCTTTATTGTAATCATCAACTGCTGCATAATAATCCTTGTCAAGCATATTAAGGTCGATAAGCTCCTGAATGCTCTCCTGTGCAAGATATGGGTTAATTGCAGAAGCACCATATCCAAGAAGAGTTGCAAAATGATGGACATCTCTTGGCTCACCACTCTCTAAGATTACAGCCATGCTTGTTCTCTTCTTAGTCTGTACAAGATACTGCTGTAATGCAGCAACCGCAAGTAATGAAGGAATAGCAACATGGTTCTCATCAACACCTCTGTCTGAAAGAATAATAATATTAGCACCTTCTCTGTGTGCTCTGTCAACCTCAACAAATAAGTGATCGATAGCTCTTTCAAGTGAAGTGTTCTTATAATATATAATAGGAATAGTTTCTACCTTAAATCCTTCAACATTCATATTCTTAATCTTAAGAAGGTCTGTGTTAGTAAGGATTGGATCATTAATTCTTAACTGTTTGCAGTTCTCAGCCTTTTCCTCAAGAATATTACCCTCTGTTCCAAGATAAACAGTTGTTGATGTAACAACCTTCTCTCTTATTGAATCAATTGGCGGATTAGTAACCTGTGCAAATAACTGTTTGAAATAATTAAACAGTGGCTGATGCTTGTTAGAAAGTACTGCAAGTGGTGTATCAATACCCATGGCACCTGTCTGCTCTGTTCCATTAAGCGCCATAGGAAGTATTGAAGTCTTAAAATCCTCGTATGTATAGCCAAATGCTTTCTGGAGTCTTGCTCTTTCTTCCTTAGTATGAACAGGGACTTTCTTGTTAGGAATCTTTAAATCCTTAAGCTGGATAAGATTACTGTCAAGCCACTCACCATAAGGGTTCTTAGTTGCATACTCTTCCTTAAGCTTATCGTCTTCTATGAGTTCGCCCTTAACTGTATCTATAAGAAGCATTTTTCCAGGTCTTAATCTGTCCTTTAACTTGATTCTGCTCTCTGGGATTGGGAGTGCACCAACCTCTGAAGAAAGAATAAGATAACCATCGTTTGTGATATAATATCTTGAAGGACGAAGACCGTTACGGTCAAGCACTGCTCCAAAGTAGTCTCCATCTGTAAATGCGATAGAAGCCGGACCATCCCAAGGCTCCATCATTGTTGCATAATACTGGTAGAAGTCCTTCTTCTCCTGTGCCATTGCACCATTATTAATCCATGGCTCTGGAATTGTAATCATAACAGCAAGTGGAAGCGGCATGCCATTCATAACAAAGAACTCAAGTGTGTTATCTAACATTGCTGAATCTGAACCATTAGTATTAACAACCGGAGTAATCTTTGACATCTCATCTTCAAGATATGGAGATGTCATTGTCTCTTCTCTTGCTAACATTCTGTCGGCATTACCCTTGATAGTATTAATCTCACCATTATGTACCATGAATCTGTTAGGATGAGCTCTCTCCCAGCTTGGGTTAGTGTTAGTTGAGAATCTTGAATGAACAAGTGCAATAGCTGACTCATAATCAGGATTTTCAAGGTCGCCAAAGAACTGACGAAGCTGTCCTACAAGGAACATACCTTTGTATACAATCGTTCTGCTTGATAATGAACATACGTAAGTTGTATCTTCTGCTGTCTGCTCAAATACTCGTCTTGCAACATAAAGTCTTCTGTCGAATTCAATTCCTTTAGCTGCATTGGCAGGTCTTTTTACAAATCCCTGCATGATATATGGCATACAGTCAACTGCCTTTTTACCAAGGACATTAGGAAATGTTGGAACATCTCTCCAACCTAAGAACTCAAGTCCTTCCTTCTCAACAATGATTTCGAACATCTTCTTGGCTCTGTTTCTTGCCAGTTCATCCTGTGGAAAGAAAAACATTCCAACGCCATAATCACGCTCATCTCCAAGCTCAATTCCTAATGGCTTTACAGCTTTCTTAAAGAATTTGTGTGATATCTGAAGAAGGATACCAACACCATCACCAGTCTTTCCTTCTGCATCTTTACCAGCTCTATGCTCAAGATTTTCTACAATGCTTAAAGCATCAGATACTGTCTGATGTGTCTTAATTCCATTAATACTTACAATAGCTCCGATACCACAGGCATCATGCTCAAGTTCAGATCTGTAAAGACCAGGCTGTTTGATTTCATTTTCCATAAGTCTAATCATCCTTTCGTATATTCTAAAGCTTTGCTTGCACATAATATACTCCTGTTTTATGGGTTTTGTAAATATTTTTTCGCTCTAATTGTCTGATAATATAACTATTATTATATTTATTTGTAATTGTCTGATAATTATGAAAATTGTCACAGTATTATCTCTTAAAACGCATTGTTATCTACATTTATTATCATCTTATTTTTGTTTAATCTCTACTTGTCCTTAAGCAAAACAGCCAAATTGTATCTAAATTGTGTCTGATTTTTACCTATCTGTATAAAATTAGTAAAAAAATAAAGTGACAAAACCCTACATATTAATTTACAAGGTTTTATCACTTTATATTATTAATGATTATCAATTAGTTATTAACAGGTACTCCTCCTATCAGGAAATCAACTGCTTTCTCCTTAACAGAAAACTGTATTTCTGTATGTTCTCCACCATATTCACCATCAAGTGTCCATGATACAGGCTGTGGTGATTCAAACCTTACAAACTTGGTCTTCCATGTACATACCCAGTCACATTTGCTAAGATCTTTAGTTATAAAAGCATTAATAAGCGATTGGACTGCTATAGGATTGTTAAGTTCTCTTATCAGGGTAACTTCAAATAATCCATCCTGCAGATTAACATCATTGCCGGTAAGATTCTTTATTCCACCAACTGAATCTGTATTGCTTATCATTCCATATACAAAATTGCCCTCAACATTCATCTCCTCAGAATATACACGCATATACTGTGATTTAATAGTTGATAAGCTTCTGACTGCTTCAATTACATAAGCCTGATGTCCAAGTATATTCTTAAGATTCTGTGGAGTTCCATAAGAAACCCTTGTAAACGCCCCAAATGCAGCAACATAATTAAATGAGCGTTCTCCATTTACAATTCCTACATCACAAGGAAAACGTTTACCCTTTGCTATATTAACAGCGGCCTTCGTCATATTTCTTGGAATTCCCAGACTCGCAGCAAAATCATTCGTTGTTCCACTAGGAATATACCCTATCGGCGGCTTCTCTCCTTTATACTTAAGAACAGCCGCAACCGTTTCATTAAGAGTACCATCTCCACCACTACATGTTATGACATCATACCTGCCTTCATTATCTAAAATGTGCTGATAGCCATCAAGCGGTGCCTTAGTCGGATATACAGTAATCTCATATCCAGCCTTAGAAAACACCTGTATTATCTTCATCAGCTGGTTCTTAATCTGAGCTTTTCCTGAGTTTGGATTAAAAACAAACAGCATCTTCATCATAATCACCTGTCCCATTTATCACATAATGCATTAATCTGATCTGTAAACTTAGCCAGATCTTTATTCGTACCACCCTCATTGTGTGTAATAACTGTCATGAGGCGCTTTCCAGCAGCAACAAGTCTGTCAAATACAGTTTTACCACGCTGTGTACTCGTCGTTCTTCTAGTCTTTCTTTCCTTAACACCTTCAGAGATAACTCTGTCTGCAATAAGGTCATAACTTCCGCCTGTATATGGTGCCATGGCATCATAACCATATTCTTCTTTAAGGCATTCCGTAAACTCGTCACACACACTGTCTTCGCCATGCACAACAAACACCTTTTTAGGCTTTGTGTCAAATGCATTAATCCAACAAAGAAGCCCATCTTTATCAGCATGACCACTTGAACCCTTAAGCTGTACAATCTCTGCCTTTATCTGTATCGGTTCGCCAAAAAGTTTAATCTCCTCTGCACCATCAACTATTATACGGCCTGTTGTTCCAACAGCCTGATAACCGACAAATACAATTGTACACTCTGGTCTCCACAAATTATGCTTCAGGTGATGTCTTATTCTTCCCGCTTCACACATACCTGATGAAGAAATAATAACCTTAGGATTAGGATCAAAGTTAATCTGCTTTGATTCATCACCCGTAGTTGCATACTTAAGTCCTGGAAATGAAAGCGGATTAATACCCTTTCTTACAAGCTCAACTGCTTCATCATCAAAGCAGCTGTCAACATTCTTGATAAATATGTTAGTTGCCTCTATTGCAAGCGGACTATCCATATACACATCAAAATCCCTGCCTACAAGATTATCTTCTTTAATCTTTCTTATAACGTAAAGAAGCTCCTGCGTTCTTCCAACAGCGAATGAAGGAATAACAACATTACCTCCTCTTTCAAATGTTCTCTTGAATATATTCGTTAAATCTTCAACATAGTTAGGAGTTCCACCGTGGCTTCTGTTACCATAGGTTGATTCCATGACTACATAATCAGCGTCTGTAACATGCTTCGGGTCTTTAATTATAGGCTTGTTGATATTACCAATATCACCTGAGAACACAATCTTCTCTGTTACATCACCATTCTCAGTCTTTTCTGTAGCCCATACCTCAATACTTGCTGAACCAAGCAGATGTCCTACATCTGTGAATCTTATCTTAATTCCGTCAGCAATATTGTATATCTTATCATACTCACAGCCAACAAACTGCTTGCAGACATTAACGGCTGCATCCATATCATACAATGGAACGAATTCCTTAAGCTTTCCACCTGATCTTGCAGCCTTTCTGTTTCTCCATTCAGCTTCAAACATCTGGATATGTGCGCTGTCTCTTAACATTATCTCACATAACTGTGCTGTAGCCGATGTTGAATACACCTGCCCCCTGAATCCATTCACATACATAAGTGGAATAAGACCTGAATGGTCAATGTGTGCGTGTGTCAGCAATATGCAATCCACATCAGATGCCACAACCGGAAGCTCCTGATTCTCATATACATCATTACCCTGTTCCATACCGCAGTCTACAAGAATATTAAGACCTGCCGCCTGTAAGAAATGACAGCTTCCTGTTACCTCATGATCCGCGCCTAAAAATGTTAGTTTCATAATATGCCTCATTTCCGCGTCAACGCTATTTTTTCACGATATTTCTGATGTAATTGTAACATTTTCCTATGTAAAATTAAATACAATCATATATAAAAATTGTATTAATTCTCTGTATATTCTATATCCGTAAATGTAACATCCGCATTTCTCGAAATGAAGAATCCTGCGTATACATGCTTAGGGTCTACGGCTGTCAGCTTAAAATCAAATCCGCCTGTTAAGAACTCTCCATCGCCTAATTTTACTGCATAGCCGTCCGGATTAGACTTTATACATACTTCTACGGTATCACCCGGCTTAAGCTCTCTTCCTGTCACGCTTCCCTGCATAAGCTCGCTGTTCTTTCTTGCAAAACAACTCCATGCCTGGTCTTTATAAGTAAGGTTAAGCGGTGCTGCCGCTACATAATCGCCAAGTACATCGGGCATTTTCTTATCAATATACATGTCATCTCTTACCATAAGCCCAAATGACACCTGATTGTTATAGAAATAATCATTAATTGTCATCTTAGCCTTAAGGGTAAAGTTCACATTTACAGGAATTTTCTTATAATACATTGCAATTCCGTCTGTAACAGTAGATATCTTGCCATCATTATTCTTAACCGCGATGTGTATTCCCCCTGGAACTTCTTCAAGTATATAATTATCAGATTCCGTTGGCAGAGTTGTAACATCACCGAATACTGTGCCTTTGAATCCATATGCATCTTTAAAGTTCTTGCTGTCAGCAAGCTCATCGCTGAACACTACCGGCTTGTATGAAGCATTTTTTTCAAGATATCTGTTCTTGTCTGGAAGCGGTTCATCTGCCCTTATATTAACTATATTCTCTGAAAGTCCTGATATTCCAGCCTTTTCAAGCTCCTGCATAACAAGGAAAGCATTAACCCTGCCGCCCCATATATTAGTGTGTGTATTGTCAACACTTACTTCTTTATTAGATGGCCATGCGTGAAGATAAATTGTCTCTTCTGGTCCTAACTCATCATATAAAGCCTTTGTCTTTTCAGTCATATCAACACAGACGATTCCAAGGTCTCTTGCAAGGTCACGGACTGCCTTTGAATAATCCCCTCCCTTAAACTGCGCTGCGTCATCAGTTATGTGAAGCTCCTGCCTTGTCCACTCTCCTGTTGCAGTTCTTCTTACAATAGGCGTACACAGTATTGGTGTACATGAAACATCAAGTGCCGGCTTTATATAATTATCATATAATGATGCTGCAAATGTGCCTTTCTTATCCCTGCCGCCTATCGGGCTTGTATATCTTCCTGTCTCAGTTTTCTCATCATTATGTCCAAATCCGATTATAAGAAAATCTCCTGCTTTCATGCCTGCAAGAAGCTCCTTATAATTCTCTTCCTTAGTAAAGCTTAAGCTGCTTCTTCCTGAAAGTGCAAGATTATTAACCTGCACATTGCTGTTAAGATAACAGCCAAGCTTGGTTCCGTATCCATATCTTGGATAATAGTATTTGTCATCAAAAGAACTTAATGTTGAATCACCAACAACCCATAATGTACTCATCGTATGTCACCTCGTTTTAAATATATGTGTTATCATCAATATGTTTTATTAAGGTAGTTTTCGCGGAGGTGTTCTTCCATCGCAGCTATCTCTTTCTCGAACTCTCTGGCAGATATAAGCAGGCATCCCTGTCCTCTTATAATTACCTGTTCTACGCCATCTGATGTTGCCACCGTTACATTATATTTCTTTCCATTCTCATGTGCAAATTTTTCTATATAATGGTCAGCAGTTTCCGCTGTCTTCGTAAATACAACATGAATATTATGAAAATCTATAAACTCCTCATCATGTCCCGGAACTCTGTATGCGTCAAATACCGCAATCAGTTCACAACCCTTCATTGCCTGATAATTACACAATATATCAAGCAGCCTGCCTCTTGCACTGTCAAGATTGACCTGTGCAAGCTCTGAAAGTTCTTTAAATGCATGTATTATATTATATCCATCAACAAGAAGGAAGCTTTTCTTAGCCGGATTATATTCAGGTGCTTTAGGATGATTCTTAACATTTGCATTACCGCCTGTAACATATCTTCCAACTGCTGTGTCAGCTTTTCTTTTCGATAACTTTCTTCTTTCATTATCGCCTCTGCTGTTAGAAAAATATGTTTCGTTCAAGATTCTGTCTACCTCGTCTGTTCCAATCCACTCGTCAGACACTGTTCTTGAAGCCTGCTTTGCCGTAAGCTTGACCTCCCTGTCAGACTGTCCACCGGCAACCCCGGAATCCGTCACGGCTATCTCGACATGTGCATGCTCTCTTACTTCATTCCACGGCACAACATATCCCGAACCGCCTGCACAGAATACTGAATCTACCGGGTTTCTTGTATCACGCTCAGGCTCATAGCCGAATTTTTCAATAACCTCTTCTGTATTATGGCATGGTCTGTAACCTGCCATCTTAAGTGCAAGCCTGCCTGTTCCTTTTGTATAGGCATTGACCTCTGCCTGATAGTTGCCAATCACTGAAACCGGACCTTCACCTGTGATAACAACATTATCACCATCAGCCTCCTGCATGTTAAATGCTGCACCCATTCTCTCGAAGTCGGTCATTGCCCTGCCGACATAATCTCTCTTTACCTCAAGTGAAAATGCGTAGAATGGCTCTAACAATACTGATTCTGCCTGCATAAGCCCCTGCCTTACAGCTCTGTAGGTTGCCTGCCTGAAATCTCCGCCTTCCGTATGCTTTGGATGCGCCCTTCCTGCAACCAGCGTAATCTTCATGTCCGTGAGTTCAGAACCTGTAAGCACTCCTCTATGCATTTTTTCACACAAATGTGTATACACAAGCCTCTGCCAGTTCTTATCAAGTATATCCTCACTGCAATGACATTCGTATCTCATGCCGCTTCCCGGCTCACCCGGTTCAAGCAGCAGATGAACCTCCGCATAATGTCTTAAAGGCTCGAAATGTCCGATTCCATACGCCTTATTCTTAATTGTCTCTTTATATACAATGCTTCCTTCACCAAATGTTACATCTACACCAAATCTTGTCTTAATAATATTGGTCAGCACCTCAATAAGCACCGGTCCCATTACGCTTACATGTATTTCTTTGAAGTTCTCGTCCCATTCAACATGAAGCTCAGGTTCTTCCTCCTCTAGTGTACGAAGCTTTGAAAGAAGTGCCACCGGATCTGTCCCTGCCGGAAGATTAAGCTTGTAATTAAGTACCGGCTCAAGCACAGGTATATTATCCTCTCCGCCTGCTCCGATAAACTGACCTGCCTTAGTCTCTGAAAGTCCTGTCACAGCACATACAGTTCCTGCAACTGCTTCATTAATGCTTGTAAACTTATCTCCTGCATAGACTCTTATCTGGTTGACCTTCTCATTGCCAATAAGCATTTTTGATTTTAAAGAACCACCGCATACTTTAAGATGTGTAAGTCTTTCTCCTCTGTCATCTCTTGTAATCTTATACACCTTTGCCGAGAACTCTTCGCCGTAATCAGGACAGCTTACATATGTATCAATTCCATTTATAAGTTCCTCAACTCCGTTCATTCTGAGTGCCGAACCAAAATATACAGGAAACATTTTTCTTTCCATAATCATGCGGCTCATAAGGGCATCATCAACATGTGCAGATTCAAGAAACTGCTCAAGTGCCTCTTCATGGCACATTGCAACTTCTTCGTAATCTATATTATTAAAATCCACACATGACTCTGACAGCCTGTTCTTTAGCTGCTCCATAATTCTTGCCCTGTTCGTTCCCTGCTGGTCCATCTTATTGACAAATATAAATACCGGAATTCCAAGTCTTTTAAGCAGACTCCACAGCGTCTCGGTATGTCCCTGTACTCCGTCCATTCCGCTTATTACAAGAACCGCTGCGTCAAGCACCCACAACGTTCTCTCAGTCTCTGCCGAGAAATCAACATGTCCCGGTGTATCAAGCAGCGTGTATGAACTTCCGTTATAATTATAAGCCGCCTGCTTTGAGAATATGGTGATTCCTCTTGCTCTCTCCATATCCCCTGTATCAAGAAATGTATCCTGATTATCAACTCGTCCTAATTTTCTTATGCTTCCCGCACTATATAGTATCGCCTCTGACAGCGTCGTCTTTCCTGCATCAACATGTGCCAGCATGCCGATTGTTATCGGATTACTATGTGCCATATCATTTCCTTTCTCCAAGTTTTATTCCATGCCTTCTTTAAGCCATCTCGCAATATTGGTAAAATCAATCTTAAGTTCTCCATTATATATATTCACCGGAACCGGCTTATCAAATCCATATATCACCGGATATACATCACTCTCAAAGAAATACACAAGGACCTTCTCCTGCGCAAAGTCCAGTATCCAGTATTCACGCACTCCAGCCTCCATATACTTGGAAAGCTTCAATGCATAATCCTTCTTCTTGGTAGACGAAGAAACGACCTCCACAACAAAATCCGGTGCACCATATATACCAAATCTCTTAATCTTAGATGTATCGCATACTATTCCTACGTCCGGCTGAACCATAGTCCTCTCATCACAATCAAGCTGTACATCTACAGGTGCTATAAATGGACGACAGTTTCCACCATGTTCCATAATATAATTAGCAATCTGCCTGTGAATCTCTCCACAAATTGACTGATGTCCGAAAGTCGGCGAAGCCATATCATAAAAGTATCCGTCAATCAGCTCCACTCTCTGTTCATCAGGCAGTGCCCTGTAATCATCAATAGTGTATTCACCATTCTTTCTTGCCTTATATAATCCACCTGGCTCCCTTACTTCTAACTGTTTATTAAAAACCTGTTCCAGTGCTGTAAGAGTATCATATCGCGGACTCTCTGTTTCCCCAGAAAAAATCTTCTGCACTGTTCCCAGAGGCACCCCAGACAATTCAGCTATCTTGGCATATGAATATCCTTTTTCCTTCTTCTTCTCTTTCATCTCATTAATTGTCATATAACCCTCTCCAATCAAAACATAAGTATCCGTACATGATTAAATATAATTTCTATACTCATTATAATAGTTGTATATTCATTAGTCAACCAAAATATAGTAAATAAATATCCGTTTTATAACCGTTTCGTTTCCAAACTCACTGGTTGTAACTTAAATGATGATAAATATCGCACTTGAGCTTAGCTCACTCACCACATGATTATTCAACAACCTACTAGATTGCCTTATCATCATAATTTCGTAGGTCATTTTTGCACTAAAAAAGAGTTTTATATTCTAAAAAACATACTAAATGACTCAGGTTTCATTAAATAGTAGGTTATTTCTTGGATTTTTCGTTGCGAATTGCTTGAAAAGCAGAAAAAACACCTACTAATCATGCATAAAATGCAGTTATAGTAGGTGTTGGTATAGAAATTATTAAGGGTTATTCAACACGCCCATAAGGCTTGCAAGATTAACATCTACAATAGTAACCTGAAATTATATACTCTGATGGTTTAAATGTTTCTATGCCTTTTTTTAAAAAGAATACCTTAGGCAGCATTTTATTAGGTCCAGGAAGCAGATTGTATACCATTTTCTTATAATCAGCATCACTCTTTCTCTCCCCACTGCCCTGAATTATCTTTTTATCAGGCTTATTTTTTGCGTTAAAAACTGCAAGAAAATACTTGTCATCTACAAAGTAGAAATTATTTAAGGTTATTCAAACACTTTCAGCTGCAAAATCCATCTGATTATCTACAAAGTAGAAATTATTTAAGGTTATTCAAACAAGAAAAGACTCGAAAAGAGTTAGAAATCTACAAAGTAGAAATTATTTAAGGTTATTCAAACTCACCCTTCTTCACGTTATTAGATCTACAAAGTAGAAATTATTTAAGGTTATTCAAACGGCTTGGTATGACGAGTATACAGTATCAATCTACAAAGTAGAAATTATTTAAGGTTATTCAAACTCTTAATTCGTCAAATTAAACAAATTATTAAGCATATAACCTTATAAAAAACAATTTATTTGTGTATTTTTTCATATTTTATTGAATAACCTCTAAATAATACTTTATCAAAGCCCATGTTTGCATTATGTAATAATAATAAAATCTTTTTCATCATTTTTTGCATATCCAAACCTTAGTACTTCACAACTTGAAGATAATTTAAAGATCATAACACTGTCTTCCTGACTAAATCTCTTCTCATACTTATTCTTCAAATCACTGATTATATTATCTAATATTCTAGTGCTATTGTCAATTTCAAAAACCGAATACTGTATCCTGTGACCGAATTTAGACAAATATTTTGCAAAATTTGTTCTTAATTTATCATCCGAAATATCGTAACTTACTATTATCATTTTCACCTCTAATGAATTATAAACACAGGTATCTCACTTACACTTTTTCTTTTCATAAAAAATCTATAATATTGTTGAATGTATAAAAATATATCATCTTTATATTCCAATATTGCATTCATTAAGAACTGTATATATTGCGGATTAGACTTATATTTTAAGCACCATCTATTATTAATAACTTCGAAATCATTTTCTTTACATTGTCCAAGATTTATTGATTTTCTTACCTGATAATCAACAACCGGTCTTATTGGTTCCATCAAGTCACACACCAATGATTTTCTCATGTAAAAGCATTTATGAAATACCCCGTAATATGTGTCAAATCCATAAACCTGCAATATGGCATCCACAATATTAAACAGCATGGTATGTAAGATTGTCCTGACTTCCATATAACTTATGAAAATATATAGAAGCCGGACAAAATATAAAATCATTTAAGTTAGAAATAATTATGATATCATCCATTATTCATACCTTTTATTCTGTATAAAATCCAACCATTCAGCATGAGGTAATTTCAGGCAGTTCCTGTCAAAACCATCTTCTGTCCACTCAGACTTTATCTTTAACACCTCATATAATCCCTTAAGTGCTATACAATATGCACCATTTGCATCTGCATCTTTTGGCATCTTGCATTCTTTATCATCTGATTCTTTATAATTATCTGAGTCAAAAAATTCTCCTTCATCATTGATTACAGGTGATATTATTTTATCGTAACTTATTCCCTTCTCCTGTTCCTCAGCTTCAGTATAACTATTTCTCATCTGAACTGTAAGTTTATATAAAGATAACAGTTGTGCAAAGAATTCAGAATTTTTATCTTCATCCATCTTCTCCATATCTATCCTTACATCATGTCCATCAGCATAATTAATTTCATTATCTTTTAATAATAATTTTATTGTTTCTGTAAGATTTATCGATTTTGTTTTGCCTGTTCTCCTTGCATTGTTGAATTCACTCTGCAGTCTCTCACCATTGGTATATACTGTCCATTGTGTCTTACCCATGGTAATGTTGTAGGTATCAAAATTATTATAATCAAATCCAAAACTGAACATGTCTTTTTCGGCACAATATCTTATTTCATCAAATTGCATAAAGAACTGTTTTCTCGAAGCATTTGTTGAAATGCTCTTAAAATTAAATGCACTGATAAATCCGGTTGACGGATCTATTTTTGATGTAAATGCAGCAGGTACATAAAATATTACACCACATTGTTTCCCAAGATTTTTTATATTATCTGGTACATATGTCAATTGATATCCTTTTAATAGTCCCCCTGGTTCATCTACAGATTTTCCTTTAGAAGCAAAATAATTCAGCTTATTAATAAGCATACTCTCGAACTTCTGGTATACCTGTCGTTCAACTTTAAAACGACCTCGCTTAAATCCATAATTCAAATCTTCCATAGCAATTATTGCATTATACTCAACCATAAGCATTGCTATCTCATGAACTACCCCTGAAATATATCCTTCTTTCAACTCTTTAATATTTCCTATAGATTTCCAGTTCTTTCTCGCATATTCTCTGGTCTTTTCCTTCTCAACCAGCTTCTTCTTATAATCATAATTATTCAATATATTATAACTTTTCTGTTTAACTATATTTCCATGAGAATCTATAACAGAAATATATATAAGATTACGCTCGCCCCTGTCAATTCCAATAACATGTATATCATCATTTTGTGCAATATATTTTACAGCCATATCATTTACATTATTTCGCGCTGTCACTTTATAATTAATAGTAATTGGAGTATGTATAAAATATTTGTCAACTGTGTATCTGTAATCTTTGACTATTTCCTTCTGGGCAGTCCTGACCTCTACTTTATCAAGATATTCCTTTGCAGCTCCTGACAAGTCACTTTCTTTAATATATCCATTATACATTTTATAAATTTCATTATATATATCATCTGGAATCGGTATTCTTACAACATCACCATTATCAAGCTGATTTTTATATGTCTTATTAACCAATACAGAATCCTTTTTATGCTTAACTGGATTTTTTACACTTGCCTTTCTATAAAATAATTCCGCCTGTCCATTTAACTTAATAACAATATTCTTAAGATTTTCTTCACTAAAAATATTCTTGAAATACATAGTGTGAAGATTTTCTTTTCCTGTACTGTTCTCTGCGAAGTCCTTATTATAAATCTGAAATAAATATATCTTGCCTTCCTCATCAAGCTTATTAATATCAGCTTCACTTATATAAGTCCAGTCAATTCTATACCCCTGCATTTCAACTTCACGGTAGAATTCACTTATATCGTTATAACTATCAGTTGCAGAGAATTTAAATTCATATTTTCTCCATTCCGCATGTTTCTCTATGCTGTTCTTAAAATAATCAATTAAATCCCTACAAAAACTGATATCAAAATTCTCACCTGTCTTAATATGTTTGTGTGCATTATAACCGGAAATTATATAATCAGATGGCTTAAATGTTTCTATTCCTTTCTTTGATAAGAACACTTTAGGAAGCATTTTATTCGCCCCCGGCAACAGATTATATACCATCTTCTTATAATCATTATCGTTCTTTTTATCAGAATTTCCCTGTATAATCTTTTTATCGGGTTTATTTTTAGCATTAAAAATTGCCAGATAATACTTATTATCTCTTATTAAAATTATTGCATTATTATCAAACTCTTTACTCTGCGACCATCCATTAGCAAGTGTAGGACTTTGAAAATTAAGTTTTATTTTCTTAGAAGTGTATGGTTTCTGTGTAACGTAATTTCTCACCCTGTTATATAATGGCACTATATTTTCTAATATATTATAGATATCGTCTATATCTGAATAAAACATTTCATCTCTATCCAGTACTTCATCAACAATAAATGCTTTTGCCCAATGATACATGTTCATATACATATCAAGCCTTTTCTTCATTTCATCAGCTTTTTCTTCGCTCTCAATCAGACTTATATGCTCATCGTATTCCAAATGTGCTGTTTCTGTATCAGTTATTATATTACTAATTTCCCTTATATATTGCTTAGCATTAGAATTTTTAAATTCATTTCGTTCTTTTTCATCTATATATTTCTCAACTAAATCATTAACATCATTAATACTCTTATATTTATCTTCTTTTACAGCTTTTTTAACTTTTTCTTCTTTAGACTTGATAAAGTCTATATAATGGTGTAAATTACAAATCTATATAAAAAGAGCCAAGTGCTCATCTTTCAGTTATAATTAAGTTACCACACAAAACATAATTGAAAGGATGAAACCCATGGCTCAATTACATTTTACATTAGATAGTGATTTTTTTGTAGGACTTTTTTCAGAAACCAAAGATGAAGCATTTGGCAAGCTTATGGAAGCTTTACTTAATCAGGTTCTTCAAGCTGAATCTACCGAACAACTTGGTGCTAATAACTATGAACGTTCGCAGGAACGTTCTGATTACAGAAACGGAACCAGGACAAGGTCATTAACTACTCGCATCGGAAAGATTGAATTACAAGTTCCTAGACATCGTAATGTCCCATTTAAGACTTCCTTATTCGAGAATTACCAGCGTAATGAGCAAGCTTTGATTACAACCATGATGGAAATGGTAGTGCAGGGTATATCAACCAGAAATGTCAAAAAAGTAACTGAAGAACTCTGTGGAGAGTCTTTCTCTAAATCTACTGTTTCTGAAATTTGTAAGGAACTTGATGTTCCAATTAAACATTTCAAAGAACGTTTATTACCGGAACATTATCCATTTATTATTGTTGATGCGATATATTTAAAAGTTCGCGAAGATCATCGTGTCAAGTCCAAAGCATTGTTTGTCGCTATTGGGATAAACAATACAGGTCCAAGGAAGTACTCGGTTTTGAAGTATACGATTCTGAGAAAGTAAACACCTGGAAGGACTTCTTTGAAAGTCTTAAAAGTCGTGGCTTACGTGGCGTGGATATTGTGATATCAGATGCACACGGGCTTGTTGAAGCAATAAAGGAATGCTTCTCTGGTTCTTCATGGCAGCGTTGTCAGGCTCATTTTACTAGAAATATCATAGATAAGTGTCCCAAAAAATACAGCACTGGTTTAGCTTCTGAATTGCGAGATATGTTCAATGCAACTACTATTGAAGAAGCCCGTCGCCTAAAAGAATCAATATACGATGAATATCAGGATGTTGCAAATGAAGCAATGGTTGTCCTTGATGAAGGGTTTGAAGATAGCATTACAATCATGGCATTACCTTCAAAATATCGTATTGCATTAAGAACCAGCAACATAATAGAGCGTGAAAACAGAGAGATCAGAAGACGAGAAAAGGTCATTCAGATTTTCCCTAATACGGAATCTATTATACGACTGATTGGCGCAGTTCTTCAGGATGATCATAATGATTGGAGTGTCAGTCACAGAATTTTTGATATGAAAGAGTACTATGACAAACTAAGCTCCATTCAATCAAATCTCCTGAAGATAAAGGCAGCATAGACGGACTAATATAGCTGGAAGATGAATTTACACACAAATTTGGACTTGACTTTAGACTTACCTTTTGCATGTATATTTTCATCATAAAAATTTTCAACGCAGCCTGTAATTAAATTCCAGTTACCACTCATAAAACATGATAATGTCTCATAAAAATCTTTTGATATATATATTCTTTTCTCATCTAATTCATCATATTTATTAACGATATCTTTCAGTTTTCCAATTATATTGCCTTTTTCTGTTTCATCAATAAACGCATTAACAGCATTATATACGCTCATATCATCTTCAAACATTTTAGGTACTTCAAATGAAGTTGATGTATACGCAAGGATTTGCTTATGCAGCTTACGCATTTTGAATAAATTGTAATTATTCTTTGTCTGCTGGCAATAAAGATTCATATGTGCATTAACCACACCACATATTTCATTGTAAAAGTCTATTCCTGACTGAATTAATACCATGTTATAAAAATCCGGATTAAATATCTGATTCAATTCCCAATCACCCATTTTATCCTGATTATTTTTTTCAATTACTTCTATTTCATCCAATGCCTTTTCTGAGATTTTCTTATATGATGTCATATTAGCAAGAAAAATCAAAGAATTTTCATGCACAATTCTATAAGCTATAGATGTAGAAACAGCCTCTTTAGTAAATACATTTTTTCTCTTTTCAAAAAAATCCGTAAAATATGTGCTAAAACCATTAAACAATGCTAATGTTTCCAGTTTGCCAGCTTTGTCTTTAACATCATATTGATTATAATTTTTAATAAAATCTGGCAGTATCTCTTTCAAAAGCTTTGCGTTAAATATATTTTTGTAATTAGAATCTGATTGCAGATGTGTGCATATCTGTTCTCTCATTTTGCTCTGCTCTTTTTCTAATGCTTTCTTATTATCTTTTGATGGACTTGACTGAACCAAATTCATTAATTCAAAAAGCAGAGTAAAATCTAGATCAGTTACACCTGATAATGATTTATCTATATATTCTCTATAATAATCATCCATTATATTTTTTAACTCTGTGCTTTTCTCTTGTCTTAACTCATCTTCCTGGATAAGTCCATTCTGTATTATATGCTCCTGTGTATGCCCAACAGGTCTTAATTCATTCCTTAGTGTCTTTGCTACTGGTATAACCCCCACAAACTCTCTGTAAACTATGCTACGATTTCCATTCATATAAATATCCTCCTTTACTATGTTCAATTTTTATAAAGTGATGTAATATATACTCGATTATATTTAAAAAAATAACGCTTCCTATGCGTTACCTTTTAACAAATCACTTTAATCTACCTAAAAGTAGAAATTAATTTTATTATATTAACTTCTTATATATCCGTCAATATTATTCTTTAAATATATTTTATAGATTATATTGACATATTCTCTCTGTATTGTTATTATATATTACACATTGGTGCATCATTTTATATTTTAACTATATCTCACATATGAAACATTTAAGAAAGGCGACATATGAATAATAGCAACCGCACTACTCACCAGAAAGATGTCTCCCTTAAGACTTTCTGGCGTGATAATGAACATTTTGCAGATCTTTTCAATGCTACTGTCTTTAATGGTAAACAGGTGCTTAAACCTGACAAACTTACAGAAATGGACACTGATGTCTCTGCTACAATTCATTCCAAAAGTTACAATGAATCTATTACCAGAAACAGAGATGTAGTAAAGAAGATGTCTGATGGCGTTGAGTTCAATATTCTTGGTCTTGAGATTCAAGACAAGACCCATTATGCCATGCCTCTAAGAACTATGACTTATGATGCACTCGGCTACATAAAAGAATATAATGATATCAAAAAACATCATAAGCTGAATAAAGATTCTTTCAGTTCTCATGAAGAATTTCTTTCTGGAATTAACAAGTCTGACCGTTTCCACCCTATAATAACGCTCGTTCTTTACTATGGTGAGTCGTTATGGGATGGTCCTACGCCTGTCTGACATGATGATTTCCATGCCTGATAATATCAAGGCTTACTTCTCCGACTATAAGTTAAATCTGGTTCAGATACTTGATTCTGATAAATATACATTTTATAATGAAGATGTAAGAGATGTGTTTAATATTATAAGGAACATATATAATGATGATTTCGATTCAATATATCGTGAATATGAATCCCGCAATGTAGATATTGATGTAATGGAACTGATATGTAACATAACCTCAGTTCCAAAGCTTATGGACTTATGTACAGATACTGAACAAGGAGGGACTGTCAATATGTGTGAAGCAATGAAACGATTTCAGGCTGAATGTGAAAGCAAAGGTATGAAAGAAGGTATCGATTCCGAAAAGTCAACTCTATCATCTCCATGCTAGAATTCGGCATAACCAAAGAACAGATATTAACCAGGTACACTAAAGAGGATTTAGAAAGAGCAGAAGCTGCTATCGCTAATGAGAACTAACACCATACTAATAATATTAAAGCCAGTTAATCTAGCAATTAAGATTAACTGGCTTATTTTATCTGATACCTTTATAGATTTCTGGTCTTCTGTCCCTGAACAGGCCCCAGCTCACGCGAAGGTCGGCATCTGCGTCAAGGTCGGATTCCCCATAGACAATTTCTTCCTTGTCTCTTGATGCCTGTGTCACTATCTCGCCTGTTGCATCTGTTACAAATGAAGAACCATAGAATAAAAGTGATGATTCCTGATAACCATTAGCTTCAGATGGTGTAACCTTCTCCTCACCAATACGGTTGGCAGCTACTACAGGAACTATATTGCACGCTGAATGTCCCTGCATACATCTTCTCCAGTGCGGCATGCTGTCAACCTCAAGAATCGGCTCTGAGCCAATCGCTGTCGGATAGAAAAGGATTTCTGCTCCCTGTACCGCCATTCCTCTGGCTGTCTCTGGAAACCACTGATCCCAGCATATTCCTACTCCAATTCTCGCATATCTTGTATCCCACACCTTAAAACCTGTATCTCCCGGTGTGAAATAGAACTTTTCCTGATAATAATGGTCATCAGGAATATGTGTTTTCTGTATATTCCAAGAACACTTCCATCTGCGTCAATAACTGCAACAGTGTTATAGAACACATTTATATCTCTTTCATAAAAGCTTATTGGAAGCACAACTTTAAGTTCGGCTGCCAGCTTCTGAAAATGCTTCACAGCCGGATTCTCATCAACAGGTGTTGCAAATGCGTAATAATCATAATTTCTCTCCTGACAGAAATACTGTCTTTCAAAAAGCTCAGGAAGCAGTATTATCTGTGCACCGTTAGCTGCCGCTTCACGAACCATCTTATCAGCCTTTGCAATGTTCTCTTCTACCGACCGTGAACACTGCATCTGTATGCCTGCATACTTTACATTTCTCACACTATTTTACCTCCGGAATCTGTTGTGTAATACAGTGGATATTACCTCCACCGACTATTATATCTCTTGCATATATCCCGACTATCTTTCTGTCAGGAAATGCTTCTTTAAGCACATTTACAGCAAGGCTGTCCGCCTCGTCATCAAATTGCGGCACTATAACTGAGTCATTGGCAATATAGAAATTAACATAAGACGCAGCAAGACGCTCGCCTGCTTCTCTCATGTCCTCGCCTTCCTCAAATTCAAAGCCATTAAGTTCTTCCTCAGTTATGCACACAGGTTTCTTAGGAATAAGCATTTTTCTTACTTTAATGTGTCTTCCTTTGGCATCAGTTACATTTTCAAGAACAGAAAGACAAGCCTTGCTCATCTCGTACTGCGGGTCATTCTCATCATCCGTCCACGCAAGCACAACTTCTCCTGGTGCTGTGAATGCACACACATTATCCACATGCTCGTTAGTCTCATCGTTGTATATTCCACATGGAAGCCAGATTATCTTGCTTACATTGCAGTACTGTTTTAATTTATTCTCAATCTGTTCCCCTAAGCTGTGGATTTCTTCCCTTACTCAACAGACAGCTTTCAGTAACAAGCATTGTTCCTTCGCCATCTGTATGTATTGAACCACCTTCTAAGAACAAATGGTGCTGCATTATATCCCTGACAGCCAAGATAAGACATAAACTGTCCGGCTACAAGGTTGTCATTGTCCCAGTCCGCGTACAGTCCGTCATATGTTCCGCCCCACGCATTAAATTCCCAGTTAATTCCACGCAAATCACGCGCTTCATATGGTGTATCCACATTTCCACTTACAACGAATGTAGGACCCGTATCTCTTGCCCATGCATCGTCTGTATCCATGACTACAAGCCTGACCGTTTCCGGGAGCATCTTTGCTGCTTCCTCTTTTCTACCTTCTGATACAATCATGTATACCGCCGCTTTCACTGATTACAGACGCTATCTGTGCAAATGCTTTCTTAGCCGCCTTTGCTCCATAAGCCCAGGAACCCGGTCTTTCTGGCCATATCATAATGCAGCCCTGATGTCTTTCAAATTCAGCGGCATGCGAAAACCATCTGCTGCCGGAGTACTGTTAATATAATCCATATCTATAATCTCCCTTTGAAATCTTCATAGCCAAAATGCTTCCATACCTTACATTCCCCATCACTATCCATAATTACAATATCCGGCAGCGGATTCCGTTAAATGTATTGTTCTTAACCATTGAATATATAGCCATATCTTCAAATACGAGTCTGTCCCCGACATTGATTTCCGCCGAATTGATAATCACCTATGATATCTCCGCAAGACATGTATAAGATGACAGTCTGTATCTGTATCTTCCATTCTTCGCCGGTTTCCATATACCTTCTTTTACGTCCATATCAAAATCAATCTCTATGTCCTTATCAATTCCATACTCATCTTCCATGTCCGATATTTTCAATCCACCACGAAGAGGTGGTGTGTATGGCATTTCCAGTACATCTGGCATATGACACGCTGCAGATGCATCAAGTATAAGAGTTGTTATTCCATTTTCAACCTTATCAAGCACTGTAGTCACAAGATATCCTGCATTAAGTGCAACAGCTTCCCCGGTTCAACATACACCTGTACGTCATATTTCCTTCTTACATGACTGATACATTTTCAAGAGTTTCAATGTCGTAATCTTCACGGGTTATATGATGTCCGCCGCCAAAATTAACCCACTTCATATCTTTCATGAGAAATCCGAATTTCTCTTCAACAGCCTTTAATGTTGCCTCTAAGTCATCTGAATTCTGCTCACATAATGTATGAAAATGTATTCCTTCCATGCCAGATAACACATCCGGTTCTTCCTTAAGAGCGGCTTTCAGATTCTTAAGAGTAACTCCAAGTCTGCTGCCCGGCGCGCATGGGTCATATATTGCATGGTCACCCTGTGTAGAAAACTCTGGATTAACTCGAAGTCCAAAGCTTACTCCAGCCTCAATACATCTGGCTTTATGCTTCTTTAACTGTGAAACTGAATTAAAGACAACATGGTCACATATATTCACAAGCTCATCCATATCCTCATCAGTAAATGCCGGTGCAAATACATGATTTTCTTTTCCCATACACTCAGCACCAAGTCTGGCTTCATATATTCCACTGGCCGTAGTTCCGCTTATATATTTTCCAATCAGCGGATATTCTGCATATGCTGAAAATGCTTTCTGCGCCAGCAGTATGTGGCAGCCGGTATCTTCTTCTACTTTATGAAGTATCTCAAGATTATGAATAAGCATTTTTTCATCTATTACATATGCCGGTGTCTTTAACTCATCAAATCTCATAATTAACCTCTCTTTTAGTCTACTAAAACAGGATTTTCATCGACAACCCATGGAAGACCGTACTTATTAAGCGCATCCATGTATGGATCCGGATCAAATTCATCTGTTGTGAATACTCCCGGCTTGTTCCAGAGTCCCTTTGCAACAAGCATTGTACCAATCATAGCGGTACACCTGTTGTGTACGAAATAGCCTGTGAACCTACCTCACGGTAACATTCCTGATGGTCACACACATTGTAAATATATACATTCTTCTCCTTGCCGTCTTTGATACCTGTGAAGATACAGCCGATATTAGTCTTACCTACTGTTCTTGGTCCAAGTGAAGCAGGGTCTGGAAGAAGTGCCTTTAAGAACTGGATTGGAACTATCTCCTGTCCGTTGAATTCAACCGGGTCAGTTCTTAACATTCCGACATTCTCAAGGCATTTCATATGTGTAAGATAGCTCTGTCCAAATGTCATGAAGAAACGTATTCTCTTAACATGCGGAATATTAGCAGCAAGTGCCTCTATTTCCTCATGGTGAAGCGGTACATATCCTTCATTCCTACTCCCTCAAAATTATACTCTCTCTTTATTGACATAGCAGGAATCTCAACCCAGTGACCATCCTCCCAGTATGAGCCTGGTGCTGATACCTCACGAAGATTAATCTCCGGGTTAAAGTTAGTTGCAAACGGATATCCATGGTCTCCGCCGTTGCAGTCTAATATATCAATTGTATGTATCTCATCAAAATAGTGTTTCTGTGCATAAGCTGTGAATACGCTTGTTACACCCGGGTCAAAACCAGTTCCTAAAAGTGCTGTAATTCCGGCTTCTTTATATTTTTCTCTGTAAGCCCACTGCCATGAGTAGTCAAAATATGCTGTAAATCCAAGACGCTTGCATCTCTCCTCATATACCTTTCTCCACTCAGGATTGTCTGTATCCTCACACTCGTAATTAGCAGTATCAACATAAGGAACTTTACATGCAAGGCAGGCATCCATAATCGTAAGGTCCTGATATGGAAGTGCCACATTAAGAACTACATCCGGCTTGAATTCATTGATAAGTGCAATAACCTCGTCTGTGTTGTCAGCATCAACCTTTGCTGTTGTGATGTTAGTACTTGTCTTACCGCTTCAATTCGTCCGCTAATTTGTCACATTTGCTCACTGTTCTGCTCGCTATGCACAGGTCTGAAAACACCTCGCTCACCTGACATATCTTGTTGATTGCTACTGAAGCAACTCCTCCGCAACCAATTACTAATACTCTGCTCATCTTTCTTCCTCCTGTTCTAATAATTCTTCAACATACTTTGGCAGCATGAATGCACCTGTATGAAGATTAGTTGTGTAATATTCTGTATGTATATTTCTTCTCTTCCACTCTGCCGGCTTGAAATCCTTAAGCGGATGATATTTCTTTGACGCAAATCCAAACAGCCAGTATCCTGACGGACTTGTTGGTATATGTGCCTGATACACGCGGCTTATTGGAAATGTGTGGAACACGCTTCCTGTGCATGCTTCTGCATGCATCCTCATCTTCATCATAGAAAGGACTTCCATGCTGGTACACAAGTATTCCGTCCTCCTTAAGCGCCTTATAACAGTTACCGTAGAATTCTCTTGTAAACAGTCCCTCACTCGCACCAAACGGGTCTGTTGCGTCATTAATTATAAGGTCATACATATCCTGCTTGGAGCGTAAGAACCTTAATGCATCTGAATTATAAATGTGTACTCTCTCATCTTCTAATCCTGATGCCGTCTCTGGAAAATACTCCCGCACACATCAACAAACATATTGTCCTGTTCAACTATGTCAATATTTTCGATATTGTCATACTGCAACAGTTCCTTTGATACACCTCCGTCACCGCCACCGATTATCAATACATTTTTAACATCTGGATGGACTGCCATTGGCACATGCACCACCATCTCGTTATAGATGAAACAATCCTGTTCTGAAAATATAACACTTCCATTAAGTGTCAGGAATTTTCCGAACTCTGGCGACTGAAATACATCTATTCTCTGATAGTCGCTCTCGCCAGAAAACAGTTGTTTTTCAACCCTGATATCAAACTTCACATGTGGTGAATGAAGTTCTGAAAACCAAAATTCCATAGAAACTTTCTCCCTTCTATATTTGACCGATTGAACAAATCGGACATTTACATTCTTAATACATTCAGTGTCTGCAATGTTGAATCTTCCATTCCGCATTGAACAGCCCTTCTCTACTGAATACTGAATATAGTCTATTATCTCGTCTGTGATTTCTTCACCCGGCGCAAGTATAGAATTCCTGGCGGATATGCCATTACGAACTCCCCTGATATATGTCCTGCTGCCTCACGGATTGGAACTTTAATCTTATCGGCATAGAAGGCTTCCTGTGGTGAAGCAAGTACCCTTGAAGCAGCATTTGTCTGTCTACTTCAAAGCGTTTTTCTTCTTTTGAATACAGACGGCTGATTTCAGCCAATGCTCCGACAAGTCTTTCTATATCCTGTATTCTGTCACCAATTGATATGTACGCCATTATATTTCCAATGTCGCCGAATTCTATCTGGATATCATACTCATCTCTTAAGATATCATACACCTCAATTCCATCAAGTCCGATATCCCTTGTATAAACACAAAGCTTGGTAACATCATAATCATAGACTGTTCCACCATTAATCAGTTCTTTTCCGTATGCATAATAACCGCCTACCATATTAATCTCATCTCTTGCATACTGTGCCCACTCGCTCACCTTTGCAAATGACTGTCTGCCGCGCGGCAAGATTTCTTCTTGATATATCAAGGCTTGTCATAAGAAGATATGACGCGCTCGTTGTCTGCGTAATATTAATAATTGTCTGTACATAATCAGCATTCATACCATTATTGGTAAGAAGGATCGAACTCTGCGTAAGCGAACCGCCTGACTTATGCATTGATATTGCTGCAAGGTCTGCTCCTGCTTTCATTGAATTCATAGGAAGGTTGTCACCAAAATACAGATGCGTTCCATGTGCCTCATCGGCAAGCACCTTAAGTCCATATGAATGTGCTATATCACATATTCCTTTAATGTCTGAACAGATTCCATAATATGTAGGATTATTCACCAAAACCGCCACCGCATTCGGATGCTCCTGTATTGTCTTTTCAACTGCTGCACAGTTACTCCAAGCACTATTCCAAGCTTTGCATTAATTTCTGTATTAAGATAAACAGGAATCGCACCACACAGAATCAATGCATTAATTACGCTTTTATGCACATTTCTTGGAACGATAATCTCATCTCCAGCCTTACATACAGATAACACCATGTTCTGTACTGCCCGTAGTTCCTCCTACCATGAAAAATGCGTGTTCTGCCCCAAATGCCTCTGCTGTGAGCTCCTCTGCCTCCTTGATAACAGAAACAGGGTGGCACAGGTTATCAAGTGGCTTCATTGAATTAACATCTATTCCAACACATCTTTCTCCAAGTAAATCTACCAGTTCTGGGTTGCCCTTCCTCTCTTATGTCCCGGAACATCAAACGGAACAATTCTTTCTTTCTGAATTTCTCAATTGCTTCGTAAAGCGGTGCACTCGCCTGTCTTTTTAAGTCCATAATCTCCCCTGTTCTCATTGCTGCTCGCGCTCGCTTTATTCCAGAGCTTCGCTCTGTCATTGTCGCGGCGCTCCTCGAATATCCGTGAAGAAATCCCAATTCATGCAAGCATGATTGTGATTTTTCACTTCTATTCTCATCGCTGCTCGCGCAAAAGGCGTGATTGATTTAAAATCAATCACGCCTGTATAATCATATTCTATCTTCTTTTTGATTACTGTATTGCCAAATACAGAAAATCTGACCTTTCAGAGTTTATCCAAGTAAGTCACTGTTACCGCTCTTATTGACCGTTTCACAAGATGATATGCTCTCTCGCATGATAATTTTAAAATCAACTTATAAAATTTGAGCTTCTAACTCAATCAATAATGTGTGCCCTCGTCACACTCGGCAACCGACCCGCCCGTCCGCAAGGCTTAACATGTAAACATGTGGTCTGTATTTGCGATATCTTTTATATCCAAAATACCTTTAAAATATAATATAACTGTCTGCTGGTGTCAATAACATTTTTATATTTACCCCATATTTTACCTGAACTTTTCGGATATATTACATTATTAACCCTGAAACCTAAAGACATTATTTCCTTTTTATTTGTTACCATACAACTTCCGTGCTACCACAAATGCTTCCTCAGGAATCCCCATTTCTCTATACATTTCGCTTCCAGTCTTCTGTAAGTTGTCCTTTTAATTCGAGCTGTGTTTTCCTGTTTATACCCGAAAATACCCCAAACCATTTACGGACATCCGGATTGCTTTTGTAAAACTGCCACCCTCACGCTTTATCTGCATGTCCATAACTGCTGTTATCTGTAACATAAGATGCAATTCACCGGTTACATCAGACGCCTCCATGAGAACATCAGGTCTTTTATTGTAAAGTCCATAAAGTACTGCATAGCACCCTTTGTATCCTCTTTTGCAAGATAAGACGACAAAACTGCTTTCAGCTCCCTTGTTTCGGCTTTTCGCCAACCATTCCAACCTTGCATTCCTTTACCTTGATATTGTTTACTCTCACCCACACAAGCAATAAGAATTCAGATATAAAGCCAAACACACGCCTGTGGTATGAATCCTTATCAGTCTCCATATCAATGCGTTTCTGAACCTCAAAAATATGGTAAACAGCCACTCAGCATATTTATCAAAAGCTCTTTAGAAGTGACTATCATATTTCCAAAATATGTCTCATTGCCATTAACAAGCTGTATAAATGTATCATAATACTCGGGATATAATTCCTTAATAACTTCACCTGTCATGTCAAGCGCAGTTACATTATGATTAGCAGAAAATCCGTAATGATATGAATTATTAAGAATTACTCTCTTGGTTGTAACAAGTTCGTACTCCTTAAAATCTGCTCATACTGCTTTTCATTCATAATATGCTCGTTCTCATCAATAAGATATCTTCTGTAATGGCATGTTCCAACATAATTAATATCATGCACATTTTTCCATATCCAGTATAATCCTGTAAGTTCACTGTAATAACCGTTAAGAGCCGATATATTATCTCCTGTATCGTCCCTGAGATACCCCAGTGGTGAATTAATGGCTGTACCTACCTGAAGTGGCACATACATATTATCATCAGGCTTTGTAAAATGTTTATGTGTAAGTGTGTAAATTGTTAAGTCCATATTCACCCTTTATGCCAGAAATCCACTGGCTCATACTCCTGCAATTTTGCAAGAAATCCAAGTTTTCCAAGCTCCTCCTGAATTAAATCCAGTGTCTGTTCGTCATCCGCAACAATTGTATGATAATGATATCCTGATGTCACATTCATCAATAGGCTGCTCTTTCCATTTGCAATTTCCTCAAGATATTTCCTGATATCACGCCTTGAATGGATATTCATCTCCGCTCTTATAACACCATATACCTTGTGATACACAAAACGTCTCTTATCCATCCACCCATGTCAACTATTGCTCCAAGCTCTGCTTCCACCTCATCATCTTCATGTTTAACCTTAAGTATGCGGCTGTACTCCTGCTTATCATTAAGCACATAGCCTCTGTTAGTTGAGAAAACATCTATATTCTTCGCGCGGATAAGCGCTATATCTGCACTATAACCTTGCTTACATCTAATATCTGTGCAAGCTGTGTACCCGGCACAGGACTTGACGAATGTTTTAATATATCTACTATCTGATTTCTTCTCTCTTCTCCATTCATTGCTACAACTCCCCAGTTCACCCCGACAATGATTACTCCTGTACAGGATGAAGATTTTTAATGAAATGTCCATAATTGGTGCAGAATGTGTAAGTGCACCACTTGATACAAAGTCTACACCAAGGTCAGTAATTTTGCAATGTTTTCTTTAGTTACATTTCCAGAAACTTCAACTAAAGCTTTTCCACCAATTATATTCATAGCCTCTCGCATATCCTCATGACTCATATTATCAAGCATAATAATATCTGCGCCCTCAACAGCTTCACGCACCATTGAAAGGTTCTCAACTTCAACTTCTATCTTTCTTACAAATGGTGCATATTCCTTAGCCATTGTAACTGCCTGCTTAACTCCGCCTGCAGCACCTATATGGTTATCCTTAAGGAGTACTCCGTCTGTAAGATTATATCTGTGGTTATTACCACCTCCGATTCTGACAGCATACTTCTCAAATATACGGTTATTAGGTGATGTCTTTCTTGTATCAAGAAGCTTTGTATTAGTTCCTGCAAGCAGCTTCGCAACACCATTAGTATATGTCGCAATTCCACTCATTCTCTGGAGATAATTAAGTGCTGTTCTTTCTCCACACAGAAGAACTCTTATATCTCCTCTTACAACTGCCATCTTCTGACCTTTCTTAACCTCATCCCCGTCTTTTGCAAAAATGTAATCTCTACATCTTCATCAAGCAGTTCAAATGTTCTTGCAAATACCTGCAGACCACATATTATTCCGTCCTGCTTGCATATAAGCTCGACTTCTCCAAGTTTTGGTTCTGGCATAACACTGTTAGTTGACACATCCTCACTTGTAATATCTTCTTTAAGTGCTCCAAGAATGAGCGGATCCACATTTAACTTTAAAGTAACTTTATCAAACATATCATTTCTCCATTTCTATATATTATGCGTAATTCTTCTTCTGGCTTTCTTCATAGGCTTTATCTGCCTCTTCAATCTTTTTATTGACTAATTCTGCATATTCTCCGTCAATTTTCGACTCATCTGCATATTTTTCTGCATCAAATGTATCAAAATATGTAATCTCATCCTGTGTCGGTTTTACAACTGCATTTTCAGTAATATCAAGCGCTGCCCTCTTTGCAAACACAAGACTTTCAAGAAGTGAGTTGCTTGCAAGCCTGTTTCTTCCATGAACTCCGTTGCAGGCTGTCTCGCCTATTGCATACAGGTTATCCATTGTTGTTCTGCTCTCATGGTCTACCTTAATTCCTCCCATGAAATAGTGCTGTGCAGGAACAACCGGAATACACTCTTTTGACGGGTCATATCCCTTATCAATACAATACTGCACTATATTAGGGAAATGCGTTTTAATTCTTCTTCAGGTATTGTCCTTAAATCTTCCCATACAAAGTCTGTATTGTCCTTTGTCATCTGTTTTCTAATCTCTTCAGTAGCGGTCTCTTGGAAGCAGCTCATTAACAAATCTTTTTCCATTCTTATCATAAAGCTTTGCGCTTCGCCTCTTACTGATTCAGATATAAGAAAGCTCCTGTCTTCCTCTTTGTCAGAATAAAATGTTGTCGGATGAATCTGGACATAATTAATATCCTTTAATTCTACTCCATGCTTTATAGCAATTGCAATTGCATCTCCCGTAAGATGTCTGAAATTCGTTGAATGTCTGTATAAACCACCAATTCCACCTGTAGCAAGTACAACATCTGAAGCTTCTACCTTAATAAGCTCTCCATTTTCTGTCCTTATAACCGCACCAAGGCATCTGTTATCTCTGCTTATTATATCAAGCAGTCTTGTGTATTCCATAATTGTCACATTGGGAAGAGTTCTCACCTTCTCTAACAGATGACTTGTTATCTCTTTACCTGTAATATCTTCATGGAATATTATCCTGTTAGATGAATGAGCTCCTTCTCTTGTGTATGCAAGACTTCCGTCAGCCTCTCTTGCAAATCTTGCTCCACAATCGACAAGATCTTTTACTACATCTGCTGATGAACGGATCATTATTTCAACAGATTTCTTATCATTTTCATAATGGCCGGCTTTCATTGTATCTTCAAAATAACTGTCGTAATCTTCTTCACATTTTAGCATACACATACCGCCCTGTGCCAGAAATGAATCACTGCTCTCACAATCAGACTTTGTTATCATAAGAATCTTCTTATCGGCAGGCAGATTCATTGCCATATACAGACCAGAACAGCCACATCCGGCTATCAGCACATCTGTTTTAATTGTATTATTCATAGGATACCTCCATTCTTTCTGCGCATACTACAATCTTACTTTGCAAGCTCAAGCATTCTTGTAAGTGGCTTCATTGCTTTCTTTGCAACTTCTTCATCTACAAACACTTCATTATTTTCCTGTTCAAGAACATCAAGCACCTTATCTAAGGTTACCATCTTCATGTTGACACATACCTGGTCAGGCTTTAATGTATACAGTTTCTTGCCAGGTGCCTTTTTCTTATCTCACCAAATACACCATCAACTGTTGCAATTATGAATTCCTCACAATCTGTATCTACAACATAATCAATAATTCCTGATGTACTGCCTATGTAATCAGCATATTTTAATACTTCCTCTGTACATTCAGGGTGTGCTGCAAGCTTTGCCTGTGGATATTTCTTCTTAGTTTCAACGACCATATCCTCTGTTATCGCGACATGTCTTGGACAGAAGCCTTTATTAAGAATCACATTTTTCTCTGGCACTGCTTTGCAACGAATCTTCCAAGATTCTGATCAGGAATAAAGAAGATGTTTTTATTAGGAAGGTTCTTTACTATCTTTACTGCATTTGATGATGTCACACAGACGTCTGAATAAGTCTTTAGCTCTGCTGTTGAATTGATGTAACAGACAACTGCAAGATCATCATACTGTTCACGCATCTTAAGAATTTCTTCCTTAGTTGCCATATGTGCCATTGGACAATCAGCCCCCGGCTCTGGCATAAGCACCTTCTTTTCGGATTAAGAATCTTAGCACTCTCACCCATGAACTCAACACCCGCAAATACTATAATATCCTGTTCTACCTTAGTAGCTACCTTGCTAAGATAGAATGAATCCCCAACATAATCAGCAACTTCCTGAACATCTTCATCTACATAATAATGTGCAAGAATAACTGCATTCTTCTCTTTTTCAACTTTAAAATATCACTTGTAACTGACATATTGCTTCTCCAATCGTTAAGGTTTACATATGCTTGACTTGCGTTTTACATACATTGTGCTAGAGTATACCACGAATGTTTACATGTGACAAGACAGTTGTAAAATTTTCTGTACAGTCAGAGTGTTGGGTTACTCAGCCGATTTCTCTGGTATATTTTTCTATTAAGCTGTTATTTTGCCTACGCATACTTGTTAATCACGCAATTGCGTAGGTTTTTCTCACTTCTTATGAACTTTATTGCATAAAACCTACCATCTTTCTATTTTCTATCGTTTGCGTAGGTTTTTCTCACTAAAAAGGAGCTTCATCATCGATGAAACTCCTTTTTGTAAAATAACACCTACACAATCTACATTTTGATATTAAATAGTAGGTTTCTTAATATGATTTTGTATCCTTACTGCCTATATTACACCTACTCACGCTTATTAATAATGCAGTTGCGTAGGTTTCTCCAGCCATTCCAGTCCTGAACAGCCCTATCATAATTACATATCTTCCTCAATATGTTCTCTTCCCTGTGCGATTATGCTTCTTACATGATCGTCTGCCAGTGAATAGAATATTGATTTACCTTCTCTTCTGTTCTTTACTAACTTGTTCTGCTTTAATATTCTTAACTGATGAGATATTGCAGACTGTGTCATATTGAGAGCCTGTGCTAAATCACATACGCACACTTCTGCCTCAAATAATACATACAGTATTCTAATTCTCGTTGAATCACCGAATACCTTGAACAATTCTGCAAGGTCGTATAATTCATTCTCATCTGGCATTGTTTCATTAACTATCTTTAATAAGTCCTCATGTATTTCTATTGACTCACAGCATTCACAATCTGCCATTATATTACCTCTTTCTTTATAAGTTCTTTACGAATAATGCTCTTATTGCATTGATTACAGCAATAACCATTACACCTACATCTGCAAATATTGCTACCCACATGTTTGCTATACCTATTGCACCAAGCACCAGACATATAAGCTTTATGCCTATTGCAAAATAAATATTTTCATAAACAATACGTAAGCATTTTCTTGATATCTTAATTGCCTTGGATATCTTTAACGGGTCATCGTCCATCAATACTATGTCAGCTGCTTCTATAGCGGCATCACTTCCTAATGCGCCCATTGCTATTCCGATATCTGCTCTTGAAAGTACCGGTGCATCATTAATACCATCACCTACAAATGCAAGCTTTTTCTTTGATTTCTTATGTTCTAACAGCTCCTCAACCTTAGAAACCTTATCTGCCGGAAGCAATTCACTGTACACAGCATCTATATTTAATTCTTTAGCTACAGCATCTGCTACATTCTTTGCATCACCGGTAAGCATTACTGTCTTACGTACTCCAGCTTTCTTAAGTTCTTCTATAGCCTGCTTTGCATGAGGCTTTAACAAATCTGATATTAGTATAAGTCCTGCATATGCCCCGTCAACTGCCACATGAACCTGAGTTCCGGCCTCGTTGCACTCTGCATATTCAAGACCGAGTCTTCTCATAAGCTTTCTGTTACCTGCAGCCACTTCTCTTCCTGATACATTAGCCTTAACACTCTTCACCACTGATTTCCTCAACATCTGTAACTAATGTCTTGTCAATCTCTTTTCCATAAGCTTTCTGTAAACTCTTGCTTATAGGGTGTGTTGAATAGCTTTCTGCAAATGCAGCATATTTTATAAGTTCATCTTTGTCAATAGTGTTATTATATACACCACTGACCTCAAATACTCCCTGTGTCATAGTTCCTGTCTTATCAAAGACAACAATGTCTGTCTCTGCAAGTGCTTCAAGATAACTTGAACCTTTTACAAGAACACCCTGATTACTTGCTCCACCGATTCCTGCAAAGAAGCTGAGCGGAATACTTATGACAAGTGCACAAGGACAGCTTATTACTAAAATGTAAGTGCTCTGTATATCCACATTCCCCACTGAGGAGATACTTCTAAGAATATCATGCTTACAAGTGGTGGAATTATAGCAAGTGCCAGCGCACCGTAACAGACTGCGGTGTATATATCTTTGCAAATTTACTGATAAAGTTCTCTGAACGAGATTTCTTGGAACTTGCATTCTCTACAAGATCAAGTATCTTAGATACTGTGGATTCACCAAATTCCTTAGTTGTGCGGATCTTAAGCACACCTGACATATTAATGCAGCCGCTTATTACTTCATCACCAGCCTTTGCCTGTCTTGGAGGCTTTCACCTGTAAGTGCACTTGTATTAAGAGTTGTATTACGCTTCTTCAATAATACCATCAATAGGAACTTTCTCTCCCGGCTGGACAACAATAACTGTACCAACCTCTACTTCATCAGGATCTACGCTCCAAGCTTTCCATCAACTTCAATATTGGCATAATCAGGTCTGATGTCCATAAGCTCACTTATGTTCTTACGGCTCTTTCCAACTGCAATATTCTGGAACAGCTCACCAATCTGATAAAGAGCATAACCGCAATTGCTTCTGTAAAATCACCATCATCTACAAGTGCAATTATAATTGCACCTACAGTTGCAACTGCCATAAGGAAATTCTCATCAAATACCTGTCTGTTAAGAATTCCCTTAATTGCTTTCCTTAAAATATCATATCCAATAACAAGATAAGGAACCATGTACATTATAAAAGAACACCCGTAGGAATATCAACAAATGTGCTTATCACCTTAAAAGCAATCATAAGGACTGCTGCGATAATGATTCTTGTAAGCATCTTTTTCTGCTTTTTATTCATATTCTACTCCAATCTGCCAGAACAACTCTCACGGCTTTCTATTACAGATATATCTCGCAATCATCTTCTACTTTCTTGCAGTTCTTAAGAACATCCTGCATAACAGCCTTAGGATCCTGTCCTTCTTCAAATTCAACAATCATCTTAAGTGCCATAAAATTAACTGTGGCATCCTTAACACCTGCTGTATTCTTAGCTGCATCTTCCATCTTATTAGCACAGTTTGCACAATCAACATCAATCTTATAAGTCTTCTTCATAATATTCTCTCCTTAAAACATTAAATAATCAAAATTCTTTCATATGAACATTCATTCATATGTTCATTTTCATTATAACACCTATAAAACTTCTGTCAACAAGAATTCACTATATTTTTCTGCAAATATTTTATGTCCTTTCTCATCTAAATGCTGTCTGTCAACTTCACTTGGTTTTGCAGCACCAGCAGCATCAAAATAATAAAATCCATTTTCCTTTGCTATCTTTTCATATTCCCATGCAAGCTGCCTTGAAACATTTTCAGAACTTTCATTAAATTCAGGATCAAAGCCTTCTTCACCTACACCTTTTCCAAGATGAATCGGAGAAACTATAACTATCTTTGCATGTTCTCCTGCTGTCTTGTTAGCCTTTCTTGCAACTGCCTCCATTCCTTTTGCAATTGTCTTTGCATCAGCATGAAATTCAGTCTTGCAGTCATTCGTACCAAGCATTATAGCTATAACATCTACCGGCTTATGTGATTCAACAACTACTCCAATAAGATCAATGCCCTTTCTTGCATCTCTTACAGCATCTGGAAATATAGTTGTTCTTCCACAAAGCCCTCTTCAATAATATTATATTCATTTCCAAGAAGATTAGCTATTCTGCCTGTCCATCTTACATCATAATCATATCTTCCTGATTTATCAGGCTTATATCCATAAGTATTAGAATCCCCAAAAACAAAATATTTTTCATTGCCACATCCTCCCGCAAAACATCTGTTAAACATACTGTTACCTTAATTCATACTTACTTTGTATGTTTATATGTTATAACTTCTTCGTGGCTTTGTCAACAAGGAATCACTATAAAAATGCTCAGCCCGCCAGTAGGTTGTGTCAGTCTATATTTCCAAGTGATGTTTTACAGTATAGCATGCTTGATTTTTATGAGCTGTGTGGGAGTTAAAGCTGCTATATACAAAAATCAGTGCTAAAAACTCGTTCAAGCGAAGCGCGTTGTTTTAGCACTGTAATATATTCTGTATATGGCAGCTTTTACTCCCACTAGGCGAATAAATCCATGAAAGCATGTTGTACTGTAAAATGTCACTTGGAAATCTTCATACCTAACACAACCCTACTGCTCTTTGCAAGCCTGTCAGCCTCTTCATTTCCTTCCACCCCTGAATGTCCCCTGACCTTCACGAATCTGATATTAATTGAATCCCTGACAGATGTAATATAATTATAATATTCTATTGTTCCTTTTTGTTTCGTTTCCATTCTCCCACAGCCCATGCCTTGATACGCATAATCATAGAATATAGAAATATCTTTAAGTCCAAGCTCTATTGCTTTTTACAGCGGCCATGCTTCCAAGAATCTCTCCGCAACATTACGCATTGAAGCCATCTCTTTATCACTGCCATTGCCTGACAATTCATATCTTACGCCATCATGCATAAGAAAACCGCCATATCCATACACTCCGGTTGCAATATTAAAAGAACCATCAACAAATGCATAATCATTGTCAGGCATTACATCTTCCATATTGCCACTTCCGGTCTTTCCATTAATCTCCTGTACAGCTTCCTTCCCATATAAGCTTCGCCTCTTCCATAGACATGAAGCTCTTATATTCGGCAGCTGGAAAACCATGTACATTCTTCTTACATTCGTCCCATGTCTGATATATTCCGGGAACTTTACCTACACGCACAGCATAATATTTCTTAGCCATATATATTTCCCTATTCTGATTAATAAACTCGGATTACTCCGGCAATCTCTTTTACCACTGAAAGTCCATTAAATACTGTCATTGCATCATTAAAATTCTTCTCTGCAACAACATCTGTAATAATAACCAGTTCAGCAACACCGTCCTTACGGCTCTTCTGGACCACACTTTTAATCATTGTTTCCAAGAACACTTGCAATGTTAGCAAGAACCCCGCTTGTCTAATGCTTCTATTCTTAAGAAGAATTTGCTCTTAGTTTCAGATATATCCTTAACAGGAAGCTCTTTGTAGCATGAGCAGCCAATCTTGCCACATGAGCCATGAACTATGTTACGGCATACATCTATAATGTCCCCATAACAGCAGAAGCTGTTGGCATCTGACCTTGCCCATAAACATAGTATCATCACTTGCCTCACCATGAACAAATACTGCATTAAATGAATCTCTTACTGTAGCCAGAGGGTGATTCTCGTCAATAAGCATAGGATGAACCTTAACTTCTATTCCATCCGGTGTATTTCTGGCAAGTCCAAGAAGCTTGATAACATATCCGAATTCCTTAGCATACTTAATATCTTCTGCTGTAATCTTAGTAATACCCTCTGTATATACCTGATTAAATGTTACCCTTGAATTAAATGCGATTGATGACATAATAGCCATCTTTCTTCCCATGCATCATATCCTTCCAACATCTGCTGTAGGGTCTGCCTCTGCATATCCTAATTCTGTAGCCTTTGCAAGAGCGTCCTTGTAATTCATTCCTGATTCAGTCATCTTTGTAAGGATATAATTAGTTGTTCCGTTAACAATACCAATAATCTCTGTGATATTGTTGCCAGCCATGCTCTGCTTTAATGGTCTGATTATTGGAATTGCTCCCGCAACAGCCGCCTCAAACTGAAGGTCAGCATGCATTTTGTCTGCCATTCCCATAACCTCTTCACCATGCTCAGCAAGAAGATCCTTATTGGCAGTAACAACCTGCTTCCAGCCTCAAGTGCCTCAAGAATATACTGCTTTGCGAGGAGTAGTTCCACCCATAAGCTCTATTACAATCTCAATATCCTTATCTTCAATAATATCCTTCCAGTTGTCAGTCAGTAATTCTCTGTCAATTGGATCACGGTCTTTATCAAGATTTCTTACAAGAACCTTCTTTAACTACAAGTTCTGCACCCGTCTTACTAATCACATCATCTTTCATACTCTGACATAACTTGTATATACACCTGTTCCAACTGTTCCTCCTAATATAGCCGCATAAATCTTTCTTGCTCATTACTTTGTAACGCCCTCATTCCTGTTTATTATGTTAAGTTTATTATATTAATCTGTGATACATTTATTTCATATCTACAGCATCAACCTGATCCTAAAGTTCTTTTATAGCCTTTGTTACAGATACAATTCTCATAAGAGATATAAAACCCATAACTATCATCAGAGCAATTCCAATAAATACTATAAGTGCTGATGATGTTGAAAATGGATTCAATAATGCAATGATGCCAATAACAACCATTACAACTGCACCTATAAGCTCAATCCACCATTTGTCTGACTCAAGATGGTAGAAATCCACAGCATACTGAAGTTTAAGGATTCCATCAACAATAATAATAATTGCAAGTGCTGTTCCTAAAAACCGCAATAAAACCTGGTTTAATCACGAAAAACATACCAAATGCAAGAAGCGTAACTCCTGTACAAGACCATATGATCCAAGAATCTCACTTCCCGCAATCCTGAAATAATTGATAAGTCTTAATACTCCCCAGACACATAAGGCAACTCAATTCCTTTACATATGATTTCCTGGGATGCTGTTGGAAATATTACCAGCAGTAAGCCAGAACAAACAATGCAATTGAAACAATAATAATCTCAAACTTAATTGTCTTTAACTTCTTATAAATACTGTTCATATGCTCCATCTCCTTTTCACTCATTTCAAAGTTCCGTAGTTCTTTTGTCTTTTGATTATACACAAAAGAACATCACTTCAAGACATGCATTTTCTGCACTTTAATCTGTCTGTGATGTTCTTTATTATTATTAATATTAAGTTAACATATACAGATTACTCTGCTCTTGACATAGCCTGCTCGTAGTCTCTTGTTCCAACCCAGATTTCCTTAGTATATGGACACTTCTTCTGTTCAATAGAGCGCTTGATAATAACCGAAATACATACCACATTCGCTATTATTGCAAGCATTGCAACAACTCCTGTGCTGTCGGGTTAGCTGTTATACCAAAGTTGGCAATTGCATCTCGCACTTGCACCTGTAGTGTGACATGTAATTGCTGCGTTATAAAGATCAAGTGCCTTAACACCAGCCTTAGTTGCTCCACCATATAATGATGGCAATACACTGAATGTATTGCTTAACTGGAATAATGGTAATACCTGTGCAAACATGCACCATGTCGCAAGTGTCATGGCTCTGTTCTGAATCCATCCACCCTTATTCCATAATGCATTAGCAAATGTAGGAGCAAGAAGAAGAGCTACACCACAGTACCATGTATGTGTTGGAAGATTACAATATGTATACTCAAAATTCCAGATGTCATAAGCAACGATAAACCATATTGTCATATCCGGCCAGAGCATATCATCCTTTTTCTTAGATGAGTAAATTCCCCACCAGCCTGTCATACAGAAGATATTAATAAGTCCTGCAATTCCATTAACAATATTCCACCAGCCACCATAAAGGAATACACCTTCATTAGATGCCCACCATGCACCAGAAAAATCTCCAGTAATCTGGTAAGCTCTTATGGCTGATTCAAAATCAGATACTACCGCAATAAGAATATTAATAGCAACAATTACGAATGGCCAAGGTTTAAACCATTCTTTCTTTCCAATCCCCACTTATACTTAATCATGAGGAAACCGACAACTGATATCTGCTGCATAAAGCTTAGCATAATGGAACCATCCGTTCATATACTCATATGTCTGATTGCTGTGACCGCCAAACAGACTGCCTGAATTGTTATGAAATAGATTGTGAGTACAGCCGGAATGATAACGAATAACACGATACCACCAATCTTAGTACGACGACCTATCTCATTAAGAATTACTAATCCGCAAACACAAGCACCCAACCCAGTAACTGAGTCATGGCTGTGCTGCCATAAAGTTGAAATAACATTGTTCACGCCTCCAATCGCTTGATTGATTTTATAAGTATTTTACACTTTTTAATAAATATTTCAAGTAAAATGATAGTCTATATGGGCTATCCTAAACATTTTAATATCTGCGATTTCTTGTTGTTGACAACTGCAAGGTTTTGCAAGGCCGAACGAATATTTTTCTGAATCACTGCCGCCCTTATTCCTTCGAATGGTTTAAGAAAGCTGTTAATTCCAAGTTCTTTAGCATTCTGTTCCAGTCTTGTAATTGAAGTAAACGCTGCAGACCACTGTGTATTATTAATTGTCTGTTCTAGTCTTATGAAGTCATAACACGCCATATATTCCCTTACATCCTTTATATATACGGTCATAACAACTTCATTCTCTATATCTTTATCCTTGAATTTTGAATTAGAAATATCTATTCCGAGTCTTCTAAGATTCGCGATTATTTTCATCAATACCTGTTCGCGGGCTGACATACTAACACTCCCCTCACACTCAGCTTTCTTATATATTCTGGGCAGTACATTATTATGCTTTAGTTTTACTTTTCTTTCAGGAATAACATATATCCATATAAGTGAACTTACAAACAAAACATTGGATAAAACAGCTTTGGAAGAATCTGAAATGCTGTAATGCTATATCCAAGCTCTGAAACCGCTGATATGGCAACCAGCATCTGGGCACCATATGGAATTATCCCTTGAAATATACATGAAAATGTATCAAGAAGCGAAGCTGCTTTTCTTGGAGTGATATCATAATCATCAGCCATCTCTTTTGCAATAGGGTTAGCCATTACAATAGCAACTGTATTATTAGCTGTAGCAATATCCATTGTTCCAACTAAAGTCCCATTCCAAGCTGTCCGCCTTTTTTCCCTTTAAATAATCTTCTTATTCCATTAAGTAAAGCATCAAATCCACCATATTCTTTAATAAGTGAACACATTACAGATACAAGAACTGCAACCATACATGTCTCAAACATTCCTGACGCACCACTTCCCATATTAAGAAGCAGAGTCTCTAATGTAACCCCACCCATAACAAGCATAATAACTATTCCAGAAATAATACCTGTTATAAGTACAACAAAAACATTTACACCAATAATTCCACCCGCAAGTACAAGCACATATGGAATAATCTGAAAAGATTATATGAATGTGCAATCTCGCCATGAATATCTGTACTAAAAGAAAGCACAAAATTATAACAAGGGTCACAATTGCTGCCGGAAGTGCTATCCAGAAATTCTCCCTGAACTTGTCTTTCATGGCACAACCCTGACCATTACAAGCTGCAATAGTAGTATCTGATATAAAAGAAAGATTGTCCCCAAACATTGCACCACCCATGACAGATGCAACACATAATGCCATACTAAATCCTGATGCTTCTGATACCGCAACCGCTATTGGTGTAATAAGTGTTATTGTTCCAACAGATGTACCCATTGCCGTAGATACAAAACAGGCAACAATAAAAGTACCGCTACTGCAAACTTTGCGGAATAATGCTTAACATAAAATAAGCTACACTCTCTGCACTGCTTCTTCCTACAACTCCGACAAATATTCCGGCTGTAATGAATATCAGAAGCATTGTAACAATGTTCCTGTCAGCCAGCCCTTTTGCCATTACATCAAGCTTTTCATCAAACTTAAGCTGTGAATTCTGCATGCACGCTACTAGTATTGCAGCCATAAATGCAACAATAATTGGTACATTATAGAATCCCATTGGAATCTTCATGACATATTCAAATATAATTCCAGTTCCAAGATACAACACAAGAAAAACAAGTATAGGTACCAGCGCAACCGGATTAGAATTCCTATCCTTTTCATAATACCAATTAATCCTCGCCCATCTTAGCAAGCTTGGCAGCCTGGTCGGCAGCGATACATGCATCAATAATATCCTGGATGTCTCCATCCATAATCTTGTCAAGCTTATATAATGTAAGACCAATTCTGTGGTCTGTTACTCTTCCCTGTGGGAAATTATAAGTTCTTATCTTCTCAGCTCTGTCACCTGTACCAATCTGGCTTCTTCTTGCATCTGCCTCTGCGTCATGTGCTTTCTGAGTCTCAATGTCATATAACTTGGCTCTTAAAAGTGCAAATGCTTTCTCCTTATTCTGTATCTGTGACTTCTCTGTCTGTGAATAAATAACTATTCCTGTTGGATAATGAGTAAGTCGTACAGCAGAATCAGTTGTATTGACACACTGTCCACCATTACCTGACGCTCGCATAACATCAATACGGATGTCCTTCTCATCAATGTGGATATCAACCTCTTCTGCCTCTGGCATAACAGCTACAGAAGCAGTAGAAGTCTGTATTCGTCCGTTAGATTCAGTTACCGGGATTCTCTGTACTCTGTGTACACCAGACTCATATTTCATGATAGAGTAAGCTCCCTGTCCCTTAACCATGAATTCTACTTCCTTCCATTCCACCAATACCGGTTTCATCGCCACTTAATACTTCAACCTTCCAGCCTCTTGCCTGTGCATAGTGTACATACATTCTGAAAGCTCTGCTGCAAAAGTGCCGCCTCTTCTCCACGCACCCGCTCTGATTTCAACAACAATATCCTTATCATCATTAGGGTCTTTAGGTAAAGAAGAATCTTTAATTCATGCTCTAATTCTTCTACTCTTGCCTTAGATTCATTAAGCTCTTCCTTCGCCATCTCTTTAAGTTCTTCATCTGTCTCTTCATCAAGAATAGCAAGACTGTCCTCAATATTCTTCTTACAGTTCTTATACTCAGTATAAGTTTCTATAAGTGGTGCAAGACTACTCTGTTCTTTCATAAGCTTTTGAACTTTTCCTGATCATTAACCACATCAGGATTACCAAGTTCAGCAGTTATATCTTCATATCTGTTGACTGTATCTTCAAGTCTATCAAACATACTCTGTCACTTTTCCTTTCTACATCAATTATATACAATTACTTTCTTCCCATAACAACACGGTCAAAACCAGCAAGATCTTTCACGACAGTTATATCCTTAAAGCCAGCCTTTTCATTATATCAGAAACATCTGCCGCCGCTCTGCTCCTATTTCATAACAGAGATATCCATCAGTTTCAAGGAAGTCTCCCGCCTGTGCAGTTATTTTTCTATAAAACATAAGTCCATCTTCCATTCCATCAAGTGCAAGCATAGGATCATGTAATCTGACTTCCTCCTGAAGTCCTTCAATAACCTTTGTTGGTATATATGGAGGATTAGAAACTATTGTATTGAATGTTATATCATGATTTAATTCTTCGAATAAATCACTTCTCATAAAATCAATATTTTCAGCCTCAAGATTTTGTTTATTACTCTGTGCAACATTTAGTGCCTTTTCTGAGACATCAACTCCAAGCACCGCATTCAGGAAACTTTTTAGCAAGCGTAATACCTATGCATCCTGAGCCGGTACACATATCAAGAATATAATCTCCACTTCTTGTCACCTTAATCACTTCACCAACTAAAATCTCTGTATCCTGTCTTGGAATAAGGACATCACTGTTAACCATATATTCATAACCATAAAACCATGTTTTTCCAAGGATATGCTGAAGTGGTATATGAGAAGCTCTCTGTTCTATATATTCCTCAAACATGAGAAAATTTTCTTCCGACAATAAACTGTCACCATTGATAAGATAAAAGGTTCTTGTCATGCCATTGACAGTGGATAACAGTTCAAAACTGTCATGCTCTGCATTGTCAATTCCGTTATCTTTCAACATCTGTGTTCCCCAGTTTACGGCCTGTCTAATTGTCATCATATCTACTTATCTTCCAGCCTTTTCTGCTTAAACATCGGAACATCTTCCGGATATTGTTCCTCCGGCTTCTGTTCTGCTTCAAATTCAAATCCTGCAACAACTTCTTCTTCAGATAATTCTTCTCCTTCTTCAGCTTCAGACTGGTTATCTATAACATAAGAAGCTGTATCCATGAATTCAAATCCCTCTATAGCTGATGGAGCATCATGTCCATCTTCACCATATCCATATGAATCTTCTTCTGAATCACTATCATCAAATGAATTATCATAGATAGTACTCTCAGACTCATCACTTACTTCATATACAGAAGAGAAAGTCTCTGTCAGTATCATCCATTCCAAACTCTTTTCCAGCCTGGATATATCTTTCCTCAGCAGTCATCTCACTAACAGGTTTCTCTTCTTCCTGTTCCTCTACATCAATTGTTCTTGTCTGTTCATTACCATGAATAAGACTTCCTGATATAGCCAGTTCTGCCTCAGAAGCAACAAGTTCTTCAACAGGATTCTCTGCTTCTGCATAATACTGTGCAAGGAATTCCTTCCAGTCAAATACTTCCTCAACAGCCCTGATAGCAACTTCTATCATATCCGTATCAGGTTCTCTTGTAGTAAGCTTCTGGAACCACATTCCCGGCTTGCTTAATGCTCTTACAAATGCGTTATCATTCTTTCCAGCCCATCTTATGACCTCATACGATACTCCGGCAATGACCGGAATAAGAAGGATTCTGATAACAATCTGTAATGCTGTATTATCAACCCTTATAAATATAAAAAGATAATACTTATAAACATAACAAAAATAAAAAGCTTGTTCCACATCTTTTATGATATCTTGAACTGTTCTTGACATTCTCAGGTGTAAGTCTTGCACCATTCTCTATACAGTTGATACATTTGTGCTCTGCACCATGATACATAAAAGTTCTCTTTATATCCTTCATCATTGATATAAGAGAAATATATATAACAAATATAAGCAGTCTTACAATTCCTTCTGATAAAATTAAGCAGTGTCTTGGAAACTATGTATTTCGATACCAGCTTAGTTGCAAGATACGGAAGCACCATAAACAAGCCTATTGCAAAAATATAGAAAGAATAACTGTCACAGCCATAAGCACTGACTCAAATTTATCTTTAAGGAGATTCTTGCCTGCTTCATCAAGCTTGGTTTCTCCTCGCTCTGGGATCATCATAAAATGATGCAGAATAATTAATTGTTGAAATTCCCGTAACCAGCGAATCAATAAAATTAACAATTCCTCTTATTATCGGAAGATTAAGCCATGGATGCTTTTCTGTTATAAGCCCTCTCTAACGACAACCTCAATTTCATTATCAGGTTTTCTGACAGCAATAGAATATTTATCCTTATTGCGCATCATGATTCCTTCAATTACAGCCTGTCCCCAATTCCTGATGGCTTCATATCACATAACCATACCTTTCTAAAATGTTTTGTATACATTCAAAAAGTTGAGGTCCCGAAAACCTCAACCTTAATTCAAAATTAATTGTTTGATACACCATACTTCTTGTTGAACTTATCAATTCTTCCACGAGTTGATGATGCCTTCTGCTGTCCTGTGTAGAATGGATGGCACTTTGAACAGATTTCTACGTGGATTTCTTCCTTAGTTGAACCTGTTACAAATTCGTTACCGCAGTTACAAACAACCTTTGCCTGATAGTAATCTGGATGGATTCCTTCTCTCATGATTTCACCTCTTTACAAATTATTAAGTATTACAATTGTGAATTCCGCCTTAGGTTCCCTTTCTGTCCCGATGGGACCTATGCGCATTAGACACAATGACCTCTTTATCTGTCATAAACAGCTTTCATATTGTATCACGATGTTATATTATATGCAAGCACTTTTTCAAAAAGTTATAAAATGTTATAGAAAGAAAGTATACTTTAAATATAATGATTCTTAATTACTGTTCTTACAAGTTCTTCATTATTCTTGGTTTTAACAAAAGGTCAAGAATTCTCTCTGCTGCCTCATCCGTCTTTAAACCGTTAAGTGCCTTTCTCATAATATCAACAGCTTCCTGTTCTTCTTTGTTAAGCAGTAAATCTTCGCGTCTTGTACTTGACTTTGCTATATCAATAGCTGGAAATACTCTCTTTTCTGACAATTTTCTATCAAGGACAAGTTCCATATTACCCGTACCCTTAAACTCCTCGAATACAACATCATCCATCTTGCTTCCAGTCTCAACAAGTGCTGTTGCCAAAATTGTAAGACTTCCACCCTCACGCATATTTCTTGCCGCGCCAAAGAATCTCTTAGGCATGTGGAGTGCTGCCGGATCAAGACCTCCGGAAAGAGTTCGTCCACTTGCCTGAACTGTAAGGTTATATGCCCTTGCAAGTCTTGTAATACTATCAAGAAGTATTATAACATCTGTCTTCTGCTCAACAAGTCTTTTAGCTCTTTCAATAACCATCTCTGATACTCTCTTATGTCTTTCTGGCAACTCGTCAAATGTTGAATATATAACTTCTACATTATCTCCAACTATTGACTCTTTGATATCTGTTACTTCCTCTGGTCGTTCGTCAATAAGAAGAATCATAAGATGCATCTCTGGGTTATTCTTAGTTACTGCATTGGCAATCTGCTTAAGAAGTGTTGTCTTACCCGACTTAGGCTGCGAAACAATCATGCCTCGCTGTCCTTTTCCTATAGGAGATATAAGGTCAACCATTCTCATTGCCACTGTACTTGAATTCTTTTCAAGATGAATTCTTTCATTAGGGAAAATTGGCGTAAGGCTTTCAAATGCCGGTCTTTTCTGTGCAACAGAAGGATCCTTACCATTAACGCTTTCCAGATACATAAGTGCCGAAAACTTTTCACCCGATGTTTTCATTCTCTTAGGTCCCTGAATAATATCACCTGTCTTTAAATTAAACTTTCTTATCTGTGACGGAGAAACATATACATCATTCTCTCCGGGAAGAAAATTCTCACATCTTATAAATCCATATCCTTCTGACAAAACTTCAAGAATACCATCTGCCATAGGCATATCCTGTTCCTTTGACTGCTCCGACCCCTTATGTGACTGTGCATGATAATTATCTTTATGTTCTTCTTTAACATACTGTTCAGACTTCTGATGTGAATATTCTGATGTCTTATGATTGTTCTGTCCGTCAGCTTCATCTTCTGCAACAACACTTGCAACTTCAGCCGGCTCGTTCTTTTCCTCGCCTTCTGCCGCTGCGATAATTGCCTCTATAAGTTCACTCTTTCTCATTGTCGAGATATTCTTAATATTCTTATCCTTTGCAAATTCACGCAATACACTAACTGACAATGTTTCTAACTTTGCCTCATATAATCCACCTCTGTATTCATCTAAAAATCAATAGGAAAATGATGCAGAAAACGCATCAAAGATGTATTAATTATACAACATATTATTCTAAAAGAAAAGACTAAAAATGCTTTTTTAGTCAGAGCAATATGTTATTATATATAATGCTGTTAAAAGCACTAATTATTGAAAGGAAGATTAGATATCATGACTAATGCAGAGAAAGCCTTACAGCTCCATGAAGAGTGGAATGGTAAATTTGAAACAACTCCTAAAATGAAGATTCAGACAAGAGAAGATCTTGCTCTTGCTTATACTCCTGGTGTAGCAGAACCTTGCAAGGTTATTGCCAAGGACAAAGAAGCAGCTTATAAGTACACTATCAAGTCTAACACTATCGCTGTTGTATCTGACGGAAGTGCTGTACTTGGACTCGGTAATATCGGTGCTCATGCCGCTATGCCTGTTATGGAAGCGAAAAGCTGTTCTTTTCAAAGAATTTGGTAACGTTAATGCTGTGCCTGTCTGCCTTGATACACAGGACACAGAAGAAATCATCAAAACTGTAGTTAATATTGCACCCGTGATTTGGCGGTATCAATCTTGAAGATATATCAGCTCCAAGATGTTTTGAAATCGAGACAAGACTTAAAGAGCTTCTGGACATACCTGTATTCCATGATGACCAGCATGGTACAGCTATCGTTGTATTAGCAGGTATTATTAATGGACTTAAAGTTACAGGCAAGACTAAAGAAGATTGCCAGGTAGTAGTCAACGGTGCCGGTTCTGCCGGAGTTGCTATCACAAAGCTTCTTCTTACATATGGTTTTAAGCATGTAACAATGTGTGATAAGTCTGGTATCCTTTCTAAGGCTTCAGGGTCTTAACTGGATGCAGCAGTCAATGATGGAAGTAACTAACCTTGAGAACAAGACTGGTTCTTTAGCTGATGCACTCCGTGGTGCAGATATATTTGTCGGAGTTTCTGCTCCTAACATCGTTACAGCAGACATGGTTAAGACTATGAATAAAGATGCTATTATATTTGCAATGGCCAACCCTGTTCCAGAGATTATGCCAGATGTTGCCAAGGCAGCCGGTGCCAGAGTTGTTGGTACAGGCCGTTCTGATTTTCCTAATCAGGTTAATAATGTAATCGCTTTTCCTGGCATTTTCAAGGGTGCTCTCGAAGGACGTGCCAGACAGATAACTGAAGACATGAAGCTTGCTGCTGCGCTTGCAATTGCTAATCTTGTTCCAGATGACGAAGTAAGTGATGTTAACATCCTTCCAGAAGCATTTGACCCAAGAGTTGCTGATGTCGTAAGTAAAGCTGTAATCGACCATATAGAGAAGTAATTATGCTTCCATATTATTATTCTGTAAGTGAATATCTTAAAGACACTTATGGTAAGAAATTATACAAATTAAGTCTTTCCGGAAACATGACATGTCCCAACAGAGATGGAAAACTCGATACAAGAGGATGCATATTCTGCAGCAGTCATGGTTCCGGAGATTTTGCTGTCAGTGATATTGACAAAGCAAAGGAAATAGTATCTAATAAATACTCTGGCACTGAATATATTGCGTATTTTCAATCCTTTACTAACACTTATGCTGATGTAAGTTATTTAAGAGATTTGTTCATGCCGGTAATAGAAAGAGATGACATAAGAATTCTCTCCATCGCAACCCGTCCGGATTGTCTTGATGATGATGTACTCAGTCTTCTCGACGAGCTTAATCATATAAAACCAGTATGGATTGAATTAGGACTACAGACCACTAACAATTCAACTGCCAAGTATATCCGCAGAGGATACAATTTGTCAGCATATGATAATGCAGTTAATAATTTACTATCAATCAGAATTGCACCTATCGTCCATATGATTATCGGGCTTCCAGGTGAAACAATCAGTGATTACACTGCTACCGCAAAATATATTGCTCAAAGCGGTGCATCAGGAATCAAGATATCTTTATTACACATTTTAAAAGATACAGATCTTTATACTGATTATTGCAATGGTTTATTTAATGCCATGACTATAGAAGATTATCTTTATGCAATTGGAGCAATTCTTCCTGTATTGCCTGAAAATATGGTAGTACACAGACTTACAGGGGACGGACCTAAGAACATTCTTGCAGCGCCGTTATGGACCACTGATAAAAAAAGAGTCCTTAACACTCTGCATCATTACCTCAAAGAAAATAAGATTTATCAAGGAAAAGATTTATGAACACTGATTCTACTACATTATACAAATTAATGATTTTATATATGCTGAACAAAGTTAATTTTCCTTTGTCCAATACACAGCTGTCTTCTTTTATGCTGGACAAGCAATATACTGATTATTTTACATTCCAGAAAACTATCAGTTCACTTGTTGAAGATGGATTTATAAGAGGTACCACTCATCAGAGCAGCACCCATTATACCTTAACCAAAGAAGGCGAAGAAACCATTGCTTTTTTCTATACCAAAATCTCAACTGCAATAAGAGATGATATTGAAACTTATCTTGCTGATAATAAATACGAACTAAAGAATCAGGCTGGAACTGTAACTGACTGTTACAAGCTTCCTAATGGAAATTACATTGCACACTGTCAGGTAAAAGAGGGAGATACAACTTTGATTGAGCTTAATCTTAATGTCCCAATTGAAGAGCAGGCGGAAATAATATGCGCAAGATGGCGCGAAAACAGTCAGGAATTATATGACTATATCATTCATAAACTTATGTAAAAAAGCGTTCTGCTGGTAATCAGCCAGTCAGAACGCTTTTATTATTCTTGTATAATTGCAGCACTTTCAGAATCAGTCTCATTTTCTTCCTGTGGCAGTACATATGAATCTATAAGCTGCCATAATTCTTTAAGTCCCTGCTTAGTCTGTGATGAAAAAGGAATAAGAATATCTTCCTGCCTTAATCCAAGTCCTGTTCTTACAGCTTTCACCTGTTTGCTTATCTGGCTTCTCTTAATCTTATCCAGCTTTGTTGCAACAATTACAGGTCTGTAACCGTTATTTACAATCCAGTCATACATCATTCTGTCATTATCAGATGGGTCATGACGGATATCAATCAGCAAGAACACCTGCTTTAACTGGCTGCTTTTTCTTAAATATTTCTCAATCATCTTGCCCCATTTGGCTTTGACAGCCGGACTTACATTGGCATATCCATAGCCTGGAAGGTCAACCAGATACATGCTGTCATTAATATTATAGAAATTAATAGTCTGTGTCTTACCCGGCTGTGATGATGTTCTTGCATATGATTTTCTGTTCATTAACGCATTAATGAGCGATGATTTACCAACATTTGACTTACCTGCAAATGCAACCTCAGGGAATGAAGTCTCAGGAAGTGTACTTGTAACTCCGACTACTATATCCAGATTAACTTTTTTTATAACCATAATCCGCTGCTCCTTTCATTTAACGCATTAATGCCTGTGCAAATACTTCAATAGCATTATTCACATATATTATATTCATCCCTTCAGTTATCTCTGTGTCAAGTTCTTCAACATCCGACCTGTTATCCCGAGGTACAAAAACATTTGTTATGCCCGCTGTCTTACTTGCAAGAAGCTTTTCTTTAAGACCTCCTATCGGAAGAACCTTACCTCTTAATGTAAGCTCTCCAGTCATTGCAACATCTGCTTTTACAGGAATTCCAGTAACCGCAGACAATACTGCCGTTGCCATTGTAATGCCAGCAGAAGGTCCGTCTTTCGGAGTTGCACCCTCTGGTATATGAAGATGGAATGCATGATTCTGGAAATATTCAGCATCCACTTTATATCTGCCTTTTTCTGTTACTGATCTGATATAAGAAACAGCTATGCTTGCTGATTCTTTCATTACATCACCCATGTTACCTGTAAGCTTGAACTCGCCTTTGCCCGGCATTGTTATAACCTCTATCTCAAGAGTATCTCCACCTGACTGTGTCCATGCAAGCCCTCTTACTATACCAACTTCACCCTTTGTATTCTTTTTGTCCGGTCTGTATTTAACTTTTCCAAGATAATCTGTAATATTCTTATCAGATATATTAACTGTTTTCTTTACAGTCTTATCTCTTGTTCCATCAGATGTGAACACTCCGGCTTTGTATAATTCTCTAACCGCTTTTCTTACAATCTTTGCAATCTGCCTTTCAAGACCTCTCACACCAGCTTCTCTTGTATACGAATTAATAATTGTTCTTATAACTTTATCAGTGAACTTTACATCAGATACAAGCAGACCATTCTCTTTAATCTGTTTCTTAATAAGGTGTTCCTTAGCAATATGAAACTTTTCATTAGCTGTGTATGAACCAACTTCAATAATTTCCATTCTGTCAAGCAATGGACGGCTTATATTAGACAGATCATTAGCTGTTGCAATAAAAAGCACATTTGACAAATCAACCGGCATCTCTATATAGTGGTCGACAAAATTAACATTCTGTTCGCTGTCTAATACTTCAAGAAGTGCAGCTGATGTATCGCCCTTATAATCACTGCTTATCTTATCTATCTCATCAAGAAGCATAAGAGGATTATTAACTCCGGCACTCTTAAGTCCCTCAATAATTCTTCCAGGCATAGCTCCAATATATGTTTTCCTGTGTCCTCTTATCTCAGCCTCATCTCTTACACCACCCAGACAGATTCTTACATACTCCTTGCCAAGTGCCTTTGCAACTGATCTTGCTATAGATGTCTTACCTGTTCCCGGAGGTCCTGCAAGACATATGACAGGTGCTTTTCCACTACCTGTTATGTTTCTTACCGCAAGTGATTCCAGAATTCTTTCCTTAATATCTTTCATTCCATAGTGGTCCGAATCAAGCACTTTTGCAGCATTATCTATATCTTTGTTATCTTCAGTCGACACATTCCATGGTAATTCAAGACATGTCTCTATATATGTTCTCTCAACATTAGCCTCAGCATTATTACCAGCAAGTGATTTCAGTCTCTTAATCTCCCTTTTTAGCTTATCCTTTACATACTGCGGTGAATCAAGCTTTTCAACGTCCGCCTCATATTCTTCAGCCTCTGTTATGGTTCCTCCATCAAGTTCTTCATTAATCGCTGCAAGTTCTTCTCTTAATATGTAATCCTTCTGGTTCTTATCTACTCTTTCTCTTACAATATTGCCAAGTTCTTCTTTAATAGTATAAGCATTTATCTCATTTACAAGCAATGTTGCAGCAAATGTATACATCTGCTCATAGTCTTCTGCCTCCAGAAACTGCTGTCTTTTATCAAAATCCATCATAAATTCCTGAGCAAATTCCGTCATCAGTTTTTCTGCATCATTATAAGAAAGCCATCTCTTGACTGTATCCTTTGCAAACTTCGGATTAACATGTGCATACTGTGTCAAAAGTTCTCTCATTCCTACAATTATAGCTCTCGACACCATTTTATCAGGCTTCTCAAATCCTTGCATAACACTTACATCAGCAAGCATCATTCCTGACGCTTCTTCAAATCTATTTACAAGTGCCTTTTCAAGCCCTTCTACCTGAACCCTTAAAATTTTGCCTGGCATCTTTATTATCTGTTTTATCTTAGCAATTGTTCCTACTGTATATAAATCTGCTATCCCTGGTTCGCTCACCTGCGAATCTCTCTGTGTTACAAGATATATAAGTTCATCAGCTGCCATACTTGCTTCTACAGCTTTTACAGACTTCTTTCTGCTCACATCAAAGTGCATTACCATCCCCGGAAAAACAGTGACATTTCTTAATGGAATAGCTGGATAATGTCTATCATATTTGTTACTCATATATTCCTCTCTATCTAAAAAACGGACCGTCCATCATGAACAGCCCGCCTGAATTAATTTCGTTACTGTGCTTTTTTTACAGCATCCGTTCTGTATTCTAACAGAGGCTTTGCGCTTCCTTCTACAGCTTCCTTAGTTATTATACATTTTGATATTGTTTCATCTGACGGAATCTCATACATTACTTCATTCATGACAGATTCTAAAATTGAACGTAAGCCTCTTGCTCCTGTCTTTCTCTCAAAGCTCTTATGGGCAACCGCCTCAACAGCTTCATCCGTAAACTCAAGTGCTACTTCATCAAGTCCAAAAAGTGCCTGATACTGCTTTATAATAGCATTCTTAGGCTCTTTTAGAATTCTCACAAGTGCTTCCTCATCAAGTGAATCTAATGAAACAACAACCGGAACTCGGCCTACAAACTCAGGAATAAGACCGAATTTGATAAGATCCTGTGGAAGTGCCTTATGGAACATCTCTCCAACATCGTCGTTGCTCTTTTCCTTAAGTTCAGAGTTGAAACCAATTGAACTCTTATCCATTCTTGATTCAATAATCTTCTCGAGTCCGTCAAATGCACCACCACATATGAAAAGAATATTAGTTGTATCAATTGGAATAAGCTCCTGCTGTGGATGCTTTCTTCCTCCCTGTGGTGGAACTGATGCTATTGTTCCCTCTAATATCTTAAGAAGAGCCTGCTGTACGCCCTCGCCAGATACATCTCTTGTTATGGAAACATTTTCTGACTTCTTAGTAATCTTATCTATCTCATCAATATATATAATACCATATTGTGCTTTTTCAACATCATAATCCGCAGCCTGAATAAGCTTCAAAAGGATATTCTCAACATCCTCACCTACATATCCGGCTTCCGTAAGAGTTGTAGCATCTGCAATTGCAAAAGGTACATTAAGAAGCCTTGCAAGATTCTGTGCAAGAAATGTCTTTCCTGAACCTGTTGGTCCAAGCATAAGAATATTACTCTTCTGTAACTCTACATCCAGATCAGACTGTGACATTATCCTCTTATAATGATTATATACAGCAACCGCAAGAACCTTCTTTGCTTCATCCTGTCCTATAACATAATCATCAAGAAATTCTTTTATCTGCTTTGGCTTAAGCAGGTTGATATTCATTCCATCAACCACTTCTTTTGCATCTGCCTCTGTTTCAAACTCTTCATCAAGGATATCGCTGCATATTTCTACACATTCATCACAAATGTAAACGCCATTATGTCCTGCGATCAGCTTTTTAACCTGATCCTGTGTCTTATTACAGAATGAGCATCTAAGCTTCTCATCAATATTTCTGCCTGCCATACTATCCTCCAAATCACTATAAATCCTTTAAATAAAGGTTCGCTTATCACACAAAAACAAGGGAGACACCTGCAAATGTATTATCTGCAGGCATCTTCCTTATCATAAGCAATTATTATCTCTTCTCTACAACACTGTCGATAAGTCCATATGCAACAGCTTCCTGTGCTGTCATATAGTTATCTCTCTCTGTGTCGCGTGAAATCTCTTCAACTGACTTGCCAGTATTAGCTGCCAGTATTTCGTTTAACTTATTTCTTGTCTTAAGTATATTCTCAGCAACGATTCTGATTTCAGTTTCCTGACCTCTTGCACCACCTGATGGCTGATGAATCATAATCTCTGCATTAGGAAGAGCAAGTCTCTTTCCCTTAGCACCGCCTGAAAGAAGGAATGCACCCATACTTGCAGCCATACCTATACAGATTGTAGAAACATCACACTTGATGTACTGCATTGTATCATATATAGCAAATCCTGCTGATACAGAACCTCCCGGGCTGTTAATGTAGAAATGTATATCCTTGCTCGGATCTTCTGCTTCAAGGAATAACATCTGCGCAACCACAAGATTAGCAGAAACATCTGTTACCTCTTCTCCTAAGAATATAATTCTGTCTTTAAGCAGACGTGAATAAATATCATATGATCTTTCGCCTCTGCTGTTCTGTTCAATGACATAAGGTACAAAACTCATTACACAACCTCCAATATACTAAAATGTTTCTTTAAGATTCAATTACTTTTCAACAACTGATCCTACGATAACATCTACAGCCTTCTGAATTGCAAGATCTTCCTTAATCTGCTTCTTCTCATAGTCTCCCATGAATTCCTTAATCTGATCAAGTTCCATCTTGTATGCTTCAGCCATCTTCTTTAACTCTGCTTCGAAATCTTCGTCTGAAGTCTCAATATTCTCAGCCTTAACAACTGCTTCAAGAACAAGTCTTGACTGAATTCTCTTAACAGCCTCCGGCTTCATTTCTTCCATAATCTTATCAGCTGTCATGCCTGTGTACTGGAAGTACTGCTCAACTGATAATCCCTGCTGCTGTAATCTCTGAGCGAAATCCTCAACCATTCTGTTAACCTGTGTATCAACCATAGCATCTGGAATATCCATCTTAGAGTCTTCAATAATCTTAGCGATTGCTTCGTCTTCCTGCTTAGCCTTAGCTTCTCTTGACTTTCTGTCAGCAATCTTTTTCTTTAAATCATCCTTATATTCAGCAATTGTATCAAAATCAGATACATCCTGAGCAAATTCATCATTAAGCTCTGGAAGCTGCTTCTCCTTAATTTCCTTAACAGAAACCTTAAACATAGCTGGCTTACCCTTAAGATCATCTACATGATACTCTTCTGGGAATGTAACATTGATTTCTTTCTCATCACCGATATTCATACCGATAATCTGATCCTCGAATGTATCAATGAATGAATGAGATCCGATTGTAAGTGGGTAATCTGTTCCCTTTCCACCTTCAAATGCAACACCATCAACAAATCCTTCGAAATCAATAACTGTATTATCGCCATCCTTAACAGCTCTGTCTGTTACAGCTACTGTTCTTGAATTCTGATCCTGTACTCTCTTTAACTCTTCTTCAACATCAGCATCTGTTGCTTCTGTATCAGCCTTAGTTACCTCAACACCCTTGTACTGTCCAAGTTCAACTTCTGGCTTAGTAGCAACAACAGCTTCGAAGATAAATGGCTTTCCAGCCTCTAACTGTGTTACATTGATCTTAGGCTGTGAAACAAGTTCAAGACCGCACTCATCAGCAGCCTTAGCATATGCATCTGGAATGATTGAATTAGCAGCATCTTCGTAGAATACTTCTGCGCCATACATCTTCTCAATCATCTTTCTAGGTGCTTTACCTTTTCTGAAACCAGGAAGGCTGATCTTGCTCTTATTCTTATTATATGCAGTATTAAGACCTGCCTCAAACTCCTCAGCAGTAGACTCAATAACAAGTTTAACCATATTCTTCTCTTCTAAATTCTCAACTGTGAAACTCATTATAAATTAATCCTCCTATGAAATATGTATTGTTACTATCGTACAACATACCCACGAATTATAACACAACTGTTTTTAGATTACCAGTACTATTTTTAAAAAATAAAAGATAGGGCTGCAATCTTTATATTTGCTAAGAAATATGTGGATTACAACCCTATTTATTACTTAAGATAAATCATTTTTTCACATCCCAGATGATTACTTACCGCTCATCTGCTCTTCCTGTCTTCTGATCATCTCTTTTACCATGTTACCACCAACTGAACCAGCTTCTGCTGATGTGAGGTCTCCATTGTAACCATCCTTTAAGTTAACGCCAATTTCTGAAGCAACCTCCATCTTGAATCTGTCAAGTGCGTTCTGTGCTTCCTTCTTAGTCTTATAATTAGAACTTGTTGATTTAGCCATAATAAGCCTCCTTATTAAACACATTTTAGGTTTAAGCCGAAAAGTTATGGCGCCATAACTTTTCGTCTTGATATTATTATGTATCTGTTAATTCTGATTATTATGACATATTCTGGCTGTTAATTATTAGTAGTTATTTTTTTGTTTCTGCTTCTAAATTTTTCTCTGATTCAGGAATTATATTCTTATATACATATATTTCGTCATAAACCGGTGCCCATTTATATGTAGCCCCGCCTGTGCAGAATACATAAGCATGCCCTTTATTAGTGACCGCATAGCTTACAAGACAGCTTCCTGCCTGGCTGATAAATCCTGTCTTGCCACCTTTAACAATAACCCCGGGTGCTTCATTGCCATATATCCTTGAATACATTGTACTTGTAAGCTGTATTCCATCTGGATGCTGGGCTGTTGCTTTGGTTTTATACTGATATGTTCCAAGCACTTTTGCCCTTAGTTCATCCCTCATTGCATACTCCATTATCATAGCCATCTCTGCAGGAGTTGTATACTGTTCCTCGTCATAAAGTCCTGTAGGGTTTGCAAATCGTGTATGTTTTAAACCAAGTTCATTACATTTTGCATTCATCAGCTTAGCAAATTCTTCATTAGAACCTGCAACCATTATTGCAAGTGCCTCTGCCGCATCAGCACCTGACGGAAGTATCAATCCATAAAGTAAATCTTCCACATCAACAGTCTCTCCATCAAGAAATCCTGCTACAGAAGCTTCTTCCCTGAATAATCTGTTAAGCATTTCAAATCCAAATGTATATGTCTGTGGAATCTTATCTATATTATCAGTTACAACTATAAGAGTCATTACCTTTGTCATAGACGCCGGATACATTCTGGTATCTGCCTGTTTTCCTGCAATTATTTTATGATTATCAACATCTAAAAGAGCAGCATATGGCGAAGAAACCTTACTTTCAGATGTAAGATCAAAATAATCAGATGCCATCTGGGCATATATAAGAGGCGGCTCTGTAGGCTTCTCTGTTTCTTCCTCTGGCTGTGTTTCACTAATCACATCCGATGCAAATGCTTCCTTCTGTTTAAATGTTTTCTTTATTCCTGAAACAGAATTGATAATAATAACTGCAAGTATAATCGCAATAACCATTAAAGCCGTTATCATAATTCTTCTTCTTAAAATCTGCTGTCTTTTCTTCTTCATCAACAGCATTTTTCTTTTTCTGTTGCGGCGTATTTTTTCTTCATCATAATTATCGAATCCCATCGTAATTTCTCTCCCTCATACTAAATATACTGGGTAGAAGCTTTTAATTTTTCTGCCAGTTCTTCCCCTTTGATAAGTCTTACAAGTTCGAGTCCCAAATCAATAGATGTTCCCATTCCTCTTGATGTTGTAATATTACCATCTGTAACAACGCGCTCAGGAGCTGTAACTACAGTTGCACCATTTAACTGATCTTCAAATCCAGGAAATGCCATTGCTTTCTTTCCATCAAGAAGTCCGAGATTTCCCAGAACCGAAGGTGCTGCACATATGGCTGCAATTCTGTTATTCTTCTTATTGTATTCTTTAAGAAGTTCCAGTAAATCCTTGCAATCATAATATGACTTATGACCCGGACCACCCGGAAGGAATAACAGTTCATCTCCTTCAAATACATATTCATCCAAAAGCTCATCAGCCTGAACAATTACCCCCTGAGCACTTTTTACATTAATGTCACCTGTTATTGATATCACATCTGTCTTAATATCCGCTCTTCTTAATATATCTACAACTGCAAGTGCTTCTACCGTTTCAAAACCATCTGTAAGAAATGCACATACCTTCATCAATTATTTCCTCCGCTCGAAAAAATATACATACGAGTTGATTATACAACATTTTTTTATTTTTACAAACTTATATTTTACAAAATATTAATATTAATGTATTGTAGTTTTAAAAACTATGTGTTATCATTTCAATTAACAAAACAAATCGTTTTTACAACGCGGAGGATAATATATATTATGTTTGATATAATCACTGATTCAGCCTGCGATATTGTTAGAGAATATGCAGAGACACACAATCTTAAGCTTGTACCTCTCTACACAACATTTGATGGTGTTAATTATCTTAAAGAACAATATGACATTACTCACGATGAATTCTATAGAAGAATGACTGACGAAGGTGCATTCCCTAAGTCCTCTCTTCCAAGTGTACAGGATTTTGTTGATGCTATTATGCCAAGTGTGGAAGCTGGCAGACCTGCTATTGTATGTACAATTACATCATACTTCTCAGGATCTTATAACTCAGCCTGCACAGCTAAGGATATTATATTAGAAGATCATCCTGATGCTAAGGTTACAGTTATTAATTCACTGCTTAACTCAGCATCATTTTCACTCTTCATATATCAGGCTCTGCAGATGAGAAAAGCAGGATATTCATATGAGGATACAATCAAGGTTCTTGAAGCTTTAAGAAACGATGGCCGAATAATGTTTACAACAGAATCACTTGAATACTTAAGTAAAGGCGGGCGTCTTGCCAAGACAGCAATTACAATCACAAGCAAATTAAGCCTCCGTCCTATCATCGTTATGAAAGAAGGAGAAATCGGGCTTGGTGGATTTACACGAACAAGAAATAAGGGTAAATCTAATGTTATTGACATGATTCAGAAATACATTGAATCAAAGGGAATGCCGATTGAGAACTGGGATATCACTGTTGGTTACTGTACTAACCTGGAAGAAGCTGAAAAATACAGAGATGATGTTGAAGCACAACTTGGTGTGAAGCTTCTCGAAAGACGCGAAGATTTCAAGACAAGAATCAGTATTATCTCTGGCTGCCATACAGGTCCTTACGCATTAGGAATTGCATGCATTCCTAAGTACACTACTATCAGATTATAATCAATAAAGAAATAAGCGGAATGGTTTGAAACTGCCATTCCGCTATTATTAATCTACTTACTCATATGGTTCATAATCCAGCCATATATTTCTTCATATATTTCTTCTTTATTAAGTTCATTACACAGCTCATGCCTGCAATCCTCGTAAAGTCTTAAATCAATATCATCAATATGACCATGATATGAATTATATGCCCTGTAAACGCCTTTTCCGTACTCTCCCACCGGATCATCAAGCCCTGATATCATAAGCATTGGCAAATTCTTAGGAATTCTTTCTATGTTGCGCGGCTTTCTTACATACAGAATCATATTCATAAGTCCTCTGTAACCATTGACCGTAAAAAGAAATGTTGTCAGTTTTCCAGCATTGTATTCATCAACAACTGCTTCATCTCTTGTCAGCCAGTCATTGACTGTTCTTACATTCTTTATGCGCTTGTTATAAGCTCCGAACATAATCTTAGATATTAGTCTGCTTCTGTACCTATCACCCTTTATAAGTCTTACTGCATCAGCAAGCACATTTCCTGCAAGCACCATTGGTGCCGGCTGGTGTCCTGTTCCCATTACAATAACTCCATCAAGTTCATATCCGTAATCACATATATATCTTCTTGTAACAAATGACCCCATGCTGTGTCCTGCAAGATAATATGGAATACCAGGATACATTTTCCTGATAAGAACTGTAAGATGATGTGCATCCTTTGCAAGTGCCTCTCCCGGATTCTTCTCTTTAAAAAATCCCAGATCATCATCCGTGCATACTGACTTTCCATGTCCAAGATGATCATTGCCAACAACAACAAATCCTCTCTCTGCCATATATCTTGCAAATCCGTCGTATCTGTCAATATACTCAATCATCCCATGACATATCTGCAATACCGCAACAGGCTTGTCATATTCTGTCTCATCGGGACACCACATAACAACATGAACAGATGTCTTTCCATCACATGACAGAAAAGAATTACTTTTTTTCTTTACCATAAACCATCCTCCTTATCGTTTTATAACATTTTCAATCCCTTCAAACGCTTCATTTCCTATATAATCAACCGACTTAGGAACATCAATCTCACTAATATTCATATCAGAAAATGCACCGTATTCAATCCGCTTAATACCTGATGGAAGCTTAACTTCCTTAAGCCCCTTGCAGCCAGCAAATGCATATGCTCCAATTACTTCCACACTGTCAGGAATATTTATTTGTGTAAGACCATCTTTATTATAAAACACTCCCGAAGCAACTGTCCTTACACCATCCGGAATATTGTAAATTCCACTATCTTTACTTACCTTGCATAACACATCATTAACAATAATCTCATTCTTATCAGCAAGCTGGTCATATTCCCACTGTGTATCAGTAAATGCATTAGTTCCAACAGAATTAACTGATTCCGGAATCTCAATTGTTTTAAGATTATAACAGCTCAAGAAAGCATTTTCTGCAATATAGCTTATTCCATCAGATATAACAATCTCTGTCACTGTAGTATCATCACGAAATACACCACTTCCTATACCTTCAACCTGTCTGCCATCAATCTGCGCAGGAACTACAATCTTTGCATCAGCTCTTCCTTTATCTGTAAGCCCTGTAATAACCAGCTTTCCAGCATCATTTTCCTCATATGTAAATATAGCTGCCTTTGATATCTTTTTACATCCTGATATACAGACCATCACCAGTACCAGCATAATACCTGTTATTATTCTTTTACCTTTCATCATACCATTGCCTCTTTATTATTAATTTCTTGCCCACATATAGCAGAACGCCTGTGTTCTCGCTGCAAAATGACTATCTTTAAGAAGTGCCTTTACTTCTTCCTTCGAATACCATGCTGCTGCAATTTCCTCAAATGTAGATGTACTGGGTGAAAATTCTCCTGTAGCTTTTCCTATAACCACGGCATTTGTCTCATTAGAAAATCCTATGGCACTGTAGCTGTCATAGAGTTTATCCTCAATTATAATAAGATCAAGTCCTGTCTCCTCTTTGAGCTCACGTTTTGCTGCCATCTCAGGAGTTTCTCCTTCATCAATAAGTCCTGCCGGAAAATTATAAACATAATCTCCCACAGACATTCTATATTCCTTATTAATCAGAATATGTTCGTCCGATTCGTCTGTTGCAACAATAACCACACCATCAGTCTTTTCGTTTCTTATGTCTTCAATAGTTTTTATATCCTTGTTTCTGCTTATGATTTCGTAAACCTTTTTCTTATCATCCTCAGTTGTATAATACAGATCGTATCTGTTTATGAATCTTCCCTCTGAAACCTTTTTTATTCCATCGAATTTCATTTACCTGTCCTTCTTTCCCTTCATTCTGCCAACCGCTTCATGAACAACATCCATCATCCATCCATTAGTCGAGTTTCTCATTGCAATACCGTATTTCATGGAAACTTTCATCTTATCATCAGAACATTCCGTGCTTACTGCTTTTTCTATTTCTGCAAATATGATGTCAGCTTTTTTCAATGAAATATTCTTAATTACCGCCACAAAATCTCCTTCATTAAGTCTTGCAATATATGCGGAATCCTTAAGCTTTTTCTTTAATACTCCTGCCACATTTACAAGTACAGAATTGCCTGCCTTCTGTCCGTATTTAAAATTAATTTCTGAAAGTCCGTCAATATCGCACACTGCTACCGCAATATTTCCCTTATACCCATCATAAGACTTACAATGCTCCATAAAGCTGTACATACTGTAAACGCCAGTAAGCCGGTCATATATAACCATATTTTCAAGTTCTGTATATGCCCTTTTTAGTTCTGTAACATCCTGCATTACAATGATTGTTCCAAGCAGCCTTTTCTTATCATCCAATAATTTCTCTATTCTGCAGTCATAAGCCTTATTATCCAGTTTCCACTGGAATGTATTTTGTCCTGCCATAACCGGAACACATTTACTCTTAAAAAACCAGTCAATTGTCTGCTCCCTGTCATCATATTCCAGATTCCCAAACAATTCCTTCATAGATGTATTAAAATCCGCAAGCACCCCTTCATAATCAAACAAAATAACAGGAACATGCATATGATCTATAATCATAGCATGAGTTATTGTGAGCATATTCTTTTTTGAATACCAGAATGTATTCCAGTAAACCATTACTCCTATAAATGCATACAAAAAAATTGATATATCAAATCTTAAATCTATTATCTTATATATGAATACACATTTAATAAGTATAATAATTGCCAAACCTGCTGCCATAACAATATATCTTCCCCAGTAAGCCCCTGGTATATGTATACATTTTATAACTAATACAGCAATTATACATGCTGTTATAATCATGCTCATAACAGCATGTATGCCAAACCACAATTCCCCTTCATATCCAAGTACATATATTCCGTCACATTTTACCAGACTGTACTTAACAGCAATTTCATTAAATATATTCGCAATAAATACAACAGAATCAATTATTGCAATTACAAAAGCCGCAATTGTCATTACTTTAGTTACCTTATTGCTTATTCTTGCAAATGCTGTTGTATATATAAAAAGTGAAACAAGCAGAAAATCCTGTGCAGACATCATAATACTTGTAGCCGCAGACATTACATTATAATTATCTGTCATGAAATTCACAGAATAACTCACAATACATATCATTGCAAGGGCCAGCAAGACTATTACATACCTTCTCATTCTGTCCTTCTCCTGATATGTCTTAACCATCACAAATCCTACAATCATTGCTGCAATTACATACAATAACAGATATACCATGTTCATTATTTTATCCCCCAAAATACGCTTTTAGCATATAAAGAGATTTTAACATTTAATTATGTGTTACTCAACTAAAAAATCTCCGTCAGACAAATCATCCGACGGAGGTTCTTAATCTCTAATATCATTTACTTAACTGCTGTTACCTTATAATCCTTATCTTCCACAGCCTTCTTTAATACATCATTATCAACTTCCTTAGAAAGTGTAACAACTGCTGTTCCGTTCTCATGACTTACAACTGCCTCTGTAACTCCATCAACAGCCTCAAGTGCCTTCTTAACTGCAGCTTCACAGTGTCCACACATCATACCCTCAATATTCATAGTCTTTGTCATAGCCATGTCTCCTTTTGTCGTTTTATTTTTATTTTTGCGAGACTTTTTCTTATAAATGTGGTCTTTTCCTGTATCATATATCTTTATAAGATTAAGTCTTAATGCATTAGTTACTACGCAGAAGCTTGATAAGCTCATAGCTGCTGCACCAAACATTGGATTAAGTGTCCAGCCAAATACTGGTATCCACACACCTGCTGCAAGTGGGATTCCTATACAGTTATAGAAAAATGCCCAGAACAGATTCTCGTGTATGTTGGTAAGTGTCCTCTTTGAAAGTCTTATGGCAGCAGGAACATCTGATAATCTGCTCTTCATAAGAACTATATCCGCCGCATCTATAGCAACATCTGTACCGGCTCCGATTGCAATACCAATATCAGCTCTTGTAAGTGCAGGTGCATCATTAATGCCATCACCTACCATTATAACACTTCCCTGGTCCTTAAGTCTTGCTATTTCTTTTTCTTTTCCTTCAGGAAGAACACCTGCAATAACCTCATCAACTCCGGCAAGCTTTCCTATTGCTTTCGCGCTTCTTTCATTATCTCCGGTAATCATTACAACCCTTATTCCCATGTTCTGAAGTTCTTTAATAGCCTGTGGGCTGTCTTTCTTAATCGTATCTGCAACAGCGATTATTCCCATAAGTTCATTATCTCTTGCAAAGAAAAGCGGTGTCTTTCCTTCTGATGATAAATCGTCAGCCTTGTTTCTTAAATCATCAGAGACATTACAATATTCTGAAATAAACTTAAGATTACCGCCTGCCACTACATTTGTATCAAGCATTCCCTTAAGTCCGTTACCGGCAACAGCCTTAAAACCAGTCACTTCCTCTGCAAATGAATTCTTATCGCCACTCTCTTCAACATAATTAACAACTGCTTTTGCTAGTGGGTGTTCACTTTTTCTTTCAAGCCCATATGCTATAGTAAGAAGCTCATTCTGTAAGATTCCATCACCTGTTATAATATCTGTAACCTTGGGTTCCCCCTCTGTAATAGTACCAGTCTTATCGAGTGCAACTATCTGCATCTTTCCTGTCTGCTCTAAAGAAACAGCGGTCTTGAACATAATTCCATTCTTTGCACCAACTCCGTTACCAACCATAATCGCAACCGGAGTGGCAAGTCCTAACGCACAAGGACAGCTTATTACAAGCACTGAGATTCCTCTCGCAAGTGCAAATCCTAAGTCCTTGCCACATAACAGCCATACTATTGTTGTTATAACTGCTATTGTTATAACTGCAGGTACAAATACTCCCGAAACTTTATCAGCAATCTTTGCAATAGGTGCTTTTGTTGCAGCCGCGTCACTCACCATCTGTATTATCTTGGAAAGTGTTGTATCTTCTCCAACTCTTGTCGCCCTGCACTTTATATATCCTGATGTATTAAGTGTTGCTGCACTTACCTGATCTCCCTCCTGCTTATCAACAGGAATACTCTCACCTGTAAGAGCTGATTCATTAACTGCCGTGTTACCTTCAATGATGACACCATCTACAGGTATATTCTCACCCGGTCTTACAACAAATATATCACCTGTCATAACCTGTTCAACAGGGACGCATGTTTCCTGTCCATCTGAATAAAGTACCGCTGTCTTAGCAGCAAGCTTCATAAGGCTCTTTAATGCGTCAGTTGTCTTTCCCTTTGAGTGGGCTTCAAGCATTTTTCCTACTGTTATAAGTGTAAGAATCATAGCTGCCGACTCAAAATAGAATTCATCCATGTAGTGCATTACACCTGCCATATCACCTCTTACCTGACAATCTGTCATGGCAAAAAGTGCATATGTACTCCACACAAATGCTGCTCCTGAACCAAGCGCAACAAGTGTGTCCATATTAGGTGAACGATGTAACAATCCCTTGAAGCCACTTATGAAGAAATGCTGATTAATAACCATTATTATTATTGTAAGCAGCATTTGTATAAGGCCCATGGCCACATGATTTCCTTCAAGCACTGATGGAAGTGGCCAGCCCCACATCATATGTCCCATACTGAAATACATAAGCACAATAAGAAATATAACTGAAGCTGTTAATCTCTTCTTTAAAACTGGGGTTGTCTTATCTGCCAGCGCATCTTCCTGCTCCTGCATTGAAGGACTGCTGTTCTTTGCCCCCTTAACTGATGCACCATATCCCGCAGTTTCCACAGCTTTAATGATTACATCTGTGGGTGCAGTTCCCTCAACACCCATTGAATTAGTAAGAAGACTTACTGAACAGCTTTCCACTCCAGGCACTTTGCTGACAGCCTTCTCGACTCTCGCCTGACACGCTGCACAGCTCATTCCTGTAACATTGTACTGTTCCATATCGCACTACACCTCCATGCGGTTAGTTGTTATTCCTGTAACTTTAAAATCAAGTCTCTCAATTGCAATTCTTATATCAGCGTCATCGATTTCTCTGTCAACTTCAATTGTTGCCTGCTTCTTCTTAAGATTAACCTGGCATGAAGCACCATCAATCTTATTAACAGATCTCTCAATACTATTCTTGCAGTTTTCACAATGCATGCCTTCAATATCAACAGTCTTGACAGCAATTACAGGATTATCAAGAATCTTCTTCTCTTCTGGAACAGTATCTCCACCACCGCCACAGCAGCCGCCTTCACCTTTCATATGCTTAACACTGCTTATCACTGCGATTACTACTATTACTGCTAATATTCCAATTATTATAGCTGTTCCCATATTATGTATCTCCTTTTATAATTCTTATCGCATGAATTTGCCAATTGTCTTAACAAGCTCTTCTACTGTATCGTCCTTGCCTTCTTTAATATCACGGACTACACAACTCTTGATATGATTATCTAAGAGCACCTTCGTAAAACTGTTAAGCGCTGACTGGGCTGCCGATACCTGATTAAGAATGTCAATACAGTATGCGTCCTTCTCGACCATTCCCTTAATTCCTCTTATCTGACCTTCAATTCTGCTAAGTCTGTTACAGAGGTCTTTATATTCCTTGGCATCACGTTCTTTTGTCTTATGACAGCAACATTCTTTTTCCATTATTCCTCCTTAGTCTGATTATTATATTCTGTGCCTGATAAACACTTTATTATATTTATCTGTTGCGATTGTACTATACCCTGGTGGGGTATGTTTAATTCACATGTTGTATAATATACCCTATGTGGGTATATGTCAACAGGAATTATTAATTCTTGTCATTCACTACTTAGAATAAGTCACAGTCCTACTGTTCTCATCATACTTAAATAATCCATCATTCTTCTCTTCAAGTGCCTTGATGATGTGATATGTATATTCATTATATGGTGTATCAATTCCAAGTTCTTTTCCCATACGCATCATTGCGCCGGAGAACATATCTATCTCTGTATGTCTGCCTGCATCAATGTCCTGCAGTGTTGAATATCTTGCTGTTGGTGAAACTGCACTTCCACGGCTTGAGTTATCTGCACATCTGCTCATATCAATGCCTTTGGCAAGAGCTACTGCTTCAACCTCTTTACGTAATCCTTCGCTGATTGCTTTCATATGCTCACTGTCTGTATAACAGCCAACACCTGCTCCAATAATAGCCTGTGGAAGATTGTTACAGATATTAAGTCTATACTTGCTCCATATCTCTTCTTTGATGTGTTCAGTCACTCTGTAATTAAGTCCTGTTCCTTCAAATAAATCTCTTATTGCCACGACTCTCTCACTCTCAAATGGTGCAGCTTCCTCTCCATATATAATTCCTATTGTAGTCTCAGGATTGAATACATATTCCTTTTCTTCGCGGTGTGACGCCACCTTTATAAGTGAATAAATGATATGTGATTTGTCTATCTTAGTAGATATTATCTCTTCACTGTCGACGCCATTCATAAGACTCATAACAATCGTATTCTCTCCGACAGCTTCCCTAATATCATCTAATGCACCTGCAAGTGCTCCGTATTTTAACGACACTACAAGAAGGTCAACACCCTTTGCTTCCTCTGGTGTCAATACCTCCGGGTGGTATGTCTTTCCATTAATCAAGCAGCCTTCTGACTTAAGTCTCTCCGCTCTTTCACCCTTTGCAATAACGCTTAAACTTATATCCTTCTTTTCTGAAAGTCCCCATATAACATAAGAGCCGACTGCTCCTGCTCCAAATACTGCCACTGATTTTATCTTCATATACATTTTCCTCTCAATCTTTGTAATTTCTTCAAATATATATACACTTCCCTTCTTTCCGCGTCAAATGCTTTTATCTTCCTACAATATCGCCCTCTTCAAAATCGTAAGTCAGCTTCTTTCCATATGCCATGACATATGCAGCACATTTCTGCTCATAGTCTGTGTGCTGCATTCTTAAACTTGCTGTTCTTTCATCAAGCTGTCTGTCCGGATATATTACTGGCAGGACATGTACCCTGAATGTGTGCAAATGTGTACTTTTAACCTGCTGTTCAACAAACAGCGAAATCACCGGCACATTAAACTTTACCGCATACAGATATGCACCTCTTTTGCATGGACGGGGCTTCCGATAATTAAACCACATTTCCTGCTCAGGATATATAAGCACAAGTTTGTTTTCATCAAGTGCATTCTCAATCTGATTAGGAAACTCAGTCTCCATAAACCATTTCAGGCTGCTTACGGGCATTGTGTCGGCATATTTTTGCATATACCCGACAAAACCTTTCATTGCAAGGTTAGTATCTTGATTAACAATACTTATTCTTCTGAATCCAGCTTTTCTCATTGCAAACCTGACAATTGCAGGGTCTAACGGGCTGAAATGATTGCATGTTACAATCGCAGGACCTCTGATTCCAGAAAGATTCTCAAGTCCGTCAACTTGTGTTATAAGCCCCACCGCAGAAGTCCCGGCATGAAATATAGCTTCTGCAATATATTTCTTCACACAAAAACCATATGCTGTGCGGTAATCAATATAATGTCTTAGTAATGCTTCTTTATCTTCGCGTAACAGCTTAGGGTCTCCCGGCTCAACCTTTGAATTCAACTGATTAAGGCTTACAGCCGTCCTAATATTTTCATAGACCTGCTCCCTATCACCAATCATATCTCCTCCGACATAATTTATTTTGCAGCATCACTGCTATCCTTCACGAAACCACTATCCACAACAAATCTGCTTCCCACAACATCAGAAAACTTAACCCCATCACCGTCCGCAATATTCTCAGCCCTTGCAAGAAGCTTCTTTAAATTCTCACGGTCAGCTTTCTTTTCATTATCCCCATACTGCTTGCGCTGTTTAATCAGCAACGGATAAAATCCCGACTCCGCCGCATACTGCCAGAAATACTCCTCATACGGAATCTCGCTGTAATGCCACGGCTTGTCAAACAGGTTATAATGTATCAGCTTCGGTCTTGCTATATACTCCCCGCCCTTGTTAGGCATAACATTCCATTCCTTATCAAGAAAATATATTTCTTTCGCACACATAGCATTAATATAATCCTGGTCAGGTGCAACACTGTCAAAGTGATATTCAGCCATAAGCTTTAAGAATCTGTCTGCCAGATGAGCCTGTCTTATCTTATCAAGATTCATAAGAAGCACTCCTGAATTGACATATTCATTCCGCTCTATTCCCACTACATTTTCAATGTAATGAGCCAGTATTGTATTCTTTCCTGCAAATGTATCTCTTACTGCACCAAACATTGCATCTCCCATATCAACTGAATAAAGCTTTGCAATGTCATCATTTATTACGGTATCAGAGTCAATATACACAGCTTTATCAAGCTCTGGAAAAAGCTCTGCAATAAATAACCTGAAATATATCGTCAGTGTAAACTCGCCTGAATAAAGCCTGTTTTCCTGTCTGTCAGTAACTGTCTGTCCAAAGCTTTCAGAATATTCGTACATTTTCTTTCTTATATCAACGAATTCAATATCTATGTTTTCATAATCCTTTATCACATTACGAAGCTGAATCATCGTAATATTCTTCACATTATCGCACATAACAATTATGCGGTAACGCTCATCACAAGCCACATGTACAGCCAGCGATTTAAGGCACACTGCCAGATATGGTGCGTACTGTTCATTAATCGAGAAAAACACAGGAATACATGAAACTGCCATGTACTCTTCATGCTCCCTGTTATAAGAATCCAGAAGCTCATCATATTCATGAAGCCCAAGTATATTATGCATTTTATCAATCTCCCACGGCTTGACTGAAACAGTCCTTATCACCGGAAACACCCGGAAGGTAGTTGTAAAATGCTGAAAAACAGTGTTGTCATGCAGCCTCCTCTGGTCATTAAACTTTCGTCCGCACAGATTAACTCTTGTTGCAAATGTATTAACAGCCGTCTGGTCAGGCATAAACATTTCCTTTCTTATGCACTGTTCACGACATTTTTCCAGAAGCCCGTTCTGTCTTATCATCCTCATATTCATAAGCATTACTCCGGAATTAATGTAACCATCACCAAAAAGCCATCTGCCATAATAATCAGAAACTCCCGCAATCTCTATGCCATCCATATTCTGATAATAAAAATCCCTGAAATCTTTCCTGCACAGCACATCAGTATCCAGATAAAGAACTCTATCCTTAATATCTGTCTTATCAGCAAAAAGGCGCAACATACAGCACGCAGTAAATCTGCTCTGCATATTTGCCTCCGGCAGCTCCTCAACAAAATATCTTGTAACATCAACAAGAAAGACATTTACTTTAATGTCCGATTTATTCAATTTTTCTTTCAGATATTTTGCAAATGCTTTATCAACCGGCTTGTAATTAATACCTTTTTCCCTGTAATCAACCGTGAGAATATATATATTTAACGGTTCATCCACATTTTTTATAAGAGACATTGAAGATAAAAGAATCCCCTTCTGCATCGTTTTATCACCACAATACAATATGTTCATAAATCCGTATCCTTTCTTAAATTATTAAATATGTCTGATTTATCCTCTCTGTATTGATTTTCCCCAGTTTCTTAAGTAAAATACATATAAGTTTTAAACGATAATTAAAGAATTGAGGAATGTTATGATACTTAAGATTTTCAAAAGAGATTTGAGAGGTCTTAGCAGGAATATTCTGGCTTTAGCCATTGCGCTTGGTCTGTGCCTTATTCCATCGCTTTACGCATGGTTTAACATATATTCCAACTGGGATCCTTACGCAAACACTGCGTCCGTCCAGATTGCTATTGTTTCTGAAGATGAAGGCTACTCTGAATCTGATGATTCCACTATCAATATGGGAGCACAGATTGTTGAACAGCTTCATTCGAATGATAAATTAGGCTGGCGTTTTCCGGAAACTAAAGATGAAGCCATGAATAAACTGAATGCCGGGAAGTACTATGCCGTTATCGTTGTTGGTGAGGACTTTTCACGAAGCCTGTATGACTTCCTTGACAATGGTCTTAATCCGCCAACAGTTACATATTATGAGAATTCCAAGAAAAATGCTGTTGCTTCCAAGATTACAGATACAGGAAAAAGCACTCTTCAGAACACTATCAATTCCGAATTCATTGATGTGTGTGTTAAGACTATTATGCAGGGACTTAACGAAATAGCTGAAAATGATCCTTCAATTATTGAAAAGACAGTTAAGGACTTACAAAGCATTTCAGCTAATATAAGTTCTTACGACACCATGATTGACATGTTTATTAAGAGTAATTCAAACCTTGCTGATAATCTTGCAGCTCTTGAGGAAGTTCTGCCTGAAATAAAAGATGTTATCACAGGAACTACTGATGTTGCAGACATTGCCAACAAGACACTCGACAACATTACCAATGACATTTATGACCAGATTGACTCTGTACTTAAAGCCATGAATGAATTGGCAGATGACTCACTTAAATCTGTTGATAATGCTGTAAATGCAGCTATAACTGATGTCGGACAGGCTGGTGTTGAACTTAATAATGCCAATAATAAGCTCAACGAACTTATTAATCAGAATAAAGCACTTGAAGATGCCATTGATTCTTTAAGCAAAATTGATGGTATTGATCCGTCTGTTATTACAGCTTTAAAATCTGCACTTTCATCAGTAAATGCTATGGAAAATGTAGCTTATAACCTTGTAAAACAATGTGCTGACATTTTAACTGACTCTCCCGAAACCCTTCAGGTCAAATATCAGTTGATAAAATCAGTTGTTGAACAGTGTCGTTCAGAGATACAAAAAAGTCAGGTTATTATACAGACTGTTATCAGAACTAATGTAAATCTCTTGGAATCATCTGTTAAAAATGCTGTAAGCAGTCTTGCTTCCAATATAAGCAGTACCGGAGACAGCATTAACGGAATAACACAGATGCTTCTTGGTGTAAGTGATATTTCTGTAAATATTAATACAACACTCGAAAGTACAAAAACTCTGCTCGACTCACTTAACAGCAAGTTGTCTGTTATCTCTGGTTCTGTCGGAGATATCAGTTCATCTTCTACATATAAGTTAATAATGGATTTCATCAACTCAGATGCTGAGTCAATTGCATCGTTCCTTTCAGAACCTGTACAGGTAGAAGAAATATATGTCTATATGCAGACTAACTATGGAACAAGTGTTACACCTTTCTATACAACACTTGCTCTCTGGGTTGGGGGAATTGTTTTAGTTGCCCTTATGAAAGTAAAGGTTGACTATGAAGATGATGAATTCAAGGATGCCACAGAACATCAAAAATATATAGGTCGTGCATTACTCTTCCTTGCAATGGGACAGCTTCAGGCTCTTGTAGTTGTTCTTGGTGATTTGTACATTTTAAAAATTGACTGCACCTACCCATTCATGCTGTGGCTTGCAGCCGCTATAACAAGCTTTGTATTTACATTATTTATATATACACTTGTTCTTACATTTGGTGATTTGGGAAAAGCTATTGCTGTAGTTATGATTGTGTTACAGATTGCCGGTTCAGGCGGAACTTATCCAATAGAACTTCTTCCTGAATTCTTCCAGAATGTGTACCTTTACTTCCCATTCCCTTATGCAATCAATGCCATGAGGGAGGCAATAAGCGGATTATATCAGTGTGATTACGCTGTATTTCTTGTGAAATTATGCGCTTATGCTGTTATTTCCCTTATTCTGGGTCTTGGAATCAGAAAGTCACTTCTTGAAGTACGCGAGTTCTTCGAACGCCGTATGAAAGAAACACATTTTATGTAAAGGAGAAATGAATTTATGCAAAATGATGATTTTAATATAGATGTTGTTCTTGCGGAAATCACAGCATTTGCAGAAAATATGCACGCTAAGAACCAGCACAAGAAAAAGGTCTGCTTAAGATGTATGATGATAATTCCTTTAGTATTCATGGTGCTTATGTTTACCATGGATACAGCTAAAGTTGTTTATCTGCTTCTTTGGGTAATCTCACTTTTTATATTCTGTGCTTATCTTATAGTTATTGATTATATTGATGACAAGCTCGCAAGAAAGCTCAATGATCTCAATATTGAGATTAAGGAAAAACAGGCTGATACTTCTCTTACAGACAGTATCAAAGCATTTTTAAGTGAGGTACAGTTATGAAAAATATATTTAAGATTATACGGGCTGACCTTCGCCATATAAAAACAAATGTAATTGCACTATGCGTAATTATCGGTCTTACCGTTATTCCTGCATTGTATTCGTGGTTTAATATCCTGTCAAACTGGGATCCATATGGACAGGCTTCCACAAGCAGGATTAAAGTTGCCGTTGTATCTGTTGACAAAGGTACTTCTCTTGAAGGAACGGAGCTTAATGTCGGTGACACCATAATTGATGCACTTAAAACTAATAACACTATCGGTTGGCAGTTTGTTGCTTCATCAGATGAAGCAATCGAAGGCGTATACAGCGGTGAGTATTATGCAGCCCTCGTTGTTCCAGAGAATTTTTCCAAGAATCTTATAAGCTTCTTAAGTGATTCCATGGAACATCCTCAGTTAAAATATTACTGTAACCAGAAAGCAAACGCTATTGCACCTAAGATAACAGACAAGGCTAAAACAGCAGTTCAGCAGCAGGTAAACCAGACATTTATAGATACAATCGTATCTACGATTGCCGGTACTGGCGACTCAGTTATCAAAGATGCAGATAAAGAAACCGGTTCTCTTATGGATGCAGTTATTAACAGACTTACATCCGCAAGGACTACACTTTCAACATACGATGTAATTCTTAACTCAATGCTTGCAATTACTGACCTTACATCATCAATAAGCAGCAGTTCAAACAGTGCTGCACCGCAAGTTTATACACAATTACAGTTACAGCAGCGACAGTTAATAACCTTACAGGCACTTGTAAATGGTAATTCCGCTGAATCTTTAAATGAATTATCATCTGCTCTTTCAAACCAGATGTCCCAGATTCAAAGCATTATGAGTTCATTAACAGAGCTTTATTCTGACATGAACATGGATGTTGCAGACCTGTCTGCTGCAATTAAGCTTACATCGGGCTCACTCACTCAGACTAAAGAACTTCTCAGTGACCTTAAGACAAAGCTTGATAATGCAATTAATACATTAAACACAATCACTGAACAGGATACATATGGTTTATTATCAGAGATGTTAAATGCAGATTCCAATACTTTGGGAGATTTTCTCTCTGCACCTGTAAATATAACAACAGAGCAGGTATATGCTGTTAAAAGCTATGGAACAAGCGCTTCACCATTCTACACAATACTTGCACTGTGGTTTGGTGGACTTATACTTGTTGCTATTATGCACACACCTGTGCATCCTGCTCCGGACATTCCAGCAGATGCAAAGAGATATGAAAAATTCTTCGGAAGGTATTTTATCTTCTTTGCAGTAGGACAGCTTCAGGCACTGCTTATAACACTTGGAAATCTTCTCTACATAGGAATCCAGTGTTACCACCCATTCCTTTACTGGGTTGCATGTGCATTCTCAAGCTTCGTATTCACCTTCTTTATGTACAGCCTTACTGTTGCATTTGGAAATATCGGTGAAGCACTTGGAATTGTCCTGCTCGTTATACAGGTTGCCGGCTCAGGCGGTACATTCCCTATAGAAGTACTTCCTAACGCCTACCAGATAATATACCGGTTCCTGCTCTTCCCATATTCAATGGATGCATTAAGAGAATGTATAGCAGGAATGTACAGATATGATTACATTAAGAATCTCGCATTTCTTTCAATATATATAGTTGTTTCGCTGATTATCGGATTGTTCTTACAGAAACCATTTGAGAAGCTGAATCATATGATTGAGAGAAGTAAGGAGAAGTCGGGGGTAATGTTGTAGGAAGTTGCTCCCCTAAAGCACGCCCAGCCGTGTATATTAGTAAAATCAAAACACGCTTCCGCTCGGATTCCGACGCAGCGGTACTAGGTTCGCTGGGATTTGCTACCACTTTGTGGCAGCTTTCCCAGCTTACCAAGTGCCGGCGTCTTCATACGGTTTTGATTTTACTAATATACACGGCTGGGCTTTTCTTTACCGGACAACTGCTCCGCCCCGCCTTTGGCAAGATTGGGGCGGGAGAGATATTCTCATCTCCTATGTAGAAAAACTCCCGGAAGTTTGGAGGCAGGTGGTTTGTGGGGTGCGGTATTCCGACTGTAAACTGTGCGCATAATAAAAGCATTGAGTCATAAGTAAACCAAAGCGTACACACGCCATGGATGGCGTGTGAGATGTCTCGCACATGGATGTGCGTAGACATCGTTAGCGGATGGTATAATTACCTAAACACTCAATGCTTATTATTATGCAGTGCAGTTTACCGGAGGTATTCCACACCCCACAACCACCTGCCTCCCACTCCCGGGAGTCACTTTTCTAGAATAACCCAGTTATTACCCCATCATCATTAACATCTATATTATATGCCGCTGGTGATTTTGAAAGTCCTGGCATTGTCATTACTGAACCTGTAAGCACTACTATGAAGCCTGCACCGGCTGATACATATGCTTCTCTTACATTCATCTCAAATCCTTCCGGACGGCCAAGTAATGTTGGATCGTCTGAAAGCGAATACTGTGTCTTAGCCATACAGATTGGAAGATTACCAAATCCTAACTGTTCAAGCTGTGCAATCTGCTTATTAGCTGCTGCCGAATAATTAACACTTCCTGCGCCATATATTTCTTTGGCAATTGTCTCAATCTTTGCTTTAACCGGCTGGTCTGTCTCATACAGACAATGGAAATTGCTCTTCTTTGTCTCAAGTGTCTTAAGAACCTTTTCTGCAAGCTCAATTCCGCCTTCTCCACCCTTTTCCCATACTTTGGCAAGGGCGAATTCACAGCCTTTATCTTCACAGAACTTCTGTATATAATCTAATTCTGCCTGTGTATCTGATACAAACGCATTAAGTGTAACAACTACAGGCACACCATATTTCTGAAGATTCTCAATATGCTTTTCAAGGTTTACGATTCCCTTCTTTAATGCGTCAAGATTCTCTGCTGATAATTCTGTCTTAGGTACTCCACCGTTGTACTTAAGTGCTCTTACTGTTGCTACTAATACAACTGCATCTGGCTTTAAGCCTGACTTACGGCACTTTATATCAAAGAATTTCTCTGCACCTAAATCTGCTCCAAATCCTGCCTCTGTGATAACATAATCTGCCATCTTGAGTGCAGTCTTAGTTGCTCTTACTGAATTACAGCCATGTGCGATATTAGCAAATGGTCCACCATGTACTAATGCTGGAGTATGCTCAAGTGTCTGGATAAGGTTAGGCTTTAATGCATCCTTTAACAAAGCTGCCATTGAACCTACTGCCTTGATATCTGATGCTGTAACAGGCTGTCCCTGATAATTGTAAGCAACTACCATCTTGCCGAGTCTTTCCTTTAAATCCTTCATATCTGTTGCAAGACATAATACTGCCATAATCTCTGACGCAACTGTGATAACAAAATGATCTTCTCTTACAGTTCCGTCAACCTTAGAGCCAAGACCAACAACTATATTTCTAAGAACACGGTCGTTCATATCCATACATCTTTTCCATGTAACACATCTTGGGTCAATTCCAAGTTCGTTGCCCTGCTGTATATGGTTATCAAGAAGTGCTGCACATAAGTTGTTAGCTGATGTGATTGCATGGAAATCGCCTGTAAAATGCAGATTCAATTCTTCCATAGGAACAACCTGTGCATATCCACCACCTGCTGCTCCACCTTTGATACCGAAACATGGACCAAGTGATGGCTCACGAAGTGCTATAACTGCCTTCTTGCCAAGCTTTCCAAATGCTTCTCCAAGCCCTACAGTAATTGTTGTCTTTCCCTCTCCTGCCGGAGTTGGATTTATGGCTGTAACAAGAATTAACTTTCCATCTTTATTGTCTTTGACACTGTTGATGTACTCATCTGATATCTTAGCCTTATACTTTCCGTATAATTCAAGATCATCCTCGCTTATGCCGCATCTGGCTGCAACATTCTTAATTGGCTCCATTACTGCTTCCTGTGCAATTTCAATGTCTGTCTTCATAATGTTTCTCTCCTTTGCTTTAGCCTTTTCGTGCCTTGCAATCCTGCCTTATCAAGATTCTTAAGAAGATTCCCTTCCTAATATATCTTTACATAAAAACAAGAGGCTACAGGCGCACTTTAATACACCTATGCCTCTGTTAAAAACCTGAAAGATTCTCCCCAAGCAAATCAGCCTCAATATTTCTCATCTCTATGCTTAGAAATTGCTTCTTCGGTGCTGATAATTACAGCTCTCCAGAGTTCCGTCCATAACCGGTCCTTTTGCCTGAGAGTTTTCGCTGTCACCTTCGGCGCTGCATTTTTACACAGTCTCTCCCGATTATATCTTCCGGATATTACCTTAATAATAAGGAAAAAAGCGTCTTGCTTTATCTGCAAAACGCCTTCTTTTTCAACAATAATATATAAATTGACAGAGTTTGTCAATAAGCAACATTTAACAAAATTATTTATTATATTAGGAAATAACAGTATTCAATTGAAAAAAAAATTGTTTTATGGTAAAATTTATCTTAATTTTTTATAAAAAGGGAGAATACATAATATGTTTAGTAAAATCAATACTATTCTCGTTACTATTGACGCATATGTCTGGGGAATTCCACTCATTGTCCTTATACTTTCAGTTGGTCTGTTTCTTACTATCAGACTTAAGTGTGTTCAGTTTACTAATCTTGGACGTGCTTTTAAGTACATTTTCAAAGACGAAACTGATGGAAAGCATGGTGAAGTGAGCAGTTTCGCAGCACTATGTACAGCACTTTCAGCAACAATCGGTACAGGTAATATCGTAGGTGTTGCTACTGCTATTGTCTCAGGCGGTCCTGGTGCATTATTCTGGATGTGGCTTGCTGCCTTAGTTGGTACTGCTACCAAGTACGCAGAGTGTCTCTTAGCAGTTAAGTTCAGACAGGTTGACGAAGACGGTCATGTTGTTGGTGGTCCTTTTAACTACATTGAACATGGTATGGGACCTAAGTGGAAATGGCTTGCCAAGATATTTGCTTTCTTTGGTATAGGCGTTGGTCTTTTAGGAATTGGTACATTTACACAGGTGAATGGAATCTCTTCTGCTGTTAATAATTTCTTTGATTCTAACAACGCATGGACTGTTTCATTATTTGGAAGAACATATTCATGGACTGTAGTTATAAGCTGTCTTATCCTTACATTCTGTGTTGCTCTTGTTCTTATTGGTGGAATCCAGAGAATTTCTAAAGTTGCTCAGGTTATTGTTCCTTTCATGGCTGCAACATATTTTTTAGCAGGTATTCTTATTATTTTATTTAATATTACAGATGTTCCTGCTGCCATCCTTACAATTGTGCAGAGTGCATTTGGTCTTAAGGCCGCTGCTGGTGGTGCCCTTGGTGCCATGGTTGTAGCTATGCAGAAGGGTATTGCAAGAGGTATCTTCTCTAATGAGGCCGGTCTTGGTAGTGCACCTATTGCCGCTGCCGCTGCTCGTACCAATGAACCTGTACGTCAGGGTCTTGTATCTATGACAGCTACTTTTATTGATACTATTATCATCTGTTCAATTACAGGTATTGCAATTGTTCTTACAGGAGCTTACGATATGGGACTTGAAGGTGTTGCAGTAACAACTAAAGCATTCCAGTTAGGACTTCCATTCCCTGATGGAGTTGCTTCATTTATTCTTATGTTATGCCTCGTATTCTTTGCATTTACAACTATTCTTGGCTGGGATTATTATTCTGAGCGCTGCCTTGAATACCTTACTAATGGTAAGAAGAAATGCATCAAGGCATACAGATGGATATATATCCTCTGCGTATTCATTGGTCCTTATATGACAGTATCTGCGGTATGGACAATTGCAGATATATTTAATGGTCTGATGGCTATTCCTAACCTTATTGCACTCGTTGCTTTAAACGGTGTGGTTGCTAAAGAAACTAAAGATTATCTTGACAGAATTAAGAAAAAAGAAATTGATTAATTAAGCATTAACTGCTTATGCGTATAATAAGCCCCACTCCGGATTAATCCGGAATGGGGCATTTTGTATATATCTTTATTCTGTTATAGTACTATGAGGGAATTTCCACGCTGTAATCACATTTTATGAGCCCATTTTAATATATCCATCACATTTCATGAGTTTTATAGCAAAAGGGGGCTTGTATTCTCCCATATAAACATCTCCATCATCATGCATATTATCTTCCTCTATCATACATTTTTATAAAGAAATTCAATGTAATAATATAACACGTTTGACCGATATATAATGTAGAAGTAACATTTTGAAATAAGGTCCAAGGAGGGATTATTGCAGCAAATGGAGTTATTCGCAATTCAAAAGTGTACCCAGTCCAGACTATCAGTAATCTCAAAGGGGTAGGACAGGATAATACCAGTACAGAACACGGTAACAGTGGACAGTCTCACAGACAGACAATAACTATCAGAGTTAATCCTGAGACTTATGCTGATGCACCAGCCGATTGTTATACAGTTACCTATAACCGTAACAGTCAGCTTCAGGCATTTTATTATCGCCCTCGCCATGAGTATACTTACTAATAATGGACGAAGAAAAACACCTCTTAATCAGAATGTATATTGCTGATTAAGAGGTGTTTTCTTATGCTCTGCGCTTCAGCTTTATATATATGAGTTGCAATATTATTGCACACGCAATGCCAACTGAAACATAAGATATTAAATCTGTATTGACATATGTCGGGTTAAGACTTGCTGTTCTGCCAAGAAATCTGTTACTGAATAACGTTCAAGATGATAGCTGTATGGGTGCTGGCTCTGATTTAGTAGTATATATTGTATAAATCCACTATAATGTTGTTAAACATTTCCTATAAGAATATCTATATTTCAAGATTTATAGGCATATTATTATTGATTAAGAAATGTCTTGTCTGATTTTTTTGTCATGATACCTATAGGTAGTCGTATATTCTGACAGCTTATAGGTATTTTCTGCACATTCTTCTCTCGAATCAGACATTATCCTTGTCAGAAAGCTAAAGATTGCCTATAGATAATGTGGTTTTTCATGATTTATAGGTATTTACAATGAAATCTGCGCTTTATGAGCAGAAATCCTAATATTTCTGCCTATAAGCAATAGAAATAATATCTTCTTATAGGTTCTGCTCTATATTCTGCGACCATCTTGCTGTCAGATGCAAATGTATCACCTAGTTGGACGATACACTATTTTGCCCCATCATTTATGTTCATATTTTTCCTAGTAGATAATAACATTTTTATCCACCGATATAATATTCTCCTAAACCATGTAATTTTTGTGTAAAGAAAAAAGCACCATGTTTCAGGTGCTAATCTTCATAATGGAACTTGCGGAATATATTATCAGATTTTGATTCATGTCCATATTATACGTAAGTCTGTGTTCGTCTGTGATTCTTCTACTGCACATCTTCCTATGCTTTAATGGTTTCTAAAGGAATAATCATAGGTAATAATATATTTTCTTCTAAATCATCAATCCGTATCCATATACTTTAAGATATGTATCACGCCTTCTTTCCACCAACACCATTAATATACATCAACGGTATTCCGAAGAATGCCATTCCTCCAACAATATTACCTATTGTAACAGGAATAAGATTATTAAATATAAAATTCGGTATATTCAATGTACTAAGCTGCTGTGCTGTATAACCATATTGCTCCATAGCATCTTTCACATATAACGGATTAAGTTTTGCTATCATTCCTGCAGGTACATAATACATATTAGCAACACAATGCTCATAACCGCTTACAACAAAAAGCAGTATTATAAAAAAACAACATAACAGTTTTCCGGTCACATCCTTTGCACGTGCCGCAAGCATAACTGCTGCACACACAAGTATGTTACATAATATTCCCGATGCAAGCGCTGTTGTAAAATCAAGATTACATTTACCAAGCGCTACTTTAATTGTATATGCACCAAGTATTCCCGATGAATAATTATACTGCCCACTTACATAATCAATACATGTAAGCATTAACGAGCCAAGAAGATTTCCCAGATATACTACAACAAGCATTCGTATAAGCTTAAGTGCTGTATGTTTCTTCTGTACAGTTGCCATAATTGCCAGACAGTCTCCCGTGAAAAGCTCAGCACCTGTCATAACAACCATCATAAGTCCCATTGGGAATACAACTCCTGCAACCAGACGTGCAATTCCTACATTGACGATATCATGTGCTGCCACACTGCTTCCGGCTGCGCCAAATGCAATCATCATTCCTGCAAGTATGGCTTTCATAAAAAGCTTGTATGCTGGACAGTCAACCTTCCCAACACAACCTTCCACATAATTCTCTATCGCTTCTTTCATAGATAACATCTTAAGTTCCTCCCTGATTGTGTATTCCTACACTTCAATCGTTTTGTTTTAACTGTGTATACAAAATACGCTTGCATATTATAGCAAGCTGAATATTTATTTACAAGTATCTTATAAAGAACAATTCTACATGCTTCGGCACCCCTTTTGGACTTTCTCTGTGCATCACACCTCTCTAAGGTCCAAATCGTCAGACTGACTCTTCCCTTTTGGACTTTAACACGCCTTCCCACCGCTTCAACGTCCGATCTGCCGCGGCTCGGCTTCCCTTTTGGACTTCAACACGCCTTCCTACCGCTTCAACGTCCAATTCGCCGCGCTTTGGCTTCTCTTTTGGACTTCAGCGCGCTTTCTCACTACTTTAACGTCCAATCCACCACGCCATGGCTAACCATTATCCCTGCACGACAAAAAGCACCTGCCAGAATGCTATTCACAAGCATTCTGGCAGGTGCAAACCCACATATGTATCATAAATTCTACTTTCCAGATGTTGCCTTAAGTCTTGCCATAGCTCTTGCAAGTGCTGCTCTTGAGTGATAATACTCATGGATACTCTGCTTCTGGCGAAGTCTCTCCTCAGCCCTCTGCTTAGCTTCCTCTGCTCTTCTTACATCGATTTCCTCAGGCTTTTCTGCTGTCTCAACAAGAAGAGTTACACGGTTGTTGACGATTTCAACAAATCCCATTCCAACAACAGCATGAATCCACTCGTCGCTGCCCTCTGGCTGGAACTTCATCTGACCTTCATCAATTGCAATAACCATGTCTTCATGATGGGCAAGAATTTCCTTCTGTCCATCGAACTCAGGCACAATCAGAGAACGGCATTTGCCAGCGAAAAACACCCGGTTAGCTGATATTACTTTTAAATAAAATGAACTTGTAGCCATTAGTTTTTCCTTTCTGGCAGGATGTTACTGCATCTTCTCAGCCTTTTTAATAACATCATCTATAGTTCCTACATTGAAAAATGCGTTCTCAGGATATTCGTCCATCTCACCATCAATAATTGCCTTGAAACCTCTTATAGTCTCCTTTAATGGAACATATACACCAGGAATACCTGTGAAGTTCTCAGCAACATGGAATGGCTGTGATAAGAATTTCTGAATCTTTCTTGCTCTGAATACTGTAACCTTATCTTCATCTGCAAGCTCTTCCATACCAAGAATAGCAATGATATCCTGTAATTCCTTGTACTTCTGGAGGATTTCCTGAACCTTTCTTGCTACCTCATAATGCTCCTCACCTACAATGTCCGGCTCAAGAATTCTTGATGTAGAATCAAGAGGGTCTACTGCCGGGTAGATACCCTGTTCAACTATCTTTCTTGAAAGGACTGTAGTTGCATCAAGATGTGCAAATGTTGTTGCAGGTGCAGGGTCAGTAAGGTCATCGGCAGGTACATATACTGCCTGTACTGATGTTACAGAACCATTCTTTGTAGAAGCAATTCTCTCCTGTAATTCACCCATCTCAGTTGCAAGTGTTGGCTGATAACCTACGGCTGAAGGCATACGTCCAAGAAGTGCTGAAACCTCTGAACCAGCCTGTGTGAAACGGAATATATTATCAATGAATAAAAGCACGTTCTGATGCTTCTCATCACGGAAATATTCAGCCATTGTAAGTCCTGTCTCAGCAACACGCATACGTGCTCCAGGTGGTTCATTCATCTGACCAAACACCAGGGCAGTTTTTTCAAGAACGCCCGACTCTTTCATTTCTGTCCAGAGGTCGTTACCTTCTCTTGATCTTTCTCCTACACCTGTGAATATTGAATATCCACCATGCTCTGTTGCAATATTGCTGATAAGTTCCTGAATAAGAACTGTCTTACCAACTCCGGCACCACCAAACAGACCAATCTTACCACCCTTTGCATAAGGTGCCAAAAGGTCAATTACCTTGATACCTGTCTCAAGAATCTCTTCTGCAGGATTCTGTTCTTCAAATGTTGGAGGTTCTCTGTGGATTTCCCACTTCTCCTCTGTGTCTGGCTGCTCTCCACCATCAATAGCCTCTCCTAATACATTAAAGAGACGGCCAAGAGTTTTCTCTCCAACAGGAGTCTTAATGCCACTGCCTGTAGCTGTTACTTCCATGTCTCTGCAAAGACCTTCACTGGAAGCAAGCATAATACAGCGGACTGTGTCGTTACCGATATGCTGTGCAACTTCCATTACACATTTTTTATCACCATTATTAACTTCAAGTGCGTCCCTGATTGCCGGAAGGTTCTCATCTTCGAACGCTACATCGACAACAGGTCCCATTACCTGTATAATCTTTCCTTTATTACTCATATTATCTCCTATCCGTCGCATTATTTCTTTCGTTTCTTCTTCTGCGACTTCGCACCAGCGATAACCTCAGTTATTTCCTGTGTGATTGAAGCCTGTCTGGCTCTGTTATACTGTATATCAAGATCGTGCAGCATATCCTTTGCACTCTTTGATGCAGCCTCCATCGCCATCATACGGGCATTCTGTTCGCAGGAGAATGACTCTACCAAAGCTCCGTATACGAAACCAACTATATAATCAGGAACAATTCTGTCCATAACTACTTCTGGGGAAGGTTTTAATGCAAGTTCCTCTCTTTTGAAATCAACCGGTATCTGGATATTGAAATCTGCCTTCTTAAGAGGAAGAAGCTGTTCAATCTGTGTTTCCTCCTGAATAGCATTAATCATACTTGTGTATATGATATACACCTCATCAAGTTCACCTTTTCTGTACAGTTCTATTATTTCTTCTGAAATATTTCTTGCTCTGTTAAGAGTAGGATTCTGAACTGTATAGTGGAACTGCTTCTCAATCTCAATACCGCGCTGTTCAAAATAATGTCGTCCAAGTTCTCCTAATACGAATAATGAATGATTAGGATTCTTTTCAAGCTGCTCCTGCGCAATCTTTAAAACATTATGGTTATATGAACCTGCAAGTCCCTTATCAGCAGTAATAACTATGTAGCCTACCTTTTTATCCGCTGCGTCTTTATCCTCATTTGTCTTAAAATATATACTGCTTATATCAGGTATATGTCTTAAGATTCGGCTCATTTCTGACTGCAGAGTGAAAAAGTATGGTTCCGTGTCTGAAAGCATTTTCTTAGATTTCTTAAGCTTGGAAGAAGAAATCATATACATGGCATTAGTAATCTTTAATGTATCATTGATACTTTTTATTCGATCCTGAATTTCCTTTGTGTTTGCCATATCTATACGCTTACCTTTCTTTTAGCACACATGCATTATGCAAATTCTTTTACTGCTTCCAGAATATTCTTAACCAGCTCATCATTAATCTCTTTCTTATCTTCAATCTGCTTTCCTATTTCAGGATGCTTGAGATCTATGAATTCAAGTAATTCTGTCTGGTGTTTCTTAACTTCCTTAGTAGGTATCTCATCAAATACGCCGTTGTTAGCCATAACTAGTGTCATAACCTGCTCATGCATTGAAAGTGGATGGCAGAGTGGCTGCTTTAAAAGCTCCATAAGAGCTTTTCCGTGCTGTAACTGTGCCTTAGTTGCATCATCAAGATCTGATGCAAACTGTGTAAATACTTCCATCTCTCTGTACTGTGCAAGGTCAATTCTTATGCTTCCTGATGCCTTCTTCATTGCCTTAGTCTGGGCTGCACCACCAACTCGTGAAACCGAAAGACCTACATTAACGGCTGGTCTCATACCTGAATTAAACAAATTAGTTTCAAGGAATATCTGACCATCTGTGATAGAGATAACATTTGTTGGAATATATGCTGATACATCACCAGCCTGTGTCTCTATTATAGGAAGTGCTGTTATTGAGCCTCCACCTAACGCATCACTTAAACGGCTTGATCTTTCAAGAAGTCTTGAATGAAGATAGAATACATCTCCAGGATAAGCCTCTCGTCCAGGTGATCTTTCAAGCAGAAGGGAAAGTGCTCTATACGCTACCGCATGTTTGCTCAAATCATCATATACAATAAGAACATCTTTTCCCTGATGCATGAAATGCTCTGCCATTGCAGTACCTGCATATGGAGCTATATACTGAAGTGATGCAGGATCACTCGCTGTTGAAGATACAACAATTGAATAATCCATTGCACCATGCTTAGTAAGTGTTGATACAACCTTGGCAACTGTAGATGCCTTCTGCCCGATTGCAACATACACACAGATAACACCTTTACCTTTCTGGTTAATAATTGTATCTGTGGCAATTGATGTCTTACCAGTCTGACGATCACCAATGATAAGTTCTCGCTGTCCACGGCCAATTGGGAACATTGAATCAATTGAAAGTATTCCTGTTTCCATTGGTGTGCTTACAGACTTACGGTCTACGATACCAGGAGCATCTTCCTCGATTGGTCTATAATCTTCTTCTTTAATATCGCCTTTTCCATCAATAGGCTCGCCAAGTGCATTGATTACTCTTCCTACAAATGCGCTGCCTACCGGAATTCCGGCTTTTTTCTTGGTTCTTACAACCTTAGTTCCTTCTTTGATTCCTGTATCCCTGCCGAACAAGATAACACCTATCTCATTCTCACGGATATCCTGAACCATTCCTTTTACTCCATTATCAAATACTACGATTTCACCATACATTGCATGGTCAATACCGTATACAGTAGCAATTCCATCACCGACCCATATTACATTACCGGTCTCACGGCTTGCTTCATCCCAATTGAAATTCTCAATCTCACTCTGGATAATGGAGATAATATCTGTTGCACTAATTGCGCCCACAGGGGTCACCTCCCAGTTAATTTTCTTTCAAGCTGACAAAAACGTCCTTCAAAACTTCTGTCGTATTCCTTGTGATGCGCTCTTATAACATATCCGCCTAAGAGATCCGCATCCACTGTCTTTGTCAGTTCAATTGTATAATCCGGATATCTGCTCTTTAAGAAATCCTGTGCCTGCTTTGCATTATCATCTTCATCACTGCTGTCTGCACTTATAAGCTCTGCTTTTAAAATGTGGTTTGCTTCATCATCAATTCTGTAATATGAGTCAAATATGTCTCTCATCTCATCACAATAACTAAGCTTACACATTTCTTTAATGAAATTCTTCATAAGCTCCTTGGTATCATCAAGTGCAAACACTTTATCAATGATGTCGTATTTCTTTGCAAGAGGTATTTCAGGATTCGTGAGAATTTTCTGAAGTTCTGAAGTTTTGCTGTATAACTCATCAGCCCTTCTTACATCCTCTCTGCTCACAGACAACCGGTGTAAAACTATTGCATTATTTACTGCTGCCTGCGTCATGAGCATCACCTGTCTTTACGATTTTTCTTGCAGCTATGAGAGCGAGTCTTGCAATATCTGCCTCAGCCTTTGCCTTTTCAAGCATTACTTCTGTTTCTTTTCTGGTCTTTTCCAAAGCTGCCTCATGCTCTTCCTGTGCTCTGTTTCTAGCATTTACAATAATCTCATCAGCTTCAGTCTTCGCACTTTCAAGCTTTTCGTCATATGAAGCCTTTAATGCATCTGCTTCTTCCTGACTCTTCTTAGCATCATCAAACTGCTGCTTAATCATATCTTCTCTTGCATTGATTACTTTCATAACAGGCTTAAACAGGAACTTCTTAAACACCAGATATAAGACGAGCAGATTGACTACTGTCCATAATATATTCCATGGATCTATACTTAACACTAGCTTCGCCTTCCTTTCTATCTTGTCTTAGTTATCTTTCCCATAAATGTTATTAGCCTAAGAAAAGGATTATAAGAAGGGCGATAACGAAACCATAAATAGCTGTTGCCTCTGCAAGGGCACAACCTAAAAGAAGTGACTTACTAATCTTGCTTTCTGCCTCTGGCTGTCTTGCGATAGCGTCTACTGCACTGCTTGTTGCCTTACCGATACCAAGACCAGCACCGATACCTGTTAATACTGCTATACCTGCTCCGATTGCTACTAAAATTGTTGACATAATAATAATCTCCTTTTTAAAACATTTATTCTTGTTACATATACTCTTACTCTGTAGCCTCTTTTATAAAAAGACCAGTTAAGAATACGAAAACATACGCCTGTATCAGTCCATCGAATATATCGAAGTAACAACTGAATACTGCCGGTAAAACTGCTGGAACTACCATCTTTAATAATTCCATGATTACAAATGAACCTAAAACATTACCGAATAATCGCATGCAAAGTGATAAGGGCTTGATAAATACTTCCAGAATATTAATAGGAAGTATTATCGGCATTGGCTCTGCAAAACTCTTAAGCCAGCCTTTAGTTCCTCTGGCTCTGATTCCTGCGACCTCAATAAGTACAATACTCATCAACGCCAGTGTTGCTGTGACATTCATATCCTTAGTTGGCGGCTTGAAACCAAGCAGTCCTATCAGGTTCGCAATTCCTATGTAAATAGCAATTGCTGACAGATATGGAATGTATGCCTTTCCTTTTTCTCCTACCGTCTCAGTGAAGAAATCATTGAGTCCCTTTATTGCTGTTTCTACAACTACCTGTCTGCGACTGGGGTTTTCCACACTTAGATTTCGGCTTAGCAGAATACACAACAGAAACACAACAGCCATGATAATCCATGTAACAACAACGGATTCATATACTGGGATTCCACCAAACAAAGGTATAGTGAACACTGTCTCGCAATTAAGTTCTTCCATAAGCCCTTCTACCAAAGCATCCATCTGCACGACCTCCTTTCTAAATATGAAACATATTTCTTTTCTGTTCACGGATTTTATTCCACAAAAAAAATAATGTCAAGCCTAGATTCTGCCTAGGTTTGACACTATTTCCCCCTTTAATAATCGTACATTTTTAACAAAAAATCATTTGTGACCAGCGTTCATTTTTGTTATTTTTTACATTGAATTCTGTCAAACTTTATTTTTATTTAATAATTTCATTAAAATTTGTCAAAAATATGTCAATAAAATCTGTTAATTTTTCTACAAATTTGTCATTTAATTAAGATATATCCGGTTATTCATTAATTATATTAATATCTACAAAGCCGTTAAAACACTTGTATTCTCTATAACAAAGTTCCTGAACGTCTCTACAGCAGGAGACATGTATGTACTATTATCATTAACCATATAAAAGCTTCTCTCATATTCAGGTGACTCGATTTCAAATATTTCTACAGACATCTTTTCCAATATATCCATATATGGAACTACCGCTATTCCGAATCCATTAGCAACCAGCCCGGCAATAACCTGATCTTCCTCAGTTTCATATGCAACCTTTACTGTTATGTCCGATCTTTTCAACATTTCATCAAATATGCTTCTTATTCCAGAGTTCTTGTCAAAACATACATATGAATACCCGGCTGTCTCTGCAAGATTAATGCTCCTTTTCCTTTTCTTAGCCAGCGGATGTCCTTTGGGAGTAATAAGCACCAGTCTCTGCTTCATAACGGGCTCAGCCGTAAAATGATATTCTTCTGATGGCTTGGAACAGAACAACAAATCATACTTTCCAAGCTGCATATCGTCAAGCAGCCTGCCCGTAACATCTGTGTGAAACGTAAAATCTATATCAAGCTTCGGATTCTTCTTTATAAATGCTGCCGCCATCCGAGGGACATAGCTTATTCCCAATGGTCTTACAAATCCTAATCTTATCGTTCCATTTCCCATTGCACTTCTTTTAATAGAAGCAATTCCATCATCTAACACATCAAGAGTCTTTTCTGCATAAGAAAGAAACTCCTCTCCGAATTGAGTCAGAGTTATCTTATGTCCGTTTTTTTCAAAGAGTTTAACACCAAGTTCCTTTTCCATCTGTGAAATTGCATGACTAAGACTCGGCTGTGTAATGCATAATTCCTCTGCCGCCTTCGTGTACTGGCGGATTCTTGCAAGTGTAACGAAATATCTAAGATTATATATATTCATAGACAGCCTCCTGAGCACATTTATTATCTTAATTATAAACAGTTCTATAGACAAAATCTATAATTTCATTGAAATTATTCATTTGTTATTAATCAATAATGAAACTACACTTAGAGACTGTGATTATGTTCTTTATTAAAAAGGAAAGGGGATTCATTATGAGTTCAATTGATAGTGCAATAGATTTAAATGCTGGTTCTGTTTCTGAAAATGTTAAGACTACGCTTAGAGGTGAGCTTGTTCTTGCCTTTGCTGTTATAATCAACAGCCTTGGAGTTGTGCTTATGCTTTACTCAGGAACTGGAATATCTGCAATCTCAAGCGTTCCATATGCTTTTTCCGAAGTCTTCCCTAAGATTACTCTTGGTACATTTACATATATGTTCCAGGGACTTCTTGTACTCAGCCTTATGATTCTGCGAAAGAAGTTCGTACCATCATATCTGTTTTCATTCGTTGTCGGATTCATATTTGGTGAATGCATCGACATGCACAATATGTGGGTTCCAATGCTCCCAACTGCAATCGGATTCAGAATTGTGTACTTTATTATAAGCTACTGCCTGATAAGTCTCGGCATAGCTCTTTCTAACAGATGCAAGCTTCCAATTATTCCTACTGACCTGTTCCCTCGTGAACTTGCTGACATCACTGGCGTTGCATATTCACGCATCAAGATTTCTTTCGATGTTATATGCCTTGCCGTAACTGCATGTCTTACCGGCCTGATATTAGGTCATATTAAGGGTCTTGGCATCGGTACTGTTGTTGCTGCATTTACAATGGGAAAAGCCATCGGCCTTGTCGGCAGATGGCTTGATAAGAAATTTGATTTTGTTTCATTTATGAAGAAATAACTTTCTTACATATTGTCTAATCTATCTTTAATTACATTAATATCATAATCAGGGGCAGATGAAACTACTGCATCGTATATTGGCTTTATATCTGCCTCTTCTTCCTCTAGTTCTGAGGCTATTGTCTCCAGAGTTTTTGACTTCTTTACTTTCTTTATGACCTGATTAATTAAATTTAACTGTCTGCCGCTCTGTTCACCTTCAGCAAATGCTTTATCAGAAGCCTCCTTAGTGGCTTTCTCTACCAATTCTTTCGCCATTCCCTGTGCAACTTCCTGCGCATACTCCTCAGCCAACACTCTCCTGACTTCTTCCTCATCATAATCATATATGCTCACTTCGACGACCTCCTCCCTGTGCTGTTCAAAGAAATCGACAAGTATATCCTCATCTATACATTCGTCCATCGCCTCTGTTACCGCAATCCTGACATCGTCCCCTTCAACACCCATCTTGAATCTGACCTTATTAACAAATGTCATATAATCACGCAGCGTTTTGCACTTATTAAGGATATGTACATCTTTATTAATGTTGATAACACGCACCTTAAGCTCCAGCTCTGGATTATCTGACGGAATCTCATACATATCTGACAGCCTGATTTCATCCTCATCTTCAATCCATTTTTCCAGACCATTGTAAAATGTCACAAAATGCGGAACAGGAATCTTAATCATACTTCTTCTGTGAAGCATGGAATTGCTGAACAACTCTCTGAACACATCTGATACATAGTGCAAAAATCTTAACGGCATATTAGGATTCTTGCTAGACTGCTGCTCAAACATATACAGGCTCATGCATAGTAAAATGAAGCATCATTCTTATACTTCATATATGAACCGCCGTTTAATGTCGTTACCTGCAAATCATCCACATTCGTGTAAGCTGAATTGTTAAGTGCATTATACAGTTCTAAAAGATTTCTCTTATCTCTGTATAACATACAGAATACATTGTCCTTAAATTTAGATGTTACATTGTCTTTCTTCTCTGCCATAGATATCCTCCTCGTCTCTTTCGCAGATATCCACGCACATATACTAATAAATATTATCTTTATCTATATAAGTATATTAGCATTTACGGATACCTAAAACAAGTCTGCATTATTCAATTATGTGTTATGTGGATTTTGCTGAATGAATGTCTATAAATGTTTTAGAAAAATAAACCTTTATAAATGAACTTTCATAGATGTATGTTAATCTATGAATATCCAGCTTTGATAAGCAACTGGTGTTGATTATTGAAGCAATCAACACCATGTTACTTTAGAAAAGATTTTATTCTTTAAATATATTAATATCATATATAATTATGTATGTCAATATATATTATCTAAACATTAGAAATACCTCATTTTTATTAAAAAGGTACAACATTCATCATGTGAATATTATACCTATAATTAATAAATATTATCTATACGCTCTCTCGTATATACCCGCAATCTCTTCATCAGTAGTTTCCTGAGGGTCTCTTACGAACAATCTCATCATTGTTGCCCTTGCGTTCTTGGCAAGTGTCATTGCTTCTTCCTTCTTTATTCCGTAATCAGACATCTTAAGGTCATCAACTCCACATGCCTTCTGTAATTCAAGAAGTGCTGTGATGAAATCTTCCGGTTTAGACGCATCTTTCATTCCAAGAAAATGTGCCATATCAATGAAGCGTTCATCACATACATGCTTATTAATCCAGAATGTGAAGTACTCCTTAGACAGCATGATAAGTCCTGCTCCATGAGGAAGTTCAGGGTGATATGCACTCATTGCATGCTCCATAGAATGTTCTGATATACATGATGTTACAACCATTGAATAGCCAGACATTGTATTAGCGTATGCAACATGTTCTCTTGCCTCAATATCATTGCCATCCTTAACTGCTCTTGCAAGATAATGTCCGATATTTTCAATCGCGGCACGCTGAATCATATCTCCCATAATATTATGTTTGTTGCTTATATACCCTTCCAATGAATGGAAAAGTGCATCAAATCCCTGATATGCAGTGAATTTCGGTGGAACTGTTTTCATAAGCTCAGGGTCAACAATTGCATACTTTGCAAACATCCCCGCCATTCCACCAATACCAATCTTTTCATTAGTATCAGGATTAGAAATTACTCCGATAGTATCAACCTCTGAGCCTGTTCGCTGATGTAGTAATTGCAATCCATGGAAGCATCTCATTAGGAGGTGTCATCTTTCCACCTGATGGACTGTTAGCATAATCCCACAGATTATCTGATGGCTGTGGAATGAACATTGCCATATTCTTAGCCGCATCCATAACTGAACCACCGCCTAAAGCAACAACAAAGTCAACTCCATTCTTGCGACCAATTCTTGCACTTCTTCAACTGCTGACTTCAGCGGATTAGCTCCTATTCCGTTATAAAGCACATATGAAACATCAGCCTGTTTAAGTTCATCTATTGTTCTGTCAAGTGAACCATTCATCCTTGCAGACTTTCCATTGCTTATAACAAGAAGTGCTTTCTTTCCTGGCATCTTAAGAGTATGAAGCTTAGAAAGACTTCCGCATCCAAATACGACATCTACTGGTGAAAAAACTGATATTCATTCATGATTACTCCTCTCTGAAATTAATACTGCCATCTGCAGCATTCATTCCATCAACAATAGCCAGAGATTCCAGCTGGTATCCAAGGTTACGGATAATCTGTCCTCCCTGGAAGCCCTTCAACTGCGATTCCAATACGCTTCAACAGTTCCGCCTGCCTGATTGACAATAGATATAAGTCCCTGAAGTGCACAGCCATTTGCAAGAAAATCATCAATAATAAGTACATGATCCTCTGGACCTACAAACTTCTTAGATATAAGAACCTGATTCTTGCACTTATGTGTAAATGATTCAACTTCCGCAGAATACACATCACCATCAATATTGACACTCTGTGACTTCTTTGCAAATACAACCGGTACATCAAAGCATTCTGCAACTATACATGCAATACCAATTCCTGAAGCCTCAATTGTTATAATCTTATTAATATTCTTTCCGGCAAATCTTCTCTTAAATTCTTCGCCCATCTGCTTGAAAAGCTTAACATCCATCTGATGATTAAGAAAACTGTCTACTTTAAGAATGTTGCCTTCTTTGACAACTCCGTCCTTCATAATTCTTTCTTCAAGAAAATTCATAGTAATGATTCCTTTCGTAAGTAAATTATCTGTCATATTATAAGAAATAATTCTATCATCACTAAGCATTGCGGTCAATCGCTTTTAGTACTTAATACCCATATTTTTCTTCTTCGCAACAAGGAAAATTATGGTTGCAATCATAGCAAGAAATTCTGCCACAACTACTGACATCCACACACCTGTAAGCTTGAAAACACAGGCAGAATAAGCACTGCTGTCACCTGAAATACAAGGGTCCTAAGAAACGATATCAATGCTGATGTAAGGCCATCACTAAGTGCTGTGAAGAATGACGAACCTAATATCGGGAAGCCTGAAAACAGAAACGAACATGAAAAATCATGAAACCTGCAACAGTTATGTCGAATAATTCCTTATCATACCCGACAAACACCGCGCAAGCGGTCTTGCAAGAACCTGTCCCAGCACAAACATTGTAAATGCTCCAACAACGATAATTCTTATACCTTTTCCAAGAATACTCTTTAATTCTTTTATTACCAGAGCCATAATTAAATCCGACAATAGGTGCACTTCCTACTGAGTATCCCATGAATATTGCCTGAAATATGAAATTGACATACATAACAACACCATAAGCTGCAATTCCATTTTCTCCGGCATATTTCATCAACTGCATATTGTAAAGCATACTTACTAAAGACGCTGACACATTATTCATGAATTCAGACGCACCGTTAGATGCTGCTTTACCAAGTATTCTGATATCAAATCTGAACTTTGTTAATCTTAAAAGGCTTGTGTTCTTTTCATAAAATACACAACCGGAATTGCACCTCCAACAAGCTCACTCATCGAAGTTGCAAGTGCCGCACCGACAAGCCCCCATCTGAATCCTCGCAACAAAAGTGCATCAAGCGCCATATTGGTAACACTGCTGCCACAGTCACATACAGACCAAGCTTAGGCTTTCCCGCTGTTGCAAACAGACACTGAAACTCAAACTGCAATATATAAAAGGTAATGCCGCAAGAATAATTCTTCCATATAATACACAGTCACTAAGAAGCTTTCTTCTGCACCAAGCATCATGGCAACAGGTCTTATCAATATAATACCAAGAAGTCCTAATACAATACCGCATATTGCTGAAAATGCCACTATAAACGAGAATATGTGGCTTGCCTTCTCTTTCTTTCCCTCTCCAAGTGACATTGCAATAAGTGCGCCACCACCTGTTCCAAACATAAACCGACGCAGCCAAGAATCATAAGCACCGGCATAATCAGATTAACTGCTGCAAATGAAGTTTTACCTACAAAGTTAGAAACAAACAAGCCATCAACAACGCCATATATAGATGTAAATATCAGCATAACAATTGATGGCATTGTGAATCTCATGAGTTTCCTATATCCAAAATGATCTGATAATTTAATCTCTTCTTTCATTCATTTCCTCAAAATAATCACTTCTGTCTTGCCATTGCAATCTGGTCAGGAGTTATAGGAAGCTCGTAAAATCTCTTTCGCCGCATGGCTTAATGCATCTGTAATTGCAGGAAGCGGTGTATTAATTACAACCTCTCCGATTGATTTAGCACCAAAAGGACCTCAGATTCTCGTAACTGCTCTCAAACTCAACATTAATATGTCCAATATCCATTCTTGATGGAATCTTGTACTGTAAAATGAGTTCTCATACAGCTTGCCTTTATCTGAATATGTGATATTCTCTGACATTGTCATTCCAATTCCCTGTAAGATACCACCCTCTGCCTGTACTCTTGCAAGGTTAGGATTAACAGGTGTTCCACAATCAACACATGCGTCATACTCAACAACACGGCTCTCACCTGTGAGAAGGTCAACCTCGACCTCCGCTGCTCCAACCATGAATGGTGGTGGTGAAATAGGTGATGTATGTGTATTGGTAACTGAAAGTGCTATATCATTACCACACATGGATGCTGTTGATATATCGGCCAGGGTTACACATTTATCCTTGTTCTCACCTGATTCGCATATTACTTTCTTTCCGTCAAATGTGACATCACATTTCTCGCAGCCTAACATCTTAGCACCAAGCTTTTCGATTCTGTCTCTAAGCTCTAATGCACATTTTCAACAGCCTTACCAGTTACATATGTTGTACTTGATGCGTATGAACCTGAATCATAAGGTGATATGTCAGTATCTGCACCAAATACACTTATATCGTCTGTGCTGCATTCAAGAACCTCTGCTGCAATCTGTGCAAGTATTGTATCACAGCCTGTTCCCATATCAGCAGCTCCGATGTTCATAGTATATACACCTTCATCATTAAGCTTTAGTGTCGCACTGCCGACATCAACTCCTGATATACCTGAGCCCCTGCATTGCCATGCCCATTCCGACAAAACGTGCCTTAGTATCAGAAATCTTTCTCATAGGATATTTCTCATCCCATTTAATCATCTCTTTGACCTTTGCAAGACATCTGTCAAGTGCACAGCTTGTATTAACCTGTCCATAGTAAGCAGGCATTACATCGCCCTCTTTACTATGTTCTTAAATCTGATTTCAAACGGGTCCATATGAAGTTTGTCTGCCAGTTCATTTACAGCCGACTCAACTGCAAAAGACCCTGTGTCGCACCATAACCTCTGTAAGCACCCGCTGACATTATATTAGTATATACAACATCACTTACAAAACGGAACGCCTCTGCCTTTCCATATAATGGAATTGACTTGTGTCCAGAAAGACCTACTGTTGTAGGCCCATGCTCGCCATATGCACCTGTATTAGATAATGTGTATAAATCAATTCCTTTTACAATACCATCCTTAGTTGCACCAAGTCTTACATGCATCTGCATCTCATGTCTTGGTGATGAAGCTGACTGTGTTTCTTCCCTTGAAAATATAATCTTAGACGGTTTCTTGGTCTTCCATGTAACAAATGCAGGATATATCTCTGACACAGATGTCTGCTTTGCTCCAAATCCGCCTCCGATTCTTGGCTTGGTAACTCTTATCTTAGATGGCGATATTCCAAGTGCATGTGAAATAATTCTCCGCAATGGAATACTATCTGTGTAGAACTTACGACATGAAGTCTTCCATAAGTATCTATTGTACAGAAAGTTCTGAAAGTCTCCATCATGCTCTGCTGGCATGCCTTAGTATGATATGTCCTGTCAATCACAATATCACACTCATCTAACACTTTATCGATATCTCCGTTGCCGCTCTCATCATGCGCACACAGATTTCTTTTATTATCAGCTCCAACAGGACATAATGCCTCCCAGTTATCCTCAGGGTGTACAAGGATCTCATTATCCTTTGCCTTAGTGAAATCAAGCAATGGTTCAAGCACTTCATATTCTGTCTTAATAAGCTTCATTGCCTTATCAACACAGCGTTCATCAGCACCGCAACAATGGCAACCGGATCGCCTATGAATCTTACATGCTTATCAAGAATAAGCCTGTCATAAGGACTTGGCTCAGGATATGTCTGACTGCACATGTGAATCTTTTCATATTCTGGTCAACATCTTTATATGTAAATATTGCTTCTATTCCCGGCACCTTCATCGCAATATCAGTATTAATATTCTTTACAAATGCGTTGGCATATGGTGAGCGCAGAAGCTTTACAACAAGGCAGTCCTTAGGTGCAATATCATCTGTATACACCGGCTTTCCAAGAAGCAGTTCCATCGCATCTTTCTTTCTGATAGCTTTATTAACCGACTTCATTTATTCAGCCTCCTTTGCTTTCTTTGCCTCAAGGAAATTCATAATTCCTCTTAACTGTCCCTCATAACCTGAACATCTGCACAGATTTCCTGAAAGGAACTCCTTTATCTCCTCTTCATCAGGATAAGGATTCTCTCTGAAAAGTGCCAATGCATTCATAACAAATCCCGGATTACAGAATCCGCACTGCTCTGCTCCCTGGTCTGCTATAAATGTGACAAATTCAGACGCCTCCTCCTGTAATCCTTCGAGTGTTGTAACACTGCATTTGTCTGCTCTTGCTGCAAGAACTGAACATGAAAGGACAGGCTTATCATTAAGAAATACTGTACATAAGCCACAGTTAGATGTTTCACAGCCACATTTTACGCTGTAACAGCCATGCTCTCTCACGAATTCATAGAGTGTCATGTCTGCCGTAATATCTGCTTTAACAGATTTTCCATTCAACTTAATATCAACTAACATATATTCTCCAATCCGTAATCACCAATTAATCTCTGTTAATATTCTGAAGTGCCCTCCTGCAAGAACGCCTGCAAGATGGCTTCTATACTCAGCACTTCCTCTCATATTGCCCGCTGTAGGCACATTTTTCTTAACAAATGTACTGAATTCTTCTACTGACTTCTCGTTAATACCGCCGCAAGTATTCCTTCTGTATCTTTAACAACAATTGCTCTTCCCGGTCTTGCACCTATGCAGATGTTGCAGACTCCAGTATCTTTAAACTTTACTCCGCACATGTAAGCACCGGCAGATCTGTTTCTGTTATTCTCACTGCTTCATAAAACATATTCACCGGTCTTTTCTTAACAATAATATTAACAACAATGTCCCTGTCATAATCACGGTCAGCATACTCAGTTAATGGAACAATGCCTCCCTTGTATAGTTCTACATAAGAATCCAGTCCGATTAAAAGCGTAAGCACATCAGAAAATCCATATCTTCCATATATACTTCCACCAACTGTTGCAAGATTTCTGAACTGCACACCTACAATATGTCTTAAAGCCTCCTTAGCACAGCCATCTGTATATTCATTAAAACTCTCATGAACTTCTAACTGTCTTAAAGTAGCCATACAGCCAATCTTAAATTCTTCATCTGATTCTTCAATCTTATCAAGTCCAAGCCCTGACATATCAATAGCAGTATTCATTCTGTTGTCGCCCATACGCATCCACATCATGCCGCCGACAATACGGTTAGCTTTCTTCTGATTAAGCTCATAGGCTTCTTCAAGGCTTTCTACTTTCTTATAATTCTGTATAGTAAGCATAAAACTCCAATCTATTTATTAGTGATATGAACAACGGACGGTTGTGACGGGCGCAGACCCGTTACCGCAGTGATGACTCTCATGGCAGCTTAGCTTAGTGGGAGTAAATGCCGCCATCTGCAAAGCCTATTAGTGTGCAGAAAATCAAACGCGCTACGCTTGAACGAGATTTTCTGCACACACCTTTAAGCATATGGCGGCATAACTCCCACACAGCACGCTGCAAATCGAGCCCTCGCCGCTGGCATCGGGTCTGTGCCCGCCACAACCTGTCTGTCATCCTTCACTACTAAATTGATAAATAATCTCATTCTCTTTCCTTATATAAATATAACGGCTTGTAAAACCCTTGTCAATCTGATAAAATTCATTCGCTACTATTTATGTAAATTAATTTGTTGGATAATTGTTAGAAGTCAGCCACGAAAATAGTTGAGTCCAACACAGGATGCTTTGGACTCAACTATTTTCGTGGCGTCCGTTCTAACAACCCCCACAAACCAATTCGCAGAAAGGATTTTAACATGAAAAATTTTAAAAGATTTACCGCCCTCTTTTAGCAATACTCATGCTTTTTCATTAGCAGCATGCGGCAATTCTACAACTGCTGATAAGGGCACAGAAGAAGCTACTACTTCAGCATTTGACGTAATGTCACAGTTTAATGAGATTGGCGTAAGCTATCCTCTTACTGTTACTGACCAGGCTGGTAGAACCGTAACATTTGAAAAGGCTCCAGAAAAGATTGCATCATCTTACTACATTTCAACAAGCGCTTCTTCTTGCACTTGGATTACAGGATAAACTCGTTGGAATTGAAGCCAAGGCTAACACAAGAAATATTTACAAGCTTGCAGCTCCTGCAATTGTAAGCCTTCCTAACATGGGAACAGCCAAGGAATTTAATACAGAAGCATGTGTAGCTGCTGCACCTGATGTTGTATTTCTTCCAATAAAATTAAAGAAAACAGCTGATACTCTTGAAAGTCTTGGAATCAAGGCTATTGTTGTGAATCCAGAAGACCAGTCACTTTTAGAGGAATGCATAACTCTTGTTGGAAAGATTACTAACAATGCAGGACGTGCTGAAGCACTTAATAATTCAATCAAGACATTTTAGCTGATAACAAGACTAATGTTTCTGGCGAAAATACACCATCTGTATACCTTGCGTAACAGCTCTGTTCTCTCAACTGCCGGAAGCAAGATGTATCAGAATACTCTGCTTACTAACGCGTGGTAAAATGTTGCTTCTGAACTTACAGATACTTACTGGGCAAATGTTTCTTACGAGCAGATTCTTGCATGGAACCCTGATTACATCGTTATCGCTGCTGATGCAACTTACTCAGTTGATGACATCTTAAACGATGCTAATCTTACCGGCTGCAATGCTGTTAAGAACAAAATGTAGTAAAGCTTCCTAACGATATCGAAGCATGGGATTCTCCAGTTCCTGGAAGCTTCCTTGGAAGTATATACATTGCTTCTGTTCTTCACCCAGAAAAGGTAACTAAAGATTTCTATGAAACTTGTGTAACTAAATTCTATGAAAGCTTTTATGGATTTACACCTGCAAAATAATTAAGGATGATTTATGTTCAAGAATATTAATAATTACCGGAACAAAATTATACTATTATCTGTCATGTGGGCACTGCTTCTTATAGCAGTGTTTACATGGTCAGTTCTTACCGGACAGTATCCACTCACATTAAAAGGACTGCTGTCAGGGGACACTATGTCAATTATGGTCTTTAAAAGACTAAGACTTCCACGCGCCATTATGGGTATTATTGGAGGCTTTGGCCTTTCAATATCTGGTTATGTATATCAGATGATATTTAAAAATCCACTGGCATCACCTGATGTTGTCGGTGTTTCTTCCGGTGCAAGTGCCGGCGCAGCTTTTGCTATAGTTGCGGTTTCGTCTTTAACCCTGTTGTATCAATATCCGCATTTGCCGGAGGAATAATTGCCCTTATAATCACATTACTTGTGGCTTATCTTGTTCCCGGCAGAAACAGTTACACAATTGTACTTGCTGGTATTGCCATTCATTCTGTAGCACAGACAATTCTTATGTTTCTCAAACTTGCTGCAGATCCTGAAAACAGCTTGCTTCTATTGAATACTGGATCATGGGAAGCCTTAACGGTGTTTCAAAGAACAGCCTTGCTATTCCTTTTTGTAACATGTGCAGGCTTTATAATCATGACTTTATTATACAGACAGATTCTCATTCTCTCGATAAATGAGGATGAAGCTGCCTCTCTCGGTGTCAATGTCACAGTTCTCCGTTTTATCATATTAATGATTGCAACGTTAATCGTATCATCAATTATATGTGTAACCGGACTTATCAGTTTTATTGGACTTATTGCACCTCACATTGCCAGATTACTCACAAGACGCAATGACAGATTCACATACATATCAAGCGGACTGGCTGGTGCCATCATCATGACACTTGCTGATATATTTGCAAGAAGTGTATCCTCATCGGAACTCCCTGTAAGCATATTTACATCACTCCTTGGTGCACCGCTGCTTATAATCCTGCTTATCAAAGCTAACAAAAGGAGGTTGCATAATGTCCGATTTATTCAATCCTGAATTATATGTTTCAGATGTATCAGTATATTATGGAAGCAAATGTGCTGTACAGAATGTAAGCTTTGACATTCAGCCTGGACAGCTTACAGCAATTATCGGCAATAACGGCTGCGGAAAAACCTCACTTATAAGAGCTGTCATGAATCTTGTTAAACATAGTGGAAAATGCATGCTTGGTGAACTCCAGCTTGAAAGTATATCTGTCAGAAAAAGCCGGCATGATAAGCTACATTCCACAGAGAACCGGAATAAGCATAAGTATGACTGTAAGAGAAGTGTGTCTGCTCGGATTTAATCCACAGCTTCACATGCTTGAATCATACAATTCCAACATGAGACATCGTGCTGATAAGGCTATCGATTCTGTTGGCCTTGCCGGATTATATGATACAGACTTTCTCACATTAAGCGAAGGCCAGAAGCAGTTATGCATACTTGCACGCACACTTATAGAAGCTTCGGCGCTTCTGCTTCTTGATGAGCCTGACAGTGCGCTTGATTTTTCTAACCGCCATATGCTTATGAAACATATCCGGAATATCATTTCTGATAACAAATGTGCTCTCATGTGTATACACAGTCCGGAACTGGCACTTGAGTACTGCGACAGGATTCTTCTTATGAAAGATGGAAAAATTGTTTCAGATATTGATGTACATGCAGCCAGTCTTTCAGAAATCAATGAGAAAATGTCTCTTATATATGATAATATCAATGTTACTGAATGTACTGATACCAAGGGAAATGTACACAGAATAGTTCTTGCTTTGTAATAGGGGATTTATGAATAATTGTTATTTGGACGCAGAAGCCGTAATTACATTTTTCAGGATGACCGGCAGAAAACACATTTTATAACAGGCAGCCGCGGCAGTGGAAAATCTCATCTTGTTAATAATATGTCAAAACATATGTCCGATTCTTTCAATCTGTTACAGAGTCATAGAACGGATACGCCACAGGTTGTCATTAAATCTAATCTGGTTGCTGACAATAAAGAATTCGTAATTGGTATACCCCGGACATCTGGAATTAATCCTGTATCTAAAGGCAATAATATGACAATTATTGAAGATGGATTTATTAATTGCGCAATTCCTGCCATTGATACACATCTTGATACAACTCCTGAAAGGTTATTTGTTATTGATGAGCTTGGTTATCTTGAAAGCTCTTGCATCCCATTTCAAGAAGGCTGTTGAAAAACTGCTTGATAATTCACATGTTTTAGCTGTAATCAGAAAACAATCCACAGAATTTCTAAACAGAATCTGTAACAGGAAAGATGTTCTTGTTATTGATATTGACAGCACATTTGAAACGCTTTCTTGCATTATTATGGCTTCCGGTATGTCAAAACGTTTTGGCTCTAATAAGCTGATTACAGACTTTAATGGACGCCCTCTTTTGAAAATGCAGTATCTATAAGCCATTTTGCCGGCTTTGGTGAAACACTTGCAGTAACACGGCATGATGAAGTTGTCCATATATGTGAAGATAAAATATACATTTTCTCCGACACGACATGCCATACAGAAATGAAATGGTCCGGCTTGGAGTTACCAGAATTCTATCAGATAACGCTTCTTCAGGTAATCTGCAGCCTCAGGGAATCCTTTTCCTGCCATCAGACCAGCCGCTTATTACAAGGACAAGCTGCAGCTTCTATGTCTTACATTTCTTTATTATGATGATAAGATATGCAGACTTTCCTACAATGAAAATGCTGGTTCTCCATGTATATTTCCTGCAAAATATTACGATGAGCTTCTAAATCTTCCTGAGAAAAAGGCGGCGGGTTCTTAACAAAAATATCCCGCACAGGTTGTATTAGTTCCTGTACGGGATGAATATGAACTATATGATATCGATACTCCAGACGATATTACTCGTCTTTTGAAGTTTCTTCATTAGCCGGTTTGCTCTTAGGAAGTATCACATTAAGTAATATTGCCACAAATGCTGCGGTACAATACCTGACTCACCAAACATAAGCTGTACTGCCTGTGGTGTATGTTCAAGAATTGCAGGGCTTACACCCATTCCATAACCTACACCAAGTGCAACTGAAACAATTGAAAGTCTTCTTGCATCAAGCGGCTCTTTAGTAATAAGCTGGATACCACTTACTATGATTGATGAGAACATCATAACTGCTGCACCACCAAGTACTGACTGTGGCATGATTGATATAAGTGCTCCAAGCTTAGGTATAAGTCCGCATAATATAAGAAATACCGCACCTGATGCAAGTGCAACTCTGTTGACAACCTTAGTCATTGCAACAAGTCCTACATTCTGGCTGAATGATGTATTAGGAAGCACACCGAACATTGCTGCAAGTGTTGAACCAAGACCATCACACATTACGCCTCCAGAAGCTCCTTATCTGTTGCCTCTCTTCCCATTCCACCTTCCATAACGCCTGAAATATCACCAACAGTCTCTACTGCTGTTACAACAAACATTACAAGTACAGGAAGTATTGCTCTTAAATCAAACACAGGCTTAACTGGCATAAACTTTGGAATTGCAATCCATTTAGCCTCTGCTACCTTGTTCCAGTTAAGTACCCATGATTTAGTATACTCAACTCCATCAGCTGTAACTGCTGTATGTGGAAGAACCAGTCCCATAATAATTGCTACAATATAACCCACAATAATTCCAACAAGAATTGCAGATGAACTAAGATATCCCTTAGTCCAGTGCTTAACAAATAATATAACTACAAGCACAACAAATGCCAGGAAAAGATTTTCCAATGAACCAAAATCCTTAGCAGAGCTTCCACCACCAAATGAATTGATACCTACTGAGATAAGCGACAATCCTATGGAAAGAACTACTGTTCCTGTTACTACTGATGGGAAGAACTTTCTTAATGGTTTAATAAATGCTCCAAGTACAGTCTCAAAAGACCTCCTATAATAGATGCACCCATAATTGCACCATAAGCTAATATTCCGCCACCCATAATCTTGGTAACACTGCTGAATACTCCGATAAATCCAGAGCTTGTACCCATAATAATAGGCACCTTGCCACCAACAGGTCCGATTGAAAACAACTGAATAAGTGTTACAATACCGCAATAATCATTGCGTTCTGTAAAAGTGCAACCTGGATAGATGCATATTCACTTCCCCCAATTCCACATGCACCTGTAATAATAAGCAGAGGTGTAAGATTACCTACAAACATTGCCATTACATGCTGAAGTCCAAGCGGTATTGCCTGTTTTAGCGGAAGCTTTCCATTAAAATCATATGCTTCCGGCATAAGCGCTTTTATTTTTCATAAGTCCTCCAAATATTTATAAGAATTTTATAAAGCACTAATACTATAATTCAAAATTCATGTGTTGGCAATATTTTAGTGTTATTTCTAATATTTTTAATCTAAGATTTTCCCATCAGTTGAAATCGTCACAACCGCCATGGAATGAATTTTCCACTGTTCTGTAATGCTGTCCTTGCAGCATATTCAAGTCCTCCGCAGCATGGAACTTCCATTCGAACAATAGTAACACTCTGAATATTATTGTTACTTATTATCTGTGTAAGCTTTTCGCTGTAATCAACATCATCAAGCTTCGGACAACCGATAATAGTAATCTTTCCCTTCATGAATTCCTGATGCATATTGGCATATGCATATGCTGTACAATCCGCCGCGATTAAAAGCTTTGCTCCGTCAAAGTATGGTGCATTAACTGGCACAAGCTTAATCTGACATGGCCATTGTGCAAGCTGGGATTCTGGTGCAACCGGGTATGCTGTGTGTCCGCTGCTGAATCTTCTGTCTCCGCATTTACCTGTGAATTTCTGTTAAACTGTCTCATCATGCTTCCAGGGCATCCTGAAAATGTGGTTTATGTGCTGCTGCCTGCTCCTTTGCAGCTTTATTGGCAAGAACCGCAGCTTCATCATATGCTGCCGCTTCTCTTTCTACAAATGAAATTGCCCTGTAGGACACTGTGGCAGACAATCGCCAAGACCATCACAGTAGTCGTCTCTCATAAGTCTTGCCTTTCCATCAACCAATCCGATTGCCCCCTCATGACATGCTGTCACGCATGCTCCGCACCCATTACATTTATCCTCATCAATATGAATAACTCTTCTTATCATCACTTAATCCTCCTGTGTTCTCATTGATTTCGTGATTAAAGAATAATATAATGAGCATAATAAATATGTTGTTTTAACCACATTTTTGATAATTTATTAAAAATGTATTTTAAGTCAGAAAATTGGATTTTACCGGGGCAGTATAAGGAGAACTTATGGCAATTATCAAATCACCAATATTTAAAGATATCACCGAATCTGAAATATCAGAAATGACCGCAGCCGGATTTCTGCGTGCCAGAAAATTCCGCAAAAATTCGTTTATATATCATGTAACAGACAGTGTTCACGAAATTGGAATTGTTGCATCTGGTCAGGTAACTATTGAATATATAGATTTGTGGGGCAACAAAGCTATTATGAGCAATATTACTCCGGGACATGTATTTGCTGAAACATATGCTCTGACTGGCGAACCGCTCATGGTAGATGCGGTCGCTTCTGAAACAAGTGTAATTCTTTTTCTTGATATGGATAAATTGATGAGTTCACAATTTGAAAATACGCACTGCAAAGATACAATCCTTAACAATCTGCTGCACATTTCCATTCAGAAGAATCTCACCCTGTCTAACCGGATATTCTGCACATCACCTAAGACAATCCGAGAAAGGCTTCTTATATATCTGTCCAACGAGTCAAGAAAAGCTGGCAGTCAGGAATTCGTAATTCCATTCGACCGCCAGCAGCTTGCCGATTATCTTAACGTTGACCGTTCAGCACTTTCCAAGGAACTTGGAAAAATGCGTGATGAAGGGCTTATTGATTTCAGAAAAAATGCATTTCATCTGCACAGCATTTGCTAAGAATTCTGTTCTATAAACCGTTTCACCACTGGTCTTATCGGTGGTGAAATGTTATCCAGTTCAACCTCGGCAATATTAAAAAACTTCAGTTCTTCAATTTCTTCTTCCTGTCTCTTTAATTCTCCATGGTATTTTCTGCACACATATATAATCTCAATATTAGACACTTCATCTCCATTAGGATACACGTAATGCACCTCCGGACCGGAATTCACCATAAAAAATTCTATCTCATCTGCAATAAGACCTGTCTCCTCAAACAGCTCTCTTCTTGCACAATCCTCCACTTTCTCGTCAAGTTCAATAGAACCCCCGGCATATCCCCATTTGTGATTATCTGTACGCTTTCCTAAAAGAATCTGGTTCTTTTCATTCACTATTATTATGCTTGCGGCGCACTGCATCAGTGTCCTGTGTCCTACAAGCTTTCTTAAATCCATTATGTAACCTGGCATTGTTTAATCCTTTCAACAGTAAATTCCAATTTATCCTCTAACTGCCTCTCCACACGAAAAGACATATTCTCTTCTATTCTACAAGACTCTTACTTTTCCATTTTCCACTTTTCCATCTAAGCACCATTCCAACTGCTCTCGCACACTCGTCACCTGCCATGGCAATATATGCCCCTACCGCAAGCAGCCCCATATGTATTCCAAGAAAATATGTTCCACCAACTGCAAACAGATACATAAATATTGCGCCCATTATAACAGGGAAAATAGCATCTCCACTCGTTTTTAATGCCTGACCATATACAAGGTTTGTTACCCTTCCAAATTCAAGAAATATATCTACTATTAACAACTTTACTACAAGATTTATCATCTGTATATCATCAGTAAATATATGCACGATAAAACGTCCGGTAATTGCAAATGTCACAGAAAAGCACGTTGCTGTTACAAGACCATATATCACAGCTTTTCGCGTACCCCTGTCACATTCCTCATACTTCTTTGCTCCGATTCTCCAGCCGGTCATAATTGCATTTGCCTGAGCAAGGGCAGCTCCCACACAATACGAAGAAATTTGCAATCTGTACAGCATATGAGCGAGCTGTAACATTCATTCCATCCGCATCCATCTGATTCATAAAACATACTATAAATGTCATTGCCACATTATAAAGTGCTGTTTCGAATGCCGAAGGAAAACCGATTTTAACAATCTGTGCAAGTATCTTTCGTGGTTGTGCGCGCTCAGGACTCTGCTTTGCTTTTATAAGTACAGCCCCCATGCCAGCTACAATAATAAGATTTACAACCTTTGAAAATAACTGTTGCAGCAGCAACTCCCATTACTCCCCAGTTAAACACAAACAAGAATACCGAATTCAATATAATATTAATTACATTACCAACAACAGTTCCTATTAAAGAATGCTTTGTATATCCAAACACTCTCAAATAACTGGAAGAAAATAGGAATAAGCGCATTTAAAAAACTTGCACCTCCAACAATTTTAAGGTATGTTTCAGCCGGCTCAAGTAAAGCAGGGGCAATACTCACTATCTTAAGTATCCACCCAGAAAAAGCAGCAAGAATAAAAGACATCAGGATACCTGTCAGTGCATTAAATACAAGTCCAAGTTGTCTTGCCTGATATGCAATCCCCGGTCTTCCAGCTCCAATATTTTGTGACATGACAGCTATCATACCCGATGATATTACTCCAAACATAATAATAAAAACGCCTATATATGTATTTGCTGTTCCAACAGCCCCCACAGCCTGATCACTTACAGATGATAGCATAAGCGTATCGACCATACCGGAAAGCATATAAAATAAAGTTTCTAAGCATATTGGCACAGATAGCTGTGTCAATGTTTTTCTTTCACCTTCCATACATTCTCCTTAAAATACTAATGTAATATATATTATCAAATTCAGTTTCCGCATGAATCGTCCCACCAGTGTTTACGAACTCTGATAAGGGCAAATACAAGGGCAAAAAATCTGATAACACATTATAACACAAAATGAAAATGACATGGTGATTAACCAGTAGGAAATGTTGCATGATTAATCTGCTGTTTTGGCTGCCTTGATACTTCTTAGGTTGACGGCTAGATACGCATTAGAGATGTCTCCATCCAAATGCTATTCTAGCAAGTGACTTTTCCCTTGAACCCTTTGTTTATTATATATGTGTACTAGTCAACAAAAAGTAGACACCACTTTATATTTTTATACATCATTTAATGAGCATAATACTCCCTATACTGTTTTGGAGTCAGATAATTCAGAGAGTATGCCGGACGTTCTTCATTGAAGAATCTGATGTATTTCTCCACCTCATATGTTATATTTTCATTACTTGTAAGATGGAAATCATTAAATATCTCTGCTTTGATCCAACCATTGATTGCTTCCATGGCAGCGTTATCTGTTGGAGTACCAGCTCGAGACATTGAATGAACTATGTTATATAGTGGCAATAATTCATTGAAACTTTTTGAAGAATATACAGATCCTTGATCAGTATGTAACACCATTTCAAGATCTGGATTTTTCTTCTTAAGTTCAATTAATCCTTCTAACCCGTGAATATATGTCATACGATCACCTTTTCGTGATGAAAGTGAATATGAAAGTATTTCATTGTTCCATAAATCCATAAAAAGTGTTAGTTCATAATAACTTCCCTTTAAATGAAATGCGGTCATATCACTTACAACACACTGTAAAGGTCCTGTTATATCTAATCCTGTCAGTAGAAGATTTGGATAAATGCGATAAGGATCTCCTGGCTTTTTGTATCGATAATGCTTGGAAACACTTGCTATGCCCGCTGTTTTACATAGCTTATGAGCATACTGATCTGATACCATAAGTCCTGTATCCAGACGAATTTTTGCATTTAACCATCTATATCCATGTGATGGATATTTACTATGATATTCCTTAAATAATATAAGATTGGATACTAAAGTTTTTAATTTGTCAGGGTTTTTCTAAACGTTTTTCCATTTATAAAATCCACTTCTGTTAATATCCAGAACATCACATAGATGCTTAACAGGAAATTGAGATGACATTTCCATTATGATTTCGTATTCTTGTTGTTTAAAATACTGTACTCCTTGTTTGCACCAGCTCCTTTCACTTCGTATCCTTTTTTTGCCCTTAATTCATTCGCTTTAGCTATAATAAGTTCATTTATTAATTCTTCTTTGGACATAGCCATATATGTATCAATGTCAGGTGAAGACAATGATTTTAAGACTGCTGAATTTTTCATTTTAGGCACTGTATTAGCAAGAGGAATTCCTTGTGCTTTCTTATAATCTGTCATGTATTTATGTGCACAGGATTCACTAAGACCATAAATCTCCATAGCCTCTTTATAAGTAATCTCGTGTAAATACATACGTCGTCCTATATCCATTCTTTCTTCTAAACTGTGCTTCATGTGACACCTCCATGATTCCATTATTGTATAAGTGACTACCTTATAAAAAATGGTACTCTTATATATAAATAATGTCTACAATAATTGGGTTGGTGTCTACTTTTAGATTACCACTTCAATGGTGGTGCTTTTCGCCCCCAAATAGTGAAAGTGGGGGCACTTTCTGCCCCCGCTCAGGAAATATTGCTAAAATTGCGCCAATCTCGACAATAATACCCATAATTCTGTTAGCAACGGTCGATACCTCCTTCCGTAAAAATGGGCATAAAAAAAAACAGAAACTATTGCAGAATTATATCTTGTTTAAGAAAATATTTTAATTTTAAAGATAAAAAATTCTTCATCCTGCAATGCTTTATATTCCATATTGTAATTATTCAGAATATTACTTACAATATATAAACCTAATCCATTACTATTTTCCTTATTTAAATCAAATTTAACATCAAATATTTCATCCATATTCGAAATTTTATTGTTACCGTATGAATTTTCTATATATAACCAATCATTAACTATCCCAATATTAATTACCCCATTTACATCAGTATATTTTACCGCATTACTAATCAAATTAGATAAAATAATCTTTAAAGCTGTTTTTCCTATATAAACATTCTCATCTAATATATAATTATTGACAGTTATTTTCTTTTGATGTGCTAATATTTCATACTTTTTTAATACATCTTCTAATGTATCATTTATTTTCAAATATTCTTCATCATTATTCAAATTTTCTATAGAATGAACTGATAATATTTGAGAAATATTTTTTGTTAAACTATCAACGATTTCAATGCATTCATTAATATAAATATCTTTTTCTTTATATTTTCCAATATTGTATTTCATGTTTTCCAGTATTATTTTAAGACTAGCAAGAGGAGTTTTAAGTTCATGGGATGCACCTTTAAAAAAGTCATATTTTAACTTTTCTAATTTTAAAATTTCTTTATTTTTAAATTCCTAAATCGTCAATTGTTCTTAATAAAGTAGAATACAAATCATTAATTTGTTGTTTTAATTCTCCAACTTCATCATTAGAGCTAACTTCTAAACGTATTTTTTTATCAAGTTTCATCATTTTATCAGTAACAATTTTGTATTTCTTGTAAATTATTTTTTATTAATTTTGCATAAATTAAAGAAATAATAGAAGAAAATAAAATTGATATTAACAAAGAATATGGTAAAAATTTAAGACTTAAATCTTTTGCATCTTTTTGCATATCAGCTGTAGAGACAAATTGTAGATATGTTTTTTTACCATCATTAAGCTTTATTTCTCTTTCTTCAATTATCAAAGAATTACTATTACTTTCTAAATTAACATTTATATTATCTTTGATTTTTATTTCATTATTATTAATTTCTTTCTTTTATAAATGCCTTTATTTCACTACTCTTAGAATAAAGTTCCAAGGTTTGTTCTATATATTTTATTTCTTTTCCATTCATAATACTAGAAATTTCATTTGCTTTATTATAGACCTCTTCTTTTCTGGTCTCCAAATATGTTTTAGGAAAAATAAAAGAAAACTAATAAATGAACTAATATAATTATTATTCCAAGAACAGAAAATATTTGTATGAACATTTTGGGAAATATCTTTAATTTTTTCATTTTCTCATTTTATCTCCAATTTATATCCCACATTTCTTATAGTAGTTATGCAGTCTAATTGTAATTTTTTTCTAAGTTCTTTTATGTATACGTCTATTACTCGATCGTAAGGAATTTCTTCGCTATCTTTCCATACATAATCAATAATTTGCATTCTAGTTAATACTTGTCCATTATTATCCAATAGACACTTTAATACATCTAGTTCTTTTGCATTTACATCTATTTCTTCATCATTTATTTTAGCTGTATAGCTATTAAAGTTAACCGATAAATCCTTATATTCAAACGTCTCTAAATGTCCATAATTCTTCTTAATCAAAGAATCTATTCTAACCTTTAAGACTGGCAATGAAAATGGCTTTTCTACATATCCATCTGCTAAATTAGTAAATGCATCAATTTTATATTCTTCATCACTAAATGCAGTCAAGATTAGAATTGGTAAATTGCTTTTCTTTCTAATTTCTTTCAACACTTCTAAACCATTTATAAAAGGTATCTGAATATCTAAGATAACCAAATTTATAGCGTTATTAAATTTTGACAAAGCTTCTATTCCATCTTTAGCTTGAATAACAGTATATCCAAATTCCAAAAGATATTCACTTATTCCCTCTCTGATCATATTATCATCTTCAACAATTAATATTTTCATATATACCTCCTCACTTAAGCCTATACACTTATATTATACAGCATATTATTTGATATTTAAAAGCAAAAAAATTTTTGGTGCTAAAAAGCACCAAAAATTTTATTTATTGTCAATTAATAATTCTTTTGGGTTATTCCTTCTTAATATATTGAATGAAGAAACAATCAATGAAACAAGTAGTATTAAACTCATAAATATAACTACATAAATTATGAACTTAGGTACTACATTTATATCTAAACTTGATAATGTCTTATTAAATCCTTCAGCTTCTGCCCCACCACCTAATTGGCTAGATGCAGATTGTCTAGCTATTTGTTTAGCTATATCACCAGTAACTTTATTCAATATATTATTTCCAAGCTTTTCAGCTGTATATTGAGCTAAGAAATAAGAACCAACGAATGCGGGGATTGATATAAATATCATCTCAATTAGGAATTGACCAAAAATTTCTAATTTTGATATACCTAATGATAGTAATACTGCTATTTCTTTCTTTCTAGCATTCATCCATAAGAATAGTAATAATGAAACTACAACTCCTGCAAATATTAATGAACCTACAAATAATTTATTTGAAATTGAGTAGATACCTGATATAGATTGTTGTAATGCAGGTAATTTGATGAACTTTTAATCAAATTATATTCTCTCCAATTTATATCTAATTTCCCAAGATCTTTTATGACACTATCAAGATTCTTATCACCTTTTACAAAGAATGTTGCATCTTGGTATACAGCTGTATCTTCTGTATTACCATAAACTTTAGCGGCCGTATCAATATCAGTGATTAATGTATTTTCGTATAGTTCCTGTGCTGCACTTACTCCACCACTATTATGCCCATCGAATAGACCTTTAATTTCTACTTCTACTGTTTCATCTGCACCTTTTTCATTATCAGCGTCAAATAAATTAGATTTTAATTTTATCTTATCTCCAACTTTAAGATTATTTTTTTTAGCTAAATCTTTATGCATTAAGATTTTATTTTTATCTTCATTTTCTAAATGCTTTCCTTCTACTAATTTATATGCTTCTGATACAAATTTTGTTTCTTTTGATGAGTCATTAACCCCGGTTAACATAACTGTTCTTTTGAAATTCTTCGCTCTTTCAGGCGATTGATTCGCAAGAGTCTCTTGAGTTTCAATAATATCATAATCAACTAAATCTGCAACACTGTTTATTCTTTTTACATAGGATTCTACACTATCTGTTTGAGATATCTTTTTAATATCTTCACCTTTTACATTTCCCCCACCTCTAGGTGTTCCTGGATTAACTTGTCTATTTATCTCCATAGAAAAACTATTTGTTATATTAGCCAATGTTTCTTTTGAAGCTCTGTCCGTAGCATCTTTAATAGATAAACTAATAAAACTTAAAATTGACATAGATAAAATAACTAACATAATAATTAATGATTTTAAGCTTTTTCTAGTTACATAAGCAAATGCATTTTTTACCATTATTCAACCTCCAAATTCATTTTATTTACTTTTTTTCAAATTTTTACCACTTAGTTCTAAAATAATATCCGCAGAATCTGCTACTTCCTTACTATGTGTTACAACTATTACACATTTATTTTTGTCTTTAGCCAACGTCTTTAATATATCAATTATTTCTCCAGCAGTAACACTGTCTAAATTACCAGTAGGTTCATCAGCTAGTATTATTGGCGCATTTGATACCAATGCTCTAGCAATAGCTACTCTTTGCTGCTGTCCACCAGATAATTTCATAACATTTCTTTTTATTTGTTTTTTATCTAAACCTAGTTCAAACAAGATACTTTCATCTGCTGATTTGTTTACTAATCTAATATTTTCAATCGGTGTTAAATAATCTATCAAATTGTAGTTTTGAAATACTAAAGATATATTATTTTTTCTATGATTGTTATATCCTTTCTTTTGTATATCTTCATTCTTAAACAATATTTTTCCTGTTTTAGGTTTATCAAGTCCAGCAAGTAAGGAAAGAAGTGTAGTTTTTCCTGTTCCTGACTTTCCTACGATCGCATAAAACTTCCCAAGTTCAAATTTTTGATTTACTCCTGACAAAACTTTTTCTTTAGAATTTACATAACTATATGCCACATTCTTTATTTCTAATATATCCATTATTTTCTCCTAACTTATTTTTGATAATATTTCTTTAGGCTTCTTGATTAATATTAATGAAGAAGCAAATACAACTGATAAAACAATAATACTTATTAATATTAAATAACTTTGTCCAAGTGCTACTATATTTAACATAAAACCACTATTATTTATTAAACTTCCACCGTAAATCATTGAGTCCTCTGAGTTAACGATTCCACCTGCAATTACTTTTAGTAACACATTTCCTAAAAGTAAGGAAGATATTATACTTGGCATCGATATGAATATTAACTCGAATATAAATTGCATTATAATTTGTAGCTTAGATGTTCCAATAGATAAAAATATACCTATTTCATAAATTCTTTCTCTTAACCATAGAACTAAGATTAATGAAAGAACAATCATTCCTCCTAACATAATAGAATAAGTCATTACTTTTATTATATGTTTTATTCCACTTACTGACTCTAAAGATTCTTCAAATACATTAGAATCTTTTTCAATGGAATACTTTGATTCATCAATTTTAAGCTCTTTCAATTTATTTAAGACTAAGTTTGTAGATTCTAAACTACCAGAATACATTAAAATTTTATTTGCAATTTTATTATTTTCTAAGTTATTTAATATCTCTTGGCTTGTTGAATAATCCACAAAAACCATATTTTCACTAAAATCAGAAGTTAGACCTGTGTATGTTTCCTGTTTTTTACCAGAAAATATTCCTATAATTTCAAATTTATGACTCTTTATTTTCCCACTTTTTTCAGTATCTAGTAATTCAAGATCAACTTCATCACCTAATTTTAGATTGTTTTGTTTAGCGAATTCTTCATGAACAATAATTGAGTTTTTATCATTTTTCTCTATATTTTTACCTTCTTTAATTGTAAATACTTCACTATTAAATAAAATGTTTCTTTTAGTATTATTTGTAGCTTCGAGTGAAACAACATTCTTAAATTTATCAGATAAATCTTCTCTATTTATTTTTTGCTCTCCACTAACTACTTTAGCATCTTTTAGTTTTGCTAATCCATCATATTGAATTATTATTTCTTCAATTTCTTTTAATTTTTCAATATCCTTAAATTGATTAACATTAAAATATTTACCATCTTTTTTTGTTATTGATATTGAAGAATTAGAACTTTCGTATAAAGTCTTTTCTATTTCATTGCTTGATTTCATTATTGTTAAACAAGAATACAAACAAGAAAGAACTATAGTTAATATGATAAAAATTATTAAAGTTCTATTTCTCTTTCTTGTAATATATGCTATAGCATTTTTTATCACTTTCCTAACTACTCCTTTCTATTTTCTTACTCCATAACTAATTGCATCTACTGGACAAGCATTTTTTCATAAATTATTCCTCCTTTATTTTTTTCACAATAGCATTTTATAGCTACTTTTAATATCATTCTACACACCTTTTATGAAACGTTGATGAAATATAATTTTTTATTTTTCCTACACTTTGAATTATACAGGAAGCCAGTCTGTAATTTGGTGGTATCTCCGTCAATCTGTTATTTATGCCTTCATCCTTCTTGACCAGCTCTTTATAGCGAATGGCATACATAGAATACCAATCAAGACAGGAATTGTAATAAGTAGATATGGTGACCAGATAAGCTTCCCAAAAATACGAAAAATATTAGTTCTGAAAATATCTGTTGAACTTCCTACCAATGGTATTAAATCCAATGCTTTTTGCATTCCATAAGGAAGATATTCTGCAATCATCATTGGTCCATATACAACAGCCAGACTAAGCAATAAGGTAAGTACATTATTTTTTACAGCCGCTGATATAAACATAACAATTCCGGCAAAACCTATTGCTCCAAGCAGTACAAAAGCATATTCATAAATTTCTGCCTGCAGCATATTCATAGGTGCAACAGCAATCAGCTTGATATTCTGAATCGGCATATCCCATCCGGCAGTTCCCATAAAAAACAACTGTGATATAACACTTGAAACAGCAAGTAATGCAAATAACTCCACTGTAAACGCTAAACCAGTAAGAATTTTGGCAAGAGCGATTTTCCCCCAACCATTTCGAGTCGTCAATACTAATGCACTTGTATTATCATGCCATTCGCCAGCAAATAAAGAGGATAAAACAATACCGAGAAACAAAGCCATCACAACTCCCAAATCCGCAACCGTACTACCAAGAAGCGTTGACCATCCTTCTACCCACTCATAATGAAATGGTTTTTCTACCTTTCTCTCTATCTGATGTAAAAACTCTTTTTCAGCTCCTACCTGACCACTGACCTCCAAAAACTCATCAAGCACCTGCTGTCTTCTTTCATAGAAACCTGTTAACTTATCCGGATCAACATAGCTTATCATCGTTTTATAATTACTGGTATCTCGAAGCTCCGGATACAATGTTCCGAGCCAACTATTAACTATCTGCCAGTCTGTCTTTTCCAGTTCTTCCTCCATACCGTCAGCTTCCATTTGCTGATAATCACTTACTATTTGCTGCAAGGTTTCATCAGTCAATTCTCCACCAAATGAAAGTGCATATCCCTGACTATCCTTTATTACTGTATATCCATCAAAATTATTGCCAAAAGCACTTGTATAGTCATCTGAACTGCCAAAACCGAACCATTGAAACAAAAGTATGCTTCCAAAAATTACATAATAAACAAAACACAAAAACACACATATTTTAACAATTTTCTTTCGCCATAACTTTTTATGCTCTAACCAAAATAGTTCCATTCTATTTCACTCCTTCCTCTGTGGGAAAATAAAATAAATAAAGATCTTCCAATGTAGCTTCACAAGGAACCGCTCGCTCACTGGGCATATTGTCTGAAATAATACGCAATATAATTTCTTTTCCTTCGTGCCGTAAATTAGCAACCGTTGCTTTTGTCTGCCATTGTCTAGCTTCTTGTGGAGAAACAGAAAGCTCCCAAACCTTACCATTTGCCTTGTGAATCAACTCAGGAACCGTACCCTGCAATATAAATTTTCCTTTTTTCATCAATAGCACTTCATCTGCTATTGCTTCTATATCCGATACAATATGTGTGGAAAGAATTACAATTTTATCACCTGCATACTCTGAGAGCAGATTACGAAAACGGACACGCTCTTTCGGATCAAGTCCCGCAGTCGGCTCATCCAAAATCAAAATTTTTGGATTATTAAGTAACGCCTGTGCAATTCCTACTCTTTGTTTCATACCACCGGAAAAAGTTTTTACTTTTTTGTTTGCCACAAGGCTTAAATCAACTACTTCCAACAATTCAGTCGCACGTTTTTTTGCAACATTCTTCGGTATTCCTTTCAGTGCTGCAATATACATTAAGAACTCCATCGCAGTATAATTTGGATAATATCCAAAATCCTGTGGTAAATAACCCAACACATTCCGGTAATCTGCCCCCATCGAAGTTACTTCTTTTCCATCCAGCAATACCTCCCCTGAGGTTGACTCTAAAACAGCACATAGCATACGCATCAATGTTGTTTTACCTGCACCGTTAGCCCCCAAAAGACCATATACTCCCGGCTTTAAGGTTGCACTAACACAATCTACCGCTATTTTCCTGCCATACTGTTTTGTTAAACGATCAAGCGACAATTCCATACATTTTTCCTTCCTTTCTCATCTCTGCAATATAATGAATTTCATTTATAAAGAACATAGCAAAAATCAAAAATGTAACAATCCACACCCCCACTGCTGATGTTTCATATAACCATGGCAATATTCTTGCTGACATCCCCCAACAAATGCAGGAACCCAGCATTACAATCGCACATATCTGTAAACTCTGTTTCTTTTGCAAACGGATCAAGCGTAGCAACGCAACCATACACACTAAGTACGGAACCAGGCAGTATAGAACCATCTGTCCAATCTCTTTATAAGAATTTTGCAAATAAACTTCCATACACAAAAGAATTGTTATACACACCAAATTAGCAGCCCCAGCCAAAACCAGCTTTGCTAATGTGATTTGGGCACCAGAAGCTCTTGTTACCGCTTCAATCTCGCTCATTCCATAATACTGGCTTTTAAAAATTGCTGGCATGATAGCCAATACAAACAGCGGCATAAAAATTGGTATATTCTTTGGCACGTCTGCAATGCTGGCAATTGTTAAACAAACTATAAATAACGTTACTGCCTGCAAACCAAATATTGGAATACCTTCAAAGCGAAATACATCTGAAAGATAGTGAAAGAAACCTGTCCTCGGTTCTGCCCTAGTCACTTCCTGTTCTCGTACAATTTCAGTGCAAAGCTTAATCGTTTCCTCTAATCTTTTAGGTTGTACTTCCTCTCCTAAAGATTGCTGTAAATAGCCCTTCAAATTTTTATCTTTCATTTTCCTGCTCCTTTCTCATAATTTTTAAAGCATTACGAACCCTGCTTTGTGCTGTTCGCATATTGCATCCCATCACTTTTGCAATCTCTCCAAAACTAAGTTGTTCTCCAAAGCGTAGAATGACTGCTTCCCTTTGTTCTGATGATAAAAAATTCAAAAAATAGCTTATCTCTGCCCTATCCTCTAGCCGAACTATATCGTTATACTCATGCGCTATATTTTCTTCATCTTCTAATGGATAAAACTCAACCTTCCTACTTTCATCAATACATAAATGATTTGCAATCGTGTATAGATAAGCCTTAAATTTCTTTTTCCCTTTATATCCGGATAAATTCTTAAACAACTTCAAAAATGTTTCCTGAGTCAGGTCTTCTGCTTTTTCCAGATTAGAGCAATGCCACCTACAGTAACGTAAAATAGATGTATAATAGCGTTTTATCAATTCTTCTGCTACATTTTCATTTCCAAGTAGAATCTGTTCCACTAATTCGTCATCACTCAACACGCATCAGACTCCTTTCCATTGAATATCTGTATATATATAATAACGGGTTATGCACTTAAAATGATTAAAAGATTCCTCATTTTTTCTTTTTTGCCCATCATAGCCACTGCGATACCCTCCTTCAAAATGTGCTAAAGCCTTATCCCTTTTGCATAGATTTATCCACTTTGTCAAGATGGCTATGTAAACAGTACCAGAGAACGCAAAAAAGCCGCCTACTCTTAAAATCAATAAGAATAAGCCGCTTTGTAATCTGCCTTAGCCATAGGCTGTTCCTCTCGGATTCATGGAACGATATACACCTTCCGGAATGACAAGATAAGTGTCCGCACTTACAAAAGATCCTGCAATCTTTGCAAGACTTCTGTCAGCTGTATTCATCATTCCAATAATATAAACATTTTTAGGTACTGCAAATTTTTCATCTGAATATAAAAGCTGCAACTCACTTCCACGTTTATCTTTTTCAATCAGCATGAATAACTCACCAAATATTTTACTGAGATTTCCTCTATTTATTTCATCTATAATGAAAAAATAATCATTGTCACTATCTATTTCTGCTTTTTTACAGAAGTTATAAAACGCACCTTTTTTTAATTCAAACCCAGAAAGTGTTGGTCTAAATCCCATAATAAAATCTTCATATGAATAACTCTGGTGAAACTGAACCATCTTTACACGCTCAACATCTTTAACTCCCATTATGGAATATGCCAGTCTTTTTGCTACATATGTTTTACCTACACCAGGTGCTCCCTGTAAAATTATATTCTTTTTATTACAAAGAACCCCTGTTAATCTATTATAGTCTTCCTCTGACATATAAACATCTTTTAAGAAATCTTTTCTTGTATATTCAGGATATACAATTTCCTTTTCATCTTCATCATCAATATTTTCAAATAAAGAATCTAATTCCTGCACTAAATCAGTATATGGAGTAATATCTGCCAGCATTTTTTGTGGCAATTTCTGCTGAACTGACCATAACCCTTCATTTATCCAATTGATTTTTCTAACATTTCTATATTCACTGTCACAATCTGAATCATAACTATAATCAGATTCTACTATACCATTTCCAATAACACTGCTATTTCCTTTCTTAACAAAAATTATATGTAGCTTTTAAATTATTTAATACCGGAACCCCATCAAAATTATCCGGTACATTTGCGGATATTTGAAATTCTGAAGCAATTCCATTAAGAATTAATATACGGTTATTATTAGTTATACCTTTATTAAACAGCCCGAATACAGTGAACGGATCAATGTCTGTAATTTCATTATCTTTCTCCAACTTGGGAACACTTATACCTATATTGTCATAAATACTATATATTTTATTTATTAATTTTTCTCTATTATCTTTAAATTCCAATAATTTAGTTGCAAATTCTGTATAAAAATCAATCCATTCAAAATTCATGTTAAACCCCTCTCGTTAATTAATTTGTCCCAGCAACTTCATCATCCCACTGAATCATATTCTTATTTCTTTGCGTTTTCTTCCAACTCTAACATATACTTATCAAAATCAGACATAAACAATCTGTCCTGAACAACTCGATATTTCTCAAACTCAGTCTCAGCATGAAGCTTTGCAATCTCAGCAGACACCTTACCTGCATCCTGCAAAATCCCATAATCAAACATTTCAATAAAACTATTAAGACGCTTTTCCCAATCCTCCATAGTCAATGGAATATGCCTCAGTGTCATGTTTTCAGCGAAATCTAAATACGCAGTAACCATACGATTTAATTGTTTCATTTCATCCTGACTCAAATAATTTTTAGCAATTGTAACATCACTTTTCTTAATTTTTCCTTCAGGAGCATCTGCCCAAGTAGTTAATCCCATATGTTCTTTGGTATGGTCTGCTCTTTCTACAATCAGCTCTGATGCTGTATGTCCATGAACCGCAAAATGCATCTTATTCTGAACAGTAGCATAAAATCTCTTTGTTGCAGCTGAATTTTTATCATAATCTATTGCAGTAGCATAAAGGTCTGTAATTTTCTGATAAAACTTTCTTTCACTTGCTCTTATTTCGCGAATGCGCTCTAACTGCTCGTCAAAGTACTTTTCTGTCAGATAAGTTCCTCTTTTTAACCTTTCATCATCCATAGCCCAGCCTTTGATGGTGTAATCTTTTGCAATCTGATTTACCCATTTTCTGAACTGAACAGCACGCTCGGAATTGACCTTAAAACCTACAGCAATAATCATCTCCAAGGAATAGTGATTTGTATTGTAGCTTTTTCCGTCAGGAGCAGTTATTCGAAATTTTCGAATAACTGAATCCTCCTGTAGTTCACTATCCTCGAATATCTTTTTAATATGATAATTGATTGTATTTGTTCCTATATCGTACAATGTAGCCATCATCTTCTGTGTCAGCCATATATTCTCATCCTCGTAGCGCATTTCAACACTATCCTGCTGTTCACCAACAGATGCAACATATGTTAGATATTCTGCTGCGCTGGAACGGATTGTTACTTCTTCTTTCTTCTTTTTCAAATAGGATTACCTCCTTTTAATTGCTTAATATTTTTATTTTCACTTTTAAATACTCTCTTCTGAAAATTTTTCTTACTCTAAGTAAATCTTAATTCGCATATTTCTTAAAATTCTCTGCCTGTTCAAGAACTTCCTTGTAAACATCATCAATGGTTACTGGCGGATAGCCAAAATCATCAAGCAGCAATATTAAATCCACTTGCAGATTTGCCTTAATATCATCACGGGCAGACCAATCGGTATAGCGTGACTTATCATCAACAATCAGCTTTATCCTTTTGGAAAGTTCAATCATTTTATCGTCTGGATATTCAAACTCATACTTTTTAGCAACTGCTTTCAAAATATCATAGAAAGCCTTTTCTTCATAATCTATTCCCATATTCTTGAATGAGTTCTTTTCTGTTTTCAGTTCAGACAACAACTGTGCAAGCTGCTCCGCAACATCATCAAGGACTTCGTTGGCATACGCTTCATCACGACGACGGTTATTATACTCATCAACAACCTTTTTGAGTCTGTCTGCAAATTCCACACCCATAATCTTATTAACTTTCTTAAACTCGTCGATTGCCTGAGAAAGAAGTCTTTGAAGTATCTTAATTTTCGTATTCGGCAACTGAATAGCATTTATCTTGTCCATATACTCATCGCTGAAAATATCAACCGATATATGCTTTCCAGTTTCAAATAGTTCCTCAATACCATCGGACTGAATTGCCCCCTCAAGCATTTTGCGAACACGAGCGTTCATCTGCTCAATATCTGGTGCGTCACCCTTTGTCAACTTGAAAAGGATAGAACGGACAGCACAATAAAATGGATATAATCCTTATCTTCATCAGAGAATTTTTCACTTGAACTACAAAGATTAAATGCCTGCTTCATTCTCTTGACTGCTGCCATAAATCTTCTTTCCAGTTCTTCAGACAATTGCACATACTCAACCGCACGGTTCAGGCAGGCAAGCTGTTCGGTAGGGGAACCGTTAAAGAAATCACTACTGTTAAAGTTGTGGAACATCTGACCAAGAACTTCTAACTGGTCTTTTACAATCGTGATGGACTGCTCCACACCTTCAAATTCTTCGCTCTCAAAATTCGTATATTTCTTGAGAGCGGTATTCATATTTTTCTTAATACCTATATAATCAACAATCAAACCTTTATCCTTGCCCTCGTATACACGATTAACACGGGAAATCGTCTGAATAAGGGTATGCTGCTGAATAGGCTTATCAATATAAATCGTATCAAGCTCCGGCACATCAAAACCAGTCAGCCACATATCTACAACAATGGCAATCTTAAAGTTTGATTTCGGATTTTGAACTGACGGTCCAATTCTTTCCTATCTTCTTTTGTGCCAAGCATATCAAAGAGGTCTTTTCATCATCTTTATTACGAGTCATAACCAACTTGATTTTTCCATTGGCTTCATCTCTTTTTATCTTTTCACTCAGAACAACACCGTCATCACAAATTTTCTTTTCTGTCCATTCCGGTCTGAGTTCCTTTACTATTTTATAGAAATCGTATGCTATATTTCGGTTGGAACATACAAACATTGCTTTTCCGCTACGGTTGCACCTTCTGCCACACGGGTTTCATAATGTTTGATAAAGTCCTCCGCAACAGCACAAAGTCTGTCAGGGTCGCCAATAATAACTTCCATTTTGGCAACTGCTTTCTGACTTTCTTCTACTTGATGTTCATTTGCTCCCTCAAGCTCACACTGTGCATAGTATTCCTCAATCTGTCTTACCTTGTCCTGATTGAGCATAACTTTAGCTGCACGACCATCGTAAACAAGATTAACTGTAATACCGTCCTTAACAGCTTCCGTCATTGTATATGCGTCTACAACACCGCCAAAGACTTCGATTGTTCCATCAACCGGAGTTCCGGTAAATCCAACATAAGTTGCATTTGGTAAAGAGTCGTGCAGATACTTAGCAAAGCCATAAGTTTTCTGAACACCGGACTCTGTAATCTTAACCTTTTGGTCGAGATTGATTTGACTTCTGTGTGCTTCATCAGAAATACAAACAACATTTGTTCTGTCTGTAAGAAGCTGCAAATCCTCTGTAAATTTCTGAATAGTAGTCAGATAAACACCACCACTCTCTCGTCCCGCAGCTCCTCACGAAGTTTCTCACGTGACTCAATACTTACAACCGTTTCATCTCCAATATATTTTTTGAACCGACAAACTGCTTGGAAAGCTGGTCATCAAGGTCTGTTCTGTCCGTAATAATTAGAATAGTCGGAGAAGAAAAGTATTTACTTTTCATCAGCATACGGGTAAGGAAAAGCATTGTATAACTCTTGCCGCACCCTGTCGCTCCAAAGTATGTACCACCTTTACCATCTCCTTCAGGGCGAAGATGAGCCTTGATATTCTCATACAATTTATTTGCCGCAAAGAACTGTGGATAACGGCACACTATCTTCAAATCCTTATCTGAGTTATCCGGAAAATAAATAAAATCTTTGATAACTTCAAGTAAACGGTCTTTTCGGAAAAGTCCTTTTACCATTGTCACAATGGAATTGATACCGTCCAGTTCTTTATCGTCTGAGTTTATCTTTCTCCACGCATAGAAGAAATCATACGGGCTGAAGAAAGAACCATATTTATTATTTGCTCCGTCACTGATAACAACAAACGCATTGTATTTGAAAATCTCCGGAATATCTCTACGGTAACGGATTGTAAGCTGCTTATATGCGTCCATTATAGTCGTATTTTCTTGTACCGCACTCTTAAATTCAAGAACAACAACAGGAATACCATTTACGAACACAATGCCATCAGGAATACGCAACTGATTATTTACACTTCAATTTCAAACTGATTAACCACTTTGAAAATATTGTTTTCGGGAGTGTCGAAATCAATAAGTTCAATATAGAGGTCTTTCTGCGTTCTGTCCTCACGATTAAAAATAAAGCCATCGCAGAGCAACTTAAATACTGCTTTGTTTGCTTCATAAATCGTACCGGAAATATTACGCAGCATTAGAATGACACTATCAACCTCACTCGGTGTGATACCATCTTTCGCATAGCGATTATAGAGGTATTGCTTCAGGTCATCTGTAAGCAGAACCTCCGTCCTTTCTCTGTGTATCTGGTCGCCGCTGACATAGGTGTATCCCTCGTCTACAAACAACTCCATTATTGACATTTCCAATGTATGTTCATTAAAATTTGCCATTGCATTCACTCCTTTTATACGCTCTGTGTTTTATAAAATATCAGCAAAATATCTGTTCTTCTTTTAGTAAATACAACTTGTGATGGAAATAAATTTGCTCCTCTATTCGCCATTCTAATAATCATATATGCCCAATCGCTCAATTCTTCTGGCAAGCGATAACAAATTGGATTGCCATCATTTGAAATCGTAATCAATGGAATGCCCGATTTATCCATTCCTACGGATAAAACCATTTCTGTTTGAGTGCGCTTCGTCAATTTGAAGAATAGGTTGCTTCGTAATATCAAAATAAACTTTCGCTCCACGACGGTTTAGGAAATACTTCTCATCATTTTTATCAATAAGGTCTATCGGTAATTTACTTCGCGCGGTTAAAATAATCAGATAACTGCTGACAAACATATCCATTAAAATATTCGCCCCATTTCAAGTTTCTCATTGACAAGCTGTTCTGGATTTTCAAAATGAGCCATATAGCCAAGGAGTCCTATAAAACATACCAAATCATCGGAATAAATTCCGCATACGATTTATACCAAGCATTATCCCATTCACAAATTATCTTATATAACTTTTATATAGGTTCAGTTGAACTTCATTAAGTTGAAACCATTTTTTATCTAATAGCTTTTTCTGCGTTCCCTCTTCAATAGAATGATAATGTAAGGCATCACACAAAGATTTTAACAGTTTTGAAATAATCCCTACCATCATATCTGCCATACGCAAGCCACAAATATCTTTTGAATTTTCCTCTGTTACATTAGACAGTCCCATTTCACACGCAGCCTGCTTTGTCCTACTGGCTTCGTTCTGCTCTCCTCTTTATCTAAAACTAAGGCATAATTCTTAATATATTCTTCTTGTAAGTATTTCACAAAACCGCTAAACGGCATATGATAATCCCATCGAAGTTCTGGAATAGCTGAAATATCATTCAAAATATACAGTATATTTTTAAAGCTTCATTCTCCTGCTCTTTCAGACTCATATTTGAACGGTTACATTCAATTCGTTCTCTAAAAAATTCTTTCAATTCTTCTACAAATCCTTCTGGATTATCATAAATACTTTTAATAACATTCTGCGGACGATATACAACAAGAGCTTTTGTAATGGAATACTTAACTGCATCTGCATCTATAATTAAGTTATTCTGATAACCTATAAAAGCTGCAGAATCAAATATTCTATCTTACTCGCAACAGAAAAATACAACTTGGTACTTTCATCAAAATGGATAAGAAGTCCATTATAAACTGTGTGTTGTCTTTATCGAGTGAAGCCAATCCATATTCAAACTTCTTTGCTTCAAAGTTGTACTTTTAATTCTCCGTTTCTATCTTTACGGTCAGCATATTTATTTTCAAAATCCTCATATTTCTTAAAACTTCTTTTCCTTTTCTTTCTCACAACCAACTATAACCGTAACAAAATTATCGTAATAATTTGGAGCAGTTACAGTATTATAGTTAATTTTTCTACTGTGTTCTGACTCATCATAATAAAATTTGTATGTATCCATAACTGTTCCATCTCCTTTCGGTTAAATGATAATTTAGCGGCTTAATCAACCAAACGAGTTAAAAGCAATGACTGGAGTGCATCCAGCTTTTGATTTCGGACTCATTGGTAAGCCTTTGGTCAAAAATGGCTGTATTATATTGTTGAATTTTAACATTGTTTCACTATCAGGTATCGTAATAGGGAAACTCTTTAAATTAGCTTGGTTAATCTTAGGTTGTGCAGCACCAGTAACAATCGGTGCCATATTGGTATTCGCCAAGAATAGATACAAGCTATCCTCATTAAAGCCAGCTTTTCCTTTTAGTATGTGTGCGTGATTGTTTGCCCAAAACTTTCCTGAGATATGTTGTATCAACGGGTGTCCATTTTCATCGACAACATAAATACCATCTTCACTAACAAGAAGATATTCTCCATCAAAGATATAGTCATCGACATAATCAACAATGGAAACTGCACCATAATATGGATATATTCGTTCCATATCAGCTCGTTCTAACGAGGACAGTGGCTTACGCATTGAGTCGAAGAACTCAGCAATATCTTCAACGCACCCTGTTTCCCAATTAGATGGGCAAACACCGTCAACTGGGTCATAATCAACAAACCAAGACCTAAAGATAGCTTGAACTGAGTTGAGTAAATTATCATTTATCTTCTGCTTCAATGCAATTCTGTCTGTAACAATCTTATATGCGTTCACAATCTTTCGCTGTTTTTCAATAGGCGGTACTGGCAATTTCATTTTTGCAAATTCTTCCCATGGCATACTACCACGCACACCGCCAATCGCAATAAAAGCAGCTTCTCTATCAAATTCAGGTCTTTTGAACCACATTTCCAAATACTCTGGCAAAATAATATTCTTATCTTTTACTCTAAAAATAGGATATGCGGGCGACATTATTGCTTCTTCATATTCCTCTAATCTTGCAACCGGTATTTTTCCGTCACGACTGACCTGCATTAAGCTTACCGCAAAGTCATTTTTATGTATAATCTTATACTTTGAAAGGTCTGTTCCATTTGTATTTGCAACAGATTTAATGAAACATTTATCAATACTTACACCTATCAGTTCTGAAACTGTTCCATCACTATTTCTTTCATCTACCCTTGTTACAAGTTCTTCAATGGTTTTATACATATCTTTTCCGCCTCATCCTATATATTTTCTATGAGCAATTTTCACATTGCTCTGCTTAACCATTGCATATTGCAATGTCGTATCTATTCTTCTATGCCCCAAGAGCTGCTGAAGCTGCTCTATCGGCATTCCTTTATCTATCGCCATTGTCGCAAGCGTTCGCCTGAATTTATGAGGGTGTACCTTATTTAGACCCAATTGTTTTCCAAGCTGTCGTAACCTCACTTCAATACCTCCGATATTCATTCGATTATACGGAGATTGTAATGATACAAAAAGTGCCGGATTATCGTCCTTGCGACTGTTCAAGTAATTCTGCAAATGTATTTTTGTTCTTGCATCAAAATATACAATTCGCTCCTTATCGCCTTTGCCGAAAACAACACATTCTCTTTCGTTAAAATCTATATCCTCACGATTTAGTAACACCATTTCTCCGACACGCATACCCGTTGAAGCAAGCATATCAATCATTGCCAAGTCCCTGAGTTCGGTGCAATTATCCCTCATCAATTCAAGTGCTTCATCAGAGTAGGTTTCTTTAATGTTCGTTCCAGTCTTAACCTTATGTATTCTCCTGACCGGACTTTTCAAAATATAATCCTCGTCCTCAAGCCAAGAGAAAAAGCTGGAAAGTATTCGTCTTATATTATCTATCGTAACTTTACTTGATTTTTTCTTAGCTTGATACTCTGTCAAATAACAACGAATATCGTCGGTCACAATATATTTGATGCCCTTTCCAATACCATCAAGCATTGATTGTATCGTTGCATTATAGTATTTCAATGTTTTCTCAGAACAGCCCTCAATACGCTTCGCCGATAGAAAAGACTCTACTAAATTCTGTTCTGAAAGTTCCTTATCTCTTTCTGTCTTTGTTACCTCATAATCAAAAAGTGTATACTGCAACACCTCTTGCAATCTTTCTGTCTGTGCGTTATTCAAATAAGGTAACATTCCTTGAATAACATCTGTAATTAGATTCTGTTTCATAGTCAATTCTCCTTTCATTTTTTAAGAGAACGACTACCAGTGGCAGTCCCTTGTTTTAACTCCCGCCACTGATGGGAGTTCTATTGTAAATGATAATTTAGAAGCAACTGCTCAAGCGTACTTCGATAATTTATTCTTTTCTTGTGATGATACGGATTGTACATTGGCTGATATTGCACTGGTTAATCCTTCTCGACCTCTTTCTAAGGGGGTTGAAGCCCGTTGTTTTGATATGTCAACATTACCAACAAGTGGTTGCATACCTACTGGAGATACAATTAAGCCATATAACGGTGGTGTCCGATTTATAAATGGAGATACTTTAATCGCACGTATTACACCATGTCTTGAAAATGGTAAAGCTGCATATTTAAATATTCTTAATGAGGGAGAAGTTGCTTTTGGCTCAACCGAATATATTGTTTTTGCTTCTAAAGATGATATTCCATCTTGCTTTTACTATTTTCTCATTAGAAACTCAAAATTTGTAACCTTTGCATTGCAATTTATGAATGGTTCAAGTGGTCGCCAAAGAGTTTCAGGAGAGGAATTAGCTTCTTTTCCGTTAATGACTCCCTCAAAAGAAAAGCTGGCGGCATTCAATAAGGTTGGTAAATTAGTTCTTGAGCAAATGAAAGAAGCAACTGAGGAAATTCAGCTCCTAAAACAACTTCAGGAAACGATTACTGCTACATTATCAAGCAACTAAATTATCATTTATCTTCTGCTTCAATGCAATTCTATTTTCGATAACAGTATTATAATCCACTATTTTTTGCTGTTCTTCGACTGGCGGAAATTCTATCTCAATTTCAGAAATATTACTAAATCTGCAATATTCCCTTGCAGAACCTTGTCCTAAAAACTCGCAATAACGTGTAAACCACTTCTGTCTTATTATCAGCTTCAAATAATGTGGCAACAACAAATCTGTTCTGTGAACATAAAACACTTCATATAAAGAAGAACATATAGCACGGTCATACATATCATTGATAGCTATTGAATTTAATTCCATTCGTGCCGGATTAAAAATAAAATCATCTCTATAAAATACATTGTAAATTGATGTATCAGCATCTTTCTGTTTTGGTGGAATTAACCCATCTTTTGATACTCCGCAGATTGGCAAATCTGAGCCATCATTTTTCTCTCGCCTTTGGGTTATAAGTTCTCCGAGTTTGCACTTAGTTAATTCCATAACCCAGTTCCTCCATTACCTTTAGTAAATCTGATTTGGATTTTTCCTCTTGAACAAGAAGGTCTTTGAGTTCTCCCTGCAATGACTTCATTTTTGTATCAAAGTCGATATTCTCATCACGGTTGACAAACTCAATATATCTGCTCGGCACAAGAGTAAATCCTTTTTCCTTTACTTCATCAAAAGAAGCAGAATAGCAAAACTCCGGCACATTCTCATAAGTTTCCTCATATCCTTCCTGCTGCCAGTTATGATATACACTTGTAACCTTTGCTCTATCTTCCTCTGTCAATTCAATGTACTTTTTCTCATAAGGACTGCCCATCTGTCGTAAGTCCATAAAGAGTATTTCATCTTCTCGGTCACGATAGCGTTTGAGCTTTCCGTTCTGTTCCACAACACGAGCCTTTTTATTCTTATTGAGTACCCAAAGGGTAACGCTGATGTCAGTAGTATAGAAAAGGTTTCTCGGAAGAATAATAATCGCTTCTACCAAGTGGTTTTCTATAAGCTGCTGTCTGATTTTCAGTTCTGTACCATCATCGGATAATGCACCATTGGCAAGCAGAAAACCTGCCACACCGTTTTGTGAGAGTTTGGAAACAATATTCAGTATCCAACCATAATTTGCATTGCTTGTCGGCGGAACTTCATAGCCATTCCAACGAGGGTCATCTACAAGCTCATTTTCGGCTCTCCACTGCTTCTGATTGAAAGGCGGGTTTGCCATAATGAAATCTGCTTTAAGGTCTTTGTGCTGGTCATTGGTAAATGTATTGGCAGCCATCTCTCCAAGATTTGCAGAAATACCACGAATAGCTAAATTCATTTTTGCCAGTTTGAATGTGGTATTTGTATATTCCTGACCGTAAATAGACACTTTCTTTTTATTACCTCTATGTGCTTCTACGAACTTGATGGACTGCACAAACATACCGCCCGAACCGCAACAAGGGTCATAAAGTATTCCATCGTAAGGCTCAAGCATTTCAGCAATCAGATTTACAATGCACTTTGGTGTGTAGAACTCTCCTTTACCTTTTCCTTCTGCAAGAGCGAACTTACTAAGGAAATACTCATATATACGACCTATAATGTCGTTCTCTTTATCATCAGTGTTGATACGATTGATTTCATCAAGCAATGAAGCCAACTTTGCCGTATCAATATGTAAACGGGAGTAATAGTTATCCGGCAAAGCACCTTTCAATGATGGGTTGTTCTTTTCAATCGTATAAAGTGCCGTATCTATTTTCAAAGCAATATCGTCCTGCTTCGCATTTTCAATAATGTACTTCCAACGGCTTTCTTCAGGAAGATAGAATACATTTTCCTGAGTATAAAACGGCTTCATATCCGCATACTTTTCGCCGTGTGTAGCAATAATCTTATTACGGCATTCCTCAAACTTGTCACTGGCAAATTTAAGGAAGAACAAACTCAGAACAACGTGCTTATACTCCGCAGGTTCAACAGAACCTCTCAGTTTATCAGCACTTTTCCAAAGTGCCTCTTCCATTGATATTTCTTTCTTACCCTTAATATCTTTAGCCATTTATGGTTTCCTCCACACCGTTAATTTTCATCATAATACTCCTATTAAATATGTGTCTATAATTACGCTACTATTTATAGTAACATTAAAATTTTATATCATCAATGATCTTCTTTCAATGTTTCTTAATGTTTAGTTAAAAAGAAGGTCTTTCCATAATTAGAAATATATACATATTTAGAATCTTTACCTTCACGCTGTCGTTTCTCTTTCCTCTCAATCTCAGCTAGTACCATAGCTGCATATAGCCCAATAAGCATACAAGCCATAGCATTGTCCCGCTTTGATAAATCCATAAGTGTAGTTGGATGCTCTATTATCTTTACACGGATGCCATTATCTCTCTAATACTGCAACTCCTTTAATGTTTCCTACTTATTTCTACCAAGTGTGTCTACCTCAATAATAATTAACTCGTCACCCGCTCTTAATACATACTGTTTCAACACCTGATATCTTGGACGATTAAAATTCTTGCCTTTCTACTGGTCTGTAAAAATTTTTTCCAATTTCTAATTGTTCTGCTCACAATAGGTTGTAATCTCATTGATACCTCTGTCTAAATGCTGTTCTCTTATACTTGTTCTGTGATAACCATATCTCTTCAAGATTATTTGCTCCTTCCTTAGTCCTAAAATGTGTACTTTTTGAAACTACTAAAAAAGGACTGATAAACAGTCCCTAAATATATAGACCTCCCTTTACGGAACGTCCCAGTATTTATATATGCTTTTGGGCACCACCTCCTTAAAAATGGGTATAAAAAAAGAAGGTGTATCTCAACCTTCTTCTCTGAAATGACACTACTCTCCTTAATTTTCATCATAAGTGAGGCTAAGTCAATACTTACAAACTTTGAACCTATTCAAATTTATTAAGTTAGCAGTTCAACAGCATTCCTACTAGTTGATGCAATTTCTTGTAAATCTCATAAGCAGTTCTATAGTCCTCTGATATTAAACAATGATTAACATTATCCGCATCCAGAATATATACTTCTATTTTATCAATACCTGAATTAAACGCCTTTTTTATCCTGTGATTTCCATTAATCACAAATGGTTGAACAAACATATCATTCACCAAAACAATGATAGGATTATCTTCCTTGCTCTTTCGTAAAGTATCATTCATTTTTATATACTTTATATCCATATCCGATTCAACTTGACAGCACTTACAAATTACTTGCGTGTCCACACTTTGTGATTCTATAGAATTCTGTAATATGAACTCATAAACTTGATTTACATTATATTCTAAACAATCTGAACTCCAAACTTCTTCATTTAACATTAACTCTGTTTGCTCCGATTCATCTAATAAAAATTGTAAATCACATAAAGATTGTACTAACTTCAATACCTTCCGTTTTTTAAAAAAAGGAAGCTTCATTTTATGTATTGCCGACACAATATCCTTTTTATACTGTTTTTTTCGTTCTATATCATTAACATAATTTTCATGCTCATAACACATTGTTGCTAAATATCTCTGCATACCAACCTCCCAAAGCTAAATCAGCTTAAAATGCTTCAACGCATCCTTAATATACTCCACCTTCTCCTGCGGGCACTGCTTTACCTCAGGATTTCCTTTCTTAGACTTATTGTAGTTCTCACCCATGTCCAGACCACACATCCGCTTTACCTGTGCAATATAAGAAGTATGCACATTCACACCGTACTTTTCCTTCACATATTCCTTAATCTTTGAATAAGTAGCCTTTTCTTGTGGTGTATAATTACTCTCTTCATCAGGCTCCATTGTAACCTCAATCTTAGGTGTATCTTTTTTTAGGGATAATTTGACAACCGTCTCCACATGCCCCGTATTAGGAAACATATCAACGCAACAGCACTTCTCCACCTTATACCCTCTCTCCTGCAGAGTAACAAGGTCTCTTGCAAGTGAAGTAGGCTTGCAGGAAATGTACACCATTCTGTCAACACCGTAATCAATAATCTTTTCAAGTGCCTTAGGGTGGATTCCGTCACGAGGTGGATCAAGTACGATGAAATCTGGCTTAATCTCAATATTATCAAGTGCCTTTAAGACATCATCTGCAATGAACTCACAGTTAGTAAGACCGTTCTGAGCTGCATTCTTCTTGGCAGCCTCAACAGCTTCCGCAACAATCTCAACACCAATAACCTTGCTGGCAACCGGCGATAACATCTGCGCAATCGTACCCGTACCTGTATACAGGTCATATATAACCGGTTTGCTGCCAGCCACATCTCCAAATCCGCCAGAAAGCACATACTCCCTCGCCTTAGAGTAAAGCACTTCCGCTCCAAGAGAATTGGTCTGGAAGAATGAAAACGGTGTTATCTTGAAACGCAGCCCAAGAAGCTCCTCTTCAATATAATCCTGACCATACAGAAGCTCAGTTTTCTCGTTAATTACTGCATCTGCAAGGCTGTCGTTAAATGTATGGAGAACACCTGTAAGAGTGCCCTTATATTCAATTGATGTCAGGCGGTTTACAAGCTCTGTGAAATCATGCTCAATCTGAGTCGTTGTTACGATATCAACTAGAATCTGTCCTGTCTTTACTGACTTTCTTACAAGAAGATGACGCAGATACCCCTCGTGGCTTAACTTGTGCTGGAAAGGAAGCTCCTTCTCTATTGCATAATCCTGAACGCATGTGAGAATCTTTCTGTAATCCTCATCAATAATCTTACATTCTGTAACTGGAACAATATCATACATGCTGTTTCGTTTGTGAAGTCCGAGTGCAAGCGGTCCGTCCTTGTACTCATCACCAAATGAAAATTCCATCTTGTTACGGTATTCTTCTGTGACCGGACTTCCGATTATCCCCTCAAATGGAAGCTCACCCGAAACAACTTCGCTAAGAAGCTTTTCCACCTGTGTGCTCTTAATCTTTAACTGTTCCTCGTAAGTTACTGTCTGGTAAGTGCAGCCACCGCATTTGCCAAAATGTGGACATGCCGGGTTGGTTTCAAGCGGACTGTTCTCAACAACTTCCATAAGTCTGCCTTCGCAATGTCCCTTTCTTTTCTTATTCACGCAGAATCTGACAGTCTGTCCAGGAATTGCGTTCTTGACGATTGCCTTTTCCTTCTGTCCGTCCTCATCTGTCACCCACACTGTCGCCTTGTTAGGGAAATCAACCTTTTCAACTTTACCTTCGTATACGCTTCCTTTTTTCAATCTATACTCCATTCCGCACATGAATTGTGCCTGTTATTAACATATTAATAGTTTCTGGCAGCACTTATTCACATAACGGCATACCTTATATAATTTTATCAGAAAAATGTGCTAAAGTATAGTAGTCACATTTACTCCACCACGCTGGCATTCTTTGCCTGCACTGCAGAATGTATTCTTTCAAGTACCTTGTCACACAGCCATGTATAAGCAGCCCCGGCAGCATTCAGTCCTATACGTAATGCAACTGCATAAGGCATTCCAAAAAGTCCCGCCGCAATTGATAATGCGCCAAATGTATTAAAAGCTGTCTGCCATGCATAACCAGCGGAATATCCGACTCCGATACCACCTATCATGCCTATATACGGATACATTGATTCTGGCAGTACTATATACATCACTGCAAAAATCGCACATCCAACAACATTAAACAATGCCCTGTTTCCAATTCTCTTATCAACATCTTTAGAAAACGGCAGACACACTGACATGCACGCAATTCCAATCCACATTGCCCTAGGCAGTCCCATCAGTGAAACAATCAGCATAGCGCTTGATACGATAAATGTAAGCTTAATGTACCATCTTGTCCTTGCTGAATTAATATTAAATTCCTTAAACAAATCCCAGAATGTTCTTCTATATGGTCTGTTCCTCTGATTCTTATAGAAAATAATCATGCATACTAACATCCCGGCAAGCAGTCCCACAACTCTCATCATATATTCATGGCCTGTGACATCATATCCCTGCAGCAAAAGATACCCAAGAACGAATGTTGAATGATTATACATAATTACATTGTGACATCCCATTATCATAAGAAGCATAATACACACAACATTTATTACAAATGCAGCAACTGGCGGTACCATATTGGAAACCCTCGGTCCTGCTATCAATATTGCATATATTCCCATTATCGAAACTAAACCATGTGATGTCTTAATTCCAAAATCCGCCTGTCTTAATACCAGCACCACAAGAAGCACTGTCACTCCGACAACGCTGTTATTATTCCCAAGCAGCTTACTGAATACTGTAACTACTGCGACGCAGAATATCATAACCAGATACACCTTAAAATTATATATAAGAATATGTCTTCTTTTCTCTTTAGAATCCTGTGTGTTCTTGATAAGCTGTTTTGAACCAGCCGAGCTTAACTGTAACTCCTGATAAAATGTCATAAATTCCTGCTTTCCTTTCCTCCCCTTAAATTTTGCTTAATGACAGGGTTGAGTAATATAACACTGATTACACCCCTATGTCAATTAAGAAATAATTAAATATTATGCAATAAAAAAGCCACAACCGCTGACATATCCTAATGGACATATCAAGCCGGCTGTGGCTTTCAATCATATCGCACTTATTACATTACTTCTCGATGTCTTCATCCTCGAAATCATCGTCAAAATCTTCGTCTTCGAAATCTTCATCATCGAAGTCATCTAAATAATCTGGTGTAAAATATCTGTATACAGCATAAGCGATACCAGCAACTGCTGCAACTGCACCAACGATAGCAAGAACAGCTATGATAATTGTGCTGCACTTCTTGCAGCATTTCTTATCTTCATCTTCCTTCTTGCTAATAAGTTCTCCTAATTTAGTAGCTGCGATAAGCTCATCTAATTTTTCTTTACTCATAACAATATCTCCTTTCATACCACGGATTTAATAAATGTATTATAGCATAGCGTTAAACATTTGTCATTATAGTTTTTTAAGTCTGGCAAATCCTGCCAGCATTTTCTTCTGTCCGTACTCTGCAAATTCAACTGTTACCATATAGTCTCTTGCTGAATCCTCTATAGCAAGTACCTTTCCTTCACCGAATTTCACATGGCTCACCATATCACCGACACTGTAGCCAAGTCCGCCTGAAGATTTTGCACTTATATCTGCACCTCTTGCAGCACCTATTACATTTCTTGAAGATAAGCCGCTTCGTGTAGGCACTCCTGCATAAGCACTTCTTACAGAATCTGCCGGAGTCTTCCTCTTTTCTGGTTTCTTAAGGTCAAATAATTCCATAGGATCTTTTCCGAATCCCGGATTAGAACCGCCATTTATCTTAACCTTTCTTGAACTATATGTTCCTGCTGCCCTTCCGCCTGGTGTGCCGCTTCCGTAGCTGCTAAGAATTGATCTGGCTGTTGCACGCATGTTAATGCCTGTTGTATCTGGCTCATCTGATGTCCCGCCATATGCAATCCTGCCTTTAGCATACCCACTGGAATTGTTTTCTATGTGCATATATTCTTTAGGAATTTCATTAATGAATCTTGAAACCTTATTCATCTGTGTTTCACCACGTACCATACGCGACTTGGCACTTGTAAGATTAAGTATTTTCTCTGCTCTTGTTATTCCAACATAGCACAGTCTTCTCTCTTCCTCTATCTCAGTTGAATCATCTGACACAATTGTCATATAGCTTGGGAAAAGTCCGTCCTCCATTCCTGTCATATACACGATTGGAAATTCCAGACCTTTCGCACTGTGCAGCGTCATAAGCATTACATGAGGCTCTGACTCATCAAGATTATCAATATCTGCTATTAAGGCAACTTCTTCAAGAAGTCCTGAAAGTGTAGGCTCTTCGCCTGCTTCCTTACAGCTCTCCTCATAGCTTACAACCTTATTAATGAATTCATCCAGATTCTCGCGTCTTGCCTCAACCTCTTCCACCGTTTCATTCTGTGAAAGGCTCTCAATATATCCTGTATCCTCAATTACAGCCTCAGCAAGCTCCTTTAATGACATAAATTCTTCTTTGGCACGCAGTCTTCCAATAAGGTCAACAAATGGCTCTAACTTGGAAAGTGCCGCATTCTTTATTGTGTCAATATCCTTTGCATTGACAAGTGCTTCCCAGAAAGTAATATCATTAAAATCTGCATATTCCTGCAATCTGTCAATCGTAGTATTACCAATCCCCCTCTTAGGAACATTTATAATTCGCTTGACCGCCTGACCGTCAAGACCATTATCAATAGTTTTCAGATAAGCAAGAATATCCTTGATTTCCTTTCGCTGATAGAAGTTCTGTCCGCCATATATCTTATATGGAATGTTGTGAATCATCAGCTTTTCTTCGAGCGCTCTTGATTGTGCATTAGTTCTGTAAAGAATGGCAACATCATTATAATTCCAGCCATCCCTTACATACTCTGCAATACCACTCGCAACGCCTTCTGCCTCATCATATCCGTTCTCATACAGAGTATAATTGACCTTCTCGCCCTCTCCGTTATCAGTCCAGAGTGACTTGCTCTTTCTGCCAATATTATTACTTATCACCGCATTTGCAGCATTAAGAATAGTCTGCGTCGAACGGTAATTCTGCTCAAGCTTTATAACCTTAGCGCCTGTGAACACATTTTCAAAGTTAAGAATATTATAAATATTTGCTCCACGGAACTTATATATAGACTGGTCATCATCACCAACCACACATATATTGCCATACTTTGCTGCAAGCATTGCAACAAGCTTAAACTGTGATGTATTAGTATCCTGATACTCGTCGACCATTATATATCTGAATCTGTCCTGATAATGCTCAAGTACCTCTGCATCACTCTGAAACAGCTCAACCGTCTTAAATATCAAGTCATCAAAATCAAGTGCATTGTTAAGCTTAAGCGTCTTCTGATATTCTCTGTATACGCCCGCAATTCTTCTGAGATTATAGTCGTTACGCCTCAAGCTCGAACTCATCAGGAGTCTTTAACTCATCTTTAGCAGATGAAATCTTACTCATAATTGCACGCTCTTTAAGCATCTTCGTATCTATATTCATCTTCTTACATATATCCTTGATTACAGACTTCTGGTCGTCCGTATCATATATCGTAAAGTTATTATCGTATCCAATTCTGTCTATGTATCTTCTTAAAATTCTCACGCATGTTGAGTGGAATGTACTTACCCATACAGCCCCGCACCCTGTGTCACAGTAGTCTCAACTCGTTCTTTCATCTCTCTTGCAGCTTTATTAGTAAATGTAATTGCCATAATATTATATGGGTCTACTCCGCATTCTTCTATTAAATATGCAATTCTGTTCGTAAGCACACGCGTCTTTCCAGAGCCTGCCCCAGCAATAATAAGCAGCGCGCCATCTGTATATTTAACTGCCCTTTTCTGGCTGTCATTCAAATCTTCTAATCTCATATATCCACGCTTCATGCAAATGTGAAATCTATATCCACCTTATTTCTGCCAACTACCACATTATACAAAAACAACGGGATGTTGCCAAGCCAATATGACAACATCCCTGATTGTTATTTATTAAATTCACATATTACTAATTGTCAGATTATGCAAGCTTTGTTCCACAGTTAGAACAGAACTTAGCGCCATTAGTTGGTGTTCCACAGTTAGGACAGAACTTAGGTGCTGTGCCACCTGACACATTTGCATTATTATTCATTGCAGTATTCATGTTATTCATCATCTGCTGTCCAACCTGCATTCCCATCTGGAGCTGCATCATATCACTGGCAATATTCGAACCGCCTCTTGAATTGCCGATACTATCAGCCATAGCCATCTGTGTATATCTGTTCATATCTCCAACCATTGCCTGAGAAGCTGCCTTATTAGTCATCTTCTGTACTTCTTCCGGATAAGAGAAGCTTGAGATAGTAAAGCTTGTTATTGTGATTCCTAACTTGCTCATCTCCATATCAAGGTCTGTCTTAATACCCGCTGAGATATCATAAGCATTAGCCTGAAGATTAAACATATCCTTGCCTTCTTTAGAAATCCACTTCATAAGAAGCTGGTCAAGAACTGCTGATATTCTTTCCTTAACATCTGCAACAGTGTACATCTGCTTTACACCGCTACCTTGTCTATAAGCGTAATGTAATCAGATACTGAAAACGAGAAGTTACCGAAAGCTCTTATTGGCATGCCACCTGGAAGTGCCTGTGTTGGAATAAGAATAGGATTCTTAGTTCCCCACTTCTCTGTGAATTCCTTAGTATTAACGAATAAAACTTCAGCTCTTACTCCACTGTTGAAGCCAAACTTAAAGCCTTTAAGTGTTGATAAGAATGGAATAATCTGTGATTCAATATCAAAGCTTCCCTCGTCCTTAAAAATACGCTTCAATCTTACCATTGTACATAAAGATTGCATCCTGGCCGGCGCGGATAATCAGCTTACTGCCTTTCTTGATTTCTCTGTTGGTCCATTTCCAGAAGATTATATCATCTCTGTACTCTTCCCATTCAACTACGTTGGCAAACTGCCCTTTGAATAATCCCATGTTCCCTCTCCTTATCTATGTATTGCTTATCTCATTATAAATGTGCTTCTGAATTATAAGCCCATCTGAGCCTTAAGTGCTGCTAATTCATCATCAACTGCTGTGTTAGCTGGCTCTGCATCATACTTAGCTGCAAGACTGTCAACATCTGCCTCAAGCTGTGTCTGGTTAAGCTCTGCCATTGCATTAGCCTCGTCAAGCATCTTATTAGCCTTAGCCTCCATCTTACCGAATGCATCCATGCTTGTTCCAACACTGTTAACACTTGAACCAACCTTGTTGATTCTCTCCTGAGCCTTAGCTGCTGCAACCTTAGCCTTAACTGCGTCTCTTCTTGCTTCAAGAGACTGGATATCCTTGCAGAGCTTATCATGCATCTGACGCATCTTAGCTGCATTGTCTGCTGCAATATTATATGTCTGCTGTAATGTAGCCTGCTTAGAAACTAACTGCTGCTTCTTCTCAAGGAATGTTCTTGCATCTGCCTCGTTGCCAGCCTTAAGAGCCTTTTCTGCATATGACTGATACTTGGCAACATCTGCTGTGCATTCATCAAGCTCTCTTTTACATCTTGTCTCCTCAGCCATAACTGAAGCTGTCTCTGCCTTAACCTTTCCAAGGTCGCTCTCAAGATTTCTCATGTACTGGTCAATCATCTTCTCTGGATCTTCACACTTATCGAGAAGTGCATTGATGTTAGCGCTCATAATGTCCTTGAATCTTGTTAAAATACCCATAATAATCCTCCATTCCTGTGCCGCTTTCTGGCACATATCACCCTCTGGTGCATCCGAATTCTGTCTCCCAGAATTCTTAAAAACTTTTTCATTATAATATATCAGGAGTAAAAGTCACGAATATTTGCTCCTATGAAACATATTTTATATTCTTGTAATAAATATTAAAATATCATAATATGCACATTACACTATGCTAAAGTTCATTATATTATTCCTACTTGAAATGTGGTTTTAAAACTATATAATATAGCTTAAGCATTAATATAAATGTATTCTCTCATGAATACGCATTTTAAAGAAATGAGGAACATATGAACAACGATATTAAAGAGCTTATGAGCGGTATTCTTAAAGATATGTCTGCTCTTAACTATATAAGACCCGGAGATGTGCCTAACATCAACCTGTACATGGATCAGGTTACAACATTTATGTATGAACATCTTCACGATACAAAGCGTACCACTGATGATAAAGTACTAACCAAAACAATGATTAACAACTATGCCAAAACAATCTGCTGCCATCACCAGTAAAGAAAAAGTACTCTAAGGAACACATATATATCCTTACATTTATCTATTACTTTAAGAACATTCTCTCAATAAGTGATATACAGAAAATGCTCAATCCTCTCACTGAGAATTCTTTGATGAAGGTTCCAAGCCGGATCTGGATTATATATATAAAGAGATATTTTCAATGGAATCCTCTCTTGCAAGGCCCTTATCTAAAGATATATTTGCAAAGTCTGAACAGGCAAGCAATGCATTTACCGATGTAAAGGATGATGATGACAGAGAATTCTTACAGTTCTTCAGCCTTGTATGCCTTTTAAGCTTTGATGTATACATGAAGAAGAACATGATTGAAAGTCTGATTGATGATTACTCTGCCAAGCATGCGCCAAAGCAGCCTGAGAAGCCTGATAAAACAGACAAAAGAAATAATCCATACAAATTAAGGGAACTGCCAGTACTGACAGTTCCCTTTACATTGCTTCATATATTACTTATTATCTTCTGACTCTTTCTCAAGCATGCCAAGTCTTTCAAATACTCTGTCATACCCGTCATTACCATAATTAAGCGAACGGTTTACCCTGCTGATTGTCGCAGTAGACGCACCTGTCTTCTCTGCAATATCAAGATATGTCCTGTGTTCTCTTAACATCTTGGCAACCTCAAATCTCTGTGACAGGGATAAAATCTCGTTAATTGTACATACATCCTCAAAGAAATCGTATGCTTCATCTAAATCCTTAAGGCTTAATATTGCCTGAAAAGCTGCTCAACAGCCTGTGTCTTTAACTTATTGTTCATAATTATCCACCCCGGTTTTCCAAAAATAACATTGGCTTATTACTTTTAAATTTTAACACAGTGAAGTTTTAAAGTAAAGACATTATTCACTTCTTAATGCCACAACAGGGTCTTTTTAGCTGCAAGCTTTGCTGGGATAAGTCCGGCAATAAATGTAAGGAACATGCTTATTATTATAAGTATTACTCCTCCGCAACCGGAAGCTGTGCAACATTGGAAATGTCTGTAAGGTGCTTAATCAACGCATTTGCGGTATACACAACAATAAAGTTACAACAATGCCGAGTGCGCCTGAGACAAAACCTTCAATAAGTGTCTCTGCATTGAATATTCTTGAAACATCTTTCTTAGAAGCACCAATACTTCTTAATACTCCAATTTCCTTAGTTCTTTCAAGTACTGAAATGTATGTGATAATACCTATCATTATCGAAGAAACTATAAGTGATATTGCAACAAATGCTATTAATACATAAGAGATTGCATTAATAATTGTACTTACTGATGACATCATTATTCCAACATAATCTGTGTAGTTAATAACATTTTCTTCCTTGCCATCGTCCTGTAGCTTATTGTAATCCTTGATAATATTCTGAACCTTCTCCTTAGAGTCAAAATCAGTTGCATATATATCTATCTGTGAAGGTGTATCAAGGTCTGTAATTCCAAGCTTCGACTTATTGCTGTCTAATGTTGCATCTGTTGTTCTAGCCTTTAGTGATGCTGAGAAAAGCTGTAGTATCTGATCATCGCTCATTCCACTTGTCATTGCCTGCATCTGTGCGCTTTCCTCTGGTGAAAGTGTTGCCATATATGCATTTACATCATCCATTGTAATCTCTGTATTCCTGTCATTGTCAAATGGAACTCCTGTAAATACATCAACGCTTGTATCAGCAAGCTGTGCCTTGGCTATCTCACTGTTCTTTACTTCTTCGATAATGTATTCCGTAAGCTTTGCTGTATAACCGATTCCACTTGAAAGTGAAGTACTGACTGCATCATCATTAGGTCTGATTATTCCACATACTTTAATGTCAGTTCCGTTATTTACAACATTTGTCATATACTTATCATCTTTGCTGTAATCGTCCCATGTACCAGTCACATCATTGTACTTATACATGTCTGTAGGCATAACAAGCTTAAACTCTGTATCAAGAATCTCGTCAAATGTATAGCTTATATCTTTTTGTTTCGTATGATTCACCAACCATCATTTTCTTAAAGAGTGTTCTTACTTCCTCAGGGTCTTTAAGACCTAATGAGTAAAGTGTATAATCATCAACCTCGTTATTCTTATCTGCAACAAGCACAACCTCGTTGAAATTCTCTGGCCAGTGTCCTGCAAGGACATCATACTGCTCATCAAGAACGCTGGTTTCCTAAAAGCTGGTTCCACACACTGCTGTTAGAAAACATTCCCATGCCCATACCAGATGACATTGAAGAAGATGCGCTTGTTGCACCTTCGCCATATATCGAATCAAACATTGTACCTGGATTTAACTGCTCAACACCGTTAGAAGTATCCTTCATATAAATGTTAAGAGGAACATCATATGAATACTGGATATCACTTACGTATGACTTAATGTCAGAGCTGCCGTTTTCAATGTATTTCTTAAACTCAGAAAGGTTATTGCTCTTAACTTCCTTTACCATGGTATTAATCATGTCACCCATGATATCGTTAGAATATATTTTAGACTTATCCTCATGCTCTTCTGAATCCGAATTACCTGTCATGCTTGATACCATACTGCTTATATCAATAGCTTCCGCCTGAAGTGTTATAGGATAACTCGAAAGCGTATCTCTCTGAACCCTGTCTATGTATAACTGGATACCATTTGAGATAGACAGAATCATTGCAATACCGATAATTCCTATGCTTCCGCAAATGCAGTAAGAATCATTCTTGTTTTCTTAGTCATCAGGTTATTAAAGGAAAGCGAAAGTGCTGTAAAGAATGACATAGATGTTTTCTGCTTCTTTCCTGACTTTTTAGTCTTCTTTTCTGATGTCTTAACCTTAGCAGCCTCTTTAGCCCTGATATCAGCTTCCATATCTTCTAACGAATATGGATCAGAGTCATCAGTTATCACACCATCTAATAATCTGACTATTCTTGTAGAATAATCTTTGGCAAGCTCCGGATTATGAGTTACCATAATTATAAGTCTGTCCTTTGATATCTCCTTTAAAAGCTCCATAATCTGGATACTTGTCTCTGTGTCAAGCGCTCCTGTAGGCTCGTCAGCAAGCAGGATATCAGGATTATTTACAAGTGCTCTTGCAATAGCAACCCTCTGCATCTGTCCACCTGACATCTGATTAGGCTTCTTGTGAATCTGCTCTCCAAGTCCAACTTTCTCAAGTGCCTCTATAGCTCTTTTCTTTCTCTCTGCCTTAGATACACCTGAAAGCGTAAGCGCAAGCTCTACATTAGATAAAACAGTCTGGTGCGGAATCAGATTGTAACTCTGAAACACAAAACCAATAGAATTATTTCTGTAAAATCCCAGTCTCTGTCCTTATAATTCTTAGTTGACACTCCATTTATCTTAAGGTCACCGCTTGTATACTTATCAAGTCCGCCTATAATATTAAGCATAGTAGTCTTACCACATCCGGACTGTCCAAGAATCGACACGAACTCACAGTCCCTGAACCTAAGATTAATGCCCTTAAGTGCGCTCACAGTAGTAGAACCGGACACATAATCCTTTTTATATCATTTAATTCAAGCATTTAAGTCTCCTTTTGTTTTATTGCGGGTTGCGGATTGGGAATTGGTCTGCGTCTTAAATGTTGTGTATATCAGTTGCGGTGTCTGACTATAGCATACGCTTGAAAAATCGAGCTGTGTGTAACTTAATGTCGCTATATACATAAGGGCGGTGCGTCAAATCTCGTTCAAGCGAAGCGCGTTTGATTTGACGCACCGTAATAAACTCTGTAGATAGCGGCATTTAGTTACACTAAGCGGGATTCCTGAAAGCGTATGCTATAGTCAGATGCCACAACGTCATGTACGCAAGTCGAAGGATGCAGACAAGTTCCCAATCCGCACTCCTCAATTAATATACACCATGGAAAGCTTGGCTTGCAATTTATTCCAGCACATTTTATACTAATATTGTTTTTATTTATAAAAATATAATGATTATCAGGAGTCTATGTGAAACATTTTATCAGATTAAGATTAAAGAATTTAACAGCCATTGGTCTTTCGCTTTGCATGGCAGCTACATTTGCTGTTCCATTTTTGCTTATCCTGACCAGTTGATGGCTGATACACAGGATGACCTCGACGCTGTTAATAAACAGCTTGAAGAATTAAGAAATAAACAGAGCGAACTCAATGCATCTTACGGGGAGCTTAACGAGAAGCTGTCTGCTTCCGGTGAAAAAATCGCCTCTATTGAAGATGCAATTAATGCCAAACAGACTGAAATTGACCGCTCTAATGAAGATATAGCAAGCATGCAGGAAGAGATTGACCAACAGTACGCCGCCATGAAACTTCGTATTCAGTTTATGTATGAGAATAATAATACTACTATCCTGTCAACGCTTCTGTCGGCTGAAAGCCTTTCTGACCTTTATCCAAGTCAGAATATATCCAGCAGATTTCTAATTATGACCACCAGAAGATGCGGAATTAAGTAACCTTCTGGCTTCTCTTAAAGAAACTCAGGCAAAGCTTGAAGAAGAGATGACCGAACTTGTCACTCTTAAAGATGATGCAGCCCGCGAAGCTGATAATTTTGCTGTGCTTCTCTCACAATGCCAGACAGAGCTTGACACTACAAGTGACAGCATTACTGATGCAGAGGCACTTGCGCTTGAATACGAAAAGCAGATTGAACAGGAAATGTTAGAGCGTCAGCGCCGTGAAATGGAAGCCCTTGAAGCTGCAAAAAGCACAGGAAGAGGCTGACAAAGTCAATAACGCCGGTAATACAGGCAATAATTCATCTTCCGGCTCTGCTATGGTTGACCAGAACGCTCTTAACAATGTTCTTAAGAATCACACTGCCGAAGATGTTGCAATGCTCGCAGCAATTATTGAATGTGAAGCCGGCAATCAGTCATACGAAGCGCAAATGTGCTGTAGGAAGTGTTGTTATCAACAGAGTTGCAGACCCACGCTTTGCCAACAGCATAAGTGGCGTAATATATGCACCTTATCAGTTTTCACCTGTTGCCAGCGGCCGATTTGCAATAGTCCTTGCAAGAGGTGCGAATGCAGCCCACTCAGGCAGCCGTTGATGTGCTTAACGGTTATATCAATATTAACGCACTATATTTTCATGTATATGACAGTTCTGTCGATGTGGGTGGAACCGTTATCGGAGATCATGTATTTTACTAACTCATTAAATATACCAAGGGGAGAATTATTAACTATGAAGAAAGCAACTAAAGCATCTGATAACAGATATTATCAGGCAAGATTTTCTGCTGCACAGAAAAATGCTGACTTTGAAAGCCGTGAAGCAGCTTCAGATGTCGTAGGTATAGACAGAACAAGACTTGCAAGAATTGAACTTGGCAATGTAACACCTTATGCAGACGAGGTTGTATCTATGTCAAAATGCTACAACGCTCCTGAACTCTGCTACAATTACTGCTCAAACGAATGTCCGATTGGAAGCTTACAATGAAGCGAAGTCGAGATTAATTCATTTGACAGATTATCATTAAAATGCTTGGTTCTTTGAATGATATTGAAAACCTGCTTCTATTATCAATATCTCTGCTGATGGCCAGGTTGATATTGAGAACAGGAGGAATTCAAGCAGATACTTGAATCCCTCGACCTTATTTCCAATAATGCGAAAGCCCTTGAATTGTGGGCTAAGAAAAACATTAAGAATATTTAACGGCTGTATCTTACATAATCTACCGTAACAAAACCTTTGTTTTCACTATTGGCAGAATTATCATGTGATACATATACACCGCTCTTTACACCAACCCATCTTCCGGCTTTGGCAATAACGGAAACAGGGTTGGTGTATTTTTCCGTCTGTGCTTATCTCTATTGTTACTGTCTCAACAGGTGCTTCCTTAACAGGAAGTCCACCCTCGACATGATCTTTAGTTCCTGTCTTTTAACTGTGTATCTGAAATATATTTTCTTAAGATTATCGTATGAAGCAAGCAATTCTTTAGTCTCTTTAGTATAAGCCTGGTCACAGTCAAACTGCTGCACACCCTTTACTGCATACACTTCCATCTTACCGCCTTTGACAGTCACATCTGCTGCCAGATAATTCATTCCCATATGAATGAATCCGGCATTATCACCATCAACCATTCCACTGATATTCATCTTAGTAATACAGCTAAATTCCGGTGCCGGCCACTTCTGCAGGAGAAGATTTCTGTAATCGCCAATTGGTCTGTTTGATGCTCTGCCAACTGCATTAAGCTTTATATAAGAACCGTCATCAGACACATTTCCACTTTCATCAGTGCCAGACTGCGCCCAGTCACTATCAGGATTGGCGTTCCACTGCCACTGCAGTCCCAAAGTATCTTCTGTGAATTCATCTGTAGTATCTGGCTCACATATTTCATAAACGGCACCAACATCAGGTTTTCGTACTCCATCACAGGCTCGCCATAATCATTGCCATCTTTCTTAACTCCAATAACAGGCCAGTCATTTTCCCAGCTCATTGGCTGCAGATGTGTTATTCTGCCGCTGCATACACATCCTGAAAATGTATGAACCAGTCCTGTCCTGTAACTGTGTCAACCCATGCACCCTGATGAGGTCCATTTACAGGCGAATCTCCTTGTCTCATAACCACTTTATACTCATATGGTCCAAACACATTTTTCGACCTTAACACTGTCTGCCAGCCTGTCTTAACACCGCCAGCCGGTGCAAATATATAATACCATCCGTTTCGCTTATACATCTTAGGACCTTCTATTGTAATCTGGTCATTTAAGTTACCGTCAAATATAATCTTTTCCTCACCAATAAGCCCCATTCCATCTGGCTGCATCTCTACCATATGAAGCACACTCTTGTATCCGATACGGCTCTTGGCAACTCCTGCAACAAGATATGCCTTTCCATCCTCATCCCAGAATGGGCATGGGTCAATCCAGCGCGCCTGGTCTTATATTCACTGGCTTACTCCACTCACCATAAGGGTCTGTTGCTGTAGTCATATATATTCCTTCATCCGGCATTGGGAAGCACACATAATATGTACCCTCATGATATCTTATTGCGGTGCCCACACTCCGCATCCATGAATTGGATTTCTATATCTGAATTCTGGAATTTCAGCCAAAATGTAGTTAACAACCTTCCAGTTTACAAGGTCCTTAGAATGAAGCAACGGCATAGCCGGAGCATTAGAAAAGCTTGATGATATCATAAAATAATCATCACCGACACGGATTGCGTCCGGATCTGAATAATCAGCGTAAAGTATTGGATTCTTGTATCGTCCATTCCCTAAATCTGCTGTCCACATATATGACCTCTTTCTGCCAGTTTACGGCTCAATAATTTATTTCTGCTTATGCAGATATTTCTCTGCTATCATATTACAACAGTTAAATAAGAATTTCCAGTACTTTTGTAAAGTTATTTTATAAAAGTTTTTAGTTGACATTTTATTATTAAGTATTCTGCGCTTAAACCGATATTATATATAACCGTGTTCATTGCTGAATATGAAGGCGGGTATACTTATGATAATTGCAGACAGCAACATGAGTATGTCTTCAAGAAGACACTACTCACAAAAGGTATCAAGCGGCATGGTCGCAGCAGCAGCTCTGGTAACTCCTTTAGTTTTGGAATGAGCCAGGCAAGAAGCAGCTTAAGCCAGAAAGAATCATATTTTAGTAATTCTTCTGATTCTTCGGGCAGAAAGTATGACGACATGTTTCTGATGATGCCACTCTACAATCGTTCTGGCAGACTTAATGTCCCGGACGATTCTTCTAAAACGGATTTGGCTGGTGAGGAATCACCAGAAGGCACGGAGGCTTTAACACGCTTACAACAAAGCCAGCTTAGTTTCTATGCGGCAGAATGTAAGCTTCAGTTACACAGAAATAACAAGAAAGGTTTATATGTCCCTGTTGGATTTTATTCAATCTCTGTCTTTCCGTGGAATGTTTCATGATGCTGACAGTTTATCCTGCAATTCAGTCTCTGACACATCTTCATCTGACAAAGCCTCAAAACCCTTTCTATTACTAACCAGATTTCTCCTACTGTGTGGACTGTAAGAACCAGATATTCTTCAACCTATGAAAAGGAAAGCACTTCATTTTCAACAACCGGAACTGTTAAAACAGCAGACGGCAGGAAACTTAATTTTAATCTTGATATGACCATGTCACGCAGATACATGGAAGAACACAGCATTGAATTTGTTTCAAGCTTTGATACCGTACTGACAGATCCTCTTGTTATTAATCTTGGAAGCAATCCTGTTTCTGTTTCTGATAAGTCCTTTAGTTTTGACATTGATGGTGATGGTAAAGACGAGACTATTGCACAGATGAATCCTGAAAGTGGCTTTCTTGCTCTTGATAAGAACGGCGACGGAATTATCAATGACGGCAGCGAGCTGTTCGGAACCAAGACCGGTAATGGCTTTTCCGAGCTTGCAGAATACGATTCTGACGGCAACGGCTGGATTGATGAAAATGATGAAGTCTATGACCAGTTAAAGGTCTGGGTTAAAGATGAGAATGGCAAGGACAAGCTCTTATCACTTAAGGAAGCCAATGTCGGTGCAATCTGTCTTGGCAGCTCCAAAACAACATTTCATGTAACTGATGATGATAACAATCTTAAAGCTAAAGTACGAAGCAGCGGCATGTATCTTCATGAAGACGGCAGCGCCGGTTCTGTACAGCGTGGATTTCTAATTATTAAGGGCGGGTGAATCAATCACCCGCCCTGTTCATTCCTAGAAATTCAAATCAATATCAATTCCCTTAATATCCTCATTAAGCAGCTTATTATCTTTCATTATCCTGACTATCTGCTTCTGGGCTTCAGTTACATAGTCGACATCATTGCTTCTTATATTGGCATTCATCTCTAACTTGTCAGCCTCTGCCTGTCCCTCAATAATCTCTTCCTGTTCTTTCTTTCCTTGCGCTTTTCGTCAATCTTTTCTGCTGTTCTTCCTGTTTCTTCTCTGCTTCGTCAGCTTTTTCCTTATTCTCTTCTACCTTGTCATCAATGTTGTCTTTACCCTTCATTTACAAGCAGATTCTTAACCTCTCCCTCAACAGCACCTATTATCTGGTCTGCTGAATCCTGTGCCTTTAGCATTTCCTGAGATTTATCCCTGTCGATTTCGGCAAGTGCAATTGAAGCTGTCGTGCATGCAATCTTAAGCTCCTTCTGACCAATTTCATCCTTAAAATGTATCTGTGATGAATTCAGCTTAAGCACTTTCTCCTGATACTCTGTAAGCGGAGTATTCTGTAATTCCTTTAAACGGTCAAGTTCTTCTTTTGAAAATGTGTCCTCAGCCGAACCATATCGGTTATTCTGGTATTTTTCAAGCAGTTCAAGGTCTTTTGTTCCTGTGAATCCATATCAACACCATAATCTGCGCGGTAAGCCTCTTTTCATTTTCCAAACCACTAACCTTATTCTTAAGTTCTGTGATTTCATCAAGCTTATTAAGCTTATCGAGCTTCATATCCTCAATATTCTTATCCCTCATATCAGCAGATTTCCATGCATCAGATATAAGCTTCATAGCCCTTTCTGGCTCTGAGCCTTTTAGCATCAATCTGGTTATCATTGTATGGCTTCAGATTAAGCTCTGATACATTAATTGTCTTTCTATTCCTGGGTTGCTTTGAATTATCAGTATTCTTATCTGCATTATCTATTCCCTGTACAGCTGCCTGATTATTCATTGTGCTTCTTATCGTAAGTGACATATACCCTCCTTGTCATAATCCTATCCCAAACTCCTTTTCGGGAATCACATTAGTTTAACTATATATCGGCATATGTACCACCATTATTATAGTCAGTTCTTGTTTATAATGAATAAATATGATATAGTCTTACTATCAATTTATCATGAGGGAGATTATGATGAAATTTGCAAAAGGAACTGATAAAGTGTTGACAATCATATACACTGTTTTCAGTGTTTTACTTATTGCCACATTTATATTATTACTTATATATGCAGGAGGTCTTATGAACAATGCCGGCGGCAGTATTATTAAAGCTGGCAGCTATTCACCTGATGATTACACAGCAGGATATAGATTTATGGGACATTTATTTTATGGTGGACTTTCTTTCACAGCATCTGTTTTCTTATATATAATTGCTATATATGCAGCACTTTTGCTTTACCACTTATAATAATTACAATATTTGCTTATGTTGGCATGGCATTATATAAGAAAACGCATAATCCAAAACACATAAAACGCAATCTTATTGTTAAAATCGTATATACCGCAATATGGACAATACTTGCACTTATAATGACAATCAATGATGTTGGATTTGTTGTTATGTTCGTAATACTGGCTCTTGTATTATCGCTTCTTTTCGGTGCTTTGTACGGCATGACCAATCATGAATATTTTTCCGAATACTAAAATAATGGCAGGACACGATATTAATCCATGTCCTGCCATATTATATTTAATCTTACAGATGAAGCACTCTCTCTTTAATCTCCTGAGTTCTTCCCTGATTCCAGAACTGTGTCCCAATATATCCACAAGTACGTCTTGCAACATTCATCTTATCCTGATTACGGTTTCCGCAGTTAGGGCATTCCCATATAAGCTTTCCGTCATCATCAGTTATAATCTGAATCTGGCCTGTGTAGCCGCATTCCTGACAATAATCACTCTTAGTATTAAGCTCTGCATACATAATATTATCATAAATGTACTGCATAACCTTAAGTACTGCAGAATGTTATTCTGCATATCAGGAACCTCAACATAGCTGATAGCACCACCTGGGATAATTCCTGGAACTGTGATTCGAATTTCAGTTTATCAAATGCATTGATATTCTCTGTTACATGAACATGATAACTGTTAGTTATATAGTTCTTATCTGTTACACCGGCAATCTTACCGAATCTCTTCTGTAAACACTTAGCAAACTTGTAAGTTGTTGATTCAAGTGGTGTACCATAAAGTGAGAAATCAATATTAGTCTCTGCCGCCCATTTCTTACATATATCGTTAAGATGTTTCATTACCTCAAGTGCAAATTCTGTACCATCTGGCTTAGTATGTGTAACACCCTTCATGTAATATGTACACTCACAAAGTCCTGCATATCCAAGCGAAATTGTTGAATATCCTCCATAAAGAAGCTTATCAATTGTTTCACCCTTCTTAAGTCTTGCAAGCGCACCATTCTGCCAGAGAATTGGAGCAACATCAGAAGCGTGTTCCTTTAAGTCTGTAATGTCTGCACATAAGTGCTCTCTTACAAAGCTCAAGTCTCTCATCAAGGATACTCCAGAACTTATCCATATCCTTTCCTGATGAGCATGCAACATCAACAAGGTTAAGAGTTACAACACCCTGATTGAATCTTCCATAATACTTTGGTTTTCCTGTCTCTGGATCAATATATGGTGTAAGGAAGCTTCTGCATCCCATACATGGGAAACACTGTCCATTGCCATTGGCATCAACCTTTAATTCCTTCATCTTCTTTTCAGATATATAATCAGGAACCATTCTCTTAGCTGTACATTCTGCTGCCAGCTTTGTAAGTTCCCAATACTTGCTGCCTTCTCTTATATTGTCCTCCTCAAGAACATATATAAGCTTAGGGAAAGCTGGTGTAATCCATACACCCTTCTCATTCTTAACACCGCATTCTCTGCTTAAGAACTTCCTCTGTAACAAGAGCCAGATCTTCTCTTGTTCTTCCTTCTGGAACTTCATCAAGGTACATAAATACAGTAACGAATGGAGCCTGACCATTAGTTGTCATAAGTGTGATAACCTGATACTGAATCATCTGGACGCCACGCTTAATCTCATCTCTTACACGAAGTTCAGCGACCTCTTTAATCTTCTCTTCTGATGCTTCTATTCCTGTTCTCTCAAATTCATCCCTTACCTGACCAATAAATTTCTCACGGCTCACCTGAACAAACGGAGCAAGATGTGCAAGTGATATACTCTGTCCGCCATACTGTGAACTTGCAATCTGTGCAATTGCCTGAGTTGCAATATTACATGCTGTAGAAAAGCTGTGTGGCTTCTCAATCATAGTCTCGCTTATTACAGTTCCATTCTGTAACATATCCTCAAGATTGACAAGACAGCAGTTATGCATATGCTGTGCAAAATAATCTGCATCATGGAAATGTATAAGTCCCTGCTCATGTGCATCAACAATATCTGCTGGGAGAAGAAGTCTTTTAGTAATGTCCTTACTTACCTCTCCTGCCATATAATCTCTCTGCACACTGTTAACAGTAGGATTCTTATTAGAATTTTCCGCTTTACTTCCTCATTATTACACTCAAGAAGGCTTAATATCTGCTCATCTGTTGAATTAGACTTACGCACAAGCGCTCTCTTATAACGATATGTAATATACTTTCTTGCAACTGCAAATGCTCTTAAATTCATAATCTGGTTTTCTACAAGATCCTGAATTTCCTCAACACTTAATGAACGGTTCATTTCTTTACAGATGCTCTCAACATTATTAGATATTGTTTCAATCTGTTCTTCTGACAGTCTTTCGCTATGGACAACTTCCATATTAGCTTTTGATACGGCGGCCATGATTTTACTTATATCAAATGTAACCTCCGACCCACTTCTTTTAATAATTTTCATACTTCAAACCCTCACATAAACACTTTCATGTCCCCATGAATAATCATTAATAACACCATGTGAAATCATACACATGAAAAAAAATCTGCTGGGAACCCAGTATCCATGCGGTTTCCCAAGCAGATTTGATTATACAACATATAGGCTTGTAAGTCAATCAAAAACACAATATCTTGTAATAAAATATATTAATTAATTATTTTCAGACTCAGCAATAATATTAATAAGAGAAGCTGCTACCACAGCCATTTCTATTTCATACTCAGCCCACTGTGACGATTCCTTACAACGGTCTATTGTAAATATTCCCTTAACATTGTTCTGTGTTCCGACTATGCAATGTATAGTAGAAAAAACTCTCTTTTCTCTCATTGCCATACCAAATTCCGGTGCAATATCTGTCTGTCTTCCAACAAATCCAATAGCAACATGATTCTTCCCGCCAAGGAGCTTCCTGAATTCTTCTGTATTAACATAGTCTGCACTCATTGGACCACCCAGTTCTACCCCGATATAATATGTCCTGTTAAGGTTAGGCCCCCAATACAGATTAATACTGTCAAGCTTAAAAGAATCATACATATGATGAAGCAGTTCATCAACAGCTTTTCTTCCATCCTGTGCAAATTCTTCCATTATTCCTGACAGAAAACGAAGTTCTTTCATCTCTCTGCCATCATTAACATTCTTATCCTTTGTATTAAGCGAATTCTCATACGATTCCTTATGAAGATCATCTCTGAAAAATACATATCTGTCTCTTCCCTTTTCCTTAGCAACATACAGACAATAATCAGCTTTTTTGAAAAGCTCTTCATATTCTGTGCCATTATTTGGACTATATGATGCTCCGATAGAACATGTTATCATCAGGTCTTCAAAATCATCAACAAATTCCCATTTAATCTGCGTTCTTATTGCTCTTAACATTCCTCGCAACGCATGCTCATCATTAATTCCATTAAACACAATGATAAATTCATCGCCACCTATTCGTCCGACAACTCCATCCTCACCGACCACTTCCTTAAGCTTTCGTCCAACTCTGGCAAGAATCTTATCACCATACATATGACCATACACATCATTGACCTTCTTAAAATGATCCACATCAAGAACAGCTATTGTGACCCTGTTATTCTTTTCTTCTTTAAGACACTTTACAGCATAAGCAGTTATTGTTTTCTTATTATATACATGCGTAAGAGAATCAAACTGTAATTCCTCTATCATATCTGAAATCTGGTTATAACTACGGTTATCTGCCTCTGGAATAACCCTGCCAACAACAATCTTTCTTCCATCGCTCTTGGTCATAACAGTTCCGATGAATCTCAATGTTTCCATAACCTTGTTATATGTACGCATGCTGGTCTTAAACTTTGTTGAGAATGTCTGTGTATATGAACGCACCTCAGATATAAAATTAGTGAACATTTCCTTATCACTTTTCTCTATATATCCTTCTGTAAGCATCTGTCTCTTCCAGTCATCAATGTCAGCCTTGTATATAACATCTCTTGAATCAACATCATATCTGTACATACTGAAAATATTATTATCCCTATTATATGTAAACGTGTATTCACGGTCTAATCCAAGAAGCATCTTATGCTTTGATACATCATCCCTGAGACTCTTATTAGCTTCTTCTATTGATTCAACATCGACAATCTCAATATCTCTCATATGTCCATTACCAGCACCGCGCTGCTCATACACAAAAAGATGATTATACCTTTCCTCTCCCTGTGCATTAATAAACTTAAACATTCCACTCTTGGCGGTACCATCATAATTTTCTATGAAATCTATCAGCCTTTCTTTATCCTGTGGTGCTATCACTTCAAGAAGTGTATCTACAATGTGTCCGAAATATTCTTCAAATGCTTTATTAGAAACACTTACTACACAATATTTGTCAACTGATGCAATTCTCCTGCTCATCTTGTGTACAATTTCAAATCTTTCTTTTTCTGTCGCTTTATTATCCATGTTGGTACCTCATGCTATTTACTATTAATTCTTAATAACTAATTCCGAATTTTGATAATAAAATTATATTATATACATGACGATTTTACAAGTGTTCTAAAGTACATCCCTTAATTTTTTTGGTACTTTAGTACCAATACAAAATATTGTATTTTCTTTTGCATAACAACATGTTATAATACAATATATTGTTGGTTTTAGCTTGAAAGCATTATTATTAAATATGAGGAGGGTTTCTAATGGAACGAGTAAAGTACAACAAAGTTGAGGTCAGCCACGGAAATATTGCAAAAAAATTCCCTGTCTATGAAATTTATCTTGATGGCGTTATTGTGACTAAGGTATCATCTGAGAACGAAGCTTTAGAGATGGTATCCCGCTGGCAGGAAATTTACAAATAATTCTTAAAAGCAAAAGGCATGTACACCCTGCAATGTACATGCCTTTTTTATAACATTTTCTTCTTCTTTAATACCCACAAAACTATTATACATATAAGAAGTATTATTCCACTTATTATCTCAAATCCAAAAGGTGTCTTTGCAAATGGCATCCATTCTCCGCCAACATTCATTCCATATATGCCGGATATTATTGTTGGAATAGCCATCACAATTGTAATTGAAGTAAGATATTTCATTACATTGTTCAGTTTACTGTCAATTACTGATGACATCAGCTCCCTTGTACCATCAATGACATCCCTGTATATTGTTGTCATCTCTATGGCCTGCTGGTACTCAACCATTACATCCTCAAGAAGCTCCATATCTTCAGGATACTGTTCAAGCCTTTTATATCTTCTGAGTCTTTCTAACACAATACTGTTAGCTCGAAGAGATGTTGCAAAATAGACAAGCGTAGATTCCAACTCGTGAAGTTCGATAAGGTCTGTATCTGATGTGTCTCCATCAACTCTCTCCTCTATCTCAATTCTTTTCTTATCAATCAGACGAAGATTTGCCTGATACACAAATGCTGAACGGAAAAGCATCTGGTATATAAAACGCATTTTTTTCTTAGTGCTGAATTCTCTGACTTTATTCCTTATGAAATAATTAATAATAGGTGTATCTACTTTGCATACAGTTATTATTGCATCACTTTTAAGAATTATGCCAAGTGGAATTGTTGTATACATTTTCTTTTCATGTCTTACCTCTGGGGTTGGAATATCCACAAGTATTAATGTATATCCATCCTCAAGACTTATTCGCGAACTTTCTTCTTCATCAAGCGCAGATGCAATATCCTCCGGTTCTATTTCAAAACGCTCCGCTATCTGCTCAAGTTCTTTACTTGTAGGATCTACCATATTAATCCAGCATCCATCCTGAATATCATCCAGCGTGCTTAACACCTGCTGGTCCGTTCTATATATCTCTACCATAAGTCCGGCCTTTCATAATTATTATTTCATCAAAATCGTCCCTGATGCGTCTCATAATAAAATCTCTTAAAGGCTCATCGAAACTTCTATATATATTGCTTACGGCTTCACATTCTAATGGATTGCGCGTAAGAAAATATCGTGTATTAAAACTATACATCGTATACATTATATGAAGCACTCTAACATCTGGCTTTGACAAGCCATTCTCCAATGCACAGTAGCTTCTATGAGACATTCCCAATATATGTGCCATATTGGTTTTATCCATATCCTGTATCCGTCTTATTTCTGTAAGAGTATATCCGGTCCGCACATTATCAGGCACATCAAGTTCCATTCCATTGACAATTTCAAGTATCATTCTGTGATAATATATCACTTCCCTTTCTTCTTTATACCCGAATTGCAGCATGCTGTCAAATAGACAAAGCAAATTTCTTATAAAAACTTTTTTCCTGAATTCAGGGCATTCCTTATACATCTGCATAAACGGGTTATCATTTCGTATTCCATGCAGTATGTAGTCAGAATTCCAATCCGTATATTTCTCCATTCTTTCTATCATTCTGTATGTAACAGGCTGCGTTCCAGTTTCTATACGTGCCAGATAATCAGGCGTGATATGAAGTATTTCTGCCACTTCTATTCTTGACAGTTCCTTACATATCCGATATTCTTTCAGTCTGTCCCCTATTTTGTACATTCATTCCTCCAAGCATCACATTTTTGACAATGCGACTATAATATACGATTAATGATGCACAATTAGTACGACAGCCTGTAATATTTATAATATTAATCTATAAAGCATTATTTCTTGTCAGTTTTACAGCTTCTTAATCCACATGAGCCGCAATTACCATCACAGCCCTTCCCAAGACCGCTTTTTTCATGCTTATATGAAACTGCAATATATATGGCAACAACCACAACTAACAATATTCCTGCTGATATAACCTGTCCCATTCTTTATCTCCTTATTAATTGCTCTTATAAGCTTTTCCAATCTCACCTGTAAGTAAAGCAAATATCTTAAGTATCATTGCACGTTCTGATTTGTCAAGTTCCCTGAAAGACTTAAGAACGGCATTAATATTCTTAAACCTGGCTGTACTTATCTCTGAAAGGTTCTTTGCACCACTTGCAGTTACCAGTGAGAATAATGTATCTACGAATTCTGCCCTCTGTTCTCTTGTAAGCCCGTCTATCCATGCGCTCAGTGCTGCATTTAACCTTTTACTCTTAGGACTTAACTCCTGCTCAGTCTCAAAATCTGGTCCTATAACCTGCCATGACATAGAATCATGCTGCATAAGACCTGACTGGCTGCTCTTTACAACCTCATAATCCCCATCATGATTAAGAAGCATTCCAACAACTGAGCCATAAGGAACAATACTCTTAATCCTAGGCAGAATTGCCAGATAATCCGGATGCTTTACAAAATCACTGTCAAATCCCGGACCATCATTATTATAAACAGTAATAATTCTTTTCTTCACTGATGGTCTTGCAAATACTGATGCATATACTGCCAGATTACCACCTTTGGAATGTCCGCCAAGAATCAGCTTTCCTTCTGAACGCTGCACGGTTGTGTCAATATATCTTACCGCATCCTTCTGCGATGGAACAGGGGATAAGAAGCTCATGTTAAAATCCTCTTTCCAGCCCACAAGTGTATCATCAGTTCCCCTGAAAGCAATATACGTAAGTCTGTTATCAATTCTTACATGAAATGCCGCAAACTGTTCTTCTTTGCCGCCATCGACATAATCAACATAATTAGTAAGTATAAGTGAGCCAAATCTTTTTGTTGCTGCTGCCTCCCTTAAAAGATACGGGGCTTTTCCTATGAAAGATTTGCATTTCTTAATCTCCTTCTCATCATGGGTATCAAAAAATGTGTCTGCCGCTTCCGCAATTGTAATAGTCTCGATACTTCCAGGTGCCGGTACAATATCAGTAAAATCAACATATGCAATCTGCGCAAGTATTAAATTGTCCACGTCATTAAATGGTGCCTGGCTAAAATCAAGGTCACCTCTCCATTTCAAATAATCAGATACATTACTCATATTTAACCCCTTCTTATTCTACGCATTTTCCTTTCAGAAACCTTCTTAGTTACAAGATCCTTCCATACTGAAGGTGTGAACAGAATTATCAGTGGAAATAACTCCAGTCGTCCGGCAAGCATGTCAAACATCAGGACATATTTGCTGAAATCAGAATAACTTCCAAAATTCTGTGTTGGTCCGACAGCCGAAAGCCCAGGACCTATATTATTAATAGTCGCTGCTACTGCAGTGAAATTCGTCACAATATCCTTTCCTTCAATAGATATTAGCAGTAAAGACGCTGTGAATATCATCATAAATGTTATGAAATATATACTCACCGACCTGCATGTTTCACTATCAACAGGCTTTCCTTCTGTCTTAATCACCTTAACACTCTTAGGATGAATATATGACTGAATCTCTCTGAATATTGTCTTTATCACTATTATAAACCTGGAAACCTTAATTCCGCCACCTGTACTTCCGGCACATGCTCCCACAAACATCAGCACAACAAGCACCGACTTTGACAATGACGGCCACATATCGAAATCCACTGATGAAAATCCGGTTGTCGTTATAATAGATGCAACCTGAAACATTGACTGTCTCAGTGTAAGTTCAACAGTACCTACACTTCTGTATATATTAACAAATATAATTGCTGTTGCTGCAAGGATAATTCCAAAATAACATCTTACCTCTTCTACTTTAACAGCCTTCTTAAACTGTCTTAGAACAATAAGATAATATGCGTTGAAATTAACTCCAAACAATATCATAAATATGGTTACAACCCACTGGATATAAGGTGAAAAGCTTGTAAAGCTGTCATTTCTGATACCAAATCCACCTGTTCCGGCTGTTCCCATTGCTGTATTAAGTGCATCAAGGAATGTCATTCCTCCAAAAAGAAGAAGAATTGTCTGAAGTACAGTCATCCCAAAATATATAATATACAGTATTCTTGCTGTATATCTGATCTTAGGAACAAGTTTACCCACTGATGGTCCCGGACTCTCTGCTTTCATAAGATTGATATTGGAGCCACCTGTAAGAGGTATTACTGCAAGCAGAAATACCAGAACTCCCATACCACCAATCCAGTGAGTAAAGCATCTCCAGAACATAATGCTCTGTGACAGTCCTTCAACTTCACTTAATATACTTGCTCCTGTCGTTGTAAATCCTGATATTGTCTCAAAAAGCGCATCTGTGAATGAAGGTATTTCCCTGCTTATAAAAAAAGGCAGACAGCCAAATATACTCATAAGAATCCAGCTGAGTGCAGTTGTAATGCAACCCTCCTTCAGATAAAAAACTGTATTGGCAGGCTTTTTAATTGTCATAAGAATCCCACATACAGCACATAGTGCAATTGTTATCAAGAATGCAGATATTGCCTTCTCCCTGTATATAACGCCAACAATCACAGGAATGACCATAAGAGCCGCTTCTATCTTTAAAACATGTCCAAGAATATATCTTACTATAGAACTGTTCATATCAATGTTCCCAGCCTTTCCTATCTAAGAATATCAGTTATAGCATCAAACCCTGTATGAGTTGTTACAATAACCACAGTATCTCCAACCATAAGGCTGTCAGTACCACTTGGAATAATAATCTTACCATTACGGTTAATAAGTGCTATAAGAAGATTATCCTTCAGCTTAAGTTCCATAAACTGCTTGCCTGTAACTCCTGATTCTTTATCAACATTAAACTCTATAGCTTCTGCCTTCTGGTCAAACAAATGATACAAGGTCTGTATGTTATTGCTTCCCATAGACTCCTTCTTAGCTCTTACATAAGCAATGATAGCTTCTGATGTTATATATCTTGGATAAATCACACTGCCAAGATCAAGGCTGTTAATAACACTGCTGAATCCCATTCTTGTTATTTTCGTAATACATTTGGCTTCAGATACTTTTCTTGCATACAGAGTAAGCATTACATTCTCTTCATCAATCCCTGTAAGAGGAACAAAGCTCTCAACATACTCAATCCCCTCTTCTCTTAAAAGGCTCTCGTCAGTACCATCACCATTGATAATAACAGCTCCCGGCAGCTCCTCGCTTAACTTTAACGCGCGTTCCTTGTCATTCTCAATAATCTTTACATCAATTCCCATATTAAGGAGCTGTTTTGCAAGATAATATGCAACTCTTCCACCTCCGACAATCATGGTACTCTTGACCTGATGTGTCTGAAAACCTACACTTGCAAGAAATGTCCTTGCATTCTTTCTTGATGCAATGAAAGATAACTTATCATCTGCCCTTATAATAAAATGTCCCGATGGAATGAACACCTCACCATCCCTCTCAACTGCACATATAAGAACCTTAGATGATGAAGCCTTAGATATCTCCGCAAGGGTATGGTCACACATCTGGTTACCCTCAGGGACTTTTATCTTAATCATCTCTGCCTGTCCATGTGCAAATGTTCCAATCTCAAGTGCTGTAGGCATATAAAGCACACGTGCTATCTCACTTGCAGCCTCGAATTCCGGATTAATAATCATTGCCAGACCTAATCTGTCTCTTAAAAATGCAGCTTCCTGACTGTATTCAGGTGTTCTTACTCTTGCAATTGCCTCACATCTGCCAGCTCTCTTTGCAAGTGTACAGCATAAAAGATTCAACTCATCAGAATCTGTTACTGAAATAAGAAGGTCAGCTGAGTCAATACCTGCCTCCTTCTGAACTGCAAAACTGGCTCCATTGCCCTCAACTCCCATAACATCATATGCACTTGTTATGGCATCAAGCTTAACCCTGTTCTTATCAATAAGAGTAATGTCATGGTTCTCCCTGCTGAGTCTCTCAACAAGAGTGGCACCAACCTTACCGCCACCTACAACTATAATATTAAGTCCGTTCTTTCTGGACTTGACATTCCCAAACATTCCAATCCCCCTTTTGCCACATTGTTTTTCGAAGCAAACTATCTACCCATTTCTTTTAATTCTTCAAGCAGTTCCAAATCAGACTGCTGTACCTTTATATTAGATGTTATAGGTGCCTCTCCAGGATTGGTAACTGTAATTTCAATTATGGTTCCTTCCTTAAGTCCACCTGCAAAACATCTGTTAAGAAATGCCACGAACTTCGGATGATTCTTCTGAAACTTATTCTTGGCACTCATAAGCTTCATAATTGATGCTGGATTCATAATAATCTCCATTCTTTCTAATTCTGCTACTCAGCATGCAAAGTATACCATATTATCAAAAAAATAGAAATCCCTGACATCTCTTGCATATATTAATTTTTCAAAAATTCACTTTAAAATAAATTTAAAATAATTTTTCTAAAAAAGTATTGACAAATTATCATTTTCCCATTATTATCTTAATTGTCTTTGCGCGAGTGGCTCAGTGGTGGAGCACCTCCTTGCCAAGGAGGGGGTCGCGGGTTCGATCCCCGTCTCGCGCTCTTTTATTTTGTAAGGAAGTCAGTATTTATCTGACTTCCTTTATTTATGCAAAAAGACATGGCGCCACCTGGTACCATGTCTTTCTCTAAGTTTAATAAGTGATGCGCTATCACCCGTCACTTCACATAAACAGCCGCTTTATCTGATACTTTTCCTGAATTGTCGCCACCACCGACTTCCTTAAATCCCACATCAACAATCTCTGTTGTTCCATCTCCATATGTCACAGTTATACTTAATGTAAGTCCTTCATACATATTTTTAACCATCTCATTGTATACCTGACGTTCCTGATACAAAGATTCTTTTTCTAACTGCTTTGAAAACTTTACAATCTGTATGCCCTCGCTCTGACTGTTGCCGCTCTCCTCATACTCTTTCCCGATATCTTCAATAATGTAATAAGCATAGCCGTTCTCCGTCTGTTTTCTGAATTTTTCAGAAGATGTCTGATATTCAGAACTGTCCTTGTCAACCTCTTTCATTCTCGCCAGATTATATGTCACATCTGAATCATTTCCCGTTATAGAATACTTAATCTTTGAGATATCTTCGCCCATTACATTTATACCAGCCATAACCTGTCCCATCACAGATGAATCTCCAGCCTGGCTTGAAATTCCAGCCACAACTCCTGATACACCAGCATTTTTCTCATCATTAGAAAAAATACATTCCGATGTATCATCAAGCCCGGCTGCATACACATTCATTACATGAGCAATTTTAAATCCTGTCTGCTCTGATGCTGGCTGATTACTGCTCTGGTTTCCGCTTCCTGTCACAGAAGTCTTCAATCCTCTGACTCCCAATACAGCAGTAACAGCCGCTGCTGCCACAAGACCTGCTGCAATTATCTTCTTTACATTATTGCTCTTTTTATACCTGATATCCACACTGGCAGTTTTCTTGTAATTTCCCGCTTCTTCAATCATTCGCGGACTAATTTCATTAAGTCCTTCATATAAATCCATTGCCTCTGATTTTTTCATAGATATAAACCCTCGCTTTCCAGATATTTTCTTAATTCTTTTCTCGTTCTGTGAAGAGTAACTTTCACTGCTGATTCGCTCATCTGCATCCTTTCCGAAATGTCTTTAATTGAATCCGAGTACCAGTACCGCCTGAGAAATATAATTCTTTTATTTTTATCAACTGTTTCAAGAAAATGCGATAACATCTCTCCAATATCTTCCTTGTCCAGATGTGTCTGCAATCCGCCATCACCTATGCATTCTTCCAGCTCTTTTGTCAGCTCAACCACTTTTGCCTGCCTCTTACCAGCATTGTTTTTCCTTATCATATCAATCGCAATATTTCTTGCAGATGTTGCAAGAAATGCGAATAAATACTCTGGTCTTGCAGGCGGTATGCTGTTCCATGCTTTCATATACGTGTCATTGACACATTCCAGCCCATCCTCTCTTGATTGCAGTATATTGGCTGCCAGTGCATTTAACTTAGAACCATATTTTTCATCAACTGCATTAATTGCATCTTCATTCCTTTGAAAAAATAAATTAATTATCTGATTATCATCCATTACTGTCTGTACTCCCTGTTTTTTAAAAGCGTTAACCCTTTCATAATTAGAGACGGATTATTCCGGCAATGGTTACATTTATCCCATAAAAAAATTCTGGAAGACGCATTATCTCCCAGAATCATATTTATATTCACAACACATTAAGCATTACCACTGTTTTAGTAATTCCCCAAACACATCCAGTGCTTCCTGCACAACATCCGGTCTTGTCATATCTATTCCGCACAGCTTAAGAAGCTCAATAGGGTGCATTGAAGAGCCACCTGACAAGAACTTTCTGTAGCCTGCTATAACCTGCTCATCACCTGCAAGTATCTTGGTTGATATTGCAATTGCAGCGGAATAGCCTGTTGCATACTGGTATACATAGAATGGTGTGTAAAAATGTGGTATTCTTGCCCACTCAAGTGCTATCTCATCATCAATAACCATATCCGGGCCGAAATACTTCTCATTCAGTTTCTTGTACATGGCACAAAGGCTCTCTGCTGATAAAACCTCGCCATGTTCAGCTTTTGCATGCGCTTCCATCTCAAACTCTGCAAACATAGTCTGTCTGTAAAGAGTTCCCTTAAACTGCTCAAAGAAATGATTGAGCAGATATCTTTTCTTCTTCTCATCATCAGTATTCTTTAACATATACTGCATAAGAATCGCTTCATTACAGGTTGACGCAACCTCCGCAACAAAGATCTTATACCCTGCATAAATATAAGGCTGGTTTGCATTAGAATAATAAGTGTGCATTGCATGTCCCATCTCATGAATAACCGTAAAAACATCATTGAGTGTATCTGAGTAATTAAGAAATACATATGGGTGTGTGCCATAAGCGCCCCATGAAAATGCTCCCGAACGCTTTCCGGTATTCTCATACACATCTACCCAGCCATTATTGAAGCCTTCTTTAATGTGTGAAACATACTCCTCACCCATTGGTGCAAGTGCCTTCACAACAATGTCCTTAGCCTCATCATAGCTTATCTTCCAGTCAATATCCTCTACCATCGGTGCATATATATCGTAAAAATGCAGCTCGTCAACACCAAGTGCCTTCTTTCTTATATCAACATAGCAGTACATTTTGTCAAGATTGTCATTGACAGTCTTAATAAGATTCTTATATACATTTTCTGGAATAAATGAGCCATCAAGATACATGTTCAGTGTTGACTTGTAACCCCTTGCGTCTGCATAGAACATTGCCTGCTTGACATTGCCATAAAACGCTGCCGCAATTGTGTTGATATACGCCCCATACTGCTTATACAGCGCCTCAAATGCCGCCTTTCTTACAGCTCTGTCCTGACTTTCCATAAATGTAGCAAAATTGCCGTTAGTCAGCTCATCTTCCTGTCCGTTCTCTCTTTTCACCTTTCCGAACTTAACATCAGCATTGTTAAACTTAGAGAACACCTCATCAGGCACAGTTGACATCTGTGATGCCTTTGCAAGCAGTGCTTCCTCCTTTTCAGAAAGCGTATGCTCTTTCCCTGCGAGGCAGTCATCAATAAAATGCTTATACATTCCCAGCCTTTCATCCTCGCTGATATATTTATCAAGCACATCAGCATCTATTGATATAAGCTCAGGCTCTAAAAATGCATATTTCTCTGACACCTTCATCGCAGCCATCTGGGCTTTCCCAGATATTTCCTGATACTTTGAATTGCCTGTATCCTCATAATATTTCATAAATGCATACACATACACTCTTTCAGTAATGTATTCTACCTGTTCATACTCCTTAAGCGCCTTGTAAAGCATGCCGGCAGACTCGCCCATCCTGCCCTTAAGCTCACTTGGCTGGTCAGTCAGTTCAAGTATACTGTTATAATCCTTCTCCCATGCTTCATCAGAGCTGTATAAATCACTCACAGCCCATTTAAACTTATCATCAATCTCACTTCTTGCTGGCATAACAATCCTCCATTCATATTAAATTACGGGAATATCCGTATCTATAACAAAAGCCTGCAACAACTCATGCGCTGTCACAGGCTTATCATTCGTATTAATCAAGTTCTGGCAGATAAGCAGATGTCGCTATCGCAAGTGCACCATGTCCTATGTGGCAGGCAACTGAAAGTGAAAGTGGATCCATGTGGAAATCAAACTGCGGAAAAGTCTCTTTAACTAACGCAGCCCATTCCTCTGCCTCCTCAGGATTACCTGAATAGGCAACCTCCATATGCATCTTTCCATCCTTTGCAAACTCTGCAAATCTTGTATCTAAATCATCCTGCATTGCCTTAAGCATAATCTTCTTCGCAGAAGCCTTACCTCTTGCCTTGGCAAATGCATCTAACTTCTCACCCTGAATCTGAAGCACAGGATTAAGCTTTAACATAGTTCCAATAGCAGCTGCCGCAGGAGTTATTCTTCCGCCCTTCTTTAAGTACTTAAGAGTATCAAGTGTAATATATATGCTTGATTCCATCTTATGTTTCTCAAGAATCTCCTTAATCTCTGCCGCAGACTTACCTCTCTTAGCAAGCTCCTTCGCATCAAGAACAGACTGTCTCATGGTTACAGAAATTCTCTGGTTATTGACAACCTGAACCTTTCCATCATAATCATCAGCAACCATAGTAGCTGTCTGGCATGTTCCGCTGAGCCCGCTTGACATAGGAATATATACAAGTTCATCATATTCCTTAAGAAGCTCATCAAATGCGTCCTGCATCTCACCAATAGAAGGCTGTGAAGTAGATATATCAGCATCCTGCTTTAACTTCTCGTAAAACTCTTCCTGTGTAAGATTAATATCTTCAAAATACTGTTCTCCATCTATAAAGAACGGCATTGGTATAACTTTAACTCCAAGCTCCTTAGACTGAGCCTGTGTAATTCCACTGTTACTGTCTGTAAGTATTGCTACTTTACCCATGTAAATCCTCCCAATAACCTATTGCTGGTAAATCATATTTTTTGTTATACTTCCGTATATACCCTTATATAGTAAGGCATTTTGACACTTTTGTAAACAAATGTTTCTTATTTCAAAGTAATATTTTTATAAACTTTTATTGGAGAACCACTATGAAATATATTGAGATTGACTATCTGGACAACATTTTAATGAATGCTCTTGAAGAACTTATTAACAAATGTGACGGCTACGAGCCTTATTACTGCGATTCCCATAACGACAGCTTTATCCAGTGTGCGCTTGTTGATGACAGCACAGATTCACCTGTAATGTATGGCTTTGTTGGACTGCTTATCAATGATGAATGCGGATATGTTGAAGTTTCAGGTCTTGTAGCACCTGATTTTCGCCATAGAGGACATTTTCATAATATGCTATCCATCTGTTACAGGAAGCTTAAAAGCAGCTCTGCTGGCAATTTAGAGCTTATTGCGCCTATAAGCGGAGAACTTCTTAATTGTTCTTTATGTGGTGATGTATGTTTCTACGAATATCTGTACCAGCTTGATAAAGCACATTTTAACTTAGAATCAATACAGGCTGCAGAGCCTGACAATGCCGAATATTATCTTGAGGGTGAGGATTATCTTATGTATCTGCCGGAATATGAAGAACCTGTGGCGCTTCTTTATCTTGATACACAGAACACATTTGTCAATGTATACGGAGTATTCGTTGATGAGAAGCTTCGTGGGAAAGGCATTGGTACATGCCTTATGAAGCATTTTCTTAAAGACTACTTTAACATTGCTTCACTTCCACTCGTACTTAATGTAACAAGCAATAACAGGGCAGCTGTGGCATTATATAAAAAATGCGGCTTCGCCGAAGCAAGCCGCATTGAATATCATTATATTAACTGTTCTGACAACTAGTTCTTAGCTGCAATAACATCTCTCATATCGTACATTCCAGCCGGCTTTCCTGCAAGGAACTTGGCAGCCTCAACTGCACCCTTTGCAAATACAGCCTTAGAATGTGCGGTATGCTTGAATTCTATAACCTCGTCTTCTCCAGCAAAGATTACTTCATGCTCTCCAACAATAGTTCCGCCTCTTACGGCACTGATTCCGATTTCCTTAGGATCACGCTTCTGTCTTAACTGGCTTCTGTCATATCTGTAGAAATAATCATCATCAAGCACTTCCTTCATTGAATCTGCAAGTGCAAGAGCTGTTCCACTTGGCGCATCAAGCTTCTGGTTGTGGTGCTTTTCAACTATCTCAATATCAAAGCCTGCTGACGCAAACACTTTGGCAGCATCCTGTAAAAGCTTGAATAATGTATTGATTCCAAGTGACATATTAGCTGAACGTAATATTGCAACACTCTTTGATGCTTCATTGATTGATGCAATCTGCTCATCGCTTAATCCTGTTGTACATATTACAGCAGGAATCTTAGTTTTCTTAATATAGTCAACAAGTGTATCCTCTGCCTTAGCTGATGCGAAATCAATAATAACATCTGCTTCAACATTACATTCTTCTAATGAAGCAAATACCGGATATAAGTTATGTCCGTCATCGCGAAGGTCAATTCCTGCTACTATCTGTGCATTAGCATCGTTAGCAACTATTCCTGTAATGACCTGTCCCATATGGCCGTTACAGCCATGCATAATTATTCTTGTCATGTTCATTCTCCTGTCAATTAAAGTATTCCGTAGTTAACCATTGCTTTCTTTAATCTCTCAAGGTTAGCCTCTTCCATCTCGCATAATGGGCTTCTGAGTGGTCCCATATCCCATCCCATAAGATTAAGTGCATGCTTAACAGGAATTGGATTAACCTCACAGAATAATGCATCTACAAGTTCTAATGCCTTAAACTGTAACTGTGCAGCCTTAGCAACATCTCCTGCTGCAAATGTAGCGCAGATATCATGTGTCTGCTTAGGAGCAACATTAGATAATACTGAAATTACACCCTTTGCTCCAATTGACATAAGAGGAACAATAAGTCCGTCTTCACCTGAGTACATATCAAGTCTTCCCTCAGCTAAAGCCATTGTCTTAGTCTCCTGTGCAAGATTACCTGTTGCAGCTTTGATAGCAACGATATTGTCAACATCCTTAGCAAGCTTGGCTGCTGTCTCTGGCTGGATATTGCAGCCTGTTCTTCCAGGAACATTATACATAATGATAGGAAGGTCTACTGACTTCGCAACTGCTGTATAGTGCTGGACAAGGCCCTTCTGTGTTGCTTTATTATAATATGGTGTAACTACAAGACATCCATCAACTCCTGCCTTCTGTGCTTCCTTTGAAAGCCATACAGCTGTTTCTGTGCAGTTAGAACCTGTTCCTGCAATAACAGGAACTCTTTTCTTTACATAATCAGCAGCAAATCTGATTGTTTCTACATGCTCCTCATGTGTAAGTGTTGATGCCTCTCCTGTTGTTCCACAGATAATAATTGCATCTGTTGAGTTATTAATCTGGTAATCAAGGAATTCTCCAAGCTTATCATAATTAACTTCTCCATTAGCTTTCATTGGTGTAATAATCGCTACACCGGCTCCGGTAAATACTGACATACCATCCTTCTTTCCGCTGTTAACAGCTATTATTATGTACATGATTCCTGTCTATTCTCATCGCTACCTATGTGGGTAGCTCAACAACATAGAAGAGCCAATCTGCTCAAACAGACTGGCTCTTAAAGAAATCATAGTAATAGTCCTTTAAGTAGCTCTCCATCTATTCGATGACAGTCGTAAAACTATTAATCCTACGCCCAGTAAGACTGCTCCGGAAACAATCCTCTTCGGCACTTTCCCCTTTTACTATCCTTCATATGTCTTCCGGGACATCAGGATAATTACTCTTGAATCGTGCGACCTCTACCTGCTGTAGGGGAAACCCTTACAGTTAATGTGACTATATCACTCTGATAATGTTATGTCAATATATATCCTTAAACTAAAGAACATAAATGTTGTCTTAATTATTCCTCATCTTCAACAAGGTCAATCTTGCTTACTGATACCTCATAAGCAACTCTTCTCTCAACCTCTTCTTCTCCTATTTTCTTAGTGTACTCTCTGCTCTGTACACGTCCGCTAACCTGAAGATGTGCACCTACTTCAAGACCTCCTGCAAATCTTGCATTTCTTCCCCATGCTATACATGGTATGTAATCCGACTTGCCATATGGTCTGTTTACAGCCACTAAGATATCTGCAATTTCTCTTCCTAATGGAGTTTTTCTATAAATAGGAGGCTTGCATACATATCCGTCAAGGAATATCTGGTTAGACTTTGACTGCTCTTCAGGCATCTCGTCATCTTCTAAAAATCTTAATTCTCTTACAAATATTGAGAGAACAAGCTTATTCTTAGTTCCTTCATGTCTGTTATATGAACGGAACTGTCCTGCAACCTCAATCTTCATTCCTCTATAATCCTTAGTAACATCAATAAGTCTTTCAGATATCATAAGTGGTATGACATCCACCATATCACTTAATCTGTTCACTGATACATTAGCAATATAGAAGCCCTCTCCAAAGACCTCATGGCTGAAAGTGAACTCTGAGACAATCTCTCCAATGATACACACTCTGTTGTTTTCAATTACTTTATCAAGCATTCTGTATTTCTCCCTTCTTTGCCACCTTATTATTAATGTGTTGTGGCATGTGCTTTGTTTTCTCTAATATGTATATGTTGTCGTTTTCGCAAATATTACAAAAACTTTTTGAATAATCTGTGTTCAAAAAATGAAAAAATTTTTATATATTTAGTATTGTTTTTTAAGAATATTGTGATAGAATATAAAAGTTGCTAATCATAGAAGATATTTTGAGTTTAATTCAGGAAGGACATTATTAATGAAAACAAAGCGTGATGATATTCGTAATATTGCAATTATTGCCCACGTTGATCATGGTAAGACAACCCTTGTTGATGAGCTGTTGAAGCAGAGCGGAACTTTCAGAGCTAATCAGGAAGTTGCTGAACGAGTTATGGATTCCAATGATATCGAAAGAGAAAGAGGAATCACTATTCTTTCTAAGAATACAGCTATCACATATAAGGATACTAAGATTAACATTATTGATACTCCTGGCCATGCCGATTTTGGCGGTGAGGTTGAACGAGTACTTAAAATGGTTAACGGCGTTATTCTTGTTGTTGACGCATTCGAAGGTGTTATGCCTCAGACTAAGTTCGTATTACAGAAAGCCCTTGATATGAATCTTTCTGTTATAGTATGTATTAACAAGATAGACAGACCAGAAGCAAGACCAGAAGAAGTTATCGATGAGATCTTAGAGCTTTTCATTGACCTTGATGCTAATGAAGATCAGCTTGATTGTCCATTCATCTTTGCTTCAGCTAAGTCAGGCTATGCTATGGCAGACCTTAATGATGAAAAGAAAGACATGCAGCCACTCTTCGACTGTATCGTCAATAACATTCCTGCACCAGAGGGTGACCCTGATGCAGATACACAGATGCTTATCTCTACTATTGACTACAACGAATTCGTTGGTAGAATTGGTGTAGGTAAGATTGATAATGGAAGCCTTAAGGTTAATCAAGAGGTTATGATTGTTAACCACCATGATCCAAGCGTTAAGAAGCGTGTAAGAATTACTAAGCTTTATACATTTAACGGACTTAATAAGGTAGAAGTTAATGAAGCAGGAATCGGTGAAATTGTTGCTGTATCAGGTATTGCTGATATTCATATCGGTGATACAATCTGTTCACTTAACAACCCTGTTGCCATTCCTTTCCAGAAGATTTCAGAGCCTACTCTTTCTATGGACTTCATGGTTAATGACAGTCCTCTTGCAGGTAAAGAAGGTAAATTCGTTACTTCAAGACATTTAAGAGACAGACTTTTCAAGGAACTTAATACAGATGTTAGTTTAAGAGTTGAGGAAACACCTGGCGTTGAGAACTCATTTAAGGTTTCAGGACGTGGTGAGCTTCATCTTTCAGTTCTTATTGAGAATATGAGAAGAGAAGGTTATGAATTTGCAGTAAGTAAAGCCGAGGTACTCTACCACACAGATGAGAGAGGTAAGAAGCTTGAGCCTATGGAACTTGCTTATATCGATGTCCCAGATGACTGCACAGGATCTGTTATCCAGAAGTTAAGCCAGAGAAAAGGCGAACTCCTTGGTATGTCACCAATTAACGGCGGATACACAAGACTTCAATTCTCTATTCCTTCAAGAGGTCTTATCGGATACAGAGGCGAATTCCTTACTGATACTAAGGGTAACGGTATTATCAATTCTTCTTTTGAAGGATATGAAGAATACAAAGGAGACATTTCTTACAGAAAGAATGGTTCTCTTATCGCTTACGAAAGCGGTGATGCTATCACTTATGGTCTTTTCAATGCGCAGGAAAGAGGTACTCTTTTCATTGGACCAGGTGAGAAAGTATATGCCGGAATGATCGTTGGCGAGAATCCTCGTACTGAGGATATTGAGGTTAATGTATGCAAGACAAAGCATCTTACCAACACTCGTTCTTCAAGTGCTGATGAGGCCCTCCGTCTTGTTCCGCCTAAGATTCTTAGCTTGGAGCAGGCACTGGATTATATTGACACAGACGAATTACTTGAAGTAACACCTAAGAGTCTTAGAATCCGTAAGAAGATTCTTGATCACACAGCTCGTTACAGAGCAAACAAAAAGTAATTATTTTTAGGAGGTTTGAATTATGGATAGCGATTTAGGAGCTAAAGTTAAGAAGTTAAGAATTGCACACGGTCTTACACAGGAAGACGTTGCTAAGGCATTAGAGGTTACACCTGGTTACATAAGTAATGTTGAGAATGGCCGTAACCTTATGACATTAAGAATGCTTTCATATTATGCAGAGCTTACAGGAGTTTCTCTTGATTATCTTGCAGGAAGCGTTGACAAGTCATACCAGAATACAGCTCTTGACAATGAAATTATGCAGATTGTACAGAAGTTAGATGTTGATTCTAAGGAAAAGCTTATCTCTACACTTAGAATCTGGTTTTCTGAGAATAAGTAATTAAAGCCGGCAGGCATCTAAATAAGGAGACGGGTTATATTCCCGCCTCCTTTTATTTTTAACTCTGTATTGATTTCATCTGATAGAACTCGCCTTTAAGTTCCATAAGCTCATCATATGTTCCATATTCAACACAATGGCCATCCGCTATTACTGCTATTCTGTCTGCACCCTTTATAGTTGATAATCTGTGTGCAACTATAAATGTTGTCCTGTCTTTAGTAAGATTATTAAGTGCCTCCTGAATAAGCTTCTCGGATATACTGTCTAATGCCGATGTTGCCTCATCAAGAACTATTACCTTAGGATTTCTCATAAGTGCCCTTGCGATTGATACACGCTGTCTCTGGCCTCCTGAAAGCTTTCCTCCATGTTCTCCGACAACTGTGTCTAATCCATCCGGAAGTGAATCTATAAGATCTCTTAAATTAGCTGCGTCAACAACTTTGTTAAGTGTATCTTCATCAACATCATCTATTCCATATGTTATATTATCTCTTATAGTACCTGAGAATAATATTGATGTCTGCGGTACAACCGCCAGATGCTTTCTATAGCTTCTAAGATCAATATCTCTCATATCATGTCCATCAATTGTAACAACTCCGTCTGTGGCAAAATTAAAGCCTATAACAAGGTTAAGAATTGTAGATTTACCGGCTCCTGATTCTCCCACAAGTGCAATCGTCTGTCCCTTATCAACATGAAGATTAAGTTCATGAAGTACCGGTTTATCTGTATTATTATAGGCAAATCTGACATTTTTAAAATCAAACTCTCCTTCTACACTATCAAGTGCTTCTTTTCCGTCATTACATTCAATATCTTCTTCAAGAAGTACTTCTCCAATAGAATTAACTGACTCAACACCCTTGGCAATTACTGGTATAAGTGACATAAGTGATGATACCTGGCTTACTATTGTTGCAAAATAACTTTGGTAAAGTGTAATATCTCCAGGACCAACACTTCCCTTTAAAGCAAGAAATCCTGTGAATCCCAGACACACAACCTGAAAAATCTGGAATATTGCCCATCCAACCGAGCCAAATAATGCCTGTATAACATCAAGCTTATAGCCTTTCTCAGCAACTGCAAAAAGCTGTCCGCTCATCTTGGTTACCTCTTCCTCTTCAAGTGCATGTGCCCTTGTAACCGGAATAAGCTCAACCATCTCCATAACCCTTGCAGATGTCTCTTCCATCTCTTTACGGAACTCGGTATTTCTCTTCTTCATAATATTTCTGAAAAATACCATAGTTACCGCCGCAAGAGGTGTAGTAAGAAGAAAGAATAAGAATACTATAAGACTCTTTGATACCGTAACAAAAAGTGCAACTCCAATATTAAGTGCAATATTTAATATACTTAAAAACATCTGTGTTGATAGTGTCTCAACCGCCTCCACATCTCGCATTATCTTTGATTGCAGTCTGCCTGACTGTGTCTCTTTGTGATACGAAATTGAAAGCTGTTGTAATTTTCTTACAAGTGCTTTTCTAAGTCCTGTTTCTGCATATCTCGTTGCTAATGATTTATATCTTGTATACAGATAATTCATTGGCACATTAAGAGCAACTAATGCAACCATAATTATTGCCTGAATAATAATATTCTGTATAGTATCTGGCGAACCGCTTGTAATATCATTGATAATATTAGCCGTTACAATTGGCAGAACCCACACAGGGGCATGCTTTATAAAGAAAAATAATACCGCAAGAAAGAACTTATTATAATTTCCCTTATAAAGCCCTATAAGTATCTTTAATGGATGCCCCTTATGTTTCCTATAGCACTCAATGAACCAATTCTCAACATCAATTCCCTTTGGTGCATGTAAATTCATGATTGTTCCTCATATTTCTATATATTTATACTAATCTCTTTCAATCTTATCAACATTATCTGCCACAATTGCTTCTCCATCACAGCCTTCAATATTGACATTCTTTAATATAAGATTTTCTACATTACTTACAATAAGTCCCTGTCTGCTTGCTTCATCACAGCCAAGCATCATTGCAGCTACACCCGGCTTTGCATCTTTAGCATAGCTGAAGTTGATATTCTCAAATGTAAGCTTTTCCACCTTACTTTCTGGCAGACCGAATATATATGCACCTGCAACATGGCAGTTTTTCGCATTGATATCCTTAAATGTAAGACTCTTAATTGAAGGTGTTCTGTCATCAACAGGAAGCGGCTTTCTAGAGCCAACATACTCTGTCTTTCCATCCGGATCACAGAAATAGAAACTGTTAACAACAAATGGTGTCATAACATTATCCATATCAATATTCTCAAACGAAATATCATCAAGTACAGATAATTTACCACGACCTCTTCTTGTCTTAACTCTTAAACCTCTGTCTGTATTCATGAACATACAGTCTCTGATATGAACATCTTTAACTCCAGCTGCAATCTCGCTTCCTACTGTTACTGCACCGTGTCCGTCTCTCATACAGCACTGGCGTACTGTCATATCCTCTGTAGGAGTCTTTTCCTTCTGAGCCATATATATCTTGCCTGACTTGATTGCTATACAGTCATCGCCAACTGATATGTATGTTCCAAGTACAAGAACATCCTGACAGCTTTCCGGGTCAAGACCATCTGTGTTGTGTGAATTAGCAGGATTAAGAATCTTAACATCAATAAACTTAAGATGTTTACTAAAATATGGGTGGATTGTCCATGATGGTGAATTCTGAACTGTAATTCCATGCATAGTAACATTACTACAGTTATTGATAAAGAATAATCTTGGTCTCCACGCAGTATTTCTTATCTTACAATTCTTCCACCAGTTATCGTGAGTTGTACATCCATCAATAGTTCCTTCACCTGTAATTGTAACATTTGAACAGTTAATACCACATACAATTGCTGAAAACATATCCAGAGGATTGCCTTCCCATGTACCAAGATTGTAATAATCTTTCTCATCGTATGTCTCAATCTGTCCCGGTAATATAGGGAACTTTTCTCTTTCTGTAAATGCTGAAAGTACTGCTCCTTTAGCAAGCTCAAGGTTAAGATTATCTTTTAAAAATATGCTTGATATCTTATAAACACCCTCTGGAACTAATACTCTGGAATCCTTAGGAGCTGCCATAATCGCACACTGGATTGCATTAGTATCATCATGCTCTCCATCACCATACGCACCAAATTCTCTGACATTAAGTGTTACATATTCATAATCTGTCTTAAATTCAACAGGTCCGTATTCTTTTCCTGCATACACCGCTGTAATCTTATATTCTGTATCTGGCTTAAGACCATATATTGTTGTAACAACCTTTTCTGTCTTGCCATATTCTTCTCCATTAATCAGGAGTGTGTATTCTTCCTTAGAATAATACTTTCCACCGTCATCAAATTCTACTACAGCACTTCTTCCTGTTTTGATAACTAACTTTAACTCCATAATACACCTCCATTGCTGCGTCCGTAATCCTGATAATCCCTGTTTCTTATATACTCACTGTAAGCTGTTATGTATGCTGCTGATACAGCTACACTGCTCTTATCCGCAACATGCTTATCAGTTGCTTTTTCAAAGATTTCCTCAGCCTTGGTTGCATATTTTTCAGTCTGTATAAGTTTCATACGGCATCCTTTCAATACTGCATATGCATATATAAGCTTTATAAACTGCGAATCTGTATTATCAATTGTATCATTAAGAACTGAAACTGCTGCTTTATACATTTCTCTTATTCTTGCAAATATCTCATACAACGCCTGGTCCATAACTTCAAGTGTATCAACTGCTCCTGCTGCAAATAAAGCAAGTGCTTTTACAGCCTTAGCATCACCATCATGTGCTGCCTTTCCTGCGTTCTCAAAGCATTCTGTATATATTGCATTATACTGCGCGATTATATCATTATAATGTTCTTTACCACCATCTTTTGTCTCATAATTCATATAGAAGCTTAAAGCCTTAAATGCAGTGCATAAGCATCTGCCACCTTCCGCTCCTGTAAAATATCCTGATTCTGTTCTTGGCTGTCTCTCTGTCTGCTTAGCAATATTAACAGCAATATCATTCTTTCCAACACTGTAGCATGCATTACCATACATGTAATTAACAAGGTCATTCTCACCCATATTAATAGTATTTTCCTGTATAAGCTTATCTAATTCACCTATAATAACATCCTTATATTCATCACTATGCTCTGCTGCTTCAAGTTTACCTAAAGCATTAAGAAGAAGTGCCTTATCAAATGCATCTGCTCCTTCAAGCCCGGTTTCTTTTAATACATTATTAATGTATCCTTTAATTTCAAAACTTTTATCCAAGCCTTTTTCCTCCTAACCAATATTTGTTTTATTGTATCATGTTAAACAGTATTATTCCACTATTTGACTGGTAATGACGAATAAAAATACAGTTTTTTCGCTTCTCGCGCTCGTAGCTCATACTCCAGAACTTCGTTCTGTCGTTGTCGCGGTGCTCCTCGAATATACAATCAAAAACACCAGCATATGCGAGCATAGCTGGTGCATTTGATTGTACATTCTCATCGCTACTCGCGCAAAAAGGCGAGTCCATATGGACCCGCCTTAAATAAATTCAAAATATTAACATTACTCCTTAACGGCACCTACGTTAACACCCTGTACGAAGTACTTCTGACAGAATGGGTAGATAATCATGAAAGGAAGAATAGCAATGATTGTAGCTGCATTACCAATTGTTTCCTGATTAACTGCGTCATCAACTGGAATATCACTATCAATAACCATGTTTCTTAACTGAATCTGGAAGTTGAACAGCTTATTCTTAGTAATATATAACTTGAAGTTTGTATAATCATTCCAGAAACTAACTGCGAACATCAAACCAATTGATGCAAGAGCTGCCTTTGAAAGAGGAAGAACAATCTTAAAGAAAATTCCCATTGGAGAGCATCCATCAATCTGAGCTGCCTCAAAAAGAGACTCTGGGATACCTTCAAAGAAGTTTCTCATAAGAACTAAGTTATATACATTGATTGACATTGGTAAAATAACTGCCCAAAGTGTATTCATTAATCCCAACTGCTTGATAACAAGGTACTTAGGAATCATACCACCATCGAAAATCATTGTGAAGAGAAGCATATAAGCGAAGAAGTTTCTTCCTGGCATCTCCCACTGAATTAATACATAACCACCAAGTGTTACAACTAAAAGTCCAACAAATGTACCAATAATTGTTGTAACAACTGAAATCAAGAATGGTGTATATAAGCTTGATCTGGTTAATACGGCTGTATATCCACCCCATGTAAACTTAGATGGTAACCATACAAAGTTGTATGAAGTATTAGCATCAATAGAACTGATAATTACTCGATAAATTGGTATCATAATCAAGCATGCAACAATAATAAAGAATATTGCATTAACTATTGGGAATATTTTAAATTTTTTCTTTTTCTTTTTGTAAACTAATGTCGTACTATCACTCATTATTTATTCCCTCCTATACAATACCACGTCCACGTACTTTCTTACTTGCCCAGTTACAACCGAGAACTAAGATCATACCAACGAACGACTTAAATAAACCTACAGCAGTTGTATAACCATAATCTGAGTTACCACCACCGAATGTCTTAACATATACATATGTCTGTAATACCTGTGACTTAGTATAAGTAATAGGTGACTGTAATACGAATACTGACTCAAACAGGTTCATAACCTTAGCAAGGTTAAGGATAAATACTGTAATAATAGTATTAGCAAGAGCTGGTAATGTAATATATATCAGTCTCTTAAATCTATTAGCACCATCAATCTGTGCAGCCTCATAAAGGTCTGGGCTGATACCTGATAATGTAGCTAAGAATAAGATTGTTCCCCATCCTGTATCTTTCCAAACATTCATTACATAGAATGTTCCACGCCAGTACTGAGCAGAATTCATGAAATCAATAGGTGTATCAATAAGGCCCATGTTCATAAGAATTGAGTTTACTGGAGCGATATCATACGGTGCAAGCATCATCTTGAAAACTGAAGCAACAACTACCCATGACATGAAATGTGGAAGGTAAATAATTGTCTGTACTGTCTTCTTGAAAATCATGTTTGCAATTTCATTTAAAAGAAGTGAAATTATAACAGCTGCGCCTGTATTTAAGAACAACTTAATAATTGACAAAATTAATGTATTTCTAAATGCCTGCCAGAAATATACATCGTTAGTAAACATTGTTACAAAATGGTAAAGTCCCATGTAATAAGGGTTACCAATGATATAACATGTAAATGCATAACGGCATCCAAGCATTGGCCAGTAGTTGAACAACATAATCATTACAAATACTGGTAAGAACATAAGGTAGAAACCTCTATAATAATAAATCTTATTAGAAAGGCTCTGATTTAATGAATTAGAAAGATACTTAGTATCAACATGAAGATCTTTCTTAAATGGCTTCACAACATCAATGAAGCAACCTGCAATTGCAATAACAACACCAATTGCAAGAACAATTAATCCACATCCGATATGATATGAATTACCATTATAACCATTGCTGAGAAGATCTGTAAGTGAATGAGGGACAAATTTAAGACCACCACCCATTACTTTTCCTTCAACACTGTTAAAGTCGAATGCAAGGAATGAAACAATTGTAATAACAACTGAAACTGCTACCGGAATAATAGACAGAATTTCTTTTCTTGCTACTACAAGAATAATTGCAACAACTATACATGCAATAAATAAATACCACATAACCGGCATACTGATATTCATGTAGCCGAAAGCATAAGCTTTAGGATATAATCCCAGTTTAATCTTCTCGCCTGACTGTACCATTGGTAAAAGACTTGCAATAAGCATTACAACAAATCCAATGATAGCCATTACTCTTAAGTTTCCCTTTGGTTTTCCTATTGCTGTACCACACTTAGGGCAAACCTTTGCTTTCTTAGGAAGCTCTGTGTTACAAGATGGACACTGCATTTTTTTACCTTCTTTCCTAATAATTTATCGTATGCCTACCAAATAAATACAAAAAATACAAATTTCATAAGCAAATCTTTTCTCAATATAAGCGGCGCGGATTTCTCTGCGCCGCCATATTGAATATCTGATGCATCCGCATCTTAAATTCTTAACATTAAGTTAAATTACTTAATTGTCTCATTTAATGACTCGATAACAGCTGTAACCTTAGCACCTACCTGGCTATTGTAATCAGCCATAGCCTCGTCATATGACTTAGTTCCAAGAACTACCTGTGAAAGAACTTCTACTCTCTTAGTATTGATATCTGTGATATTGTTACTAAGAACTTCTGTTGTAGGAAGAGCTTCAACCATTTCGCAGTTAGCATTGAACATCTTGTAGCATTCAGTAATAATTGGATCTTGAGCCTTGTGACCTGGATCTTCCTTATCTCCAAATCCAGCAATTGCAAGATCTGGATCAATATGGTTCTTAGTTGTAAGTGTTGATGGTGTTTCTGGAGATGGAAGATTATGGAATTCTCCTTCTGCTGCTGTATAAGTCTTACCTTCTTTTCCATCCTTACCAGCTACTGTATATGTCTCTGCCTTATCATCCCAGTGTGTTCCCTTAGCGCCGTATTCCCAAGCTACCTGGATATCTCCACCATCAAGCATTGTATCGATGAAGTACTTAAAGATTCCCTCAGCCTTTCCATTCTCATATGCCTTATATGTAATAGCCCAAGCTGGAGCAAGACGCTCTACATACTTGCCAACTTCCTTGATAGGCTTGATAGCTACAAGGCTGTCTGTCTGATCTGGAAGTAATTTAGTAAGGTTCTTATCCCATGTACCAGCCCAGTATGTAAATACTGAAGATGCAAGGTTAGCGTCCTTATTAGTAAACTTGTTACGAGCTTCCTTTGTTGAAGCATTCTGTGTAGCAGGATCAAGAATCTTGTCATCAATTGCTGTCTTAAGTCTGTCCATAGCCTTCTTCATTGCTTCTTCTGAGAATCCATCTACATACTTTCCATCCTTAAGATAGAATGTGAACTGAGCATCCTGATAGAATTCTGGAAGGTAGTTAGTATATGGAGCTTCTGGCTTGTTACCACCAGCAACAAAACCTGATGTAGAGATTACATAGTTCTTGTTAGATGATGCTGCCTGAATCTTCTTAAGCATATCATAGTACTGATCATATGTCATTGTCTCATTAGCAACCTTATCTGGGTCTAATCCAGCTGCCTTTAATGCAGAAGCCTTTACATATGTACAGCATCCGTTACCACGTGTTGGTGAGAAGCCGTAAAGAGCCTTTGTTCCGTCTGGACCAGCAAGTACATTACCTGCCATAACAGCATCAGCCATATCAGTAAGTCTTCCTGAATTCTTAGTAGCTGACTGCTCCCAAGCATCTGTCATATCCCAAAGATATCCGTTTGATGCGAAGTTTGCAAGATAATCTGAGTTCAGAAGAACTACATCTGGAAGGTCTCCTGATGCGAATGTGTTCTTTACAGAGTCAGCGTAGCTTGAGTGATCTGGACGAATCCACTCAATATCAAGTCCTGTAAGTTCCTTATAATACTTATAGAACTCAGCAGCTCCGTTAGTTTCCTTAACAATAGTTCCGTCTACCATAACTGTAAACTTACCTGGCTTTTCAACTGAAGCCCAGTCAACTGTTTCCTTTTTGCTGTCTGTAGTGTTGTTCTTAGAACCACAAGCAACAAGTCCTACTACTGATGTAAGTGTTAAACCTACAGCAGCAAACTTCTTTAATGTCTTTTTCATAAACCTTAAAACCCTCCTTATTTGGTTTTCGGGGCTTAACCCCCATTTCGTTTTTTAGACATTGATATATTATCATTTTTGTACTATTTTAACAAGACTAATTTTAATAAATATTGTATTTTTTTTGTGTTTTGTGTGAAACTCCAGTATTTATGCGGTTTGCCATGTTCACATTTTTTTAATTTTTCTTAATTTTTTGTCTGAATTATTTCGTAAGAATACTTTTTCTTTCAATAACTATCATATTTTTATGTAAAAAATGCACTAGCACACTCGCATTTTTTATGTTTTTTTACATCACTTTTACATATTATTCTTTTAGATTCACAAAAGTTGACCATTGTATTGTTATTTTTTACTACTGTTAATTTTTTATTCATATTTTACAGGCTCAATATTCCTCTGCCATCTCTGTACATTTTAACTTCCTTAATGTCTCTTAGTCCTATCCTGCCTGATGACATTTCTGTCAGTGCTTTCTCAAACCTCTGCCGAACCTGCTTCTCCATCATCAATTCAAATATTACATTATCTGAATATTCTGTATTAACAATTGTAATGTCATACTGTGTACATAAATGCTGTATTATCCCCACATAATTATAATCAGCATCAAGATATGCATGCACTCCTTCAACAAGCTCTCCTGTCAGACAATCATCCAGTGCCTCCTTTGATGCACTTGTATACGCCCTTATAAGACCGCCTGTTCCAAGCAATACTCCTCCAAAATATCTTGTTACAATGCACAGGCAATTACTGCATTCATTGCCCGATAATACTTCCAGTATTGGTTTTCCTGCTGTCCCAGACGGCTCTCCATCATCTGAAAACCTCTGTATCTCCCCTTTATCCCCAAGTATATAGGCATAACAGTTATGTCTGGCATCCCAGTATTTCTTTTTTGCTTCTGCTATTATGGCTGCTGCCTGTTGTTCGCTTTCAACATTAAAAATATGCGCTATAAATTTTGATTTTTTCTCTATATATTCTCCCTGTCCGTTTTTAATTATTTTTTTCATATTTTTTCCTTTTCCAAATCACTCGGCACAACTCCAATTATTTGCCTGTGCCTTCTTTTTATGATATAATATCATGACTTTATTAAGGAGGACAATATATGAATTATGGTGATAAAGGCATAAAACAAAAGAAAAAGCTGCTCAATTCAGCTACTACCAAGCTTGGCACCAAATTAGGTATATTTTTTATAAAGCTGGCTCTGGTCGGAATAATAGCATTAGTTGTAGCAGGTTCATGCCTTGTATTCGGTTCATTTCAGGGAATTATAGAAAACGCTCCTGATATAGCTTCTATTAATGTTTCGCCCGAAGGATTTGCGACCAAAATATATGATGCTGATAATAATGAAATACAGACACTTTCATCTGCTGGAGCTAACAGGACTTATGTTACCATTGACCAGATTCCTTTAAATCTTCAGCATGCATTTATTGCTATTGAGGATGAACGTTTTTATGAGCATAACGGCATAGATATGAAAGGTATTTTAAGAGCTGCATCTATCACTCTTTCTTCAGGACACATGTCACAGGGTGCCAGTACGATTACACAGCAGCTGATTAAGAATAATGTATTTAATGCCTACAACGAATCTGACATTGAAAAGATAAAACGAAAAGTACAGGAACAGTATCTTGCCATAAAGCTTGAAACTGTAATGTCCAAGAAATCAATACTTGAGAACTATCTTAATACTATTAATCTTGGAAACGGATATTATGGTGTCCAGGCTGCTGCGAAAGGTTACTTTAATAAAGATGTATCTGAGCTTTCATTAAGCGAGTGCGCAGTTATTGCCTCTATCACTAAAAGTCCTACCGGTCTTAATCCAATAAGACACGCTGACAGAAACAGAGACAGACAAAGCCAGGTTCTTCTTAATATGAAAGATCAGGGATATATTTCACAGGCTGAATATGATGATGCTCTTACAGATGATGTATATGCAAGACTTGAAGGCATTGAACTTGCCGGAACATCTACAACTACCTATTCATATTTTGTAGATGAACTTATTAACCAGCTTACCTCAGATCTTATGTCACAGAAAGGCTATACAGAATCTCAGGCAACAAGCCTTATATACCGCGGAGGACTTCAGGTTTATTCAACGCAGGATACAATGATGCAGCAGGTTGCTGATGATGTGATTAATGACCCTGATAATTACAATGATAATACACATTTTTCAATTAACTATGCTTTAACTGTCAAGCAGACAGATGGTACATTTTCGTATTATTCACATAACTCAATGGCTAACTGGTATACCAAAAAACTCGGTGATACAAGTTTCAGCCTCACAATGACTGATGAGGATGCTGCCAGAGCATATGTTGAAGCATATAAAGAAGAACTCCTTAAGCAAGGGGGAGAAGTTTATTCAGAAACGCTTACCTTTACATTACAGCCACAGATTTCATTTACAATAATGGATCAGACCAATGGACATGTTAAAGTAATGGTTGGTGGGCGCGGCGATAAAACTCTTAACCGAAGCTTAAACCGTGCTTCTAATGATATTGCAAGACAACCGGGCTCAAGTATTAAACCACTTGTGGCATATGGCCCCGCTCTTGATACAGGAACATATACACTTGCTTCTGCCATTGATGATGCACCTTATTATTACTCTGGCACAGATGCCAAGCTTGTAACTAATTTCACAAAAGGAGAATATCGTGGTCTGATTACATTAAGACAGGCACTTACAATTTCACAGAATGTACCTGCTGTTAAGATTCTTACAAAGCTGACTCCTCAGGTCGGATACAATTATCTTGAGAAATTCGGTATATCAACACTTGTTTCTCCTAAGAATGCAATTAACGGTGCACATGATGTTGTCCAGTCACTTGCACTTGGTGGTATGACCCGTGGTGTTTCCAATATCGATATGTGTGCTGCTTATGCTGCTATCGCTAACAAGGGAACCTATACAAAACCAGTTTATTACACAAAGGTACTTGATTCAGATGGCAATATTATCATTGATAATACCATTCCAGAAACGCATAAGGTTCTTAATGAGAACTCAGACTGGCTCCTTATACAGGGTCTCCGTTCAGTTGCAACTGATGGTACAGCACGTTCAGCAAACTTTTCAAGCCAGCCTGTAGCAGGTAAGACAGGTACAACACAGTATGACAGCGACAGATGGTTCTGTGGCTTCACTCCATATTATACAGCCACAATATGGGTTGGATATGATGACAATTCAAGAGAGCTTGGAAATGTTGTAAATCATAATATTATTTGGCGTTCAATTATGCAGACAATCCATGAAAACCTTAATCTTCCAACCGGAACATATGAACAGCCTTCTGGTATTGTAGAAGCATCTGTCTGCTCTAAATCAGGCCTTCTTCCTGTTGAAGGATTATGTGATCAGGATCCTGAAGGAAACTGCATAATAACTGAATATTTTACAGAAGACACAGTTCCAACAGAATACTGTACAACACATACCAAAGTAACTTTCTGTAATGTATCAGGAGATATTGCTACATCAGGTTGTCCAAGCACAACAACCAAAATTATGAGAAAGAAATCTTCTGCTGATAAGCTTGGTGATGATAAGGAAGGCTCGGAATTCAAGACATGGGATGCTGATATTTCAATAACAGACACTGAATTATCTAAGCTATGTACTCTTCACAGCGCCACAACAAAGCCAACCAAAGCAACAAATACTAATAAAAGTACTGAGGAAACTTCATCTGCAACACAGTCGGAAACTAAAACAGATAAAAGTACATCCTCATCGTCTTCATCAACCAAACGGCCATAATTAATTTAAAATCACAAAAAAGAGATGTCAGATTATTTTTATTCTGGCATCTCTTTTCATATCTACTCTTTCTTCATCTTAGGTTCAAATATAAGCGACGCAATAAATCCAAATATAAGCGCTGCTGATACTCCGACTGCACATGAAGTAAATCCTCCTGTAAACAATCCTAAAAATCCCTGCTCATCTATTGCTTTCTTCATGCCCTTCCATAAGACATTGCCAAATCCTGTAAGAGGAACTGTTGCTCCCGCTCCTGCAAATTTAACAAAAGGCTCATATATTCCAACTGCTCCAAGTACAACTCCTGTTGTTACAAGAATAACCATTATCCTTCCCGGCATAAGCTTTGTCTTTTCCATAAGAATCTGTGTAAGAACACATATTAATCCCCCACATACAAATGCTTTAACAAAATCCATGGCTTTAACTCTCCTTTCCCTCAAGAATTACACCATGGGCTATGCCCGGCACACTTTTTCCTTCATTGTAACTTACGGTAGATAACAAAGCTCCTGTAGGAACAAAAAGAACCCTTTTATATTCCCCTCTTATAAGCCTGTCCATAATACAGCTTCCAAGAACAACTGCACTGCAGCCACAGCCGCTTCCGCCTGAACACTTAGTTTCCCCCTCGTAAATAAGCATTCCACAATCATACAGCTTATCAGCAATATCAATACTTTTTTCTTTTAGAAGCTCAGACAATATTCTGTTGCCAATCTCTCCTAAGTCGCCTGTAAATATTGCATCATAATAGTCCTTATCAACATCAAGATCTTTGAAATTAGCTTCTATAAGCTCTGCTGCTGCTGGAGCCATACATGCTCCCATATTCATTGAATCCTTAACACCGTAATCAACAATCTTTCCCGTTGTAATACCCTTTATGAGAACACATTTTTTCTTATCCAGAGGCTTATCGCCGACGATATACGCCCCTGCTCCTGTAACTGTCCATGTAGATGCAACTGGTCTCTGGTTTCCATACTCGAGCGGATAACGGAACTGCTTTTCAGCACTTGCAAAATGGCTTGACGCGATGGCAATTACATTTTGCGCATATCCGGCATTAACACACATTGCACCAAGTGATAATGCCTCGCCCATCGTTGAACATGCTCCGTACAGACCAAACATCGGTATTTCATATCTCATAAGACCGAAAGATGTTGCTATTAGCTGTCCAAGAAGGTCTCCGGCATAGATATAATCTATGTCTGACGCAGCCATGCCGCTTTTAATAAGCAGCTTGTCAACCGCCATCTCCTGAATGTGGCTCTCTGCCTCCTCCCAGCTTTTCTTTCCAAACATATCATCTTCTACTGCCACATCAAACATTTCACCAAGCGGACCATCAGCCTCTTTCTTTCCAACCACTGTCGCTGTGCATCTTACATATACATCTTTGTCAAATAACAGACTCTGTTTTCCAGTCATAATCCTCGTTTCCGCACATACTCATGTGCCATTAGTCTTTATAAGTAGTCTGTCCAAAAATGTATTAATTATGTATTATTTTCGTATTATGTCAAGCGTATGTGCAGCAGCACCAAGCAGATCAGCTCTTTCACAGGTTGCAAGATGATACTTGTAAAACATCTCGTATTCCTCCTCGTCAAGCTGGTTCACGAACTGTCTTATGTAATTAGCCGGTCCATCCGGTGTCACAATCTTCACACGTTCACATCCTGCTGCTTCATTAACCTTCTCAATATCTTCAAGACGCACATAATCATACAGATCCTGTTCTGAAGATATCGTGTGGAAATCCTCTGTCAGCCTGCCCTGTTCCATACACTCCTTAATATGTCTTTCCTTAAATGCATATGTAATAACACCATACTCGTTCATAACATAAGCGACAAGAATAAAGCCACCCTTCCTTGTAATACGGGCCGCCTCCTTTAATGCCTTAACCTTATCCTCCTGTCCGAACAGATGATACATCGGCCCGAACAGCAGGGTTATGTCAAATGTTTCATCCTCGAAACGCTTTAACTTAAGTGCATTGCCCTGATAAGCCTTAACTGATGAATTCTTGGATTTCAATATTCCAAGATTGTGCTTTACCAGTTCAACTGCAGTTACATCAAAGCCTTCCTCAGCCAGTGCAACGCTGTATCTGCCTGTCCCGGCACCTATATCCATAATCTTTATATTCTCTCTGCCTTCTCTCTTTAATTCTTCAATACACTCATGTATATAATGAATCGATGTACGGAATTCAATCTGTCCGTGTCTTGAAGTCAGTCTTTTTTCTTCATTAAATTTATTATAATAATCTTCTAAAAAAGTTCCCATATTATCCTCGTATCCTGCGCATTTCTTTAAAACAGTTCCTATGATTCTACCATACAAATGTTTCTTAATCAAGAATCACAGTACATGTATAAGCTTTAAAGCCAGATATATAAGTCCTGCACACCAGCTAAAAAATATTCCATATAGAATAACAGGACCGGCAATCGTGAATATCTTGCAGCCAATACCGAACACCCGTCCCTCCTTCTTATACTCAATCGCAGGTGCAGCAACGCTGTTTGCAAATCCTGTAATCGGAACAAGACTTCCTGCTCCGCCAAATGTGGTTATAGACGGATAAATATTAAGTCCGGTAAGAATTACACTTAAAAATACCAGTATCAGTGTTGTGTAAGATGCTGCATCCGTGTCAGGCACTTTCATCCACTTGCATACATTTAAAATAATCTGTCCTGCAACACATATACAGCCACCAACAATGAATGCCTTAAAGCATTTTGCCACACAGCTTCCTTTAGGCGTAACATTTTTTACATAAGCATTATAGCTTTCATTTCTTTTTTCAATATCAGCTTTGGTACCGCTTTCAGAATTAATATCGTGCATAAATCCTCCCTTTTTGCAATGCAAAATCAATACATATATAAGTAATATACAAGCTGTCCTAGTGCTTTTCCTGCCGCTGTCGCCGCCACAATAAAACCAAGACCGGTGCCTGCCTTTGCCCTGTGAACGAATATAGGCAATGCTTTAACTGTCTCTGCAAGGCTTATTAAAAATGTGCCTATAAATATCCCGGATATCAACCCGAATATAATGCAGCCCGTCATTCCTATTCTAACCGTGATTCCAAGAACATATACAGCATTGGCTGCCGTCGCACCGATTATTATACATTCCTCATACAGAGACACATGTCTGCTCGTCCCGCTGACATCAGCATATCTGTTAATAACACCAACACTGGTTATAAGTGCAAAAAGTCCTGCTGCAGTAAACACTCCCGACATAGCCCCTATAAGAATAATAACCGCTATCATTTTCCACCTTCCCTGTCAATAACAGATTCTGATATATCTTTGTCATATTTATCCATTTCAACCTCAAGCGGTGTTGGTGCTTTTGACAGCTTTTGTCCTGCAAAATGATCATAAAATATAACAATTCCAATAAACAATCCCACAGCATAGGCAATCTCCATTGCATTTGTTGCCTTATATGCAGAAGCTCCAAGAAGCTCGTACACCCGGTCAAATATATCCGTCGTACTTACGTCATTGTTGTACGCAATAATTCCATATCCGCTTCCAACCATTGTTATAAAACATATAACAGCTACCTTAATCCAATGCAATGTGCCTTCCTTCTCCGGCTTCTTGTACTCAACAACAAAATCACATTCCCCAAGACATTCAATATCTGCATCCGGATACTCCTTCTGAATAATGCCCACAACATCAAGTGCGTCAAACACCTTCCTGTCGTACTTGCCCAGCGTAAACTCCGCAAGCGTTATATGTCCGATTTTTTCAATCATATCCTTATCACTGCAATAAACAGTCATCACATCCCCAATAGTGACCTTTGGCTTCTTAACATACCTTTGCTGGTCAATCTTCAAATAAATCTTCTCTGACATAACAAACCCTCCGTTGCTAGTATTAGTATTGTACATACCCAAAAATTTATTCATACAACCAGCCGCTTGCGCATGCCACTTAAAATCTTCTTCTCCATCCGCGACACCTGCACCTGCGATATTCCGAACTCCTTAGCAACCTGCATCTGTGTGTAATCATCATAATAACGCATCCTGATAAGCTCTTTTTCACGCTGTGAAAGTGTTTCCATAAGTTGTACAAGTGCCACTTTACTTGACGCAGTTTCCCCAATGTCTGCCTTATCTTCTAACTTATCCATCAGCATGACCTCACTTCCATCCCCCTGATAGATTGTCTTATATATTGACTCAACCTCCATTGATGCAGACATCGACAGTGTTATGTCTTCAACTGACAACTCACAGGCAGCTGCTATCTGTTCTACTGTCGGTTCGCAGCCTAATGTGTCACGGAGCTGTCCCGCCGCTTTCATGCTTTTTACTGCATTTTCTTTGATAGAACGGCTGACCTTTACCATTCCGTCATCCCGCAGAAATCTTCTTATCTCACCTGTTATCATTGGAACTGCATATGTTGAAAATGCAACATCCATATCCAGATTGAAATTATCAATTGCCTTTATAAGTCCTATACATCCTATCTGAAACAGATCCTCCTGTTCTGTTCCTCTTCCCTTAAATCTTTTAATTATGTTCCATATAAGCCCTAGATTATCTGTTACCAGCTTCTCTCTGGCCTCTTTGTCATTATTGTGTGCTTTAGCGATCAATTCCCTGGTACAATCCTTAGTCTGATCCATAGCATCACATCCTATCAATTACTCCCCTATTTTCTTTCTCATAAGAACTGTTGTCCCTTTGCCCGGTGCCGACGCAACTCTTAAATCATCCATGAATGCCTCCATGAACGAAAATCCCATTCCTGAACGTTCCTGTTCAGGCTTGGTTGTATACAGAGGTTCCATTGCTTTTGCAACATTTTCCATGCCAAGACCGTCATCGTGCACTTCTATTATTACCTGATTCTGTATGCCCTTTAATCTCATTCTTACTTTTCCCGGACCATTATCATAGCCATGGACTATTGCGTTAGTTACTGCCTCGGAAACTGCTGTTTTTATGTCCTGCAATTCTTCGATTGTTGGATCTAAATATGTAACAAAGGCTGCCGCAACAACCCTTGCAAATGCTTCATTTTCCGATCTGGCTTCAAATAATAATTCAACATTGTTATTCTCTATCATGCTTATACCTCCTGTCCTTTAAGTTCATATATATTAACTATCTTATGAAGTCCGGATATAAGAAGTATCCGCTTAACGCTTTCACGAACCCCCACAATTGTTATATCACCCTTATCCATAACCCTTTTGTATCGCCCCATAATAAGCCCTATTCCTGCACTGTCCATGAAATCAACCTTTGTAAAATCAAACACTATATGCATTACGCCTCTCTTATCTATGACATCATCTATAACCTGACGCATCTCTTCTGCCAGATGGTGATCCAGCTCTGCATTCATTCGTATTATCAGCTTATCTCCATTAACCATGTATATATAATCCATATGTCTGGTCTCTTCCTCTTGTATTTCCTGTGATATATCAAAGTTTTTTTCTTCAGCTTCATTATAATTTTTCTTGATTTCCTGTCTTGACATACTAAACTCCTCTTTCCTCCGGTTCCTACAACTCCTTGTTTTACGGCAAAGCCCCCGGCAAAGAAATAATTCTTTGCCGGGGGCTTATCTTTTAGTACCTCATCAATGTGAATTAACATAATCGCTGGCTTCTTTATAATATCCGCTAGTCGAATAATCATCCACAATATACTTATAGTATTTCTTTGCATCATCAGTCTTTGCTAATGCTACATATGACTTAGCCGCATAATAAGCTGAATCTGCACTGTTATTACATTTGTATGCTTTGACAAGATTCTCTGCCGCAACTTCATAGTTGGACTTATAATACTCTGTCATTCCTGTGTTATAGAAATTCTGTGCTGCTGATGGAAGTGTAGCCGTAGCAATTGTATTATACAATGCCTTAGCCGAATCACTTGGAAGCGCACTGACATCTATATCAACAAGCTTGTCTGCAGCATCAGCAGGCTTGTTAGCAATATAAGCACTCGCAGCCTCTATTACTGCTACCAGCAGCTTGTTGCTTCCTTCTGTTCCATTAACTACACCAAGCTGCTGCTCAAGAGCATCTCTTTGTGATTTTACATCTTCAAGCTCCTTCTGCATTGAATTAAGTTCAACATTGCCAGATGACAACTGCTCGCTATACTCCTGAAGGCTCTTCTTGTAATCCTGTGTAAGTCCCTTATTTCTTGCCGGGACAATAAGGAACCATATAAGTGCTGCACCAATAACAACACCAACAAGCACATTTATTATTGTAATTGCACCATTGCTTGGCTCTTTATAAGATGATCTTGGAAGAATAACATCATTACCACTAAGAGGCTTTTTATCGATGTCTTTTTCCTTTCTCTTTGGCAGAAATGCTGATGAACTCTCTGCTTTCTTTATTGCAATTTTCTCATCTATTTCCTTCTTATACAGCTGTGCAAGCGTATTGTTCTTATCTATTGCAAGAACCGCATTGAGAAGTTTTCTTGCTCTTGCCAGTTCATCCTGCTTGATATATATAAGTGCCAGTAACAAATGTGCTTTTATAAGCTGAGGATTATTAGCCACAACCTTTTTTAACTGTATAACAGCCATATCAAGATTGCCATCTTTTGCGTATTTCAAAGAAAGGTTATATTTCTTTATTGTGCCTGTTATCATCTCAAATCTGTTCTGGTTAGTCTGTATCTTCTTAATATATGCACCCGCAACATTATCCTCTGGTGCAAAATTCTTGCTCACAACCCACTGACTGAGTGCTTCTACAACATCTCCCATTTCACAGTAAACAAGACCTAAAAGATTTCTTGCATTTGTATTATATTTATTAACCATAAGACTTATTTTAAGGCTCTCTACAGCACCTGTTAAGTCTCTTACGCGTGCCTTATACAATCCTGAATTATAATATGCATCTGATACTCTTGCTGTCTTTTTATAGACTCTTACATCCTCACCACATTTAGGGCATGTATCATTCTCAGAAAGAAGGCTTCCACATTTAAAGCATCTCATAATGTCCACCCCTCACTATTTATCCGAATTCTTTCCACCAAGTATCTGCGATATCAAATCCGTAATATCCGGAACATCATTGTTATATATTGCATCCTCTGCGTCTTCTACTTCAAGACTTGGCTGAAACTTCTGTATCTCTTCATCAAAATTAATCATGATTATTTTCCTTTCTTTCTAATGCACGGACAACATCACCCACAAGATACAATGAACCTGTTGCAAACATAAGTCCATTATCCCATTCATGTATGATTCTGTCCACACTGTCAGATATTTCTATAGAAATCCCCGGTAAATACACTTCAAATGTCTGTTTTATAATCTCCGAAGAAAGCCTTCTCGCACCTCCTGTCATCGTAACATATATATGTTTGAAGTGTTTACATTCACACAATATCTTTATCATCTGTTCATAATTCTTATCACTTACCACTGAAAAAAGCAATGTGGCATCAGATAATTCTTCGCTTTCATAAAGGCTGTTCACAGAATCCACAAAGCTCCTTATCCCCTGCGGATTATGTGCCCCATCAACATACAAATTCTCCTTAACCGGTTCCATTCTTCCTGCCCAGTGAGTTTTGCTGACAGCTTCTTTTGTTAGTCTGTCATCCAGTTTCACACCTGAATCTTTAAGAACTGCACATACAGTAAGTGCAATACTTGCATTCTCAATCTGGTATAAGGCATTAGTAGCCAGTCTGAAGCAATCATTCTTATAATACTCATTATGAATTAAAAAATCAATATTACCATATGTATTTTGCTTAAGTTCATAAGAATTCTCATCCAAAACAATGCATGCACTTGAATTATCAGATGCAATTTCTTTTATTACATTTGCAGCATGCTTGTCCACACCGCTGCACACTACCGGTATTCCAGGCTTTATTATTCCTGCTTTCTCTGTTGCAATCTTTTCTATTGTATCTCCTAATATTGCAGTATGTTCAAGTGATATTGTTGATATAACAGATATAAGTGGCTGTTTTACTGCATTAGTGGCATCCAGTCTTCCTCCAAGTCCTGTTTCCATAACAACATAATCAACATTCTGCCTGTTATAATAATATACTGCCATTCCAAAAAGATAATCAAAATATGCCAGTTCACCACTATGATGTTCTTCAACATATTCATATGCTTCTACAAAATCTTCTTTAGAAATCATTTCATTGTTAATTCGTATTCTCTCCCGGACATCTACAAGATGAGGAGATGTAAAAAGGCCTGTCTTATAACCGTTTTCCTGAAGAATCTGCGCTATATATGCACAAACAGATCCCTTTCCGTTAGTTCCTGCAACATGTATGATATTAAGCTTTTCTTCCGGATTATTCATATCCCTCAACAGTATTTCTGCGCGCTGTACACCTGAAGATGAAGCGAACTGTCCTATACTGTTAAGTCTGTCTATAATTTCATCATACATTGTTTCATCCTTCCTATGTGCAGTCTATGGCAGTAATTCTATGTTCTTTATAGCTTATCACTGCTATCCTTCTGCCACCTGTATATGCTTTTATCTGCTCTGCATCTCCTACCGCAAGCATTGTATCCGAATCATGTGCTTCCTTAAGAATTTCTTCAATATTTCTTAATTCTTCTCTGCTAAATTTTCTGACAGCAGTCTCAAACACAGCATCCTCAAATGTAAACTTAAAGAAAAAAGCACTCCATTTTAATTTAAGTGCTTGTGCTCTTCTTAATGTCTGTTCTTTAACTATATTCTTAAAATTTGCTGTATTTTCACGCTTTTCTTCAGTCCTTCTTTTTGATTCCTCATATTCTCTTTCTATATCACGCAGCTTCTTTTTCTTTTTTTCACAATCCTCCTGGTTTCTGTCAAGCTCTCTCTTAGTTTCATTGACATCTGCGTAATACCGTCTGGATTCTTCCTCTGTCTTTCTATTTTTTATATAATCATCCTTAACAACTTCGAGCTTCTGGAATTCACTCCGGATTTCATCATACTTTAACATTGCAGTCTCGTATTTCTCTGTCATATCATTAAGCCTTGACAGCTTATTTTCTTCATCCCTGATGCATCTGTCCAGTTCCTTCTCTGCCTTGTCCATCTGCTGGCACATAAGCATATACTCTTTCTCAGTCTCATCAGTTACTGTTTTTTCATCCGCTGGGATATATGATGGCATCAGATCGACAGGTACATAAAATTTCTTATCACCTGATTTGCTTATCTTCCACACATATCTGACAGCCTGCATTTTGGAAATCCTGGTCATACTCTTTAGTGCCTGATAAAATGTTTTTATCTCTGCTTCTGGCGTTTTAAATGCCTCAAAGCCAAGAAGCTTTATAACTGCCTCTAACTTCGCTGTGCTTCTCTGTTTTTTTAGCGCATCAATAATACCCTCACCATTGAATTTCTCTGGCATAAGAGTTTTCTGAACCTGTCTCTTGACATCCATAGATGCCATGCCAAGCCTTCTCCCTATCTGCTCTGCATACTCCTTTTTCTTTAATGCATCAAGATTCCTTAACTGACTCATGATATTACTTAAAAAGGCATTGTTATATCTTATGCTTATTTCCTCTATTTTATGAGCCGGTGACATATATTTGTTAATCATATACACAGATGCCGCCTCATCAATTATTGACTTTGACACTATTTCAAATGTACTTTTCTGATTATCTTCATCTTTAGGTATAACCGGAGTCATAAGGCACAGCCTGTCCCATAACATTTTTTTTAGCTGTATCCTGTCTACTGCCTTATATTTTAATGTATCGTCTCTTACAAGGTCAGAAACTTTCTTTATCTCATAATCTATAGAATTCTTTATTCCTATGCTCTCCGTGAATGCATTGGCAACATCAGCAAGCACATTTATAAGTCTGTGCCCTGTCTCTTTAACTGCATTAGGAATGTTGACATTATCAATAAGTGCTATCTGCATACGAATTTCATCATCCGTCATATTGTCCATTTCTGAGATTATATCTGCCATATATTTCTCCTTACCATACTGGTTTTATTACATAAGCCAGCAGTCAGAATTATACCACAGGAATAAAAGATAAATTTCAATTATCACAAGTATGCCTGTAATCACCCATCTTACAACTTTATTGAATCTTGAAAGAATATCATACATACCGACAAATACCACATAAGTTCCAAATGTAAACCTGCATGTACTCATAACATGTGATGTAAGCGGAACAAGTAATGAGATTATCCCAAATACTGCCATCGCATAATATTTTCTAAAGAACATATATCCGTACAAAATAAGTATTGCTACACAAAACCATCCCATATATGTATATCTTGGTTCTATCTGCCCTGTACACGATTTCCAAAGCACTCCCACAACAGGAAAATACTCATCATCTCTCCATGCAATCTGTACATTTTTATAAGCCCATGCATCTCCACAGAAGAAATTAAGGAATGTCATATAGCTGAACGCCCCAAACGGACATATTAGTACTGCAAATATTTTACCGGGATTCTTAAACATGGTTACAACAAAGTCTTTTATGCGGCCCAGACTTATCTTATCGCCTTCAATATCTATATACAACTGCACAACCAGTGCAAATACCAGTATACATCCCACTATTCTTGTTGCACTTGAACACGCTGCCATTACTCCTGCCAGAACATATTTCTTTTCTGACAGAAAGTAGAAAAACAGCACAATAAACATTATAAACATAGCTTCTGTATATACAGACGCTCCGTAAAATGTATATGGCGCCATAAACATAAGCACCGGCATAAGAAACTCATATCCATCCTTAATATCTGTCTGCTTCTTAAGTCCCTTTACTGCAAAAAATGCAGCTATAATACTACATACATTTGAAACAATCATTCCAATAACATATGTGTTAATCAATCCACCTGTTATTGTCTTAAAGATCATGCATACAATCACATACAATGGAAAAAATGCCCAGTTAGCCTGAGGATCCGTATCAGTAGGGTAAGTATATCCATTATTGATAATATATGCGTATTTCTTGGCATCCCATTCATTCATAAGAAAGATAAATGACCTGTTTGTACCCATTATGCCATTATATACTGGCACCATTACTAACATAATCAGTCGAGATATCGCAAATATTATTAATATTTTAAGCAACAGCTTAAAATTATCATTATCCTTTAGTCTGCTCATTTAATGCCTCATTTCACTATTATGTGGTAAATAGCAGATGGAATAGTTGTTACTGCCGGAACAGCAAACATTGCAACTACTATTACTGCAAATAAACCAATATATATATATTCCGCACACTTTTTAGCCCATACCGGAACATTTATTTTTCTGAAACGATTAATTACAAGGCAGGCAATTATTGTTATAAGGGTGAACATTGTAATCATCATTCCTGTATTCTTTCCCTTTGGAACAAATGTAAAGGCAACCGTATTCTCTCCTGTCTGAAGCTGCACTCCCGTAAATAATCCGGCAACCTCTTTTGTCTTTACTATCCTACCGTTCACAGTAACTTTCCAGTTATCACTGTGAATTACAGGAATAAGGGCATAATTATTAGTTCCATCTCCATTTATATTAACAGTCAGTGTATTATCAGTATATGAAACCTCTGTCTGTTTATCCGGCTCTGAAAATTTTGCACAAAGGCTTTCCATTTTATTCATATTAAGACATCCTACTGTTATCCTGCTCTGCTTCATATATTTCGTCTTGTCATACTCTACCTTTATCTCAACTTCTTCATTTTCAAATATGCCAAGATATAAAAGATTGTTATTATAATCTGTAAAATATGCAGTGTTTTTAACATCTCCAAGCGTTGGTACAAGTACAGCTTCTCCATTAACATAAACATGCATGCTGCTGTCTAAAGCTGATGCATTAGCATCTGCATTTGGCTTTTTAATATCAGCTATACTCATATACAATGCACTTCTGTCACCAACAGAAATTGTCATTGTATTAATATTACCTGTATTGGCACTCTCTGGATATATCCTTGTAACAAGTGATTCACTATCGCCTGTCATTGCTTTATAAAATCTGTTATGATAAGTTATCCAGTCAACATTAGTCATATCCAGCTTGCTGAAACTGTCATCAATACAGAATCCAAATGGCAGAGTATAGTTATTACTATACAGGCTGTAATCGCCTTCCTTTTTTTTCAGTGTAAAAAGATTACTGTCAAGCTCATTGATATTGACTGCCTCTGTCACATGGAGGATAGAATTAGTAAACACGGTTCCACCCGAATCTAACAGCCAGAGGAAATACTTTGAATATCCCCATTTTTTAGCATAGCTTTGTGTGTCATTCTGGAGAGCAGCTGTAAAACTTGATAATGCACCCCTTCTTAATATAAGCGGATAATTAGCATTAAGACTTATATCAGGATTTACGATTCTGTCAGTTGCAGACTCATCTATATCAAGACTGTCTGATACATTATTGGCATACTGCACATAATCTCCAATCTGGTAATCTTCATATGTATAAAATTTCGGAGGTCCTATAAGAGCATAAGCGCCAATAAAAAGTTCCACAATCATTATTGATATTAAAGACTTAGGATTAAATTTATGTTTCTTCCCTGTAATCATTAACATATAAATAATGAACATAGCCACAAATACTATTGTAAAAAATGCAAGCGCTTTCATCTCATTATTAACCGGAAGAATATTATATATCATCACATATACGGCACTTGCAATAACTGCAAATATCCCCTGTCTGATATAAGCAACTGTTTTCAACGGCTCATTAATAAACATTCTTTCAGAATATCCTGCTGCAATGCATATGAGTGTAAATGCTATTATAAAGCCATTCCTTAATGTATATCCGTTATATGAACCAAAATGCCACATAAGATTAGCAGCTTCCATAATAACAGGTCCCAACGCTACAACCAGCATTGCCACAACATATATTAATTCTTTCCTGTCTTTTCTGTATTTCCTGATTCCTGTTACTATAACAGCAATTACAAATGCCAGTCCATATAACATCATCCATCTCTGAAGTGCCGCCATTGCTCCATCTGTCACTACTGAGCTTGTCACCCACCCAATGTACTGTGACAGAATGCCTTTCCCGGCACCACCTCTTTGTGATGATGACAGCTGTGCAAATACAGGCACTAACACAAAAGCCGACAGACCTATTCCGCCAAATGTTCCTATCCCGGCATTCCATGCAGTTTCCTTCCACCTGTTCTTTTCCTGCATAAGAATCATTCTGATGCCACATATAAGGAAAATATATATAACCGCCATCGCACTTAAGTAATAATTAATTATAAAACTTAACGCAATCATACATATATAAAACATTTTTTTACCTGTTTCAACCATGTGGTCATATGCCATTATAACAATTGGAAATATTGCAACTATATCCATCCACGGTGTAAAACATGAGCCATATAATATTACATATCCGCAGAATGCATACATACACGAATATGCAACCTTTAAACCATATATAAGATTATTATATTTCTTATTAATCAGAGAATACATGGCAATTGACATAAACACCATTTTTACTATTGTAAGTATGGATATACTCTCTAATATGTAATTTCTTGGAATAACATATAATAACAGATTAAATGGTGTCAGCATACTGAATGCAGATATACTCATTGACACATTTGTTCCAAGTCCTGTATACCAGTCAAACCACAACGATGCTTTTCCATGCATCCAGTCCCATAAATGCGCATATAAAGGTGCAACCTGCTGCATATTGTCAAAATAATCTATACGTTCATTTCCAAACGGCCATATACCTTTAAGAATAAGAATAACAACCATAACAAGACATGTAATAATCCCTGGCATGGCATATGGTTTGATTTTCCCTAAAATTGTTTTAAATTTTGACTTCTTCATACAAAATCTGCCTTTCCTTACTATTTAATAAAATCTGTCATTTCCAGATTACTCTTCATCCAGACTTATGCTATAAAGTATATATGTCATGTTATCTGACTTAAACTTTACTGTTAAAAGTTCCCCTCCATCAACATGCCCTATCTTAAGCTCTGTCTTTCCTGCTTTATCTATACTTCCTATCAGCATATCATTCACATATACCTTAATATCTTCTGCGTCATAATCAGCATTATTATACTCAGTAATATCACATACCAGTTTTACACTATCAGAAGATTTTTGGGGTATATAGTACAGATATGAATCATTTGCTGTATTTTTCGTTCCATCATATCTCTTACTTTTCTGCCAGCCCTGTCCCTTACGGCTGCATACATTACTTAATTCATTTCCATTACGGTCTTTATGTTCCGTACAATATTCTGTTGTTCCATAACTATATGATAATTTCCCATATCCAGGCCAGTCTGTAAGTTCATGTGTTAAATAATACATCCTGTATTCTGTTCCAACCTTTGGATTCTTCCCCCACCATAACACTGTAATATAAAAAACAACAAGCACTACACATACCATGTACAGTAAAACTCCTGCTATATTCTTTTTCATACTGACCTCCGTATTTTATAGTTCTTCAAAAATATAATATAAATCATTTTTTGCAATCTGCCAAGTAGAAAAAGGTTCTGCAGACATATTATTACCTGCAGAACCTTTTTTAATTTATAATTATTTTGTTATATTTTAAAATTAGCAAACTCCCTGAGCAAGCATAGCGTCAACAACCTTCTCGAAACCAGCGATATTAGCACCAGCAACATAGTCTGTCTTTCCACCAACTGTCATATCATATCTCTTAGCAGCATCTGAAATGTTAGCGTAGATTGTTTCCATGATTCCCTTAAGCTTTCCATCAACTTCTTCGAATGTCCATGAAAGTCTCTCTGAGTTCTGGCTCATCTCAAGAGCAGATGTAGCAACACCACCAGCGTTAGCAGCCTTACCACCTACGAAGAGAACACCATTCTCCTGAAGATACTTAGTAGCTTCTAATGTTGTAGGCATGTTAGCACCCTCTGTTACAGATACAACACCGTTAGCAACAAGCATCTTAGCATCCTCGATGTCTAACTCATTCTGTGTAGCACATGGAAGAGCCAGATCTACCTTGTACTGCCATACTCCGTGTTCACCATTCTGCTTAGCAAAATACTGAGCTGATGGCTTAGCAGCAGCGTATTCTGTAAGACGTGCTCTCTTAACTTCCTTAACTTCCTTAAGAAGTGCAACATCAATTCCTTCTGGATCATAAATCCAGCCTGTTGAGTCTGAGCATGTAACAACCTTAACACCTAACTGCTGTGCCTTCTGGATAGCGTAGATAGCAACATTACCTGAACCAGATACAGCTGCTGTCTTGCCCTCAAGTGACATTCCATTATCTTTCCATAAAGCATTAGTAAGGTATAATAAACCATAACCTGTAGCTTCTGTTCTTGCAAGTGATCCACCGTATGTAAGTCCCTTACCTGTAAGTACGCCTTCGAACATTCCACGGATTCTCTTATACTGACCGAACATGAATCCGATTTCTCTTGCGCCTGTTCCGATATCACCAGCTGGAACATCGACATCAGCACCGATATATTTGCAAAGTTCTGTCATAAAGCTCTGGCAGAATGCCATGATTTCTCTGTCTGACTTGCCCTTAGGATCAAAATCAGAACCACCCTTACCACCACCGATTGGAAGAGTTGTAAGTGAGTTCTTGAATACCTGTTCGAAACCTAAGAACTTGATGATGCCTAAGTTTACTGAAGGATGTAATCTTAAACCACCCTTGTATGGTCCAATAGCGTTATTGAACTGTACACGGAAACCTCTGTTTACCTGTACCTGTCCCTTGTCATCTACCCAAGGAACTCTGAACATGATCTGACGATCTGGCTCTGTAATTCTTTCAAGAATAGCGTTCTTTCTGTAAACTTCCTCGTTAGCCTCAACAACTGGTCTCAAAGACTCAAGAACCTCTGTTACTGCCTGTAAAAATTCAGGCTGATCTGCATTCTTCTTAGACACGATGTCTAATACTTCATCAACATACCCCATAACCTTAAAACACTCCTTTAAATTATTATTTAAGATTGTACATTACTGCACATCAATTCTAGCGTTATTATATCTGTTTTGGTTAATTTCCGCAAGTTTTTTATAGCGTTTACCTATTAACTTTAAGTTATTTGTAATAATATTAATTAAAATAAGCCTATATCTAAGGTATGTTGTTTTTCTTGCTTAAGATAATTAAGTTTTACTTTTTGATAAAATCATGGTAGAATGTATTCGTTATTTTTTTATTATCCTAGTGTAATTAAGGAGTGAATTATGTCTAATTTTTTTACAAGAAGTAAAGACGATATGAAATATTTATTTAAGAATAAAGAAGAGCTTTCTAAGAAAGAACGAAAAAGAAAAAGGCGTGGCTGGGGTACACTTATTGGTCTTATATTAGTTCTGATACAGCTTATTGTATCGGGATTACTTTTATTTAATATATTTAAGTTAGATATTCTTCCGTTGAAGTATTTAATTGCGGTCAACGCATTTTTACTGCTGATATTCCTGTATGATTTCACATCACAGTTTACGAAGGCACATATTATAGGTAAGATTCTTGCAGTACTTATGTCAGGAGTGATTGTTTTCATATACCTTGTATCATCTAAGCTTGATTCTGTCCTTAATAAACTTAATCTTCCTGAGATTAACACTGACATCGTTGATGTAGTTGTACTGGCAGATGACAAGGCTTCCTCTTTAAATGATCTTGCCAATTACAAGTTTGCTTATAATTCAACTGCAAGCAACGCTAATGTCAAGACAGCATTTGATTCTGTTAAATCAGAGCTTAACAAGAGCAGCCTAGAACTTGCAGAATACAAATCATGGGATGATCTTGTAACTGCCTTTTATGATAATACAGAGATTCAGGCAATTGTTATGAATGATTCCATGCTTAAGGTTGTTGCCTCACAGTATGAAGACTTTGATACCAAGGTTAAGATTATTAAGCAATACGAATATAAGAAGCTTGTTACTGTCCAGAAATCCAACGTTAACGTAAAGAAAGAACCATTTATAATATATGTTTCCGGTATCTCAAGTGAAGATGGTGCCGATTCAGCACTCTCTAATAATGCACTTAGTGATGTTAATATAGTTGCCGTTGTTAATCCTGAAACAAAGCAGATTCTCCTAGTTACAACACCAAGAGATTCTTACATTAAGATTACCGGACCTGATGGAAGAAAAGGTTATGATAAACTTACACATGCTGGAAACTACGGTGTAGAAGCTTCTATTGACACTCTCCAGAATCTGTATGGCATTGACATTGATTATTATGTAAAGATTAATTTCACAGGTTGTATCTCTGTTGTAGATGCACTTGGTGGAATCACCATTGACTCAGAAGTAGAATTTACATGTGGTGAAGATGCTTCTCCTATTCCATATCATTTCGTCAAAGGACCTAATGAATGTGATGGCGATATGGCAGTTGCATTCTCAAGAGAAAGACATGCCTTTGCTGCTGGAGACTTCCAGCGTGGACGTAACCAGACAGCAGCTATAAAGGGGATCTTACAGAAGGCCACTTCACCTGCAATACTTACCAAGTATTCAGCCGTACTCGATGCTGTTAGTGATATGTTCCTTACTAATATTCCAACAAGTACAATATCTGATCTTGTTAAACTTCAGTTAAGTGACGGTACAGCATGGAATATCCAGACATACAGTATTGAAGGAACAACCCAGCCACCCGCTGGACAGGGTCCTGCTTATCTCGAAATAACTGGTCTTAGAGGTGCTTCTGTTGTGTATCCTTATGCAGACAGTATTAATACAGCTATCCAGCTTATGAGTAAGATTCAGAACGGTGATGTATTCGATGTAGATGAATATGTTGACAGTCTCAATAACAATTCTAATTAATCAATAAAATATACCCCCGGCAGTCAATAAAACTGCCTGGGGTATATTTTTTAATCCATTATTATAATATATAATTATCTATAACATATGCCACACCACAGTCATCGTTAGATGGTGCATTGACATCTGCATATTTCTTAACTTCAGGATATGCATTCTCCATAACCGCTGCAAGACCTGCATACTTTAACATTGGAATATCATTCATTCCATCGCCGCATGCAACGAGTTCTTCACTTGTTATATCAAGCATTGTGAGCAGCTTATCCAAAGATGCATCCTTTGCAACTCCTGCAGGTACTACCTCTAAGAAATAACTCTCTGAAAAAAATGCATTGATTACTCCCTCATGCTTATCTAACAGGGCTTTCTGTACCGGAATAAGCTTTTCATGCTCTCCTACAACCAGAAATTTCTCTACAGGATAATCCACAAATTTGCACAAATCATCTACTTTCTTGATTGTAGTGCTGTTGCATATTGCCTCTTTCTTTACATATTCATCAGAATCACTCTCAGCAGCTATCTGCGTATCAGCATATGTCAGGGCATACACACCGTTGGCTCTTGCAAGACTGCATATATCTGCTATACAGTCCTGTGGCATTATTGTCGCAGACATCTGCTTTCCCGTCTTGCAGTCAACTATACAGCCGCCATTATATGCCAGTATATAACCGCCTTTCTTGTCAAGCTCAAGCTCTCTGGCTATTGGTGTTATTCCAAAAAGTGGTCTTCCTGATGCAAGAATAACCTTAACGCCTGCATCTATTGCTTTCGCAATCGCTTCTTTGTTGCCTGCTGGAACTTTCTTCTCTCTATTAGTTAATGTTCCGTCCAAATCCAGTGCCAATGCCTTATATTTCATACTTCTCTATCTCCTCTTTTAGTCATGTATGAACAATTTAGCATATAACACCAGTGATTTCAACCTAAGATATTCTCATCATATTAAATGTTGTATATATATTCAGTTTTCCATAACCAGATACAGGGTTAGGATATACCATATATTCTGAACGTACTGCACCTCTTATAAGCTGTGCTTTAATATCGTTATGATTAATCATCTGTGAATTCTTTACATTTACCTGATATGAATATAAAAGTGCAACACAGCCCCCGGCATAAGCCGCTGCATAGCTTGTTCCAGTAACCTTAACGCCTCCAGATGGAGCAATTCCATATACCCCCGCACCCGGTGCAACAAAATCAGGTTTAATCCTGCCGTCAGCGCTATATCCACGCCCACTTTCATAATAAGCAGCCCCTGTATAATGATTATATGCTCCTACACTTATAACACCATCAGCTGCCGCTGGAACTGTAAGTGTTGTATCCGGGTCGGATTTTAAAAAATATATATCCTGTCCGGAAAACTGCTTTAATGGAAGCCATGCATTATAACTTCCTTTTATATTAGTGAGACTATATATATAGAATTTCCATGTACCCTCAACTGGTGTCTTAAGCCTTATGAATATAACCTCCATTCCAGCCACATTTTCAGTTATCTGATAATCTACCGTAACCGTACTTCTCTCATAAAGAAATGTATACTCCATACTTGCACCCATTCTTGCGGTATTCTTGGAACAAATTCCCTGACGGTGATTCAATCGACACAGATAATATATCAAGACTATCCGCCCATATTTCCATCGTAAAACCCTTTCCTGTTCCATCAACATTAATTTCCATAACATCAGGTACCAGGGCTGACATTACTGTCCCTTTATAATGACATTTATTATTAGCTTCATTGCCCATACATGTTATAACTGATATATTGGGTTTTAGTAAGATTCTCCATCATTTCTGCCAGAGGAGATGCGCCTGTTCTTGAACCATTAGCACTTCCCAGACCAAATATTATTATCAATGGTTTTCCAAGTCGTATAGCGTAATCTTCAAGAAATCTTAAAGCCAGCATAATATCACTTTCCTCAAAAGCTGGAACGTCATCCTTTATCAGAAAAATCTCTCAGATACTGTTTACTTTGTTTTAATTTAACCACTAAAAGTTCTGCTCCTGGTGCAACGCCAACATATCCGTCTGTATATGAACGCTGATATTGAAGCCAGCAGCGTTCCATGTCCTGACGTGTCTCTTTGTGCAACATAAGAATATGGATTTTCTCCGTTATTGTCAGCCTCTATTGCCCTGTCTATTTCATCCTTTTCATATACTCTGCCAAAATGTGCATATGTATTTGCAACATCAGTACCTGTTTTATCTGTCTGATCCCATATAGCCTGAATTCTTGTATTTCCAAGTCTGTCCTTGAAAACATCATTAAGATAATCTATTCCGGTATCCACATACCCTATGAGAACATTACTCCCGTCTGCGCAGATTATCCTGTCAAGTACCCGTAAAGCACCTATTTCATCAAGTGCACTTATATCCGCATCGCCTTCCATGAGTCCATATAACTTTGGAATAGTAAAATACCCCAGAGCTTATATTAAGCTGGCGGTTATCAGGCAGTTCTCCATGAGCTATAATCCATTGCGAATCAGCTCTCTGCGAACATATCCCTGGCAATGCCTTAATAGCTTCATCAGCCCCTGGGGTATCTTCTATTATGTAATCATATATATTCTCTTTGGTTATATCAAAATCACATGCCATAACATCTCCTTAACATAAAGCAATCACTGTACATGCTATATGTATTCAGAAATGTATTGTATTATTCTGCTATAACTATTATGCTCTCATAGTTATTACCGGAGCACCTTTCTTTTCAACAACATCTTCTGTTATTGTAACTGAACCTATATTGCTGTCTTTCGGTATCTCATACATTATATCAAGCATAAAATCCTCAATAATAGAACGGAGTGCTCTTGCACCTGTATCTTTTTCCATTGCCTTTCTTGCTATGCTTCTTAATGCATCATCTGTAAACTCAAGCTTCACCTCATCAAGCTCTAACAGCTTCTGATACTGCTTAAGAATAGCATTCTTAGGCTCTTTCAGAATATTGACAAGCATATCCTCATCCAGTCTGTCAAGTGAATATATGATAGGCAGTCTTCCTAAAAATTCTGGAATCATTCCGTATTCTCTAAGATCATCAACCGTCACATAAGACATGATGTTCTTCTCATCATCATATTTATCTTTAAGGTCAGCATTAAATCCCATTGAGGATGACTTATTAAGCCTTGTCTTGATAATATCCTCAAGATCTGGAAATGCACCACCACATATAAACAGAATATCCTTCGTGTTAACAGTTACCTGTGGAACCATTGCATTCTTACTTGTCGCACCAACAGGAACTTCAATCTCACTGCCTTCTAACAGCTTTAACATCCCCTGCTGTACAGACTCGCCACTTACATCTCTGCTTCTGGTCTCTTTCTTCTTAGCAATCTTGTCTATCTCATCAATAAATATAATTCCATGTTCAGCTTTCTCTACATCATTGTCTGCTGCCAGTAAAAGCTTAGAAACAACTGACTCTATATCATCTCCGATATATCCTGCCTCTGTAAGTGTTGTTGCATCTGTAATAGCAAGTGGCACCTGTAATATCCTTGCAAGCGTCTTAACAAGATATGTCTTACCACTTCCTGTAGGTCCAATCATAAGCATATTAGACTTCTCAATCTCAACGTCACCCAGAATCTTAGCATCTGCTGAAACTCTTTTATAATGATTATATACAGCCACCGACATTACCTTCTTAGCATAGTCCTGACCTATAACATACTCATCTAACTTTCTCTTAATCTCATGTGGTGCAGGCAGCTTAGAAACGTCAAGCGCTGGTAACTCCTTCTTATTCTCTTTCTTTTTCTTAAGCTTCTGCTTTTCTGGAACCGGGTCTGAATCCATAGCGCCAAAATTGCCAAACATGCCCATTCCAGGCATGTTTGACATCTTCATCATATCTTCATAATTAATTCCGTTGCTGTTAATTGAATCAAATGTTCTTTGCATACAATCCTGACAGATGTATATATTGTTAGGCATAACAATCATCTTACCAGCTCTTGATTCTGGTCTTCTGCACACAAAACATATCTTCTCATAATCATCGGAATTCCCATTGTTATTCTTATTAATATCCTTATCTTCTGTCATATTCTCATTGGTATTATCCATAAATATCTACTTGGAATATATCCTTAAGATGCCTTCTTAGAACCAAGCGTTACCTCCGTGCTCTTAAGAACATACTCGCTTCCTTCCATATGATAATAATCTATAGTTACTTTTTCACCTGCCTCATAATACTGAAGCATGTTAGTAAGTCCTGACATAGTAGTAACTGTCTGGTCATCAAATCCGACAATTATGTCATATGTCTCTAATCCTGCCTTGTCTGCTGCTGAATCATCAGCTACAGTTCTTATAAGAATACCTACAGGATATCCATAATATGATGCATAATTACTTGTAATATCTACTGCTGCAATTCCAAGGTATGCTGCCTTATCTGATGAAACCTTGTTTCTTGTCTGCTTAGTCATTAATGAATCGATAATATCCTTAACATTAGAGACAGGAATTGAATAAGCCATACCTTCTACACCATCACTGCTTGTTTTTGCAAAGTTAATAGCGATAACCTTTCCTTCTGAATTAAGAAGAGCTCCACCACTGTTACCAGAGTTAATCGCTGCATCTGTCATAAGAAGTCCTGTAAATGTTACATTGTTGACTGTAATTGAACGGTCCTTTGCACTAATTATACCAGTTGTAACTGACTGGCCTTCACCTAATGCATTACCAATAGCAACAACCTGCTGTCCAACTTTAATATCTGATGAATCTTCAAGTTCTGCAATTGCAATATTAGACGCTGTATCAGATGAAATATCACTTAATGATACTGCGGCTACTGCAATATCCTGATCTGACTTAGAACCCTTAACAGAACAGCTTGCACTTGTGCCATCAGAGAATACACATTTAAGATTATCAATATTATCAACAACATGTGCATTAGTTACAATAAGTAATTCAGTATCACTCTTGCCTACAATAATACCTGTACCACTTGATGTTGCTTCATAACTCTGTCCATATCCAAAATAACTTGAACTTTTAACTGTTGTTGTACCATTAAGCTGAACCATTGCAGGAATGGCTGCTGTAGCAACCGCCTCTACATCCATCTTACCTGATGCTGAAAGATTAGTATCTTCTGTAAGCGAAGAATCTGTCTTAGCAACATTAGAAATATTATTACTTACTGTTGGTATATTAACACCTGTAGCATCAGACTTATTACTGCCAGCAATCTTTCCGCCTGCATAATTAACACCAAACATAACCGAACCGGCTATTGCGCCAAAAAGTACTGCTGAAAGAACAAAGCATGCTGCTTTCTTTGCAAATCCGCCTTTGTGTTTCTTGTGCTTCTTAGCTTCATAAGGTGCACTTGAAAATGCTGTGTTATTATTGGCTGTACTGCTATTATTAGTATTGTTATATGGTATATCACTGCCACTGTAACGGTACTGTGAATCATTCTCATTATTGTCGTTATACATAATCATTCTCTCCTTTTAACATTGTATTATGACAATGAAGATTCCATACATAACAAATGAACACATCTCACTGTCAATACATGTAATATAACAACGAAATGTGTTCATATTGTGTTTTAGTTGTTAATTAAATTTGAACTGATTATAAACCAACAATTTCAGAAACTGCATCAGTAAGTTCTTCTAACTTCTTATCAGCATCCTCAAGATCTGTTCCCTTAACACCCATATAGAACTTAATCTTAGGCTCTGTTCCTGAAGGTCTTGCACAGCACCATGCATGGTCATTAAGTTCAAAATAAAGTACGTTAGATTCAGGAAGTCCTGTAGGCTTTTTCTCGCCTGTAGCAATAACTGTACACTCATCCTTCTTATAATCTCTGAACTCAACAACATTCCATGCTCCGAACTTCTTAGGTGGATTATTTCTTAAATCATCCATCATCTTAGCAATCTGGACAGCACCTTCTGCACCCTTCATAGTTACAGCCTTCTGTCCTTCCTTGAAGTAGCCGTACTTATCAAAGATATTAATCATCTGATCCCATAAAGTAATGCCTTTAGACTTATAGTAAGCTGCTGCTTCACATAATGCCATAACAGCTACGATGGCATCCTTGTCTCTTGCATGAGTTCCAACCAAGCAGCCGTAACTCTCTTCAAAACCGAATTCATATTCGTATGTATTATTCTGCTCAAAGAACTTAATCTGCTCACCAATATATTTAAATCCTGTAAGAACTTCAATAAGCTTTAAGTTATATTCCTTAGCAATAAGATCAGCTAAGTTAGTAGATACGATAGTCTTTACAAATGCACCATTCTCATGAAGAAGTCCCTTCTCCTTTCTCTGTGAAAGAAGGTATTCTGCAATAAGCATACCAGACATATTACCTGTGAATGACTTGTACTCACCTGACTTAGTGTCCTTAGAATATACGCCAAGTCTGTCCGCATCAGGGTCAGTTGCAAGAATAATATCTGCATCAACTTCCTTAGCAAGTCTTAATGCATATGTGAATGCCTTAGGGTCTTCAGGATTAGGGTACTCGAGTGTTGTAAAGTCAGGATCTGGTTTTTCCTGTTCTGGAACAACATATACATTCTTGAAACCTAACTCTCTTAAAATTCTTCTTACAGGAACATTACCTGTACCATTGAATGGAGAGTATACAATCTTAATATCATCAGCAACCTGCTTAATGATATCTCCGTTAAGGCTCTGCTTCTTTAATGCTGCAATAAATGCATCATCCATATCATATCCAATAATGTTATACAGACCTCTTACTCTAGCCTCTTCTTCATCAATAGTCTTAACATCATTAAAATCAGTAACAGCCTTAACCTCATTGATAATCTGTGTATCCTTAGGTGCTGTTATCTGGCATCCGTCATCCCAGTATACCTTATATCCATTGTATTCTGGAGGATTGTGGCTTGCCGTAACCATAATACCTGCTGTACAGTGAAGTTCTCTTACTGCAAATGAAAGTTCTGGTGTTGGTCTTAATGAAGGGAATATGTATACCTTAATGCCATTAGCCGCAAGACAAAGAGCTGCTTCCTGCGCAAATTCTCTTGACATTCTTCTGTTATCATGAGAAATAGCAACACCCTTATCCTGTGTTCCTTCCTTGATAATAAAATTAGCTAACCCTTGTGTTGCCTTTCTTACAATGTATACATTCATTCTGTTAGTACCATTGCCTATAACACCTCTAAGTCCACCTGTTCCAAACTCAAGATCCTTATAGAATCTGTCCTCAATCTCTTTCTCATCTCCTGCAATTGATTTGAGTTCTGCACGTGTGTCTTCATCAAAATATTCATTCTCACACCATGCTTTGTAAGTTTCCATATAACCCATACCCTTTACCTCTTTTCTTGATTTATATTAGTCCTGTAAAGCTTTTCTAAAGCTCTCAGAAACTGCTTTCAATGCTTCTTCTTCGTCCGGACCTTCTGCTATGAGAGTTATCTCATCTCCACAGCCAACGCCTGATGCAAGAATAGATATAACACTCTTTGCATTGACAACCTTATTCTTAAATGTGAATGTAATGTGTGAATCAAATTTAACAGCTGTATCACACATTGCTCCTGCAGGACGAAGATGTATTCCTAATGCACTTCCAACTAGTATCTTCTCACTTACCATATGAATCACCTCTCTGTTGTATTAGTTGTTCCAGCTTTTGTAGCAGTCTCTTCTGCCTTTGTTTCGGAATTATTACTTTTTAACTCAGCTTTAACCGTTAAATCCTTACTCTTCAATGTATAGCCTTCTGGTAATTTAACATCAAGCTTGACATTAACTTCTCCTGATGTTGTATAACCAGACAGACTTGCACTGACTGTTATTCTGGATGCATCCAGTGTTGCTGTATTATCAGCATTTCTTTCAACATCAATATTAATTGTCTTATCTATAAAATTATAACTCATACCTGTGTTCAAGCCAACAACTTTAATGTCTGATGTATTGAAAACTATCTTGTCTGAACTAACCGGTACAATCTTCACTGTTATTTCAACCCTTGAGTTATTCAATATATGAAGTGATTTATCAATGTAATTATCAAGTAAAAACTTAAACACTCTGTCCTCTGACAAACCTTCCACATTAATATTGCTGGCAGGAATGACTATTTTCTCCAGATTATTCAATGCATTTTCATCACCATATACCTGTACCTGATTCTGATTATAGGTTATTGAATTTACTCTATATCCATCCTTTGGTGTTCCGGATGTCTGTGCCTCTATAGATACATTTTTAAATCTGACAACCTGTGCTGTATAACTTACAGATGTCTGTGACATATCTATTGATTCATCCTTGATTTCATTAGCATCGTCATCATACAAATGAATATCTGCATCACCATGTACATCCCCTGTTGCTCCTGTGACATCATAAGAAATTCCTGCATATGATATTGTATCAATAACAGATGATGGTCCAGTCACTTTAATTGATGCCGGATTCAGCGACTCCTTTACAACCGCATGTCCATCCGCCGGATTTCCCGTTACATTAGTAACAACATTGACAGTTTTAGTATCCCTGTTCTCTATACTCAGTTTTACAGCAGATGTCTTAGGTGTTGCTTCTACACTATTAAGCACCTGACCATTCTGCACGACAGATACATGAATATCAACATAATCTGCAAAAGCACTTATTTTACTAAGATCAGCAGTTGCTACAATATCACTTGCCTTAATATTTGTTACAACACTCTTTGGACCACTTACATATACGGAAATCTTTCCTCCATCCACAACCTCATAACTGTAATTCTTATCAGTAAGGCTTTCGGTATTAATTAACTGAACCGTAACATTACTGAATGTATAACTTGTGGTAGGGTCATATATATTAACGATAATAGTCCAGAGAACAACTGCAAATACAGCAGACAATATTTTCAGACTAAGATTTTTAAATATCTTTTCCTTCATGCTTCAGCCTTCCTCTCCATATTCTGAACGACTTCACATCTATGGTCCTTCTGCGAAGATATTCTAATTTATTTCTAAGAGAATCTGCATCAATATCATGAATAAGCTCTCCGCCGACAGCAACTGAAACCTTGCCTGTTTCTTCTGATACAATTATCGTCATACTGTCTGTAACTTCACTTATTCCTACCCCTGCACGATGTCTTGTTCCCAAAGATTTATTAAGATTACCATTGTCAGAAAGTGGAAGATAACAAGTTGCAGCAACAACCCTGTCTCCTCTTATGATAACTGCTCCATCATGCAACGGAGTGTTATGCTCAAATATATTAACAAGAAGCTGGCTTGTAACAATACCATCCACCGCAATTCCCGTCTTTTCATATTCTTCAAGAATCATATCCTGTTCAATAACGATAAGTGCTCCTGTGTAAGCAGCACCCATGTCATAACATGCTCTTACAATCTCCTCAGCAGTCTTACTACTGAACCGTTCACCTTTATCCCTTCCATCACTGAACCTGAACAATCCAAAAACGATTTTTTTACGTCCAAGCTGTTCCAAGGCTCTTCTTAATTCAGGCTGAAAAATAATAACAAGCGCAATAATTCCAACACTTATTGTCTTACCAGCAATCCATAAAATAGTCTTAAGATTAAGAATATAAGCAAATATTGCAAATAAAGCAACAACTATAATTCCTCTTAGCAAAACCCATGCCTTAGTTTTCTTAATCCAAACCATTACATTATATAAAACAAAGGCAATTATAATTATTTCTATAATATCAGTCCATGTAATATGCGGAATATATAATTTAACCAGATAATCCTGTATGAAATTATTCAATATTATCTCGCCTCCATTTTATAATCTGTACAGCAATATATTGCCATTTATTATTTATCATCATTATCATAGAAAAGAATATCATCCTCTTCTTCAGCTGATGCTGCCTGATATCCTGATTCTGCCCTATGTGAAGAAGTTTTCTTCATATCTCTTATATCTGAAGTTTTCTTTGTTTTCTTTGCATTTATGTGTTTAATTCTTACATCCTCACTTGCAACATTAAGTTTAGGTACAGCCTTAACATAGTAATAATATTCATCATCTTCATATTGTACATATTCCGTTCTCTTATAATCCAGAGCAAAGAACACAACATTGCATACATAGGCTACAGCAGCACCAAGTACAACACCAAGTATCATAAGAATAATACTAAAATCAGACTTAAATGCTATCTGCAACACAACAAGCATAAGAAATTCTGTAACGCTGCCAGCAACTATTGCAATTTCCCATGCATGATTAATCTTCTGTCTTCTTATGATGTAAACAACAAGAATTGTTATTACAGCTGCTATTACCATTACCAGCATCTGCCTGTTCTTAAGAAGACTTTCAACAAGATAAGTTATCTGCTTCATACTTTCTGTTATTGACTGATTAGATATAGCTGCCTCATAATCACTTGCAGTTCTTATAATATAATAAATAATTATTCCAAAACCTACCGGTATAACTGAAAGTGCTGTTGTGCATAATCCAATAACAACTGGTATTGCAAACGGAATTTTCATCCAGCATAAAATAGCTGTTATAATAAGTATATATGCTGTCTTTGGTGTAAATCTGAAATACAGCAGATACATAAGCAATACTATACATAATGTAAGCAATGCAAACTCCGCTGAGATAGCATATAAATGAAACAACATAAACATTGAAAGTATTACAAGAGTAAACCCTCCTGGCAAAAATGCACATACAACAGAAAGTAATATTGCAAATATAGGATTTTTTAATTTATCCATATATCCAATACTTGCATTAATCATCAAAAATGATATAAGTGCAATAATAAACTTTGCTGCTGGTACAATATATGTATTGTATTTGTTATAAAATGTTTTAAATCTTTCCTTGAATTCTAATAAAAATGCCATTGGAGCCTCCTACTAATTATTTCTTTTTCTGTCCTGTATAAAATCTTTCCAGCTTATTAAGCCTTGAAAAATATCTCTTAAGTCCCTTTCTTGTATGTTCATATCTGTAATAATACACAATACCAGAAATGATACTGAATACTATAAGCATAAGCACATAATATAATGATATCTTCTTGGCAAGGCCTACATAATCCAGATTATTTATCTGCTGTATCATTCCTTCTGCATTACACAGGAAATACATTGTCAGAAGTATTATAGCCGCAAATGTTGTTGCAATAACAGACTTAAGAATTCCAAAAGCAATATAGTCGCCCTTGAAATATCTGGCTGTCTTTAACATACTTTTTCCTTCATTCTTTTCATATATTGCCATTTTGGTCATCATCTTAATTTTATTCTCATTAAGCAATTGTTTCACCTCGCAAGTTTAATGTTTTTAATTACATATGGTTAAATATAACATATTTTCTCTTAATTGTATATTACAATTTGAGAGTGTCCCCCACCTGTTGCAACAACAATACGTACCATTCTGTTATCTACAGTAAATGTTCTGTCTGTTGATGCAGATACATAACTATTCCATACATAAGCAGAATTCCCTGGTAATAAATTCTCAATTACACTTTGAATTCTGTTATCAAACGCAGCACTTCTCTGCTTTATATATATAATGGTTACATTACTCTGTGTAACAATCTCACCATAGTAAACTCCATCCTGTCTGCATACATACACATTTGATACAGTCTGCTCAAATCCATTACCAGAAAGCATACTTCCTATATCATCAGAACTATTTCCACCTTTCTGGCTGTTATCAGTATTGCCCGGAACTGACTGGTTATTTTCTGATGTAACACCACCTGTCTGACTATTTTCTGATGAAGAACTGCCTGTCTGTCCGTTTTCCTGCTGTCCATGACCTAAGCCTGTACCGATACCTACCTGTTGTCCATGTTCACCTGAACTATCATATGTATTACCTTTTCCATTATTATTATTTCCTGTATACACAACAAATCCATTAGAAGAACCTTGCGACACTTTTGTGATTCCTTCTACAACCACGGCGTCAGATACACTTCCTACTGTAGCAGTAAGAGTTGCTGTTCCAACTCCGTTAATTGTTATTACACCATCCTTATCCACAGAAAACACCTGTTCATTACTGCTTGTCCATATAAGTGATTTCTCATTATCATCAGGAGATACTATTGCTGTAACCTTAAGGCTTGTTCCTACAGGAATAGCTGTATTTTCAAAAAGAATATCAATCTGTGTTCCTTCTTTAACTTCATATTCATCCTGAGCTTGTGATGGTTTAAGATTAATTTTACTTACATTAACATCTGCCTGTTGTTCATTTCCATCTGATTTATTAAATGATATTATTAAAACAACAGCCAGTACTGCCGCAAGAATTATTCCCATTAATATAATAACTGTTGTACGCTTTATTTTTATATTTCTCATAATTTTCCTCGTAAAAATATTATATTCAATACACATTTATAATATAACAATTCATTCCACTTGTAAAAGAAAAAATGGATGATATACAATTTAATAATCTGTATATCATCCGTATTATGTCAGAATTCAATCCGTATTACAGTTCCCTTATTAACTTCACTGTCAAGATAAATTCTTGCATCATGAAGTTCAACAATATGCTTTACAATAGCAAGACCGAGTCCTGTTCCACCAGTTTCCTTTGATCGGCTCTTGTCAACTCTGTAAAATCTTTCAAACACCCTGTCCTGCTGATCCTTAGGAATTCCTATTCCATCATCAGTCACTTCTAACCTTGGCTTTCCATCTACCATACCCGCAAACACTTCCACATGTCCGCCTTCTTTATTGTATCTTATTGCATTCTGTACAAGATTATCAATAAGTTCTCTTATCATATCCTTATTACCGCGGATCATACATGAAGAACCTCTGTATGAAAAATGTATTCCCTGTTTCTGTGCATTAACCTGAAGAGATTCTGCACAGTCCTTGACAAACTCATACAGATCAAAATTCTCATACTGTCTTGGCATTTCGCTATGATCTAATTCTGAAAGCCTTATAATATCATTAATTAATGATAATAATCTTTCTGAATTACGCTTAATCTCATGCGCAAAATGTATCTCCTGTTCATGGCTTACCATCTCATTCTCAATAAGCTCGGCATAGCCTGATATTGCGGTAAGAGGAGTCTTTAGTTCATGTGATACATTTGCAGTAAAATCCTGTCTGCTTCTTGCAGCAGCAAGAATATTCTCATGCTGTGTCCTGATTTTCTCTGCAAAAGGTGCTATTTCTTTATATACAGGCTTCTCCTGTACAGAATCTATATTCTTAGCCATTCTCTCAATAGGTTCAATAAGTGTCCTTGTAAGTAACCGTGAAAGAACGATACACACCACTATAATTACTGCCAGTATTCCTGTTACGGCCGGAAATACATTACCAAACACACTTAATAAACTGCTTGCATCACAGGATACTCTTATAACTGTCCCATCCTTCTGTTTTAGAGCATAATAAAAGGTGTTCATATCCATCGTGTCAGAATTTCTTACACACTGGCCATGTCCGGTATGAAATGCATCCTGCACCTCAGGTCTGTCTTTGTGATTAGGCATTACATTAATATCATTGTCATTATCAAAAAGCACCACGCCATCTGAATCTATCCATGTAACCCTGAGATTATTAATTGGAAGCTTTACATCTGCATATTGCGACGACTTCTCAAAGACTCCGGTTTCCATGAGTACTTCTGCATTAGTTCTCAGTCCGGCCTGAACCTGTTTCTTAAACAGCCCATAATATATAAAAGTTATTCCGATAGCTGTAGCAAGAACTGCTATAACTGCTATTCCAATAAGCCTTAAATTAATCTTCTGCTTCATATATTCACCCTGTTCTGTCTGTTAATTATATCAGGCTACTCAATAACATATCCTACATTACGCACGGTTCTTATACGCGAGCCTGCATCACCTAACTTCTGTCTTAAAGTCTTAATATGCATATCCACAGTTCTTGACTCACCTTCAAATTCTGTTCCCCATACCTTAAGTACAATAGAATCTCTTGAAAGCACTATATTTTTGTTAGCCATAAGATATCTTAACAATTCATATTCTTTAAATGTAAGTTCAATCTGCTTTCCTGAGACCGTAACTGCATGCCTTTCATGATTAAGTTCAATCTCTCCTACATCCAGCACTCCTGCCTCATCTGTTTCTGTTCTTCTAAGAAGTGCTTTAACTCTTGTAATAAGCTCCATTACAGAAAATGGCTTCTTAATATAATCGTCAGCACCATCCTCAAGTCCCTTTATCATATCAAGCTCCGTAGACTTTGCTGTTACCATAATAACAGGCAGTCTCTTAGTTGCAGAATTCAGTCTCAACTTCTTAATGATGTCATAACCACTTTCATCAGGAAGCATCACATCAAGTAAAACAAGGTCTGGAAGAATCTCATCAAGCTTCTTAAAGAACTCTTTGGAACTTCCAAATGCACCTATCATATGTCCACTGTTCTTAAGTGCAATTGTCTCTATTTCCCTTATGCTTTCATCATCTTCAACTATGTATATAAGAGCCATATTCTCATCTCCTGTTCTAGTCAGCCTTCTTTAATTCCGGAAGCTGATACTGTTTATAATAATCTCTGCATTCTTTTGCAAACTGAGGATTATCCTCATTTGTAAGATGCTCCAGATATCCATGTGTTTCAAAACCATTATCTCTTACTTCAATCATACATACAGCAATATTAGAGCAATGGTCTGATACTCTCTCAAAATTCGTCATAATATCTTCGAGTATGAGTCCTGTTTCAATTGTACATCTGCCTTTTCTTAATCTGTTGATATGACGCTGCTTAATCTCTAAGTTCAGTCCATCAATAACCTGTTCTAACGGCTCAATATGCTTTGCTGCCTCAATATCCTGATTTTCAAAAACCTGTACTGTGTTACTAACTATATCATGTACCGCTTTTGCAAATGTTTCAAGTTCTTTTCTTGCATTCTGTGAAAAAGATGACGCCTTGCTGTTCATCTCTTTTGCAGATTTTGCAATATTAATCGCATGGTCAGATATTCTTTCGAAATCACTCATGCAGTGAAGAAGTATTGAAAATGTATGATTATCATGTCTTGATAAATCGCAGTTACCAACCTTTACAAGATATGAACCAAGCTTATCCTCATACTTATCAACATCTTCTTCCATCGCCACAACCTCATCATATGCAGCATCTGAATAATTATTAATAATATCAAGTGCCTTATCTAACGCCTTCTGTGACAGATGTGCCATCTTTACAGCAGTATTCCTGCATAACTCCATCGCAACTGCCGGAGTCTCTAAAAATCTTTCATCAAGTGCTGCAAGATCTGCTGCCACACCTGTCTGAACAACTTCCTCATGTTTTCCATCAGGAATAGAAAGAGTTGCAAGCTTCACAAGCAGATTAGAAAATGGAAAAAGTATGATTACACATCCAATATTAAAGAGACTGTGAATTACTGCTATTCCTGCTGCATTTGCCGGTGTTGATAAGAATTCAAAATGAACAAACATATTCAGGCTGTAAAAAATAACCATAAATATGACTGTACCAATCATGTTAAAATAAAGATGTATCATTGATGCTCTCTTGGCATTCTTCTTTGCACCTACAGAAGATATAAGCGCTGTTACACATGTACCTATATTCTGTCCCATAATAATAGGAATTGCTGTTGCATAGTTAACCGCACCTGTTACACATAACGCCTGCAGTATACCAACCGACGCTGATGATGACTGGATAACTGCTGTAAGCACTGTACCTGCAAGAAGCCCAAATAACGGATTAGAAAACAGTGTAAGCATACCAGTAAACTTCTCATTGTCAGCCAGCGGTGCAACTGCGCCACTCATAGTTTCCATACCGAACATAAGAATTGCAAATCCAAGAAGAATATTACCTATATCCTTTTTCTTAGAATTATCCTTGCATGTCATAGTCATAATTATACCAATAACAGCAAGCACTGGTGAGAAGGATGATGGCTTTAAAAGATTAATCCATCCTGCTCCGCTTATACCTGTAAGCGATAACATCCATGACGTCACTGTCGTACCAATATTGGCACCCATAATAATACCTACAGCCTGTGAAAGCTGCATAATACCCGAATTAACAAAGCCTACAACCATTACCGTAGTTGCAGATGATGACTGTATAACTGCTGTCACAGCCATACCAAGCAATACTGCCATAATTCTTTTAGAAGTAAGTTTTTCGAGTATCTGTTCTAATTTACCTCCGGACAGCTTTGCTAAGGAATCTCCCATGACATTCATTCCATATAAGAACAAAGCCAATCCGCCTGCCATCGTAAGTACACCAAAAATATTCATTTTACATAAGCTCCTTTTTGAACGACTTTTTCACACATCATGTGTATTCTAAATGAGCATTGTAAAATGTATTATGTAAGTTATGTAAAATTTATGTAAAATTTGCAGCCGCGTTTCTTATGCGCTCTGCATCAACAGGTTTTGATATATGTGCATTCATTCCAGCATCAAAAGCTGCCTTTACATCATTTGAAAATGCATCTGCTGTCATTGCTACAATCGGTATATCCTTTGCATCAGGATGCTTAAGCTGTCTTATGGCTTTTGTTGCCTCATATCCATCCATATTAGGCATCTGGACATCCATAAATATCAAGTCATACTGACCTTTTACCGAATGACTAAATGCATTCACAGCTGCCATTCCATCCTTTGCAATGTCACATAATGCCCCCTCTGACTTTAAAAATTCTCTCATCATCTCCGCATTAATAACATTGTCCTCTGCCACAAGGAATTTCTTTCCCTCAAGCACCCCGCTCTGTTTAATATCTTCTTGTGTCATATTGGCTGCATACCCTGTACCACTCTGAATATTTGTTTTCTTTTCAGGAATCATGAATTCCATTGTAACTTCAAATGTACTTCCTTCACCTTTCTTGCTTTTAACCTTTATAGTTCCTCCCATAAGGTCAATAAGGTTCTTTGTTATAGGCATTCCAAGTCCTGTTCCCTGCACATTATCAGTCACATTATTATCTTCCCTTGTAAAAGGTTTAAATATCTCTTTAATATAACCATCGCTCATTCCTATTCCGTTATCAGATATTTTAAACTTATACTTTGCAAACTGACTTCCTGTATGATTCATCCCTCTTATTTCAAATGTTATCATCCCATACTCTGGCGTATATTTTACGGCATTTGATAAGATATTCAGGAGTATCTGGTTTAAACGCAGTTTATCTGTTTTAATCCAGCCATATTCTACATTATCTGAGCTGATTATAAGTGTCTGCTTTTTCTGTTTTGCCTGTGGTCTTATAATGTTATCTATTTCCTGAACAATATCAGCAATATTTACATCACTTAAATTAAGAGTAGTCTTCCCTGATTCTATTTTACTCATATCGAGAACATCATTTATAAGGTTTAACAAGTGCTGGCTTGATATCACTATCTTCTCAGCATATTTTTTTACTTTATCAGGGTTCTTTTCATGTCTTAATAATAACTGCGAAAATCCCACAATGGCATTCATTGGTGTCCTTATATCATGGCTCATATTAGCAAGAAACTGGCTTTTAGCAAGATTTGCAGCTTCTGCTGTATGAAGTGCATCCTCCATATGTCCTCTTATCTGCTGCTCATAGGTTCTGTCAGAAATAATTACGACAAGGACATCATCCCCATCCTTATCCATATGATAACAGCCCTGTTTAAATAATCTGTACTCATTTGAATCAGCTGGCTTTATCCAGTATTCATTGACTACAGATTCTCCTATATCTAGTCCGGTAATATCATTCCAATCCGGGATTTCCCCCTTCTTATCAAGTTTCTTAAACTCATCTGTAAGTTCTGAATATTCATCATTTTTTAATCCCAGAACTCTCTCAATATTTCTGCTGACATAAAGTTTACGCCAATCGCCCCATGAAAGCATAATATATACATCATCAAGATTTTTTGCCATAATAGAAAATAAAATATCCCGCCTTGATATTTCGTGATTCTTTTCACTGATATATCTTCTGTAGTATGTATACAATACAACAACAGCCACTATAAAAAACAATCCACCTATCTGCATAGCCATCCACACTGTTCTCTGTTGTACTGCAACAATGCTTGAATTTGCAATTCTTATAGGAACCATTGATATAAGTCCCCAGTTATCAAAACCAACAGGAACATACACAAGGTAATACTGGCGGTTATCCAATGTAAATTCCATCTCACCAGACTCGCCAGCCTTAACGTCCTGCATGAATCCTTCAAGCGACTTTCCGTAAAAATCCGCATTTTTCAAATGATAAAATATATTCCCCCCTGTATCCATGCTTCCTTCTGACTTCAAAACTATATCGCCATTAGCATATACTATGTAACTGCTTGTATCCTTAGCAAATGCCTTGATTCCCAATTCTCTGTTAATACTGTCTGTATTGTACGAAACAGCTATTGAACTATAAGAAAAACCATTAATATATGCCGGATCTACAGGTATGGCAAAAAACATAACTTCATCACTGCCAGGATTTGAGCCGTCAACTATAACACTCTCCCTGTTTATAACAAGGCTCTTCCATGTATTTCCAAGCTCAAGATATCCCCTCCTGCCTGCCGATGACAAATAGTTACAGTCATCATCTACAAAATAAAATTCTGTATAATGCCACTCATTTTTCCATTCATTCAGAAAAGATCTGATATCTTCTTCATTTCCATCAGCCTCATTTATAAAATCGCCTGTCATTCGCAGCAGCTTCCATTGCTGCCCGGTTATCTGAAGGAATTTCTCACTTACCTGTTTATATACTTCATTAAGATTTCTCGAACTTGTCTCATATAATTCCTTTTTCACATTAACTGAGTAATTAAATAATATAATACCGACACACATAAATACAGCTATTGCCACTCCAACTGCTGCAAAAAAATATATGCCATTCTCATTTTTCTTCATCTGGCTTATTTCCTTTCCTCTGGTCAATCAGCTCTTTTCTATATATGCCTGTGGTTTTGGTAGTTTACCGCCATCTATAAAATACTTCAGCCATTGCTCTGACACACCAGTTGTATGAACTATATATCCGTCATATTTTCCCCCTTCTTTTATGTCAGTATCCTGCTTGTACATATGTACTCCACCATGTTCTGACATATCATAATTATATGCGCGTTCCAGCAAAGTATGACCAGAAACATCAACATAACAAAAAGAATATGTTTTTTCGTCAGCAATTGACTCTCCATCAGCAATAATATCCAGAAGTTGCATTTTTCCATCATCATCTCTTGATATCTTCATTGTAAATCCGCTCGATGCAGGGAGCGTGTCCCATGATATCGGGTCATCATCACGCCCGCAGCCTTCCACAAGGCAACGCACAACATTTTTTATCTCAGCTCCCGTTGCGTCCTTTGTATAAAACTTTACTCCTCCACCCATAATAAGTGCCTGAAGCTGTGCCGCTGTATAATCCCCCTTATATATGTCACCTGCATTCATTGCTGCAGGCGCAATAAGCATGTCTGCACCACATATTTCCCGCAGAATATTAACTCTTACTGAAAATGACTCACTTCCTGTATCCGTAGATTTCCATGTATATTCTCTGTCAAATGTGGTTACAGTATTTCCTTTTTCTTTAACATAATTATAATTATCATTAAATATTTTTACCGCCTGTCTGGCATCAGCCTCACCCACAAGCATTTTCTGCACTGCAGAATAGCTTGCCTTACTCACACTGTCGTTTCTTATATAGGTATACATACGGTTGCTCTCAATATATGGAACTATATTAGAAAAAATATCCTGAACATCTACATTTACATTCTTGTTATATACCACAAATGACTGTATCCTGTCTGCCATCGCATTCATCACTTCACTGCTAAAAAAATATCTTACTATATCAAGTGCCAGTTCTTCACGCTTTCCTGCCCCCTTTAGTTTTCCGTTCATGGCTACTGAATATCCTGGTGTACTGAAATACCAGTCATCATTTTCTGTCTCCCCAAAATATGGCAGCAGCATAAGACTGGTCATTCCTTCAGCCTGATATTCAGCAATATTGGTGCTCTGGCGTATCATTGCCACCCTGCCTGACACAAAATCTTCGAATGTAACTGAATATCCTCTACTGACATCTTCTACCTGCACACCCGTATCTTTAAATACCTGTTCAAGTCTTGAAAACAACTGCGTTCCCAATTCATCAGGCAGATAATCAACATTTCCTTCTGATGCATCATTGCGCCAAATTCTTCCTTTTGAACTCTGAAGCAATGGTATCGACCATGCCTGAAGCATATATGAATCTGTGTAATCATATTTGTAATCTGTTGCAAATCCCCTTATACCATATTCTCCAAACTTGTTGCACGCTTCAACAAATGTATCATAATTGTAAGGAAGCTGTATTCCATACTCATCAAAAAGTTCAGTATTAGCCAGTATTCCCTCAACACTTGCCGCACCAGGAAGCCAGTTTACTGAACCATCTTCATTGGTAAACCCATCAAGATATACTTTGTAAAACATATTTGTAATATCTGTCCATGAAAAATCATATAGATATTCTTCTGGATTAATATCATAGTCATCATCAAGTGTTGAAGTCTGTGTCCATGACGATGCATCTATTATTATATCTGCAAGGTCATCATTTACTGCTGCATCATTAAGATACTGTGCCCCTCCCCTGCTTATTACAAAATCAAATTCGACATCCGGGAAGTGTTCTTTCAACATTCTTCCTACACTTGCAAGCCAGTAATTCTGGTCAAGCTGTACAACAATTCTTTGTTTTACTTCCTTACTGTTCTTTAATGGCATACTACATGACATCAAAAAAGCTCCGCAGAATACTATCATCAGCAAAACACACATTACCCTTTTCATTATATCCTCCAAAATGTTCTAATCCTATGTTGCTTAATAATAATACTCTTTATTTTTGTCGAAATATGTCGAATATAGTTATAACTATTATTACATCCAAACTATTACTTAAAAAAATATATCAACCGCACTTATACACATCAGCTTAAAATAATTTATTTTGTCAGAATTGCCCGCAGAATATAATTGGTGTATTATTTTATAAAAAGATATCAGAATATTATTATAACTTAAAAAATACAGGAGGGCTTATGTGTACAGCAGCTACTTATAAAACTAAAGATTTCTATATGGGAAGAACACTAGATTATGAATTTTCTTATGGTGATGAGGTGACTGTAACACCTAGAAATTATCCTATTAATTTCAGATTTATGGGTGTAAGGAATAACCACTTTGCGATGATTGGAATGGCACATGTGGCTGACGATTATCCTTTATATTATGAAGCATTTAACGAAAAAGGGCTTGGCATGGCCGGTCTTAACTTTGTTGACAATGCAGCTTACAGCGAACCGGACCTAAGAGGTCTTAACGGAGAGAGTAATATTGAAAATGTTGCCGTATTCGAATTCATTCCGTGGATATTATCGCAGTGTGCGACAGTTGATGAAGCTAAAGAAAACTTGCAGTTTATTAATCTTACCAACACTCAGTTTAATGAAATGTTTCCATGTGCTAATCTTCACTGGATTATCGCTGACAAGGAAAGCTGCATAACTGTTGAATCCATGTCAGACGGACTTCATATATATGATAACCCTGTTGGCGTGCTTACTAATAATCCGCCATTTAACATACAGATGTTTAATCTTAACAATTACATGGGATTATCTACAAAACAGCCTGAGAGCAATTTCTCGGACAAGCTCGAATTCAACAGATACAGCCGTGGTATGGGTGCACTCGGACTTCCTGGGGATCTGTCATCTCAGTCAAGATTCGTAAAAGTTGCTTTTACTAAGATGAATTCTGTTTCAGGTGACGATGAAAAATCAAGCGTAAGCCAGTTCTTTCATATATTAGGCAGCGTAGACCAGCAGCGTGGCTGCTGCCAGCTAGACGATGACAAATATGAGATAACAATATATACCTGCTGCTGCAATACAACTAAAGGCATCTATTATTACACAGCATATGACAACCATCAGATATGTGCTGTTGATATGCATAAGGAGAACCTTGACGGTGATAAGCTGGTTCGCTATCCACTTATTACTGATGGCGAGATAAGGGCTGTTAATTAATATATACCTGACAAAACGAGCTGGACGTTTAATTACCATCCAGCTCGTTTTTAACACATTTTTCTATGTCGTACGCAACCTCAGTGCATATATCTTTTTCCATTCCAGCTGCTGTTCCAACAGCAGCCAGCTCCTTAATTCCTGGATTTCTTCCATTGCCGTCTACTGTAGTAGTATGTTCTCCATAATATGTCGTACTATAAGTCAGGTCATATGCCGGGCTCAGTCTCCAGCCATCATTATTTTCATCATATATAAATGTAAAATTCTTTGAATGGTCATCTCTGTTATGTGCAAACACATTAAAACACATTCGTCGGTACATATTCTCTATATCATGCTTATTGTCCCTTGTTAATATTTTTGTTAATTTCATAAGTTGGTGATAATCCATATTGGGCTGCCTGAAATCCAGTTCAAGAAGCGCTGCTGCTGTAAGCATATGGATTCTGTGTTCTCCAAATGAATCATTCTTACGATCAAATCTTTTAGTTCCAAAGTATCCATCACATATATCAGATGGAAAAAGTCTGGTCTCTTCCATATCAATTCCACACTGCTTTGCACACTGTGAATATCGGTATTCCATCAGCCCCGCATTCTTTCCATCAACATGAGCAGGAAACTTGATAATCCAATCCTCACCATCTATCTTAGTCATAATTTTAGGTCTTGCTCCACCACTTGTTCCACCAAGCCTGTATAATTCATCAAGCTTGTCAGAATATTCAGTATTAAGAATTTTCTGACACTGTTCAGATAATTCATCAAGACTGCTGAGTTTTTCCTGCTTTGGCATATCCCATTCCGGTCTGTATGTTAATGCTCCCATTCCTGATTCTCCAACAATTGCAAGCCTGTCCAACATACTCACATTGTCTATATTACATCCCTTTTCTTTTAACATCCTGTCAAGCAGCAGCTGTCCCCATGCATCAGGCAGACTGTCTGCAAATACTCCCCATAAGCCATTAAAATATTCTTTAACAGGGACACATACTTTCTTTTCAAGGGGCAATGAAAACGGACTTATTGAAAATCCGTTCTCCAGCCATTCATCTGCATATTCAAATGCAGCCTTTCTTTCGTTCGTCATAGCAAGAGTTCCAACAAGCCTGTCATGATAAAAAACATTTATAACTCTATCTTCTTTCATTTATTACCTCCTCAATACTGTTATAAGGAATCTCCGTAAAATGTTTCTTAAATCATCAGCGATATTAAGTGCTACAGCTATCTTAGTCAGCGATAACAGTGAAATCTGTCCTGTTGTTTCAAATCTTTTATCGAGCCAAGACTGACATTGCTAATCTTAGAAAGCTTCTCTTGTGAAATGGCGCGTCTTTTTCTTATTAGTCTTACCCTGTCAGCTATTTTTATCCAGTTCTTCACATGTCTCCCAGACATATTCATTCATATATTAATCTCTCCTTATGTGCAAACATATATATAATATATTAGCTAGTTTCTTGATAATTATGCATTTATAGCTAATATTTTATCTGTAACTATTATAGCACATAACTTAATATATTCAATCCTCTCCTTGCCAACTTCCCAGAATATGTTATTATATGATAGATTATTATAAGTGTTTAAAGCACAGAAAGAGGAATTTATGTTAGTTTATGACGCTAATGCCAATTCTGGCAGCAATGCCGGTTTTGAGTGTACCTATACAACTTTTAAATCTGACAATTCTACAGCTTCACCAGAGAACCCAATCCTTGTTCTGGATAATTCTGAGAAGAAGTGGGATGAGACATCTTATGGTTTATTCACTAACCCTTATAAAAGACGGCATTTGATTTTCAGATTGACGGAGAATCTTTTACAAGCAATATCTTAAAGATTGATTCAAGATTTACAAGCCTTATCAAATGGCTTGGCGAGAACAGAGTTAAAGTAAAGCTTACAGGTGCTAACACATCTGAAGGATATAATGTATACAAGATTCAGGAAGTTGCATTTGGCAATGGTAACAAGTTATCCGCTGAAGACGGTTTTCTTCAGTTTATGATTGAAAGATTATTAGAGAGCAGTGCCGTTGCAGAAGACAATAGTGAAGAGCCTGATGAATCTGCTGATGATATGAAGCTTACAAGCCTTACAAGCATATCAGATTTTCTTAACTGTGCAGAAGCACGCTTCCTGAGAATATCCGTTTATGGGCAAGACGCAATCTTGTTGTTGCCCGTTCAAGCGAGGTAACTCCTGAGGAGAAAAGACATGCACAGAGAGCACTTTCTATCATGCTTAATATCAAGTGGAAGAGCAATTACTTCGAATCAATTGACCCTGTGGAAGCAAGAAGAATTCTTGACGAAGAACTTTTCGGTATGGAGAGTGTTAAGCAGAGAATCATTGAGACAGTTATTCAGATTAACAGAACACACACTCTTCCTGCATATGGTATCCTTCTTGTTGGTCCTGCCGGAACAGGTAAATCACAGATTGCCTACCTTGTTGCCAAGATTCTTAAAATGCCTTGGACAACTCTTGATATGAGTTCAATCAATGACGCAGAACAGCTTACAGGAAGTTCAAGAATATACTCCAATGCAAAGCCTGGTATTATCATGGAAGCATTCAACATGGCTGGTGAATCTAACCTTGTATTCATTATCAACGAGCTTGATAAGGCAACTTCAAGTAATGGTAACGCCAACCCGCGGATGTACTCCTTACACTCCTTGATAATCTTGGATTCACTGATAATTACATGGAGTGTCTCATCCCAACTTCAGGCGTATATCCTATCGCCACAGCTAATGATAAGGATAAGATAAGTGCACCGCTTCTTTCAAGATTTGCAGTAATTGATATTCCTGATTACACAAGAGAAGAGAAAAGACAATTTTCCTTAAATATTCACTCCCAAAGGTTCTTAAAAGAATCGGACTTCACGAGGATGAGTGCCTGGTGTTTGATGACGGACTTGACGCTGTTCTTGATTACTGCAAGGATACTACAGGTATCAGAGACCTTGAACAGGCAGCAGAACATTTAGCAGCACATGCTCTTTATATGATCGAGGTTGAGCATGCCACAAGCGTTTCATACACAGCAGACATGGTAAATGAACTCTTTTAATTAAATTATTCAAACCCGATAACAAATACATGATATACAATAAGGAGCTGATATCACTACGATAACAGCTCCTTAAATAATCTTTACATATGTAATTGTAATTATCAGTCATTTCTTAACTTAAACTGTGCAACCATCTCACTAAGAGTTGTAGCCTGTGCTGTAAGCTCTTCACTTGTAGCTGATGTCTCCTGTGATGTTGCTGAATTAGCCTGTACAACTTCTGCAATTCTTGCAATTGCAACATCCGCCTGCTCCATACCGCAGCCTGACTTGTAGATACATCTCTCATCTTCTTGGCACTCTCTGCGATAGACTGAACACCATCAACAACTTCCTTAAGTGAATCAGATGCCTTAGTAGCAATCTTATTCCCTCTCCTACCTCGTAGATAGAAGCTTCTATAAGATTTCTTGAATCTACCGCTGACTTAGCACTCTGCTCTGCAAGTGTACGAATCTGATCAGCAACTACTGCAAATCCTCTTCCTGCATCACCGCTCTTGCAGCCTCAATGGAAGCATTAAGTGAAAGAAGGTTCGTCTGGCTTGCAATGCTTTCAATCTCTGAAATGATATTGCCAATCTTCTCAGAAGCCTCACTGATACGAGCCATTGCCCCATAAGAGCTTCCATGCTTTCTCTGCTGTTTTCTGCTGTATCAGCATATCTCTCTGCTTCTTTATATGAACTTTCCAGCTGTTCTGCTGTCTTCTGTATACCTTCATTAAGATCATTAATGGTTGCCGCATCTCTTCAACCGTTGCAGCCTGATCTGTTGCACCTTCTGCAAGCGACTGTGCAGCGTCCGAAGATTAGCTGAACGCTTCTGCCACCTGTTTAGAAGCATCTTCAACACCCTTTAATGTTGAATTCATCTGACGGTTCATGTTACGAATTCCAAGTAACAATGCATTAAATGCGCCTGTATACTGATCTTCATGTTCGGTTGCGATAGCGAAATTACCATCTGCCATCTCTCCCATAAGTCTTCCGGCATCACTGATAATATTATGTAATCTTTCTGCCATAGCATGTGCACTATCTATGAGATCGGATATCTCATCTTTAGTCTCAACTTCAGGGAATGGTGAATCAAGATCTCCTGTGCAAATGTCTCGAATCTGGCCATCATTCCATCTAATGGAGCTTCTATACTCTTTGCAATCGCACGTGCTGATTTAGAAGCAACAACAACTACCGCAGCTATAATTCCAACTGCCGCAACAATTGCTATTTTAAGTAATATTTCAAGCTTTAATTTTTCTGCATTACCTTTAGCAACATTAGTGTCCATAAGTTCATTAAGTGCATTATCAAGTGCCTCATACTTAGGTGCCATCTCTTTCTGCATCATCGTCTGTGCCTTCATTGACTGATTAGCATCTGTTGTAGCTCCCAGCTTTATAACCGCTCATCAATCTCCTTATATTCAGCCCATGCCTTATCAATCTTGTCCATACATTCCTTGCCAGCCTTACTAGACATTAAAGGTCTTATCTGTTCAAGCTTGTCTTCAAATGCTTCGACATGCTCATCATGCTGCTGTTTCATTGAGTTGATAAGACTTACTGAATCATATCCTACAACTCCTCTTGAAGCGCCTCTTATCTCTGCTGCCTCAGACATAGCTGTAGCAATATCTCCCTGAGGGAACGCATAACGCGTCAACACCCTGCGGTAATCCATAGACATATAAATCATCATTACACATATAACAACTGCAACTACGGAAAATGATATAATTATCAGTCTGAATACATAGTCCAAACGCCCTTTATCTTCTTGTTATTCATTTTCTTAAACATCTTATAACTCCCACCTTTCCATACGCATCATTTGTACAATATGTTTAATTGTTCCCTATTGTTATCTAATTAATATTATTCCTAATTCTAATTTTTTCAAGGTATTTTCACAAAATACTCATATGTAATTGTCTGAGCCCATCTATTTCATCGCACAATTCCGCTTGAGCATGTAGAACAATCCATCGTAAGACCGTTAAATATGTTGTTTAATGAGTCTGTTATCTGTTCGCATCTGTGTGCTTCACTTTTTAAAAATGTGTAATCAATATCCTGCTCCGTGACAAAATATATGCTTACAGCCTCAACCTCAGGACGCTTCCTATAGGCATTGATAAGCCCCTGTCCTACCGCTGCAAAATTAATCCCATGCGAAACTGCTTCCTTACTCACTCTCACAGGCTCTCTTTCCCTGACTGCTGATATTCTCATCATATATCCTTTAGGAAATGCATGGTATCTTACATAATCAGTTGCCCTCATTGAAGCATACAGTGCATTATCATCATGGTTCTTAATGTATTCACCATCCAGCCTGATTAAAGTAATTCTTGCATATGAGATATCATTCTTAATATCACACAGATCATCTCCAACAAGATACACAGCATCTTCCGGCACAAGTTTCTCATCCTGTGTAAATGCAATTGCACTCACTGCCTGATTGCTTCCACCGCCAAGCTCATAAGCCATCTCACTTTTAAGGATAAGATTCTCTTTCACAGTAATCTCCCATTCTTTCTGTAATGGCAGTTTCTTAGCACCGTGGCTTTCAAGCATGGATATAAGCTTCCTTATCTCTCCATCATATAAATCCATTGGATGTTTCTACCCCTTCCTGTTATTCTTTCTGTGTATCCTGTTCCTTCTTTTTCTTTACCTCACGCCTGTTCTTTGACCAGTTATAATATGCAGTAAGCGGCTTGATTAAAACTGCCGCAAATTTCATATCAAGATTAAAGAAATATATAACAAGAGTCAGAAGAAACAATGCAACTAACACGATTGCTATAATAGCCAGCACTTTTAATACTATCATACATTACTTCCGCTTCTGTCTTGCATATTCTGCAGCACCTAATGCTCCCATAAGCTGTGGGTCTGTCGGAAGGTCCACTACATTAATCTTAAGCACCTTTTCTATTGCTTTCTTCAAGCTCTTCATTCTTGGCACATCCGCCTGTAAGTGTAACGCTGTCAGCCGCACCGGCTTTCTTAGCCATAACAAAACACCTCTTGGCAACCGATAACTGTATTCTGCTGCAATCTCTTCCATAGGCTTACCCTCGCCCACTAATGAGATAACTTCACTCTCTGCAAATACCGCGCACTGTGCTGTTATTGGAATCACGTTCTTCGCTGTAAGAGACAGATTAGAGAATTCATCTAAAGACATCTCAAATGCTCTTGCCATAGATTCAAAGAATCTTCCCGTTCTGCTGCACATTTGTCATTCATCGCAAAATTAAGCACGGTTCCATCAGTGTCAATCGCAATTCCCTTAACATCCTGACCGCCGATATCAATAATCGCCTTAACCGAAGGGTCAGTTACATGTACGCCCATGGCATGACAGCTTATCTCTGATATATTCTCATCTGCAAATGGTACTTTGTTTCTTCCGTAACCCGTACCAATCAGATATGTAAGCTCCTCTGCGCTGTTTAAACCGTCAACCTGGCTTACAGCCTCGTCAAGCGCATCCTTCGCACTAAGCACAGGGTTAATCCTGCTTCTCTTAGTAACCGCAGCTAAGATTTTTCCATTCTCATCTATAATTACGCATTTGGTATATGTACTTCCTGCGTCACAACCACCGAAATATTTCATTCTGCTATCCTTTCCTGCCACATATGCAGCATACACACTTCTTACCAGCTCTTAGAATCGTCAAAATCCTCAAGTGACGGGTCAAGCGGTTCTTCCCTGAAAACAGTTCTCATGTATCTGTTAATCTCCGTTCTCATGTCTCTTCTAGTTCCATCCTCAGGACACATAAGATTGTGCGTTACCCATATTAAATGAATTCCATGTTTTCTTGCTTCTTCTTCAAATAAACCGTGATATCCCGACATTGATTTGCAGCCCATATGAACATACATGATTACTATATCAATATTAAACATTTCGCAGAAACGCCAGAGTGCCTCTACGCCTGTCTCATAACCGCCGTTAGAGCGGTTTCTCATAATCATGTTCTCATACAGATATGCAAGGTCTAACATTGCCTGGTGCTTATCCTCTGTGTTGACCATCTCTGTAGACACCATACTTAACATATCTGCAATAGTTACAACACCCCAGCAGTTAAGAAGCCAGATTGGGAGTGCCGTATAATATGCAGCCTGAACGCCCCATGTCATGGCTCTGTGGCGGTACTCCTTCGCCGCCATCTCTTTATTCTTATATGCATCAAGTGCCATCTTTGTAAGCTTTTTATCCATATCAAGGAATGCCTGATTTCTTCCACCGGCAGCCTGATATACACCATATCTGTAGAGTGCAAGCGTTACGCCCATAACCTGCGGATAATCTGTCTTGGAAATCTCCATCCACTCTAAGAATTCCTCTGTCTCTGCATTAAACCGCTTCATACTCTTAAAGAATGCATCCCAGTCGAACTTCTCTCCAGTCTGTTCCTCTATGAAATGGATTGCATTGACAACCTCTTCTGCCGCATACTCCTGTACGCTTTCCTGTCTGTGTCTTATTGGCACAGCAAGCTGAAATGTAGGAATCTTAAATGACCTTGCTTCAATCCCGTTACCCATAAGGCTTCCGTCACATGTCGTATTACACTGCACGGCACAGCAGCCTATAAGCGGAAAATCATCAGCCAATGCAACACCAAGCTCAGCTGCCGGCATAGGACAGACATCTGACGGCACACCATACTGATGTGTAACATCTACATAATAGCTTACTCCGTCCTGTGACATCATCGAGCTTGTATACACAGCAGAACTTCCACTGACAACCATGTAAGGTTAGGGAAACCTCCCATCAGTGTACTCATCATATTTTCATCAAAAGTACAATCTTGCTGTTTAGCTTCTTATCATTGCCGATAGCCGGGTCTGCCTTAAATATCTGTCCAAGCATCCCGCATATATCAGTAACGATAAGTCCCAATGCCTGATGCGCCATTCTAAGCTGAGTTCCTCTCATGCCCTCGGTATGCCTGTCCATGAAATCAGGCAATGCAAGATAATTAATCATCCAGCGGTATCTGAAGAAGCCGCTTCATGTTATTAGGTTTTATTATAAATGTAATTAAAGTCTTCCAGTATCCAAGCCACCTTACATAGTCGTACCATGTATCTTTCAATCCGCGCCATTCTCTTCTTCTCTTCGGCTTTTTGCCTGTATAGAATCTGCCGAGTGGCTCGCTTCCTATATTCTTAGACATATTTATAATTTCCTTCCTGCATTGATACGCTTAATCTCAAGGCTCTCAACAAATGCCTGTATCCTCGTTCTTAACTGTCCAGAAGTTCCGACAGCATAAGGTCTGTCAATTGAAAGAACAGGATAGCCGTATTTTCTTTCATGACATGGAATGCCGAAGCCCTCTCATAGCCCCAGTAATCACAGAATTTAATCTGCTGATATATAAGGCCATCCGCCTTATACTCTTTAGCTATTGCGTCAACATACTCCTGTCTCTCGATAATCTTTTCTGTATTCATGAATCTTGGACACTGTCCCCACTTCATATACTGTCTGCATATCTGTGTAAGAACATCCTCTGTATCGTTAATAATAATCTCATCTCTTCCCGGAAGTGAACCAAAACAGAATCTGTCAGCCACAACCAGTGCCCTGCCTCCTCAGCAAGCTTTATAAGCTCAGGATTATCAATCTCTGAACCAACCATTACTACCCTTGCCCTGTAATTACATTTTTATCAGGTTCACGCGTCTTAAGCTCCTCAAGTGTTTCTTCGAGCTTTTCTATAAGTGCCTCTTTCGGGCAACAGTAGGTTGCAAGACACAGAACCGCGAATTCATACCCAGTAATTCTTGGATTATCTTCTTTTCTGTAATCACCGATGCTTCTTATAAGCCGGCTTATCTTATTCTGCAATTCTACTGACTTTCTAAGTGCATCATCTGATATGTCTATTCCATATGTATTATTAAGTGGTTCAAGCACATGAAGTCTCATCTGCTTAACAAAATGTCTTAACGCCGTCTCATCATTCTTCATCGGAACATCTGAATATTCCACAAAGAATTTTTCCTTCTCTATAAGGTGCTGTCTCTCAATATTCTCTACGCACCTGTTCATCTGCGCACATGCATCCGGCGCAATTATACAGTCAAGAAAGTTAAATCCACCCTCAATTGCTCTCTCTAATATCGCACGACATCCCTCACATAGCATACTGCTCATGTAATATGTACCCATCTCTATAGAACCTGTACGGGGTGCACGCAGCCTTACCGAAAAGCTGCCAGGCAGATTAATAAGCGGCTCCGGTATCTGAAAACAGACTGCACCGATTGCAATATCACCTTTAGCCTGTGCCTGCCTTACAAGGTCGTTATTCACGTCCTCCAAAAGCTTCTCAAAATAATACAGATTAGCTAAATCCTTCACATTTGCCTCCTCTTACAATATTCCCATATTAACAAGGGCTTTCTTTGCACCCTCAACAATAATCGCATCATCAGGAGATTGAATACATTTTCACCAAGAACATCTGCCTGCGCAAGCTTGGAATCGCTCTGTATTACTGAAAGCAGTTCAAGGCCGCCGATATCCATAAGCTTCGCAACCTCCATATCCGGTATTCTGTTAGCGATAACTCCGATTCTGTCATACATTACAAGCTCATCTGCAACTTTCTTGATTGTCTGCACAACCTGGCATCCTTCTTGCTCGCGTCAGTAACAAGCAGCAGATGTGTTACGCTTCTCCATAACTCTTCTGTTAATCTGCTCTATTCCTCGCTTCCATCAATTACAACATAATCAAACTTATCTGAAAGCATTGTGATAACTTCTTTAAGATATGAATTAATCTTGCAGTAACAGCCTGCTGTCTCAGGTCTTCCTATTGCGATAAATGCATATCCGTCCTGTTCAACAACTGCATCCATTATCTCGTATTTGGCTTCTCAAGTAACTCCACAGCAGTCTTGGTATCTCCGTCTTCAACATTCTTGATTACTTCTTTTCTTATATCATCTATAGTCTTTTCCACTTCAACATTAAGCACTGTAGAAAGTCCGACAGCCGGGTCAGCGTCAATCGCAAGTATCTTCTTATCTGGGTGTGCCTCAACAAGAAGCTTTACAATAACTCCCGCTAAAGAAGTCTTACCAACGCCGCCTTTTCCTGCAACCGCTATAATCTGTGTTTTCTTATCCATTATTGTTCTCCTTAAAATATTTCGAATTTAATTCTTAATTATCAGTATCCAAAAATGTGCTGACACCATTCACAAGTCCATTGGCAAGCATTTCTAATGTTTCATCACTATGGTCTGAGCTTGCATTCCCAAGTTCCATATCAACTGACGGAACTGTACTGTATGATGTCTGTGTCAGATCTATCGCCATGCTTCCAGAACCATGAATCTTTGCACCTTGTCCACGAAGTCCTTCCAACAAGTGATGCCCCAAGTGAATCATGCTGCTGCCAGTGGTCTGCCACAGGACTCATATTCTTAATTGCATCGGGAACTGCTATATAAAAGCATCCCTTATCGTATGAAAGTCCATCACCATCCCAGTGCAATGATATATGACAGTCTGCAACATTGTTACATATTACAGTTCTTGCCACATTATCAAGCTGTACATCTGATGAATCCCTTATCATCAGCACATCATATCCTTCTAACAGAAGTTTATCTCTTAAAATCTCTGCCATCTTAAGTGTTACTTCGCTCTCTGGTGTCCCGTCATAAAATGTCATTCCGCCTGACACCGCCGTTGCTGTCGCAGCGCCAGCCGCCGTACTGCCTCCTGTACTCTTAAGAGAACCATCCGGATGGCACAATGTTCTGACCGCCGAACCTCCTGCCGTTCCATGCCCGGCATTAACTCCGACAACAATGTTCTTTCTCTGACCTGACGCTTTATAAAGAACAGCATAGCCATCACTTATAGCAGAATGGTCCGCATATTCCCATGTTGTATTCATATAAATGTGTTCCAGATTCTCATATACAGGGACTCCGGTATATGGTTCTTTCTGTCTTATATATGGATTCTGCGTCTCCTCCTGCCCTGCATCTGTTTCAATCTGTTCTGTATTCTCTTCAAAATCGCTTTCTGTCTGCTCTGTGCTTTCTGTTTCTGCTGTCTCCTCAGCAGACTGACTGCCTACATCTGAATCCTCGATTCCGCTTCCAGTCATATCCTGACTTGTTTCTTCAATGTCCGATTTATTCAATTCTGATGAAACATCAGTATTATTCTTTTTACAGCCTGACACCATCGTCACAGTAACTATCAGCGACATTATAATAGCTGCATATTTAGCAGCATTTGTCAATCTATTCATCTGTATCCTCCGGCCACACTGAACCTTCATCAAGTCCGTTATCAGTAAGCCATTTATCTTCTACTGTAATATATTTCTTAGCGCCAGCTTCATCAACAAGCATAACAGAAACCCTGGGTGTCTGCCCTTCTGCAAGTTCTTCACACCCATAATCTCCGTCAAATATCTGTTTTATCTTCCACATAACAATCTCCGTTTCAAATACTTAATGTTTTTATTATAAAACATTTTTACAAAATATGCTATAATATATCCATTATGAAAGTACGGCGGACATGATGGTGTAAGCTATGGTGTTGTATGTAACCATGACGAGACATGTGGTGGATAAGTCCTGTCACTGGCGTAAAAAGTCACATTGGCAAATGCTCCGCCGATTCATTCACTGCTAAGAAATTCGCTAAAGTTGAGGGTGATGATACCGACAGGGTGCTGGTGATAAAGTAATAATAAAATGGACTTTCCCACGGATTTACCGTGCAGAAAGTCCATTTTGCTTTTATTTCAGTTTATCTTACCCCCAGATAAGCTTCTCCCAGAATTCCTTATCCCTGACATACTTTAATATATCCTCTTCTTTTTCGTTATCGAGGTAATCCATAACCTTGTTGTAATCTGTCGGATTTTTAAAATCAATCTGCCACAAAAGTGTGCCTACTCCGTCCTTAAATTCCTTACATATAATTCCCTGCTCGGTATATGCAGTAACTGTCCACACTTTTTCTCCTGATTCATCATCACATGATGCACTTTCTGTTGCACCTTCTGTCTTGCTTACACCTTCTGTTGTGTCTCCTGTAAGCATAAGCTCCTGAGACTTGCTAAGGCTGTCCTGTGCTTTTTCATTGGCAATAGCTGCTTTATGAAGAATTGTCTGATTCTCTGTTTTCATGTCATATGTCCAACTGTTTTCTTCTATCCATTCTTCATCCTCAGTCTTTACATCCGATGCAAATCCATTGGCTGCTGCACTCTGCGCTGCGCTCGAAGCTGCATTTGCCTTCTGCCCTGCCGGTGCATTAGCTGCTGCCTTAGAAGCTGCTTCATCCTGAACTTCCTTAAGCTTTCTGATTTTATCCTTGATTGCATCAATATTCTGGTCAAAACTGTTTAAAAGCTTTTCCCATTCCTTGTCTGACATATCCCGCCAGTCCTTTTCCTCAAGATCGTCTGCTGTAAGCTCATACTGCTGTTTGAGCATTTCAATGAGATCCGCTACAGAATATCTTTCACCCGTTGCCTCATTTTCAAGTTCAATACCTGAACCAGCCAGTGCAGCATTCCAGTTTTTCTTTTCAGTTAAAGCTTCATCCAGTGAATTGTATGAATATGCCATATCATCTGTCAAATGTTTCAAGGCATTCCAGCTGCCCCATTTGTATGAACCTTCACTGGTTGAGTCTGCATACTGGCAATATGCAAACATTTCCACAGCACTTGCATTAGATGGATCTATCTTGGAAAGATTAACATCATAATTTTTAAATTCATTTCCACCCAGTGCAACACTTACTCTTATAATCGTGTCCTCACTGTCCGGATTAATAATCTGGGTTGCCCTCATTCCGTAGCCGGTATCCCCAACATTTAAGAAGCCAATTCCTAATGACTTGTACTGGATATTATTATCCTGCTTCATAGATTCTTCAAAACCGGTGTCTCCTTTGCCAGTCTTCGTTGTTCTGGAACTGTACTCTGAATAAGTCCCATACCTCATTTGTGTGTTAATATTCATGTATTCTCCTTTCTGCAGCCTCTCAGTCAGTCGCAGCCGCACCACTTTCCAGAAAGGTCCAAGTGGCAAATAATAAAAAAAACGCATTCATCCAACAGCTTCAATCCATTGAATAAATGCGCCTTCCATGCCTAATATATATCGACATTATTTCATATATCATTATAGTAATTCAGAATTTCATTCCATATTTTTTCAGGTCAACCCTGCCATTAACAACCTCAATTCCATCTGCCATAAGCAGTTCTGCCTGCTTTCCGGCTCCTCCAAATGCGAATTCCCCGGCAAGCTCTCCCTTCGAATTAACTACTCTGTAGCACGGAATATGTAACGGATCCGGGTTCTTATGAAGTGCATTGCCAACTGCACGCGCCATATTTCTGTCGCCTGCAAGCTCTGCAATCTGTCCATATGTTGCAACCTGTCCTCTAGGAATCTTCTTAACAGCTTCATATATCCTCTTGGTCGGGCTGTAAGATACAAGGTCATAGCTTTCCGCAATCATGCGTCTGATATCTTCATCAGGAACAGTTCCATCAAGAATAATAGTATTCCAGTGTTCCTTATTCTGATGCCAGCCCGCAATTACAGAAGAATATGTACTCCTCCACAAATCCCGCCATTCAGGTGAAACTTTCACATTAAGATTAATATATCCGTCACGCTCGTATGTCCATAAAAATGCTTTCTTGCATCCTTTAACTCTTACCAGCTGCCAGTTCTGATCATGAAACGGTGCTTCCTGATAAGTATCTGGAAAAGAAAGTCCATATTCGAGTGCTTCTTCCCTAGTCGTCATATCATCAGTCCTTAATTATATTTGTAAAAGCCTTCGCCAGAAGACATTCCAAGCTTGCCCTCATCAATATATTTCTTAAGGATTGCTTCCATCTTCTTGAAATTATATGGCATCATCATCTTCTTAAGAAGTGGTGAGAAAATTCCCGGAACGCTCTGGTACTGGTGAACAATATTGTAGGCAGTATTAAGTCCTACTGTGTCAAATATCTGGAATGGTCCTTTAGGTGCTCCAGTTCCTCTTGTCCATGCAATATCAATACTTTCAGGATCAGATATTCCTGCTGCGTACAAATCAAGCCCGCTTAAAAGGAATGGAACAAGCATAGAATTAAGCAGATATCCGCTCTTTTCCTTTCTTACAGGAAGTCCGATCATTCGTATGTCGTTGGCAAACTGCATAACCTCGTTAAAATATTTTTCATCAGTCTGTGCCTGTGTCATAACCTCTGCAGTATTATTCTTCCATATAGAATTAGCAAAATGTAATGACAGATATTTGTCAGGTCTGCCTGTATATTTAGCAAACATTGAAGGAAGAAGTGTTGATGAATTAGTTACAATCACAGTCTTTTCTGGAAGAAGCGGTGAAAGCTTTTCATAGAAAGCAATCTTGTCCTTCTCATTCTCAGCCATTGACTCAATTACAAGGTCTGCATCTGCAACAGCCTTAGCCATATCAAGTTCAAGCTTGAGATTAGCATATGCATTTTCAACCTTCTTAAGACACTCTTCCTTGTCAAATGTATCTTCATCCGCAAGTCCTGCACACCATGCATTCTTATCCTCCGCCATCTTCTCAATAGCTTCGATATAAGTCTGCTTAAGATGGTCAATCTTAGGCTGTGTTCTTCCAATAGACCCCTCGCTTCTTAACCAGATAGTTACATTAAATCCACAATATGCTGCCTGAAAAGCAATCTGGCTTCCAAGCACTCCGCCTCCAGCAACAACAACATTTGAATATTTCATACTTATCCCCTTTCTCATGAATACTCACTACGCCATAAGACTTCTAAATGTATCAAGCACATCATTTCGTCCAATCATTATGTCATAATCAGGCTTTTCCGGTTCTCTTCTCAATGCCGGTTCCGGTGGAATAACCGGTTCTTTAGGCATTATCGGTTCTTTAGGCAATGCCAGCCGTGATAATTCAATCCTTACATTCATTATTTCCTTATCCTTCTTGGCTGCTTTTGCCCCAGCCATAAAACCTTCTATAAATCCTTTATCTTCCTGAAGTCTCTTTAACTCATATTCAAGTTTCTGCTTGTTGTCATTATATTCTTTCTTCTTGGCATTCCATTCTTCAATAGCTGCACCATTTACAGCCAGCCACTCATCATGTTCCTTCTGCTTCTCTTCAACATCCTTAACCCACTGCTGTCTGGCTTCCTCAAGATTATCTCTCTCATACTCCCACGAATCATGGTCTTTCTGGTATTCTGCTTCACTGTTGGAAAGATTAGCATTTGCCATATCGTCTGCCTTCTTAAATGCATCCTCAAGCTTTGAAAAATATGCTGTTTCCTGCTGTCTGGCTGCCTCTATCTCTTGTTGTTCCTGTTCTGTTACATTCTTTAATATCTCGTCAAGATGCCTGTTTACATTAGCAACAAATTCTTCTATTCCGGCTGCCACCTCAGCATCGGCATTCTGCTTTGCCCTCTTGAAAAGCTCATTATCACTTAATATGTAATGCTCATTATTAGCTGCAATGGCACTCTTTGTATTCTCAACACCTGACTGATAGTTAAAATGTACATCAAACAGATTCGCATACTCTTCTTCTGAGAACAGATTAGCAACAGGATACTTGTCCTTTATCTCCTGACGCCTGTCTCTGATTTCCAGTTCATATGTATTATCTGATGTATTTCCAATTACCTGAAGATACAAATTATCTGCCATTTCTCTTGCATTAGTGCATTCCTGCTGCACAAGAAGCTGTCCCCAGTATGCCTTTGAATTATCAGGTTCTTCATCAAGGACCTGAAAGAAAAGCTTATTGGCTTTTTTCCAGTTCTTATCTGAAATTGCAGAAAATCCTTCATCAAGCAGCTTATTGATATTCACTGGTTCGATGATTTCTATTTCTTCAAGTTCAATCTCTTCCGCTGGTTCAGCCTTTTCTGGTTCTGGTGCTGGCTGGTTAACTGATTCCGGCTTCACCACATTTGCAATCTCAGCCATTATATTATTAAATGTATCATCGTTTCCAAGCTGGCACACCTTCAGACCTGCAAATTCTTTAGGAATATCATATTCATCAACATCTTTATAACATGGAATAAGACATTTGTTCTTATTCTTTTCTGCTATCTCAAGATATCTGTTCCATTCATTCTTAACCCAGACATCGTTATAATCATCATATGATGTACCAAGTGCAAGCATAACATTTGCTGAATTAAGAGCTGAATATATGTATGGTTCACATTCTGATCGCTTTTTTCCTTTAAGTGCGGCTTCTGATAAAAATACCCTGTATCCGGCTGATGTCAGCTTGTTATATAAATGTCCTGCTATTTCACTAACAGCCGTCTTATCTCCATTATCATCTTTTGCCCTGTAGCTTATATATATATCGTATGGCTGTTCACTTTCAGCAATCTGAATATATTTCTTACGATTTTCCTCTATGATCTTAGCTTCTTCCCTGAATATTGCTCTTGACTCTGAATCTGAATTCTCCATAACAAGTTCAAAATCTTCATCATCCATTACACTATCATAAGAGATTCTGTGACAAACAGGTACCTTTTTTCCACTCGCATTATCCGCATATTCAATACCATATTTGCAAAGGACTAATCCCCAGTATCCTTCTGCTTCCTCTGGGTAACTGTCAGTTATTGTATTATATATTCCTGCTGCTTTATCAAAATCGCAGTTAAAACGCAGTCTCCCGGCACGCTCAAACAGCTTAAGTTCTTTATCGTCCTCTATATCCGGAACTGTCTGGCTCGTTCCACATTTTTCGCATTTACAGACAGTAATCGAATCCTCTATCTCCAGATTACTTCCGCACATTTTGCACTTTAAGGCCCCCATTTGCATTCTCCTTATCATTAACGTATTTCACTTAATCACGCATATAATACAATACTATTAAAGCCGTATAGAATATTATAGTATTTAGTTATTGGGGTGTCAATTTCGGATTTCGTTTCAGGCAGCCATGTAAATTCATCAATTCCTAGTACATCGTTTTCGAAATAACTACTCCATCCTCTGACTAAAGTGCTGTGTAAGTTTATTATTAATTTTCTCAGTCAGACAAAAAAGTTTATTAAATCTCATTATGGTTCAATCGACTTTTTAACTCCAAAATATCATGCTTTATTTGTTCAATGACTATCTTAAATTCCTCATCGCTTTTCCCAGTTGGATCTTCAAGTCCCCAATTATCATCAAATGGTCTGCCTATAAATGGACACCCTACATTACATCCCATTGATATTGCAATATCCGGTTCTGGAATATCACTAACCAGCTTACTGAACTGTCCTTCTGCTTCCATATCTATATTATATAATTCCTTCATAATACGGACAGCATCCTGATTAATCCGTGGTTTTGTTTCTGTCCCCGCCGAATAACTTTGAAACACGTCTGATGCCATATGTCTTCCAAAAGCCTCAGCAATCTGACTTCGGCAGGAATTATGGACACAAATAAAAGCTACTTTTATCTTACTCATAAAATGGACACCTCTCCTTTATACATTGCTCATTAAAATCTGTGAATCCGCATTGCATTTGTTCGTATTGCAATGTTACTCCATAATGAGCATTTACATAATCAATACCATTCTTAAATGCTATCATTGCATCTCTCTTGCAGCATCTTGGTCCGTTTATGGTTCCTAATTCTCCAATTGCTTTCGAGGTAAACTGCATATGATTTCCCCATGTTCCATCCGTTGAAAGCGGACCTGTTCCGTCGATGATTGCTAGTGCAGCACCTATAGATGTGATTGCTCCGCATATTCCCCATAAACCGCACATTGCCCCCGGCATCCTAAGACCCTCTGCCATCAGCCTTTCCAACGCCTGTTCTAAGTCTATCTCTCCACCTGCGTTTTTGTAGGCTACAAGCAAACTTGCACCATCTAATATATGGTGTTCCGGTCCATGAATACTGACATTGAAACGGATGAATAAAAGACCAATTTTTTAGGCAGGATAAGACACCGCAGACACATTTAATGTCTGCGGCGGAAGTAATTCAATATGTTTAGCGGATTACAGTTTGTAATCAACATCAGGGTTTATGGTGAGTGCAACACCGGTTTCAAATGTACCGTTACCGTTTTCGGCAAAAAGTGAAAATAATGTTCCTGTAAAAGTCATTGTACGTGTACCCTCCGTGCTGAGTCCGGCATTAAGTCCTGAACCGATTTCATGGCAGGCAATTTTTGCATCAAGATTCGTTGTATCAGCAAGGGCATAAGAAAAAGTATATTTTTCACGGTCAGTATCTATTTTTACAAGAAGATTGAGATTTTCATCTTCTTTAGATATAGGAATATGTGCAAGTTCTGCACCCATGTCGTGTATATGTTTATAAAATCCGACATATTTTCCGCTTTCATCGCTGCCAACATATATTTCATAGTGATAATCGTTGTTATAATAGGCAGCAACACCAAATCGTTTTGCTGTACTGTCTTTTATTTTTAATACAGCTTTAAGTGATGTTGTAAATTCCGGCTGCTTAAATGAAAGAACAGTCGGGGATTTACCTGGTTCATTCAATGTGATATCAGTACCTCTAAGCGTGAGACATCCGTTTTTACTGTCATAAATATAATGAGACATATCAGGATTTCTTGTGAACTGCAGGCGTTTGTCAATGGCATCGCGGTGGAAGTCAATATTGACGCTATGGTCTGCATGTAAAAATGGCCTGCCTGTTGCATCGTCTGTTATTGTATTAGCAATTGTCTCCGGCTCGTTCATGCCCGGAAGAGGTGCATCCATTACAAGTTCAATAGTCCCATTTCCGTTGTATCCGACAACAGGCCATCCGTCTTCATTCCATGTGACAGGTGCAAGAAAGGTTTCACGACCGAGATTGTGAAGAAGTGCATGGCTGAAGCGTCTTATTCCGAGGAATACAAGCCACCAGTTTCCGTTTGCATCTTCAACAAGGTCAGCATGTCCCGTAGCCTGAATTTCGGATTTTTTATACTCTTTATGAGAAATAATAGGATTGTGTGGACATGGTGTATAAGGACCGAATACATTTTTTGAACGCTGTATTGTTTCGCGGTGAGCATATTCTGTTCCGCCTTCCGCAATCATCAGGTAATACCAGCCGTCTTTTTTGTAGATATGTGGACCTTCTGCACATTGACCGCCGCAGCCAGTGCTTATAAGGTGTTTGTCGGAAAGAATTTCGCCTGTCATTGGATTAATTTTAAATGCAACAATACCTCTTACACCTTCAAGATTACCGGTTGAACAGTAATAACAGCAATCATCATCATCCCAGAAAAGTGATGGGTCTATACCACCTTGGTCAATCCATGCAGGGTCGGACCATTCTTTGTTTATATTGTCTGTATGGACAACAAAGTTTCCTTTATCGGTAACATTAGTTGTTATCATATAAAACATTCCTTTGTGGTGCCTTATTGTAGGTGCATATATACCACCGGAATTTCGGCAGCCTTCAAGTTCAAGCTGCGAACGTCTGTTAAGGCAGTATCCGGTAAGTTCCCAGTTTACAAGATTGCGGCTGTGATATATTGGTACACCGGGGAAGAATTCAAATGTAGAATTAACAAGATAAAAATCATCGCCAACGCGGCAGATGCTTGGGTCGGGATTGTATCCCGGAATAACAGGGTTTTTAAAAAGCATAATCTTATCACCTCAGAAAAAATATTGCATATAAAATAAAAATTAAAGTGCAGTTATATAAAACTCATATAATAATTTATCTATAGAATATATTTATTGAAAGATAAATTCAAGGTAAAAGTGTGTCACAAATTATTTAATTTACAGAAAAACTTTTGACAAATCTGACACATAAATTTTGTATGTAACGTATATGGCGCTTGTTTTTAATCAGAAATAATTTAATATATGAAGTGCATGGCGGCAAAGTAGTTTACTTGAAATATGCCTCCTTCTTCCATGAGATTACAGCAAATGTAGTAGTAACGTCTATCAAAAGACTTTTACATATTAGATAAAAGCATGTAAAATTTCTTTTACATAGCTTAATTGCGGTCTATTTAGCTTGTTTCCTGACTGCTCAGGAAAAATATTTCTACCCTCGCCCCACCTGTATTTTCAGAATTTGAAAGTTTAATACCTCCACCATATTTTGCAGCCACAGTTTTTGCAAAAAATAGTCCCATCCCATAATGGGCTTCGCCATTTCTACTTGTGTCATCCATAAAAAACTGCTCTGTGCCATGCAATAATGCTTCTTTTGTAAATCCTGATCCGCTATCCTCCACAATGAATGTCAGCCGGCCATCCTGCTCCTTTGCGTCAATATAAATGATTCCATTTTCTTTTGTATGCTCCACTGCATTCTGAATCACATTCATTACGGCCCGGAACATTGGATCATAAGCAATCGTTACCTTTTTATCACTTTGTCCCGCCTTCCAATCTATTTTCTGGTGATAGATTTCTACCAGTCCGAGTGCCTGTTCCTTTATATCTGCGAAAAAATCTTCTAACCTCACCGTTGTATAGGTAACATCACTGCAATTCCATGATTTTGTGACATCTATCAACTGTTTTACATAACTTTGTATCTGTGTTGTGCCGTTCAAAACATAAGTGATATTTTTCTTCTGTTCTGTGGTCAGTTCAGTCTCTGAAAGTAGTTCTGCATTTCCCCGTACAATCGTAAGAGGTGTTTTAATATCATGCGCCAAAGCAGACATCTGTTGTTTCTTTTGCTGCTCTGTTTTCCACTGCTTTTCTAAAGATTCTCGCAATGCATCTCGCATATCATCGATTGCCGATAAACAGTCATCGAACTCTTTGATACCGGAACAGGATGTCTCATATTCCAGATTTTGATCCTTTATTTGTCCGATTGCGTCTAATACAGGCTGCATCTGCTTTTTGATTCTTTTTCCAAAACATATGGACGGAATGATGATAATCGCTACCGCTCCAATCACAGACATAATAATCATCACATTCTGTGGTCCTATAAAATGCTCCCTCAAAAAAGCTGAATGATATTGAGGTGTCAGGCGATATTGCAATACAACATATTCATTTTCCCTTACAATTACTTTATAAAAATATTTCCCGGATGCGTTTCTGTACTTTGCAACATTCCATGCTATCTGTTCGTATTGTTCTGACAGATCTCCACCTATTTTCTCTCCATTCTCTGAAAAAATTACATAATCACAAAGTGCGGGAATCATCTCAGCAGTCACTTTATCTGCACGTAGAATCGTATCATATGCTTCATTAATCTTTTGCTCTGCATAATTTGCCGGATAAATACAGCCCACACTAATCAAAAGGTACAGCAGCAGATAAGCAGCAATCACCAAACCAACTAATGATCCAAGCATGACCAGTACATATCTCATAAAAATCCTGCTGAGTGCATTGCTTCTCTTTACTCTTCCCATTTATATCCAATCCCCCAGACTGTTTTTATCGGTATATAATCATAATCCGCAAATTTTGCTCTTATATTTTTGATATGCGTGATAATAGTACTGTCATTACTCTCATTGTCAAAGCCAAAGACCGCTTCCAATATCTGTTCCTTCGAGAAAACCTGTCCTCTGTTTTTAGCCAGAAATTCACAGATTTCGTACTCTGCTTTCGTAAACGGAAGTTCTTTATCATCCATCAACAGTTTCTTTTGAGACATCTGAATGCAGACTCTCCCTAAAACCATCCGGACAGAATGTTCCCTGTGCTCTCTCCGTAGATGCGCGTTGATCCTTGCCCGAAGTTCCATCACTCCAAATGGCTTTGAAATATAATCATCTGCTCCTAAAGAAAGTCCGTTTACCAGACTGTTTTCCTCCGTTTTTGCCGTAAGAAACAAAATCGGACAATCCACAAGTGCCCTGATTCTTTTGCATAATTCGAAACCATCAATTCCAGGCATCATAATGTCCAGTAAAATCAGGTCATAACGATGTAATTCTTCCATATTAATTTTTAGTGGATTACTTACTTTGGTAACCAGATGTCCATCCTTATTCAAAATGCTTTCTATCATTTCCAAAATTGCCGGTTCATCATCAACTGCCAGTATTTTTGCCATAGTTTCCCTCGATTCTATTCCGATATTCTGTTTCCTTCCCAGTGGTTTACCCACCAAAAATAGTATACCATACTAATCCCTGTAAATATTAAGCAACTTGGTATGAATGACAACCATTCACCTACACTAGTTTCTCCCAATACAGATTGCAGATAAGTATATGGTACTCTACCCGTCCAGCATACAAATACATATTTCCACACATAATCTCCAAGTCCGGTAAGCATCAATGCACTAATTAGTCCTGATATAATCCCTGCTCCAATGGATACCCCTTTTCCAAACTGAAAAGCCAGAATCAGCTGCCACAGATAAAGTGGAACACTGCTTCCCCACAGCAGCAATGCTGCAAATATACATCCTTTCATGATTTCGATATCGCTTGATGCGATTCTTCCAAATCCAATTCCGAATATGATTGCTGTCAATAGGATAGAGCACAGACACAAAACCAGTAGCATCAACAGTTTCGATAAAAATGCTGCAGGTTTATCCGGTAAAGACAACAGATTTTGAAAATCACCTGCATTTTGTTCCTGTTCCATCACACTTGCTGTAAAAATTCCAATAAGTACCGGAAGTCCTGCTCCTATTGCCTGATAAAATGCAATCACTTTCATATTTTCATTCCATGGTGAAAAAAAGTAATATATTAAAAATATAACGCTGGTTATAATCGGAATCAGTAAGTGTGCCAGAATCACAGATGTTCCTTTCATCTTTCGCAAGTCTGCATTAAGAGATCTTCCAATCATCTTATTTCACCTCTCTTCTCTCAAACCATTTCAAAAACAGAACCGTTACAAAAACAAACCAGATGATTGAGAGACACATTCCCGGAGCAATGACTCCCGTATTCAAAAGAGGATTCCCTGCTTCTGCGGCAAGTCCATTTGGTAAAACATGAAGCAACGGGCACATCATTCGCATAGGGATTGCAGAAACAAGTACATACCAGATTCTGGTTTGTGATATTACCACACCGCTGACGGTAATAAACAGGCAGACGAACAGGTTTACAATCATTCCAAATCGTTCACTTAAAAATAAAGCTACCGGAATCTCCCATAACTCAGAAACTGTCAGAAACAATACTGCAATCAACGCTCCTCCAACTGGAACATGTGTCGTTAGAAGAAAGCCTCCAAGCGTTGCTCCTGCAAACACAATCACATTAGAAAACAAAATCATGTACCCAATATAAATAATTTTCCCCAGCAACAATTTTCTTCTGTCTGTGGGAATAGTCATTAAATGATAGTATTTTATCTTTTTCTCCTGCGCCACAGAAAGATAACAAAATAGAGCAATCATCCCCGGCAGCAAAAGTGTATACCACCAGTTCCAAACACTTTCTGCATAAGCATTTGTCATCCCAAGAGTAAATATAAATGCCATAACAAATGTAAGAAGAGGAAATCCCCAGATAAACTTTTTTCGCATGGTTCTTTTGGCTTTTTGATGTTCTGCTTTTATAATATTAACCATGGATTTCACCTGCTTTCTGGTTTTTTCTTACCACATTCATAAACAAATCTTCAAGATTATCTCCCTGCTTTAATGCTCCTTCGTATCCTAAGATTCCACCTGAAATAATCCCGACTTTATCTGCAAGTAACTGTACCTCTGAGAGAATATGACTGGAGAGAATTACAGTGATTCCCTGTTCCGGAAAAGACCGGATCAGCTCTCGTAATTCCTCGATGCCTATTGGATCTAATCCATTCGTAGGTTCATCCAATATCAAAAGTTCCGGTTCTCCAAGCAATGCCATTGCAATGCCTAGTCTTTGCTTCATCCCCAAAGAAAACTGTCCTGCTTTCTTCTTTCCGGTGTTTGTAAGTGATACAATCTGCAAGACCTCATCAATTCTGTTTTCATCTGTACCAAGCAATAATTGTCTTACCTTCAAATTCTCTCTGGCGGAAAGATTTTCATAAATAGGCGGATTTTCAATTAACGCTCCTATTTTTGATAAATCTTTCCTATCCAAAAGTTTTCCATCAAAGTAAATCTTTCCTGCAGTTGGTTTCATCATACCGGTCAGCATTTTCAATGTGGTAGATTTTCCCGCACCATTCGGTCCAAGCAGTCCATAAATCTGTTTCTTTTCTATATTAAGTGAAACGTTATTTACCGCTTTCTGCTTTCTAAAATATTTACACAAATTTTGTGTCTGCAACATCATTTCCATCTTTACTATCCTTCCTTCTATATTTCATTTCTTACTGAAATATAACCTAACAGGAAAAAATAAAGATTTGATGAAGATTTATTCCTGTATGGAATAAACCATCAATTGAATATCACCTACTTATAAAACTCAGAATCTGTAATATGAAAAGTTTCAAGATACTTATCCAATATTTCTGTATTAACAAGTACAAGCTGACCAATTTTATAAGCCTATATTAAGAAATTACAAAACGATAAAGACCGAATTTTCCTTATCTCACTCAATGAAAAGTATGCACCTATCAAGGTTAGTGAAAACGACCGCTTAGACATATTTGGAAAAGTTCTTGGAAAATCTGATGCTTCTGCTATTACAGGACATTGCCGATAAAATTGCAAGTCCTTTTTATCGGACACATTATTTTGCATAATGACAATAAGAAAATATCTATAGAACTGAAAGAAGGGATTTTTATGGCGATTACCAATAATATCAGAGAAATCCGGGAGCAGCGTGGCATTTACCAGAACGACCTTGCCGCTGCTATCGGATACAGCACCAAAACTGTCGGCAGGATAGAGCGTGGGGACAGTACCCCATCTGCCGAATTTATGCTGCAGATATCAAAGTACTTTAATATGCTGGTGGAAGATGTATTCCATGTGGAAGATTGAGTCGGAGCAGCAATTTTTTTGATTCTCCTTGTATGCCTTGTAATTCTTTTTGCGTGTTTCTGCTACTCTCATTCTGACACAGATAGAAGATGCCATATCCAAGAAGCCCCGCCACAGAAAAAACAAATATCACCGCTAATAAAAGTTGCAGAGTCAGGCATTTCCATTTCCATTCCCATACACGCCTTCTGCTTTGATTCCGTCTTTGTCTTTTCTTTCGCCTCTTCCGCAGCGTACACTCCCTGTTGTGTTTTCTTTGAAGAAAAGACGGACATACATGCCCGCCTTCTCCATGGTTATTTTCTCGTTTTATTTTTTAACTATCGTTTCTATGAATTCAAATTTTCTCTGCGTTTCTTTACGGTAATAATCAATCCCGTTCCGGAAAGAATTGATAGTATAAACAGCCATACACTCGGTGTGTTGTCTCCGGTTTTAGGTGCAGTCACATCCTTCTTATCAATTCCACTCGATGGCTTGTCATCAGAGGAATTGCTATTGTTATTATCATTCTGGTTGTTATTACTGTTATCAGAGATATTTGCTTTGGTGGTAAATGTGGTGCTTGCAGAACCATCCGTCCAAAGGATTTCAACTGTATGGTTTCCTGCCGAAAGTGTATTCAGGTAGGAAGCTTTCAGTGTGATAATGGTAGAGCCTTCCTTTGCAGTGTAGTTGCTCTTGTCTATCAAATTTCCGTCCACCTTAACTCCGGTAAACTTGGAGAAGTCTCCGTTACCCCGGATGGTGATATTACCATCACTGTCATGCGTCCAACTACTGTTTGCTCCATCAATAATCTGATAGGTGTTATTCGGTGTGTCAGGATTATCGGAACCGCCCGCATCCTGTACGGTCAATGTTGCAGAATTACTCTCTACGTTTCCTGCGCTGTTTGAAACAACACACTTATACTTAAATCCGTTGCAGCTTATATTGACTGTGGATGTGGTATAGCTCGTTGCCGTTGCACCGTCAATGTTTACCCATCCTTTCCCATCATTTCTGTCTATCTGCCACTGATAGGTAAGATCTGTACCACTTGCTGCTATGGTAAAGGACGCAGTCTCACCTACCTTCACTGTCGCATTTCCAGGCTGTGTGGTTATGCTTGGTGCAATCACATCCGGCACATCCGGTGTCTGGCTTTCCTGTTTAAAGGTAACTTCTATGGTGTGATCAGTATTCACATCACTAAAGGTGTAGCTTGTGGTTGCTGTCACTTCCGAACCATCCACCTTTACGTCCGCAATATAATATCCTTCGTTCGCCTTGATTGTATATGTAAGCTGACCTGCGGCAGATACCGTTGTCGTGCCACCGGGAGAGATTGTTCCACCGATACCTGCCGTTGCGGTAATCTTGTAGCTTGCTGTACCGCTCGGAGGCGTTATCGGCGCTGTATCCGCCGTAAAACTCCAACTTCCACGGAATACCACGGTTGTGCCGTTTAGGTTGCCGGCATCCCAGCCCGAAAAAGCCCATGTGCCGTTTTTACCATCCTTTTGTGCCTGAATGCGTGTTGTGGAGGTATATTTCTTATCCACAGCCGCCTTCGCCTGTTGCACACTCGAATAGGAGCTGCTATTTAGCGGCAGCGTTGCGCCTGTCGGGAATACAGAGCCCCAATTGTATTGCACCGTATAATTTTTTGTCACCGGCGGCTCGGGGCGTTCCTCAGACCTTTTATAAATATAACGAATCGTCATACCACTGTTCGGGACAGCATTTTCCATCCCCTCCGCTTTAACAAAAGTGTAGCCGTGCAGTTCCTGCGGCGGCTGCCAATCAACCTTTTTGCCTACCGGAACAGTAAAGGTAGTCGGCATGGTGTTTGGAACATCTGTGCCATCCTCCAGCTGATATTGGATGGTGACATTGACATAGCGCTGCTGCTCCGTATCATCATCAGCCAATACCTCGCCTGTCGCATGATCTACAATCTCAAAGCCGATGGTATCGCCGGATTGCAGAATGGCATTCTCCGGAATCGTGTAAACCAGAGAGCAGTTGACAAGGCCGGAATTAAAGTCGCTGCCCTCGTAATCCAACGCACCCTTTGTCCAGAATTTGCTTTTCTCTTTCCAAACAGGGATGTCAAACTCCTGCGTAGTGAAAACCTGCTCCCCATCTGTCGTGACCGCTTTTTCGCCGTTGGAATGTTCCACCCACAGGCGCAGGGTCACAGTCTTCGCTTGGGTATTCGAAAGATTTTGTATAATGGTGCGCAGCTCAACCTGCTGCCCCTTCATGCTGCTATAATCAAAGCTGTTTTTACTGCCGCCGCTTAATAGACGGCTATTCCTGTCATTTTGATAGCTCGCATATGCGGAGGAATTCGCTGCCTCAAAGGCAGAAGGATCTTTTGTGGGATTTCTGTAACCGCCGATATACTTTTTCACCTCAGGAACAGCCACATAAAGCGCAGGGGGATTTGTAATGAGCTGACTCATGACCTTTATGCCCTGTAGCTTGCACACATCGCAAAAATCATTCTGAAAGGTCTCTCGCATCAGACAATCCCTGCTGGAATTATAGGTATAAGGATAGTAGTCAAGATGCGGGCAGGTATAGGTATTACGGAAGCCAAGCAGCTGCTTCCACTTCACTTTCGTGGGATCTTTTGTTGCAGTCATATTCAGTGATGTAGTGTAATTCCACTCATCTACAGGAACAGTGCTATAATTATATTCATCTCCCAGATGGAACAGACCGTGTCCCAGTTCATGCCGCTGGGTAAACGCAGAATATGCGTTTCTCGCTGACGCAACAATATAGTGAATACCATATTGTTTATTATCATGAGAGCCACCGAAATACTCACCGCTATTCGCCAACACAACGAATTGGTTGATATTTTCATACACATAATCATACTGTCTATAATTATGATCCATCGTGTTTTCGTTTGGATGCGTTTCATTAGGAATATGTGCGTCATGAATCTTCTCGATAAACGCAGGGCCTATGATGCGCTCCAAAACATGGTTGCGCCAGTTCCCTTTGTTAGTAGAAATTCCTCCTTTGGCGGTCGCAGCAAAAAATGTGCTGGTACCGCCATAGCCATCCACCGATGCCGTGCAGAGTGCATAGACATTAAAGCGATCCGCCATGCTGCGATATGGCTCTATCTGCAATACCTCCCCCCACAGCTTTTTTACATCCTCGACAAACTGCTTTTGCTGGCTTTTGGTGTAGCCCTCGGCGCAGTACACAATCACCATGTTCTCCTTATCGCTGCGAGGCTTCTGGATTGTATACACCGGTACGGTTACATTTGCATATGCAGGATCCTCAGTGTAGAGGGTACTCATCTCCAGCTGTAGATACTCATCCGTGTTCACATTCCAGTCACCATTCACATCCTCTCGCACAGCGCCGGATATGCCAATGCTGTCATCCGGCGCATCCGGTGCGGAAACAACATAGGGGTCCTGTGCGCTCTGTCCTGTGCCGGATGATACGGTGTAATTTTCCGTATTCAGATAGAAGGCAGGACGAACGCCGTAATATCCCTTATAGGGTGCGTCACGCAAAATATTCCCTTGAGGGGTCACAAATCGCATATCATGGTTACAGGTTGTAATCGGTGTACGCAGCCAATAGTTCCATGCTACACCGCTTCTGTTTTTTGCGATATGGTAGCCGTTCAGGTTATCATTAACCGTTTTGAGCTGCTGAACATCCAGCAGAAAAACTCTATCCCAAATATATTCATAATGGGCACTGTCATACCCATCCGCTACCGTATCAATTGTGGTGTTATAGGGAAGATCAACACCGGCTGCGTCGATATAACCTGCCGTATACTCCGGATGGGAAACGATAGAACGCTGCTTCACCGTTCGAATCGCTCCCAGCTCATCCGAACGAAAGCTGCGAAGGAAGCCCTCCTTTTGGTCATATGCTGCCGTTTTAGGATAGACAGAATCCTCTGTTGGCGGATTTCCGCAAAGCCATTTCACTTTTCCTGCTTCAGCGTTGGAATTGAGCCAAGAACGTATGTTGCTGTCTCTCCAGTGGTTAGAACCAAAATTATCTCTCCAGCTATTGCGCCGGTGCGAGCCTGTTTCGGCATTTTTGTTGGTTTTTGCATCATAGGGCATGTAATCACACAATACTCTATCCGAAAGCATCAATGGCCCATTGCTATCCTTCGCTACACAACGCCACACAATTGGCACTCCCCCATAAGTACCCATCTGAATGTAGTCACCAATTTCGATGGTTGGCTTGTTATCTGCCGCCCTAACCGGCAAAGGGCATAGCACCAAAATTACCGCAAGCAGCAGAGATACCGTTCGTTTGCCATATTTATGTTTGATAATATTCATAAAGTCCTCCTTTTGTCATTCTCTCCTGAGCGTCATTCACGGTCAGTAGGCTTCTACCCCCCCCCATTTTTGACATATGTCAATTTATACAATTGCTGCATCATCGATATTCACCTCATTTCTACTTGAGTTATTGCAAAAAATAGGTCTTTCTGCGATAACCCCTTGTGCCAAATGCTGAAACACCTTCATAAAGATGTAATAGCTTATTTATTTTAGAAAAGTATCCGACAAAAACTCTACACTTCCGACAAAAAATATATATATTTCTCAAACCATATCATGGCGATGTACATTTGTCAATGATGTGACACCTCAAGATCACCACAGTCCTGATACTTCTTATACATGTCATTGATATAAATCGTAGGCGAAATATTCCTGCCTTCCTCTCGTAAGATGATGCCATCAAGAGTCACATTCACCTTTTCCACGGGTTCTGCCACAAGCTCCATTCCTTTGAACTTCTCAGGCATATAATCCATAAACTTTTCTTTTACTACTTCCTTAAAAATCTCGTAATTCATCATATTACGGTTCCTCCTTAATCTAAATTGTCATACAAGATCCCTTCATCCTCGGGATTTTTGTGTTCTCTGTAACTGTTGTCTTCTTCGATTCCCATATCAAAAGTGGTATGAGATTTTCTTTTCTTTCTGTAATAATTCTTGAGAAACATGCACTTTCTACAGTCCTCACAGAATAATTCTTCCGGCGGAATGCCAAGTGCCTTTGCAATCCTGTTCAACGTTCCCGTCCTTGGAACTCTTGAACCATTTTCGTATTGGGCAATTCTTACATCACCTCTATTTTCAAAACCACTTTTCTCGCCCAGTTCCCTGAGTGTCATTTTTTGTCGTTTTCTGTAATATCTGATTCTTTCTCCTACCACTGTTTGTCCTCCAAATCAAAAAAAGCAGGGAACATAAGTCACTGGCTTACATTCCCCGCAAGGTTAATTGTTACTGTTTATTCTTTTTCTTTCTTCCACGAAGTCCTATTGCCCTGTCAATTCTTAAAAGATTTACTTCACTTTGCAAAACATCTCCTTCGATAAAATTTAGAAATTCATTCACTTGAATATAATTGTAATTACATAATGAAAACTGTTTTCCAGCTCCATAATTATTTTTTACATTATGCATTATTCTCTTTCTAATATCTCTAGATACATCATATATAAATCTATTTCTTGCTTTTGTACCTGCTTCTTCACAAGAAATGCCTTGATTTATATAATCAATCTTATAGCTGTCATATATTTGTTTTGCTTCATCATTTCCCTTTAATACTACATTCACCTTTTTTTCCGCAAGAATATTAGCGTATTCTAGTACTGCTTTCTTTACAATATTTTCTTTGTCCATCATTCCACCTATTCCACCTATTATAATACGCACATTATAGCATTCATCACCAATATTATATAGGTGGAAATGATGGAATTGTGGAATTAATTTTCTTCTAAAGTATCTATAATTACCCTAACCACACCAATTATAATTGCTTTCAATACAGTATCCATAACTATCAGCTCCTTTCTAAAAAATAAAAGGTACTAATTACAGAACTATATTTCCGTAACTAATACCTTTTCATAATAATATTATATAATTGATTATCTTGACTTTAACACATTAAAAATCATCTTCATCTTCATGTGATAAATCCCATATCATTTTAGCTTCTCCAACTTCCCTTTTTAATATTCTTTTTCCAGAGTTAAACAAATCTCTCGGTGTATCACTCATGCTTGCCTGTTTTGAGCGATTACAATGCTTGCATATACACTGTAAATTCCATTCAGAACTACTTCCTCCAAACTTTTGTGGAATAATATGGTCTATATCCATATCACCTTTTCTGAACTTCCTGCCACACTTCTGACATGTATACCAGCCATTGTTATTATCATATGCATCATTCTTATTAAAATAAGTATCTCTGTATCCCATAAATCCTTCTCCTTTTATAATCCTCTTTCATATGCTTCTTGACATAAAATATCATATCTGTAATCATTTTCTAACCCCTGCTTCTCCATATTGTTAATAGCATTTAATATGTATTTATCGTCCTTGTTTTTTATTTGTCTTTTAAAATTCTTTTTTGTATTATCAATATCCTTTTGAAGAGAAGTTTGTAATCCACTAGATAATGCATTTATTTTCTGTTGTGTGTTCATCTCCTTGTAATCATCATTATCACATGACATACCTTCTTTTGCCTTTAAATAACCTGTTCCCAATAAAAATGCACCACCCACTAAATATTCAAAAAAACTCATTTTGATATACCTCCTTTCACGCTATCTAATGTCTACATTATATAATTCGTACATCAATTATGCAAGCATTAGATTTTAGATATAATATCTAAAAATAAAGGAGTGTCTATATATGGTTCGTCTGCGTGTGCTTGATATACTTAAAGAACAAAATCACTCAAAATACTGGTTATATAAACAGATGGAATTAAGTTATCAGAATTTCAACAGAATGGTACAAAATGAAACATCATCTATAAAATTTGAAAATCTTGAAAAATTATGTTCCATTTTAAATTGCTCTATAGGAGATTTATTTGAAATAACCAACAATACTACAACGGACAAAAAATAAATCCATCTTTGCCAAAACAAAGATGGATTTTTATTTTTTGCAGTAAATTTGCAGTAAAATACTAAAAACAGGGGCTTCCAAATCGCTGGAAGCCCCTATTTATCTAGCTTTTACTTATCCATGCTCTTCATTGTCGGGAATTTTTTTAGCATTTCTTCGTTATTCTTCATAACGCTTCGCTGGGCTGTTTCTATTAAATTGTCTTCTCTTCATCATTATTCATGATGAACCATTGTCAAATTATATTTGTTGTCAATTTGATGTCATTTGGTTATTTCTGTTGTCAGATGAAAGGCTTCATAAGCCCTTCTTAAAATACATCCATTGTTGCAGCCAAATGTTCAAATGTTTCCTGTTTTTTCTCCTCTGTCGCCTCTGCATAGATATCCATAGTGGTCTGGATATCCTTATGCCCCATGATCGACTGGATAACCTTCAGGTTGGTTTCTCTTTCACAAAGCCTTGTACAAGAATGTGTGTCTCAAACTGTGCGCTGAAAAGTTCGGCAACAGCACCGGCTCCCGATGCTCTTTCTTTGCTTCTACTTCTTCCGTCGCATTATAGGCAGAAGATATTCTCTTGATTGCCCGATTGACTGACTGAGCATTCATTACATTTCCATAATGGTTACAGAAAACAAAGCCTGTCATCCCATCAATCTCTGCATCTGTCCAGCCATTTTCTCTTTCTGCTCTTCCCAGATCATTTCAAAAGCATCTTTCACTGTATCCAACATGGGAATCGTACGCATTCCGGCTTCTGTTTTCGGCGTTGAAATATGATTTTCTGAGGCACGATCTTCTCCTACCGGATAATACGTTAGATTATGATTGATGCTGATAATCCGCTTCTCATAATCGATATCTTCCCATCTCAATCCCAACACTTCACCGATACGACAGCCAGTTCCAAGAAAAATCGTAAAAATCGGCCACCAGTGAAAATAAACCGGATGCGTAGCAATATATTCCATAAATGCTCTCTGCTGCGGAATTGTCAGTGCATGTCTCACACCGGTTTTCATACCCAAATTTTTCTTTAATTCTGCCATGACTCCATCCGAAGGATTTTTTCTGATAATGTCATCCCTTACAGCCAGTTGAAAAGTCGGATGCAATAACGTATGAACTGTTTCCAGTGTATTGATCTGCAATTCTTGTTTCTCAACCAGGTAATTATAGAATTGCACTACATCTGAATACTTGATCTCTGCTATATTCCGCTTTCCAAATGTATCTCGCACAAAGCGGTCATACATATACAGATAATTGCTCTTGGTCGTTGGTTTCAGATTGTTTTTGAGACTCATGTAACGGTCAAATACAAAATTTATTGTAGCCTTTCCGGCAACATAAATATCCAGACCGTCCATCTGATCTTTCATGAGCTGTGCTTCTTTTTCCCGAAGCGTTACAAGGTCTTGTGCATAAACATATTTACGTCTTCCGAGAGGATCCGTATAAGTATATACATACCTCTCATCGGAACGTCTCTGTGATTCACCTTTCCGCAGGACTCTGCCCCGCAGATCTTTTCTTGTCTGTGCCATATAAAATCCTCCTTCAAATAAAGGAAGGACTTCATGTTATTCAGGTCTGTTCAATATTTTTTCCAGTCCCTGCAAGACAACTTCTGTCACAGTCATTTTGTGTTTTCCGGCATAATCACAGATACGCTTATACATAGAATCTTCCACCCGGATACTCAATACTTTCTTTTTTACATTTTCCGACTTTGGTCTTCCTGTCTTCGCCATATCTGTTCTTATTCCTCCACATCTTCATTATAGTTTTCGTATGACAAAAAGTCAATCCCTGTTTTTCGTCCTTCCGCAAGTTTCTTCTGTTTTCTACGCAATCCGGAATGTCTCCAGATACTTTTCAAATATCTCACAATTTACAAGCGCAACTTTATCAATCTTGTACACTGCTTTCGCCTCTTTTGCCAGCTCTTGGAATTTTGTCAGCCCAATGCTGTAAAGTTCTGCCCCTTCCTGATAACGGACAAATTTCTTGGCTATTTTCTTTGTTTTCTCTACATCTTTACGTGCATATCCCATACACGACACCTCCTTTTGGGCATGAAAAAAGCAGCTACCCTATTTTTTTCATAGACTAACTGCTCGTGTTAAGTTCCATATTCAGTTTTATTCTATAAATCCGACAGTGAAATTCGGTCATATGCGCCATTTTTCTTATCTTCCGGGTGTGGTTCCAGTCCGATAATCGTAATGTCTTTCTGGTCTGGTCCATAAACCCAGTACATTCTCATTGCGCCACTGGTTTTGTTTTCCAGATAAGACTGCCACACTTTCATTCCATAACGTCTGGACAATGGCTCTATCTCATGGGTTTGAAGACTTGGATACCCTGGATCTGCCGATAACAGCTTTAAAGCCTTTCCCCATTTTTTATACAACTGTTCTTCCTTCTTTTTTATATTCCCAGAACGATATTTCTCCTGCAGATCTAGCCAAAGTTCCTGCATTTCAGGGATTCCCATTCGTATATTAAAGTTCATTCTTTGTTCCTTTTAAAAATCTGACAGGTCAATAGCCGGAGAAACATCTCCTCTTTTAAAGTTACTTACTGCACGATCCATATCTGCCAGGGTTCTGGCTGAAATGCTCTCTGGCACTGCCAGTTCCCGAGGTTCCAGAATAATGCAGCCATTTCCATATTCTTTTACATTATAATACTGATAAGCAGCTCCTCTGAGGGTAATCCTTTTTTTATTGTCCAGATGAGCAACATAATCTTTCATTGCTTCCATTATCAACACCTCCTACGCAAGCATTTGTGTGGGAAATCCCACCTCTTGCTATTATAATACGCTTTTCTATATTTTCTGTCAATCCAAATTTACTTATTCCTATACACTTAAAAATATCCATACGCCGGCAGGTGGCAGACGGCAGATAAGGTATCTATAAAACGCTGTACCTTCTTAATCTGTCTGCCACCATCCGTTTTTTAATCAGATATTCCTGTTTATTCTTCATTCGGTCTCTTACATCACACATTATCTGCCTGAATGTTTTCTGCTTTTTCACTTTCTTTAGTACACTCATAATCTTCAATGCTTTCCGTCAGTTCATTCTCTATTCCCTGTTTTAATCCATTAAGAATTTTCTCACCTTTTTCTTTATGAACTTTTTTCATTGAATAAAGTTTTTTTGCTCCAACTATTAGTCCTACCCCAGCAAGAGTTGCTGTTGCACCAAGCAATGCGCCTTTTCTCATACCGTTTTCTTCAAAAAAATCTACCATAATTTTCATTCCCTCTTTCATATCCCCATCACCGATATTTTTCAGACCATGCGTCATATCCGGTGCAGCTTTACATTCATTAGACAATAACTCTGTTATTTTTTTACTAAGATCACTCATTTGCATCCCCCTTTACATTCTCAATGTTTTTCAATAAATATTCCAGGCTTTTTACCTTTGTTTCTTCATCAACTATTTCCTGTTCAAGCTGGGCAATAGCCTTCTTCTTATTTTTTATATTTGCATTAACCGTTACAAGATTCTCTTTCAATATCTTTTTTATTTCCTCCGAATCAACAGTAGAATTCTTTATTGCTTCACCTTTTTCAATATTCTTTGCTACAAAAGTTCCTAACAACAATGTCGAGGCAGCAACAATTCCTCCTATCGGATTAGCCAATGCAGCAGCATATTTAGGCGTATTCCTTGTGAATTCTCTCAACATTGCATCAGTGATAACACTCCCCTTCTTCCGCGAATCCATATTAGCCTTTAATTTCCCTGAGCGAATCCATCTTCTAACAGTTTCTTCAGACGTATTCATCATTTTGGCAACTTCTTTTACTGTGTACGTGTCCAAAGAATCTCACCTCCTAAAATCAAGTATACATTTTAATGCTACATTTGTCAATTTTTATAGCATTAAAATGTAGCATTAAATTCAACGATCTATACAATTGTTAAACGGTTCTGATTGGTTGGATTATTCTTTAATATTAATCACACTTTTAACCGAATACAGTTTTCCTGCTTCTCATTTATCCAATACTCCAGTTCATTCTTCATCCGGCTTCTTACATCACGCATTGTCCTCCCGGATATTCCCTGTTCCTTTGCTTTGTCGTCTAATTCCCTGATTGAAATTTCGTTTTTATCAACAAGCAGTTCCTGAATCAGCTTTGCTCCTCGTTCCAGCTTTGTTTCTGTTGCTTTTCCTTCTTTTCCATCTAACAATTCATCTGCGGAAATCTCATAGGCTCCCACCCATCGGAAACCTTCTTCGTCTCCCAGTTTAAATGCCATTGTCTCCCCTGGCGGTGCAAGAGAACTTTTTTCATGAATCAACACTCTCGTTGTCGGATCTTTTCTCACTTTTCCAATAAAAATCAAGCTTCTTACTGCTGCCATGATATCAATAGAGCCAAGCCCCCGGTAAGTACTCTGTGTCCCAGAAGATTTGTTCAAATGACCAATCAGTACGATAGCACAACTGGTTTTCTCTGCAATCATACCCAATTTGCGAAATACCGGACGAACTTCATTTGCCCGGTTCATGTCCACATCTGCTCCAATAAACGCCTGTACCGGATCAATGATTACAAGCCTCACATGATTCTGCCTGACTGCCTTTTCAATTCGATCATCGGATAAGGTCAATACTTCTTCCGAATCATCAATTACCATAACCCGGCTCAGATCTGCTCCTGCTTCCACCAGTCTTGGCTTAATAGTATCGCCCATGCCATCCTCTGCTGTCTGGTAAATCACATTGAATGGCTCAATATCTTCCATGTTTGGAAACAACTTACGGTTCGTGCAGGCTGCTGTCAGCATCATGGCAAAATAAGTTTTTCCCTCTCCCGGATTGCCCTGAATGATTGTCAGTTTTCCAAATGGAATATAGGGGAACCACAGCCATTCCACACTGGTCTGTTCAATGTCTTCATAACATAACATCGGCACCAGTGCTTCTTTCTCCTGCATTTTCATTGTAACGGTTTCCTGTATCACTTTCTTTCTGTCAGCATTTTTATCACAGAGAATTTCATTCCAATCTTTTCTGGCAGGTTTCAACCGGATCACACGATATCCATCCGGAATTTCTCCTGCCAATTTTTCACAAGCTTCATTTCCTGCGTGATCATTATCCAGGCACAGGAAAACCGAAGTAATCTGAGGGCGTTCAGAAAGAAAAGTCATCAGTGCCACACTGGAGACTCCGCCCAGGCTCAGGTAGCTACGTTTTTTCCAGTCTTTTGGAAATAACTGGATAAACGAAAGCAGATCAATGGCTGCTTCAAATACAAACAACTGATTATCCGTTCCTCTGTAACAGAATCCATAAGATTTATCCGAACCAGCTACATCTCCCCGATATTTTATCCCGCCAGTTCCCCTGCTGTGCGCATATCTCGGAATACCGTCTGCATCTCTGCCGACAAATACAACATTATGGTGTTTCTTTTCTTCGTAAATATTCCCACCGGCAATCCATTCCTCCACCAGATCTTTCTCAAGCCTCCTGATTTCTGTCAGATATTTTATGACCGTCTCATTCGTTTCACTTTTCTCCGGTAACCGGAAGTCAGGTGACGGGGCGAGGCAGGACTTCTGCCTGCCTTCGCCTTCTTCATCGATCAACATCTTCACCGCTTCCGGAAATGTGGCATGATAAAATTCCATCACAAAATCCACCGGATAGCCACCCTTATTCTGGCTATGACGATACCAGCGATTTCCTGATACCGTTACACTGTCATGCTTTTTCCAACGGTATTCTCTGCCACTTTTTACCAACTGTTCTCCCCGTGCATTCAGAAAAGACACAAGGTCGGTCTGGTTTGCTCTAGCAATCTGCTCTTCTGTATACTGCATTTTCATCATCCTTTCCCGTCTGTCCTGCAACAGATTTTTATAAACTTATCTCATTACTTCGTTTTTTCTTCATTTGTCGATTTTTCACTTTTTCTTCCTCAATCAGTTTCTGGTTCTCCGCCAGTCTGCCATGAATAGAAGATTTCTGTTTCGATTCCTGCTCCGGCATTTCTCTTTTTTCTTCTGAAAGCCCGGAAGTATCTGTTTCTGGCATTTCACGATCTCGCCTGGCAATATCAGCACATCTCTGTACCTTTTTCACAAAGGCAAGCTCATCCTGATAGGGCTGATTATCAGCTTTTAATTCTTCAATCATTATACGGAGATCTTCTTTTTCTTTTTTCCATCTGGATTCTGGCAGCCGTCCCTTTTTATCCCGGTATGGTTTTAGTTCACGCTCACATTTACGATAATAATTGATCGCTTTTTTATGCTCCGTATAAAACTTTTCCCGTCTTTTCTGGAAAAAGAAGTGGTTGTATTCATCTATCAACGGCTGATTCTGCTTCAATACCTGCATCTTCTTTTCCAAATCTTCCAGGTTTTTCAGTTGTTCTCTCTTTTCACTGATTTCAGCTTTGCTGGCAGAAATAATTCCATTCAGTTCCTGAATTCGTGTTTGTAAATCGTCCATTGTCTCAATGTTGTGTACCTGAAGATAATTGATGGATTTTGCAAACTCCTGTAAGTTTGAAATTTTCTTTCCCCTTCGTTCCATCTCCGCATAAAAATTTGAAAGTTTCGGGCTATTCTGCGTTTTTTTATCATAATAATCTTGCAGACTCTCCAAAAGCGTCGGGTTCTGCTGCCTTCGATCCAGTTCCATTTTCATTTCTTCATAGGCTGTTTTCATCCACTGGATAGATTCTTTTAAGGAAATGAACATCTGATTGAATTGCCGGATCGCCCGATTCAACTCTCCAATGATTGTTTTGATTCCCTTCTTCTCCATTGCTCTGACTTCGTACCCTTCATGAATTGTCGGGATCAGATCAATTCCCTGTTCTTTATAGGAACGATGGTCGATTCTTGCTGCCATATGACACTCCCGGAATTTATCATTCACTTTCTCGGTCCATGCCTTTCTCCATTCCTTTAAAAGTTCAGGATCGTTCCAACCGGTAGTAGAAACAGCATTGAAGACATACTTTCCTTTGGCATCTTTTATCCTGTTTCCTTCTTCGTCTAAAACATATTCCCGTTTCTGTTTATTTCCCCAAATTCCTTCTTCTGTAAAAGGACGAATTGGAGCAAGTACATGAAAATGAGGATTATCCGGTTCATCTTCATTTTTTGATTTTCCCTCATGAACTGCCAGATCCACAATCATGCCACGTGCCACAAATTGTTCCTGGCAAAATTCTCTCGCCAGTTGGATATTCTCCTCTAACGTCAGTTCATTCTGCAATGCAATGTCAAAAGAATAGGCAAGCTGTGCCCGCTTGCCCTTTTCTGCTCTCTCTACCTCGTTCCATAATGTTTCCCTGTCTGATAATCGTTCCGGCACATAATCCGGTTTGAGGATTTCTGTAAACATCACACCGGATTTCCTCGTGTAATCATGGACTTGTCCATAATAATCGTTATACAATTTTTGCCCGGAAATATACGCAGCCGAATTCACCACTGTCTGCCCTTTTCCTCTGGATACCTGCTTTACAGAAAAATGATAAAGTGCCATCAGCTATCATCTCCCTTCGTGGTTTTCTTTACTTCTTCAGCAATCTGCTGTCGTTCCTTTCTTCCTGCCTCCAGATATCTATCCCGGACTGTATCTCTGTTGTATTTAAGAACTTTCATTTCATTCATTACTTTCTGGAAATCCTCCTGCTCAAGATCTTTGGACATAGGAAACGCTTTTTCAAACTCAGCACCTTTAACCACCAATCGGTGTGATCGTTCTTTCCTCTCGATCAGCTTTTTTCTCTGTTCCAGAATATTCTTATTGTGCATTGCCTGTTCAAGTTCCTTTTTACTTTTTTCCATGTTGGCTTTCAATTCTTCCAGTGACATGGATTCATATTTGGGGTTCTTCTCTCTGGTCATTGTCTGTCTCTCCTTATTTTCACAAACAAAAAGAACCAGCTTTCTCTCATAAATGCTGATTCCCTGATATAAATGAGATAGGCACCTGTGCCGCAAGGGGAGCTATCCCCTTGTCCGAAATCTATGATTTCGCTACATTCCCGGATTAAGATTTCTCAAATCCGGGAACAGCACCGCAGGTCGCACGATACAGGCAGATGTAATTGCCTGTATAGAAGTGCGCTCTTAGCTTGCTAAGAGAATTATGCCGTATCCGGCGTGCTATTTTTCATCCGTAAATTCCATCATCTCATCAATGGTACAGTCCATTTTTTTACAGATCTTCTCAACTGTCTCCATGGACACATACTTGTTTTTTCCCATCCGGGCAAGAATATTTCCGCTAATCCCGGTGAGGTATTGCATTTCTATCCGCTTCATATTTTTATCAATGAGCTGTTTCCATAATCTGTTATAACTCACACCCATAATCCACACCTCCAACCACTTATTCCAGATTAGTCAAATGGGATCTCACCTTCTGCTGCTTCCATAAATCCGTCCTTATCTGTTTTCGGTGTACCAGTTGAGTTTTCACCACCGCTGTTGTCCTTGTTCTGAGCAAATTCATGCTCTTCCACAATTACATCCGTGGTATAAATCATCTTTCCATCCTTGTCCTTATAATTACCAGTACTGATACGACCACCGATCACAATCCGCATTCCTTTATGAAGATATTTCTGTGCAAACTCTGCACTCTTTCCAAATGTTACACAGGAAATAAAATCTGCTTCCTGTTCTCCGTCACGTTTATATCTTCTGTTCACTGCCAGAGTATATCTGGCTACTGCCATATCATTATCTTTCCCGGCATATTTGATCTCCGGATTTCTTTGTCAGTCTTCCCATTAAAATAACCTTATTCATAGTCATTATCATCCTTTCCAGGCATTTCGCCCTGTGAATATTATTATCAGTTACTTTTTCGCCAGCGGTTTCCGTGCGTTTCCCTGTCACCTGCAGCCATCTCAGACTGCCTCTGCCTGCATATACAGGTCACTGACCATAAGGCTCCGGTCAGCCGCCCATCATCGGGAGTGTCATTATGATCTCGCTCACTTTCAGAAAAGAAAGGTCATGGCAAGACTCCTGGTAGACTTCCAGGGTGCACTTATCAGTTGTCAAGGTTCAACAAAGGAACATTTTCAAAACGTCCTCTAATTACTAAAGTCAAATGACCTGGCACGATGCAAAAAATTCGTGATATTTTTTTGCGTTTTGATAAAGTCTATATAATGGTGTAAATTACAAATCTATATAAAAAGAGCCAAGTGCTCATCTTTCAGTTATAATTAAGTTACCACACAAAACATAATTGAAAGGATGAAACCCATGGCTCAATTACATTTTACATTAGATAGTGATTTTTTTGTAGGACTTTTTTCAGAAACCAAAGATGAAGCATTTGGCAAGCTTATGGAAGCTTTACTTAATCAGGTTCTTCAAGCTGAATCTACCGAACAACTTGGTGCTAATAACTATGAACGTTCGCAGGAACGTTCTGATTACAGAAACGGAACCAGGACAAGGTCATTAACTACTCGCATCGGAAAGATTGAATTACAAGTTCCTAGACATCGTAATGTCCCATTTAAGACTTCCTTATTCGAGAATTACCAGCGTAATGAGCAAGCTTTGATTACAACCATGATGGAAATGGTAGTGCGGTATATCAACCAGAAATGTCAAAAAAGTAACTGAAGAACTCTGTGGAGAGTCTTTCTCTAAATCTACTGTTTCTGAAATTTGTAAGGAACTTGATGTTCCAATTAAACATTTCAAAGAACGTTTATTACCGGAACATTATCCATTTATTATTGTTGATGCGATATATTTAAAAGTTCGCGAAGATCATCGTGTCAAGTCCAAAGCATTGTTTGTCGCTATTGGGATAAACAATACAGGTCACAAGGAAGTACTCGGTTTTGAAGTATACGATTCTGAGAAAGTAAACACCTGGAAGGACTTCTTTGAAAGTCTTAAAAGTCGTGGCTTACGTGGCGTGGATATTGTGATATCAGATGCACACGCAGGGCTTGTTGAAGCAATAAAGGAATGCTTCTCTGGTTCTTCATGGCAGCGTTGTCAGGCTCATTTTACTAGAAATATCATAGATAAGTGTCCCAAAAAATACAGCACTGGTTTAGCTTCTGAATTGCGAGATATGTTCAATGCAACTACTATTGAAGAAGCCCGTCGCCTAAAAGAATCAATATACGATGAATATCAGGATGTTGCAAATGAAGCAATGGTTGTCCTTGATGAAGGGTTTGAAGATAGCATTACAATCATGGCATTACCTTCAAAATATCGTATTGCATTAAGAACCAGCAACATAATAGAGCGTGAAAACAGAGAGATCAGAAGACGAGAAAAGGTCATTCAGATTTTCCCTAATACGGAATCTATTATACGACTGATTGGCGCAGTTCTTCAGGATGATCATAATGATTGGAGTGTCAGTCACAGAATTTTTGATATGAAAGAGTACTATGACAAACTAAGCTCCATTCAATCAAATCTCCTGAAGATAAAGGCAGCATAGACGGACTAATATAGCTGGAAGATGAATTTACACACAAATTTGGACTTGACTTGCGTTTTTATTACCTTACCTTTTGTTTTCGTTAGTTCCTTCATATACTCTGTACTGAGGCGTATAAAAACGGACATGATTTTGAAAAATAATTGTTCCTCTACCTATAAAGCTTTAAAAACGGTATTTACCAACCCTCTTTTGCAAGTTTGTTATACATAAATGAAATATTTCTTCACTAATTACCTGTTACATAGAACGTGAGGGCAGATATTTTCTTAGAAAAATCATTTTTCCACTAATCACACGTGGCAGAGGATATAATGTCAGATGATTTTGAAAAAAAGCAAAAAAAATAGGCACTAACCATTTACGGTTAATGCCCTTTGGGATAATCATTATTTATCTGTTTTTATCTGATTGCGAAAGTACACTTGCAGCTAAACTCTTTGTTGTTCCAGAATACTTATTACTGTTCATTACCATAGATGCCTTTGTTTCCATAGCTTTACCAGTAATTTTTCCGGTGTTTCTCTGTGATAACACACTTGCAGCTAATGACTTCTGAATTTGAGAACTGTTATTCGATCTCATAATTTTTGAAGCCTGTGTTGATAATTTCTGTCCACTTGATTTTTTATTCATGTTTTGTCTCTCTTTCTTTTTAAGAGAGAATGTGATCATCAAACATTCTCGAACATATTGTTACTTATAATTTATTTACTCGTTTTTTCCTTGGTTTCTTTACGTGGAAAGCAAAATGCTTTTTTCCCAACCTGCTTAGCATATAAACGATTTCCATTTCTTAATGTAATATATGCTGTAAAAACCATGTCAGCCTGGTCACATTTTACCATGCAATCTGCCTCCTTTCCAAAAGATTTTTCTCAGACGAATCCGAAAAAGTATGGAAATTGGCAGAAACAAATACTAAAATATATTTGAAAGATATGGTTTTAGTAGATGATCTTTTGTCTCTGCTATTTCCGCCAGAGTTCGTTTGAGGCCCTAATCTCAAATGAACTCTTTTTTGGAATCAGAAAAGTTGCAAGCCTTATACCATAGTGACTGCTTCATTCAAATCAAACAGCATCAAATTCATTTCTGGAACTAATACGCCATTTACCCGATATGACAATTGACTCAAATCCCAATCACATATTCTTGCAATCGTGTTAATCAAATCTTTTGCGTTCCATCGAACCGACAAAACACCATTTGATTTTTCCTTATAAAACTGTACTGACTTATCATCATGTTCATCACATGCTTGAACCGCAATCTGTTTATCAGATTCGTTTATCAGAAGCTTTACATATGTTGGGTATTTCATCTTCATGATTACAGATTTGTTGAATGTAATACCATTACTTGTAATCGAAATATATGGTACACCCTCGCTAAAGTCAAACGTCTTAAAATTTGATAAATCAATCACTCTGCTCGCCTCCTTTCTGTTTTCTATATGATTATAACATATTCATCCATTCTGTTCAATCCTATTTATTTTCTTGTTTTCTTTTCGTCTTTTATTTGTTTTTTATTCATCTTTTGTTCTTCTATTATTTTATTATTTATTCACTTGTCATTTTGTACATTTGTATTAAAACTCATGCGAATACTTTTTATTTAAAAGAATTTAACTGAAAACAGATACAATTTTTATAGTAGTCAAAACAAAAGGCACTAACCATTTGCGGGTAATGCCTTTTCGGTTAATCATTATTTTCTATTTTTCTTCTGTCAGCTTCTGATACATTTTCATCAATTCTGCCACACAATCGGCTTCCGACATTTTAGTGCTGAATCCATAAGCCTCCATCACAGCTCTGTTGTTTGCGTTATGTGCTTTAAGTAATTCCGGCGGCATAGTCAACGGGTCATAAAGATCTGCAAGACTGCTATTTGGATAAAGTGCTCTGGCATTTAAGATTGCCTGTGCAGTTTTCTTTATCTTTTCTTTTTGTTCATCCGTAGGTGACGGCCATGGGAAATTATTGTAAACAATCGTATTAGAATAACTATAATCACTCTTTAATCTGCCACATACAACTCTTGTCCACGCCATATGAACATTCGACATCAATATACCAAACTCATAGCTTGTTGCAGATGGCATTGTAAAAAGTTTATCACCCGGAATAATTTCACCATCCAGATAATCCATTGGAATATATCTTCTGTTTTGTGATGACACCTTCGGTATCGCTATATACGGAGAATCATATTCAAGTATTGATGCAAATAATCCTGGAGTATCTGCAGCTTTTCTTGTATTATTTCTCGTGCTTGCCATTCTAAATTCACGAACTTTATCAATTCTTTCTCTGACAAGCGGACACCGTTTCAATAATGATGGATCTGCCCCAACCAGCCATATACAATATCTTGGTTTTCTATCAATAAAATCTTTTCCCATCATATAATGTCTGATGAAAGATATTGCCTGTGGCTCTTTAGATATCAATTCTTCTTTTTCTTCTTCCGTAAGTATCAAATATCCGCCATCTATTGCCTGTCCTCCTAATGAAATAGGTGGAACATCTGATAAAGGTTTCATTCTTTTTTCAATTGAAATATTATCTGCATCCAGCAGATAACCATTAATATTTTTTGCTACTATTATATCGTCCTTGGAATATATCTTCTTCTGATACTCTGCACCATTTTTTCTACTAAATCCTATAATGACACAATGTACATGTGCTTTGATTGAAGCCTCACTATCCCATATAAATGTTCTATATGCATAATCAATTTGTATTCCATCTTCAAACAGTGGTTTCCACAAAATGGAAACGCTCTCTCCCTGAGTAATTGAATTAGTCGATACAAGAGCTGCTCTGATATTTATATTTTCCTTCATGTAATCAGATGCCTTTTTATACCAGCAACTTACATAATCGAGATTACCTACACTTTTCCATCCAGCAAATATATCAGCAACATCTTCTTTTTGTTTTTCTCCCATCCACCTTGCACCAACGAAAGGTGGATTCCCCATTATATAAGATAATGACTTAGCCAAAACAACGCTGTTCCAATCTATCTTCAGTGCATTACCTTCTGCAATATTTACATACGTCTTCAACGGAAGGAAATCATCATTGAACCCATATACAATATTTTTTGTTTCCTCCATCATCTGTGATTCTGCAATCCACAAAGCTGTCTTTGCTACTGTCACGGCAAAGTCATTGATCTCAATTCCATAAAATTGTTGAATGGATACTCTGATTGGATTATGAACATCTCCCAACGTCATCTGACCACCAACTTTTTCACGAATGACTTCATTTTCTAACCGTCGAAGTGATAAATATGTTTCCGTCAGAAAATTTCCCGAACCACAAGCCGGATCTAAAAATGTCAGTAAAGCCAGTTTATTCTGAAATTCATCCAGACGTTTTACTTTTGTCCTCTGCACCTGTATTTTCAAAATCTCATGAAATTCCGTCTGCAATTTATCGAGAAACAACGGATCAATCACTTTATGTATATTGGAAATACTTGTATAGTGCATTCCACCGGATCTTCTCGTTTCTGGATTTAACGTTGACTCAAACACTGCCCCAAAAATTGTAGGGGATATATCACTCCAGTCAAAATCTTCAGAAGCTTTGGTCAAAAGTAATTCTTTGATTTCTTCTGTCAACGGCGGAATCTCAATAGTTTCATCTGAAAACAATCCACCATTCACATACGGAAACTGTGCTAAATCTTCTTCTAAATATTCGTCTCTCTCAGAGACAGGTGTATCCAAGACTTTAAACAGTTCCAGTAATGCACGCCTACAGTCTTTCACTTCATATGCTTTCAGATAATCATGGAAAATATTCCGTTTTCCAAAAATCCCAGCATCCTCGGCATAAAGACAGAACACAATTCGAACACATAAAGCATTCAGACTTTTCAGTTTATGCTCTCTTTTCTCTTTTTGTTCAATGGTTTCCTCTTTCGCTTTTACTTCTGGAATCTTATACTGTGTAAGGAATGCTTCATAAAGCAGTCCAACAATATCTCCTGCTTTAATCGATACTTCCATCTCGTGAGAGATTTTCTGCACATCTTTCTTTATTAAAATATCAAGCAACGGATACTTACTCGGTATTTCATCCAATGATATTTTTACTGCCTCCGGTACTCTGGCATTCATATCATAAATCCATATATCAGAGAAATTGCTGGTAATAATCCAACGTGCCTTTTCATCATATGGGAGATTATCATTATATCGTTTTGCTTGATCATACGGCGTCAGTTCTATTGAACCAGAATTCATAATCTTATGGTCCAGTGCTTTACCAAGACTCTTTTGTTCAATCAATACATGCGTTTCTGGAATATACACATCAATTCTTTTTGTATTTCCATCTACCACAACTTTTTTCTCAAATTCCACACGATCTGTCACATTCTCCATTCCAAGAACGTTTGACAGAAAATCAATCCAATATGATCTTCCATCCTCATCTTCTCTTCCTCTCCCCTTCCATTTATTTGCAAATTGGCGGGCAGCTTCCCTCTGTTCTGCATCGGTCATCGTTTTTTTCCTCCTGCGTATCCGTAAGCTCTCATATTCATAATCTATTAACTCAGACAGGTAAAGTACCGATACTTATCATGTATCTGTATATCATCATTCATCTGCAAAAATGTGTACTTTCCTGTAAAATGCTCATTTTTTCTCTACTACTCCATAATATCATAAAACAGCCTATCTTCCAACGATAGAAGTTCGTTGACGATACCTCCAAAGCACTTGTCAAAAAGTACACTTTCATGTAAAACACCCACCTTACAATAATTTGGCTTTTTCGTAAATTTCTGCACGATACCGAAAAGTTGATAAGGGCATATTACATTCTTTCGCAGCAGACGTTCCAGTTATTTTCCCGTTTTTCCACCGCTGATACACATCGTGAAAATTATCTGGCAATCTGCTTGGTGGTCTACCGAACCGCACACCTCTGGCTTTTGCCGCTGCAATACCTTCTGCCTGCCTTTGCCGAATATTTGTTCTTTCGTTTTCTGCTACAAATGACAGTACCTGCAATACAATATCTGACAGAAACGTTCCCATCAAATCTTTTCCCCGGCGAGTGTCAAGTAAAGGCATATCAAGAACCACAATATCAATTCCTTTATCTTTTGTGAGAATTCTCCACTGTTCCAGTATTTCCGCATAGTTACGTCCTAAGCGATCAATACTTTTTATATAAAGAAGATCATCTTTCCGGACACGTCGAATCATTTTTCTGTATTGTGGGCGCTTGAAGTCTTTTCCAGACTGTTTATCAATAAAAATATTCTTTTCTGGGATAGCCAACTCCTTCAATGCAATCAATTGCCGATCTTCGTTCTGATCCCGACTACTGACACGTATATATCCAAATATATTTCCCATCCTTGTTTCCTCCTGCATAGTCTCTGATAGGTGAAAAGCTGTCTTCCCCAAAAGAAAGACAGCTCCCCATGTCTTCTCTGAACTTTTTCACTCTAAACTACTCTCTTATTCAGGACAATGCTTTAAGGATCTGTTTCATGCACTTTTTCAACTTCATCCCATCTTTTAATCCCAGTCGATAAAAGAATTCCTCTGTATCTGCTCCACTGTTGAATATAGCATCACAATATTTCGTAATCGCTTCTTCCTGCTCCGGCGAAAGTGAAACTATTACTTTTTCATATTCTTCCTCGACTTTATCTGGTTCTGTATCTGTTTGCTGTTTTAATTTCCAGTCCGTATATGCCTTTCCCATGTGTTCTGTTATTGCCAGATTTAAAAATTCTTCAATTTCTTTTGTCATTTTCATAGATTCCCACCTGCTCTTTCTCAATCCTGTATCTCATTTGCCCTCCTATACATACACCAATTCGTTCAATACAATTTCCTGTGCACGATTCCTGATATTATTTGCCCTGCGAACCCATTCCATAGGATTCTGTGCTTTCAAGTCCTCTGTTACGCCCTCAGCACTTCTCATCTGTGCTTCAATCAGCTCAAAGCGTTCCTGTGCCTGTTCATTCACATCTGCCAGATGACTGTCCAGCCTGGCGGTCAGAAGAAGACAGCTATACATTCCTGATTTATGTTCTTTCAGATATTCCTTCCGTAGCATCCCCCAGCAGCCAATCGGTCTGGTTTCTTCCGGTAAGGATAACACTGGCAGATAATAATCTCCTACCAGTACATAATCCAATCCATTATTATCATCATGTATCTTTTTTCTTAATTCGCTCATGTGCTTGCCTCCCTCAGATTTTCCTTTGCTCACGTAAATATGCTTCAAATATACTTCTTCGAATCAAAACTTTCTTTCCAATCTTATAGACTGCTCCAGCTTCATGTGCCATGCGAATAACAGGTTTCATTCCCAACCGGTAATACTCACACGCCATATTGTAGGTCACGTAGTCATGGCTCATAAATTCCAGATCTTCATCGTCAATCTCATCTGAAAACATCCATACATTACCGCTCATCTGTCTTCTTCTCCTTATCTTTTCCTGTTGCCGGTTCATGGAAACGTTCCAGGTAATCATCAAAAATATCACGACGAATCAGTACCGTTCCATCAATTCTGTAAATAGCTCCTGCATCACTGGCAAGCTCTAAGAGTTTCTTATGAGAAATACTATAAATAATCTCTGCCTGTTGATAACGCAGATACTGTCGGCGCAATTTTCTTAAATGTTCCGGAACTTCCTTCATACTTGTAATCGGTTTGTACTTTTCATTCATAATGCTTTCCTCCAAAATTAGATTTACTGTTTTACAGAAGTTGACTGCCGGAATATAACTTTTCCACGAAAAAAAGCACCTCTTAGATCAACTCTAAGAAGTGCTCTTGCTTCATTGCCAAACCCGTGTCTTTCCACCTGAAATTCGTCATGCTTCATAACGATTCATTATTATCCCAAATTTTGTTGTCAAATTGTTGTCAACTGTGGTCTGACATCATGGTTTTAGACATTTTATATTTAATTTTAGTACAGCTTTGCACCAGCCGGAATGTGGTTATCAACCATCAGAAGATGAAGTTTTTCTTCTCCTTCTTCTTCGTGGATTGCACTAAGCAACATACCACAGGATTCAATTCCCATCATAGCTCTTGGAGGCAGATTTGTGATAGCGATCAGTGTCTTGCCTACCAGTTCTTCTGGCTCGTAATAAGCGTGAATACCGCTTAAAATCGTACGATCTGTGCCTGTTCCGTCATCCAGAGTGAACTGCAGAAGCTTCTTGGATTTCTTAACAGCTTCACATGCTTTTACCTTTACAGCTCTGAAATCAGACTTGCTAAAAGTATCGAAATCTACAAATTCTTCGAATAACGGCTCCACTTTTACCTTAGAGAAATCGATCACTTCTTCTTTCTCCGGTGCAGCTTCAGAAGTGCTGTTTGTTGTCTTGGAAACTTTCTTATCAGCGTCCAGTGACTTCATTGTCGGGAAGAGCAGAACATCTCTAATTGCAGGTGAATCTGTAAGCAGCATAACAAGTCTGTCAATACCGTAACCGATACCGCCTGTTGGTGGCATACCTACTGCAAGTGCGTTAAGGAAGTCCTCATCTGTGTGCTGTGCTTCCTCGTCGCCGTTCTCTGCGTTCTTATCCTGCTGTGCGAAACGCTCTCTCTGGTCGATTGGGTCGTTAAGCTCTGAGTACGCATTACACATTTCCCATGTGTTAATGAAAAGCTCGAAACGCTCAACCTTCTCTGGATCAGATGGCTTCTTCTTAGTAAGTGGAGATATTGCAAGAGGATGATCCATAATAAATGTAGGCTGGATTAAATTCTCCTCGCAGTACTCCTCAAAGAAGAGGTTGATGATGTCGCCCTTAGTGTGACGCTCCTCGAACTCAATTCCTCTCTCCTTAGCAAGAGCCTTAGCTTCTTCGTCAGTCTTAATTGTATCAAAATCAACACCGGCATATTCCTTGATTGCGTCATTCATAGTAAGTCTTCTGAATGGCTTTCCAAGGTCAATCTCTGTGCCGTTGTAAGTAATCTTAGTTGTACCGCATACAGTCTCGGCAAGGTGTCTGAACATGCTCTCCGTAAGTTCCATCATTCCCTCGTAATCTGTGTATGCCTGATAAAGCTCCATAAGTGTGAACTCAGGATTGTGTCTTGTATCAACACCCTCGTTACGGTATACTCGTCCGATTTCGTAAACTCTCTCAAGACCACCAACGATAAGTCTCTTAAGATAAAGCTCTAATGAAATACGAAGCTTAACATCCTCGTCAAGTGCGTTGTAATGAGTCTCAAATGGTCTTGCAGCAGCACCACCAGCATTAGATACAAGTGTTGGTGTCTCAACTTCCATGAAGTCTCTGCCATCAAGGAACTTTCTGATTTCCTTGATAATCTTTGATCTCTTTACAAATGTTTCCTTAACCTCAGGATTCATTATTAAATCAACATATCTCTGACGGTATCTCATATCAGTATCTGTGATTCCGTGGAACTTTTCTGGAAGTACCTGTAAGCTCTTAGAAAGAAGAGTAATCTCCTCAGCGTGAACTGAAATCTCTCCTGTCTTAGTTCTGAAGATAAATCCCTTGATACCGAAGATATCACCGATATCAGACTTCTTAAAGTCTGCATATGCTTCTTCGCCAATTGCATCTCTTGAAATATATGCCTGCATTCTGCCCTTAAGATCAGCAATGTTACAGAAAGATGCCTTTCCCATTACTCTCTTGAACATCATACGTCCGGCAAAGCTCACATTAATTGGAGAAGCGTCCATAATGGCTCTTCTCTCATTGTAATCGGCATTAACTGCTTCTCTTGCCTGCTGCTCATCTAAACCTTCAGTATTAACTACTGGTCTGTCACCGAGAAGTTCCTTCTCATGTGCTTCATAGATAGCTCTTATTTCGTCTGTGTGATGTGTTACATCATACTTTGTTATCTGGAATGGATCCTTACCTGCGTCCTGAAGGTTCTTTAACTTTTCCATACGAACCTTAATCTGCTCGTTAACGTCAGGCTGCTGTGCAGATTTATTATCTCCCATGAATGAGTATCTCCTTTTCTATATGTTACTGAAAATTAGTCGTTCTTTACAGATACAACTGTATATTCAATCTCTCCAACAGGTGCTTCTACCTTAACAGTGTCACCCTTCTTCTTTCCAATAAGAGCTGCACCAAGTGGTGACTCATTAGAAATCTTGTTATTAAGGCTGTCTGCCTCTGATGAACCAACGATTGTGTACTCGATATCCTCATCGAATTCTACATCGTGAAGTACAACAACGCTCTCCATCTTAACTACATCTTTATTCTTATCGTTATCCTGAATAACCTCACAGTTAGCAAGAATTGCTTCAAGTTCTGCAATTTCTGTTTCGATATCTCTCTGCTCGTCCTTAGCTGCATCGTACTCAGCGTTCTCTGATAAATCGCCCTGCTCTCTTGCTTCCTTTAACTTCTGGGCAACTTCCTTTCTTCTGACAACCTTAAGCTCCTCAAGTCTTGCTACTCTTTCGTCATACCCCTTTTTAGTAAGAAACTGTTTCTCTGCCATGTTCTTATCACCTTTCTATATATATGCTACACTAATATGCTTCTGCTCTACTAGAGAATAAAACCCCACAAGCGTCACAATATTATAAACTATCAGTTCCTGTCTGTCAATGCAGCCCTTCCAGTATCCTGTCCACAAGCCCATCAAACTGTTCCAGATTAGTAACCTGGTTAGCTTCATTTCTTAATGCCGCTGCGTGCTTGATTCCTGCTGTATACCATGCAAAATGTTTTCTCATCTCGCGGATTCCTGTAAACTCGCCTTTTATCTCACACAGTCCTTTGGCATGTCTCTTAATCATCTGGCATATTTCTTCAACGGATGGTGGTTCAATTATTGTACCATTATTCATATATTCAGAAACCTGTCTGAATATCCATGGATTTCCTCTTGCTGCCCTTCCAATCATTATTCCGTCACAGCCTGTCTGCTTCATCATATTAACAGCGTCTTCGCCGCTTTTAATATCGCCATTACCAATAACAGGAATTGATACTGCTTCTTTTACCTGTCTTATTATATCCCAGTCTGCATGTCCTGAATAATACTGCTGCCTTGTTCTTGCATGGACTGCAACAGCAGCCCCGCCAGACTCCTCAATAACATGTGCTATCTCAGGTGCATTTATACTATTCTCATCAAATCCTGCCCTTATCTTGATTGTAAGCGGCTTATCAAGTGCATCAGCCATCTTCTCGACTATTCTTCCGACAAGCACAGGGTCCTTCATAAGTGCCGAACCTTCGCCATTATTGACTACCTTTGGAACAGGACATCCCATATTGACATCAATTATATCGAACTCTCTTTCAGAAAGTCTCTTTGCTATATCTGCCATGATATCAGGGTCTGAACCGAAAAGCTGCAATGCAAGCGGACGCTCCCCCGGCACCGTCTTCATCAAGTCTTCTGTATTCTTATTGTTATACAGCACAGCTTTGGCGCTGACCATCTCTGTACACATAAGCCCACAGCCCTGCTCCTTGCATAAAAGTCGAAATGGCAGGTCTGTTACTCCTGCCATCGGTGCCAATGCAATATTGTTCTTTATCTCAACATTTCCAATTCTCATAATTACTCCATGCCTAAGAAGAATACCTTGAAGAACATCTCAAGTGATTCAAGAAGTTCTCTCTTCTCATACTGATACTTCTTGACGAGCATACCGCATGCTATCTCGTCATACAGTAAATCACCCTCGTCTGCTGATGATTTGAACAAAAGATTGCCCTCCGCATCGAATTCCATATCAAGTATTCCGCCTACTTCCTCTGTGAAAAGAACGCACATAATCTTTAACTCGTTCTTTACATCATCAGGAAGCTTATCGAAATCAGGGTTAAAATAGTATTTCTTCTCATAAGAATTAGATACACATAAAACTACATTTTCATCAAACATATCCATATAATCCTCTCACAGAAACCTCTCCGGTTCTGATAATCTTCTCGCCCTCGTCTGTCTTAATGATAAGCTCACCCTCATCATTGATTCCAATTGATTTTCCAACAATTTCCTTGTCAGCATATATTGCCTTGACGTCGCCGCCCTTATTGACAAGCATTGAATTATAGTCTTCTTTAAGCCCAGCCAGATTCTGTGTCTTAACAAATGTATCATAGTACTTTGCAAAGCTCTCTGAAAATGCGGCTACTATACGGCTTCTTTTCAGATGGTCGCCAGTCTCAAGATACAGCGAAGAAGCTGTTGCCTTGATTGAATCATCAAATTCTGTCGTATTAACATTAATTCCCATACCGATAACTACATAATGTATGTAATCCATCTCAGCACTCATCTCTGTTAATATTCCACATACTTTCTTCTTATTAAGAACTATATCATTAGGCCACTTTATTCTGCACTCTGCGTCATGTCCGTCCTCTGTAAGAACCTTGTGGATTGCCTCCTGCACAGCCATGGCTGCCACTATTGTAAGCATTGACGCATTGACTGGTGCAATATCCGGTCTTAAAAGAAGGGACATCCATATCCCGCTTCCTGCAGGAGACACCCAATTCCTGCCACGTCTTCCGCGGCCGCCTGTCTGGCTCTCTGTTATATAAAGTGTCCCATCTGCTGCATTATCTCTTTCTGCCGCTCTCTTAGCTTCGTTGTTGGTAGAATCTGTCTCGTCATAATACACTACTTCGCGGATAATCCCGATAATCCCGGTTGTACTGCCTGTATCCACACAGGTAAGCTGACTCATTATCTCGCTTGATGTAAGAATATCAGGATACTGTGTTATATGATATCCCTTATTCTGGACTGCCTCTATAACATAGCCTTCTTCTTTTAACTGGTTTATCACCTTCCAGACAGCCGTTCTTGAAACCCCCAGCATATTACACAGTGCCTGCCCTGACACATATCCATCTGATTTTCTCAAAACATTTAAAATCTTAGTCTTCATACCATTACCCGCCATGCTATTACTGCCATAAGCAGAAGTCCTAACGTAACAACTGTAAGAATAACACCTGACACCGTTCTGTCGCTCATGAAATTCTTAGCTGCTGTAAGTCCGTTAACTAATGCTCCAAGCATGAATTCCACAGCGAATAATATTCCGCTTCCACTGCGCAAGAAAAGTATAATTATGAATACTACTCCTATTGCAAATGTGAGTGCTATATTGGCATAGTCTATGAGCATCTTGCTCTTTCTGTACGCGCCACTCGTTGTATAATACATAACGCCTCCATAATAAATATCTGGTGAATTACTATTTCATGCTGTGTCGTCCTGATTTTGGACTTTCACATGTCTTTCCACTGCTCTAACGTCCAATTCCGCGTGTCGGCTTCCCGATTTTGGACTTCCTCGTGCCTATTCACTGTTTTAAAGTCCAATCTGTCATTCTTTCTCGTCACTTTTGGACTTTCACATGTCTTTCCACTGCTCTAACGTCCAATTCCGCGTGTCGGCTTCCCGATTTTGGACTTCCGGCATGACACACGCCACTCTAACGTCCAATTTACTTATAAGCTCCAAGTGTAGCTGCCATTACAGCCTTGATTGTATGCATTCTGTTCTCTGCCTCGTCGAATACAACTGACTGCTCTGACTCAAATACTTCATCAGTAACTTCCATCTCGTCAAGACCGAATTTGTCATGAATCTCTTTACCAATCTTAGTCTTAAGGTCATGGAATGCAGGAAGACAGTGCATAAATATTGCGTCCTTAGAAGCATTGTCCATAACTGCCTTGTTAACCTGATATGGAAGAAGTGCCTTGATTCTTTCAGCCCATACTTCATCAGGCTCGCCCATTGATACCCATACATCTGTGTATAATACATCTGCGTCCTTAGTTCCTGCCTTAACATCTTCTGTAAGTGTTACAGAACCACCGCTTATCTTTGCCCATTCCTCACACTGTGCAACAAGTTCCTTGTCTGGGAAATATTCCTTAGCTGTGCAGGCTGTATAATGAAGTCCTAACTTAGCGCAGACAATCATAAGTGAATTACCCATGTTGTATCTTGCATCACCCATGTATACGAACTTAACGCCCTTTAATCTGCCAAGCTTTTCCTTGATTGTAAGCATATCTGCAAGCATCTGTGTTGGATGGTATTCGTTAGTAAGTCCGTTCCATACAGGCACGCTTGAATATTTTGCAAGGTCTTCAACTATCTCCTGACCGAATCCTCTGTATTCGATTCCTTCAAACATTGTACAGAGAACTCTTGCTGTATCAGCAATGCTCTCCTTCTTGCCAATCTGTGAACCTGTAGGGTCAAGATATGTAACTCCCATTCCAAGGTCATGGGCTGCTACCTCAAATGAACAACGTGTTCTTGTACTTGTCTTCTCGAATATAAGTGCAACATTCTTTCCGATAAGTGGCTGTTCTACAATGCCCTTTTTCTTCTTATCCTTAAGCTCTGCTGCTAAGTCTATCAAATATAAAATCTCCTCAGGTGTGTAATCCTTGAGTGTTAAAAAGTCGCGTCCCTTTAAATCCATGACATCCTCCTGTCTGTATGGCAAATTCGCCTACATTGAATAATTAATAACTTTGTTCATTCTATCGCAATTATAGTCCTTCGTCAAATGCGTTGTTTAATTTGTGTAGTTGCAAAACGGTCGGTTGTGAGAGATAGCGGATAGCTTCCGTTAAACTTCTCTGCATAATAATAGGTACTGGGCGTTCCATGCTTCGTCCCCGACCGTTAACGCTGGCAACGCACATTCATGGGAGGGACTTTGCCCCGTCCCATGAATATTCCGCATCTGCCACACCTTCCGTCCGCCTATAAAAAAGGTGGTGTGGCCTTTCTGACTGCAAACTATGCACATAATAAAAGCATTGAGCAAAGTCACTACCTAAGTGTACGCGCGTCCACTGACGGACGCGCGAGCTGTCTCGCACACGGATGTGCGTTGACAGCGTAACGAGAACTTAAACAGCCTTCCACGCTCAATGCTTATTATCATGTAGCGTAGTTTGTACGGAAGAAAACCACACCACCTTTTTTATCCCTTAATGGAATATATGATCTCCAATTATTACAAAATCTGAATAGTTGTTAACATCTACAGTATATAATGCCCTGAATGATGTATAACCACCTATATTATTAACGCCTGATAATGCTTCAAGTGCTGCCTGCATGCATTCTGTGTTTCTTGGACCATTTGCAAGTCTTGCTGCAAATCTGTCTGATGGATTACCAGCGCCATCTGATACACCAGAGAACTGTGATCTCTGATAAACAACACCCGAAACTGTACCCGGATAATGTCCGCTTCTTACTCTGTTAAGAATAACATTTGCAACAGCGAGCTTTCCTGCATATGGCTGATATGCAGCCTCCCAGTCTATGATACATGCCATAAGCCATATATCATCATCTGATACGCTCATAGTTGGGTTATATGTTATATCTGTTCCTGATATTGTATTAGCAATTATCTTCTGTCGTCTTGCTTCCTCTGCTGCAGCTGCCGCTCTTGCAGCTTCTGCCTCTGCCTCAAGTCTTGCTTCTTCTGCAAGTCTTGCAGCCTCTTCTTCTGCTTCAATAGCTTCAATCTCTGCCATTGTATATCCTGCAAGAAGATTATCTGTTCCAATCTGTTCTGCTATAGCCTCTGCTTCTTCTCCAAAACATAAGCACTGTGTCTGTACATAACCTTCGCAGTTTCCTGAACTAACTTTAGTCCATTCCTTTCCGACCATATCAACATCTACAAGTGTGTTAGTATATAATCTTCCCACAACCTGTGCTGTCTCTTCGTCAGAAGTGTCATAAACATCAAGATAAGGATCAGTAATTGCTACTGCCTTGTTCTTGTATGTTCCTGTTTCTTCATACCCAGTCACAAGAACCTCTTCTGTATTAGCTGAATAAGATGCAACCTTAATTCCCGTGTCAGTATTCTGTGTTTTCTCATAGGTAGTTGCCACTGCTGGAAGAACCGGTGTCATAAATAACACAATTGCAGCTCCCACATAGCAAGCAGCTTTGCTACTTCTAAGTTTCATATTATACTTCCCTTTCCGGCGGCTTATTTAGCTTCGCCTGTAAATTGTTACAGAAATGTTACAATTTATTACGGAAATATAATAGCAAAGTTACAGTAATTTGTCAAATATGTTAAAACCCGCTCTATGAGCGGGTTTGCGGGTTTGTCTATTAAATTCATTTTGCAAAATATAGTATATGACCATATATATAGTTGGTTATCTACACACTTCTCTGTCTGACAGCTTCGTATGTAAGAATTGTACATGCTATTGCCGCGTTAAGAGATTCAACCTCTCCCTGCATCGGAATTCTTATAAGCGTATCTGCCTGCTTAGTGATATCCTCTGTAAGTCCATTCCCCTCATTGCCTATTAGAAATGCGGTTCCTTCCCTGTAATCTTCACCAAGATATGTATTCTTTCCGTCAAGATGTGCAGCATATACCTTAATTCCGGCATTCTGACACTGTGAAACTGCATCGCTAAAATCCTGCACATAAACAAATGGCACTCTGAATATAGAACCCATTGTTGACCTTATTGTCTTAGGATTATATATATCCACAGTATTAGAGCTCATAATAACTCCGGTAACGCCTGCACCTTCACCCATCCTTAATATAGTTCCCAGATTACCCGGATCCTGAAGATTCTCAACAAGAATCAGCAACGGATTGTCGGTAAGCATATCTGAAATACTGCTGTCCTTCATTCTTACAACCGCCATAATCCCCTGTGGTGTCTGTGTCTGTGACATTCTGTCAAATACATTATCGGCGACAATCTCAATACTGTCAGAAGAAATCCCCTGCTTCTTAACCAGCTCATGCACATACTCAGGATTGTTACTATGAAATCTTTCAGACATATATATCTTCACCAGCAAATCTGCCGGCACCTCAGATACCATACGGACTCCCTCTACAACATATTCTTTATTCTTCTTTCTTTCCCTGGCCTTAGAAAGCAATGATATAACATGCTTTACCTGTGAACTGCTCGTACTGGTTATCATTATGAGGTTACCTTTCTGCCATGCATTACTTAGAAAGTAATGCACTTATATTAAATTCATAATCATTAATATCCTTAGTCATGGCAAGTGCTTCATCAATATCATAATCAACAAACTTACCATCCCTGTATGCTACAAGTCTGTTACTCTTTCCTTCAGCAAGAAGGTCAACAGCATAAGCACCCATAATAGACGCATACATTCTGTCCTTACATGTTGGTGAACCACCACGCTGCATGTATCCTAAAATAGTAGCTCTTGTCTCAATACCTGTTGCAGCTTCAATTCTTCTTGCCATTCCTGTAGAATGTCCGATACCTTCAGCATTAATAATAAGATGGTGTTTCTTGCCCTTCTTTCTTCCTTCTATAATATGATTAATAAGAGCCTGCTCATCATTATCATATCTTTCAGGAAGAAGGATATCCTCTGCACCATTGGCAATACCACACCACAATGCAATATATCCTGCATTTCTTCCCATAACCTCGATAATACTGCATCTTTCATGTGATGTAGATGTATCTCTTATCTTATCAATAGCTTCCATTGCTGTATTAACAGCAGTATCAAATCCAATAGTATAATCTGTACATGCAATATCAAGATCAATTGTTCCCGGAAGTCCGATAGTATTAATTCCCTGTGCTGCAAGCTTCTGTGCACCTCTGAAAGAACCATCTCCACCGATTACAACTATACCGTCAATTCCATGCTTTCTGCATACTTCAGCACCTCTCTTCTGACCTTCTTCAGTCATGAATTCCATGCATCGTGCTGTATAGAGGACTGTTCCACCACGCTGGATAATATCAGCAACGCTTCGCTTGTCCATATCAATTATCTCATCATTAAGAAGTCCGTTATAGCCCTTCTGAATACCCTTGACCTTAAGTCCCTTATTCAAAGCAGTTCTTACAACTGCACGGATAGCAGCATTCATGCCTGGAGCATCTCCACCACTTGTTAATACGCCGATTGTTTTAATTTCCTTTGCCATAACTTCCCCTTTCTTATCTCTTAATATTATTTTCTGTTTTATGTTACCACATTATAAAAGAAAAATCTTCTTTTTTTGATAATTTTTTACCAATGTTAATTAAAATTTATGTTGTAGCAACATTTTTCTCACCATATTTACTCTTAAGAATATAAAGCAGGTCTGATGTCACCTTCACGCACTGACTCTGAGGAAGCACTATTCTCTGTTTTTCTGCCACACAATATATTGTGACTGTGTCTTTACCGTCCGATTCTTTGAAAATATCAGCAAGCTCATCCCTGTGTGTCTCATACTCAGCAAGACTGTCAAACCTAAGCCACAATCTTCTTGGAACACTGTCAAAGCTCACAACACTGTCTGCCATAAGTCTTGCTGGTTTATCGGCATCTGCCTGTATTCTTCCTGTAATAAATACTTTGTTAGTCGTATCAAAAAATCTTTTATATTTTTCGTAATTTCTTGGAAACATAATTACCTCAACGCTTCCAACAAAATCTTCTATTGTAAGGTACGCCATCTGCTGGCCTGAACCGGTAGTAATAACCTTAATGTTACTTATAAGGCCACCTATCGTCTGCTTTGAACCGTTCATAAGCTTTGCCTGTCCGGTTTCCTCATCAATAAGAAAATCTGTACTTCTCGCAGAAATATGCTTCTCCCACATACCAGTATATTCATCCAGCGGATGTCCTGTTACATATACACCGAGAACTTCTTTTTCACGTTCAAGCAGATCCTCCTTTTCAAACTCCTGAATATCAGGCACTTTCATTTCAAGGCTCTGTTTATCCTCTTCACTTACGAAATCGAATAGTGACATTTGTCCTGAAATAGCATCTTTATTCTGCTTAACAGCACTATCAATCATTCTCTCATAGACATTCATCATGCCCCGTCTCGTATTACCAAATGTGTCAAATGCACCTGCAAGTATAAGATGCTCAACTGTTCTCTTATTAATTGCCCCTGCCATCCTTGTAATAAAATCCTGCATGGAGTGAAAATCGCCATTATTGGTCCTTTCTTCAATAATCGCAGTAATTGTAGGTCTTCCCATACTCTTTACCGCATTAAATCCAAACCTTATATTCTTACCTTCAACACCGAAATCAGCAACTGATTTATTGACATCAACAGGAAGAATACTAATTCCCATCTCTCTTGCTGCAAGAATATATTCTGCGACCTTACTTGTTTTATCAGTTACACTTGATATCAGCCATGCCATATACTGTACAGGAAAATGTACTTTCAGATATGCTGTCTGGTATGCCACAACCGCATAGCATGCCGCATGTGATTTGTTAAATGCGTATTTTGCAAAATCCATCATCTCATCATATATCTTATTGGCAGTCTGTTCACTTATGCCATTCTTAATACAGCCTGGTACTCCGTTAGCCTCATTACCATATACGAAATTCTGACGTTCCTGCTCCATTACATCAAGCTTTTTCTTAGCCATTGCTCTTCGCACATTATCACTACCGCCCCACGAATATCCGGCAAGGTCACGGACAATCTGCATAACCTGCTCCTGATAAACCATACAGCCATATGTCGGCTCTAAGATTGGCTCTAACTGCGAGCATTCATAAGTTATGTTTCCCGCGTTCTCTTTTCCTTTAATATACTGTGGTATGAAATCCATTGGTCCCGGTCTGTAAAGCGATATACCGGCAATTAAATCCTCTAAACAATCCGGTTTTAACTCTTTCATGAAGTTTTTCATTCCGCCACTCTCTAACTGGAATATACCTGCACATTTGCCCTGACTTATACATTCAAATACAGCCTTATCGTTATATGGTATATTATCCACCGAAAATGCAGGGTCAATCTGCTGTTCACATTTTTCAGTCTGTTGGATTACAGTTAAGTTTCTAAGACCTAAAAAGTCGAATTTTAACAATCCCAGATGCTCCAGAGTAGGCCCCTCAAACTGAGTAACCTTGACATTATCCGCTCCAACTGCAACCGGAACATACTCTCCAACATCCTTCTGACTGATAAGAACACCTGAGGCATGAACTGAAGCATGCCTTGGCAGTCCTTCAAGTCTCTTTGCTTTATCTATAAGATCTCTCACTGTCTCATCAGCTTCATACAATGCCTTAAACTCAGCATTTGGCTTAATGTCCCTGTCTGCGTCACCATTCATTGCACTGTCAATCGTAACTCCAACCTTCTGTGGTATCATCTTCGCAATGTTATCAACCATCGCATATGGAAGATCCATAACCCTTCCGACATCTTTAATAACAGCTCGTGCTGCCATTGTTCCAAATGTGATTATCTGGCACACACATTCTTTACCATATTTTTCTATAACATAATCAATAACCTTCTGTCTGCCTTCTGGTGCAAAGTCCACGTCAATATCGGGCATGGACACACGCTCAGGATTCAGGAATCGTTCAAATACAAGATTGTATTTAACAGGGTCAAGCGTTGTTATTCCAAGACAGTATGACACAAGACTTCCCGCCGCTGAGCCTCGTCCGGGTCCAACCGGAATATCATGTGTCTTGGCATAATTAATGTAATCCCACACAATCAGGAAATAATCGACATATCCCATTGAATAGATAACTGACAGCTCGTAAGAAAGTCTCTGGAATATATCATTCGAATCCTCTGCCCTTTTTATAACAACATCTTTTCTGTCTGCAACTATTGATGCTTTTGCCTGCTCTATAATATCTTCAATGCATACATCTGCGGTCTTGTCCGGATATCTCTTCTTTAATCCCTCATAACATAAAGCATTAAGATACACCCACGAATTCTTTCCATATGCTTCAGGCACATCAAATGCTGGCAGCTTTGTAACTCCGAATTCTATCTCAACATTACATCTTTCTGCTATCTTATGAGTGTTCTCAACTGCTTCCGGTGCGTATTTGAACAATTCCGCCATCTCTTCCTCTGACTTTAAATAGAACTGTCCACCCTCATATCGCATCCTGTTTTCATCAGAAAGCTTCTTGCCTGTCTGTATACACAATAATATATCATGTGCATCTACATCATCTGCATAGGTATAATGAACATCATTCGTACATACCAGTTCAATTCCGGTCTCATTATGCATACGCATAAGCTGTGGATTGACATAGTGCTGTTCTGCTATTCCGTGATCCTGTAATTCAAGAAAGAAATTTCCCTTTCCGAATATATCCTGAAGTTCAAGGGCAGCGTCTCTTGCAGTCTCATACATGCCTCTTGACAGATATCTCTGCACCTCACCTGCAAGACACGCACTCGTAGCAATAATTCCCTCGTGATATTCCCTTAACACTTCCTTGTCTACTCTCGGCTTATAGTAAAAGCCTTCTGTAAACCCCTTTGAGACTATCTTCATAAGATTCTGATATCCGGTGTTATTCTCTGCCAGTAATACAAGGTGATTATATTTATCCTCACTCTGTCCTGCGCCTTTATCAAATCTTGACCCCGGAGCTACATACACCTCACAACCAAGAACAGGCTTGATTCCTGCCTTCTTAGCCGCCTCGTAAAATTCAATAACACCATACATCACACCATGGTCAGTTATTGCAAGGCTGTCCATGCCAAGTTCCTTTGCCCGTTTAGTAATCTCTTTTATCTTACTGGAGCCATCCAGCAATGAATATTCAGTATGCACATGCAAATGTGTAAAACTCATAGCATCTCCTCCCTATGTAAAAAAATATAACATATTTTCGTTTATTAATCAGCAATTTTATGATATTCTATATTTAATTATTAATGTAAGGGAGTTGTATTATGTTAATATCTGATATTCCCGTAGGCGGGCCAATTTCAATTGAAATATCCATAGATAATGTCAGCTACGAGATGCCTTCCTCTGTTGTTGCATCCAAGAATGGATACATTCTCATAGCGCCTTTTACATCAAAAGGTGCTGTAATAGATTTTTCTTCTTATAAAGATATTTTATTTAATCTTTATACCATAGACCCGTCAACGCAGAACCGGGTAGTCTGGAAGAATATTAATATAGAAACTATCGGATATAAAGCTTCTGATTTTTCATCAGCATACTATAAAATATCGACTAATGTTTTTGCAAGCATTGCATCAGAATGTGACAGACGCTTCAATCAGCGTATTTCAACGGAAGCTTCTGGAAGTATTACTCTGAATTCCGACAATGAAATTATACCAGTAACTTTAATTGATGTATGTAATAAAGGTTTGTCCTTTTCCATCAACAATAAAACAGCCCCTGACTACAATAATATATACATAACATTTTCTGATATAGCCAATGGAAAACAATTTAATTTTCATTTTAAATGTGTAATAATACGCAGCCAGATATCAGGTGAGCGGTGCATTTGTGGATGTGTTGTACCTGCGCCGTCACGCGAATATCTTACATATGTTTTTCTTAAAAAGATTGAATATAGAATCAACGCCTCTAAAGAACAGGAACAGCAGAACGCTCTTAAAGATGCTGCCTATGTTGCTTCTCAGTCAATCGACAATACTTCATCAGGATTTCACTCACATATATCATCAAAAAGCAGATAAAAAGGGCATATCAAAACGATACGCCCTTTTTATTACTCATCATCTTTAGTTGTATCATCAGATGCATTACTATCTGAATCATCATGCTTTGTAATATTCTTCCATATATCGCTTTCCGGCTCACCACTTACTGTTGATGAATAGCTTCCATCATCATTAAATGTTACGCTTTCTGCCACCTTCTCAGATGTTGAGAATAATGAAGTATCAACAGGTTCAGGTATACCCTTTGCTTCTCTGAATATCTTCATAAATTCCTTACCAGTGATAGTCTCATGGTCGTACAGATATCTTGCAAGCTGATCCATTACATCTCTGTTATCTCTTATAATCTGCTTAGCTTCCTCATAACATGAAGCGATAAGCTTCTTTACCTCGTCATCGACCTCTGCCTCAGTTGCCTGTGCACAGTTCATAGATGCTCTTCCGCTAAGATACTCATCTTCGACTGTTGATAATGCAACTAGTCCGAATCTGTCTGACATACCATATCTTGTAATCATTGTCTTGGCAAGGTTAGTTGCCTTCTTGATATCATCATAAGCACCATTAGTAACTGAACCAAATACAACTTCTTCTGCAGCACGGCCACCAACAAGTGATATAAGGTCTGTCATAAGTTCATCCTTAGTCTCAAGATGCTTCTCTTCCTCTGGGAAGTTAAGCACATAACCAAGCGAACCGTTAGTATGAGGTATAATAGTAATCTTCTGGACCGGATCTGAATTGTTCTTTATAGCTCTTATAAGAGCATGTCCAATCTCATGGTAAGCAACAACCTGCTTTTCCTTCTTGCTAAGAACTCTTTCCTTCTTCTCCTTACCTGCTACAACTGTATCAAAAGCACCAAGAAGATCCTTCTGTGTAACAACATTTCTTCCATTCTTAACTGCCGCAATAGCTGCTTCATTAATGATATTAGCAAGGTCTGAACCTACAAGACCGCTTGTTGCCATCGCAATCTCATCAAAATCAACTGTATCGTCCATAAGTACATCCTTAGAATGTACCTTAAGAGTCTCAATCCTTCCCTTCTTATCAGGTCTGTCGACGGTAATTCTTCTGTCGAGACGGCCTGGTCTAAGTAAAGCCTTATCAAGTACCTCCGGTCTGTTAGTTGCTGCAAGAATGAATATTCCCTTAGAAGAATCAAAACCATCCATCTCTGCAAGTAACTGGTTCAATGTCTGCTCACGCTCGTCATTGCCACCGCCATACTTGGAATCTCTGCTCTTACCAATAGCATCAATCTCATCAATAAATATAATACAAGGAGCCTGCTTAGTTGCTTCCTTGAACAAGTCTCTTACTCGTGATGCACCGACACCAACGAACATCTCAACAAAATCAGAACCTGCAAGTGAGAAGAAAGGTACATCTGCCTCACCGGCTACAGCCTTGGCAAGAAGCGTCTTACCTGTTCCCGGAGGTCCTACTAAAAGTGCACCCTTAGGAAGCTTTGCACCAATCTTGGCATATTTCTCAGGGTAATGTAAGAAATCAACAATTTCTGTAAGTGATTCCTTAGCTTCATCCTGACCTGCAACATCCTTGAATGTAACACCTGTCTTTTTCTGGACATATACTTTGGCGTTGCTCTTTCCAACGCCCATTCCGCCCATCATTCCACCATTCTTAGCAATTCTTCTATATACAAATGCAAAGATTATATATATGAATAAGAATGGCAGTACATATGCAAGCAGAAATTCTACAATTGAAGAACTTGAATCCGGAATATATCCTTCAAACTCAATACCCTTTCTCTTAAGAAGTGGTACAAGAGTATCATCATTAACATACCCTGTATAATATGTGTATGAAACTCCTGCTATGCCAGACTGTTTCTCCTCTTCAACTGGTGTAATAAGAATTCTGTCCTGCTCTAATGCTACTTTCTTTACCTTATCTTCATCAATCATCTGCATGAACTGGTCATAGCTTATCTCCTTGTATGTCGCATTCCTAAACATATTGCTAAGAAGCGTAAGCCCGATAAATGTTACAACTGCCGCTATAATAATGAATATTATAAGGTTAACATTCTTTGGCTTCTTGTTATTATTGTTGTTATTACGATTATTGTTGCGGTTATCGTTATTATTATAACCATTGTCATAACCGTTGTTGTTATAATTATCCATACTCTTCTCCTGATATGATACTGTACTTATCTTAAGCATTTCCAAATAAGTCTGTTTTCATTATAAAGAAGGAAAAAATATAAATCAACCAAAATCTAAGTGTTTAATAAGATGTTTATATTTACTTTATATTCTTAGTTTTTTTCTTTAAACTATGGAAATTTATAATACAGGGCTGTATAATATTGCATATTTTTTTGATTACACATTCAGATTGGAGGAAAAGATGGCTGTTAAATATGTATTTGTAACAGGTGGTGTTGTTTCCGGTTTAGGAAAAGGTATCACTGCCGCATCTTTAGGCAGACTGCTTAAAGCCCGTGGTTTTTCTGTAACCATGCAGAAGTTTGACCCTTATATTAATATTGATCCAGGTACTATGAACCCTATCCAGCACGGAGAAGTTTTCGTAACTGACGATGGTGCTGAGACAGACCTTGACCTTGGTCACTATGAAAGATTTATTGATGAGAGCCTTAATAAGAATTCTAATGTAACTACCGGTAAAGTATACTGGTCTGTATTGCAGAAGGAACGCCGTGGAGATTTCGGTGGAGGCACAGTCCAGGTAATCCCTCATATTACTAATGAAATAAAGAGCCGTTTTTTCAGAGATTATTCAACTGATGAAACTAAGATTGCAATTATAGAAGTTGGTGGTACTGTTGGAGATATCGAGAGTCAGCCTTTCCTTGAGGCAATCAGACAGTTCCAGCATGAAGTCGGACATGAGAACGCAATTCTTATTCACGTAACACTTATTCCTTATCTTAAAGCATCTGGTGAGATGAAGACTAAGCCAACTCAGGCAAGTGTTAAGGAACTTCAGGGAATGGGAATCCGTCCGGATATTCTTGTGTGCCGTACCGAACATCCACTTGAGGCCGGTATCAAAGATAAGATAGCACTTTTCTGTAATGTACCTAAGTCTCATGTACTTCAGAACTTAGATGTTGAGATTCTTTATGATGCACCTCTTGCGATGGAAGAAGAACATCTTGCACAGGTAGCATGTGAATGTTTACACCTTGACTGTCCAGAACCAGATCTCGATGAATGGAGAGCAATGTGCAAAGCCTGGAAGAATCCTACCAAGAAGGTAACTGTTGCATTAGTCGGTAAATATATCCAGCTTCATGATGCTTATATCAGTGTTGTAGAAGCATTAAAGCATGGTGGTGTATATAATTCATGTGATGTAACTATCAAATGGATTGATTCAGAAACTGTAACTCCTGAAACTGCTGATGAACTTCTCTCTGACGTATCCGGTATATTAGTTCCAGGCGGATTCGGAGACAGAGGTACAGAAGGAAAAATTGAAGCTATCCGTTATGCAAGAGAGCATAATATTCCATTCTTAGGATTGTGCCTGGGAATGCAGCTTTCAATTGTTGAATTTGCAAGAAATGTTATAGGATATGACGACGCACACAGTGTTGAACTTAATCCTAACACAACCCACCCTGTTATACATCTTATGCCAGATCAGGAAGGCATTGATGATATCGGCGGTACATTAAGACTTGGTTCTTATCCTTGTGTACTTGATAAAACAAGTAAGGCTTATGAACTTTATGGTGAAGAGCTTATACATGAACGTCACAGACACAGATATGAAGTAAATAATGATTATAGAAAAGTTCTTACCGAGAACGGTATGATGCTTTCAGGAATATCTCCTGATGGAAGAATTGTTGAGATGATAGAATTAAAGAATCACCCATGGTTTGTTGCCACACAGGCACATCCGGAATTAAAGTCAAGACCTAACCGTCCACATCCATTATTCAGAGGCTTTATAACAGCAGCCCTTGAATATCAGGATAAGAACCATTAATTATATATACACATAATAAAAACATCACCTGACGAATCTGATATGTACCCAGAATCCTGGACACATATTTATGAACTAGGCTGAACACATGGATGCTATCCTGTATTGTACAGGTGGCATCCATTTTGTTTACCTGAATTCTTTTGTTATTATAATAATCTATATATTCTTCAACCGCTTGTGAAAATTCTTCGAATGAAGAATAATCTTTCTCATAACCGTAATACATCTCATTTTTTAATCTTCCAAAAAATGTCTCCATAATACAATTATCATAACAATTACCTTTTCGTGACATGGATTGTATAATGCCATGTTCCTGTAAGGTATTTCTAAAGTAAGCATGTTGATACTGCCAGCCTTGATCTGAATGAAATATTAATCCTTCCAATGAAGGAAATTTTTCAAATGCTTTATTCAGCATTCTTTCTATCTGTTCAAGATTAGGACTCATAGATAAATCATATGAAATGATTTCATTCGTATTCATATCTAGCACTGGCGATATATAACACTTTCCCCATGAAAAATTAAATTGAGATACATCAGTGGTCCATTTTTGCAAAGGCGCAGTTGTGCTGAAGTCCCTATCTATTATGTTATCAGCAATTTTGCCAACTTCACCCTTATAAGAATGATATTTCTCCTTTGGTCGTTTTCCCGCTAATCCTGCTTCATGCATAAGACGCTGGACTCTCTTATGGTTCACCTGATATCCGCGGTTAATGAGTTCCCGGTGAACACGTCTTACACCATACCTGCGCTTGTTCTCAACAAAAACACTTTTTATTTCTTCTAGTATTTCTTGATTGCGTTCGGCAACAACATCGTTTCTGCTAAGCTCAAAATAGTAAGTAGATCTAGCCATATGCATTGCTTTAAGAAGATACTTTAATTGGTATCCTTTTTCTCTGAGTTCTTTGATGATTGCTGCTTTTTCGCCTTGAGTTGCGCAGCCCACTTTTCTTGCCTCAAGGCGATCCGTTTTTTTATTACTTCATTTTCAGCTTTGATATATTCGTTTTCAGCTCTTAAGCGTATCAGTTCTTCTCGTTCCGATTCTGTTAAAGGTAATGGATTGGTTGATTTCTTCATTCTTGGTTCCTTTGTTGGTCGTCCTTTTTTACTTTCTACTAATCCATTATATCCTTGTAATTTATATTTGTGTACCCATTGATAAAGCATTCCTGGGTTAATACCTGCTTCTATGGCAACTTTCGTTCTTGGTATGCCTGCAATAACTTTTGAAACCAATTCAAGCTTTTCTTCCGGTGTCCACACTCTATTAAACACCTTATGCCTTAAAACTTCTGGACCATGTAAATCAACCAATCTGGACCATTTTCGTATATGACTTTTTAAGGTATCTGGATTCAGTCCCTCTGGAATATCAGGATACGAACCCGAATGATACAATTCAACACACATCAATTTAAATTCATAACTATAACGCATAAAAATACCCTCCTTACTGGTTGTCCAGTAAAGAGGGTACATATCAATCCGACTTTCGTATCAGGTGATGTTTTTTATTGCTTTTGCTTATAAAATTATTACTTATTAAGACCATTAAGAATCTTCTTAATTCTCTTAATTTCATCGTCTTCTAACTTCTGTGATTCACAGATAGAAGCTACCATGTCAACAGCCTTGCCGTTGAACCAGAAATCAGCTTCTTCTTTTAAAAGCTGTCTTCTGTATTCCTCTTCTGAACGAAGCGGATGAATAAAAGCTGACTTTCCCTTACGGTATGTATCAACAAATCTCTTGTCCTTTAACTTACCTACGAAAGTAACAACTGTTGTTCTCGCATATTCCTTACCGTAATCGTCTCTTAACTGATCAATAAGCTCCTGAACAGGAATATCCTGTGGTGCCTCCCATATAAGCTTCATAATTAATGCTTCACATGGACTTAATTCATTAAAATGATTTCTGCTCATAAACCCTCCTTAGGCTTTTCAATAGATATACATGTTCTATATTATACCGCCATTATTAATATTTTTCAACTGTATAATGAATAGTTGGATATGGATTTCACAATTGTATTGCTGATAATCTGAATCCATCAACTTCCTTTTCTACAATAGTGAAATTCTGGGGAAATCCGCACATATACGCCGACATTTTCCCTTTCTCTAATCTATAAACTATTTTACCTAAAATGTCAAGCACACCTTGGCCTGTAGCCTTGCCATATGCCTCTTTAAGTGTCCATATTCTGAAGAATCTTTCGTCACTATCACACTCTTTAATCCATTCTGCTTCTGATATGTCAAAGAAGCGTTTTGCCAGATTTTGTCTACCTTCACGGGTTTTTTCAATGTCAATTCCTACCGGTCTGTCGCCTATTACACACGCTACATAATTAGACGAATGTGAGATATTGAAAAAAATTTCACAATTTGATAAAAAATAAGGTTTCCCTTGCGAATTATATGCTATTTCATAATCAAAATACTGATTATTTGCTTCAATCACAGAAATAATATCCACCGTCTCATATAGAATTTCATCTGTTTTATAATCCTTTTCTCCTTTTTTTATAGACCATTTTCCTACTGCATAATTAAGAAGTAGTCCTGCCGTCACAGTTTGCAGCTTATTTTCACGCATTTTCATCTTATCAGCCTTAACTTTCCTGTATTCCGGAATAAGCGAATAGGCCTTTTCATATAACTTTTCATCTGCTAATGCATCTGTCGTTGTCACAAATATCATCATAATCATTCACCATCTATACGCTTATTGTCTGTGCATCTGCCATATAACGCTTTGAGAACACGAATACTATATCACCTGATTTAATCAATGTCTCACCATTTCTTAACACTGCTGCAAGAATCAGTCCCCTTGGAATGTTAAGCTCACACACCTTCTTTTCATTCCAGTTGTGGTCCTTAGTTATAATAAGCTTGATAAACTTAAGTTCCTTCTCCATAAGGTAATCTGTAGACTTCTTAATAAGGCTGTACTGCTCAACGAAACCTGCAGATAAGATACCTGTTGGAATAGCGACCATTCCGACGCCAAGAAATGTAATGATAATACTGAACATTTTTCCAAGCACTGTCACAGGATAGATATCGCCGTAACCTACTGTAAGAAGTGTCGATACCGACCACCATATTCCTGAAAATGCATTCTTAAACACTTCTGGCTGGTACGTAATCGACTGTTCAAATGTATCAAATATCGCAATGAAAAGGTTGATTATAATTGCAGCAGTTATCGCAATATCAAATGTACGGCTTGCAACATCGCCCGCATAGCCAATCTGGATAATGTCAAATATACGTTTTTTCTTATTATTCACCGTATCCCATCCTCCTACTTAAGCATATACCATGGAAGCAGCAATGCTCTTATATATTTTGCAAATGGCACATATGCTGTTATGTTAATGAATACCGGACATAATATAAGACACGCTATAAGAAGCACCGGTATTATTGAAATCATTGCATTGGCACTCCTAACAGGTATTGCCACAAGCCATGCAAATAAAGTAACTGCTATTACATACACAGCCATATGCAGTATATCTGCTGCCCCCTTAAGCTGTCCTGCCACCGCAAGTGTTAACATTGCTGATACCGCAAAAAGTACACACGATATTAACGCATACAACGGCTTTCCTGAAACACGGTATATACGAGGCAGTGTTATAAATGTTCCTGAATTCTTATCAAGATAATATTCCACGATTCCAAAAAGTCCGCCTATATATACAAGAATTATAAGCAATGCCCTTAACGGAAAATCTCCTGTCTTATCTTCAAGCTGTGTCCCATTATCATGTACACCATCTAACACCTTAAAATCAATTCTGAATGTGTCATCTCCGGATATGTATTCCTCGTACCCTTTTCTTATCTCTTCCTCTGCCTTTTCAGAATGCTTTTTAAATATGTCTACAGAATTAACATAATTAACTGCAACCTCAGGCGAATATGCCTTAAACATAGCAGAAAAGAATATCTCATCAGTCATTGAGCTGACAAAATCTGACCTGCATATAATAAGCTCTATAATGTCTCTGTAGCTGCCACTGTCAAGCTTATCCTTAAGCCCGGTACCAACTACATAGCCACACTCTGTGTATTTATTCATTATATCCTGCTCAAGCTTTTCCTGCGATTCTGCTTCGTAGAATTGAACTGAATAATTGCCATTCACAAGATAATCTCTTGTCATTATGGCAATCTTATCGTCATCTTCAAGCACTATTCCAACCCTTACAGGCTCTGTCTCCTTAAGAGACGCTGTATGCATAATTATTAACGCTGCAACAGGCATTGCAATAAGCACCACGACAATCACAGGATTCTTTAACTGCCTTTTAACAAGCAGATACATCCAGTATAACAATCTCTTCATTATCTGTCTCTCCTTATCTTAACCGCCAATGCCCCTGCTGCCTGAAATATAATTATCCACAAAACATTTGTCATAATGGTACTGATATCCACAGTTCCCTTGATTATCTGACATGCAAGTGTGAATAAGCCGTTAGTCGGAAGATACATGCCAATAACCCTCACACCCGGCGCAAGAAATGCTGATGAAACAATACATCCGGATGCATACATGCACGCCATTCCAAGGATACACACCGTAATAACTGAATACACCGTGTCGTCAACTACTGAGAATATACAGTTTATAAATGAAACTGCCGCATACACAAGCACCACAATCCCCAGTATGGAAGCAATGAATTCTCCAACTGTCGAAACTGCCAGAACTCCTGATATTGCAGGCACCCCCAGCCTCATTACATTAATTATAATAAAAAGCACTTCAAATATCATTATATACACAATGCCAACTCCGGTAGTTCTTGCAATTCCTGTATCAAATGCTGATATTCCCGCACCTTTAAGGCTCTTTGCAAGCGACCTGCTCTCCCCCTTCATATTACCGGCACATGTTATTGTGCTAAGTAAAAGCATCATCACAATTGCTGTGCATACATAGAACTGTACTGTACTCAAGCCTTCTTTAACCGATATATCTCTTGTCTTAAAGTATATGCTTCTGTTAAGTGCATACGAAAGATATATGTCATTAAGCTTATTCTCATGTGTACCCCGCAAGCCCCTGTAATTCTTAAGCACACCATTGAACAAATCGTCAAATGTATATATCCCCGCTTCTGCAGTTGCAAGGTCTGAGCCTCCTGCTCTCACCATCTCACGGAATATCATTGATGTATTATTAACGCCCGCTGACGGACACACAACCTCAACAGGTGTATTCTCGCCCGACATAATATCACTTATCATGTTCTCTGGCACGATAATAGCCATAACATAATAATTATTTCTTAAACCATCTATAGCCTGCTGTCTGTCAGTATATTCAAATGTACAGACATTCTTAATTGTGTCTATCTCACTGACATAATTGAATGCCATCTTAATATATCGAAACTCCTTATTATCATCTGCCGAATCAGAGTTTTCTGTCTCATCATAATCAGGATACACAACAGCAACCTTCATTCTCAGGTCACTGTCCTGTGCCGTTGCAATGCACACGCATGTACTTATTGCAATCACAAGTACTGCCGTCACTATCGTACCCAGAATTATCTTCGGTATAGATAAAAATGCGGATTTAATCTGCAATTTTAATAATTCCAGTTTTCTTCTCATCTAATCCCCCAATTAAATCTATCTGTGAATAATCTCTAAAAGCTCATTGCCGGTAACCGGATGGTCAAGTTCATTAAGCTTACCATTCTTTAAAAGATACATTCTGTCAGCAAGCTTTAATTCACCTTCTTCGTGGCTTGTTATAATGACTGTACCTCCGCTTTTCGTATAAGCAGACAGATAATTCATAATATCCTGTTTACATACAATATCTAACGAAGCTCCCGGCTCATCTAGTATAAGTACATGTGGATTCTTAGCCAGTGCACAGCATATACTTAAACGCTTCTTCATGCCTCCTGACAGCTTATCAACACGTTTGTCAAGATATCCTGATACTCCTAACACTGCAGGAACACCGTTTAATAAGTCTGCTTCCATATTTCTTCCAGTATCACAGTACCAGAATTTAAGATTATCTCTTGCCGACAGCTTCTCCATAAGTGGATTCTCCTGCGGCACAAAACCAATATATTTCTGAAACACCTTAGCATCTGCAAATGCATCTGTGCCATCTATCTTAAGACTTCCTCCATCTGCCTTAAGACTTCCTGCCAGTATCTCCAGAAGAGTAGATTTGCCACAGCCGTTGGCACCGACTATGGCAATATACTCTCCGCTGGCAGCATGAAACGAAGCGCCGTTAAGCACTGTCATTTTCCTGCCATATGATTTTCTAATATTCTCCGCCTCTATAAACATACATATATCTCCACATTAATTCTGGGCTGCTGTATCAAACTGGCTGTAATACAGCTTGTGATAGAATCCGTTCTTAGCCAGTAATTCTTCATGATTACCCTGCTCTATAATATGTCCATCTTTCATAACAAGAATAACATCCGCAGACTGGATAGTTGAAAGTCTGTGGGCTACAATAAAGCTTGTTCTTCCCTCCATCAGCTTTGCAAATGCATTCTGTATCTTTATCTCTGTTCTTGTATCAATAGAAGATGTGGCCTCATCAAGAATAAGCATTGGCGGCTTTGCAAGCATAATTCTTGTTATACATAAAAGCTGCTTCTGTCCCTGTGAAAGGCTTCCGCCATCCTCGCCTATAACTGTGTCGAATCCGTTAGACATTCTCTTGATGAATCCATATGAATGAGCTGCCTTGGCTGCTGCAATAATCTCTTCTTCTGTGGCATCCGGTTTGCCCATAACAATATTTTCTCTTATAGTTCCTGACTTTAGCCATGTCTCCTGAAGAACCATACCAAAGCCCTGTCTTAAAGACTTTCTGGTCATCTCTCTGATATCAGTTCCTGATACATCAATGCTTCCGCTGTTAACATCATAGAATCTCATAAGAAGATTAATAACTGTTGTTTTACCACAGCCTGTAGGTCCTACAATCGCAATTCTCTGTCCCTTCTTGACATGAAGATTGAAGTTCTCAATAAGCTTCTTGTCAGGTACATAGGAAAAGCACACATCATTAAGGTCAACTGTTCCGTCAACCTCATCAATAACCTTTGCGTCTTTAGCATCAGGAATCTCAGGTTCTTCTTCAATAAGTTCAAATATTCTGGCTGCACATGCAAGAGCATTCTGAAGTTCAGTAACAACGCCTGATATCTCATTAAAAGGCTTAGTATACTGGTTGGCATAGCTTAAGAAGCTTGATAACTGGCCAACTGTGATACCTGCACTAACTCCGTTAATGCCATTGATTGCTGAAAATGCACCAACAATCGCAACACTCGCATATACAAGACTGTTTACGAATCTTGTTGAAGGGTTAGTGATAGATGAGAAGAAGATTGCCTTTAAGGAATACTTCTGAAGTCTTTCATTAATCTCATCAAATTTTCTTACCGCCTCATCTTCATAGCCGTAAGCCTTAACAACCTTCTGGCCGCCAATCATTTCATCAATAAGTGCTGTCTGCTCGCCTCTTGTCTCAGACTGGAGTTTGAACATGCTGAAGGTCTTCTTGGCAATAAAGCTTGCAACTAAAAATGAAAGTGGCGTGATAACAACAACAGCAAGTGTAATCTTAGCATTGATTGTAATCATGAATATAAGCGTTCCAAGTATAGTCATGACGCCTGTGAAAAACTGTGTGAATCCCATAAGCAGACCATCTGCAAACTGGTCAACATCAGCTATTACACGGCTCACAATCTCACCGTATGAATGTCCGTCAATGTACTTGAGTGGAAGCACCTGAATTTTTTCTATAGCCTCATTTCTTATATCTCTTGTTACTTCATATGTGATTCTGTTGTTACATATGTTCATAAGCCACTGTGAAAGTGCTGTAATTCCAACAAATATACCGATTCTTATAAGTATATTCACAATCTTTGCAAAATCCACATTATTCACACCGATAATGCAGTCAATTCCACGACCTACAAGAATTGGTACATAAAGTGTAGTTGCAACAGTTACTGCTGCCATAATAAGCGATAATATTATAAAAAAGCTGTGCTTCTTAATTCTTTTAAGGAGTTTTACAAATGTTGATTTATTCTTCTTCATTATGCTACACCCCCTTCTGAATCTGCTTTCCTAAACTGTGATTCATATATCTCTTTATAAACCTCACAATTTGCAAGAAGCTCGTCATGTGTTCCCATTCCTGCAACCTGTCCGTCATCTAATACGATAATGAGATCAGCATACATAAGTGATGCCGCTCTCTGTGAAACTATGAACACAGTAGGAGAATTGTTCATTCCCCTTATAGCTTTTCGAAGTGCTGCATCAGTTGCAAAATCAAGAGCTGATGCACTGTCATCAAGAATAAGCACATCCGGCTTTCTTACGATTGCTCTTGCAATAGTAAGTCTCTGTCTCTGGCCACCTGAAAGGTTCTTACCTCCCTGCTCTATAACATAATCCAGACGTCCCTGCTTAGAATCTACGAATTCCTTAGACTGTGAAATCTCAAGTGCTTCATCTATCTGCTCATCAGTAGCACCCTTCTTTCCCATCCACATATTCTCTCTTATAGTACCTTTAAAAAGTACTGCTTTCTGCATAACGATACCGACCTTATTTCTTAAAGCCTCAATATCATAATCTTTAACATTTACACCATCAACAAGTACTTCACCCTGTGTAGCGTCATACAGTCTCGGGATAAGATTAACAAGACTGGATTTACCTGAACCTGTGCCACCTATAACACCGATTGTCTGGCCTTTCATAGCCTTGAAATTAATTCCTTCAACTGAAGGTGCGCCTGAACCGCTGTATGTAAGTGAAACATTTTTAAATTCAACGCTTGGCTGCTCTTCCTTAGCTGCAGCTTCCTTAACGCTTCCATCTGCCATTACTGATTTCACCTCGAATACAGACTCAATTCTTCCTGCGCATGCAAGTGCCTTAGTAATTGTGATGATAAGGTTGGCAAGCTTGATAAGCTCAACTAATATCTGTGACATGTAGTTGTAAAGGGCAACAACCTGTCCCTGTGTAAGCGCACCGGCGTTAACTCTTACTCCACCAATCCATATAAGTGCAATTATTGATACATTTACAACAACATAAGTAAGCGGATTCATAAGTCCTGATATCTTACCAACAAATTTCTGTAATCTGTTAAGGCTTTCGTTATCGTTTTTGAAACGCTTAATCTCATCCTGTTCTTTATTGAATGCTCTGATAACTCTCACACCGGTAAGGTTCTCTCTTGTTATTCCAAGAATCTTATCAAGCCCTGACTGTACATTTTTGTACATAGGTCTTGTTGCAAGCATGATACCGAATACGATAAGTGCAAGTACCGGGATTGCCGCAACAAATACAAGTGCTGCCTTCACATCAATAGTAAATGCCATAATCATCGCACCAAATACAATAAATGGTGAACGAAGGAACAGTCGCAGTACCATGTTGATACCATTCTGCACCTGATTAATATCACTTGTCATTCTTGTTACAAGTGTCGATGTACCAAGTGTATCCATCTCTGTGAATGAGAATGTCTGGATATGTGCAAATAAACTGTGTCTCATTCCGGTTGCCGCACCAACTGCAGCCTTAGCACTGAAATACTGTGCTGTGATGGCACATACAAGTCCTATGATTGCAAGAAGTATAAGCATAAAACACATCTGCATAATGTATCCCTTGTCTGCATTAACAATACCCTTATCGATAACTGATGATACTACCAGCGGCACAAACAGCTCAAATATCGCCTCAAGCATCTTAAAAAGCGGTGCCAGAACACATTCCTTTTTGTAATCCTTAAGGAATCTCATAATCATTTTCATAAGAAAACTTCCTCCATTAATTCAGTGACACTAAAGCGTCCATAAGAAACTTATATGAATAACATCTCTTCATGCCAAAGTACTCTCTATAAACTTCATAATTGTAATATGAATGTTCAAACTGTCTTGAATACAAATGTGCTATATCAACGCGCATTGTAAAATCTGGCATACAGCCGGACGCCTGATTAGCTGCTGCCATAATGTCCACTGCAAGTATGCCTATAACCGCATTCTTTGCTTTAAGCAGGATATCATAATCATTCACTGCGTCAAGCATGTATCTATACACATAGTACATTGCAAGCTGCTCATATTCATGTGCAAATACTTCACTTCCCGCATGGTAAGTTTTCATTACCGCTGCAAGCCCAGAATCATCCGCCAGCCCGTCAAGGAACTGTCTTACTCTTGCCACATGAATATTCCAGTCAGGATTGATTACCTCCATTCCTTTAAAGTCATCAAAGAAATGCCTCAATCCCTTTATCAGCCTTTTGCCATGCAGCTTAGCATCCCGGCTTTTTAGTCTGTCAAGCAGCTCCTCTCTGTAATCAGCTCCACAGAACCGCTTTGCAACACCAGCTATAAGCTCGTCCCTTTCAGCATCAAGATGCTTCTGGATACGCTTTGCATAATCAAGGTAGAGCATCAGTCTCTCAAATATACTTATATCCCTGTCTGATATTATTCCAAAAGCCACTATTCTTGCCTGCCGAAGCTGCATATATGTATATGCGTCTATATCATTAGGCTCAGGCGTAAGGCTGTTATCCTCAGCCGTATCAAATGTAAGTTCATCTTTATAAGAAAACATCAGCTCACCAGCCGTCTTACACGAGGGTGCTATGCCAATCTCTCTTATATTGCCATAATCGTTAATAAATCTTGGAAACTCTGCACATGTTTCACACAGCTTATCCTCTCCAAGTTCTATATATAAATCGCACAGATTATCATCATTAAGAAAAGGACATCGTCCTCCTTCTTTCAATGTAAATGTACATTCTCCGTCCTGTGATGGTACCATTACACTCTTCAGGCGCTTTCCAAAAGCACCTTTAACTGTTTTATAATATTTGTAAGAATCCTTATCAACATCGACATCCCAGCCGGCACAGCATGTATCTGTACAGGCTCCTGCAATGCATCTGAAATCCTTATAATAATGTGGTGTCATTACCTTCATTTTATTATCTCCCGCAAATAAACCGGTATATTAAATGCATCTGTTAACTGCGCAAAAATTGTCTGCCACACCTTATTAGTGCAGCAGACACATTTACATGTACATATTATTATAATTACCGTTCTTTTTCTTGTCCACAATATACTTATACACTGTGACACACGCAAGAATAATCATAAGCCCCTCTGCTGCCATGTATGTATAGAACAGATATGGCTGTCTTAACGCTGACACAAGAAGCGGTGAGCTGATTGCAAAGTCATACATCCCAGCATCGCCTATATACTTAGACATAACAACCGTACTCATGATTGTTATATTAGGAAAAGACATATTACCAAGCACAAGTGCCACAATCAACACCGTATTGCGTATCAGAAAAAATGTCCTGCTCACCTTAGCTTTACTAAGACAGCTCATAACAATGCCTCCAATTATACATACAAGAAATAAAAGAAACATCATATACATCTCAGAAGCTGCAAATGCAGACACTTCTGTTGTCGCAGTCTCATATCCTGTAAGCAGTACAAAGAACCCAAATATAGAGCGGCCACCCACAACGCATGCCGCTAGAACAAATAATAATAGTAATAAATTCCTTCTGTTTAACTTCCTGTTATCCATAATTCCTCCATTTGTATTATTATCGCAATTATGGAGACAGATTTCAATAAATATTTGCGCAAACTTCATATTTTATTGTCACCCGCCACCACTCACCTCTCAGGCACGCACTGGTCCACAGGGGTTGGAACGATTCGTTAGAATTGCGTTAATTTATCAGGTGGTGCTTTTGGCTTAATGTTTGTGTCTATATAAACTTACTCCGCCACTTTATTGCCTCGTCACGATACGCAATTGCTGTCTCCATAAGTTCATTATACTGCGCCTTAGCACTTTCTATTGTTGCCTCAAGCTGGCTTATTGTCTGTATTGCCTGTCTGTTTTCCTGCATATATGTATTAAGCTGGTTTTCGTACTCTGATATTTTCTGTTCATTCTGCATCAGCATGTCTGTATCCTGACATTTAATGAATTTTCCATCTGATGTTATTTCGTAGAAACTGTCTACATACAAAAATGCTTTTCCCTGCATTCCAAACACTTCATACATATCAACATTTTCACAATCAACAGGAATATTAAGACTGTCACCTTCTTCCAGTGGGTAGACAGCTCGCAGCGACAGTCTGTCCGTAAACGGGTTTGTCACCATATAAAACAGCATTAACCTGTCTTTATTTACTACAAGCTGTGGACAGTGCATATCTGGGTTCTCACTGCTTTTCACACGAAAAAGTGCTTCGTTGTTCATCACATTTTTAACAAGAATATCTCCGTTCTGGTTCTGATATGCATAATATATTGTGTCTCCAAGCACTACATCTGAAAGTCCGTCCAGAAAGTCTGACACAAGCATTATCGGGCGTTCTATACCGTCTATGTACGCCGTTCTCAAAAATATATATCGTGATATGCTATAGATTATAAGCCGTCTGTCGCTGCCTGCTGTGTATACATTTGCCATAAAAGGACACTCCCGTTTTTATACTATTATATGGTCACGCGAATGTAGATAGAACATATAATGTAGTAAAGAAACGAAGAAGGAAAAGATAATGGCTAAATGTAAATGCAGCAAATGTGGTTCTACCCGCATTGTAAGCAATATTGTGCAGAACATGCCTAATGGCTGCTTTGATGTGTGCACGACCCCGATATGCGGTTCCCCCGATGAACTCAGTATTCTTGCCCCTCTTATCTATGATGAGATAGGTATTAATCTGTGTACCACATTCGCTGTCGGCACAGATATTTCAACGACTTATCCAACAGCTACCAACGCATCAGTCAGTGTTATAGATATAGCCTACACTTATGGTGATGAAAATGTTGAAATCACCCAGATAGCCGGAAGACCTAACTGCTACTCTGTGAAACTTGCCAACCTTACTGTAACATTTGCAGTAACGCTTTATGATGAGTCATGCAGAGCATTAGCAACTCTTACCCCAACGGCAGTCTACCTTCCTAACTCAACTACTGCTGCAACTTATGATGAAGATACCAATCCGACATCTGTCACCCTTGAAATATTCGCTCCTTACGGAGTTTCCTACAACTCGAATAACGCAACTCCACCTGTTTATACGCCTGCACTTAACAGTATAGGTTTCTTGTCATCTGCCAATGTTGTAACCCAGGGACTCAACCTTTATGCAATACCTAAGCTTTTAGGTCTTGATACTACAGATGACGAGGTTACTGTAGGTCTCACTCTCATCTTACAGAGCCTTTACTTCTGTGGATACCGCGTAACAAGTGCCGGCAGAATCTCAACGCCTAAGGGAAGCATTGTTTCCGGTGAAGAATCTGACTGCATCAAGTTTGTTTGCGGAAACCTCTTAGACAGAGCCATCAAGCCTCTCGATTTAAGTCCACCTTCATGCGAAGGTAACTTAAAGAAAGACTGCAAGAAGCCTTGCATGAATGACTGCATCGACACTCTTAATACTAACAGTACAGCCTGCCAGAGCGCATGTAATAATGGCAATAACAGCCAGACTACCTCTGGTGCATGCACCGGACCTTGCAATGGCATATGCAGCAAGACTAACTAATAACCTCAATCTGTGGGAACAGACGCCTGCCTGGCGGCTGTTTCCATGTACATATTTTCTTCTTTTGGACTTCTGCGCGCCTTTCCTCCGCTTCAACGTCCAATCCACCGCTCTTTCTTGCTCCTTTTGGACTTCCTCCGTGTATTCCTCTGCTTCAACGTCCAATCCGCCACGCCGCTTCTTCCCTTTTGGACTTCCTCCGTGCATTCCTCTGCTTCAACGTCCAATCCACCGCTCTTTTCCGTTCCTTTTGGACTTCCTCCGTGTATTCCTCTGCTTCAACGTCCAATCCGCCACTCAATTTCTTCCCTTTTGGACTTTTGCTTGCCTTTCCACTACTTCAACGTCCAATCCCAATCTATACACTCACATTTTCTTCCATCGCAAATATTTTAATTGCTAATTTCCCTACTATGTGTGTATAATTAATGAAATATATTATATTGAACTGTTGTATACACAGTCGCAAAGTGAATATATTTAGCTGTGGATGCTCTTTGGAGCAGCCACAGCTAAATATATTCGCTTTGCAGCGTCCGTATACACCACAGTTCGCATGGAAAGGAGTTACTAATGAATTTTAAAAAGTACAGGTCGAGATTCCTTTTGGTTTTTGCGGCCCTCACTCTCTTGTTCTCTTCTGTTCTTCTTACTTCATGTCAGGGCAAGAAGATTAAGAACACTGTATTTTCTGTAGATGATCTTGCAGGCAAGACTATTGGTGTTCAGTTAGGAACAACTGGTGATACTCTCGTAAGTGATTACGAAACTGACGGTTCTGGCACAACAGTATCAAGATACAACAAAGGTTCTGATGCTATACAGGCTTTAAAGCAGGGTAAAGCTGATGCTGTTGTTATTGATGAACAGCCTGCTTTAGCATTTGTTAAAGCTAATCCAGACCTTACAATTCTTGAAGAAGAATTTGCAAATGAGGATTATGCCATCTGTGTTGCTAAGGGCAATTCCCTTACTGCAAAGCTCAATGAGGCTATTGAAGTACTTATGGCAGATGGAACTATCCAGAAGCTTATTGACGATTATGTTGGCGATAATGCCACATTTTCAGGTTACAAATCACCAGACGGTATAAGCCGTACTAATGGAACTCTTGTTATGGCTACAAATGCTTACTTCAAGCCATACGAGTACTATGAAGGGGGTTCTATTATTGGTATTGACGCTGATATTGCACAGGCTATTGCTGATTACCTCGGAATGAATTTAAAGATTGAGGATATGGAATTTGATTCAATTATCACTGCCGTATCTTCTGGTAAAGCTGATTTCGGTATGGCTGGTATGACAGTTACAGATGAGCGTAAGAAAAATATTGATTTCACAACTACTTATACAACTTCTAAGCAGGTTATTATTGTCCGTGACGACAATGCGTCTGCATCAGGCATGAGCTTTGCCGAGAAGTTCAAGACGGACTTCATCAAAGAAGCAAGATACACATATCTTCTTAAAGGTCTGTTAAATACAGTAATTATTGCATTCTTTGCAGCACTTATGGGTGTTGTTATTGGTTTCCTTATTGCAGTTGTCCGTTCTAACCATGATAAGACAGGACACATGAAGATTCTTAACTTCATTTGCAACATTTATCTTACTGTAATCAGAGGAACACCAACTATGGTACAGCTGCTTATTATCTACTATGTAATATTCAGTTCTGTACATATTGACAAGCTTATTGTTGCGATACTTGCATTTGGTATCAACTCAGGTGCTTATGTTGCCGAAATATTCCGTTCAGGTATTATGTCTATTGATAACGGACAGTTTGAAGCAGCACGAAGCCTTGGTCTTTCTTATAAAACAACTATGATAAGCGTTATTCTTCCACAGGCATTCAAGAATGTTCTCCCAGCACTTGCTAATGAGTTCATTGTTCTGTTAAAGGAAACATCTATCAGCGGTTATATCGGTCTTAACGACCTTACAAGAGGCGGCGATATTATCAGAAGCATAACTTATGATCCAATGCTTCCACTTATTGGTGTTGCCATCATCTACCTTGTAATGGTTATGGGACTTTCACAGCTTGTTAAGAAACTTGAGAGGAGGTTAAGAAACAATGAGCGATAATACTAACGAAATCATACTTGAAGTTAAGGATTTGAAGAAATCTTTTGGCGACCATGTTGTATTAGAATCAATCAATACAACAGTCCGCAAAGGAGAGGTTATTGCAATTATCGGACCATCTGGCTGCGGTAAATCAACATTTTTGCGTTCACTTAACCTTCTTGAAACTCCTACAGAAGGTCATGTATTATTCCATGAGCAGGATCTTACAGATAAGAGCGTAAATGTGGATCAATTAAGAGAAAAGATTGGAATGGTGTTCCAGCATTTTAACCTTTTTCCTAATATGACTATAAGAAGAAACATAACTCTTGCTCCTACTAAGCTGGGACTTATGAGTAAGGAAGAAGCTGATAAGAAAGCTGATGAGCTTCTTGCAAGAGTGGGACTTTCTGACAAAGCCGATGCTTATCCTAACCAGTTGAGTGGTGGTCAGAAGCAGAGAGTTGCTATAGCAAGAGCACTCGCAATGAATCCTGAGATAATGCTTTTCGACGAGCCAACATCCGCACTTGATCCTGAAATGGTTGGTGAGGTTCTCGCAATCATGAAGGAACTTGCCGCATCAGGAATGACAATGATTGTCGTAACTCATGAGATGGGATTTGCAAAAGAAGTTGCCAACAGATGCATGTTCTTCTATGATGGAGTCATCAATGAAGAGGGGGCTCCGGAAGAATTCTTTGGCAATCCTCAGAGTGAGAGATTGAAGGATTTCTTGTCGAAGGTGCTTTAATTAGTACAGTGAGGGAGTCGCTTGGGTGTATGTTTATATTGCATGCTCTCATGGATTCCTCGCCTAGTGAAAGTAAATAACGCCATCTGCAAAGTCTATTACTATGCATGAAATCAAACGCGCTTCGCTTGAACGAGATTTCATGCACAGACCTTCTGCAGATGGCGTTATTAACATTCACACGACTCGTCATAAATCGAGCACACAACTTAAACATACACCCAAGCGACACCACCCCGCTACTAAGCAACCAAGCCTTCCACGGCTGGTGCAAACGTATCTTATCAACAGAGGACATCACGCACTTCACCAGCCACCACCCCACCCAGAATGCAATGCCGCAGGCGAGCATTCGTCCGTAGGCTGACTACTTGAAGAAGAAAAAGTCAGCCGTACAGTATGCTGTGGGATAGGTGTGTGGTGTCCTTAGGTGTATGCCCGAATATTCTTATGTCGTGTGAAAGTTAATGCCGCAATCTGCTAAAGGTTGGGACTTGTAATCTCGTTCAAGCGAAGCGCGTTTGATTACAAGTCCCATTATAAACTTAGCAGATTGCGGCATTTAGTTTCACTAGACATAAGAATCCTGAGGGCAGATGCCTAAGGACACCACACACCTATCCCACAGTACACTGTACGGCGTCCGGACTATCAAGCCTCCTTCGAGTAGTCAACCTTCAGAAGACACAGTCCCTTCGCCGGCGCAGTTGCACCTGCAAGGCTTCTGTTTCTCCCCTCCAAAAGTTCATACATACTCTCCGGTGTTCTCTTTCCCTGTCCAACTTCAAGAAGTGTACCACTTAATATTCTTACCATGTACTGCAGGAATCCGCTTCCATGATATGTAAGATTAAGGAATGAACCCTTTAAAGAAACATCTATCGAATAAATCTCACGGACTGTCGATTTCTTCATCTTGGGATTACCACAAAATGATGCATAATCATGTTCTCCAGTAAGTATGTCTGCTGCCTTCTTCATGGCTTCAACGTCCAGCTTACCATCAATTATATTGACATATTTTCTGTTAAATACAGGCTTCTTATCCCCAACATAACATGTATAGCAGTAAGTTTTCCCCTGCGCATTGTAACGGCTGTGGAATCTGTCAGATGCAATACGGACCTCCTGCACACAGATATCTTCCGGAAGATATCTGTTCATATAATCGCATATATCATCTTCCTTCATCTTAGTTTCCATATGCGCATTGGCTACCATTCCCTTTGCATGCACTCCGGCATCTGTTCTTCCTGCACCTATAACCTCAACCTCAGTTCCTGTCATGGCAGAAAGCACTGATTCTAACTTGCCCTGAATTGTCATATCTGTAGTTGGCTGATGTTCCCAGCCATAATACCTTGTACCATCATAAGTAATTATCATCTTATAATTCTTCATTCATATCTCCCATTCATTCTTCTGATTTGAAGCCATATAATTTCATACAATTAACATCTGTAATCTCATCTCGCAAAATACTGTCCATAAGCACATTTTCTCATCTTGCCAGATTCTGCTTCATACCATCGAGAAAATCATATATTTCATCCATAAACACCTTGCCATAGCGCTCATATTTATTCTCACCGACACCGCTTACTGACAGCATTTCTTCCTGATTAAACGGAACTTTAAGACACATATCTATAAGCGTCCTGTCTGAAAATATTACATATGGCGGAACGCCTACTGAAACAGCTATCTGTTTTCTTAACTCACGCAGTCTGTTAAACAACATAACACCTCTGTCATTAAGTGCATCCTCCGGCTTCTTTGACTTAGATGTTGCATATGCTGATTTTGCAGCAGCAGCAGAACGCTTCATTCTGTCTGCCACCATTGCAGCATTCCTTGATACAGGTGCACTGAAACGGTTTCCCGGATACATATAAGCCTCATCTGCTTCCTGCTCTGCCTCATCAACGACACAATTAGAGCAGTTATGGCAGTTATATCTTCCACCCTCTGGATTGTCTGGTCTTTCTCCAAAATATTTAAGTATATACTCTCTTAAACAACCTGTTGTCTTGCAGTAATCGACCATTGCATTAAGCCTTCTTTTATCAAGAATCATAAGCCGTGCCTGTTCTTCTGCATCAATATCAGGATTAGGCTCTCTGTGTTCTATGAAAAACTTATTTATCATGATATCCTGCGGAGAATACAGCAATACGCATTCTGAATCCTCTCCATCTCTTCCGGCACGTCCAGCCTCCTGATAATAATTCTCTATACACTGCGGCATATTATAATGAATTACAAATCTTACATTTGACTTGTCAATTCCCATTCCAAATGCATTAGTTGCAACAACAACCGGCTTGATATCATATATAAATGAATCCTGATTTTCTTTTCTCTCTTCTGCTGAGAGACCTGCATGATACTTAGTCACAGAAAGTCCGTTGGCATTAAGCATGTCATAGACTTTTTCAACATTTTTTCTTGTAGCACAGTATATAATTCCACTATCCTGTCTGTGGCTTACAAGGTAATCAAGTATATATGAATCCTTGTCCTTAATATGCTTGACCTTGAATGTCAGATTGCTTCTGTCAAAACCTGTAGTGAGTATTACCGGTCTTTCAAGGGAAAGAATCTGCAATATATCATCTCTTACTTTGCTTGTCGCTGTAGCTGTAAATGCGCTTATTATAGGACGCCTTGCCAGCTTCTTAACAAATGACAATATATTCAGATAACTTGGTCTGAAATCCTGCCCCCACTGTGATATACAGTGAGCTTCATCTACAGTAATCATAGATATCTCTACATGCGTGGCAAAATCAAGAAATCCCCAGGTTTCCAGCCTTTCAGGTGCAACATATATAATTTTATACCGTCCCTGCTTTGCATATGCGAGTGCCTTAGTTATCTGATTATCTGTAAGAGAACTGTTAATATAAGCTGCATGTACACCTGCCTGATTAAGTGCTCCAACCTGATCCTTCATTAGCGATATAAGTGGAGATACAACAAGAGTAATGCCGGACATTAACAATGCCGGCACCTGATAACATAATGATTTTCCCGCACCTGTAGGCATAATTCCTAACACATCCTGCCCAGCAAGAATAGCATCAACTAACTTTTCCTGACCTGGACGAAATGAATCATACCCAAAATAATGCTTTAATATTCCGTATTTATCCATATATCACTCTCTTTTCAATCTTCTCTTACTCTCATACATTTTCTTATCAGCTCTGCTTCTCGTATCTTCAAAGTTCTTATCTGTCTTTATATCATATTCGGCATAACCACATGCAATCTGTACATTAAGTCCTTTAATTCCAAGTTCCTTTTCAGCATACTTTTCAAGTTCCCTTAGCTGCTTCACATGTCTTGCATTATCAAATTTTTTGGACTTCTGATTAATTACAGTACAGAATTCATCCCCGCCTATACGATAACATTTGCCATGACTGCCAAATATCTCTTTAATAATTCTGGCTGATGCCTGAATATAGGCATCTCCTGCTGCATGCCCCAGATTATCATTACACCACTTGAGATTATTAAGGTCAAATGTTGCTATAGAATATCCTTCATAATCAGAAGTTTCATGTTCCCACTCCTGAAATGCAGAGCGATTATAAACCCCTGTCATAGTATCAGTTACAGCCATCTCTTTGTAGAAATCTGCCTTCTGTCCTTCTTTAATCTTCTCAAATGCTTCTGATATGCTCTCATAACCAAGCACAATAATAAATACAAGAATACCCAGTTTTCCTATAAGATCTGTCTGCTGCATTCCCTTATAATATGCAATAAGATCAACAATCATAGAAATCCCAAGTGCAGCCGCACCTATAATATTAGCTTTTACTTTTCTGTCAAAGCCATTGACATGTATTCTCTTAATCAGCACGCCGCAGAAATATATCAGTGATATAATAAGCATCATATGAATAATATATACACTATTTTTAAATTCCTTCACAGCAGTCATGTGGCATACAAGCAGTACTATATCTATTACAGTAAATAATGCACATAACACATTACTTACCACAGATTTCTTTTCTGCCTGAAAAAAATTCTTCTCTGCCTGTATAAATGGTACCGGCATTATCATAAGCAGCATATAACCGATGAGTGAAGCTATTTTACGGTCTTCTATAAGAAGTGTTGCAAGATCTGTCTCATTAAGTGCCCATGCACCTATAATCATTGCAAATAATCCAAAATAAAAAAGTGCTTCTGTCTGTGCTATATTTTTTCTGCATATAATCCACAGAATAACCATTGCAAATCCAACCAATATTATAAAAGAACTCAAAATTACTGACGGCAATGATTCTGCTATAAGTTCCTTTATAATCCTTGTTTCGTCACCATATTCAAATGAAGTTTCCCTTGCCTTATATCCATCATAAACATTGGTAAGTCTGACAACAACATCTGTTGTATATGAAGGTACATTGATTATTGTATAATTCGTTCCTGTAGTTGTTCCGTATATTGACTTATGATTCCTTACATAATATATAAGTTTATCACCTGCATATACTTCAACATTCTGATGTCTGCTGACAAATGCAAGTGCCATATTATTCCCTGACGTTGCATCAAGCTTAATGTGATATTCAATTTTACCATCACCGATATATCTGGTATTCTCAGGTTTTATAGATATCCTTGTCTTACTGTCAGCTGGTGTTTTCATATCAACCGTACTGAATATAAAAGCCGATCCCATAAAAATAAGAAATGCCAGGAGAATAACACAATATATAATTCTGTTAATTATCTTAATCCTTTTCATAAATAAAAAAGCCTTTCGACTGTATTATAGATTTGTCCGTAATACTTTCGACTCCATAATACAGTAGATTGGCTTCATTTTCAAATATTTTTTCTTTACTATTATATCAATTATATATTCTTTGCAAGATCAGCTGGGTTCTCTGAATGTTTAAGAGCAGCTTCTCTTGAAATAACCCTTGTCTTAACAAGATTAGCAAGCGAATAATTCAATGTATGCATACCTGATGAAAGATTTGACTGTAAAACGGTCTGAATCTGATTAGTTTTCTTTTCCTTAATAAGGTTGGCTACAGCCGTATTATTAAGCATAACCTCTGTTGCCGCAATTCGGCCTTCCTTTCTTGCAAAAGGTACAAGTGTCTGTGTAATAACACCCGTAAGAATTGAAGAAAGCTGGATTGTAAGAGCAGGCTGTGCCTCTATCGGGCATGCGCTGATAATTCTTTCAACGGTCTGTGCTGCACTCTTAGTATGCAATGTTGACATTACAAGATGTCCTGTCTCAGCAGCAGTAATAGCCGCATTGATTGTCTCATAATCTCTCATTTCACCTACAAGGATTACATCAGGATCTTCTCGAAGTGCTGAACGAAGTGCAGATGCAAAATTAGGGACATCTCTTCCAACCTGTCTCTGATGAATCATAGACTGCTTAAAACCATATACATACTCGATAGGATCCTCTACTGTAATAATATGTCTTGCCATATTATTATTAATATAATCAATCATTGCAGCAAGTGTTGTAGACTTACCACTACCTGTAGGACCTGTTACAAGAACAAGACCACTTCTCTTAGATGCTAGCTCTGCAAGCAACTTTCCTGGAAGTCCAAGATCCTCAAATGATGGTATATTTGCATCCAGTAAACGGATACTGGCTGCAAGATTTCTTCTCTGGTGATAGATATTAATTCTTAATCGTCCACCTGACTCGTCAGATGCAGCAACATCAATATCTTCTCCATTCTTAACCCTTCTTATATCCTCATCATTAAGAATATCAAACAGCATTTTTTCTGTTTCTTCAATCGTTGGCTTAATATCAATCAGTTTAAGTTCTCCAAATCTTCTTACTGCTACAAAATCTCCTGCTGTAATATGCAAATCTGAACATTGTACACTTCTTGCTTTTCTTATTAACTGTTTTAATTCCATGTTCCCCTCCCATACATTTTGTTCATTAGTATGAACAACAATAAGATACTACCACAATAAAAATACGTATTCAATCATACTTTTATCCCATTTTTCTTGCAGATATCATTAAGGCAGCATCTTTCACAATGCGGCGTAGTACGCGCCGTACATACTTCTCTTCCGTGGTCTACAAACCTGTGGCACAATCCGCTTCCTTCTTCCGGCGGGACTATCTTCCACAATGCCATCTCAACCTTCTTAGGCTCTTTCTCGTCTTTTACAAGACCTATTCTGTTACAAAGCCTTATACAGTGTGTATCTGTAACAATTGCCGGCTTTCCGAACACATCACCCATAATAAGATTGGCACTCTTTCTTCCAACTCCAGGAAGCTTTAATAATTCTTCCATGCTGTCAGGAACTTTATCGTTATACTGCTCATGAAGCATACGCATACATGCACATATATCCTTTGCCTTGCTTTTTCCAAGACCACAAGGTCTTATAATCTTTTCAATCTCTTCCGGAGATGCTGCAGCAAGTGATGCTATATCAGGATATTTCTCATACAGCCCCTTAACCACAACATTTACTCTTGCATCAGTGCATTGTGCCGCAAGTCTTACGCTTACAAGCAGTTTCCAGGCATCATCGTAATCAAGGCTGCACTCCGAATCCGGATATTCTGCCTTTAATCTTCTTATAACCTCTAAAGCAAGTTCTTTCTTAGTCATAGATTACGCATCTTTCTTCTTATAATTAGCAATTCCGAATATTGCAAGAAGCAATACACACGCAAATATCATCCAGCCAACAAGATAACCTGTTCCCCTTGGTTTAAATGTATCATAATAACCCTTAAGGTATACAACTACTATAATAGCCGGAAGTATATAACTCATATAGAATCTTAACCATTCAGGAAGCTTAGGACCTTTTCCTTCATTAGCTTCTTTTCTGAAGCCTTCCCAGCCCCAGCCATTCTTCTTGGTACAGAATAATACAAATATCATGCTTCCAAGAGGAAGCAGATTATATGAAACAAGGAAATCCTCCAGATCCATAATTGAACTTCCCGGACCAATAGGCTGGAAAGCTGCAAGCTTGTTAAAGCCTAATACAGCAGGAAGTGAAAGCAGTATCATGAATATAACATTACCTGCAACAACCTTTTTCCTTGAAAATCCCTTAAGGTCAATATAAAAAGCAATAATGTTCTCAAACACAGCAATTACAGTTGATAATGCTGCAAATGACATGAATACAAAGAATGCTGTTCCCCATATTCTTCCTCCCGCCATATGATTAAATATGTTAGGCAGTGTTATAAATAAAAGTGATGGACCGGCACCCGGAGCAACACCATATGCAAAGCATGCAGGAATAATTATGAATCCTGCCATAAGAGCAACAAATGTATCAATCAGAATTATATTAACAGCCTCTCCACCTATTGTTCTGTCTTTCTTTAAGTAGCTTCCGAATATCTCCATTGCGCCAATGCCTACACTAAGTGTAAAGAATGCATGTGTCATGGCATCAAATATAACCGGTCCTAAACCTCTTGATTTAATAGCATCCAGATTAGGCACCATATAGAATTTAACACCTTCTGATGCATTAGGAAGTACAAGTGAATGAACTGCCAGTACCACAATAAGGATAAGAAGAAGTAACATCATAACCTTAGTAATCTTCTCAACGCCCTTCTGTAATCCTAATACACATACACCAAACGAAAGTAAAACTGCAACAATCATCCAGATTGTCATTGTACCAGGCTGTGAAAGCATAGTTCCAAATGCTCCTGAAACCTCATCTGGCTCTAAACCTGCTAACGAACCTCTTGCCTCACGCCATGCATAATAAAGCATCCATCCTGCAACCATAGTATAGAAAGCCATTAATACGTAGCTTCCTACTACCGATACCCATTTGAAATGATGCCATTTACTTCCCTTAGTCTCCAGTTCTTCAAATGCCCTTGCAGCACCTTTACCGCTTCCTCGTCCTACTGTGAACTCCGCACACATAATAGGAAATCCAAGAATTGCAAGAAATACAAGATAGATAAGCACGAATGCCGCACCACCATTTTCCCCGCATATGTATGGAAATTTCCACACATTACCAAGTCCCACCGCACACCCGGCAGACACTAAGATAAAGCCGAGTCGCGAGCCGAATTTTTCTCTCTCTTTCAAAATAAAACCTCCATCGTTAATATATTTACATTAATTAAGATTGTATCATATATCACTATATTTTCACAGCCAATTATTTCATACTCTCACTGACTTCTGATGTAATAGTCTGACCGCCCTGTTCATTCCATTCTTTTACAAATCTATCGAAGTAAGATATATCTTCTTCTCCGCTTATAATCTTTAAATATGCCTCTTTTTCTTTAGCCTTAAGTCTCCACCAATGGCTCTTCATTGTGTCTGTGGTCTTAAAATAAAGCGAGTCAACTACCTTTATATTATCCTGTGCAATCAGACTGCATGCCTTAATTCTTGACATATACGCTGCCCATTGCGTACTTGTTTTGTTAGCATTCTTGATATACTCACTACACGCATCATAAAATGAGCGTTCAAGAAGTTCAGACTGTCAGGATTCTTTCTTCCTGAAATTGTGGCATCTATATTCCTGTAACATATTGAAAGTGCATTATTGTAATCAACATTTATTGATAAAGGTCTTGCCGTAGGTTCAACATTAAGCTGATAGTAATTCTTGAATTCTTCTGAGTCTGTACAGTCAAATCTTACCTTATCGAACATGACGCTTATCATCTTTGCTGCAATCTCAGGATGTTCATAGCCCTTTCTTACAACAACATATTTGTAACACGGATTCTGACTGTGATAACTCGTTGTCCCATCCGAATCTGTTGCTATTAAATATGGCTGCCAGTCTGCATCCGGATTCCTGCTACTGCATTAGCAAGCGGATTATTCGGTGCCCACCATGGTCCGAAAACGAGCCACACAGACCATTCTCTATAAGCTCACATATATTGGTTGATGTACGCAGAAGAAAATCATTATCTATAACGCCCTGATTGTACAGACTGCTTATATATGAAAGTGCTTCTTTTGCCTCATTTGTAACCGAACCATATACAATCTCACCATCGTCGTTCATTATCCACTGCTTTGGATACGCTCCAAAGCGGCAAATATTATATCCAGCAGAAATTCACTGCTGTAACCACATTCACCTGTCACATCTGTATCCACTGCAAGCCCCACTGTATTAGGTTTTCCGGACGCATCCACGCCATTATTTCCAGGGTCTTCTGATATAAAATGCTTCACTATATTAACAACATCATCAATAGTGTGTGGCTCTGACAATCCAAGCTTATCCATCCAGTCTTTTCTTAACCACACAAGATTAGGTCCATCTGTTATATTAGTCTCCGGCAGTGCCATTATCTTTCCATCATATGTAACCATATCCTTAAGTGAATCGCCATAGCTTTCATACATTTTCCTGATTCTGTCACTTATACAGTTATTGTAGCTTTCTGTAAGGTCCTCTATAAGTCCTGCTTCCACTAACTGTTCAACCTCATCCTGACTTGATACAACCATAATATCCGGAAGGCTTCCCATTGAGATTACCATTGAAACATTAGTGTCATACTGGCTGTCGTTTGCTTCAAATACATCAACATTCTGCACATTTATCACAGACTTAATATAGCGTGTGTACGCATTATCCGTATAAGTGTCATTCTCCGGCATATTGAATTATTAACACTTGTCATCTTTCCAAGTGTATATTCTATAGTCTCCGGGTAAGCTCCGAATGGAGTTGTTCTCGCTTCTTCCATTCTCGCATTGTATTCTTCATTATCATTAGACACAAAACCAGCCGGGCTTTTACACCCGGCTAATATAAGCATTATTCCTGTGACACCAAATGCCACACATTTTTTAATGTTTGCTTTAATCTATTCATATATCTAACCCTTCACTGCACCTGTCATGCTTTCATTATAACATCTTTGCATTATCATAAACAAGGCTGCAATTGGAATTGATATAAGAACTGCTCTGCTGCAAATCTTGTGTACCATACATCAACATACTCCTTTTCAAGCATCTGCCACAAGCCGATTGCTACAGTATAATACTTCGCATTTGCCCTGCAGATTACTCTTGCAAATATGAAATCCACCCAAGGTGCTATGAATGATGTAAGTATTGTATACACTATAATTGGTTTACTGAGAGGTATTGTTATCTTAGTAAATACCGCCACTTCGTCGCTCCATCTATCATAGCAGCCTCATCTATTGTCTTAGGGATAGTATCAAAGAATCCCTTTGCAATGTAAAACTGTATTCCTGATGATGCTGAATATACAAGCACAAGCGCAACTCTTATCATTGCTCCTTCTGAAAGTCCTACTGCTTTAAGTATATAATATACGGCAACCATCGCCATAAATGCAGGGAAAAGTCCAAGTATCATTGCGATATTCATCATTGCTTTTCTCATCTTAAACTTAAGCCTTGACATACAGTAGGCTACTGACAGTACAAAAATGTTGATATAATACATGAGAATACTGCTACTATCAGGTATTGGTAAACATTCGTGGAAAATTAAGTATTCCTGTATCTGTAAAAGCTTTACATAATTATCAAGTGAATACTGCTTTGGGAAGAAGGAGCTTGTATAAGCACCCTTCTGAGCCCTGAAGCTTGTGAGGAGTATCCAGAAAAGAGGACTTACCCACACTATCGCTAATATTGTAAGCACTGTATGTGCCAGTATATTTTAATAGTCTTTTTTTTCACTGGAATCCCTCCTCATCTTTATACGCTTTCGTTCTTCTGTATACAAGCAGTGAACCAATTGCTAAGAATATGAATGTCATAATACCGATAACAGCACCAAGATTATAATACTGATAATCTATTGTCATCTTGTACAGCCATGTTACCAGAAGGTCTGTCTTTCCTGCTGTTGCACTGCCATAACCGGATCTCCCTTAGTCAGGGTAAACAATGTTAAAGTTGTTAATATTAGCAGTAAATGTAGTAATAAGATATGGTGCCGTTACAAATAACATATATGGCATTGTTATCTTAATAAACTTGACAAATCCATTAGCTCCATCTACATCTGCTGCCTCATACAGCTCCATAGGTATATTCTGTAATATACCTGTAACCTGCAGAATAGTATATGGAATACCTATCCACAGATTTACCACGATTACTGTAATTCTTGCCCAAGTCGCATTTGTAAAGAATGGCAGTGATTTTGTTATCCAGCCTGCATTCTTTAAAACAACATTTATAATTCCATCCTGTGCCAGCATGCTTCTGACAATAAGAAGTGAAACAAACTGTGGAATTGCGATTGAAAGTATAAATATAAATCTCCAGAAAGCCTTGAATTTCGTACCTTTTCTGTTGATAAGCAGTGCAACAAGTATTCCGAATATGTAATTAAGAAATGTTGCAAATATTGCCCACACTATAGTCCAGCCAAATACTGACCAGAAAGACTGTCCTATCATGCTTCCTGAATCGAATATCTGCTTGAAATTCTCAAGTCCTACCCAGTCGAAAAGCACCAGATGGCTGTCAACCTTACTATAATTAGTGAATGCCATGCTTATCATGAAAATAAGCGGAAGTATTGTGAATATAAGCACACCTGATACTGGAAGTGTAAGCAGCAGCTTATGAAGATTCTCATTAAACAGCGACTTCACGTCTTCTGCAAATGTGTTTATATGCTTTCCTTTTCCTTTAACAGCTCCAGCTTATATGAGCTTTTACAGCACTAGCTGCAACTATTATATAAGCTATAACAATGAATATTGTTGCTATTCCATACAGAAGTATAAGAAGTGAATTATCACCGCAACATACTCATATATTCCAAGCTTTTCATTCCAGACCTCTGCTGCGGTCTGCTTCCAAGACCTGGAAGCATCGCAAGGCAGTTAATTCCACTTCATAATCATAAAGCATACAAAGGCTGCTTCTATAGCTATATACATAATTCCCTTTATAATCTGCTTTCCTACAAGATTACCAAGTCCGGAATCAGAATGCTTAACTTCGTAAATATATTTCCTTTTCTAAATGATTCAGTGAACTTAACTGCCATTATGCGCCACTCCTTTCAGCATTTAATCCCTATCAATTATTTTGCGATTGATGTATTAATCTGCTTATAGAAATCCTGTGTCTTAGCTGCTGCATTATCTGCTGTTATTTCACCATTTACGATTGCCTTAGCAAAGTTCTGTGTGCCCAGTAATCATTCATGCCTGTTACTGTTGGCTGGATTACTGATGTCTTGTTAAATGTATCATTCTGTGCTGTTACAAGTGCATCCTTCTTTACTTCATCAGTTGCAAGAAGCTCTGTATTACAAGGAATAACACCTCTTAATTCATAGTGCTTCTTCTGTGCATCCTTGCTTCCAAGATACTTTGCAAGTGCAACTGCTACTGCTGATACTTGCAGTTAGGATTAACTGCGATTGCCTTAGAACCTGCAAATGCTAACATCTGCTTGTCTTTTCCACCAATCTTTACTGTAGGAAGTGAAACTGCTCCAAAATTGTCTCCAAGAATCTCTTTAACACTCTTATAATCCCATGATCCTGAGAAGTAAGCTCCAACTGAACCATCTCTTAAGCCAGCGATACCAACACCCTGAAGGTCATTGACAAAGTTAGGATTATTTACAAGTGAAACCATTGCCTGTGTTGCCTGTGTTCCCTTATCTCCTGAGATATCAACACCTGCTGAATTATCTTTTCCGTCTTTTCCAAAATATTTACATCCATTAGCAAGGAAGAATGATGACATATACCAGCCCTCTGTAATATTGAAAGCCACCTTATTCTTCTCAAGCATCTTATCAAGGCTCTTTACATCACTGTCTGTGAATTTGCTCTTGTCATAGTACATAAACCATGTATTAGTTGTAAATGGTACTCCGTATACAGCCCCATCTACTGATACTGAATCCACAATTGCATCTGAGTTAGTTTTCTTAACATAATCTGCTGTCTCTCCACCAAGCTTTGCAATAGCGTTAGCATCAACAAGTGTCTGAAGCTGGTCGTTAGCAAAGAAGTATACATCTCCTGAATTCTCTGGATCCTGTGGAACTATCTTTCCGCGTCCTGCTCTGAGCATACACCGTATTCAAATGTTAAATCCCAGTCAGGATGCTCTGAATTAAACTGGTCACACATTGTCTGAAGCCATTTGCCGTTCTCATCTGCCTGATCTTCTGCACAGCCCCATACCTTGATTGTAGCTGTGATTTTTCCTCGCCCTGCTGTGTCATCCTTTTAGCATTGCCACAACCTACAAAAGTGACCCACACATTGTTGCTGCCATCACTGCAGCCGCTAATCTCTTAAACTTCATAAAACCCTCCTTAATAATTATCCGAGACAGCTTTGATTACTGTCCTCTTTTGATAATCTAATTATATTAAGGAGGGGTTAATATTAAAATATAAGATATTTTAGAAACATATCAGTTTTTGTGTTGTATGGTTTTGCCGGGAATTTTATTGTTATTGTTGTTCCCTCATCAGGTATGCTCTGCACTTCCAGATGATAGCTTTCGCCGTAATAAAGTCTTATTCTGTCATTAACATTTCTTGCACCATACCCTTTTGACTGGACTGTTAAGAAGTTTTGTGCAGTTTCTTTGTCCATTCCTACACCGTTATCAGACACTGTTACACATACAAGCTTTTACCTTCTTCATCCGTCTGCATCTTGGCCTCTACTGTTATTACACCTTTCCTGTCTGTCAGCAGATCTATACCGTGGTCTATTGCATTTTCTACCAATGGCTGGAGTATAAGGTTTAAAGATTCGCATGGCATAACTTCCTCTGATACATTTATCACCACATCAAATGAGTTGTCATGCATTATCTGCTGAATCTTAAGATACGACTGCATGTTGCTTAATTCCTGCTCAAAGCTTAGTATATTCTTTCCCTTATTAAGCGATGTACGGTAGTAGTTAGACAATGCAAGTGTTATCTCACTTATATCCTCTGCTCATATTCTATTGCTTTCCAGTTGATAAGCGATAATGAATTGTAGAGAAAATGCGGATTAATCTGTGCCCTTAATGCCCGCATCTCTGATTCTTTCTGGCTTATACGTCCTTCATATACGCGTGATAAGATTCTTAATCTGGGTTGTCATGCTGTTAAAGCTATGAATAAGGTCACCTATTTCATCTTTGTCCTGTGTATTAATTACCGCATCAAAGTCTCCATTTTCAACCTTTGCCATACTGTTTTTAATTTATTAATTCTTCTTGTAATGAAGCCTGTTGTAAATATACTCGCCGCAGCGGCACCGCAACTGCTACCACAAATGCAACTACAATCATTGTAATCATTGAATTAGCTGACCTGAGCACAAGTTTTCTTGGTTCATAGACATATACTGTCCATCCGGTAACAGAGCTTTCTTCTTTACTACAGAATAACCCTCTGTATTTCCACATGTATCATTATCCCATTCTGCCCCGTCGATTAACGAAAGCAGTTTCTTGCTGTTTAATCTGTATCTGGTGTTATTGTTTTCAAATGTGTCACTGCTGCATATAACTTTTCCATCAGCGTCAAGCACCACCATTCCGCAGTTCTGCTCAAGACCACCTGTAAATGAACTCATCATGCTGTCATAATCAACATCTATGTACATGATTCCAAGAATTCCTAACTGGTCAAGCGTTGACATTTTTCGTGCTGAAACAAGTGTCCTGCTGTCTTCATCAACAAACCACTGTATCTTAGTGCTTTCAGCAGCAGAATTATAAAAGGTCTGTCTTTTATCTCTTCTATTGGAGCTATAGTCGTATCATGTTTAATAGCTTTATCCACATATATTGTTACTCTGTTAATATCATTGTGAAAATACTTTAATGATGAAAGCATAGGGTCAAATGTAGTGACAATCTGGTTATACATCTCATATGTGCTTTTGTAATCGTATGAAAGCACTCCCGACAGCGTATCATTAAATGTTATATAATTAGACAGATTATCATACACCTCTATCTGCCCATCCACCGTTGTAACAGACTGTTCAATTGTCCCCTTGATGCTCTTTAAGTCCCTGTCCATAAGAATGTTTCTCATCTGACAGTATGCAAAACAAAAAGCACAATCAGGGAATAAGTCCGGTCACTACATATATGATGACAAGCTTGTTCTGCAATCTTATATCATTGATTTTCTGCTTAATCTTTTTCAACTCAATTCTCCCTGATCCCTGAATTTCTGAGGACTTATACCAAAGTACTCCCTGAAGCTCTGTACAAAATATGAAACATTTGATAACCCACTGCCACTTATATTCACAATCTTCATGTTCGTACCGGTAAGCAGTTCCTTAGCCTTCTCCATTCTGTACTGTTTAATATATTTGCTCAGATTCTGTCCTGTTTCCTTCTTAAAAGTGAACTTAAATAGCTTGGTGCAAGATAAACCATATCCGCAAGCTGCTGTGCGCCAATCTCCTCACCATAATGGTTATGTATATAATTCTTTACGGTCTCAATCTCCCGGTGTGACGTGGCCGGCTCTTTTCCAAAACTCTTTTCCAACAAATCAATATAGTTATTCACTATATCCATAATGCATGAGAAATCCTCCGACTTATACAGTCTGTCAATCTCCCGCCAAATTCCGCCTCATCAGCACCCGGAATATTGTCATAGAAATCTTTTAACAGATTGGAAAATACGAACTTGATGTATATATGTGAGAAGTTCGACTGCCCCTGTATTTCTTACACAATGCATCAAAATGTATACGTAAAATGTGATATCCTTCATCTTGATATCCTGCTTCATCTGCTTCATAAGTGCATCATCATCAATCTGTACAAGCACAGGTGTATCTTCACTGATATTATCAGAAAAATATATCTTCCTGTCTCATAAAACTTATTATTCATCAGTGTATCAACTGCATCCATTACCTGTGGAAGCTCATGATAATCGTTGAATAAACCGGACACAGCAATATACATAAACTGTCCTGTCTTTCTATATATATAGTCATGAATATTTGTAAACATTTCTTCAATGTTCTTATCAATATTACCATCTGCTGTGAATGATTTATCAGAAAATATGATAACTGACTGTAACGGGTTAAGATTAAGGTACTGATAATCCAGTTCCCCGGTTATCTCTTTAAATATGTCTTCACCTGTATCATATTTCCCAAAGAAATCAGTATTGAATTCTATAAGTGCAAGTCTGTTATACCGCCAGAAAATCCCCATTATCAAGTATTCCTGATGCATCACCGGAGTTGAGCAGCGTATACATGTAGTACTGTTTTATAAAGTTAGCCTGCCTGTTATAGTCCTCATCCTTCTTGTGTTCCTCGTCAAGCTCTGTTATAACCCCTGTAATTGTCGAACTGAATTCTGACGGATCAACCGGCTTTAATATATAATCTTTAACTCCTAATTTAACTGCCAGCTTGGCATACTCAAACTCGTTATAGCCTGAGAATATAATTGTCTTTAAACTGATGTCGTTGTGCATCACATTCTTAATAAGCTCTATCCCGTCCATAAACGGCATCTTAACATCTGTAAGCAGTATATCTATATGTCCAATTCCTGTATTCTTGTCAGATGTCAGATATTCCAGTGCCGCTTCCGTTGCACGCCTCAAATACTCCAAGCTCAATTCCCATTCTCTTAAGAAGCATTCTTATTCCGCTTCTTTCAATCTTTTCATCATCCACTATAAGTATATTATACATAAATCTACCCCGAAACCTTCTCATTCACGAACTTTTGCTCTTATAATGATTATAGCTTCCGGGGCAATTATTATCAACTTATTTAGTTATATTAAAGATGCCATATATCTTCATTGTACTGTCGGATTGTTCTGTCTGATGAGAAAATCCGGCATTTGCAATATTAACAAGCATTTTTCTGCCCACGCATATCTGTCATCATAATCTGCGAGAGCCTTTTCTTTGGTTTCTATATAGCTTCGTAAGTCAAGCAATGCCATAAACCAGTCTTTTCCTACAATCTCATTATACAGTCTGTTAAGACTATGTGAATCACCGCCTGAAGCATAGCATCCGATATTATAAAATCCACACATTTTTTATAAGAGCATCTGTCTCATAAAGCTTCTTTGCGTTATAGTCACAATTTTCATAATGTGCAATAACTTCATCACTTGTTGCGCCAAATGTATATATATTATCTTTACCTACAAGCTCTGCAATCTCAACATTAGCACCATCCATTGTTCCTAATGTCACAGCACCATTGAGCATGAATTTCATGTTGCCTGTTCCTGATGCTTCTTTAGATGCAAGTGATATCTGCTCTGATATATCACATGGGAATCAGCTTCTCTGCCAATGTTACATTGTAGTTCTGGACAAGCACAACCTTAAGGTAAGGACTTACGTCTTTATCAGCCTCAATAACCTTACTCAATGTAAGTATCAGATGAATTATATCCTTCGCAATTGTGTATGCAGGTGCAGCCTTTGCGCCAAATATCACTGTAACAGGAGTCTTTGGAATGTTGCCTGCCTTGATGTCAAAATATTTATATATTATATACAGTGCGTTCATCTGCTGTCTTTTATACTCATGCAGTCGCTTTATCTGTATATCGTATATTGACTGTGGATTAATCTCTATTCCCTGTGTCTGCTTAAGGTATTCTGCAAGATTTCTCTTGTTGTCTGTCTTAATCTCAAGAAGATTATCGTAAACATTTTTATCACCGGCAAACTTTAAAAGGTCTTTTAACTTTTCTGCGTCATGTCTGTATTCACTTCCGATAAGTGTCTCAATGTATTTCGCAAGTCCGTTATTACAGTGGATAAGCCACCTTCTGAATGTGATTCCGTTAGTTTTGTTATTAAACTTCTCTGGATATATCCTATAGAAATTATTAAGCTCTGTATTCTCTAATATCTCAGTATGAAGCTTTGCTACTCCGTTGACGCTCATTCCATAATGAATATCGATGTGTGCCATGTGAACGAGATTATTATCGTCAATTATATACACTGATTTATCTGTGTACTTCTTACGCACTCTTCTGTCAAGCTCTTTTATAATCGGCATAAGCTGTGGCACAACCCTGTTAAGATAGTCCACAGGCCATTTTTCAAGGGCTTCAGCAAGGATTGTGTGATTAGTATACGCACAGCTTTTGATACAATATCAATTGCTTCGTCCATTGTTATCGGACTTCCATCTATATCTCCATTTTCTGTAAGAAGTCTTATAAGCTCCGGGATTACCATTGTCGGATGCGTATCGTTAATCTGGATAACTGCAAGGTCTGACAGATTCTTAAATGTTTTTCCGGTGTTAATACATTTGTCCCTCGCACTCATCTAATATAAGCCTTGCTCCATTGCTTACCATGAAATACTGCTGATAGATTCTAAGAAGCTTCCCTGTTCGTCACTGTCATCAGGATAAAGAAACAGTGTAAGGTTCTTGGCAATATCTGACTTATCAAAGTCTATGCTGTCACCTTTTACGATGCTCTCATCAACTGTCTCCACATCAAACAAATGAAGCTTATTCGTTCTCTTTTCTCCGTACACATTGATATCATACATTCTTGAAACCACACTGATTTCACCGAAATTGATAGTGTATGTCACATCTGTCGGAACAAGCCAGCTATCCTTACCAATCCATGGATTAGGCACTTCCTTCTGCTTTCCATTCTCAAACACCGCTTAAAAGTCCAAGATGATAATTAAGTCCGATTCCGTCACCATTAAGACCAAGGTTAGCAATCGAATCAAGGAAGCATGCTGCAAGTCTTCCAAGTCCGCCATTACCAAGTGACGGCTCTACTTCCAGTTCTTCAATATCTGAAAGATTTTTCCTGCCTGTGTAAGTTCTTCCTTAACTTCATCGTAGATTCCTAAATTAATAAGATTATTGGATAAAAGCTTTCCTATAAGGAACTCTGCAGAAATGTAGTATACCTTTCTGCCATTGTCTTCACTATTCTATCACGTCCCTTTGTGCAACCAGCTTCATAAGTGCATGAAAGCACTCCTCGTTGCTGCATAAGTGCAAGTCTTTTCCATATTCTTCCAAACATATAGTGTTAAGCATATCGTTGCCCTCCATTCTTGTATTTATATTTTATTATAGGGTTGCTGGAAAAATTCTCTTGCTTTATAATGGGATAAACTTGTACTATTCTATCATATTTAAGGAGAACCTTATGAATATAACAGATTATGGACCACTGAAAGAAACCAAGTCTCATTTTGATTCAGATTTTTTATATAACACTTACCCATGCTCTATCCCGCTTGATTTTACGGAAGTTCCGCTGCACTGGCATAATGAAATGGAGCTTATATACATCAAGAAGGGATGCATGATCGCAAGCGTTGACCTTGAGTATTCTGTTGTAAATGCTGGAGATATTGTTGTTGTCATGCCTGGACATATCCATTCTATTATCCAGAACGAGAGTGATTCATGCGAATACGAAAATATTCTTTTTAATCTTGATATGCTTGTTAGCAGGCAGTGTGATTATGATACCGTAAGCTTTTTAACGGAATTGCCGGCTTTAATGGGTATTGCCCTCCTGTTATCAGTAAAACTGCGCCACACTATTCTGATTTAATTCATTATATTGATGAAGCTGATAATATATGCAAGTATTTCCCTGACGGGTACAGGCTGAAAATCCGTGCATGTCTTTTTAATTTCTTTTGAGCTTAATGCACATTTTACACGCATACGGATATGCCTGTACACTTGTCTGATGATAAGATGGATAAGCTGAAACTGGTACTAAATTATATTGAGAAAAACTTCGCGCGTGCAATATCCATTGAAGAGATTGCTCAGTGGTGTCATTTCAGCCAGTCGCATTTTATGAAGTTTTTAAGAACTGCACCGGCACATCTTTTATCACTTACTTAAACGACTACCGGCTTATTATTGCTGCAAGAATATTAAAACCACAACCCAGCCAGTTATTATAGTGGCTTCTGATTGTGGTTTTGATAATATATCTTACTTTAATAGAAAATTCAAAGAAAAATATGGTGTTTCTCCGAGGGAATTCAGGAAATAAGGTGTTATTAATATAATCTGTTTTTACATATTCTTCAAATCTTGGCAGTGCCATTGCTATATTCTCATGTAATGGTTTTAATAGCTGCATAATTTTATAACTTTTATCAATTGCAAAATAAAAATCCTGCTCTCAGGCAGCCATAACCACCTGAAAGCGGATTAACATTTTAATTATTAACAGATTACATTAAACCATGTGCTCTGTTGTAAGCATTACATATCTTATTAGAATTCTTGATAAGAATATGCATTGCAACAAATGGTCCAATTCCACAGATAAAAGCACCAAATATCTGCCATAAAGAACAGTTGTACCATTCTCCTGGATTGAAAGTCCATAACGAGGTCCGTTAGCTGCAAGTCTGTTACCAAGATTATAGTACCAGAACCATGCATATATACCACATGTTATGAGTGATAAAAGAACAAATGCAACAAGCCCTGATGTATTCTCTCCATCTCCCTCACATGCAATATTAACATCATGTGCCATCTTGTAAATGAAATAATAGCTGTATATTCCACATGTGATAATTGAAAGAATTATGTATGAGGCAAGACCTCTGTCATCCTTTAATCTTGTACCTGAGTATGGTGGGATTGTGCCATTATTATAACCATTGCTGTAATTCTGATTAGCATTGTAACCCTGATTATTATTCTGATTATTGTTGCCTGTAAAGCTCTGCTTTACCTCATTAAAAGCACTTCCAAGTTCCTGCTCAGCCTTGTTGAATACCTGACTTGCCTGACCAGCAATATCCTGCTCCGGTGAACAATTTGCTCCACAATATGGGCAGAACTTAGTTGAATCTGGAACCTGTTTTCCACATTTTGTACAAAACATAATATTTCCTCCCCTTATAAGTTTAGTTTGCGAATGATTCGGAATACAATATTGTTCTGTGGTTCAAAACCACCACATTGCCATCTCCAATAAACATTCTATACAAGTAAACTATAACAAATGCACTGCCATTGTAAACATAAAAATTTTATAAAATTTAATATTTATTTTAGATTTCAGAAGCATAACTATAACAACAACCGGTGGCAAAAAGTGGATGATACATGAATGCTTCATGTATATTAAAATGCATTAAAGCTATCCATGCCCTTGACATTCCACAGCCTGCACATGATATTCCTGTTATGTATTTTATAGGGCATGTAACCCCGAAGCTTTCTAGTATCACATACAGCACAACAACTGCCGCAACTGATGTTATCACTTCTATTCTTCTATGCGATTTTCTTTTATATGCATTGCCTCCGCTCATTATTCCCCTGATAATGCTTTTATTACATTATAATCTCTCCGCAAGCAATGCAAGACAAGGAAGCGTAATTATGCTAATCAATGTAGACAAAGTAACTGCACCAACTGCGAGCTTCTGGTCGTGACCGAACTTAATCGCAAAAGTGTTGTAATAGCCGCACATGGGCATGCCTCAAGTATAATTGTAATAACAGCAACCATTCCATGGGCATGTATCAGATACATAACCAGAGTGCAAATTACCGGTATAATAAACATCCTGAGAATAACCGTAAAATACACTCTTTTATCCTTTAAGATACTCAATAATGGGAACTGTGAAATAGTAATTCCTGTTATTATCATAGACAACGGGGTATTCATGCCTCCTACAACATTAAATGTATCCTTTAAAACATCCGCAACCGGAATTCTTGCAAGGAATATGACAAGACCGACCGCAACCGATATAATTGGTGGGCATGTAACAATCTTCTTTAAAAGTTCCTTGAAACTCATACTCTCTGAAACATACACATTCCGACAGTCCATAAAAGAATATTGAATACAGTAACATATACGCTCGCATACAGTACACCTTCTGAACCATACATTGCCTGAATAAGTGGAAATCCCATATAAGCCGCATTAGAAAATGTAGTTGCAAATCTTATAATGCCGCGCACTTCCTTTTCATCAAAAATGTTATGCCAATCGATAAAGCCATTCCTATGCATATAGTAAGTATGCTGTAAAGCATTCTGCCCATATTCTTAAGAATCTCGGCATTGTATCCTGACATGTAAGAATTAATAATCATAAATGGAACAACAAAATATATAAGAAGGTTAGAAAGCATCCTTTCCTTCTTCGTTAACCATCTTAATCTTTCCTATAACAACTCCACACAGTATAAGTATGAATAACTCAAATACCGCTTCGCTGTAATAAGTGCTAAATCCATAGCTCTCTTATCCTCCTTTTCATACACGCAAAAACATGTTATATATTTCATCTTCTGAGATATATAACATGTTAATAGCAAAGTCAAGTAAAAATCTAATACTTTATCTCTGGCATAAGCTCTGCACTTATTACATTAAGCATACGCTCCATTGTCTCTAACTCTTCTTTAGAAAATCTGTCCTCAATCCTGCCCATTACAGTCTTAAGATACGTATTGCTGATATTATAATAATCTATATACTTCTGTGTTACCTCGAGATGATACTCTCTCTTGTCTTCCTCAGACTGTACTTTCTTTAAGTATCCCTTCTTAACAAGATTATTAATCTTATACGCCGCGTTAGGAGATGATATATTTGCCATATCAGCAAACTGTGCCACAGTAGGTTTATCAAGTGCATATATTATCTCCATGCAGAAAGTTTCTACAGTTGTAAGAGATGTCTCCCTCTCCTGTAGCTTTTCAAACATTTTCTGATAAAATGCATCTTAAACTTCGTATATACCTTACTAAAAGAATCCGCAGCACCTTACTTTACCTCCAAAGCTTTTTAATTGTTTATTATTATAACAATAGCTCTATTCTATTGCAAATGTAAGTTCAGCTGACACTGCAAGTTTTCCGTCAACATAAGCTTCTGCCTTTCCTACTCCCACAGGACCTTTTCTTGCTATAATCTCGCATGACATTTCAAGCACATCCCCAGGTGTGACCTGAGCCTTAAACTTAGCATTTTTAATTCCTGCAAAAGTGCTATATGTCCCTATTCTTTTCTTCCGACAATAAAGCAACTGCTCCAGTCTGCGCCAGTGCCTCAATAATAAGTACTCCCGGCATTACCCTTCTTCTGTGGAAAATGTCCTACAAAATGCATTTCATTGGCAGATACGCATTTAATACCACAAGCCTTCTTTCCAGGTTCACACTCTGTTATCCTGTCTACTAATAGAAATGGATATCTGTGTGGCAGAATCTGCTGTATTTCATCTGAATTAAGCTGCATCTTTACACCACCTTTCTAAGCACGATAGACGCATTATGTCCACCAAAGCCAAGTGAATTAGACATAGCATAATCAACTCTTGACTCTCTTGCCTTATTTGGAACGATATCAAGATCACAGTCATCATCCGACACCTGATAATTAATGGTTGGTGGAATTATATCATTCTTTACAGCAAGTGCCGATATAATTGCCTCAACAGCACCACTTGCACCTAACATATGTCCTGTCATCGACTTTGTTGAGCTTACCGCAAGCTTGTACGCATGTTCTCCAAATGCCTTCTTTATCGCGTTAGTCTCGCCCTTATCATTAAGCTTTGTACTTGTTCCATGTGCATTAATATAATCAATATTCTCTGGTTTTATTCCTGCATCCTTAACAGCCTCAGTCATTGCCTGTGCTGCCATGCTTCCGTCTTCGAGAGGGGCTGTAACGTGGTTTGCATCACATGTTGAACCATATCCGCAATTTCACAGTATATCTTAGCGCCTCTTTTCAGTGCATGTTCATACTCTTCAAGAATAAGCACACCCTCCTTCTCCCATAACAAATCCGCTTCTTTCTTTATCAAACGGAATAGAAGCCCTGTTGACATCTTCTGCTTTGCTTAATGCATGCATTGATGTAAAACCACCAATTCCAAAATCAGTTATACAGCTTTCTGCACCTCCGCACACAATCACATCCTGATATCCATCCCTGATCTGTCTTAATGCATCTCCAACAGCATTGGTTCCACTGGCACATGCAGTAACAACACATGTACACATTCCATGTAGTCCAAATCTGATTGCAACATGTCCTGCCGCCATATTAGTTATCGACATTGGCACAAAATGTGGCGAAACTCTGTCATATCCTTTACTTTCGCCTCTTAAGCATTCTCTCTGTATAGTTGTAAGTCCACCAATTCCACTTGATAATATAACACCACATCTTAATGTGTCTTCTTTGCCAAAATCTATAGCTGAATCCTTCACTGCTTCATCTGCAGCAGCAAGTGCATATATCGTGAAATCGTCCATTTTCCTTAATTCTGCTTTATCAACAATACTCTCTGCGTCAAAGCCTTTTACTTCACCGGCAAGCTTGACTGCACTGTTTTCTGTATTAAAATGTGTTATCTTACCAATACCACATTTACCAGCCTTTACAGCTTCCCACATATCATTAACATTGTTTCCGACAGGAGTAACTGCTCCCATACCTGTTATTACAACTCTTCTCATATTGCCATTCCTCCGTCTACACAAAGTACCTGTCCGGTTATGTATCGTGCTCCGTCACCCGCAAGAAATGCTACCGTTTCTGCAATATCTTCCGGCTTTCCCATCTCTTTAAAAGGTATATTCTCCACCACTTTTTCTTTAACAGCATCTGACATTGCTCCGGTCATATCAGTTTCAATCATTCCCGGTGCAACCGCATTTACAGTTATATGTCTTGACGCAAGCTCTCTTGCAAGCGACTTCGTCATACCAATAACACTGCTTTACTCGCAGAATAATTAACCTGCCGCATTGCCCATAACACCAACTACAGAACTCATATTAATAATTCTTCCTGCTCTCTGTCTTAACATAAGCCTTGAAACTCCACGCATCATGTAAAATGTACCCTTTAGATTCACATCTATAACTGCATCGAAATCCTCATCCTTCCATACGTCCAATAAGATTGTCCTTAGTAATTCCTGCATTATTGACAAGAATATCAATTCTTCCGCCAAGTAAATCCACAGCTTCCCTAATTAAACGCTCACATTCCTCTGAATTACTCACATCTGCCTTAATTGCATGGATTTCAATCCCATACTCTCTGCATAAATTAACTGTTTCACTGGCAGCCTCATCACCTGAACGGTAACTGAATACAATATCTGTTCCTTCCTTGCAAGCTTAACGCATATAGCCACTTCCTATTCCCCGCTTGCACCTGTAATAAGTGCTTTTCTTCTCTCAGTCATTCCCTATCCTTTCCAAATCAATGTCAGATTTGCTCAACCAAAGCTTATATGTCCGATTTATTCAATCTATAATCTGTCATAATCTCATTAATAAGTTCCTGTACGCTCATTATCCGGTCAACTCTGTCTGCATTACTTCCTGCAAAAACAGTCCATTATCCCAGTCACCCTTAACTGCTGCTATAAGTGCCACTGCTTATGCAATATGGTATACTGTCATCCTTCTTACATGCTGTAAGACAACCATTACATTTTCTTGCCGTGAAGGTTTCTCCTGCATCAAGCCTTTCAAGCAGTGGGCTGTTAATTGCACGTGCCGGCATTCCAACAGGACTTTTAATAATACGGATGTCTTCTCTCTTTGCATTAACAACAGCCTTTTTAAATGTATCTGAAGCATCACATTCATTGGTAGCAATGAATCTTGTCGCAATCTGTACACGCAGCACGCTTCATTTACATAATGTGCCATATCTTTGCCATCAAACACACCTCCAGCGACAAAACCGGGATATCCGCACCGTACTCTTCTATTACAGCAAGTACATCTGACAATATTTCATCGTTAGTCTGTGTTTTCCTGTGTAATGTCATCTGCACCAAAGCCTAAATGTCCTCTGCCATGCTTCCTTCAATAATGAACATATCCGGATACACATCATAATGCTTCTTATAAGTTTTCATAATTATCCTGGCAGCCCTGCCACTTGAAACAATGGGTGCTGCCAGTATATCTGTTCCCTTAGTAAACTGTGGCAGATTAAGCGGAAGTCCGCACCTGAGATAATAATATCTGCTCTGCTGAAACTGCGGTCTTACAGCTTTCCTCATAATGAGAAACTGCAGTCATAATATTTACAGCTACAAGTCCGCTTCTTTGTACTTTCTGCTGCAATCTGCTTAGCTCTCTTAATATGGTAATCAAGTGCCCTTAGATTCGCCTTAAAGGGGCTGCTCTTAAAATCCTGTTCATCATAACGCATTAACAGAACTGATAACTCCACATGCCCCATTTGCTGCGACTGCACGCAAGGGATGAAAGAGAAACTCCGACACCCATACCGCCCTGAATTACCGGAACATCAAGCACTTTGTCCTTAATCTGCATACAATTCCTTTCGCACAGCCTCATATTCTTCATATATTTGTTCAAATATTTTCTCAATTGGCTGTATCTTATCAATCTGGCCTGCAACCTGACCTGCCATCAGTGAGCCATTCATTGTGTCACCGTCAAACACTGCCTTACGAAGAGAACCTAATGTATATTTCTCAAGTTCCATCTTATCAGCACTGCGCTTCTCACCTTTACATACTCGCGTGACATCTCATTTTTAAGCACACGCACAGGAGTACCAGCAATTCTTCCTGTAACTATCGTGTCATTATCCTTTGCTTTAAGTATTGCCTGCTTATAATTATCATGTATAGGACACTCTGTACTTGCCAGAAGACAAGTTCCCATCTGTACACGCAGCACCAAGTGCAAATGCTGCTGCAAGCTGTCTGCCATCTGCAATTCCTCCGGCCGCAATAACCGGAATATTCACACTGTCAACTACCTTTGGAACAAGTGTCATAGTTGTCATCTCACCGACATGACCACCACTTTCTGTTCCCTCTGCAACTACTGCATCAGCTCCGAAACGCTCCATTCTTATTGCAAGCGCTGCACTCGAAACAACCGGTATAACCATCATTCCGTTAGATTTCCATTTTTCCATATATTTGGCCGGACTTCCTGCTCCTGTTGTTACAATCTTTACATTTTCTTCCACAAGCAGTTCTGCCATTGCATCAGCTTCCGGATTCATAAGCATCAGATTCACACCAAATGGTTTATCCGTAAGTGTTCTGCATTTTCTTATGTTTTCACGAAGCATATCCGTGTTCATTCCACCAGCTCAATAAGCCCCAGTCCACGCATTACTAACTGCAGCTGCAAATTCTCCTGTTGCAATATTAGCCATTCCGCCCTGTATAAACGGATATTTTATTCCTAACATCTTATCTAATCTCATTATGCTGCTCCTTATTATGTCTCTATCAAAGCACTGCTCCAGCTAAGCCCGCTCCAAAGCCCGCAAGAATCAGCTTTCTGCCTTTGTCAAAGCATCCGCTTTGTGCTAACTCATCTAGTGCTATTGGGATACTTGCCGCTGATGTATTACCGTATTCCGCTATATTTATATAGAACTTATCTTCATGTCCCGGATATTTTTTCTTTACATGATTGATAATTCTTTCATTAGCCTGATGGCACACAATATAATCTATGTCATCAAGTGTCATGTCCGATTTTTCAATATTTCATCAATTCCCTGTTTAAGAACATCAACTGCAAAACGGAACACCGCATTTCCATTCATCTTTACATATGCATCCTGTGCACCTATACCTCTGCATACAAGTACATCAGTATCGCCTCTTGTGTAATTAATCTGTCTATACATATTGTCAGCCGCTTTTATAAGAACTGCACGCACCATCTCCAAAAGCACGCATGTTGAGCGGTCTGTATAATCTAATATCTTAGACATCTGCTCGCTTCCAATAAGCAGTATGTATTTATAATCAGTGCTGTTAAACAGTGCCTGTCCAACATTTAATGCATGCAGAAAACCTGTACATGCACTGCTTAAATCAAATGCAAGTACATTCTCAGCCAATCAAGCTCCTTCTGTACAATTGCTGCAGTAGATGGAAATGCATTATCTGCAGTTGAAGTTGCAACTATAACTGCACCTATTTCTGCAATATCCACATCTGATGCCTCTACCGCTTCATATGCTGCTCTGACTGCAAGTGATGTAGTATTTTCCTGTGTACATCTGTATCTTTTCTTAATACCTGTTCTTGTTGTTATCCATTCATCATTCGTATCAACAATCCGGCTTAAGTCATCATTCGTAATTATCTCTTCTGGGAGTGCTTTCCCTGTGGACACTATCTGAATGCCTTTCACTTTATCTCTCCCTGTCTATATTCCTGAATTTGTCATATCTTGAATTAACAAGCTCTTTTGATTTCATCCTGCCAAGAATTCCGAGTTCTTTTCTAACATTCTTGCTATATCTGAAAACTCCTGTCTCCTTCTGCAATTACACCATCAACGAGTCCGGCAGTAAAAGCTCCTGTGCAGTAAGCTTCATAATCTCACTTGCCTGTGGTGCTTTCTTAGCATCCTTATATATTATTGACGCAAAACCTTCCGGAGACAGAATCGAATATACTGCATTTTCAAGCATATACACCCTGTCGGCTGCTGCCAGTGCCAATGCACCGCCACTTCCGCCTTCACCTGTGATTACAGATATAACAGGTACTGTAAGCTTAAGCATTGCTGCTATACTTCCCGCAATCGCATTACTCTGTCCGTTGCTTTCTGCTTCCATGCCTGGATATGCACCTGGCGTGTCAACAAATGTTATGACAGGTCTCCTGAATTTTCAGCCTGTTTCATAACACGGACTGCTTTTCTATACCCTTCCAGGTGACGCCATTCCGAAGTTATATCTTATATTATCTTCTATATTCTTTCCTTTACGGTTTCCAATAACAGTTACCGTTTTTCCATTAAATGAAGCAATTCCGCAACAAGGCTTTTATCATCTTTATAGTATCTGTCACCATGCATTTCTATAAAATCATCGAAAAGCACTTCTATGTATTTCATAATATCCGGACGGTCACTTTTTCTGGCTGCAAGGACTTTCTCATATGGTGTTAAAACATTTTCACTGCTCATGCTTCTCCTCCGGTATTCACATGCATTTTCAATATCTTTGATAAAGTCTGCTTCATATCTTTTCTGTCAACTATCATATCTATCATGCCATGTTCTAACAGAAACTCTGAGTGCTGGAAGCCTTCCGGCAGCTTCTGTCCGATAGTCTGTTCAATAACTCTTGGCCCGGCAAAGCATATAAGTGCTCCTGGTTCAGCAATTATAATGTCACCAAGACTTGCAAAGCTTGCGCTCACACCACCTGTTGTCGGATTAGTGAGATATGATATAAATAATCCACCAGCATCCTTGAACTTTTCAATTGCCGCTGTTGTCTTTGCCATCTGCATAAGCGAGAAAAGGCCTTCTGCATTCTCGCTCCACCGCTTGCAGCAAATATTATAAGTGGCAGTTTTCTTTTCATTGCATATTCTGTGAGTCTTGTAATCTTTTCACCTACCGCAATTCCCATGCTTCCCATAAGAAATCTTTTATCCATAACTGCAACAGCTGTTTTGACTCCGCCAATTCGGCATGTTCCAGTAACTACTGCATCCGCTGGCCTGTCTTTAATCTGTTTGCTTCAACCTTTTCTCATATCCCGGAAAGCTGTTTGGATTGCCTGTCTTAACCTGTGCATACAATTCCCTGAAACTTTTGTCATCACTTATAAGTGCAATTCTTCTTGATGGTGTAAGGCTTCCGTCTGCCTGTTCCTCACTATCCCTTAATCTGTTGATAATACCCCACCTTTTCTTACGCTTTAAGAAAATGTCATTGATATTCATTTAACTGTAATTCCTTCCTTAAGCCACTTTTCAATTTCGGTATGATTCTTCTCCCAGAAACCTGTATTGTAATTTCCTCTTATAAAATCCTTATGATATGTAAGAAGATGCATGAACTCTCTGTTAGTCTTAACTCCTTCCAATTATCAGTTCCTCAAGAGCTCTTCTTAATCGTCTTACCGCCTCAAGTCTGCTGCTTCCAGTCACTATAATCTTGGCAATCATTGAATCATAAAACGGACTCACTTCATAACCTTCAAAAGATGGCTCTCAACTCTTACTCCATAACCATCTGGAAAATGTAAGAATTTAATAACTCCCGGTGTAGCCGCATTTATTCTGCACTCAATTGCATGTCCATTGACACATGTATCTTCCTGATTGATATTAAGCTTCATTCCGGCAGCTATTCTTATCTGTTCTCTTATAAGGTCAATTCCTGTAACCGCTCAGTTACCGGATGTTCAACCTGTATTCTCGTATTCATCTCTATAAAATAGTAGTCACCCTGCTCATTCACAACAAATTCAACAGTTCTGCACTATAATATCCGCTGCTCTGGCAGCTCTTACTGCAGTCTCTCCCATGACTGTACGCTGATCTTTACATAATCTTGCACTCGGAGCTTCCTCTAAAAGCTTCTGATTATTACGCTGGATTGAACAGTCACGTTCTCCAAGATATATTGTATTGCCATATTTATCTGCAAGAATCTGTATCTCAATATGCCGTGGATTGATTATCAGCTTCTCTATGTACATATCATCGTTGCCAAATGCAGCTTTAGCTTCACTCTTAGCGGTTTCAAATGCATTTTCTATATCTTCTCTGCTGAATGCCTTACGCATTCCTTTTCCACCGCCTCCAGCTGACGCTTTAATAAGTACCGGATAACCAATTTTTTCTGCAATGTGTGCTGCTTCCTCTGCTGTTGCAACCAGACCATCAGAACCTGGTACAACCGGAACCCGCATTCAATCATAAGCTGCCTTGCCGACTGTTTATCTCCCATGCTGCTTATTATGTCTGCTGATGGTCCTATAAATATAAGATTGTTCTCCTCACATTTTCTTGCAAATGCAGCATTCTCAGACAGAAAACCATAACCAGGGTGGACTGCCTCACACCCTGTCAGTATTGCTGTTTCTATTATCGCATCCTGATTAAGATAACTTTCAGCCGCCTTTGCCGGTCCAATGCAAACTGCCTTGTCTGCTGCCATAACAGCAAGTGAATCCTTATCTGCTGTTGAATATACAATTACGGTTTCTACATCCATCTCACGGCAGCATCTGATTATCCTTAACGCTATTTCACCACGGTTTGCTATCAGTATTCTCTTAAACACTTCTGCTACCTCCGTTAATTAAGGATTACAAGCGGCTGTCCATACTCAACCATAGTGCCATTCTCTGCTGCCACTTCCTTAACCGTACCGTCACAATCTGCTGTAACTTCGTTCATCAGCTTCATTGCTTCAATTATTCCAATAACATCACGCATGAACGCTCTGCCCTGGTTTTACAAAAGGTTCCTCATCAGGACTGCTGCTGTATAGAAAGTTCCAACCAGTGGCGCTTTAATTTCTTTAATATGCTCATCTGACTGTGGCTGTACGTCCTGAATAGTTGTAACGGTCTGTTCCTGTTCTGTATTAATGCGAACAATATCTCTCTTTACAGGCACATCACATATTGCTTCGTGCATTGTTTTCTTCAGTCCAAGGCATACGCCATTCATCTCCAAATTCAGTTCGCTGCATCCACTTGCATCAAACTTATCTATAATCCCATAAATATCATTAATATCCATAACAAACTGTCTTCCTTAAAATCTTTATGTTAAGCTGCATTCTTGTCAACATACTCAACAATTGCTTTAACTGATGTAAGATTAGGAAGTTCTTCTTCTGGAACAGTAATTCCATAAGCATCTTCAACTGCCATCATAAGTTCCATAGAATCAAGTGAATCAATTCCAAGATCATCCTTTAAATTCGCTTCTAATGTAATCTTATCCTCTGAGCAGTTAATAGTATCCATAATAATTTCTTTTACCTTTTCAAATGTCATTATTTTGTTCTCCTTAAATAATTTTATCTAAATATATTTAACTAATATATTTGAGCTAATTATAAGAGCACAAATTAGGTTTGTCAATACTATTTTGATATTCAAAGCATTTATTTTGTTTCACAGCTGAGTATTATTCCGCCTCGCTCAGCATAATAACTGCATAATCCTCCTGCTTTATATACGCACACATCCGTAGTACCATATGCCGCTTTATCATATCAGCTATCTTATCTGCAAGAGCTTCATTCTCAACATGACATATTCTCAGCTTTCCGCCTTCATATCCTCGCATCGTCAAGTAATGCCTGCAGTTTTACAAGAAGCTTTTATCACCCCTGATTTACCGATTGCTTCCAATGTTCCATGACTGCTTGCTGTTCCTATTACACTTATGCCAAGAACCTCCGCAGCCGATGCTACAACCTTGCTTACACGACCATTCTGTGCAAGATTATGCAATGATTTTAATGAACAGAACAGTCTTGTTTTCTGCATATATGCATCTATTGCTCCATCTATCTCTTCAAATTTCTTTCCTTCTTTAATCATTTGCTGCAATTGTTCCAGTATAATACGCATCTGTGGACCAGTGCTTTTAGAATCTATTACCCTGACCTTAGCCTGTGGATGTTCCTCCAGATATACTGCCCTCGCTGCCATTGCAGAATTATATGTTCCTGACATTCCTGCAGTTATTGTTACAACAAATATCTCATCATCATCACCAAAAGCTTCAAGCCATGCATCTATTCCAGGGCACGCTGTATATGAACGTCCCTTATGTTTTTCAAGAATATCAAGCATTCTGTGAATATCAAGCTGCCCATCGTCACAAAACTCCTCGTTATCTGTAGATATTGTAAGCGGAACTGCCTTAAAACCATTCCCTAAGTTCTTTTATATCGCATGCTGAATCTGCTACTAATCTCATTATTAATCCTCCTGTTTGCCGGATATACTCCGTTTCGATGTAGTTTTAAATACTATGTCATATTGTATTTTATAACTTATAGTGTTACAATATACAAAAATAGCGTTTTTGTATATTTCAGGAGTACATTATGAATATAGTTAACAAAGATTCTAAAAATACATTTACACGAATGTGCATAGGTGAAGCAATAATCAAGCTTCTTAAAGACACTGATTTTGATAAGATTCGAATTACGAGTGTGGCGAAATGTGCCGGTGTATCACGCATAACTTTTACAAATATTATGAATCAATCCATGATGCACTATGCGACTATCTTAATATTATTATAATTGAATATCTGGAAGAATGTGCCAACAACCCTGAAAACGGAGCTTTCTGGATTATTCCCACATTCTTTTGCACTTGAATTCTTTAACCGGTATAAGGATTATTTTCTTACTCTTTCAAGATGTGGACTTCATTCTATTCTTATTAACAGTATTAATAATTTTATGTCTGAACATTTTACGAATCCTAAGAATTACTCTGAGTACAGACTATACTGTTACTCTGGCGGATTGCTTAATACATTTTTAAAATGGGAAGAAAACGGATGTGACTGTGATGCTGGCGAGATAGCCAGGACTCTTGAAGAACTTTATAGTTAATAAGCCCTCCTTCCGGAATGGCTTAAATATTTTATAATCATTTATTAATCTGTGAATGCACTTTTCGACGTACTACTAGGAAACATATAACCTGCATAATTATCGTTGCCGTCCATGATGCCGGATAAGATATGAACAGGTCATAAAGAGTTCTGTGACTTGGGAATATGACGAATATCCAGAATATTCTCATTCCTACTGTACCAATAACTGATAATATCATAGGTACTAGCGAATACCCCATTCCACGAAGCGCGCCCGGAAACAGATCCATTATTCCACATAAGAAATATGGTACTGTAGTAATTGATAATATCTCAACACCACATTTGATAACATCTTCACTGTTAGTGTATATCATAAGCACTTTATCACCAAATATATATGCACCGCAGCCAAATACAAGTGATGCTCCTACCGAAAGTATTGCACAATCTATAAGCACCTTGTCCATTCTCTTGAACTTTCTTACACCATAATTCTGACTTGTAAAACTCATGCAGGCCTGTGTTACTGAATTAATTGATGCATATAGAAAGCCAAGAATATTGTTGGCTGCTGTATATCCTGCCATTGCTGTTGAACCGAATGAATTAACCGACGACTGCAGCAAAGCATTTGAGAAATTAATAACTGTACTCTGTATTCCTGCCGGAATTCCAACCTGAAATATCTGTTTAAGATAGTATCCCTTTATCTTTAGCTTTGAGAATCTCAACTGGTAACTTGCATCTGTCTTATTCAGACATCTTAATACAAGCACACACGATATAAACTGTGAAAATATTGTTGCGATTGCCACTCCGCAACCCCTAAGTTAAACACAATAACAAGTACCATATTAAGGCAAGCATTTATAATTCCCGCTGCCATAAGAAACATCAGCGGTCTCTTGGTATCACCAACTGCTCTAAGAACAGCCGCACCATAGTTATAAAGCATAAAGAATGGCATACCAAGAAAATATATTCTCATATACAGTGTTGAGAGGTTAATTACATCATCCGGTGTTCCCATAAGTTCAAGTGCCGGCTTAGCCATCAGCACGCCTATCAGCGCCATCACAACTCCGCTTATTGCTGCAAATGTTATCGCAGTATGCACTGTCTCTGACATCTCTTTATGTTTGCCTGACGCATAGAATCTGGCAGCCAGTACATTTGCTCCCAAAGAAACTCCTATGAAAAGATTAACAAACATATTAATAAGCGCTGTCGTTGAACCTACTGCTGCTAACGACTGGCTTCCTGCAAATCTTCCAACAACAATTATATCTACAGCATTAAACATTAGCTGTAGTATTCCTGAAAGCATCAATGGTACTGAAAACGATATTAACTTGTCCATTATTGTGCCATTGCACATATCTATTTCGTATTTATTCTTACTCATTACCGCATTCCCTCATGAAGCAACCTTATTCCCAGTAGCCCAGTTCAACACCCTTCTGATATAAACCAAGCCCCTTAGCATAATATCCATATGCATTAAAATGTGTCCAGTCCGAACGAAGTTTCCTGATATACATCCAAATGCAGCATACAATCTGTCAAGCGCAGATGCTTTAAGTCCACAATTACTCAGTCCGTATTCCAGCATATATACTCTTGTATTAAAGAAATGTTCACCAAATGCATCTCTTAAAGCTACTTCCCAGTCTGTATAATTCTTTCCTGTTCCGCCTTCACTGTTATCCATATTTATAACACCTTCATCAGCTAAAGAACTGCCAGGATCATCCGTATCACCTACAATAATATAATCCTCACATCCTGTATAATCTATAATCGACTGATATTGTGCTATCAGCTCATCATAATTATCCCAGCCGCCATTACTGCCCATTTCGATGATAAGAATATCATCCCTATGGTCCTGTGCTGCTTTAGGAACAACCACTGCTCGCTACATACATGCCATCTCTATGCTGTTCATTCTCTATATCGTACAGCTTTATTCCTACAACATAATCTTCCTGCTTTAAATTATCGTAATCTCCCGGTATAAGTTCATCGCCAAAATCCTGCAATATATCAAACCAGTCTTCTCCTTCTTCCTCTGCTGCTTCCCTCTCTGCTTCCTGCTTTGCTACGCGGTCTTCATAACGGTTCTCTATCTGGCATAAAATGCCATTTATATATACTGTATCCGGATAATCATTATATTCAATACCATAGCCACTGTAATCATACATATGAACCGGTTGTCCGTCATCATCAACTAATACAACATCTGTATACTCATATGGAGTAATATATACATTTCTGTCAGTATATAGTCCCAGTCCTCCGGCGCGTATTGAAATTTCATCAGACTTCTCACCTGATACTCCGAAATTATATGTCCTGATTCCTGTAAGACGTTCTATTGTATGCGGAGATGTATAATAACTTATATCTACCCTGCCAACACCTGTAAGAATATATCCCTCATCAGTGCCCAGACCTTCTGTCATACTGTCTCCCCAGCATGCAATACCACGATCACTTTTATAATCAGCTGTTGTATCCCTGCCATCTGAATCTAAAATACTGTCATCACCGGAAATACTATCTGAAACACTTACAATATCATGAGTTCTGTCGCCTTTTGGTATTTCAATTTCAACATAACTACTGTTATCATTCTTAACAATACTGTTACCATGTGCCAGAACAAAACTTGTAACAGTCCCCATTAAAGCTAATGCTACCGCCCACAATAGCAAATTTCTTTAATTTCATACATATCACCTTTTTCTGCTGAATGTATCAGCAGTATTGTTATAACATTAATTTGTACTTTCTTCAATATTTCACCAGACTTACTTAACATCAAAATAATAATGATATAAAACGCAAAAATAGAGCGGGTGATGGGGTGCCAGGTGCCTGTGGCACTGGCACCGACCGGAGCGAAGCGTAGACCGAACCCGTGGGTTCGATTCACATCACCCTGAAATAGTTCACTTAGACAAAAATAAAGCGGGTGATGGGAATCGAACCCACGTATCTAGCTTGAAGGCTAGTGTTCTACCATTGAACTACACCCGCATAACCACTGATATCTCAGTGCTTTGTTAAGATATCATAATTATATTATAAAGTCAAGTATTTTATGCCAATATGTTCTTTGCAACATGTTTTATCAACATATATACTTGACTTTATCTGTTCTTAGGAATAAATTATGTTAGTTGCATTTTAGTTTGTAAAATATTATGGAGTAATTTCAATGACTAATAATTCTGACCACATTTTTCTAATGTAGATATAAGGAAACTTCTTATTCCTATCATGCTGGAAAATCTCTTAGCTTCACTTATGGGAACTGTTGATACTATGATGGTAAGTAATGTAGGTGCATCTGCTGTTTCAGCAGTATCGCTTGTTGATTCCATCAATATTCTTGTAATACAGGCCTTGTCAGCACTTGCTGCCGGAGGTGCAATCCTGTGTTCCCAGTACATAGGAAGCAGCAACCCTAAAGGTGCCAACCGCGCTGCGAGACAGGTATTTCTTGTCATGACAGTGCTGTCGGTTTTCATATCAGCAATATGTCTCATTCTTCGTGTACCAATGCTTAGGTTCATCTTTGGTTCGGTAGAAGCTGAGGTTATGGCTGATTCACAGGCGTACTTCCTGTTTACCCTGTTGTCATTTCCATTCATTGGCCTGTATGACGCTGGTGCGTCCATTATGAGAGCCCAGAAGGACAGCAAAAGCCCTATGATAATATCAATAATATCCAACTTCCTTAATATAGGTGGTAATGCGATTCTTATATTCGGACTTGGAATGGGTGTTGCGGGCTGCAATATCAACACTTGCATCAAGAGTTTTCTGTGCAGTTGTTGTAATTATTAAATTAAGAAATCCATCTCAGACTATCTGCGTAAACAGATATTACGCAATCCGTCCCGACTGGGATTTAATTAAGAAAGTCTTATATATTGGTATTCCTTCCAGGTATTGAAAACAGCATGTTCCAGTTTGGAAAGCTGGCAATCCAGTCAACAGTTTCAACGCTTGGAACTGCTGCCATCGCTGCAAATGCTGTGACCAATATTCTTGAAAACCTTAACGGAGTTGCTGCACAGGGTGTAGGAATCGGACTTATGACTATAGTTGGCCAGTGCATTGGAGCCGGAAGAAAAGATGAAGCCATATATTATATAAAGAAGCTCAGTAAAATGGCTGAAGCTGCCATTATTATAAGCTGTCTTGTTGTATTTGCATTGTGCAGGCCGATTACCATACTCGGTGGAATGGAATCAGAAAGTGCAAGAATGTGTTTTGAGATGACTCTTTTCATAACAATAACCAAGCCAATATCATGGGTATTGTCATTCATTCCGGCGTACGGAATGCGTGCCGCCGGAGACGTGAAATTTTCAATGATAACATCATGTGCAAGCATGTGGTTATGTCGTGTAAGCTTTACTATATTCTTATGCCGTGTATATGGCTTTGGTCCTATTGCTGTATGGATTGGAATGTTTGCCGACTGGACTGTGCGCGGTATCGTGTTCACTATACGTTTCCACTCCCGCAGATGGCTTAATCATCACATAATAGATTAAAAAATAAAACAATAGAGGCGTTATTTTGCTGGCAGTGTCCGATATCATGCAAAATAAATCGCCTCTGATGCTAAAATACCATAATAAGGATAAAATGAAATGGCTTAAAATTACAAAGATTTACGCAAGTATTTGTGCATTTTGTATAGTTAGTTCTGAAATATGTCGTTTCCTTAATACATTTTACTTAAAACTGATTTATTGCTATTACACAATCACTCTCTATTATCTTTCAGGCTTTCAACCATATCAACCCTGTCAGCCTTTCTTCTCACTATAAGAAGTGATACTGCATAGCATGCAATCACTATTACTATAGTCAGTATTATGCTCTGTGCTGTTATTACCGGTGTGTAAAGCACCCCTCCATTCAGAATATATCCTGAATACCACAACCATCATAAAATACCCTGTAAGCATTCCGACTGCTATGCCAAACGGTATTATTATATGGTTTACATCAATAATCATTCTGTTAATTTCACGGTTCTTAAGACCAAGTACTTTAAGCATAGATATGTTGTGACGGTTCTCTGAAATAAGCATATTTACTGATACATACAATGCCGCAATACATATAATTGCTCCGATTACTACAAGTGAATATATAATTGCGCCCATCTCTGTAAGAATTGTCTGCATCTGTTCCCTGATGTCATCAGATGTCACCGTCTTAGATATCTCATCACCTAAATCAAGCTTTTTCTCTGAAAGCAGTCCGTTGTATGTTCCGTCATTCCAGCCCAGCAGTTTCCTTGCATTGTCCTGACTGCATACAATCATTTTCTGGCTGTCATTCATTATAATTCCGCTTATTGTGACTTTCTTTTCTTCCATTGTAATAGGATTAACAAATGTAAATCCGTCCCCGGCTTCGAGCTTATAGGCGTATGCCATTACATTTGTAACATAATATCCATTGGAAGGTCTGCCCGCTACCATCCTCAGTATCAATATTCAGATACTTCACATCTGTATCCGCGCCTATCAGTGAAAATGAAGAGCCGTCATGCTCGTATTTTCCTATAACAAGCTCATCTGCTCCGCCACTTCATCTGTCTTTAGGCGGTTAAGCACATATTCATACTTAAAACTTCCCATGCTGTCAGCACCTCTGTCAATTACATTATTGATAGAGTCTATAAACATAAACGCAACTGTTATCATCAGTGCCCCTAAAATGCACCTAAAAATACAACAAAACTTCTTCCCGGATTGGCAAGTATGCTTCTTAATGCGAACTTATTTCTTACCTTGCCGCTTCTTACCGGCTAATACATGTCTTGTTCTGCTGTCACCATCTGCATTGCCATTAAGCATTTCTACAGTGTCTTTCTTTAAGAGCTTAGACACTTTATGTGCTGCCTCAAGCATATAGATAGCCGTAGGAATTATTATTCCTATAACTGCTATCGGAATTGGAAGTGTGAAATGGACCGGCATTGGCTCATAATCTGCAAGGCTCATTTCGCCATATGGCTGCTGTATTATCTTGGTAATAATTGTAACAATAATTCCACCGGCAAGTCCGGAATCATGGCAAGCACACTGTAATGCCACATAAGTTGTCTTTAGTGTAGCCAAGTGCTGACAGTGTACCAATCATTTTCTGTTCTGCTTTATCTTTCTGCCTATTATAATAGCTATAAGTGCAACTGTAATAAGCGGCAGTGTAAACAGAAATACAAATGCCATAATAAGAAACATTATTGCCTGATCATCAACCATTGTAATTCTCTGGTTATTGTCTTTAGCAAGATAGCTGTTTATCTTGTACTGCTCGTTCATGTCTTTCCTGAACTGTGTCACATCACTGTCGTCACTGTATACTACCTTGTACTGACATGAGCTTGCCTCAAGCGCATCGTACGCACTATCTGTCATGTATGCAAGGAAAAATGATGTGATATTCTTGTATGAATCATCAGTATTCTCAAGCATATACAGGTAATCAGGTCTTAAGAAATATCCTGTAACCTTGTATTCTTTCCCTTAATTGTGAGCCTGTCGCCAATACTTACATGCTCACTTTCAGCATATCCCTTTGATATAACAATCTCATCATCGTTAGATATGTCATTTCCATCAATCACCTTATAAAGGTCGATTTTCTTATTGCGTTTGAAAACTCTTACTTTATATCCGTCCTCATTAATATTTACATAATGTTCTTTCTCAAATGTAACATTATATTTCTTCTCAATATTAGTAATCTCGTTATCAGGTATCTCCACATATGTTGTAAATGTGGCATCTTCCAGCTTATTATCTATAAAGAATTGGTCACCATATGATTTAATTCCTGTTCCTGCTATGTAAGATAGAACAGCAGCAGGGCAACTACCGTAAGAACTGCCGCAACTACATAAAATGACAGATTCTCTTTAACATTTCTTAAATATCTCTTGTTAAGAGTCATAACCAGCCTCCTCATAATCACATTTTAAAATTCATACTTGTGCTTCTGCTTTTACAGTTCAAGTTCTTCTGCACTACGCTTATTGCCATTGTTTGTGAAGCAACCTGACCATCTTTAATTCTTATGACTGTATCCGCCATATCAGCTATCGCTTCATTATGTGTTATGATTATAATTGTAGTCTTAAATTGTTCATTGACTTTCTCTATGAATTTCAGGACATTTTGATGACTTGGAATCAAGCGCACCTGTAAGCTCATCGCACAGAAGAATCTTAGGATTCTTTATTAATGCTCTTGCTATCGCAACTCTCTGTTGCTGTCCACCTGAAAGTTCCTTAGGAAAACGATTCTTGTATTTGTCAATATCAAGTGCTTTCATTACCTCTTCTATATCCATTGGCTGCTTTGCAATATCAGCGACAACCTGAATATTCTCCTGCACAGTAAGGTCTGGAATCAGATTGTAAAACTGGAATACAAATCCAACATCTTCCCTTCTGTAGTCTGTCATTTTCTTCTTGTCAATTCTGCTTATGTTCCTGCCTGAAATTGTGATTTCGCCTGAATCAAGTGAATCAAGACCTCCAATCATATTAAGAAGCGTACTCTTTCCTGAACCTGAAGGTCCGAGAATTACATATATCCTGCCTTCTCCCAAAGACAGGCTCACGCCGTCAAGTGCGTTGACAAGTGTCTCGCCCTCACCATAATGTTTTCTTGCATCCTTAATATCTATAAACATATATTCCCTCCTATCATTTTGCAGCTTTAACCAGCTTTTGTTATAATAGCGGTCAGTCTTTGCTGTAGTCACAACTCGCTTCCGTTAGTTCTCACTAACTATACTATGATAATAACACTAGTAATCGCAATTAACAAGGGAATTTAATAAAATACGGCGCGCCAGTTTCCTGACACGCCGCATTTTTAAGTAATTCATATTGTCACCTACCTTGATGTAAAAGTGGTTATCCTATCGATATTATAAAGAGGTATGTTAGTCATCCAGTCCGTGCTCCCGATAATCTGACATAGATGTCCTCACTGCATAATCAGGATTATATTTATCACAAAATGCTCTTAAACTCTTGGCTCTTAGATTTTCCTCTGCCTTTACTTCAATTGGAATAACAGATGTTCTACCGCACAAGGAAATCAATTTCTCCTCTGGAATTCTGCGCAGAATAGTAATAAGGTACAATCCCTGCTTCACTGATAAGCTGCTGCAATACATACTGCTCCGTCAACGCTCCTTAAATTCTGTAAAAATCCTGTTGCCATCAATAATAACTCTCGCATCTAAGTCCGTCATGGCAATAAGAAGCCCTATATCAAGCAAAACATTTTAAATGAGTCTAAATCCATATATGCGCTTCAATGGAAGTGCCGGCTTGCTAACCCTTGCTACTTTATGAATGAGTCCGCAATCAAGCAGCCACTGTATTGCAAGTTCAAAATCTTTGGCTCTCGCGCCCTCTCTGACCTGTCCATAAATGTATTTCTTATTTTCTTTCGCAAGCTGCATAGGAATTGAATCCCACACAAGATTAAGTCGTGGAACAAGATTAATCTCTGCATGTTTTGAAAAATCCTCGCCTGTAATAATTCAACAGATTCTTCTGTATCTCACGAACCCTGTTAAAGTCCTTATTCTCTACATATGATGCTACAACTTCTGGCATTCCTCCAACATAATAATACTCCCTAAGTCTGTCTATATATTTAGAACTAAATGCACTTACCATTGATGTATCTTCACCCTTAAGTACATCTACATATCGCTCTTCCCCTAATGCACATAAGAATTCCTGATAGCTTAAGGGATACAAATCCATAAAGTCAACCTTGCCAACTGGAAATGAAGTGCCTGTGTGAAGTGCAACCCCAACAGAGAACTGCTGCAACAACCGCATACTCCGGTGCATTTTCACAGAAATATTTAAGTGACGAAAGTGCTTTAGGCACTTCCTGTATCTCGTCAAATATAATAAGTGTATTATGACTGTCAATTGTCATTCCTGTCTCTATACTTATTGCCATAATAATCCTGGGAATGTCAATTTCACCATCAAAAACATTCTTCATTCTTGCATTACTATCAAAGTTCACATATGCAACATTTTCAAAACATGTTCTTCCAAACTCCTTCATAAGCCATGTTTTTCCAACCTGTCTTGCTCCTCTGATAATAAGAGGTTTTCTGTCTTTTTATCTTTCCATTGCTTTAACTGTTCAATTGCAAAACGCTTCATCAGACACCTCCTGAAAAATACTATAACCTGTGTATAATATTTTATTCCTTTAAGAGTGTATGGTCAACATTTTTATGGACGTAAAATGTGTTTTATCACACTTTTATGTACGAACTTTTGTGTTATGTTACATTTTTCTGTACGAACTTTTCTCAATCCACTCATCTGGCATCTCAAAGTGCTGGTAATCTTTTGCATGTTCCCAGTCGCCGCCCCACTCAAATCCATGTTCTGCAAACACCTTATAGCACAAATCGTCATGGTCGATTTTGTGTGGAAATTCAATGCTTCTGTCTGTATACTTTTCAGCATTGGCAGGCTCTACATTTCTTCTGCCATCAACATATTTCACATAAGGATTATAAAGCGTGTTGATGTCAACCGCCAGCCCTAACGCATGCTTTGACAGCTTCGTTGAATAGGAAATGTATCTGAAATTAAACGCTGAAGAATTATTATCACTCATCGACTTCTCATCATCAGCATCATATTCATCAATAAGTCTGATTTTTTCAATCTCATAGCCATCCTCGTAAAGCTGCTTAAATATATCAAGCACATCATCAGCAATCAGCCTGTTCACAACCAGCTCACCTATGTGCGTTTTCCCATCAAATCCGACATGCAAAACTTTAAGATACCGCAAATCTTCTCTTGGCACGGTGCAGTTGTCCTTAAATGATTTTCCCTGCATCTTTGCAAATATGTCGTCTGGAATTGGTGATATGGTAAATGGTTGGGTGTTCATGTGTGTGCTCCTTTATTTATCTAATATTCAAATTCTACTATCCTGCATTCTCGCATATGCATGCTTCCACTTTCGTTCTGTGGCTCGCCTTAAGCGGTGTGATTTCAACAAATCCTTTGGCTGTTTTCGCATTTGTGAATACTCCAGGCACTTCATCGGCAAAGCTGAATGCGCCGTCTTTACTGCTGAAAAGGTATCCTTTTCGCATTTCCTTATTACATTTTGGACAAATCATACATAACACCTCATTCCTTAATATCTTTACTAAGAACCGACATTGCCATGCTAAGTTTCTCTTCAAACTGCTCCGCTTTAACAAGCGCTATGCCCTCATTGTCATCGCCAAGCACAACCAGCTGCTGCCATTCACCAGTCCAAAAGTCTCTCTAGCCTCTTTAGGAATAACTATCTGACCGCGGTCATTCACTGTGACAACACCCACATGTGTTTGCCTTTCGGTGCTGGTGCCATCTTCTGCCCTTCAAGCTGCACATCATCCTTTATTAAGGAATCCATCGTCACGCCATAAAATTCTGCAAGTCTGCCGCATTTTTCAATATCAGGAATTGTTTCACCACGCTCCCATTTGGCATACGCCTGCCTCGATATTCCAATAACCTCTGCGATATCCTCCGCGTCTTCCCCGCAAACGACCTCAGCATAATAAGATTCTCCTGTAGCATAATGTCAGTCCTTTCTGTTGTTATGTATGTATTATAATCCTTGTAAATGCGAATTCCACCAATTGTAGTTGTCAGAAAAGTGGGAATTGTGTTGGAATTGGTTGCGTGGAGGGATTGCATTTATCAATCATATTGATCCTGTCAAAAGCGCATAATTTAAAGCCACTATTTTGTTTAATAACATATCCTATCTTCAAGAAAATCAAACATATAATTGTATCGTATTTTATATTCCACTATGTAACTATTAATTCTACATCCCTCATATAAATCCGCACCTTCTTTAGCTATTTACATCGAACTATGTAACTATTAATTCCTTAACCGCTTCATTCTGACTATCAGTGAGGGAGAAATTTACATCCCACTATGCAACTATTAATTCTAGACAAATCAAGTATTGAACAGCTATATGCAATGTAATTTACATCCCACTATGTAACTATTAATTCTCGTCAACATTCTCCTTTTCTGTTTTATTTTCAGCATTTACATCCCACTATGTAACTATTAATTCCTTGACGGCTCATTACCGGGATTGTGTACTCCGTATTTACATCCCACTATGTAACTATTAATTCTTAACCGGGAAAAACCAGTTAAGATATCCAAGCGCATTTACATCCCACTATGTAACTATTAATTCGGCTCTTAAATCCTCCGCTGTCTTGTACATTTTATATTTACATCCCACTATGTAACTATTAATTCGGATGAGGCTGTAAAAATATGACTAATTACATCATTTACATCCCACTATGTAACTATTAATTCGTCACATCTTGCAACTATAAAGAATCTCTTTCTCAATTTACATCCCACTATGTAACTATTAATTCTGATTCCTGTTCTTTTACTGTAACATTTATTGTCATTTACATCCCACTATGTAACTATTAATTCTATCCTTCACATTTTCAATGTTCCCATATGTGTAAATTTACATCCCACTATGTAACTATTAATTCGGATTACCGGTCATTACTACAGCATGAACTTCCATATTTACATCCCACTATGTAACTATTAATTCCAACAAGACCAGCTCCTACTAATGGCAATACAATATTTACATCCCACTATGTAACTATTAATTCTATCAAGAGAAAACTTAGCAACATCTTTCATGTTAATTTACATCCCACTATGTAACTATTAATTCGGATTTCGACAGGGCGAAAGCAGTCAGAAAGAAAATTTACATCCCACTATGTAACTATTAATTCCATTTCCGCATATGTTCGTTCTGCAAGCTTAGTAGAATTTACATCCCACTATGTAACTATTAATTCACGGCACTCTTCGCTGATTATAATATCTTGATTTAATTTACATCCCACTATGTAACTACTAATTCAAACACCGTGCGCCCCGGTGCGTTCGTGATTAACTCATTTACATCCCACTATGTAACTACTAATTCATGTCGTCTGTTGGGTTTCCTATTAAATTAATTAATATTTACATCCCACTATGTAACTACTAATTCCCGATCAAACAGCTATACGGCCCGTCTGTTCCGCAGAATTTACATCCCACTATGTAACTACTAATTCTTCCTCTTGAGTAACATTCGATAAGTCAACACCTTTATTTACATCCCACTATGTAACTACTAATTCATTTTCTTAAGAGCTTTTTGTATTTCATAATAACTATTTACATCCCACTATGTAACTACTAATTCGTACAAAGTTTCAATAGAAGGTTTTGACAAAGTAACTATTTACATCCCACTATGTAACTACTAATTCCCGTAATTTTATATACAGCTTTAAACCTCTAATCTAAAGCTGTTATTTGTCGTTCTAATAAAATCTCGCATATATTACTAATGTCATTTTCAATAAATTCAAATTAAACATAAATTAAGCCTTTGTCGACCTTACTTATATTTTACACTATAATAGGTCGACAAGCAATTCAAATATATCTTTATCATTTTTCACTTATAACTTTTCTTGCTTTTCCCACAATTCACAAAATACATAAGTCGATGTCAAATCAATGCCATTGCTAATTGTAAAACAGTGATATTTTCACCCTTGAGAATAATTTCATAAGTACCTCTAAAATGTTTTTATATTGTTTAAGGCATTCAAAACTTTGCTATCAGATTCCATATTAAATAAATCTTTTTCATCCCAAAATATTTTCAATTCCTCAGATTGTCTAATTTGTAAGTCATATTCCTTTAATTTTATCTTTTAAATATATCATTGTTCTGTCTATTTACTACTATATTTTCTCACCAGTTCCCTATCGCTGGCATATATTCACCATCAATTTTCTACTGTATTACCCATGATGCAACCAGCGTATTCATGATAAAAGGTCAAAAGATTACAAACAGGATTAGAAACAGCAATATACTGTCATGATGGTTGAGCAGTTTGACAGATTGTCGAAGTATTCGCTGAATCCGGATAATAAGAAAATGTATGAGGTAAAGGAAGGAACAGTGGGAGAATGTTTCAAAAGAATATGAGAGGGATATATAGATAATAATTCTCAGAGAATAGGAACGAATAAAATAGACCTAGACTATATTAATTCCAAAGATTATGCGGATAAATATATGAAGATTAGCAAAGATATGGAATTAAATAATGTAATATATAGTAAATCAATGGATATATTGAGAAGTAACAGTAGTGATACTGAGGGATTATGTGTGATAAGCGTTTCTAATAGACAGGTGTTGCTTAATGTAAGGGGAAAGCCTGATGCAATATGTGTTGAACTAAATAAGAAGCAAATGTCTATAATAAATAAGCACAAAAATGATATAATAGGAATACATAATCATCCAACAAATTTATTACCTAATGGAAGTGATTTTGTTGCTGCTGGGGCAAGAGGATATCAATATGGAATAGTAGTAACACATGATGGAAGAATATATAAATATTCCGTAGGAGATAAACCATTTTACCTTATTTGTTAGATAACAGGATTGACAAATATTGTTCAAAAGAATACAATTTAAATATTAAAGAAGCTTACGAAAAAGCACTTAATGAGTTTAGCAAGGAGTATGGTATATCATGGCAGGAAATAGAATAAGATGTTATTTGGATGTTGTGATACATCATCGGATTGGACAATAGAAGATTTTGAAAAGAAGAAGAAAGGCTTAAAGAAGAAAGTGATAAACTTACGGATTGGTCAGAAATAAAATAATCAGTTTTGTAGCCACCAGTCGCAAGATTGGTGGTATTTTTACCCAATTTTAAGAAAGTGAGGATTTAGAAATGAAGGATTATATTGGAGTAAAAGTGGTGGCAGCAGAGCCAATGAGCAGAGGCGAATACAATGCATACAGAGGATGGAAGATACCAAGTGATGAGAACCCAGCAGATGAAGGTTATCATATAAGATATTCTGATGAATATGAGAGTTGGTGTCCTAAGAAACAGTTTTATGAAGCGTATAGAAGATGTGATAATATGACATTTGGAATTGCTATTGAAGCACTGAAAAAGGTAAGAAAGTAGCAAGAGCTGGATGGAACGGTAAGGGAATGTTTTTATATTATGTTCCAGTTGGTGAATATGCTCCTTGTACAGAAATTGCAGCAAGTCTTGTTAATGAGAATGGATTAGTAGAGTATGGAGCATATATCGCCATGAAAACTGCACAGGGAATGTAGTCCCTTGGTTAGCAAGTCAGACTGACATGCTTGCAGAAGATTGGATTATAATAGAATAGTTCGAAGTTGCACCAGTGCAACAGAATAACGATGAAAACATTTCTCTTGAAATTACACCTATTCGTAGATTTACATCCCACTATGTATCTATTAATTCAATCAGACCACACTTTTCCAATACAGCTTTTACTTCATTTACATCCCACTATGTATCTATTAATTCAGTAGAGATATCTTCATATCTGTCATAGTTTTCTATATTTACATCCCACTATGTATCTATTAATTCTAGACTTCGAGCAGCAGGATATTGAAAGTAATAGTACATTTACATCCCACTATGTATCTATTAATTCCTCCTGTTACAGTTCCATTGCCAATCTTGCTAATATATTTACATCCCACTATGTATCTATTAATTCTTGCCCTTAGTATCGCATTGTGCTGTAATAATTTCATTTACATCCCACTATGTATCTATTAATTCCCAGTGCAGCATTAAGAACACCGCCTAATTCAATCTCATTTACATCCCACTATGTATCTATTAATTCTTCTTAGCATGTTTGCACAGAATGAATGATATGTACATTTACATCCCACTATGTATCTATTAATTCAGGATAAGCTTAAGGCAGAAATTGAAGTAAGAACAATTTACATCCCACTATGTATCTATTAATTCAATAAGACCTTCCATATCTTTCTCTGAAAGCTTCTCATTTACATCCCACTATGTATCTATTAATTCCCAGGAAGTCTATGTAATTCCTTACTGTATCACTATTTACATCCCACTATGTATCTATTAATTCCGTAGGAGCGTTTTGTTTTGGCGCTACTGTGAAATGTATTTACATCCCACTATGTATCTATTAATTCTAGTTGCCGTTTGCCAAGTCTTCAATGCCTTTAATTCATTTACATCCCACTATGTATCTATTAATTCATGATTGGATTGGAATACACACAGCGCTTATCCACATTTACATCCCACTATGTATCTATTAATTCTAGGTTTCCATACTTCCGCATATCCGCGTAAATACATTTACATCCCACTATGTATCTATTAATTCATCAGCCCTTTGTCCTTCCATATCGCTTTCGATCCTCATTTACATCCCACTATGTATCTATTAATTCTGTGTCGGGGGCTGAACACTTCTATTAGGTTTGAAGATTTACATCCCACTATGTATCTATTAATTCTGAGACTATCAATTAATTATCATGGTGATGTATTATATTTACATCCCACTATGTATCTATTAATTCCCGTAATTATTAAAGCCTCTCTGTTTCTCAACTCTGAAGCGTTATTCTGTCTACCCTTTAAATCCGCCAACAGATTACTAATACTTTATGCCCTGAATATGCCAGAAGCATAGCAATATCGCCATTGTCGACTCTGTGCATATTTTACACTATTTCTGGTCGACAATCAAATTATGAAACTCGCCAAATCATCTTCCTTACCCCAAAATTCTTTATCCAGCCATTTTTCACTCGCTTTTGAATAAAATGACTGAATCCAGATTAGTATTAACATGTGGTTTCAACTCACGTCGTAATTTTTCTAATTGAACTGTTGATATTTCTCCTTCAAAGACAGAATTCTGAATATGCGTCAGATACTTTTGCAGATTTTGAAAATATGTGACCATCTCTTTTGCCCATTTTCATCTTTACTAACATCATATACAAGTACAATATACATATACTACCACCATATTCTAAACCCTTCATATTCTTTCTCACCTATTAAATGCTTTATAAGCTTATATGCTTCTAACCTCATCAGATACTGATAAGACACGCCTCCCCAATTCTTTATGCATTATCGTTTTCTTCATACGATTCTCAAATTCTGAAACAATAAGTTTAGAAGCTTCTTTCTTAAGATGAAGATAGTTAAGTTCTTTTGTAAAGCTGTCTTCTGTTATCTGTCTTCTGTTTAACAACGAAAATATCAATCTGTCTCCAATCAATGGTTTAAATACTTCCGATATATCCAGACATAATGAATATCTTCTTACTCCCGGTTCATGCAGATAACTTATCGTTGGATTCAGTTGTGTATGATATATCTCGCTTAATAAACGCGTATACACCAGGGAATTAACAAATGAAATCAATGAATTAATCATATTGTCTGGCGGATGCATAACACGCTTATCAAACTGTATATCCTGATTAACAATCACATTCCACGCTGCATAATATCTCTTTCTTATATTTCCTTCAATTCCCATCAATTCTTCTATTGTCCTTGCTTTACAAAGAGTCCCACGAAGTGAATCTATATCCCTCATATATTCCGAGACATCTTTTTCGCGGCCATTATAATATCTGAGATTTCTATATATATTATCTGCTGCCGCCTGTATAAATTTTATGGCAATATCCAATCTCTTATCATAATCCACATAATGTTCAACGCTTAACCAGCAACTGACGCCGGATTTCCATCCTTTGGATAAAAACTTCCTGAATAATAATTATAATAATTAAAGAAATGTATAGGTATTCCATACTGCGATATATAATTAAGAAATGTCGTATTAAACGACATTTCAGACATTACATATATATCTGAAATTCTTTCAATTGGAATATCTCTTTTTTCTCCGTCATAAGCAGTGAACTGTAATGTATTATCCTTGCGTTTTAAATCCCCATTATTATACACATAAAAACTCTGTTTCAATTATCATCACCTTCTTCTGTCTATATAAAACACAAATCATAATATGCACATTTTTTGCATATCTTTTTCTCTTCCAGCTTCGGCGGATACTCCTGATTCTTCACACTAATGATTTCTTTTATAATATCATCTAGTTTTTTACAGTCCTCATCCGACAATTCTACATCAACATTTTTCTTCAGCAGCGGATAGTCTATCACGCCATGAAGTCCATCCACATTTCTTTTTTTCAGGTAATATAAATAATACTTAACCTGCCATATTCCAGCCTCTTCTATACTCTTGCTCTTCTTTATCTCATGAAGTTCATTTTTTTCATGAATAAAATCAATATTAATAATGCCATCTATTTCAATATGCTTATCATCCCGCTTGTAACTGTTCTCATCCAGTAATTTTCCAAGCTGCACATTTTCATTCTCATCTTCCATATTAATCTGATGACAAAAATACCATAACTTTCTTGAGCACACGAAATAATAATAAATCATCACTCCTGTTATTCTTTCTTCCATAAAATGCTCCTATCGTATGAATATTCAGACAAATATATCTCTTTCATATTCGCCTAAAACTAACCCTGCTCCTGTTAAATCCACAACATTGAAATCGTACATAATACATGATCTATGAATATCACTACCATATATTACATCACGATCTATCCCATCCGGATATTTCTTATAAGCATATAACTGTATAGAAATCACATATGAATCCAGCTTTGTTCTTGCGTCATTCTTCTCTCTTCTATCAGCATCAGAGCTATGCATTATATCAATACACTCGCTTATAACTTCACGATTATCTTCATATACGTCATCAGGAATAATTTTAATACTGTTAATATCCCTGAATTTTTCATCAGCTTCACTTTTACTGTATTCTGCTGGTGTCAGTTCTTTAAACATTGCAAGAAACTTCTCTATATCCCTGTAATAATCCGTATCCTTTATCTCATCTGTACAGTATACTTTATTGATATATTCAGATTTGTCTGATTCTGTCATAACTCTGCCAATATATTTTTCTAAACACTCAACAGAACGAGTGTATATCTCACGATTATATATAGCCCGGCTGACTCCTACTCCATTTGCATTAATGTATATATGTATATTGGCCTTATCCGGAATATACCGACCTTTCCTGTTGCATCTTCCCATTCTCTGCAACAAACTATCAGCCGTACTCATCTCTGTATACAACACATCAAAATCAATATCCAGACTTGCCTCAACTAACTGTGTTGTTACCCATATTCCCGTTTCATTTTCACTATCTGAGAACTTTATAATCTCATTTTCCAACATTCTCTTATGTTCTTTGGTAAATCGTGCATGCAGAAGATGAACATTATCTGTTTTTTCGGTCAGGCTTTTATATATCTGCTGTGCCTTTTTTACCGTATTGCATATTACAAGAACCTTTTTATCATAGCTATCTTCTACAACCCTATCTATTTCTATATCGCCATCTTTTATATCTATCCAATGTCTTTTAAGATCCGATAATGCAGAAAAATCCCTGTATTCATACTGACTATCAGCCATCAATCCATATTTATGCATAAAACTTCCCAATACCGGTGGAAATGTTGCTGTTATTATGGCAAATTTTCCACCCATATCAGTCACTATCTTTAATCCATATATTATTGCTGCTATTACTGATGGACTATATGCCTGTATCTCATCAATAATTATCTTAGAATATTTCAATGTAGCTGCAAATATTTCTGTTCCCAACGCCTTATACACAAACTTAAACAACTGATCTACTGTACATATAGTAAGCGGCTGAGATAATAATTTTGCTTTCTGATATTTTTCATATCCATCAGAATCTGTTTCGTTTACCTGGTCTTCAAAATAATAATGCATACTGTCTGAATGAAGTATTGCCACGTCCTTATATTCATACCTGTCTCTTATTCTTTCATATATTGCATTCGATGATACTACATATGGCAATGTATAAAATCCCTTTTCACCATTAAGCCATAATAATGATGCCTCTGTTTTTCCCATTCCAGTTGGTGCAACCACAACAAGATTCTTATCACATTTATCTCTCATATACTCCTGAACTTGTCTTAATCCATGCTGTTGAAAAATGTTTTCTATAGATGTTTTAAGATATTTTGTTGTGAAATCAGAACAATCCTCTGCTTCTGTATAACCAGCACTCACTGTATAATCAAATTTATTCAGCAGACCTTTGATTAGCACAAATTCCTGCCATTCATGCAAATATTCATTCTTATCATAACAGCTCATGATGTATTTGCTTCCCGATATGCTGCCTGTGTTTCTGAACAGAAGATATTTATTTATACCAGATACCTTAGCTTTGATACTTTCATCATTTAAAAAATCCCTTATATATGGGTTATAGTATTCCTTACAGAAATCTAATATTATATCATCACCGTTTTTATCTTCTCTGACATGATGATGATATACTGCTGTATAGAAAGCTTTATAATCATCATTATCTGCTTCTGGTATATGATTCTTAAATTCTTCAGGCGATGTAGTCATTGCACTTAAAAATCCGTGTGGTATCTCCTGAGTCTTTATTGCATCCAGTTCTTTATTTATCTTAGATTGAAAAACAATGTTTGCCTTTCCCAGATCATGCACTCTGCATGCTTCTATTATTATTGCTTTTTCTTTTTCTGTAAAATAATGTCCGAATTTTTCAAAAAAATCCTGTGCACATTCAACTATATCATCCAGATGCTGTTTTAATGTCACCTGTTCTTCTTTAGAACCCACATTCGGAACTGACTTTGCAAAATATTCCATCTACCCCTCCATACATTTAAATAAAATCCACAATGTAACTATTAATAAAATCTCATCACGCAAATATTACAATTACAACATCTTTATCATCCGTATCATCTACATACGCTCTTTCCAGGCATTTATGAGGCGGGCAGTAATATACCTTAACTCTTCCACCTTCTTTTTCAGACTTCCATCGCCTTAACCCCTGTTTAGTTATCTCATATTCTTTATTTAATGTATAAACAGTTGCTTTAACATGTTCTTCCCCCATGTAAGACACAGGAATATACATACCGTGATTAGTCAGTACTTCTTCATCTTCTTTTAATGAAACAATTCTGACATCTCTTATATCTATAATATCCTCATATCTTCCAAGAGACAGATATGTTGGCGGATTCTTAAGTGCCTGATATATTATTTCAAAATCAGCCTCATCCTCTGGCACAATATGTATTATGAGCTTGCATTCACATAACAGTTCAACATTGACTATTCCCTTAAATATTCCATAATTACCGCCATCTTTTACGCATATCTGATGCCTGCCCTCTTCATATCTGGCACCTGCTGAAAATGAATAGCGTGTATACAGATCTGATATAGTCCCTTTGTTATCGCCCTGAATACTCAGCTTCATTTTGTGATACTCTTTAAATCCACATGCGGCATGTATCATTCCACTTACTGTTGAATATGGTGGAAGAGGATAGGTCTCTTTAATTATAAAACTGCTCGGTTTTCTATAATTAACAAGATTCTGAAAACAATCCAGTCTTATTGCTCTATGCATAGTACTCATCCACTTTCTTCTTAAACTCTTCAAATGCTTCTGCTATTGTTACAGCCCCAAGTTTTTCCTTAATCTGACTGTCATTATTAAAGATTCCTGATGTTACTCCTACTATTGTAGAATTTTCAAGATTTTCACTGCTTTCTTTCATTTCTACCAATGTATCAACATTTATCATATTATTATCAATCTTAACTATATTTTCAAAAAACGGATTCTTTCTTTCATAGTTACCACCTATGATAAATAATGGAGATAAATTTTCTCTCCTGCCGCGTATATCTCTATAAAGATACTGAACGGTTTCAAGAAGTATTTTAACCCTTTTAGCTTTTTCCTCCTTTGATACATTAATCTCTCCATCAATTCCAACCCTGTCAAGATCCACTGAAATTGTATATGCATAATAAGAACGGTGAATTTCACTCTGTGCAATACCATTGTCAAGATTCTGGCGCTTAGCTAATCCCATATTAGTAAGAAACTCCAGCTCCCCCTGATATGGTTCAAGTGATATGGCGTTGCTAAGTCTAGCCACTGCACTTCTTGTTGATGCACCTCCCCTTGCATTATCGTCCTTTGCCATTGTCTTCATATAACCAAATAAATCTATTTCTGGGTAATCCTCAATAGTAGCTGATGGAGCAAACTGTACAACTCCGCTCTTATCCTCGACAGGTGTGTTATCCCACTCAGCCTGCTGTACAATATTGTATCTTATTGCCTGCCTTGATATATATGAATACTGGCTTGCATTACCTCTTGTCATTTTCTTAATATTAGAAATATTACCTAATCCTTCTCCATAATTCGCACTCTCTGCAACAAATACTATTGTCATTGTCAATCCGTTCTTACTCATCTAAATAACCTCCTCATTCTTCTTATTCTGTCTGCATCCTTTTAATCCCAAGACAAATGCATATCCATATTCTTCAAATAACTCCTGATTTTTCTGGATATATACAAACTCTCTTGGAATAACTAATTTATCAACCTGTCCCACTTCAGCTGGCACCTTACAGGTACAATATAATCTCATTACAATATCCAGAAATTTTCCTGTATTTCTCGTAGATAATGCATTAAGAAGCTGATATATTGTTCCTTTGATACATTCATCATCCTTTGCCCCTTTTGAAGACAATATGGCAGTTCTTAAAGCAAAACCACTATCCATTACTGTTATACTTCCCATTTCTATAACCTTACCTCCATTTCCTTGCAAATCCTTATCTTTCTTAACAAGTGCACTATACAACATTACAACATATATCCAATAAGCAGTTACTATCTGTCCCGCATTATCAGAATCAAGATTATTCTTAAGCACTTTCTTTAGAAGCAATTCCTGACTTCTATATTTCAGAATATTCATAACTACATTTTCGTATATATTAAGATAATCCGCTCCAATTCTTGTGTAAGGATATTTTCCTAAACACTCTAAAGCTTTTCTTACCTTTTCATCATTAAATGTCTGAAGTGCTTCATTACTTATTACAGAAAAGATATATTTATCCTTCTCATCTGTTCCCTTTAAAATAACCTGAATATTGCTAAGCTGTTCAACTTTACAATCCATCAACTGCTTCAACATTCTGGCAAACCATTGTGTATATTGTTCAGCTTCTTTTTTCTCTGCCTCTGTCACAATCTTTCCACTCCTGCTATTAGAAGCCAGTAACTGATTAATTGATGAATTAGTATTCATAAATGCAAAACGCTGTCCTAAAAGTGTGAATCCAAGCGGACTGGCAGCATATACAAATGCGCATGCAGGACACAAAAAGGCATCTACTTTACAATTCCAGAATGCAGACTTTTTTCTTGCAAGATCATCTGCCATATCCTTCATAAAAGCAATAGAAACACGTTCCTTGTTTCCCATTGGTCTTCCACAGTCTATACACATATCCTTATCTTTATCATAATTTGTCCTGATATATTCTTTAAATGGTTTTGTAAAATCCTGTTCAAACAATATACGCATGTCCTTCTTTGCATTAGCTCTTAGCAGAAAACATTTACCATCCCAGAAACGGTTAATATAGTTATATATGACGCTCTTCATTACAAATGTTTCTTTACACTTTGGCTGCATTATAAAGTTCTTGATACCTTCAAGCCTCTGTTTTAGTTCTTGTGATGTTGATTTCGCATTTAATTTATTTTGCTGAAGATTCACATATATCTCAGACCCATCAACTTCGTTTCTTATATTTTCAAATCCAGCCTTATAACTATTGGACAAAAGCTTATCATTTATAAACTTGATATCTTCCTTATCTTCTTTAACCAGCTTGTCCGGCTTCCATTGGTCATTATCAATTTTGCATATAATCTTGTTAATTCTGTCTAATATTCCTTTATATATTGTAAAATCTCCATAATAGTTAACACAGGCATCAAAATACATTCCAGTCCAGTCACACTGCTGCACGAAATCATCGTCAAGCCATAATCCCTGCTCATACAGTTCAAGCCCATCTACCGGTCTGTTCTGCATTTTTATGCCATAATCCTTTCCGCTCTCTGCATCTGACATATCCAGCATATAGTTAAGACCTACTATCCCCGCATTTTTCAGGAAATCTCCCATAGTTACCAGATATTTACCCACATTCTGTCCCTCCTTTCCTAAAATTATAGTAATATTTCAAACTTACCGTGACCTTCTGATCTTCTGGCACCCAGCCCTGCCTGATAAAGAATATTAAGCAGCTCGCAATTACCGCTAAGCTTATATATTCCAAGGTTAGCATCAACCTTTCTTCCAAAGCAGTTAACTACTACTTTTCTTGCTTTGACAGGTTCTATTGATAATCCTTCTGTATCAACCCCGATTTCCATTTTCTGAATAAAAATCTCTACATTTTCACATAATGCCTTTGAAAATCCTTCATCTGCATATGTATAATAAATGTCTTTGTTAGTCACACTGTCGTGCCGTCTTACAATCAATGGACTCTGCATCTTTACAATAATTTCATCATCAACAATATCTTTACGATTGTTTGACCTTATTGAAATCAATTTCATAGAATTGCCACTGACAGGATACTGCTTGTATCTCATAAGCTGAAAAGCATTAAACCATTCTATAATCTGTCCCATATCAGCATCTGTAAAAAACACTTTAAATCTGTTGTCCCTAAGAAATATAGTGTCACCTTTAAATACCGCACCTGGCAGATATGTACTGAATGTAAATGATTTAATAATTGAATGCTCCTTATTATATAATCGCTCAAACATATCTTCCGAATAATTCCTGCTTGCTGCTTTTAAGAAACTAACCATCAATCTCTCATATTCCAGCGGTAACTGTGGCTTTTCAAGTTGAAATTCTAAAGATAGCTGTATCATTGTATCACCTCCTTTTGCTTAATTATGTAGTTCATATCTGGATATTACTACTTTAGAATTAAGATATCAATATAAATAATCAATTTGGATTAAAAAACCTTGTTTGATTTTTAATGTCACTTATTATAATATACATATATAATTTCTACATTTTGGGATGTAAATAATTGATAATTAATATAATCAACTTTTAATAGCTACATTTTGGAATTCTCCCATCCCCCAAACCTTTCCATTGTTATTTTTCCCAGCCTATATTATAATTTTTATTAACTACACCAATGAAGGAGATTTATTAAATGAAGAAAAATAGTATTTTTCGCAGCCTGCCGTTTAAATTGCTGGTGGGCGTTATTGCTGGCGTCCTGGTGGGACTGCTGTTAAGTTCAACTGATGGCAATGCATTTTCACGCGCCATTTTGAATATTGTTGTAACTCTGAAATATATTCTCAATCAGATAATTAATTTCTGCATACCGCTGATAATCATTGCATTTATTGCACCTTCGATTACTCAGATGGGTAAAAATGCATCAAAGCTTCTTCTGATTGCAGTTACAATCGCATATACATCATCAGTTGGTGCTGCACTTTTCTCTACAGCATCCGGATATCTTTTGATACCACATTTGTCAATATCCTCTACTGCTGATGGATTGAAAGAGCTTCCGGCTGCGGTTTTCGAATTATCAATCCCGCAGATAATGCCTGTTATGAGTGCACTTGTGTTCTCAATTATGGTCGGACTTGCTGCCGCTTGGACAAAAGCAGAATTGATTTCAAATATTCTTGAAGAATTCCAGAAAATCGTGCTTGCGATAGTTTCAAGAATCATGATACCGATTCTTCCATTTTTCATCGGACTTACTTTCTGCGGACTCTCATACGAAGGTTCAATAACAAAGCAGGTTCCTGTGTTCCTGAAAATTATAATTATTGTATTAATCGGACATTACATTTGGATGACTCTGCTTTACACAATCGCAGGATTGTATTCTAAGAAGAACCCGATTGAAGTAATCAGACATTACGGTCCTGCATACCTTACATCAATTGGAACAATGTCATCTGCTGCCACACTCGCAGTTGCACTCCAGTGTGCCGGCAAATCAAAGGTTTTGAGAAAGGACATGGTCTCTTTTGGAATTCCTTTGTTTGCAAATATACATTTATGCGGCTCAGTGCTGACAGAGGTATTTTTCTGCATGACTGTATCTAAGATTTTGTATGGCTCTATTCCATCAGCCGGAACTATGATTCTGTTCTGCGTGCTTCTCGGAATATTTGCAATCGGCGCACCTGGCGTACCTGGCGGAACAGTTATGGCTTCGCTCGGACTTATTACCGGCGTGCTTGGATTTAACGACACTGGAACTGCCCTTATGCTTACAATATTTGCACTTCAGGACAGCTTCGGAACAGCCTGCAATGTAACAGGCGACGGTGCGCTCACACTTATCCTGACTGGATATGCAGAGCGCCACGGCATCAAAGAAGGCGCTGACGATTAATATGTTTCTTTGACAAATGTAAAGTGCTATAATCATCACATGAATACACGCGCCTGCGGCGCAGAAATGAGGTAACATATGCCATTTATTAATTCTAAGATAAGCACTTCTCTTACAGAAGCACAGGAAACTGAAATCAAAACCCGTTTAGGCCAGGCTATCCAGACAATTCCCGGCAAGTCAGAAAGCTGGCTCATGGTCGGCTTCGAACCTGACTACAAGCTCTACTTCAGAGGAAGCAATGCCGAGCCTGTGGCTATGGTCGAGGTCAGCGTTTACGGCAATGAGAATCCATCTGCCTTTTCTAAGCTCACTGGACAGATATGTAACATTTTTAAAGATGTTCTTGGCATCGCACCGGATCATGTCTATGTAAAATATCAGGCTGTTTCTAACTGGGGTTGGAATGGGGATAATTTCTAATATATGTTAATAAGCGGGACACTCTTTTATTTATGAATGTCCCGCTTAAATATTTTTTCTAAAATTCTTTCTTTTCCATAATCCGGACACTAATTGCATAAGAGAGCAGTATGAGAAGTACTATCACTACCACTGCAATTCCTGCAAGTATCCAGCCATTCATCTGGTTTAAAAATGAAAAGGCACTTAATACATTTGTCTTTACCAGCTTCGCAAATGCAATGACAGACGCTCCCATTACACCACATGCCCCCGAAATGACTACTCTGCTCTTTTCTACTCCGGATACTAGCTGCAGCGGAATCAGCAATGCAATCAACAATGCCGTAACCGGCAGAAACACCAATACCACAGGAATCTGGGAAGCCATGTCTACCGGCATCTGCTGTTTCATTTCCAGGATCATGTAAAGTCCCGCTGCCACAAGCCATGAAACCGTTCCTCCTGTAAGACAGAAAAAATATTTTTCCCTCACATACGTTTCTGCATCAATCGGCAAAGTCATCAAAAATCCATATCCTTTATCAAGCTCGTCATAGGTAATTGTATTTATCAGAAGAATACTGATTGCAAACGGCAACCACCCCAGGATAACCGCTTCATTCTGTAATCCTATTACCACTCCAATGATAAGTAAGAAAATTAATGCCTGTTTATTACACCAAATTAACCGGAAATCTTTTTCTACTAATCCTGCCATTATCTGTACCCTCCCGTCATCATAAGAATTAATTCATCAATTCCGCCCTGCTCCACCGCAATCTGCGGATAATTTTCCTGATAAAATCTTCTGTCATTAGTAAAGCAGGCATAACCATAAGTTTCTTTCTGTACTTTTATGACTGCTGTCTTGTCTAATGTCTTGTATTGTTCCTCATTCACCTTCAAAATACCATACTGCTCTAAAATAACATCTGTGTCCTCATGCAAAATGATTTTTCCGTCATGAATGAGATAAATGTCGTCACAAAGTGACTCCAAATCTGTGGAAATGTGCGATGTAATCAATATTGTGCGCTTCTCGTCCTGCGCTATATATTCCCGTAGCAAATCAAGGATTTCATTCCTTGCCTCCACATCAAGCCCTGCGGTCGGCTCATCTAAAATCAACAAATCAGCTTTATGGCTGATTGCTGTCAGCACCCTCAGTTTTGCTTTCATACCTGTGGAAAATTCTTTTAATTTCTTCTTCCGTGGAAGCTTTAAAGCCTCACATTTTTGGTCAAAAAAATCCTTCTGGAAATCAGGATACATTTTAGCAAGGATATGCCAGACATCTTCCACCGTAAATTGTGAACTAAAGCCTGCCTCCGTCAAAGATACTCCGATTTTCTGCTTTACCGCAGCCGGAAGCTCTCCACCTTCGTTACCAAACACACAAATCTTTCCAGCATCCGGCTTTACCAGTCCAAGTATCAGTTTAATTGCCGTACTTTTTCCTGCGCCGTTTTTTCCTACAAACCCTGTAATTCTCCCCTCTGGTATTTCCAAGGATAGTTCCAGTTCAAAGTCCTTATATTTTTTTCGGACATTCTGCATTGTTATCATAATTCGCCTTTCTATTTCTCATCAAGTATGAGCTTTACAACCTCTAAGATTTCTTCTTTCTCCATCCCAATTGCCACTGCCCGGTCAATGGCTTTGTCAAAGTCCTCTTCCACAGCAATTCTTCTCGCCTCCGACGCAAGCTGTTTATCCGAAGCAGTCACATATGTTCCCTTTCCGTGAACAGTCGTAACAAAGCCTTCCTCTTCTAACTTGTCATAAGCTTTCTTTACAGTCAGCGCGCTGATGCGAAGTTCCCCTGCAAGCGTCCTCACAGACGGAAGTGCCTCTCCCTCTTTTAATACAGACTGGATAATCTCTGACTTTATCTGCTCCATAAGCTGTTCGTAAATCGGAACCATGGAAGAATGATTTAATATAATATGCATATTTTTGTTTTCTCCTTTGTGATAAACAGTATATAACAGTTGATGTGTGTTGTCAACTGTTATATACTGTTTATTAAAAATATACAAAATAAGAGCCACTCTAAAGTGACTCTCATTTATTTTTATATTTAACTTAACTAAAATATTTTACCTATTTTTCTGTTAATCTACAAGAAGTTCCCTACAATAATATTTTAATCCTTTTTGAGCATTCTCTTTCTTATAAATATAAAAATCGTACCAAACTTTCAAAGTTTAGTACGATATCTCCACTATAATAGGATTATTTCGACTATCCAACTAGCTTATCCAACATTCCTGCAATCTTTTCTCTTTCACTGCTGCCATTAGTCTTAAATCTTAATAATGGAATTTCATACAAATCCATTATGCGGTCCTTTAATAAATCTCTTGAAGCCTGCACGGTATCCTTTTTATGAAATTCATATCCATCAACTTCAATCGCTAAAACCGGCTTTTTACTGATTCTGTTGTAAATCAGAAAATCCAGATGTGTTGCTGGATTCATTGCATACTGGCACTCCCTGTCATTTAATAGTTGAGGATTTTTAATCAGCATATTCAATGGAAAATGACAAACAACATCTAAACTTAAATATTTATTATCAGCAATTATTTCCTGTATCAATGAATACATAAGATTCTCAGAGTCATATTCTGATATCTTTTTATATTTCTGCAAATATGCTATTCTTTCCTCAGTATACTGCTTGTAAAGATAATCAAAAATTGAATAAATCTTACTCTCAACAACTTCAAAATTATTATACTGAATGTAATCAATCAAATCTGTTATATTGTGCTCTTTTGATTGCTCATTTCCAGTCACAACCAGCATCAGTTTCTTTTTTGCCCTTGAAACAGCAACATTAATCAAATATGGATCATCTGCAAAATCAGATATTTCATCATCCACGGTAGAAATAATAATATTCTCTTTCTCCTTGCCCTGGAACTTATGTACGGTAGCTGCATCAATATCTGTTATCTCCCTGTTCAATGCTTCAACCTGATTCCTGTACGGAGTAATAATCCCTGTTTCTTCCGGGTTGAAGTTATATTTAGGCATAATTTCATTTTTTATAACATCTATCTGACGCTGACTGTAATGATTTCGTTCATGATTTCCGGCAACTGTTTTCACAACTGACAAAACATCATCTTCACCATTATCCTTTGTCATAATAATCAGTTCACCACGATAAAATTTCTGATTACAGAAATTAATTATTTTAGGATGACACCTATAATGCTCTCGCAATAATGTCTGTGTTACATCAGGCATAATATCCAGAATTGACTGCAAAAAGCTCTTTGTAAACTGATATCCTTCTTTCAGATTATATGTATCAAATATAGCTTTTGCTCTGACCCTCATATCTTCTGTAACAACATTTGGAAGCTGCTTAGTATCTCCCACAATAACCACATTTCTCGCACAAGAAAGTGCTAAAGCCCCTGTTGCAATATCTACCTGTGATGCCTCGTCCATAATAAGATAATCATATACCACATCTGAATTCAGACTATTTCTCGATGAAAATGTGGTACTTAATATAACCGGATACTCCTTCAATACATCATTGGATTCCTTCCACAGATTATCCTCACTAAATACTCTCCGGCTGTCGTTCCCTTCATATCTTCTTGCCAGCTTGTCTTTTAGTAAAATCATTGAATTGTCACATAAATCGTCAAGCAAATGCTTATCAACACCGTTTAAATATCCCTCAATATCTGAAATCTGCTTAGATAATTCTTTTTCTTTTGCCTTATAATACATAGCCTGAAATGTTGTAATTATCTTTGAAAATTCCTGCTTATAAAAACTCCTGTGTGTTACGCCATACTTGAAAAATGTCTTTATTTTAAACCAGAATCCTATTGCCTTTTTCTCCTCTGATATTGCCTGACACTCCTGCCATAACATCATCCATTGTTTTGACGATAACATTTTCTTGAACTTTATATTATCTGTATTAACATCGGATTCTTCAACATACTGGTTAAAATATTGCTGTTCTGTAACTAATTGAGATAATTCCTGCCTTGAATAAGCAAGTTTTTCCTGTTTATCAAAAAATTCTTTTAACCTAACGGATTGCTCTGATATTTTCTTACGCATTTCGCCAAATTCTTCAGACATTTTCCAAGTTAAAAAATCAGGATAAGATGAATCCTGATGTTCAACAAATGTTTTCTTATTTTTAGAACTTCCCAATGTTGCAGCAACAAATCCCAGATTATACTGTGGCGAAGACAGTTTGTCATATACATTTTCAGTTGCAGAATTATTATTAGATACAATCTGTACCGTTTTGTCCTGCATCAATATATTAGCGATAATATTTAATATCGTCTGTGTTTTACCTGTTCCCGGCGGTCCCTGTATTACACTTATCTGATTCTCCATCGCATTTTTTACAGCATTATACTGACTGTTATTACAGCCAAATGGAAATATCGGAACATATTCTCCCCCTCTTTTACCAGTATTCAATAAAGAAGGATTCAAATATTTCGCTAATGCAACCTCATTACCAACATAAGTAATTTTATCAAATCTTTTAGGTAATAATTTTTCCCCCGTCTCTTCATTTCTAATATTACTCAATTCAGCAATCTGCTTTATATATTGGAATACATCGGCAGACCTTTTATCATTCAGGCACGACTCCGCAATATGTAAATCGTGCTCATGGTAATCCCGTTCACTGCCGTCTTTAAAACAAATATGCCAATAAGACTCCTGTCTGCCTCTGAACACAGATATTGCATCTATATCAAAAAACTCCCGTCCCTCTCTGCTAATACGATACGACTTAGGATTTAAAACATCCGGCTTAGTTAATTTCTCAACATTCATATATGCATAGAGATAGCTTTTCCCATTATTAAATTTCACATTCCATTTATGTGTCTCCGTGTCGTACACACATGACATTACTTCGGTTGTCTTTATCTCGCCCTTGATAATAATCATATAATATCTTGTATCCATTTAGGCCTCACTGTTTCTGGTTGTTATTGTATTTAATCTACATAAAAAATTGCATAACAAAAGCCACCGTGCTTATTATACAACTTATCAATGCTATTATAATAGAGCTGACTGCATATATCTTATTAGAATCTTTCTCATTCGAAAATTGTTTTGCTGATATTATTATTACACTTGCAAAAAACAAACAATATATAACAATTACACCTATCCATAGAAGAACTGTCACTTGTAATTTCCCAATATTATTTATGATACCAATTACACCACCCAAACTGACTAGTTGTAAAAATCCTCCTATGAAATACATTATCAAACTTATTATAAGAGTTAACATATCATCATAAATATTATCCTTTAACTTAAACTTTTCATGTATCTTCCATGGAAAAAATAGAACATTTAGAAAATATTGCACCCATTCATATTTCTTATATTTTTTAACTTTATGCTCTGGCTCATTCTCGCTTTTAGATTCATTTTCTATCCTTTTTAACGCCTTATAGTATGCGTCGGCATATATATCAATTAATTCTTCCTTGGTAATGTCATCTTTCTGTATTCCTAATTCTTCTAATTTATAACCATTATTTTTTATTGATTTTCTATTTCTCTTCTTTTTCGCCAATATACATTCCCCTTCGTACTATTCTTCTTTACATTCAGCTTTATCAACCTGCTCAATATAATAATCAAGCAATTCATATATCCAATCTTTTAAATTAGAAAAACGATATCCTGTCTTCTCAGCCTTGTCTGTATTTATACTATATTCCGGTTCTCCATTATAAGGTGCAGCCTCCCCTTGTTCACTTAAAGCCGCACATTTTCCTGTCTTTTCTTCGATATAATTAATCACTTCTCGAAGCGAGATAGTTTCTGAAGCACTTCCGTTAATTGCACCTTTAACATCTTTATCTACTAAATATGCAATAAACTCTCCCGCTTCATCTGAACGGATATAGCTCATTTGATAATCTATATTATCTATATACATCGGCTCTGATTTAATGACATGTTCTACATAGAATAAAAGTCTTTTCGTATAATCATCTTTACCTATTGCAAATGGATATCTGACAGCAATCCAGTTTTTTCCCGGATATTTCTGCCATAATGCGTACTCAGCCTGTCTTTTTATCTGCTCATATGGAAATTCTTTTCTGTCACACCACACAAAATCCTTAGAATATCCATCAAAATCAGATTCCACAGTATTCATATGTTTTGGATTATAAACTGATGTACTAGACATATATATGTATTTGTCGCAATCAACATAGTCCATAACATACCTTATATCATTAGAACAATACGCGATTTTATCAATAACTACATCAAAATGCTTTCCTTGTAATGCCTCTCGCATACTTTCTTCATTTGTCCTTTGAATGGTAATGCGCTCTACTTTGTCTCCATATGAATCTGGTGTTTTGCCTCTTGTTGCTATTGTTACTGCATGTCCTTGTTCTAAAAGCTTATTAACCATATGTATACCAAAATATCTTGTTCCGCCTATTACTAATATTTTCATTTGCAATTCTCCATTTCTTTTTATAAAAATTGTTTTAATCTATTAAATAATTGTTCTTGAATTCCATTCCAACCATCGATATAACCTACTCTTTTTATTAAATTGTCCTCATATAAAATAGCATTTATTTCCAACTTTTCTAAAATCACAAGCCGATACAAATAACTCATTTTAATAGCATATAAAACTGATTCTCTACCATCCAATGCAGGCTTTCTTTGATTAATTTTTATATGCATAATATTGACACGAGTATTTACCAGACAAGAAAGAATTTTTTCCAGGTCAAACTCTATTTCATTTCTAAAAAGAGTTTTTCCATAGCAATTGATAATTGTCCTAAGACATGGTTTTAATTTTCCATTTTCATTAGGATATTTTTGCAATTTTATATCTTCACTTTGAATTATCTCCATTAACGACTCAGAAAGTTCTACAAGAAATGCACACTTCACATCATTCGTGAATCCAGCAGAACTTGTCGCATATAAATACATCTGATTAACAACTCCTAATTCATCCAATAAAATTCTCCATTTATCAAATAATTCAGATGACAAAATATCTTCATATTTTAAGAGTCTATCACTGAATATTGAAATAAAGTTTGCAGACGAAAAGTAATGTAATCTTTGTATTTTAAAGTGTTCTACTAAGGCATTATATGAATTAGTGCTTTCTCTTCCATATATTTCTATAGCCTCCAAATCAAGAAAAACTCCATCAAATATCTGCAATAATCTTTCTAATTCTTGCAGTAACGAATATAACTTTTTAGCTTCAATTTCTTCTTCGCAAGTAAAAGTTATAATCCTATTCCCTACTTCTTCTATGCAAACCTTTATCATTGGCATTACAGATATTGTAAATTCATATGGTGCAGCACATCTTAACATGCCATTTTTTACACTATATATAGCCTTTAAGCTATCACACTTTATTGAAATATCCATGTTGCCTCCTAACTGCAATGTAATACCTTTCACACCCTCAGTTTTTTGTACTTACATATCTATCCACTGTATAAACGCTGTTTTATCCGTACTATTGTAGCCAGCATTTCTATAGAAATTCAATGTACTCTCTTCCTTTGAACCAGTAAGTAACATCATTTTATAGCAATTATTTTCCTTGGCAATATGTTTTGCATAATTTAAGCAATCCGTAGCATATCCCTTCTTTCGGTAATCTGCGTGTGTTACTACATTCTCCACAAAAGCATATGGACGAACATTTCTTGTAAGATTCGGAATAACCACACATACACATGATGCAACTATCTTTCCATCTACCTCACAAACAATCAAATGATGATTGTTGTCATTCATTATATTTCCCCACGTACTCCTTAACTGCTCAGATTCTTCTGGTACGCTCTTTTCATACAAATATAGATATAAATGCAGTATTTCAGTCAAATCTTCTTCTTTTGATTCTCTTACCACCACAATTGGCACATTGTTAGCACCAATATTGGCATGTAGCACAAATCTTTGATTAGGATACCCAAATTCTTCAATCAATTCATCCTCTTCAAAGCCAAATTTCTTATATAAATTTCTAGGTGCAATTCCTTTAACATCGTTCTCTCTAAATGTGGACACAGTTATATCTTTATCTCGGTCAAGTTTATCAAGTGCCTCACTCAAAAGCATCGAAGCAATTCCATTTTTTCGATAAGCCGGATCAACAGCCAGACAACATATCATATTATGCTTTCTTGAATACAAAAGCACGCCAACAATATCTTCTTCATTCTTCACGCACAAAGCACGCTTGTCATTCATAAATTTCAAAACAATTATTTTGTGTTCTTCTATACTCTGCTCCGTCTCTAATCCCGGAAAATTCCAACTTACTTTTCTCACTAATCGCATCCATGAATCAATATCTAATGTTCTGCCAAATTCTACCTTCATATTTTCTATCATTGACTATCTCCTCAAATCTGTTTTGAAACAAAATGTACAATTTCTTTCCCTGGCTCAAGGATATATGGTATCAACTCCAAAGGATATACCTTAGTACCCTTCTTTAAATCTTCTAGTGAAACCCAGCAGAAATCCAAATCAATTCTTTCATTATCCAGCTCATCATATCCATGAAACACTCCATCTAATGGAATATTATCATCCATCAGATGTACATTATAATATAAGCATATCTGATGACAGGGCCTTTTTCCCCATGGAAAATAAATTTCTCCGATTGCTAACAGATTATCTACCTCTATCTTAGCATGAAGCTCTTCTTCAAATTCCCGTTTAAGAGTTTCCATACTTGTCTCCATAGCCGCAACATGTCCTCCAATAATGGCATAATCATCATTCTTCGGACGCTGTAACAAAATTTTACCATTATGTTTCAATATACCACCAACTCTGTATGAAAATACAAAATCATCATTTTTAAATAAAATATCCACTTAACCACCTGCCAATCATTACCTTGAAATACATATCATATTTATACATTACCCCGCCTACAAATAGAGCCAAACCAGAGCCATTTAATAAAGCAAATGCCGGAAGCCCGCATAAATACAGGCTTTCGGCATTTTAATCCGTTATTCAAACTCGGCAAGGTGTCACTTTAATTTAAACTATTTTGTTTAAGTTTTATTTGAAATCTGTCGATATTTTACTTCATTTGCGCATTTTATTCTGGCTTACTGATTTTCTGTTGCCAAAGTATTGCCATGAATATTATATCAAATATGTTAGTAAAATAGAATTTTTCAATGCTTCAACATTTCAATGCAAACTTGAGCTTACATTAGTAATTCTCTCAGTATATCCTTCATATTAAATAAACATTCTTTTTCAAAAAAACCTTCCACATTCTGGGACAGTAAATCCTCAATTTTAAAGTCTAAATTATTTTCCTTTAAAACTCTAATACAATTTTCAGCTACTTTCTTTTGAACAACACAGCCAACACGCTTATTCCACTTACTAATTATCTCTCTGTTATTATTCAACTCATGCCTTGATACATTTAATTCAAGTCTTGATTCTGCTGTCAAATTAACTATAACATACCCAACCCCTATTGGTACAATGCATTGCGGATTAAATTCAAGAAGAATTCCATCTTGATATAATTCAGATTTTCCGAACACAAATCTTTCTCCTTTATATCTATCTGGAACTGCAATATTATTAAAAAATTTGTATCCCCTCAAAAAATCATTATTTTCAATGACATCTTCAATTATCTCTCCTTCGACATCAAAAATCTCATAAAAATCATTATCTTTTAATAGTATCACATCGTATGAAAAACCATAATTGTCATCAATTTCATCATACTCGCCCTTAACTATATGTTCATAATAATCTTCACTTTCCTGCTCTTGTAATCTATTGTTCATTTCATAATCTGCATCTGCAATTTCATCAAGGCTAATAATATTACTTGTAAACAAAGAACTATCATCCGTATCAGATGAAACTTTTACAATATTTTTTACGATTTTACTCTCATTGAACATAAAAGCGTTTATTGAACGCCACTCTATTCCCAAATTATAATCAACAAAATTTGAGGAAATATATATTATCCCCCTACTGGAATTGCTAATTGTATCTTTATAAATTCTACTAATGTTAAATGTATCGTCTAACTCCAAAATCAACTGTTTATAATCAACAATTTCATGGATGTCATTTCTAAATATGGGAAATAAAAATTGTGGATACTTTTTGAATTTTTCATCAATAATTTTTTTCTGGCTACTTACTTCCTTCCTTATTTTACTCATGCATTCTTCGTTTACAACTGTATCATTAACAATAGCTTTAATCCTTTCTAATAAATCAGTTTCATAAAAACTATTATTCAACATATTACGCACCTTAGCAATCGTACCATCTATTTCTGCTTCATCCGATAATATTTCCATCATCTTCATTAGACATTTATAATCAGGTAAAATTTTATTTATTCCATAATTTCTCTTCTGCTCCGTATGTTCTACAATCTGTAAAATACATTCACTTTCATCTAGCACTGTACTTCCATCCGCATATATATTAAGTGTATCTACATCTACTAAATCAATTTCTACACTCGGGCAACCAAAATAAGTAAAAACGTAATTTTTAAGTTCATTAAACGAATACTTTTCTTTAACGTGAAGTATTACTGTTGTCCCCTGACAAGCTCGTTGTATATTTTTCTCAATAAATGCAATTGTACTCTTTGATTCTATTTCAGCATTTATACCGTTATCACTTTGTGTTTGTGTTAATATCTGAATTTTATCCGCTTTTGTTAAACAAGCCACAAAACCAATACCAAATTTTGCAATAGCCGGAAACATGAATTCTCTCTTTTTCATATATTTATATCCAGAATTTGCGGTTTTAAATAAATAGTTTGATAGTTCATTCTCATTCATACCAGTGCCATAATCTTCAACCCAAAGTGTTCCTTCTTTTTGAGAGTATGCAATCATTACTTTATCGTTACAATGCCATGATCTCGGAGATTGATATTCAATATTTTCTTTATCATCTAAATATATCTTTAAAAGTGTTGCATCTATTGCATTTTGTATAAGTTCCCTAATATAATCAAATTCATTGGTATAAACCGATTTAGTAATTATATCCCAAAGAGCTCCCGTATCGTCCACTTGAAATCGAATTTCTTCAACTGCAAATTTTGCATTTTCACTTGGCTTTACACATTTTATAACTTCAGGTAATTTGTAATTTCTAAAGAAATCCGAATTCTCTCCTATTAAATAATGTGTATTTGCATACATTATTTCTTCATCAAGGTACTCCAACCATTGAGACCATACTTTATATTTTTCTCTATCATCCGTTAAAACACTTACAGTAATTTTGCTCGGAGAATAATTGTAAGTTATATCATCCAAATGACGTCGATTATGTACTAACGATACTGGATTATTATAATATTCCAAATTCATATGCATATTAAACTCACACACTCTTTGCTCTTCCAAATCCATTAAATCTCCAATGCGAAGAAGTATTGCTAACAAGCCATACCTCAAAACTTGACCTTCTATTGTTTCAATCTTTCTAAAATCATTATCATTATATAGCTCCTCAATAGACCTACCATGTGCCTCACTAACAAATATAATACACTTCTCCAGTCTTCTTCTCTCTACTAACATCTGCATGTATTTTTCAAAGAAATGTTTTATTGGTCTATAAGCATAAAGATGATGATTAGTTCTCTGATTATCTTTATCTTCAACATCCACTAATGTCATGCCCATATCATGAAAAAATGCAGCCATAATGAAACAAAATATTTCTACATCTGAAATGTTTTGTTTAAGGTCCTCACTCATGATGGAATATACGTAATTAATAATACGTAAAGAATGCTGAATACCATGCTCTGTAAAATTAGGAAATTGCGTCTTTATATATTCCAATGTTTTAGCAACCTCTGGCTCAATTAAACCCAAAATGCCTGATAAACTTTTAGCTACATTATTTTCCCTTTTTATCAATAGGTTGTACATTCCACAAGTTTCTAATGATTGTTGAACCATAAACTTTCTCCCTCGTATAATATAACATGCCAATTTCTACTATTCTTACCATAAAATAGCATTATTCAAACTCGCAGAGTCTGGTTTGATTTTGATTATTTCAGTGCAGTTATCTATACCGTTTTGTATTGATAACTCATACTTTTTCCACACGTTATTTTTCGTTTCACATATTTTTAGTACCAATCCAGTACCATTGCATTTTTTCATTATTGTGTGTAGTTCCGGTGGCTTGCAGGTTGGTTTGCTATTCACAGAATAATATTCTGTCGTTTTGCATGTCCACCTATGAAAATTATAATCTCCGGACGATGTTTCTGCAATAAAAAATTTTGTGGTACTAATGGGTAGTACCATCCTTCTCCATATCATTCATCAATTTATCAAAGTCACTTTCATATAGTGAATCCTGTATAACCCTGTATTTTTCAAATTCACTTTCTGCAAATTCTTTCGCAATAGCTGCTGTTACTTTTCCTTTATCCTGAAGTACATCCGCATCATTAAATCTAAGAAATGCGTCAAGCTTTGTTTTCCAATCTTCCATAGTCATAGGAATATGTCTTCGTGCCTGTCTTGTTGCATAATCAAGATACATTGTCACAATCTCATTTAATTCTGCAAGTTCTTCTTTTTCCAAGTAGTTTTTTGCAATTGACACATCTGTTTTTACTATTTTACCATCAGGCGCATTTTTCCATGATTTAAGTCCCATATGTTTCTTATTATGATCAGCTCTTTCCACTATCACTTCTGCCGCTGTATTACCATGAACTGCATAATGCATCTTATTCTGAACTGTTGCATAAAACTCTCTTGTCATCTGTGAATTCTTATCATAATCAACTGCTGTTGCATATATATCTGTGATTTTCTGGTAAAATCTTCTCTCACTTGCTCTGATTTCCTGAATCTCAGCAATAAGATGCTCAAAATAATCTTCGTCGAAAATCTGTCCATTAATCAATCTGCTTTTATCAAGAACATAACCCTGCTTTGTAAATGTATCCAACACTTTGGTTGCCCATGTCCTGAACTGTGTTGCCCGTTCTGAATTAATGCGATATCCCACAGCAATAATAGCTGCTAACGAATAAAATTTATATTTGTATGTTTTTCCATTATCGGCAACTTGTGCAAAATTTGCACAAGTTGAATTTTCATCTAATTCTCCCTCTTTAAAAATGTTGCTCAGATGCTTTGTAACCACACTTCTATCTACATCAAAAAGCTGCGAAATTGCTTTCTGCGTAAGCCATACATCGCCATTCTGAACCCTGACTTCTATTCCGTCTTCTCCTGCATCTCGTGTGAAAACCAAGAAATCAACAGTGCTATTTCTTATCTGTAATTCTTTGCTCATAAAAGAGCTCCTTCCCAATCAGCTTCCTTAAATCCAACTAACACAATATCATGAGTTATCACCATTGGACGCTTTACCAACATTCCATGCGTAGCAAGCAACATTAACTGTTCCTCTTCACTCATTGATGTTAGCTTATCCTTTAATTGCATTTCTTTATAGACCAAACCACTTGTATTAAAAAACTTCTTTATTGGCAGACCGCTCTGCTGATACCACACCTTTAATTCATCATATGTTGGATTTTTCTCTGCAATGTGACGTTCTGTATACTTTATACCACGTTCATCAAGCCATTTCCTCGCTTTCTGACATGTTGAACATTTGGGATAACATAAAAATAACATTTTGAACCTCCTGTTTATCTTACAATTTTTCATTCATCTTATTGTACTGAATATTCCCTGTTTTTCTTAACTCTCTGGCATGTTCCTTTTTCATATCAATATATATTTTGCAATATCTGATAAATTTCGGACGTGCATCCTTATTTATGTAATCTATCTCTTTTTGTATCTCTGATATAGCTTTATTCATTTCCTCTAATCTCAATTTTGATTTTTCGAGATTTTTTATCTGTTTCTTAATACTCTGCAAATCTTGTTGTGATAAATATACATTGTCAGTTAATCCCTGATTTTTATATAATTCTATAAGTTCTTCTGTATTATTTTGTATTTTTGTTTCTGTTTCCAACAATTTTATCCGTTCTTGCTCTTTATCTAAGCATTCAAGAAAACTCTCACCTATATCAAGCATATTAAAATAATGTCTTTCTATATCATAAAATAAGTCTCTTAATTCAATCATAACTTTTCTATCTATGCAAGGTAAATACCTACAGTTCTCGCACTTTTTAAAATCATCACACAATTCTGTTAATATTTCAAATTTTATATGCATTTGATCCATATTAGCTCTAGCATTTGTCAACACCATTCTGCCATCATAGATATTAGCGGACTTTGACTGTTGTAATAGTGCTTTATAAACTATACTGGTATTAAAACCTTGTGTTACATCAACCAAAACATTTTCTTCCTGCCTTACTCCCTCCAAATATTGTTGTGCTTGCTCTTCCTGCAGTTTATGCTTTCTGTCCGTGTTGGAAGAAACATATGCCACGCATAATCCAACAAAAGAAATTGCAATAGCCAAATACTGTTTCCAAAAGCCTAACCATTCTGCATTATTTAATCCCTTTGCAGTTAATGTATTTCCCGTTTTCTCATATATGATATCTGTAAACACTAGTCCAAGATTAATCGCCACTGGAGCAACTGCAAATGCAATTACAATGTATATCAGGCTTTTACTTTTAAAAATTGTTTTCCATTTTTCTGATTTTTTCATTATCATCCGCCACTCCTCTAAAAATAGTAATATATTCTCAACTGCCATGTCATCCTACATAACATTTCATTTCAATTGAGTGGCAATTGAGTTTTTTTAAAATAAACTCAATTATCACTCAATCCTTTATATAAAACATATCTGGTTGCTGGTCCTTTTCCCATTAAATCTATCAATTTCTCACTACTCATTTTATCAATGACACTTCTCGCCTGCTGCTTAATAAATCCGCACATCTCCTGAATCTTGGCAGATGTTATCTGATCATTTGTCTGTAACTATTCTAAAATCATATTTTTAGTCTTGATATACTGAACCATTTTATCCCTTGTATATTCCACATCTTATTTTAACGCCTCATAAACTTTAGCTGTCAGCATAATTCCTTGCCAACAATCTCAATCAGTCTTCTGTTAACCAGCTCATTACATGACTTTTTTGTTTCATCCAGAGATTTTGGACTTTCCTTGACAGCTCTGATAACTGCTCTTTCCTATTGTCCATTAAGTTTCTTAATATCATCATCTCTGCCAATGGCATAATTTTGCTGTTTTTATCCTGTCTGTAATAAACTTAACAAATTGTGCATTATCTATTGCAATGAATATTGTCAAAGAAACTGCATCATTAAATGACCTGCATCTAGAATAAGGTTTACCCATTGAAACCATATCTTATCTATAATTCTTTGCTCATAAAAGCATTCCTTTCTCTAGATTCTATCAATACATCTCTATTCCTTACTGCCTCTTTAGTGAAACCCATATCTTCAAAAAAATATCATAATCTGTAATGCATTCTGTGAGTTCCATTTTGACTGCATAACAACTATTTATTATGTTCTCCTTTTCCGTCGCTTTTTTCGTCACTTTTTTAGCGACGAATTATTTTATACATCTTGCTTTTCGTCATTGCAAACTAACTTCTTATGCCCAAACAATTGCTTTAATAATTCTTTTGTGCTAATGGTTAGTACTGCGATTAGTATCTATCTATTTGGTAAAATCGATTATCTTTGCAGGCTTTCTCTTAGAAATAATCCCTAATCGTTCCATGTCTAATTTAAAAAGTTCACTCGGATATCCATACGCATCAAATCCCTCTGGCTGGCAGATATCTCTGTTCAAATACTCACTAAGTTCCCATTGATACTTTGCTTCTTTCTCCAGCTTCTTACCAAAATACTGTGCATCCATTACCATTCTGTTAATGCCACCAACCGATTTCCTACCATGAGTTTTTGTTACAGTTGTATCGCCTGACATTTTAAAATACTGCCCTATCTGTTCCTCGGAATATCCCATTTCCTGCATCACGCCATGAATCACACTGCAGATATACATTATATAGTAATTCCAGTTTCTTGGTTCAATATCTGTCATTGCTATTGTATAACGATTACTGGCATTCACAATAAACAAGACATTTCTTCCTTTTATTTTCGTCAAATGTGTGTCCCAGCAGAACACAAGTGAAGCACATTTGCTTTTTTCAATCTTTGTTGTTTTTAGTCGATCTTGAACTACTTTTGTTACACCAAGCTCCATATGTATCACCTGCTCATTTCAAGTATTCTTTTTACTTCATTCTGTAATTCATCACTAAAGTCTGATAAATCATTATATGTAATTACTTTCAGTCTAATAAGACGAACAATATCCCATATTATCTCTGATTTTTTCAGTTCCATGACAACTCCCGGATGACGTTTATCTTCTTTTATCCGTTTTTCAAGTTCCCAGAATTTTTCTGATGCAGGATTTTTATCATCATTCAGAAAATTTGCATACTCTTTAACAAGACCTTCCATATAATTTTCCTGCCAGCCTGATAATCTTTCTCGAAATAATTTCCAATCCCTTTTGCTTATGTCCATGATTTTGAATCTCCTCGGCTTCATATCATTCACCGAAAGTCATGCCATAAATGTCTTATGTTACTCTATAAATACATACTTTTCTATTTTACTGCCATAACAACCTCCATATCTCTAAGTTTCACCTTCCCTGCTTTTGCTGTATATAGCGAATATTCTAGTATTTTTGCAATTTCATTTTTGCTAAAAATCTGATTTTTCTCTATTTCATCACATTCCTTAAGAATATTTTCCTTCGATTGATCCTTATATTTCTGTTGTACAATCACCGATTTTGATTGTCAAGCAACGACACATTTACTGCAACAGTTAATTTTAAATGAATCAGTGGATTTTCAACAATAGTTTTTACTACATTTGAATTATAAATCAACACCTACATTATAATAACATTTGTATAATGAATATTATTGCGTCAAGAAACCGTGATTCCGACGCAGTGGAAACCTACATTCCGGATACGGAAACCGCCTTTGATTGGCTTAACTACCATTCATAAGAAATTGAGCCAATGTCAAGCCCAGAGCCGCTTTGCGGGGCGTTAGCCGGCTTTATATTGGTGAGATTTCTTGTATTCTAAATAATTGCCAATCGGTTTCCTAACCACCGGACAGCACGGACACAAAGACCGGAATATTCATATAATAATATTTATCTTCTACGTATTAACATTTCCTACTGTTGTTTAACCCATACTTCAAAGCACCTCTTTTTTCTATCATTCTTTTCTTGGTAACTAGTAATAAAACCTTTCTTTTGCAGTTGCAACAATAATCTCTCATTATGACCATTTACATCAATCGAAATTTCTTCCTTATGTCTAGACTTATTATCACTAAGCTTACTCCACTCACCACCAAGTTCCATCAATAATCTCGAGATTTCTGCAACACTATACACTTGTAAATGGTAAACAAGCAACATATGTCTTTCCGTATTATCCAAAAATTTCCATGCACGCTCAACATACACTTTATCTACATCAAATTGATTACTTGCAATAGTCTGTGCTAACTTTTTTGTCATAATACCTGCAGATATTTTTTTCAATATTTCAGGCTTAAAATGCTTATCAATAGTCGTATCATTCAGTAACATAACAACTTCACTTTCATTTAGTGAAACTGATGGCAAATCATTTATAAATTGATCAATATACTCTCTGCAATATATACCAAAACCATCTATTGCATTACTTTTAATCTTTTCAGTATTTGATAAGGAATATCTTATATAATGTTTTCTAATCAATACATAAATTTTATCCTCTGGAAGTTTTGATACATCAAACTCAATTTCTTCATCACATTTATAATTATCTACTATCTGTCCCACGGCTTGTACTGTAATTTCTGGATTAATAATAATATTCTTTATGCACTCATTGTCTATCTTATCCGTCTTCTCTGACTTTACAACATCACTACAGTTTTCATTAAACCAGTCTGACAGTTCAATGGTAATACCAAATTCAATATAATAAGATTCGAAATTCTTCCAAGTACAAGAAATACGTCTATTGTCAAATAAATAATTCCAAATTTCTTTCTTTTTGTCTTTTTCAACATTATTCTTGCAACATTCATCCAACTCGTCCCAGCTTACTTTTTCTTTATCCAATACAGCAATGGCAAGTTCAATATTTGTATTTGCCAAACGTTCTATGATATCTTCTACCGCATTTATATCCTCAGAAACATTCTCATCTATTCCCAATACAAAATGATTAATATAATCTTCAAAATCATCCCAAATCCTATTATTTAAGACATTAATATCAGCATTTAGAATAGTTGTATAATGTGCATTTCCAAGCCCATCTACCAAATCCGGATGATAAAATTTTATCATCGATGAAATCATAGAATTATTTAACTCATACATATCGTTTTGGTATATATAATTTAACACTTCTGCGTTTGCACCTACATTGCTAATTTTTCTGAATACAATCGACTGTCTTGATATTAATTCGATTAGTACATCGGCTGATACTCCTTTTAAGCATGCTAATGATTTTTCATCTTCGACTATGAAATTTTTTATGCAGTTCGAACGATCTACTTCATCCAATACTACAATTTGATCCATAGTTGCATTATTCAAAATTAGTGACAAATAATTATATTTAGTCTCATCCAACAAAGAAACATCCTCTGCAATATTTTTCCACATATGGCGGTAGTATTTACACAATTCACTTATAAAGTCATTAACATTCTGGCCTCTCTCAATATACTCTTTTGTAAATTGATAATGTTCCATTCCTTTGTCCAATTCAAAACCATCAAAATAATACTTTTTATTTGTTTTCTCTGAACATTGGATAAGCATAAAATCCGTAAGTAAATAATTTAATGTCTCTGTCTGCCTATATTCCGCATCATATATACGATCACTCACCTGCTGCAAATTTTTAATTTCAAACGCAAAGTTTTTTGCTTTATTACGCATACGAATGCTACGTAAGTAATCATTCTCATCCTTCGTAATACTATTTGGATGGAAATAATTAATATAATCTACATAACCTTCGTTTATATATCCATTTATAAGCAAGAACTTTAAAATTCCATACTTACTTATTCCTTCCGGAAGAAAATCTTCACCAAACTCAGCAATCAGTTCCTTTAATGAATATCCATCTATCTTTGCAATCTTCTCTTCCAAATTTTGTATTTCTGAAATCAATTCTTGTTTTTTAGATTTCTCGCTAAATTGCAAATCATTCATACGTTTTAAATATTGGTTACCTTCTGATTCCATTTTTTGTGTGATATTACTTACTGTATGAGTTTTTTCGTAATAATCATTAGATATATCATAGCCAATAATTACCTGATTCATATTCTCAAACTTAGTCAAATCAAAATCCTCTTTAATTATCTCTCTATAAGAATATTTAGTTCCATTATTTATCTGCAAATTTTTTAATGGATAATAGGTTCCATTGTCATATGATAAAAATCCCAAAAATACAATTTTAATTTCCTTCAAATCTAACAGAATATCATTATGTACATTTTTTAGAATTTCTCTTTTAGATACTATTTGCTCTTCAAGTTTTTGCTTTTCATTAATTACAAATTTTTCCTTTTCTTGAAAAGCATCCTTAACTATTCCTCTCTCAGCCTGTAATTCAGCAAATTCTTTCGGATATAGATTTTTAAATGTAATCATCGAAAACATTTCTTCATCTTTAAGTTTTGTCGTTTTTAATGTTCTCTTATATACAAGAAATTCATTGCATATATTAGTCAACACTCTCATATCTTGTACAAAAGGCGAAATCTTCCATATATAGCGATCTGATATATCATAATTCATGCTTTTATATGTACCATCTTCTCCCTTTTCAAATTTCAACAATCCTCTTAATATTTCACCAGAGTTAGTTGCATTGATATAAGGAATCACAGGAACAATAAAATCAAAAAACTTGGTTCTCTCCTCATCTTTGAACATATCGTCTTTTATCGCATATATAAATACAACTTTGCGTTTAATATTATCATAATTATTTATAACAGTATTTAATTCACGTAGTTTTATAAAAATATTTGGCTGATTAAACCTATCCAAATCCTCAATAAAAACAGTATCATAAGTTGTACTTTCAAAGAAATACACAATTTCGTCCAACGACTTGTCAAAGATTGATTCCTTTTCTTCTTTCTTTGATATACTTGCCTTATCACCCAGGTTAATATTAGCAATTCTGAAATTTGACATCACATATTTAAGAACTGTTGTAATCAATAACAATAATCCAAAGATTGTTACTGTAAATACAGCATACGATGACCATTGATTAAGATGAAAAAATGCTCCATTATTAATGACTGTATTTTTAAAGTCTTCCAAAACATTCGGATTAATTTCAAGATAAACAGCTGATGCTACGACAGTTAACATCAATAGCGTGAAAAACATTTTCCAATAGGATAACTTCTTAATCTTTCTATATCGACTTTGTGGAATTTTTCCCACATCCACTCTGTAAAAAAGTTGCTTAAGAATTCCTTCCTCTATTACATTTTCATCAACGTCATCTAAAGTCCAATCATTAGCTAATGAAGATGATTTATCATCTTCTCCTTCTCCATTTACTGATTTCATTGGCGTTGAAAATGCTGCCAATGATATGGACAAATATTTTGTCTTAGGATATTTTTCCAGATATGTTTTTATAACACTACTTTTTCCCGACCCATATGGACCTGATAATGCTATATTTTTCACATCTTTATTCTTTATTGCCCAATGGAGCGCTCGTATATATTCTTCACTATTCTTTGTATCTGATTCCGGTGTTAAATCCCTGTACCCAGACTCTCCATCCAAGCCATCACCTTTTTTTTGCCCAGAAATTAAATTCTGTATTTTTTTCCTCAAATTCCAATTTATCATTTTTATCCTTTCCGGGCATCATATGCTCTGATAGTTCTTCATCAATTCATTATGTTTCGTTGTTCAACCACAAACTTTTGAGAAGCAATCAACGCTTACAATATAAAATAATTTGTATAATAAAGCAGATTCTTTATTTCTATGTTTCATATATTGCCTTACTTTCAGCAACCATCATGGGCTTTGCATAATTTGTCTCAGCATATGATGTTGATTCCCTGCGAAGGTTAATAACCTTCTCCTCGCCCATATCATTATTATCTGTCCAAAGTTCACATTGTATAACTATTACTGAAATTTCCAATAAACAAGACATTTCTTCCTTTTATTTTCGTCAAATGTGTGTCCCAGCAGAACACAAGTGAAGCACCTTTGCTTTCTTCAATCTTTGTTGTTTTTAGTCGATCTTGAACTGCTTTTATTGCACCAATCTCCATATATATCACCTGCTCATCTCAAGTATTCTTTTTACTTCATTCTGTAATTCATCACTAAAGTCTGATAAATCATCATATGTAATTACTTTCAGTCTAATGAGACGAACAATATCCCATATTGCCTCTGATTTACTCATCTCCATGATAACACCCGGATGGCGCTTATCTTCTTTTATCCGTTTTTCAAGTTCCTAGAATTTTTCTGATGCAGGCTTTTTATCATCATTCAGAAAATTTGTATACTCTTTAACAAAACCTTCCATATAATTTTCCTGCCAGCCTAATAATCTTTCTCGAAATAATTTCCAATCCTTTTTGCTTATGTCCATGATTTTGAACCTCCTCAGTCTCACGTTAGTCTCAACAAACAATTTCAAAAATGAGACTGACTTGAGACTACAACTTTATAATTCACCTGCAAATACCGATTTTATCGCATTTTGCTATATCATAGAGTCTCACTCAGTCTCAAATCTCGTGAGACTTCGTTGAGACTAACTTTGAAATATTCGTTTTTCAGAAAACTCTTTAAGCGTCTCTCACGCTTTAGAAAGCTTCTTCTTAGAATATTCTGATTTTAGTCACTTGATTTTTCTCAAAATTTCTATGACATTTTCTATGACATTTCTACGACATTTTCTGTGACATTCTCCATCTTCATTATAAGAGTTACTTAAATCAAATTTGTGCCTTTAATCAATTCAATTTTTACCTTCTCCCTACTTCCATACATAGAGCTTTTACATTTAGGAATACTCTATATCTCATTTTTATTCTATGAATACATACTTTTCCTTTACCATTCACCGCTTTAACAACTTACATGTCTTTAAGCTTTATTATGACTGCTCTTGCTGTGGATGGTGAGCAATCAAGAATTTCTTTTATTTCTTTTGTTCCAAAAATTTGATTTTTCTCTATTTCATCATACACCTTAAGAATATTTGCCTTCGAAGGTTCATTATATTTTTTCTGCTCAATCGCCGGCTTTTGGTAATCAATCAACGACTTATTGACTGCAACAGCCAATTTTTTTAATGAATCAGAGGTTTTCTCAACAATAGTCTTTCCAACTTTTGAATTATAAATAACCGCTTGCAACATAAATGCATTTGTATGATAAACAGGATCTTTTAGTCCCACCTGCTCCAACTCATTACACATACGATTAACACCTTCGCAAAATTCTTTTACAAATTTATAGTTCTTTAGGAACTCTGCAATCTTATGTTTTCTGTATTGAATCCATTATATTACTCTGTCCATTTCAAAGTCAATTGCTACGCCATCAGCAATTATCAGTGCTTTCTCGTCCGTATATATTTTAAAAAATAAAATCTATTAGGCTAATCTCTCATAGAATCACATTTTATATTCTTCTTTTTACAAATATTATTAAAGAACTGATATTCTGAACTACTGTCTTCCGTAATAACTATTTTAGGTTTAGTTTTTCCTTATTTCACGAGATGTAAAAGACTTTTGACACGCTAAAAACCTTGATGTCAAAGCTTTTTGATAGCAAAAATATAAATTTTTGATTAGTATGAGTATGCAAGGAGGTGAAGAGATGAAATTCGGGAAACAAATAAAAAAGCTTCGTCAGGAAGCACAATTATCTCAAGAGGAGTTAGCCGAACGAATTTATGTATCAAGGCAAACAATATCAAATTGGGAAAATGATAAAAGCTATCCAGATGTGAACAGTTTGGTATTACTGAGTGAAACCTTTCAGATTTCTCTTGACAAATTAATCAAAGGAGATATTGAAGTTATGAAAGATGTAATTCAAAAAGAAGAAATTGAAAAAATGAACCGCTATGGCGGAATATACACTATGATGTTGATTGCCTCTGCTGTTTCAGCGGTTCCGTTATTCATGTTACTTGGTGTTTGGGCACTCATTCCTTGGGGTATTATCTGGGGAATCGCAATGTATTTCGCTTTTATGCTTGAAAAAATAAAAAAAGACAATGATGTTCAAACGTATAAAGAAATTGTTGCATTTTCTGAGGGGCAACTACTGGATGATATACAAAAACAGAGAGAAATAGGTAAACGTCAGTTTAGGTTAATGAATGTCCTTAAGGACACCGCCTATCCTGTTGGCAGACAGGATAGGCATTTTTATTTTCGCCTACTCTTCATCGAAGAGCTTTTCTCTTTATCGAGAAAGGCAAGCAACGCTACAATCAAGCTACCAAAGGACATCAGCAATGCTAATATCCCAATGAAAATCGAAATGATCTCATAAGCCGTCATCGGCACCACGTCTACGCTCCGCTCCGGTCGGCGCTAAACAAGCGTCCCCCGGACGCTTAACGCCCTGTCATGGGTACTTTCCTTAGATAGTATCCTAACATAATAACTAATGCTTCTGCAAGGATAACTATGTTTTTTCAATTTCTTTTATTTTTTCCCAATTATGACAACATGATTACTTGCTCCTAAAATTGATTGTTCCCGACATACACTATAGTGATAGTCGCACCATGTTTTGAACTGATTTTCATCCCATTTGTCAACCTTTTGCGATAAAAGAGGAGCTAAACCATCTTGAGCGAAATGGTCTACAATTTTTAATCCATATCTTCGATAAATTGATTCCATTTCATCTTTTGATGAGTAATAAGTATCTGTCCAAAAGCATTTCTCATCATCATGCTTCAGCACACCAGTTTCAATAAGTTGCTTCGCCAAGTGTTCATCCAAATATTTTTCATTGCTCGTAGCAATATATTGAAAAACATAGTATCTTGGAATGTACGCAGTAACCAAAAGCCCGCCTTTCCTTAACACTCTTAGACATTCCTTCATGCATTTTTCTCTCTGCTCTTCTGTAATCAAATGATAAAATGGTCCCATATTGAGAACAATATCAAATGAATCATCTGCGAAACAGGACATATCTGTAGCATCCAAAACAGAAGTATTCATATGATAATTTTTATTGGTAAGAGTTCGATTAATAATGTCTATATGCCTTGGCGTAATATCTGTAGCAGTTACATCATGCCCCTCATCTGCAAACCAGAAAGCATAAATTCCTGTTCCTGCTGCACAATCTAATATTTTACTCTTGGTGTCGATAATCTCATCCAAAACTCTTGTAGTTGTTACAAATTCAATTCTTCTTGCATTATTTGTAGTCAAACGATTTTCCTCTTTGTAATTCTCGTAACTGTCAACAACATAATTCATCATTAATTCCTCCGATTCTATTATTTTTATGTATTAAAAAAGCTACCCTCCTTAAATTTACTTTAAGGACGATAGCTGATAGCTTCGTGTTACCACCTTAATTCATCTATATCTCGCAATATAGACCTTAGCAAGTACGGAAATCTCTTTCGATACTCTGACGCTATAATGGGCGTTCCCAGTGTAGCCTAATAAATATCTCACTCGGTACACGGCTCCAAGACTGGTTCAATATTTCTTCAATAGAGTTTTCCACCAAGCAACTCCTCTCTGTAATTTCCAAAATATTTACTATCTCTCTTCATCGCTTTTTAACATAGTAGATTCATAATTATTTTTTGTCAAGACATACAAAATAAAAATTATTAATTATTGAGAATAATATCTATTATATCTTTCTTTCCTTTAGTGTACAATCCCCTATTATCAGCATACTTACTTTCCAGTTCTTCCTTCACCCTCTGATACTGCAAAGCCATATTCTCATTATCATTTAGATAATCTCTGAAATGAATATAATTTTTCCACTCAGTTCCGTTCCATTTCACAATATGAATATGGTGTGTCCTGATATCCTTTTCCATATCACCCATTACATAAAGAATCTGATCTTCCACATCCGAACCACGATAAAAGATTCCATCCTTCTGTAACTGCTCATTATATGACATTATTTTCTCAAAATCAGTTACCCCAACAGCAATATCAATAATCGGTTTTGCTTTAATTGCTGGTATTGCTGTACTTCCAATATGTTGTATATCAACAGCATCATCACCTAATATAGATTTAAGGTTCTTGATTGTTTGAATGGCAGCCTCATCCCACTGTTTATCATGTGGTTCAAGCTGCACTGTTCCTCTTTTTAATCCTAATGACATAGCAATCTCCTTAATATTACATCACAATTTCACTATCAAAATATTGCTCCTGAAAATAAATCTGCTGCCTAATCTCATCTTTTGAAAACATCATTCCGTCAGGTACAACTACCCACTTTTCTTCTATATCATCTTTTCTATGAACAATAGCCATAATTTTACCTGTAAACTTGTCTACTGGTTCATTTACACCTAATATATAAGCGTCCTGCTCTTCTCCATCTGGTGCCATAACTCCTTCAATGTAACCATAATTTATTGGATAATACATATCCTTATATTCAGGATGATAACTTCCTAATGGTCTATCGACTGTGACAGTTACTGTTGCTCCAATTATAGAATTATTTTTACCTGTAAATACTTCTCTATCAATTTCGGCTGTATCAACGGATATGTCCAGTTCTCAGGCAACTCATCCATAAGCACAACTTTCTCCATTTCGCTATGTAATTCTTTCGCAAACTCTGTTATCTCTGCAAAGCAAAGCAGTCCAAATGTTTCTTCACCGGTATCATTTACTCTAGTCTTACCTGTCACCGAATATACGCATATTGGTTTTATCTCAAATTTGATAGCCCCAGTCTCTTCCTGCAACTCCCTTTTAGCTGTTTCAAAAATATCCTCCCCAGCTTCTCTATGCCCTCCCGGCACTTCATATGTATCTCTTTCTTTATGTTTGCAAAATACCCACTTGCCGTTACTCTGTGAGATAATTACTGCAAATTTCAATAGTTCATCATTAACTGTATCATAAAATTTTACTTCCACCATATTTCCTCTCCATATACATATCTATAATATTTCATTTTCAATAAAATCCGCAATACCATCTTCATCATTTGAACCAATTACAATATCAGCTCTCTCTTTTACCTCATCAATCGCATTCCCCATTGCAACACCTGTTCCACATAATTCAAGCATTCCGATATCTGCATAATCATCTCCAAATGCAATAATTGAATCTGTACTAAATCCACATACTTCCGTAATCTTCATAATTGCGTTTTCTTTCGTCACATTCTTTTTTGTAAACTTGTACCAAAATCCATCAGAGAAACGAATACAATCACAATCAGAGAGACTTCGAGTCAGCTTATCTGCCTTATCTTGATTAAATATCTCAACACACATTTTTAATGAACATTCGTTAAAATCTGAAAAATCTGTATAAATACTATCTCCCCAACTCTTATCTAACTTCTTAGGATCTATTTTATAATTCCAATAATGTGCATCTATTGTGTCTATCGTAATTTCGCAATCATTTCCACAAATATTTCTTGCCATGTCAATCATCACATTCGTTTCTTCTTCGGAAAATTCTGCCCTATAAATATATTCTGTTTTGTATTTTACTAATGCACCTCCACTCGATATTAAAATATCGGGCATCAATTCATTTAAAAATACCAAAGAGTTTTGCTCACTTCTGGAGGTGGAAACACCTATCAATATATCATTTCCCCTGCATTTTTTTAGAGCTGATAATGTTCTGGTTGATATTGTTTTGTCACTCTGTAATAAAGTTCCGTCTAAATCAAATAAAAGAAGTTTGCATTTCTTCATATCATTTTTTCCTTTTCATTCTTCTGAATAATTACATTTGCATCAATTACTCTCCCCACAAATAGAGCCAAACTAGAGCCATTTGATAAAACAAATGCCGGAAGCCCGCATAAATACAGGCTTTCGGCATTCTAATCCGCTATTCAAACTCTTCCCAAGGGAAGTATCATCAAATCAAAAATGCTGATTTTATGCGGCATTCCACCGCATCTATTTCATCAAATGTTACTCTTTTCATATTGTTTTCAAAAACTTTAGTAGCAAATTAGTTGCAATGATTCACTATTGCTTCCACGAAATCCATGGCAGATATAATCTACTTTTACTACTAAAAACGAATAATCAAATGTGGCTTGCGGGTGCTTAATTGTGCCTGCTGCCACACCCACTATGAAAGGAGCTTTTCTATGAGCAATCAACACAAACATCCAACTATAAGTTTTAGAATAAGCGATGCTGAACGCAAGCAAATCGAAGCCCGCATTCTTGCCAGTGGCATGATGAAAAAAGATTACTTTGTCCGTTCCTGCATCTATAACCGCATCTGCGTTGTCGGCAAGAAAGAAACCATATATCCTCTTGTACAGACTGTAAATGCATTATATCTGCAATTACTTGAAATGCAGAAAACATTTACCAAATGCTGTGAACACCCAGCTTTAAATAATCTTCCTACAAGTGAAGAAATTAAGGAACTTCAAACCGACTATAACAATATGCTTACAGCCATCATTGATCTACTTGATGGTGCTAAGTATCTGTGGGAAGGAGAACATCATGAAACAAAATAACCCTTGTTACCTGTTTAGCATGTATGAACCTGATACAGATTCCGTTATTGTTAATGCCATCAATGATACATATACTGGCACACCTCTTTCTATCAGTTGTAAAAAATATAATTCATCTGTCTTGCTTGATACGCCTGATGATATTGTGTATCTGTACCGACTGGCACATGAGAATCCTCTGCTATATGCTGAATTAGCTTGTAAACCTAATGGATTACAGGAATATGTGAACGCTATGAATGAATTCAATTAACACCTAAAACAGTCCTTTCACACAACTTTGTTAGGACTGTTTTTTACTCGCAAATTACTTTCTCATATTTATGATATGTAATTGAAACCCCTGTCATATCTTCTAAACTATATGTACCCTTTTTTAAAATAATTGTTTCGTCTTGTATTTCACAACTCATAACCACAAATTTACCATCATAATTTGATACTATAGCTCTATTCTGTTCAATAACCTCATACTCTTTCTTATCAGCAATTTCATAGTTAATTTTTATTGAAATCCCTATAGCTACATTCAAAACATATAGTATCAACGCTATTGCTAATATTATCTTTCCGCACACACTGTATTTCTTATTTTTCCAGAAGAAATTCCTTATGATTATAAAATAAGCTATCACTATGTCGACAATTAAAAACACGCCAATTGTTGCATAATTATCTATAAATCGTCTCAACCATGCCCAAGGAATAATTTCTATTAGGTTAATCGTATAAGAAAGATTTTGAAAGAACATAATATATACCGTTATAATAAATGTAAATATCACATATAATTTGCTATTCATTTTTTTATTTATGTATGAAAATATAAATGGGTAAGCAAACAATGCCAATGCACAAAAAATAAAAATCAATTTATTCTCGAACATTTCTGTTCCATCAAAGTATTTTCCATCTATTCCATAAAAATTCGAACACGAAACAGAAAAGTTTTTTGAAATTACCAAATTTATCATTTCTACTAAAGTTATAGTTGTAGCCAAACCTGTACTCAAAATATTCCATACATTATCTTTCAAAAATTGTTTAGTCTTATTATCTTTTATACTTTTAATAACATTTCCTTGACTGTCAACTATGTCCCTGTTTTTTTTATCCTGCATATCTGCTCTTCCTTACACTTGCTTCATCATCCATAATAATACCCAAGAATATATGAATGTTATAAACAAATTTAACCAATTTCTTGAAATATCATCCCCGTTTCAATTCTATATCATAATAAATAATTTAACTTGAGACAAGGATATTCATTTCAATATTCTAATACTGTAAATTCACAAATCTTTGCTTTCTAACACAATGTTTTTTTACTTTTCATTCGATTTCTGTGATATTTTCTTATTCATTATCCATTGGCTATAAGTATAATAATTTTCTTTTCCAACAAGTTCCATTAAAAATTCTTTAAAAGTCTGATCTATAGGAATCGTCACAAAGAAAAATAACCGCTTTCTTGGTCTTGAACAACAAACATAAAACAAATTACGATTTCGTTCAAAAGAAATCTGCTTCCCACTCGGAATGGAAGCCTTTCCAGTTATCATAGGTGCATATGTTTCAAACTGGTACATATTCCAGCCCCTACTAATGACAAAAATAACATTGTCATATTCTTCTCCTTTGACTCCATGTTCTGTGGAAAATAACGCTTCAGGATATAAAAATTCTATTGCCGAAATGAATTGCGTATAATCCAACTCCAAAAATGCTTGAATTGACGCATTAGATGAATATATTGTTCCCGGTGCATTACGATACAAATGATACCATCCATCCAATTTAGGTGGAAAAGGAATTAATTTTGTTTCATTTATAACCTCAATAACATCAATTGCTCTTTTCTCTCTTGCTTCTCGTAATTTCTCTTGAAAAATTTTCCACTTCTCTTTCTCCGATTTTTTAGTAATTGGATATCTCTTAATTCCTAAAGTATCAAAAAGCAACTGCATATTTAATGTTTCTAATGCATGGTAAATTGGTTCAACGGTGTCCATAAAAAACAAAAGAAAGGGATCTTCCTTGTCACGTAAACCATCGTTAATGATACTTAAAAGTCGTTCATATCCCTGTTGTGCAGCCAATACTTTATGTGTAATCATTAAAATTTTTAATGTATCAGAATCCGCTGTATTTTGTTTTATTTCTTCGAAGATTTTATTTAAACGTATTTTTAACTCTTCTGGTGGCAATTCGCCTTGAAAATTACGATCAGTACGACGTTCTCCGTCATAATCCTCACATGTGATTACAACTACTTCACCCTGAAAGTTATCTATCGCAGATGTTTGTGGCAAATCTGGTCGTATATCATTCAAAAGTTGAACAATTCTTGGAGAAGATCTAAAATTTGCACCTTTTTTTATCACTTCTAAATTTTTATGTTCTATAATCCCACAAGCTTTATTTGACTGATAAATAGTTTGCCACGCATCTCCGAAAAAAGCAAATTGTGGAGATTTCTTTTCAGCAATAAAATATTTAATAAAGCGTTCGATAATCGGTTTATATGAGTCTTGATATTCATCAATCAGAATCAAAGGATATTTATCAGAAAATACACGTCTAAATTTCGCATTATCCAATAGTTTACAAAACAGCTTAAGAACATCATCATGATAAAGGTACTGAACTCCATTTTCCTTATATCGATGTCCTAAAGTATATGTAACTTCATTAACCTTAAAAAAGTCACTTTCATCTGGTAAAAAATCAGGGTCTGTTGTTACAACATCCACAAGATAGCTTTGATATTGTTTGATTGCATTCCAAGCAAACGAATGAATTGTAGATGGAATAATAAATGAATCTTTTGATAATCTTTCTGTGATTACCTCTACAGCAGCGTTCGTATATGTAATACAAACTACATTTTGCTTTTTTCGACTATATTTAGACCACATATTTTCTTGTATCCATTCAATGACTCTATTAAGCGAATAAGTCTTTCCTGACCCCGCACCTGCTTCAACACGAAAACTATGTCCATCCCGTAATGCTTCAATAATTTTCTCGTCTACTTTATCAGCTTCAGCTTTTGCTAATTCATAATTTGCACCATGATAATTTTCACACATAATCCATCATCCTTTTTATTCAAGTACCTTTTGGTTATTAAGCCATATTAATCCAGATCTAATGTATGTCGGAATGTTATAATCAGTACACTCATAAATAAGTTTAAGTGCAAAATCTGTTTTACATTTTCCAGAAAACTCCAGATCATCTTCGGTCGGGCTATCACTTAATCCATAATGTGAACGATTGACATTCCGAATAGCTTCTTCTAAAGAATGTCCACATAATTCATTCTCTTTTGTTTGGAATTCAATATGACATTTTCCTCTGGTTTTATCGTCAGAAGACATTGATATTATATCTGCCAAATCAATTTGGGTTTTATCATCGTTCGACAACCCTTTATTCTTTCGAACCCACCATTTTAAAGTTTCATTAGATGTTGTTTCACCACACGAAACCGGAACAGATTTATAATATATTTGTCCATTTTTACCTTCTTGCCCCAATACAGAATCTACATCCGTAAGTATAAGACACGGAATACCTAAAAACTCAATAAATGGAATAAACTTATAAGCATACGCACCACCTATTTCAATTATAGTATAATATTGAGCTGGTAATTTATATTTCTGTGAACTAAAATCTCCTGACTTATTGCACTTATCTATCATATCAGGTATTAATAACCGTTCTGATGCTCCTTCAACCAAAATTGCTTTATCCGCAAAAAACAAATCACATTTGGTTAATGTAAGATATTTTCTAATAAAATCACTATTATCTGGATTTTCCTGTGCAAATGAATTTAAATTTCTATAAATAACTCCTTCTTTTGTTTTTTGTGCATATCGAACTTTTGAGAAAGCCATAGTATTAGCAACTTGAGCAGAATGTGAAGTTAAAAGAGTCTGAATTCCTACAGAAGTAATTTTCCCAAGAAACGCTTCTAAATATTCCGCAAAAGCATGCTGCATCTGTGGATGCATATGAGATTCCGGTTCCTCAATAAAAAGTAATGGTATACAAGCATTTCCGCACTTTTCTATCTTCTTCGCAAATGCCGCAAGAAGAAACTCCATTTTAATTAGATTTTTATAGCCCAATCCATTATATGTACCTGGAAGACATTCATTACTTGTACCTGCTGTGTATGAAAGCTGAGTTTGATTTTTTATCTGATCATCAATACTTAATTGAGTAGTAACTCCTAGTTGAAGTTCTTCTCCGTTTGGATACCCAAACCCAACCGAATCATTTACAAGTGAACTTAAAATGCTATCACTTTGTTTCTGAACATTTTTATTTGCTTTCTCAACAATAGCACGCAACTCCTTGACTTTTTCTGCAACACTTGGATCCAGTTCTTCTTCATTCATTTCGAAAAATTCTGAAATAAGCGAAGAAAGAGAACTATTCTGTGTTCCATCCTCTCCAAGGAGACGTTCTGCCGGAATAATATGAAATGGGAAAAGTTCTTCCAATTCTTTATGTTTCTTTATTTGTGTTTCCTTTGGATTTTTAGGATTCACTGCATAAATTACTAATTCAAAAAGTTTTGAAAAATTAGTACTGATAACATCCCGAGCCTCATCTGATGGTACAAAAACACCATTTGGGTAATAGCTTTCTTCCAATGTTCTCCATAACACTTTTTCATCTGGCTTTAACCGAAATTCCACACGAATTAATGCAGTGGTAGTATCTACATCCACATCTATAATAAAAGGCGATAGTGCCCCTAAATTATCCTCTAAATCTTCTAAAGAATAATCTACAAAGAACTCTATAGATATTGGTTCTAATTGCTCACATAACGATTCAAAAGAAATTTCTTTTGCCATAAATGAAGCTATTATTTCATACAATGTTTTTCTTTTAACCAACGGATAGTCATCAAAGGAAAACGGATGTCCATTCAACACATTTTCTATACATGCCAAACATGATGTCTTAGCTGTATTATTTCGACCAACAATTAACGTAGTCTTAGCATCAACTTCTAATTCAGCATCTATAAGCAATCTGTAGTTTTTATTTTTATTTTCGATATATACATATTTGCATCCTTTCCACTGATACACGCAGAAGTAATCTGTGTACTATCTTTATCCCGAAATACCTTTTATATCATTTATAAAAATATTTTTCTATTTACTCCATCCCTCTATGTAGTACTGATGAATGCAATCAATTTGACCATTAAAACTGCCATCCTGCACCAAATAATTTTCCAACACATTCCAAACTACAACAAATGCATTATGTGTAGGCGGAAAAATATCTGCCGTTGTATAACCAACATATCTTTTACTTCAAAACCAAAATCATACACTAATGAATACATATAATCATTAGAATTTATTCGATATGTTATGTTGTTTACACTGCACTTTTGCGTTATACCAATCTAAAAATTCTGATGATAAATACGCACGTTCCCCATAATAATGTATTCTTCCTTCTTTTCCCCATGCCCCTTGATTATCATTACTTTCAAAGTGAAGTTCTATCAATCCTGAATCATTTATATTCCTATAATGCAACCTATTTGCCAAATACCCAAGAGCAAACGCAAATGCTTCCCATGAGCTGTATCTTATTCCTGAATGTTTCCAACGTGGATTATATGTTGTATAATCTAATGTAATCATAATATTTCTCCTATCATCATTTTTTATCTTCTACAATTTGTCTAAGTTCCTCTACTGAAACCATATAATTTCTAAACCTATGTAGCATCCTATGGCAATTTGAACATACACATATTAGATCTGTTGCAGGATTTACCACAACTTCTTCATCTAAATCGGAAAGCGGTTTAATATGATGAACTTCTATATAACCTTTACCTAATTCTCCATATTTCTTTTCAAAATCGAAACCGCATATCATGCACTTTGTTCCATGTATACGAATTGCTTCTTCGCGATTTTGAGCACTTCGTTCATACTTTGTTGTGTAGTAAACAGTCTTCTTTCCCTCTGTGCGTAGTTGCGCTTCTTCCTGCTTCGTTTCTCCTGTCAAATTAATATCATACGCAGATATATTTCTCACTCTCTTAACAACTTCACAATTCCAATGATATCCTCGATAAAAATCATTTTCATATTCTTTTGGCACTGTTTCCAAAACTTTTCAAGAGACTCTTTGTATAACCATTTAGTAAAATCACTTCCTGTGGGATCGACTTCCTTGATGAAATAATGATTTTCTTTTAGATTTCTTACATATTTTGTTTCGCTAATTCTTCCATCTAAACTTGTCTCAAATGCTTTCATTAAAGGTTCTGGTAAAGAACTAATATCCACATTCCTTAATAATAATCTCCCTTGTAGTGCCCATGCTCCAGATTTATCATTACTTTCCGTATAAACCCTTATATACTCTTCATCTTTTGCCAGAAATCCTAGTACTTCATAATACTCTCTCTCATCAGCAAATTTTAAAACATTACCCCAATCTAATTTCATAAACGTACCTATCCTCTGATTCCTAATTCTTTTGCAATTCTCTTTACTTGCAATATGAAACTATCTCTTTTCGTTCGTCTGTCATTTCTTTTGTTGTAGTCACCGACCATCTATAAATCTGTTCTATACTGCCATATCCCTTTTAAATAACCTAGCATATTTCACACAATTTTCTTTTGTAGGTGCGTCAGATAAAATAATTTTCAGTTCTTCATCTGTCCATTTACTACCTTTATTGGAAGTATCACGCTTTTCTTCATTATCCTTTTCATAATCCACTAATAAATTATGCACAAGTATCATTTTATCGTCATATGACATTCCATCCACAACATTATTCAATGCCTCAAACAATGTTTCCTTAAATTCTTTTCGTTTCATTTCGTATCCTCACTAATAATATTTTTCAATCTTATTTAGCAATCCGTCAAAATCCATCTCCACTTCAAAGAATTCATCTGTTTCTAAGCCTGTATTCAATACATTTTGATACAGATAAAAATCGTATATTACAGGTTCATTCTTATGCCCAATTAAATTGTCTCTTATTGAACCAGTCTTTGCAATTAAACATAAATATTGGTATGCCCGATCAATATACTGAGTATTATTATTCGGATGCGCATAAGTAAAATGTTGCGTAGGAGTTAATGCAATCAGATTTTCTAAATAATCTGCAATCTGTGGATATTCATTGGCAGGAAAAATATGATGCATCTGAGTTGCCGGATCATCTATGTGTCGCTCATCATACACTTCCGTTTTACTATTACGATATACATCATTAAATCTACGAAGATTTCTCTTGGCTCTGTTTATACGATATGTGGTCATATAGTCTTCATCTGGTTTTGGCAATGTAACTTCATAATCTACTCTAGTCATATCTTTAGGCTTCTCCGATAATATATCCCGCCAATTTCTCTGGTTATACATAATTTTATCTTGAGTAATAATATCTTTTGAAATATGACCTCTTTCAGTTCCACACTTTTTGTATTTACATGCTAAGGGATTTAACACTTTTGTAAAAATACGCCCACATTCCGTTGCACCATTAATAGGTGTATTTTGTATAGTAAACGATGTATATGAATCTTTTAATTCTTTGAAACTATTCTTATCTTGTAAACGAAAAAAATACTCAAACATTCTATAAATTCCACTATCTCTAAGCACTTTTTCAATATAAAGACAAAGAAAATTATAGCAGTTTCGTTCTCTAAAGCTTATATATTCTAATAAATCCTGATTGACTATAGAATAAACATACCCATGTCCATTTTTCTCTCCATGAATTATTCCAGCAGCATCTAATAATTTTATCGGCTGACCAAAATACTTATCATATTCATTGGATGCCTTTTCTGTTGGATTTGGCTTGCTAAATATCTGTTGTACATTATCTACTGTATAATCATTGTACCAAATATCATTTACAGTAAAGCTTTTTCTGTTTCTACCACTTGTATATTCAACAATACAGTCTGATACCAGACACACAACGTCCATTGTGCATTTTTGATCTATCCAACGACCATTATGTGTCTTTCTAATATCATAATCATGTTCATCTAAAAACTCTTGTATAGTTGCATTATCCATTACAGCACTCCTTTAGTACACCATAGAAAAAAACACTTGTCGCATCTACATTTAAAGAACGTGTCTGGTAATTTCTCGCTATTTGATAAAATTTTCTATATTCATCAGACGAAAAATATTCCATCTGTTTCTCTGTTAAATGAATATCCTCTTTTGGAATTAACACAGCTACAGAACCATTTACAACAACATTCTTTGTATTACGCATTACTCTTGGTTTATATGTCATATTAGGTGTTAAATATACATTTTGATTACCAACATACTTATAAGCACTCAAAGCCTCCACTGTTTCCTTTTTAATATAAGAATCATATCCTGGTATATCAACTATTTCTTTTCCATCATCACTTATATTTCTTGACTTAATAACTCTTAGGCAATCAGCTTTTTTCTCCTGTGTTGTATTAGAATTTGTTATTTGACGATCTCTAAACACAGTAAACTTATCAAATTCAAGCCTTTGAGAGATATTATCAAAGAATTTATCTCTATAAATAATCCAATACGGATATTTCATATCTGTAATATATTTTTGTTTTTGTATTACAGACTGCTTCAATGTCAATGATTCTACTTTGGTTTCATTTGGTATTCCAACAGTATCAATAAACATACATATTGTCTCAACCAATACCCCTTTAAACCCATTTTCTCCGTAATCCTGAATACAATCTATCTTCTTATGTGAAAGAATTTCCCTTGTATCACTAAATTCTGGTGTGTTTAAAATCGCCTTTGGCATTATCATCGATACATAATCGGAAATAGCTAATGCTTTCTCTAAGAAAAACTCAAATGTATTGGTTGTATTCTTATTTATATTATTCTCCAAATACTTTTTTGCATCCTTTGCTTTCAGTTTTGAAAATGGTGGATTCCCTACAACCAAATCATATCTCTTCTTGAAATCGTACAATAATGTATCTGTGTTAATATAATTTATATTTACATTAGATGGCATCTTTTTCTTCTGCAACAATAACTGAAGAATCTGTAAATTCTTTTTATCAATATCAGCCACATCAATATTAACTCTTTTTACATTCTCATATTTTTTAAATAGAAATGGCAAAAAATTTCCCACTCCAACAGATGGTTCAAGTATGTTAATTTCCTCCTTTTCAAATTCAGGAAGTTGCTTATATATTTCATTCACTATGAACTTGTTTGTGTAATATGCAGCATTGTTCTCTCTTTTAGAATTTGTCAATTCAGCTATTCTAGCCAAAGAGGCACTTCCTAAATTAAGCGGATTGTTTACAATAAAATCAATTAAATTATCAGGACTATCCAACTGGTAATCTTCAATTGTTTTGTTAATCATAGAGTTATCAAAATGCTCCTGCTCCATAAAACCTCTGATATTACATGCAATTTGGAAAAAGATTTCTGTAGGTACAGCCTCTCCTATGCTTTGTCTTATCTTTATCTCTTCTTTTTTTAAAAGAGCTCTTTTATTCTTTTCTGGTAAAGCATTCAATTCCTCTAAAGTCTTATCAATCCACTTAAATTCCGGTGGAATTGTCATAATTTTCATAAGTTCACGAATTGAAAATACTCTGTCTTCTTCTGGATGTACAGTATTTTGACTTGCCAATTGGTCATTTCTTGTATGAATACAAGGTGCAACCTTATCCCAATATTGACGAGTATATTTATCTCCATTTTTTTGTTTATTAGGTACTACTACCCCGTCAACAATCTTATGTGGACGTTTCAATTCATCTTCATTATCAAATGCACTTTGTCCTTGCTTCAAATCATGAATCCAACAACGCATTTCTTCTGGATATGTTCTAAATGAGTGATAAAAATCTGTTGGGCAAATTTCACCCCACTCCAATTTAGGCATATCGCCTATTACATCTCTAAGAGTTCTCTCTTCTACATATGTTGGATACAACTCAATAGGTGCAACATATTCTGCTATATCCTTACTTACACCGATAACAACAGTTCGCGTTCTTGATGAATTTGAACCATAGTTTTTAAAATTAAGAATTCTACTGACAATAATATATTTATCACTCAATTCCTCATAAACCACATCACCTATCGCTTTAACTGTTCCATCAGGCGCTGTACAACCTGTTTTCATAAATGCAGCTACGTTTTCAAAGATAAAAAATCTAGGCGCTACTTTCTGTATTAAATGTACTGACTCAACAACCAAGCTATTACGAACTATTTCATTTTCTGCTTTTTTATGATTTGCAACAGACATTCCCTGACAAGGGGGTGTTGCAATTAAAACATCCACCCTGTCATTTCCAAGCTCTTTCCATCTGTCTATTTCTTTAAATATTTTATTTTTTGTCTCATCTGTAGTTATATCATCGCAAATATATCCTGATTCAAATCTACACTTATTATTATATTTTTGAACGTTTAATCTTCTTTCTATCAGCTCATTCGTAGCTATACACTCAAATCCAGCTTTTTTAAATCCAAAACACCCAACTCCAGCACAACTAAAAAGACTTATATATGTTAATGTTTTATCCTTTAGCATACCAATACACCTCGTTTACTATGATTGTTTTTTCTTGCATCTTCAGGCTTTTCTGCATCACATGGTATAAGCCATGTTTTTCCCTTTTTCACAACGCCATCTATTCGACCTTGCTCGCATAAAATTGCTATCCGTCTCGAGGTAATTCCCCATTTTTTTGACATTTCTATGGTAGTTAAATAGTTCATTGTATTCCTCCAATCATATATTCTATTATATTCACTTATCTGAATAATTACAAGTTTTTTTTGCCAAACATCCGTTCTTTTTATATCTTCCATATGGAAATCATCTGCCTTTTAATACCCTGTTCTTTTCTATAGGTTCTTCTCTATGCTTATCAGCATTTCTAATAACACTCTCATCATAAACCCTCTGAAACTCCTCATAAAGCCCATCTCCATCCAGCTTTATCTCCAACCGTTTCATTACGTCCGAAAACAGTCTTATACTTCCACTCACATCTGCAATATCAAATCCAAATACATCAACCTTAGCAGAATCGTCGACATTCTCATAACCACCAAGCTCTGATATTCTCCTAACAATCCAGCCAGCTTTATCCACAGGTTCAGTTTCTCTAATTTCCACAAATTCATTTTTATCTGTTACATCAGTTATACTTTCGCCCACTCCTGCCACATTCATGTCAGACGAATTATGAATCTCTGGTATTCCTATGCCATCTAAATCAGTCTGTTGTTTTCTCGCACTATCAGATTGCTCTTTCAGTCTGCTTATTTCATTCTGATTATTGTTAGGATTCATCACCTCAACATTTTTATCAGGCTCAACGACTGTTGCCGTTGCTTTCTCAACCGCAGTATCCTCTTCCATCCCCGGTATCTCAACATCCCTGTCAGCAACAATCTCCTCCTTCCCCGACACCGCATAATAAGCCGTATACAAATCTTCTTTTATAATGTCATCAGCAAGCTGTATCTGCCTCTTAATTTTCCTTTTCTCCTGCTTCAGTTCGTCCAGTTCTTCCTGCACTTCCACATGCCATATCTGATATTCCCGGTACTGCTCTTCATTCTTTATACTGCGTTTCCGACTAGAGCTTTCTCTGTATATCTCATGCTGTCTGTCCTCAATCTGCTGAATCTTTTCTTCCTGCTCATTTATGAAATCCACAAGATCCACAACACTTTTGATGTCATTATTTACAATCAGCAGATATTCGTCCTGTAACTGATGAAACCGCTTCAAATCCTCTGTATACTTTGCTCCACCAACTGCAAAACGCTTCTGCTCTACAATCCTTAATCTGTATAGCTTTGCATAAAACTTCTTCTGGAATGGTGACAGCTTCGCCCTGTGCAATCCTCTTATATCAGACGAATAAAAGTAAGGCTTTGCCATCCAAGGCATATCCACATGATGCCGTAACATATCCTCTGAAAACATCTCGTCCAGCTTTGCCAGTTTATGATAATATCGAAATCCTGGTGCCTGCACTTCCATCCACGCATCTTTCTTGAATACATATCCAAGTCTTTTCATCAGATATTTAAAATGCTCCACATTTCCGGCTGCATATGCACACATCTTGGCATCACGAAGAATTATTTCTTTCATGGACATTTCCTTTTCCCACTTGTCCCTGCTGATATTCTTTGGATTCTTGCTGTACTCTGCCGGCATTATGGAAAGTCCAAGTTCATCACAATATTTATTTGTGATAGGCTGGAGATGATTCTTCCAGTTGCTTTTCGGTGAATTGTATTTCTTGCCGGTTGTCATGCTGACACTGTTCCAGATAAGATGTCCATGCATATGCTCTCTGTCTGTGTGGACTGCATACACAGCCTCATAATCATCACCAAGCACATCCTTCGCAAAGTGCTCCAGCACATACATTGCCTGCTCTGCCGTCACTTTTTCTTCCGGTGAAAATGATATGATCACATGATACCCCTGCCTTTTACCCGTCTTATGAAAAATGTTCTTTGTCTCTTCCATCTGCTCAAATGCTGTATCCGGCAGGCAGTTAATACCGCCCACCAGTACACATTCTTCTGTCTTATCCGGATTCTGAATATATTCCAAAGCATTCTTCAGGTGCGATGCCGGATTTCTGCCTTCCGATTCCATGATATTCAGGATCTTTGTAATCGCCATATTTCCAGCACCTCCCCAAATGTTTTCTTTACATCATCCAGACCGCTCTGCAGTTTATCAATATCGCTGTAATATAACTTTCCCTGTGAATTGCCAAGCTTTACTGCCTGATTAATATTATTTGCAATACCGGCAATAACACGGATTGCTCTTGCCCTTTCCTCAGGATAACTTGTATCTATATTGCCACCTGTCCGTATTAATTCTCTTATATAAGCACTTGCTGTCATTCCTGTCCGTTTAAGTGCCGCTTTTAGAATATCCATATCTTTTTCCGACAGCTTCACAGAAACCTTATAATCTTTCCTGTCAGACTTGTATCTTCTCTTTCCACCTGCCATACGTTTTTTCCCTTTCATAGTTTTCTAATGTCGTATAAAACCAATCTCTTTTTATCTGTACCATTGCTTTTTCATCCTTTCTAAAAGTTCTGCTTATAGGTTTTGCAAGATGCGGAAAAGGTCGGACCTTTTCCCGAAAAAATATAAACGCATCAGCGTTTACATAATTTTTCGTCTTGGCAGGAGCACCTGCACCCTGTATATGATATGTAGTGGTTAATGTACCACCACGATTACTGATATGGTGATTGAAGTTCCACTTGATTTAAAAGTGGTGGCGCTTTTTGCCATCACTTTACTGTTTTAGTGGCGTTTTCCGCCACCACTTTTCCATTTTGACGGCACTTTCCGCCACCATAACTTTTTTCTCGCTTATCTGAGTGGTGGCGATAAAGTCTATATAATGGTGTAAATTACAAATCTATATAAAAAGAGCCAAGTGCTCATCTTTCAGTTATAATTAAGTTACCACACAAAACATAATTGAAAGGATGAAACCCATGGCTCAATTACATTTTACATTAGATAGTGATTTTTTTGTAGGACTTTTTTCAGAAACCAAAGATGAAGCATTTGGCAAGCTTATGGAAGCTTTACTTAATCAGGTTCTTCAAGCTGAATCTACCGAACAACTTGGTGCTAATAACTATGAACGTTCGCAGGAACGTTCTGATTACAGAAACGGAACCAGGACAAGGTCATTAACTACTCGCATCGGAAAGATTGAATTACAGGTTCCTAGACATCGTAATGTCCCATTTAAGACTTCCTTATTCGAGAATTACCAGCGTAATGAGCAAGCTTTGATTACAACCATGATGGAAATGGTAGTGCAGGTATATCAACCAGAAATGTCAAAAGTAACTGAAGAACTCTGTGGAGAGTCTTTCTCTAAATCTACTGTTTCTGAAATTTGTAAGGAACTTGATGTTCCAATTAAACATTTCAAAGAACGTTTATTACCGGAACATTATCCATTTATTATTGTTGATGCGATATATTTAAAAGTTCGCGAAGATCATCGTGTCAAGTCCAAAGCATTGTTTGTCGCTATTGGGATAAACAATACAGGTCACAAGGAAGTACTCGGTTTTGAAGTATACGATTCTGAGAAAGTAAACACCTGGAAGGACTTCTTTGAAAGTCTTAAAAGTCGTGGCTTACGTGGCGTGGATATTGTGATATCAGATGCACACGCAGGGCTTGTTGAAGCAATAAAGGAATGCTTCTCTGGTTCTTCATGGCAGCGTTGTCAGGCTCATTTTACTAGAAATATCATAGATAAGTGTCCCAAAAAATACAGCACTGGTTTAGCTTCTGAATTGCGAGATATGTTCAATGCAACTACTATTGAAGAAGCCCGTCGCCTAAAAGAATCAATATACGATGAATATCAGGATGTTGCAAATGAAGCAATGGTTGTCCTTGATGAAGGGTTTGAAGATAGCATTACAATCATGGCATTACCTTCAAAATATCGTATTGCATTAAGAACCAGCAACATAATAGAGCGTGAAAACAGAGAGATCAGAAGACGAGAAAAGGTCATTCAGATTTTCCCTAATACGGAATCTATTATACGACTGATTGGCGCAGTTCTTCAGGATGATCATAATGATTGGAGTGTCAGTCACAGAATTTTTGATATGAAAGAGTACTATGACAAACTAAGCTCCATTCAATCAAATCTCCTGAAGATAAAGGCAGCATAGACGGACTAATATAGCTGGAAGATGAATTTACACACAAATTTGGACTTGACTGTGGTGGCGCTTTTTGCCGTCACTTTGCTGTTTTGACGGCGCTTTTTGCCCCCACTTTTCCATTTTGACGGCACTTTTTGCCGTCACACTTTTTCGGCTCTGATTTGTGCGGGGGCGCTTTCTGCCCCCACTTTGTGGTTTTGGGGGCGCTTTCTGCCCCCATTTGCACGTTTTGGTGGCGCTTTTTGCCCCCACTCGCTGGATTCACCTATTCAGTTGTCTCTTTCACCATTACATCTGCATCCAACATCACATTTTCTGCTATCTCAGCACCATCTTCCGACAATTCATTTGTTTCAGGCGGTATATCCACTTCATCCTGTTCACTTATCACAGAATCCCCAACTGCCGCTTCATAATCCATTTCTTCTACAACCTTGCTTCGGTTACGCTGTGGCTCATAATCCGGATTGTAATAATCTTCGTAACCATAGATTTTCTGTTCAAAGTACTTCCTTGGACATTTGCCCCGCATGGTGAAATAACCTTTTGCCTCAAGCTCTGCATTATATTCCTTTATAATTGCATATGCCTTTGTCATCCCGATACCAAGCATCTGGCTTATCTCACCTGCATCTATGAATGCTTCCTTTATACCCTTCATGCAGCTCCTCCTTTCATAAATTGTTATTTTAAATACGTGTTTTTACAAAACAGCTATCCTGTTCTTCATTTAATCCGTATTTCTAATTCGTGTTTATTTTAATATCCTTTTCAAAATTTGTCAATAGAACTTTTTATAATTACGCACTTGAAATTCGTTTTTATTTATGATAAAGTAATCGTACAATCATAAACAAGTCACTTACTGATACGTATTTCATTTAATATCAACCTAATACGTATCTTTACAACGGACTATTTTATATAAAGGAAGGTGAACCACATGGCTTACATTATGGACATTCCGTCTCCACAGGAGATTGGAAAGAACATCCAGAAGCACCGCAGGGCTCAAAAGATAACACAGAAGGAATTTGCAAAAAGACTTGGTAAATCAGAACGCACCATTCAGAAGTATGAATCCGGTGAGATTATCATGAAGCTGGATGTAGTAAAGGAAGTTGCTAATGAGCTGAACATTCCATTTCAGGAGCTTTTATATCCGGCAGGAATTGATAATGCTGCAAAAGAACCAATAAAACAGTCAACATCATATGAATTCCACACTATGTCAGATGTAATCAATGTTCTCTTTGCCATAACTGAACTTACTGATTTTTCATTTGAGCTGACCAACACCAAACCTCCTGAAAGTCCTGAATGGACTGCCGGGATTAAGGTTAATGGCAAAGGCAATGGAAAATATGATGCAGACTTCTGTCTCTTTATGGAAAACTGGATAACAAAGAAGAATATGCTTCAGACAGGAAAAATTTCAAAAGAAAAGTTTGATTCATGGAAATCAGATATGTTGGCATATTATAAGGATTCCAGACTGGATAATGAAGCCGATTAAAAAACTGAATAATTGCAGGCTTACACCTTTAGTAAAGAAAAAGCTCCGGCATACTCCTTCTCGCAAAAGGAATAACCGAAGCTATGTAAGTGATTGACCCGAAGGCTTTATAATCACCCTGAACAAGTAGATTATATCATAGCCTTTTGATGATTGCACAACAATTTTACAAAAAGGAGATGATATTCATGCCAGCTTACAAAGATGAAAAAACTGGTAAATGGTTCGCCAAGTTCTATTATACGAACTGGCAGGGAATCAAAAAACAGAAGTGGAAAAGAGGCTTTGCCACCAAAAAGGAAGCCTTAGGATTTGAAAGGGATTTTCTGGAAAAGCAGTCTGCCAATCCTGACATGACATTTCAAAACCTTTATGAAATTTATATGGAGGATATGGCTGCAAGACTTAAGCAGTCAACTCTTCTGACAAAAAAGGCGGTACTACAGACGCATATTCTTCCATTCTTCGGTAGCAAGCCGATAAATGAAATCAAAGCCTCAGATGTACGAAGATGGCAGGCGAAGCTTATGAGTTCGCCTAATAATTACTCCCAGACCTATCTGAAAAAGATTAACACGGAGCTTAACAGCATCATCAATTACGCCAAGCGTTTCTATGACCTTAACACCAATCCCTGCGGCAAGGCAGGCACCATTGGAAAAGCAAAGGCTGAGGAAATGGATTACTGGACTTACAATGAATATATTGCTTTCCGTGAGGGTGTAAAAGACAAGTCGCTATCGTATATATGCTTTGAAGTCCTGTACTGGACTGGTATGCGAGAAGGTGAACTGCTTGCTCTATCACCTGCTGATATTGACCTTGATAACAAGACAATATCCATCAACAGAACATATCAGCGGATAGAAGGAAAAGATGTATTTACATCACCTAAGACAAGAAAAAGTAAGCGAAAGATTCCGATTCCGGATTTTCTCTGCCAGGAGCTATCAGATTATATCCAGTCAAGGTATATGCTTGACGCAGATGAAAGGCTGTTCCCGGTAACAAAATCATATCTCTCACACGAGATGATAAGAGGTTGCAAAAACACAGGTGTAAAGAAGATACGAATCCACGATATCAGGCATTCGCACGCCAGCTTACTTATTAATCAGGGCTGTGATGCGCTGATGTTAGCAGACAGGCTCGGACACGAGAAAGTATCCACAACACTTAACACATACTCTCATCTGTTTCCACATAAACAGCAGGAGCTTGTGCATAGTCTGGAATCATTGCAGGCGACAGATTCGCCAACACCTGAACCACCATCTGATAACCCTCTGCTTGAAGCAGCAGGTATCACATGTGAAGTGCCGCAGACTCAGGACAACGGCTCAGATGTAACAATCCGACCTCAGTTCGGTCCTGCGTTAGTACCACCAAATACCGTATCAGGGAAAATCATCCAGATGCCACAAAGAAAGATCATATAGAAGAAATCCAGCAGTCATCAGGGTTTCTTGCTATTAAAGTTAATGACAACCAACTGAAAACGATAGAAAAAGAGTAGTTGCTATTAGTAGCAAATTAGTAGCAGAGCAAAAGAAAAAGTCTCGGAATCCGCTTGTTTAGCGGGTTCCAAGACTTGTGGCTCTTATTCAAACTCGGCAAGTCCAAAGATGTTCTTAAATATATTTGTTTAAGTTTCGTATCTTTTTTGCCGTTATTTTATTTCTGTTGCATATATTATTTTGGCTTGCCGATTTTCTGTTGCCAATTTGTTGCCACTTCATTATAACTACTAAATCCGTCATTGACAACTTTTATTTTAAAATCCCTCCATAAATGTTTCTTCTTATCACTCTACCATTTGTCGATTACATCGTCGAATAGAATTAGGCAACATTATATCTATCTCTTCTTCTGAAAAAGTCTGCTCCTCTTCTGTTTTCAATGCTTTTTGTGCTGCTGTATAGCTCTTAGCATCCGTTCTAGGCGAATTGCTGTATACCTCTGATGTTCTTTCTTGCAGCTCATCTCGCTTGTTTCGAATTGCATTTGCATCCAGCATTTCAAAATCTGTTAATAACGACACATACTCTTCTCTTATTTTCCATAATAAATCAGAAGCCTTTTTATGTTCTTGTGCTATTCCAGAAAGGTCAAAATTTTTAATATATGTGTTTAGTATTAACAATGCTAAAGAAACTATTGCTCCTAAAATACTAGCAATCTTATCATCAGAAAATATTGCTACCACAAAGCCACTTGTGGTGATTGCAGACAATACGATTTGTGCTACTTTTATTCTATCCTCTAATTTTACCGTCCGATTTATAAACTTATCATGGCATGTTTGTGAATATGTAACTCTTCCATAAGCCTCCCGAATTTGTGATTCCAATTTATATCCTTGACTATTCCGGGAATTTCGTTCCATAAATCTCTCTCCATTTCTGTTTAGCTGAATATGAATAATTACTGTTTTCATATGATATTGCAGAAACTGCATTATTATATGCTGTTTTTGCTTTTGTATGAAACTCTCCGTTTTTCCATACATAGCGCTGACTTCCTGGTGCAAGCCAGTAATTCTGATTTTCATCCAATTCTTCAAGATATTTGAAAAAATCTCTACTCATAAAATCATAATAAAGATACGATTTATCTTTATATTCCCAATCATTTATAAATTTATAAGCTAACGTATCTATAAGTATTCCACTCATCGGTACATTGCATTTCCCTTTCCATGCTCTCGCCATTCTACAAAGACGCTTCAAGTTTTTGTTTGTATTTTTATTTCTACTATTCATTGCATCGATCTCTTTTTTGGGATCCGTTGTTCTCCAACTTCCTCCATTATTAGAGTCAGGATAAGTATAACTTCCATCTGTATTTATAAAAGCAGGAACAATTTCAAAATTGATTCCATCTGAAAAGTTAATCCCTATTACCTGTCCATCACCCTTTACATATGATGTACTATAAGTCTTTTGCAAAACTCCCTTAACTTCCTGTAACAGTGCTGACTGTCCATTACTTTTGTATGCATTAAATTTTTCATAGGTAGAATATGGCAACTGGACAATAATATCTATATCGCTCGTCCATATTTCCGTTCCACGCCCATATGAACCTACATATAAACTGTGTGTTGTTTCCGATGAACTACTCCAATAGTCCAGATTTATTCTTTTAGTTATCTGATGATACCTATATTGAATTGTTGATACGGTATCAGAACTCATTCTCAGATTCGAACAAAATGTTGAAAAATAATCACTTACTGACATACTCTACCCCTTCCTTTCAAAAAATTATTATATTGTAATTCCATATTGATCAAAAATCCATATTTGACCAGTTTCAATCATTTTTGTTAAATATTTTTGTTTTACTTCCTCTAAAAACTCTGTAATAGCATCCGGATGATTTTTTAAAAACCATTGTATATGATTTTCAATGTACTCGATTCTAACATTTGCATCATTTAAATCATTTGGACATCTTTTCATTTTCTCATCAATACTATCAAATCCTTTAAACTCTTCAAGTAGGCGTTCTTCCGTCATCTCTATATATTCTGGATTTATATCTATGCCAACACCCCTACGATTCGTCTGTTGACATACTCTTAAACATGTCCCTGAACCGACAAAAGGATCCACAACTACATCATTTTCTTTACTTGAAGCCAATATCATTCGTTCATATAATCCTTCTGGCTTCTGTGTAGGATGTTTTTTTCGATTTTTGTTACAATAATGCATATGAGAAAATTCCCAAACATTTCCAGGATTCGCACCTCGCATATTATTTACCGAGCGATAATACTTTTGTGGAACTCGTATTGCATCTAAATCAAATACAAACTTTTTTGCATTTTTTGTAAACATTAAAATATCATCATGTCTCGGACTAAACCCCTTTGTTTTACCAATGCCTTGTGTATAATACCATGTAATCCAGCTATTAAATGTCATGCCCAATTCTTGTTCTAAGATAGTATATATATAAGAAATATATTTCATTCCCATGAAAATATATATTGTACCATCAGGCTTTAAAACTCTCTTCGCCTCTTTTAGCCAAAGGCGACTAAACTCAAGATAATCTTCAAACTTTAGTTTATCTTGGCTGGTTCCATAATCTTTATTTAAATTATACGGAGGATCTGTTACTATAAGATTTACAGACTCATTTTCCATTTTCTGGAGTTCTGCAATGGCATCTCCACAGATTGCTTCTATTCTTTTATCCATTTATTTCTCTTTGCCTCATTATAAAAATCTTCTATAGTTCTTTTTGAACTATGTAAATATTTACTATCCAACAGTTGACACATTTCCCATGTTGTTCTGTATTGATATGTAATATAATGGATGTCTTTTATCTGTATTTGTCCAGTTCCTAATGCTGGATTATAGTTAATATCTGCATCACTAATAAATTTCAAATCATATGCGTTATAATCAACAATTTCCATGATACCATCCATTAATTTTGTTTTTTCGTTTCTTTGAACATATACCTTATGTTTAATTGAAAGAATTACAAACATAAAATCAGGATCTTTTACATATGCAGTTCTAATTCTACTAAAACTTGTAATATTAGGTCCCTTTCCGCTATTAGGAATATCATCTGCTGTAGCCTTAACATCAACATTTCCAGTAATAACTCTATTACATTTCTTGAACTGCAATATGATATCTGCCATTCCTAAACGTTCTTGTGCCTCAACATTTATAAGCTGAAATGGATTATTCATATCATCACGAATACCGGCAAATACTTCCCCCGCCCATGCTTCAATCATTGGGCCTGCAATTTTGTTTATATTTTCTAATGGCAATCCCATTCTAAGATTTGTGTTAATAACAATTCGATTATCTCCCTTTTGTCTCTGCCTATCCAAAATTTGTGTTATCTGTTCAATAACAAATTCACTATCTTCTTTATATGATTCTGACTCTACAGGTACTTTAAAGTTCATATCTTCGTATTTCATTTTCTACCTCTTCTGATGTTCAAATACTTTTCTTATAATTGTATTGAATAACACTTTTTACTGAATTATTCTTTATAATATTACCATGTATTCTTCACTTCAGCAAGCCTATACCCTTCTCTATACTTTCTTAAAAGGCGGTCACACATTGTAACCGCCTTGCACTCTACGCATAAACAATCTCTTTTACCACCATCTCCTCTGCACATGCCCGGATATTATTCATTCTCCCAATCCATGCCATCTGATTCTGCATCTTCAGTTCTTCCGTCACTCCATGTGCTTCTTTCATCTGCTCTACCAGTCTTTCCATCATCTGATTACAATCCTCATCAATCTGATGCAGATGCTCATTTAACTTCCCAGCAAGTATCAGTTCCAGATATAATCCTTTCCGATGCTCTTTCAAGTATGATTTTCTCAACATTCCATACTTTCCAATCGGATACTCTGTCTCTTCCGGGAGGTACAGGTCTGGATAATACAGACCGTCCTCTCCTAAAGTATAACTGATTCCATTTTCTCCCATAATGTGTTTCTCCATGATTGTCCTCCTATCTTGCTCCCCGATCTTTGTTCTGACTACGGGTATGCTGTTTATTTTTCTGTTCATTCTGTATTTCTTGTTTCTTTTCTGCCAGCTTTGCTCTAATACCATGTGCTACTGGCTCTTTGCCAGTTTCTTTCTTCCATTTTTCTATTGCAGTTCGATACTGGCTATACTCAGTTTGAGAAACCTTAAAATCTTTTAAAAATTCCTGTACACTTCTATATCCGATTTTCTGCACAATCCTCGGAAGGTAATCTTTCATATCTCTGATCTGGCTTTTCAGTTCATCAATTTCTTTCTGCAATTCTTTTTTCTTTCTTCCTTTAAACCATCCCGTGACTTCTGACAGTTCTTTCTTTCTTTGCAGAAAGCTGTTTTTGTTTCTGTTGAATTGCACTATTTTGTTCTTCCAGTTCTTTATTCACTTTAAATAGTTTCGGATACTTTGATGCAAGCCTCGTCATTTTAGGTTGTTCCGGTTCTGCCTCTTTTTCTTTTGTTATCTTGACTGCTGCTATGCTATTTTCAGCAACATACTCTGGGTGTTCAGTTTCCGTTCGCTCTATCTGTTTTGGCACTTCCCTGGGTTTCTTAAACAGCACACTTGCTATCAAAAACTCCAATGCCTCAACCGCCACTGTTACAACTCTGGAAAATAATCGTGGTCTGTTTCCACGCCGGGCAATTGATTTCCTAATCGGCTCCGTGATTTCTTTCCGCTTCACTTCCATTATCTTCGGTTCTGGCACTCCACTAATCAATGCCATATCAACAGCTCTGTTCCATTCCCGGCGTTTTTGGTTATCTACTTCTATTTCCTGTTCCTTCGGATTATTTTTTCCGATTTTCTTTGTTGCAAGATAAACACTGCCACGCTCAAATACCTGTAGTTTCTGTTTCTCGTCCCGCACATAAATATTGATTAAATCTGTATAAGAATGCTTTACCTCATCCAGAAATGAATTACTCTTGAAACGCTCATCTTTCGCAGTAAACAGCTTCTTCTCATAGACTTCTCCTTTCTTCACAATACTGCAGCCTTCTCGGATCTCGCCATCTTCTCCTAATATCTCTTTTTTGGTTCGGACATGTTTTCCATTTTCATCATAAAACATATTTCTGCTGGCAATCTTAATGATTGGTTCATCCAGTAGTTTCCGTTCTGCAAATATCAAATGAATGTGATAATTGGTCTTTCTTTTATTGTGGTGCAAAGCAGCAATACACTCTGTTCCATAATTCTGTTTAAAATGATTTGTAAAAAGCTGCAGCAATCTATCCGACTGATATTCTGTAAAACTCTCTGGCAAAGCAATGATCAGTTCTCTTGCTTCAATGCATTTTCCTTCTGTTCCACTTTTTGCAAATTCTTCCTGATTACATTTTGCAAGTTCCCGCCAGAATTTCCGTTCTATGGTTTCATAAACTGCATAAAGATTTTCCTGTTTTGCGTGACTGGATATATAAGTGATTCTGCCTTTTACATTGCTTAGTTTTGTCATTTGAATAAATGAATTTCTTCCGATAGGCACTCCCTCCTTGTCTTCGGCAAAATAAATTCTGCCATATCATTTGTGAGTGGATGCATCGGCATCCGTTTACGAACTTACTGCCGTTTCCGGCTATAATAGCCCCCTGCAAGGGCGAAATACGCAGAGCATAAACGAAGTTTGTGCGATGGGTGTATTTCGCTCTCAAACGCCGAGGGCTTTGTGAGATGCTTCTTACATCTACCACAACTTGCTTTCGCTTTTCATTTTGGGCGTATCCGCCCTCTTTTTCTGCCCGTATCCGGGCTTATTTTTTCACTAACAACAAACCGACTATTACTCTTCCTGTCTGCTTTATTCCCGTATCCTTGCCCGTACATACTCCAGATCTCCACAATACGGTGTTCCCACCAAATACCATTCTCTCGCCAGATTCATTTCCATTCGTGTCTTTACCCACTGATCATCAACTAGAACTTCCAGACATTCTCCGCAGTGAAATCCTGGATCAATCCATAAGTCTGATGACAATAATCCATATCTTTTGTTATAACTGTTGTAACCTAATCTTCCTTCTCTCATGGTGTCATTCTCCCTTCATTTATCATTTCCGCAGGGACGCCCTGAATCAGGGCCCCCTTTTGAAAAGTTTTTTCTTCGCCAATCAACTACCGGCTACACCTTACAAACCTTCTCTTTGTCTGCTATTTACAGGTGCGTGGCACGCTCCTGTCATAAGGTCATCAAGCAGAATCTTTACCAACGAAAGTTCTCATGCATTCCACACTTATCCAAATACTCTTGTCTTGCCTTTTCCCGTTCTTCCTCGGTTGGTGCTGTTTTGAATGTTGTATATAACTGACGTTTTACCATACTGTCTAATTTTTCCATCAATGCTTTTTCTATCTCCGGCAGATATTCCTCATTCCCGGCAAGATGGTACTGGAACAATGCCAGTAATAAATCTTTTGGTATCTGCACCTGTGATTTTCTTTCCATGTTTCTCCTTTCCGTGACGGTCGTGACGATAGTGACGATATTTTCACAACCGACACACTATATAAAATACCGTCACAACCGTCACATATCGTCACGCTTGTTTTCCAACAAAGGCTAATCTGATCTTTCTTCCATCATGTCCTCGTTCCGCTTTATACTGGATTCCATATTCCAGAATCAATCGTTCCAAGCTGACATTTAATTTTCGTGATAATGCGTTCGGCTGCATTTCCACCTGCAATACTTCCACAAGCTCTGTTGCTGTTCCTGCCCACTCTGGCGTAGTTTCTGTTACAAGTTCTTTGATTTTTTCCAACACTGGATCTTCTGGTTCTTTCCAAAGTTCTGTTTCTGTCTTGGTAAGTTCCCAGACACATCTCTCCCGATTAAAGTTCAACCACAGTTTCTGATCCTGCTGGTCACGCCCTGCCACTTCCAGAACTGCCTTATTATCTGTCCGTTTTTCTTTCTGCATGACGAATGCTCCATCCGCAGCTCCAAGCAATCCATTCGTGCCAGAAATCATATCAAAACTATCTGAAGATTCCATTTTCCTTGTATGATGCACAACCAGAAAACAGATACCATATTTATCACTGAATGCTTTCAGCTTCGTTACAATCTCATAATCACTGGCATAACTGAATTTATCTCCACCAACCTCACGCACTTTCTGAAGAGTATCAATGATAATCAGTCTTGCGTCTTTATGCTCCGTCACAAATGTTACAAGCTGCCTTTCCAGTCCGTCATTGAGCGATTTTGATTTTGTAGCGAAATAAAAATTCTCACTGCCTTCCATTCCAAACATCTGTGATAACCGCTTTTGCAACCTTGCATAATCATCTTCCAATGCCAGATACAGAACCGTTCCCTGTCTGACTGAAAAGCCCCACAATGGAAGTCCTTTACTGATGTGGTACCCGATCTGTGCCATAAAGAATGATTTTCCAATTTTCGGCGAACCAACAAACAGATAAGTTCCGTTATACAGAAGTCCATCTACAATCGGCAATTTTGGTGGATATGCAGTATCGTATAATTCCATCATAGAAACTGTTTCCAGATCATCTGGATTCTTTTTATTTGCTGATTTTGCTATATTTTCCGCATTATTTGTAGCTTGCAGATTGCCCTTACCGGGCAAATCTGCTATACTTTGGTTGGTTAATTTATTACTTGATGACTGTTCCACATCTGCGCCAACAGATGCAATCGGAGCAGTCATTTTTTCTTTTTCTGTCATTCATTATCCCCTTTCAATCCATACAATGTCTCTGCGACCAATTTCAGGGTACTCAGCAACTCTTCGTTTTCCTCACCGCATTTTTCCAGACGTTTCAATTCTTCATAAATCTCTGCCATCTGATTTCGCAATGCTTTATACACTCTTGGATTTCCCTGTACTACAATTTCCCGATCAGTTAATCGTTTTGTGATATAGTCCTGCTTACTAAGTCCTGACAATCGGACACTTGCATCAATCTGCTCTGCTTCTTCCGGTGATACCCGGAATGCTACAATTTTGTTTCTCCATCTTCCTTTACTGTCCAGATTCTTCTCCATTTGATTTTTCCATCCTTTCAATATCCAGTTGTTCTGCCATCTGCGTCTGCTCACTTGGAAACAGGTGTGCATATCGGTAAGTGATATCAATGCTCTCATGTCCCATTCGGTCTGCGATTGCCAATACCGTAAATCCCATATTGATCAATAACGATACATGGGAATGTCTCAAATCATGCACACGAATTCGCTTCACCCCAGACACTTTTGATCCTCTGTTCATTTCATGATGCAGATAAGATTTGGAAATCGTGAAAATCCGTTCGTCCTCTTTCGGCTCATACAGCATTTTCAGATAATCCTGCATCTCATCGCACAAAAACTGTGGCATCTTAATGGTTCGATTACTTTTTAACGTCTTTGGTGGTGTAATCACATCTTCCCGATGCAGTCTCTGATAGGACTTGTTAATCCGTAGTGTATGCGTTTCAAAATTGAAATCTTCCGGTGTAAGTGCTAATAACTCGCCCATGCGAAGCCCACACCAGTAAAGTATTTCAAACGCATAATAGGAAACAGGCTTGTCCATCATGGCATCTGCAAATTTCAGATATTCTTCTTTTGTCCAGAACAGCATTTCCCGGTGTTCCTCTTTTCCCATATTTCCTGCTTTCTGTGCTGGATTAGATGGAAGATGGTAAAAATTAACTGCATGGTTGAAAATAGCACTTAACTGACTGTGAATTTTCTGCAGATAAGAAGCAGAATACGGTTTTCCATTTGGCTGACGGATCGCAAGCAGTTCATTCTGCCATGCAATAATGTCCCTAGGCTCAATTTCTCCTATCTTACGCTTTCCGAAATAAGGAAGAATTTTAGTTCTGGCAATATTTGTCTTCGTTCCCCAGGTATTATCACGAATTCGATTTTGCATATCCTCCACATAAATTTCATAAAAGCTTTCAAAAGTCATATCCAATTTGGCTTCTTTCTTCAACAATAGCTCTCGTTCCCACATCTGCGCTTCTCGTTTTGTAGGAAATCCTCTTTTGGATGACTGATGCGTTTCTCCTGTCCAATCGGTATAACGATAGACTACTCGCCACTTTCCAGTGGCATTATCTTTATGAATACTCATACAAATTCTCCTCTCTTTCTCTTACATTTCGCTGTAACATACTTTTTTGCGGAAATAATTGGTGTTTACTCTGCCAGCTACCGTAAGATAACCCAGCTTCTGTAATTCTTCATTTAGCTGTTTGACAATCTTATAAGCATAAGACTTGGAAACCCCCAGTTCCGCTGCAACTTCTTCTACTGTCATAAAAGTTCTGTTCGTCACATCGCATCTCTCCTTTCTTCTTAACGCAATTTGTTTAGGTCGTTATATTTGCATGATACTAAACTTTTTTATTTAAGTCAAGTAATTTGACGAGAATATTAAATTTTTTTGTTTAAGTTCTTCTTGCTATCCGAAATTGCTCATGCTATACTGAACCTAAACAGAATTGTTTTATTTTCTATCACAATTAATTATGGCAACACGAATGACCACTATAAGGAGGCAAACAAAAATGGCAATCGGACAACGTATCAAATATTTTCGCAACCGCAAAGGCATGACACAAAAGCAACTCGGAGAACAACTGGGATTCATGGGAAAAACCTCAGATGTCCGCATGGCTCAGTATGAATCTGAAGCCAGAGTTCCTAAGATTGATCTTGTAAAACAAATGTCTCAGATCTTTGGTGTCAACACACATGCTTTAACTGTGCCCGATATTGATACTCACATAGGTCTGATGCATACACTATTTGCACTGGAAGATATGTATGGTCTGAAGGTAAAAAATGTAGATGGACAACCTCATCTCTGCCTTGACTCTTCCATATCTGCTCCCGGCTCCTCTGCCGATGAAATGCTTCGTGCATGGATGGAACAAGCTGACAAACTGAAAAACGGTGAAATCAGCAAGGAAGAATATGATGAATGGAGATATAAGTACCCGGAACTGGATACTTACCAGAAACGTGCCAAGGTACCATCTCAGGAACTGAGTGATTACCTCGTAAAAGAATTGACTAAAAAAGAAAAATAAAAGAAGAAAATAGAAAAACCTTACCGATATTCAGTTTTTTACTTCTGAAAATCAGTAAGGTTTCTTTATATACGTTATGAAATAAAATTTTTATCTCTTGAATAATCACAAAATGTTGCCATTTTGTTGCCAATTACTAAGCAAATTTGCTTGTAACCAGCATAAATACTGGTATCTTATGATTGTGTGGATTATTCAAACTCAATCGTTCCAGGTGGTTTACTAGTCAGATCATAGAATACTCTGTTGACCCCACGCACCTCATTTATAATTCTGCTCATGACTGTCTGGAGAACCTCAAATGGAATCTCTGCGCTCTCTGCTGTCATGAAATCAATTGTGTTGACTGCACGAAGTGCAACCGCATAATCGTAAGTTCTTTCGTCACCCATAACACCAACGGAACGCATGTTAGTGAGGGCTGCGAAATACTGGTTTGGCATCCATGCTGGAGCCTTGCCGTTAGCCTTCTTGTACTCAGCTACGGCCTTGTCAACCTCCGAACGGTAGATATAGTCAGCGTCCTGAACGATACGAACCTTATCAGCTGTTACCTCGCCGATAATTCTGATTCCAAGTCCCGGACCTGGGAATGGCTGACGGAATACAAGATGTTCTGGTATTCCAAGCTCAAGACCAGCCTTACGAACCTCATCTTTGAAAAGGTTGCGGAGTGGCTCAATGATTTCCTTGAAATCAACGAAATCAGGAAGTCCTCCTACATTGTGGTGAGACTTGATTACGGCTGATTCACCGCCAAGTCCGCTTTCTACAACGTCTGGATATATAGTTCCCTGTGCAAGGAAGTCAACTGCACCAATCTTCTTGGCTTCTTCCTCAAATACACGGATAAACTCTTCACCAATAATCTTTCTCTTAGCTTCTGGCTCTGTAACGCCTGCAAGCTTAGAGTAATATCTCTCCTGTGCATTAACTCTTATAAAGTTAAGGTCGAACTGTCCTTCTGGTCCAAATACGCTCTCAACTTCATCGCCTTCATCTTTACGGAGAAGACCGTGATCTACGAATACGCATGTAAGCTGCTTTCCAATAGCTCTTGAAAGAAGTCCGGCTGCAACAGATGAATCAACACCACCTGAAAGAGCAAGTAAAACCTTGCCACTGCCAACCTTCTCGCGGATTTCCTTAATTGTATTCTCAACAAATGCATCCATCTTCCATGTTCCGGCACATCCGCATACTCCACGAACAAAGTTGTGAAGCATCTTGGTTCCTTCCTGAGTATGAAGAACCTCTGGGTGGAACTGAATTGCATAAAGATTCTTCTCTGTACACTCTGCTGCTGCAACTGGGCAGTCTGCTGTGTGGGCAACAATCTTGAATCCTGGTGCAATCTGTGAGATGTAATCAAAATGGCTCATCCACACAATAGTTTTCTCTGAGACATCTGAGAATAAAGCGCTGCTCTTATCTACAAATGTTTCTGTCTTTCCATACTCTCTTACTGGTGCCTTCTCAACCTTGCCACCAAGCACATGCTGCATAAGCTGTGCGCCATAGCAAAGACCAAGTACAGGTACACCAAGTTCAAAAAGTTCTTTAGTACATGTTGGCGCGCCATCTTCATAACAGCTGTTAGGACCACCCGTAAGGATAATTCCTTTAGGGTTCATGGCCTTAATCTGCGCCAGGTCTGTCTTGTAAGAATAGATCTCACAATATACATTACATTCACGGACACGGCGCGCAACCAGCTGGTTGTACTGACCACCGAAGTCAATGACAATAACTTTCTCCTGATCCATGATCAATCTCCAATCTTGTGTATTTATATATACATTATAGTTAAACTTGCCACTTATGACAAGCCTTAATTCTCCCCAATTCCTATCTTACTAATTCTCCTCCAGACAATCCTTATCTATGCATCTTTCTTCCCAATTCTCTTCTTCACATAAGAATCCATCTTCTCTCTGACCATCGCCATCTTTCTGTTGGTCTCCTCATTATCAGAATGAAAATGCATAAGCTTTGCAAGATAGCCCTGTTCCACAGTAATCCGCACGCTCTCATCATACACAAGCTCATAAGCAAGTGATACATGACCAATAACAGTATCAGCCGGTGTGCGTCTTATTGCTTTGAGTATACAGTGTTCCTCATCAAACGCTTCTAACACTTCATCTGTAATATCACTCTTCATCAGTTCTTCAGTCGTAGTGTTATATATTTCTTCAAGCGGAGTATCAATATTAACCTTAAATATATCAACCTTATCAGCGTCACGAAGCACATTGCAGAATGCCTGCTCGCGGCGATTAAGTCCCTGCGGAATTCTGTACATATTGTGACACCTTATTGCAAGTTCAAGCATTTCCATGTCCGATTTATTCAATCTGTCATACAGAAATACTCCATCAGAACTATATCGATCCTCTAATGCTCCTGGCTTGTAGCCTGTACATTTGACCATTCCATTAAGAAAAGTACTGATAAGACCATCTTTGAACAACAGGTCTGCACCAAATTTTGCATGGTCAACAGAGTCCGCATCTGAAAATGTGTTATAACGCTTTATCTGTTCAAATCTTCCAACATCATGAAGCATTCCGGATAACCATGCCAGCTCAACATCATAGGCACACATTCCAGCTGCCTTTGCAATTCTTTCGCACAAAGCTGCAACTCTGTAAGTGTGGTCAATTTTTAATTTAATCTTAGGGTCATCTGCATTATAAGCTACTGTGTATTCTGCAAATGCTTTCTTAACATGCACTCTGTCAACATACACACGGTTTATCTTGGCATTTTCATAATAACCTTCAACATCAGCAACCTTTCCCTCATTCCATGTGTCTACAATATCAGGCACATCAGATAAAGAATGGCACACAACTGAAGTCAGTCTTCGGATGTCATCGTTAATCTCAATAGTATCAGGTATATGAATCACCTTCATGCCTGCTGCATATCCTGCTTTAATGCCATTAATACTGTCCTCAATGACTACACATTCTGACGGTTCACATCCGATAAAGCCTGCTGCCCTTAAGAATATGTCCGGCTCAGGCTTTCCATGCTCAACCTCATCTCCATATACAACACCAGAAAGATAATCCCATGCTCCTATTCTGTGAAGACTCTTTTCAGCACTTGATTTCTGTGTTGAAGTTGCAACAGCACATTTGAGTCCATTATCCTTAATATAATCAAGCAGCATATGAAGCCCCGGCTTAACCGGAACTTCCTCTGTCTCCCTGATTTTGTAAACATGGTCTGTGCGCATTGTCCGCATTTCCCAGTAATCCTGCTCTCCATGATAATAATCATCAAAAAAGCTCTGACTAAGCTTTGCCGGTGCACCTTTAAAACTGTCGATAAGCCATAATGGCATCTCTACATTTTTCTGGGAAGCTGCCCACAGCCAGCCAAGATTAGACTGATTTTCCGTATCAATCATAACTCCGTCCATATCAAAGATAATTCCTTTTATCATAACTACCTCCATTCTACTCCCCAAAATATCAAACCGACATCCCTTGCATACACTTCCCAGATATACGTTCATTCACTTCTTAATATTACTTCTCTTCCAGATACTTCTTAACATACTGTCCGGTATAAGACTTCTTAACCTTAACAATCTCCTCAGGCGTTCCCTTGGCAATAACAGTTCCACCGCGGTCGCCACCCTCTGGTCCCATATCTATAATATAATCTGCTGTCTTAATAACATCAAGATTATGTTCAATAACAACTACAGTGTTGCCACCCTCTGCAAGCCTGTGAAGGATATTGACAAGCTTGTGGACATCGGCAAAATGCAGACCGGTTGTAGGCTCATCAAGAATATATATAGTCTTTCCTGTGCTTCTTCTTGAAAGCTCTGTTGCAAGCTTGATTCTCTGTGCCTCACCACCTGAAAGCTCAGTTGATGGCTGTCCAAGCTTGACGTAAGACAAGCCAACCTCGTTGAGAGTCTCAATCTTTCTTCTTATACTTGGCACATTTTCAAAGAAATCAACTGCATCCTCAATAGTCATGTCAAGAACATCATATATGCTCTTATCCTTGTATTTTACTTCAAGAGTTTCTCTGTTGTAACGCTTACCCTCGCAGACTTCACAAGGAACATACACATCCGGCAGGAAATGCATCTCTATCTTGATAATACCGTCGCCTGAGCATGCCTCACATCTTCCGCCTTTAACATTAAAGCTGAATCTGCCCTTCGTATATCCTCGTTCCTTCGCGTCCTTAGTCGTTGCAAACAGGTCTCTTATCATGTCAAATACACCTGTATATGTTGCCGGATTAGACCTTGGTGTTCGTCCAATTGGTGACTGGTCAATATTAATGACCTTATCAAGCTGCTCTATTCCGTCAATTCCATCATGGTCGCCTGCAATACATCTCGCCCTGTTAAGCGACTTTGCAAGGTGCTTGTAAAGAATCTCATTAACAAGTGAACTCTTGCCTGAGCCTGACACACCTGTTACGCATGTGACAACTCCAAGCGGAATATCTACATCAATATTCTTAAGATTATTCTCCCTTGCGCCTCTTACCTTAATCCAGCCAGCAGGCTTTCTACGCTCTGCCGGTACAGGTATCTTGATTCTTCCTGACAGATATGCACCTGTAAGTGAGTCCTTGCACGCCATAATGTCCGCAGCAGTTCCTGTTGCGACAACTTCTCCACCATTTCTTCCTGCGCCTGGTCCGATATCCACAATATAATCGGCTGCAAACATAGTATCCTCATCATGTTCAACGACAATAACTGAGTTACCAAGATCGCGCAAATGTGTCAGAGTTCCAAGCAGCTTGTCATTATCCCTCTGGTGAAGTCCGATACTTGGCTCATCAAGAATATAAGCAACTCCTACAAGACCTGAACCAATCTGTGTAGCAAGCCTGATTCTCTGTGCTTCACCACCTGACAGAGTTCCTGTGGCACGCGAAAGTGCCAGATAATCAAGCCCTACATCTACAAGGAACTTAATTCTCGCCTTGATTTCCTTAAGAATCTCTGCACCAATAAACAGCTGTCTCTCTGAAAGCTTCATATTCTCAAGGAATTCCTGAAGCTTTATAATAGACATGTTAGTAATCTCATATATGTTCTTATCTGCAATAGTAACAGCAAGTGAAGACGGCTTAAGTCTCTGTCCATGACAGGCAGAACAAGGTCTTATTCTCATAAATTCCTCATACTGCTGCTTAGTATTATCAGAATATGTCTCTCTGTATCTTCTCTCCATATTCTTAATAAGACCTTCAAATGCGACATCATATACACCCTCTCCGCGCTGGCCTTTATATTTAACCTTTACAGAATGTCCCTTAGTACCATTGATAATAATATCCTTAATATCATCAGGATAATCCTTGAATGGTGTCTTTAATGAAAATCCATATTCCTCTGCAAGTGCATCAAGAATCGCCCTGCTGAAGCTGCCCTCATCCTTAGATGACTGCCATCCCATTCCGACAATAGCGCCTTCATCAATGCTGAGACTCTCATCCGGTATAAGCAGCTCTGCATCAAACTTCATTGTATAACCAAGTCCGAAACAGTCCGGGCATGCGCCAAATGGATTGTTGAACGAAAAGCTTCTTGGCTCAACCTCATCAATACTTATACCACAGTCTGGGCAGGAAAAGCTCTGGCTGAAATTAAGTGTCTCACCATCAATAACATCTACTGTCATAAGACCTTCGGCAAGCTTAAGAGCTGTCTCAATAGAATCTGTAAGTCGTTTCTGGATTCCGTCTCTTACAGAAAGTCTGTCTACAACAATCTCAATATTATGCTTCTTATTCTTATCAAGCTTAATCTCATCTGTCAGCTCATACATGCTTCCATCAGCAATAACACGCACAAATCCGCTCTTCTTTGCCTGTTCAAATAGCTTTACATGTTCACCCTTTCGTCCACGGACAACAGGTGCAAGAATCTGAATCTTAGTTCTTTCAGGAAGTGCCATAATAACATCAACCATCTGGTCAACTGTCTGTTTGTTGATTTCGCGTCCACATTGTGGACAATGCGGAATACCAATTCTTGCATAGAGAAGTCGGAAATAATCATATATTTCTGTAACAGTTCCTACTGTAGAACGTGGATTTCTGTTAGTCGACTTCTGGTCTATAGATATAGCCGGTGAAAGTCCTTCAATACTGTCAACATCAGGCTTTTCCATCTGTCCCAAGAACTGTCTTGCATATGAAGACAGTGATTCCATATATCTTCTCTGACCTTCTGCATATATTGTATCAAATGCAAGACTCGACTTTCCCGAACCTGAAAGTCCTGTAAGCACAACAAGCTTGTCTCTTGGAATATCAACATCTATTCCTTTAAGATTATGCTCTCTTGCACCCTTTATCCTTATGCAGTTCTTGTAACTGCCTCTTTCAATCTCTTTCTTTAACTTACTATCAGCCATGTTTTTTTCCTTCATAAATATATTTATTAATTTCAATCATCTTGTCACGAAGCTGTGCAGCCTCCTCAAAGTTAAGCTCTGCTGCTGCCTTACGCATGTTCTTCTCAACCTGCGTCTTAACCTTCTCAAGCTCTTTGATGCTCATAGATTCATAATCAACCTTAAGCTTTCCGGAAGCATCACCCGGCTCCGCTGCCTTGCTTATACTTATCAGATCTCTTACTGCCTTCTTGATTGTCTGTGGAGTAATTCCATGCTCATCATTATACTCCTGCTGAATCTTTCTTCTTCGTTCTGTCTCTGAAATAGCCTTTTCCATAGATTCAGTAATCTTGTCTGCATACATGATAACATGTCCCTCTGCATTTCTTGCAGCTCGACCAATCGTCTGTATAAGCGATGTCTCTGTTCTTAAGAAGCCTTCCTTATCAGCATCAAGTATTGCAACAAGGCTGATTTCAGGAATATCCAGACCTTCTCGTAGCAGGTTGATTCCAACAAGAACATCAAATCCATCAAGACGCATATCTCTTATAATCTTCTGACGCTCAAGCGTATCAATATCTGCATGAAGATACTTAACCCTGATTCCTGCCTCTTTAAGATAATCAGTAAGATCCTCCGCCATTCTCTTGGTAAGTGTAGTAACAAGCACCTTGTTCTTCTTGGCAGTTTCCTTATTAATCTCTGATATAAGGTCATCAATCTGTCCTTCAATCGGCTTAACAGTTATCTCCGGGTCAAGAAGTCCGGTAGGTCTTATAACCTGCTCGGTTCTCATAAGTTCATGCTCTGCCTCGTATGTGCTTGGTGTTGCTGATACGAAAAGCATCTGTGAAATCTTACTCTCAAACTCGCTGAAATTAAGCGGTCTGTTGTCCTTCGCAGATGGCAGTCTGAAGCCATAATCTACAAGCGTAGTCTTTCTTGACTGGTCACCGGCATACATGCCTCGAATCTGCGGAATAGTGATATGCGACTCATCCACAATAATAAGAAAATCATCTGGAAAATAATCCATCAGCGTATACGGAGGACACCCTGCCGGAAGTCCTGCCAGATGTCTTGAATAATTCTCTATTCCTGAACAAAAGCCTGTCTCCTGCATCATCTCTATATCAAAATTCGTTCTCTCTTCAATTCTCTGTGCCTCTAGAAGCTTGTCCTCACTCTTGAAATACTTCACTCTCTCGGCAAGCTCTGCCTTGATATTCTCAATCGCAGCGTCCATCTTCTCTTTCTCAACAACATAATGTGAGTTAGGGAATATCGCAATATGTTCAAGAACGCCTTTAACTTCGCCTGTTAGGGAATCTATCTCACTTATTCTGTCCACTTCATCACCAAAGAATTCAACTCTTATGGCATCACCTGATGATGATGAAGGATACACTTCAACAACATCGCCTCTTACCCTGAAGGTTCCTCGCTTAAAATCCTGGTCGTTCCTTACATACTGGATATCAATAAGCTTTCTTATGCAATCATCCCTGTCCTTCTCCATTCCCGGACGAAGCGAAATAACCATGTTCTTATAATCAACCGGCGCACCTAATCCATATATACATGAAACCGAAGCAACGATAATAACATCATTTCTTTCAGAAAGTGCCGCTGTTGCCGAATGTCTTAATTTATCAATTTCATCATTAATAGATGAATCCTTCGCAATATAAGTGTCACTCTGAGGTACATAGGCCTCAGGCTGGTAATAATCATAATAGGAGACAAAGTACTCAACCGCATTCTCTGGAAAGAACTCCTTCATCTCCCCATACAACTGTGCAGCCAGTGTCTTATTATGGCTTATAATAAGTGTAGGTTTCTGAACATTCTGTATAATGTTCGCCATTGTAAATGTTTTACCAGAACCAGTTACACCAACTAGAGTCTCAAACTGATTGCCTTCCTCAAAGCCCTTTGTAAGTGCTTCAATAGCCTGCGGCTGGTCGCCCATCGGCTTAAAATCCGAATGTAATACAAATCTGTCCATAATCCCTCCTTGTTTTCCAGCATTTTTCTCATTATACAATATAACAGTTAAAAAGTACAGAACAAACATTCGATTTGTCCTGTACTTTATTCCATACCTCTATATTCGTTATTCTGCCGCGCTGACACTCATTTTTCCATTGAGATAATCAACTGCTGCCTTCAACTGCACATCTTCAGTCGCATCATCCGGAAGTTCCACAACACTGTCAGGTGTCACTCCCTTGCCATGAATATCCTGTCCCTTAGGAGTAAAATATTTGGCAATTGTATACTTAACCGCACTTCCATCAGTAAGCGGACGGATTGTCTGCACAATGCCCTTACCAAATGTCTGTGTTCCGATTATCTGTGCCTTATCATAATCCTGCATTGCACCGGCAAATATCTCAGATGCACTTGCACTATTGCCATTTACTAAAACTGCCATCGGAATATTAAGCTCATGATTATCAGAACCTGAATATTCCTGTCTCTTACCAGACTTAGTCTCTGTATACACGATAAGTCCGTTCGGAAGAATATAATCTAGCATATCAGCCACAGTCTTAAGAACTCCGCCAGGATTATTTCTTATATCAATTACAAGTCCTGTAATTCCCTGCTTCTGAAGGTCATCAACAGCCGATTTAAACTGCTCTGTTGTAACATCATCAAACTGTGAAATATAAATATAACCTATATTATTCTCAAGCACCTCTGATGAAACAGTCTTAATATCAATCTTGTCTCTTGTAACTGTGAAACTCAGCTTCTCGCCATTTCTCATAACAGTAAGGTTAACATCTGTACCCTTCTCGCCCTTAATAAGGGCAACTGCTACAGAAAGGTCCATTCCTGTAATATCCTCACCATTAACCTCTGTTACCTTATCTCCATTTCTGATACCAGCCTTATATGCCGGTGCATCCTCATATGCCTCTGATATAAGTATTGAACCGTCGTCAGCCTTCTGGCATACAGCACCAATTCCATAGAAAGAACCTGATGTTGACTCCATCATTGACTTATATTCTTCAGGCGTATAATAAACAGTATATTTATCACCATATGCAGCAAGATATGCCTTAAAAATGTTGTCTGCAGCCTTTTCATCATCTACATCATCAAAGTAGAATCCATCTCCAAGCAGCGAATCCAAAGCATTCAGCTTACCTTCAACCTTAGTTCCGATTCCTTCGTTATCACTTGTTCCAACATCCTGGACATATATACGTCCGTCCATTCCAATATGGATATTACCACTTCTTATAAGTCCAATGAATACGCATGACAACGCCAGTATCACAACCAGCAGTGTTGCCACAACACCAATAATAACGCCTTTGCCTAAAGCATGTTTTCTCTTACGTTCCTGTGCGGCCCCTTCCGAAGAAAAAGGTCTGTTATTATCATATTCCATTGAGTCCTCCTGTTAAGTTGAATTATTTATTAAAATATGGCATAGGATTAACATATGAACCATTGAGCATTACATCAAAATGCAGATGTGCGCCAAATGAATTACCCGTATTACCCATAACACCAAGCTTCTGTCCTTTCGTCACCTGGGCTCCTACTGATACATTTAAACTATCAAGATGCAGGTATCTCGTATACAGTCCATTACCATGATAAATCATCACATAATTACCCGCTGTTGAGTAATATTCGCTCTGTCTGTGTGCAATAACAACTTTACCGTCATAAGCCGCATATACAGAATCACCTGAAACTCCTGCTCTGACTGCTCCAATATCCACACCTTTATGCGGTGAAGTTCTGTCAGATGTATCTCCATATGGAGAAGTTATTCTTGTACTTGTTGTCGGCCATTTGAAAGTTCCGCCATCATATCTGTTAGACGGAGTAACTCCGCTTGCTTCCTCTGCCTTAATCTTAGCTGTTATAGAAGCAATCTCTGCATCCAGTTTCTTCTCGTCAGCTTCGAGCTGTTTCTTATATGCCACCTGATTAGCCGTATTCTTACTCAAAGCATTAAGCTGAGCAGTCTTCTCATTCTGAACAACCTCCAGTGCGTCAACCTGTGCCTGAAGTGTCTCCTGGCTGGCAGTCAGAGTCTCTTTATCTTCTTCAAGCTTTACTTTAGAAGATGATATAAGATTAATCGTTGACTGATATTCCTCGAGCATCTGTCTGTCATACTCTGATATCTTATTAATATACTCAAATTTATTAAGCATATCCGCCATACTCTGTGATGATAAAATCACTTCAACATATGTATAATCATTATGCTCATACATAAACTGGATTCGCAGCTTCATAGCCTCATACTGGCTCTCCTTATCAGCCTCAGCCTGCTCAAGCTGTACCTGTGTCTCCTCAATCTCAGCTTCAAGCTCTGCAATCTGGGTATTAATGTCATCTAATGACGCTGACAATTCTCCCATCTGGGCATCCAGTCCCTGAATAAGAGATGTAAGATCTGAACTCTGCGACTTAAGCTGTGCAATCTTATCCTCTGTTTCTTTCTTTTTATTCTGTATATCATTCTGCTGGTTCTGGGCATTCTTCAGATCCGACTTATTATCTCCAAATGTAACCTGTGCAAAACAATACGGTATAAGCAGCATTACTATCATGAGTGCCGCTGTTATTTTCTTTATTAAATTGTTCTGAAACAGTGCTTTCTCCATACAGCCACTCCTTTACCATAATTAAAATGTTTTCTAAAAACAAACAGGGACTTCTGCATCCGTTTGCAAAAGCCCCCAAAAACTATCCGAAACTATACATCGGCATGCTTTCTTACAGCGAAGAAACTTCCTATAAGACCAATACCAATTCCAAGAATAACTGCTACCGGAATAAGTACCTCAAATACTTCTGATGCTGGCATAAATGCTAATATATTCTGTAAAACAGAGAATTTTCCAAGAACAAAATTAACAACTCCACCATAAATATACCTCAATATTGCTACCGGAATAATAGCACCTATAAGTCCTATAACGATACCTTCTACGAAGAATGGTGCATTAACAAATGCATCCGTAGCTCCTATATATTTCATGATTGATATCTCATCTTTTCGTACTGTAATACCAATGACGATTGTATTGGTAATAAGGAATATAGATACCGCAAGAAGAACAACGATTACTGCAACTGCAACATAACTTACAAGTCTTGCTGCACTGGCAAGTCCGCTTGCTGTAACCTCTGAACGGTTAACCTGTCTTATTCCATCCTTATTCTCTAGGTACTTAACCAGTGTACCCTGATTACTTGCATCCTTAAGATATATTTCATAAGAAGAAGAATTAGCTAAAGGATTATCATCCTTGAATCCTTCTGCAAGTTCAGGATATGCAGCGAAATACTCACTCTTGAAGCTTTCCCATGCATCATCTGCAGACACATACTGAACTCTTGATACTTCTTCTCTTTTACTGATTTCATCTCCAAGCTTCTTAATATCTGTCTCACTGAGATCTTCGTCAAAGAAAACTGTTACACAAACCTCTGTCTCAGCCTTCTTAATCATATACTGGAAATTAACCACTATAGAATAGAACACTCCAAAAAGGAATATACATGCTGTAATTGTTGCTATTGATGCCAGTGAGAACATCTTATTACGATGGATGTTCTTAAATCCATCTTTAATATGATATGCTAATGACCTAATCTTCATAGAAATAACCACCCTTTTCCTGATCGCTGATAATCTTTCCTTCACTCATAGTAATAGTTCTCTTCTTCATCTGCTGAACTATCTCCATATTATGGGTAACTACAAGTACTGTTGTTCCCTGCTTATTAACCTGATTAAGAATCTTCATGATTTCATTAGAATTGGCAGGATCAAGGTTACCTGTTGGCTCGTCACACAACAATATAGCCGGCTTGTTAACCAGCGCTCTTGCAATTGCGATTCTCTGCTGCTCACCACCTGATAACTCATTAGGAAAAGCCTTATATTTGTCAAGAAGTCCTACCATGGAAAGCATCGCAAGTACTCTTGACTTAATCTTTCTGTTAGGAGCTTCTACTACCTTCTGTGCAAATGCGATATTCTCATATACATTTCTGTCTGGTAACAGACGGAAATCCTGGAATACTACACCAATATCTCTTCTAAGATACGGAAGCTTCTTTCTTGTTATCTTATTGAGATATTTCTTATTAACATATATCTTACCTGATGTAGGATCTAATTCCTTAAGTAATAGTTTGATAAGAGTCGACTTACCTGAACCACTCTTACCTACTATAAATACGAATTCACCTTTCTGGATGTGAAGATTAATTCCATTAAGCGCAGCAACGCCAGTGGAATATGTCTTCGTAACATCTTCCATGATTATCATGTATCATTTCCTCCAAAAATCACTAAAATGTATCTTTACTTTCCATATACTTCATGTACTTAACTACCATAAGAGCAATCTTAAATGTTATTGCATCATCAAACACTCTGAGGTCAAGCCCGGTTATCTTCTGTATCTTATCAAGTCTGTAAACAAGTGTATTTCTGTGAATGTAAAGCTGTCTTGATGTCTCTGAAACATTAAGGCTGTTCTCAAAGAACTTATTAATTGTTGACAGAGTCTCATCGTCAAAATCATCAGGAGCCTTTCCTTCAAATATCTCCTTAATGAACATCTGACATAATGGTATAGGAAGCTGATATATAAGACGGCCTATTCCTAATCTGTTGTAAGCAACAACATTCTTATTGCTGTAGAAAATCTTTCCCACATCAAGTGCCATCTTTGCTTCCTTGTAAGATCTTGAAACCTCCCTTATATCATTAACAATTGTACCATAAGCAACATGTGCCGCACTCATCGCCTCAGTGTTTAACATATCAATTATAACATCAGCTGTCTTGTCAAGTTCATCATATGACTCATTGCCTTTAACTTCCTTAACAAGAATTATACTCTTCTCGTCAACTGCTGTAATGAAATCTCTTGTCTTATTAGCAAAAAGTGTTCTTACTGTCTCTAACGCACTTGTATCCTTCTCATGCTTAGTTTCAATAATATATACAACTCTCTTCACATCTGTTTCAATATGAAGCTTTTCTGCTCTTGTGTACATATCAACACGAAGAAGATTATCAAGCAGAAGATTCTTGATAAAGTTATCTTTATCAAATCTTTCTTTATATGCAACCAGAAGATTCTGAATCTGGAAAGCAGCCAGCTTTCCAACCATATATACATCATCGCTTGTGCCTCTTGCCATAATTATATACTCAAGATTTCCTTCATCCTCAACCTTAAAAAACTGAAAACCATTAACTGCCTGACTCTCTGCTGGCGAATCAATAAAACTAATCGCATCCGCGAGGCATTCTGAAACATTATCAAAAGTCTTGGCTGCAACATTCTTATCTGCATCCACAATGCACAAATCCACTCGTGAAATAGCCTTAAGTCCATCTACAGTTGTCTGTAAAATTCTATTAGATATCATTGTTATCCCTTTCTGTCTACCACATTCCCTTTATTCGCACATATTCTATCTTATTGTAAAGCAAAATGAATAAAAAAAAAAGAGAAAATGCAAATTTATTGCATTTTCCCTTAATAATTAAGATTAATTTAATAATTAGTGTGTGATAACGATTTCTGTTTCCTTATCAAATACATGAAGTCTTTCAACATCCATAGCAAATGTTACTTCATCACCTGGTCTTGCTGTTGTACGAGGATTAACCTTTGCTGTACATGTTACATCACCAATCTCATAGTGAAGGTTTACTTCTGAACCAAGTAATTCGTAAACCTTAACTGTAGCTGTGAACTTAGAATCAGCATTCTTAGCAATAAACTCTGCATCATCCTTAACATCTTCTGGACGAATACCAACTACAACTGTCTTTCCTACATAGTTACCATCAATAAGCTTCTTGCTCTTATCAGCTGGAAGTGTAATTGTAACTGTATCAGAAAGTCTAAGGTCAACCTGTGAACCATTAGCAACAACTTCTGCATCAATAAGGTTCATCTGAGGTGATCCGATGAATCCAGCAACGAAGATGTTGTTAGGTGTGTTATAAAGGTTCTGAGGTGTATCTACCTGCTGAATAATACCATCCTTAAGAACTACAATTCTTGTACCAAGTGTCATAGCCTCTGTCTGGTCATGTGTTACATAAATAATAGTTGTCTGTAATCTCTGGTGAAGCTTAGAAATCTCAACACGCATCTGAACTCTTAACTTAGCATCAAGGTTTGAAAGAGGCTCATCCATAAGGAATACCTTAGGGCTACGAACGATAGCACGTCCCATAGCAACTCTCTGTCTCTGACCACCTGAAAGAGCCTTTGGCTTACGGTCAAGAAGATGCTCGATATCAAGAATTTTAGCAGCTTCATGTACTGACTTATCAATCTCAGCCTTAGGAACTTTTCTTAACTTAAGACCGAATGCCATGTTATCATATACAGACATATGTGGATAAAGAGCATAGTTCTGGAATACCATAGCGATATCTCTGTCCTTAGGCTCTACATCGTTAACCATCTTGTCACCAATCCATAACTCACCTGAGCTGATTTCCTCAAGACCTGCAATCATACGAAGTGTAGTAGACTTACCACATCCTGAAGGTCCAACGAAAATGATGAACTCCTGATCAGCAATTTCAAGATTAAAATCCTTAACAGCTACGAAACCGTTAGGATATACTTTACAAACATTCTTAAGCGATAAACTTGCCATTATTAAATATCCTCCTAATATAAATGCGCCTCTGCGCTTTTGATGTGATTATAATACACTAAATGGGACTTTTTTACCACATGACATTTTTACAAATCTTTTCCTCGTTTTTTTTGCAAATTTACCATAGTCAGTCCTCTTATGTATAAATTGTACAAAATTAACAGTTGTTTATCTGCAAACATCACTAATGCAAGTTTATTATTATTTTATAATTCATCATTGAATTAAACTATCCACATGTATATAATTAAATACAGAAAAACTGACAGAACGGAGGGATTATATGATAATTGGTGGTCTTTATACCAGCATCAGCACTTCTGATATCAATAATGATATCCAGGTTGCTATACTTAGAAAAAGTCTTGATACAATTGAGACTTCCGGTGCTGAGCTCACTAAAATGATGGAAGCCTCTGTCACACCAGAGCTTGGACAGAACATAGATATAAGCATTTAATTTTTTCTTTACATTGCAATTATTATGCCAGAAGCCCCTGTATATGGACAAACCATCATCCATATACAGGGGCTTCTGATTATTTAACCTGCAAATTCTATTGCTATCATATAACATATGCATATTGCCAGTCCAACTACAACCGGTGCAGATAAATATTTCTTTATACCTTTTATTCCTTCCGTCCGCACTTTTATGTTTTCCAGTCTTCCATGTCTCTTTGCCATTATCCTGATGCACAAAACCGCCAGCATCATAAACGCTGTTGCCAAAGCCAACAAAACAATCAGCTGCATTACTGTAGCCAGAGCACCTGCAGATGCCGCAAGTTCTCCTTCTCCTTCAAGTGTCCCCACTGCTTGTCCATCTGATGCATATATTCCTGTCATCTTAAGCAGCTGTACCACGCCTATAGAATATGTATTTATCGCAAAATGCGCAATTACCGATGACCAAAGTGAACCGGTAGCTTCGACCATATATGCAAATACAATTCCTATTGCAAATGCATACAGTCCCTGATTAATATTAAGATGGAAGCATCCAAATATTAATCCACTCATAATTGCAGCGCCAGACATACCGGCTTTGCGATAAGAGCCAAAGAATATACCTCTGAATACCAGTTCCTCTACAAGAGGAGGAATTACTGCTAGAAGTATAACCTGCATAAAAAACGGATATGTAAGCAGTGTTGTTGTTCCCTCTTCAAGATAATTGGTAGAAAACAACATCGTAATGCTGTTTAAAAACAACACCATAGGAATCATACAATATCCGGCAGCTAAAGATAATATTCCATCGACGAACCCTATCCTTTTATATGGAATGTCTTTCATGGGATCAATCCTGTTTACTACCATATATATAATAGCAATAACCAGAATTATTCCTTCTGATATCACATACTGTATCCAGTCCGGCATCGGTATTCCCATATTGACTAGTACTGCCATTACACTTCCTGCAAGTATAGACAGTGCAATATATCCAACTATAAATATAGGAAAGAAAACATTAACTTTTCTTACTTCCATGCAATTGCTTCCACTTCAAGAAGAACATCCTTAGGAAGTCTTGCAACTTCTACGCATGAACGTGCTGGAAATGGCTCCTTAAAATATTTCTTGTAGATTTCATTAATCTTACCGAAATCATTCATTTCTTTAATAAATACTGTTGTCTTAACAATATTCTCTACCTTAGAGCCTGAAGCCTCAACAAGATTACAGAGGTTCTGGAATGCCTGCTCAGCCTGAGCCTCAACTCCACCTTCTGCGATTTCACCTGTAGCTGGTATTACAGGGATAACTCCTGATGTATATACCATATTGTTAATCTCGATAGCCTGTGAATATGGTCCGATTGCACTTGGTGCCTTGTCTGTACTGATTACTTTCTGCATAATAATCTCCTTATTTCAACATATTTTACGTTACAAACGCATTAAACATATTGTACCGCAATCATCATATTCATTCAAGAAGCTATTTCTTAAGAACTATTGAATCCTGTGTTATCTCAATTTTTCCTTCTTTAAGCAGTCTTCCTACAGCTCTCTTGAAAGCATTTTTACTCATATTAAAATGTTTCTTGATAATCTCAGGATCTGCTTTATCAGTAAATCCCAGACTTCCGCCCTTCTTTACTATAGTATCATATATCTGTACTGAATCCTCGTCCATCTGGATATATGCCTTCTGCTTAAGGCTTATAACAAGTTTTCCATCTTCTCTTACTCTTGAAACACGTCCATGAATAACCTCACCGACACTAAGGGGCTCAAATACTTCTGACATAGGAATAAATGCGTCGTACTTATCTTCAACTGCAACATACGCTCTGTAATCTGGAGTTATTCCTATTATAGTACCTGTAACCGCACTATCTTTTACAAGTGTTTCTGACTTTTCAAGATATTTGTTAATTCTCATAGTGGCTGCAAGTCTTCCACTCTTATCTATATAGAGAGCAACAAGATACTCTGAACCTTCTGATACATGTGTTGTCTGTTCCTTGTATGGCATGAGCAGATCTTTTTCAAGTCCCCAGTCAAGAAATGCGCCAATACCTGTAATCTGTGATACTTTAAGCCTCTTAAGTTCTCCAAGCTGAATCTTTGGCTTATTAGTAGTTGCAATAAGTCTGTCGCTTGAATCCCTGTAAACAAATACAGTGAGAGCATCTCCCACTTCAACATCATCTGGAACCTGTTTTTTAGGAAGAAGGACTTTATCTTCTTCTGTTCCAAGATATACTCCGAAATCTGTTACCTTTACAATGTTAAGACACTGTGTTTTTCCTAACTCTATCATAACAACACCTATGCTGGCAGCTTCACCAGCCCTTTCATAATAATATATGTGCAAATGTGCTGTTTCCATAAAAACAGCATCTACTCGCACAAAAAAACCTCCCGTATGACTACGAGAGGTTTCTAGCTGGGCTTGAGGGATTCGAACCCCCGAAATGCTGGAATCAGAATCCAGTGCCTTACCACTTGGCGAAAGCCCAATATCGTGACGACATGCTGTATTATACATGAATGTTTTTAGGAATGCAAGCACTTTTTTAAAAAATTTTCAAAAGTGTTATAATCCCTGTCTACTCCGTCATCTTGAGGGTTACTGTACCATCTGCATCAGTACCAAGATTAGGCACCTTCTGCATCTTTTGTGCAGTTCCAATAAAGAACTTGTACTGGTCAAGTACCAGATCCTTCTCCATATCAGATACAGCTTTCTTAATATCAACATCTTCCATGCTGCTTGTAGCGGCTACAAGATTGAATCTGCTTCTGCTTGTAAAGTCAAATGTAAACTTCTTAGGATCAGAATGTGCAGGGGCTGTTGACTGATGTTGCGCTGTCTCTCCTCCTGCTGTAACGCCAGCATCTGTCTCTTCCTGTGTTACAGCAGCTTCCTGTACGCCTGACAACTGTTCATTATCTGACACACTCACTGCTTTATAGCTGTTATTATAATACGAATTTATATTAATTCCACTTACTGACATAGCTGACTCCTTTCCGCCTTTATTACATCCTTGTGCTTTATTTATCGGCAGATGCATCTGATAATTTACCACCTTTATTTAAAAAAATCCAGCAATCCTTATTAAATTTTTATAAATCCCCCCTTTTCCGTTGACCTCCTTTACATATTAACTTAGAATAAGAACATATATTCATCAACAAAGATTTTATATTAAGGAGTACATTAATAATATGAACAAAAAGAACTCATTATTCGTGCTTATTGGCATTTTCCTGATTTGTACAAGATTCTGGATATCAATCGGTTCAGTACACATTGATATCACTAATGACATTGTGGGATATATTTTAATATTTATTGGCATGAAAGATTTAAAATCACTTAACTCAAGATTTAAGAAAGGCATGATTCTTTCTGTTGCCGGACTTATCAGTGCTGTGCTTTCCCAGTATCTCATATCGCGCGACTGGCCTTCATCACCTGAAACAATGTATTCAATAGCAATCGGTATAAGTGTTGTATTTGCAATCTATTTCACTTATTACTACACTGAAGCTCTTATAATGGAAGCCCGTATACAGGAAAAGAATGCTGTAACAAGGAATTATCAGATAACATGGCTTTTACTGTCAGCAGGAATTTTTATCCACTATTTTGCTTTTAAAGCATCAACAACTGTATACTCAATACTTGTTGAAGCTCTTATAATAGTAATTACCATATATTATTGTTTTTCTGTTTTTTCTACAAGCAAGCAGCTATATGAGGATTAATTGCTTAACATTTTTTTATGATTACAGTTACAAGATTAACATTATTCGTTTATACCTGAATAGCGTTGACTTTTAATCTTTACAGTGTTTTAATAATGTCGTCAGTACGAAAGGATATTATCTATGAAGAAATTAGAGATTATTATCAGACCTGAAAGACTGGATGATTTAAAGAACATCCTTAATAGTAACGGTGCTCATGGTCTCATGATATCTAACATCATGGGATATGGAAGCCAGAGAGGTCACAAGCAGGTATATAATGGTGTTGATTTCGGTGGCAATCTGCTTCCTAAAGTAAAAGTTGAGTCTATTGTATCCGATGAAACTTATGAAGCAATCATCGATCAGGTTATTGACCAGATTAATACCGGTGAATACGGAGATGGTAAGATTTTCGTATATGATGTATATGATGCCATAAGAATCCGTACCGGTGAACGCGGAACAGACGCATTGTAATTATAATATTATTTTGTTATCAACGGAGATAACAGTCAGGATTGATGTTCTGACCGTTATCTCTTTTTTGTATATAACTTTCGGTATCTGTATCCCATAACCGTACAGATATATAAATCGGGGCCGCAGGAAACTACCCAGCCTGCGACCCCAGCCCCTTTTTTAGTTATTTGCTTATCGTCTTCAATTCATCTATTCTGTCCCGCGTAGAAGTAATAGAAATATTGTTTACAAAAACAACATTTTCTATTCCTTTATTATCAACCAGTTCTGTTATCGTCCCATTAAAATAACGGTAATCAACAACATATACGTTTTCAAAATTCTCAACAAGGAATGGTATCATTGCGTTTCCAAATGACTCTTTTATTACAAGCACCGAAGAGCCGTCTGTTACATCCGGGTTATTAATCTCCGTATATGCGTTGTCCCCACCTATAAATGTGCTGTATTTACTTGTTTTATTCCATTTAGATACATCTGTAATTATATTATAATCAACAAAATCATTTTCATTATTAATCATTTTTAACGCATTAGTTGAAAAAGGTTCATATGCATACAAAGTATCCGGATGGTTACTAAGTGAAGTAACCCTTGTCTGTGTATAATAACTTCCCACAAATGTACCCATATCATGTTCTTTAAAACTATCAAGAGAATATGCATTTTTACCAAGCTGAGCCATAAATGCAGTGTATGCATAATAAGCTCCCAGAGCTGTCCAATGATGATCTGTCCTGAAATATATATATTCATCCCTGTGGCTTCTCATCAATTCATATATATAACATTTACCAACATTGCGGTTCATTTTACTATACATGTACAATATAGCTTTTCTCTGGTTGCTGCTGTTTATACTGTTTCTGGTTGCATCATCAAGCGTTATGTCAATTGCTGTCGGTATTATCATATCATATACCGTAGCTTTACCTTTAAGCACTTGTGCCATATTATTCACAATTGCCACATATTCATCAGAAATACTGTTAGAAAACGAATAATAATCATATGCGCTGTCACCAAGCACATATACTGAGCCAAGCGATTCACCCGTTTTTGCGGATGCGTTAGTCCCCATTGTATCTGGTTCAACATCATTTCCTATTTCATCAGGGTTAACAATCACAGAATTATCATAAGAATAATTAATCTCTTTATCAGAATCCTGCGATTCTGTCATCCTTTCACTAACGATGTTTTCAATATAATCAAATTCATTCTCGTCAATGTCAGCATCCGGAATTTCATCTCCTTTTATAACTTCGCCATGAATAAGATTTTTACGGATTCCATAAAGTCCGGTCATGCGTTCGTTACATGTAATAAACCCATCCCTGCCTGGAAATGTATCTGAAAACCATGTATCAACTCCTGAGAAATATGTTCCATCCAAAAAACTCTCCATCGAAAATTGAGGAAAGCTGCTTAGTTTTCTTTTCTCAGTTACCGACTCCGACGGCCGCAATGGTATCATAAGTGACACAAATGTACCAAAAACAAGCATTGCCATAAAAATGATTATTTTAACCAGAGCGCCCTTCTTTATAAGATACTGCTTATATTTAGTACTTGTTTTATCAATATTATCAATATTCTTCATAAATGTAATTCCCATACTCTAAATTATCATATGCCAACTCTAAAATCTGAAATAAATAAATGGATTATAACTGTTTCCTACGAGTGCTATTGTTGATAAAATTAATAATATTACCGGCAGAACAATGTTCAGGACATTATAACAATATGTTATACAGACTCTTCCTGAAGCTGCTGACGAACGCATTTTCTGCACAATATATCTGTATAATGGCATTGAGGCTGTTATTGCAACAATAACAAAGAATATATTATTAATTATAACAGTATTAGTTTCTATATTTGTAAATTTATTGCCATTCATTCCAAACATAGACCTTAGACACATTCCAAGCATAGAAAAATCTGAAAATCTAAAAAGCACCCAGCCAAAGAATACTACTATAAATGTATATGCACGCCTTATAATCTGTCCTGCTGCTTTAGGAATCCTGTCAAACAGCTTTAACAGGATAACTTTCTCCAACACAAGAAATACAAAGAAATACATTCCCCATAATATAAAATTAGCAGAAGCGCCATGCCATAGTCCTGTAAGACTCCATACTATAAACATGTTAAGTATCTGCCTTGCAAGTCCTTTTCGGTTTCCTCCCAGTGGAATATACAGATAATCCCTGAAAAATGTTCCCAGCGATATATGCCATCTTCTCCAGAAATCCGTTATTGAATCTGCTACATATGGGTAATTGAAATTTTCTTTATAATGGAAGCCTGTCATTTTTCCCAGTCCTATTGCCATATCTGAATATGCAGAAAAATCAAGATATATTTGCAGTGCGTACAGAAGCATTCCGAACCAGCTTCCAAGTACCGTAACGCTTCCAAGCCGTGCAATGCTCTCTGGAAGTACACTGTCAACAATAGATGCACATGTATTTGCCAGAAGCGTTTTCTTTGCAAGCCCGGTTGTAAACCTTGATATTCCTTCATTCATATCATCAATTCCAGTTTTGCGTTCCCTAAGGTCATCCTTTATATCTTTATATCTGACTATAGGACCTGCTATACACTGATGAAAAAGTGAAGCATATAAAAGCACTTTCCAATACTGTGTGTCAGCTTTAACCTCTCCGCGATACACATCAACGACATATGAAATCAACTGAAATGTATAAAAAGATATTCCAACAGGAAGTAATACCTGAGGTATTATCTTTGGAACACCAGTTATAAATCGTGATATTTCACAAATAAATCCAAGATACTTGAAAAAAGCCAGAATACACAGACTAGCCGCAATATCTGCCGCCAATATATATCCTGACTTTCTTGAATTTCTGAAATGCTCTACCCACAATGCTCCCATATAATTAATCAATGCCATGAACATCATTACCAGCAGATACTTCGGTGAAGTCCATGCATAAAACATAAGTGAAAAAACAAGCAGACAGATATTCTTTTTCTTAATATCCGATATAACTGCATAGCACAACAGATTAACCGGAAGAAAAATATATATAAATAATAGGCTTGAAAAAACCATTGTTATTCTTCCTCTTCTTTATCCTCATTAGTATCTTCTTCTGTTCCTGCTTCCTGTACTGATGGAACAGATTCCTTTTCAAGCTGTTTGAATATGCTTGAGAAAATATATGAATCAACATACAGAATCAATGGTATAGTCACAATAAATGCTGTGAAATAAAGACATGAAAAATATGTAAGCCCAACAGTAGCTATTAACATAATAATAGTCTGTGGAAGATGATGTACACTTATTATAAGAGCATTTTTTAATGTCACTATTATATTATTGTCATATCTTGACAGCATTGAAAATGAATACAGCATAACTGCTGCCCATACCGCCATAACACCAACTACAACAAATACAAATATAACGCCAGCCCGAGAGCCCTGTACAAATCCCCACTGGGCACTGGCTCTTAAATCAACGAAAAGAAGGAAACCAATTACAACATGTATAAGCTCTAATAAAAATCCCTGCGCGAAATTCATCTTGAATGATTTCCAGAAATCCTTATATACATAGCTTTCTTCATCCCTTACAAGCTTAATGCCAGAATAAAATGCTGCTGTAAGCGCTGCTCCGATTGTAATAACTGGAACACAGAATAATACTGTAATAACTGCTAATATAATAAAATCTCCTGCTTTTGTAAGACCTTTAAATAATTTACCATCTAATCCAAATCCATTCATAATTATATACCCCTTTTTTGCTTAAACACTATGATTATACAAAACCTTACATAAAAATCAAAGAAAATTTCAAATATATTTCTTAAATGTTTATAAAAGCTGTTTTTTTGAGTTTATATATGTGTTAAACTGTATGCTATCTTACGATTAATTTAAGGAGAATTTATGGCTAACAGCAACAACATACACGATGAAGTAAAGGAACAGCGTAAGAAGTTAAAAGATCTTACATTTTCCGGAAAGATTGAATACATCTGGAGCTACTACAAAATTCCTATTATTGGCATTCTGCTTGCCATACTTTTTGCAGGTTCCCTTACTTATTCTATTATAAGAAACAATTATGACACCGTCTGTTTTATAGCGGTTCTGGACGGAAGAATAACCGGATATGATGATGATACGGACGCTCTTACTACAGGTCTTACAGATTATCTTGGTATTGACGGTAAAAAAGAACAGGTTGATATATCATATACATTTTCACTTGTAGAAAAGGAAATGGATCAGGAAGCTGCTGTAACAGCCAACAGAATATATACCTATGCATCAACCAATACTCTTGACGGGTATCTATCTGAAAAAGAATATATTGATTATTTCTGTACTGACCGTAATATATTCTTCTGGGATTTAAGAGACCTGTTCTCAACAGAAGAACTTAATGAACTTTCTGATTATATTATTTATTACACTAATTCATCAGGAGAATCATTTCCTATAGCTGTTGATATTTCTGAAGCCCCTGTTATCAAAGGCAGTGACCTTAATATGAAGCAGCCTTGTTACGGCATCATATCAACATCCAAGTATTCTGAGAATGCCGCCAACTTTATAAGATTTGTATTCAATATGGAAAAGCCTTGATATCACAGAACTTTTCTATATATATCCATCCCGTCTGTATCGCCTGCATACAATGTGAAACCCAGTTTCAATGCAAGCTGTATGGACGGGATATTTGTTTTCACTGTGCATATATATAATTCTTCTAAGCCTAACCTGTCCTTAGCAATATTCACTATATGGTTCATAACTTCCCATGCCACACGCTTTCCCTGCCAGCTTTTTTTCACAAGATACCCAAGCTCCTGACAGTTCTGTCCATCTATGCTGCGGTTTTCAATGCCTGCCCTTGCCACAAGTTCACCTGTTTTCTTTTCAAACACAAGCCACAGACCGTACCCGAAGAAGCCATACATATTCTCAATGTATTTTATTGTAAATGCTTTCTCATCCTCATATTCATATAATGGCTCAACATACGGGCAGTCTGAAAGTGTCTGATATAATTCGTATAAATGTGGTAAATCTCCCACTGTCATCTCCCGTATAATAAACCTCTCCGTCTCTGCAATCACAAGCGGCTCATTGTATTTTCTGGCACATACAAGTTTTAACAGGTCGTCATCAATATCTTCCTCATCATATACAACATATGAAGCTTTTCCAAGGTATGCTTCTCCAAGCCCTATATCAGGAATCTCCAGTGTTCCATCTGGTTTTAACATATCTTTGTCATTAATTATTATTTTTCTGCCTTCGCCCATATCAATACATTTTCTCATATATGCCTCTTCATAATTGTTTCTAAAGTTTTAATTTGACTTTTTATACTGTAGTATTTAGAATTAATTACATCACATTTTGCTCATGCAGACAAGCGGGCAATTTAATGAATTTCAGGAGGAATAATATGGCTAATCCAATAGTTACATTTACAATGGAAAACGGCGATGTGATGAAAGCTGAGCTTTATCCGGAAATCGCACCTACATCAGTTAATAATTTCGTTAATCTTGTTCAGAAGGGATTCTATGACGGACTTATATTTCACAGAGTAATCGCAGGTTTTATGATTCAGGGTGGTGACCCTGAAGGAACAGGTATGGGTGGTCCTGGCTACTCTATCAAGGGCGAATTCGCATCTAACGGATTTAAGAACGACTTAAAGCATACAAGAGGTGTTCTTTCAATGGCTCGTTCTATGAGACCTGATTCTGCAGGTTCACAGTTCTTTATCATGCACCAGAACGCTCCACATCTTGACGGAGATTACGCTGCTTTTGGTAAGCTTATCGAGGGTGAAGATGTTCTTGACAAGATTGCAGGCGTAGACACAGATTACAGCGACAGACCTAGAAAACCACAGGTTATGAAGACTGTTACTGTTGAGACATTTGGCGAGGAATATCCAGAACCAGAGAAGTTATAATTAAAGGTCATCCATTGACATCAAAAAGGCGGATACAGTTAATTGCTGTACCCGCCTTTATATTTTTAGAAATGTCCGCCGGAGCCACTGTTTCCACCGCCTCCGCCGCTGCTTCCGCTGCTATTGTTGTGCTCAATATGTCTTGTAACAACTGTTGTATTAATGAACACGTCTCTTCTGTCATTAACCTTAAAGTTATGGTCTTTCGTATATTCTGTGCTGCTTACAGTCATTCTTGCCTTGGCATTATGCATCATTGTAAGAACAGCAGCAACTGCAACACCTGATGCAATAAGAAGCTTAATCCACATTTTGTATGTAAGTTTCTTGACTATGCTTGTAGTCATACACATATTCATGTTCTTGATATACTTAGAAAATGCTTTGTAATAATCCTTATCCGAAAGTTTTTCCTCACATGATTCTCTTATGTCATCAATTGTACTCTGTGAAATATCAGTTCCTGCCTTGCCCTGTGTATACATTCTGTCGGCTCTTGATTTCATATCAACACCATATATTACGGCATTCTGCGAATATCCGTTATCATCAAGAAACTGCTTAAGATAACTATCCATCGTACTGCCATCATGTCCGATATTAGTTGTAATAATAACGATATCACATTCTGAATCCGCAGACGCTTTCTTACACTGGCTCTTTAACTTACTTATCTCATCAGCAGTAAGAATTCCTGCATTGTCATATACATATTCCTTTGAAGAATCCGCATAGACATCACTTTTCATGCTGAATAACACACCAACGCACATAATGCACGCCATAATTATGCTCATGAGAGCTTTCATTTTTCTACTAATCTTCATCATATGAACAACAGCCCTCCAAACATCGTAATAATAAGTGTAACAAGGAATATTCCAGCTCCGAAGCCAAATGCTTTCTTTCCGCTTATCGGTCTGTCAGCAACTATCTTTCCTGTCTGTCCGTTAAGCATGAACTGGAAATTCTTCTTGTTAAACCTGTAATTAAGTACCCATACCGGAAATAATGCATACTGGCTTCCTGTTGGACGCATTGTTATGTCATTGTGAATTATATTGACAGATGAATAACCGGTAATTGTTGACATTGCAATATCTGTTATATATTTGTCAGCTCTTCTTGTAGCTCTCTCCTGTATCTGGTCTGCCGTATAATTATATCTTTCTGAAAGATATCCTGACAGATATGGCATTGAAAATGCAGTTAATTCGTTATAGTTAAATGGTTCCAGCTTATCCATCGCATCATCAGGCATTTTCTCAGATGCATCAGCCGGAATCTTCTCAAATTTTGCAGATATATTTCTGAACACCTGAAAATGATCTGTGTATATATACTCTGTATCACCTTTTCTTGTTGTCCTTACCCTTTCTGCATTAGCATGCATATCAGTCTGTGCCGAATAATCATACAGCCAGTAAGGTACATACAGTCCGCTTATTTTCTCAATTGTTGAATTTCTTGATAAAGCAGATGGTGTGAGCGGTCCTTTCTTACACCAGTTTTTGTAAATCTCTACTGCTTTATCCTTGTTAATCTTAAATGGTATAATTGTTGATGGCTTGAATTCACCTTTAAGTCTGTCCTCCACAAGTGTCGGATTACCACAGAATGAACAAAATGTTGCCGATGTATACTCATCTGCTACAAGCTCTGCACCACATGTATTACAATGGTACATCTTCATCTCTTTGTCATATTCCCCCTGTGTGCTGTTCTGTGAATATTTCTGTTCATATTCCCGCACATCAATCTGCATTCCACATGACGGACAGCCTAATTTCTGTGTTGTACTGTCAAACTCCATAGCAGCACCGCACCCAGGACATTTGTAAATTGTTGGCATATTCCCCTCCTTAATCCACGCATGTTCATAAATTGTTCATATCTAATTCAATAAGATTTAACACTATGCACATTGTTTCTTCACTTTTGTTCAATATAATTCAATCATAAGAACAAGACATTTTCTACTATATGTTTTTCATAAATCGAGTTGTTAATGAACAGCTCTCCTCCCTCTTTCACCGTCTGCTTCTCCGGCAGACGGTGTTTTACTTTGCAGATTATTATAACATAATGAACGAAACAACTATAAGAACAGCTCCAACTATCATTACAATCTGTCCTCTCTTCTTATCCTTTTTTAACTTCTCATTATCTCTTCTTGCCTTCTCGTCGTCAGGCATCATCTGTTCATCATATGTAATTCTTACATCTCTCATATCATAAAATATATTAAAATTATGTTTAGCCGTAAAATATGTTGCAGCTCCTACAATAACAACAACCAGACCTATCAGAAACATCATAAATCCCATAAATGGCAATATACTATTTCCAGCATAAGCTTCATTATTGTAAAAATCTACTTCAAGACTTATCTTGTTGATAAAAAATGATAAATAATCCATGCCAATCTCCTTTCCTAATTAAAATTCAATATACAAAATGCATTATACATCATATTTATTTATATTTATACATAAATATCAGTTAAATATTTCTTTTCATTTTTAATGATATGAGATATAATATTGTCATGCAAAAATCGTGCAATGGAGGTAAAGAAATATGTTAGTTTCAGCAAAAGAAATGTTAGACAATGCTCTTGCCGGCAAATATGCTGTCGGTCAGTTCAACATCAATAACCTTGAATGGACTAAGTCTATTCTCCTTACTGCACAGGAGATGAATGCTCCTGTAATCCTTGGTGTATCTGAGGGCGCCGGTAAGTATATGACAGGTTTTGAGACTGTTGCAGCCATGGTTAAGGCTATGGACAAGTCTCTTGGAATCACTGTTCCTGTTGCTCTTCATCTTGACCACGGAACATACGAGGGATGCTACAAATGTATCAAAGCAGGCTTCACATCTATTATGTTTGATGGTTCTCACTATCCAATTGACGAAAATATCAAGAAAACAACAGAACTTGTTAATGTAGCACACAACCTTGGTCTTTCTATTGAAGCAGAAGTTGGTTCAATAGGTGGCGAGGAAGATGGTGTTATCGGAATGGGTGAATGTGCAGACCCTGATGAATGTAAATCTATTGCTGATCTTGGCGTAGATATGCTTGCAGCAGGTATTGGTAACATTCATGGAAAGTATCCGGCTAACTGGCCAGGATTAAGCTTTGAAACACTTGCTGCAGTTAAGGATAAGATTGGTGATATGCCATTAGTTCTTCACGGTGGTACTGGAATTCCAGCAGATATGATTCAGAAGGCTATTTCTCTCGGTGTATCTAAGATTAATGTTAATACAGAATGCCAGCTTTCATTTGCTGATGCAACAAGAAAATATGTTGAAGCAGGCAAAGATCTTGAAGGAAAGGGCTTTGATCCTAGAAAGCTTCTGGCTCCTGGATGTGAAGCTATTAAAGAAACTGTACGTGAGAAGATTAATCTTTTCGGTTCAGCTGGAAAAGCATGATAAAAACTGATTGGAGATATTTATATTTATGGGTAACTTAAAGACGGATGAAGATGATGTTTTTATAACATCTGCTTCTCCTGATACAGAACCAGACGAAGCAGATGCTGCTTTTGATGCCAAAGAAAAAAAAATTAAACGCTCTAAAATTATAAACCGCATAATTTTGATTATATGTGCCTGCGTTTTTGTTTTTGCAGCTTTCAAATTAGTATCTATTCTTCTAGAATACAAGAAGGGCAACGATATTTATGATAATATCGAAGGTAATATTCTTGAAGATAAACCTGTTAATATTACAATTGGTGATGATAATCAGGATGTAACAGTTCCTTTTGTTTATAACCATCAAGCTTTGCTTAATATTAATCCTGATGGTCTTGGTTTTCTTTATGTACCATCAGTTGACATAAGACTTCCTATCGCCCAGACAACCGATAATGATTTTTATCTGACCCATACATTTGATAAAACCTACAATGGTAATGGCTGTCTATTCGTAGATTACAGAATCACAAATAAGCTTAAGGCTAATCATGTTCTTATTTATGGTCACAATATGAATTCTGGTGCCATGTTTGGTTCTTTATCAAGATATGAAACCCCTAGTTTTTACCAGACTGAGGGCAATGATGTATTTTATATTTATACAGAAGATGTAATCCGTAAATACAAGATTTTCACAGTATATATTACTGACCCAATAAGTGATACATTTACATTTAATTTCAGCAATCTTGCTGGACTTCGTGAATATGCAAAGAATGTTCAGGCACAATCATTGTATAATACTGGTGTTGATATTACCAATACAACGCAGATAGTTACATTTTCAACCTGTACAAATAATTCTAAGCAACGGCTTATTGTATCAGGTACATATGTTGGTGAATCAAAGCTAGATGATGGAACATCTTCTGAATCAGCTTTATCCGTTTCAGAATAAGCTTTTATCACTTATATTTCAGGTGAACTTAATTTTTTAAATATTTTCAAAAAAGCACTTGCAAATTTATACAATATGAGTTATTTTATTTAAAGACAGCAAGCTGTCGCTAATTAAATAAGGTAGAACAAAGGCGTTCCATTTATATATTTGTATAAGTATATACTTGGGCGCCATTTTTTAGTTTTACTAATAAAAAGATAAGAAAAGGAAGGATGAGGAAGTTATGAGTGAAAGATTCAATGTAGCTGACATCTTCGGCGAGAATGTGTTTAATGACACAATTATGAAAGAGCGTTTACCAAAGAACGTTTACAAAAACCTTAAATTAACAATGGAAGGTGTGCAGGAATTATCTTTAGCAGATGCTGATGTTATCGCTAATGCTATGAAAGACTGGGCTATCGAGAAAGGTGCAACTCATTACACACATTGGTTCCAGCCTTTAACAGGAACTACTGCTGAGAAACATGATTCATTTATATCAGCACCTAAGTCAGACGGAAAGGTGCTTATGGAATTCTCAGGCAAGGAATTGATTAAGGGTGAACCTGATGCTTCATCATTCCCTTCAGGTGGTCTTCGTGCAACATTCGAGGCCAGAGGATATACAGCATGGGATTGTACATCTCCTGCATTCGTACGTGAAGGTGCCCAGGGTGCTACTCTTTGTATCCCTACAGCATTCTGCTCTTACACAGGTGAGGCTCTTGACCAGAAGACTCCATTACTTCGTTCAATGGATGCCATCAACGAGCAGGCTCTTCGTATTTTAAGACTTATGGGTAACACAACATCTAAGAAAGTTACTCCTTCTGTAGGCGCTGAACAGGAATACTTCATCGTAGACCGAGAGAAATATTTACAGAGAAAGGATCTTATCTTCTCTGGCCGTACTTTATTCGGAGCTATGCCTCCTAAGGGTCAGGAACTTGATGATCACTACTTTGGTTCTATCCGTGAAAGAATCGCAGCTTTCATGAAGGATGTTAATGAAGAATTATGGAAGCTTGGTGTATCTGCTAAGACACAGCATAACGAAGTTGCTCCTGCACAGCATGAGTTAGCTCCTATCTATGCACAGTGCAACATTGCAACTGATAACAACCAGCTTATGATGGAAGTCATGAAGAAGGTTGCTTACAGACATGGTCTTGTTTGCCTTCTCCATGAGAAGCCATTTGCAGGTGTTAACGGTTCTGGTAAGCATAACAACTGGTCTATCACAACTGATGATGGAATTAACATGCTTGATCCTGGTAAGACACCACATGAAAACTTCCAGTTCCTTCTTGTACTTGGTGCAATTATGAAGGCTGTTGATAAACATGCTGACCTTCTTCGTGAGTCTGCATCTGATGTTGGTAACGATCACAGACTTGGAGCTAATGAAGCACCTCCAGCTATCATCTCTATGTTCCTTGGCGAGCAGCTTGAAGATGTAGTTATGCAGTTAATCGATAAGGGTGATGCTACAAGCTCTATCCAGAAAGGTAAGTTAAAGACTGGTGCTTCTACTCTTCCAGACCTTAACAAGGATGCTACAGATAGAAACAGAACATCTCCATTCGCATTCACAGGTAACAAGTTTGAGTTCCGTATGGTTGGTTCTTCAGATTCTATCGCTCCTGCAAATGTTGTTCTTAATACAATCGTTGCAGAAAGTTTTAAGGAAATTGCTGATGAATTAGAGGGCTCTGAGGATATGCAGATGGCTGTCCATGATATGATTAAGAAGCTCTTCACAGACCATCACAGAGTTGTATTCAATGGTAACGGTTACTCAGATGAATGGGTAGCAGAGGCTGAAAGAAGAGGACTCCCTAATATCAAATCTATGGTTGAGGCTGTTGGTTCACTTGTTAAACCTGAAACAGTTAAGATGTTTGAAGGATTTGGTGTATTCACAGAAGCTGAATTAAAGTCAAGAGCTGAGATTAAGTACGAGGCTTACTCTAAGGCAATCAACATCGAAGCTAAGACAATGATAGATATGGCTGGCAAGGAAATCATTCCTGCTATTATCTCATACACAACAGAACTTGCTAACTCAGTACTTTCAGTTAAGGAAGCTGGTGCAGACGCTTCAGTTCAGGCAGACATCCTTACAGAAGTATCTGGTTACTTAAAGGAAATGAAGGCAGCTTCAGCTAAGCTTGCAGAGACAGTTGCTACAGCAGCTACATTTGAAGGAAAAGCACAGGCTGAATACTTCAGAGATACAGTAAAGGTTGCAATGGACGAATTAAGAGCGCCAGTAGATAAAGCCGAGATGATAGTAGATAAGGAATTCTGGCCATTCCCAAGCTACAGCGAATTATTATTCGAGGTATAATACATAACTAATTGTTATAAATCACTCTCATAAAAATCTCCAGCATTAGACCGGCGAAGTCAAATCTAATGCTGGAGATTTTTCACCCCTTGAAACATCCACTGTGTAGATTGCCAGTCTGGGGGTATCGGGCTGTGGCTTGATTTATTACGAGTTGTGCAGGAGTTAATGCCGCCATAGACAAAAGTTCAGCGTGCAAAAGCTCGTTCAAACGAAGTGCGTTTGCTTTTGCACGCTGTAAAAAGCTCTGTATATGGCGGCATTTACTCCTGCTAGGCGCAGTAATCCATGAAAGCCACAGCCCGATATCCCCAGACTGGCACCACCTACACGCTACTGTGGATAACTCAACCTCTCCTCAACCGGATTATCCAGAACCTCCTCCTTAAACTTCTTCATATATATCTTCGCAAGCTTAAGATTGTTATCCAGATAATTACCACAGTCTCTTGGTGAATATCCAGGAATTGGTGTATTATCGTCATAATTAAGAACATAATCGGCAGCTTCTCTTAATACCCCGATAATATCCTCAGACTTTAAATCTCCTGCAAATATAACATAAAAACCTGTTCTGCAGCCCATAGGTCCGAAATATATAGTTTTCTCAGCCCATTCTGCATGATTCCTTAAAAATGTAGCAACAAGATGTTCAATTGAATGAATCCCCGGAGTATCCATAGGTGGCTCTTCATTAGGTCTTGTAAATCTTAAATCAAATGTTGTAAGACATACATCTCCGATATAATCCTTTCTTGATACATATACACCTGTCAGTAAATCAAGATGATTCACCGTAAAACTTGCTATCTTGTTCATTATGACTCCTTCTTTCTTATAAATACTATTCTTTTGTTATCTGTTGTTTCTATTAGCAGTTCTTTTATGCTTGATACAAATTTTGTCAGAGTTGAATATCCATATTCCTTTGCCTTGAATTTCGGATACTGACTATGTATTCTCTGTCCAAGTATTGCAAGCTCAACTCCTGTTGCCTTGCTTGCTCTGACATTATCTATTGCGTATTTAACAACCTGTTCTTTAATATTGTCATCTTCTTTGAGCTTTACCAGTACTGCATTATTAACCTTATATGTCTTGAATCCATCCATCTCATTGATAAATGTGGATAATGAGCTATACCCATAATTACGGACATCAAAGTCAGAATATTTTTTCTGCAAACGGCTTCCTATCTCTCCTAAATCCGTCTGCTTTCCCTTATTATCATTTTCCTGGATAATCTCAATAATAGCATTTTCGATTTTGGAAATTCGTATAATATTGTGTGATCTGTTAGGCCTCTGCTTATTATTAATAGCTGTAATTTCTTCATCCTCCTGATCCTGTAAAAGTTCCAGATCAGTAAATACTGAACATGCTGCCCTGAATGACCTTGGTGTTTTGTTCTCACCCATTCCAATAACTTCCATGCCAGATTCACGCAGCCTGCTTGCCAGTCTTGTAAAATCTCCATCACTTGATACAATACAGAATCCATCCACATTTTTCGTATACAGAATATCCATAGCGTCAATTATAAGTGTTGAATCAGTAGCATTCTTGCCTACTGTGTTGCGAAACTGCTGTATTGGTGTAATTGAATTCTCCATCAATTCTTTCTTCCATTTGCCCGCCTGCGGACTTGTCCAGTCCCCATATATTCGCTTGTACGTTATAACTCCATACTTAGTCATTTCATCTAATATATTAGAAATATATTTTGATGAAATATTGTCCGAATCAATAAGAACCGCATACCTCTTATCGTCCATAGATTCCCCCTTAATATAAACATTACATCTGATGACGTACTATCTTATATTCATCATTGCTCTGATAATATGGACACTGCTTATATGAAGAACTTAAAAGTCTTGCGTAATCGTCCTCGTCCATATCAACATCACATACATATCCTTCAATCTCCTCGTCATATACAAGGTTGTTGCAGTAATCGCAATTATATTGTGATGACATATTTATTCCATCTCCTTATTATCTGCTGTCTGGCTGCCTGACGCACCGTTGAGTCTTCCCATTTCCTCATATCTTTCAAGGAAATTATGCTTAACACCATACTGCTTATATGCAATAACTGTATCAAGATTAACGTTTTCAACACTTCTGAAAATGTTCTTCTCAATGTAAGGGCTTACCTTAGTCAGGTCTTTGATAAGCTGCTTAATCTCGCCTCTCTTAGAACCCTTTTCTGTTCCGCCACATGAAGCACAGCTCTCTGTAAGCCTGCATGCACACTGTATAAATGCAAGATTATTATAATCTCTCCAATGTATTATATCTGCTTCTCTTATAAGGTAAAGCGGTCTTATAAGCTCCATGCCCTCAAAATTAGTGCTGTGAAGCTTTGGCATCATAGTCTGAATCTGCGCACCATACAACATTCCCATAAGAATTGTCTCAATAACATCATCATAATGATGACCTAACGCTATCTTGTTACATCCAAGCTCTTTAGCCTTACTATACAGATATCCTCTTCTCATTCGGGCACACAGATAACATGGAGACTCCTCTATATCTGCAACCGTATCAAATATCTCTGATTTGAACACGGTTATAGGAATATCAAGAATCTTTGCATTATTAAGAATAACCTGATAATTAATATTATTGTATCCCGGATTCATAACCAGAAATACAAGTTCAAAATTATTCTTTCCATGCCTCTTAAGCTCCTGAAAAAGCTTCGCCATAAGCATTGAGTCCTTACCGCCTGATATACAGACTGCAATCTTATCTCCATCCTGTATAAGGTCGTATTCATTAAGTGCCTGTGTGAACTTTCTCCATATAGGCTTTCTGAACTTCTTGACTATGCTCCGCTCTATTTCCTTAACTCTTTCTTCACCTGAAAGCTCATTCTCTGCCTGTGCTTTCTTGACATAATTCTCGAACTTCCACTTCATATAAGCGCCCCAGCCGCCATACAGACTGTAGACCTCATAACCCATTTCTTCAAGAATATCTGCCAGATCATCACTGTGCAGACCCGTATAGCACAGAAGATATATAGGAACACTCTTATCAAACTGCTGTGTGAATTCCTCCGGTGTTTCTTCAAGCACCTTAATCAGTTCCTCCCAGTACCAATTTCTTGCTCCGGGATATGTTTCCTTCTCGAATTCCTGCTTGTCTCTTACATCAAGCAGAACCTTTTCTCTTTCATCATTCTGGTAATCAATTATTGTTTTCATCATCAACCTCTTCATCCTGCGAATCCTCAAGAATACGCAGTCCTGCCGTACTTGTAACAGGAAGTGAGAACACAATAGTTCCTGCCTTGCTGTCTACGCCGGCTTTGTCCATTATAGCACGCATAATAGCATTTTTCTGTGATGACTTTGCAACAATAAGAATTACTTCCTTCTCTGAAACAAGCGAAACTCCAAGGAACTGCTCTGCCCGCTTCATTCCAACACCCTTTCCATGAAGCACCGTTCCACCTGTTGCACCGCCTTCTTCCGCTGCTCTCATCACCTGTGTATTATATCCATAATTAGCTATTGCAACAATAAGTTCATGTTTAGTATCCTTCAATGTGCTCTCATCTCCTTTCTTATATTCCTGCCCGTCAATTAAGAATCCCAGCTCTCTCTTGCCGCCAATACTGCTTAGCGGCATTATAAATGCGATTCCGGTTCCAGGCACATCTATTCTTAACTTACTCTGAAGCCCCTTCTTAACATTCTTCCATGTCTCCTCTGTAACAAGTGACATATGAATACCCTTCTCGTCATCCTCAAGTCCCAGTAAATCAAGCACATCACTTGACGCTGTTCCACGGCCTAATGATATATCAGCTGCTTCAACATTATAATCCTTATAGCATTCAACAAAACGCGGCATATTTTTTCTGCTGCATATCGTTACCATTACATATACTTTGCTCATATCCATCTACCTCTATAATTCAATAATTGTATCATCCGAAAACTCTGCAAACATATCCACAACAGGTGTAACAGTCTGTGGCACATTCTCTTTCCTGCTGTCCTTGATTCTGTATATAACACCAAGTATCTGCAAAGTTATAAGAGGTGTCATGGCAACCATGGCAACAACACCGAATGCGTCAGTTACAATATTACCGCCTACTGCGAGACATGCTCCCTGTGCCAGTGGCAGTAAAAATGTAGCTGTCATCGGACCTGACGCAACTCCTCCGGAGTCAAATGCTATGGCAGTGAATATCTTAGGAACAAAAAGCGTAAGTATCAGTGCTATTCCATAACCCGGAATAAGAAAATATAATATTGAGATGCCTGTCAGCACTCTTATCATCGAAAGACCAACAGATACTGCCACACCAACAGAAAGACTTATCTGCATTGATTTGCCTGATATGCTTCCCGATGTCAGTTCTTCTACCTGATGCATAAGCACATATACAGCAGGCTCTGCCTTAACAATGAAATATCCTATTATCATGCCAGTAGGTACGATAATCCATCTAAATGATAATGAAGCAAGCACTGATCCAAGATAATTACCTGCTGGAATAAATCCAACATTAGCACCTGTAAGAAAAAGTACAAGTCCAATATATGTATACACAAGTCCAACGCATATCTTCATAAGCGACTTCTTATTCATCTTTGGAGCAAATATCTGAAACACTACGAAAAATACAATTATCGGAAGAAGTGACAGTGCTATTTCTTTCAGATATTTCGGTATCTCATACAGGAACAGCTTACCAAGTTCAACAGAATCGCCTACTTCAGTAATTGCTGTTGTTGTAAAATTACCCTCTGTACTATAAACCATTCCAAGAATAAGAACTGCGAGTATTGGTCCGATTGAACATAATGATACAAGACCAAAACTATCATTGCCGGCATGTTTGTCGTTTCGGATAGAAGAAATACCCACACCAAGAGCCATTATAAATGGTACAGTCATCGGACCGGTTGTTACTCCCCCTGAATCAAATGCAACTGCAAGAAAGCCTTTAGGAACAAACATCGCAAGTGCAAAAACAATTGCATAAAACACCAGCAGAAGCGGTGCTAACGGTATTCCAAAAAGTATTCTTAAGAGTGCAGCAACAAGAAATACACCTACTCCAACTGCTACCGATAATATAAGCACCATGTTAGGTACTGCCGCCACCTGACCTGCAAGCACCTGCAAATCCGGCTCAGAAACTGTAATTATAACTCCAAGGATAAATCCAATCGCTATAATCATCCATAATTTCTTAGTCCTTAACATGCTTCCACCAACTCTTTCTCCCATTGGCGTCATGGACAATTCTGCCCCTAAAGAAAAAAACACCATGCCAATAATAACCAGCACGGCTCCAACAATGAATTCAACCAGTATACTAGGTGAAAGAGGTGCTATTGTGAAGCCAAGAAGCAACACTATAAGCATTATTGGTACTACCGCACTAACAGACTCCTTTGTCTTTTCCTTCATCTTCTCTCTTACCACTGTATTCTGGTAACTAAATTGTGTCCTTAATAATCCAGCCTTCAATAAAATCTCCCTTTGCTCTTAAATATCAGTTTCGGGTTACATAGTAATATATTAACATCTAATAATTGTACTGGCTACTTAAAATTTTATAAAAAGTGCTCTAATCAGAACACTTTTTATAAATTAAAACTCAATTATAAATTGTCATTTTCTTTCTCTCTGAGCAGCTCCTCATACTTTAACTGGTATGCAATCAGCCGTGGAATATATTCTGGTGGAGTTCTTCTTGATGCCTCCCAGTCCTCTAATGTACGCACAGGAATACCTGTGTGCTGTGAAAATTCTTTTCTAGTCATTCCAACGCTTTCTCTAAGCTGTTTTATTGTCTCTGCTATAGTCATAATATATCCCCTCTCAATGCATTTTTATTATTGTAACATAGTCTTGTATGTTACGCAATGCGTTGTTTTGTCGTATGCTTTATTTCAATCACATACTTCTCTTTTAATTTTGAGCATCTATTCTGTGCAATGATACCTTCATGCTACAACATTAATCAATTGCCGGCTGTTCTTTCAAAATCAGTGCCACACTCTCCACATGCACCGTATGCGAAAACTGGTCCACAGGCTGTACCTTAACAGTCTTGTAACCCTTAGCCGCAAGGAGTCCTAAGTCACGGGCGAGTGTTGCCGAATCGCAGCTTACATACACGATACGCTCAGGCGACATCTTGACAATCGTGTCAAGAAGCGACTCATCGCAGCCCTTTCTTGGCGGGTCAACGACTACGACATCAGGAGTAATGCTCTTTCTTGCTTCCTCACGCTGAGCCTCTGTTGCAGATGTGTCTGTTGCCAGCCGCGCCATTTCTTCATAAAAATGTGGTACGACCTCCTCAGCCTTTCCGACAAAGAATTCAGCATTATCAATGCCGTTAATTGCCGCATTGTTCTTAGCATCTTCTATGGCTTGCGGAACAATCTCAACACCATATACCTTTCTTGCATTCTTGGCAAGGAATAACGATATTGTTCCTATTCCACAATACAAGTCCCATACAGTCTCATTGCCTGTAAGTCCTGCGTATTCAAGGGCTTTTCCGTACAACTTCTCAGTCTGTCTTGGATTAACCTGAAAGAACGAAAGCGGTGATATCTGATACTTAATGTCACCGATATAATCTTCAATATAACTTTTTCCCCACAGAGTCTCGCACTGTCTGCCAAGAATGACATTAGTGTTCTCCGTGTTGTAATTAAGCATAATTGATTTGATGCATTTGTCTGTACTTATATCTGAATCAAGCGACACTTCTGTAAGGCGCCCTACAAGCGATTCCTTTAACTTATCAGACATCTTGGTGCCGTTAATAACAAGACAGACCATTATCTCGTCTGTGTGAAAGCCTGTTCTTATAAGGACATGACGCACAAGCCCTTTTCTGGTCTGTTCATCATATGGTGCAACACCGTTGAGCTCCATCCAGCTCTTTATCACAGCAAGAATATATTGGTTCTCGACAGCACCAATCTTGCAGTCTGTACATGAGATAATAGAATGAGTTCTTCCTGCATAGAAGCCCATCACAACGCTTCCATCTTTGGCAGTTCCAACCGGATACTGTGCTTTATTTCTGTATCTGAAAGGCTCTTCCATTCCGATAGCCGGGAAAAACTCATAGCCTTCTATCTTACCGATTCGCTTGAGATTATCGTCAACCAGCTTTTCCTTAAATCTTAGCTGTGCCTGATAACTCATCTGCTGAATCTGACAGCCACCGCACTGTCTCGCAACAAGACAGGCAGGAGTCACTCTGTCAGATGAAGCCTCGATAATCTTTTCAAGCCTTGCATAGCCGTAATTCTTCTTGGCTTTAATAATCTTTGCCTCAATCTTATCTCCGATTATCGCATCCTTAACAAAGAGAGTATATCCGTCAACCTTGCCGATACCCTCTCCTCCGGTTCCTATATCTTCTATTACAAATGTTACTTTATCATCTTTCTTAAAACTCATTAGTTGTCCTTCTTATATTAGAATCAAGCCATCTGTTATAACCAAGCCAGTCGTTGGTATCCTTGGCTTCAAGCGCTTCTCTTAGTGTCTCAAGCTTTGCATCCATATTATCAGCCATAGATAATGCGACAGCCTCTGCTATTGATGGCTTCTTAGGTGAGCCGTACTCAAGCTCTCCGTGATGTGAAAGTATGCAGTGTCCAATCTGCATTGCAAGCATATCAGGGAATCCGTCTATCTGCTTAACCTTCTCCATAACCATCTCATATCCAATAACGATATGTCCTAAGAAATTACCCTCGTCAGTGTAATCATTCTTAGGAAATTCAGATAATTCCTTAACCTTGCCGACATCATGCAGCATTGCACATGTTATAAGCAGATCCCTGTTAAGAAAATCATAGTTGCTGCTCATCTTGTCACATAATCTTGTAACACTTAAGCTGTGCTCTAACAATCCGCCAGCGAAACCATGATGTACTGTCTTGGCTGCTGATACACATTTGAACTTCTTTGCAAATGCTTCATCTTTAAAGAAAGAATATAACAGCTGCTTCATATATGTACTCTTAACACTGTCTACATACTTCATCAGTTCTGCAAACATATTATCAATATTATATCTTGAAGATGGTACATAATCTGCTGCAACATATTCATTCTCTGATGCAATTCTTGCTCTCTCTATCTTAAACTGTAATGCTCCGTTATAGCTTGTTACCTGTCCTGTTACCGCAACATAATCATTAACATCAAATTCAGCAATTCCGCCTGAATTAAGGTCCCATATCTTAGAGTCAATCTGTCCTGTCTTATCAGCAAGCATTACATTGGCATATTCCTTGCCTGTCTTAGTAAGTGCTATTGATTTTGATTTGCACAGATATACCTCTGAAATTCTCTCACCATCTTTAAGAGTCTCTATATAACGCATAAATCCTTCTGCCTCCGTTAATTAAGTTGTTTTAGCTGTACACTTACTGAAAATGCTACATCTGAATAGCCATCTTTTCCCTGCCTCATAGCTGTCACATACATAGCTTCTCCATCAGCGCACTGATATAGTTTCTCACTAAACTGCTGAATTGTCAAAATACTTTGTCCATTAATTGCACTAATTACATCTCCTGCCTGCAATCCTGCATAATAAGCCGGTGAATCAATATCCACATTAGATATGTATACACCACTCGGAAGTCCGTATTTGGCTGCAAGCTCCTCTGTTACATTCTGTCCTGTAATACCACAGTACATGATTCCATGCTCATTAATCATAGTCTCAATCTGTGCCTTAAGGTCAGATATTCCAATGAATTTCGTACTTGTATCTGTTGAAGCCTTAGATACACCAACTACATTTCCTTCAGAATTAAACAATATTGCAAAACCGCCCGCCGTAATGCTTACACTTGTCTCAAAAACCTCATAACCGCTGTCTTTACTATACTCAACCTTAGAACCTGCAATTGTTCCGTATGACACACCTTTCGAAGTCTCATAAAGCTTTCCTGATGCAATAACAAGATCCCCCTGCTTTAACATATAAGAATTATCAAGCTGTGCAACTGCGATACTGTTACGTTGTTCAGCTGTAAGCTTAGATGCATTAATACTCACAATCCCTATTCCTGAAGCCGTGTTTCTGCATACAAATGCAGCTTCTGTCTGGACTTCATCAGAAAGCCTTACTATATAATTCATTCCAGGTTCTAAAAGGCTTGAGCTTGTAAGCACAAGATATGTTGAATTAACATTGGCAACCACAAGTCCTGCCACCTCTGTCTGACTGCTTTCAATTGTCGGAACATCAGAAAATGGCTGTTCAATGTCAACAGAAACCACACATTTATTAACATCCTCAACTTTTGCGCGAAGAGCTGCCATAGCAGCCTCATAATTATCTTTCAGGTCCTTCTCTGTCAATATATCTGAATATTCTGCCGTCTGGTTCTCTGCAAGTATGTAATTATCCTTCTGGATATATATGACATTCTTGTCCTTATTCTTTTCTTCAATCCTTTTCTGCAATACCGGATATAAAAATACCATAAACAAAGTTGCCGCTATTACGACAGAAACAGCAAAAAGCAACAGCTTGCCTATTCTTATAAGCCACTTGTATTTCTTAGCCGGATGAAGAACTACCTGTTCTGTATACAGGTCATACTTTTCCTTATCATCTTCATTAGTTCCCATTTCGGACTCCTTATGTAATTTTCGTCTCTTATGAATACAATTATATCATAGTTTATATTACGATTATGAACAATTTATGACTTACATGTAAATATTTATAAGCAAAATATAGTTTTTTTACCTTAAATGCTGTAAACTTATAAAGTATGAAAAGATTGTTTTTAGTTTTTGGAGGTCTTTCGTGAATAAGAAATCTTTATCCACTTTGGAATTTTATAAAATTACCGACCAGCTTGTTTCCTATGCATGCTGTGACGGAGCTAAGAAAATACTTCGTAACTTAAAGCCTATGACTGATATAACAGACATCAACTTACGTCTCAATGAGACTAATGATGCACTTTCAAGAATTTTTCAGAAAGGTACTGTTGATTTCAGCCAGACTAAGGATATACGTGCTTCTGTTGCGAGACTTAAGGTTGGAAGCTCCCTTAATATATCAGAACTTCTTAATATAAGTGCCATCCTTTCATGTGCAAAGCATGTTAAGGATTACTATGAGCATCGTGAAGATTCTATATCAGGAATGCTTGAAAACCTTGCAACTGTTGATGCTCTCAATTCCCAGATTAAGAAATGTATTATCTCTGAAGATGAGATAAGTGATGACGCAAGTTCCAACTTAAGAAGTATCAGAAGAAGCAAATCAATAGCCAATGACAGAATACATTCTGAACTTAACAAATTGCTTAATTCTCCTACTTACAGGACTTATCTTCAGGATTATGTTATTACCACAAGACAGGGACGCTACTGTCTGCCTGTCAAAGCTGAATATAAGTCAGCATTTCCTGGTATGATACATGACCAGTCATCTACTGGTTCTACTCTCTTTATTGAGCCTGCAGCAGTTGTAAAGCTCAATAATGATATCCGTGAGTTAGAGCTTAAGGAAGCAGCAGAGATTGAAGTTATTCTTGCTGACTTAAGTGCAAAAGCCGGTGAACACACAGAGGAGTTTCTGTGTGATTATGAAATACTTGTCGAACTTGACTGTATATTTGCAAAGGCACAGCTTGCCAGACATATGCATGCAAGCCGTCCAGTCATGAATACATCAGGAATTATCAATATCAAAAAAGGACGTCACCCTCTTATTGAGTCACATACTGTTGTTCCTATTGACATCTATCTTGGAACAGATTTTAAGCTTCTTATCATCACCGGTCCTAACACAGGTGGTAAGACTGTTTCATTAAAGACTGTAGGACTCCTCACACTTATGGCACAGTCAGGTTTATTCATTCCGGCTCTTGACCATTCAGACATTGCCGTATTTAAGAATATATACGCTGATATTGGTGATGAGCAGAGTATTGAACAGAGTTTAAGTACATTTTCATCACACATGACCAACACTGTTAAGATTCTTAAAGAAGCTGATGAAAACTGCCTTGTACTTTTTGATGAGATTGGTGCCGGAACTGACCCTACAGAAGGTGCTGCCCTTGCTATCGCAATCCTTAATGACCTTAAGATGCGCGGTGTTACAACCATGGCAACAACTCACTACAGTGAAATCAAGCTTTATGCGCTTTCTACTGAAGGTGTTGAAAATGCAAGCTGTGAGTTCGATGTTGAATCGCTCCGTCCTACTTACAGACTGCTTATAGGCATTCCGGGAAAAAGTAACGCATTTGCAATCTCTAAGAAACTCGGACTTCCTGATTATATTCTCTCTGACGCATCAGAAAGACTTAACGCGGAAGATGTACATTTTGAAGATATCGTATCTGACCTTGAGCATGCAAGAATTTCTCTTGAGAAGGAGCAGGCTGAGGTTGAAAGTTATAAGGCTGAGATTGCCTCTCTTAAAGAAAAGCTTCAGGCTAAGAATGAAAGGCTTGATGAAAGAACTGACAACATTATCCGTAAGGCCAATGAACAGGCTGCTGCCATCTTAAAAGATGCCAAGGATTTCGCAGATGAAACTATCAAAGCCATGAACAAGCACGGAATGACAGTTGCTGAGCTTGAAAAGCACCGTACTGCTGTCCGTGAGAAGATGAATAAGAATCAGGCAAAGTTAAAGGTAGAGCCTGCCAAGGTTAAAGCACACAAGGCACATGATATATCTGAATTCAAGACAGGCATGCATGTAAAAGTTCTTACTATGAATGTTTCCGGTACTGTTTCTGCAATTCATCCAGCCAAGAAGCAGGTTACTGTTCAAGTAGGTGCATTAAGCACTAAGATTGATATCAAGAATCTTGAAATTCTTTCAGACTATAAAGAGCCAAAGGAAGCTCCATCTAAGGCTGCTGGCGGTTCCGGTAAGATTAAGATGAGCAAATCAGCAGGAATATCAACTGAGATTAATCTTCTCGGCTGTACAGTTGACGAGGCTGTTGCCCGCCTTGATAAATATCTTGATGACGCTTACATTGCCAGGATTCCACAGGTCCGTATCGTTCACGGTAAAGGAACCGGCGCATTAAGAAACGGTGTAATCGCTTATCTTCGCGGTGTTCCATATATAAAGAGCTTCCGCCTCGGCGAAATCGGCGAGGGTGATGCTGGTGTAACTATTGTTGATTTCAAATAATTATTATTGGGGGATATTATTATGGCATCTAAACAGCGAATACTTATTGTAGATGATGATGAAAATATTGCAGAACTTATATCTTTGTATCTTACAAAAGAATGTTACGAAACAAAGATTGTGTATGATGGAGAAAGTGCTCTGTCTGAGCTTTCTGTATTCAAGCCCAATCTCATTCTTTTAGACCTCATGCTTCCCGGTATTGACGGCTATCAGGTGTGCCGTGAGATAAGAAAGAATAACAATGTTCCTATAATTATGCTCTCCGCCAAGGGCGAAACATTTGACAAGGTACTAGGACTTGAGCTTGGTGCAGACGACTATATCATCAAACCTTTTGAAACTAAAGAGATGGTTGCCCGTGTAAAGGCTGTGCTTAGAAGATACCATATGCCTCAGAGTATCGGTGTTGATTCTTCTAATGCCAAATGTGTCAATTACCCCGACCTCTCTATCAACCTCGATAATTATTCGGTTAATTATATGGGCAAAAATGTCGAGATGCCACCTAAGGAACTTGAGCTCTTATATTTCTTAGCATCTGCTCCTAATCAGGTGTTTACAAGAGAACAGCTTCTTGACAATATATGGGGATATGAATATATCGGAGATACAAGAACCGTTGATGTACACATTAAGAGAATCCGTGAGAAAATCAAGGATCATGTCCACTGGAATATTGAAACAGTATGGGGAATTGGTTACAAGTTCGTAACTAAATAAAAAGGGCAGGACAAGGAGGCTTAATATTGAAGGGCTTAAGTACACTGGGGAAGCACATTTTTTTATATATAGCTATATCCATTATAGGATTTATTATTGTATCTACTGTATGTTATAAAATTGATTACAAACGCATATACAACTATTATTCAGACAGATTATATCTTCAGGCCAATGAAATAGCCAATGAATATGCTCTTGATTATTTCAGTGAAACAAGGCTCCGCTCCATAGAACTTGAACTTCATTCCGTATCCGTGCTTAATGACACGCGTATTATTTTTATAACTCCGTCAGGTGATGTCATTCTTGATACTAACGACAGCACTAAAGATAAAAGCAATAATGATGAAAAGATATTATATTCTATTGAAGATTTTGACTATGGAGACCTTCACGGAAAACACGATATACTCTGGAATTTTTATAATTTGTTAAATGAACCGACACTGAGTGTTTTTGCTCCAATATCTAACTCCTTTGAAATAAAAGGTTATGTTGTAATTAATATTCCTGATTCTGTAATCACAGACAGGGTTTATGATACATTTAACACTAACTACCTTACACTTATTATTACCCTTTTCCTTTCAGCTTCTTTCCTCGGATTGTATTTCATTCAGGTTCATAAGCCAATCAAGGAAATCACAAAGGCAACAACTGAATATGGTAAAGGTAATCTTTCTTATCATATCAAGCCAATGCTTAATGACGAAATAGGACGACTTGGAATGTCACTTGACTATATGGCTTCCCAGCTTAATGAATCTGATAAGTTTCAGCAAAAATTCTTATCAAACATTTCTCATGATTTCAGGTCACCTCTAACATCAATTAAAGGCTACTTAGAGGCAATACAGGACGGAACTATTCCTCCTGAAATGCTTGATAAATATATTGGTATCATGCTTTTTGAGACAGAACGTCTTACTAAGCTGACCAGCAACATACTTACACTTAACGAACTGGATCCTAAATCTGTATGCCTTGATATAAGTGTATTTGACCTTAATTCTATAATCCGTCATACTGTTGAAACATTTGAAGGAACATGCAAGAAAAAAGGCATTAAATTCAATATAACATATGCCAACAGCATACAAAATGTCAAGGCTGATAAAGGCAGAATACAACAGGTAATTTACAATCTTATTGACAATGCAATTAAGTTCAGCAAGGACGGCTCATATATTTATATTACCGTAAAAGAAAAGGGCGAGAAAGCTCAGATATCCATAAAGGATACCGGCTGTGGAATTTCCAAAGAAGACATTGATAAAATCTGGGACAGATTCTATAAGTCAGATTCTTCAAGGGGACGTGATAAGAAAGGTTCCGGTCTTGGTCTTTCAATAACTAAGGAAGTTATTCAGGCACATGGTGAAAACATTGATGTTGTAAGTACTTTAGGTGTCGGAACAGAATTCATATTCACACTTGAACTTGCAAAATAAAAAACACACGGACATGCATAACTTGTATGTCCGTGTGTTTTATTATTCCTTCCAGTTAAGTCTGTGAAGATGTCCCTCACAATTCATGTGTGAAAAATCATGCTGTCGGAGTGCTTCGTAAAGAACGATTGCCACTGAATTAGAAAGATTAAGTGATCTTATATCTCCTATCATCGGAATTCTGATACATGTATCCTCATTATCAACAAGTATCTCCTCCGGTATCCCCGCACTTTCCTTTCCAAACATTATATAACAGTCTTCTTCATAATTAACTTCTGTATATGTCTTATGTGCCTTGGTTGTAGCCATATATACCTTAGCACCCGGATTCTTAGCAAGAAAGTCATTATAATCATCATACTCAGTAACATCAAGCTTATCCCAGTAATCAAGTCCTGCCCTCTTTAACATCTTATCATTAATCTTAAATCCTAATGGTCCTATAAGATGCAGCCTCGCACCTGTTGCCACACATGTTCTTCCTATATTGCCAGTATTAGCCGGCATCTCTGGTTCATGTAAAACTATATTCAACATATCCTCTGTCCTTATCAGTCACCTTTTACTGCAATATCTAATTCTAATATAAGATCATCGTTACATGTCATCGGTATACATACATTTCTGGCATATGACTGCGATATCTTCATCGCACCACGGCATACCGTAGGCGGTGTAATATCAATTCCAATTCCTTTTGTAGAAAGAATCGTTGCTGCATTACCCATTATCATATTACCAAGCTCACTTATTGCGCTCATAGCCATATCATCCAGCTCTGGCACTGGCATTCCCATCATCATTCCTGAAGCAACCTGACATGCTTTAGACGTAGTAAATGATATCATAACCTGACCACGCATCTCGCCTGTAACACCAATCATTATAATAACCGAATCACTCTGGAACTCAGTAGTCTTTACATATGGTCTGCCTATCTTCATTTCCATCTGGCAGGCATCACGCATAATTGTACTTGCTGCCATCAGAAAAGGATTGATATGGTCAACATTAATCTCTGCCATATTTCTTATTCTCCTTACTTAAGTGTATTGATAAACTTCTCTATTCTCTCAAGTCCTTCTTTAAGATTGTCAATAGAATATGCATATGATATTCGTAAAAACCCTTCTCCACAGTCTCCAAATGCTGTTCCTGGCACTACAGCCAGCTTCTGTTCCCTAAGCAACCTGTTAGCAAACTCTTCCGATGTGAGTCCAAATTTCTTGATTGATGGAAATACATAAAATGCTCCAAATGGCTCAAAACAATCAATCCCCATTTCTTTAAAAGCATGCATAAGATATCTTCGTCTCTGATCATAAGCAGTAACCATCTTCTCAACTTCCATATCACAATTCTTAAGTGCCTCCACTGCTGCAAACTGGCTGTTAGTCGGTGCGCACATAATTGCATATTGATGAAGCTTAGTCATCTGGCTTATTATTTCCTTAGGGCCACATGCATAGCCCAGTCTCCAGCCTGTCATTGCAAATGCCTTAGAAAAACCATTAATTACTATTGTTCTCTCTTTCATCCCTGGAAGACTTCCTATTGAACAATGCTCTCCGTTATATGTAAGAGCTGAATATATCTCATCCGATATAACAAATATGTCCTTCTCAATTATGACAGGTACAAGCTCTTCCAATTCCTCCCTTGTCATAACAGCACCTGTAGGATTATTAGGAAATGGCATAACAAGTACTTTAGTTTTATCTGTTATACTGGCAAGCAGCTCTTCCTTAGTAAGCTTAAACTCGTTTTCTTCCTTTAATTCAATAATTACAGGCTTTGCATCAGCCATAACTGCACATGGAAGATATGATACATAGCTAGGCTGTGGAATAAGCACCTCATCACCCGGATCGCACATACATCTTAATGCAACATCAATTGCCTCACTTCCACCTACTGTTACAAGAACTTCTTTGATAGGATCATAATGTAAATCCATCTTTCTCGCAAGATAATTACATATCTCTTCTCTTAATTCCTTTAGACCTGCATTAGATGTGTAAAATGTTCTTCCTTTTTCAAGGGCATATATACCTTCTTCTCTTACATTCCAGGGAGTATCAAAATCAGGTTCACCTACTCCTAAAGAAATAGCATCCGGCATCTCGCTTACAACATCAAAGAACTTTCTTATTCCTGATGGCTGTATACCTGTTATTTTCTGTGATAATGGGTTTCTCATGGTGTAATCAGCATCCTTTCGTCTTTAGCCTCGTCCTCTATTATTGTTCCGTAGTCCTTATATTTCTTAAGTACAAAATGTGTTGATGTACTAAGGACTGAATCTAATGGTGCGAGTTTCGCCGCGACGAACTGAGCCACTGACTTCATTGATTTACCTTCTATAATAACAGTAAAATCAAAGCCTCCTGACATGAGATAAACTGATGTTACCTCATCGTATTTGTAAAGGCGCTCTGCAATACTGTCAAAACCTAATCCTCTCTGTGGAGTAACCTTAACCTCAATAAGTGCTGTCACTTTCTCTTCACCAGTCTTATCCCAGTTAATGACCGCATTATATCCGCAGATAATATGTTCCTTCTCCATATCCGCTATTTCATTAGCGACCTCTGCTTCAGAATAACCAAGCATAATAGCCATCTCCTTAAGGTCTATCCTTCCATTCTTCTCAAGAACATCAAGAATCTTCTCTCTCATAACGCAATCCTCCTGCTAATTATATAAATCTGTATATCTCATCCTGCTCAGGAAGACCTAAATATCTGTCTTCCTCAGTATTGTGAATAATCCTGTTATTGCCATCCGTTATCTTACCAATAACAGCAGCTTCAATGCCATTCTGGTGTAACATATTAATAATATCACATCCATTTTTACATGTCATTAATAAACATCCCATTGAGTCCAATATATATGGATTAACATTAAATAATTCACAGATTTCAATAATTTCCTGTTTCACTGGAATCTGCCTTAAATCAACTTCAATCCCCACACCTGAATACTCTGCCATATCCCATAGTGCTGCAAATATTCCCCCCTCGGAAACATCATGCATTGCTCCGTATGCACTTTCCTGCATAAATATTTCAGCCTCTTTTGCTACCAGTAACTCTGTTTCATCCCCAAGAGCTTTATTAATTATGTCCTCACTATATACTTTTAGTATCTCATCTCTCTTGCAGTCTATCACTGTCCTTATGCCGCTCATACCTATATGTTTTGTAACAACAATATCCTGTCCTGCTACAGCCTTATTCTGTACTCTTTCCTGGTGTCCAATCGCCATAACGGATACTACCGGGGAATTCACCTTATCACTTACTGTAGTATGCCCTCCTGCAATACCTACTCCTGCGATACAGCATTGTCTGTCAAGTTCCTTTATAATTTCTTTAAGACGGATTTCTCTTGATTTCTCATCAATAATAACCGTATCCATAATGCAGTCTGCAACGCCACATGCTGCACTTATATTGTTCACAGCGCGGTATACAGCCAGCTCACCCGTTGACACAGCTGCAAGAACAGGTTTCCCCTGCATATTTATATGCGCTGCATCCTGTCCATATGCAGGTTTAACCGTATTCCCTCTTTTTCCAAGCAGCTTAAAAACCGATCTTCCTAAGATTGTATCTGATATTTTACCTCTTTTCATAACATTTGTCTCTCCAAAAATGTTGCATTAAATCAATATTAATTCTATACTCTTATATAGATTCTTTCTTGAATCACATAACTAAGGGATAAGATATGCTACCATTGGAACAACCATTGCAACAATAAGTATCAATATTAATATTGCAGTGAACCAGCTCTTAGTTTTCTTATTATTAAAATTAATCATAATTACCTCCACACAATATAACAGCGGGGTTACACGAAAAGGAATAACATTCATGCATTTCATACTGCCATATTTTATTATAATTCTGATTGTCTTACAATTCGCAATTAAAAAAAGCACCCGAAACCATAAAACAAGAAATGAAGAATTTCTTGACCGTGAGACAAAAGCGAATCAGGTACGCCGTAAAGACATCAGCAGACTTAATTATATATCAATTCCCGATAATCTGCCACTAATTAATTCAGGTAATGATACATTTGACAGATTAATGGCTGAAGACTCCCGTATGAAGCGTTCTTATGATACAATTCAGTCTCTACGGGACAAGAAAATACTCAACCTTACCGGAATAAGCAATACAGAGTTAAAGTTATCTTATGGAGCTGCCAATTTAAAAGACCTTACAGAATATGACGATAACTTTACGTCACTTGTAAAAGCAATCGCTTTTATAGGTCATAATCTTCTTGATTATAAAGATATCGAAGATGCTGCTGCATATCTTGAATATGGCATATCCATTAAAAGTGATATATCATCTAACTATATAGACCTTGCCATCATATATGCATCATACGGCAGAAAAGAACTGATTAGCGCTTTAAAAGAACAGGCATCACAATTAAAAAGCCTTTCCCGGGATTCAATAATCAGCCAGCTTGATGACATACTAAAAAAATAGCACAGCGTGGAATCATTTTCCATACTGTGCTATTATTGTATCTATCTGTCTTGAAGCCATGCTTTTAGTCATTTCTTCCATAGGAATCTCAAGCTTTATATTGTGCTTTTCTACAAGTGCTGCGAGATATCTTTTCTGTGGCAGTGTTATTGGTGAATCCTTCTTCACTGTATACACAAGTTTTGTTGTATTACTAAAGCCTTCATCGTCCGGCTTTATTTCTTCTAACTTTGCATATAACAGGCTTGCACTGACTGCATCATCGTATGCTCTGTGTGACCTGCCTGGATCTATATTAAAATACTGGCACAAAAAGGAAAGACTCTTGTGTTCCACTTCCGGCAAAATCCTTCTGGCTAACTTCAATGTATCAATCCCATCATCATTGATAGTAAGACCATTATTGACTGCCGCCTTTTTAAGAAAACTAAAATCAAATATAACATTATGACCTAATACAGGCCAGTCACCTATGAACTCTGTTATTTCACCTATAATATCCTCTATTCGTGGTTTACCTGTAAGTTCCTCATTATGTATGCCTGTAAGCTCTGTTATGCGCTCACTTACACTTATTCCCGGATACACAAGCGTAGAATACTTCTGTGTTATCTGACCATCTTCCACTCTTGCCATTCCAACTTCAATAATTCTGTCAACAGCCGGATTAAGACCTGTAGTCTCAATATCCAGTGCAACATATCTGTTAATCATGTTTTCTCTCTTTCAGGAATATTCTTCCTATGTAATCACCTATAATAGCAAGGAAATTCATGTCGCTCTCTGCCCATTTCTTATCAAGCTTATATCTTCCATAAGAAATAATATTGTTATTCTTCTTAATATCTCCACCTATAATGTACTGGACAGCCTGAACAATTCCGTATTCAGAATACACTTTATATACTGCTGGAGCCTTTGTTTCAAAAAAGTTGATGTTATCTATTACAAATATGCCATCTTCCCTAAAGTTGGGAATATAATTATCTTCCTTGAAAAAGCTTCCGTCATCATCTGTCATACGCTGGTCACCATACAGAATATGCTTTGTCAGCTCAGTTCTGTCATATATTGCAATAGTATTAATATTAAATGCTACTGCCACAATATCTATCAGTTCCTTTCTTCTTGCGTCATCAGCTTCCTTGTATTCCCTGATAATGGTATTAACAACCTCCATCTTATGGTACTTGTAAAACACTTTATCATTAAGGTCAACAATCCTTCCCATTCCATATACATATTCCCTATGTATATCCTCATGGTAAATGATATATCTGTCTTTTCCCTTTTCTTTAGCAAGGTAAAGAACCTTATCAGCTATCTTAAATAATTCATCATAACTCTTGGCATCATTAGGATAAGTTGCTGAACCAATTGAACATGTAATCTTAATATTACGCGGATCATCATGATACAGCCATTTTGTATTATTGCGGATTGTTCTTAAAACATTCCTTATACCCTCGTTATCATTAAGTCCTTCCATAATGATAAACATCTCATCTCCGCCAATTCTTCCACACAATCCTCTGCTTCCAACTGCATCTCTTAAGATATCTGCAACCTTACAAAGAACTTCGTCACCAAACATATGTCCATATGTATCATTAATAGTCTTAAAATCATCAACATCAATAATAGCAATTGTTACAGTATGTCCCGGCTGTGAATCTATCAGCTTTCTTACATAATCAGTAATAGCGCGCTTGTTAAGCAGATCTGTACCAGGATCTTTCATATCAGATATTATATTGAGTTCTTCAACTACATGATTATCTGAACTCTCAAGTATTATAATAGTACCTATAACGATACTGTTTCCATATTCATCAACAATCGTATTACCTCTCACAAGACATTTATCCAGTCTTCCAAGCTTATTAAGAGTATTAATAGTAATCTCCCGCTTGAATAACTTCTCACCATTAGCAAGTGCCTTGCAAAATCCATCAAGTTCTTTTACCTCATTCAGCCCAAGTGCATCAGTCTTTATCTTATCTTCTTCCCATGCATTTAATGTTCCACGGTAAAAAGACAAAGTCTGGTGTCCATCTGATGTCATAAATATATTAAAGTCATCATTAAGAATATCATAAGAAAACAGGACATTCTCACACATGCCAAGATAGCTAGAATATCTCTTAATCTGCGAATTAAGGTTATCTATCTGTGTAGTAATTAATGCGGCATCAATAATATTAATTTCATACATATGACCTCTTGTCTCAGATACACCGCCATCTGTAATTCTTGTAAGCATCCAGTGATATTCGCCTGTCTGATATAACATTCTTACAACAATATACTTACCGGATTCAGCGTAATCCTTTAATGCTTCTGTGAATCTGCTGACATCGACAGGGTGTATATATCTTGTATATATAAAAAGTGCTTTATTGCCTGAAATTGCTTCAAAATTTTCATCTGCTGTTACAATTGACATTGTCTCATCAATAAGAATGTCTGAATTAACAGTCTCAGCTTTAAAAAAATCCACCATAGCTTAAACCCCTATTTTATAATTAATTGTGCCTCTCCCTATATCATCTGAATTCATCAGAATGTTTCTTAACATATTCTTCATACAAATCCGGTCTGTACTTTTTCGTTCTTTCAATCGACTTCTCATGTCTCCATTTTTCAATATTAGCATGATGTCCTGACAAAAGTACTTCGGGAACCAATTGTCCATTATAGTCTGCTGGTCTTGTGTATTGCGGATACTCAAGCAGCCCATCGGAAAAGCTCTCCGTTTCAGCTGATTCCTCATTATTAAGAACTCCCGGAACCAGTCTTGAAATAGTATCTATAACTACCATTGCCGGCAGTTCTCCACCTGTAAGAACATAGTCACCGATTGATACATAATCTGTTACTATATTCTCCAATGCCCTCTCATCAATACCTTCATAATGTCCACACAAAATAACGAGATTATCTTCCTTTGCAAAATCTTCTGCCATCTTCTGTGTAAATGTATACCCCTGAGGTGTCATATATATAACACGCGGTCTTTTTCCTATATTCTTGACGATATCCTCATAACAGTCGCAGACAGGAGCAGCTCTCATAACCATTCCTGCACCACCACCATAAGGATAATCGTCAACCTTTAAATGCTTATCATTAGAATAATCCCTTATGTCATGTGCTGTTACAGACATAACCCCCGACTTTATGGCTCTGCCTGTAATACTTGTATTAAGCCCATCCATTATCATATCAGGGAACAATGTCATAACATGAAAATCCATTATTTAACTACTCCTGCAATTGCATTAAGCAAGAATGCATAATATCCGCTCTTAAGATTATATCCGCTATCAGTATAAGATGACCCCAGATAACCTGTTCCATCTTTAAATACACCTGCCACATCAACATAAGTAATTCCAAGTGATGCTGCATTGTCTGAAAACTTACTGTTAAGAGCATCTATATTAGTCTGCTTAACCTTGCTTGATGATTCAAATCTCTTGCTTATAGGAAGAACTGAAAGGACATAAACCTCTGTATCCGGAAGCTTACTCTTTAATTCTTCTATAAATGTTTTCTCGTAATTATATATATCATCGACAGATCTGCTTCCATAATTAAGGTCATTAATACCAACCATAATATAAACCGAATCTGGTGAACCAGCTACAAACTGATCCATATATTCTGAAAGCTTGTCACTTGTCATAGAATTGGATGCAATAACCTGCGATTCAGAAGCAAACCCAAATCCTGAAATTCCACTTATAACGAAGTCACCAATAAACATAGCATTCTTATAATGGTCAGATGAACTATTCTCCTGAACCTCAGGTGTTCCGGATACCGTAAGGCTTCTTCCTGTAGCAGCCTTAGTTGCAGCCGGTGTTGATTCCTGTTGCTGCTGTGCCGAAGATGTCTCCTGCTGGCTTGTAATCTGCTCCTGTGTTGTCACCGGTGCTGTTGTTTCATCATTATTCTTCTTATTATTCTTATGTCCACAGCTCTTTAAAACTATTGCAAATATAATAACTGCCACGACTACCACTGCCAGTCCGGCAATATAATTTCTGTATCTGTTCCACATTCTTTTCTTGCGGTTAAGACTAATCTTTGGTTTATCATTATTAGAATTATATGATTCCATTATAATATTCCTTTCTGTTTCGATGCTGTCTCATTGCATTATAACATTAGTCCTGCCCTTGTGCAAATACAACATACAGCATCACCACTTCATCTTATGAAGAACCACAGCTGAAGTCTTTCTTAATCCAATATCAAGCCAGCCATTCTGAAGGTGATAACCAAGCCTGTCTGTACTGTATCCACCTTCAAATGTAACTAGCAGCTGCTCAACATCATCATCAAAACCAAGACCAACTTCCCATGCAGGAATTCTGGCTCTCACCTCATCATCGTTATTATTAACAATAATGATTGCAGCGTCATCACTTGTAAACCTTCCATATGCAACAACATTATATGCTGAATACAGTGACTTATATGAGCCTTTTCTTAATACATCATTCTCTTTATGCATCTTTATTGCAGTCCTATGGAAATCAATCAGTTCCGTATCCTCATGTCCCCATGGATAAGTTCTTCTGTTATCAGGATCAGTGAATCCACACACACCCGCTTCATCACCATAATATACAGTAGGCGCGCCCGGCCATGTCATCTGCATGACAACAGCCTCCTTAAACACAGCCTTGTTAACATTATTATTCGCAGCTTCAGGACCTAGTGTATTGGTTCTTCCGACTGTCCTGTTAGTTCTTGTCAAGAATCTTGAATGGTCATGATTAGACAGTTCATTCATTGATATTGCAACACTCTGGCCGCCCATTCTTGCCATATTATGATGCATAGCCCCGAAGAAATAATCAGGATTACCGTATGAATCAGGTCTTGCCTCATCGCTGTGCTTCTCCATGCCTGTAAGAAACCATGTAACAGGCTCCATAAATGCATCATAGTTCATTATGGTATCCCATTCATCGCCCTGTAACCAGTCATATGAATCACCATAATGTTCTGCAAGAATAATAGCATCAGGATTAGCCTTCTTAACCTCTTCCCGGAATCTCTTCCAGAAATAATGGTTATATTCAGGACTGTAGCCTAAGTCAGCCGCCACATCAAGTCTCCATCCATCAACATTATAAGGCGCAGAAACCCATTTCCTGCCGATAGATAGAATATATTCTTCAAGCTCTTTAGAGCCCTCATAATTAAGCTTAGGAAGTGTATCATGTCCCCACCAGCCGTCATACGAATTATTATCAGGCCACTGGTTTGAATAAAACTTAAAGAAATTGTGGTATGGACTTTCATACCTTTCATAAGCTCCCGGTGCATATTCATCTGCACTGTCCCTGTAAATGTGTTCCTTATCCAGCCACTTGTTGAATGAACCACAGTGGTTAAACACTCCATCTATAATAACCTTCATGCCTCTTGAATGAATTTCCTGCACAACCTTTGCAAAAAAATCATTGCTAGCCTCAAGGTTCGACTTTCTTGTAACTCTGCTAATATATCTCGTCGCATGGGTATTATCAGTGTCACCCTCTCTCAGCACTTCTCCTTCATCGTCCACAATTACGCCAAAATGTGGGTCAATATAGTCATAGTCCTGTATATCATACTTATGATTAGAAGGCGATACAAATAACGGATTAAAATATATAACCTCAACTCCTAATTCCTGTAAATAATCAAGCTTATCAAGCACACCCTTAAGGTCGCCTCCATAAAACTCTCTTATTCCCATCTGTGCAGGATACTTATTCCAGTCCTTAACCTGACAGACATGCTCTCCTATATAGTTATATTCATCATCAAGAACATCATTGCTTTTATCACCATTGCAGAACCTGTCAACAAATATCTGGTACATAACAGCACCCTTTGCCCATGCAGGTGTCTTAAAACCTGGTGTAATCTGGAAATTATAATACGGATTAAGCTCTTTAATCGCCCCAATCTGATTGTAATAACACACCGTTCTGCCAAGCTCTACCTTAAAATAATAATATATTTTGTCGGTTCCGACATTAATCTTAGCCTCATAATAATCAAACATGCTCTCTGATCTTACTCTTGTCATAACATGTTCAACATTATCCACAACCAGATATGCTTTATCTACATTATATCTTCCAGTACGCAGCCTTATAGTCACCTCATCACCTGGCACTGGCTCTGCCGGATTTCTGTAATCACTTGTAACATCCGAAAACAACGCTCTTGGATGTAGCGTTGGTCTTGCACTGCACATATAAAAAAGTCTTTTTTCCCAGGCAGCTAAGTTTCCCATTTCCCCGGTTATTCTCATAGAGAATCCTCCTTAGCATATACTATTCTGATTTTATATCTAAAAGTACATTTTAGCAAGTGAAAAGGATTTTTAAACAGCAAAAAAGGCAGCCATGGGGTGACTGCCTTTTTCAGAGAAGGTATTTCTTTTCGATAAGCATTACTGCTTTATCTATAATGTATTGGGGGTTTTTACATTAATTATAATATCTTATTTCCCACAATAAGTGTTCACAAACATCACTAAATTTATTCAAAAAATTTGTGCATATTTACTATGCAATTGTTGTTCCCATAATACCATCATCATCTGTACCGCTTCCATTATCAAAAAGCGCTTCAAATTCTTCTCTTGTTACCTTTTCTTTTTCAAGAAGAAGTTCTGAACTCTTCTCTAATACATCCATATGCTCAGATATTATCTTCTTAGCCTGTGCATAACAGTCATCAATAATGTTCTTAACCTCTTCATCAATGGCTGTAGCAATATCCTCGCCATATGGTCTTGTATGTGCAAGGTCTCTTCCAATGAATACCTCATCTTCATCACTGCTTGCATAATTGATAAGACCAAGTCTGTCTGAGAAGCCATATTTGGTAACCATATCTCTTGCTGTCGCAGTTGCCTGCTTGATATCCTGTGACGCACCTGTTGTAATATCATCAAATATCAGTTCCTCAGCAACTCGTCCACCAAGACTTACAATGATATTCTGTAACATCTTGCCCTTGGTATTAAACATCTCATCCTTCTCAGGAAGTGGCATTGTGTATCCCGCTGCTCCCATTCCGGTTGGAATAATAGAGATAGTGTGTACAGGTCCGACATCAGGAAGTACATGGAAAAGAATTGCATGTCCTGATTCATGATATGCAGTAATCTTCTTTTCTTTCTCTGATATAATCTTGCTTCTCTTCTCAACACCGATACCAACTTTTACAAATGCATAGTTGACATCCGCATTAGTAATGAACTTTCTCTTGCTCTTAGCCGCATTAATGGCAGCTTCATTAAGAATATTCTCAAGGTCTGCACCTGTAAAGCCTGCTGTAGTTCTTGCAAGGCTATCAAGGTCAACATCATCACCTAAAGGCTTCTTGGCTGCATGAACATTAAGAATCTCAAGACGTCCTCTTACATCAGGTCTTCCTACTACTACCTTTCTGTCGAAACGACCCGGTCTTAATATAGCAGGATCAAGAATATCAACTCTGTTAGTAGCCGCCATAACGATAATTCCTTCATTAACTCCGAAACCATCCATCTCTACGAGCATCTGGTTAAGAGTCTGCTCTCTCTCATCATGTCCGCCACCCATGCCGGTTCCTCTTCGTCTTGCAACGGCATCAATCTCATCAATAAATATGATACAAGGTGCATTCTTCTTAGCTTCCTCAAACATATCCCTTACTCTTGATGCACCGACACCAACGAACATCTCAACAAAATCAGAACCTGATATGCTAAAGAAAGGTACTCCTGCCTCACCGGCTACAGCCTTTGCAAGTAAAGTCTTACCTGTTCCCGGAGGGCCTGTAAGAATAACTCCCTTAGGAATTCTCGCTCCAAGGTTAGTGTACTTTACAGGATCTTTAAGGAAATCAACGATTTCTTCAAGTTCTTCTTTCTCTTCATTAAGTCCTGCCACATCCTTGAATGTAACCTTATTGGCATCACCACTTATCATTCTTGCACGGCTCTTACCAAAATTCATCATCTTGGCATTACCGCCACCGCCAGCCTGTCTAGTCATCATCAGCATAAGTGCTACAACAACGATAAGACACATACCAAATGGCAGAATAGTTGTCATCCATACACTGTCTCTTTTAACATCCCTTACAGTATATGTAATATTTTTATCATCAAGCTTTTCCTGTACAGAAACAACATCAGATACATTAAGAGTATCCCTGCTTCCATCAGTAAATGTAATTGTAAGTGTACCTGTTGGGACTTCTGCATTCTGACTTATAACAACATCTGTAATCCTGCCGCTCTTTAAATCAGATTCAAAATCCTTATACTTATAATTACTTGTTCTCTGGCTCATCTGTGCGATAACAGCCCAGACAATACCAATTATAATAATCATGAAGAAAATGCTTCCAAATCCTCCAGACCTTTTTTTCTTAGTATCCATCACTTCCTCCTTATTAATTATTCCTCTTCGTCAAGGTGTAAAACTCCTACAAAAGGAAGGTTTCTATAGCTCTGGTCATAATCAAGTCCATAACCGACAACAAATTCATCAGGAATGTTAAAGCCATTATACTTAACATCCACCTCAACCTCTCTTCTTTCAGGCTTATCAAGCAGAGTACATATACATATATCTGCCGGCTTTCTCTCCTCTAACATAGGCATAAGTCTTGCAAGAGTATTACCTGAATCGATAATATCCTCAATAACAATTACATGCTCTCCCTCAATGCTCTCATCAAGGTCCTTCTTAATCTTAATCTGACCGCTTGATGATGTCCCGCTTCCATAACTTGATACCTGCATAAAATCAAACTTAACAGGTACAGTAATTCTCTTGGCAAGCTCGCATGTAAATATAATACTTCCCTTAAGAATACAGATAAGTTTAACCTCCTTACCCTCATAGTCTTTACTTATCTGCTCTCCAAGCTGTGCAATCCTTTCATTCAGCTTTTCCTCAGATATAAGGACACTGATAAATGGTTCTTTCATCGTTTCTCTCCTTTGTCAATCTTAATATTCACTCTATTGTATAGTTATATCCAGCACATTCCTTGTTTCATCATCGATCAGGGCGCACTCACTTCTTCTTACCCCGACAGCCCATAAAACTCCCGAATCATCAGAAACAACAAGCACATTATCTCTCATATCGGCAGGTACTTTACGGTCAATGAATTCTTTTTTCAGCTTGCGCCATGTTCCCGCCCTGTTCACAACAATCCTGTCGCCGTCAGTACGGTGTCTTATGCAGAGCTTTCCTTGTATTTTATCATAATCAAAGGATTTCGCATAGCAACTATTAGCGTAATTTCTGTTTTTTTCATAATTAGAATGAAGTGAAATTACAATATGCACCTTTCTTAATTCCGTCTTGCCATCATTATTATAATAAATGTTTTCTTCTATGGTAATATTTTCACCTGAATTAAGTCTTTTAAGCTCCTGCGGCGTAAGTACATGTATGAGGTCCAAAGAAACCTGTGTCCGAGATTCCACATTTTTCCTTCTTATTGTGATATCCTCATACCCTTTTACCGCACACAGCCCATAACATATATCTGCACTGCTGCCAACCTGTTTTCGTATAAGCTCATCTACAGCATTCACATGAACCTTATATATATCCTTTGCTGTCTGTGTAAGTGCATGTACTGCCTTGTAGATAACTCTCTTTCTTATGACCTCATGAAGTCCTGCAAACTCCTCCCCATAAAGCCTTAAAACCACCGTATCTCCCACATATACATGCTTATCATAAGCCTTTTTGGCCTCTGCCTCAATAAAATCAAAATTCTTCTGCAGCTCCTCTGCTGCATCAGCAATATTTTCAACAGTGTGTGCATTAACCTTTTCTGTCATGTACGGAATAACAACATTTCTTAAAGAATTACGCGTATAATCATTGCACAGATTCGTTGCATCAGTGACATATGGCTGGTTAAAGTCTTTAAGTACTTCTTCAACCTCTGCTCTTGTCACTGAAAGCAGAGGTCTTATAATATTATCCCTTACCGGTCTGATTCCACCTATTCCTTTAAGTGAAGTTCCTCGGGAAAGATTCATAAGAACCGTTTCTGCCTGGTCATTCATATGGTGTGCAACCGCAATCCTTGCATTACGCCCTTTACATGCCTCATTGAATATACGGTACCGTTCTTTCCTTCCTGCTTCCTCAACACTCATTCCAAGCTGCTTTGCAAGCCCGGCGGCATCTATATGATACGCCATGAATTCAACACCCATGCGTTCACACAAGGCTCTGGCAAACTCCTCATCATCTCCTGCCTCCTGCCTTATGCCATGATTGACATGCACCGCACATAACTCTGTCTGTAGACGCCTCCTCTCAATATACCCCTTAAGCACCATAAGCAGACATACAGAATCCGCGCCGCCTGAAAGACCGACAACCACTCTTTCGCAGTCCGTAAGCATATTATTCTGTTCAATATATCTGTAAATCTTATCTATAATTTCATTCATGCAAGAATTATATTATACGTTCACATAAGTGTCAAACACTCCCAGTACCATAACTGTACAGTCATCAAAAGCCTCCATATTATGATTCTTGAGCGACTCCTCAAGAATCTTTTTTGCAATACCTGCCGGCTTCTTTACATTTATATTATTAATAATCTCCACCATCTGTTCCTCCTTATTAATTCCAGACAGATTATCAAGCACACCATCACTTATCATTATAATATAATTACCATCATAAAGCTTTTTAGTCGTACAATCGTAGTCCACCTGCTCTAACACTCCCATCGGAAGCGTTGTTGACTTAATAATCTCAACCCAGTTTTCTCTTTTTATAAATGTGGATACCGCTCCAAGTTTAATACAGTTAATAACTCCCGCCTGACAGTCAATAATACTCATATCCATAGTTACCGGATTGTTAAATGTAGTTCCCGCAATATACGCAGAATTAATAAGATCAATCGCTGTCTTTTCCTCGAATCCCGCTTCAATGCAGTTTTCCATAAGCTCAATCACCATGCGGCTCTCTGCAAATGCCCTTTTACCACTTCCACAGCCATCTGCAATTGCTGCAACCATTTTCCCACAGTTCAGCTTCTTTAGCGGAAGTTATCCCCACTTGTATTCTCTTCCTCTTTACATTTTCTCGCCATACCTGAAAGAATCCTGAAACGATTCTCCTGATAGAACACATACTGGTCCGGTTCTTCATTTATAATCACCCTGTTGTCCTGATTAGAAAGAATTTTGCCTTAAATACACTGCTCACCGTTTCTCTTAATACACGCTCAGACACACACCCGCTTCATAAATGTTTTCGCAGTTACAAGTATCTCGCGCCTCTTTCCGTCAACCAGTTTTACATCCTTAACAGATATCCCCATTGCCATACATTTACGCTCAAATTCCCTGCGCTCCTGTTTATCCGGCGCTTTAGCATCAAGATTCATTGCAACACATTCCTCTAATATATCTGCAGCCAGAATCAATTGTCTTTTAAACCCCGTCTGCTTCTGATTAGTTTCTCCATATGCATCTCCAAGATTTCTGAATGTTCTGGCTGTTTCCGCAGACGGTTAATAGTATAAGTATATCCGGCATCTTTATATGTATTTTCATTCATATCCACTTCCTTTCCGGCACTACACCAATGTGAAGTATATATGACTGCTTATAAATAAAATGTCGAAGCATGAAAGATTCAAAAATCTTCCAGCTCCGACATAATATTTGGTATGAATTTTACTTGTTATTAGGCTTAAACACCAGTTCGTCAGGATATATAAGCCCGAATTTATTCTTGGCAATCTCCTCAACGAACTTCTTTGTCTTGACATACTTCTCATATTCAGACAATTCATCACTTCTTTTATTCTCGTCATCAATCTTGGATTGTAACTCTGTAATCTGAGCCTGATAATCAGCATTCTTTTCTTCAAGTCCCTTGCCTCTCCACAGAACAACGCCAAGTGCCACGACAACAATAATTGCAATAATCATTCCTGCCAGCGTTGACCTCTGCTTCTTAAGCCTTTCTGCACGCTCTCTTCTAGATTCTAATTTCATATATTCCTCACCCTTGTGCTTCCTTCTTACCCATATCTTTCCTGCGTTTCATATACATTTTAAGGCTTCTTACTGGTATTGTAATAATACGCACCACATTTTCAATATAAAACATGCCGGTTTTAGTAAAATTTTTATAATTCTTACTGACCACCTTATATAAAACTGCTTAAAACTTAAAATACAGAAATGCCCCACAGCAATCCCCATAATTATGAATCCGCGGATAATTCCGTCTGCAACCTTAAAGCACATCACAAATACACTTAATCCGGCATATATTCCATATATAATATCTTCCACACTCATAAAACAACTGTTTTATGCCGTACAATTCGTCTGAAAGCCCTTATATTATCGTATATCCATGCAAGCAGAACACCATTAAAGAAGCTTACCACAAGTGCATAAAGCTCCCAATATATAATCTCATTAATCATCGAAGAAGCTCATGAACGAATCCGCTTATTCTTCATGCCAGCCTCCGAATAACATACAGAATCCACTCTTCCGTCAAGGTCTAATTCCCTTCTCGACAGAAAGCCTGTTAACATGCAGTCCTTCACCTTTGATTGTAATATGCCCATAATCAGATTCAAGTACAACCTTAACTGGATCAAATGACACTACATCTGTTATTCCTGTAAAATCAATTCTTTTCCTGTCCTCCATATTCAGCCTGTGTGGACGCTTCACCCTTATCTTTTCCTCCATATACCCTCCTTATAGACATTCCGTTATATGAGAATATATGCATGACCATAATATATGATTACAGGTACTTTGAATTAAAGATATTCAAACATTTCCTTTGCTTCTTCTTTCTTAACAGTATCCTTGACATCTGTAACCCTTGCTCTTACATTCTTGTTACCAAACTGGATTTCAATAATGTCTCCGACTTTAACATCATAAGATGCCTTCACAACCTTGTCATTAACCATTACTCTTCCCTGCATCACATGCATCGTTGGCAACAGTCCTTCTCTTTATAAGTCTTGATACTTTTAAATATTTATCTAATCTCATGTTCTTCTCCTTAATCCACAGGTAAATCCAGCCGCTATCCCTGCAGTACAATCAGTCCGCCTCAAGCCATCTACGATTCCATGTGCTTTCCTAAAAGTTAGCTGCCGTCTTTACCATTTTCTTTTCATTATCTGTAAACTTTGGCTTCATGTCAATAGACATCATAAGCACAGTACCTAAAACATCTCCCTGACATATTATCGGATACATAATTTCCTGCTTAAACTGCGCCTCATCAGTGACTTTCACAAAGCCATCCTCTCCACCCTGCAGCAATGGTACATCTTCCCTCCATTGCCTGATTAAGCTCCTTTGTGACAGGCTTATTCATCAGATTCTTCTTATCATCACCTGATGCAGCAATAACCTGTTCCCTGTCAGTTATACATACTGTCATTCCGGTCGCATCCGACAATGATTCTGCATATTTTCCTGCAAATGTGCTAATATCCCTATTGGTGAATATTTTTCAATATAATCTGCCCCTCGGCATCCGTAAATATCTCCATCGGGTCAGTCTCCCTTATATGAAGTGTTCTTCTTATCTCCTTTGGAATGACAATTCTGCCTAAATCATCTATCCTTCTTACAATTCCTGTGGCTTTCATATTAATAATTCCTCCCGATTCTTACATACTTTCCATAATTTATAATGTATGGGTAGTATGTGGAAAACAGGAAGAATTATGCATCTCATGTAATGATTTTCATATGGCCCCGGTTTCGAAAATGTAAATTTTTCATTTTTGAAACCGGACAAAAACGTCTATCCGGTTCAAATTAAGGAACGAATAAACTCTCATCAAATCACAACATTTTTCCATATAAATATTGTGATTTATCCGCGATACATTTATCATATTAATATGAAGTTATATTGGAGGTTCATTTATGAATGGGGTAAATGGTTATGATAATTTTGATGGACCAACATCGGCATATGTTAAAAGAAACCGGAAAACCAGTTTTGCATATAAGTTTAAGAAAATGCTTTATGAAAGAAAAAGCTGAGGTAGAAAAAGCATTTCTTTGACGATAATCATGCAATTGAGGAAGTATGTCAGTATGTTCAGGAACAATGGGGATTTAAAGAAGCTGACAGAAATTCTGCTGAGTATAAATTCATGTATAAGCAGATAAAGCATGACATAAATAGCGAAATTAACCTGTTTCTGTATGTGCGTGAGGATAATGACGCGCATATGGATATTGAAATAGAAGCTACCACTGGTTATATTACAGGCGGCGTGACCGGAAAGAAGTCCTCAATTAAGGAATTTAACAGAATTTTGCGTGATGTATTCATATATTATGGTGTCATGCAGACGACATAATCGAGAAAACCAAAAGATACAAGAATCTTGTGAGTATTCTGATGCAGGAAGCTTAAAAGGAATACAGTTTTTCTAACAAATAAAACGGAGTTATATATATGGACACTATACATTCAGACATTTTCCCAGACGGAACTCCTGTTGATGGCTGGTTTCACAATACCAGCATTCCAGAACTTACCAAACTGGGAAAGCAATATATTATTACAGATTATGGTATACATGATGACGGCAGAATATACACAGATAATTTCCAGAAGCTGATAGACCTTGTATACAATGCTGGTGGCGGTGTAATCGTTATTCCGCATGGTACATACATAACTGGAGCTTTATTTTTCAGACAGGAGTTAATCTATATATTGAAGGTGGTGCAACACTTATGGGAAGTGACGACATCAGCGATTATCCGGTCTGTGAAACAAGAATAGAAGCGTGAAACCTGTCAGTATTTTGCTGCACTTATCAACGCTTCTGGAATTGATGGCTTTACATTGTGCGGTAATGGAACGATAGACGGTAATGGCTTACGAAGCTGGAAAGCCTTCTGGCAGCGAAGAACATGGAATTCCAACTGCACCAACAAAGACGAACAGCGGGCAAGGCTTATCTATATGGCTGGTTGCACCAATGTTACTGTTGCCGGATTGCACATTTGTAATTCGCAGTTCTGGACTAATCACCTTTACAAATGTTCTCATATACGTTACCTTAACTGCCGCATTACAAGCCCGTCTGCTCCTGTCAAAGCGCCTAGCACTGACGCAATAGACATTGATGCCTGCACTGATATTCTTATTAAAGGCTGCACAATTAATGTAAATGATGACGCAGTTGCTTTAAAAGGCGGCAAAGGGCCATTTGCTGACAGTGACAAGAACAATGGCGCTAATGAGCGCATAATTATTGAGGACTGCACATTTGAATTCTGCCATGGATGCCTTACATGTGGCTCAGAATCCATACACAATAAGAATATAATAATGCGTCACATCAAGGTCGACTCAGGTTACAATCTGCTCTGGCTGAAAATGCGTCCCGACACGCCACAGCATTATGAATACATCACTATAGAATATGTTCAGGGAAAGATATTTAATTTCATCAACATTAATCCGTGGACACAGTTTTTCAACCTTAAGGGAAAAACTGATATTTCCCCGTCTTCCACAGAACACATTATAATAAGAAGAGTACCGCACCTGTAATGTTTTCCGCAACATAAAGAAGCACCTGAACAATACACACTCACAGATATCCAGATAGATGACAATATAATAGAAGAAATCGGAACACCTTCCGATAAATCAAAACATACCGGAGCAGAATAACTGCCCCGGTATATTTTATTATGTATAGCTTATTATATTTACCAATTAAGCTACTGTCTTCTCAGAGTTCTTCTCGCTCTTTGCATAGCTCTTTACTGAGTTAACTACGATGATTACACCAAGTACAATAAGGAGTATAGCAATTATAAGCTGAAGTCCGTTAGCGATGAATACGCTTCCCAAGATGTCTGTCCAGCAGAATTGTAACAGAAGCTGCTAACTTGATAGCCTTAACCATTGCAATTGTTCTCTGTACAAGTGCTGTAAATGTTACACAAAGCATGATGATAAGAGGAGGGAAAAGCATTTTGTTGCTTCGTCCTGTAACCTTTAAGAATACGCAGAGTGTAAGAATTACAAGAGCGCTTAATAACTGGTTAGCTGAACCAAATAATGGCCAGATATTTGCATATCCAATCTTAGTAAGGATGAATCCACATACTAATGTTACGATTGTTGAGAAGTATGTATTGCACAATAACTTTCTCCATCCTTCTGCATGTTCCATATCATCTACGCTGAAGAGTTCCTGGAAACTCATACGACCGATACGGGCAACTGCATCAAGTGATGTAAGAGCAAGAGCAGATACACACATTGTCATGAATACTGTTGCAAAATGTACTGGAACACCAAACATTTCAAAGAATCCTGCTACACCACTACTGAAGATTGCGAATGGTGTCTTAGCTGGAAGCGCTCCGTTAGTGGCAGCTGCACCAGCAACACAAAGGGCAAGTACTGCAAGTAAACTCTCAAGTACCATTGCGCCGTAACCAACCTTAAGCATATCCTTCGTTCTCAACTGTCTTAGAAGATGTACCAGAAGATACAAGGCTGTGGAAACCAGAAACGGCACCGCGGCAACAGTTACGAAAAGAATTGGGAACATTGTTCCAAGCTTTGCATTATTGAATCCTGTATATACAGGAAGATTCATTGAAGGATGTGCAACTACAAGACCAACTGCTGCACCTACGATCATGCAGATGAACATGAATGTTGTCATATAGTCACGAGGCTGCTTCATTAACCACATTGGCATAACTGCAGCGAAGAAGATATATACAAATGTGATATAACTCCATACATCTTTGTTGAACTCAAGTGGGAAGAACATACCAACAGCAAATGCTGCGATAATAAACACAATACCAAGTACTGCTTCTTTCCAGCCTGAAAGATTTAACTTCTTCTGGATAAGACCGAATACTACGGCAAATACCATAAACATGATAGATACCATACCAGCTGAACCATTTGTCTTAGCTGCTGCTGATAAAACAGTAGCACCATCAGCATTTACTGTGTAAGCATTAAATGTACCGCAACCATATCTGCAAATGCTGCGATAACGATAAGTGTGAATAACCAGCAGAAAAGTAAGAAAATCTTACGACCAAACTTACCGATGTACTTCAATGATCATACCCATTGACTTACCTTCATTCTTAACTGAAGCATAAAGTGCACCAAAGTCTGTAACTGCTCCGAAGAATACACCACCGATGAGGATCCAGAGTAAAACTGGTAACCATCCAAATGCTGCTGCCTGAATAGCACCTGTTACAGGACCTGCCCTGCGATTGATGAGAACTGATGACTGAAAACTGTCCAGCCATTAGTTGGAACGAAATCCTTACCGTCGTTATATTTAACGGCTGGTGTCTCTGCCTTAGGGTCGATAATTTCTTTGCTAACCAACGGCCATAAACCATGTATGCACCAAAAGTACAACTGCCGCGATAAGCACGATTACTAATGTGTTCATAATGTCACTCTCCTATAAAAATATATTTCACCAGTCAAACGCAGTGGAAGCGGTGCTATGATTCTCATCGCTTACATAGCTCGTAGCTCATATGTCAGAACTGCGTTCTGATTGTCGCGGTGTCCTCGGATGTTCCAACATGAATCTGATTGTATGCAAGCATACATCAAATTCCCGTTGTTCCATCCTCATCGCTACTCGCACAAAAACCTTGTCGATGCACTAATCCATTACTGGATTATGTGCAAAGACGAAGCGTATATTATTTCTACTTCCGCGTTACCACTTTGCTTGCCGGATACTCCGACCACTCTACTGCCACTTGGTATATTCTTCTCTTATGGCATGCCCTTTTAACGATGGGTACCGGTTCCAACTACTAGACATCTGCCTGTCTTTCACCAGAACTGCTCGCGTGAGGGCTTAATCATTCCTTGCTGCCATCTCTCATCAACTGACGGCTTTCTGTGAGCGGTGATATGAAGAAGTCATTTCTGTTCTTCGCATTTGACTGTTGATTTGTACATTAAAATATTCCTTTGTTGATAATTTGTCAATAAGAAAATTAAATATTTCTTAAGAATTCTTAAATTTCTTAATAAAATTAATATCTTTCACGCTGTTTCTGTTTATATATAGCCAGATTGCTTTAATATTATTAAGCAAATCCACCCTTTGATTATTTACCTGAATATTATTATGCTTTGATAGGTTAATTCTTATTCTAACATTGTAGTCATATCTATTTTCTACCTATAAGATGCTTCAAAATGCGACTACCTATCGGTATCACATTCTCCTATATTTTTCCCCATATTTAAGATATTCTTGTTGAAAATAGTAAATATTTGCTATAAAATAGAGATAGTTTATTTTCGTGATAAAATACTTCACTAACTTAACAATTATATTTTATAGGAGATTATTCTATGAACTACGATGCTAATGTTTTAAAGCCAAGGCTAATATTAAAGCCCGTCGGATATGGCTTGTTTTCACTCCTTTGACCGCCAATTATGGTACTGATGCAGCTAATGGAATCTATCCAAAAGCAGCTACATAATATTTGTTGCACTTTGCTGGATACCTTTCTTTATTGGAGAATTATTTTTCAGAATCAAGGGAAAAGCAACTGATGCGTACAGATTATGTCTTGTTATTGGTTATGGTATTTTCTATACATTTGTAATATGCACAACTGATTCTCCGATTTCATTCACATACATTCTCCGGTTATGAGTCTTCTCGTTCTATATAAGAACAAGAAATTCATGATTAACTGCGGTATTGCTAATGTACTCTCTGTTATTGTCAGTGATGTGTACAGATATGTTGTTCTCGGATGCGGTCTGATGCAGATATGAAGAATTACCAGTTACAGGTTGCATGTCTTCTTCTATGCTACATCTGCTATGTTATGTCTATCAGACACCTTAATGAATCCGATGGTGCTTTGAATGGAAGTATTAAAGCTGATCTTGACAGAGTTGTTTCAACTGTTGAGAAAGTTAAGACTTCAAGTAATTCTATTATGAGTGGAATTACTGTTGTACGCGAACTGGCTTCAGAGAATAAGCATGGTTCTGATGTTATCATGCTTGGCATGAACGAACTTTCAAGCAATAATGAAGATTTAAGAAGCCATACTGCTTCTTCCACTGATATGACAACTGACATAAGCTCACAGGTAGAACATGTTGCTCAGCTTATTGACGATATGGTAAGCCTTACTTCTGAGTCACAGGAGCATGCATACACAAGCTCAAGCGACCTTGAAAACCTTATTACAACAGCAACTACAATGTCTGAGCTTTCTTCAGAGGTTGAGCATATCCTGCATGATTTTGAATCAGAATTCAAGACCGTTAAAGACCAGACAAGTGCTATCGACAATATATCCAGCCAGACCAATCTTCTTGCCCTCAATGCTTCTATTGAAGCTGCAAGAGCCGGAGATGCGTAAAGGCTTTGCTGTTGTAGCTGAACAGATTCGTGCATTAAGCACAGAAACTAAGACTTCTTCCAGTGAAATACAGAGTGCATTAGACCGTCTTGCTGTAATCTCCGATAAAATGCTTTCTTCTATTGAGAGACTTTATCACTTATCCAGGTTACTCTTGACAAGATTACACAGACAAGCGAAAGTATCAGTCTTATCACATCTGATTCTACTCAGATTGAAGACCATATACATATAATTGATACAGCCATTAAAGATGTTGAATCCGCTAACAAGCAGCTTGTAAGCAACATGTCCCAGGTATCAGATATAGTTGATACCATGACAGAGTGCATAACTAATTCAAGAGATATCAGCAGCCGTATTGTAAGTAAATATGACGAAAGTGCCACTAATATCAATACCATGGAAAATACAATACAGGCTCTTATGTGTGAACTTGGTGTTGGCGGTTTCATGGGTATTGAGGATATTAAGACAGGCATGAAGGCATCCGCAATCCTTAAAGGTACTCATGGTGAAAATATTGAATATCACGGAACCATTAAGACACATAATGACAACAGCATAACTATTGAATTTGAGAAGGCACTGCCTGCAGTTAATTCAGCAATTGAATGTGACATGTTAGTAACAGTTGAAAATGTAATATACCGTTGGGAAAACGCTAAGATTGCAGCTGACAAAAAGCATCTGCAACAACGGGCATTGTTACAATCACAACAAGACCGCAGATTCTTAACCGTCGTAAATATCCTAGAATTGATATGAATAATCACTGTACAATTACAGTAAAGGGTACAGACGAAACATTTGAAGGAAAACTTGATAATCTGAGTGCCAATGGTTTTGCATTTCTCTCAAAGACAGATTTTTCTCTAATAACAAAGGCAAAATCATTACTGTTTCAATTGATAATTTTGATTTGCTGCACATTCTGTATTAGAGGGTCAGATTATAAGATGTTCTGATAATGACGGCATCTACATAGTAGGCTGCCAGATGCCAGAGGATAACTACTACATTATGGAATATGTAGAGCAAATGATACGGGCTAAAAAATAATAACTAAAATCATAAAATGGAGAAAAGCATATTAATCAGCTTTTCTCCATTTTGTATATTCTAGATAACCATCCAGTCTTCGAACTTATTTGCATTTTCAACAATGTTGACAATTCCATCTGCGCCGTAAGTAAATGCCCTGTGAATAAATACATTTACTTCCTCACCCTTCTTTATCGGGGCTTCCTCTACATTTCTTGTTCCGACAACCTCTATGCCGTTGACATTGACAGTTATCTCGACTTCCTTTCCCATGAAAAGCTTGCCTACAACCACGCCCTTTCAACAGAAGCGGCTGAATCAACCTTCTCATCAAGCCTTGTGATGTTGACATTCTCAGGTCTTAATACCGCCTTAACAGAATCGTCAAGCTGGTTAAAACCTTTAATCTTATTAATCCGGTCAACATGTACCGGATGTCCCATGAATTCCGCCATAAATGCTGTCTCAGGCTCTCTGTATATCTGTCTTGGCGTTCCAATCTGCTCTATATGTCCCTTGTTTGTGACAATAATTTCATCAGCAACCTCAATTGCCTCATCCTGGTCATGTGTAACGAATATACTTGTGATTCCAACCTTTGTAATCATGTCACGAAGCCAGCTTCTTAACTCCTGTCTTACGCTTCGCATCAATTGCTGCAAATGGTTCATCAAGAAGCAGAAGCTCCGGATTAGGTGCTAATGCCCTTGCAAATGCTACTCTCTGCCTCTGTCCGCCTGATAACTGGCTAGGGTATCTTTTGCCATTCCTGAAAGTCCTACAAGCTCAATAAGCTCATCAACACGTTTCTTAATGTCCGATTTTTTCCATTTATTGACCTTTAATCCAAATGCAATGTTATCATACACTGTCATATATCTGAAAAGTGCGTAGTTCTGGAAAACAAAACCTATTCCACGCTTACTTGCCGGCACATCATTAACAACCTTGCCATCAATAATAATATCACCTGAATCCGCAGTCTCAAGACCGCTATCATTCTTAAGATGGTAGTTTTGCCGCTTCCGCTAGGTCCAAGCAGCGCAATAAGCTTACCCTTCTCAATTCCAAGATTAATATTATTCGAAGCTTTAAATGTGCCATATGTCTTATTGATATTACGAAGCTCTACATATTTCTCTGTGTCCGCTGTAAATCTGCCATAATCTGTTCCGCCTTTCTGTTGTAGTGCGTTTCTATCCTTCCGCCGCTCTTTCTCTGCCTTAGCTGCCTGCTGCCCCTTGTATTCAAGTACACTTCGAAGCACAAGTATAATAACCGCCATCAGCACAAGAATTGCTGACACTGCAAATGCTCCCGTGAAATCATATCCCTGATACAGAAGCTCAATATACAGCGGCATCGTGTTAGTTCTTCCGCGCAAATGTCCTGAAAGAACGGATACCGCGCCAAACTCCCCATAGCTCTTGCTGTACACAGTACAATACCGTAGAGAAGCGGCCATTTGATATGTGGGAATGTAACCTTCCAGAATATAGTCCAGCCATTTGCACCCATAAGCGCTGCAGCCTCCTCCTCGTCAGTTCCCGCGAGGTAAGAACCGGTATCAGCTCCCTTGATATGAATGGAAACGTTACAAATATAGTCGCAAGCACGATACCCGGAACTGCGAATATAATTTTACTCCCATAGCCTTAAGATATGGATATATAAAACTCTGTCTACCGAATGTAAGCACATATATAAGACCGCTATAATCGGTGAAACTGTGAGTGGTAAATCTATTAAAGTAGATATAATCTTCTTGCCCTTAAACTGGAATTTCGTAATAAGCCATGAAGCAAATATTCCAAAAATGTGTTGCACACAACCGCGATAAGCGAAACCTCTATTGTCAGCTTAATTGAATGAAGTGCGTATTTATCAGTAACTGCTGCCAGAAACACCTTTATGCCCTTAGAAAATGCTGTGTACATTACATAACTGAGGGGCAGAATAAGCATCACAAATAAAAACAACACACTTATACCTATTAGAATCCATTTTAACGGACCTGAATCTTTTCTGATGTTCATACACTAACCCTTTCTATGAAATTCCACTTACAATCTTTGATGTCCTGCTCTGTAACACTGCATTTATAAAGAGAATAATAAATGCGATGAAAAGCATTACAAGCGCTATTGATGTTGCACTTGCATAATCATATTCCTGTAATTTTGACATAATCATAAGCGGTGCTATCTCTGTCTCATATGGTGTATTTCCTGCTATAAATACGACACTTCCATATTCGCCAAGTCCTCTTGCGAATGACATTGTGAATCCGCCGATAAGTGCCGGAAGTATCTCTGGAAGAATTACCCTGAATACTGTCTGTCTGTTGGTTGCTCCAAGCATGTTGGCTGCCTCCTCGTACTGGATATCCACCTTTTCTAACACCGGCTGGACAGCCCTCACTACGAATGGTATTCCAACGAATATAAGTGCGAATATAATTCCCAGCCTTGTATATGCAATCCGGATTCCAAATTTGCCAAAATGCTCCAAGCCAGCCATTAGTTGTTGTCAGATGTAAGTGCTATACCCGCAACAGCTGTCGGCAGTGCAAATGGAAGTTCAATTATTCCATTCATAATCTGCTTACCCGGAAAGTTATATCTTACAAGAACCCATGCAAGAATTGTTCCCATAACTGCGTCTATAAGTGCCGCGATTAACGCAGTCTCAAGACTTACTCTGTAGCTTGAAAGCACCCTCGGTCTTGTAACTGTCGTTATGAATTCCGTAAACGACAGCTTTGCCGAGAATATCACAAGGGTACATAAAGGGATAACAACAATGAATCCTAACATTGCAATTGTTATTCCAAATGAAAGACCAAAGCCCGGTATTACTCTTTTTTCTTTCTTTTCTTCTCTTTCATTCTGTCGTTTCCCTTAATCACTTCTTCTCATATATCTTGTCGAACACTCCGCCATCCTTGAAGTGCTTCTTTGTAGCTTCATTCCAACCTCCAAAATGTGCTATGTCCGTAAGTTCTACATTGGTTACTATCCACTTTCCATCAGCCGAAAGTTCTGTGATTGTGTTGCCCTTCTGATTCTGTGGCATATTTTTCAAGGATTGTTTTATTAGATGGTCTGCAATAATTCAAGAGTGGCTTATCATCTTCCACGGCGTTACAGTTGACTGCAATAACCGGTTATTTCCAAAGGAAGAATCAAAGTCATTCTTTCTTCTGAAAACATACAACAGCAACAACAACTCTCCTGTGCATCAGATGTCTTAAATAAAGCTTTCATGTTAATTCCTACTTCTTAATTCCTACTAAGTTTATATGTTACTATGTTGCAGATTATATACCTACTATGTTTGTATGTCAATAGGAATTTTGAGGTTTCTGTCTTTTGGACTTCCTACTGCCCTCTCTCCACTCTAACGTCCAATCCGCCGCGCCTTGGCTCTCTTTGACTTTCTACCGCCTTCACCACTCCAACGTCCAATCCACCACACTTTGGCTTCTCTTTGACTTCCTAATGCCTCCTCTCTAACGTCCAATCCGCCGCGCCTTGGCTTCCCTTTTGACTTCCTCGTGCCCTCCTCTCTAACGTCCAATCCACAATGCTTTGGCTTCCTTTCTTGACTTTCTGTTATGCTTGTATTATAATCCGTAATACAAACACAACAAATACACTAATGGCAACACATTTTAGCAAGAAGAAAGGAGCCCGATATGGTTATAGAACTTGATTTTGCGAGCGACACACCCATATATGTACAGTTAAGAAATCAGATTGTTAAAGGAATTGGCAAGGGAGAACTTAAGGCCGGTGAGAACTGCCGACTGTCAGACAGCTTGCTTCTGACGCAGGAGTCAATACAATGACAGTCAATAAAACTTACCAGATTCTTAAGGCTGAAGGTTTTATTAAAACCGACAGAAGGCTTGGAGCATTTGTCGCCGAGAATATTAATATGGATATTGAATTCAGGGAAAGCTTGAATCAGAGCTTGAGCTGCTATCCGCAGAAGCAAGCATTACAGGAATGGATAAGGCAGAATTCTTAAAATGTGCGAAAACATTTATTCCAAGATGAATCCCTGCACAATGTAACATGCCTGTATTCACACGTGCATTAACACACATAGACCCACTATACAAGGAGGTTTCCTTATGAAAATCGCAATGTTTATGCTATTCTTTGTATGCAACATGTTCACAGTCCTGATCATGAGATTTGCATATGAATCCAATTACCGATACAACAACGGCATGCTTATCGGAGTCCATATTCCAGGCGACCATGTTAACGATGACGATGTCACCCGACTTATGACGCACTTTAAGAAAAGCATGAAATATTTTCAGAATATCAATGCAGTACTCTCAATAGCCATATGCTTTCTTAATTTTGTGAACATAATCATTTTCGTTATTATGTATACAATCTGGATTCTCGTGTTCGTTTTCGGAATTATGTATATCCAGCTTTCAGCGCATCGGAAAATGTATCTGTTAAAGATACAGCATGGCTGGTTTGTGGAATCCCAGAAACAGGGTCTTTATTGATACGCGTGCTTGTGCAAATGCAGATGCAACTCCAATCAGCTTCAGATACCACATCATCATAATTGCCGCAGAACTGCTGGCTTTGATTCCATTCTATTCATGGACGGACAGAGCATATTTTTCAATGATTATTGTATTTGCAATATGTACTGTCATAGTTTCTGTATTCGGGCTTGTGTTCCACATTTATATGAACAGACGACAGAATCAGGCATACAGCTTTAATTCGGACATTAACACCATTGTTAATCTGACTATAAAGAAATACATTGCTTCAGCAATGCTTGTAATGTCACTTCTTAACTTCGTGGCATGGATAACATTTGTCTTAATGTGTATTATTCAGGATACTGTTGATGATTTAAGTTTCTGGATGTACATTATTCTGCAGTTGTTAAGCGGCTGCACGCTCACTGTCATTCTTATTCTTGCACGCAACAGAAAGAATGAAATGCTTAAGGCTGACACACAGCCGGTATTTGTTGATGATGATGACTACTGGAAGACTGGATTTTACTACAATCCTAATGACCCGCACCTTTTCGTGCCTGACAGGCTGTGTTCGACCAACTACTCGCTTAACTACGCCCGCACAGGTGCTAAGATATTCACCGGAAGCATAACGGCTGTTATTCTTGGATTACTAATATGGACAACTATTGTATTAATTCCATACATTCATGTTACTATCGACATCAGGACTACTGAAAGCACTGTAAATGTGTCTTCATGCGGTTATACAAGCAGAATTAACATTGACGACATTACCGAAATTACTCTGATGGATTCACTGCCTGATGACCATTTTTTCAAATATAATGGCGGTGCCACAGAAAGTTATCTTGTCGGAAAATTTAAGGGCAATACTTATGGAAAATGCAGTCTCTACATTTTTAAAGATGTGTCTCCTGTGCTTATGATAAAGACTGCCGACCAGACAGTGTTCATCAATTCCAAGAAAGATGGCGAGATTGTTAATCTGTATAATACAATTAAGGATAAATAATCCGTGACAAAAAGGACGATAAGAATTAACTTCTTAACGTCCTTTTTTTTGCAATTCTTCTATTCGCGTGACTTGCGCTTCCTTACATCATGCTCCTCATATGCCACACTCACTTTCTTACCACTGAATGCAACTCCGAACATGCCAATCCCAGACACGCCATGCTTTTCAAGATTGGCTGTATAACTTTTCTGCTGAATCTGTCTGACTGCACTGCCGGCCATCTTCTCAAGTTCAGCTTCCTTACATGCTTTGAATTCTATGATATATCCGTGTCCGCCACGGCTCTTCGGTTGCAGCTCTATGTCAAATCGTCCCTCACCTGACTCCCTGTTAGACGAGATATAATAATTGTCTGACAATACCGCAAGCATTCCAAATACCACCCCATGATAGAAATCCTCATGTGCCGTATCAATCACGCTTGCAGACTGCAAAAGATACTGCTGCAAGGTTTCTGTTAATAAATGTGCATTTCCCGTACGGATTGATTCCGCAAAGTTTCTTAGCAGCGCACCTGTAAATATGCCGTTATATCTGTCAATAATCTCCTTCTGGAACACGCTCTTTATCTCATAATTAGGTATCGACAGCGCGCATATCGGAGTGTCGTACAGAGAGCCAATATGCTCTGACACACGCAGATATCCGGCAACCAGAAGGAAGCTGTATATTGTATCAATGTCTCCATTAATCTCAGGATATATGATATCTGTGTCAACAATTGCCTGAACAGTACTGCCCTGCAGCAATCTTAATAAGTTGTCTGCAAATGTGGTATCAGCACTATTAAACAGCTCGCCGATTATCTCATTGCCACTTGTTCTTGACCAGAAAGCTTTGGGAACACATTTGTTATTGAAGTAATTAATAACCGACCACGGATTATATATTCCGGTTCTGCCAAACATATAGCCGTCATACCATTCCTTAATCTCACCCAGCCGGTCAGACACGCCGTAGTACTGCGCCATAGCAGAAACTTCCTCTTCCGTAAATCCAAAATATTGCGAGTATTCATCATCAAGAATTGTATTAACCACAAGATTGTTAAGCCCGCTGAACAGGCTTTCCTTAGCTATGCGGAGAATTCCCGTGAGAATCCCCAGTTCCAGACTTGGATTGTCCTTTAAGACAGCCGACAAAAGATTTCTCATAAAGCCAATCACTTCATCATAGTATCCAAATATATGTCCTTGCTGGATTGGCGTATCGTACTCGTCAATTATCACGATTACATTCCTGCCATAATGCTTTGAAAGCATTGCTGACAGCTTCCCCAGTGCAAACTGATAATCTATTATCGTTGCCTCATCATCAAGTATTGACTTAAGATACTTCTTATCATAGACACTTAATCTGGCGCTTGTCGTCAGTTCAATATGTCGCAAAAATTCATTCCTTAATGTAAAGCAGAGACTTGCGTACATGTCCTGCCATGTTGACTGGTGGGCGTCTTTAAATGTAAGAAAAATCACCGGGTACTGCCCCTGCTTCTCCTTATACAGCGCGCCCTCCCGCCATATCTTCTTATTCTTAAAATACACTGATGTATCCGTATCAGTCTTTTCAAAAAATGTGCGAACCATGTCCATAGTAAGTGTCTTTCCGAATCTTCTCGGTCTTGTAAATAAATACACCTTACTGTGATTATCTATAATGTCCCTGATAAGCAATGTTTTGTCTACATAATAACATTCATTCGACACTTCTTTATAAGATGTTATTCCAACCGGGCAGGGACGCTTCCTGTTGTATACAACGCTGTCTTCCCTGACATAAAGATTCCTATTCTCCCTTAAACAATCCGGTCTGTCCACATCGTCAGGTATCATCCAGAACTTGCCTTCCTTATAAGCTCCCGGCAGCTTTCCCTCTGTACACAACTGGTTAATTCTTCTCGGCGTCACGCCCCATCTTGCGGATAATTCCTTCGCCTTAATATATCTAATATCCATAAAACCCCTCTTTTCTGTGCATTACTGCACGTACTGAAATCCGTGTCATGTACACAGATTCCACACCGCCTCTTACTTAATTCACAACATTTATATACATCTATATTATATTCTACGCAATTTTTCGGAAATATCAAGGCATTTTCAGGAAATATTATTTTAATTTTCGGAAATTATATATTTTTCTTTAAATATTATATATTTTCTCATTTACATTTGACAATCCTGCCCCAAAGTATTATAAATATCAAAGGAATGAAGTACTCCCTTGGGAAACCTAAACTGCTTATTCAGGCTGATGACTTCTACGATTTTATGTCGCAGGAAGCATCAGCTTTTTTTGCGTTCATAAATGCATTTACTATATTTTTAAGGAGGCTTATTATGCTGACATCTTTATCACTTATTTTTCTGGTTGGGCTCGTCATGGGCGCAATCTGCCAGAAGCTGAAACTGCCGAGAATCATAGGAATGCTTGTTACTGGTATTGTTCTCGGACCATATATCCTTGATTTCCTTGACCCGTCAATCCTTTCAATATCGGCTGACCTGCGAAAAATGGCTCTTATCATTATTCTTATCAAAGCCGGTCTGTCACTTGACTTAAAAGACCTGAAAAAAGCCGGACGAAGTGCCATTCTTATGTCCTTCGTTCCAGCTTCATGTGAGATTACAGGTTATGTCCTGCTCGCACCCGTAATTCTTGGAATTAATCATGCCGAAGCCGCCGTAATGGGTGCCGTCCTCGCCGCAGTTTCCCCTGCGGTTGTCGTTCCCCGGATGGTAATGCTCATTGAGAAACGCTACGGAACAGACAAGGCAATCCCCCAGATGATACTGTCTGGCGCTTCATGCGATGACATATTTGTAATAGTGTTATTCACAACATTTTTAAATGTGGCACAGGGCGGCAGGGCTAATGTTATGGATTTCGTAAATATTCCTGTGTCTATTATACTCGGCATAATACTTGGCATAGTGACCGGTCTGGGGCTGTACCTGTTCTTTGAAACATCATACGCCCGCAGACATACCGTAAGAAACAGCATGAAAGTTATTATTGTGCTTGGCTTCTCTTTCCTTCTTATTGCAATTGAAGGATGGCTCGAAGGAAAAGTGTCTGTTTCAGGACTTCTTGCTGTTGTCGCAATGGCATGTACACTTAAGTTTAAATGTGTTCCTGACGTATCAGCCCGTCTATCCGAGAAATTTGGCAAGCTGTGGCTCGCTGCTGAAGTAATATTGTTCGTGCTTGTCGGCGCGGCTGTCGATATCCGCTACACACTTAAAGCCGGACTTCCAGCCTTACTCATGATTCTTGCTGCTCTTGTTTTCAGGACTGCCGGAGTGCTTTTCTGCACCATAAAAACAAACCTTACATGGAAGGAACGCCTTTTCTGCGTCATTGCATATCTTCCTAAAGCAACTGTACAGGCCGCCATTGGCTCTGTACCTCTCGCCGCCGGACTGCCTTGCGGACAGATTATGCTTTCTGTTGCTGTACTTGCAATTATAGTTACTGCTCCGCTTGGCGCAATTGGCATCGACTGTACTTATAAGAGACTGCTGACAGAGGACAAAACCCACTAAAAGCCATTATACACTCAATATAGTAGGTCATTTCCATAGTTTATGCATATACTTTCTGGCTCATAACCTACTATATTGTTAAATTAGCATATTTTCGTATGTCTTTTTCCCACATTTCACTAACAACTGTAAGCAATTTGCGAGCGAAAGACCTACTAAACATATCTTCCTTGATTGATTAGTAGGTCTTATCACTTAAACAACTTATAATATTCTCCGCAGAAACCTACTAAACCAACAACTTGCTCTATATTAGTAGGCTTCATGTACCTGTGCATAGTCAGATTCACGCAGCATATTCAACAAAACATTTTAATTAATCATATATCTTATCAAATATTCCGCCATCAGAGAAAAACTTCTGTGTAGCCGCTTCCCAGCCACCAAAATACCCGATATCCGCCATGTCAATGTCCTTGACAATCCATTTGCCGTCGGAAAGGATTTCCTTGATATTTCTTGAATCACTGGAAGCCTCGTATTCCTTCTGGATATCCTTATTTACAGGACGGTAGAAATTCTGTGCCTCAAGCCTCTGTGCGTCATCGGTGTACAGGAAAGATAGATAGGCATCAGCAAGCTCCTCCGTGCCATTCATCTGCGTGACCTCGTCAACCTTCGCAACCGTCGGCTGGCACAATACAGATGCGGACGGAACGACAATCTCATACTCGCCCGGATATTCCTGTAATGCGAAAAATGCTTCATTTTCCCATGCAATCAGAACATCCCCCTGTCCATTCTCTGCAAATGTGGTAGAAGAACCTCTTGCACCTGAATCAAGCACTGCCACATTCTTGTAAAGCTTGGTAACACTTGCCTGAACCTGTTCCTCAGTCTGTCCCTGCTTCTTAAAATAATACCATGCCGCAAGAAAATTCCATCTGGCTCCTCCGGAAGTCTTAGGATTAGGGGTAATAACCTTAACCCCGTCATTAAGAAGGTCGTCCCAGTCCTTAATATTCTTAGGATTACCTTTTCTTACAAGAAAGACAATCGTAGAAGTGTAAGGCGAGCTGTCATCATAATAATCATTGATATATCCGTCATCAATCAGCCCTTCGTCCCTTATAACATTAACATCGCCCTCAAGAGCAAGCGTGACAACATCAGCCCCAAGACCATTAGCAACCTCAAGCGCCTGCTTTCCAGAACCGCCATGAGACTGGATAACCTCAACCTTCTCCCCAGTCTTACCATACCAGTAATCCTCAAAAAGCCTGTTATACTCCTTATAAAACTCTCTGGTAGCATCATAAGAAACATTAACAAGTTCCGTCTTCTTCTGCCCACAGCCAGAAAGTCCAATAAAAGTCAGGCAAAAAATCATACCTAAACATATTAACTTTTTAAAAAAATGTGTATTCATAATTATAGCCTAACTCCTACAAAATATATTCCAAAACCAAGGTAAAGCAGCAAAGCGCCCTTTACCGCCCGTCTGCCAACACTTCCATCCCTGAAGTAATCCCACGCAGCGGGGAAGACCCACAGCCTACGCATTCTTCTTAATAAACTCAGCCACATCCGCAGTAGTTGCGTCAACCTCAGACTCCCAGCCTGCAAGGACTTCTGCACCATCAATCTTAATATCTGCTTTCTCTTTAAGTGCAAGAATAACAACAATACCTGCATTTACAAGGTGAGTCACAACATTTGTATAATCCTCGCCTTCTGCCGGAGCATACAGATATACATGCTTGCTGTCAAGAAGAAGCTCCTTCTCAACCTTCTTTAAGAAATCAACATTAATCTTGTCTGAAAGAACTGTCTCTACAACAACAGGCTTCTGGTTGTTAAGCTCCGCTCTGAAAGCTGCGTCAACTTCCTTAACATCATCAGCTGCCTCATTAACTTCACGGACAACGCCGCAGGCACTAGTCATATTAGTAACACGGTCTATGAGGATAAGCTCGCCCATAGTCTTGTGAAGGTCAAATTCATCTACAACAATTACATCAGCAAGAGAAATCTTGCATACTGCGATTTCATTTTTCTTAAGGAGAGCTGCTGGCTTCTCCTCACCTGTATTAACATCAATAGTATTAACAATCTCAGTAACAACGCCCGGAATTAGTCTTGTTCCAAGCTTTACAAAGAAGTTCTTGTTATTAGTAAGAACATCATCGTCCATCCAGAGAATAGTAGCTGTAATCTCAGTTGCAAGCTTTAAGTCAGCGCCTGCTGCAAGAACAGAACCTCTTGAAACATCAACCTCACGGTCTAACTGGATAGTAACCGGCTGTCCGATAGAAGCAGTCTGGGCTTCCTTGTCACCGACATGGATACTCTTTACATGAACATGCTCCTTAGTTGGAAGAGTGATAATCTCGTCACCAACAGATACGCTTCCTGCCTCAATCTGGCCCTGGAAACCACGGAATTCATGATTTGGACGGCATACTCTCTGAACAGGCATGTAGAAGCCTTTTTCTTCCTCAGTATCATCAACATCAACCTGCTCAAGATAAGGAAGAAGTGCCTGACCCTTATACCAAGGAATATTTTCAGACTTAGTTGTTACATTGTCACCCTCAGTTGCCGAAACAGGGATAACAACTACATCTGCAAGTGAAAGCTCCTTAGTAAGCTCTGCTATCTGCGCATTAATCTCGTTGAAACGCTCCTCACTGTAACCAACAAGGTCCATCTTATTAACTGCAAATACAAAATGCTTAATTCCCATGAGTGCGCAGATTCTTGCGTGTCTCTTAGTCTGGATAAGCACGCCCTGCTTTGCATCAACAAGGATTACTGCAAGGTCTGCAAATGAAGCACCAACCGCCATGTTTCTTGTGTACTCCTCATGTCCCGGAGTATCAGCAACGATAAAGCTTCTGTTGTCAGTTGTAAAATATCTGTAAGCAACATCAATAGTAATTCCCTGCTCTCTCTCAGCCATAAGACCATCAAGAAGAAGTGAATAATCAATCTTACCTTCACGGCTTCCGACCTTGGAATCAAGCTCTAACGCCTTCTCCTGATCTGCATACAATAACTTTGAATCATATAAAATGTGTCCGATAAGTGTAGATTTTCCATCATCAACACTACCGCATGTAATAAATTTAAGTAAACCTTTCATTCTAGAAGTACCCCTCTTTCTTTCTTCTTTCCATGCTTCCTGCTTCCTCATGGTCGATAACACGGCTTGTTCTCTCTGATTCAACCGCGCTTAAAGTCTCTTCGATAATCTCGTCAAGAGTTTCTGCGTCTGACTCAACACCGCCTGTAAGTGGATAACAGCCAAGAGTTCTGAATCTTACCTTCTTCATCTGTGGCTTTTCGCCTGGAAGAAGTCTCATTCTGTCATCATCAACCATGATGATATTGCCGTCACGGTATACAACAGGTCTTTCTGCTGCAAAATAAAGAGGTACAATATCAATCTTTTCTCTCTGGATGTACTGCCAGATATCCTTCTCAGTCCAGTTAGAGATAGGGAAAACTCTCATGCTCTCGCCCTTGTGAATCTTAGTGTTGTAAAGCTTCCACATTTCTGGACGCTGGTTCTTAGGATCCCATGCCTGTGCTGTATTTCTGAAAGAGAAAATTCTCTCCTTAGCTCTTGATTTCTCCTCGTCTCTTCGTCCACCGCCAAATGCTGCTGTAAAGCCGTATTTGTTAAGTGCCTGTTTAAGAGCCTGAGTCTTCATGATATCAGTGTAAGCTGAACCGTGGTCAAATGGATTAATTCCCTGCTTAACACCCTCTTCGTTAGTGTAAGTAAGCATCTCGATTCCAAGCTTCTTGGCTGTATCATCTCTGAACTTAATCATTTCCTTAAACTTCCATGTTGTGTCGATGTGAAGAAATGGAAATGGCGGCTTCTCAGGATAGAATGCTTTCATTGCAAGATGAAGCATAACTGAGCTGTCCTTTCCTATAGAATACAGCATTACCGGCTTTTCGCATTCTGCTGCAACTTCCCTTATAATATATATCGCCTCTGCTTCGAGTGCGTCCAAATGTGATAAATTACCCATGATATTCCTCCCTAATATTTATTAGATTCCTGTCTGTTGACCTCAAGCGTCTTAACTGTTCCGTCCGGCGAAGTCACCGTCCATGTATTGATGCTTCCATTCTGTCTGAACGAAAGAGTGCTTCCCTTGCCACCGACATCAGCACCCAGAAAGAAATTAATTGCCTCAAAACGACATTCTTTAAGACATGATGTGCAGCCCCAGCAGTCCTTGACATGCTTTATAAATGCTTTTCCATCAGTATCTTTCTTGATAAGGTTGCCTGGACAGGCTTCAACGCACTTCCCGCAGCCAACGCATTTTAACTTATTTATCTGAATGCTCATAGCTGTCGCCTCCTCTCACAAGGTCTCTTATGATTATCTTAATCTCGCCATTCTCCTTGCGGGAGTTGACATATTTTAACCAGTCATCACTCTTAGCCGGATAATCCATATTCTCCGCAAAGCTGTGCCAACGGGTTTCTTTTCTCGCCTTCAAATGTGCTATAACACTTCTGCACACCGTAAGTCTCTCTCGGATTTCATAGATTCTAAGCAGGTCGTCTGCGTCCTGTGCCGCAAGATTATCAATGCTCTGCTCTAAAAATTTAATCTTCTCATCCGCAAGCTCAAGTCTCGCTTCATTGTACTGATAATCAGTGCTTATGCCACCTGCGTACTGGTCCATAATCTTCTGCATTGCTTCCTCGGTCTGCTCGATATCAACCAGTCCCTGCTTATTATTAAGAAATCGCTCATACTCGCTCTTCTTTGCAAATGCGTTCTCAGACAATTCTGAATCTTCCACCTCATTTACAACAAAGCCCTTTCCTGAGCCTTCGAGCCTTTCAGCTATTGCCTGTGCTGCAATCTCGCCCTCTGCCAGAGCTCCTGTTACATATTTCTGAGGACATCCGCCTGCAACATCACCTGCTGCAAAAAGCCCGTGAATTGTAGTCTCGCGGTTATTGTCAACCCAGTAACCACTCGCTGTATGGCCTCCGACTATGTATGGCTCAGTTCCTTCTATCTCAACATTTTCCTCAGAAGGACCGCCCGCTGCCTCAAGCCACTTAAGTGTCTGGCTCGGTGCCATGTTAAGATATGCTTTGTAAAGGTCTTCTTCCTGCTCTTTGCTTATTCCCTTAGTTCCAAGATAGCAAGGACCTCTGCCCTCTCGGTTTTCCGTAACTGTTCCGTAAAGTCTCTGTGAAGTTGTAAGACCATATTTGTTCTCATACACTTCGCCGTTGGAATTAAGCTGCTTTGCCGGAACGCCTTGTGCGATAGTTCCTGTCGGAGCAATCGTATCTTTACATCTTAAAGCAATGAATCTCATTTCAAATGTAGTCATCTCCGCACCTGCATTGATTCCCATTGCATATCCGGCTCCTGTATTGAACGGTGGATACCACATTTTATGTCTTGAAAATCCCGGATTGTTAGGTCTGTAAAGACCTGCCGCTCCGCCAGTAGCCACAAGAACTGCCTTCGCATTTATCTCATAGAACACTGCATCATTGACATCAAATCCGTATGCACCTTTAATCTCGTTATTCTCTACTATGAAATCTGTTATATTCAGGTGATTGATTACAGTTACGTTGTCCTGCTTCTTAACTGCATCTGCCAGTATCGGCTTGATATTCTCACCATTTATCTTAATATTGCGGTTTCCTCTCGCAACATAATCTCCATTCTCATCTTTAAGGATTACAAGTCCTAAGTCCTCCATTACCTTAGTGACATGATTGAGTCTTTCCGACATTGAAAGAAGCAAATCCTCTCTTACAATTCCATCTGCATCTTTCTTACAATAATCAACATAGTCCTGTGGCACCCTGCCCTTAGTGATGTAGGCATTAATTGCATTAACACCTGCAGCAAGACAGCCGCTTCGTACAATGTTAGCTTTCTCAACAATCAGTACATCAAGGTCTTTCTTCTTTCCAAGCGTAATACCTGCAAAACACCCTGCCGTTCCGCCTCCTATAATAAGTACATCTGTGTCAATAATTCTATTCTTCAACCTTCATGTACCTCCTTGCAAAATCTATTTCCATATAAACATAGTATCTTGGTATGTAAATCATTATATTCTCAATTTCCTATTTGTCAATAGGGGTTTTGCAAATTCTTGTTGACTTATTCTAACTCTGAACTCCAGTGGCACACCTTTTGGACTTTATTGTGCCTATTTGCTGCCTTCTCGCCACTTCAGCATCCAATCCGCCATACTCTTGCTCTCCTTTTGGACTTCATCCTGCCTATTTACTGCCTTCCCACCACTTCAGCGTCCAATCCGCCATACTCTTGCTCTCCTTTTGGACTTCATCCTGCCTATTTACTGCCTTCCCACCACTTCAGCGTCCAATCCGCCATACTCTCGCTCTCCTTTTGGACTTCATCCTGCCTTCTCACCACTCTAATGTCCAATTCGCCACCCTCCACCTTGAAGTTAGAACATTCCCTCAAAAAACACTTGATTTTCAGACACAAATATATACATAATTAAGCAATGCCAATATGTTTATGGCAATTTTGCATACTCTGAAGCTGAATGGACATCATATATATATCAGTGGACAGCTCCACCTGCAAAAGGAGGTTTTATGATAATAGATTTTCATACACATACATTTCCAGATGAACTCGCTGACAGGGCTGTTGGTACATTAGCCCACAGTGGCGGCATCCATAACTATCTTGACGGAAGAGTGGACTCACTTAAGGAATCCATGAAGAAGGCAGGAATTGATTACTCAGTGCTGCTTCCTGTGGCAACCAAGCCTAATCAGTGTGACACAATCAATACACTTGCTTTAAAGACTAATGAAACAAGTAAGACAACCGGGCTAATTTCATTTGGGGCAGTACACCCGGCTTGTGAGAATTTCAGAGAAATACTAAACTGGCTCTCCAAAAACGGTTTCAAAGGAATCAAGCTTCACCCGGTTTTCCAGAAAACCAATATAGATGATATGCAATCATTAAGACTTATAGAATATGCGTCATCACTCGGACTTATAATACTTATACATGCAGGCTTCGATGTGAGTTTTCCGGGCTGCGACGAGTCAAGCGTCGACAGACTTGCCACAATGATTCAGGAAATAAAACCAGAAAAACTCGTACTCGCACACATGGGTGGCTGGGGACAATGGAACGAAGTCGCCAGCATATTAGAAGAGGATTACATGAAAAATGTATACCTTGATACATCATCATGCATCAAAAAACTCAACCACAATGCGAGCCTTCCAATAGAAAAATTTAAGAAAATGGTTCTCACCCATGGCGCCAACCGCATATTATTCGGCTCTGACAGCCCATGGGACGACCAGAAAGACGCAGTAGATTTAATAAAAGCGTGTGGATTTTCAGAAAAAGATACAGATGCAATACTTGGTAAAAATGCGGTTACACTCCTTAATTTATAGACTATTAAAAAAGTTTTGCGGTTATAACCTAAAAAGTTTTACGGTTCATTTATTTAACAACGCACATATTCACCAAACACAAATCAAGCAGGCTGTCCCACATAACAGCCTGCTTACAATTTAATCACCAACAAAATCATCCCCACCACATGCACAACCAGCATCGCAGGAACCGTATACTTAAAATACCACTTTTTTGTCTTATGCCTGAACACATGCATTGCAATAAAAGCTCCAAGCGAACCGCCGATTAGCGCTGTAATAAGAAGAGTCGCCTCCCTTATGCGCCATTTGTTGTGTATCGCTTTCCACTTATCAATTCCATACAAAGCAAATGTTACTACATTAATAAACAATAAATATATTCCTATAATCTTAAGCATTACCTCTCTGTAAACGCATAATTCCAAGTCTTTGCGCCATCTGGCTTATTCTGAACAATTGACATATTCCACTTGTCATTGCCATTAATTGAGTAATATGGCGACTTCACACTGTCCGACATATAGATTATGACGCTGTCTCCTTTCGCATCTGGTGTATCCATTGTACCATAAAATACATAAGATGCATATGAATACGCCTCATCTCCAGCCTTTACATAACTGATATATTCAGAATTTGTCTCAGGTTCATACTCCTCTACACTCATTTCGCACTTATCAATCACAAGACTACGGTAATATACCTTAAGATACTCTTCAGCCTCCTTCTGTGTCTGCTCCGAAACCTCTGCCCTGTTATTATCCTTAACCTTGAAAATCACTGGTTTAATAAGCACTATAATAACAATGACTGCAAGCAGAAATACTGCAAATGCAATAGCAAGAGTTACCCTTTTCTTAACAACATTTTTATCATCCATAAATCTTGCCCTCCTTTTTCAATGTCTCTTATTAAAAATGTGCTTCTTTATTTACCACAATTATATAACACGAAACTTACATCCAGCTTACATTCGCATATAATATACATTTGTACTTGCCAATCTCATGATAATCTGCTAAACTACACAGGCTGTGTTATGACACAGTAACAAATCGTGTGTTCGAGACCTTCCACACGCAAAACAAAACTAAAGGAGATAATTGAATATGAAGAAAAAAGGAATGAGTGTGAAATTCATCACACAGGCCGCTGTTATCGCAGCAATCTATGTCGTACTTGTAGTAATCTTTAACTACATCAGTTTCGGACCAGTGCAGTTCAGAATTGCGGAGGCACTCACAATACTGCCTTACTTTACACCTGCAGCAATCCCTGGATTATTTGTTGGCTGTATAATTGCTAACATCCTTGGTGGCGCAATTGTATGGGATGTAGTATTTGGAAGCATTGCAACACTTATCGGTGCAATCGGAACATACCTCTTAAGAAAAAATAAGTGGCTTGCCCCAGTTCCACCAATTGTTGCTAACACAATCATTGTGCCATTCGTGCTTAAGTTCGCTTATGGTTCAGAAGGCATGTTTGCAATGTTCTTCGTTACAGTTGGTGCTGGCGAGATAATTGTTTGCGGAATTATCGGAATGATACTTTTATATGCACTTACACCAGTAAGACATGTAATATTCGGTGATGAAAAGTAATTCTAAAATACCAGCCCGCATACCGATTAATATGGTAACATAATATAAAACACTCAACTATAATAATTTATAAGACAAGGCTGCACTTCTCATGTAATCCCCCCTATATGATATTCCCACGGATATCTTATTAAGATTATTATGTCACTTTTTGTAACATATATCAAATCTTTCATTAATCAAAAAAGTTTTACAACTTTTGAATTAAGAATCACTCCGGCAAGCACCACTCCAACTATTATGCATATTTGTAAAACCGATATTCCACCATAAAAATCAATATATGTTACAATTCCCGGAAATGTATAATAATGCAGTACATTAACACCTATTTTATAAATATAATACAGAACATTTATGGACAGACACGCCAACACGCCCACTCTGTAATTAATTTTTGCCGACAAATATGTAGCAATTGATGCAAATATATTTATTCCTAATATAGCCGTAACTATATTAACAATTATGTAACCTCTTACAGATATGTTAAAAGGATAATCTGCAAATGCCTGAATGCTTTGAATTAATATATCATACCTTTGAATATCTAACACCTTGGTAACACTATGATAATAGTAACAATATACACCTGCACATATTACTGTATTAACCACTGCATTAATAAGCAGCTTCCTTATTATCCACCTCTTTCTGTTCCTTCCTGTCCTTACCAATGCAAGAACATTCTCGTCCTTTTCAAATGAAATTACTCCTACATTAAGCAGGCATGCTGTTAAAAGACATATGCACATCAATAGTTCCTTATTATCACGCTGTCTTTCATCAAATAATTTATTATATTCATATTGATTTATAAGAGAAACATTTACGCCTTCATCATGCTTTTCATTTACATAATGAACCAGACTAATTTCATGATTAAGTATTACCATCTGTGCATTATTGTCTTTTTCTGCCTGCATTAATTGATATTCCTGTGTGAGTTCTTCCTCCAGACTATATAATTCGCTTTCTGATAAGGCACTATTATTCTGGCAAAATGTATACACCGTACTTTCAACCATATTATACTTGAGCTTGTATGCAAATGTATAACTGCTGACTATAACAATCATAAGGCAATACACTATCAGCATCCGCCGTTTTATCAGAATTTTCCACAATTCCTTCATAAAAACAGGAAAATTTGAAAATATCCTATTAAACTGCAGACTGATTTCCCCAAGAAGCCTCTCGATAACCCCTGCCTTACGCTGTGTCTTTTTGAGACTACATGCGAAAGCCATCATCGTTGATAATAATATTATTATCAAACCTACCCATACTGTACTCTCCTGTACATCACTTATAAAATATTTGTAACCCCAGTTCTCATATTTAAACCATATTGTATTATCTACAAGATTACTGATATTAATATATTTAATACCTCTGAATATGCTTTTTGCTGAAATCAATTTAGCAAGCAGAAGTTCTATTCCAACTATTATTACAGAAAATGATAAACCTATATTCTTATTATCAAATAAATTAATTAAAGCATATAAAAATACTGACATTGCAAATGTAACTGCCACTGTCTTAAAAGCAACAGTCAAAACCAGTCCCACTCTGCTCATCCCCATAGAAACAAGATAAATTTCTGAATCCGACCCTGACATTCCATGAATTGAACTCCAGTCATTATATACAAATAATGAAGTCATTGTAATCGCTGTATACGATAATAGTACTACAGCAATAGACAATATAAGCAGCACGATTATACGCTTCAGCTCTAATATCATCCTGCCATTAGGAGCACTTTTTACAATATACTGCATTTTTTTCGAATCTGACTGCATTCCATAGATAAATATAAGCATTATTACAATGATAAAATATCCCATATATTTATATTCTGCCATACTTCTCAGCCATACATCACTACTATAATCGACATCATAATCATATGCCTTCTGCAAATCATTCTGTGTCTTTATTAATTCCAGTCTGCTTTCCCCTGATTGTGCATACATGGCATTATTTTTATATCTGTCTATATTCGCCAGCTTATTCTCTATATTAATCTTATAATTTCTGACAAATTCCACTTTTTCAGAAAAGAGCGTTTTAGCTTCTATATACTGTTCATTATCTGTAATATCAGGATTATCTGATTCATATTGTCTTATATATCCATGATAATCACTTATTTTTCCCTCATTTAATTCCCCGTTATATTCTTTCAGCATATTATCATATATTTTGTATGAATACTGTCCGTTATTAATAATGCAGAATAAAGCTATATTAAGCACAATTATGAGAACTGCTGTCAGAATTCTTTTTAAAGATATTACCTTAACTAATTCCATTCGCATCCCCCTTGTTCCCTCTCAATTTACATAATGCCAGCCTTACCGTTTTCACGAAAGACTGGCATTTTATTATTTACTCCATTGATATATTTTTTTCGCAGTACTTCCCTGCATATCTTTATCAGATAAATCTATAGCGTAGACAGAATATGTATTCACATATGGTTCAACTTTATTATCAAAAAATTCGATATTATTATTTTTCCAGCCTTTTGCATTATTACGCTGCATTCCTACATAGATATTATTGTTATCAATACCTTTAATTTCTATGCCGGAAAATGTTCCATCGCTTGATCCGTCACCAGCAAAACTGCATGTCCACACTACCTGTTTATCCGCATTTACAGCCTTTATATTCCCTTCATTATGTAAAGCCTCATAGAAGTATATATCCCCATTAATATATCTTAGTGATGATATTTCTAATGCTTCCGGATTGTTATATATTTCCTCTGTTTTTCCATCAACTGATACTTTAATAATCCGCTTATTGTCTGTAACAAAATATAACGAATCATTATCATCCGCTGTTATAGAAGTCACTTTACTTATTATACCTGTCTGGCTGCCAAGTATATCTGTTGCATTATCAGTATTAATGTTAAGCTTTTCCTCAAATTTTCCATTATAGATGTCATATCTGTAGATTCTGTACTGCACCGGAGTATTCTTTGAACCATATCTTGTATCTCCACCGGCTATATAATATACACACTTATCTCCGACGCATACCTTACAGCATGCCATATTAAACAATTCGTAATCTATTGGAAATATAAAGCTGCCTAATTCTTCCACTTTAGAATTACCATTAATTGCAATTCTGTTACAGCTCACCTTAGTATTGTAATCATCCTCAACAAGATTCTGTGCATTCGTTGGCTGTACAGAATAATAATACAGGTAATTCTCATGCATGGCAGCCACCGTTGAAGTATTCGCAGATGCTATTCCCACAATCTTTCCGTCTGACGCAAGACATGCTACCTTACTTTCATTATTAAACTTTTCATCATATTCCATAAGATAATCGCCAGACTCGTCCCTTTTTATCATATAAATATGATTATCCTTATACCATACCATATTACCAAGACAATTTACTGATACACCATTTAAGTCATATGGATCATAATCCATCTTATCTGCTGCAAATGCTTTGCACTTACTATCCTTATGTGAGCATGTCATATCCGGACACATCGGAACTGCTTCATTATCAGTCATATCATAAAAATACAGAATTCCATTTGTCAAAAAAATGAATCCGTTATCAGTAAATGCCGCACTGTTGCTCACAGATTTTTCATATAAATCATGATTATATGTGTAATTAATTGTCTGCTCCTGCGTAACATGATTGTCTGCATCCTTAGCCGTTGTACATCCACATAATATTGTTGGTATACTTAGTGCTATCATTGCTATGTTTTTAACCCTTTTATTCATCCAAACGCCTCCTCTTTCACTTTTATATATTATAGCTGATTTAATTTTTCAAAAAAGTAATTTGGCATATTCGGTAATATATGGCATATTCTGCACAATTTTATTTTTCAAAAAAGCTAATATATTGAAAATGTGTCTAATTATTTTTATTATCACTTACAATCCCACCATTTGTCAGATATTACATAAGCAAACCTGAGTTTGCAGCAACACATACATATATTACCGCTATAACCATAGATATCAATGTAAATGTTTTATTCTTTCCTCTTGTAATTCTTCCTCCCCACATCATAACAGCCATTATTATCACAACAATAATTAATTTTATAATAAACTGTGCCAGCATGAACTGTCCTATTGTTACATTAAGCATAAAATTATGTACAATCTTATTCATATATGTACCACTTTCCAGCTTGTCTCCTATAAATGTAAGACTTATCAGCGGAGCATTCAGATATGGCATACCATAAGTTCTTCTCATATATATAAATTCTATGGCATATATCGCTGCTGATATAAACATAGTAAACCAGACATTAGCTATATACTGATTTTTTCTGATTTTCTTTCTTCCATACGCTGAACTTTTCTCCAGCAATATCATTCCTGACCTGTATTCCAGGCTTCCACTTTCTGAGGAAATCATCATTATTCCACATATCAATGTCAGCATTATCATTATTCTTCTATACATTCCCCTGCCGCCAAGAATAACTTCATATCCTCTGTCGGATATCATCCATGCCTGCCTGTTATACACTTCTCTGACATGTCCGATATATTCAATCTTATCTTTATATTCCTGTGCACTTTTTATTTCATTTTGTAGCTGCTGTTGTTTCTGCTTAAGTCCAACATACACTGCTATATCCACATCTTCATCATTTAATGGAAGTGTATATTGAGCCAGTTCTGTCTCAACAATTTTTCGTTCTTGATTCAACTTCTCAATATATTCCTGAAAATAGCTATAGTCTTCTCCTCCACATTCAATATACTGCCTGTCCATATATTTATTGTCTTCTGTGTAATAGTACTGTCCTGTCGAACATACATATACTGTTACAGCAATCATCACCACTATAATCCAAACGCATCTATTAGTGAAAATAAGCTTATGCATTTCTTTAGCTATATCCGGCATACGGAATAACATCCTTTGATATGCTGCTGATATCTTATCCGTAATTCTTTTTATATATGATGTATTCTTCTGAGGTTTTTTAATATCAAAAATGTATACCGCAATATATACAATTATACATGTCGATATAATTAGTGTAAATAAAATAACAGATATAACTGGAAACACAAATGTTCCCATACCCCAATTTCCATATGCAGATAATGTACTATTAATGTCTAATATATTAATTATATTGATATAATGTAATCCGTTTAATACACTGTGTACATCAATATGATTATATATAAACTGTTCAATTGCAGAAAATATCAATATAACAACAAGTGCATAATTGCGGTTTCTAAAGAACACAAAACACGACCATATGATAAGAGATATACATATTATGCATAATGCGGACACACCATATAAAAGTATTACATATTGTAATTTGCTTAATGCATATGTGAATTTTGCAAATTCTTCAACATTCTGGATAGGATTACACAAATCTGATAATCCACCACTCTGTAGCATTGCACCTATGAAGGTTGTCCAATAAATCAATGTATGAATAACTACACCTGCACATATCAATACCAGTACCTGCTTAATCGCATACGATATTCTTCCTTCTGCGCTTCCATATGTAAGTACCCACATTCCATTTTCACGCTGTGCAAAAAGAGCATATATCACAGATAACATCAACGCCATTGTAAAAAAAAATTGATACTTATATGATGTAAAGTTTCTGACTCCTTTAAATTCATCATTAAAAACCTCAACATTTTTTACCCGACTAAAATCGTTAGCCGTTTTAAGTATATTTGCATATGAAAATGATCCTGCCTTTGTAAATATACTATATTTCTTAAGTTTCTCGGCATTGCTGATTATTGTATCTATATTCTGTGAATATTCATTCAGGTATGTCTCGTGCTGTATTGTCTCTTTTTCAAGGATATTATCATCTGTCACAGGCTTATTAGCATACAGAAAAAATATTATATTACAAACAGCCACCAATACTATCAGCATCAGCTTCTTTAAGCTTAATACCCTTCTTAATTCCTGCATATTCCCCATCCATTATTTCTATTTCACTTCTTACTCCAGTTTATCAAATCTATTCCACCATTAAATATCTCATTCCACTCGCTGGCATTTTCTATATCTTTTTTATCAATGTACATAAGTTGATCCTGTCCCATTCCCCGGCAGAACAGAAACCTTTCATCTCCAAAATACAACTCAAGTGCATAATCGCATTTTATATCATTTACCACATTTCCATCTTTATCTAGAACTATATACCTTAATTTGTTCCACTGCTCTTTTCCATATACATAAAATGCGTACTTTGCATTACTAAGATATATGTACCTGCCATCTGATGATACACTGCACATATCCACTTCTTTCGTTGAAGCATATATATTCTGTGATGTTTCCGAGCTTATATCACTTACATATAATCCCTCTCCTGTAACATAGTAATATAGTTTCTGTTCATCTGGCAGAATATAATAATCATTAATATTATTCTCACTGACTACATTTACACCATTGTCATGTGAATACGAATATAAGCCACGACTCCTGACCTGCATTTTATTCTTGTCCATAAAATTCTCTGATTCCTGAACTATAAAAAACACCTTATCGCCAAAGCTCTTTACATTCTTAACAGCCAATCCTTTTCCCGTTACGCTATATACTATATTTCTTGTACCATCTTTAAGCGAAAGTTCAACCAGTTCCTCTGTAAACTCCTCCTCTGAACTTATATGAGATGTGAAATTATATGCATATGCATAATCTCCATTAAATGCAAGATGTATAGCACTTGTTGCTTCGCTAGGCAGAAGCTGTCCTACAATTTCTCTTGACGAACCACTTGCATCCATCCTGCATAATTCTGCCATACCATTATTAACAGGCATATAATAAACATATCCATTATAATAATATATGCTGTCAAATACATAAAGCTGTCCAAGATATGCATTACAGTCATATGTATCATGAAGGCATTCTGGTTTGGCACATACAGGAACAACATCTTTAGTCTCTATATCAAAATATACAAGCATATTCTCCATTGTTACATAATAATATCCGTTCTCCGCAGCTGCCACATCAAGTGCACCATCTGTATTCCAGTAACTTTGTGAATTATTACTATACTCAAGTCCCTGTAAATCAGTATAATCCAGACTAATAGCTGCCTCCTTGTTATTATGAATACTTATATATACCATTATCGCAATTATAACCGACACCACAAATACAACAGGCACCACAAACTTTACTATCCTTCTATTCATATTCCTTTGTCCTTTACTCAACCTGTTTATATATATCCATTGTTGTTATTGCATATTTCCCTGTCTTTATCTTATAATACTCTACTTTTTCTGTTCCATCATTATATGTAACATCAGCTTCTATTATCGCATTATTTACAGCTTTTATCATGGCCTGTTTTTCTTCATAAATGCTTTGCATATATCTGTTAAATGCATCTTCTGAAGTCGGAAGTTCAACAACAATCATTAACTTTATAGCATTATCATCTACCCCCGAAACACCCATACTCTTCATGTTTATATTATTCTTTTTTCTATAGTTATCAGGATCATCTGACATATCTGTAAAACCACATGTACTATTATATATCGTATATTTTATGCTTTTAATATTCTCATCATTATATATTCCATCCCAGTTAATCATACATATATTATGATATGCTGATTTACCATTCTCTGGTTCATCAATTCTTCTTGTACCACTCACATTCCAGGCAGCCACAAAGTCCTCATCAGAAAATGTCTTATCAAGCTTTGGATATGTTACCTCTATTGATTCACCTGACATCTTTTCATATGTCATTCCGTCTGATTCATATTCAGTTATAACCGGCTCCTGATAATTAATACTTCCTGTGGTTTCTTCTGTTACTGTATCCATTTTTTGACATCCAGCTAATAGCACGCTATATGTCATTAAAATCAATATGTATTTTTTCATATATAACACCTTGAAATTCTTTCAATCAATGTTTCCTTGTTATCTATATATACGAAACATTAATCAAAAAAGTTTTAAATATTACAACAATTTGTCATTATAAAAGCTTAATTCTTATGTACCCAAAAACTACAATCATCAGTACAATAACAGCTATATTAAATGCTCTGTTAATCTTACCTTTTGTCAGATATGACATCAACAGACCTGCATTTGCAGCAATACATACACATAAAATGTATATTACTGTCTTAAATGCGATGAAACCGCCTACACTCATAGATATAACAAGCTTCTTAACAGCAGGCAGACTATATATTCCTTTTCCAAACTTGTCAGATATAACCTGAAGGCTGAGTGACGGTGCCTGCATATACGGCATACCATATCTGTGATACATGCAGTAATATTCTATTCCATATGTAACAGCACATAAGACAAGTGCAAAAATAATTAATGATATATACTTTTTGATTTTTCTGCTTTTCCTTCCATTAACAGAACTATTCAATATATACTCAACGCCAGTAGTATATTCAATTTCTATATTCTCCTGAGCCATAAGCATAATAACTGCTACAAGTGTAATTAATATAATTGTCTCTCTGACTACAGAATTGCTTCCAATTATTTCTGCATATCCGCGTTCTGATATCAGCCATGCATCAACACCATATTGTTCCTTTACTCCATCCAGATATTCCAGTTTATCTGCAAATTCCTGAACGTATCCAGCACGCACTCTTGCATACTGATACTCTCCATTTGCGTCATAATATCTGTCTTCCCAGTCATCAAACACATTTCCAGAATCCTTTTCAGCTATCAGTTCATTCAATGCTGCCATTGCATTTTTCAGGTCTGTAAGCTTCTCATTAGTATATTCCCTTATGTATTCTTTATCTTTACCACCATGCTCAAGATACATCTCATCCTTTAGTATCTCTGTATCTGTATATGTCATATAACCATTGCCAGAAAAATATATAGCCACAAATAAAACAACTGTTATATACCATACTCCATGACCAGAAAATACCAGCTTATGTATTTCCTTCATAAGCTGTGGCATCCTTGACAACATTCTCTGATACATCCTGTTTACTGCACCTGCAATTCTGCTCCACAGTGAGACCTTTCCATACGGGCGCATTACACCGCATTTTTCATATGCAATAATTGCTGCTATTGCTGAAACAACCAGTATACTAAATGTTACAACAGACGAAACATGAAATACATATTCTTTAAATCCCCAGTTAATATATGTACGCAATACCTCATTAAGATGCAGTACACTGACCACATTAATGTAATGCAATCCATTTAGGATACTATTATATTCAATATTCTTATACAGAAAACTTTCTAATCCAATAAATACAGCAATACACACAACTGCATAATTACGCTGTCTGAACATTACGAATACAGCCCATATTATCAGCCCCAGAGCTGCTATAAGCAGACTGTTTGCTGCAATAAGCAGAATTACATATTGCAGCTTGCTTATCGGATATGTAAATTTTCCAAAGCTGTATATATTCTGTATAGGATTTCCGAGTTCACCTATTCCTCCATATAACACCAGAGAACACACAAATGTTGAAAGTGCCATCGCAACAACTGATAATACAGCCGCCGTTATGACAACTACAATATTTGCTGCACTTATATAGTCTCTTCCGTTCCTGGTACAGAATGTAATCTGCCACACCCCATTTTCCCTGTACTTAAACAAATCATATACAATAATAAGCACAAAGAAAAATGCTATGTAGTATGAATAATAATAATTAACAAATGATTCAACCGCACGGCTGTTATCATATGAAACCTCAACATTCTGGATACGCCTGAAATCATTGGCTGTTCTTAAAATATTGCTGTATGTAAATGTTTTCCCCTTATTAAATATAGAAAATTTCTGCAGATAATCCGCATTCTTAATTACTGAATCAATCTCATCATGATATGACTCAATGTATTTATTGTATCTGTTAATCTCCCGCTCACTTTGTCCATTTGCACTCTTAGGAACATTAATATACATAAATAAAAACAGATTAATGCACATAAATACAGCAAGCATAATTATCTTTTTATAATTAAATACCCTTTTCACCTCTGACATGCATCATTCCCCCATTTCAACTGCCAATCTGACAGCTTTAATTTCTTTTAGTACATGTCTGATTATTTTGCATAGAATTTAACCCATTTATCCGCATTCTCTATATCTTTCTTATCTATATACGCGTACTGGTCATTGCCATCCTCCGACAATGCAAACATACACCTTGAATCTCCGTAATATAATGTGCTTATATTTTGGCATGAAATTTCATTAACCTTACTTCCATCTGCTGTTAATACCATACATCTTTTATCAAAATCTGCACGGCTGTTCGTACGAATCTGATATAATATATTATCCATATATACATAATTACCATCATATGAAAGATTACACCTATCATAGATTTTATCTGCTTTAATAACCAATTGCGTTGTCTGTTCATTAATATCTGAATAATATAATCCCTGTCCCACTACATAGTAAGCAAATATATTCTTATCTCCAATCATACAATAATCTGAAATATCCTCATCACTTACAAGAGATACCTTCTCTGTATCATAGTCATATGCATATAATCCCCTTGTTTTAGAATTGTAGCTTCTCTTTTCAACCTGTTCCTGAACTGCAAAATACAATCTGTTTCCATAACTCTTTACATCGGCAACAGTAATATTCTTACCGCTTACTTCATATATATTATTCGTGCTTCCATCCTTTAAGGATATTCTCTTAATTATCTCTGTGTATTCTTCATCCAGTGTATAATGAGTATACTCACAATATGCATATGCATAATCTCCATGAAAAACAAGGTGGGTTGATGCATCTTGTCCGCTTGGCATAATCTTTGCTATATCCTCACGGTTATTGCCTGCTGTATCCATTCTTACAAGAACCGACATTCCACTTTCATATTTCATATAATACAGATATCCATTATGATAATATATATTATCCACTATATAGGGAGTACTCCACATATATGCATTACATGTATTATCCTTGTGCTTACATTCTGGCTTTGCACATGCAATAACAGCTTCCTTAGTAGCATAATCAAAATAATAAAGATGAAGCATATTCTGTGTAAGAAAATAATAACCATCTTCAGTTGCTGTAAAATCCCTGAAACCAATCCCCCTCCAATAATTCTGTGAATCATCAAGCTGATATCCGCTTCCAATTGATGAATAGTCTGGTTCCGATACTGAATTTTTCACCTTGTTTACACTTGCATATATTCCTATGGCAACCGCCAACACTACAAGCGTTCCTACAACCACCAGCCATTTTTTCTTACCCATAACAATCCCCCTTATCACATAGTACTATTTTATATTTACCTTATAAACATTAACAGCCGTGACTATATATTTGCTTTCAGTTTCCATTATAAGATACTGTGTTTCTTCTTTTCCATCCGTATATGTTATCTTAGCCTCTATTACACATTTATTAACATTTTCTACTTCTACGGCATTCTCTTCATTATGTTCTATAGTTCTAAAGTCTCCTGCAATTCTTTTACCAGGCACACTTGATGTAAAACATATCCACGGTCCTATGTCATCGTCTTTATTTTCTTCTGTTCTTCTCATTGCCTCCATATCTATATCAACCCATGTACTGGTATACCTTTCTCTCTTTGCTTTATCACTTTTAATACTTCTACTTGTTGTTATTACTCCAGCTGCATTTGCCACTCTCATTTTAAGCGACTGTATATTATCAGCTTCATACAACCCATCAATACAATAATAGCTTTTTACTTTTCTTCTATTAATTTTCTCATTATCATTTGCATTAGCACATCTATTTTCAAGCTTATATGTTCCCACATACTCTTTACTATCCTCATCCACTACTACTTTTGGATATCTTATCTCTACTTCAGGATATATCTCTCTTACATAGTTCTCTCCATTGAGTTTTATATTCTTTATTACCGGATATTCCCGGTTTCTCAGCCTGTACATATATACTCCGGCTATCAGCAATCCCACAACAATTATGCATGCCGCGCTAATTATTACTTTCTTCTTTTTTCCATTTCTCATAAGCATCCCCCTTTGCCATGACAGGGCTTATCAGTAACTGATAAGCCCATTTTCTGTTGCTGCCTGCTCCATTACTATCGATATAATGTAAATGAATGCTCCTCATCTCCGTCATCCGAACTTATATATGCAGTTCCAACATTCTTGTATATTGGAACATTCGACTTAACTGATGCACCTACATCTGTTGTCTGTGCCTGACTTCCTGAATACCAGAATTTATTAATATCTTCGTCTGGTGTACCATATCCTAAAACAGCTAAGTCTGCAGTCTGAACTGATGATACATATGCACCGACCAAATCATATATACCATTATCTTGATCTGTCCAAATATATGCCTCACCTGAATATCCACAAGAACCTGCCATACCGTTATATTTTTCATACAATCTTTGACCCGCAAATGCAGTTATGCTGCTTGCAACCATTACTGTTACCGCTGTTCCGACTACCACTATTTTACTAATAACTTTATTCATAAGTTTTCCTCCTTAAAGTATACTCCGTTGACGCGTCTAGAATCAACACCTTTTAGTTATTTTGTGTAATTAATCACTTACACTATTACTACTTTTCTTTCTTCTTTAACATATCAGGCTCTTTCGGCTGATATAATCCAAAAAAAGATGCTGAATTAGCAGACATTTTTGCTGTTCTCTTAGCTGCTTCTGCCATTCCTTTAAGAATCTGTTTCATGAAATCTACCCTCCTTTCGCATGCCTAATAACAGTAACAGTCCTATTATCAGAAGCATTGTATTAATATACAGGCTTATATGACATAAGATTGTATATTCCCCATATCTTATGACCATGCCCATAATATTTAACATAAATGATATCAGCATAGATGATATTCCTAACATAGTGCTTATAATCATATATTTGTGCTTTTGTTCAATAGTAAGCCTCTTATTATGATGTTCTAGTGGTGCATTAAGTACAATTATCAGATATCCAGCTGCGGCTATAATCCATGTCAGAACATCTCCTTTAACAAGCATCTGGATTCTAAGTATAATCAATGAAATTAGAAAAACTCCACAATAACATATATTACATCCCAGATGCGTATCCGCATGATATCCACCCGTATACATTCTTATGACAATCATCATTGTGTTGTATACAATGGCATACCATATATTGCATGTTATCAATCCTATAATAATTACCAGTGATACATTTATAATTCCTGATATTATTAATTCCATACCATATGCACACACTTCTTTTTCTTCTTCTGTAATCACATCCTTAGACACAAAAAAATCAGCTATAACCAATGCAATTAAATGAATCATTTACATAATTCCTTTCACTTTATACATTGATTATAGCTGTTTTAACTTTTTAAAAAAGTAGTTTGGCATATTCGGTAATATATGGCACATTCTGCACATTTTTATTTCTTAAAAAACTATTGACAAATCTTTTTTAATCTGCATCTGCACATAAGATAATTATCTCCCTGCTGTTCATAGTTGATAGTTCCATTATATTTATCAATAATATCCCTGATATTCATAATTCCAAATCCATGCATACCCTTATCTTTCTTGGTTGTATTCATGTCTGGATTATTCTTTAATACATTGCCTGGTGTTGTATTGCCTATATATATACACAGATTCCCATTATCCTCCGATATCTGCAGCTTTATTGTAGGATTATTGCTCTGTGCTGCCGCCTCAATAGCATTATCACACAGATTCTCAAGAAGTATATACAGATCCATATCATCAACACCTGTAATATCTCCCAGTACATAACACCCCATATCTATTCCATTATTGCGACACTCGTTAATCTTTCTGTTTAACAGATAATTAAGTACAATATTATTACTTATAATCTCTGCAAGATTAACATTCTTCTGACCCGTACTGTATTTATCAAGCATTTCTGTTGCTTTGGCATACTGTTCATCATTGATAAGTTCTCTGATAAGTATTAAAACATTCTTAATATCATGTCTCTGCTTACTGTTCTGCTTCTGCATATCAAGTATTGATTCTATATCCTTTTCCTTCTGCTGATATGCACTAAGCATAACCTGCTGCCGCATTTTCTGTTCATATAACTTCTGTTCCATAATAAGCAGGAATACACTTATAACATTAATTATTATAATACCTGCCATTGCAATAAATGTGTATATTACATTCATCTCGTAACTATTATCTGAACGATATACCATAAAACAACATACTATGACTGAGATTGCCGGTATCATTGACATTATAAACATATATTTATTATCTTTTGCTATTAACAATTTCTTTATCTTTATAAGGAATATAAAGAAAAATACTAATAATAACTGATTAAGCACAGCTCCTGCATACCTGTAAACTGTGCCATATTCAATGATAATAAGAAAATCTTTCTTTACAACAAGTGATACCAATCCGCCACCTAATAACGAACTTCCAGCAAGACAGCATATCATCATAATATTATAGAATATCTTCTCTATAATCGTTCCGCCTAATACTACAAAACTGAATATAAGAGAATACACCATATATATGTATATTCCAACACTTTCAAAGTATACAATATGGTTAGATACTGTAAGATATATGAATGTAATCACTATCCCGATTATGCCTGTGCATTTCTTATTATACTTATCCTTGCATCCAAGACTAACCATAAGGAATACTGTCACAACCACACTCTGAAACAGATTTATGGCATTTTCAAATATTATATCCATCATATAAACATTCTCCTTATTTCATCGACTCTGCTCCTGCTTATGTGATAGATTGTGCCATCCCTCATAATAAGGTTATCTCTTTTTCTTTCTCTTATATAATCCTTATTAACCATCTCGCCCTGTGATATCTTAATGAAATCGAACTGTTTTAATTGCTCTTCATATGTGCTTAGGTTTGCTCTTATTTTTCTCTCACCATTCTCACTTTTGAATATAAGATCATGTTTTATTACATTCACAGACACAATATCTGAAAGTCTTATTATATCGCCTTTCTCAATTACAAGTATTTTCTTTTTTTCTCTGAGAAAATCCATAATATTATACATTGTCTGTACAATATCTTCTTCAATATTATTCTTTCTTATAAAATCAATAGGAGTAAGACCGAATACCTGATACACATAATTGCTATGTGATGTGCAGAATACTATTCCTGCATTTTTATTTAATCTGCGTATCTCCTTTGCAATATCTAATCCGCTTGACTTTCCACACTCAATATCAAGTATGAATATATCCGTATCTTCTACTGCTTCCTCAAGCATTTCTTGCGGAGACTGATATACCACAACTTCTGCTATATCAGTCTCTGGAACATGCTTTGCATATTCAGCCTTTATATATCTACTTATTAATTCGCCATGCTGCGGCTCATCATCGCATATAGTAAATCTCGTCAAATGCTCTCCCCCTGTGTCAATTACTTAAGCATTTCTTCCCAGTTCAAATGCCTTCCTGTTAAGCTCAAGGAATTTAGCAGGAACATTTTTCTCTATGGCATCCTGCCACTGCTCGTCTGTGATATCAGGGAAGTATGTTGAGAATCTTCCCATAAGTGCTATATTAACAGCCTTAGAAGAGCCAGCCTCCTCAGCGAGTGCAAGGAAATCCTTTGCATCTACCTTGGCGCCTGCTGCTGTAAGCTTCTCGATAAGTCCTTCCGGATACTCTGCTGCCCCTGTAATTACAGGCATTGGCTCCATCTTCTGTGTATTGGTGATGATAACTCCGTCCTTCTTTAAGAATTCAACCCATCTTGCAGCCTCTAACTGCTCAAATGAGATGATAACATCAGCCTCACCTTTATCGATTACCGGTGAATATACCTTTTCGCCATATCTTACATAAGTTACAACTGAACCGCCTCTCTGGCTCATTCCGTGTACCTCTGAAACCTTAACATCATATCCCTGCTTTAATAATACATATCCTAACATCTTGCTGGCAAGAAGTGTTCCCTGTCCGCCAACACCAACTATCATAATATTCTTTGTCATATTGAATCTCCCTTCAGTTACCTGTCTAAACTACATTCCTATTGCATCGAATCTGCACATCTGCTTGCACACTTCACATCCGATACATAATGTTGGGTCAATATGTGCTTTCTTATCCTTGAATGATATAGCAGGACAGCCAATCTGCATACATGCCTTACAGCCTTTACATTTGTCCTGATTAATTGCTATTGCAGGCTTATGGACAGTTCCCTTAATCATTACACATGGTCTTCTGCTTATGATTATAGATGGCTCTTTAGCTGCAAGCTCCTCTGTTACTGCTGTCTCAACTGCTGCGAGGTCGTATGGGTCAACAACTCTTACTCTGTTAAAGCCTAAAGCCCTGCATAATGCTTCAAGGTCAACCTTGCCTGCCGGCTCTCCTCTTAAGTTCTTACCAGTTGTAGGATTCTGCTGATGTCCTGTCATACCTGTGATTGAGTTATCAAGAATAATTACTGTTGAATTACTCATGTTGTAAGATATATCTGTAATTCCAGTCATTCCTGAATGCATAAATGTTGAATCTCCGATAACACCTACGCTGTTACTCTCACCAGCTTCTCCCATAGCCTTGTTAAAGCCATGAAGTCCTGAGCATGACGCACCCATGCAGACATTAAGATCCATTGCATTAAGTGGTGCAACTGCACCCAATGTATAACATCCGATATCTCCGTATACCATAATCTTCTTCTTGTGAAGAATGTAGAATATTCCTCTGTGTGGACAGCCGGCACACATAACTGGTGGTCTGCCCGGAATCTGTGCATCTATTGTTGTGTATTCAGGTTCTTCCATTCCCATACATTTCTTAATAAGATTCTGTGAGAATTCTCCACATATTGGAAATGTATCCTTACCATGAACCTGTATTCCTAACTGCTTGCAGTGGTTCTCAATAATTGGGTCAAGCTCCTCTATTACATAGATTTCGTCCTTGCCCTGTGCGAAATCCTTGATAAGCTTCTCTGGAAGTGGATATACCATACCAAGCTTAAGTACGCTTACCTTATCTCCAAATACTTCCTTAGTATACTGGTATGATGTTGAAGATGTGATTACACCTATTTTCTTGCCATTGACAAGGCTTCCCTCTGCACACTCTTCAACTCTGTTAATTCCACTTGTCTCTGCGTACTGTATAAGGTCAAGTGTTCTCTGCTCAACTCTTACATGTGCATCTCTTGAATTCTTAGTCATCATGACCTTAGTTGGGTCTTTTACATAAGGAACCTGTGCAGGCTCTACTCTTTCCTCAGGACATACAACACTCTGTGAATGTGCAACTCTTGTACACATTTTGATAAATACCGGTGTATTGTATTTCTCTGATATCTCATATGCTTCCTTAACGAAAAGTCTTGATTCTTCTGAATCTGCAGGCTCAAGCATAGGTACTTTGGCTGCAAATGCATAATGTCTTGAATCCTGTTCGTTCTGTGATGAGTGCATTCCCGGATCATCTGCTACACAGATTACAAGTCCTGCGTTAAGTCCCTGATATGATATTGTAAATAACGGGTCTGCTGCCACATTTAAACCAACATGCTTCATTGCACATGCTGCTCTTACTCCACCGAGTGTCGCTCCGTGTGCTGCCTCTAATGCAACCTTTTCATTAGGCGCCCACTCGCAGTATATCTCATCATATTTCGCTGCTTCTTCTGTTATCTCTGTACTTGGTGTTCCCGGATAACTTGATATTACCTTACAGCCTGCTTCATACATTCCTCTTGCAACTGCCTTATTGCCCAGCATTAATTCTCTCATAACAATCTCCATTCTATGTATTCTTATCAGCCTTTATTTTCCTGTTCTACAAGTCTGTCTGCGCCGTACATCTTACGAAGCTTCGGCTTCTCAATCTTTCCTGTAGCATTACGCGGAATATCTGCAAATATAATCTCTTTCGGACGCTTGTATCTTGGAAGCTCCATGCAGAAGTCTTCTATCTCTTCCTTAGTACATGTAACTCCGTCCTTAACTTCTATGATAGCCGCTGTCTTTTCGCCCAGTCTATGATCTGGAAGTCCGATAACAGCTACATCTTTAACCTTATTAAATCTTCTGATGAAGTCCTCTATCTGAACCGGATAAATGTTTTCTCCACCGCTTACGATAACGTCTTTCTTTCTGTCTACAAGGAAGTAGAAACCGTCCTCGTCCTGCATAGCCATATCACCTGTATATAACCAGCCGTCCTTAAGAACCTCCTTAGTAGCTTCCTCGTTGCGGTAATAACATGTCATGACACCCGGTCCTTTAACACAGAGTTCTCCGACATCTCCCTGTTTTACTGTATTACCGTCTTCATCAACTATCTTACATTCCCATCTGTAACCCGGAATTCCGATAGCACCAACCTTATTAATATTCTCCACACCAAGATGTACACAGCCCGGACCTGTTGATTCTGAAAGTCCGTAGTTGGTATCGTACTGATGCTTAGGGAAATATTCCTTCCATCTCTTGATAAGTGAAGGTGGAACCGGCTGCGCACCTATATGCATAAGTCTCCACTGATCAAGTCTGTAATCTGATAACTTGATGTCTCCTCTGTCGAGCGCATCTAATATATCCTGTGCCCAAGGCACTAACAGCCACACGATTGTACATTCTTCATCTGATACAGCCTTAAGAATTGTCTCAGGCTTAGTTCCCTTAAGAAGTACAGCCTTGCTTCCTGCCACAAGACTTCCCATCCAGTGGAACTTGGCTCCTGTATGGTAAAGTGGAGGAATACATAAAAATGTGTCATATCTTCCTGTTCCATGGTGCTTCTGCTCCATCTCGGCAGCCTGTGTAAGACTTCTGTGCTTATGAAGTATTGCCTTAGGAAATCCTGTTGTTCCTGATGAAAAATATATTGCACCATAATCGTCTTCTGTTATAGTCACATCAGGTGCTTTGCTTGAGCAGTCAGCAACAAGCTCTCTGTAGCTTTCTGCAAAGCTTGGACAATTGTCTCCAACATAGATAAGGAGTCTGCCCTTTGATAATCTCTCAGCATTTACTTCAATTCGTCCGATAAACTGTGGTCCAAATACAATAACATCTACCTCTGCAAGCTCTGCGCAGTAATAGATTTCGTCTGAATCGTATCTGAAGTTGAAAGGAACTGCTATCGCACCTGTCTTTAACACTCCGAAATATATAGGAAGCCATTCAAGGCAGTTATACATAATAATAGCTACCTTATCGCCCTTCTTGATTCCTCTGCCAATAAGCATGTTGGCAAATCTGTTCGCTTTCTCGTTAAATACACTCCATGTAATCTCTCTGCGGTATGGTGAATAAGTTGTAGGCTCAATAAGCCCGAACTCCTTCCATGTCATCCTTCTTGTATCCTTCTCATCAGGATTAAGCTCTACCAATGCAACCTCGTCTGGATATTCTCTTGCATTGCGCTCTAAGTACTCTGTAACTGGCATCTTAATTCCTTCCCTGCTGCCCCCGACAGCATGCAATTTCATTAAATTATATCATACTATATTTTGCCAAAAAAATCCATAAAACAGCCCACCTTTCAGCCACGCTTTCGTCAAACTTCCCCTTTAATTCCAACCTAAAAAATGCTATGATTAAGTTAGTTAATTTGCGCATGTGTATCCGGCTGTCCGGCACCTGTCTGTGGTGCAGGAATGAATTGTGACGAGCTGTGCAGGAGTTAAGCCGCTGTCTGCAAAAGCTAATCGCACAAAAGCTCGTCCAAGCGAAGCGCGTTTGCTTTTGTGCGATGTAATAAACTCTGCAGACAGCGGCTTTTACTCCTGCTAAGCGAGGAAAACCTGAGTTCCAGCGCCACAGACAGGTGTCGGACAGCCTGATACACACACGCAGCTTACTACTACATAACATTTTTTAAAGGGGGATATATTATGGCGTTACATGTTATGGACGAGGCCAACCGCTGCTTACAGTGCAAAGTGCCTCAGTGTCAGAAGGGATGTCCTATTAACACTAACATTCCTATGGCAATCCGTTTACTTAAAGAAAATAAGCTTAACGAAGCTGGTAAAATGCTTTTCGAGAACAACCCGCTTACAACCGTGTGCAGTCTCATCTGCAATCACGAGAACCAGTGTGAAGGTCACTGTGTACTTGGAAGAAAGGGCGCTCCTGTACATTTTTCTACTATTGAGAATTATATCTCAAGTACATATGCCAACCAGATGACTGAAGGTCCTAAGCCTTCTAACGGCATGAGAGTCGCAATCATCGGTTCAGGTCCTGCCGGTATCACTATTGCAATTATTCTTGCAAGATACGGATATCAGGTTACTATATTTGAAGGAAAGGACAAGATTGGCGGCGTATTAAGATACGGTATTCCGGAATTCAGACTTCCTAAGACTGTTCTTGACGATATTGAATACAGACATCTTGCCTTAAAGGGTATCAAGATTCGTCCTAACACCACTATCGGTGGTGCAATCGGAATTGATGACCTATTCCGTGACGGCTACAAATCTATATTCATTGGTACTGGTGTATGGAAGCCTAACTCTCTTCATATTAAAGGAGAGACTTTCGGTAATGTCCACTTTGGTATCAATTACCTCAATAACCCTGACAGCTACCACCTCGGTGAAACTGTTATTGTTATCGGTGCCGGTAATGCCGCTATGGACGTTGCAAGAACTGCCAAAAGAAAGGGCTCTCGCAATGTCATCTGTTTCTCTATCACTAAGGAAGTTGCTGCAAGTAAATATGAATTCAGCTATGCACAGCTTGAAGGAATCACATTTGAATATAACAAACGCCCTGTTGAGATTAAGGACGATGGCGTTATATTCAGGGATATCATCGAAAATGAGGACGGAACTTTCACTGACATAGAAGGCACTGATACACTTCATCACTCAGACAGTGTTATCATCTCTATCAGTCAGGGACCTCAGAACCGTATCGTCAACACAACAACAGGTCTTAAAGCTACTGCAAGGGGACTTCTTGATGCAGACGAGACTGGTCACACAAGCCGTCCGGGTATATTTGCATCAGGTGATGTTGTCAACGGTGCAAGAACCGTAGTAGAAGCTGTCGCACACAGCAAGATTGTGGCAGAATCAATGCATCAGTATATGCAGTCGCTGCCGAAGGACAGTGAATAAGAACATTTACATTTCGCCATAAAAAATCGTCTACAGCTTACACCTATCGATTAGTGTAAAAAAGGGTTAAAGCAAAATGCTTTAACCCTTTTTTATCAAACGATGTTTTAACATATTTATTTTCTACATATCTGCAAGCAATTCCTTTGCCTTGTCCATAGAATCCATATGAACATATATATCGCACTTAGAATTCTTGCTGTTATTAAGGAACTTGAACACGCCTGTGTGAAAATTCCACTTCTCAAAATATGATATATTGTTTCTTCTAAGCACTCTCTCTATCTTTCTGCTTTCTTCTAATGTTACATCAGAACGCAATAAACGTTCATTAGTTCCGACTTCTGACATACTGCTGCACCTCTTTACTAACGTCTGTTATATTAGTATGTTACCACATTTTTAATGTAAAATCCACTTTAGAAAATTAAAAAATCGGTCTGAACACTTGTCCAGACCGAATAAACATTTAAAGAATATCAATTAAGCGATTGTGTAAATCCATCCCTTAGGAGCTTCAATCTTGCCCATCTGGATACCTGTTAATGTATCATAGAGCTTCTGGATTGTAGGACCCATCTTCTCCATTCCGCTTGGGAAGCAGATTTCCTTACCATGGTCGTTAATCTTACCAACAGGTGAGATAACTGCAGCTGTACCGCAAAGACCACACTCTGCAAAATCCTTAACTTCATCAAAGAGAACTTCTCTTTCCTCAACCTCTAATCCAAGATATTCCTTAGCAACAACCATTAATGAACGGCGGGTGATTGATGGAAGAATTGAATTAGACTTTGGTGTTACGAACTTACCATCTTTAGTGATGAATATGAAGTTAGCACCACCTGTCTCCTCAACCTTAGTTCTTGTTGCTGGGTCAAGGTACATATTCTCTGCAAATCCTTCTTCATGTGCTGTCATAATTGCATGTAAGCTCATAGCATAGTTAAGTCCAGCCTTGATATGTCCTGTTCCGTGTGGTGCTGCTCTATCAAAATCTGAAACCTTGATAGTAATAGGCTTGGCACCGCCCTTGAAGTAAGGACCTACTGGAGTTGTAAGTACTCTGAACTGATATTCATCAGCAGGCTTAACTCCGATAACAGGGTTGCTTCCGAACATGTATGGACGGACATAAAGTGTTGCACCTGAACCAAAAGGTGGTACCCATGCTGCATTAGCTTCTACTGTCTTAGCAACTGCCTCTACCCACTTATCTTCTGGGTAAACTGGCATCTCAAGTCTCTCACATGAATCTTTCATTCTTGCTGCATTCAGATCTGGGCGGAACATAACAATGTGACCATCCTCTGTTGTATAAGCCTTAAGACCTTCAAAACATGTCTGTGCATACTGAAGGACACCTGCACACTCGTTAATGACAACCTTGTCATCCTCTGTAAGTGTTCCGTTATCCCATGCGCCATCTTTATAGTTGGCTACGAATCTCTTGTCAGTCTTGATGTAACCAAAGCCAAGGCTTGACCAATCAATATTCTTCTTTTCCATTGTTAGTACTTCCTTTCATCTAAAGATACTGATGTAAAAAATGTTTTACACGATTTTGAGCATATTTTACGCTCTTAAAAATGTCATGTCAACATTTCATTACTCATCTCCGGTAATTTCTGTGTAATATTTAGCATAATCGGTTCTTTCTGCCTTAGTAAATGCAATTGCTGTTCTTGGATGCTGGTTAGTCTGACCAGTAAGCATGTACTGTACATCACATCCCCACACAACACCTGATGCTTTAAGTGGAACCATATGCTTTTCAATAAACTTAAGCACTGGAACAATATTAAACTTAGGATTTCTTAAGAACCCTAATAATAATTCTGAATAGCAGTTACCTGCACCTCTTCCCATTCCGCTTACTGTTGCATCAAGAAGGCTTACGCCGATTGAGCATGCCTCAATTGTATTGGCAAATGCAAGCTGCTGGTTGTTATGTGCATGTATACCAACACTTTTTCCATACTTCTCTGCTATCTTAATGTATTTGTCAGCAAGTCTTCTTACCTGCTCCGGGTATAATGAACCATAGCTGTCAACAAGGTATATGTACTGTGCCTTGCTCTGTGATGCAAAAGCTCTAATGCAAGGTCTAACTCATTCTCACCTGTCGATATCGCCATAATATTGACTGTAACCTCATATCCCATATCTGAACAGTAGTTAGCCATCTCAATAGCTGCCGGAATGGTATTAATATATGTTGCAACTCTCACCATATCAACAACTGACTCTGACTTAGGTGGAATATCTCTCTTCATATTAGTTCTTCCGACATCAGCCATAACTGATATCTTAAGTGGTGTATCATTCTCGCCAACAATAGCTCTGATATCTTCTTCCTTACAGAACTTCCACTTTCCGAATTCTTTCTCATCAAATATATCCTTATCAGCCTTATATCCAAATTCCATATAATCAACGCCTCTGCCACATTAGCTTCATAAAGATCTTTAACAAACTCATCAGTGAATTCAAAATTATTCACAAGACCTCCATCTCTTAATGTACAGTCCATAACCTTGATGTCTGGTCTGTAAGAAGTCAAATTACCCCTGTTTTCTGCCATAACCTGTTTCCTCCTGTAAAATTTCCTCCTGGAATTGTTTCACTTTAAACCGTTACGCTTTAAAGTGTTAAACTGTTTTGAATTATAACACATCTATCAAGGTTGTCAACTGTTGATGTGAGATTTTTACTTCACCATCAGCCTCTCCATAAACACATCCATCAACGCATTAAGCCCCTTAAGGTATTCCTTCTGCATTAGTGAATTTCTTCTTAGTTACAGTCCATATGAATGCAGGATTGGCGTCTACTCTCATCTGGATTGCACCGCCATACTCGTCAAGAAGCTTCTTTATAGCATCCGGGTCTAATTCAGCCTTAGGATAAACTGTCATAACTGTACGCCATACCGCAGTTCCTGATTCCTGATGCGCAACGCCGCCCTTTATCTCTATCATGCCAAGCTTATGTGCCTTTGACTTGATAAGCGCAATCATAAGCAGATTATCAGCGCATGATGGCACACTTCCGTATCTGTCTGATAACTCATCCTTCATATCTGATAATTCATCCATGTTCTCAAGTGCTGCAATTCTCTTATATATATCAAGCTTCTGGTACTCACTCTTAATATATGTTGCCGGAATATAAGCGTCCACATCAACATCTATTGTTGTCTCAAACTCATACTCATTCTTAATTCCCTTAAGATTGTTGACCGCCTGATTAAGCATTTTACAGTACAGGTCGTATCCTACAGCCGCCATGTGACCGTGCTGGCTGTTTCCAAGCACATTTCCGCGCCTCGATTTCCAGATCCTTCATCGCAATCTTAAAGCCCGAACCGAAATCCGCAAATTCCCTGATTACGCTTAGTCGCTTCTCCGCTACCTCTGTCAGTACCTTATCTCTTCTGTACAGTAAAATGCATACGCAGTCCTTGAGCTTCTGCCAACTCTTCCTCTTAGCTGATAAAGCTGAGAGAGTCCAAAACGGTCTGCATCTTCAATTATCATTGTGTTGCAGTTGGATATATCCATACCTGTTTCAATTATAGTTGTAGACACCAACACATCTATCTCACCATTAACGAAATCACACATTATCTTCTCAAGCTCCCGTTTAGCCATCTGACCGTGGGCATATGCCACATTTGCATCAGGAACAAGCTCCTGAATGTGCAGCCGCCTCATCAATGCTTCTTACACGGTTGTATACATAGTAGACCTGACCGTTTCTGGCAAGCTCCTTGTGATTGCCTCTCGTATCATCTCATCATTATGCTCTGTAACGAAAGTCTGTATCGGAACACGGTCAACCGGAGGCTCCTCAAGAACACTCATATCCCTGATTCCCGCAAGGCTCATGTGAAGCGTTCTTGGAATAGGAGTGGCACTGAGCGTAAGTACATCAACATTATTCTTTAACTTCTTAATCTTCTCCTTGTGTGTAACACCAAAACGCTGTTCCTCATCAATAATAAGAAGTCCCAGATCCTTGAACACCACGTCTTTAGAAAGAAGCCTGTGTGCCTATTACAATGTCAACCATGCCCTTCTTAAGTTCCTCAATAGTCTCCTTATTCTGTGCTGAGGTTCTGAAGCTCGACAACTGGGCTACCGTAACCGGAAAGTCCTTCATTCTCTGTTCAAATGTGGTAAAATGCTGACTTGCAAGTACTGTTGTCGGTACAAGATAAGCAACTCGCTTCCTGAACTGCCTTAAATGCTGCTCTTATCGCAATCTCTGTCTTACCATAGCCTACATCTCCACATATAAGTCTGTCCATTACCCGGCTTTCCATGTCATGCTTCGTGTCTTCTATCGCATTTAACTGGTCTGTTGTCTCCTCATAAGGGAACATTTCCTCAAATTCTGCTGCCATACCGTATCCGGTCCAAACTGATATCCTTCTATTCTCTGTCTTGTGGCATACAGCTCAACAAGGTCTTTAGCCACTTCTTCAACGGCTGAATGAACCTTTGACTTAGTCTTTCCCCACTCTGAACCACCAATCTTATTAAGCTTTGGCTTTTCTCTACATCTGAACCGGCAAATTTCTGCAGACGGTCAAGCTGTGTTGCGAGCACATAAAGGTTGCTGTTATCTGCGTAAGATATCTTGATGTAATCCTTCTCAACACCTTCAACCTTAATCTTCTCAATGCCCTTGTACTGGCCTATACCGTAATTCTCATGAACAACATAATCGCCAATATTAAGTTCATTAAAGCCGGCAATATTCTTGCCATCGTACTCTTCTTCTTTACTTTCTTGCGCTTCTTCTCTGTAAATATGTCATTTTCAGCAATGCACACAAAGCCCTCGCAGTGGATACTCAAATCCCCTGTGAAGTGCTTCCGTAAGTAACCATCACAAGTCCGCCTGCCATGGATTTATTGCTGTCCTCTGTATAGAAGCTCTCAATTCCAAGCTTCCAAGATCATCAACAATTCTGTTAGCTCTTGTTCTTGAGCTGCACACAAGAAGAACTGCGTATTTATTACGTTTGTACTTCCTTATGTCATCTGAAAGATATTCAAAGCTGTTATTATATGAGCTTATGCTTTCGCTTCAATATGCATTGAATAATCTATCCCAAAGAATTCAGGGTGTATTCAAGTGTTGTCAGCACAAGCTGCTTATGTCCGTTCATTGAAAGAACGGCTGTCTCCATATCCATAAACATATGTGTCTGACTTGGTAGCACATAACCGCTTTCTAATCTGTTCTTCATACTCTCACTGTACTCATAGAAAGTCATGTCGCTGTGTTCCTTAAGCCTTACAGGTTCGTCCACGACAATAAGAGTATCTCCCTTAGGGAAATACTCTGCCAGGCTGCTCACTCTGTCTGCAAATGTATATATGAATTTGCTGTAATCTCCTGTCCTTAACGCGTCATCAAACATTCTGTTAAGATGATTGCCAGCCTCTATCTGTTCCTTAGTACGCTTTCTTTTATCTGCTCCGAACAGCTTCATCTGTTCGTCTTTTCATGTCTGATTTTTCAATCCCCGCTCTATTTCATCCTCAGTAAAAGGAACTCTGTTGCAGGAAATACCGTATAACTCTTATAATTCTCAATAGAACGCTGGCTGTCTGCATCAAACGCCCTTATTGAGTCTATCTCATCATCCCACAATTCAATTCTCACAGGTGCTTCATCTGTATATGAAAATATATCTATTATTCCGCCTCTTATGGCAAACTGTCCTTTGGCTTCAACCATTCCGAATCTCTCGAATCCCATAGCTGTAAGTTTCTTTGCCATATCCTCTACATCGAGTATGTCACCCTTCTTAAGGTTAATGACTGCCCGCTTGAATCTGTCGACTGGAAGAAGCATATCTGATATTCCATCAATGGTTGTCACTATTGTAAGCGGTCCATCTGAAGCTTCCTCTGTTGATTTCTCCATTCCAGATTTGGCGATGTCCGATTTATTCAATCTGTCAATTATGGCTGCTATACATCTGATTCGCTCTCCGGCAATCTGTCGTCCCTGCACATCTGCGTTATAAAATATTACATCCTTCGCGGATAATACATTACATTACCACTGTTAAAGAATCTGGCATCCTCCGCCATATCCCTTGCTTTCCCTCATCACTGGTTATAACAAGCTGGAAGTTGTAATTGCTGGCTATGGCACTTGAAAATGCAGTTTCTGCGTGTCAATACAGCCACTTACCATTACTGTTCTGCCGCCATCTTTAGCAAGCTCTTTATTAAGTTGTTCCACACCGGCTGTATTATACACCGGCTCAAATATTGCTTTCATATTATACCACCAGTTATCCGTTATATTTATTCATACCACTTTCTATTCCATCTGTAAGTATGCATTCTACAGCTTCACATGCTTTCTTATTAGCCTCTCTTAATGTTGCATATTCCTCTGTAGGAAATTTCCCAAGCACCCAGTCTGCAAGATCCCAGTTCTTAGGCTTGTCGCCCACTCCGAACTTTATTCTCTTGAACTTGTCACTTCCAAGATGTGCTATTATACTCTTGATTCCATTGTGTCCACTGCACTTCCCTTTGCACGGAGTCTTAGTTTACCTACGTCAAGACTTATATCATCGAAGATAACAATAAAATCATCTATGTCACATTTGTAATAATCCATAACTTCTCTTATACACTCACCCGAATTATTCATATATGTCATAGGCTTAACGAGTATTACTTTCTGACCTCGCTATTACGCCTTTTCCAATAAGTCCTTTGTGCTTTGCTGTGTCCACACTGATATTATATTTGTCTGCAAGCTCGTCTATTACTGAAAAACCTGCATTATGTCTTGTTCCCATATATTCTTTACCCGGATTACCAAGTCCCGCTATTATATACATAACATCCTCCTGATTAATTATCATATATTAGCAAGTATATAACATATTTCTTCTTTTGGCTATCTTAACGCATCATCTGTAACCTGACAGGTTAAGACAACCTTATCTTTATCAAAAGTCCCGCAAGTCATAACGACCGCGGGACATTTTGCTATATTAAACAATTATTTAATTATAATTATTTAACAGATATTCTTCTTTTCTTTGATACAAATACAATTCCTGCTAATGCACAAAGCATTAATACTACATATAATGCAATTGGAGCTGTATCTCCAGTCTTTACAGTTTCACCTGTTGACTCTGTTGTTCCATTAACATTATTGTCTTTTCCTGTTTCTCCACCTTCTGCTACATCACCCTTTGATGAACCGTCATCCTTAGAGATAACTTCTTTGTAATGAACTGGCTTCCATGTACCAAGAACTGTATCAACAGCAGAAACATTTTCTGAATCAATATAATTAACAACAGCATCTAATGTACTCTTAGTGCAGCCTGTTGTCACAAATGCTTCACCCTTGTTTGTGTTATTGTACTCATTGAAGATTGCTGAAGCCTTCTCTCCATTAGACATTTCTCCCCAGCCTTCTGAGTCAATGTATCCATTAGTCTCACACTCAATAAATGATGCATTAGAGTTAGCACCCCATGTTCTACCATACTTACCTAATACTGCTATATCACCATGTGCTCCATCTGTTGTAACCTCACAGTTTCTGAATACATATGGGCTTGTCTTAGGTGCAACAATGTAACCAATCTTTGCATTATTATTCTCATCATTCTTATATGTCTTCCACTGTAACTTACAGTTATCAAATACAGCTGCAAACTCACCACAGATATAATCTACATTACCACCGATTGTACAACCGTTGAAATATGCGTGATATCCATAATTTGCTGAACCATTTCTACCAAGTGTATCCTGTGATGAAAGAATTGAACAGTTGAAAACTTCAATATTATCAGCCTCAATATAGAAAGCATTTGATCTCTCTTTAAACTTGTAATCTGATACATCTGCGCCTTCTGCTAATCTGTCTACTGAAAGATTTGAACCTCGCAATATCTGTCTTCTCAGCCTCTGTTAAGTAATAGTTGTATGTATTCAAGAATGTTGTATTCTCTGCAACAAAATTATTACCTCTAACAATGAATACACCACCCCAGAGACTTCCATTTCCTTCTTCAGATGAGTATCTGTCCATAGCAAGTGTCTTATTGTAAAGACCTGTTGCTGGATCTATTGAATAATACTTTGTTCCAACACCATAATACCATGAAATTGTATGTCCATTACCCTTAAGTGTTACATATGGTGCAGCCATAACTACCTGTTCAAATACATCAGATGTAAGGTTAATAGTTACTCTGCTGCTTCGCCTTCTGGTCTGTTCTGCATACCAAGAATAGCATCTGAAGCTTCATTTAATGTATCATAATCGCCAGGAACACTAATCTCTGACTTGAATTCTGTCATAGGAACAACTGAAATTCCTGTAATATATGTTGTTGCACCAAAGTTAACAACAGCATCACCTTCAACTACCATCTCAAATGTATCTGTCTTAGATGTTGTACCAACTGATGTATAACCCTTATCAGTTTCTGTACTATCGTACTTCTCCCATTAACTGTAAAGTTGAATGCATAGTAAGTAGAAATAGCAACCTTAGCTTTTCCCTTTACTGGAATTGTAAGTGAAGAATCAGCTCTTGCTACTGTGTGAGGCTTTCCATTCTCTACTGCAATATTACCTGTTGTTGTAAGAGATGGAACTCTTGTATAGCTGTAATCTCTTAGATGCTGGATCATCCTTCTCTACATATACATCATTAACATTCTCAGCACCAGCCTTAACAGATGCTCTGTCATATGTTGTTGATCCATCCTTAGTCTCTACGCTTGTTGTATATTCACCAGGCTTTACAGAAACCTTGTATGAATCTCCTGTTATTGTTGCTTCATTTACTGTTCCACTAGTATTATTAGTAAATACGAGCTTTGTAACATTAGATGAATCTGTACCTACAATCTTACCTGTAAGTTCAACATCCGAACATTATTAAGTGTGATTGTAACTGCATCACCTGTTACTGTAAATGTCTGTGAATCACCTACAAGTGGCTTAACACCGCCATCGTTAGAACTTACTCTGTATGTGTGTCCCTTAAGAAGCTTAAGAGATTTTGTTGTTGTGCTGAGAGATATCTCATCTCCACCTAACTGGTCATCTACTAATGATAACTTTAAACCACTACCAATTGTTGCATCAATATTATTTACAGTTACAGGAACTGTAATCTTCTCATCTGCAACATAGCTGTATCCAGCATAGAACATATTATTAGTCTTTCCTGTTGTTGACATAACATATGTCTTACCAGGAACAACTTTAAATGAATATGATGTTAATCCTGTTTCTGAATCAACATAGCCTTCTTGGTTCCATCAGCATTGAAAGTATGTACTCTGAGGAATGAAGTTGAGTTATAATAAACTGTCATCATACCCTTAGCTGCTGGTGTAAATGTAGCTAAACATCCATCACCTTCACCTGGAAGATTAGGAATATTATTGGCATCAGCGTGTCTCTTACCTGATGTATAAGCATCATGTTCAACACCATTAATTGTAACCTTCTTATCTGGCTTTACTGTATACTGAGTAATAACTCCGCCTACTGTCTGTCCACCTAATGTAAGTGTGCTGTCTCCGAACTTGTACTCACCAGTCTTAACAACACCATATACAGCATGCTCATCCATAACAAATGTAAAGTTTTCTACATTAGCTTCTGGCTCTGCAATATGCTTTACATCAATGCTTCCAATATATCCATCAGCTGTTGCAACTAAATCTACATATCTGCTGCACCTGAGTATGTATACTTGAATTCTGTAGTGCCGACTTCTGTTCCTTCCAATTGTAGCCTGCTTCTCTTTATATGATCCAATTGTGATTTCACATGAACCCTTAACCGGAATCTTAACAACAGCTCCTGTGTTAAACTGTGCCCAGTCACTTCTTGTAGAATCAAACTTACCAGTTGTAGCATCAATAACTAAGCCATTAACTTCACCTGTAGTTCCCTGAATGAGCTTTCCGTTAGAACCTATTAAATCAGAGCCTTTTCTGAAGTTCCATGTTCTGTCTCCGTTATCTTTTGATTCTACTAATGTTAAATTCTTAATCTTCATCTCACCTGAATCACCGCTTGCAAGTGTATCTGGTGTAAGTAAAATATAACCATCCTCAAAAGCTGCTGATGAAACTGTTACAGTAGCTTCTTTATCACCATTGATATTAACTGCATTAGGAAGTTCCTCTCTACCGCTGTATTCAGACAGATGACTGCATTCTCTCCGCTCTTGTCACCAACATAAACATATCTGTTATTGTTGTTACTAGAAAACTTTAAAGTAAGTGTAGCTGATGTTGCTGTTGGGTCAACAGGAACAGCAATAACAGCATCCTTTGTTTTCTGAGCTGATAATCCGCTCCACCAGTCTTAACATATGCTGTACCGGCAGCAACCTTTATTCTGCCAACCTCATCACCTTCTGCTAAAGTAAGTGATTTTTCTCCTGAGTATTTTGAAAATCCCAGGTTGTTGTTCTTTCGTTATTCTCCCATGTACCAGCGTCTACTACGACCCTGAATCAGCGGTCTTATCATCGGCTTTAGTATTAGTAATACTGCCTGGCATGAGAGCTGCAACCATAAGAACTGCCATGAATAATGATGCAATTCTTCTGATCTTACGCTTTTCATAAACTTCATAATTATCCTCCTTAAATATATTTGCACACGATTGTGTCTTTCGCGGTAGTTTTCCGCTTTGTTACCATAATACATTTATGTAATGTGTTTTGCTACCGCTTTTTGTTTCTCATGTTGTTTTACATATAATTTTGGCTTGATTTTTAACCATTTGTTAATTACAGCAATATTTCAACATATTTTTGTGCAAAATGTATATATTGCACTTATTTTGCTCTAAAATTTTCCGTTTTTAATCCATTTATTTTTCCATTTATCTGTGTTAATATATCTTTAAATATAACTTCAGGAGAATGTATGAATTCAAATTATTTTAACATTTCAAAATTATATCGCACTCCAGAAAATTCAATGTCATCTTCTCATACACACTCTTTCTGGGAATTATTTTACCTTACCAAAGGAAGCTGTAGCATTTTAATAAGAGATGCTTTATATGAAATAAACGAAGGAACCATCTTCCTGATTCCATGTGATATTTCTCATAAAACCATATATTCCAATACAGATAATGAGCGGATTGTAATTGAATTAGGAGACGACTATGTAGCACCAATTATATCAGGTTTCCCCGACTTAACTTTTTATAATAAATACTGCTGTCATTTCTTTACTTTTAATCTGTCAGCATCTAACCTGATTAATTATTATTTTGATACTGTTCTTTTAGAATCTAAAAACACAGTTCTATATCTTCATTAACTATAAAGCATTCAATTCAGGGAATTATTCTGTGTATAATCCGTTCTGGTTTTGATATAACAGCGTCATTAAATGTCAGGAACTCATTACAAACAGAGAATACAATTATTCAGAATGCCATTGATTACATAGAACAGAACTTTTCCGCCAATATTTCTTTGACCGCTTTGGCTGAACATTTACATCTGAATCCTTCTTATCTGTCCAAGCTTTTAAAGATGAAACCGAAATGACATTCAAAGATTTTCTGAATAGAATAAGGATTAGCCATGCTGAAAGATTATTGCTTGAAACCAATCTTCCAATGTCAGATGTTGCTTCATTATGTGGATATGAATCCGGTAATTATTTTGGGGATGTTTTCAAGAAAACAAAAGGTATTTCCCCAATCAAATTCAGGGAAGCAAAGGGTTATATTGAAAAAGGTCTGACTCTGAAAATGCGCTAACGCATCTGTCAAAGTCAGACCTTTTAAATGTGTTAAATTGTTACTCCTCTACATCCTCCGCCTTATCATAGGCCTCAAGAACAAGCTTCTGCAGTTTATCTCTTGTCTGAGTGTTGATAGGATGAGCAATGTCACGATACTCTCCGTCTGATGATTTTCTGCTTGGCATTGCAATAAACAATCCTTCTCTCCCTCAATCACCTTAATATCATGTACAACGAATTCATCATCTATTGTGATTGACACAACAGCTCTCATCTTACCTTCTTTAGCAATCTTTCTAACCCTTACATCTGTTATATTCATAACGCACCCTTCTAAAACCTTATGGTTCCTGTTATACTTTAGTCCAAACACCTTGTTGCAATTCTTATTCTTAATAGTACAATGGACTGTCCTCCACAACAATCCTTACGCCATTCTCACCTACATATCTTGAATTAGCCTTTATTGTACTATTGCTTTCAACAATACAGTTCTCAATATATGCATTGTCTCCAATATATGCATTGTTAAGAATAATTGAATTCTTGATTACACTGTTATTACCAACATATATCTTCTTGAATAACACTGAATCTTCAACAGTTCCGTTCACTATACATCCACTTGAAACAAGGCTGTTTCTTACATTAGCACCAAAATTGTACTTTGCTGGTGGTAAATCCTCAACCTTAGAATACACATCCGGATACTGCTTGAAGAAATAATCTCTTACATCCTTTTTAAGGAAGTCCATATTAGTCTTATAATAAGAATCTACTGTTGATATATTATTCCAGTATGTATCAAGCTTATATCCATATATCTTCTTGACATTCTTATATCTTACAAGAATATCTCTTACAAACTCATGTCTGTCTTCTTCAGCAGCTTCTCAAGAAGTTCAATAAGAAGTCTTCTTCTTATCACATAGATACCTGTTGAAACTGTTGAAAGATTAGTCTCTAATGGCTTCTCATCAATATCTGTGATTCTTCCTTCCTCTGTCATGGCTACTACACCATAACGGCCTATCTCTGAACGATCTTCTAAATTCTTGACGACAACTGTAATATCAGCCTTCTTCTCAATATGATACTGAAGCACCTTATTATAATCGAGCTTATATATACCATCACCTGATGCAATAACTACATATGGCTCATGGCTCTGCTTTAAAACTGCATGTTCTGATATAATGAATCTGCTGTTCCTCTGTACCAGTTACTGCTCTCTGCTGTGATTGTAGGAGTGAATACAAATAATCCTCCCGCTTTCTTCCGAAATCCCACCACTTAGATGAGCTTAAATGTTCATTAAGTGATCTTGCGTTGTACTGTGTAATAACTGCAACCTTCTGGATTCTTGAATTAGTCATATTGCTCAATGCAAAATCTATGGCGCGATAACTTCCGGCAATCGGCATGGCTGCAATGGCTCTCTTATTAGATAGTTCACGCATCATTCTGTTATTTCCGCCAGCTAATATAATACCTATTGCTTTCATTAATTATCACCGCCTTAATTATTATGCCTCCGCCTGGTAACTCACCATTAGGGTAATCCTGTAATGTTGTCTCTCCTGATATGGCTGTATTCTTTCCAACCTTAACATTGTCTGGAATAACAGACCACTCACCGACGGTAACAAGTCCGGAATTATATATCTTAGGGAACTTAACATTCTCTGCTTCTTCACCAACTCCAAGTTCAACATTCTCTCCAATCGTTACATCTTCTGCGATTATTGACTTGGTTATTGTTGTGTTCTTTCCGATGTGTGAATTATTCATAATAATTGAGTCTCGGATTACACAGCCTTCTTCAATAACAACTCCCGAACCTATTACAGAATTAAATACTCTTCCGTATACTTCAGTTCCATCACCTATGATACTCTTCTCTATATAGGCATCTTTAGCAATATACTGTGGTGGGATTGTATCCGTCTTGGTGTATATCTTCCAGAATTCCTCATAAAGATTAAATATAGGAATAATATCTATAAGTTCCATATTAGCTTCCCAGTATGAGCTTAATGTTCCTACATCCTTCCAGTATCCGTTGTATTCGTAAGCAAATATTCTCTTATTATTATTAAAGCAGTATGGAATTACATGCTTTCCGAAATCGCATTCTGCTGATCCTTAAGCTTGATGAGTGCATCCTTAAGAACCTTCCAGCTGAATATGTATATACCCATTGATGCAAGATTGCTCTTTGGATGTTCAGGCTTTTCTTCGAACTCTGTAATCTTATTATCGTTATCTGTAACAACCACGCCAAATCTGCTTGCTTCTTCCATAGGTACAGGCATCGCAGCAATTGTAATATCCGCATTGTTAGCCTTATGATAATCAAGCATTATCTTATAGTCCATCTTGTATATATGGTCACCTGAAAGAATAAGTACATATTCCGGATGATACTGCTCCATATACTCCAGATTCTGGTAAATGGCATTAGCTGTTCCTGTATACCATTCACTGTTCTGGCTCTTCTCATAAGGTGGAAGAACTGATACTCCTCCTACATTACGGTCAAGATCCCAAGGAATACCAATTCCTATATGCGTATTAAGACGAAGTGGCTGATACTGTGTTAATACTCCCACTGTATCTATTCCTGAGTTAATACAGTTACTGAGAGGAAAGTCGATTATTCTATACTTTCCACCAAATGCTACTGCCGGCTTTGCCACTTTAGAAGTAAGTACTCTAATCTGCTTCCCTGGCCACCAGCTAACAGCATTGCAATCATTTCTTTTTAATCATGCTATCACCTCTGATGTTAAATTTTACTGCTTTTAGATATTTTGATTATATCATACTATTCTCATTAAGTAAAAAGAATTTCGAGTTTTATACACATTTTATGCACATTTTCTAAATCGTATATTATATAATAAGAAAGGTTTGAAAAATAAGCCGATAAGACATACAATATAACAAACAATAATTTCAAGGAAGGAAAATATCATGTACAAGATTGATTTCAACAACCCTATCCATATTCACTTCATTGGCATAGGTGGTATAAGTATGAGTGGGCTTGCCAAGATTCTTTTATCTAAAGGTTTTTCTGTTTCAGGTTCCGATTCACACTCATCAGCACTTACTGACGAACTCATTGGGGACGGATGTCTGGTATCTGTTCCACAAAGTGCCGGTAACATAACTAATGATATAGATCTTGTTGTATATACAGCAGCAATTCATCCTGATAATCCAGAATTCAAGGCAGCTAAAGAAGCAGGACTTCCTATGCTTACCCGTGCAGAGCTTCTTGGCCAGATTATGACCGTCTATAAGAATGCAATTAATATTGCCGGTACTCATGGAAAGACAACAACTACTTCCATGGTCTCTGAGATACTGCTTGCTGCCAGCATGGATCCTACTATATCTGTGGGCGGTATACTTAACAGCATTGGTGGCAACACCAGAGTAGGCGGTGATAATTATTTTGTAGCAGAAGCCTGCGAATATACTAACAGCTTTTATCATTTAATCCAACTATGAACATTATTCTCAATGTCAAGGAAGATCATCTTGATTTCTTCAAGGATATTGATGATATCCGTCATTCTTTTAAGCTTTTACTGAAAAGCTGCACTTCTGACGGAACTCTTATCATCAACACTGACATTGATAATTATGAATATTTCTATCAGGATACTGACTGCGAGGTCATTACATTTGGCTCTGACCGCAAAGAGCATGTACAGTGCTTCTGATATCGCTTATGACGAGCTTGGAAGATGCACTTATTCTCTTCTTATTAATGGAGAGAAGGCTGACACTATAACTCTTGGTGTACCGGGGCTTCACAATGTTTACAATTCTCTTGCTGCTATTGCCGCTGCAAGAAGCTATCTGTTGATATGGAGCATATCAAAGCAGGTCTTTCTAACTTTAAGGGTACTAACAGAAGATTTGAGAAGAAAGGCACATTTAACGGTGTTACTGTCATTGATGATTATGCCCATCACCCTGATGAAATCTGTGCTACTTTAAGTTCTGCCGCACACTATCCACATAACCGTGTATGGGTAGTTTTCCAGCCTCATACATATTCGCGTACGAAGCTTTTATTTAATGAGTTTGCTGATGCATTAAGCCACGCTGACAAAGTTGTCCTCGCCAAGATATACGCTGCAAGAGAGACTGATACGCTTGGAATCAGCTCTGCTGACCTGTGCGAGAAGATTAAATCTCTCGGTAAGGAATGTGTATACATTGACAATTTTGAGGACATTGAAAAATATTTATTAAAAATTGTATCAACGGTGACTTGTTAATAACTATGGGGGCCGGTGACATATATAAAGTCGGTGAGGACTTGCTTAAATAGTCGGTTTTCCACCGCCTGAATTTTTTCAACAAAGTTATCCACATTATCCACAATTTTCTGTTACTTAATTGTGCAGAATGGTTGTGGATAATTTTTATTATAGTCTTTTTTATTCCGCTTTTACACGGTTCTCTGCACCTTTTTAATTTATCCACATTTTCCACATTTTCCACAAACCTCCTTTCCGCGCTGAACGCGCTTTGCATTTATTTTTTCAGTGGTATAATCTGCTCATAACTTTTGGGGAGAATGATACCATGAATAATCTGAATTTATCTTCAGAGACTGCATCCGGTTATACAGCAGTTTCTGATCTTTTATAGACGAATATGTTCCTTCTGCGAACGGTGATTTTGTTAAAGTATATCTTTATCTTTTAAGACTGCTTTCAAGAAAGAATAGTGATTTGAGTATCTCCTCTCTTGCTGATACATTTAACCAGACAGAGAATGATGTCATGAGAGCATTACGATACTGGGATAAGCTGGGGCTTTTAACTCTTTCCTATGACAGTAATAAAGAATTGTCCGGAATTACTTTCAGACAGCCTGATAATAAGCGCTTCAGCACCTGACCCTGATGATACGAATATTATACATACTACTTTTAATGAAGCTTCTGACAGCATTCCTGATGCTAAGCCGCGAAAGAACCTGAAAAGATTCCTTTAAAAGAATCTGTAGAACCTTCCAGAGTTACTGTTTCGCCTGATAAGCTCAGCGAATTATCATCTAATGATGATTTTTCAATGCTTGTCTTTGTTGTCCAGACATATCTTGGAAAGACTTTATCTGGAAGGAGAAATTAATGCCATTGTTTACTTCTATGACACATTACATTTTCCGGCAGATCTCATCGAATACCTTATTGAATACTGCGTCTCTAAAGGCAAGACTTCTTTAAGGTATATAGAGAAGGTTGCTTTAGCATGGGCAGATGAAGGCATCAGCACCGTAGAAGCAGCTAAGGAAGAGGTTTCTAACCACAACGAGGTTGCTTACCGTATAATGCGTGCATTCGGAATAACAGGAAGAGAACCCGGTCAGGCAGAAAAGCAGCTTATTTCCAAGTGGACTGATGTATTCTGCTTTGATTCTGACATGATTATTGAAGCATGTAACAGAACTCTTAAAGCTACTCACCAGCCGAGCTTTGAATATGCTGATTCTATTCTTACAAATTGGAACTCTTCTAATATCCGTAATTCTGAAGATGTTAAAAATCAGATGCCCAGTATGAGGCCTCTAAAGCAGCCAAGGTAATTAAGAACCCGGCATCACTAAAGCAGAATGCCAACCGTTTTAACAATTATCAGCAGCGCCCTAAGAAATCTGATGATTTTACAATTCATTATTAAGCAATAATAATTAATTAGAAAGGAGTGTGTTATGCCTCTAACTAATACCCAGTATGACTCAATAATGAGAATATATGATGATATCCGCACAACCAACAGACATATTCAGGCTGACCGTTATAATGAAGCTGTTTCCGCTTGTCCATCTATAGCAGATATTGATTCTGATATCATAGATATGTCTGTTAAAAATGCCAGAGCCCGCATAGACACTGGTTCATCTGACACGACTACTGATGAACTGGCTGCTGCACTTAAGACACTTCATGAAAAGAGTATCTGCCCTGGCTTCAATTGGTAAGCCTGCTGATTATCTTGATGATATATATACCTGTCCTTATTGCAAAGATTCCGGGTATGTTAACGGAAAAGATGTACATGCTTTAACAAAAGCTATTGATCTTATATATAAGGACTCTAATCTCAAGAACATAACTGAGAATGAGAATTTTGATACATTTTCATATAACTGGTATAATAACATCGATGTAGATCCTGCCACAGGACTCACACCTTATAATAATATGCAGAAGGTTGTCAGCATATGCCATGATTTTGTTGATAATTTTGATAAGAATTTTTCTAATCTGTTATTTATCGGTCAGACAGGTGTAGGCAAAACATTTCTTTCTAACTGCATTGCCAAAGCTCTTATGGATTCTTATCACAGTATTATATATTTGACTGCCGGTGAGTTCTTTGATTCATTTAAAAGCGGTGATTTTAAAGAGTATGGTAACTCTAAATTCGATACATCTTTCTTTACTGAATGTGACCTGCTTATAATTGATGACTTAGGAACGGAGAATTCTTCCAGCTATAATTTGTCGAATCTGTTTTACATTATTAATGAAAGGCTTCTTAGAAAGAAAAGTGTTATTATCTCTTCTAACCTTGATATGCCTGATATTGAAAGCAGATATTCTCAGCGTATCTTTTCAAGGCTTGTAAGTGCCTATTCTATTTTAAGAATTTTTGGTGATGACATCCGGTGTATGAAGAAATTATCAGCTAAAACTCTTAACGATTATTTATGTCAAATATATCATTGACTTATTTCGCGTCAATGTTTATATTTTTATATGTATGTTTAATTATTATACTTTTATGGAGGATTATTTATTATGCCACGTGATGAAAGACACACAGAAACTATTCCCTACGGAACTTTAGGTATTATCCCATTAGCAAGCTGCACTGAAATGGGTAAGAAAGTTGACGAGTACCTTGTAAAGTGGAGAGAGCAGCGTCAGAATGAGAATACTTCTACCCTTAATTTTGCAGGATATAAGAGAGACAGTTACATTGTAAACGCTAAGACTCCTAGATTCGGTTCAGGAGAAGGAAAGGGCGTTCTTGTAGATTCTGTCCGTGGTCATGACTTATATATTATGCTTGATGTCTGCAACTACAGCCTTGAATACACTGTATGTGGTTTCAAGAATCATATGTCTCCTGATGATCACTATGCTGACCTCAAGAGAGTTATTGTGCTGCGGTGGTAAGGCAAGAAGAATTAATGTAATCATGCCTTTCCTTTATGAATCAAGACAGCACAAGAGAACAGGAAGAGAATCTCTTGACTGTGCACTTATGCTTCAGGAACTTACAGATATGGGTGTCGAGAATATTATTACTTTTGATGCTCACGATCCTAGAGTTCACAATGCAATTCCTCTTAAGGGATTTGAATCTGTATCATGCACATATCAGTTTATCAAGTATCTTCTTCTTAATGTAGATGACCTTCATATTGACAGCGAGCATATGATGGTTATCAGCCCTGATGAAGGTGGTATGGGACGTGCTGTTTACTTTGCCAATGTTCTTGGTCTTGACATGGGTATGTTCTACAAGAGAAGAGATTACACTAGGATTGTTAATGGCCGAAATCCTATCGTTGCACATGAGTTCCTTGGAACTAATGTTGAGGGCAAGGATGTTATCATCATTGATGATATGATTTCTTCTGGTGAAAGTATGATTGATGTTGCTTCTGAGCTTAAGAAGCGTGGCGCAAGCAGAGTATTCTGTGCTACTACATTCGGTCTTTTCACTAACGGCTTTAAGAAGTTTGATGAAGCATATGAGAATGGCATTATTGACAGAATCCTTACAACTAACCTTGTATACCAGCCATCAGAACTTCTCTCTAAGCCTTGGTACATCAATGTTGATATGAGCAAATATATGGCTCTTCTTATTGATACACTTAACCATGATTCTTCAATCAGCAATCTCTTAAGCCCGGTTGAAAGAATCCAGCAGAGAGTTAAGGAATATAACGAACTTCATTACGGAAAGTAATTAATAACAGAAATGGAATCTGACACATTTAAGCCAGATTCCATTTTTTAATTTCTTATTGCAGCATCATTCTTTGTTTCCGCTGGTCTGTCTGTACCAGAATTATTTCCAGCAGCTGTACTATCCTGCTTAGTGCTTGCAGTTGCATCATTATCCCTTACCGTTCCTGTTTCCATCTGACTTGAAGCCTGTGTATAATGATGGCTGCTGCTATTTTGCGTCTGCGTTACTGATTGTGTTTCTGTCTGTGTCTGTGTTACTGACTGAGTTTCTGTCTGCGTCTCTGTCTGTGTTTCCTCTTGATTTTCTTTGTGGCTATACTTTGGAAAATCTTTCTTTGCAAGACCATTATGTGCCTGTTCCATAAACTGTCTGAATATTTTCAAAGTCGCATTCTGAGGTATTGATGCCGGATAATCATATCCCTGCCATACTGCCAGTGTATAATATGCACTATATCCACAGAACCATGAATCATAATTAGAATTCGTCGTACCTGTCTTGCCCGCAACAATGGCATTTTCAGGTGCTGCTCCTCTTCCGGTTCCTTCTGTCACAACAGTTTTAACATATCTGTCATCATCCTGCATGACTCTGAATCATATATATTCTCCTCACGGTTAGAAGTACCAAGCACCAGCTTTCCTCTATTATCGTATATTGAAACTATACATGTTACACGCCGGTACTTTCCATCATTAACTATCGTTGTATAAGCTCCCGCCATCTCTTCAGTTGATACTCCATATGTGAAACCACCGATAGCAATGGCATTATAATCCTTATCCATCCATATTTTATGGAATCCCTGATTCAGAAGATATGAACTGCCAACCTTGGGAGTTATCTCTTTAAGAACATTCCACGCAACAGTATTTCTTGAAAGGCTTACCGCTGTTCTTAAAGTTATATTTCCCATATAAGTTCCATCAGCATTTTAGGACCATCCTGTATATACTCATCTGATACTATCGTATCAGGTGTATTCCCCTTTGAAGATATGGAATATAGTCTAATATTGGCTTAATTGAACTTCCAGGCTGTCTGTAGCTTTGATATGCCCTGTTAAGTGTGTATCCCTCCAGCTCCTGACTTCTTGAACCTACAATAGCAACCACATTTCCTGTCATATTATCAATACATGTTGCTGCTGCTGCATCTCATATATTCCATCCTTCATCGAAGTATAACTGTCCAGATTATCATCAACTGCTGACTGCAGCTTTTCTGGATATTCATGTCTATGCTTGTATATACACTATATCCCCTGATAATAATTTCTGCTGATACATTGTATAACTTTCTTCATAAAGCTTCTTATACTGGTCATAATCATCATCATTAATAAAATTTGTTCTGAATATAAATCCGCCTACGCATCATTCCTTCCGTAGCACAATGTCTGGCATATGTTTCAACTGAATTATTCCTTGACGAAACAGGCTGCCTAGACAGCTCAACTTGTGAATCAAGTGCTGTATAATAATTCATTGAATTAATTATATCTTCATTATACAGTCTGGCCAGAATATTATCCCGTCGTTCTACAGTGTTATCAAAGTTAGTCAGAGGATTATATCTTGTAGGATTATTAGGTATTGCCGCTATAAATGCCTGTTCCGAAAGAGTAAGGTCTTTTACTTCTTTCCCAAAATATCCCTTTGCCGCAGCTCCTACACCATAATACCCATTACTAAAATATATGTTATTAAGGTAAAATTCCAGTATCTGCTCCTTGGAATATTTCTTTTCAATATCTCTCGCTACAAATATTTCTTTAACCTTTCGTTCCCATGTAACTTCCTGTGTAAGAAAAATATTCTTTGCCAGCTGCTGTGTAATAGTACTTGCTCCCGCACTATCTCGTCATTTTCAGTATTTGCTATAACAGCCCTTATAATTGCTTTGAAATCAATTCCCTTATGTTTATAGAAATCCTTATCTTCCATCACTATAAAGGCCTGTTCTAATGTATCCGGGATATCTTCAATTCCCACATAATACATATCCTTAGATTCTCTCATTGTACAGAGTTCATTGCCGTCTGCATCATATATAACCGTAGTTCCCGACTCCATAAATGTACTGACAGAACTTTCATTAACCATTGTCTTTGCATCCTGTGCAAGACTGATTACTCTTATTATCTTCGGTAAAACAACAGGGCCTGTAGCAATGCCTAACAAAACACCAGCAGTATAATTCTTCTTATTAATCTGCGTCTTCTTTTTTTTGATAATCTCTTTTTGCCATTCTTCACCAATTTTTAATATCTGATTATTTGTAATATGTTACATAAACATTTCCACCCTGTGAAAACATTTTAGCGGCATCATTCATGGAAATATTTTTCTGCTCTCCGGTTAATGGTACAATATAAGCTATTTCACTTGAATTATATGCCACAATAACAATATATTCATTAGCTGCAACCTTTGCAATAACAGGATTTCCATTAGAAACACAGCTAAGCATTTCATCATATGACACACCAGAAACACTTATTCCCTTAACTCCATTTATCTTATTTAAAATATCAACTGCAGATTCTCCTGCTGCATATATTCATATGCATTGATACCACCACCAAGATAATTACAAAGCATCTGAACAGCACTGGTAAGCGAATTTCCTTGACACAGCCGCAACTCCATCCACAGATGCCTGACTGTTTCTATATCTTTTCCACACAACCTTTGAATCACTGTCAATTACAGTTCCATATGTGTTGTTTGCAAGAATTATTGCAGATCCAAGCCCTGTTCTGCTGCCCTGAAACCTTCCATAACCATACACATAATACAAGCCTTCCCATACAAATGTATCATCAAGCTGAAGTTCAGTATTATTCTTAAATATAATTTCACCTGAAGTCCTTAAGCTGACATTTATATCAGCCACCTTAGTTGTTAGATCAATATACAATTCCTGTTTTCGTGCATCTGTGCTTATTGTTTCAGTACCTACGCTGTTATCAGCTACATTTTCATCCTTATTAATAAGCTGATCAATGCTTATTGAAGTATAACCATCCTCTGATTTAACAACTCTTGATAAGGTAATACGCATACCCTCAACCTCTGTTCCTGAAACATATATCCCCGGCTGCTCATACTCTTTTATTGTATTATAGTCGACATCAATAATGCCAACCTTATACATCGCATATACACTGTTTCCATCCTGGGCAGATATTATATCTGACTTATGCGCCACACCATATATAAAATCCGACTGGATATAACCAAGTGCCCTCAGTGTATCACCATCTTCCGCCTTTATCTCAAAAGCACTGTCATTACTCATATTAAGTACTCTTATTGTATCTGTATTATAAATATCTCCTGAAACACTGTATGCAATAGCATCACCATTATCTGAAACAGCATATGTTCCATCCTTGAGATTATCTATCTCAATCATAAGCTCCTTACTGTCAAGGTCTACAGAAAATAATGTATCATCTATAAGAATATAAAATTTATCTGATGATACATATGCCACACCGCCCACATTCTCCGAAAGAATATTATATGGAACTGCAAGTGGTATAAAGAGCCTTTCTGTAACATCATTGTCAGCATACGAATATCTGCACAGAGATACGCCTGTCTGCCCCTCGTGCTCGCCCTGTTCATATATCCTTTAACTATAAATGTACAATCACCATTCTCCTGTATATCGATAATCTTAATTGTATGAGCATCATAAGACTCCCGCACGGTATCCGTTTCTGCTCCATCAAAAGAAAATACCTTTGTAAACACCTTATTGCTGCTATTAAAACACCACAATGATCCCTGATTAACGAAATATGTATATATTCCTTTCTCGTCTGAATCACATAAAGCCTGTGTCGATGAATTAATTCCAAGGTTTATCTTTGATGAAGATGTAAGATCATTTTAGCATCAAACACCTGATTCATTTCTCTTTCATAATTAAGAAGATAAAATCCGGTTGCAGTCTGCCTTATCCTATAGTACTCACTAACCCTGTATGTATCATTAGAGTCATAATCATTAGCTGCACCCACTCTGTATTCAAGCCTGATAATTGCTACATCATCCGTTATAGATATAATTTCGGAATAATATCACTTTCAACAAATGGATCCAGATTTCCCCAATTCACCTGACTTATAGAACTATTAATATTAACCTTTCCATAGTTAGTATTATCCCTATACTCGAAGTCTCAAGATATCCCGCAATTTCCTTGCTTCTGCTCTGGTCAAATGTAGCTGAATTAAAATCCAGAACAAAATCAATCTTCTTCTGCAAATCATACTCGCCACCATACATAATCCTAGTATAGTAGTATATTTCATCATGTTTTTCTGTCTTTAAAACAATCTCTAATGCATACTCTTTTCCTGTATCAATAAGATTCTTAATATTTAGGACACCTTCTACTGTACTTCCACTTTCAGAATAATTAGTGACCTCTGTATTCTCGATAAGTGACTTATCATCAAGTGCTCTTATCCTGTAAGCTACACTTCTATCTGCTCCCCATATGTATGAATAATAACAGGCAGCTTCCTGTCCTTATTCACTGGGGTAATATTACCATAGAATAAAGTTGAATCAATCTCCATAGTATATCCATGAAGCAGATTAAACTCTCCCCATTATCAGTTTTCATGGAAACTGTTGGAAGTGTAGCATCTGCCATTGTAGTAGCTGATGGCATTATCTGCTCAAATTTCATTGATATAAATGTTACGATAACTGTAACTAAAAATATAACTCAAGTATAAAATACTTAGATCCTGATAGATTATAATTCCTGATTCTTTTCAATTTAATCCTCAAAAGCTTCTTTAGCGTAAGGTCAATATTAAGCGCCCGCTCATATTCTGTACTTCCTCATAAGCCTTTGCATCAGGCTTTCCAGTCTTAACAGCTCTTATAAGCAGATTCTTTGGTGTATGCTCCATGTCTATGAATTCAGTATCTGTGTCTGGTAACCCTTAGATTCTAAAAGCTTTGCCCTTGCACCATCTGTCGCTATTGCTGCAAATCTTTCCTTTAAGATTCCATAATCCATGACAGGTGAAAGAGTTTCATCTGCAATTGTTCTGTTTGCCTCATGCTGACAGCAAGGCACAGAAAGTATAACCTTCGCACCCCATTTTACTGCTTTGGCGAGTGCATAATCTGTAGCCGTATCACATGCATGAAGTGTTACAACCATATCTACAGACTCAACACCCTTGTAGAAGCAATATCTCGCTTCATAGAAATTGAGTCTCTCATAACCATATTTCGTTCTTAACTGGTTGCAATGCTCAATAACATCTTTCTTTAAATCCAGCCCGATTATCCTGATATTGTATCCCTTAAGTACCTTGAGATAATAATACATTGCAAATGTAAGATATGATTTTCCACATCCAAAATCAATTATTGTCTGTTCTTTATCCTTATCTAACTGTGGCAGAATATCCTCTATAAATTCAAGGAATCTGTTAATCTGTCTGAACTTATCATATCTTGTTCTTACAATTGCCCCTCTTTAGTCATAACTCCAAGATCAACAAGAAAATCCACCTTCTCGCCCTCTTTAAGAATATATGTCTTGGTTCTGTTGTGTGACATATCCTTCTGGCTCTTTATCTGTGCAAGCCTTTTATACTTACAGGTACATGTGCCCTTCTTTGAACTAAGCACTGTGGCAGTTGCATCTGTCATATTAAACTGCGCCTGTTTAAATGTGTTCTCCATATATTCTGTAATTCTTGTCCTAATCTCTTCTTCTGAATAATTGGTGTGAAGCACTTTTCTTCCCACGAATTCTGATGCCTGATATTTTATCTCATCCTTAAGCCGGACCGGACGAATCTTAACCCTCATCACACGCTTCTTCATTCTTTACGCTTCTGTCCGCTTATTGTAAGATCAATAAGCCTGTCATTAATACATTTATCTAAAAGCTCTTTTAATTCCATATCTGCCTCATCTTTTCTTGATTTATCCTCTGGATATACATAGTTATTTTAATCTCTTTAGACAAAAACCACAATAGCAAGTTTTATGCCTTAAAAATCATCATCAGAAATCCTCATTATATATCGGTGTTGAAAGCTGTATATCCGTCACTCCCCTTGTCTCGTCATAATTCATTGTTATATTAACATTTATCTTGTTCTTTCCTATGCTTACAGAATCCTTAACGCTTTTAGCGTAAGCATACACAACATATGAATCCTGTATCTGTCCCGTAGTCACAGTCTTTGCACCCAGCATCTTAAGCATTCTGCCGCTGACCTCGCTCTTATCATACTGTGACATATCCCCAGCAATGCTTCCTTTCATGCTGACTGTTACATGAGTATCTATTCCATATTCCTCTAACACCTGTTTCATCAGCTTTTCATAATCTGAAGTGCTCTCAAATCCCTTATACAGTTCTATATCAGTTATAAAATATTCTCCTGTACTGCTCTTTTTATTGATATATCTGCACTCCCATTAACTGATTGCTGTGTAAGATATATTCCTGTTTCATCCTCCGTTATATTATATCTGTTAAGTCCCAGAGTCTTTGCCATCTGTGTCATCATAAGTTTCTTTGCAGTATCCGACATTCCATTGTCAAGCTTTCCTGTCGCTGATATATCGGCGCTTATATCATAGTAAACATTTTCACAAAATGTATCTACAACATCCATTGTCTCACCCTTTATGCCCTTGTATACAAGTCTGCCGGCAAATACTGCCCATATAATTACTGCGGCTGCTATCATCAGCCTCTGAAATCTATATATCTTTACCATATAAAACCTCCCATCACCTGAAATATTCCCAGATAATGGAAGGTTTATACATATTATTTAATTAACAGCCTTAATTCTCGCAAGCGATCTCTTAAGCGCTGTCTCTGCTCTTACCATATCCAGATTAGAATCATGGCTGGCAAGTCTCTTTTCAGCTCGCAGTCTCGCCTCATTAGCTCTTTCTACATCGATTTCATCTGACCATTCTGCCACCTCAGCAAGAATAGTTATCTTATCCTTGAGAATCTCTATAATTCCACCGTGTACCGCAGCTTTCTTTACATCATTACCATTGTGTATGCTAAGAACACAAGGAACAACAACTGCAGTAAGCGGAATATGTCCCGGATAAACACCTATATCGCGCTTCACTGGTAGAAAGTTCAACAAATGTAGCGTCATCATGGTAGAAAACTCTGTCCGGCGTATTAACCAGAAGCTTTATTGTCTGTAAATCTGCCATTACAACCTCTTTTCTACTTCTCTACCTTAGCTAAAACATCATCAATTCCACCACAGTTAAGGAAGTAACTCTCTGGAATGTCATCATACTTTCCTTCGATAATTTCCTTGAAGCCCTGAATAGTCTCACTTACAGGAACATATCTTCCTTCAAGACCAGTAAACTGTCCTGCAACGAAGAATGGCTGTGATAAGAATCTCTGAACCTTTCTTGCTCTTGAAACAACAAGCTTATCATCCTCTGAAAGCTCGTCCATACCAAGGATAGCGATGATATCCTGTAATTCTTTGTATTTCTGTAAGATTTCCTGAACTGATCTTGCAACCTTGTAATGCTCCTCACCAACAATTCTTGGATCAAGAATTCTTGATGTAGACTCTAACGGGTCAACGGCTGGATAGATACCAAGCTCAACGATTGATCTTGAAAGAACTGTAGTAGCATCCAGATGTGCAAATGTTGTAGCCGGAGCCGGGTCAGTAAGGTCATCGGCTGGTACATATACAGCCTGAACAGATGTAATAGATCCGTTCTTAGTAGATGTGATTCTCTCCTGAAGAGCACCCATCTCTGTCTGTAATGTTGGCTGATAACCAACGGCTGAAGGCATACGTCCAAGAAGTGCTGAAACCTCTGAACCAGCCTGGGTAAATCTGTAGATATTATCAATGAAAAGAAGTACATCCTTTCCACCCTTATCTCTGAAATACTCAGCCATTGTAAGTCTGCAAGACCAACTCTCATTCTTGCTCCAGGTGGTTCGTTCATCTGTCCGAACACCATGGTAGTTTTCTCGATAACGCCTGATTCCATCATTTCATGGTAAAGGTCATTACCCTCTCTTGTTCTCTCACCAACACCTGTGAATACTGAATATCCACCGTGCTCAGTTGCAATATTTCTGATAAGTTCCTGAATAAGTACTGTCTTACCTACTCCGGCACCACCGAAAGTCCGATTTTACCACCCTTCTGGTAAGGGCAAAGTAAATCTACGACTTTGATACCAGTCTCAAGAATCTCCGTATTAGTTGCCGCTCTGCAAATGCGGTGCCTTTCTGTGAATAGGCATATGCTCCTGTACTTCTGGAGCTGGCTTATTATCTATTGGCTCACCTAATACATTGAACATTCTTCCTAAAGTCTGTTCACCTACTGGTACAGAAATTGGGGCTCCTGTTGCCTCTGCTTCCATACCTCTGACAAGACCATCTGTAGGACCCATGGCTATACATCTTACTACATCATCACCAAGATGCTGGGCAACCTCTACAACAAGCTTACCGCCGTCATTAGTCTTAATATTGATGGCCGAATTGATTTCTGGCAGATTACCGTCTGTAAACTTAATATCGATTACAGCACCGATAACCTGAGTAATCTTACCAATATTATTCTCTGCCATTATTCCCTCCATTGTTTTATTAATTGATAGCATTCGCTCCTGCTATAATCTCTGTAAGTTCCTGTGTAATTGAAGCCTGACGCGCTCTGTTAAACTTAAGCGACAGATCTGATATCATATCCTCTGCATTGCTTGTTGCGCTGTCCATTGCGCATACGTGCTCCGTTCTCACTTGCAACGGCCTCAACCATAGCTCCGTATATCAGACTGCACACATACTTCGGTATAATCAGGTTAAGAGCTTCCTCTTCACCCGGTTCATAATTCATAGGTGTGTTATCAGTCTCTTCGCCGTCCTGTTTCATCGCATCTGCGTCAACAGGAAGCAGCCTGATAAGCTTAGGTTCATGAACCACAGTGTTCTTAAAAGATGTATAAGCAAGATATATCTCTCCGACTTCTCCACTTGTAAATGCATCAAGCACCTCATTACATATAGCCTTGGCATCTGTATACGCAGGTTCTTCAACCATATCTGAATAATCTGCTTTAATCTGATAGCCTCTTCTTGAAGGAAATCTCTTCCCTTTGTTCCTATTGCATATATAAGTGCGTCTTCCTTAGGAATATCACTACCTGTTATAAGTCTGGTAATATTAGAATTATATCCTCCGGCAAGTCCTCTGTTCGCTGTAATTGTGATAATCGCTTTCTTACTTGAATCTCCGGCTTTCAGATATTTGTGATTGATATTTCCTGACTTGGCAAGCATATTCTTTACGGTATCATACATGAGGTCGAAATACGGCTTGGTACTTTCCGCTTTCCCTTTAGCTTTCTGCAATTTAACAGTAGATACGAGCTTCATGGCTTTGGTAATCTGACCGGTACTTTGAATACTATCTCTGCGTCTTTTTATGTCTCTCATTGAGGCCATAAACTATTACCTCCATTCCAAAACATTTACTGGATAAATGTTTTCTTAAACTCCTCGATGGCAGCTATAAGTGCTTCTCATTATCTGCTGTCAGTTCCTTAGTCTCTTTGATAGACTCTGGAATCTGTGGATACTTGGTATCAATAAAGTCAAATAATCCTGCTCAAAATCAAGAATTCTGTCAACATCTATATCGATAACATACTTCTTGGTAACTGCATAAATGATTATAACCTGATACTCAACCGGCATTGGCTTGTACTGTGGCTGCTTAAGCATCTCTCTGATTCTTTCACCCTGTGCAAGCTTTTCCTTAGTATCAGCATCAAGCTCTGAACCGAACTGTGAGAATGATGCAAGCTCTCTGTACTGGGCAAGCTCTGTACGGATAGGAGCAGCAATCTTCTTAATAGCCTTAATCTGTGCTGAACCACCAACTCGTGATACAGACAAACCGGCATTAATAGCTGGTCTGAAACCTGAATTAAACATTTCTGTCTCAAGATATATCTGTCCATCTGTGATAGAAATAACATTAGTAGGAATATATGCTGAAACATCTCGCCTGAGTTTCAATAATTGGAAGTGCTGTAAGTGAACCTCCACCGTATTCATCTGACATTCTGGCTGCTCTCTCAAGAAGTCTTGAATGAAGATAGAATACATCACCAGGATAAGCCTCTCGTCCAGGTGCTCTCTTGAAGAAGTGAAAGTGTTCTGTATGCTGCAGCATGCTTACTTAAATCATCGTAAACAACTAATACATCTCCACCGTTCTCCATCCACTCTTCACCAATAGCGCATCCTGAATAAGGAGCGATATACTGTAAAGGAGCAAGCTCGCTGGCTGTAGATGCAACTACAGTTGTATATGCCATTGCACCGTACTCTTCAAGAGTCTTAACAATACTTGCAACAGTTGAAGCGCTTCTGTCCGATGGCAACATATATACAATGTACGCCCTGACCTTCTGGTTAATAATAGTATCAATAGCGATAGCCGTCTTACCTGTCTGACGGTCACCGATAATAAGCTCTCTCTGTCCTCTTCCGATAGGAACCATGGCATCAATAGCCTTAATACCTGTCTGAAGTGGTACGCTTACTGACTTTCTTGTAATAACGCCTGATGCAACTCTCTCAATCTTACGATACTTATCTGTAACGATTGGTCCTTTGCCATCAATAGGCTGTCCTAATGCATTGACAACTCGTCCTGTCAATGCGTCACCAACTGGAACCTCAACAACTCGTCCAGTTGTCTTAACAGTATCGCGCTTCATTAACATTTCTTGAATCACCAAGTAAAACGGCACCAACATTATCCTCTTCAAGGTTAAGTACCATTCCATATACCTCGCCTGGGAACTCAAGAAGTTCTCCTGCATGGCCTTTTCTAATCCATGAATTCGTGCGATACCATCTGCTACCTGAATAACAGTACCAACATCTGATACTTCAAGTTCGGTAGAATATCTCTTTATCTGTTCTTTTATAACTGAACTGATTTCTTCCGGTCTTAAATTCATTAGCTCTATGCACCCGCTTTCTGATTAATTAAACTAACCTGTCTGATATTCCTATAACTGAATCTTCATCAGACTTCTGGAAAGTTCGTCTATTTTATGCTTAATACTGCTGTCTACTACACGGTCACCGATTCTTATTACCATTCCGCCAATAAGACTTTCATCAACCGAATAATGCATCTGGAAATCAACATATCCTGTAGTTTCTAACAGCTTCCCAGCAACAGCCTTCTTCTGTTCATCAGTGAGTGGCTTTGCTGTGCTTACATAAGCAATTCCTATTTTCTTGTATTCGAGAACTCTCTTTCGAAAATACTCAAGTGTATCAACAATCTTTTTCTGTCTGTCCTTTGAGACCATGGTTATCAACAAACCTGTCATATCTCCTGAAACAAACTGAGAGAAAATGTTATTAATAAGTCCTTCCTTTTCTCCCTTTTCAACTTCTGGATGATTGAGCAGTCTGCCAAACTCCGGATTATCATTAAATGCTTCAATGACAGCCCCGGCCTCATCATACAGAGAATCCACCCTGGACTCTTCTACGGCAAGCTCAAATAAAGCATCACCGTATGTTGCTTCAATTAGCTTAGCCATGTTTTCTCACCCATTTCATTCAAAGTCTCTTCAATAAGAGCATTGCTGTCCTCATCAATAGATCTGGCAACTAACTTAGATGCCATAACAGCTGCTACAGTTACAATCTGCTGTTTAACCTCATCAGCAACCTTCTGCTTCTCAAGTTCAGCTTCAACATTAGCTCTTTCTATAATTCTTGCTGCCTCAGCCTTAGCTTCATCAATGATTTTGGTCTCATTGTGCATAGCAGTCTTTCTTGCATCACTAAGAATCTGTTCTGCCTCCTTGTGGGCATCCTTTAACTTAGCCTCATATTCTGCTTTAAGGGCGCTCGCTTCCTTCTTATCGTTCTCAGCGTTCTCCCTGTCACTTGTTATCTTGTCTTGTCTCTTCTTTAACATATTCCTTACAGGATTGAAAAGAATAAATGTAAGTAAAAGAAACAGTACAAATACATTGACTGCAGTTACTGCTGCATCAAAAGGAGCTGCGGATCCAGACCGAATAATCGTCCATCAGCCGCTATGGCAACAAATGTATTTCCTGACAAATTCAATTGTAGGCCTCCTTTCTATTATCTTCGCACCTCTTCTTAGTTTCCGAAAGGCTTAACGAACATTAAGATAATAGCTACGGCAAAACCGTAAAGACCTGTTGTCTCGGCTACGGCCTGTCCAAGAAGCATTGTTGAAGTAATATCAGACTTAGCTCCCGGGTTACGTCCTACTGCAGATGCACCATAACTGCTGCGATACCCTGACCAACACCAGGACCAACACGCGATCATCGCAATACCTGCTCCAATTGCTGACATAGCACTAATAAATTCACTTCCTGAAATATTCATTTAAAAATCCTCCGTCTAATAAAAATATTTGCCGTTAATCGGCTATCTTGTCGTTAACATAAACCATAGTTAACATGCAGAATACATACGCCTGAATGCAGCCTGAGAATAAATCAAAGTACGCATGCAGAACTGCCGGGTATGCAACTGTAAATGGACTGAGCAAATCATATATCAATCCCATAAGAACTGTTCCTGACATTACATTACCGAAAAGACGTAATGATAATGATAACGGAACTGCAAATTCACCAATAAGGTTAATCGGGAATAAAACCATATCGGTTGGAATAATGCTGTAAAGTGCTTAATCCTGTTCTTCTTGATACCATTGAACTGAACCAGTATAAATGTTATCAGACCAAGACACAGAGTAACACCATAATCAGCCGTTGGTGGTCTTAACCCAAACAGACCGGATATGTTAGATATTATTATAAACAAGAATAATGTGGATATATAATTCACAAACTTGTTGGCATTCTTACCCATAATACCATCAACCATAGTGCCTAACATCTCAACGATGATTTCTATGGCATTCTGGAACATTCCCGGTGTATCTGAAGCATCGACTTTATTAATCTTAATCCTTGCTATTACAGCCATAACAAGAATAAAGACTGATACCAGCAGCAGAGCCACATGTGTTGTGTCAATGTTCAATGAAACGCCATTCAGCTTAAATGTGTACAGCGTCTTAATCATGAAACTTGAATCTCCGGCCACCATCGCAGTCAAACTCTCGCTTCCCACCTACTCACTCTCCTTTTCTATTATATTTTTATCAGTCTGCGGAAACTCCCCAGTACTGTTTTCCCTTTGTGGACCTGTTCTTGTCCAGTAAAGGCGACAGATATGCCGCTATCTTCTCTGAGAACATGCCAATAATTGCACACAACAGATCTCCTGCCTTAAAGATATACAATAATGCAAGCAGTATTATCATTACAAGAAATCTTACAATGTACCCAAATACAAGTGTTGAAGACTGCTTATGCCCGCCATACACAACCTTTCGTATAGTAAAGCTTAAATGAAATGAACTGAATACGGCATATATAACACCGCCAGCAGTCCCACTGCACACATTATCTTATTCGGAACAGCAATAAATATAATTATCTGGGCAACAACAAGATAAATACATTCTATAAGCAGCATTCCCGGAAGAGCTTCATTAATATCTTTAATTCTTTTTAACATAAATCACCTCTTAATTTCACTGGAATCTTTTTCCTGCCTCTTTCTGTATTCCTCTACCTTTCTGTCAATTTCATCTGCTGTGCCTTATCTTTCTTAAGCTTCTCCTGTCGTATTGTGTCCATTGCCAGAACATATGCATTTCTTGCACTGCTGCCATCCCGATAAAAGCAGCGGAACAGTAAACCATGTTCCAAACCTTTTATCAAGCCATATTCCAAGTGCCAGACATAAAATGTTGGCACCATCACACATATAGCGAGCTGGGATATCAGTACAATATTTCGTAATGCTTTACTATCATTCTTCATATCATGTTCCTCACAAAAGTCTGCATTAATTTTACCAATTTATAGGTATATTTTTCAACCCTTTTATTGAAATTTAATTAATCTGCTGATATAATTTTGTCATTATATTTTGTGTATTATTAACTATACCCGAAAAGGGGATTTTATATGCCTACATTATACAGAAAAAGACTTATTCCTGATGAATGCGTTAATCTTAAGGACGATAACATAATATTCTTAGATTCTGATGCTATTGTGACCAGCTGGAACACATTTCGTCCAAAAGCTGAATTCACACATGGAACATCATATTATGTTATTAACGAAGGTTTTAAGATAAGCAAATTCTATAAAGCAGATAACTCTCTTGCATATATCTATTGTGACATTATTGACACTTCTTATGATGCTGTCTCTGATACATATATATTCACTGATCTTCTCGCTGATGTCATAATTGAGAATGACGGGCGCGTCCGTGTTGTCGACCTTGATGAATTAGGAGATGCACTTACAGAGAATATCATAAGCTGTGAACTTATGTCTGATGCGCTTCACAAGCTTAACAAGCTTCTTACCGCCATCTATAACGGAACCTTTAATGAATACATCAGGATTCTTGAATCTCATGAATAACAAGCTCTAAAGGGTCTGGAAACCTTATTCGTTTCCAGACCCCTTTACATGTCAATTGTTATTGTGCGACCTGTTCTTTCATACTTGTAATATCTGACACCGGCATTAAGCATTCTCTTTGATGCAATTACAGATGCAGTATCTGCATATTTGTCACAGTCATATACAACAGTCTTAATTCTGCCTGAATAATTGCCTTAGCACATTCGTTACATGGAAAAGTGTAACATAAAGCTTGGCATTATCAAGGCTTCCGCCTCTGTAATTAAGAATTGCATTAAGCTCACTATGAGTTGTGTAAAATACTTATTATCTTCGCCATCTCTGTTCCATGGAAACTCATCATCAGAACAGCCCCTTGGAAGTCCGTTATACCCCATGGATAATATCTTATTATCCTGACTTACTATACACGCACCAACCTGTGTATTAGGATCCTTTGACCTCATACCGGAAAGTGTTGCAATTCCCATGAAATATTCATCCCATGATATATAATCTTTTCTCTTATCGCCCATTTATTAATCCTCTAACATACTGATTCTTCTTATATGTCTCTCATCATTAGAAAACTTGGAATCTAAAATGTATCTGCTATTCTGAAAGCAAGCTCTGGTCCGATAACCCTTGCACCCATACACAATACATTGGCATTGTTATGTTCCTTAGTAGCCTGTGCTGAGAAGCAGTCGCTGCATAATGCCGCTCTGATTCCCTTAATCTTATTAGCTGCCATGCTCATTCCAATTCCTGTTCCACAAAGAAGAATTCCTTCCTCACACTCACCAGAAAGAACAGCCTCAGCCACTTTCTTTGCATATACAGGATAATCACATGAATCCTTAGTATATGTTCCATAATCCTTGCACTCAATGCCTCTCTTCTTAAGATGCTCTATAAGCTGTTCCTTTAATTCTAATGCTCCGTGATCACAACCGATTGCTATCATTATTCTTCTCCTTTATCCTTATCTTCTTTTTCTTCTGATAACCCATCCAGATACTCTGCAACATTGCTGACTAACCTGTATATCAGTTCAAAACATGCGCTATACTCTTCAATGCCTTTGCCATATGGGTCTTTAATCTCCTGTTCCGGCTCTCCCGCATACTCACTCAGGTATATACATTAATTGCCTCGCTGTATTCATCGTATATCTTCTGTTTCATATGCGAATTCATAGCCAGTACAAGTGTATCATTTCCGAAATCCTCATTCAACAACTGTTTTGCTGAATTGTTCGGAATTATCATATTATGCTTGGCTGCGACCGCAACCGCGCTTCGGATTATAGGGTTCTGGGAAAAGCACCACCATTCCTCTGGATTCCGATATAATATCCTGTTTAAGATTGGCCATAACAGTTGCCGCCATTGGACTTCTGCATGTATTTCCATTACATACGAATATCACCTTGTCAAATGTGTTCATAGGAAATCCTCATATCTTCATTAATTAAAATATATTAATCCAGTTTAACTATTTTGTGCCCAGCTGCCTTGATAAGTCTGTTCATAACAGCCTGTCCCACATTCTTTGTCTCAAAGCTTTCTGAGTAAACAAACTCTATGTTCTGCTTGTCAAAGTCCCTTAATATCGCATACAGGTTTCTTGCAACACTAAGCTCATCATCCTTATGTCTGCTGAAACAATATCACTGCATATATATTTATCTTTTGTCTCATCAGTTGCCATAACTGCACATCTATGACCTTCTGCTTCCTTTTCTGCAATCTGGGCGTTAATATACTGAACAACCTTTTCATGCGGACCTTCAACAATAGTCACATCAGCATTCGGTGCATAGTGCTTGTATTTCATTCCCGGTGCTTTAGGTACAACCCCTTCTTTAAGGCTTCCCATAATAGCAGGATCAATTATCGTCTTTCCTATAGCTTCCTCAAACATAGCCTGTGTGATATATCCAGGTCTTAATATAGTCGGAACTTCCTCGCTCAAATCAATAATTGTAGATTCCACACCTATATCTACAGTATCATCCTGAATAATCATATCTATTCTTCCAGATAAATCATTAATTACATGCTCTGCCCTTGTTGGGCTTGGCTTTCCTGATGTATTGGCACTTGGTGCAGCTATATATATCCTGAGCTTCTTATAAGTTCTGCCGCAACAGGGTGGCTTGGCATTCTTATAGCAACCGTTCCAAGACCTCCTGTTATAGAATCAGGTACTTTATCCTTTTTCTTAAGAATCATTGTAAGCGGACCCGGCCAGAATTTTTCTGCCAGCACAAGTGCCTTATCTGGTACCTCTTTGGCTAAGTCATACAATGCATTAACATCTGCAATATGCACTATAAGCGGATTATCAGAAGGTCTTCCCTTTGCTGCATATATTTTGGCTGAAGCTTTTGCATCAAGTGCATCCGCACCAAGTCCGTATACAGTCTCCGTAGGAAAGGCCACAAGCCCTCCCTCTCTTAGAATCTGTCCGCCTGTTCATATATTTTCTTATCTTCTTCTGTGTGTGTTATCTTCTTTATTATTGTTTCCATAAAACCTTTCGCCAGCTTTCATTACTTCATATTCATCATCAGATATTCTATTATACCACAATACAGAGCATCAGCCACTTTTTCCTGATATTCTTCCGTACACAGTCTCTGCTCCTCTTCCGGATTAGACAAGAAACCACACTCTGATATAATTGTCGGCAGCTTGGAATGAAGCAGTATGTAATAATTAACATCTGACTTAATCTGCCTTGTTGTACCTAACTTCTCACCAAGAATCCCCTGCATTATCTGCGCTATTCTTTTACTTTCCTCAGACTTCTTATAATAAAATACCTGTGCACCTTGCCTTAGGTGTGACATAACTGTTCTGATGGATACTGATTACCATATCAGCACCACTGCTATTGATTATATCACATCTTCTTTCCAGGTCAGCTTTCTTTTTACTCTTATCGGACTCCACACTTAAATCATCATCCGTGTCCCTTGTCATAATAACATTAATCTGGGCATCTTCAAGCCGTTCCTGTAATTTTTGCAATTGCAAGATTAATCTCTTTTCATTTGTTCCCGCAACCCTACTTTACCTGGGTCTGCGCCACCATGCCCACTATCAATAACAATACATTTTTCAGAAAAATTAATATTCATCTCAACGACTTCACCATCACCGCATCATCTGACAAATGTTGTCTCTCCTGCACATCTTCACTTTCTTTGCTGCCTTTGCCATTGGCCTTTAATGGAAGAAGTACATTGGCTGTCATGTAAACAGCAACAAGTATTATTGACATAAACGGCAGAAGAAGTGTCCTGCTTATATCAGCTTTTTCTGGCATAACGACTCCGAAACCTGTAATTCTCTACTAATTTATTACAGAAGGTTTATGCATATTACTTTTATTTATTATATTTGCTGATAACTGACCATACTGATGACTTCTCAAGACCTAACTTCCAGCTGCAACACGCCACATTATTTTCCTGTATAATCTGCATCTTGGCCTCTATTGATTTCTCTTCTTCAAACCATATCTGTCTTGTGGAATTTCCTACAGTATATGAAGCAACATACTGTCCACAGTCATCATTCCACAATGCAACCTGTCCATCACTGTTTAACTGGTCAACTGCTGCCGCATACCAACAGCCCTGCTTGTTGTATTTCCATCTGTTGTTGTCCATATTCTTGTATAAAATGGAATACCTGCTATTACATGTTCCTTGCCAACAAGCTGTACTGTAGCCTCAACTGCCTCCTTTACAAATGGAAGTGAAGCTACAGAACCGGCATCTGTTCTGCATAGTGTTCATCATATGCCATTACAATAACATAATCAACGAATCTTGACTGTTCTTTTTAAATTATAGCATCTGTTATATGCCTCCGGTTTATAGTTATCTGTTGACAACACAAGACCTTTTCTTTCACATGCAATTGACATTCTCTTACAAACTGCAGATAATCTTTGGCATATGCGCTCTTAATATTCTCAAAATCAAGATTAATTCCGTCAAATCCATACTTTTCAGCATCATTAATAAGTGTATTAACCATATTGGTTCTTGCCTTCTTACTTGAATAAAGTGCTGCAAAATCCACATTTGTATCAAAATCACTTACAAGTGCCCATACATCTGTTCCTCTCTGATGCATTTTGTTAACCAGCCCGGCCGATGCATAACATGACATACTGCCTGATGAATCTGTAACTGAATACCATGTTGGTGCAAGCACATTAACACCTGACGCTGTAGCAATATTATTGTCTATTCCTGAATTGCCAGCCACTCCGCTTACCTGAAACCAGGCAAGCGTAACCTTGTCATCTTTCATATTATAATTATGAGTCTCATAATTCTTTTCTTCTCTTATATATTCAAATGTATCTGATGCCTCTGTTTTTCTTTATATATCCTGTATAACCTGTCGCAGTTGTTACCTTTATCCAGTCGTCAAGGTCATCCTCGTAAACTAATCTGTCCCCTTCTGCACATACTCAAGAACAGGACTTTTAATTCCTCCCCTGTATCTTACAGCAGACTTCTTTTTAACTGTAACACACTGCTTGTTTTCTTTCAATACTGATATTAATTCTTTCCGGTTCACTTCCATAAGCGTATTCACAATCTGTATGCTCTGCAATATACTCCCATGCAATAAAGCATTCTCCATTGATATCAATCACAACCGGATAATCTGTATTATATGTCTTTCCTGTATCATCCGTGTATACATTTTACCACTCATATATGTATACATATATGATGAATCTGAATATAATACAGCCTGTGATTCTTTATCATAATAAAATCCGGCATTTATATTATCTGCAACAAATTCCTGTGGCAGATAATGTCTTCCATCTGTCACAACTCCGGTATCTGAATACTGTTTTCCATCTATAATAACCATTGTTTTATCTGTGGATTTATCCAGGTTAAAAAACATAACCGTTCATCTTTTCCTTTGTCGGTGTATATCTTACTATCATAAACATTGCTGCCATAACCACAATCAGTATTACAAATGCAGCTACAATAACAATTCTTTTCTTTCCTGCCGTACTTTTATTCATTTCTCTGCCTTTCCTTTGCACATTATTATTATAATTGTACCACTATGCATATAAATCATGCAATAAAAGGCACACCTTTATAATTGCCCAATCAATCATAAAATGTGCCTGCGGTCGTACGCAAAGGTATTCCATAAGACCGTATTCGTGATATATTATTGACTTTCCAGATGCTTTACTGCATAAATAAACTTTTAAGTTACTACCCGCTTAAGCATCATGACAGCCTCTCCATTCATTTCAAAAGGATCCATCTGCATTGGCGCTTTATATGCTTTAAGTTCAAATTCACGTTCCATGTTTTTGCCCTTTTTCTGCCATGTCATAGAAACAACCGGCATATTTTTTATACTATAAATCCGTCTTATTCTTCCAAGCCTTTTAATACACTCGCCATATTTCCATGGCACCATTGATCCAACAAGAACCCGGCACTCACAAGACATTACATCCCTTAAACCATCAGCAAGTCTGTCCTTCCTATATCTGCAAGATTCACCTCTACTATCACCACATCATAATATTCTGTAATGATGTGGACGAAACCTTGTCTTACTCCACTAAAGAAGTCTATCCCCTTATATGAAAATCCTTTTCTGCTACCTGCATAATTCTTCACCTTACAAGTCTGCACTTCTTCTTTTATTCTGTCAAAAGCATCATCATAGCAAGAACTTACGATAGCTGTTTTCAGATGAAGTCCATTAGAGAAATAATTTGCAAGCATAACACCAAGCTGTGTTGTTCCGGCACCGCTGCATAATCCAATCAGTCCGACAGTCTTATAATTTATTACAGCTGTGTTCCTGCTTTTTCTTCTTTTTTCTAAACCACTTAATAACCCTGAAATTTCTAACTTTTTCATATAGCCTTCCAATACACTCCTTTATTCTGTGAGGTCTGTAACCTTTCATTATCCCTGTAAGGTTATCCTGTAAGAAATCATTCATTGTTTCGTCAAATATAGGATTTGCTTCATTCCAGTTATATATGCATGGTATTCTATAACATTTCTTTCCTTTATACACACTGTTTACAAGTTCATAAAATTGTCTTGCCCCTACAAGGTTCAGCATAATAATATCTTTATCATCCATCTTCTTCCCGCTGCAATGTGTAGCCTTTCCAACTATAAAACCCGTATACATGTATAATTATCCCCAGTAATATCCGTAATTTTAACCTCTCTGCTCTTATTAAAATCACATCCGCAGTCTATAATTACAATTCTGCTTCACTCCATTTACAGATATTGCATTATAATAATCCGGTATAACTTTTATATTATCATAAAGATAAAATCCTTCTGGCATTAATGTGCTCCTCACAATTTCCCTGTGCAGATAATCATTACCAGATTTATCAACAATAACACAATCATATTGATTATTCCGAAAAAATGTGCCATACTCATAACTGCATTAGTAACACCTATACCGGGTTTTTCTCCTGCAACCTGAATGACATAAGAGAGTTTTTCAAATGTACCGCCACCCATTTTCATTATAGATTCCAGTTCTTCACGAACCAATGTAACACTTTCATACCTCAATCCCCATTGATGATGCAGTGATTTGTTGATTAAGTGATACAATACTGAATATCTTTCAGCTGCTCCTGATAAGTTATGATTCTCATATGTCCTGATTTTCCATGAGAAATCATAAATAGGATGACCATTCCCACACTATATATATCTGACTGCTCCACGGCATCTTCACCTGAGTATTGTTCAGGTGCTGCAAATAACAGACTTCCATTATTTACCTGCATACCGTATCCTGCAATGACTGCATTGTCAAAATCTATAAGTTTAACTTTTCCGTAATTATCAAGCATAATATTATCAGGCTTAATATCCATATGTAATATTCCTTCACCATTAAAGCTATGAAGATATTCCAGTATACAACACAATTCTATGCCAATACGGCATATTTCATGGATATCCAGGCAGCCATTAGTCTCTGTTTCATCATTAACATATTGCCGCAAAGATTTACCATCAATATATTCTTCGATAATGCAGATACTATCATTATCTTCTCCAATATTCTGTTCAATATCATAAATTACAGGAATGTGGGGATGTTTCAAATTCTTAATAAGATGGGCCTCATTCAGAAGTCGTTCTGATTCCTCATGACTGCCCGTAAATATCTTGGCTACACGATATACATCTAGTATAACATGCCTTACCAGATAAATTTTAGAATGATTGAACTTGCAAGTTCCTTAATGATTTCATATTTCTCGTAAAATCGGTTATCCACCTCCTCTTACGACGATACATGAAAACATCTCCTAAATATATAATACACTATAATAATTTAATTTTCAATATATTTCTTCAAAAATTTATATTTATTTTACTACTGCTTTCTTACACCACCTTTACATATCCATAAAAATGGGTATTATATCTTTACGATAATTAACAAATTTAGTCAGAGGTGGCTTATGAAAATAGAAAGACTTAATGAAAATCAGATCAGATGCACACTTAATAAATCCGATCTGGCTTCAAGACATTTGAAAATCAACGAGCTTGCCTATGGCAGCGATAAAGCGAAAGAACTTTTCGTGATATGATGCAGCAGCATCGTATGAATTAGGCTTTGAAGCAGATGACACTCCTTTAATGATAGAGGCAATTCCTGTTTCAGCAGAATGTATTGTTCTTATTGTTACTAAAGTTGATAATCCTGAAGAACTTGATACCCGTTTTTCCCGTTTCTCACCGTCAGATTCTGATGATGATGACAGCTTTGATTTTGATGATATAGAGACAATTGAAAGCAACGGCTACTCATCCTATTCTCCTCCTAAAGCTAACGAAGAACTTGATGAAGAAAGCGCCGCTACTGAGGAAGATAATAACATTTCAGAAGATAATCTTATGAATATATTAGACCGTGTTAAGGAGTATTTTAATAATAAAGAAACTTCCGGCAAAAATCCGGTGAGTCTGACACCTCAGAAAACAAACCTACTGTTAAAGAAGCATCCAGCCATATTGTCAGAGTGTTTTCATTCGGTTCACTTGATGATATCAGTAGTGCTGCCCGGATAATTAACCGCTTTTACCACGATAATAACTCTGTTTATAAGAATCCATCTGATAAGCGTTATTATCTCACAATTTCCAAAACAAAACATCTTCTAAAGATTTTAATAAAGTATGCAACATTCTTTCTGAATATGGTAATAAAGAAGCTGCATTCGATAATTATACAGGTTTCTTTTCAGAGCATTGTGAATGTATTGTAAAAGAACATGCCATTCATATTCTAAGCAGACTATAATAACAGAGCCGGAGCAATTAAATCTAATGCTCCGGCTCTGTTATTATCACTCATTGTCTGTATTTATCCAATAGACTGAAGATAATTCTGAATCTCCTCAATAAGCATATCTGGATCAATGCCATGAACCATAGCAGCTTCCTCTAATGTCTCGCCTGCTGATGATGGGCATCCAACACAATGCATACCAATTCCCATAAGAATAGGTATAATTCCTGCATCTATCTGAAGAGCTTCTCCAATTGTAGTGTCCTTAGTAATTCTTGTCATACTGACCTCCTGTTATTAGGTTAATATTATCGGTACTTTTGTACCGCTCAACATACCTACTATAATATTGCCCCGGATAAATGTCAATAATACACTAATTTTGCTTTACTATTCTATCTCAAGTTAGTTATACCTAACAGCAATAATGTATTTTATTGATAAAAATTCATATTGAATTTTATCAAAGGCTATCGTATAATATCACTAAAGCGACTGCCAAAGCAGTTAATAAAGAGATTATTAAGGAGGATATATACTATGGCATATGTAATTAATGATGATTGTATCAGTTGTGGTGCTTGTGCAGCAGATGTCCTGTTGAAGCAATCAGCGAGGGTGCTGCTCATTACGAAATCAACGCTGATGTTTGTGTTGATTGTGGTGCTTGTGCTGGAACATGTCCAGTTGGCGCTCCTAACCCACAGTAGTCTGAACAAGATACAGATTAACGTTCACCAGATGGTGTTCAATGTACCTGAACGGTACTTACATAAAACCCCGGACCAGTTTAATACTGATTCGGGGTTTTTTGCATGTTCAATTACTGTCTTAAGTCTCTTGAAAGATCTGCAAATCTTGTCTGTTCCGGCAGCCATGCCATCTTAACAGTTCCAATAGGACCGTTACGCTGCTTGGCAATAATAATCTCTGCAATACCCTTCTGCTCTGTATCCTTATTGTAATAATCATCTCTGTAAAGGAACATAACAACGTCGGCATCCTGCTCGATAGCTCCTGACTCTCGAAGATCCGAAAGCATAGGTCTGTGGTCTGGTCTCTGCTCTACTGCACGGCTTAACTGTGAAAGTGTTACTACTGGTACATTTAACTCTCTCGCAAGTGCCTTTAACGCTCTGGATATGTCAGATACTTCCTGTCTGCCCTCCGAACGTCCGCTTCCACTGCCACTCATAAGCTGGAGGTAATCGATAATAATAAGTCCAAGATTATTCTCCATCTTGTATTTCTGCATTTACTACGTAATTCTGCGATTGAGATACCCGGCGTATCATCAATTATAAGCTTCGACTTGGCAATGCTGTCCGCACCCTCTATAAGCTTGCCCCAGTCATTAGAATCCAGATGTCCTTTTCTTATCTTGTCCGCATCCACTGTTGATTCAAGTGATAACATACGATTTACAAGCTGGACATTTGACATCTCCAAGCTGAATACAACTGTTGTAATCTGCTGCTTGATAGCTACATTTTCAGCAACATTAAGGACAAATGCGGTCTTACCCATTGAAGGTCTGGCTGCAACAAGAATAAAATCTGACGGCTGCAGACCTGACAGATAAGTATCTAAGTCCTTGAACCCTGTAGGAACACCTGTTACAGCACCTTTAGTCTTTGCTGCCGCAGATATTCTGTCAAGTGCCTCAAGAACAACCTTATCAATAGGTGTATATTCCTTTCCACCCTTATTCTTAACAAGCTCAAATATCTTCTTTTCAGTATCAGCAAGTATATCTTCAGTCTTTTCCTTGCCCGCATAACACTGATTGGCAATATCATCATTAACTCTTATGATATTCCTGAGTACTGCTTTTCCTTAACAATACCCGCATACTGTCTTATATTAGCCGATGTTGGCACTGATGATAACAGTTCTCTTACAAACTCTATACTATAGACTTCAGCCGGTACATCTGTCTCCTTCAATCTTGCCGCAGAGTAACTATATCTACAGGTTTTCCCTCGTTATTCATGTCTACCATCGTCTGGAACATAGTTCCATACTGCCTGTAGTAGAAATCATCCTGCCTTAAGATTTCAGCGGCAGTTATAATTGCCTGTCTGTCCAGAATCATTGAACCAACAACAGACTGCTCAGCTTCAATGCTGTTAGGCATCACCCGTGTTACCACTGACTCATCCATAGTAATTCCCCTTCTTACAAATGTATCTTATATATTTATTTCTCAACAACCTTAACAGTCAGCTCAGCTGTTACATCTTTATGAAGCTTTATCTGGATAATGTAATTACCTAAAGCCTTAATTGGCACATCAAGCTTCATTTTCTTCTTGTCAATATCAAGACCTAACTGCTTCTTAGCTTCTTCTGCAACTTCCTTAGTTGAAACAGTTCCAAATGTTCTTCCACCTTCTGCCTGTTTTCATGGAAACAGTAACTGTGCACTCTTTAATCTTAGCCGCAAGCTCCTTTGCTGCTGCAAGCTCTTCTGCTGCCTCTTTTCTTCTCTCTTCCTGGCTAACTTAAGGTCATTAAGATTCTTTGCTGTTACCTCAATTCCAAGCTTCTTTGGAAGCACATAATTTCTTGCATAACCGTCATTAATCTTAACAATCTGTCCCTTTTTTCCTAATGTCTTAACATCCTCTAATAAAATAACATCCATTAAATTTCACCATCCTTAATCATATTATCAAGTGTAAGCTTAATTTTATTAACTGCCTGATCAATTGTACAATCTGTAAGCTGAGCTCCTGCAATACTCATATGACCACCTCCGCCCAGCTTTTCCATAACAAGCTGTACATTAACCTCATCTATAGACCTTGCACTCACATATATCTTATCCTCGTAAGGAGTGATAACAAAAGACGCCTTGATTCCAGATATATCAAGCAAATCATTGGCTGTCTTGGCACCGCCAACAGTTGGTGTGTCAATTCCATCGCCATTAAATATTGATATTGCAAATGCGTCCTTATAAATCTCCACACGGCTTACAGCCTTTGCAATCTCCTTATATTCATTCATATTACTTCGAAGCATTTTTCTTACTCTTGTTACATCTGCACCATGTCTTCTTAAGAATGCTGCTGCCTCAAAAGTTCTTGGTCCTGACTTACTGTTAAATCCGTCAGTATCAATATTAATTCCGGCATAAAGTGCATCTGCCTCAAATGCTTTAAGCTTAATATTGTCATCAACATACTGTATCATCTCTGTAATCATCTCACTGGCAGATGACGCATATGGGTCGACATACGAAAGAACTGCTCCTGTTATTGTGTCACTCTGTCTTCTGTGGTGATCAAATACAACAACTGTCTTGCATTTTTCAAGAAGCTCTGGACACTCTGTTCTCTGTGGTCTGTTAACATCAACAACAATAACTACTGTTGATGCATTTATTCTGGAAGACGCATCCTCTGGCTTTATAAACATATCATCCGGATACTCTTCCTTGCCTATGAATCTGTTCACAAAAGGCCGTACGCTGCTTGTAACCTCTCCAAGAACAATATGTGCCTCCTTGCCAAGCTTCTTAGCAATAACATATATACCCAGAGCTGAACCAAATGCATCAATATCCGCAAGTGTATGTCCCATAACAAGCACATTACTGTTATTATCAAGAATCTGTCTTAATGCATGAGCTTTAACACGCACCTTAACTCTTGTATTCTTCTCCATCTGCTGACTCTTGCCACCATAATAAAGAATCTTCTCACCATCCTTGACTACCGCCTGGTCTCCTCCTCGTCCAAGAGCAAGATCCATCGCTGCCTTAGCCACATCATAATTCTTAGAATACTCTGCCGAACCCGTTCCTATACCCATGCTGAGTGTAAGAGTCATCTCATTACCAATCTTAATGCTCTTAATCTCTTCAAGCAGTGCTGAATCTGTCCTGCATAAGCTTCTCTAAGAAATTATATCTGAAAACAACAATATATTTATCCTTCTCCAGTTTTCTTACAATTGCTGAACCCGGAGAAAAATACTTATTAACCCTCTTATCAATAAGACCTGCAAGAAGCGACCTTCTTACATCGTCAGTACTATCAAGGGCTTCCTCATAATTATCTATATACACAAGTCCCACAACGAATCTTTCATCCTTTAACTTCTGTATATATGTATTAATATCAGTCTCATCAAAAAGATACATTACATACATTGAAGAATCCATGCTTTTCTCTATTATATCAACACCCTCTGCTATAGAATCTGCGTCAATATTCTTTAATTCAGCCTTATAATCCCTGTCCTGAAATGTAAGTCGTATCTCCTTAAATCCAATCTCACTATCTGGAAATATACTTGGTGTAACTTCTGGAAGAACAGTATTGATATTCTTTCTGAAATCCTTCTTAATTCCTATGCAGTCCTGCATTGCCTTATTAGTCCACATAACATTTCCATTATTATCCAAAAGGCAGTATGGCACACTCAGATTATATAAAAGCTGCTTCTGAACCTGAGAATAATTGGCTGCAAATTCAACCATTCCATACATTATTCTTGGTCTTAAGTAGAAATACATCAATCCGCACGCCAGCAGATATATAACCATAAAAATACTTATAATTGTTGCTGCCATAACATTAATGCAGAACATAACAGTACATATTATAATCAGAATTGCACCAATATACAAAGGCCATGCAAAAAAAGACCTTAAAAGTCCACTATATTTAAATGCTTTTTTCCCATTTTTATTATCTGGCATAATCCCCATCTCCATAATCGAATTAGAATAATTATATCATGTATACAAATATACTACAAGCATACTTTGTGCAAGCACATTCTGGATTGCACGGCTCACTGCTGCGGGCAGCATACTTTGTAAGCCAAGTCTCTCCGTAGCTTCGCTACTCCCGAGCCTTGATAATTCACAACTCCCGGTCTTCGACCTTCGTTGTTCATTATTGGCGCTCGCCGTATAATCCAGAATCTGTGCAAGCACATTCTGGATTGCACGGCTCACTGCTTACAAAAAAAGCCGTAGCAGGTTTCCCTGCTACGGCTCGTATTCTTAATATATATTAGTCTACTGAATATGGAAGAAGAGCTACATGTCTTGCTCTCTTAACAGCTACAGTAAGAGCTCTCTGATGCTTTGCACAGTTTCCTGTAATTCTTCTTGGAAGAATCTTTCCTCTCTCAGAAACATAATGCTTAAGTGTAGCAACATCCTTATAATCTAATACCTTGTTGGCATCTGCACAAAATGCGCAAACTTTCTTTCTTCTACGCATTGGTCTTCTTCTCATCTGACCCTCTGGTCTCTCAGCCTTCTTATCTGGCATGGTTTTTACCTCCTATCTTAGTTGAAAGGCAAACCCTCATCATCTACTCCGTCAGGAATAGCCATAAATCCATCTCCAGCCGCCTGGCTTGGTTCTGGTCTTGATGGTGTGTACGCAGCATAATTAGAGTCTCCTCCATTACCTGCTGCTGCGGATTTGCTTTCTGCAAATTCCTGTTCTTCAACAACTACATCGGTTGTATAAACTCTCTGACCATCTTTGTTAGTATAACTACCTGTCTGGATTCTGCCAGTAACAACAATCTTAGTTCCCTGATGAAGATACTTCTCAGCGAATTCTCCTGATCTTCCAAAAGCAACACAGCTTATGAAATCAGCAGACTGCTCATTATCACTGTTTCTTCCACGTCTTCTGTCTACAGCCAATGTATATCTGGCAACTGCCATAGAACCTTCTGCATTCTGTGAATATCTTACATCTGGTTCTCTTGTCAATCTTCCCATTAAAATAACTTTGTTCATACTTTATCTCCTCTTCTATAAAGAGTTGCAAGTCAAACGTCATCTTTAAAAATCGGGATTAAAAATTACTCTCCGTCTTTAACGATTAAGAATCTTAATACATTATCCATGATACGGATTCTACTTTCAATCTCAGCTGGAGCAGCAGCTTCTGCTTCAAACTTAATGAAACTATAGAATCCTTCGCTCATATGCTGGATATCGTATGCAAGCTTCTTCTTCTCGCTTGTGCCTGGATCTGTAATAGTACCACCGAAACGAGTAATTAACTCATTAACCTTCTCGATAGTAGCTGTTCTTACTTCATCCTCGACGTTTGCGCTAACAACTAATGCTAATTCATACTTATTCATCTACGTCGCACCTCCTTCTGGTCTTTTGGTCCCTTCTATCCTTATACATATAAATGTAAATGAAGGAACAAGGATTAAAAATATATCACAAGACAAAATCTTATCATATCCAGAAGTTAATTACAAGCCTTTTTTAATTTTTTTGTATTTTTTTGTACCAGTGATCTTTTAATAATAACTTCATGACCGCAACCCATGCACTTCATTTTAATGTCTGCACCAGCCTTAAGAATTTCCCATTCGCTGCTGCCACATGGGTGCTTTTTTTTCATTTCTACAATATCACCAGGTTCGTATGGAATAATACCCGCCATTCACAATCTCCGTTATATATTAATCACATAAAATTCTTAAATACATCTGCAAGTGGTGCATTTATAAGAATATCAGCCCTGTTGTCATAAGGCGTTGCTGACTTATTAATAAGAACAAGCTTGTCTCCCCTATAATAATCTATAAGTCCTGCCGCTGGATACACACCAAGAGATGTACCTCCGACTATAAGCATATCTGCTTGTTTTATACAATTCACAGCATTTGTTACATTGTTATCATCAAGACCTTCTTCATACAATACAACATCAGGTTTTATCCTTCCACCGCAGTCACACATTGGAATGCCTTCAGAATTAATTATCTTATCGATACCATAGAACTTATGACATCTTTCACAATAATTTCTAAGCACTGAACCATGCAGTTCAATTACATTGCTGCTTCCAGCTTTCTGATGAAGTCCGTCAATATTTTGTGTAACAACCGCTTTCAGCTTTCCTTCTTTTTCAAGCTTTGCCAATGCCAGATGTGTAATTCCAGGCTTTGCGTCAGGATAAAGCATTTTATCCTTGTAAAATCTATAGAATTCCTCTGAATATCTCTGGTAAAAAGAATGACTGATAATCGTTTCTGGTGGATATTTGTATTTCTGGTTATATAATCCGTCCGGACTTCTGAAATCAGGAATCCCACTCTCTGTAGATACTCCCGCCCCACCGAAAAAAACAATATTATCACATTCACGCACTAATTTAATAAACTTATCAACATTATTCATTAATTACCACACCTAACACATTACATTTATTACTTTCCAACTCATTTTTGTAATTCTGTGCTGCATATTCACCGAATTCACTTTCGTTGTAGATAATGACTGTTCCATCGCAGTATTTAGCTATTCTTCCCTCTTCATCTGAACTCATTACAATCCTGTCATAATCCGCTGAATAGATAAATATAAGCTTCTTCATCATTTCTTCTTCATCTTCAGATATAACACCATCATCTAAAACACCTGTAAATATAATGTCCATATCTGCATTATTGGTTTTACATATAAGATCATTTTGCTTTTCTGGATTACGCATAAAGTCTGCAACACCTTTAAGATTTTTACCAAGTTTGTATTTTCCAAGGAAAATCTCAGACATAATATCTGCATCTATAAACAATACCTTCTCACCCGTTGCAACAAAACTATATGCAATTTTAAATGCACTCAGTCCATCTTTTGTAACAGCCAGACACTTGCTTGTTCCCAACTCAGATTTAAGAGTCTTTACCAGTTCTTCATAACATTTTCTTTCATTATCAGTCATATCAACAATCTTATCAATATTAACACTAAACATCCTGTATTCCTCCTCCCCTATATATTACTTTACTATTCTTCCGAGAATCTTTACATTAAATACAGGTTCTGGTTCTATAAATGGCTCTGGTTCTACGACATCTTCCTCTGATTGTACTGCAAATGCTTTTGCAATCACATCTTCTGCCTCATCTGGCTCTGCTTCTGCCTGTACTTCTGGTTCTGCTTCTATCTCCGGCTCTGCTTCCACCTGCACTTCCGGTTCTGCCTCTGGCTCCGGCTCTGCTTCTTCCTGCACTTCCGGTTCTGCCTCTGGCTCCGGCTCTGCTTCCACTTGCACTTCCGGTTCTGCCTCTGGCTCCGGCTCTGCTTCTTCCTGCACTTCCGGTTCTGCCTCTGGCTCCGGCTCTGCTTCCACTTGCACTTCCGGTTCTGCCTCTGGCTCCGGCTCTGCTTCTTCCTGTACTTCTGGTTCTGCTTCTATCTCAGGTTCTGCTTCCACTTGCACTTCTGGTTCTGCCTCTGGCTCCGGCTCTGCTTCTTCCTGCACTTCCGGTTCTGCCTCTGGCTCAGGTTCTGCTTCCACCTGCACTTCCGGTTCTGCCTCTGGCTCAGGCTCTGCTTCTTCCTTTACTTCTGATTCATACTCTACCTTTATTGGTGCTTCCTGTTTACTAACGGTCTCTGACTCAATCTTTATTTCTTGATTTAATATTGGCTCAGACTCGGACTCTCTTGCAACAGCTGCTTCCTTTTTAAAAGTTTCGTCATGCTTATCAACCGCATTTTTAGTAAGAAAATCTATATTGTCATCATCATCGTCATCATCATCAAACGCTGCTAAAATATCATCCGTACCAGCCTTCTTAGTATTGTCGTGTGGTAATCTGTGCTGTTCTGAATCAATTAACTCCTGCCTTGGATAAACATATCTTCCAAATCTTGCTTCATATTCATACTCATCATCACTGTGATCCTCTTTTTTCTTAAATGCGCATAATATAAGGCACACAACAAGTTCAATAAATATACATACTGCACTTGCCATACCAGCAATTATAACTGTATTTCTATACAAATTTGGTTTAAATGCGTTACCTGTGCTTGTTCCTTCAGACAAAATCTGCATTGACTCAACTGGAATTATTGTTGTTGTCTTAACAGCAGTCTTTGCTATCGCATCTACATATGTTTTAGCAGTATTCTGGTCCGGATTGATAACCTTTAATTCTACAATGTTACTATCTGCTGGAGATGTAACAGTAAGATATTCAGAAATATCCTCCGATGTACCAGCAATCCTCTGAGCAGCTTCAATAACAACATTACTTGAAAAAATTATCATAAAATCCTTATTAAGACCGCCATCCTTCGCCCTTATTGATGCCTCACTGTCACTTCCCGGAACCACATAAATTTTTGATACAGACTCATACATTGGTGTTATTGTACTATCCTCATAAAAATATCCGCCAACCACGCTTAGAATAACGACCAAAATAAGTATCAATAAACATCTCGCAAATTTCTTCATAATAATCCTTCCTCTCCTTTATTTCTGTTCTGGATAATAAAACCATGAAATAGCTGTAATTTTACCATTATTGTCAACTTCAAAATTAATTGTTGCAAAATCATCATCAACAGATGCTCTGTCGCCTTTATATTTGCTATCAAAATATGTAAATTCTATATTATAGCTCTTTGCTGTCTCCAGACTACTGTAGCCATTATAATTAACCAATCCATAGGCAATTGCATCTTTTGTATTAATTTTATCCAACTCCGCCATTGTAAAATCACCATAAAGGAATTTACCATAAGTCAGTGTTTTGTCCTCTGACATATACAAATGATTTTGATAATCGTTGTCTCTGTAATATGCTTTTAATATATCATCTACAGAATCCCCGACATTCATATTTCGGGAAAATTTATCATTGTTCTTTATTGATGCTGCCTGTGTGACCTTATATGTACCATTTGAATCAGGTCTGTTATTGTCATCTAGTTTTTCAAAACCAATCGACATTTCATTATAAGAATAAATCTTTTCATTATTATTTTCTGTCTCCTCAGACGGCTTTCCAAATATAGATTTCACTTGATCTTCTGACATAAGATATGTTATATTTCCTATTTTCAAATCTTTATATGTAAATATATCTTCATGACTTTCTTCCAATGTAGGATATTCTGTACCAGCTTCTGTAATATCCTCTCCATCACTAATTACAGCTTCTGTCCTTTTTCCACATGCCCCCAGAGCCATTGCAGTAAAACATAGAATTGCAAACACTCTGCTTTTTTTTAATCTAATCATTAAATTCCTCCCTACTGCACATTTCAGTTAATTATAACATACATATTATTATTCAGAAAGAAAATGTTTTATAATTCTCTCTCCAACATTATTCCATGTGTAATTTTTTTTGTATTCTTCATGAGCTCTGTATACCATATTTTCATAATATGCTGTATCATTCAACAATTTATCTGCTTTTGCGCATATATCATCAACATCATTAATTCTATACATTTCTGCTACATTATCTAAAATATTCATTCTATATTTATTAGAATCTGTCATGACTACAGTATTATTAGCCATTCCTGCATATATCCTGTCATGCACTCCCATTTTAAAAAAAGGTGATGAGTCTGCTAACACTCTGCTTTGTGCGATTATTTCAAATGATTTCTCAAACGATACGGGTTTAATTATTTTTACATTTTTCTTACATGACTTATCATATTTTTCCCACCATTCACCTGCAATTTTTAAAGGAAAACCGTTATCAGCCAGCGTATCTATCAATTTCTTTCTATAATAATTTCTTATATACATTTCTACAAGATAATATTTATTTAACAGTTCAGCTTTAGGCTCTATATTGATAGAATCTTCTATACTTAATTCTTCATTATTCATAATTCTGTCTATCATTGACAACATATCATTTTTCTCTCTGATTCCACATCTCAATATGTGTTTCATATACACATCTGGTTTTCTGAATGTCCCCATAAATAATATGTTTTTTTCTTTCTTATTTGTATCTGATGTACACACATGTTCAGCTCCAAGATTAATCTGATACGCATCCTTAATCCATGGATAATATTTTTTTATATATTCGCAATGATTCCCGTCTACAGAAAACACATAATAATTATTCAGCCGACACGATAAAGTTGTGTGATGATACAACGGATGATCCAATATAAAATTATAAAATGGTGCATCAATGTTATCCAGATAATAACTATCATCATCCATTATTAGCCTGGGTAATTTCGAGTTAAAATCTATTATGGCATCAAATTTTTTATTCACATACCTTTGTAACAAATCTTCTGCCGACCGTTCAATTATTTTATCTGAATTTATTGATGCTGGTTGTGCAATTTCTGTTCCTGCTGATGGTATTGAATATTCTGGGATTTCACAAAATTCACACTGACACCCATAATTTTGCAATGCTTCAATGATTTTTTCTGCAAAATATCTTCCGCTGTTATAACATAACTGTCTTGTCACAAATATTAATATTTTCATTTTACAATCTGTCCCAATTCTCAAAAAAATCGAAAAAAAAGCTTTAACCCATTCGGATTAAAGCTTTAAGAGGCGACAACCAGATTCGAACTGGTGATCAGGGTGTTGCAGACCCACGCCTTACCACTTGGCTATGTCGCCTTATTATTAATAAATGACTCCAAGGGGATTTGAACCCCTGATACCACCGTGAAAGGGTGGTGTCTTAACCGCTTGACCATGGAGCCGTAATAAAGAATTCATGGGCAAGTGCATGCCACTTATTCTTAGCTCCCCGAGTAGGGCTCGAACCTACAACAACTCGGTTAACAGCCGAGTGCTCTACCATTGAGCTATCGAGGATTATCACTAATGTTTCCATTATGTGAAAAAATGTAAGCCACATAGCAGCTTACTTTTAAAAGGATTGCTCCTTCAAAACTGCACATTAAATATATCATATCGTATCTGTCTTTGCAAATACTTTTTCATCCGATTACTCTTAAGAATAACTCTCTTTGTTCTATCCAAACCGTCTTAACCTTTTCTCTTGGTTAAGCCCTCGACCTATTAGTACAGATCAGCTCCATATGTCACCACACTTCCACCTTCTGCCTATCTACCTCGTCGTCTTCAAGGGGTCTTACTAACTTATGTTATGGGATATCTCATCTTGAGGGGGGCTTCACGCTTAGATGCCTTCAGCGTTTATCCCGTCCCGACTTGGCTACCCGGCTATGCATTTGGCAATGCAACCGGTGCACCAGAGGTCAGTCCATCCCGGTCCTCTCGTACTAAGGACAGCTCCTCTCAGATATCCTACGCCCACGCCGGATAGGGACCGAACTGTCTCACGACGTTCTGAACCCAGCTCGCGTACCGCTTTAATGGGCGAACAGCCCAACCCTTGGGACCTACTACAGCCCCAGGATGCGATGAGCCGACATCGAGGTGCCAAACCACTCCGTCGATGTGAACTCTTGGGAGTGATAAGCCTGTTATCCCCAGGGTAGCTTTTATCCGTTGAGCGATGGCAATCCCACTTTCATACCACCGGATCACTAAGTCCTACTTTCGTACCTGCTCCACCCGTCGGTGTCGCAGTCAAGCTCCCTTCTGCCTTTGCGCTCTTCGAATGGTTTCCAACCATTCTGAGGGAACCTTTGAGCGCCTCCGATACTCTTTCGGAGGCGACCGCCCCAGTCAAACTCCCCACCAGACATTGTCCCCCAGCCGGGTCACGGCTGCGGTTAAGCCCAGTACTGCGGGGTGGTATCCCAACATCGACTCTGATGCATCTGGCGACACATCTTCTCAGTCTCCCACCTATCCTGTACATGCAATACCGAACCCCAGTATCAAGCTAGAGTAAAGCTCCATGGGGTCTTTCCGTCCTGGCGCGTAACCAGCATCTTCACTGGTATTTCAATTTCACCGGGTGCATTGTCGAGACAGTGCCCAAATCATTACGCCTTTCGTGCGGGTCGGAACTTACCCGACAAGGAATTTCGCTACCTTAGGACCGTTATAGTTACGGCCGCCGTTTACTGGGGCTTAAATTCAATGCTTCACCTTACGGCTAACATCTCCTCTTAACCTTCCAGCACCGGGCGTCAGCCCATATACCTCACCTTTCGGTTTTGCATAGACCTGTGTTTTGCTAAACAGTTGCTTGGGCCAGTTCTCTGCGGCTCCATCTCTGGAGCACCCTTCTCCCGAAGTTACGGGGTCATTTTGCCGAGTTCCTTAACAATGCTTCTCCCGCCGGCCTTAGGATTCTCTCCTCATCCACCTGTGTCGGTTTACGGTACGGGTACATCAAACACTATAGCGGCTTTTCTCGACACAAGCTCCACATGCTTCGCTACT